>ERZ795049.2-NODE-2-length-831891-cov-66.821336_pt1 | contig 831891 bp, 721 predicted proteins | sample MGYA00375133_ERZ795049 | MGnify/ENA primary metagenome ERZ795049 (study PRJEB30178, sample SAMN05720147) | activated sludge metagenome | isolation source: anaerobic digester from wastewater treatment plant | place: Japan | collected 2015-04-20 ...
CTCCACCAACTAGAAACCCGGTCCTTCACGGCCGGGTTTCGTGTCTTGTTGAGCGTCGGGGATCTTCGATGTCCCGCCGCCTCCACCAACTAGAACCCGGTTTTACAGCCGGGTTTCGCGTCTTGTTGAGCGTCGGGGATCTTCGATTGCCCGCCGCCTCCACCATCTTGAAACCCGGTCCTTCACGGCCGGGTTTCGTGTCTTGTTGAGCGGCGGGGATCTTCGATTGCCCGCCGCCTCCACCAACTAGAAACCCGGTCCCATAATCTCCGACCCGGACGGGCGGGCAGAGGCGGGGGAGGGCCGTTGGCAGGTGAATTGTTCAGTACTTGATACTGACACTCGAAACCCACGGACACGGATGGGTTTCGAGTAATGTCGTCAAAGGAACTGGTTTCGCTTGACAGTGTCACGAAATACACATAATTTTCTATGGGTATCGTGAAATTAAGTCAAGGATACCAGGAATGAAGCATGATGTGTTTCTCCGAAAACACCCGGTCTTCACCGGAGAGGAGCTGGCGAAACATCTGGCATCCTGTGGTGAAGTCGGCGGGCGGGCGCAGGAAGCGTTCCTGGCGTACCGTCGGAAGACCGGACGCGTCGTCCGGGTACGCCGAGGATTGTATGCCGTCATCCCGCCAGGAGCCGATTCAGATTCGTATCCGGTCGATCCGTTCCTTGTCGCCGCGAAGCTGACGCCGGATTCGGTGCTGTCGCACCATACGGCGCTGCAGTTACATGGCAAGGCTCATTCGGTTCATACACACATCACGTACTCGGCATCACGACCGCTTGGGCTTCTGACGTTCCGCTCCCATGTTTTCCGGGGAACGAGGTTTCAACGGACTCTTCTCCGTACGGGAAAAGTCCATGCCGGTGTTTCGATCAAGGAGCGTGCCGGGATGGAGCTGCGTGTCGCGAGCCTGGAGCGTACCTTGGTGGACGTCCTGGATCGTCCGGCCCTTTCGGGAAGCTGGGAGGAAATCTGGCGGTCTCTGGAGTCGGTCGAGTTCTTCGACCTGGACAAGGTCGTGGAGTATGCGCTCCTGCTCGGAAACGCGACCACAGTGGCGAAGGTGGGGTTCTTTCTAGAACAGCATCGCGACCAGTTGATGGTGGAGGACCGTCATCTCAAGGCACTTCACGATCTGCGGCCCCGGCAACCGCATTATCTGGACCGCGCCAGGCGGGAATCCGGTTGCTTTGTGTCGAAATGGAACCTGGTGGTTCCCAGGGAAGTTCTCGAGCGGGCCTGGGGTGAGGTTCTATGAATATCTCTCCCGATAAGCTGGTCGCTGAAGCTGAAGCGACGGGTTTGAGACCGGATCTGCTCGAGAAGGTCGCCCACCTGCTAGGGCTGCTCGATGCAATTCAAAGCCACCCTTTCCTTAAAGGGAAGCTGGTCCTCAAGGGCGGAACAGCCTTGAACCTCTTCGTTTTCGATGTTCCCCGGCTTTCCGTGGACATCGATCTGAACTACGTAGGAGCCGAAGACCGTGACGGAATGCTCTCCGAGCGGCCCAAGGTCGAGCAGGCTGTTCAAGCGGTCTTCGCTCGGGAAGGCTTCGCCGTCAGACGGATGCCTGAAGAACATGCCGGAGGCAAATGGTCGTTGCGGTATGCAAGTGCCTCCTCCCAGGGCGGAAACCTTGAAGTGGACATTAATTTCATGTTTCGTGTCCCATTATGGCCGGTGAGGGCCTGCGACTCTCATCGCGTCGGGGCTTGGCAGGCCACCGGGATTCCCGTGCTTGATCGCCATGAACTGGCGGCGGGGAAGCTCGTGGCGTTGTTGGCGCGCAGACAGGTACGGGACCTGTTCGACAGCCATCGGATTCTCCGAATGGACGGTCTCGATCCCCATCACCTTCGCACGGGGTTTGTTGTCTACGGCGCTATGAACAGGAAGGATTGGAGGACTGTTTCCGCAGATGATGTAGACTTCGATCCCATGGATTTGGCCAGGCGGTTGGTCCCCACGTTGCGCGTCAATGCTGTCGGTGTGCAAGCGGAGCCGGCCGAATAAGGAGAGCGTCTTGTAAGAGAATGCCGCGAGGGTTTATCTGCCGTGCTGCCTTTCACGGATTCCGAGCGGACGTTCCTGGATCTCCTGCTGGAGCGGGGAGAGATCGTCCCCAAGCTCCTGACCGCCGATGAATCTCTTCAGGGGCGCATTCAACACCATCCGCTCCTCAAATGGAAGGCTCTCAACGTGCGGCAGCACAGAGGACTGTCCTGAAAACCCCCATGTGCCAAGCTGCTGTCCGGATAGCGCCTCTTCTCAGGTATTAATGGTTCAACACGCTTCCAGAACTCGTCAGATACCTACCACAACTGCAATTACGCCATCGAGTCACCTCCTTCTCTCAGAGCATAGAGGCATCAGAAGTCAACAGTTTACGGATAGCTCCTTAATCTCCGACCTAGGCGGGCAGGCAGAGGCGGGGGAGGGCCGTCGGCAGGTGAATTGTTCGGTACTTGATACTGACACTCGAAACCCACATTAAACGAGTAGCGTCCGGATAAGTGGTGTAAGAACGTTCTGACTTGAGTTGTGTTGGTGGGTCATCGCATCTTAGGCATTTAGAACCACCCAATTGCCTACTCCCGAAGGAGATAATGCGATGACCCGAGAGAATATCGCTGCCCTGGAGACACTTCGCAAGAAGATCGAGGAAGCAGACGGTGATCTGTTGCGAGGTCTGATGCACGAGACGATCCAGCTATTGATGAGTGCCGAGGCCGATGGCCTCTGCAGAGCCGAGTACGGCAAGCGGAGCGAGGTTCGTGTGAACAGCCGGAACGGTTATCGCGACCGGGCTTTGGATACGCGAGTTGGGACGCTGGACTTGAAGGTACCGAAGCTCCGTAGTGGCAGTTACTACCCTTCCTGGCTGTTGGAGCCACGCAAGCGATCGGAGAAGGCGCTGATGCAGGTGGTGTGTGAAGCTTGGGTGGAAGGCGTCAGTACCAGGAAGATGGATCGTCTGGTGAAGACCCTTGGGATAGCTGGGATAGGCCGCAGCACGGTCTCGGAGATGGCGAAGTCACTTGATGATCGTGTGCATGCCTTCCTGAGCCGCCCACTGGATCGCGGGCCTTACCGGTACGTGTGGCTGGACGGAACGTATTTGAAGTGCCGGGAGAGCGGATCGGTGGAGAGCGTGTCGGTGGTGATTGCGACGGGGGTGAACCGTGATGGATACCGAGATCTGCTCGGCATGGACGTGTTTACCATGGAGAGTGAGACATCGTGGACGGAGTTCATCCGTGGTCTTGTGGAACGCGGGCTCTCAGGGGTTGATCTGGTGATCTCGGACGCCCATCCTGGGCTTAAGGCGGCGATAGCCCGTCTTCTGCCCGGGAGTGCCTGGAACCGTTGCTACACTCACTTCACGAGGAATGTGATAGACAAGGTGCCGAAGAAGGGACAGGAGAAGGCTGCCTGGATGCTTAGGAGCGTTGCCGGCCAGTTGGGGGCGGAAGCGGCGCAGGAGCAGTACGACCGTGTAGCTGACCGCCTGAGTGGTGAGTACCCTCAGCTCACGGACCTGCTTGATGAAGCCCGCGAGGAGGTGCTTGCCTACACGCACTTCCCCCTTGCGCACTGGCGGAAGATCAGGACGAACAACCCGATGGAGAACCTGAACTCTCAGATCAAGCGTCGGAGCCGGGACGTGGGTATCTTCCCCAACCGGGAGTCTATCGTGAGGCTGGTTGGAACGCTCCTCCTGGAGCAGAACGAGGACTGGATGACCGGAAGGAGGTACATGAGACTCGACTCATCCGGTGAGGCCTCGGGCTCCCCGGATGAGTACCTGGTGTCAGCCGATCAGGTGCCTGGATGCGAAACCATTCTTACACCACATTGACGGACGCCGCCCATAAACGGATGGGTTTCGAGTAATGTCGTCAAGAGACCTCCGGTTTTACTGGGCGGCGTCGGGAAAGTGTCGGGAAACCCCGTCCGATACCATTCCTGAACTGGCTGAATTGATCGGCGTTACCGAGCGAGGTCACCTTGCGGTCAACCTGGTGAACACAAGGACCACCGCGGGAATAGCGGCTCTTGCCGTGAATATCCATCCCCGGCAGCGACGGCTCACTTGTTGACGTAAACTATACGCCCTTTACATTCACCTTGAGCAGAGTATATAGACTCCAGCTCATCAACCATGCGTTGAAGGAGTAGCGAGGTCGTTCCGCAAGGGGCGGCCTCACGTGATATCTGCGACATGGACTATGTCCACGTGCCGGAGCTGGCTCCGACGCAGGACATCCTCGACGAGTACAGGAAGAACAAAGGCGACTGGGGCGTGTACGAACAGAAGTTTCTGGAATTGATGCGCAACCGTGAGATAGAGACGAAGTTGAACCCGGCTTTGATTTCAGACAGTTGCCTTCTCTGCAGCGAGGACAAGCCGGATCACTGTCACAGGCGGCTTGTCGCTGAATACCTCGAGTCGCATTGGGGCGACGTCGAGGTTTCGCACATTGTTTGATCGAAACCGCAGCTTATTTTTTCAGTTGTCTTCTGACGCTAATTACCGCGGCAGAGATAATTAGCAATACTTCTCAGTCGATTGAAGTAGTAACCCTTTGACAATGATTCGAATTGATCAAGATCAATACAGAGTCAAGTAAATAGGAGTGTGCGAGACCGATGTTCATGCCACAAAGAAAAGTAAGACACCATTATGTCTGGCAGGAGTACCTTTCTCCATGGACTAAGGATGGCAGCATCTACTGCAGAAGAACTGATGGAAGGATTTTTAAAACTGGGACGCCTGATATCGCTGTAGAAAGATTGCTATATCAACTTAAAATCATGTCAGCTCAAGATATCTTGATCGTGAGAAAAATGTTCGTTGAGCCGATCGTAATCCCTCAACTTAAAACTATAGCTGAAGGTTGGCTTGACACATTTCTAAAAGCTCAGAGCATCCTTCAGAGCACTGAAAATGTAGATGATCTTCCACAGGATCTTAAGAAGCATCTGGATGCTTTTGAGGCATCCTTTGAGGAAGAGATCCACACTATGGTTGAGCATGATGCGTGTAAGACATTGAATCGACTTAGACAAGGAGACCAAACTGTATTTGGAGACCTGAATGATATGGGCGGTTTCTGTTTATTCCTCGGTTTCCAGTACATTAGAACGAGAAAGATGGCAGCGAATATTGAAAGAACTCTTAAGGATATCCAAGGCTTCAATGTTAGCGCATCACTAGGAGTTATAAGAGTTATCGTCGGGTGGGCTATCGGAGCGAATTTACTTCTATACCTAGAGCATAATAACTGGAAGGTAGAGCTTCTGGAGTCACAAAACGATTCCGAATTTATCACAAGTGATCAGCCGATTATAAACATAGAAGCAATTACTGAAAGCAAAACACCCCCCACTAAATTCCATATATTCTTTCCTCTTTCACCCCAGTTAGCCACGGTAATCGACTTTCAAAGCAATCACCCCGGAATTACATCGAAGGAAATAGCTTCCAATGAAATAAACGACTGGAATCACAAATTGTTCGCTGAATCATACGAGCAAGTATACGCTCGGTCTAGGGATGTACTAGAAACACTATGCGCACAAGAATGGTCGTGATTTGCCTTTTCACAGTAGTGTTCACGAAATTCAGAAAGCAACTGTATGGAGATTACTGCGAGAAAGTCAAAGATAACAAGGCAATGAGTTTCTTTGGCTAAAGGTCTTGTTAGACTCCGCATGAATACTGCACATTCCTGGAAACGGGAGGTAAGGCTGGTTCCATAGCACGCCTCCTCCATCCTGAAGCCCGGCTTTCAGCCCTTGAATACTGCCTGACTCTGCTTGACTTCGCCCTCCTGCACAGATAACCTTCCTTAATGAACCTCCTGCGACTGGGGAAGGGGCGATCGTGGGTCAGGTCGTGATCAGGGGGCCGGTCATCTCGGCACTGGATGCTTCATCGCCGCCGATATCGGGAACGAACCCGTCGCTTATGGCTCGTTAGCGCGATGGCCAGACTCGAGGAACTCCAGCCCGGAACCGTCATCAGGGGCATCCTGCCGGATGTCCTTGTTTCCGTTGAAAGCATCAAGTGGTTCGGGTCCGAGGCCATCGAGCTGGCCTACAAGGATCCTGACGGGCGCCTTCTCAACGAGCTGCTCTACCGCAAGGACGAATCCCGGATCGAAATCGCCGAGGAAGGCCGCCCCTGGAGCTTCGACGGCGACGGAGCCCTGTTCAGGCTTGTCTCGGAGGCATACCGCATCCGGTTGGCTCATCTTTTCGATCCGGTACTGGCGGTTCACACTTCTCTTGTTACCCCGCTGCCGCATCAGATCACCGCAGTTTACGAGGAGATGCTCCCCAGGCATCCCCTGCGCTTCCTGCTGGCGGACGACCCCGGGGCGGGCAAGACGATCATGGCCGGCCTGCTGATGAAGGAGCTGGTCGCCAGGGGAGACCTCAACCGCTGCATGATCGTGTGCCCCGGAAACCTTGCGGAGCAGTGGCAGGACGAGATGGACAGCAAGTTCCACCTGCCGTTCGAGATCCTGACCAACGTGGGCATCGAGTCGGCCCGTACGGGCAACTGGTTCCTGGAAAACAACTTCGTTATCGCCAGGTTGGACAAGCTGGCGAGGGACGAGAACGTGCAGGCCAAGCTGTCGAGCCCGGAGTGCAACTGGGACCTGATCGTTTTCGACGAGGCGCACAAGCTTTCGGCCTCATTCTTCGGGAACAGGATCCATCAGACGCAACGCTACAGGCTGGCCAAGCTCCTTTCTCCAAAGACCCGGAATCTGCTTCTCATGACTGCCACGCCCCACAACGGCAAGGAAGAGGATTTCCAGCTCTTCATGGCCCTCCTCGACAGCGACAGGTTCGAGGGGCGATTCCGGGACGGCGTCCACACGGCCGACGTCTCCGATCTGATGAGGCGCATGGTCAAGGAGAACCTGCTCAAGTTCGACAGCACCCGGCTGTTCCCGGAGAGGATCGCCTACACCGTTCCCTACAAACTCTCGGAAGCGGAAGCCGAGCTGTACCGGCAGGTCACGAGCTACGTCCGTGACGAGTTCAACAGGGCGGACAAGCTGAACAACGAGAAGCGTGCCGGCAACGTCGGCTTCGCACTGACCATCCTCCAGCGGCGTCTTGCCTCCTCCCCCGAAGCCATCTACCAGTCTCTGCGGAGGCGTCGCGAGAAGCTGGAGAAGAAGCGTTCCGAACTCGAGACCCGGCAGCATTTCCAACCCCTGGGGAACCTCGACGAAGCCTTCACTCCGCCGGTCTCCATCGACTTCGACGATCTGGACGAGGCTCCCGATGGAGAGGTCGAGGATGTCGAAGACGAGGTGCTCGACCAGGCGACGGCTGCCAGGACGATCGAGGAACTCGAGGAGGAGATAAAAACCCTGGAACGCCTGGAAGCCCTCGCCTACAGCGTCAGATCGAGCCGGGAGGACCGCAAGTGGAGGGAGCTTGCCGGGCTGCTGGGTGAAATCTTCACACACGAGGCGATCGCAGACGAGACGGCCCAGAATCCTCCCCCATACCACGCCGGCAGAATCCCTCGTCCCGAACCGTCCCTGCGCCAGAAGCTGGTCATCTTCACCGAGCATCGCGACACCCTCTTCTATCTGCAGCAGAGGATCGGTGGCTATCTCGGTCGCCCGGATTCGATCGTGACCATTCACGGGGCGATGAAGCGCGAGGATCGCCTGAAGGCCCAGGAGGCGTTCAAGTTCGACCCTCAGGTTCAGATTCTTCTCGCTACCGACGCCGCCGGCGAGGGCATCAATCTCCAGCGCGCCCACCTGATGGTCAACTACGATCTGCCCTGGAATCCCAACAGGATCGAGCAGAGGTTCGGTCGCATCCACCGCATCGGCCAGACCGAAGTCTGCCACCTCTGGAACCTCGTTGCCGAGGAGACCCGGGAGGGCGACGTCTACCGAACCCTGCTGGACAAGATCGAGGAAGCCAGGCAGTCGCTCGGAGGCCAGGTTTTCGACGTCCTGGGCAAGCTCCAGTTCGAGGGCAAGCCGCTCAAGGATCTTCTCATCGAGGCGATTCGATATGGCGAGAAACCCGAGGTGCGCGCCCGGCTGACCGAGGTCGTCTCCCACGCCGTGGACCTGGACCATTTCGCCAAGGTCATAGATGAATCGGCCCTTACCCACGAAGTCATGGACATCCCTGCCATCCAGCGGGTCAGGGAGGAGATGGAGCGTGCCGAAGCCCGACGCCTGCAGCCTCATTACATCGAGTCGTTCTTCCTCGAGGCGTTCACCAGGCTCGGAGGGTCGATCAAACCCCGCGAGAGCGGTCGTTACGAGATCACCCACGTGCCTGCACAGGTCAGGAACAGCATCCGGCAGGCCGGTTCGAGGAAGACGGTGCTTCAGAGATACGAGCGGGTGGCCTTCGAGAAGGAGTACCTGGAGGAGCAGGGCAGGGCCGACGCCGCCTTCCTGTGCCCGGGGCATCCTCTTCTCGATGCGGTTCTCGATCTCACGCTGCAGAGGAACCGCGACCTGCTCAGAAGGGGAACGGTTCTCGTCGATGACCGTGACCCCGGTGACCAGCCCCGGGTGCTCTTTTACCTCGAGCACTCCATCCAGGATGCCGGCACTTCGCAGACCGGCCGGAGGCACACCGTATCCCGGCAGATGATGTATGTGGAGCTTGACAGCCGGCAGAACGTCAGGCTGCTTCACTACGCCCCCTACCTGGACTACCGGCCGCTCCGGGAGGATGAGCCTTCGCCCGGAGCGATCATCGAGCGCCCGGAATGCGCCTGGATCACAAAGGACCTGGAACAGGCCGCAGTCAGCCATGCCATCAACAGACTGGTTCCCGGGCATCTCGAGGAAGTCCGGTCCTTCAGGGTCGGGCTGATCGAGAAGACCAGGCAGGCAGTGAGGGACAGGCTGACCAAGGAGCGGAACTACTGGGACCGCCGGGCCGAAGAGCTGAAGCTGAAGGAGAGGGAAGGCAAGCCGATCACGGAGCTGAACTGGCATGAGGCCAGACGCAGGGCCGATGACCTGTACGACAGGCTGAAGCGCCGGATGGATCAGCTCGACCTCGAAGCCCGGATCTCGGCTCTGCCTCCGGTGATCCTGGGGGGGATGGTGATCGTACCTGCCGGCCTGCTGGCAAGGATTGCCGGCAAGCCTGAGCTTCGGGCGGAGGGGCCGGTAGAGACTCAGGAGTCCGCAGCCAGGGCCAGGGCGATAGTGATGGCCGTGGAGCGGGGGCTGGGCAACGAACCCATCGATCGCGAGGACGAGAAGGTCGGCTACGACATCGAGAGCCGGGTTCCCGGAACGGGCAGGCTGCGGTTCATCGAGGTGAAGGGCCGGGTTGCCGGAGCCCGGACCATCACCGTAACTAAGAACGAGATTCTGTACTCCCTGAACAAGCCGGAGGACTTCATTCTGGCGATAGTGGAGTTCTTGGACGAGAACGACCACAGGGTCCATTACGTCCGCCGGCCGTTCCGTCGAGAGCCTGACTTCGGAGTGACCAGCGTGAACTATGACTTTGCCGGACTGCTTGAAAGGGCTGAAGCTCCACGATGAATCATCCGACTTTTACCCTGAATCATCCGGGTTGCATCCGGGCAATTGGGCCATTCATCCGGTTAAGCGAGGTAACTGCTTGATCAACAAAAAGAAGCTCATCGAGGTCGCGCTTCCGCTGGAGGCGATCAACAAGGCATCTGCCCGGGAGAAGAGCATCCGCCACGGGCACCCCAGCACACTCCATCTCTGGTGGGCGCGCCGGCCGCTGGCTGCCGCCAGGGCCGTGATCTTCGCCCAGATGGTGGACGACCCGTCGAGCTGCCCCGACCTGTTTCCCACCGAGAAGGCCCAGGAGAAGGAGCGCCAGCGCCTCTTCAAGATCATCGAGGACCTCGTGCTTTGGGAAAACACGACGAACGAGGAGGTTCTGGAGAGGGCTCGTGCAGAGATCCGGCAGAGCTGGAGACGAGCCTGTGCCGACAACGTCGACCATCCACGGGCGGAAGAGCTGTTCAACCCTCACAAGCTGCCTGCATTCCACGACCCGTTCGCCGGAGGAGGAGCGTTGCCGCTCGAAGCTCAGCGCCTGGGCCTGGAAGCCCATGCCGGCGACCTCAACCCGGTGGCCGTGCTCATCAACAAGGCGATGATCGAGATCCCGCCGAAGTTCGCAGGCAAGCCCTCGGTGAATCCTGCTTCCAGAGCCGACAAGGCGCTTTTCGAGAAGAAGTGGAAGGGCGCGGAGGGCCTGGCCGGGGACGTGCGCTACTATGGCCGGTGGATGCGCGATGAGGCCGAGAAGCGGATAGGCCGTCTCTACCCCAGGGTGGAGATCACTGCCGAGATGGCCAGGTGGCGGCCGGACCTCAAGACATATGAGGGGCAGGAGCTGACAGTCATCGCCTGGCTCTGGGCAAGAACGGTGAAGAGCCCGAACCCGGCCTTCGCGAATGTGAATGTCCCGCTCGCCTCGACCTTCATGCTTTCCACGAAGGCGGGCAGGGAAGCCTATGTCGAACCGGTGATCGAGGACGGCGGGTACAGATTCACTGTGAAGGTGGGGAAGCCAAGGGATGCGGAGGCGGCTAAGAGAGGGACTTCAGCAGGGAAGCGTGCAGCATTCAAGTGCCTTATGTCAGGGATTCCTGTCACTTACGACTACATCAGGGCTGAGGGACAGGCTGGACGCATGGGCGCAAAGCTCATGGCAATCGTGGCCGAGGGTGATCGAGGACGGGTCTATCTTCCCCCCATTCCTGAGCACGATGCGATAGCAAGAACTGCGAAGCCTGAGTGGAAGCCCGAGATATCGCAACCCGACAACCCGCGTGACTTTAAGACGCCCAATTACGGATTGATGACTTTTGCCGACCTCTTCACCCCCCGACAGCTCGTTGCGCTTACGACCTTCTCCGACCTGGTGGGCGAGGCGATGGAGAAGGCTCGGGAAGATGCGCTGACTGCGGGAATGCCCGATGACCCCGCTCCGCTTCGCGAAGGCGGCAAAGGCGCCACTGCCTACGCCGAGGCGGTGGGGGTGTATTTGGCATTCACACTGAGCAAGCAGGCCGATCTCGGTAATGCCCTGTGCAGATGGGAGCCAATTGCACAATGCCCACGCCAGTTATTCGGGCGCCAAGCAATACCGATGATATGGGACTATGCAGAAGGTAATCCCCTTGGCGACAGCTCGGGGGCTTGGATTGTTTTCTTGGATGGCATTGTGAAGGCGTTTTCAAAGTCGTTCGAATTCGTACCAAATAGTGCGTCTGGGCATGCCCAGCAGGGAGATGCTGGAACACAAACTATCTCTCAAGACAAGTTGGTTTCTACAGATCCCCCCTATTATGACAACATCGGTTACGCCGATCTTTCCGATTTTTTCTACGTCTGGCTCCGCCGCTCGATGCGCCCTGTTTTCCCCGACCTCTTCGCCACGCTCGCCGTGCCCAAAGCCGAGGAGCTTGTTGCCACACCCTACCGCCACGGCAGCAAGGAGCAGGCGGAAACCTTTTTCCTCGACGGCATGACTCAGGCGATGCACCGTCTATCAAGCCAGGCGCATCCCGCCTTCCCGGTCACCATCTATTACGCCTTCAAACAATCGGAAACCGACGACGATGAAGGCACTGCCAGCACAGGCTGGGACACCTTCCTCGAAGCGGTGATCCAAGCCGGCTTTGCCATCAGCGGGACCTGGCCGGTGCGTACTGAAAACAAGACGCGCCTGGTTGGTATGATTACAAACGCCCTCGCCTCCAGCATCGTCCTCGTCTGCCGCCCGCGCGCCGCCTCCGCCCCCACCGCCACGCGCCGCGAGTTCATCGCCGCTCTCAGGGCCGAACTTCCACAGGCGCTTGCCCACCTGCAGCGCGGCAACATCGCCCCGGTGGACCTGGCACAGGCGGCCATCGGCCCCGGCATGGCGATCTACACCCGATACTCCAGGGTGCTCGATGCGGAAGGCAGGCGGCTTTCGGTGCGGGAGGCCCTTGCCCTGATCAACCAGACCCTCGATGAGGTGCTGGCGGAACAGGAAGGCGACTTCGATCCCGACACCCGCTGGGCTTTGACCTGGTTCGATCAGAACGGCTTTGCCGAGGGCGATTTCGGAACCGCTGAAACCCTTACCAAGAGCAAGAACACAAGCGTCTCCGGCATGGCACAGGCAGGCATCATAGTCGCCAGGGCCGGCAACGTCCGGCTTCTCCAGCCCCACGAGCTGGATTCCAAGTGGGACCCTGCCACCGATGCCCGCCTGACGGTTTGGGAGTGTACGCATCAACTGATCCGCATCCTCGAGGACAAGACCGCGAAAGGCGGCGAAGCGGGCGCGGCAGAGCTTGCCCGTAATCTCGGCAGCAAGGCCGAAACCGCCCGGGATCTGGCATACCGGCTGTACACGATCTGCGAGCGCAGGAAGCGCGCCGGCGAGGCTTTCTCCTACAACAACCTGGTGCAGAGCTGGCCGGAGATCCAGCGCCTGGCCCAGAATGCAGACATGCTTGTCTCGGGACAAATTGATCTTTTCGGTGGCGAGGAGTGAGTCATGCGGATCGAGACCATTGAAATACGCAACTATCGCCTGTTCCGGGACACCAAACTCACTGATCTGCCTCGGCTTGCGGTAATCGTAGGTGCAAACGGATCCGGGAAGTCGACTCTGTTCGATGTGTTCAGCTTCCTCAAGGAATCATTGACGCAGAATGTCGCTGCCGCTGTTGCGCGAAGAGGAGGATTCCGCGAACTCATCAGCCGGGGAGAGACAGGCCCGATCTCGATCACTGTAAAGTTTCGTGAGAGCGGCAGGCGTCTTGCGACATACCAGCTCGACATAGCCGAGGATGCCGGGCGCCCCGTCGTGGATCGAGAGATCCTCAGGTTTAGACGGGGGCAGTATGGCCAGCCACGGCATTTTGTCGATTTCTCACGGGGGCATGGTGTTGCAATTACGAACGAATCCTCTTACGGGGAAGAGGGTGCAGAGGCGGAGCGGAAGGAGCATGTGCTGGACGATCCCAGCGTCCTGGCGATCAAAGGGCTGGGGCAGTTCAAAGAGTTCCGTGTCGTGGCTGAGTTCCGGAGCATGATCGAGAACTGGCACATCTCGGACTTCCACATTAACAGCGCACGACCCAGCTCCGAGGCAGGATATGCGGAACACCTCTCGACCTTGGGCGACAATATCGCGCAGGTCGCTCAATTCCTCTTCGAAAACCACCCTGATCGTTTTAACCGGGTTCTTCGTGCAATGAGCGAACGCGTGCCTGGAGTAAGCCGGGTTGAAGCGAAACCAACCGAAGACGGGAGATTGGTTCTTCGGTTCCAGGACGGGAGTTTCAAGGATCCCTTTATTGCTCGCTATGTCTCCGACGGCACCATTAAGATGTTCGCTTACCTCGTCCTGCTCTACGATCCCAAGCCACATCCCCTCCTCGCGATAGAGGAACCGGAAAACCAGCTCTATCCTGAACTTCTTCATGAACTCGTGGAAGAGTTCCGCGATTATGCGCGCCGCGGCGGGCAGGTCTTCGTCTCCACTCATTCCCCCGACTTCCTGAATGGAGCGAATCTCGACGAGATCTACTGGCTGGTGAAGAAGGATGGTTTCACCACGGCACGAAGAGCATCTGAAAGCGAGACTCTACGCAACCTTGTAGAAGAGGGTGACTTACCCGGAGTGCTCTGGAAACAGGGGCTATTCGAAGGTGCAGGGCCGAGGTGAGCCGGCTTGTATTCCTTCTCGAGGAATTCTCTATGAAGGTGTTCCTGGAAGAATTCCTGCCCCGGTTCTTTCCAGGTCTGGAGTTCCTGTGCATCCCCCACGAAGGCAGGCATGATCTTGAAAAGAGCATCCCGAGGAAACTGCGAAGCTGGCGTGAACCGGGGGTCCGGTTCCTGATCCTGAGGGATAATGACGGCGGAGACTGTCGGGCGATCAAGGAACACCTGACTTCACTTTGCCTTGAGGGGAGGCGTGATGATGCTCTGGTGAGGATAGCATGTCAGGAGCTTGAAGCTTGGTATCTGGGAGAACCGGACGCACTTGCGACAGCATTCAGCCGTGATGAACTTAGAGCTGTCGGGAATGGAGCCCGTTATCGTGATCCGGATTCCGTTGTTAAGCCATCGGCAGAGATCGAGAGACTGGTTCCCGGGTTCCAGAAGGTTTCAGGAGCAAGACAGATGGCCAGGCATCTCTCGCTCGATGGAAACCGATCACGGAGCTTTCAAGCGCTCATAAGAGGGATAGAGAGGGAAGCTGTTGCAATAAGTCGGTCTTCTGCTTGCGGAGAAGAGAGCTGATGTCTCAAACAAATCACGAACGCGTCGGAAAGGCAATCGACCTGCTAAGGGCCGGGCTGAGCCCCTTCGTTGACAGGGAGTTCAAGGCTGTTTTCGGCGATGAGCACGCCGCCGCACTTGCCCGCTACCTCGGCGACGATCGGATCAACTCCGGGAAGCCCGTCCAGCAGTGGGACACGGGTACGCTTCTCAAGGTGATCTGGGAATCCTGGAACGAGGTCTTCAAGCGCACCCTGGGCTTCTCCGAGCGCAGCCTGGTGAGCGAGCTGCGTGACACCAGGAACCGCTGGGCTCATCAGGAGAACTTCACCAGTGACGATGCCTACCGGGCGATGGATTCCTCCGGGCGCCTGCTCGCCGCAGTCTCCGCCCCGCAGACCGACGAGATCGAGAAGATGAAGATGGAACTCCTGCGCCTGCGTTTCGACGAGCAGGTGCGGGGCGAGAAGCGAAAAACCGCCACCGTCACCGTGGAGAGCGTCACTTCCGGCAACCTGAAGGCATGGCGCGACATCATCACGCCTCACGCCGACGTCGCCGGCGGGCGCTATCAGCAGGCCGAGTTCGCGGCGGACCTCTGGCAGGTTCACCTGGGCGAGGGAACCGACGAATACCGTGATCCGGAAGAGTTCTTCCGGCGTACCTACCTCACGGAAAGCCTCAAGCAGCTTCTTTCCGGTGCGTTGATGCGGCTGTCCGGCAGGGGCGGCGACCCCGTCGTCCAACTGCAGACGAACTTCGGCGGCGGGAAGACCCACTCGATGCTGGCCCTCTACCATCTCTTCTCCGGCACTCCGGCCATCGGACTGGCAGGGCTCGAACCCATCATCGCGGAAGCCGGGATCACCTCCGTGCCGAAGGCCAGGCGGGTGGTGCTGGTAGGCAACAGGATTTCACCGGGCAACCCCGTCTCCAAGCCTGACGGCACCGTGGTTCGCACGCTATGGGGCGAGCTGGCCTGGCAGATAGGGGGCAGGAAGGCTTTCGCCATGGTGAAGGCCGATGACGAGAAGGCAACCAGCCCGGGAGACACGCTCCGCACCCTCCTGATCGAGTATGGCCCCTGCCTGATCCTGATTGACGAGTGGGTGGCCTACGCCCGGCAGCTTCACGATACGAACGACCTTCCCGCAGGCACGTTCGACACGCAGTTCACGTTCGCGCAGGCTCTCACCGAGTCGGTGAAGCTGGCCGGCAACAGCCTGGTGGTCATCTCCCTGCCGGCATCGGATACCGGAAGCTCCCCCCACGCCCAGGCGAATGACGTGGAAGTGGGAGGCCAGCGGGGCAGGGAAGCCCTGGATCGCCTCCGGAATGTGGTCGGGCGTGTGGAGTCGTCCTGGCGGCCGGCGAGCGCCGACGAGGGCTTTGAGATAGTCCGCCGGCGCCTCTTCGAGCCCTTCTCCGATCCACAGCAGTTCAAGGACAGGGATGTCATCGCCAGGGCATTCGCGGACCTCTACAAGGCCCAGCACCAGGAGTTTCCCCCGGAGTGCCGCGATACCGATTACGAGAAGCGCATCAAGGCGGCATTCCCGATACATCCCGAGATCTTCGACCGCCTCTACACCGACTGGTCAACGCTCCTGAAGTTCCAGAGGACGAGGGGTGTGCTGCGCCTGATGGCTGCGGTGATCCACAGCCTGTGGGAGAAGGGCGACAGGAGCCCGCTCATCCTGCCCGCCAACATCCCGATAGACGACAACAGGGTGCAGTTCGAACTCACCCGCTACCTCCCCGACAACTGGGCCCCGGTGATCGCCAGGGACGTGGACGGGCCGGATTCACTGCCCCTCAGGCTGGACAATGACGTGCCCAACCTGGGCAAGCACGCAGCCTGCAGGCGTGTCGCCCGGACGATCTATCTCGGGTCGGCCCCGACCGTGACCGCTGCTCATCGAGGGATAGAGGACCGCCGGGTGAAGCTGGGGTGCGTCATGCCCGGGGAGTCCCCGGCAGTGTTCGGTGACGCCCTGCGCCGGCTGGCTTCCACTGCACGCTATCTCTACCAGGATGGTCCGCATTACTGGTACTCCACCCAGCCCACCGTCACGAAGATCGCCGAAGACCGCGCCGAGCAGATGAAAAGGGAGCCCGACAAGGTCACGCAGGAGATAGACAGGAGACTGAGGGAGGACCTGAGGAAGCCCGGGGACTTCAGCCGGGTCCACCCGGTACCGCAATCCTCCCAGGATGTACCGGATACTCTCGAAGCCCGCTTGGTGGTACTGGGACCGGATCACTCCTACAGCAAGGAGCCGGGCAGTCCTGCGGAGCTTCGCGCGAAGGAGATCCTCGAGAACCGCGGCAACACGCCCCGCCTCTACAGGAATACCCTGGTCTTCCTGGCGGCGGATTCCATCCGGCTTCAGGACCTCGCGGACGCCGTGCGGCACTTCCTGGCCTGGGAATCGATCGTGCTCGAGAAGGAGGCGCTGGATCTCTCTCCCCACCAGGTGAAGCAGGCGGAAACGCAGAAGGCTTCCGCCGACAGCACGGTCAGGGCCCGCCTCCCTGAAGCCTACCAGTGGCTGCTCGTGCCGGTGCAGTCGTCACCTCAGGCGAAGATGGAGTGGCAGCCAAGCCGGCTGTCGGGTCAGGATGCGCTGGCGGTGCGCGCCTCCAAGAAACTCCGTAACGACGACCTCCTGGCGATCAGCCATGCCCCTACGCTCCTTCGCCACCAGTTGGACAAGATTCCCCTCTGGCGGGGAGACCATGTGGCGGTGAAGCAGGTGGTGGAGGATTACGCCCGGTACCTCTACCTCCCGAGGCTCGCCGAGCCCGAAATCCTGGCGAAATCCATCCTGGACGGACTCATGCTGTTAACCTGGCAGTCGGATGCCTTCGCCTACGCCGACAGCTACGATGAAGACAACGGACGGTACCGCGGGCTGAGGGGCGGGGGATTGCACGTCCATCTGTCGTCGGACTTCCCGGGCCTGCTGGTGAAGCCCGAGGTCGCGCTGAGACAGATAGAGCAGGAGAATAAGAAGCCGGCCGAAGGCGGCGAACCGGTTTCCCGGGGTGATGCGCCGGTGACATCAGATAGTTTTGCCGTGGCCTCCGGGCCGGTTGAAGAAAAGCCCAAAGCGGCAAAACCCAGACGATACCATGGGGCGGTGGAACTGGACCCCGATCGTGTCGGCCGTGATGCCAGCAGGATAGCGGACGAGGTCATCTCGCACCTCAGCACCCTGCCCAACGCCCGGGTACAGGTGACGCTGGAGATTCAGGCGGAGATACCTGACGGCGCCCCGGATACCGCAGTCAGGACCGTGACCGAAAACGCCCGAACCCTGAAGTTCACCTCACAGGGCTTCGAGGAGGAGTGAGTCTATCTGCCGCCCTAAAATGGAACTTAGAAGAACCAAGGATGTGATCCGTAAAACAATGCTGTTCAATCAGATATCCTTCCCTTGCAGGGATAAGGAGTGATTGCAGTCTGAGCCCGGGGACAGGAGTGGGTTTTCACGAACAACAACGCGTTGATGGAGGGATAACATGAGTGCAAGCATTGACCTCACAGAAATCGCCATGAGTGCTATCAAGCTTGTTCAAGAACACCTCGACTCGATCAACAGTATTCCTGACGAAGCGTGGATATACAAGAAACCTATTGATGTCTACGTCCATGGGGAAAGGCATTCATTTGTTCTTCCTCCTGGAAAGTACCGTTTCTTTTGTAAGAACACAAATCCGGCACCTTTTTCCCATCCGGAACTGGAGATCACTTTTCCCCAGTCTGAAGAACACGTTCACCCAACTCAAGAGAGAGTAGTCCTCCGGAATACGAAATCAGCTCGAGAATACACAACAGTATTTTCTGTAAAACAACAGTCAGAGTTCATCGTTGATATCAGTTGTCACACATTCATTTCAGAGGTATTGAAAGTAGGAAGATGTCACGTATTCATCGGTTTTGTGCGAATCGCCTGATGACTATGACGCCTTAGGCAGCCTGCACCCGATGGTCTGTCGAGAAAGAATCACCCGGGAAGTGGCCTCTCTCAGGCCCGTACTCCAGGAAGGTAACTGAAATGAACAAGAGGATGCTCGTTTTGGTATCCGTGCTTATGCTTGTTCTTGGCTGCGGTGATGTAGATTCCCCCAAGGATCCAATCGTCAGATCCTGGGGATGGGTAGGGATGAGTGATCGCATGGGCGGATCTGTGGTTACCTCGGATACTGATGGACTTGGGAGAATTTGGTTTAATAGTGATGGCACTTTCTCGAATACACAAGTATTCACATATTCATCCGGTACATGGATAAGGAATGGTTCCAGTTACACGCTCCGCACTCAGAACAATACCTACCAGGCATTGCTCAGCGGGGGGACACTATATATCAGTATAAGTGGCTTTATTATGTGCTTTGAATAATACTTTGCGGCCGGTTATCTATATTTACGATGATAGTAAGAGGAACGCCTGTTGATTATTTTTTGAATGAAGAACAGTCATTGGGTCTGCTAATCCTTGAGAAGGATTTTCTGTAGTACTCGGAGTGGTTCCTGACCGTAACTCTTATGAAGGAGTGTGGTGCGTGGAAGATCGCCTTAGAGTCCTGACTGTGACATCACCACCACATATGCCTCTAATGTTTTGGATTGCGAACTGTTTCTGCCTTCTTCTCGGTTGTGCCAGAGAGACACCTACGGCAATCGCCTATCGTTGTGGTGAATCCTGCTTCCTCACCGACGTGATCTCGATACCGGGTGAGCGGTGGGCTCTCGCTGGAAGTACCGGCTCGTTGGGGGAATCAGATTTGCTTCTTCTCATCGTCGAGAGTGATGGCACACCCGTACTGACCCGATCTTACGACTATCGGATGATCGATGACCTGTCTTCCATCGTAAGACTGCCGGATGGCGGATTTCTCCTGGCGGGAACGACTTCCGACTCAGTATTCGTAAATTCAATCATTTTATTAAGAACGGATTCGCTAGGCAATCCACTCTCTACCCGACTTTGGTCCGAGATGAGTTATCAGCATATTGGTAGAATCATTCCCGTTTCAGATGGTTATATCGTTATAGGAGCAGCCGGATTCCTCATGGATACAGAAGCGCTTTTGATTAAGTTGTCCTTGGATTTCAGCTTGCAGTGGAGCAGAATCCTTCATGTCGGCAGGAATAGCTGGATTCGTGATGGATTGACCGTCGTCGATGAAGGAGTACTGATTGTGGCTGGATCCAGGGGATCTGATGGACAAGAGGCGTTTGCAGCTTGCCTAGACAGCAGCGGTTCCATACGCTGGCTGACACCGCTTGATGCCGTCTACTCCTCAACAGGTCAAGCCATCCAGCCAGCAGGGGATGAATCCTGGATCGTCCTTGCCGGCGTATCACCGCCGGGAAACCACGATCTCTTCTTACAAAAGATTGGATCTGATGGATCAGTCGAACAATCGCTGCAGTTCGGTGCTTCGAGCCTCATCGAGTTTTCAAAAGTACTCATTGGCCTGCCAGATGGGCTACTGATAGCTGGCAATCGGTTCAATGCGTCGCAGACGGAGAGTTCAGTGCTTCTTGCCGGGTTTGATGATGATCTCGCACTGATGTGGCAGAGGGAATACAAGCCTGGTAGGTATGCTTCTATCGAAGGTGGGTGCATGGCTCCTGATGGTAGCTTGGCTCTTGCCGGCAATGTATCAATGCCTACTGATGTATTTCCAAAAGGTGCAGGACTTCTCATTATAACTGATGATGTAAAATATCTTCCCGAAGAGATAGTCGAAATTCAGCTTGTCACTGAGTACTCGATCCTTGAAATCGACTAGCGGTTCATCGCCGCTTGAATGAATACGTCCATAAAGTCACTTAATGGTGCACTTCTGCTTACCGCTGCTACTGACGTTCGGGAGAGATAATAGTAGGAGCTGGCCGTCCATTCCCCTATCAGCGCATCCACAAATTGCGAATAGCTGTCCAGGTCAGTGACTCCATTCAATACAATGCCAACATACATCAGCTCACAACCCATCAATCGGGTTTGGGTCTCGAGTGATACATTGAGAAAATCTCCGAAAGTAAGCTTGCTTGCTATCAGTCCGTTTCTATGTAGCATCCTTAGAACATTTCTCCAAGCTGCCTGCGAGTATGCCGAGTCAACAGGAAGCGAAAGGTCTTCTTCGGAGATATTGAACCAATAGTCGCCTCTTTGAAGGTCGATCCGAATCTCTTCCCTGAGCCTCGGAGTGCATGTCTCTAACTGCTCTAATCCGTTCATGGCTGTTCGGACTATTATGGAATCTGTGAGAGAAGCGATGTCGGAAGTACGCGAAGCGTATAGATTCTGGGTCAGGGAGTAATAAACTGCAGGCACGACTCTGTTCATGAACTGGTCGAAATCATCACGAGGAACAAGATCCGCCAGTATCGGTCCTGATATCGAATCAGTGATTGTGCAGTCGATCACGCCGAGAATGAACTGTGAAGCGTCAGTAATCTCGGCTTTTTCCAAGTAATATGTGATAGCATCCAGTCTATCCTGTCTGACTGCCAGGCGATAACTATCGTAATCTTTAAATGGAGCCCCGCATCCTAAAGCCAAGAGTGCTGTGGAAAGAACAAGCAAACCCATTCTAGGCATATTGTTTACCATCCTAGTATCCTGTTGTGGTGTAGACTCCTGTGATCACTGGTGCATGCACGTAGCTTCCAGCTTGGGTATAAAAGTCCTGACTCCTGCTTGTCACTTCCCCCCACACCGTGAAGCTAAGACCCTGCAGAGCTGGCACACGATCGAATCCCGACAGGTCGGCGATAAAGTGCCCATCTCCCGCATAGCAGTGTAACTGGTCGGAACCAAGCCATTCGACCGTTCTTCCCCATACCCTTACTCTTCGGCCAATGTACTGCGAGTGATGGTCTGCAAGGTACTTTGCAGTAACACGCTCACATGACTCCTGGTATGCAGTACGCCTCTCGGAATCGGTCATTTCCCTGTAGATAGTCACATTGACCGTGTCAGATGTCATCCCCTCGACCCCTGCAACCAACGTGAAGATGTTCTCCCCGAATTGATCGACTGAGACATACTTCGAGAATGATCCGTCCCGACCGGCCCTTACCTGACCGAGCGATGAACACCATGTATTCGGTCCGTCAAATACCCTGATCAAGGCTCTGCTGGTTGCATTGCCACGTATCGTATAGCTTCTGCCGGTACGCGAGATGTAGCAGTTCCAGGGATCGGTTACTGTGAGACTGACTCTGGGGTAACTGTATGCTACTCTGATAGTGTCGCGCAGTGTGTTGCCTGACGGGTTGTCCAGGACGACTGGATTAATTATTAGAACAGTTGGCGTGCGGTCAGGATTATTGGCCTCAAGCACCGAATCCGGAGAAAATAGAAACTCGAACATCCCCCGTTCGAGTACAGAGTCAATGCCGCATGCCCTCATTCTGGTTCCGGGCTCAGTTGTGACTGACGCATGGGTAATCCTGCCCAGACTGTCGTGACCATAGTTGAGGGAGATCGTCAAAGGAGTGTAGGAGTTGTTTATTAGAACAGAATCCCTGCTCTCATGTCCTTTTCGCGAAACTGTGAAATAGATCCAGTTGGCGCCAAGTTGAAGATCATTCGCGGATATTCGAAAGGATGGCCCAAAGGCCGTAACTATCTGCGATTCAAAATTGACCGCATTTGCAGTATCAGTCTGCACCGTAATCTGGAAATAGGGTTGCCCCCTGTTATCCCTTTCCTCTGTTGCTGTAACCTCGAAATCCAGCCGCTTCGTCCATATCATTCTGTTAAGAAAGACCGACCCGACAGCTACAACTAGGATTACAGGAATAGCTACCAGAAGTATTCTACTGATGTGTGATCTGCGCCTTGGCCCCGATGCGTAGTTACCACTTGGCGCCGACAGGTTCGAATCGGATGGTAAGCTGCTGACCTTAGGCGTATCCTCGCTCATCGTTCCCCTCCTTCGCTATTCTATCCCCGATACAACCCCCGACCAACCACACTCTCCAGATGAATTGCATCTGACCATGAATGCCGATTTACCTGAGCCAGACGGATTCCACCTAGATCCAACGACCACGAATCCACTATCCGAGCACGAGGAGACCGAACTGGCCTGTGACGATGATCCAGAATCGTAAGAATGGCTCCAGTTGATACAGCCATTCTCAAGCAGGCAAGTAAGAGTCATGGCATAGCTTTGCCCATCCGAGCCTGGACGTGAATTGCATACAAGTATCCGATTACTGTCTACAGCAGTGATTTTGGATGTGTAGGCAAACGGATGATCCGGGAGTGTCATCGACCATACAGGTTCCAGCGAAAGATCGGTCTTGATGACCTCGATACTCTCCTCAGCCACATCACGCAGACTGCAGATGAATACAGGAGAGCTATCGATGAGTGCCACTCCTCGGTAGCAGCTTACTCGACTGAGAGTGCTTTCGGAAAGGAGATCTCCCTGGTTAGATACAAAGGCGCTCCAACCCGTCGAGATCCCTCCGAAGCCCTGTCTTGAGTTATTCCCGACTAAAAGAAGATCGCCATCGGGCATTTCAACGGCGTCAGAAACACCCGTATGGCCCTGCACATCAAGAGATGAACGCCATATCTCGTCGCCATCCTTGTTGATTCTTACCAGAAACGGTCTGTATTCAGAGTCGCACAGTCTTTGGACTCCTGTCAACAAGTAGGTTTCATCGGACATGGGAACAATGCAGCAAGGAGCCTCATCTCCTGCGGAGCCGAACTTCCTGTCCCACAGGATGGTAGCATCTGACTTTACCCGCATGGCCCAGAATTCGCTTGATCTAGCCTGAGTTGTCCAAACACCTAAAAGTATGAAAGTGCTGTCTGAGCAAGGGGTCATATCAGTGATCATCACTCGTCCGTGAGAGGCAAAGTCGACAGAGGAAACCAGATTCCCATTTCCATCGAGAACCATAAGGAAAGCGACTTGCTTGTCGACGTCCCAAATGACATCTCCGTTGTATCCATTGGCAGCTAGCAGGTATCCGGCCTCTGTTTCGTAAGCGATGACTCCTGTGGTAAACTGTTTCGGGGAATAGCTTTTCTCAAAACTGGACAACTCCTCGGACTTTGGGGTTGGTCCGTACTCAAATTCAGACAGTATTTCGGAGCCCCGATCCGAGCATCCCCCTAAAACAAAGACCGAAGGCAAAAAACAGAGCCAAGGCAACAAACGCCAAAGGTAGTACATCTCTTTCCTCCGAAGGGAGGCTACCAATCCATGTTCAGCAAGTCAAGAATGCCAAGAGTGGGTTACATTTGGCAGCTTGCATATTCTAAAGAACTCAAGCATTTTGAACCCCCCCGGGTTTCCCGGAGATTTTTCTAAAGGGTTGCCGACCACCATGGCTGGTTCTTCGGCTGATGAGCCCGATGCGGGGAAAGCTTGTTCGAGAGCTTCGGCCACCATGTCAGGGTTCAGGCGGCAGAGAGCCTGCCGCAGGCAGGTCCTCCAGGACCACCTTGCCGTAATCGCTCCTCTCAGCCGTACGCTCACCCGGGGCGATGGCGTGGCCGGAGACGGGCTTGTAATCGACAGCCTCCAGCCACTGGGTCGCTTCCTCGACGATGGATTCGGTGAAGGTCTTCAATCCAACACCTTCCAGTATCCGCCCTTGTCGGGACCGATGCGCTGCAGGAGGCCTGCTTCACGAAGAACCCTCACAGCCCGATGAATAGTGATTTCCGACTTACCCAGCCGAACAGCGAGTTCTATGACAGTCAGCCCCGGGTCTGTTCTCAGCAGCTCGAGTACTGCGCCCGGAGTCTTTCCTATCATTTTCCCTATCATTTTCCCTGTCATTTTCCCTGTCGTTATCCCTGTCGTTTCCCTTGTCAAAGTCGTCGCTATTCTGAAAGTGACGGCCACAGCCCCTTCACGAACCGCCACCTCTGGTGGCTCAAGACCCTGTTCCCGCATCAGCCGGGCGATCTTCAAGGTTCCCCGACCCCAGTTCTCAATGATGCCGCGCCTGTAGAAAATGTTCGCAATCATCGGATTCCATGGCCGTGATTCATGATCGCGGAACAGCGCCTCAGGGGTCAGGCCGAAGTGGAGGTCGCCTATGGAAATGACCTCCAGGCGATCGTCATACAACGCCACGCTCACAGAACCGCCGCCGATCGAGTAGTCGCGGTGGACGAAGGCATTGGCGAGCGTTTCACGCAAGGCTTCCACCGGCAGGAGTGGAGTGTCCTCGCGCTCCATCCGTCCAGGTACGATGCGGCTGGCGACCGGCAGCGAGTCGATCAGGAAACGCTCGGCATGCCGCATCAAAGTGAAGGCGTTGCCGTAGAACTGCCGGTTGTCCAGGAACTCGTCGCGCGTAGTACCCTTGAAGCGAGCCACCTTGAGAAGAAGCTGAGGAAAGTCCGGCTGCATCGTGTCGTTGGTACAGAAGAGAACCACTGCGGCACGTGAAATACGCTCGCCTTGTACTAGCAGACCAAGGCCGCGCAAAATCTCCAGCGGCTCACGAGTGCCAGGGTCGTCAGTTCGGCCTCGGCGTATGGACTCCTCCAGAGTCAGCGTCATCTCGCGCTGGTCGAGACGGTTCACAGCCCAGCCCTCTGCGGGCTGGTTCTCCCACCTCTGGACAGAGTGAAACTCCTCTAGCAGAAGCCTTCGCATGGTCTCTCTGGGCATCAGCCGTGTGGTGTTCAGCACCCGCTCATAGGCAACGGTTCGATAGGTAACGGGTAGGTGCTCGCTCCGACTCACCGAGAGCACCAGCACCTCGCGTCCACCCTCGACTGCGACGCGCTCTATACCCGGGAACACCGGCGGCTCGAACCCCTGGAACTCCTGCGCGAGTTCTTCCAGCGTGTGGTCAGAGACGGTCTGACCTACGACCTTGCCTGCAGGAGTCACACCGAAGAGAACTCGCCCACCCCGCCCGTTGGCGAAGGCACAGAGAGTACGACAGGCTCGGTCCTTCTCTGCAGTAGAACTCTTGAACTCGAGAACCTCCGACTCACCAGAAGCAGCCCAGGCCGTAACCTGATCAGGGGTTGTCACCGTGTTGCTTCCTCGGAGCCGTATGGAGAGCTGGCCTCGGCTTCCTGGATTTCCTTCAGTGTCTGCCCAGTTGCGTTTTTCCATTCGATGCGGCCATTGGCAGATCGCCCGAGGAGTACACCTGCAGCCGTCGAAGGCGAGTTAAAGATGTAGTCCTGGGTCAGAGTATATCCCGCCTCAGAAAGCTCGAGAACTCCTTGATCCAGCAACGATTTCCTCAATTCAGTCAAGTAGCTGGGGATGGACCGCACTTCCTTATGGACAGCCTGTGATCCGGCTCTAACGATGAAGCCCTCGTTGCCGTACACGCCATGAGCTTCTATCCCTTTGGCCTTCAGAGTCAGATCCCGGGTTTTCGCCGTACCGGCCTTGGCCTTCTCGAACAGGTTCACGCCGACAACGGGGAGACACAGCAAGATATCTCCAAGGAACCCCTCGGCATCAGCAGCATCAGCTTCAGAGAGGTCAGGGGGCTGCGGCAGGTTGTTGTTGTCGAGTTCGGCTCTCTTTGCCTCTCTGGCCAAGGTGACGAGCTTGGCCTCGAGATACTGTACATGCGCCTTGTTCAGGTTCTGGTCCTTGCTGATGAACACGGCGGCATGGGTCCAGAAGTCCTTCTGGCGCGCATGCTGGTCGAGACGCGAGAGTACATCATCACCTTCACCAACATAGACTCTGTGTAGGTGCCCGGTCTCTCCCGGACCCCAGAGGATGTACACACCAGTTCGCTTGAGCTCTGGTCTCCTGCGGACTTCAGCGAACAGGGCCCTCGGGAATACAAGTCCCTGGACTGTCCGGTTCGATTTCTCAACGATTCGCAATGCCTCTGGTTCACCGGAAGGAATGAAGATCCTTACTGAGAAGCCGCGACTGCCTGCCATTCCTACCCCTCAATCCAACCGGAGAGACGGTACCATCTCCCTACCCCGGATTTCTCACCTGAGAGTTGCACAAGGCCGTTTCACCACAAAAGAACGGCCGGCAATGAAAACACTCCATTATCCGATAATGATCAGTTGAAGCTTGGATTTCAAGGGTTCGATTCCCGCAGGGTTGGCAACGGATTCGACGGCGGTTTTATCACCTCCGATGGAGGAGTCCTACAGCTTCGGGAAGTGGAAGCCCGGACGGGAATCATCGCCGGCTTTGCCGCCTGCTTCGAGGACAGGCGGGATTGTCCGCTTGGTGGGAACGTTGCTGTTGGAGCACATGAAGATTGGCTGGCGGGAAGGAGGTATATGAGCATCGACTCGTCCGAAATGCCCGAGGACTTCCCGGATGAGTTTCTGATGTCAGCCGATCTCGAGCCTGAGTGCGAGACCCTTCGTACACCACATTGACGGACGCCGCCCCCTGAAGCAAATAGCTGGATCGGTGAGGATGACAAATAAAATAATGATCAACATGTTGTGCGGTAGGGAGAAGTCGACATGAGTGAGCAGCAAATAGCCCTCAGGTCCGTTAATGAGCTTCGTGTTGATAATTCCGGCGGAAGCCTGCACTTCTTCATTCCCGACTACCAGCGGGGCTTTCGATGGTCGCCGTTGCAGGTTAAACAGCTCTTGGACGATATCCGGGAGTTCACGCAACGGCGGTCTCCTCAGCCGGAAGAGTTCTACTGCCTGCAACCGCTCGTCATTAAGGCACGTTCGGATGCAGGCGATTTTGAGGTTGTGGATGGTCAGCAGAGACTAACCACGCTGCTACTCATCCTGCGTCACTTCAATGAGCGTCTGGCTGAAAAATATCGTCAGAAACTCTTTAGACTCGACTACAAGACACGCCCAAGCCTAGATGCCTTTCTGAATGATCCAAGCGAAGAGACAGCCAACGACAATGTAGACTTCTATCATCTCTACCATGCTATCGCGACTATCGAGGAGTGGTTCGCCGAAAAAGAAAGCGAAGTTGAGACTATCAAGGCCGCCCTGCTCAACCAGACGAAGGTCATCTGGTTCCAGTTGGCCGAATCCGACAACCCGGTCGAGGCTTTTACCCGTCTCAATGTCGGCAAGATACCATTGACCAACGAAGAACTGATCCGGGCGCTTTTCCTACGCCGTTCCGGCCCTGATGAAAAGGATGCCACGAGTCTGCAACTACGCATCGCCTACGAGTGGGATCAGTTGGAAAAAGCTCTTCAATCCGACGCGTTTTGGTATTTCCTGAGCAATGAGCCGGGGAAAGAAGAAAACCGCATCGGCTTCCTGTTTGACCTTGTGGCCAGGATGGACGGGTTAGAGCCGGAAGCAGAACGCGATGCTTATGGCATTTTCTACACCTTCAGCCAAAACCTGAAGATGTCCGACAAAACGGAGGAGGAATGGCGGAGAAAGAAGTGGCAAGAAATTAAGAGCCTTTACCTGTCGTTGGAAGAATGGTTCGAGGATCGAGTGCTTTACCACATGGTTGGTTTTCTTGTGAGTCAAGAAATGTCGATCATCGACATTCGGAAGCTTTCAAAGGATCGCACTAAGACCGACTTTGAACAACGTCTGCGCAAGAAAATCTTCGAGAGAGTCATTGATGAAGACATGCCCGATCCGCCGGAGGAGCAAGCCGTTCGTGAATACGTTGCCAACCGGCTTGAGGAACTCTCCTATCTCTCGAACCGGCAGAGTATCAAGGCCCTGCTGCTCCTCTTCAACCTGGCGTCGCTTCTCCAAAATCGTCGGTCCAATCTGCGCTTCCAGTTCGACAGTTTCAAGAGTGAGCGCTGGGACATTGAGCACATCCGTTCCGTTACCGATGATAAGCCGGAGCGCCACCATGACCGACGAAACTGGCTGGAAAACTTATTGGGCTATCTGGAGACGCTGGGATCGGAGGGGGTTGAGGGTGAGTTGCAGAACTCCATCAGGGAGTTTTTAAAGCTATCGCAACCTGAAGCCTCGCATGAGGTGTTCGATCCGCTTTATGAGAGAGTACTCGAGTATTTCCACGAAACCAACGGAGGGGAAGCGGAGCACTGCATCTCCAACCTGACGCTGCTTGATGAATCCACGAACCGGAGCTACAAGAACGCCGTCTTTGCGGTCAAGCGGAAGCGTTTGCTGAAACGAGACCAATCGGGAACTTTCGTTCCCCTCTGCACCCGCAATGTGTTTCTGAAGTGTTACAGTCCTCGGGCGGACAACCTGATGTTTTGGGAAGAGGATGATCGGGACGGCTATCTCTCGGCCATCACTGATGTCTTGACGGATTTCTTTTGCGGGACTATGGAGGGATAACAATGAGCTTCGGTAGCCAAATCAACTACAAGCAGTTACTGGAGCGACACGGATGCATTCGTGTGCCCATGATCCAGCGCGATTACGCACAAGGCCGTCCGGCGGAAAAGGAGGTGCGCGAGGAGTTTTTAAAGGCTCTCAAAGATGCCTTGAGTAAGCCGGCCGACGACCCAAGCCTTCCGCTCAATCTCGATTTCATTTACGGCAGTGTCGAGGGGAACGAGCAGACTCGATTCCTGCCGCTCGACGGGCAGCAGCGCCTCACGACCCTTTTCCTTCTCCACTGGTACCTGGCATGGAGGGATGACCAGTGGACTACCTTTGAACAACTGTTTTTGTCAGAGGATCGCTCATCCCGCTTTGCCTATAGCGTGCGCCCGAGCAGCAACGAATTCTTCGATCAATTGGTAAGCTATCGGCCCGCTCTTCCCCCCGAGGAAGTGCAGTCCCTGGTGGCACTGATTGCCGACCAGCCATGGTATTTCCGAAGTTGGCGGCTTGACCCGACGATCCAGGCCGTACTCCACATGCTGGACGCCATTCATAACAAGTTTTACGAGTCAGAGGGGTTGTTCGCGCGATTGGTGGATGATGACCGGCCTGCAATTACCTTCCTGCTTCTCGATCTGGAGAATTTCGGCCTCTCGGACGATCTGTATATCAAGATGAACGCGAGGGGAAAGCCCTTGACTGCCTTCGAAACGTTCAAGGCTCGCTATGAGCAGGGATTAGCCAACCAGCTTCGGGGAGAAATGTTCTCAATTGGCGAGCAGACTTTTCGTGGAGCCGCCGACTACATTGCCATACGCATGGACACGGCTTGGGCTGACCTTTTCTGGAAACATCGAAGCACAGGAACCAATCTCTACGACGCCGCCTTTATGAATGTGATTCGGGCCGTTGCGCTGATCACCCGCGATCCTGAACCGCCGAAGAAATACCTGGAGGACTTTACCCAACTACGGACGGAAATCAATCCTCCCTCCTATACCGACTTCCATTCATATAACTGGCTTGATGAAGATTTCACCCGCACTCTCATGCGTTTGCTCGACGCATGGTGCGGTTCTGACAGCTCGCTGCACCGACTGCTTCCTGATGGCCGTTATCTCAATGAAAAAGAAGATATCTTCGATAAAATCATGTCCAATGGAGCAAATCTCTCGTATGTCGAACTCGTCCAATTCACCGGCTATGGGAAGTTCATCGTCAAGCATCAGGACGGCATTGATTCTGGAGACTTCCAGGAATGGATGCGGATTGTCCGAAACTTGGGCGTGAACACCGTGTATAACCGCCCAGACGATTTCAGGCGTAGTGTTCGGGGCCTTGTGGGACTGATTGAGTACTCCGGAGACATATTGGCGCACTTTGCACAATCCGAGAAGCCCACGACCGGTTTCAGTGAAGCGCAAATTGCCGAAGAAAAGCTGAAAGCCCAACTAATACTCGCCGATGAGGGATGGCGGGAGCTTATAGACCGCGCCGAGGGCCACGGATATTTTCGCGGTCAGATTGGTTTTTTGCTGAATTTCGCAGGGTTAGTCACCAGAAGTTTGGAGTCTGAGCCTTCCAATTGGGATGCCTCAGAGCACGTGGCTTTCCAGAAAGCTTTTGAACGATATCTTGATGTTGCGGAGACAATGTTCTCTGAAAGAGGCCTCACCGACCTCGGTGAATATCGCTGGCAAAGAGCGTTACTCAGTCTCGGCGACTACTTTCTCCCCAGCGGCCGCAACCGCTCATTTCTGGTTGATTCCGTGACGGAAGAAGCAAGCTGGAAGCGGCTACTCAGCGGTTCCGGCAATCGGGCTGCCGTTGCACGTAACATTCTAAAGAGCCTCTGGCAGAAGCTCGTGCCCGATGCAGACATATCGGAGCAGCTTGATAAAACCATTACGGGAGCTGATTCGCTCGATCCATGGCGTAAGGCGATGATAAGCTGTCCTGCTGCCTTCGATTACTGCGATCGCAACTCGATTCGCGTGAATGAACATGGCACCGTCTACTTGCTAAAACGCTCCCAGATGAATGGTGCCCATGCTGAGCTGTTCACCTTCTGCATCTACGACAATCTTCAATCATTAGCTCAAAACGGTGGCCTCACCCCGCTCAAGCTAATGGAGTACTACTTCTCAAAGGAAACTGCGATTGAGCCCGGCATTCGATTCGATTGGTCTGGTGACCAGGTCAGCTGCTTTGCTCTAGAAGGCGGCAAAGATGACTTTGTTTTATACAGACGAGACAATGATGAGAGCCAGCCCCGTTTCGTCGATTATCTCATCAAAAATGTCGGATTCAAGCTTACCGAACAAGGCATTGAGAGGAAGTGTGCTCACTCGGAAATAATAAGTGTCATCAATGAGTTACGGGACGGCCTTGTAAAGTTCACCGAAGGGGAGGGTTAAACTGTTAAAGACCGCTTGACCGACAAGGGCCGCGAGTGGCTGGCCCGGAATGGTGAAGTGGTTTGCTGGAGACACGGGGTATGACATGGCACGAGTCTGGCGGATCGAGGAGGCAGGGAGCCGGTTCAGCGAAGTCGTCCCGGCGGCGCTGAGCAATGGCCCTCAGGTCGTCACGAGGAATGGCGCCGACACCGCCGTTGTCATGTCCTTCGACGAGTTCCGTTCTTGACGCAATTCCGTATCGCTGTGATGTTGTTTTCAGGATTAGACCGGCAAAGGGTCGGGGTGTATCCCGGACTCCATTCCCAGGAATCAGCGTAAGGCAGTAATACTGAATGGGACACCACGATTCGCATCACGGGCATGCCCACCATCACCCCCGGAGTTTCGGCCGGGCGTTCGCCGTCGGCATCAGTCTGAACCTGGCATTTGTCATAGCGGAAGTGATCTTCGGGCTCAAGGCGGATTCCCTCGCCTTGCTTTCCGATGCAGGTCACAACCTCAGCGACGTGATCGGTCTGGTCATAGCCTGGGGCGCGAGCTGGCTTTCCCAGTGGCATCCCACCGACAGATACACCTACGGCTTCCGCAGATCGTCGATTCTGGCCGCACTCATCAATGCCCTTCTCCTGCTGGTCGCCATCGGCGGAATCGTCTGGGAGGCCGTTAGTCGCCTCCTGCATCCGGTCGAAGCCCACGCACCGACCATCATCCGGGTGGCCGCCGTGGGGGTCGTGATCAATGCATTCACTGCGTTCATGTTCATGTCGGGACGGAAATCGGACCTGAACATCCGCGGGGCATACCTGCACATGGCGGCCGACGCGGCCATTTCGGCCGGTGTCGTCGTGGCGGGCATATTGATCTCCATCACGGGAATACAGATAATCGACCCGTTGATCAGCCTGATCGTTGCGGCGATCATCTTCGTGGGAACCTGGGGGCTTCTGCGTGAATCTGCAAACCTGGCCATCGACGCAGTGCCGGAACAGATAGATGCGGAAAAGGTCACCCGTTTTCTCTCCGAGCTTCCGACGGTCCAGAACGTGCATCATCTTCACATCTGGGGCTTGAGCACGACGGATGTGGCGATGACCGCACACCTGGTTCTGTCCCAGCCCGACGAAAACGACGCCCTGCTGGCCCGGATACGCGAAGAGCTGTACCATCGCTTCGAGATCAATCACGCCACGATTCAATTCGAGTCATCGGAATCAGGGATATGCCTGACCCGGCGCTGCACCCTGCATTCCTGCCGCGGCGGCGGGCATGAGGATGAGCACTGACGCCCGACTGACTCCGGTGCGGATGGAGGCCCCTGGATGACTGAAGCTCTTCTGCTGGCTGCGGCGTTGTTCTCAACCATGCAGTTCGGTCACGGTCGATTCGTCGAGGGCGTGGAGACGACAGTCTTCGCCGAAGGATCGGCGATGCTTTCGGACAGCACCCCGGGCGCCGCACACCTGGCCGACCTGCCTGCGGGGCTGCCGGTTGTAATCCTCGAAGCCAGCAGAAACTGGTGTCTCGTAGAGGTCCGCAGCGGCTTCCACCTTCCGGCTTTCGCCCGGTTCACCGGCTGGGTGGAGGCCGAAGCCCTGGCGCCGGTTTCCCTCCAGACCTCCGGCGGGCTCTTCCAGTTCGGCATCACCGGCTCCGACGAGTCGGGGAATCCGACCGGCGAGGCGAGGCTGCATCGTGACGACGGCGTGGTCCTGTCATGCCTGGTCGATCTGCGGAGCTTTTCGGAGGGCGGCCGGGTGGGCCACGGCATCGAGGCGTCGGAGGTGGCGGCCGACAGGCTTTCGGACGTCGAAACAGCCATTGTCCTGAGCTTCGTCTACGAGGCCTGCGGTTACCTGAACAGCGACATCCTGATTGTAGCCACGGCGGACAGGCTGGTACTCGGCCCGGCGGCCGGGTCGGTTTCTGAGGCCGGCCTCTTCAGTCATATCGAATCCCTCGTCCTGCCCCCCGGGCTCGATGAGGAGAACGTGGTCGAGATCATGACGGTGCAACAGGGAGGGACATGGGAAGGCGACCCCGGCTTCGTCTCCCTGCCCGATACGAGCGTGATCCGGTATTCGTGGAACGGGCGTTTCTTCGACCTGGAGCCCTAGAGCCCCGGCAGCAGCACCACCTTTGAAACGGCGTCGGAAGTGCCCCTTCGGGCGCGGATGAAGTAGACGCCGGGAGACGCCGCAGCCCCCGATCCGGACAGACCGTCCCAGACGATCTCGTGATCGCCCTGGAGGAGCCAGCCGTCGGCCAGCGTTCTCACCAGGCGCCCCGCCAGGTCGTAAACCTCGACCGCCGCGTATCCCGAGGCGGGGAGCGCCAGGATCACCGACACCGTCCCGGCCGAGGGGTTCGGCACCGCCGCCCCCAGCTCCAGGGAGGGCGGGAGGACTCCGCCCGACCCGGCGTTCAGCAGGCCTCTGATCTCGACGTCGTCGATATTCCAGCCGCAGTATCGCCAGCCGTCGTTCGTCGGCCCCATGACCCACCGCAGATAGACGGTGGACTCGCCGTCCGCGATCCCTGAGATGTCGTACTCGACCTCGACCCACTGTGAGTCGGTCAGGTCGCCGGGCACCTCCGCGTTGCTCCAGACCGTGGTCCACCTGCTCATGTCCGTGCTGACCAGCAAAGACGCATGGTCGAAGCCTCTGATCTGCACTCCGAGCCATCTCATGAACCGCAGCGAGACGCCTCTGAGGGCCGAGCAGTCGATTGCGCCGGTAGTAAGGTAGGTCTCGGGCAGCAGGTTTTCGTAATCGCCGTCCAGGTTGTAGCCCAGCACGAAGCTGCCGGTCGCTCCGGAGACCGGGTCGGGATTCCCGTGCTCGCCGCCTCCGCCCTGCGGTTCGCCCCATGCCCAGAGGGGCTCCATGTCCCAGCCCGGGTCGGACGACATGTCCCAGGAGTAGACTGTGACGGCTCCCCCGATCATGAGTTCGACCGGTATTCGGATCGTCTCTCCCGACGAGAGGTCGTTTACGAGGATGGCGGCGGCATACGCTCCGCCGGGAAGCAGCGACGCGTTTGCGTTGATCTCGAAGCACGCCTGTACGGTCTCGCCGGGGCGTGCGACGCCGAGCGCCGGGCCGGTTACGGACAGCCAGTCGACGGAGGGCTCGACGCCTATAGTGAAGAACAGGTCCTCCGCGGAGAAGGCCGTGAGTTCCAGAGAGAACGCCGTCGGATCGAACGGGCCGCCGCACGGCCCCTCGATCACGATCGGCCCGTCGGGTATCACTCGAAGCCCCGATCCCCGGCCCAGCAGCTTGATGCAGAAGTTCCCCGTGCCGGGGTAGGGGTTGCCGGCCCAGTCCTGCAGATCGACCCAGGTTCCCGATCCGTCCCGGTAGCAGCTCTCGCCGGCGGATGCGGTGGACTCGACGATGGTCCTGTATTTCGCGCCGAGGAGGACGGGCACTTCGGAGGTTCTGTCATACGGCTGCCCCCCGCGGTCGAGGAGGAGAACGACGAAGAGACTGTCGCCCTTCATCGCCTCGAACGGCTCCGGGAAGTCCACCGTGTGATACCCCGTGTGTACGAACATCCCCGAATCAGATGCCAGCAGCTCGCAGGGCTCGTACCCGTCGAAGCCGGAATAGACCGAGAGCCTCCAGGCCGTGCTGTCAGAGGCGGTGAAGAAGCCGCCGGACGAGATCAGCGTCGGCGACTCCACGGCGAACGCGTTCATGGCCTCCGTCGCCTCCGCCATCGTGTCGCGCCAGCCGTGCAGGTCGTGGTACAGCACCTTGTCGTAGCGCATGGGCTCGACTTCGCGGAAGGACACGGCGCCCATCTGCGGCTCGTGCCCCGCCCATCTGTCGTGGTACGAGATCCAGAAGCACCCGTCCATACCCCATTCCTCGCCCCAACTGTTCTTGCACAGCCATGCTCCGGGCTCGGGAGCCTGGGTCCGGAGGGTGTCGTTCCAGCCGATGATCGCTATGGCATGGTTCGGCAGCTCGTCGCTCGAAGGCGGCTGATAATGGATCAGGCCCTCGATGAACTGGTACGAGTAGCACATGCAGGTGCCCATCACGCCGTACTCCATGAGGGCGGCCTTGATCGCGTCGATCCGTTCGAGATCGCGTCCGGCGGTGTACCACTCGATATGCCTCGGGTAGAAGAGATGATAATCGGGGGAGTACTGGAGGGGAGGGACGATGAAGGACTGCCCATCGACGTCCCGGACGGCTCCGTCACCTCGCGAGAGGTAGGCCGACGCCACGCGGTAGTCTCCGCCCTGATGCACCGTGAGGCCTCTGCCGGAAACCGGGTCGAGGTCGCCGTTCCAGTTGTCGTTGAATCCGTTCCACCAGTCCAGGTGGTATTCGGCAAGGTTCGGCTCACCCTCCTCGCCCGAGGCTTCCCACGCGCCGGTCATGAGCAGGTTGCCTTCGATGGCAGCCATAGTGCCGTGCGCCCAGCAGGTGCCGCCGTCCTGGCTCTTTATCGATGTCACGAAGCACTCCCCGTCGACGTTCCTGAGGTCGAATGCAACCGGGAGGGCGGGGCAGGGAGGAGCGGCGTGCAGCAGCAGGGTGACGGCACCGAGATATGCGAGAGGGATCCGCGGGTTCATGTCTCCTCCCGTGAAGGGGCCTCGACCCGTCACGTCCGGGCCGAGATAATCCTGTAATGGAAGAGGGGCTGCGTCCATATCCGTATCCTCCGGAAGGGGAGGGGACTGCGGGAGCGTCGATCCCAGCAGGCGTCCGGATCCTTTCGGACAGGGACGGGATCGTCGCGGTCTGCAAGCCCGGGGGTATCGCATCCATCCCGGACCGTGCAGGCTCTCCGGGCGACCTGCATTCGATCCTCCAGGAGATGCTCGGAACGAGGCTCTTCGTAGTCCACAGGCTCGACAGGGGCACGAGCGGAGTGATCCTCTTCGCCCGGACGGCGGAGGTCCACAGGACGCTTTCCATCGCCTTCCAGTCCGGGGACGTCGCGAAGACTTATCATGCCGCGGCTCTGGGATGCGTCGATGAATGCACGATCACGGCGCCGCTCCGGAGGTTCGGATCGGGCAGGGTATGGGCGGACCCGCTGCGGGGGAAGCCCAGCACGACTTCGATCAGGGTTCTCGAGCGAGGCGGGGGGTTCTCGTTGGTCGAGGCGCATCCCCTTACGGGAAGGCAGCACCAGATAAGAGCCCACCTCGCCTTCATCGGCCATCCCGTGGCGGGCGACCCCGTTTACTCCCGCGCTTCATGCGCGTTCTGGCCCAGGCTGATGCTCCACGCATCGAAAATCGAGCTGGTGTCGTTCGGAAACGGGATCTCCTTCGAGGCCCCCATCCCCGGATCGTTTACGGAAGCTCTGGAAAGGGCCCGGTCGAGGGCCGGAGGAGGAAGCGACGATGGAAGGACGTGACTGGACGGATGAATTCCCTGCATCCGTGGTCGTGACCGGTGCGGACGGCACGATCCTCTACATGAACGGAAGGGCTGCGGCCACCTTCGCCGCAGAGGGAGGAGCCGCACTGGTGGGACACGACGTGAGGGACTGCCATCCGCCGGCCGCCCGGGAGAAGGTGGAGGAGCTCTTCGCTACCAGGCGCCTGAACGCCTACACCATAGAAAAGAACGGGGTGCGCAAGCTGATATACCAGAGCCCGTGGTACGACGGGGGTGAGTTCGCGGGATTCGTGGAGCTGTCGCTCCCGATTCCCGGGGAGATGCCCCACTTCGTCCGGGGCGCAAAGGCGGGCGGCAAACAGTAGTATTCCCGCCTGCGTGCAGACTCCACCTTGCGCCCGTGTTTCCAAGTGTCGGCTAGAACGCCAGCACCACCGCCAGTACGACCGCCGCGGCGACAGCCAATGTCATGGGCAGGGCGCAGCCCGTGAGGAAGCATCCCCTCCTGCGGTTCGTGCGGTCGCTCTCCACCTCGGGGGTAAAGTCCCGCCGCCGGTCGAAGGAGCCGTCTCCGGCATCCATCGACTTGACCCCGCCGTCCCGGTTGATCTTCTTCGGCGCGGAACCGCCGGCACTGAACGGCTTGTGCGGCTTGTAAGCGGGTTTGGCATGCCCGCCGTCGTTCTTCTTTGAAAATCCCCCGCCGCCGGCCTTTCCGCCGATCGGGGAGCCCTTGCTCCTGGATGCGCCTTCCTTGCCCATCTCGACCTCCGGTTTTGGAAATCCCTTCCGAATACTAACGAGGGGCAAACCCCGGCGGAAGCCCGGGGAGGCCGGGACGCCACGATGATTCCCCACTATGCTCGGAGCGGCCTGATGCGCATCGCGCTAGACCTTCGCGATGCGTTTTCGCCATATTGTCATTCTGGAACGGGCCGCCCGCCCGCATTATCGACCGGAAGGCAGGTATGAACCTCTTCGACGTCATATCCCCCGAGCGGGTCATGATCCTCGAGTCCGCCTCAAAGGCCGGCGTCCTCAGGGAGTTGACCAATCTCCTCACCGCTACGGGAATAGTGGCGAATCCCGGCGAACTCGAGAGGCTGATTCTTGAACGCGAGGCGCTCATGAGCACGGGCATCGGCCTGGGCATCGCGGTTCCGCATGCCCGCATCGCAGGTCTGTCCACTTCATGCATCGCCTTCGGGATCAGTCCGGAAGGCATCAGAGACTACGAATCCATAGACGGATCGCCGGTCAGGATAGTTGCGATGATCATCACCGGCACGCAGAGGCAGCGGGAGTACATCGAACTCCTCTCCTCCCTCGCCAGGCTCTTCAAGGACGAGTCCACACGAGAGAGAGTCCTCTCCGCAAGGACTACGAAGGAGCTCTGGGAGACGCTGATGCACGAGCAGTCAGGCCTGCTGGCGTAACAAGATCCCGTATCCCCCCGAATAAGCGCAGCCCTCGAGTCCATGGCCGGCCCGGGCATCACTCATCGCGGCCGGAGCATCCGATTCGAGTTGCAGAATTAGAACGGGGGCGGGTCACCCCGCCCCCGACTCCTTTCGACCACTGATCGTCAGTAGGTCATGGCCGCCATCTGTTCGTAGATCTTGAAGCGCCTGGCGACCTCTGCCCTCGCCATTTCCATCAGCTCCGCGGCGCGAGCGGGGTCGGAATCGACGAGACTCCTGAACCTCGTCTCCTTGTACGCGAACTCGCTGAAGTCGATCGAAGGGGCCTTGCTGTCGAGCTGCAGGGGGTTCTGTCCCTCTTCGATCCTGCGCGGGTCGAACCTCAGCAGCGGCCAGTAGCCGGAGTTGACCGCCAGCTTGTGGTGGTCCAGCCCGGTCCGCATGTCGATGCCCTGGTTGATGCAGTGGGAGTAGGCGATGACGATGCTGGGACCGTCGTAGGATTCAGCTTCGACGAGGGCTCTGACCGCCTGGGCGTAGTTGGCGCCCATGGCGATCTTCGCGACGTAGATGTTCTGATAGGTCATCGCCAGCATGGCGAGATCCTTCTTGGGCATGGACTTGCCGGATGCGGCGAAGCGCGCCACTGCGCCCAGCGGCGTGGCCTTGGAGCACTGCCCTCCGGTGTTGGAGTAGACCTCGGTGTCGAGCACGAGGACGTTGATGTTCCGTCCCTGCGCAAGCACGTGGTCCAGACCGCCGTAGCCGATGTCGTAGGCCCAGCCGTCCCCGCCGATCACCCATACGCTGCGGCGGAGGAGGAAGCTGCTCACGGACGCGAGCTGTCGCGCCTCGGGGGTGTCGATGCCGGCGAGCCTGCTGCGGAGGACCTCCAGGTTCCGCCTCTGCTCGGCGATCTCCTGCTCGGTCTTCTGCTCGTTGCCCAGCAGGGATTCGACGAGTTCGGGCCCGATGCTGCCGGACATCCGGTTGAGCAGCTCGGTCGCGAACTCCGTCTGCCTGTCCGCCGTGAGCCTGAAGCCGAAGCCGAACTCCGCGGCGTCCTCGAAGAGGCTGTTGTTCCAGGCCGGCCCTCTGCCGTCCGCATTCACGCAGTAGGGTGTGGTGGGCAGGTTGCCGCCGTAGATCGAACTGCAGCCGGTGGCGTTGGCGATGACCGCCCTGTCTCCGAAGAGCTGCGTCATCAGCTTGACGTACGGGGTCTCGCCGCATCCTGCGCATGCGCCCGAGAACTCGAACAGAGGCCTCATGAGCTGCGAGCCCTTCACGGTCTCCCTGTCCAGCTTCCCGCGGTCGAAGTCGGGTATGGAGAGGAAGAAGTCGAAGAAACTCTTCTCCTTCTCCACCACCTCCGCATGGTTCTCCATGTTGATGGCCTTGCGACCAGGCTCGTTGCGGTTCTTCCCCGGGCAGGCGTTAACGCACGCCCCGCAGCCGGTGCAGTCCTCGGGGGCGACCTGCACCGTCCACTTCATGCCCTTGAAGTCGCCACCCTTCGCATCGACGCTCCGGAACCCGTCCGGCGCGCCTTCGAGGACGCCGGGATCGAACGCCTTCAACCGGATCGCGGCATGGGAACACACGAGGCTGCAGACCCCGCACTGCAGGCAGTGGGCGGGATCCCACACGGGGACTTCCATGGCGATGTTGCGCTTCTCCCATTTCGTGGTGGAAAGAGGCCAGGTGCCGTCGGCCGGCATGGCTGACACGGGCAGGGAGTCGCCGTTCTTCGAGATGATGGCCGCCGTCACGGAGCGGACGAACTCCGGAGCTTCGGCCGGGATCGGGGGCGTGATATCCCTCGTGGCCGTAATCTGCTTCGGATAGTCGACCTCGTGCAGGTTGGCCAGCGTGGCGTCGACCGCCTCGAAGTTCTTGCGGACGACGTCCTCTCCCTTGCGGCCGTAGGACTTCCTTATCGCGTTCTTGATCTTGTCGATGGCCTCTTCACGGGGCAGTATGCCCGAGATGGCGAAGAAGCAGGTCTGCATCACCGTGTTGATCCTGACGCCCATTCCGTTCTCACGCGCGACCTTGTACGCGTCGATCACGAACAGGCGGATTTTCTTCTCCAGTATCTGCTTCTGGACCGACAGGGGCAGATGGTCCCAGACCTCTGCGGGCGGGTGGGGTGAATTGAGGAGGACCGTGGCGCCCTGCGCCGCATAGCCCATCACGTCGTACTGCTCGAGGAAGATGCTCTGGTGGCATCCCACGAAGCCGGCCTTGGAGACCAGGCAGGTCTGCCTGATGGGCTTCGGACCGAACCGGAGATGGCTGACGGTGAGAGTCCCGGCCTTCTTGGAGTCGTAGACGAAGTAGCCCTGTGCGAAGAAGTCCGTCTCCTCGCCTATGATCTTGATGGAGTTCTTGTTGGCGCCTACGGTCCCGTCGGAGCCCAGTCCGAGGAACACGGCCTGATGCATCCCGGGCGACTCGAGGCTGAATTCATCGCTGACCTCGAGAGACGAGTGCGTCACGTCGTCGTCTATCCCGACAGTGAAATGCCTGATGGGGGAGGGCTTCCCGGCCTCGTCGAAGACCGCCGCGACCATGGCCGGCGTGAACTCCTTGCTGCCGAGGCCGTACCTGCCGCCGATCACCCTCACAGAGGAGCGGCCCGTCTCCGCCAGTGCGTTAACGACATCGAGATACAGCGGCTCGCCCGCCGATCCGGGCTCCTTGGTGCGGTCCAGGACGGCAACCGTCGATGCCGACTCTGGAAGCGCCTTCGCAAAGGCCTCGGAATTGAACGGCCTGTAGAGGCGGACCTTGAGGAGGCCGACCTTCGAGCCGCCCGCCACGAGGCTGTCCACGGTCTCGTGGGCGACCTCGGCGCCTGAGCACATCATCACCAGCACACGGTCGGCGTCGGGAGCGCCAGTGTATTCGAACAGGCTGTACGCGCGGCCGGTGAGGGACGCGAAGCGGTCCATCGCATCCTGGACTATGCCGGGCACGGCGAGATAGTACGGATTGACCGTCTCCCGGCCCTGGAAGTAAACGTCGGGATTCTGGCTGGTCCCTCTCAGGACCGGCCTCTCCGGATCGAGGGCGCGGTTGCGGAAGGCAGCCACGGCCTCGGCGTCGATCATCGCGGCGATCGTCTCTTCGCAGACCGCCTCTATCTTCTGGACTTCACTGCTGGTCCTGAATCCGTCAAAGAAGTGGATGAACGGCACCCTGGCCCTGAGCGTGGATGCATGGGCGATCAGAGCCAGATCCATCGCCTCCTGGACCGAGTTGCTCGCCAGGAGGGCGAAGCCGGTCTGACGGACGGCCATGACGTCGCTGTGGTCTCCGAAGATGGACAGCCCCTGGCAGGCCAGGGCGCGTGCCGATACGTGGAAAACGGCGGGGGTCAGCTCCCCGGCGATCTTGTACATTGTGGGGATCATCAGGAGGAGGCCCTGGGAAGCCGTGAACGTGGTCGTGAGAGCCCCGGACTGAAGGGCTCCGTGTACGGCCGCGGCGGCGCCGCCCTCGCTCTGCATCTCCTGGACGAGCGGAACGGTTCCCCAGAGGTTCTTCCTGCCCCTGGCGGACCACTCGTCGGCATACTCTCCCATGGTGCTTGACGGCGTAATCGGGTAGATCGCTATCACTTCGCTCAGCTTGTGCGCGATGGTCGCGGTCGCCTCGTTGCCGTCTATCGTGACCATCGTCCTGCGGGACTCTTCCATTGTATCCGCCTTTCGAAGGTATCCGGCCCGTGCCGGGGAGGGATCAGACCATGCTCCCGAAGGTCCTCGGGAAGGGGAGCACGTCTCTAATGTTCTTAATGCCGGTGAGATACATCAGCATCCGTTCGAACCCGAGGCCGAAGCCCGCGTGGGGAGCCGTGCCCCATCGTCTCGTGTCGAAGTACCAGCCGTAGGTCGAGGGATCCAGCCCCAGCTCGGCGGCTCTCCGGGCAAGGACGTCGGGACGCTCCTCCCTCTGGCTCCCCCCGACCAGCTCGCCGACTCCGGGGATCAGCAGGTCCGTGCACGCAACCGTTCTGCCGTCGTCGTTCATGCGCATGTAGAAGGGCTTGAAGGAGGCGGGGTAGTCGGTTACGAAGACCGGCCTCGAGAAGACCTCCTCCGCGAGGAAGCGCTCCTGCTCGGCGGCGGGCTTGTCCCCCCATTCGAGGGGAGGAATCCTTCCGGCGCCCTGTTTCCCGATTATGTCGGCGGCTTCGGTGTACGTGATCCGGGCGAACGCGGCGTCGAGAAGGGTCGTGTACCGCTTCGGCAGTTCGGGTTCCACGAATTTCGCGAGGAAGTCGATCTCGGGGCCGCATTTCTCGCGGACCCCTGAAGCGATGTGCTTCACGAAGTCCTCGATGAGCCGGATGTCGTCGTCGAGGTCCATGAAGGCGGCCTCCGGCTCGATCATCCAGAACTCCGCCGCATGGACCCTGGTGTCCGACGGCTCGGCCCGGAATGTCGGCCCGAAGGTGTACACTCCTCCCAGGGCCAGGGCGAGCGGCTCGGCTTCGAGCTGGGCGCTGACGGTCAGATAGGCCTTCTTCCTGAAGAAGTCCCTGGTGTAGTCGACCTCCCCGTCGTTCATCGGAATGCTGTCCAGGGGGAGGGTGGTGACCTGGAAGATCTCTCCGCCGCCCTCGCAGTCGCTCGAAGTGAGGATCGGAGGGTGGACGTAGCTGAATCCCCTGCCGTCGAAGAACGAATGCACCTCCATGGCGAGCCGGTGCCTCATCCTGAATACCGCAGAGAAGGTATTTGTTCTCGGACGGAGCTGGGGGAGCGTGCGGAGGAACTCCATGCTGTGCCGCTTCGGCTGCAGGGGGTAATCTCCGTCACTGGCGCCCACCAGTTCGAGGGAAGCCGCGTGGACCTCCCTCGCCTGACCCGAGCCGCTCGATTCGACGAGCCTTCCCGTGACCTTGATGCAGGCGCCGTTGGTGACGACGGAGAGCGCCGCCTCGTCGAAGACGCTTCTGTCGAAGACTATCTGGATGTTGCCGAAGGATGACCCGTCGTTCAGCGACGTGAAGGCCACCGCGCTGGAGACCCGGTTGCTGCGCACCCAGCCGTAGATCGTCACTTCGGTGCCGATCGGACAGGTGGACAGCGCTTCGCTGACGGTGGTCCTCTTGATCATGGCGGCATCCTCCGGAGAAAGGAAACGGGACACTCCAATAATAGGGAAAAGAGAGTCTTCCGCGATAGTATGGGCGAACTTCTTGACAGCTCCGGGGGCGCTCTGAATGTTGGAACACTGTCCTATGGTCGTGGAACGGGAGTTCGTACAACATGGAGGTCGCTGATGAACACCATTGCGCAGCAGCTCCTGACGCAGCTCGCCGGTGAAGGGCTGTCGACGATATCGAAGAAGATCGGCGCCGACGAGAAAGTGACCGGATCGGCGCTTACGGCCGTCCTGCCGCTTCTTGTGACCGCCCTCGCCAGGAATTCGAGCGAGGACACGGGAGCGAAATCCCTCCATACCGCCCTCTCGAAGGATCACAACGGATCCGTTCTCGACAACCTGAAGGGCTTCCTCGACAACCCTTCGGCCGCCAATGGAGCCGGGATACTGAATCATGTCCTGGGAAACAGGCAGCCTGCCGTCACCAGGGGGCTTTCCAGCGGCACCGGCCTCTCGGCCGATCAGGTGGCCCAGCTTCTGCAGATCGCGGCGCCTCTCGTGATGGGTCTGCTGGGCAGGCAGGTGCAGAAGAAGGGCTTGGACAGCGGCGCCCTCTCGACTTTCCTGGGGCGGCAGCAGCAGGACACCCGGAAGAACGATCCCGATCTCGCCGGCGTCCTCGGCTCGCTGCTCGACGCCGACAAGGACGGGAGCGCCGTCGACGACGTGATAGGCATGGTGGGCAGGCTTCTGAGCAAGCGCTGACGCCTCCGTCCGCACCGTAACGCAGTTGGACGGCGGGACGCCGTTCATCACAGGGCATGGGCCGTCTGCCGGAGATCCGGCAGGGTGATCGGAGCGCGCGTCTGAGAATACTGGTGATGGCGACATGCCGCTGGTGGAACGCCACCGCCGAGGGGGCTCTTCTGCAGGCACGCGCCCTGGCCGGCGCCGGTGCGGAGGTCCTTCTGACGGGACAGCCCGGCTCCCCCATACTCGACAGGGCACGCGACGCCGGGCTCGACACCCGGGCTCCGGCGCTCTCGGGAGCCTCCTTCGTGTCCGGTCTGGCGATGCTGGGGCGTCTCCTGCGCCAGTTCCAGCCCCATTTCATCTGCGCCCACCGCTCCGAGGACCATCTCGCCGCCGCCGTCGTGCGCGGAAGAATACCTCTGGCCAGAATCCGCTCCGACATCCGGCGGCCCGTCAGGTCATGCGCCTCCCGTCTGCTCGATTCGCGGACGACCGTCGAGGTCTACTCGAGTCCGTTCATGCTCAGGGCGGGTTACGGGAAGGGCAGGAGAGGCCCAGTCGAAGTGATACCTCAGGCCGTCGACACGGACCGGTTCCATCCGACCGGCCTCCCCGGGAGAGCGGGAACGCTGGTGATCGCCGCCCGCTTCAGCGAGGTGAAGGGGCACGGGACGCTCATCAGGGCCCTCCGCCACGCGCCCGGCGCAAGGCTTGTCGTGGCCGGGGCCGGGGCGCAGCTCAGCGAGGGCGATCTGCGGGCCGTCGCGGAAGCAGAGGGCGTGGCGGACAGGGTCGAGTTCACAGGATACCTCGCGGACGTGCGGGACGCCTATTCGAGAGCTTCGATCGGAGTGGTGCCGAGCCTTGCGAGCGAAGCCGTATCCAGGGCGGCCCTGGAGATGATGTCTTCCGGGCTTCCGGTTCTGGCGGCATCCACGAACGGTCTGGTCGACGTGGTGCTGGACGGGCGCACCGGCATTCTGCATCCGCCGGGCGACTCCGCCGCTCTGGGGAGGCAGATCGCATACCTCTGCGCCGATCCCGGCCTTGTGGACCTTCTCGGGAGAAATGCCCGGAGGATGTGCGAAGAGCTATACTCGCTCGATTCGGTGGGAGCCCGCTGGACCGCCCTGCTCCGCGACCACATCCGCGAGGCCTGATCCTGCAGGGATCGGGAGGGATGGAACATGTCCGGTCTTCTGCGGGTATCAATCGACGAAGGTCAGGAACCGCTCCATCGGAAGGGAATCTGATGAGGTTTCTCGGGTTTGTCCTGCTGCTGTCGGCTCTCTCCCCGGCCCATGGCGGGGGATACTCTCCCCGTTACGTCGAAAACGGCGCGTTCGGCCCCGGAGAGCGTCTCGTATTCAGCATCGAGTACGGCATAGTCAAGGCTGGAACCGGAACCCTGTCAGTAACGGGACCCGAGCAGTATGAAGGTCTGATGGCCTACAGGATCACCGCCAACGCCAGGTCCAACCCGTCCTTCAGCGCCTTCTTCAGGGTCGACGACACCAACTCGGCCCTTCTCGACATCGTCCAGTTCCACACCCTGCTGTTCTCGAAGGAACTCCACGAAGGCAACTACCACCACTCCGAGGAGGTTTTCTTCGACCAGGAGGCGGGAACAGCGTTCTACCCCGAGGAGGACGACGAGGAGGAGAGGCTGGTCGAGATACCTCCCCACGCTCTCGACGTCCTGAGCTGTCTCTACTATGCGCGGACGCTCCCGCTCGAGGTCGGGGAGGTCTACACCCTCGACTGCCACACCGACAACGACAACTATCCGCTTCAGGTGTCCGTGCTGCGCAGGGAGCGCATCCGGGTTCCGGCGGGCAGCTTCGACTGCATCCTGGTCAAGCCGGAACTCAGGAGTGAGGGCATCTTCGATCAGAAAGGCGAAATCTTCGTCTGGATGACCGACGACGGGAGGCACATGCCCGTCCTGATGCGCAGCGCCATCGTCATCGGCGAGATCGCATGCCTTCTGGAGAGCTATACGGAGGGGACCGTCCTGGAGGTCGCGAACCCCTTCGCCGATGAGTAGCCCTCTGGAGAGCGCGGCGGCCGACTGGGCCTCGGCGCTCGCCGTCAGGGGATTCCTGGTTTCGATCGTGAGAGTCCTCTCGAACGGCCTCCAGGCGGAGGTTTCCGACACGGGCAGGACCTGCCGGGTGAACCTGTACCATTCCAGGGCCAGGGGGTTCTCCGTCGTCTATGCCGGAGGCGACCGCGGCCTGTTCGGGGATCTGACCCCGCCCTCCGGGTCCGGCCTCCCCGCCGGCGGATCGGACGAGGCGGGGAAGGGCGATTATTTCGGGCCGCTCGTGGTTGCGGCGGTCTCCCTCGATCCCGATTCCTCGGCCAGGCTGGCCGCCGCCGGGCTCGCCGACTCCAAGACTCTGGACGACAGAAAGATATCCTCACTCGAAGAGGCCATCCTCTCGGAGACTTCCTGCTTCGCCGTCTCGGTGAAGCAGCCTTCCGAATACAACGCCCTGATGGAATCCATGAGCGGAGGGAGGAACAGCCTGGACATCCTTGCCGGGATGCATGCCGATGCGATCTCGAGGATGCTGGGCGCCTGCGGAGCGACGAAACCCTCGGTCATCGTGGTGGACAGGTTCTGCGCCCCGTCCAGGATCGAGCATCTCCTTCCGGCCGGCTTCCGGTACGACTTCAGGGTGCGCGGCGAGTCCGAACCCGCGGTGGCCGCCGCCTCGGTGCTCGCAAGGGCTTCATACATGAGATCCATCCGGGAACTCGCCGGGGAGATCGGTATCGGTCTGAAACCCGGGGCCGGCGCCGATATCGACAGGATAGGCGCCGCCGCCGTGAGGAAGTGGGGCCCCGGGATACTGGACCGCACCGCAAAGAAGCATTTCGCCAACACCGGGAGGATACTCCGTTCCGCCGGGTGTTGACGCATTCCGAACACCGCCTATATTTCTTGTGCGTGCTGTATGCAAGTGCCTTGGGTCGAACCTTAGGGGTCTTTGAGTTTCCCACGAACATGGTTGCGAAAGGAGTTCCGGACATGAAGCACATTTCTATTCTCGTCATTCTCGCGGTTGCGATGATGATCACCGCCTGTGAGAAGCCCGCCCCCGTGGTCGAGGAAGTCGCCGACTCCCTCGCCGTCGTCGTCGATTCCGCCCTGGTCCAGGTCGATTCCACCATGGTCCAGATCGACGTCGCCGTCGCGGTCCAGGTCGATTCCGCCCTCGTCCAGGCCGACTCCCTCGTCGAAGCCGTCGTGGACAGCGCCGCCGCCGTCGTCGAGGAGACCGTCGCCCCCGTGGCCGCGGAGACCCCTGCCAACAGGTAATCCGTAATAGATCCCGGCAAGCACTGCTTCCGGGCGGTGGCGGCGTTTCAAGGCGCCGCCACTTTTTTTATGCCTGCGCCGGCCCTTCCTCACCGGAGCTGGAGCTTCCGCCCGCCCAGAACTCCCCGATCTCCTTCATGCTCCAGGAAACCTGCCGGGGGCGCGATCCATCCAGCCAGTGCTCCGGGAACAGATCCGAGTGGCGCTTCTCGAGGAACCGCCCGTCGAAGAGGAGCACGACGGCTCTGTCGCCCGGCTTTCTCACGAGCCTCCCGACGGCCTGGACGACCCGCGCCATGCCCGGAATGACGCTGGCGCAATCGAAGCCGTTCTTCCCGGATTCCGTGAAGTCCTCCGCCAGGAGCCTGTTCCTCAGGTCCACGGAGGGCAGGGAGGGGCCAGCCACTGCGGCCCCTCTGAGGTCCGGCGCCCTCAGGTCGACCCCTTCCGAAAAGATGCCTCCGGATACGGTCAGCACCAGTCTTCCGCCTTCCTCCAGCTCCGACATGAAGGCTTCACGGGCGCCCTGGTCCATGCCCGGCCTCTGGACGAGAAGCCGCGCTCCCGTACCGGCGAGCGCCGAGGCGGCGGCATCCATGTAGCCGTAGGAGGGAAAGAACAGAACGTAGGTTCCGGGCATGATCTCCCTGAGCATCGAGACCCTCTTCACGAGCATCGGCATGCTCCTCGCCCTGGCCCTGTACCTCGTGTCCACGAATCTGTCCACCCAGACGGAGAGGCTGCCCGACTGGAACGGCCACGGAAGGGTCTCCAGCACCGTGTCGGGAGGAAGGCCCAGGAGATCCCTGTGGTGTGGCGCGGGCCTGAGCGTTGCGCTGAAGCAGACGGCCGCCCTGCAGGCTGCGAAGCATTCCCCGGTGAAGGGCGATGCGTCCGTGCAGAACCACTGCACCGACGAGCCCCCCGCATTCCTGCCGCCGATCAGGTGGAAGCATCTCCCGGCGATATCGGACACCCTGGCCATGGCCATCACCGCGAAAATGACGTTATAGAGTTCGTCAGAGAGCGGGACGTCCAGCCTGGACAGCCTGTCGAGCCAGGCTTCGGGGCGGAGGTCGGGAAGGGACGAACGCGGTATCTCGGTTTCATTCTCCCCGTCGGTCGAGAGATCCGGAGCCAGGCCTGCCAGGGACTCTCTCAGCCTGTTCAGCAGTCCGCGGAAGGTCGAGAAACGCTTCGGAAGAGGGAAGGCCGCATCCACGAGGCTCGATTCGATGGCGGGCGAGTAGTACTCCCTGGCCCGTGACGGAAGGTTGGCCGCCTCGTCCACCAGAAGCACGTTCCTCCCGGCCTCTCCGGGTTCGTCGAAGAAACGCCCGAGCCTGACGGAAGGATCGAAGGCGTAGTTGAAGTCGCCGAGGATCAGATCGCAGTGCCTGGCCCTGGCGAGCGAGAGTTCGTAGGGGCATACGCCGGCTTCGATCGCGGCGCTCCGCACCGCAGCCGGCTCCACGAGCCCGGGATCGAGCAGCCGTTCGATGACCCTCGATCCCCTGACCCTGGAGCCGAACCTCTGCGAATATGGACACTCCCCGGCCCTGCATCTCGCGTTGCCGAGGGCGCACATCCTTTCCCTGGAGTCCATCACCGCAACCGCCAGGTCCAGGCCGGACTCAGCCATCCGCGAGAAGGTCTCCAGGGCGATCCTCCTCTGCGTGTTCTTGGAGGTCAGCAGAAACACGCGCAGACCGGCCGGAATCGCCTCCCGCAGCGCTCCCGCCAGGATCGCGGCGGTCTTCCCGATGCCCGTGGGAGCTTCCACCAGAACCCTGCCGGAACTCGACACCGCCTCCGCCGACAGCTTCTCGAGCCTCTCCTGGCCGGGTCTCCTCGAAGCGAATGGAAAGATTCCGCCCTTCGACAGCCTGTCGAGCTGTCTCCTGCGCCTTGCACGCCATATATCGAGGAGCCCCGCCGCGGTGCGGAGCATGTCCCTCCAGGAGGCGTCCATCTCCTCCCGGGAGTCGTCCATCGGGATTTCCACGGGCGGCGGATCGCCTCTGACGCACGGGAGGATCACGAGCCTCATCGAGACGCCCGGGAGGTCGGGCGATCCCCCGGCTAGGGCTCTGGCATAGAAGTAGAGCTGCATCGGGAAGGAGGAGGGAATCCGCCCCGAACGACCGAATCCTTTTCCGCCCACCGTCTTGACCTCGGTTACCCGGAAGCCTCCCCCCGGAAGATCCTCCACCATGTCGGCCCTGCCGGAGATGATGAACCGGTAGCCCGAGCACTCCTCCTCGAGCGACAGGGGAACCTCGAGCCCCGCCCCCGGGACCGACTCCTGGAAGGCCCTGTGCACCCTGGTCCTCGCCGCCGGATCAGGTTCGAACCAGCCGGGCTCCAGATCCTCGGGGAGCAGCACCCTGTCTATGAGATCCCTGATGCCGGACCGGACCGTGAGGGTCTTCTCATCCAGTTTCAGGAACATCGAGCGATCCTCCGGTCTGCATAAACGGAACGGGGGGCGGCGGCGCCGCCCCCCGCTGATGTCGCCATGCCGGCTATCTGGCCAGTACCACCCGGGAAGCGTGAATCGAACCGTCCGGCAGAGTCAGGACGGTCATGTAAACTCCCGACGGTGCGTCGGAGTCCCATACGACGCTCTGCTCTCCCGCCGGCATCAGCCTGTCCGCCTCCCATACGATCCTTCCGCACATGTCGTACACTCTCGCGAGGACACGTCCGGATCCAGACAGGAACAGCGGGAAGGAAACCCTTCCAGTCGACGGATTCGGGGTGGGCCAGCCGCAGATGCAGAACGACTCCCGCCCTTCCGGGATGCCTGTTCCGCCGTTGTTGATCTGCCCGGCTTCGGGGATGGTGTTGTGGGACGAAACCATCCAGGGCATGTCGAAGTCGTTGCTGGTTGCCGGGAAGGTCAGCTCGAGGCTGCCGGAGGAATCCGTGAAGCCGCGGACATAGATCGCCTGGTCGGGTTTCCTCAGGCAAACCAGCGCACCTTCTACTGGAACCCCTCCCGAGGTGACCGTGAACAGGGCCGACGTGGAACCTGTCGGGAGGGAGTCGGGGGCGGAGACGACGAGAGGTGCGGGAACCTCCGTCCTCATGTCCATGGTGGGATCGCCGAAGACATGGAAGAGATCCCATGTCGTCTCGGCATATCTCTGCCAGGAGCCGTAGGGGTTGAATGGAGCGGCGGCCTGCACCTCGAGCTGGCCGCCCATGAGCGCCTGGCCGGCAAGGTAGTTCCCTCCGGGGCTGGTGTAGATCGACGGGGGAGAGACGTACTCGTCGTTGAAGCTGTGATAGATGCCGTAGCAGAGATAGTCGTTGAAGTAGCTGTAGGAGACCTCCGCCGCGGCGAACACGGCGACGGCTCCGCCCTCCATCCTGAAGAAGTTCTCGGAGAAGCAGTCGGAGGCGAACTGACCCGTGAGGCAGTTGATGCTCATGACGATCGGCGTCAGATCCCCGTTGGAGAGGCCGGAGAGGTTGCTGATATAGTAGGCGGGATCGGCCCAGCCCGATACGGCGCCGTGATCCCTGTGCTGTACGAGGAAGACGCCCCCGTTTATCGCAGCGTTGATTCCGGCGGCGTTACCGCCCCAGGTGATGTCGGATGGAACCTGCTGACCTGCGGACGGCGCATCCGGCCTGTAGTAGTACGGCCTCGGAGCGGACGAATTGGTGCAGTATTCCCTTATCACGGTCTTGCCATACAGGGTGGCGTAGGTGTCCCTCACTGTTTCGCAGGTGAACAGGAACCACCTGTCCGCGACTCCGTCATCATTGGAGTCCTGAAAGTATCCGGCCGACAGAACGGTGTTCCAGAAGGACGGATCGAGGACCGGATCGAACTCCCACGCGAGGATCTTGTCCGATACGTTAGGCATCCAGTTGGTCCCGCAGGGGAACCGGCCCCTGAAGATGTCGCAGATGTAGTCCGATCCCGACACGCAGGCATAGCGGTTGTCCGAGAACATGGAGTTGTAGCTGTACCCCGGGAGCTGAGGATGGTCGCCCACGAAGAGGACGAAGGAGGGGGCGGGGTTCCAGGTGTCGTACGCATTCTGTATGTAGGACTTGATCTGGGCCTGGGTCCAGCCGCCGGCATCGACGACCGTGGTCATGTAACCCTGGTTGTGCTTGGCCGTGGCGAACTCCTCTATCATCGTGTCGGCGAGGTCCTGTCCCGCCATTATGAGGAGGTCCGCTCCTTCCGCCTCGGCCGCCGAGGCGGTTCCGGTCAGATAGCTCACCCCGGATGACTTGAAGCACTGGCTTGCCGGAGCCCCTTCCAGGATGTCGGCGTTGATGAGCGACTGCCGGTAGATGCCCTCGAACCACGGCGAACGGGCGGCATCGGGAGTGGAGACGGCGCCTCCGAAGTCGATCCTTATCCTGAGCCGCCTGGCTGCCGTGAGAATGCCGGTCTCGGCGTTCCAGGAGAAGGGGAATACGGCGAAGCGGCCGACGGTAACGCCACGGAGCAGCCCGTCGACGTCCCAGAAGACCTCGGCGGAGGGGTGTACTCCGGATTCATAGGCGGCCGGTTCGTAGGCGAAAACGCCGGAATCTCTGGAGGTGTCGGCGAGAATCGGCTGCATTGGATACGGGATCATCCTTCCCACGGTCACCATCTCGCGTTCCTCGACGGTCGCGGAGATGGACGGCGACGCAGGCAGGGCCGCCAGGAAGGAAAGCTTCGGCATGGCGGGGAAACCGGGTTCGAACGCCGAGAGGGTGGTTCCCGGAGAGCCGATGCAGGTGAAGCCGATCCCGGACTGCGTGAGAAGGGTCGTCTCGACGCCGGGGACCGTGATCTCGATCGTCATGCCCGAAGGCGACGATTCGATCAACTCGACGGTCGAACTCACTCCTTCACCGGTTCCGAAGTCGATGTAATCCGCGGATGCCGAGGCGATGAGAAGAAGGATGGCCAATGAAATCTTCGTCATGATTCCTCCTGCGCCGGATGTTCACATATATGATCCTGTTTGATTTATTGTACCTTGTACCTGCAGGGTCAAGAAAGCCAAAGCCCGAGCCCGAAAGGTGTTTCTCTTGGACAAGAAATCCGTTCTCATCTCGGCTTCAGGCAGGGTGAGCAGGCTTCCGCCCTACCTCTTCGCCGAACTCGACAGAAAGAAGGCCGCAGTCGCCAGAAAAGGCGTCGACATCATAGATTTCGGGATCGGCGATCCGGATCTCCCCACGCCCGATTTCGTAGTCAGTGCAGCTTCGGAGGCGCTGCGCGACCCGGCCTTCCACAGGTACCCGAGGAACGAGGGAAGCCCCTTCTTCCTCGATGCGGCCTCCGCCTGGATGTCGAGGGAGTTCGGGGTCGAGCCCGGAGAGGGCGTCTCCCACGCCGCCGTCATAGGGACCAAGGAGGGGATAGCCCACGTCCCGGTGGCCTTCTGCAACCCCGGGGACGTGGTTCTGGTGCCCAGCCCGGGATATCCGGTGTACCGGGCCGCTGCGATCCTTGCAGATGCGGTTCCGGTCGAGGTGCCGCTGCGCAGGGAGAACGGCTTCCTGCCGGACCTGGACTCTCTGGAGCCCTCGATACTCAAGAGCGCCAGGATGATCTACCTGAACTATCCCAACAACCCCACCGGCGCCGTGATGTCCGGGGAGGACATGAGAAGGATCGTGGAGTTCGCGCGCAGGGAGGACCTGCTGATCGTAAGCGACAACTCCTACAGCCACATCAGGTTCGACGGCGGGAAGCCCGCGTCGTTCCTGCAGATCGAAGGCGCCGCACCCCTCTGTCTCGAGTTCCATTCCCTCTCGAAGACCTTCAGCATGACCGGCTGGAGGATCGGTTTCGTGACGGGCGGTACGCGGCTCGTGAAGGCTTTCATGTCCGCCAAGGAGAACATCGACTCCGGCGTATTCACCGCAATCCAGAAGGCCGGGGCGGCGGCCCTCGCCTCCCCTCCTGAAGCGATTGCGGACAGGGTCGCCGTCTATGCCCGGCGGAGGGCTCTCCTGATCGAGGGCCTCCGGAAGCTCTCCTGGGACGTCTGTGACTGCCCGGCGAGCCTCTACCTGTGGGCGGCCGTTCCGAAGGGCTGGACATCGATCGATTTCGCATCCTGGCTCATAACGGCGTCGGGCATAGTGGTGACTCCCGGCTCCGGGTTCGGCACCTGGGGCGAGGGATACGTGCGCTTCTCCCTCACTCTTCCCGAGGAAAGAATACACAAGGCGCTCGGCAGGCTCGAACAGCTCGAATTCCACAGCCTGAGGGGAAGGACGGCCATGAGGAGGTCCAGGAAGTGCCAGGAGGAATCCTGAGGCTGGAAGGGATCGAGTTCAGCGCCGTCCTGGGCGTTCTGCCCGAGGAGAAGCTGGCTCCCAGGCTCGTCCGGCTCGACATCGAGTGCAGGGGCGCCTGGTCGGCCGGCTCCGGGCCGCTGATCGACTACAGGGAGACGGTGGACACCGTTGCGGAGCTGTCGGGAAGCCGGTACGACCATATCGAAGACCTTGTTTCCGCAGTTCTCCGGGCTCTTTCCTCCATGCGGCCCGACCTCTCCTGGAGCGTCACCGCGACCAAGCCCTTCCCCACGCTCCAGCTCAGGACGGACAGGGCGGTGTTCACGGGGGATTCGGGGTGACGCGACCCTTCGCCGTAGCAATGGGAAGCAACATGGGCGACAGGGACGGGCACCTCCGTTCCGCAGCCTCCGCCCTGATGATCGATCCGAGGATAAGGCTCCCCAGGCTTGCCGGCATATACGAATCGGACCCGGCGGAAGGCGTGGGGGGAGGGGCCTTCCTCAACTCCGTTCTGGCCGGGTTGTGGGTTTCCGGGGCTCATCAGCTCCTGGACCTGTGCAGGTCCGTCGAGCTGTCGGCCGGATCGGAGATCAGGAAGGGCGGCAGCGAGAGGCCGCTGGATCTCGACATCCTCTACCTCGGAGACGAGACCATGCTGGACGCCGACCTGGTCCTGCCGCATCCCGGGATGACCCGGAGAGTCTTTGTCCTGCGCCCGCTCGCGGACCTTCTCGGGGACAGACCCATCCCTTCCGTGGGCTCGTCGCCCCTGGAGCTTCTGGCACGCCTGCCCGGTTCGGGCGATATTGCCACAGTTGAGAATCCTCCATCTCCGGGAGAAATCTGGTCACGTGCCTGACAGCAGGAAGTACATCGTAGTGGAAGGGCCGATCGGCGTCGGAAAGACGACGCTCTGCGGCCTGCTCGGAGAAGCGTGGAAGGCGAGGCTCGTGCTGGAGGAGGTCGAGGAGAATCCGTTCCTGCCTCTGTTCTACAGGGACAGGCGATCCTACGCATTCCAGACCCAGGTGTTCTTCCTGCTGAGCCGGTTCCGGCAGCAGCAGAAGCTCGGTCAGTTCGACCTCTTCGAGAACCGGGTGGTGTCGGACTACATGTTCGCGAAGGACAGGATATTCGCCTCCATGAACCTGGGGGAGCACGAGTTCTCCCTGTACGACAGGATCGCCGCGATTCTAGAAAAGGACGTTCATACGCCCGATCTGGTCATCTACCTCCAGGCCTCCATGGACGTGATACTCTCGAGGATCACCAAGCGCGGACGGCCGTATGAGCGCGACATGAGCAGATCCTACGTGGAGGCTCTGGTGAACGCATACAACAGCTATTTCTTCCGGACCCGCGATCTTCCCGTTCTCATAGTGAACACGGACGGGATGGACTTCCGGTCTAGGCCCGACCAGCTCGGGATGCTGATGCGGGCGGTCGAGGAGCACCGGGGCGGCATACAGACATACGTCTCCAGGACCAGGGGCTGACAGATGAAGATAGTGAAGAATCCCGAAGAGATCACCCGCGTAGCCTCCGACCTCCGCGCCGGAGGGTGCGGACTGGCTCTGGTCCCGACAATGGGCGCCCTCCACCAGGGGCATCTGAGCCTTGTCGGACTGGCCCTGGAGGGCGGGCGCAGGACCGTGGTCTCCGTCTTCGTCAATCCGACCCAGTTCGGCCCCGGGGAGGACTTTGCGCGCTATCCCCGCGACCTGGAAAAGGATGCGGCGCTGCTCGAAAAGGAGGGGGCCGACGTCCTCTTCGCCCCCGATGCACAGGGCATCTACCCCGAAGGCTTTTCGACCCGCATATCCCTGCCTTCGTTCGAAAACGTACTATGCGGTCCGTTCCGGCCGGGTCACTTCGGCGGCGTGGCGACGGTATGCTGCGTCCTGTTCGGAATAGTCAGGCCCGATGTGGCCGTCTTCGGCAGGAAGGACGCCCAGCAGCTCGCGGTCATCAGGCGCATGGTCGCCGACCTCAGGCTGGGGATCGGGATCGTGGCGGCCCCGATCGTGAGGGAGCCCGACGGGCTCGCCATGAGTTCCAGGAATGCCTATCTGACTCCCGATCAGAGGAAGGAGGCTCCGGCCATATTCCGGGGCATCTCCGCCGCCGCCGCCCTTGCGAGGCTCGGCGCGCCTTCCGCGGTCGAGCTGAGGGCTGCCTTCGAGGACGAGATCGGACCCGGAGGCATCCTGTCCATCCAGTACGCCGACCTCGTCGATCCTTCGACAATGGTCCCAATGGACCGGCTGGACAGGGACGGGCTGTTCGCCGTCGCGGTCCATGCCGGCAAGACCAGACTGATAGACAATGCGGTGCTCCGGCCGGGCGTCGGAGCCGTGGAGGTCTGACTTGTTCCGCTGCTTCCTCGGAGCCAAGCTCCACAGAGTCGTCGTCACCGATGCCTGCGCCGACTACGTCGGTTCGATCCAGTTAGACACCGATCTTCTGGACCTGTCCGGCATCCTCCCCGGCGAGAGGGTGCAGGTCGCCGATCTCGCCAACGGCCGGCGCTTCGAGACCTACGTGATCGAAGGCCCCCGGGGCACCGGGACCGTGAGCATAAACGGCGCCGCCGCCCTGCTGGTGAAACCCGGCGACAGGATCATCGTGATGCAGTACGTATGGATATCCGGCGACGAGAAGCCTCCGAAGCCCAGAGTCGTCATGGCGGACGACAGGAACCTGAACCCAGGGCTGCTGGATTGACCGCGGCGGTCATACTGGCTGCCGGCGCCGGGAAGAGGATGCACTCCTCCCTGCCGAAGGTCCTCCATCCAGTGCTGGGACGACCGATGATACTCCGTGTCGTCGAGACGGCGCGCGCCTGCGGTTTCGACAGGATCACGGCCGTAGTGGGGCATGGCAGGGATCTGCTGATCCCGTGCCTCGAGGCCGAAGGGATCCCCTGGGTCATTCAGGAGCGGCAGCTCGGGACGGCTCATGCCGTCTCGTGCGCTCTGACGGCCGTCGGCGCGGACGAGTACGCCGTCCTCCTGGGGGACGTTCCGCTCCTCACGCCCGGCACTGTAGAGGCGCTCATGTCGGCGAGGCGTTCCGCCGGAGCCTCCATGGCCGTGCTCACCGTGATCGCCCCCGACCCGCACGGCTACGGCCGGATCGTCAGGGGGAGGGACGGGCTCGTCTCCAGGATCGTGGAAGAACGCGACGCCGACGATCGGATACGATCGATAGCGGAGGTGAACACCGGCCTGATGGCCTTCGACGGCCCCTCTCTCCACAGATATGCCGGTCTGATCGGGAATGACAACGCCCAGGGCGAATACTACCTGACCGACGCCGTATCGATCGCCGCGGACGAGGGTTCCACCTGTGCCGCCTTTCTGGCTTCCTCATGGGAGGAGGTCGCCGGAGTCAACGATCCGTTCCAGCTCGCGGAAGCATCCCGGGCCCTGAGCAGGCGGAACGTGGCAAGGCTCATGGCATCGGGCGCCAGATTCTCCGATCCCGCCGGCGTATGGGTGGAGGATTCCGTCGAGACCGGGCCCGATACCGAGATAGGCCGCTTCGTCCGCCTGTCCGGGAGGGTCGGCATAGGCGCCGGCTCCCGGATCGGCGACGGCTGCATCGTCGAGGATTCGACCCTGCCTCCGGGCACCGTACTCGCCCCGTATTCCGTCATTCAGCAGGGGAGCAGGATTGGATAGGCTCTGGGCACCCTGGAGGAAGGTCTACGTCACCGGCGCCGCCGGCGTGAAAGGCTGCCTGTTCTGCGGCCTGCTGGCGGACGATGACGACAGGGGCAACCTGATCCTGGCCCGCGGTCCCCTGGTCTCCGCCGTCATGAACAGATATCCGTACACGAACGGACATCTCATGATCCTGCCCAACAGGCATGTCGCCCTTTTTTCCGAACTCTCCCCCGGGGAGGGCGCGGCCATGCTCGCAGGCGCCGCCGCGGCCGAGAGGGCCTTCTCGGAGGCCATGAACGCGGGCGGCATCAACGGGGGCTGGAACGTAGGGCGGTGTGCCGGAGCGGGAGTGGAGGGCCATCTGCACCTTCACATGCTTCCGAGGTGGCCCGGGGACGTCAATTTCATGACCTCGGTGATGGATACGAGGGTCGTCTCGGAGTCGCTGGAGAGTTCCTTCGAACGCCTGAAGCCCTTCTTCGAGGGGGTCTTCTGAGTGGCGTTCCAGACTCATGGCCTGTTCTGGAGGACATTCGTCACCCTCCTCGCTCTGGCTCTGTTCGGAGTCGCGCTGTGGGGGAGGATTCCGGAGAGACCCCCGGAGGAGTCTGAACTGGATTCTCTGATGCAGTTCCCCGACAGCGTGAGTCTCAGGATACTGAACGGCTCCGGCATGAGCGGTCTGGCCAGGACCGTGCAGCGGTTCTTCCTCGGAGCCTCCGGGGAGACGGTCTTCACGACCCCCTTCGAACCCGCCGACGCCGACAGGGACAACTACGCCGCCACCGTCATAGTCTCCCACATCCCGGGCCGCACGGCCGCAGAGGCCGCGGCCGCCATGCTCGGCCTCGGGGACAGTTCCATAGTGTGGAGCATTGAAACCGATCCGGAAACCGATCTGACCATCTATCTGGGCAGGGACGTCGCATCCCGCAGGGACGCGCTGATACCCGTCGAAAGACAGAATCCGGAGGAATGACTTGGTCGAGGACATAATAGCCCCCCTGGTCGCCGCCATACACGAGCGTCACGGATACAGGGTCAGGGCCATCGACATGAGCGGATTCCCCCTCACCATGGACATGTTCCTCGTCGCCTCCGCCTCCAGCGCCACCCAGGCCAGAGCCGTGGCCGACAGGGTCGAAGAGGTCGCCAGATCAATGGGCGTGAGGCTGCATCACAAGGAGGGCTTCGAGGACGGGAACTGGATCCTGCTCGATTTCGACAACCTGGTCGTTCACGTCTTCCAGCCGGACGCGAGGGAGTACTACAACCTGGAGATGCTCTGGAGCGATGCCGACTTCGAGGACTTCCCGGACCAGCAACCAGAGGCGTCCATTGAGACCTGAGGAGGCCAGGAGGCTCGCCTCGGACCGTCTCCGCAGCGCCCTCTCGTCCCGGTACGGGATCGAGAGGGAGGTTGCTCTGACCGAACCTCGCCTCGAATCGTTCGGGGACGTCTCCAGCAGGATCGCGCTCGAAGCCGCCGGACCCGCCGGAGCGAAGCCCAGGGAGATCGCGGAGGCGCTGGCGTCCGACGCCGCGCTTCCGGAGGACGTCTTCGCCTCGATATCGGTGGAGGGGCCGGGCTACATCAACCTGTCGTTCTCCCTGGCTCATCTGTGTTCGGTGACTTCCGCCCTGGCGAGCGAAGGGCTCGTTCCGATGATGGTCGCCGCCGGCAGCGGCAGGACCGCGCTCGTCGAGTACGTCAGCTCCAATCCCACCGGTCCCCTGAACATCGGTCACTGCAGGCAGGCGGTCCTCGGAGAGGCGGTGGCAGGCCTGCTGGAAGCCACGGGCTGGCGGGTGGAGCGCGAATACTACTTCAACGACGCCGGCCGGCAGAGCCTCCTGCTCGGCGAGTCGCTCGCAGCCAGGTACGCCGAGCTGCATGGAGACTCCCATCCCGTGCCGGAAGGCGGCTACAGGGGCGAATACCTTCTCTGGTGGGCCAGGGATCTCGCCGGCGAGCGGGGTTCGGCTCTCGAGTGGCCTGCGGATTCCGGGCTGTTCGTGGATTACGCCAGAACCCGGGCCATGGAGATGATAAAGGGCGATCTGGCGGTTCTCGGGGTCGAGTTCGACAGGTACTTCAGCGAGTCCAGCCTCATCCCGGAGGCCGTCGGCGAGGCGCTGGAAGCCCTGGGGAGGATCGAAACCCCGTCGGGGCCGCTCATCTATGAGGAACCCGAGGGATCAGGAAAGCTCTGGGCCAGGCTCACGGCCCTCGGCAGGCCGGAAGACCGCGTCCTGTTGAGGGAGAACGGCGTGTTCACCTACAGGATGCCCGACATAGCCTATCACCTGGACAAGTTCGGGAGGGGATACGACCTGATGGTGGACATCTTCGGATCGGACCACCTGGACACGAGCAAGGACGTCGTCGCCCTCCTGTCGGCCCTGCTGGGGGAGGAGGAGGTTTCCAGGAGGCTGAGGGTGATCCTGCACCAGTTCGTTACCCTGGTGCGCGACGGCCGGAAGGTGAAGATGTCGACGCGGGCGGCCAACTTCGTCACTCTGCGCGATCTCGTCGAGGAGGCGGGCTCGCCGGACGTGACGAGATATCTCTTCCTGACTAGGAGGGCGGAGGCCCAGATGGACTTCGACCTGGAGCTGGCCAGGAGGCAGTCCGACGACAACCCGGTCTATTACGTCCAGTACGCCTGCGCCAGGATCTCCGGAATCCTGCGGAACGCCCTCGCAGAAGGCCTTTCGCCGGCGACCGGCGGCGCGTCCGTGGCACCTCTCCTGGCCGGCGCGGACGAGAGAAGTCTCATGAGATTGCTGGAAGCAGTTCCCGTGAGGACGGCGGCGGCGGCCGCGGCGCTGGAGCCGCACAGGCTCACCGAGATCCTCCACGATCTGGCCGTATCCTTCCACGGGTTCTATCAGAGGGTCCGCGTCGTCGACAGGGATGAGCCGGAAGTGTCCCGCGCCAGGCTCATGCTCTGCTCGGCCTGCCGCAACACAATGAGGGATCTCCTGGGCATCCTCGGAGTAGAGGCGCCCGAGAGGATGTAATCCCCGGATCGGAGACTCATGGCATTGCTCGTAGTCGGTTCCATCGCTCTCGATACCCTGACGACCCCCTCCGGCAAGGTGGAGGAGACGCTGGGCGGTTCGGCGGTGTACTTCTCCCTGGGTTCCCGGCCTTTCGATTCCGTGAGAATCGTAGGCGTCGTCGGGCCGGATTTCCCCGTTCTGGAGAAGAACTTCCTCGAGGAGAAGGGCATAGACCTGGGCGGCCTGCAGATCGGACAGGGTCCGACCTTCCGCTGGGAAGGGGTTTACGGCCCCGATCTGGGCGATGCAAGGACCATCAGAACCGAACTCGGCGTCTTCGCCGGCTTCGCCCCGAAGCTGCCGGAACACTACAGGAGCACTCCCTGCGTATTCCTCGCGAACATCGACCCTACGCTCCAGCTCGACGTTCTCCGGCAGGTGGAGAATCCCCGCTGGATAGCGGTGGACACGATGAACCTCTGGATCGACAGACAGAGGGATGCGGTACTGGACGTCTTCAGGAAGGTGCAGATCGTCTTCGTCAACGCTTCCGAGGCGAAGCAGCTTTCTGGCGAGACCAACATCTTCAAGGCCGGCAAGTGGATTCTCGAACACGGCCCGAAGTACGTCGTAATCAAGAGGGGGGCGGCTGGCGTCCTCGCCCTGGGCGGCCCCGCGCCCTTCAACCTCCCCGCCTTCCCTGTGGAGGATGTCGTCGATCCGACCGGCGCGGGTGACTCCTTTGCGGCGGGGATGCTCGGATTCCTGGCCGGCTCGGGCAGAGGGCTGGACTTCGACAGCATCAAGATGGGGCTCGCCTACGGGTCCGTCATAGCCGCCTTCGCGATTTCCGGGTTCGGGGTGGAGATGATGCGCGGCATCACGAAGGAGGCGATCGACGAGCATATGCGCTTCTACCTGGCATCCAACCAGATCGGGAGCGTCTCGTGACGGAGGGGCTCGACTACAGGGCCGCCGGGGTCGACGTGGACGAGGGGGAGCGGGCCGTTCAGCTCATGAAGGCCTCTGTCCGGCAGACCTTCACCCCCCGGGTGCTCTCCGATCTCGGCAGTTTCGGAGGGCTCTTCAGGGCCGAGTTCCCCGGCATCTCCCGGCCGATCCTGGTCGCCAGCACGGACGGCGTGGGCACCAAGCTCAAGGTCGCCGCGATGGTGGGCGACTATTCCACGGTCGGCATGGACCTGGTCAACCACTGCGTGAACGACATCCTCGCCCAGGGCGCCGAGCCGCTGTTCTTCCTGGACTACATAGCCTGCGGCAGCCTGGATTCCCGGACGGCCGCCGAAATAGTCTCAGGCATGGCCTCGGCGTGCAGGGAGAACGGGTGCGCGCTCCTCGGCGGCGAAACCGCCGAGATGCCCGGCTTCTACTCTCCCGGCGACTACGACGTGGCGGGGACGATCGTCGGAGTCGTGGACGAGTGCTCGTTGATAACGAACGACCGCGTCGGACCCGGCATGAGCCTGATCGGCCTGCCTTCTACGGGTCTGCACACGAACGGCTATTCGCTGGCTCGAAAGGTCCTGTTCGATCTGGCCGGCATGAGTCCCGGCGACCGGCCTGCGGAACTCGGCGGCGGAACGGTCGCCGAAGTCCTTCTCGCCGTACACAGGAGCTATCTAGGCGCCGTGGCGCCCCTCGTTCGCAGAGGGCTCGTCGGAGGAATCTGCCACGTCACCGGGGGCGGCATCCCGGGGAACCTGTGCAGGATTCTGCCGCCGGGATGCGGAGCAGAGATCCGCGAGGGATGGGAGGAGCCGCCCGTCTTCGGCCTTATCGGCAGGCTAGGCGGCATACCCCGGGAGGAGATGAGGCGGGCCTTCAACCTCGGCGTCGGAATCATTCTGGCAGTCGATTCCGGCAACGAGGAGGAGGTTCTGGGAATGCTCCGCGACGCCGGGGAGACCCCCTTCCCGGTCGGCGGCACGGATTCGTCCGGTACAATCAAGTTCAAACCGGTATGAACGGAGGCTCGGATTTCATGTACAAGGGTCTGGTGGAAAGCCTTGCCGAAAAGGGCGGAGGCAGCATTCTGCTCGCGGTGCTCGACGGTCTGGGGGACGTTGCCGAGCCGGGGTGCAAAACGCCTCTCGAAGCCGCCTCGACCCCCAATCTGGACAGGCTGGCGGGCGAGGGAGCCCTGGGGCAGCATATCCCCATTTCCGTCGGCGTGACTCCCGGGAGCGGTCCCGCTCATCTGGCCCTGTTCGGGTACGATCCGGTGGAGTTCTTCGTCGGCAGAGGAATACTTTCGGCGCTCGGCATCGGATTCCCCATCGAACCCGGGGACATGGCCGCGCGGGCCAACTTCTGCACACTCGATGCCTCGGGCGCGGTCTCCGACCGGAGGGCCGGCAGGATTCCCACCGAGACCTGCGCCGCCCTGTCGGCTCTGCTGGACGGCATGGAGATCGAGGATACGAAGGTTTTCGTGAAACCGGAGAAGGAGCACCGGGCATGCGTCGTCTTCCGCGGCCCGGGACTCTCGGACCGCATCGGCGAAACCGATCCCGGCGTCGTCGGCCGGCCGCCGCTGCAGGCGGTTCCGCTCGAACCGGAGGCCGAAAAGGCAGCCAGGATCGTGACCGAGTTCCTGAGAAGAAGCCGGGAGGCGCTGGCCGGCCACTCTCCGGCGAACGGCATCCTGCTGAGGGGTTACGCAGGCTACAGGCCCTACCCCTCGATGGAGTCCCGCTTCGCGGTAAGGGCCGCTGCGGCCGCCCTGTATCCGATGTACAGAGGGGTGGCCTCGCTCACCGGGATGCAGGTTCTGCCGTGCACTACGAGGGACGGGCAGGTCGCTGCGGCGGCTTCGGCCCTGCGTGACGGCTTCGACTTCGTGTTCCTGCACCACAAGCCGACGGACAGCGCCGGCGAGGACGGCGACTTCGAAGCCAAGCGGGCTGCGGTCGAATCCTTCGACGCGATGCTTCCCGGACTGGTCGAAGCCGGATTCGACGTGATATGCGTCACGGGCGACCACAGCACTCCATGTTCGATGAAGCTGCATAGCTGGCACCCGGTCCCCCTGCTCGTCCGCGGGGGACCGCAGAGGTGCGGGTGGAGCAGCACCTTCTGCGAGAGAGAGGCCGCGAGAGGTGCCCTCGGAACTCTTCGTGCGGTGGAACTGATGCCTCTCCTGCTCGCCTCCGCAGGCAGGCTCGCGAAGTACGGTGCGTAGCACATGACCGATACGGTCCGTGCCATCGACGACCTAAGGCGGAGGCGCCGTGCCGCCATCCTCGCTCACAGCTACCAGCCCGCCGACATACAGGCCCTGGCGGATTTTGTGGGGGACTCGCTCGAACTGAGCAGGGCGGCCGCATCGATGGACTGCGAAACCGTCGTCCTGTGCGGCGTCAGGTTCATGGCCGAGACGGCAGCGGTCCTCGCCCCTGACAGGACCGTCCTGCACCCTGTTCCGGATGCGGGCTGTCCGCTCGCATCCTGCATGGACACGAGCGGTCTCGCCGCCCTCCAGAACGATCACCCGGGAGCCCGGACGGTGGTCTACGTCAACTCCTCGATCGAGGCCAAGGCCATGAGCTGGGCCTGCTGCACCTCCGCCAACGCGACGGCCGTCGTGTCCGCAGCTCCCTCCGGAGAGGTCGTGTTCGGGCCCGACAGGAACCTGGGCGCCTTCGTCGCATCGAGGACCGGGAAGAAGCTGTGGATCTTCGACGGAGGGTGTCCTCCGCATCATTCCATGGACCTCTCGGATGTAGCCCGGAAGAGAAGGCTGTGGCCCGACGCGAAGCTGCTCGTGCACCCAGAGGCTCCTCCGGCCGCCTGGGCCGTGGCGGACGCCGTTCTCGGAACCGGAGCGATGATAAGCTTCGTGAGGGATTCCAGCGCCTCACGGTTCCTCATCGGCACGGAGTCCGGCATGGTTCACAGGCTGCGGACCCTGTTCCCGGACAGGGAGTTCGAGCCCGTCGGCTCGGTGTCGTGCCCGGACATGAAGAAGATCACGCCCGCGGACGTTCTTGCAAGCCTGGAGAGGATGGAGCCGGTCACCAGGATCGATCCCGCGGTGGCCGAAGCCGCCAGGGCCTCCGTCGCGCGGATGGCCTCCATTGGATAGGGGGGAATGCAGGTGCCCGGCCCGGCGATGATCGCGGGCCTAACGGTGAACTGGCAGGAGCATGAACCGGCCGGAATCCGGACATGGGGCCGCTGGAGGTTCATGCTGAACTCGGCATACTCGAGAATGGCCGCTTCGGCGGGTTTCTCCCCCGTAGCCCTCCTGCCCTGCGGGCGGACCGAACTGCGCAGAATCCTCGCCGGTATCGACATTCTGATAATGACCGGCGGAGGCGACATCGATCCTTTCCTCTACGGGAGGACTCGCGAAGGCTGCGGGAGGATCGATCTCCACAGGCCCATCTGGGAGATGGCTCTCTACAGGGCCGCCCGGGAGGCGGGGGTCCCCGTGCTGGGGATCTGCCTGGGCATGCAGACGATCGCGGTCGCCGAAGGATCGGCGTTGATCCGGGACATCCCGTCCTACGTGCGGGACAACCAGGCCACCTTCCGTAACGCTCCCGCGGTGGATCACTCCGGGACGGCCGCCCGACCGGGGAGGCACCTCGTCCTGACCGGGGAGGGCCTCGTGCGTGAAGTCCTCGGCAGCCGTGCGGAGGTTTCCAGCTTCCATCACCAGGCCGTGGAGACCGTTCCTCCGGGATTCCGGGCGACCGCCCGTGCGGAGGACGGCTTCATCGAGTCGATGGAAAGCGACGACTGTTCCGTGATCGGTGTGCAGTGGCACCCCGAGCGCGACGGGAGCGGGCTGCCCCTTCTTCGCGCAATGGCGGAACGGGCGGGCGTCAGAGGTCATGGTTTACAGGACTGAGCCGAAATTTGTCGAGAGGGTCTGGGGGGCGCTGCCGAACCCCGGCGGGACTCCGTTCGGAGAGATCTGGTGGGCTTGGGACGAAGGGGATTCCTCATCCCCCCTCCTTACGGCGACGGGGCGACCATGCGGGCTGTCCCTGCACGACATCTCTCCCGGGTCGCGGCCGTTTCCCCTGTTGATCAAGACCCTCCATCCCGCGGACAGGCTGTCCGTGCAGGTGCATCCGGGCCTCGGCGGAGGCGAGCCCTGCAAGGCCGAATCCTGGATCGTTCTGAGCGCCGGGGAGGGAGCCTCCGTCTTCCTGGGGCTCAGAAAGGGGACGACTCCCGGGATGCTCGAGGAGATGATCGCCGCCGGAAAACCCGAGGCCCTCCTCCGGCGGCTGCCGGTTACGCGGGGCGACATCCTCCACGTCATGCCCGGCACCGTCCATGCCCTCTGCGCAGGAGTCGAGGTTCTCGAAATCCAGACGAACTGCGACATCACGTACAGGATCTGGGACTGGGGCAGGATGGGCGCGGACGGGAGGCCCCGGGAGATACACCTGGAAAAGGCCTTCGAATCGATCGACTTCCCGGCGGCTGGAGAATCCTCCGGAGCCTGCCGCCGCAACCGCTGGTACTCGATCGCCCGCACGGCGGGCGGTGAGGTCGCCATGCCTCCGTTCTCCGCCCTTTTCATCCCGGGCGGGGCGGGAGGGCAGGCCCGGCGGCACGCCTGTTTCGTCGCCGGTCCGGACGGCGGGCTATTCGATGCTCCCGCAGAAGGCTGGCTGGCCGTTCCAGGATCGGAGGAGGAAGGATGAACATGGCTCGGCAGGATCTCTATGCGGTGATACTGGCTGGGGGGCGGGGCACACGTTTCTGGCCGGTCTCCCGCAGGGACAGCCCGAAGCAGTTCCTCGACCTGCTGGGGCGGGGCAGCCTCCTGTCGATGACCGCAGGCCGCGTGCTGCCGCTGGTTCCGCTCGAAAGGATTCTGGTAGTCACCGGCGCCGGATTCGCCGATACGGTACTGGAACAGATCCCCGGTCTGCCTCCCGGGAACGTGCTTCTGGAGCCCGTCGGCAGGAACACCTCCGCATGCATCGGCTGGGCGGCGATGGAGATCCGGAGACGGTCCGGTCCGGAGGCGCTGATGGCCGTGCTGCCCTCGGATCACGTCATCCCGGACGACGCCGGCTTCGCCGCGTCGATACGGGCCGCCCTGGCTCCCGCTTCGGACGGCTGGCTGGTCACGATCGGGGTCAGGCCCGACCGCCCGGCCACCGGGTACGGATATCTCGAATGCGGCGAGGACATGGGCGGTTTCCACAGGGTCGAACGCTTCGTCGAGAAGCCTTCCCTCAAGAGGGCCGAGGAGTTCCTGGCCGGAGGGAGACACTACTGGAACGCCGGCATGTTCGTGTGGGGTGCCGGGAGGATTCTCTCGGAGATCGGCGGACATCTCCCCGATCTCTATTCCGGGCTCTCTGAACTCGGGGAGGGGGCAGCTCCGCCGATGTCCCGGTACGCCGCGCTTCCATCGGTCTCTATCGACTACGGCGTAATGGAGAAGGCGGAACGGGTGGCCATGATCGCGGCATCCTTCCCATGGGACGATGTCGGCGACTGGCCTGCGGCAAGGCGTGCCGGAGTGTCCAGGGGGGAGGCGATCATGGCGGGGAGCAGCGACTGCACCGTCTGGACGCCGGGGCGGCTAGCGGTGCTCGTAGGGCTCTCGGGCGTCTCCGTCGTGGAGTCGGATGGAGTGATACTGGTCATGGCGGACGGAGCAGCCCAGGATTTGAAGGACGTGGTGACCCGGCTGGAGAGGGAGAGGCCGGAGCTGGTCTGACCCGGCCCGGATCAGCGCCTTATCTCGACTCTGGAACCGTCCGTGAGCCAGCGGTAGGCCCATCGCGCGGTGGTGGCACCCAGCCTGATGCAGCCGTGGGACACAGGTTCCCCGAGCCTTCGGAGGTCGCCGGCGCCCGGCGCCTGATGGAAGCCGATCTCACCGGAGGGAACAATGCAGATCCAGTACGGCATCCTGACCAGATACCTGCTGGATATCGGGGCGCGCCTCCTGTACTGCACCGAGAAGACGCCCTCGGGCGTGCGGTGACCCGGCCTGCCGGTGGACACGTGCGCGAGATTGGCTTCCCGGCCGTCCTGGGTGAAGAGGACGACCTGCCTGTCCAGGAGGATCGTCGCCTCCCGCCTCGTTTCGGAAACGGCGACAGGTGCAGGCGCATCCACTCCCGCCGAAGCCAGCAGAAGGCTCAGGATCATCTTCAGCAGCCCCGCAAGAGTTCCCATTTCCCTCCTTGTGGGCGCTTTCACTAAGAGATGCGCAACCTGCCGTCAAGCCCCGCATCCAGTTGACTTGATCGGCCGATTATGTAAAATTGAACAAAATCTTTCTCTGCAGACGCACAAGAATGGAGGCTCTCCGTGTTCCTTGATCGAAGATTTGCAGTGATCGCCTCGGTCGTCACCGTGCTGGCCCTGTCGGCCTGCTCCACTCCGGCCGTCACCGGCGTGAAGGTCCACATCCAGAATGGTGAGTATCTCGAGGCTATCGCACTTGCCGACAGCGTCCTGGCCGGCGGCGAGTCCCAGAATGCCGAGCTATGGCTGTGGCGCGGCAAGGCCCAGGGCAACATCCGCGACTGGACCGGTGCTTCCGAATCCTTCGAAAAGGTCTCGGAACTCGCTCCCGCGATGTCCTCCGAGCTGACCGACTACTGGTTCGTCTTCTATAACGCGGCCGCCGTCTCCATCGATGCCGGCGACATCGACGCCGGGGTGGACTACCTGCAGACCGGCAGACGGGTCGTTCCCTCCCGTCCCGAGTACGACCAGATGCTGGGTGACCTGGCCCTCCAGAACGGCGACTACGAAACCGCGCTGGAGTACTTCCGGGCTTCCTCCGATCTCAGCAGGAACCTCATCGCGTCTCTCGAGGAAGATCTCAACTCGGCGCCCGCCGCTGAGAAGCCCGCCATCGAAGAGGCTCTCGACAGCGCCGAAATGAACTATCTCCTGTCCCTCTACAACACCGGGACTATCAGCAAGGCCCTGGCGGTGTCCGCCGATACCGACGAAGCCGCCCAGGCCTATCTCGCAGGCGCCGCCTCCTCCCTCCAGGAGGCCCTCGCGATCGATCCCACCAATGCCGACGTGCTCAACCTCCTCGCCCAGATCTATCTGCTCCGCGGTTCCTTCGACGAGGCGATGGCCGTTTTCGATGACGCCCTAGCCGGCGTGGACAGCGGTCTGGCCGAAGGCTGGCTGTCTCCCGAGGATGCGCAGTCGATCCGCGGCGAGATCATGCTCACCAGGGGCGCCGCCCTGCTCGAAATGGAGCGGTACGACGAGGCGGTGACGGAACTCGAGGCCGCGAGACAGATCAGCGGTTCGAGCTACGTCCTCCTCGGAAACCTGGCGCAGGCCTATATAATGAAGGAGGAGTACAACTCCGCGCTCGCGGTCCTCGACGAGACCGACAGGCTCCCCGATCTCACCTCCGTGGAAAGGGCCAACTCGCTCTACATGCAGTTCGCGGCCCTGAACCAGCTCGAGAGGGATGCCGAAGCTGCGGCGAAGCTGGAGGCCGCCCTCGCGATCATTCCCGACAATGCCGACTGGTGGGAGTACCTGGCGAGCACATACAGCCGTCTGAACCGCAGGACGGACGCGATAAGGGCCATGGAGCGCGCACAGCAGCTCCGCAGCGAATAGAAGCGACAATTATGGAAGAGGGGCGGGCTTCGGCCCGCCCCTCTCATTTACGGCTTCGAAATGAAATCGGTGTATGAACGGATTCCGGTGAGGCCGGAGGCCGTCCCGTATCTGCCGGACGGCCTGCTCAGGTATCGATTCTGACCAGGATCTGGTTCTTCTCGACCCTGTCTCCGACGGACACGAGCAGTTGCGATACCCTGCCGTCGACCGACGAGCAGACCTCGTTGTACATCTTCATCGCGTCCAGCAGGAGGAGCACCTGTCCCGACGCGACCCTGTCCCCCTCCCGTATCCTGATCTCCACGACCGTGCCGGGTATGAACGCCTTCACGTCCCTCCCGTCGGGCAGGCCGGTGTAGGGCCTGATGCTGTTCCGTGGGACTTCCGTCTCGTATTCGGTCGAATCTATGAACAGCCTGTCTATGCTCATGTTCTCACTTCCAGCGTCCGCGAACCGTCACAGCGGGATGTTGCCGTGGCGCCTGGGAATCCGGTCCGATTCGGACACCCTCGCCGTGGCAAGTATCCGGGCCAGCGCCTCCCGGGTCTGCTCCGGGATCAGGATCGTATCGACATAGCCCTTCCCGGCGGCCACGTAGGGATTCGCGAACTTCTCCTCGTACTCCCTCACCTTCTCGCGCCGGGTAGCCTCTGGATCGCTGCTCTCCTCTATCTCTCTGCGGAAAATGATGTTGGCCGCACCCTCCGACCCCATCACGGCTATCTCCGCAGTGGGCCAGGCGATCGAGAAGTTGGCGCCGAGATGCTTGCTGCACATTGCGATGTATGCTCCGCCGTAGGCCTTGCGCATGATGACCGTGAGCTTCGGCACCGTCGCCTCGCTGTAGGCGAATAGGATCTTGGCTCCGTGCCGGATCACGCCCATGTGCTCCTGATTGACTCCGGGAAGGTAGCCGGGTGTGTCCACCAGTGTGATCAGGGGGATGCGGAAGGCGTCACAGAAGCGGATGAACCTGGCGGCCTTGTCGGAGGCATCGACATCGAGCACTCCGGCAAGCACCCTGGGTTGGTTGGCCACGATTCCGACAGTGCGGCCCTCGATCCTGGCGAAGCCCGTGAAGATGTTCCTGGCGAAATGCTCGTGCACCTCCAGGAACTCCGACGAGTCCACTATGCCTCTGATGACGTCCTTTACGCAGTAGGCCTTCCTGCGGTCCTCGGGGATGACGTTCCGCGTCAGGGGAGTCCTGGGGGGGCGCGGAACCGTCCGAGGGGAATCCTCCCGGGAGTTCGGGGGGAGATAGGAGAGGAGTTTCCTCACCTGTTCGAACGCATCCATCTCGTTTTCGGCGTAGAAGTGCGCATTGCCCGTAATGCTCGCATGGGTCTTCGCGCCGCCGAGATCCTCGGGGGAGATCTCCTCTCCGAGCACGGTCTTGATCACCTGGGGACCGGTTATGAACATGTTGGATATGCGGTCGACCACGAACACGAAGTCGGTCAGGGCGGGAGAGTAGACGGCTCCGCCCGCGCAGGGCCCCAGTATCACCGATATCTGCGGCACTACGCCGCTGAGAAGGGTGTTGCGGTAGAATATCTCTCCGTAGCCGCACAGGGAGTCGACACCCTCCTGGATTCTCGCGCCTCCGGAGTCGTTGATGCCGATCAGCGGTACGAGCATGTCCCTGGCGGAGTCCATCACCTTCGTGATCTTGGACGCATGCGCCCGGCCCAGGGAGCCTCCCGCGACGGAGAAGTCCTGAGCGAAGACGGCCACGGGGCGCTGGTCTATCTTCCCGAGGCCGGTGACTACGCCGTCACCAGCGAGCTGCTTCGCGTGCATCCCGAAATCGGAGGCGGAATGCTCGACGAAGAGATCCGTCTCGATGAAGGACCCTGTGTCCAGAAGAACTTCGAGTCTCTCCCTGACGGTCAGCTTGCCCTTCCTGCGCTGGCTCTCGAGAGCTTCCCTGCCGCCCCCGAGTATGAGCCTGGAGGCCTTGGCGAGGAAGTCGTTGATCCTGCTCATTATGGACATTGCAGACCCCTTTTCCTCAAGCTTTTCCGCGGGCGGCCGGTATCCGGACCGTCCCGTAAACGACAAAACTTACGGAGGATGAACCTTCTGTCAAGAACCGCGCGGCTTCGAAACGAACGGAGGCGCGATCCGTGAGCGTCAGCGCATCTGTAGGTTCACTCCGCGCACTATCCGGGAGCCCCAGTCCAGCCGCTGCCGTCCCGCCGGCGGAAGCACGGCGCCGATGGATGCCGCCCTCGAGTATTCCGAGACGGATGCTTCGATCTCTCCGCATTCCCAGAGGGCGGAGGCCAGTTCGATCGACGCCTCCCGCCACTCCGGCAGCATCGTGGAAGCCTCATTCAGCAGAGCTGCCGCGTTCCGGGGATCGCCGGACAGGGTCGCCACGGCGCCGGCGGCGGACAGCGTGAAGGGATTCCGGGACAGGGAGAGGGCCGAATCAGCCAGAGAGGTAGCCTCGTCGGTGAATCCCGAAGAGGCGAGCAGCGTAGCCCGGGCGGAGATGGACCAGGGGGCCGCCGGCCCGGGATCGCCCGCGGCTCCTGCGGCGGAATCCGCCAGTCGAAGATCTCCGACCGCGAAGGCCGCCCAGGAAAGAATCGTCATCGATTCCGACGGGGTCGATCCGCCCGACCTGTATGTCTCCCAGGCGAACCGCGGTATCCCCGGGGGGGGAGTACCCGTCAGAGCCGAAGGGTCCATTCCGGCGACGATCAGAATGGAGGTCTCGAGCTGGGCGTCGCCCATCTCCGACGCCAGACGGACTGCATCCTGGAATCTGCCCTCGGATACGGCCACCCAGACCCTCAGAGTGTTGATCTGAGGCCACGATCCGGTTCCCGTCGGCGCGCCGGAGCGTCCTCCGCCCGGGGCATCCGAGCCGTCCAGTATGCCTGTGATCTCATTCCTGAGAGACGAATCGGAGACCATGCCTGCCGCCGCCGCCGCTCCGTCGATGTCGCCCGCCCTCCACAGGAGGCAGCAGGCGATCACTGCGGGAGCGTCCCAGCCTTCCATCCCGGCTCCCCTCAGGAGCGTGCGGAGGAGGCCCTGCTCCACCCTTGCGAGGGGTCTCGTGAGAAGATCCTCGCTCGAAAGAGGATCGACCCGGCCGAGCGAGAGCGAATCCAGACCCTTCCCGCGGAGCCAGTCCAGTCTCGCGTAAGCGATCGTGAGCCTGTCCCAGTAGATGGGAACCCATCCGGGCAGCTCGGCCAGGAGGTTTGCGGTCGAGCCGGGCTGCTTCGGCCAGTCGTACAGCGCCATCTCGATCCCGCGGCTTTCGATGATGGAGAGCTGAAGGGCCGCATGCAGACTGTCCGGGGGCTGTGCCAGCAGCAGGTATTCGGCGTAGAAGCTCTCCGGGTACAAAAGGCACCGGCCGTCCATGTAGAGCGGAAGCCTCTCGCCGAACCTGTATTCGAGGTATCCGGATATCTCGTTCGTGTTGAACACCCGCCCGTAGAGGCCGTGCTCCTCTATGAAATCCGCCAGTCCCACGGGATAGATGCTCCAGTCGATGCCCGTCCCGAACTCACGGGGCGGCCCGAACTCGCGTGGAAGGCCTGCGATCGGCGGGATCAGAGCCGCAGCCGCAGTGGCGGCGGCCGGAAAGCCCCAGTGTACCCTGCCCAGCAGGGGAGGGAGTGTCGCGATCGAGGCCAGGGCGAGCAGTTCGGCGTTCCTGGCCGCGAAGGCGCTGGAGACGGTAAGCGCCCCCAACAGCAGGATCGACGAGGCGGGAATCCGCCGTCCCCTCCTGGATGCGGTCAGAATAATCGCGAGCCCTGCGAGCGTTACGGCGACGAGGACGGTGGGAAGATAGGCGGAGCCGTACCGTGGGTTGAACGGGCTCCACCATTCCCTGATGGTCTCTCTGAACAGGGGCTGCGAAAGGAAGCCCGGCAGGTATGTGAGGGATCTGAAGCCGTTGGGATGTACCCCGGAGCACAGCAATCCCATCGCAGGCAGGAGGAGCCATCGGGATGCGCGCGATGCGCTGCGCCCGCTCTCGAAAAAGGCGTCGACCGCGGGGAGGAGGAGGAGGAAGAGGCCCATCACGAAGCCCGCATGCGTGTTCACCCATAGTATCTGCAGCGGGGCGAACATGGCCAGGGATCTGCGAAGCGACGGCTTCCCGGCGAGGATGAAGAGATAGAGGGAAAAGAACATGGAAGTGAAGATGTGCGGGCGTTCGAACCATCTCGCCTGTGCGGCCGCGAGCCAGATTACGGCGACCAGGACGGTTTCCGCGGCGCCCGCTCCCTTTCTGCGGGCGGCGGAGACCGCCAGCGCCACCGCGGCCATCACCACGACAGTCTTTACAATGGACAGGCCGAGAGGCCCGGCAGCCCTGAATCCCACGGCGAAAACCACCTCCGCGAGCCACTCCTGCTGGATCCACTCGCGGTCCGTCATCGTCCACGTGAAGGGGTCGGACAGCCTGATCGAGAACGAATCCAGGATGTCCTCGCCGTTCCTGAGGTGCCAGAAGATGTTCTCGCTGTAGACCGGAGTGATGCAGTACATGAGCACCGCCGCGAAAAGCCCCGTGGTCAGGAGCCTTCCGGTCGTGCGTCCGTCATCGTTCAAGCAGGGCCTCGATCCTCCGCGAGGCGGTCGCGGTCCGGGCCGTTGAACGGGCCAGCTCCGACAGGGAATCGCGGGTCTCGCCCACGGACTGGAGGGCCAGCCTCGCATAGGATTCGGCAGCCAGGTCCATGGCGAATGCATCCGGGCTGTCCGCAGTCAGCCCTTCCAGGTCGAGTCGCGGGACACTCCTCCGAGTGTCCCTCTGCATGAAGACCAGCCCAGAGAGTTCGAGTTCAGGGCTGTTCCACGCCCTGGTGGCGACGACGGGACGACCGCTCAGCTTCGCCGGGAAAGGTTCCGCAAGCGACAGCGCGAAGTAGTTGCCATAGGTGTCCGAGGGAAGGATGTCCGGGCGCCGGTCCTCGATGGAGAGCAGATAGGCCGCATGGAATGTGTCGTGTCCGATCGTGCAGTAGACGGCTCCGGGAGGCGCCTCTCTCATCATGTCGCAGGCGACGGTTCTCGCTATCGAATCCCGGCACCGCGACGACGATCCGATCCCGAAGACGGATACGGCGAGGCAGCAGGCCGCGGCCGCGAGCCCCACCGCCTCCGATCTTTCCGATGCGAGCCTTCCCGCACCGCGCACCGCCGTAAGCCATACCGGGAGGAGAGCAGGAAAGGCCATCCCCGATGGATCCGGCACCCGGTAGAAAGCGAGGAAGGCTGCAGCCATCACGAAGGACGCCGTCTCGGACGGCCTGGGTCTCGCGAAGGCCGCGAGGGCGAGCATCGCGGCCGTGGAGGCCGCGGTCCAGGAGCCCATGAGCCTGAAGCCGTCGATCGAGAAGGCTCCCAGCCTGCCCGAGTAGAGGCTGAAGTATGCGGCCAGCTCCGTGATGGTATCGGGTCTCGTGTAGTGAGGGTTCAGCCCCGGGGGCGACACGGCCCTGAGCGGGACGAAGAGAAGCAGTCCCGCCGGAATCGAGAGCAGGGGCCACCATCTCCTCCATGCCCGTCCGATGCAGACGGGGGCAAGGAGCGAGTTGAGAGGGTGGCCGCCGAACACCGAGAGACCGAAGAGATACGGGCCGGCGGGCGTTCCGCGGGCGAGCCTCGCGCAGATGACGAGGAGGAGGGCGGTGCCGTAGACCTCTACCGTGTTTATCTGGGTGAAGACAGGGGGCGACAGCATCAGACCCGCGGACAGCAGCGCGGCACGGAAGGAACAGGGCCCTCCCTCCAGCCTGGCGGCGAAAAAGGCGGCTGCAGCCGCCGCGCCCCCGAGGAGCGCGGTCAGGAGCCTGCCGGATGTGAATCCACGGCCCGGGAAGAGATGCAGCAGCATCAGAAAGAGGGAGTGGGATGGAGGGTGGGCGATCGACAGGTCATCCGCCGCGAGGATGAACTCCGTGCTGTCTATTGCGTCGAAGGACGGCGGACCCGCGACGAAGGCGGCGGCTGCGACCGCCAGCCCGAGTATGCACGCCACGAACGCCGGACTCCTGAGTCCCCGGCTCATCCTAAATGTCCGTGGAAGCCGTCGAGAGGGCGTCAGGCCCCGGGATGTCCTCCGAAACGCAGCATGCCGCCCTCAGGTAATCCCTGTGTATGTCGGCCCTGGCGGTGTCTCCCGCCGCTTCCGCGCAGGCTGCGGCGAGTTCGAGGAATGCCTCCGATGGAGGATACTGCATCATCAGCGATCTCTCAACGACCGCGAGGGCGCTGTCGGGAAGACCTGCGTCGAGGAGCCACAATGCGCACGCATAGAGTTCCTCGCTTGTCCGGGGATATCGGGAGAGCATCCTCGCCACGGCTCTTCCAGAGGCCTCGCGTTCGCCGGTGCCGACGGATATCCTGACCCTGCACAGATCCAGTTCACGCGCACCCGGGAACATCGAGTCGGCTTCACGCAGCAAGTCCTCGGGATCGTTTCCTGCAATCGCAGCGAGCCCTGCGGCATAGGCGTATTCGGAGGGCCCTGCGTCCGGAGCCTGGATCGCGGCCCTCGAGAAGGAACACGCGGCAGAGGTATCTCCCAGGACCAGGAGGGCTCTGCTCCACGCCTCGAGGAACATGGCGGAGGAGCCCGTCGTCCTGAACACAGTCCGGAGGAAGAGTGTGTCGCCGGCGTTGGCGGCATAGCCGAGAACCGCCGGAAGGGAACGGGCGACGGCGGCTTCACCCATGCCTTCGGACGACAGGATTTCGAGCATCCTCGCCCTGTCTCCTTCGGCGATGGAGAGATTGAACGCGACCTGGAGCATGTCCCGGTCGAGGTTCCCTTCTTCGGCAGCAAGGCGGCACAGCCATTCCGCCTGATCCAGCCTGCCTGCGATATGGGCGGACTGAGCCAGCGGCGCCGTCGATCCCCCGTGTCCTGCGAGGATGGAGGCGGATACGAGGGCGTGCTGGTTCCTGGAGCTGCGCATGAAGGAGTCTGTCGTCTCCTCCATCCAGACCTGCTGCGCGGGTTTCACCGGATACGGTCCAGCCAGGAGCGCGGCGGCGGGAATGCATGCCGCGGCCGGCCCGGCGATCCTTACGCCGCCCTTCGGGAGGAATGCGAGCGAGGCGGTCGCCGCGGAAGCCAGGAGGAGCGGCCAGAGGGCGGCTGTGTCACCCGGAGTGGAGAACAGGGGGGATGCGGCCGTCAGAAGCAGGGCCGGCGATGTAAACGCTGCGGAGAGCCTCCTGTCCGTAGTTGTCGCAGAGAGTGCGGCCGTCAGCAACGCCGTGACGAACGTGGGCCATCCTACGGCGCCGGCGGCGAGGAGAGCCACCAGGGCGCCCCAGATCCTCGGGTTCCGACCGGAGTGGATCGTCGTCGCGAGGGAGAGCGATGCGAACAGCGCTCCTGCGATGGCTGCAGCATCGGCGAACGTAGCCGTCCCGGCTGCCGAGGCTGTGGCGGCAGCCGCGATCGTGCCTGCGACGGCGGAGGCGATCGGGTTCAGAGCGCTTCGGATCGCGAGCGCACGGCCTGCTCCGCCCCGTTCGTCACCGATCCGGCGGATGAGCCAGAGCCCGATGGCGGCGGCCGGCCAGAGATCGACAAGGAATACGGTCGAGTGGACGGAGTTCATCAGGTGCGGCCTAGTCAGGGAATGCCACTGCATGAAGTCCTGGATGTCCCCGGTGTACGGGAAGAACCGGCCGGCAAGCAGGTTGACGATCCCCGGCCGGCCGAAGAACATCAGGAACAGCGGAGCCAGCAGCAACGATCCCACCACGCCCCTGATCGCGCTGCCCGAAACCTTTCCGATGAACACTCCGCCGAGGATGCAGCCTATCGTTGCTTCTATCCTGATTCCGGCAGTAGTGCCCGGCAGGGTCCGCGACGGGTTGAAGAAGTCCAGAAGGAACCTGAGTGCATTGGATCTGTCGAGCGGGAAGTAGCCTATGGACGAATCGATGCCTGCTGCTGCGTCGATGAGAGGCGGGAGGATCGTGAGCGTCCATGCCCATGTCATCAGCTTCATGAGCCGCGACACAGGGTAGCCGGACATCAGGTGCATTGCGGCTACTATGCCCAGCATCGGGAGTACATAGGCTATCGGGAAGTGGAGCAGATACGCCTCGGGCGCGAAGAGTATCCCGCTTCCCGCACACTCCAGCAGATTCCTGACAAAGACCGTTACTGCGAATACGGCCGTGAGCCTTCCGGCTCCTCCTGGCAGACCCTCGCCAAAGGCGATGAGCCTGGCCAGCGGGTCGCCAACCTTCATTCGTCCTGCCTCCTGCCTGGTCTTCATGAAGCGGCACGCATGCCGGCGACTGCCACGGGTTCCGCCCGCGGGATCCGGCATTCCTTCATGGGAGGATCTTCCCGCCCTGCAGCAGGGTGCCGATCGCCGGAACGCCTCTGGACAGGGGTAGAATGGGATCCAGGCCGGTCAGCAGGGCTGCCGTGTTGAGAATGCCCGACGGAGTCAAGCCCGTGGGCGGGATGGTGTCGATTCCGGATCCGGCCAGAACGACCCAGCCCCTGTACCATCCGCTGTCCGGCGGAGACAGGATGACGAGGGTGCCGCCCGTCGTGGAGATGGTTCCCAGCCACTTCGAGCCTATCGTGAGCGCGGTATCGACACTTCCGGGGGAGAATCGGGCGATTATGATGTCGGGCCCGAAGCGGGCTGCAATCTCTCCGATGACGTCCTGCCTGCCCGAGAGAGATGCCCATCCTGCACAATCGATCCCGGAGAGGAGATCCTCGGGATGCGGAACCGGGAAGGCCCCGGTCGTATCGCCGCCGACCGGGATGGATGTCGTGATCGAGATGTTGTCCCTGCCACCCTGGGAGACGGGCACCGGGCAATCGATCAGCATGACGAGCCTGTCGGACCTCAGGCAGGCTGCCGCGTATTCTTCCAGTACCGAGGGCACGGATTCCGACAGGTTTTCCGCGAGCCGGGAGGCTGCGAGTCGAACAGGGCCTGCCCGGAGGAAGGCCGACGGCAGTCTGGGATCGGGAGGAAGACCGCTCATCTCTATGAAGACCATCCTGCCAGGCTGTCCTGCAGCCTTGTCCAGCCCGGAGTCGACTTCACGCCCTCCGCATCCGGGAGGGAGGATGGCCGCCAATGATGCGAGGAAGAGTACGAATCTGTTCAACATGATCAATGATATCCCCCTGCGTGCCTGCCACGCAAGGAAAACCGGCCGGGTAAGCGAAGGGGGCCGGCCGGAGCCGGCCCCCGGAGTCTCGCAGGGATTCCCGTCAGTTCGTGAAGACGATTCTGCGGGAAGCCATCTGACCGCCCGCGCAGAGACGGACGAAGTAGGTTCCCGTGGTCAGGTCGCCCAAGGACACCGAATGCTGTCCGGCCGAGGCCGTTCCATCGTGCAGCGTCGAGACGATTCTGCCCGAGAGGTCGAACACGTCGAGCCTGGCATCGGATGCCGCCGGGAGCGTGAAGACGACCTGCGAAGACGGACCCGCCGGATTCGACGAAACGCTCAACCCGATGGGCTCGGAGGCCGGATCACCCTCGATTCCCGTCGCGGACCAGGTGATGTCGAACGTGTAGGTGTGACTTACACTCGTGATCGACATGAAGGCGGGGAAGAAGATGACGTAGTCCCAGCCCGCGGGGTTGACGCCGACATCCTTCACGCCCGTCGAGGGGTTGCAGTCGTACCACTGGAACTCGAAGTCGCCTGCGGTATCCCACATGATGACTCCGAGATTCCACTCGAAGTTGTCGCGGCCGTCGAAGTGCATGTTGACCCAGCCGGTCTGATAGTTGTCGAGTTTCACCTTGATCCAGTGGATGCCGTAGGTCTCGGGAGGATAGACGCCGTTGTCGCCCGAGGCCGGCAGCGAGTTTATGTTGTGAAATGAAAATGTATAGGGGCCCGGCGTCCAGAGAGCGGCCTCGTCGTCGTACATCCCGCATCCGGAGTAGTAGTTGGCGGCCGTGAACCAGCGCCAGCAGGCATACTCCATGAAACCCTGCTCCCAGGTCATCCCGTGGTTCTGGAATACCTCACCCTGGGCTGCAAGCGTGTTGTTGCCGGCGACGGCTCCGCACTTCTCCCAGATGTCCAGGATCGCGTCGGTGCCCATACGGATGGCCATGTAGCGGGTCCAGAGGCAGCCGCCGTACCAGTAGAGGCCCTGACTCGACCTTATGTCGAACCAGGGTCTGCGAAGCGGGTTCTCGCCGCCCTGGAGGTACCCGATATAGTCGTTGACTTCGTCATAGACCATATCCTCCATCCAGGTCGCGCAGTTCTCCATGAACCAGGTCGGTTCGCTGACGTCGTAGCCCATCTGGATCGCATGCTGGAACTCGTGGGCCTGGGTGACTTTCAGGAGATTGTCCGACAGGCCGACGCATATGACGATGTGGCTAGCATAGTCGTTCTCGGGGGTCGTGGGGTCCGACGGCTCGCCCGAGTATGTGGTGTAGCCGAGGGAGGCGATGCTCTTAATGTATAGGTCGTACTTCGTGTCGCCGCCCAGCCCGAGGTCCGAAGGAGGGGTGTCGTATCCCATGGTGGTGCATTCGACGGCCCAGCAGTTGTCGGCATGGTTGGCGAGGGCAGTTGCGTAGGCAAGGTTGGTGGCATCGGCGCCGGAGTTCGTCCAGTGGATCTTGAAGTGGCCGGCAGGGGAGTCGAGAGTGTACTCCGGGCCGGTGAGGGAGGGTCTGGCGAGGAGGGCCATGGCTTCTGCCGCCAGCGGGGCCTCGTCATCCAGTTCTGCGAGCCTGATGGCCTCCATTACTGCGGGAGTGCCGCAGCGTGCAGGTTCGGTTCCCTCGGTGAGTTCGGCCGGGAGAAGGCTCTGGTCGACCACGCTGGCCACAAGAGCGTAGGCTGCATCGGCCCCCTGCAGCTCACCGGCCTCGATTAGTGTCATTACCCTGTCCATCGCACTGTCGGCAACGGCCAGCCCGGCGATGCACAGCAGCAGTACTGTCACTGATAGCTTCATTTCGCCTCCGGTTATCTTCGGCGGCTACGCCGCCCCGCCGCTATCTGCCAAGTATCACTCTCTTCGTAATGCCGCCTCCGGGCACGTTGAGCCTGGCGAAATAAGCGCCCGTAGAGAGACCTTCCGCATTCCATCCCACGGTGTGGGATCCAGCTTCGAGCATTCCCGAGACGAGCGTTTCGACCAGCCTTCCCGAGAGGTCGTAGATGCCAAGGGTCGTGAAGCCGCCCGAGGGAAGGACCAGTTCGAAGGAACCGCCGGGCGCCATCGGATTGGAGGAGGCGTAGAGGGCGGCGGAGGGTGCCCCCTGTCCTTCCTCGATGCCGGTCTGCGCCTGGACCGAGATGTCGTAGGTGAAGTCGATGGTGGATTGGGTGATCGGCATGACGAACAGGACGACGTACTGCCAGCCCGTCGTGCTGACACCCAGTTCGAGGGTGGCTGAAGGCTCGGTGACTGAATGCCAGGTGAAGGCGTCGGCGCCGTCGGATGCCGTCTGGATGACGCCGATGATCCAGTCGATGTTGTCGCGGCCGTTGAAATTCACCGTGATCCAGCCCTGGTGGCCGGATACTGGAATCTTGATCCAGTGGTTGCCGTAGGTCTCGGGTGGATAGGGGCCATGGTTGCCGGTCCAGGGGAGGGAGGACACGCTGTGTACGCCGAATACATAGGGCCCCGGGGTCCAGAGCGAGGACTCCTCATACGGGTAGTGCGAGTCGTCCGCCTGGGAGCCCGTGAACCAGCGCCAGCAGGTGTACTCGGCCAGCCAGTCGTTGAAGGTCATCCCGTGGTGCACGGCGGTCTGGGCGAGAGCATCCAGCATGTTGGGCCCTACAGTGGCCGCGGCCTTTTCCCAGACCATCCTGACGGCTTCCTGGCCGCCGCATCGAGTCTGAATGTACATAGGCCAGGGCGTGGCTCCGTAGTGGTACATCGCGCCCGACCGGATGTCGTACCAGGGTCTGCGGAGGCAGTTCTCGCCCGAATGGAGGTAATCGACATAGAGGTTGGTGGGCCAGCACTCGTTCTGCATCCATGTGGCGCAGTTCTCCTTGAACCAGGAGGGCTCTGCGGCCTCGTACCCGTTCTGGAGGGCGTGCTGGAACTCGTGAGAGCAGGTTTCCAGCATCTGGGCCTCTCCCCAGCCCTGATAGGTGCTTATGGCGATATGGCTGGCGTAGTCGGCCTCCGGAGTGCCGGGGTCGGAGGGCTCGCCGCTGGTGGAGCAATAGCCGAGCGTGCCTCCGGAAAGGGCAAGCATGTAGATGTCGTATTTCGTGTCGCCGCCGAGGCCGAGGTCGGAGGGAGGCGCATCCCAGTCCATGGTGTCCACCTGGTGGGCCCAGGAGGAATCCATCCCCATGCCTATCGTCGTAACCCATTCGAGCGTGGTGGCGTTGGCGCCCGTGTCGGTCCAGTGGATCTTGAAGTGGCCGCCTGGGGTGTCGTAGGTGTACTCGGGGCTGCCGACGCTGGGCCTGGCAAGCATGTTGAGCATCTCGCCCCGGACGGCGGGGGACAGCTCGTCCATCATCCGCGCCACCGCGTCCATCGCCGGTGTGCCGCATGGATCGGCTTCCGCCCCGTCCGTCACCCAGGAGGGCAGCCTGGATTCGTCCAGGACGCTCCATACGTAGAAGAAGGCGGCCTGGTCGGCTGTTATGTTGCCGATGGCGACGGCGTCGTCGATTCTCGAGACGAAAGTGTCGCCCCAGGCTGCCGAGGCTGCCAATGACAAAAGGATGATACCGGTCAAAGTCTTCATCAAACCCCCCAAGCTCGCCATGTCAGGGCGCTGTTTCAGTTCAGCTCGGTTCAGTGAATGGTCTGTATGAATCTATCTCCGACGGCCGCCGATGTCCACGAAAAAGGGCGTCTCCGTTCCGGCACCCTGCCCGCACCTCCTCATGCGGGCATGCATCCCGGGGAGTTGCCCCGGGTTGGGCCTGGAGTGATAATCTCCCTTCGATCCACGGAGGTCTCCATTGAGGATAACGTTTTACGGTGCCGCCGGTTCCGTAACGGGTTCCATGCATCTCGTGGAGTTCGACGGCAGGCGGATTCTTCTCGATTGCGGCCTTCATCAGGGCCACAGGAGCGAGAGTGACGCCCTGAACAGGGATCCGGGGCTCGATGCCGCGTCCGTCGATTCCATCGTACTGTCGCACGCCCATATCGACCATTCCGGGTCCATCCCCGCCTTCGTCAGACGGGGCTTCACCGGATCGATCCATTCCACTTCCGCCACCCGCGACCTCTGTGCCCTGATGCTTGCCGACAGCGCCAGGATACAGGAAGGGGATCTGCAGTTTCTCAACAAGAAGAGGAGGGCTCGGAACGAGCCTGAACTCGAGCCTGTCTACACTCCGGCCGATGCGGCGAAGGCGATGCAGTTCTTCCACACCTCCCCCTACTACAGCACGGTCGAGGTGTCGCCGGGAATAACGGCCAGATTCATAGAAGCAGGACACATTCTCGGTTCCGCCCAGATCGAGCTGACTCTGACCAGGGGCGGCCGCAGGACGGTGCTGCTCTATTCAGGGGATCTCGGACGCCCCGCCATGCCGATTCTGAAGGATCCCGACCTGGGCGCCTCCCGGCCGGACATCCTGCTCATGGAGTCGACCTATGGCGCGAGGAGGCACGAATCGGGCGGGGATGCCGTCAAAAAGCTCCGCAACACGATCAGGGAAACGGCCGCGAACGACGGCCGTGTCATCATCCCCGCCTTCAGCGTGGGCAGGACGCAGGAGATCCTGTACTATCTGAGGCTGCTCAGGGCGAACGGATCGGTACCCCGTGTCCCGGTCTTCGTAGATTCACCCATGGCCCTGGACGCTACCTCGATCTTCAGGCTCCATCCCGAATGCTTCGACGAGGAGGCTCTCGAAGCGGTGCAGGGCGGAGAGAGCCCGTTCAGTTTCGACGGCCTTCACTTCCTGCAGTCGGTAGCCGAATCCAGGGCTCTCAACGACATGAAGGGGCCCTCCGTGGTGATCTCGGCCTCCGGGATGTGCGAACACGGAAGGATACTCCACCATCTGCGCCACGGGGTCACGAATCCGGCGAACACGATCCTGATCGTGGGTTTCATGGCCCGTAACACCCTGGGCAGAGCGATCGCCGACGGCGCCGGGACCGTGAAGATCTTCGGCGAGAAGAGGGACATGAAGGCCTCGGTAGTCACCATAGACGGATTCTCCGCCCATGCCGACTCCGAGGGATTGTTCGAATACGCTTCGACGGCCGGAGCCTCCGCTTCACGGATCGTGCTGGTCCACGGCGAGGAGGAGCAGTCGGGCGCGCTTTCGGAGAGACTCGGCGGGGCCGGCTTCGCATGCACCGTCCCTTCGCGCACCGAGACGCTGGTTGTAGACGCGGGGGACTGAACCGGGGAACCCTCCGGAGGGGACAGGGTATCGATGCCGGTGGAATCGGCCGCTGTTAGACCCATACCGCGATCACGAACGGAGATGTATGCTGTCTGAGATAATGGTCGTTCTAGTCTTGGTGGCTGCGGAATACCCGCCTTTCATCCCGTCCTCCTCGGGCATGGGATCGGAGCTTCTGCCCTCGACGGTCAGGTCGGCCGGAATGGGCGGAATCTCGACCGCGCTGGAGAGCCCGGACGGTCTGTCCTTCTCGAATCCGTCCACATCGGCCTGGGCTCCGTCGTCCGGCGTCACCTGGACGGCGGCCTGGCGAACCGGGGACGACGCCGCATGGGACGGCCGGATGCGCTTCCCTTCATTTTCCGCGATCTTCCCTCTGCCCTGGCGCACGGTGCTCGCCGCCGGCCTCTCAGAGCGCAGCAGACTCCTCGACTGCAACAAGATAGAGCAGGATGGCTACATGGGCACTCTCGACTGGGACGGAGGACTCAGCGAGGCGTGCGTGGCGGCATCCTTCAGGGCTGCGGAATGGTTCGCGATCTCTCTCGGCAGTCGGGGGGTGTTCGGCAGCAACCGCTGCGAAGCGAGCCTGACCGGGACAGCCCCAGGCGGTCCGGAGCTGCCGATCAACACCCAGTATGTCGACGAGGCGAAGTTTCTTCCCTGCTGGGGATTGCAGGTCGGCGCCCTCGTAAGGCTCGGCGTGATCGACGTGGGAGCGTCGATTCTGACCGACAGGCGCGGAAACATTAAGATAGACAGGGACTACTCGGGCGATGATGAGGAGGAGAGCCGGGGGAGGTACGATCTTCCCGGCGAGTTCAACGCGGGTGTCGTCGCGAGGCCTTTTGCCTGGCTGTCCCTGGGGGCCGATGTCCACTCGCGTAAGACGATGCACATCCTGCAGAGCACGGTGCCGGACGGTTCCATCATCGGCCTCGGCGCCGAGGCGGTTGTAGGCTCAGGATTCTCCGCCAGAGCCGGATGGAGCACGACCGACGGCCTCTGGAGGGACGGCGCGACCAGATGGACAAGCGGCGTGGGCTACCGGTTCGCCGGTGGAGCCGCGGGTCTGGACCTGTCGCTCTCCAGGGAGACATGGGAGGAATCCGGCGAGACGGCCGTCTTCGTGTCGCTCTGGAGTTCAGAGGATTGGCTGGGGTCGAACTGAAGGGCACGGCCGTATTCATACCTGCAAGGATGGGCGCGAGCCGCCTGCCCGGGAAGCCTCTCGCCGATATCAACGGCAAACCGATGATAGTCCGGGTGGCCGAGGGCGTATCCGGGTGCGGGGCGGGCCTCATAGCCGTCGCGACGGATGACTCCGGCATCGCCGAAGTCGTGAGGGACGCGGGTTTCGAGGCCGTACTGACCGGCCCGGCCCCATCCGGCTCCAGGAGGGTGTACGAGGCCTGGAACCTGCTGGGCAGGCCCGGGGACAGGATCATCAATCTCCAGGGGGACGAACCTTTCGCCGGGGGGGCGTGGATAGGCGCCCTGGAATCCGTCGAGCCCGCGCCGGGGCGGGTGATCACGCTCGCAAGACCGTGCACGTCCGGCAGGGCGGCGCTCGATTCGTCGGTCAAGGTGGTTCTCCGCTGCGACGGCACCGCGCTGTATTTTTCGCGGTCGGCGATACCCCACGGTGGTTCCTCATACCTCGAACACGTGGGAGCCTACTGCTTCAGCCCCGAATCGTTCGATGCCTGCATGGCCGCGCACGCCTGCCCCCTTTCAGACCTGGAGAGGCTCGAACAGCTCTCCTGGCTCTGCGCGGGAATCGAGATCGCCGTCGTCGAAGGGCCCTTCCACGGATTCGGGATCGACACGCCGGAAGATCTGGAGAGGGCCCGGAGGGAATGCCGTTGAACAAGCTCTTCATCGCCGGTCCATGCGTGCTGGACACCGAGGAGACCGCCTTCGAGACCGCGCGCATGCTCGAATCGATCTTCGCCGGCCGGGAAGGGGTCGAATGGGTTTTCAAGGCATCCTTTCTCAAGGACAACAGAACCTCCGCAGGATCCTTCCGGGGCCCCGGGATCTCTGAAGGGCTCTCCATGCTGTCCTCGATCAGGAGGGCCTTCGGTGTCCGTGTGACGACCGATGTCCACGAACCGGGGCAGGTCGAGGCGGCGGCCGCCTCCGTGGACATCCTGCAGATCCCTGCGTTCCTCTGCAGGCAGACCTCTCTGCTGGAGGCCGCCGGTTCCGCCGGAATCCCGGTGAACGTCAAGAAGGGCCAGTTCATGAATCCCGTCAACATGGCGGGAGCCGTGGACAAGCTCAGATCCAGGGGTTGTCCCATGGTCATGCTCACCGAGAGAGGATCGTTCTTCGGCTACGGAGATCTGGTCGTGGATTTCAGATCCCTCTCGGTGATGTCCGGGATATGCGATTCCGTTCTCCTCGACGTGACTCACTCCCTCCAGAGGCCGGGAGCCCTGGGCGGATCGAGCGGAGGCGACCGCGAGCACGCGGTGCGTCTCGCACGGGCGGCGGCGGCGTGGGGTCTGGACGGCCTCTTCTTCGAGGCCCATCCCAGACCTTCGGAATCCCCCAGCGACAGGGAGACCATTCTCGGTCCTGCACTGGCCGCGGAGCTGGTGGATGGAGCGATGAGGCACTGGGAGGGCCGGCGTTGAGAAGCATGAAACTGTTCGCCTTCGACGTGGATGGAGTCCTGACCGACGGAACGCTCGAATACGGCCCCCAGGGCGCCTGCCAGCGGTTCAACGCGCGCGACGGGGCCGGCATCATGTCGCTCATCCGCTCCGGGACACCCGTAGCGCTCATCTCCTTCAGGGATCTCGAATCCACGAGGCGCCGCGCCCGGGATATCGGCATCAGGCATCTCTTCCTGGGCTGCAGGGACAAGCGAAGCGCACTCGAAAGCCTGTGTACGCACCTGGGTATCGAGCCTTCGGAAGCCCTCTTCATGGGCGACGACGGATTGGACATTCCGGCGCTGGAGCTGGCGGGGATCTCCGCCTGCCCGTCGGATGCCCACCCGAGCGTCAGGTCCGTGTGCCGGATCGTGACCACCCTGCCCGGGGGAGGCGGGGCGGTTCGCGAGGTGATAGACATGTTCATGGAGGGAAGGCTCCGATGAGCGGCTTCCTGGTCGAGGCGGCGAGGGTCTTCGAGAACGAGAAGGCCTGGCTGGACAGGACTCTCGCCGGGATGGGGGAGTCCTTCGACGAGGCCGTTTCGCTGCTCTACTCGACGAAGGGCAAGATAATCGTGACGGGTATGGGGAAGTCCGGCTTCATCGCAAGGAAGATAGCCGCCACGATGACCAGCACGGGAACCCCGGCCTACTTCCTCCATCCCGCCGAGGCCGTCCACGGCGATCTGGGCCTGGCGGACAGGGACGACACGGTCCTGATGCTCTCCAGGAGCGGAGGAACCCCCGAACTCGCCGCTCTGCTGCCGAGCTTCTCCAGACTCGGAATCCGGATCGTGGCGATCAGCCGACCCGGGTCCATACTGGCCGCGGCATCCGATGTGGTGATCCCGCTCCCCGATCTTCCCGAGGCCTGCCCGTACAATCTCGCGCCCACCGCAAGCACGACGGCGATGCTTGTCATAGGCGACGCCCTCGCGATGGCATTGCTGAAGGCAGGGAACTTCTCCCCGGCCGATTTCGCGGACATCCATCCCGGCGGAATCCTCGGCAGGAAGCTCCTGACCCGGGTGTCCGACCTCATGGTCCCGCCGCCGCTGCCGGTGATGCCGGAGGATGCCACCCTTCCCGACGCCGTGGACATGATGACGAAGCACCGGGGGATCTGTCTCTGCACCGATCGGAACGGCGCCCTCTCGGGGATCTTCGTCTATGGAGACCTGGGCAGGCTGATGCGGGACAGGGACGACATCAGATCGCTCGTGCTCTCCGACGTCCTTATCCGCAACCCCTCGATCGCCGCTCCCGCAGAGCCGGCTTCCGCGGCCCTGGCGAGAATGGAGCAGAGGGGGATCACCAGTCTGGTGGTCGTTGACGGGGATTCCAGGCCTGTGGGCCTGATCTACCTGCACGACATCATGCGCGCCGGGATCTACTAGGCGGGATGCCCCACAGGAGGCTCCCGTTCAGGGCGCTGCGACACAGGCTGGACGCGCCGGCGGCGGACATCCTGATTCTTGTCTCGCGGACATTCCCGTGGGCGTTGCTGAAACTGTCCGCAGCCGCGGCTTCCTGGGCGGCCGCAGCCGTCCCCTCGAGGGCCAACCGGCTCATCGACAGGCACAGGCGCAACATCCTCCGGCCAGCCGGGCTGGATGTCTCTCCCTGCGCGATTTACAGGAACATGATCCTGTCCCTCTTCGAATTCATAAGGCTCTCCGGGCGCTCCGACGACGCCTTCGCGAAGGCCGTCCGGACCGAAGGCGCCGAACACCTGGCGGAGGCTCTGGCCAGGGGGAGAGGTGCGATCTGCATCACCGCCCACTACGGCGCCTGGGAACTAATTCCCCGTGCGGTGGCCCTTCTGGGGCACCTCACGGGAGTGGTCGGAAGACGGCTTTCGAGCGGTGCGGCGGACGAGAAGCTGGAGAGGCTCCGTACGATGCACGGGATCGTCGCCCTTGACAGGGCTGCAAGTGCCCGGCCCATTCTGGAGCTGTTGCGCGCGAACGCCGCCGTGGGTATTCTCATCGACCAGGACACGACGGCGGTCGAGTCGGATTTCGTCGATTTCTTCGGTATCCCCGCCCTGACCCCGGTCGGCCCTGCAAGGCTCGCGGTGCGGTTCGGCATCCCGGTGGTTCCGCTTCATATCTCGCGGAGGAAGGATGGCTCCCATCTCCTGGTCATCGAAGAGGCTCTCGACCCCGGGGGGTACGCCGGCGCGGACGGACATCTGCGCCTCACGGCGAGGCTCAACGGGATCATCGAGGGCTGGATCAGGTCGGACCCGGAACAGTGGATCTGGTTCCACGAGCGCTGGTGCCGCCGTCCTCCTGGCTGTCCTGGCCTGCGCTGAACCCGGCGGAACCTACTCCGAGGAATCCGGGCAGGTCCAGCAGCTCGGCCTCTTCTCGCTCACCGAGGCCGGCGGAAAGAGCAGGAACTGGCGCCTCGAGTGCGAAGGCGGAGTCTTCCACGAGCAGGACAGCACGATGCTCATGTGGGGCGTAAGGCTCGTGATGTACGAGGATGACATCCCCGCGTCGATGCTCACTTCCGATTCGGGCGAGGTTCTCGAGGAGGGGAGCTTCCTCAGGGCCTGGGGCAATGCAAGGGTGGAGACCTCCGAAGGTCGCACACTGTCCTCCCCCGAACTCGTCTGGTGCGACAGCCTCGATTCCTTCATGACGGACTGCCTCGCCGTACTGGAGATGCCGGACAGCCTCGGCACGACCTACATCACCGGGCGCGGCGTGATTCTCGACCGCACGCTGGGTTCTGCAGCCGGCGTCGGCGTGCGGGAGAGCTTTATGGCCGTATACAGCGGCGAGGTACGGATTGAGGAGTAGCCTTCTTCTGCTCGTCCCGGCCCTGGCGGCCGCCGGTGTCTTCACCGTCAACGCGACCCGTGCGTCCGGATCGGAATTGGAGGACGGCGAACTGGTCGTCACCCTCTCCGGAGACGTCGAGGTCACGGACGGCGAAGTGGTCGTGACGTCCGACTCCGGGAGGGTGTGGCAGCAGGCGGGGCGGGCTCTGTTCCTGGGCAGCGTGGTGATAGAGGCGGACACCCTCGGAGCTACATCGGACAGGCTCGAGTACGACAGGCCCGGCGGCACGGCGACCCTCACGGGCAACGTGACGCTTACGGACGGCGGGAATACACTCACGGCCGATCAGGTGACCTGGTTCAGGCACGCAGGCAAGGCGGTGGCCCGGGGCGGAGTGCGCATGAGCGGCCCCTGGGTAGGGGACGTCACCGGCGAGTATGCCATGTACGACAGCGACAGGGGGAGCATCTTCGTGACGTCGGAACCGGTGCTCCGGCGCTTCGAGGAGGGCGACAGCCTAGTCATAACCGCGGACAGGCTCGAGTTCCTCCCTGATTCGGAACGCGCCGAGGCTCAGGGCAACGCGGTCCTGACCTACCCCACCGAGGGCGTTACAGCCGTAGCGGAGTTCCTGGTATACTCCGGTCTCGACGAATCGGTCGAGCTGCTGGGCGGCCCGGTGGTGACGAGTGACGACGGCGAACTCGCCGGAAACTGGATCAGGGCGGAGCTGACGGACGGCTCGATCCGCACGATCAGGATCGAAGGCGCGGCTGAAGGCCACATCCTGGACAAGGGCGTGACCCCTCCGTCGGAGACCTGGTTCTCCTCCGAGAGCGCTTTCTTCTCCTTCGTCGGCGGCGAGCCGGACTCGATCGACCTCGCCAACTCGGTCACGCTCGTCTACAGGGCCGGCGGTGAGGCCGCCTCGCGGGAGGAAAGCAATACTGTCTCCGGACAGCATCTCGTCGTAAGATACGAAGGCGGGTCGATAGAGTCCGTCCATGTGACCGGCTCTGTGACCGGCACCTATTCCTATCTCGAAAGGTAATGAGGATGACGACGGGCTGGAAGACCCTCGGCACCAGCAATCTCGTCAAGGAATACCGCAAACGGCGGGTCGTGAACGGCGTCACCCTGGAAGTGTCGCGTGGAGAGATAGTCGGTCTCCTCGGGCCGAATGGGGCGGGCAAGACGACGACCTTCTACATGATCGTGGGCTTCATCAAACCCACCGAAGGCGGAGTCAGACTGGACGAGAAGCCCATCACCAGACTGCCGATGTACAGGAGGGCCAGGCTCGGGATAGGATATCTTCCACAGGAATCGAGCGTCTTCAGGAGGATGACCGTTTCGGACAACCTCCTGAGCATCCTCGAAACCCTCCATCTCAAAAAGTCGGAAAGGATCGAGAGGCGTGACCGCCTGATGGACGCCCTGGGTATCACCAGGCTGGCCGACCAGAAGGCCTACTCCCTCTCCGGCGGCGAGAGGAGGCGGGTGGAGATCGCCCGCGCCCTGGTCACCGAACCGTCCTTCCTTCTCCTGGACGAACCTTTCGCGGGCATCGACCCGATCGCCGTGGCCGAGATCCAGGGGATCGTGCGGAACCTCAGCAGGAGCAGGCTGGGCGTCCTCATCACCGACCACAACGTCCGGGACACGCTCGCGATCACCGACAGGGCCTACATCATGTACGACGGCAGGGTGCTCATCTCCGGTTCGGCCCAGGAGCTGGCCGACGATCCCGAAGCGAGGAAGATCTACCTCGGAGAGAGGTTCAGACTCTGATGGTCAGGCCGGAACTCAGACAGACGACGACCATACGCCCGGAACAGATCCTGACCATCAATCCCGTCATGCAGCAGTCCCTCGAGATACTCCAGATGTCGTCGACCGATCTGGAGGAGCTGATCGCCCAGGAACTCATCGAGAACCCACTACTGGAGACTCAGCAGGACGAGGCCTCCACCGGCTCGACCGAGGAGGATTCGGGCTTCGAGGCGGAGCATGGCGAGCACTCCGCCGACCTGGATGTTCCCGATGTCGACCGCCCGTCGGAAGCCGGAGATGACGATGATGCCGAGCCCCGGCGGAACGACGAGGACGAGGAGCATCTGGAGTTCCTGGCGGAATTCGACGAGTATACGCACGAATACAACAGGGGTGCGGCCGCGGAGGAACCCTGGAGGCCCGAATTCGTCGGCAGGACGACTCTTTCCGAGCATCTGCTGTCGCAGATCATGGACCTCCGTCCCGAACCCGGGCTGGAAGCCGCCGCTCGGTATGTGGTCTATTCCATGGACAGGCACGGGCTCATCTCGATGGGGCCGGACGTGCTGGCCTCGGACTGGGAGGGGCCGCCGGAGCTGCTCCGGCAGGCCATAGACCTGGTTCAGTCCCTGGAGCCTGTCGGAGTGGGGAGATTCTCCGTCCGGGAGGCTCTCCTGGCTCAGATGGACCAGGCCGGCACGTCCCGGGACAGCCTCGAGTACAGGCTGGTGGACGAATTCTTCGATCTGCTCCCGGAGAAGCAGTATCCGACGCTCGCGAGAGCGCTCAGGACGACTCCGAGGGAGATACAGGACGCGGTGGAGAGGATACGCGAACTGAATCCATACCCGGGTTCCGACTTCTCCCCCGACAACAACCAGGTGATAATCCCCGACCTGATCATCGAGAAGGTCGAGGGGGAGTACATCGCACTGCTCAACGACTCCAGGTTCCCCGTCCTCGTGATATCCGAGAGGAACCGCAGGATTCTCGAATCGCCCCACTCCGACCGTGCCGTGAAGAAGTACGTGAGGGAGAACTACGCCCGCGCCAGCTTCTTCCTGCAATCCATCCGGCAGAGGCAGCGCACGGTACTCCAGATCGGGCAGTTCATCGCCGACTACCAGAGAAGCTATTTCGACGACGGGATCGAGGCCCTGAGGCCTCTGACCCTCAAGCAGGTGGCGGATGAGCTGGACAGGAACCAGTCCACGATCAGCCGGGCGATCAACGGGAAGTACCTGGACTCCCCCCAGGGGGTTCAGGAGCTTGCGTTCTTCTTCAGCCGCAGCCTGACGGAAGCCGGCGACGTCTCGACGAGAGTCGCGCAGGAGGAGCTCAGGAGGATAATAGAGGAGGAAGACCCCTCGCGGCCGTATTCCGACGCCGATCTGTCCGCTCTGCTCAGGGCGAAGGGGCTCGTGGTCAAGCGAAGAACGGTGGCCAACTATCGGAAGCTGCTCGACATCCCGTCCGCTTCCAACAGGAGGAGATACTGAGGGTCGATTCCGTTCCGGACGCTTCCGACGGCCGGAGGCAGCCTGCAGGGGAGACCGGAGTATGACTTCCTCCGACTCGATGAAGGGTTACAGGGGCGTCACGCGAGTCGCCGGAGAGATTCGAGGCCTCGGCGTCGGTTCCGATCACGACGAGGCGCGAAGGCCGATGACGACTCCGATGTCGCACGAGATGACCCCGCACGAGCCTCCCGACGGCTGCCTCGTCCTGCATGGCGGGTGCCGGAGGTCGGGAACGGCGGGGGGCTTGCATGATTCCCGGGAACGGAGATGCCCGGGGGATGGGAGGTGGAAGATGGCCAGCCATACCCTGGAGATAGTGGATCTCGAGTTTCCCGAGGGTGCCAACGTCATCCTCGGACAGGCCCATTTCGTGAAGACCGTCGAGGATCTCTACGAGGCCGTCGCCGTGTCCGCGCCGGGTTCCAGATTCGGGCTCGCGTTCGCGGAGGCTTCGGGGCCCAGGCTCGTCCGAAGCGAGGGAACGGATTCCGAACTGAAGTCCGTCGCCGAGCGGAACATCCTGAGGCTGGGCTGCGGGCATGCGTTTCTGATAGTCCTGGGGGATGCCTGGCCCATACAGGTGCTGCCTGCGGTGCGGTCGGTGCCCGAGGTCTGCTCCATCTACTGCGCGACCTCGAATCCGGTGAAGGTCCTCATGGCGAGGTCGGGGGAAAGCGCGGGAGTCGCAGCGATACTCGACGGGGAGTCGCCCCTCGCGGTGGAGTCCGCGGAGGACGCCTCCTCCCGGATGGAACTGCTCAGGCGATTCGGCTACAAGCGCTGACCCGTCCAGGCCATCGTTTCCGAAAAGGCCTTCTCGGGAGGGGTCGCCGGAGCCCATCCCGGAACTCCCGCTCTGGACGGGTCGCAGGCGGTCCAGCCTTTGGCGATCATCTCACGGCCCTTGTGGAAATCGAACACGGGGCTGCGGCCTGTCAGGCGGCCGGCGGTTCCGCAGATCCAGCCGGCGGCGACCACCAGGGGCGGGATGACGGGTATCCTGACGACTCTCCGGCCGGAGGCCGTCTGGAGCAGATCGCGGATCTCGCTCCATCCGAAGACCTTTCCATACGATGGTTCGAGGGTTCTTCCCACGGCGTCCGGGGCTTCGGCCAGGCGCACGAGATAGTCCGCCAGATCCTTCGCATAGATCAGGGGAACCCCGCCACGGCCGGCCGGCGAGAGGAAGACGCCCTTCGCCGCAGCCCTGAACATGGGGGCCATCGCGTCGTCGCCCGGTCCGAAGACGGCGGGAGGCCTGACTATCACCCAGTTCGAACTCCGTCTCACGATGCACTCGGCCAGCAGCTTGCTCCTGCCGTAGGGGGTGATGGGCCGGCTGCCGGAGGGACCTCCGGCGGACTGGCTGGAGACGAAGACGAACCGCGCCTCCGGGGCGAACAGCCGTCTCGCCTCCAGAACGGCGGAGGTGACTGCGGCATTCGATCTGTCGAAGGCCTCCCGGCTTCGCGCCGACGTGGCCCCGGCCAGATGGAAGACGGTCGATACGCCCTCCATGGCGCACCGGTAGGCCCCGGGGTCCAGCATGTCTATCCTGTCGATCCTGCTGCATCCCCTGACCCTGCTCGTGTCGGAAGAGTGTCTGCAGACCGCTCTCGGTCCGCATCCCGCCCCGACGGCCGCCCCGACGAGGTGGGAACCCAGGAACCCGGTCGCTCCAGTGATCAATACGTCCGGCATCTCTGCTCCGTTGACTTGAATATCCCGCCTGAGTACAATCTCCCGCGATCAACGTCACGCGGGAGTGCTGCAATATGACCCGTCCGGACATTTTCAGGAAATGCCTCGAATACACCCGGGCCGACGATGTGAAGAAGATGGGCCTGTACCCATACTTCAAGCCCCTCAGCGGCCAGGTGGGCCCGGTGATGGAAATAGACGGCCACAGCGTCATCATGCTCGGCTCGAACAACTACCTGGGCCTGACCGATCATCCCCTTGTAATGGCCCGTTCCGCCGAGGCGATCCGCAAGTATGGAACCGGCTGCACCGGCAGCCGATTCCTCAACGGAACGCTGGACATCCATCTCGAGATGGAGGAGAAGCTCGCGCGGTTCCTGCACAGGGAGCGCGTGGTGACTTTCAGCACGGGCTTCCAGACCAATCTCGGAGTCATCGGGGCCCTCGGCATGAAGGACGACCTCCTGTTCGTCGACCGGGCCGTACATGCATCCATCATCGACGGCACCAGGATGAGCTATTCCAGGGTGGTGAAGTACCGGCACAACGACGTTGAACATCTCGACCATCTGCTCGAGCGCGAGCAGGGCCCCGCGATGATCATCACCGACGGCGTCTTCAGCATGGAGGGCGATCTCGCCGACCTGCCGGGGATCCTGCGCGTGGCCCGCAAGCACGGCGCCCGCGTCATGGTCGACGACGCCCACGGCGTGGGCGTGATGGGCCCGACCGGCAGAGGGACCGCAGAGCACTTTGGCTGCGAGGACGGGGTGGACCTCCAGGTCGGCACGTTCAGCAAGTCCTTCGCATCGATCGGCGGATTCGCCGCCGGCACGGACAAGGTCATCGACTACATTCAGCACGAGGCCCGGACCGAGATCTTCTCCGCCAGCCTGCCTCCCGCATCCGTGGCCAGCGTCATGGCCGCGCTGGAGATTCTGCAGGAGCAGCCCGAACTCCTCGTGAGGATGCACAGTGCGGCCGAGAGGGCCAGGCGCGGCCTGCGAGACCTCGGTTTCAATGTTGGCAACTCGGCCGCGCCGATCGTCCCGATCATCATTGGAGACAGCATACTCACGTTCAGGATCTGGCAGGTCCTCGACCAGGAGGGTGTTTTCACGAATCCCGTCGTAACTCCCGCCGTGCCGCCGGACCAGGCCATGCTCCGCACCAGCTACATGGCCACGCACACGGATGAGATGATCGACCGTGCCCTGGGAATATTCGAACGCGTAGGCCGGCGGTTCGGCCTGATTGGATAGCGTATGTCCTCGGGAATTGAAAAAGTCACGAGCGGCCGTGGATTCTCGGAATTCATTGAGCTGCCCTTCTCTCTCTACAGGTCCGATCCGCACTGGGTGGCGCCGATCCGCAGCATGCAGAGACACATGATCGATCCCTCGAAGGGGCACCCCTTCCACGAGCACGGGGAGACGGCCTGCTTCCTGGCCAGGAGTCCTTCCGGAAGTGTCGTCGGCCGGATCTGCGCAATAGTCAACCGCGCCCACAACGACTTCCACCATGATAAAACCGGCTTCTTCGGCTTCCTCGAGGCCGTGGACGACCAGGGTGTCTTCGACTCGCTGCTCGAAACGGCCTCCGACTGGCTCCGCGAGCGGGGGATGGATACCATGCGCGGTCCCATGAACTTCTCCACGAACGAGGAGATCGGCACTCTCGTCGACGGCTTCGACCGCAGGCCGGCCCTGATGATGACCTACAACCCTCCCTACCACGGCGGGCGGATCGAGGCGGCGGGCTTCTCCAAGGCCAAGGACGTCCTGGCGTACCTCCTCGAGAAGGACCGGATCAGATGGGACAGGATGAGGAGGCTCGCCTCCCTCGTGGAGAGGAGAACCGATGCGGAGGTCCGCACGGTCAGGCGGAAGCACCTCTATGAAGACGTCCTGACCCTGATGGACATCTACAACGAGTGCTGGAGCAGAAACTGGGGCTTCGTGCCTATGACCGACGCCGAGTTCAGGCAGATGGCCAAGGATCTGTCCCTGATGCTCGTAGAGGATCTGGCGCCCGTGGTGTACGAGAACGGCAGGGCCGTGGCCTTCGCCGTAGGTCTCCTCGATGCCAACGCCGTGTTCCATGCGGCTCGCGGCAGCCTGCTCCGCACCGCACTCAGGCTCAAGGTGCCGCCCTTCAAGATGAAGCTCGACGGCGTGAGGGTGCTTCTCCTCGCCGTGCGCGAGAAGTGGCGCGGATGCGGGCTGGAAAGCCTCATAATCTCCAGGATGATCGAGAACGGCTTCCGCATGGGCGTGACCTGGTCGGAGCTGTCCTGGGTGCTGGAGGACAACTACGCTCTCAGGACGATCCTCGAGGAAGAGATGAACACCGTCGTCTACAAGACCTACAGGATCTACGACAAGAACCTCTAGCACGCCCGGAGGCTCCCGCTGATGACATCAGACGAACTCAGGTCCCTCTTCATCGACTATTTCACCGGCCTGGGCCACGCCCGCATACAGGGCGCATCCCTGTTTCCCGAGAACGATTCCACCGTCCTGTTCACGACGGCAGGCATGCATCCGCTCGTCCCCTATCTCCTCGGGGGCCGGCATCCTGCGGGCCGCAGGCTCGTCGACTTCCAGAAATGCATCAGGACCGGAGACATCGACTGCGTGGGAGACCCGACGCATCTCACCTTCTTCGAGATGCTCGGGAACTGGTCCCTGGGGGACTACTTCAAGCGTGAGGCGATCACCTGGAGCTACGAGTTCCTCACAGGCCGGTCCTGGCTCGGTTTCGATCCGGATAAGCTCAGCGTGACGGTCTTCGCTGGCGACGACCTCGTCCCTCCCGACGAGGAGGCCGCGGCCATATGGATGGAACTCGGCATCCCCTCCGAGAGGGTCCACTTCCTCGGCAGGGCCGACAACTGGTGGGGGCCGGCCGGACAGACCGGGCCGTGCGGTCCGGACACCGAGATGTTCATCGACACGGGCAGGCCCGCCTGCGGGCCGGAGTGCCGCCCGGGCTGCGGGTGCGGGAAATACTTCGAGATCTGGAACGATGTCTTCATGCAGTACAACAGGACCAGGGAGGGCGCCTACGAGCCCCTGGCGCAGAGGAACGTGGACACGGGGATGGGCGTGGAGCGCACCGTGGCCATGATGAACGGCGCGGAAAGCGTCTACGACATACCGCTCTTCCGGCCTCTGTTCGACTTCCTCGGAAAGGCCTCCGGGCAGGGCTCCGGGGTGGACGGGACGGAGCTGAGGTCGATGCGTGTGATCGCCGACCACATCCGGACGTCGACCCACATCCTTGGCGACGACATGGGCGTGCCCCCCTCGAATCTGGACCAGGGATACGTCCTAAGGAGGCTTCTCCGGCTCTCCGTCAGGCATGCCCGAAAGCTCGGTATCGAGGGATCGGTGCTGCCGGACCTGGCCCGCATCGTGATCGACGGCGAATCCCATGTCTATCCCGAGCTTGCGAGGAACCGGGCCTTCATCCTGACCGAGATCGAGAAGGAGGAATCCCAGTTCGAGAAGACCCTCCAGTCGGGGATGAAGGAGTTCGAGAAGCTGCTGCCCAACCTGCTCCGCAACCCTTCCGGGATCATCCCCGGCCGGGTCGCCTTCCGGCTCTACGATACCTACGGATTCCCCGTCGAATTCACGACCGAACTCGCCCGGGAACACGGGCTCGACGTGGATATCGAAGGCTACGGGCAGGCTCTGGAGAAGCACAGGGAACTGTCGAGGGCCGGGCTCGACCGCAAGTTCGGAGGCGGTCTCGCGGATCACAGCGACATGGTGACGAAGCTCCACACCGCCACCCACCTCCTGCACAAGGCCCTCCGCGAGGTCCTGGGCAACCATGTGGAGCAGAGGGGCAGCAACATCACCCACGAGAGGCTCCGCTTCGATTTCAGCCATCCGGCTCCCATGACCGCCGACGAGATCGAAGAGGTTACCCGTAGAGTCAATGCCGCGATAGAGGCCGACCTGGCGGTGACGTTCATCGAGAAGACGGTGGAGGAAGCCGAAGAGATGGGCGCCATCGGTCTTTTCAAGGCCAGGTACGGCGAAGTGGTGAAAGTCTACCGGATCGGAGACTATTCCATGGAGATCTGCGGGGGCCCGCACGTCGAGAGGACCGGGGGGATGGGCAGATTCGTCATACAGTCCGAGAAGAGTTCCTCCCAGGGCGTCAGGAGGATACGGGCAGTGCTGGAATGAGGCATTCCTCACTGCTCCAGGGACTCTGCACGATGCTCATCCTGACCGGCGCCGCCTGTTCATCGGAGATGCCCGACTTCGGAGGCAGATGGGAGACCACATACGGCCCCATGACTCTGACACAGGAGGGCGACAGGGTCACAGGCTTATACGTGATGGGCGGAACCTGCACCGTGGAGGGGAGGGTGAACGCCTCCGGACGGCTGATCTTCACTTATGCCGAACCCTCCGCGACCGGCGAGGGCTGGTTCGAACTCTCCGACGACGGCACGAGGATCTCGGGGCAGTGGCGTGCCACTGGCTCGACCGTCTGGGGCTCGTGGGAGGGTTCCAGGAGCGGGGGAGGCGTCGAGGGCACGAAATGGCTGGTCATCCTCGAGGCCGAATGGCAGACCGGGATGTCGGAGCCGGAGTACTCCTTCGGGGAGATGCTCGCGACCTTCTTCGCCCGGGTCGGGAATGTGAGGGTCAGACAACGGTTCATCCACGACAGGTCCGACCTTGAGAAGTTCGCACTCGAAGCCGCGGCGCTCCCCGGGAGCGTCTACATGCTCCTGTCCTGTCATGCGACGGAGGACGGCATCGCCCTGGCCGACGAAATCCTGGACGGCCGCGCGATCGCTGCGGCTCTCTCCCCCTGCCGCAACCTCGCCCTGCTTCACTTCTCGAGCTGTCTCGTCATGGGGGGAGGCATACCCGGGCAGATCATGTCCTCGCGCCACGACTGGAACGACGGCTTCATCATCTCCGGCTACACGAAGAGCGTGGACTGGGCGGGGAGCGCGATAATCGAGTTCCTCTACCTCGACTGCATGCTCGAGAAGGGTATGGCTCCTGCTTCGGCCGCGAGGGCGGTGCTGGGCACAATTGACTACGCCGGCGAGGCTCCCGGGGGCTGGATGGACGCCGCGGGGTTCACCTGGATCGAACCGGAAGGGGAATAGGCGGGATGAACACGGGACTGGATCTGGATTTCCTCGGCCTGCTATGCAATACCGACGGAGTGTCCGGCAGGGAGGACGCCGTCAACTCCCTCCTGCGGACCAGGCTCTCGGACACGGCGGATTCCGTGGACGTCGATGCCATGAAGAACATCCGGTTCGTCCGGAAGGGTGACGGCACGGGGCCCAGGGTTATGCTCGCGGGGCATACGGACGAGATCGGCTTCCTCGTTTTCAACATCGATAATGCGGGTTACATCTCTCTGGCGCCCATCGGAGGGTGGGCCGCGGAGAACATGATCGGCCATCCGGTGCGCATCCACACCAGGAAGGGCGCCGTTGTGCCGGGCGTGATCCAGCGCAGGGCGGCCTGGCTGCCCGAGCAGGTCAACAGGCAGATCAGGCTCGACGAACTCTACATCGACACCGGGATGAAGAAGGAAGCCGTCCTCGAGAGGATATCCCGCGGTGACTGGGTGTCCATGGCGACACCGTTCACAAACCTGGGCGACTGCCTGCTGGGCAAGGCCTTCGACGACAGGGTTGGGGTCTTCATCATCGCCGAGGCCTTCAGGAGGTATTCGAATCCCCGGCTGGAAGTGCATGCCGTCGGCACCGCCCAGGAGGAGGTCGGCCTCAGGGGTTCGACGGTGGCCGCACAGGAGGTCCGGCCCGACATCGCGATCGCGGTGGACGTCACCGGTGCGGGCGATATCCCGGACTTCCCCGAGCGACTGCGCATCGCCACGCTTGGGGACGGGGTCGCCGTCAAGCTGATGGATGGATCGGTCATCAGCTCGCCGGAACTCGTGGAGTTCACTCGGGGGCTCGCCGAGGAGGCCGGCATCGATCACCAGATGGAGATCCTGCTCCGCGGAGGCACCGACACCTCCTCGATGCAGAAGTGGGGCGCCGGGCCTCATGCGATATGCCTGTCCATCCCCAACAGATACGGGCACGGTCCCGGTTCGGTCATCCACAGACACGACGTGGAGACGGCCATCGGACTCCTGACGCTCATGCTCGACAGGCTGCACGAGTTCCGGGCCTCCGGTTCTTGACATTGACGCAGTCTTGAGCGATATAGCCGCCGGTTTCAGTTTCTTGGTACGGGGTACCGCCATCCCTCCTCTGTCGAGTGTATGTCCTCCCCGATTTCAAGGCCTGATCCAGGAAGCCCTTGTGTGGCTTGGGGCATCCCGGCGCCTGACAGCCGGGAGGATGGCTTCGTATCCGAAGCCGACAGAGGGCGGAAGCCCTGAGTAAGTAAGGAGTTACTGTGAGCAACAAGCTGTTCGTCGGAGGCCTCGCCTGGGCTACAACCGATCAGTCTCTCGAAAAGGCCTTCGCAGTCCACGGTGAAGTAACCGAGGCCCGCGTCGTGCTGGACCGCGACACAGGCAGATCCCGTGGATTCGGTTTCGTGACCTTCGCCTCCAGCGACAGCGCACTTGCCGCCAAGAACGCCATGGACAACGCCGTCATCGACGGCCGCAACGTCCGTGTCGATTTTGCGACCGACAGGGAGCGCGGCAATACGGGTATCAGGCGCTGAAGCCTGCTCGTCCGTAGAAGCAGAGGCGGCCTTCGGGCCGCCTCTCTTCATTTCAGGGATCTGTGGATGCCGCGTCAGTCGATAAGGACCAGCCTGGCGGCACCTGATGCGGACGCGCTCTCCCATCGGACCACGTAGACACCACGAGGCAGCAGGGTCACGTCGAGTTCGAGCGGAGTTCCGCAGGTCAGAGGACAACCAGCGACGACCCTGCCGTCCATACCGAAGATCGCGCATTCGGCGGCTTCTCCGGGCATGCCGTCCAGGGTGATTTCGATCGTGCCCGAGGCGGGGTTCGGCGAGACATGCAGCAGGGACTGCGATGCGGCGCCTCCATCTCCGATCCCGGAGGGTCCGGTGGGCCGGGCCAGAGTCGCCAGGGCGGCCACCGAGGCCCTGACGCAGTCGGTGCCGAAGGGCCAGAAGCCCGAGTAGCTGGAGAGCGTATCCGCCTCGGAATGGTAGTACGGGTTGTCGTCCACTGCGTATTCGATGCCCAGGACGGCGGGGTAGCCCCTGCTCCAGAACGAGGAATGATCGCTGTACGTAGCCGAGGGGTCGTATTCAGTCACCACGTCCAGCGCCGGGACGTACATTGCCATGGCCTGCTCGATCGCACCGGCCAGGGCTTCGGACTGGCTGTCGTAGGGGATCCAGAGGGTATCGTATCCGGCAGGCGCGAACAGGATCATGTCCAGGTTGAGTACTCCGAGAATCCTGTCGCCGGCCTGGAAGGCCGTCTGCGCGTAGTAGTCGCTGCCTACGAGGCCGACCTCCTCCGCGCCGAAGCAGATGAACCTGACTGTGTATCTGAAGTTATAGCGCGCCATGACCCTGGCGGCTTCGAGCACCGCCGCCGATCCGCTGGCGTTGTCGTCCGCACCGGGGGCCGTGTCCTCCGGGGGCCATGTGATCGAGTCGAGATGGGCGCAGATGATGTAGATCGAATCGGGTGAGATCCGCCCGGGTATCTCGGCGATCACGTTGCTCATCTGGTCGCCGTAGAAATAGAACTGCTGCTGGTAGCTCGAAATCCAGTGCAGCCCGAACCAGGTATCGACCCATTCGGCGGCCTGATCGTACTCTGGCGAGGTGCACAGCCTGGTTCCGTAGTCCTCGAGATGCCGGATGACGGCCATTATGCTGTCCTCGCTCACGGCTGCAACCATGTCGTCGATCATGGCGTCGAAGTCGACGACTGCGGGGATCGCCGCCTGAGCCCCCGGTGTAATCACGCGGAGGGGCGCGACAAGCCTCACTCCCGGCATACCCGCCGGGGCGGGCGTTCCGCCGTCGATACGGATTATCGCCACGTCGCCTCTCTCGAAGATCACTTCGCCGGGAAGCCCCGGGCGTGCGCCGTGACCCGGGGAGAGATGTACCAGGGCGAGGTCATCCAGGTCGAACGGGCCTTCCAGGATCGTGTTGCAGCTTGCATCTATCCGGGCGGGATCTTCCGAGAGGGCTATGAAGTACTCCACATCGCGGAAGACGACTTCCAGGCCGGCGTACCATTCCGTGGATTCGACGGTTCTGATGTCGGCATCCACCAACACCAGATCCGCAGCGGCTTCCTGGCCTGGAGCGAGAGCGGCGAGCAGCAGGGGAACTTGAAACAAGGCCGACCTCCAGTTGCGGGTAGATCCGGACGGGTCCGGAAAGCGAATATAATCCGTCCGGCCTCCGCCGTGCCGCAGCCGCAACGATGCCATCCCGCCGCCCTATCGCTTATGTTCGAGGCGTGTTTGGAACAATCCACCTTCTGATCGTTACGAAAGCAAGGTCCATCCTTGGATCCGTCGCTTCGATGTGGGAGGGGAACCGTCTCAAGCTCGTCGCGGCGCTCCTTACGCTGGGCGTCATCGGCCCGGGGATGTATCTGCTCTTCCGGTTCCTGTTCGACAGGCTCATCTCCCTGGATGACGCGGGATTCGGGGCCGCCCTGGCGAGCCGTCTGCTCTCCTCGGCCTTCATGGCCTTCTCCGTCTTTCTCGCGATATCCTCCCTCATCGGAGGGATCTCGACCCTGTTCAGATCCAGGGAGACATCCCTGCTCCTCGGTCTGCCGATACGCACGGAGGCCGTCGCTGTGTTCCGGACGGCCGAGAGCTGGTTCTACGCGGGCTGGTCCACCATCCTGATCGGCATACCCGTGATCCTCGCCTACGCCTCCGCATCGGGGGCTGGCGCGGCTGTCTCGGTTCCGGGCCTGCTCCTCCTGTGCCCGTTCGTGCTGGCTTCCGTAGCGGTGGGGTCGATGCTTCTCGCGCTCCTGTCCAGGGTGGGCGGGATGAGGGGCCTCAGGCGCGGCGCCGCCGGGGCGGCGATCCTCTCGATCCTCCTTGTCGCGGCCTATTTCAGGTGCGCCGACACCGGGTCCATCGTCATACCCGACAGCAGCGCGGGAGACATACGGGCGGTCGAGAGCTTCGTAGCGGGACTTCCGGCCACCGGCCACTCACCCTGGCCGCATTCGCTCCTGGGCTCCGTCCTGGGGAGGCTGGGCGCATCCGACGGAGGGACCTATGCGTTCAGGGCCGCCCTGATACTGGTTTCCGAAGCGCTCCTCCTGGCGGCGGTGGCTCTGAGCCTCAACGCCCACGGATTCAGGCGGAGGCACGCCGCCCTGAGTGGAGCTCCCGGAAGCCGGTCTTCGCCGCGCTTCCTGTTCAGGCGCGGAGGGCTCTGGAGGGCGATGATCGAGAAGGACGCCGTGCTCTTCGCCAGGGATCCGGTCCAGTGGAGCCAGCTCGCCCTGCTTGCAGGCCTTTTCCTGATGTATGCGGGCAATCTGGACAGGTTTCCCATGGCTTTCGGCCGCGGGATCTGGCTCGGAGTCGCCGTGTTCATGAACGTATCCTTCACCGGATTCGTCATGGCGACGCTGCTGGTGAGATTCTCGTTCCCGTCAACGAGCATGGAGGGGCCGGGGCTGCATGCCCTTCTGCAGATGCCGCGGGCAAGAGAAACCCTCCTCTCCTCCAAGTGGGTCATGTCACTCATGGCCGTTCTGCCTCTGCTGCTGGGAGCCGGTATCGCGTCCACACTCAGGATGGGCGCGGGGGGAGTGTTCATGGTCGAGACCGTTGCGGCGATCGTGCTGATGGGCGTGGCCCTCTCCAGCATCAACACCTCCCTGGGCGCCATCTATCCGAACTTCTCCGACAACAGCCCGGCCAGCATAGCCAGCGGGCAGGGAGGGATCGTGGCGGCCTTCGCATCGATGGGCTACGTGCTGGCTCTGGTCACCGTTCTCTCCTTCGCGACGAGGACATACCTCGCAGGCGGGATGCAGGAGGGCGTTCTGTGGGAGTCGCTCGCCAGGATCGCGCTGTTCGTGCTGCCCGCCACGCTGCTGCTCTCCGCCGCCTCCATGAGGGGGGCCCTAGGGAGCCTCAGGCGGAGGGATTTCTGAGATGATCGCCGCGCTGGACTACGGCAGGGCTAGAACCGGAGTCGCGATCCTGGAGGGTGGAGTCTCCCTGCCCGTGGAACCGGTCACCGGCGGCGGATGGGAGCGGATCCTGTCAAGGATCGGGGAGATGAAGAGGGAGAGAGGTCTCGAACTCGTCATACTCGGCCTCCCTCTCGCCTCCGGCGGGAGGCCGACGGAACTCTCGACCGAGGTCGAGGCCCTGGCCGAAGTCATCAGGTCCGCCGGGGTGGAGGTTCTGCTCCAGCCCGAGGCGGGAAGCACGAAGGAAGTTGCATCGATGCCTGTAAAACACCGGAGGAGGACCGGCAGGAGAGACTCCCTGGCCGCCATGGTCATCCTGGACCGGTATCTGGCGGAACGATGAAGCGCCTCTCAGTCGTGGTACTGCTCCTGCTCGCCGCCGGTGCGTCCGTCCTGGCCGCGTGGAGATGGTGTTCGAGCCCTCCCGGGGGCGGCCGGGAGGTCGTGTTCGTAGTGGAGAGGGGATGGGGCGCCTCGACGGCGGCCCGCGCCCTCCAGGACTCCGGGCTGGTCCGCTCGAGTCTATACCTGCTGTACAGGGCGAGGTCGCTCGGCGTCTCGAGGGACTTCCAGGCAGGGACATATCTTTTCGATTCATCCATGCCTCCCGACAGCATACTGATGGCGATGGCCCGCGGAGACGTGATACCGGAGCCTACGCACTGGGTAACCGTGCCGGAGGGCCTGCGGCTCTCCGAGACTCTCGCGGTCCTTTCCGCGTGCCTCGATATCCCCCTGGACAGCCTGGAGGACGCGGCGGCGGACGATTCTCTCGTCGCCGCCCTGGGCATACCGTGGATGGAGGGACACCTCTTCCCCGAGACCTACGAATTCGCCGACACGCTCAAAGCCTCCGAGGTTCTGGCCAGGATGGTATGCACCGGTCTCGAGCGCCGGGATCCATCCTGGGAGGCCTGCTTCGAATCCCTGGGTCTCACCGGGGCCTCCGCCGTCATACTCGCCTCGATAGTCGAGAGGGAGGCGAAACTGGACTCCGAGAGGCCCGCCATAGCCGGCGTGTTCCTCAACCGGCTGGCCGCCGGGATGAGGCTCGAGAGCTGCGCCACGGTTCAATACGCTCTCGGAGAGGTCCGGGAGAGGCTCTCCTATGCGGACATCCGCACGGAGAGCCCCTACAACACCTATCTGCATGCGGGTCTGCCCCCCGGTCCGATCTGTTCCCCGGGTCTGGCATCGCTGGAGGCCGTGGCCCATCCCGACACGGCGGCGGGCTACCTCTTCTTCGTCAGCAGGGAGGACGGTTCCGGCTCGCACCTCTTCGCACGCACGCTCGCCGGACACCATGCGAACATCAGGGAGGCGACGCAGGGAAGGGACTGAGGGCCGGCGGGCTCCGGCGCGTCCGGGGCGCCGCCTGAATCATTGACGGCCGGATGCGCCGTCTTATCTTGACTCTGTGCCTGACTGAAAGGATGGGTGAAATGGGCGAAGGAGACAGGAACCTCGGATTCCTGGAGAAGGCGATAAGGCTGATACCCGGATACAAGGGCTATAAGAACAAGGAGGAGCGCAGGGACAACGACCAGCTCCTCAGGGCGATGCTCGTACAGAGGCTCGAGAAGGTCCGCACCGGCCTCAACGAAGTGATCAACAGCCTGAAGGGGCCCGCCGCGCTGGCGGCCGCGGGCGACATGGACCGCCTGGTGAAGAGGCTCGAGCAGGTGACGGACGAGGTGCGGTTCGCGGAGCGCGGATACCGCGGCTGGTTCGACATCCACAAGGTCCGCGAGGAGGAGCTGGACGGCCTGTACCAGTTCGACGCAGGGCTCGCGGAGGACGTGGCCCTGCTCGAGACGGCGCTGAAATCCCTCGGGGAGGCCGCGCGGAGCGGCGAGCCGTTCACCGCCCACACCGGCGGCATGCTCGACATCCTGTTCAAGTTCAGCGCCAAGATGGCCTCCCGCAGCAATCTCATGATCGATCTCGAGCGCAACCAACCGATAGACTGACGGCCCCGGGGGGAGGAGCACGATGGTGAAGAGACTCGAAATCATCGAATGGCTCGATGATACCGGAAAGGAAATGGTCCACAGGGAGCCGCAGTCCGGTTCCGGAGAGTTCCGGATCGGCAGCCAGCTCGTGGTCCGCGAGAGCCAGGAGGCCGTCTTCTTCCGGGACGGCAAGGCCATGGGAGTCCTCGGCCCAGGGCGCCACACTCTCACGACGCAGAACATCCCGTTCCTTACCGAACTTCTGGAGAAGGCCTTCGAGGGCGAAGGCTCCCCCTTCCGTGCGGAGGTCTACTTCGTCAGCAGGAAGACCTTCGTGGACATGAAGTGGGGCACGAAGGAGCCGATAATATTCCGCGACAAGGAACTGGCGATGGTCCGGCTGCGGGCCTTCGGGCAGTTCTCCATCAAGGTGAACGAGAGCCTGCTGTTCATAAACAAGCTGGTCGGCACCGAGGGGCGCTATACCGCCGACTCGATCGAGGCCTTCCTCAAGGGAGTCATCATCTCCCGGCTGGCGGATCTTCTCGGCGAGACCCTCGAGAGCATCTTCGACCTGGCGAGGGTCTACGACGAGATCGCGACCCTGGGCAAGGCCAGGCTCTCCGACGACTTCGAGAAATACGGCATCCAGCTCGTCGACTTCTACATCAACGCCATCACGCCTCCGGAGGAGGTCCAGAAGAGGATCGACGAGCGTTCCTCCATGGGCGCCCTGGGGGACATGAACGCCTACATGCGCTACAAGACCGCCACGGCGATAAGCGACGCAGCACAGAACGAGTCGGGTGGCGGGGCGGCCACGGGCGTCGGGCTCGGAGCCGGTGTGGGGATGGGCGCTACGATGGCCCAGATGATGTCCCAGTCGCTCGCTTCCGGCCAGGCCCAGCCGGCTCAGCCGGCTCAGGGGGCGGCGGCCCTTGTCGTCTGTCCGTCATGCTCCAGGCAGGTTCCGCCCGCCAGGTTCTGCCCCGAATGCGGAAAGCCGATGGGCGCCACATGTCCCAAGTGCGGAGCCGTGATCTCGAACGGGGCCAGGTTCTGCCCCGAATGCGGCCAGAAGCTCGGAGGCTCGACCTGCTCCTGCGGAGCCGATCTGCCTCCCGGAAGCAAGTTCTGTCCCTCGTGCGGCAAGAAGGTGGAGTAGCCCCGGAAGTGCCTCGGACCGTTCACGGACTCCTCGATGAAGCAGCTTCCCGTCGTCCCGGAGCACTCGCGCTCCGGGACGACATCGAAGCGCTGACATTCGGAGACTGGGCTGCGGCCAGCCTCAACCTGGCCGCCCTCATGCAGAGATCGGGTGTCCGGAAGGGCGACCTTGTAGGCGTCTGCTGCGGGAAGACCATTCTTCTGCCGGTCGCCTTCACTGCGGTATCCTCGCTGGGGGCGCGATTCCTCGCCGTCTCCCCGGACTGGCCGGAAACCACCTTCAGGAGGCTTCTGCCCGCCTCCCCGAAATCCATCCTGGTCTGCTTCGACGGTCCGCCCGCGCATCCCGGCGATACGAGGCGGATGACGGTCGCCAGGTCGGAAACCCTGGAAGGGCGCCTGAAGCCCGGGGAAATGCCCGATGTCGACTCCTCCGAGGATTTCTACATGAACGTCACCTCCGCCTCCACCGGGCTGCCCAAGATGGCCCGGGCCAGCCACGAGGCCCTGATCGCCAATACCCGGGGGATCTGCTCCGCGCTGGGGCTCACGGCGGAGGATGTCCAGATGTCTCTCTTCTCGGCTCACAGCCATCCGCACGAGCTGTTCATGAGAGGGCTGCTCCTGGGCGGGGCGACCGTCCTGACGGAGGGCAGATACCCCAGGACGGCGATGGACCTCATCGCGGACGCCGGCGTGACCGTGCTCATGGGGCTGCCTCCCCAGCTCGACGGCCTCGCCAGGTCGGCCGGCAGGGAGAGGCGGTTCCTTTCGCGCCTCAGGCTCGCGGAAGCAGGGGGCATGCACTCCTCGCAGACATTTCTTTCGCGTTTCCATGATCTTTCGGGAGTCGACGCCGTCGCTGTCTGGGGAAGCGCGGAGACGTCGGGCGTGGCGCTGTACGGCGACCCCAACCGAGAGGGCCTGGCAAACGTCGTAGAGGGTTATTCCGTGGAGCTGGACGATCCGTCCGGCAACGTCGTCTCCGGGGACGGCGAAGGAGAGCTCCGTGTCTCGGGGACGCCCGTGGTGAACGGATATCAGGGCGATCGCATGTCCACGGAGGAGTTCTTCCGGGACGGCTGGTTCCTCACTGGCGACGTGTTCAGGCGCGAGTCCGGGGTTCTGCACTTCCTCGGCAGGAGGGGAGGGCTGATCAAATCGGCCGGACTCAAGGTATTCCCCCTCGAAGTGGAGTTGGCCGTCCTGCGCCATCCGGACGTGCTGGACGCGGCGGTCTACGGCGAGGAGCAACCCGGCAGGGGGGAGACGGTAGTCGCCAGGGTCGTGCTCCGGCCGGGGGCCGAACTCCCGTCGCCCGTGCTCCGTGAGTTCCTCAGAGGGCTGCTGGACGCCTACAAGATCCCCCGCAAGTTTCTTTTCGTTCCGGATCTGCCGAGGACGCCCAGCGGCAAGATAGACAGGGCGGCTCTCGGCTCGCCGCCGTCCAAGGCGGACTGGAAGGGCGAACTGCTCAGAACGGATGTCGAGATAGTGAGGCTTATCAACCACAGAGCATCGGCCATGGCCTTGTCATCCGCTCCTTTCGACCCGTCCTGGGTCGAGGAGCAGCTCGACAACGCCGTGGGACACAATAACGGCTCCGTTTCGGACGATACGGTCCGGTCGATTATGTCGGCCATCATCCATTCCCTCGCGGACCGATGAGCGCCTGGCCGGCCGGGATTGCAGTGGAGGTCGGCCGCGACGCCTCCGTGAAGCATGTGGTATTCGGCTCCGGGACTCCGGTCCTGATCGCCGGGCCATGCGCGGTCGAGAACTACGAGATGATGAGGGACTGCGCGGCCGAGGCCGGCCGATCCGGCGCCGGGATGCTGCGTGGAGGAGCCTTCAAGCCACGCACGTCCCCGCACAGCTTCCAGGGTCTCGGACGCGAGGGGCTGGCCATCCTCGCCCGGGTCCGCGAAGAGACCGGCATCCCGGTTGTTACCGAAGTCATGTCGTGCGACCAGATCGGACCCGCTTCGGAATCCGTGGACATGCTGCAGGTGGGGGCGCGCAACATGCACAACTTCCCCCTCCTGACCGAGCTGGGCAGGGCCGGGATGCCCGTGCTGCTCAAGCGTGGCTTCATGGCCACGGTGGAGGAGTGGATCCTCGCAGCCGAGTACATACTGACCGAGGGGAATGCAAGCGTAGTCCTGTGCGAACGCGGCATCAGGACATTCGAGACCTGGACCCGCAACACCCTCGATCTCTCGGCGGTGCCTCTGGCCGGGATGAAGTCCGGCCTCCCGGTGATCGTCGATCCCTGTCACGCCACGGGCAGCAGGGTTCTGGTGGGCCCGATGTGCCACGCCGCGCTGGCGTGCGGCGCGGACGGGCTGATGATAGAGATCCACCCGGACCCGGCCCGTGCGAGTTCGGACGGGGATCAGTCGCTGGGATTCGAGCTTTTCCGCACGCTCGCAGCCGAGCTGGCCGAGACCGCTGCGTTCTTCGGCAGCCACAGACAGGGAGGTTGACGTGCATTTTGGAATCCTGACCGGCGGAGGGGATGCACCGGGTCTGAACGCGGTCATCAGAGCCGTCGTCTACAGAGCGGTCGCTGGCGGTCATTCCGTGACCGGATTCGTCAGGGGCTGGAAGGGACTGCTGGAGAACACATCGCGGCCTCTCGGCATCGAGGATGTCCGTGACATACATAAGCTGGGCGGAACGATCCTCCTTTCCTCCAGAACCAATCCCTACAGGGTCGAGGACGGCCCGGCAATCATCGCCGGGACACTCTCCGCGCACGGGATCGACTGCCTGATAGCCGTGGGCGGTGAGGACACGCTCGGAGTCGCGAGCAGGCTCTCGGCGGCCGGCATCCGGGTACTGGGCGTACCCAAGACCATAGACAACGATCTGAACGCCACTGACTACACCTTCGGGTTCGACACGGCCATCAACGCGGTGACCGACGCACTGGACAAGCTGGAGACGACCGCCCGCAGCCACGAAAGGGTCATCGTGGTGGAGATCATGGGCCGACATGCCGGCTGGATGGCGCTGCACGGGGGTATGGCGGGCGGCGCGCACGTGATCCTGCTGCCCGAGGAGGAGTTCGATACGAACGAGGTCTGCGCCATCCTGAAGAAGCGCTACGAAGCCGGCCACAGATGGGCCCTCGTTGCGGTTGCTGAAGGTGCGGTGGACCCCGGTCTGTCGAGACAGGTGATGCACTCCCAGGAAAAGGACGCCTTCGGCCACGTCCAGCTCGGTACGGGCATCGGGATAGGGGAGGTGCTCGCCGGCGAGATCGAACAGAGAAGCGGGCTCGAAACAAGGCACGTCATACTGGGACACCTCCAGAGGGGCGGCCCGCCCAGCGCGTTCGACAGGGTTCTCGGGACCAGGCTCGGAGTGAAGGTCGTCGAGATGGCCGAGGAGGGGGCGACGGGGATGATGGCTTCGCTGCGGGGCGGGGAGATAGTCGCCGTCGATCTCGCGGAGGCCGTGGGAACTCTCCGGACGGTTCCGCTGGAAAGGTATGCCGTCGCCAGGGTCTTCTTCGGCTGACCGGTCTCTGAGGAGGGATGCAGATGAAAGTAGCGATAAACGGGTTCGGCAGGATCGGCCGGCTCGTGTGCCGCAGGGCGATGGAGAAGAGCGGGATCGACATAGTTGCGGTGAACGACATAACGGATTCCGAAACGATCGCGCATCTTCTCAGATACGATTCGGTCCACGGGCGCTTTCCGGGCGAGGTGAGGGTCGAGGACGACACGATCCGGACCGGGGACAGGGAATTCAGGATCCTCGGCATGAAGGACCCGGCCTCTCTGCCCTGGAAGGAAATGGGCGTCGATGTAGTCATCGAGTCCACCGGCCTCTTCACGGCAAGGGACAAGGCCGCCGCGCACCTGGCCGCCGGAGCCCGCAAGGTCCTGGTGAGCGCTCCTGCCAAGGGCGCCGACCTCACCGTGGTAATGGGGGTCAACAACACGAGGTACGACTCGTCCGCGCACTCCGTGATATCCACGGCGAGCTGCACCACGAACTGCCTCGCCCCGGTGGCGAAGGTGCTGAACGACTCCTTCACCATCGAGCACGGGCTGATGACCACCATCCACGCATACACCAACGACCAGCGCATCCTCGACCTTCCCCACAGGGACAGGCGCAGGGCGAGGGCGGCGGCGGTGAACGTCATTCCCACGACCACAGGCGCGGCTGCCGCCATCGGCGAGGTGATACCCGAACTGAAGGGGAAGCTCGACGGTTTCGCCGTCAGGGTTCCAGTGCCGGACGGTTCTCTGGTCGATTTCACCTGCACGTTTTCCAGGCCCGTCACCGTGGAAGGGGTGAACGAGGCCATGAGAACCGCTGCGGCAGGCCCTCTCGCAGGCATACTCGAGTACAGCACAGAGCCGATCGTCTCCTCGGACGTGGTCGGCAACCCCGCCAGTTCGATCTTCGATCCGGACTTCACCAGGATCGTCGGCGACCGGACCGTTAAGGTCATCTCCTGGTACGACAACGAATGGGGCTATGCCTGCAGGATGATCGACATGCTGATCTACATGGAAGGAGTCGGGCTGTGAAGCGACCGCTGCTTGCGGATGCCCCCCTCGAGGGGAGGCGTGTCTTCCTGAGAGCGGATCTCAACGTTCCGCTGGAGGACGGCCGTGTAGCCGACGACACAAGGCTCGTCGCCGTGGTGCCCACACTGAAGGCCATTCTCTCGCGCGGCGCTTCCGTCGTCATGGCGAGCCACCTGGGGAGGCCGGACGGCGCCCCCGTGCCGTCGATGAGCCTCGCTCCCGTGGCCAGGAGGCTTTCCGAGATAACCGGGGTGGGGATCATGATGGCTCCGGACTGCGTCGGAAGCAGAGTCAGGACGATGGCCGAGGCCCTCAAGCCCGGCGACGTCCTTCTCCTCGAAAACCTCCGCTTCCATCCCGGCGAGGAGGCCGGCGATCCGGTATTCGCGAAGGAGCTTGCCTCCCTGTGCGACGTGTACGTGAACGACGCCTTCGGAACCTGCCACAGGGCGCACGCATCGATGACCGGCGTCCCCTCCGTCCTCGGGGGCGGCTACGTCGGTCTCCTCGTCCAGAAGGAACTCGATTTCTTCGGTAATGCGACGGAGAATCCCACACGGCCGTTCACCCTGCTCCTGGGCGGGGCCAAGGTCTCGGACAAGATCCCGGTCATCGAGAATCTCATCGACAGGGTGGACTCCATCCTCGTCGGCGGAGGGATGGCCTTCACCTTCCTCAAGGCCTCCGGGCTGAGCATAGGTAAGAGCCTCCTGGAGGAGGACAGGGTTCCGGTGGCTGCCTCGCTTATGGAGCGCGCCGCGAAGGCCGAGGTGGAACTGCTCCTCCCCGTCGATGTGGTCGTAGCCCCTTCTCCCGATTCCGGCTCATCCGCCAGGACGGTTCCGGCGGATGCCATCCCCGACGGGGAGGCCGGTTTCGACATCGGGCCCCAGACCTGCAGGCGCTTCTCCGAGGTTGTCTCGAAGAGCAGGACCGTAGTGTGGAACGGACCGATGGGCATCTTCGAGAAGCAGCCGTTCGACCGTGCGACCCGGGAGATGGCTTCCGCCCTCGCGGCGGTGACCGATACCGGAGCCGTGACGATCGTCGGCGGAGGAGACTCGGCCCGGGCCGTTACGGAAGCAGGATTCGAGAAGAGGGTGAGCTTCATCTCCACCGGAGGGGGAGTGTCCCTCAAGCTGCTGCAGGGCAAGGAGCTGGTCGCCATTAAAGCCCTGGAGAGGCCATGAGGGGCGCCGGAGCAGCCGGTCGCCGCAGGTTCACCGGCGCCAACTGGAAGATGAATGGCTCGGGGATCGAGGGGATATCCTGGCTGGAGACGGTCCAGGCTGCGGCTGCGGACGGATCGCTGGCCGGCCTCGATCTCGTGCTCTTTCCTCCGTTCACCCTGCTTCCGGTTCTCGCCGAAGGAGCGAGGGGCGCCGGGATCGTCCTCGGAGCCCAGGACGTCTATTACGAGAAGAAGGGGGCCTTCACCGGAGAGGTAAGCGCCGCCATGCTGATCGAGGCGGGCTGCTCCTGGGTCCTGGCCGGGCACAGCGAGCGACGGCATCTGATGGGCGAATCCGACGAGATGGTGTCCCGGAAGGTAGCATCCGCACTCGAGTCCGGGCTGGGCGTCGTCCTCTGCGTAGGTGAGCGCCTGGCCGAGCGCGATTCGGGCATCGAAACGGAAGTGGTGGACGGGATGCTCTCGAAAGCCCTGGAAGGCCTGCAAAATCCTGATCCATCGAGGATCGTGATCGCCTACGAACCGGTGTGGGCCATCGGGACGGGCAGGAACGCCTCGCCGGAACAGGCCTCTGCGATGCACGGCCACATCAGGGACACCCTTCGGAGGATAACTCCGGGCGGATTCGCCGAGGCATGCCGGATCATCTACGGCGGCAGCGTAAACCCGGGGAATGCGCAGTCCATTGTTTCCATGCCGGACGTGGATGGAGCGCTCGTCGGGGGAGCCTCCCTCGAAGCCCTCTCCTTCCTGCAGATCGCAAGGGCCGGCGTTTGAGACCGATTCCCGGATGAAAGAGGGGAAAGCCGGCCCGGGAGTCGTTCCCGGGCCGGCCGTAAGGCTGGCTCTCGTTCCAGCCGTCCTGGCTGGAATCCTGGGGCTGAATCTGCTGGCGAGGGTTTCCGGACTGTTCGATCTGCCCGGCGCATGGCTTTGGGGTTCCGCCGTGGTCACGATACCCGTAGTGCTTCCCGTCTGGCTCCTGCTGCCCACCCCGTGGGCCAGATTCGGGACAGGGCGCTTGCTTCCACTGCTTGTCGCGACCTCCGTGATCCTTCTGCCTTTCGTGGCTGTATCGGCGTTCGGAGAGTACTCGCCGGGCTCGCCCGGGCGCCGATGGTTCGCCGTCGCCGTCGCCCTCTTCGCGGTATCCGTGGCGGAGGAGCTGCTGTTCAGGTGTTTCCTGCTCGATCTGCTCCACGGCCGGGGATCCGGCGCCGTTCCCGTCCTTGTCAGCTCGGCGCTCTTCGCCGTCGTACACCTCGACAACCCTCACCCCGATCCGGTCGGTATCGCCAACATCTTCCTGTTCGGGGGAGTACTCGGGATGCTCCGCATCCGGGGCGTGGGGCTCGCGGGGCTCGCGATGCTGCACTGGCTCTGGAACTTCTTCACCGGCATGATCGCGGGTTGGAACGTGAGCGGTATAGAACTGCCGTCGCTCCTGCGCCCGGTGCGCCCGCCCTTCGGAGTCTTCGGGCCGGAGTCGTCCCTCATTCTCACAGCCGCGCTGACCGCATCCGCGGCAGCGCTGGCCTTGATCGACCGTGCGGGGAGACCCGGCAAGGGAGCCGCGCCGGAACCGATCAGGAAGGTCGAAGCTTGAGTCGAACCCTGCTGGTCAATCCGCCTTCCGCCATAGGTGTCTATGACAGGAGCCACATAAGGGTCGCGATCACCTCCGCCCCCTTCATAACCCTGGCCAGCCTTGCCGGAGCCCTGCTCGAAGCCGGCCTCGAGGCGGCGATCGCCGATCTGATGATCGAAGGCCGCCCGGAGGAGGCCTACAGGAGGCTGCTCCGCGAGTACAGGCCCGACTATGTCGGCGTCACGTTCACCACCCCCCTCTGGAGCGAGGCGAAGAGGCTCGCCGCCATCGCCAGGGAGGAGGTTCCCGGGGTCGTAACCCTGGCCGGAGGCGTCCACGCTACGACTCTGCCGGAGGAAGTCCTCGAAGAGGGTGCATTCGACATCGTGGTGCTGGGCGAGGGGGAGCGGACCATCGTGGAGATCTGCCGGGGCGATCCCCCCGGAGGAATCGACGGCATAGCCTGCATGGACGGCGGCAGACTGGTGCGGACCCCGCCACGGGCGCTGATCGACGACCTGGACGACCTGCCTCTCCCGGCCTGGCAGCTCTACGACCTCCGTTACTACAGGTCTCCGCACATAGCCGCCAGGAAGAACCCGGTAGGCTACATGGAGACCAACCGGGGCTGCAACCATCACTGCCTCTACTGCAGCCAGACCGTCTTCGGCCACAACGTGAGGGCCAAGTCGCCGGGCCGCGTCGTGGACGAGATGTTCCGGATGCTCGAGCTGGGCTTCAACGACATACACATCAAGGACAACAACTTCACCGCCGACATCTCGAGAGCCTCGGAGGTCTGCAGACTCCTGGTCGAACGCGGCTTCCCGGCGCCGTGGGCGCTGCCTACCGGAGTGAACGTGCATGACGTGAGCGATGACTTCTTCAGGCTCGCAAAGAAGGCCGGCTGCTACCAGGTGGCTTTCGGCATCGAGAGCGGGGTCGACTCCGTCCTGGCCCGTGTCAACAAGAAGCAGAGCGTAGAGATGATCAGGGACGCCGTCACCATGGCGCACCGTGCCGGCATAGAGACGGTGGGCTTCTTCATGATGGGTCTTCCAGGCGACACGGTGGAGACGATGGAGGAGACGATCAGGTTCGCCTGTTCTCTCCCGCTGACCTACGCCAAGGCTTCGATGACGCTCCCGTTCCCCTCCTCGGCTCTTTACAGGAAGCTAAAGATGGAGGGACGGATAAGGTCGGAGGACTGGGACAAGTACAACTTCCACTGCACCAGCGAAGTCTGGGAGCACGAGAACCTGGACTGGGAAACCATCCGGAAGTACTACGGGCTCTTCCACAGGAGGTTCTACTTCAGGCCCTCCTTCATCTGGAGGAGGTTCTGGAGGGATCTGGCCATGGGCCAGCTCCTGGACGACGTCCGCGCCGTCCTGTCCAACACCTGGAAGGATTAGCTTGGGCAGGCCGGACCTCCCCGATCCGAGCTGGATCCTGGCGATGGAGGTCTTCCTCCTGGCCGCGGCCCTGGCACTGCTGCTCGTACCGGACTGGCCCAGGGGCTTCGTGGCCGTCCAGACGGTGCCGTCGGCCTCGACGATCACTCCGGACGGAGGCCCCGCGCTGAGTTCACCGGCGTGGATCCCCGTGCCGGCGGGCGGCATCTCCATAACCGTCACCCGGGAGGGCTATGCCGACAGGGACACCGTGATCTCACCCGGGATGAGGACTATGATCGTGTATCTCGACTACATCTTTCCGGTCACCGTCACCTCACGGCCCTCTGGAGCAAGGATACTGCTGGACGGAGAGGAGGCGGGGACGACCCCGGCCACTCTTCAGGTGACGGAGCCCGGGCGGTATATGATCGAGGCGGTGGACGCGACGGGGCTCGTTCTCCGCGAGCAGATCGTCCTGGCCGCCAACTCGCCCTCCTCGATCCACTTCAGCTTCCCGTCCCCGGCCGGGGGCGGCCTGTTGTCCATCCCCGGCGGGGAGTTCGAGTTCCAGGGCGGTCCCGGGGGGACGCTCCCCCCGAGGACGGTCCGGGTGGAGGAATTCCTTCTGGGGAGGACGGAAGTGACGAACGGCGAGTTCAACCTCTTCCTGAACTCGGTCGATCCTCTGGCCGTGCCCGATTCCGTGCTCGGAAACGGCAGAACCAAGTTCCTGGCCTCGCTGTTCGTGTGCGACTACCCTCTGGAAATCGCTGCGATCGAGAGCGGGGGATACGCCGTCCTGCCCGGGAGGGAGGGGTTCCCCGTCCGCGGCGTGACATTTGCCGCCTGCTCACTCTACTGCGACTGGCTGACGCTTGTCGATGGTTCAGGGAGGGTGTTCCGTCTGCCTGACGAGATCGAATGGGAGTACGCAGCCTCCACGGGAGACGGCCGCGAATGGCCCTGGGGGGATGCGGGCGCGGACGGGAGCCTGCTCAACTGCTCCGATGCCAGCGAGATGATAGCCACCCGCGCCCCCTGGATGGACGATGGTTTTCCCGAAACCTCACCGGCCGGCTATTTCCCTGGCAATCCATGGGGGCTCCATGATATGGCCGGAAACGTATGGGAGTGGTGCGCGAACCCGCCGGGGAACGCAGGATTGACCGGCTTCGCGCCATCGGATACTGTCAGGTGCCTGAGGGGCGGGAGCTGGCTCTCCAGCCCCGAGGATTGCAGGGTCTCCGCGAGGATGTGCCTGGATGCCGGCCTCGGATATCCCTTCGCCGGATTCAGGATCGCCGCGACGGTGGACCGGCGGTGATGAAGCCCCGGCACGGGGGCCGGCCACGGAGCAGGAGCCCATATCCGGATCGGGAGGATCTGCCTTGAACAGAACGATTCCGGGCGGGCCGCTGAACAACATCCAGTCCTTCGAGAGCGTTCCGGCCATGCTCGCCCGCTCGGCGGAGAGCCACCCCGGCAGGGAGGCGATGAGGGAACCGCTTCCCGACGGAACCTGGCGCACGATCACGTACTCCGACCTCCACCGCGAGGTCGAGACGATGGCTGCGGCCATACTCGCCGAGAATCCCTCCCCGGTGGTGGGCATCGTCGGTCGAAACAGCATCTCCTGGGCGGTGGCCTACCTGGCGACCCTCAGGAGCGGCGGGATCGCGGTTCCGATCGACAGGGACCTGCCCTTCCACGAGATGAGGGCGATCCTACACTATTCCGGCGCCAACATGGTCTTCTTCGACTACACCTACATGCAGGATTTCCTGAGCGGACCGGGCCACGGCAGGCATCTCCGGCTGATCTCCATGAACAACAACGCGCCCGCCGACTGCACCCTCTACGAGGAGATGCTCGGTGAGGGGGAGGGCAGGCGGAATCTTCTCCCCGTCGAATACGACACCTTCGCTCCGGCTGCCATCTACTACACATCCGGGACGATGGACCATGCGAAGGGGGTCGTTCTGTGCCAGCACAACCTGATCGCCGTGGTGAGACAGATCAGGCAGTTCATAGAGATCGAACGGGACGACGTCTTCCTCTCCGTCCTGCCCATGCACCACACCTATGAATGCAGTTGCGGCTTCCTGGCCCCCATCAGCGCCGGTGCGACCTGCATCATATGCCGCGGGCTCAGGTATGTCGGCGAGGACATAGCCAACTCCGGCGCCACGATCATCCTGGCAGTTCCTCTTCTCTGGGAGGCCATATACCGCAAGATAATGGAAGGCATCAGATCACGGCCGGCGGGATCGATCAGGTACCGCATCGGCCTGGCCGTGGCCGGAGCTGCGGAGGCTGTGGGTTCGAGCGGTCTCAGGAAACGCCTCTTCGCTCCGGTTCACAACAGGTTCGGTGGACGCGTCAGGTTCCTGATCTCAGGCGGGGCCGGCATCGACCCCGAGATATCGAAGGGGTTCCTCAAGCTCGGCTTCCCGTTCCTCCAGGGCTATGGTCTAACGGAGGCGGCGCCGCTCATATCGGTGAACAGGCCGGGAGCCAATCTGCCGGAGTCCGTCGGACCGGTCCTCGCGGACATGGACGTCCGTATAGAGGACAAGGACATGGACGGAGTCGGCGAGATCGTCGTGAAGGGCCCCAATGTGATGCTGGGCTATCACAACGCCCCCGAGGAGACGGCGAAGGTGCTCTCGCCGGACGGCTGGCTTCACACCGGCGACTTCGGATTCGTGGACCAGGCGGGCTTCCTGCACATCACCGGCAGGAAGAAGAACGTGATCGTCGCAAAGAACGGCAAGAACGTCTATCCCGAGGAGATCGAGGCCAAGCTCAACCGTTCCGACGTGATCCTCGAGTGCATGGTTTTCGGCAGGGAATCGAAGAACAAGGGCGAGGAGATCTGGGTGATAGTGGTGCCGGAAATGGAGAGGCTCATCGAGAAGGCCGAACGGTCCGGCGACAGCCTTTCCACCGGGTACGCCAGGGACTTGATCGCGCGGGAGATCCGCCGTTTCAACGCCGGGCAGCCGATCTACAAGCACATTACCAGCTTCATCCTCAGGAACGACGAACTCCCCAAGACAACGACGCGCAAGATCAAGCGCAGGGAGATCCTGAAGGAGGCAGGGCTGGAGCCTCAGGAGGTCTTCAGGATTTGATGAGGCAACATTGGGCTTCCTTGTCCGCGCCGGCCGGCCGGGGCCTCGTCCTCGCCGCGGTGGTGATCCTGTCGCTTCTGTGGTTCCTGTCCTGGGACAGGAGCCTGATCGGCGACGAGGCTCTCACCATAGCCATCGCACGAGGAACGATGGGCTCCCTGATCGAGCAGGTGTGCATAGATATCCACATGCCCGGCTACTATGTCCTCCTCTGGCTGTGGATCAGGGCATTCGGCCCCGCCCTCGTCTCGATCAGGATCTTCGCCCTGCTGCCCGCGATCGCGCTTGTCGTTCTCTCGGGCAGGAGGATCTCGCGGGGCCTCATGCTGCTCCTCTGCTGCAGCCCGTTCCTGCTCCATCTCTCGATCGAGCTGCGGATGTACGGACTGCTCGCCCTTGCCGGAGGCGTCATCCTGCATCTCCTCCGCAGGGTGGACGAATCACGTTCCCGTGGGCGATTCGCTCTCCTTGTCGTCGCGTGCTGCCTCTCGGTCTGGATACACTTCTTCGCGTGGCCTGGAGTGGCGGCTTCGGCTGCGCTGCTGCTCTACCGGAGGAGGTTCCGGGACTGTGCGATCCTCACGGGATGCGCCCTGCTGTCGATATTCCCGTGGATATCGCAGATCCCCGCGCAGATGGACGGGTTCATCCACGGCATGGACTACGCGACATTGGAGCTGACGCAGAGAGCGGGCTTCATGGAGACCCTGGCGGGTTTCCCGCTGTCGATCGCCGGCACGCTGCTCCGGTTCTCCTCGGGAACCTGCGGATACAGTTTCGGGCTGTTTTCGGTGAGGAGTCTGGAGCCCTGGGCTGCGTTGGGATTCGTTCTGTTCGCCGTCTTCATCGCCGCTGCCGTCGCAGGGGTACGCCGGGCCGGCGCTCCGGCCGTCTTCATCCTGCTGTGTACCCTGCCCCTGGGGCTTCTCAGGCCTTCAGCGAGGCATTTCGCGATCGCCTTCCCGGCCTTTCTGCTGCTTGTCGCGAGCGGGCTGGGGAGGCCCGGACGGCCCTGGAAGGTCGCCTCCGTCTTCTCCGTGGTCCTGTCGATAATCCTCTGTCTCAGGTTCTCCGCGCTTTCGATCCTGCCACAGAGGTGCATCTACGACAGGGACGCGCAGGAGGCGGCGGAGGTCGCGGGGGGAGCCGCTTCGGATCTGGACCTCCCGATGGCGGTTTATCTCGACAACTACACCACGCTCGCGCTGCTCTACCATCTCGGGGACATCGGATACGGAGGGCTCACCGTGTGGCATCCCCACACGGCCATGTTCTCCCGGGGCATCATGATCTACAACAACCCGGCGGAGGCGACGGCCTATCTCCTACACGATACGGACTCCCTCTTCGCTGATATCGAGGGCCGTCTCGGAGGCAGGTTCGTCCTCGTCGCCAACGATCCCACCGTCGTGGGCGGCCCCCCATACGGATCGGAGAACAGGCTCCTGGGCAGGGGCAGCGACATGATGTCGGACGAGGATCTGATGGAAGTCCTCCTGTCGAGGGGCACTCTCACGAAACTCGACCTGCCCGGCAGCGAGGGCCCGTTCTCGGCCTTCGTTTTCGAATCCCGGGAAGCCGCCGATGGCCTCGTCCACTGATTCCGGCTTCTCCAGACCCGGCTGGGCGGAACGGCGCCTGGATGCCGGCCGGACGGCTTGCAAGGGGGCTTTCTCCGTCTCGCTGATGATCTGTTTACGCTGCCCAGGCGCGGCGTCCGGAAGCATCGCAGGATCTCCGGAAGAGCCGCCCGTCCGGGCTGATTGATGTTGTATGGCATGGACCGGCTGCGATTGCAGGCATGATACGACCGGCCCTGCAGGAAGGATCCTGAATGAGTGACGAGAAGACAAGATGCACGAGATGCATTCTGCCGGCTGACTATCCGAACGTCTCCTTCGACGCGGACGGAGTCTGCAGGGTGTGCCGGGAGCATGACGTCCGGTACGGCTCGATAGACTGGGAGGCCAGGGAGAGGACGCTCGGGAGGATTCTAGACCGCTACCGCGGCAGGGGATTGAAGTACGACTGCATGGTGCCGTTCTCCGGCGGGAAGGACTCCACCTTCACCCTGTGGACGATCAAGAACAGGTACGGGATGAACCCCCTCGCATTCAACTTCGACAACGGTTTCCTGGACTCGGATGCGCTGTCGGTCGTCAAGAAGTCCTGCAGGAAGCTGGGCGTCGATCTGTACACGTACACTCCCGACACAGGCCTGCTGAACCGGGTGTACAGGAGAGCCCTGGAGCAGACCGGCGAGTTCTGCAGCGCCTGCGTCGTGCTGATGCCCACCGCCATTTTCCGGGCTGCCGACATCCACGGGATTAGGCTCATCGTCGCGGGATTCTCCGACGAGCTGGAGGCTCCGCCCAGGGAGACGTCCTACATGGACCGGACCTGCTTCTGGAACATCATGAAGGGCGGCTTCAGCAGGAAGGAGCTGAAGTGGGACTTCTTCTTCCCATCCTGGAAGAGGATGTTCGGGGTCAAGCAGATCAATCTACCGGACTACATAAGATGGGATCTCCCGATGATCTATGAGACCCTGAACAGGGAGCTCGACTTCGGCAGGTCGATGGCAAGCGTGAGGTACGACTGCCTGGGGACTCCCCATTCGAGCTACCTGTTCTCCAGAAGGACCGGCTTCGGTAAGTACGAGTACCTCTATTCGAACATGGTGAGGGCCGGCGTCATCTCGCGCGAGGAGGCGCTGCGCATAGTCGCCGAGCGCGAACCGAAGGAGCCGCCGGAGGGCTTCGACGATTTCCTGGCCGGAATAGGGACCGACCGGAGCATTCTGGACGGCATCGAGAAGAAGTCCGTGTTCAACTTCCGCACCAGACCCGGGTTGATCAGGAACATCGCGATAAGGATCAGGGAGATGCTCCCCTGAAGTCGCCGGGCCGCGTTCTTCTCCACCCGGATCTCCCGCCGGAGTGCCGGGGTCGTCTCCCATGAGCCGGGGCAGGGTCCGCAACAGCGCCTGGATGCTCGGGGGGCAGCTCGTCGGCAAGGGTGCGTTCTTCGCCTCGCTGATGATCTATTCCCGCTGCCTCGGAGACGCGGAGTTCGGGAGGCTGGTCTTCTCCGTCGCCCTGGGGGTTTTCGTCCTCTTCCTCAGCGACATGGGCGCCACCCTGGTCACGACCAGAAGGATAGCCGCATCCCAGGCGACTGCGGCCTCCGCGCTCGGCGATGCCATCCAGCTCAGGGCCTTCCTGGCCTCGACGGCCTATCTGCTCCTGATCGCGTTCGGACTCCTTTCGGGGTACTCGACCGGCCAGATCTACCTGCTTGCCATGGTAGGAGCGGGGGTGGTCCTCGAAGGTTTCTCCGAGACCTACTTCGCCGCCTTCAGGGCAACGGAGACGATGCAACCGGAAGGCATCGCACGCCTGACCGAGGGGATCGTCTGCCTGGGAATGGCCGTAACGGTGGCGCTTGCCGGTCTGGGCGTGGAATGGGCGGGATTCGCCTACGCTCTGCGGTCTGCGGCATCTCTTGCCGTATGCATGGTTTGTGCCCGTTCCTGCTCCATCGTCCCCGCCTTCGGGTCCGATCGTTCGAAACTGACCGGGCTCCTTAGGGAAAGCCTTCCCCTGGGCGTAATGGGGTTGCTGCTGGTTTCGACCCAGCGGCTGGACAACCTCCTCGTGATGAACAACTGCGGAGAGGCGGCCGTCGGTTCATATCAGAGGTGCTACAGGATCTATGAAGCTCTCATTCTGGTCGTCGCACCCACTCTCCTCCCCGGTGCTCTGTTCCCCGACCTGTGCAGGGCCGTCCGCAGATCGCCCGAAAGCGCCCGCGCACTCATCGGAAACATGACCGAGGTGTTCCTGGCCATCTCCGCACTGGCATGCATCCCGCTGCTTGCAGCGGGTCTGGATCTGCCGAGACTCGTCTGGGGACCCGGATTCCTGGGAGGCGTTCAAGTCGACCGGATCCTGTGGACCTATAGGATCTTCATCCTGGCGATCCCGGTCACCTACATGTTCCATGTCTTCCTTGCAACGGTCCTCGCTCTGGACAGGCAGTCCATCGTCCTCCCGGTCTTCGCTGCGGCCGTGCTGCTCCAGATGGCCGGGAACCTCGCTCTGATACCCCGGTTCGGTCTCCCGGCAGCCGCATCGATGCAGTTCATGACCGTGTTCTTCAGCACGACGCTGATGTGGTGGAAGGTGAGGGGTTTTCTATCGGGTACCGGCGCCTCGGCCGGTCTGGGGCGGCTCATCCCTTCGGCAGCGCTCGGAAGCCTCGCAGGATTTGCTCCCCCTCTGCCGGTTCCCGTGAGAATGGTGCTGGGAGCCGGCGTCTTTGCAGTCTCATGGCTTGCCATGGGAGGCCGCAGGAGGGTCGCGGATCTGTTCGGGTCATCTCGACAGGGCGAGCGCGAGCCTGGCCTTCAGTATCTGGACTGACCGCACCGGGAAGGGCAGAGGCACGGTTCTGATCGAGGCCCTGCCGGTCTTCCTGGCCTCGATGACGTAATGGATCAGGTAATCGATCCCCTCCCGCCTCTGGTAGTCATGGTCGAGCTTTATGCTGGTGTACTCCCATGCATGGAGCGTTATCTCCAGCCCGACCGACTGCGCCGCCGGCAACAGATGCTCCTCGAGGAGGCTCCTCCCCGCGACGACCGGTGAAGCCGCAAGGACCGCCGCGTAGCCGTTCTCCTCGAGGTGCTCCCCGAATCCTCTCACTATCTCGAGAGGCTTTTCCATGCCGTAGAGGTCTCCTCCGAAAACGTCCAGCACAGTTTCGATCCTCTGTTCCGGCGACATCGGATAATAGGGAGGGTTTGAGACTATCAGGTCGAACCGGCCCTCTACGTTCTCCCACAGATCGCTCTGTACGACGGTAATCCTGCCGTCGCAGCCATTGAGCGAGACGTTCAGCCCGGCGAATTCGACTGCTCTCGGGTTGTACTCGGCAGCGAGCAGTTCGTCGCACCGTCCGGCGCATGACAGGGCCTGGAAGGCCGTTCCGGCGCACAGATCCAGACCTCTGCGGAACCGTTCCGCCCCGAGCCTTCTCTCGACGAAGTCGGCCAGGACCACGGAGTCTCCGCCGGCATAGACATATCTGACAGTCCGCCTGTCGGCTCCCTCGTCCGGGTCACAGAGGATCAGCAGGTCCCTGAACGGTATGAATCGGACCGTCGATCTCAGGCCGTCGCCCCGTTCCGCCACGATGCCCTTCTCGACCAGCAGGGCGCCTAGCTGAGCGGGAACGGCCCTCTCGTAGTCGGCACTTCCGACCACCTCGTTCAGATGGAACAATCTGAAAAGGGTGCGGAGATCCCTGGAGCCGTGTGAAGCCATCGAGAGATAGAGAGGGGAAAGCGTCGTGGGGGTGAACAGGCTCGTTCTCCTCCGCAGGAATGCGGCCGCGACCAGAGGCTCCAGCGGGAGAGCGAGTACGCTTCGCCTGAGCGCAGGTACGCAGGCCAGGGCAGTGAACCCGGTTCCTTTCAGATACTCGACGAGCTGTTTCAGTGTAGATTCCATGCTTCCAAATCGTCCGGGTCGAAGAATGCCTGTGATCCTAATCGTTTCGCCGACATCCCGGCAACATGACGCCAGCCTGAGCGGGGCCCGCGAATGAGCCTCCCTGGAGACCCCCATTGCACAACATATAGTCGGGAGAGACTCCTCCAGCGCCCCGGGTGGTGCCTCGCTGGCCCGGCCGCCAACCCTTATACTACCTGTTGCACACCCACCACAGAAGGAATCGACATATAGCCCATGGAAGAGACGACCAGAACCGCAGGAACCGCCATATACGACGAGAGCAGGGTCAAGACGCTCTCCTCCGTCGAGCACATCCGGCTCCGCACGGGCATGTACATCGGCAGGCTCGGTGACGGCAGCCACCCGGACGACGGCATCTACATACTCTTCAAGGAGATAGTGGACAATGCCGTGGACGAGTTCATCATGGGCCACGGCAGGCGCATCCAGATCAGATGCGACGCCGCTAGCTGCTCCGTGAGGGACTGGGGGAGGGGCATACCTTTCGGGAAGCTCGTGGAGTGCGTTTCGGTGATCAACACCGGGGCGAAGTACAACACGGACGTGTTCCAGTTCAGCGTGGGGCTCAACGGTGTAGGAACGAAGGCGGTCAACGCCCTGTCCGAGAGCTTCCGCGTCGTCAGCTACCGCGACGGTTCCTTCCAGGAGGTCCGCTTCGCCAGGGGGCGGCAGACGGGTTCCGACTCCGGCCCCACGACCGAGCGGAACGGCACTCTGGTCGAGTTCACCCCCGACGCGGAGGTCTTCCCCGGCTTCTCCTTCCGCGAGGATCTCCTGACGAACCGCGTCAGGCACTACTCGTACCTGAACGCCGGGCTGAAGGTGATCCTGAACGGCACCACCTTCTCATCCGATGAAGGGCTGAAGGAACTCCTCGCCGACGAGGCCGGCGAATCCACACTCTACTCCCCGCTGTACTTCCGCGATCAGACCCTCGAGTTCGCGTTCACCCACACCAACGACTTCGGCGAGAAGTACATGTCCTTCGCGAACGGGCAGTACACGAGCGCCGGCGGAACCCACCTCTCCGCCTTCAAGGAGGGCGTTCTGAAAGGCATCAACTCCTATGCCGGCAAGAACTACGCCCCCGAGGACGTCAGGGAGGGGATGATCGGGGTCGTCTCGGTAAGGCTCACCGATCCGGTATTCGAGTCCCAGACCAAGACGAGGCTGGGCAACACGGACATCAGGAGTCCCCTGGTCGGCAGGATCAAGGGCGAGATCGAGCAGCTCATGCACCGGAACCCGACCGTATCCGAGGCCATGCTGGCCAAGATCCAGATCAACATGAGCATCCGCACCGAGCTGCAGAGCGTCCGGAAGAAGGCCCGCGAGCGCGCCAGGAAGGTCGCCATACGGATTCCGAGCCTCAGGGACTGCCGGATCCATCTCGGAGACGACGACCCGAGGGCCGGGGAGAGCACGATCTTTCTCACCGAGGGCCTGAGCGCCTCCGGCAGCATAGTCGCCTGCCGGGACGTGAACACGCAGGCCGTGTTCTCGCTCCGCGGGAAGCCGCTCAACAGCTTCGGCCTCAAGCGGGACACCCTGTACGGCAACGAGGAGATGTACAACCTGATGCAGGCCCTCAACGTAGAGGGCGGAGTCGAGACGCTGCGGTACGCACGCATCGTACTCGCAACCGACGCCGACGTCGACGGAATGCACATCCGCAACCTCCTCCTCACGCTCTTCCTGCACTTCTTCGAGGGGCTGGTCCTCGACAACCGTCTCTTCATCCTCGAGACACCCCTCTTCAGGGTGCGCAACAAGCGCGAGACGGAGTACTGCTATTCCGAAAGCGAAAGGGACGAATCCGTCGCCAGGCTCGGGAAGGGTTGCGAGATAACCCGCTTCAAGGGGCTCGGCGAGATATCCCCGTCCGAGTTCGGCCGTTTCATCGGCCCGGACATGAGGCTTCTGCCGGTGACGATCTCGAGGATGAAGGAAGTCCCGGAGATGCTCGAGTTCTTCATGGGCAGGAACACCCCGGCCAGGCGCGACTTCATCATGGAGAACCTCAGGTGAGCGCCGATATCAGCCTCAGGGGTCTCTTCAACGACAACTTCCTCGAGTACGCCTCCTACGTCATCAAGGACAGGGCCATCCCGGATGCGGCCGACGGGCTGAAGCCCGTCCAGCGGAGAATACTCTGGAGCCTGAGGGAGCTGGACGACGGCAGGTTCAACAAGGTCGCCAACGTGATCGGCCACTGCATGCGGTACCATCCCCACGGCGACCAGTCGATAGGCGACGCGCTGGTGGCGCTGGCAAACCGGGGCTACTTCATCGACACCCAGGGCAACTTCGGCAACGACATCACGGGCGACCAGGCCTCCGCCCCGAGGTACATCGAGTGCCGTCTGACCGAACTCGCCCGCGACACCCTATTCGACGACAGGGTGACGCTCTTCTCCGAAAGCTACGACGGCCGCAACAGGGAACCCGTGCTGCTGCCCGCCAGAATCCCGGTCCTCCTCCTTCTCGGGGCGGAAGGCATAGCGGTCGGGATGTCCACCAAGATACTTCCACACAACTTCTGCGAGCTTCTCCACGCGATGATCGCCTGCATAAGGGGCAGAAGCTTCACCCTGTATCCGGACTTCCCCCAGGGAGGCAGCATAGACGCCTCCGGCTACGCCGACGGCGCAGGGAAGATCAGGAACAGGGCCACGATCGAGCGGAAGAAGGGGCAGAAGAAGCTGGTCATAAGCGAGATCCCCTGGGGGACCACCACCGAGAGCCTCATCGCCTCGATAGAGGCAGCCGCACGCAAGGGCAAGGTACGGGTGTCGTCGATCGACGACTTCACGTCCGGCAAGGTGGAGATCGAGCTGACGCTCTCCCGCGGCGGCGAGCCGGACGAGACCATCAAGCAGCTCTACGCTCACACCGACTGCGAGATGGTCTACTCGTCCAACATCGTCGTCATACGCGACGGCCGTCCCGTCGAGGAGTCCGTCTCCGGCCTCCTACGCTACTCGACGTCCCTGCTCCTGGAGATTCTGGAGAAGGAACTCCGGCTCGATCTCGAGGACCTGAACGCGAAGATCAGGTGGATGACGCTCGAGCAGATCTTCATCGAGAACCGCATCTACAAGGGCATCGAGGAGAAGAAGACCTTCGAGCATGTCCAGAAGGCCGTCCGCGACGGGATGGAACCGTTCCTGGACGGCGGCGGGGTTACGGATTCCGAGATCGACAGGCTGCTGGCCATAAAGATCAGGCGGATCTCCCGCTTCGACATTGAGGCCCACCGCAGCGAGATGGGGGAGGTCAGAACCAGGATCGACGGCATCATGGAGGATCTCGCCGACATGGACAGGTACGCCGTGTCCTGGCTTCAGGGCATCCTGAAGAAGTACGGCCGGAGCTATCCCAGGCTCACCAGGATAGAGACCTTCTCGGACATAGACGTGAAGGAGGTGAGCCTCCGCAACCTGAAGGTCTTCTACGACGCCCAGGCCGGGTACGTGGGCTCCGCCGTGAAGGGGGACATCTCGTTCGAAGCCTCCGAGTACGACAGGATCGCGGTATTCGAGAACACCGGCGCCTTCAGGATACTGCCAGTGGCCGAGAAGCACTTCATCGACGGGGGCGTGGCCTTCTGCGGGCTTCAGGACAAGGAGAGGGTCTTCACCGCCGTTTACCGCGACAGGCAGACAAGGGTGGCGTTCATCAAGCGATTCCGGGTGGAGAGCTTCATACTGGAGAAGGAGTACCGCTTCATCCCCGAGGATTCCGAGCTTCTGTATTTCTCGGACTCGCCCGGTGGCGCCGTCGAGGTGTGGTTCGAACGCAGGAAGCGGATGCGCACCTACAAGGAGGCGGTCGACATTTCCGGCATCCTCGTGAAGGGGGTTCACGCACGGGGCAACAGGCTCGGGGCCGGCAGGCCGGTTTCCAGCATCAAGATCCTCCCGCCCGCCGGAGACTCCGGGGCTGCCGGCGAGTCTGCAGCTTCACCGGCGGAGGCTCCCGCCGCGGCGGATAAGGCCCCGGGTCAGTGCAGCCCGGCCCCGGCCGAGAGCGGCGATTCTCCCGGGGATGCGGCCGGGGAACCGGAAGCGCCCCCCCCGCTTTCTATCGAAGAAGTGATGGAGAAGGCGGAGGCCCTGAGGCTCAAATCCCAGGAAACCCTGAAACTTGCTGGGCAGGAGTCTCAGAGAGACCTCTTCGAAGAAATCGGAAAGGAAACGTGACCATGTCTATCAAGAAGTACACCGCACAGTCCGTCATGGGGGAGGACTTCAGGACCGAGTGTACCGTCGACGGGGATCATGTCCTGATACTCGATCAGCCGCTGCCCATGGGAAACGACGAGGGGGCCAATCCGCTCTCGTATCAGCTCGTGGCGCTGGCTGGATGCATCTCGTCGATATCCAGGATCGTCGCGAACCAGAAGAGGCTGCCCCTGAAGGGGATCCGCGTCTCGGTCGAGGCGGAGATCGATACGGATTTCCTGCTGGGGCGGACCACGAACGGGCGCGCCGGATTCACCTCGATCTCTGCGAAGGTGGAGGTAGAGGCCGAGATGACGAGGGAGGAGAAGCAGGCCTTCCTGGACGAAGTCGACAGGCGATGCCCGATCTCCGACGTTCTCATGACTGGTACCAGGGTGGCTGTCAGCCTGGCCTGATGCAATCCCGGAACGACAGAGGGGCCGCCCGCGGGCGGCCCCTCTCCGTAATGGAGCCTTCTCAGATGGATGCGGTCAGGGACACTCCGCCCCAGAAGTTGGTGTCGTCCTCGTAGAGCTCCTTGATCTCCTCGTCGAGCATCATCGAGTAGTGCAGCGCCGGAGTGAGCTTCACAACCGGGCCTATTCCGACAGGAGCCGCCAGCCCGAGGGTCAGATCGGTCATGGCAGGCTTGTCCACGCCGAAGTTGTAGTTGTTGTGGACCTTGTTCCCCCAGCCGAGGTTCGCCGTGAGCGCCGGCGTCATCGAGATCGCGGGGGCGAGGCTCATGCTGCAGAGGTCCTGGGAGCCGGAGACGCTGACGTACATCCCCTCGGACTCCTTGATGCCCTGGTAGATCGTCACCGTCGGCGAGAAGGGCACCTTTGCATATCCGGTCAGATAGAGTTCCGCGGAGGATTCGACCTCGGTGTTGGGGTAGTCGTAGTAGCCCACGCCGATGCCGACGCCCGCCAGCAGCAGGTCGATCTCGTATCCAAGGTAGTAGTCGATCTCAGTGAAGACACCCATCCTGTCGTCTTCCTCCGTCAGCTCGTTGACGTCCGTCATCTCCACGTTGCCCCAGACACCCGCCGTCAAGCCGGTGAGGGAGAGGAACAGCGACGGCTGGAGCACGCTTTCCTCGTCGCAGGGGAGGCCTCTCCAGACATACTTGCTGTTCCAGGTGACGTCGGCGGTGACGGAGAAGGGAAGGATGCCGGCCGAAGCCTGCAGGAAGAGCGCGGAAACAATCAGGATTACAAGATATCTCATCGCAACCTCCGATCCGGGATTGTTCGCGCCCCGCGTCGCGCGGGAGCGCAGCGGACACCGATGCCCTAGAACCGGCCGACCGGTTCGTCGAGGAAGCTCAGCTCGTCATCCTCCGTCTTCACTCCGGCGGCCTCGAGGTTCCGTCTGAGCCTGGCGAGGGCAGGCTCGTACGGCGGGGGATTGAAGGGATTCCCCGTTATCATCTCGTAAAGCTGAACGTATCTGGCCGAAAGCTCCACCACGAGTTCCTCGGGTGCCGCAGGCAGGGGCTCCTCGCCGTAGGGATCGCAGTTCTGCACGAACCACAGGCGCAGGAACTCCTTGTCGATGTTCTCGGGCTCCTGGTTCCTCAGGAAGCGCTCCTCGTAAGTTCCGGAAAGCCAGTATCTCGAGGAGTCGGGCGTATGAAGCTCGTCCACCAGGGTGAGCCTGCCGTCCTGATCGACGCCTATCTCGTACTTTGTATCTACGAGGATCAGCCCGTGTTCGGCGGCGATCTCCTGGCCCCGTCTGAACAGTTCCAGGACTATGTCGGAGACCTCGTCCCACTGGCCGCGCGTCATGAGCTGCCTGGAGACGATCTGCGACGGAGTGACGGATTCGTCGTGCTTGTCGCTCTTAGTGGTGGGAGTGATGATGGGCCTCTCGAACCTCTGGTTCTTGAACATGCCGTCCGGCAGTCTGTTGCCGCAGATCTCCCTGGCCCCGGAGTTGTACAGGGTCCAGGCTGAAGTGTTCGTGGAACCCGTGAGATAGCCTCTTACGATGAACTCGACCTGGAAGACCCTGCATTTCCTGGCGAAGATCGCGGCGGGATCCGGCATCGATATGAAGTGGTTCGGGATCAGATCCTTCGTCCTGTCGAACCACCAGGCGGATACCTGATTCAGTATCTGTCCCTTGAACGGGATCGAGGCCAGAACCCGGTCGAAGGCGCTCTGCCTGTCTGTGGTGATGATGAGCAGGCGGTCGTCGAGATCGTAGACGTCCCTGACCTTGCCCTTCGAGAGCCTGCCGATCCCGAGGTCGGATGTATCGGTCAGGCAGTTGCCCAGTGACTCCCTTATCGTATCCCTGTCCATCGGAAACCCCCGTCGGCCGCTCCGGGCCGCCCTCCCTCGCTGCGCGCCACCCCTCCAGGGTGGGAGCCGGATCGATTCCTGTCATGCAATTCTACCAAACGGACGCATCATGCTCAAGCGCGGGCCGGACTGTGTGGTGTACCCCTGCGTCGTCCCGTCTGGTATGTTCCTGTTTTCCTCCCCCGTTCCGGGGAGTTCCGGCAAGCCGATCGAAAGGAACACCGATGAGCGCCTCCAAACGCGACATAACCTGGCACGATCACGCAATAGGCAGAGCGGAGCGGGAAAGCCTGCTCGGCAGCAGGGGAGTCACAGTATGGATGACCGGCCTGCCTTCCTCGGGAAAATCCACGATCGCCGACTACGCATCGAGGATGCTCCACGCCTCCGGCCTCTACTCGATCGTGCTCGACGGTGACAACATCCGCCACGGGCTGAACAGCGACCTGGGCTTCTCCCCCGAGGACCGCACGGAGAACATCCGTCGCATAGGAGAGGTGGCCAAGCTCCTCACCGCCTCCGGGATCATCAACTTCGTCGCCTTCATCAGCCCGTACCGGGCCGACAGGGCGGCCGCGAGGGCCATGCAGGCCGAAGGCGACTTCATCGAAGTCTTCGTCGATGCGTCCGTGGAGGTCGCGGAGACTCGCGATCCGAAGGGCCTGTACAAAAAGGCCCGGGCCGGAGAGATCAAGCAGTTTACCGGCATCTCCGCCCCGTACGAGGCTCCTGAGTCGCCGGAACTCCACCTCGACACCGTATCGGAGGATGCCGCCGCCTGCGCCGGAAGGATCATCGAGCTGCTGGGCAGGAAGGGCATCACAGGCACGCGGTAGCCTCCGTTGAGCATCATGGGAACCCTGTCCGGGCTCTTCTCCGGAAGGGGTCCGGACCGACTCGGGGTGGAAGAGCGACGAGTCTTCAGGCTCCACCTGCTGTCCACCCTGGCCGCCGCCGTGGTCTCCGGCGTCACTCTCAACAGCGAGTACATCGCCGCGAACGGCCTTCATGCATCGGCCTGGCAGGTCACCCTGCTCGTCATCGCATGGCCCGTCAGCAAATTCCTGTCGGTCGTGGTCAACTCCTTCGTGGAGCGCCGCGGCTGCTACAGGGCTGCGGTTATCGCGGCCGGATTCCTGCGCCTGCCCATCGCCCTCATGAGCGTCTCGAAGGACGTGAATCTCATGCTCGTCCTGATAGCCTGCTTCTCGGCGGCGGACGGCGTGATGGTGCCCGTGCTCAACGCGATCCTACGCGAGAAGTATGCCGAAGGCAGGAGAGGGTTTCTCTTCGGCACCGCCCTCAGCGTCTTCACGTTCTTCAGCCTGCCGGCCGCATTCCTGGCGGGCAGGCTGCTCGATGCCGATTTCATGGTCTACCGGCTGCTCTTCGTGCTCATGGCTGCGGCGGGCTTCATCCATGCGATGATCTTCGCGGGGATGACCCGGGGGATGCCCGTCAAGACGGACGCCGACACCGGCACCCGACTTCTCCGCGAACTGTGGAGGGTCTTCTCGAAGGACAGGCAGTTCGCTCTGTTCGAGAGTTACTTCATGATTTACGGCTTCGCGTTCATGATGATCCTCCCCGCGATCCCCTTCTTCGCCCGCGACGTGCTGGGGCTGCGCTACGAGCAGTACGCGTTCGCGAAAGGCGTGCTGGCGCAGATCGGCATCCTCTTCCTCAGCCCGTTAATGGGGACGAGGCTGGAGAAGCTCCATCCCTTCAGGTTCACCGGAATCATCTGCATCGTACTGGCGGTCTACCCGCTCCTGATCGCGACGGGCGGCCTCTTCCGCTCCGCCGGGATTCCGCTCTTCTACGCGGCTTTCGCCGTCTACTCGATAGCGATGGCGGGGATAAACATCTCCTGGAACATGTCCAGCCTGCACTTCGCCCCTCCCGGACAGGCCGCCACCTACCAGGGTCTCCACGTGACGCTTACTTCCGTGCGCGGGCTCCTCGCCCCGCTCCTCGGCAACGCGATACTCCTCAACTGCGGTCTGGCCAGCACCTTCCTCGTCTCCGCCGGGTTCTTCGCCCTGGCCGGGCTCCTCTTCCTCAGGAGGGGCTCGTTGAGCGGAAGCGGATCCGAGGCGCTCCACCAGCCTTCCCCGGAGGTGAACATTCTGGAGCAGGATCAGAGGGAAAGCTACGTTCCGACTGCCGGCGGCATGCATGGATCGGAGTAAAGGCATGGAGACGAAGGAAGGCATGAGAGTATGGCTCGCGACCGAGGACTATCCACCGAAGCTGGGCGGCCTGTCCAGGTGGAGTGCGATGTACGCGGAGACGCTCCGGGGTCTCGGCGCGTCCGTGACGGTTCTGGCGAGGCGGCCGCGGAAGGGCGGCCGGTCCCCGCGGCCCGGTGTGATCCCGATAGGCGGCCGTGGATACAACTCGCTGCGGCATCTGTATTTCAGATCGGCTGTCCGGAGTCTGGCCGGGACGGAGGGCTGGCCCGACCTTATCCTTTGTTCGACATGGAGACCTGCCGAGGGAGCGCTGCTGGCCCGTCCGGCCTGTCCCGTCGCGGCGGCGGTGCAGGGGCTCGAACTGTTCACGCGCTACAACCCGATCCTGGAACTCAGGCGGAAGGTCGTGCTCTCCCGCCTGTCGCTCGCCGCTGCAGGCAGCCGCTTCACCGCGCGCAGGCTCGCGAAGCAGGTTCCCCGCACCACGATCCATGTCGGGGTGAACGGAGTGGATACCGGGCTGTTCACGCCTGAAGGCCCGGAAGCCGGCAGGGAGTACCCGCTCCAGATGATCTCGGTAGGCAGGCTCGTGCCAAAGAAGGGATTCGACATGGTCATCGAAGCCCTGGGCGCGGCTTTGGCCTCCGGCGTGGATGCTGGGCTGTGGATAGTCGGCAGCGGGCCGCTGGAGGACAGTCTGCGCAGGAAGGCATCGATCCACGGCGGGAGGGTGAGATTCCTCGGCGAGGTCGACGATGCCGCCCTGGCATCGCTCTATCGCTCGGCCGACCTGTTCGTGTCGCCCTGCATGTCGAACGAGGCGACAGGCGACGTGGAGGGCTTCGGCCTCACGTTCATCGAGGCCTCCGCCTGCGGCACGGCGGTTGCCGGCCTTGCGGAGGGCGGCGTCACCGACGCCGTCGAAGATGGTGTCTCCGGCATCCTGACGGACCGTGCCGGGTTCGTTCCGGCCGTCGCGTCGCTCTGCAGAGAACCGGCAAGGCTTGCGGCTCTCGGGAGAGCCGGCCGGGAATGCGCCGAGAGGGATTTCGACATCCGGCGCGTGGTCCAGTCTCTTTTGGATTCGATACCACACGGGCCGAAGCCCGGTCGCCGTATGCAGGATCATATCCCGGGCTGAACCGTCACCGGCCGCCCCGTCGCATTCCGGGGCGATCTCGATGTCGTCCGGGAGGGATCGGCGTGATGTCCCGGATTGTCGAGATGTGATCCGCCTCTATTCGAGCAGTCGCAATAGCTCTGCCTGGAGCGCCGCTGCGCCGACCTGTGCGCGAATCGTCTCCGCCAGCCGCGCCTTGCAGGCCGGCTGCCTGGCTGCGAGAACGGCGACCGCCCTACGCAACACGGCCGGCCGTCGTTGCAGGTTATGCACCAGCACCTTCAACCGCGTACCGTGCGGGTCGAGCGCGGGCGTGACCAGCTCGTGGATGTGCTCCGCGGCCCACTCCGGCTCCTCGTCCGCCAGCGCAGCCAGTACATGGATGCCGTACACCGGATCGCGGGACATGGTTTTCCGGAAGTGTGTCCCGCGTGAACCGCTTGCGCGATCCGCGACAAGCTGAATCAGATCGCTTCCGCGATCCACGCCGGGCGGGTCGAGCGGGCCGCGCAGCCCCTTGAACAGGTTCCAGTGCTGCTCCACCAGATCGAGCAGGCGTTCCGGATCGGCCATGCGCGGGTTGCCGCAGAGCAGGCGCACGGCCTCGGCGCGCACCTGCGGGTCGGCATGGGTCAGAGCCGCGTGGATGGCGGCGGTAAGCCGGGTGCGCTCATCGGCGGGCAGGGCGTGCCACGCACGTGCCAGCCAGTCGCCGGGTGCGCTGTCCTCGCGGCCACGGTATCTGCCGGTGGCGAGTTGGTCGGCGACCAGCCTGGTCAGGTCGCCGGTGAACTCCATGCCTTCAAACGCGATCAAAGTTGTGTCTTCCCATAAGCGTTTCTGAAGAGTAAAAAATGCCGATCCCGCTTCGATCCTTCAGGAAATATGGAAAAACCGGCGGCGACAAAGTGGATGTTTTCACGAGTCGGAGGTTCGACGGCATCATATTAGGTATTGGTGTAAGTAAAAAGAACCACTCAGAGTCACATTCGGTAAGATCCCCGGGGCGGTCCGGCCTTCATATTCTCTGTATCTATGCGTGTAGTAAACCGTTCCGGTCAACCCGCGGTGCTGAGCGCAATGTTGCGACGAACAACCGCCCCTCGCGCCGTGGCGTTCCCACCCCGCTCGTTCGGACATTGCCGGTTTCGTCGACGAACAATGCATGGCTCTCGATAGGGGGTTTTCACCGATAATGAGAAGGGGCCGCCAGGAGACGGCCCCTGACTGATATCAGACCGGTCTAGAAGTAGATGCCTGCCATGGCGGAGAGCCACCACTGGTCATCCTGGTCCGTGTTGATCCAGTGGAGCTTGCCTGCGAGTTCCAGTTTCTTGCCGCCCATCGGGATTACGGTTCCAAGGGTGCCGTACACACCGAAGTCGCTCTCGCTTTCCGACTCTTCACCTGCCGGGGTATCCCAGCTAACGCTGAACATGTCGAGTTCGAGACCGCCGCCGTAGAACAAGCCTCCACCGTATGTTCTCAGACCGGCGTTGAGCGGGATCATGTGGGCGGAAAAGCCATCGATGTCGTTCTCCGGCTGGAGGAAGACGTAGCTCGCGCTCGCCTCGATGGCGAACAGCGGCATGTGCATCAGGAACTGTCCGCCCAGCATCGGACTGAGGTTGTAGACATCGCCGGCGTCGCCGGTCGGGATGTAGAAGCCGCCGTGGAGTCCGAACTCGGAGTAGTCGGCGAAAGCGGAGACGGTTGCGATGATGGCGATCACTACGGCAAGTTTCATTTCATCCTCCTGCCGGCCGGTCGGACCCGGCCTGTACGCTCCGGAAGCCCGGCAGCCCCGGAAACTCCCTCAGGTCAGTGATCTGTGCGATCCTCCGGCCGTCGGGTGCGAACCTTCCGTCGGATCTGAAGTAAACAAAATCGATCCCTGCAGCTTCGGCTCCAGCCATGTCGCTTGCCGCTCCGTCCCCTATGACCACGGCGGTGTCCTTCGGGCGCGACAGAAGTCTGAGGGCCTTCTCGAAGATAGCAGGATCCGGCTTCGCCGTCCCAATCTCGCAGCTTATCACGATCGCGTCGAAGTACTGCATCAGCCCGGCGCCCTCCATCCTGGCGCGCTGCACGGGACCCGGGCCGTTCGACACGGCGGCGATCCTGGAGGTGTTCCTGACAGCCTTGAGCGTCTCCACGGCGCCGTCGATCGTCTGGAACTGGGATGCGAGGGCGAGGAAGTAGGAGTCGAGGAACTCGGGGCAGAACACCGTTCCGGAGAGAGGGAAGGTCGCGCAGACGGCCTCGTCGCTTATGCCGGGTGCGCCCGGCCTGCAGGCCTCGACCGCCTGGACCGGGTCGGAGTTCAGAAAGCCCAGCAGCGAACTGCGGAGGTCTTCGTCGATCTCGATTCCGAGATCGAGACAGCAGTCGTACAGAGCGCCCCTCTGGGCGGCGGCGTAGTCGAGCAGAGTTCCATCCAGGTCGAAAAGAACGGAATCCCACACGGCGGCACCCCTCCTCTAAGCGGGGAGCAAGGCATCAAGGCTCCGGAGGAACCCGTCGCTCCACGGGTTCATTATATACTAATGTACGGTGGAATGGCATCAAGACGACATGGATGGTGGTGGCCCAATGGCAGAAAACGATGGCGAAGGAAGCTGGGTATCCAGGGTTGTCCGCCCTTCTGAGAACGAAAAGTATCTGGAGGACGGCCGCGACTTCGTAGATGTCGAGCTGATCGAGAGGGAACTGGCGGAGAACTCCAGGCCGGATCCCGCAAGAATCAGGGACATCGTCGCTAAGTCGCTCTCACTCGCCAGGCTCGATCCCTCCGAGACCGCTGCGCTTCTTCAGTGCGGCGACGATGATCTCTGGCAGGAGATGTACGAGGCCGGGCTGAAGGTGAAGCAGTCCGTCTACGGGCGCAGGATAGTCTTCTTCGCCCCGCTCTACGTCTCCAACTACTGCATCAACAACTGCGAATACTGCGGATTCCGCACCTCCAACAGGGAGATAGTCCGATCGAGCCTCACGGACGAACAGCTCCGCGAGGAGATCCTCGCCCTGATCAGAAAGGGCCACAAGCGCCTGGTGATGGCTTACGGCGAGCATCCCCGCTCGGGGGCCGACTTCATAGCCCACACCATCCGACTGGCCTATTCCGTGAAGGAGAACGGCGGGGAGATACGCAGGGTCAACGTGAATGCAGCGCCTCTCTGCGTCGAGGACTACAGGAAGCTCAAGGAGGTGGGGATCGGAACCTATCAGGTCTTCCAGGAGACCTACCATCCCGCGACCTACAGGAAGCTCCACCCGGCCGACACGGTGAAGGGCGACATGAGATGGCGGCTCTACGCCCTCCACAGGGCCCAGGAGGCTGGCATCGACGACGTCGCGATAGGCGCGCTCTTCGGTCTCTACGACTACAGGTTCGAGGTCATGGCTCTCCTTCTCCACACGATGAGCCTCGAGAAGTACTTCGGCGGCGTGGGGCCGCACACCATCAGCTTCCCTCGACTGGAACCGGCGCTCAACACTCCGTACACGGAGAATCCGGCTCACCGGGTCAGCGACGAGCAGTTCAAGAAGCTCGTTACCGTGCTGAGGCTCTCGGTGCCTTACACCGGCTTGATCCTGACGGCGCGCGAACCCGCGAAGGTCCGCCGGGAGGTCATCCCTGTGGGCGTCACCCAGCTCGACGCCGGCTCGAACATCGGCATCGGCGGCTACTCGTCGGGGGCGGTCAGGGGGGAGAAGCAGCAGTTCATGCTGTCCGACCCCAGGACGCTCGACGAGGTGGTGAGCGAACTCGTCGACATGGGCATGATCACGAGCTTCTGCACCGCCGACTACAGGTGCGGGCGCACCGGCGGCTGCTTCATGGGCTTCTCCAAGAGCGGGAAGATCCAGGGCTTCTGCATGCCCAACGCCGTCCTGACCTTCGCCGAGTACCTGCTGGACTACGCCTCGCCCGAAACGAGGGAGAAGGGCTGGGTGCTCCTCGAGAAGGAGCTGGAGGCCATCCCCGAAGACGGGCCTCGCGAGATCGTGGCGGACTATCTCGAGCGCATCAAGGCGGGGGAGAGGGACCTCTACCTGTGAGCACGCCGTCCCGTGAGGTGATGGATCGTGCGGCGGCGCTGCTCGAGCACGACCACCCCGGGCTTCACGTCAGATTCGTCCGGGTGATGGGCAGGAGGCTGTCCCACATGGCTGGAACGGCCTCGCCCGAACCCGGCCCGCAGGTGCTGGTGAACCTTGACGACGACCTCGCGGCCGTGCTGTCCGGCAGAATACCCCTGGAGGGGGAGGAGCTGGAGGTCGCCGTCAGGTCCGCTCTCGGGAGTGCCGCTTCCTAGACGCCGTCCAGGGCGGCGGACACCACGCCGGGGTCGGCGGTCGAGGGCAGCGTGACCCTCATCGCCTGGTCCGACTCCATCGCACGCGAAACCGCGAACACGGCTCCGGGGTTCCTGGCCCATGCCCGTCTGGCAAGGCCGTTGGCCACGTCCCACGAAAGCATGGAGGAAGCCCTGCGCGATGCCTCCGGCGATCCATCCAGGAGCAGGCCGAACCCGCCATTGACCACCTCGCCCCAGCCCACGCCGCCGCCGTTGTGCAGCGAGACCCAGGTTGCACCCCTGAAGGAGTCGCCGATCACGTTCTGAACGGCCATGTCGGCCGTGAACGAGCTGCCGTCCCTTATGTTGGCCGTCTCCCTGTAGGGCGAATCCGTCCCCGAGACGTCGTGATGGTCCCTTCCCAGCACTACCGGGCCGGAGATGGCTCCCCGGGCCACGGCGTCGTTGAAGGCCAGCGCGATCCTGATCCTGCCGGGGTGGTCGGCGTAGAGGATTCTGGCCTTCGACCCCACCACCAGTCTGTTCTCCCTGGCCTGCCTGATCCACAGCAGGTTGTCCAGTAGCTGCTGCCTGGTCTCCTGAGGGGATTCCTTCGCCATCGACTCCAGTACCTCGCCCGCTATCCTGTCCGTGGCATCCAAGTCGCTGTCGCTTCCCGAGCAGCAGACCCAGCGGAACGGGCCGAAGCCGTAGTCGAAGCAGACCGGGCCCATGATGTCCTCGACGTAGGAGGGGTACGCAAAGGAGCCGTCCTCCCTCAGGATGCTCTCCGCACCGGCCCTGGAGGCTTCCAGAAGGAAGGCGTTGCCGTAGTCCCAGAACGACATTCCGCGCCCGGCTATGGCGTTGATGGCGGCCACCTGCCTGCGCAGCGATTCCCCGACGGCCTCCCTGAATCCGTCGGGATCGGCGGTCATCATTCTGTTGGACTCATCGAGGGATAGTCCGGCCGGGTAGTAGCCTCCGGTGTAGGGGGCGTGCAGGGAAGTCTGGTCGCTTCCGAGATCTACCGGGGTGCCCTCGGCCGCCAGCCTCTCCCAGAGATCGACCACGTTGCCGAGGTAGCCCAGGGAAAGGGCTTCGCCCGACGCCCTAGCCTTCTCCATCCGGGAAAGGATCCTGTCGAGGTCGTCGTCCGACTCCATCAGCCAGCCCTGTTCCTGCCTCTTCCGCAGGGCGGCCGGGTTAACCTCCGCCACGACGCATACGGCGCCGGCTATCACTGCAGCCTTGGCCTGGGCGCCGCTCATACCTCCGAGGCCGGATGTCACGAACACTTTGCCGGAAAGGTTCCTGCCCGGTTCGAGCCCGAGATAGAGGCGTCCGGCGTTGAGCAGCGTGATGGTGGTGCCGTGGACAATGCCCTGGGGGCCTATGTACATGAAGCTGCCCGCGGTCATCTGGCCGTAGGACGTCACGCCGAGAGCCGACATCCTGTCGTAGTCGGCCTTCGATGAGTAGTTCGGTATCACCATCCCGTTCGTAACGACCACCCTCGGCGCATCGGGATGCGACGGGAAGAGACCCATGGGATGCCCCGAATAGAGCGCGAGGGTCTGGCTGTCCGTCATCTCCGAGAGGTACTTCATCGTGAGAAGGTACTGGGCCCAGTTCTGGAAAACCGTCCCGTTCCCGCCGTATGTCACGAGTTCGTAGGGATGCTGCGCCACCGCCGGGTCGAGGTTGTTCTGTATCATCAGCATGATGGCTGCGGCCTGGCGGCACCTGGCCGGATACTCGCCGATCGGCCGGGCCTTCATCTCGTAGGAGGGCCTGAAACGGCGCATGTAGATCCGCCCGTCCGTGGCCAGCTCGCGGGCGAACTCCGGCGCGAGGCGGGCGTGCCACTCCGCCGGGAAGTAGCGCAGCGCGTTCGAGAGCGCCAGCTCCCGGCCCCTCCTGTCGAGTACTCCAGGCCTGGCGGGAGCGTGGCTGATACCCGGGGCCTCGGGGGGCATATCGGGGATGGACTGCGGGATGCCCTGTTTTACTGCCTCTGCGAATGTAGTCATGGCGAACCCCTCTATGAAAAGATGAAGGACTGTTGTTCCGCTGCAATCACCTTATCCTAACTGCCGGAGCGGCTGCCGGACCAGCGGTGCCGGCCTAGGTCTGGCTTGAGATGCTTGAGTTGCACTAGTAACTCTATGTAGGACAAATAGATGACTGTTTTGCACTTCTTTTGGATTACATATCAAATACATTAGAATCACAACAATCCATATGTAAATCAGATCTCGCCCGGATCATCCCAGTCCTTAGTACCATCTCATGGGATGAGGAATCGGGCATTTCCAATGGGATCGTCATTACCGACCAAGCCATCTCTCGACGAGAGACAATGCGTGATAATGCACTCAGTAGTCTCATCGATCACGATCAATCAGGCAAAGTCAATGGGAAGTATGGACGCACGCCGTTAACCTGATTCCCCCTCTGTACCGGGTGTCTTGCTATCGGACATGGGATGGAGTTACGCGCAGTCCCGCTGCAAGGTTGACAACCGTGGCCGATAACGGCAAGATGGATAATTGAAGACAACGTACTGGAATCGAGTAGCGTGGCAACTCCCGAGAACCTGCGAATGTAACTGACAAGGGAGCCTGAGAAGAGGCAAGAGAAGGCCGCCTGGATGCTTTGTGGCGTTGCCGGCCGGTTTACCAGCCGAGCCTTGAAGGGTGGGCGGTGACGCTCCTTCTGCGATCATCAAAGAAAGGCAGCTTCCGGAGGAGGCGTGGAGGATAGCCAGCAAGCTGAGTTTGGTCCAGATTGTAAAAACGATCTGATGGTAGGGAGGACCCGTTATGAGTGACTCGGATGACAGTCATAGTCGCCCGGACATGATCCGGGAATCGGCCAGTGAAAGAACTGAAGACCACCCTGCACCGCGACGCCTGAGCCACGCGGCTCGTAACGTGAACGGCTGCCTCCGAGCATAACCCGCCGATTCACCTCCGACCGCGCTGTGCTCCAGTCCCGGTCGAAACGGAGGTGAATCATGAAGAACAAGGATCTGCTCCTCGTCCCCGATCTGCGCGAGATGCTCGCCGCCGATGATTCTGAAGCCTTGAGATCCTTTTGCGAATCCGGGCACCCCGCCGTAATCGCGGAATTCATATCCGACATGTCCGGCCAGGAAGCCTGGACCGTACTGCTGCATGCGGTTCCTGCCCTTCGCTCCGAAATCTTCAGCCATCTCGACGAAGACCTGCAGGTGGAAATCATCGGAAGTCTGCGCCGTGAAGAGGTTGCGCGACTGCTGGCCGAGATGTCGCCGGATGACCGTGCCGACCTGTTCAAGCAACTACCCGAAGACCTCCGGGAATCAGTCCTGCCGGCGCTGGCTCAGGCTGAAAGGGAGGACATCCGCCGCTTGTCGTCATACAGTGAGGGTACCGCCGGGGCGGTCATGACATCCGACTATGCCTCGCTGGCTCCGCATCTTACGGCCTTCCAGGCCATAGAGCGCCTGAGGGAGGTCGCCCCCGACAAGGAGACGATCTATTACGCATATGTCGTGGACGACCGCCGGAAGCTCCTCGGATTCGTATCGCTCAAGGATTTGATAATTGCCCGGCGGGAGGCGCGGGTAAGCGACATCATGCATGGCGAGGTCATCTTTTCCCGGGTCGAGGATGACCAGGAGGATGCGGCCCGAAAGATCCAGAAATACGACCTGATCGCCCTGCCGGTGCTCGACGGCGACGATGCCCTGGTGGGCATCATCACCTACGACGACGCCATCGACGTCATCACCCAGGAACACACCGAGGACATGGAAAAGTTCATGGCCATCGCGGGCAGCCATGAGGCCGGCGTCTACCTCAAAACCTCCGCCTGGGTGCATTTCAAGAACAGGGCTTACTGGATCGTGGGTCTCGCGGCGCTCGGCCTCGTGTCGGGCGTCATCATCCACCGCTTCGAGGCCACCTTGATGAAGCTGCTGATTCTGGCGCTCTACATGCCCATGCTGGCGGACACCGGCGGCAACACGGGCAGTCAGTCGGCCACAGTGGTCGTCCGCGCCCTGGCCCTGGGTGAAATCACCCCCAGGGATGTCGCCAGGGTGTTGTTCAAGGAGTTCAAGATCTCCGTCCTGCTGGCGGTGATTCTCGGCGTGATCTCCTGGGGCAAGGTGATGTTCCTGTCGCAGGGGGCGGAAATACCTGCCGGGTTTTCACTAGCCAGAATCGGTGGGGCCATCGCCATCGCACTCGGATTGCAGGTGGTGACGGCTACGTTGATAGGGGCGCTGCTGCCCCTCGGTGCTGCCAGGATGAAATGGGATCCGGCGGTGGTGGCCAGCCCGGCCCTGACCACCATCGTGGACATCACCGGATTGCTGATCTATTTCACCACCGCAAGATTGCTGCTGGGCGTATGACGGCATCCGGCCCAGCCCTGGCTTGAGATGATCGAAATGCATTCGTATCTTGAAGCGCGCCAACGATAAAGGATATGTTTCACGCTCCGGCGCGGGATGAGATGAATAGAATCCGCGTTCTGGAGCCGTGTAACGTATAGCAACTCCCGAGCGCATGGAAACTGCTCATGCTCGGTAAACCCTCATTGTGTCGGGATTGCTCAGATCCCAGGGGCACTTCATTCATGACGGATTCGTCCGCCGGGCCGGGATGCGTTGAACGACCATTCCATGAGCCGGGATCGTTCGATCCCGGCTCGCTGGAATCGGTCATTGAAGGCCTTCCCGTGTTCCCGATTCTTATGAATAACACACCGTTCGGCATGCGAACCTGACCGCGAGCCTCATGCGGCCGGAAATGTGCGCTCCGGCGCAGTATGGAGTATTTTCAGTCAGACGGCAGCCTCCTGCTCTTTGCCTGGTTGTTCCCACCATGGATCGGAGGGGTTGATGGATGTCGGGAATGGTGTGCTGGCGGGGTTCATCGCATGGTTCGTCGTCAGGTTCCTTCTTATGGGCTTCTTCACAGTCGCTCCCAACCAGAGGGCCGTCAAGACGGTCTTCGGGCGGGCCAGGCGGCTTGGCAAGCTGACCACTCTCGACGACGTCATCGCTGAATCCCTGCGGGACACGGAGAAGGAGCGCTACTGCTATCCGCAGCTCAAGGTGATCATGCCGGGCGGTCCCTACTTCAAGTGGCCGTGGGAGAAGGTGCACAAGGTCTCGGTTGCGACCGAGACGGTCAACATGGCCTTCGACCCCGAGTCCCCGTCCGCCAACCATAACGGCACGGTGCTCGAGGCCGTCACCAAGGACCAGCTCAACACCGGCCTCACCGGCCAGATCCGCTACCAGGTCTCCGAGCGCAACCTGTACGCCTACATCTTCGGAGTGAGGAATCCCATAGCCCACGTGATGGGCTACTTCGTCTCCGTCCTGCGCGAGAGGATCGCCACATTCGAGGCCCCCGAAAAGGCGGCGGCGGACGCCGAGTCAGGCCCGGCCTCGGTCGAGGGCATCTCGATCAACGATCTTCGCAAGAACCTGCGTGACCTGAACGAACACATGGACAAGGAGTGCCGCTGCTCGCAGGCCCGGTACGGCATCCTTCTCGACGCCTCGCTGATCACAGGCATAGATCCACCTCCCGAGGTCGAGTCGGCGCTTGCCGCGATCAACACCGCCCACAACCAGGTCTCCTCGGACATAAGCCTGGCCCGGGCCGCCGCCGATCAGCGGATCGTCGAGTCGAAACGGGCAGTCGAGATAGAGACCCTCAAGGCGGAGGCGGATGTCGAACCTCTGAAGCGGCTGGCCGCCCAGCTCGCGGCATTGAAGCAGAGCGGCACGGGTGTGATCGAGGGATACCTTCGTACGGTTCGGCTGGCGCTGCTGTCACGGGCGGGGCGCATGATCACGGAGGTGAAGCCGTGATTGTAGCTGCAGTCACGTTTTTCGCGCTCCTCATCGGAATCCCCATACTTCTCTGGTTCGCCAGACTCCTCGGTGTCTACACGATAGTCAACGAAAAACGCTGTCATGTATACGTGCTCTTCGGCAACGTGATCGGAACCATCGACACGCCGGGATTGTACTTCCTCTGGGGCAGGCTCGGCTGGAGGGCGCTTCTGGTCAACTGGCTGGGCCGCTGCTACAAGACCGACATGCGGCTCGACCAGCAGTATCTCCGGAGCCAGCCGGTCAATTCAGAAGAGGGCGCCCCGATGGGCATCGGGATCTGGTTCGAGATGTTCATAAGCGATCCCGTCGCCTATCTTTTCAAGAACACCAACCCGCGGGGCTCGCTGGCCGCGAACGTAAGCAACTCTACGGTCCGCTGTCTGAGCAACCTCCCCCTGGCCAGGATGCTCGTCGATCGTCATCCCATGAGCAGGACGGTGAGAGACGAGGTCACCCCCAAGTCCAACGAGTGGGGTTACAGGCTGGGCTCCGTCTACATCCGGAAGGTTCACTTCCGCGACCCGGAGATGATCTCGCAGATCGAGAGCAAGGTCGTAAACCGTCTCCGTCAGGTGACGGCCGCCATCAAGCAGGACGGCGCCAACCAGGTCAGCATCATCAGGAACACCGCGGAAAGGCTCGCCGCCGTCGAGTTCGGCAAGGCCGCCGCAGTCAGGCCCGAGATCGTGGGCGGGGCGATGGCCGAGATCAGCAGGGACGGCGAAGTGGCGGATGCGATGTTCGAGATCCTGGAGACTGAAAGGATTGTAGAGGGAGAGAGCGATCTAACGCTACTGAGACTGTCCGATCGCGCTCTGATCGCCGATCTGATCGCCGCCCGTGGAGAAAGCTCCCCTCGGCCGCCCGAGCCTGGAGCCGGGCACGGTCGTTATCAGTAAGCAAGGCCGTCCGGGATCGAAGACGGGCATGCGATCCGGGAGCCTGCCGGCTGTACCACCGCCTCCGCCGCCAGCCACTATGGAGGCGGTGGGCGCATGGCACGCACCTTCACCGGTCGCGCATGAGCAATCCGCATGACCAGATTCCGTGGAGGGATTGACCATCGGTCATCATGTGGCTACAATGTAATTATGCCGGCGTGATGGAGGTGGTCTGTGAGAGTCAGCATCGTTCGTATAGGGAACTCGCGGGGGATTCGAATCCCCAAGGTGGTGCTGGAGCAAACACAGCTCGAGGGGGAGGTCGAGCTTGAGGTGAGGGATCGGGAGATCCTGATACGACCGGTTCCCAGGCCTCGTCAGGATTGGGCTCGGGAGTTCGAGGCGATGGCGAAGGAAGGAGATGACGGGCTGCTGGACGGTTCTTCCATTGACCAGACTTCCTGGGACAAGGAAGAATGGCAATGGGAGTAGAGCGATTCGATATTTTCCTGGTGAATCTGGACCCTACCGTCGGCCATGAGATCAGAAAAAGCCGTCCTTGCCTCGTCATTTCTCCGGATGAAATGAACAGGCACATCTCCACCGTGATCGTTGCCCCGATGACGACCAGGGGGAGAGACTATCCAACCAGGATCTCCTGTGTGTTTCAAGGCAGGGAGGGCTGGATCGTTCTGGATCAGATCCGGACTGTGGACAAGGCAAGATTGGTCAAGCGCCTTGGCAGAATCGATACGGAAACTCGGATGAGAGTCTTCTCGTGTCTGGCAGAGCTGTTTTCGGAATGAAGGGGGTCGACTACAGGCCGAAGCCGCACCTCCTTCCGGCACGGCGCCTGCTAATGCAGTCTGTCACAGGCGGCGGGCGTTGCAGGCCCGGTTCGCGGTACGGCAAGGTTGTAATCGACCGGGATGCCGATCGACCGGATCGAGACGGAGGGGATACGGGAAGCCATGTTCGGCATTGACGCCGCAACCCCGTCGCTCGATGTTGAAAAAACTTCTTCAGGCGACTCCGGTGCGGGTCCGCCGCCGGAGCCGGGCCTTGATGCGACCGGACCTGCAGGCTTTCAATACACCTGTCCGGAAAGGAGATATCTATGGCCGGGGAGAGAAGACACGGGTGCCTCACGATCTGGCTGCTCATCCTGCTGCTGTGGAACCTCACCCTCATACTCACCTACACTGGATGCAACATGATCCAGTGGTTCGGCGACATCGGCGAGCCTTTCGGCTGGTACTTCCCGCTGATGATCGCGCTCTCCGTGATAAGCATCATCTGCGTCTTCGCGCTGTTCGGGTGGAAGAAGTGGGGCTTCTGGGGCCTGCTGGCCGTAAGCGTGGTCAAGATAATCCTCGAGATCCAGGCCGGCGGGAGCGGTTTCGCGGTGCTCTCAGGCGTGGCTCTGTCCATGCTGATCCTCTACGGAGTGCTCAATATCGGGCGTGAGAACAAGGGCTGGCCGCAGCTCCGATAGGCCGGCGCAACCCGATGATGGAAACGGAGGTAGCAGTACTGTGAAGAAGTATGGAGCCGAGCTGTTCGGAACCTTCTGGCTGGTACTGGGCGGATGCGGCAGCGCCGTTCTGGCTGCAGGCGTCCCCAATGTCGGGATAGGATACCTCGGCGTCTCGCTCGCCTTCGGTCTCACCGTGGTCACGATGGCCTATGCCATCGGTCACATCTCGGGATGCCACCTGAATCCGGCCGTTTCGATCGGGCTCTGGGCCGGCGGGCGATTCCCCGCGAAGGATCTTCTTCCCTACATCGTCGCCCAGGTGCTCGGAGCAGTGGCGGCCGGCGGCGTACTCTACCTGATAGCCAGCGGGACCGCCGGGTTCGATGCTGCCGCAGGCTTCGCATCCAACGGCTTCGCGGAGCACTCGCCGCAGGGGTATTCCATGGGAGCCGCGCTGATCTGTGAAGTGGTGATGACCATGATGTTCCTCCTCGTCATCATGGGTGCGACCGACAAGCGGGCGCCGCAGGGCTTCGCACCCCTCGCCATCGGCCTTGCGCTCACCCTGATACACCTGATCAGCATCCCCGTCACCAACACCTCAGTGAATCCCGCCAGGAGCACCGGTGTAGCGGTGTTCCAGGGAACCTGGGCCCTCGAACAGCTCTGGCTGTTCTGGCTCGCGCCGATCGTCGGCGCGGTGGCCGGGGCTGTTGTGTACAGGTTCATCGGAGGGCAGAAGGCCAGGTAGGCTCGATTAGTCAGGAGCCGGGAACCGCCGGGGCGCTCTCCGACGGTCCCGGCTCTCCGCTTTGCATACCCCGCAAGAAAGGCTTGTCCGCGCAGGCCGCGCAGGGCTAAGCGGCATCCATTCCCGAAAAGAGGCCGTAACGCCCCCAAGCCGTTATTTTAGGCCGTCAGTCGTGCTCCGGAGTCCGCCGGAACGCAGGTGGAAACGCCTTCGACGGTGCCGGGGCCGTACCGGTTCCGGAATGCATCTCCGTGGAGAGTAATCTGTTGAAGATCGTCATAAGCAATTCGATGATGATCTGGGGTGGCGGCGAGAACTGGAGCCTGACGGCGGCCAGAGGGCTTCAGTCCAGGGGCCATGATGTCGTGCTCGTCTGCAGGCCCGGCAGCTCCCTCCACGAGAGGGCCGTCGCCGGAGGCGGCGTCCGCGTCGAGACCGTCTCCATCCGCGGGGATCTCAACCCATCGGCCGTTATCAGAGCCGCATCGCTCTTCGAGAGGCATGGAACCGCGATCGCCTGCTGCAACCTCGACAGGGAGGTCAGGAGCCTGGGGCTGGCCGCGAAGATGAAGGGCGTCGTCTTCATCCGTCGCAGAGGCAGCGACTACGGCTTCAAGAACAGCCTCCGGTACATCCTGACCTACAGGCACCTTGTGGACGGAGTCATGGTCAACAGCGACTCCACGATGAACAGCATACTAGCGAAAAACAGGTGGCTCGACAGGAGCAGGCTGCGGAAGATCTACAACGGCATAGACGCCGGCTTCTTCCAGCCCGATGCAGATGCCGGGGCTGCCTTCCGCCGCTCGGTAGGGCTCGCTGCGGAAGACCTCGTGATCGGCATCTCGGGCTCGCTTCAGCCCAGGAAGCGCCATTCCGTCCTGTTCGAAGCCTGTTCAGGGCTGGCGGAGACGTTCCCGCGGATGAGGATACTGGTCGCCGGGCCGGCTCCGAGCAGTGGTCACCAGGCGAGAGTGGCCGATCAGGCTGCGGCCGCCGGTGTCGGGGAGATCACGACGTTCGCAGGCCCGGTCAGCGACATGGTCGGATGCTACAACGCGATGGACTTCCTGTGCATGCCGTCCTCCAACGAGGGGTTCGGGTATGCCGCCGCGGAAGCGATGTCCTGCGCGAAGCCGGTGATCGTCTCCGACGCCAGCAGTCTGCCGGAGGTCGCCGGCCCTGCTGGCATGATCTTCCCGGTAGACGATGCTGCGGCGCTGAGGGCGATGATTACAAGGCTGGCCGGAGATCCCGCTCTTCGGTCGGAGATGGGCGGGAAGTCCAGGAAGCGTGTTCTTTCTCTGTTCACGATAGACAGGATGCTCGACGACCTCGAGGAATATTTCGACGAGATGACCGGCAGAAGGGCGGGAGGGGCGTGAAGACCTCCTGCAGCCAGTGCGGCGCAGTTCTTCCCGTTCTCAGGCGGGACTTCTACATCCGCTGCCCCTACTGCGGCGCCAGCCTCATGCTCGACACCGGGGGGCTGATTCTGATGACAGCCTCTCCCGTCGTTCATGGGGATTCGCTTTCCCGGATCATCCCGGCGGTTGAACCCGGGAATGCCAGGCTGTTGTACTTCCCCTACATACAGAAGCAGGACGGTTCGCTGGAGCCCTGCTTCGCCCAGCCCGTTCCTCAGCTCGACGGATACCGCCCCCCATCCTCCTCCATCTCCGTCCTGTCGCCGGAGGACGCCGGTCCGGACCAGCTCATACCGCCTGCCGAGGAGGCTTCCGGGACCATCGTCTTCCACCCCTTCTTCGAGGCGACCACCACCTTGCGGGGCCTCCCGGAGATGATCCTCGTCGATGCCGTTACCGGAACGGCCATCGGCTGCAGCGGGATGGACGCCGCTCCGGCTGTGCCACCTCCATCCAGGAGCTTCATCGAGATCCTGGTTCTGCAGGCCGTCCTGGCTTCAGCGGTCTTCATCCTCTCCAGACTGGCCGGCGCCGACGGACAAGGGGGATTCTCGGCCTCGATCATCGCCTGTACGGTCGGCTGTTTCTTCCTTGTCAGGTTCCGGATCCTGCGGTGAAGTCCTCCAGGGCGCTCTCCTGTCCGTCATGCGCGGGGCCGCTTTCGCTGCCGGACGGCGAGATCCAGGGGCGGTGCGGACACTGCGGCATGCCTGTCCGTATCAACGGCCGTGTGAAGCGTTTCATCATGAAGTCGTCCCTGGACGGAACCGGAGCCCTAAGAACAGTGAGGCGGATGCTCTGCGACCGCAACACGAGGCGCGGAGCGCTTTCGAGGGCGAAGGTCGACAGGCCGAGACTCTTCTACGTTCCGTTCTGGCACGTTTCCGCTCAGATTCACGGGTTCGCCTCCGGGCTCGATCCAGTGTGGGAGGAACAGGAGATCCAGGTGGCTGTCGATACGGATGGGAACAGACACAAGGTTCCCTCCTCCGGCGTTACCAGGATGGTGAGGTTCAGGAAGGGCGCCGACTCCGCATTCCGCGAGATCGCATTCCGCAGCAGCCTGAACATGAGTGCGGCCGATCTCGAACCCCTGGGGATACCCGGACTCGACGAAGATGCACAGTTGTCGATCGACGGCCTCGGGATACAGAGGACCACACTGCCCGATGATCTGGAGCCACTCGATCGGAAGCCTGCCGGCGAGGGCATCGTGGTGGATCCGTCGGTTCCTCTCAGCCAGGCGCTCGCGGGCGCGGACAGATACTTCTCCAGGCTCGCGGACGGCGCCTCGGGAGGGCTGGAGCAGAGATGGAGCAGTTACGCCGTAACGGGCAGGAGGGTTCGTCTGATATTCTACCCCCTTTGGATAGTCGGTTTCGAGTGCGACGGAAGGCGGTATCACGTTGTCCTGGACGGCGAGTCCGGCCGGGCCGTGAGGGGAATACTGCCGGGAAGAAGCCGCGACCTGAACGTTCTTTCCGCCATAGTCGCATCCATCTGGGCGCTCATCCCGCCTCTTTTCCTCGCCGTGGCCGCCTCTGACGGCCCGATGAGCGGGAATGCAGCCGCCTTCATTAAATGCCTGCCGGGGATTCTGGCGGCTCTGGCCGTTGCCGCTGCCGGGACGTGGAAGCTCCTGGGAATACTGGATTCGATCAGCGGGAAGGGCAGCGATGTGGTCATCTGAAACGGAGGTGACCGCCATGGTCTGCACTGACTGCGGCAGAACCATGTCGGGCCTCGATGACGACATCATCCACTTCTGCTCCGGCTGCAGATCGGTCTGGTCCCTGGAGAGCGGACGGCTTGTGCAGTTCCCGTTTTACACCGCCCGGACTCCGTCCGAACAGCCGGGCGCGCCTGATCTCCATCTCCCGTTCTGGCTGGTGAGGATCAGCACCCCGGGAATCTCCATCCTCGTCCGCAGGGAGCACACCTCCTCCTCCCGGGAGTTTCCGAGGAACTTCGATCCGTCGGCCGAAAGGAACCTCGAGTCCATCACGACCGAACCCGAGGACCGGCTGGTGGCCGTGCCCGCGTTTCTGTGCGAAAGGGCCTCCAGGATCGGACGGCAGGTGACCCGGCACCTCACTCCGGTATCGGATTCGGACGTTCCGGCGAGAGCCCTGGCTGGAGGCGTCGTTACGGGCGGGGAGGCTGAGAGTCTTGCCGGGGAGATCGCCCTCATCGACATGCGGAGGCGGAACCCCGGGCTGGCATGGGCCGCCGCTCTACCCGACGCACGGTTGAAGGGAGTAATGGCGGTAGGATTCAACCTCCTGGCACACGGGCTCCAGCTTGCTGGAATCCGCCTCGTGCTGCCATATACGACGATGGCGGACGTGCGGGCCCTGATCGATTTCCTCGATCTGACCGTACCGGACGGATAAACGTAATCAATTGAACATCATACACTTTCAGCACGAAATGAGGGAATCATGTCCGGACACAACAAGTGGAGCACAATCAAGCACAAGAAGGGCAAGGCCGATGCGGTCCGCGGTGCGCTCTTCAGCAAGCTGGTCAAGGAGATCACCGCTTCCGCCCGTGAGGGAGGCGGGGATCCCGACATGAATGCAAGGCTCCGTGTGGCCGTCGATGCCGCCAAGGCCAGCAACATGCCCTCGGACAACATTGAAAAGGCCATAAAGAGGGGCACCGGCGAGATTGAGGGCGTGGTCTACGAGGAGATGCAGTACGAGGCATACGGCCCTGGAGGCGTCGCCATCCTCATCGATGTTCTCACCGACAACAAGAACAGGGCGGCCGCCGAGATCAGGCACCTGCTCACCCGCGGCGGCGGCAGGCTGGGCGCCAAGAACAGCGTAGCCTACCACTTCACCAGCCAGGGCCAGATCTTCGTCGATGCCACGAAGTACGATGAGGAAACGGTCATGGAGGCAGGCCTCGAGGCCGGAGCCGAGGACATCCAGTCCGAGGACGACACCTTCATCGTCGTGACCAGCCCCTCCCGGCTCTATGCCGTCAAGGAGGGCCTCGAGAAGGCCGGCATTACCGTAGACGGGGCCGAATCCGCCAAGGTGGCCGACAACGTGGTAGTACCGGACAAGAAGGAGGCGGAGCAGGCCGCCCGCCTGCTCGAGATGCTCGAGGAGCACGACGACGTGCAGGCCGTTCATACGAACCTGGAGATGCCGGAATAGACAGTGACCGCAGGACGATCCTGGGCATAGATCCCGGCCTCGAAATCACCGGGTACGGATTGATCGAGGTTTCGGGCGCACGGGCGGTGCTTCTCGATGCAGGCACCATAAGGACGAAGAGGAGTTCGCCTCTTCCGGACAGGCTGCTTGAACTGTACGACGGGCTTCTCGGAGTCATCGACACGTTCCGGCCCTGCATGATGGGCATGGAGGCGATCTATTCGCACTATGCCCATCCTGCGACGGCGATCGTCATGGGTCACGCCCGGGGTGTCCTGTGCCTCGCCGCGGCGAGCAGGGGAGTGCCGGTAACGACCCTTCCGGCCACTATGGTGAAGAAGCTGGTGGTCGGGAACGGGAGGGCCGGGAAGGAACAGGTGGCCGGCATGGTCCGGCACCTCCTCGGGATACGGTCGGAGGTGAAGCCGGCTGACGTGACCGACGCGCTTGCGATGGCGATCGCGGTCATGGAATACGGAGGGCGATGATAGAGAGGGTGCGAGGCATAGTCGAGAGCGTCGACGAAAGCGGCCTCGTCCTCCGCACAGGCGATTTCTGCATCAGGCTGATGGCTTCGAGGAACCTGACGGCCAGGCTCGTAGCGGGAAGGACCGAGGATCTTCCCGTACAACTGGTCGTCCAGCTCGAAGGCAACAGGCTCACTCCGATTCTGATCGCGTTCGCCGACGACATCGAGCGGGATGTCTACGAGGCCCTCGTATCCGTATCCGGGGTGGGGGCCAGGGGCGCCGTGAAGGCTCTCGCCAGGCCGGCCGGGGATATTGCGTCCGCCGTGGTCGCTGGTGACGAGCGGTTTCTCTCGACACTGCCCGGAATAGGCAAGGCGCGCGCGCGACAGATCATAGCCGCCCTGCAGGACAAGCTCTCCAGGGAGTACGCAGCGGCTCCCGTCAGGGAGGCGCCGGACGGGGGGGCAGCCTCCGAGGCCCGCATAATCCTGTCACAGATCGGCATCGCGCCTGTCGAGGCCGATTCGCTCATCTCGAAGGCTACGGCCGCACTGCCGGCCGAACCGGCGCCCTCGGCGGCCGACATCGTGCGTGAGGCCCTGAGAGCGAGGAGCCGGAGATGACGAGGCAGTCGATAGTCTCCGGGGAGCGGCAGAACGGTGATGAGGCCGTCCTGAACAGGCTCCGACCGCAGTTGCTCTCCGAATACGTCGGCCAGAAGATGGTGCTGGAGAATCTCCGGATAGCGATCGAGGCAGCCAGGGGAAGAAATGAGCCGCTGGATCACGTTCTCCTCCACGGGCCTCCGGGCCTGGGCAAGACCACCCTCGCGCATGTAATCGCCACGGAGATGGGAGCGGAGATCATCACCACCTCCGGCCCGGCGCTAGAGAGAGCGGCCGATCTGGTGGGGATACTCACCAATCTGCACGACGGGGAAGTGCTGTTCATCGACGAGATCCACAGGCTGCCCCGGGTCGTGGAGGAATATCTCTATCCGGCGATGGAGGACTTCGAGATCGACTTCGTGCTCGATCCCGGCCCCCACGCCAGGACCGTGAAGCTCAACCTCGCGCACTTCACGATAGTCGGCGCCACTACGAGAGCCGGCCTTCTGACCGGACCTCTCAGAAACCGTTTCGGCCTCTCGCTGCACCTGGACTTCTACGACATCCCGGAACTCACCCGCATCGTGACGAGGTCCGCAGGCATACTCGGCATGTCGATAGAGGAGGAGGCCTCGTCCATCGTCGCGGCCAGGTCGAGGGGCACCCCGAGGGTCGCCAACCGCCTGCTGCGGAGGGTCAGGGACTTCGCCCAGGTCACGGGCAGGGATTCGATCGACGCGGATTCGGCGATAGAGGCCATGGAGATCAACGGGGTGGACGAGTTCGGCCTCGATGTCCTCGACCGCAAGTACCTGGAGATCGTGATAGAGAACTATTCGTGCGGTCCGGTGGGGATATCCGCTCTTGCAGCCACGCTCAACGAGGAGCAGGACACCCTGATGGACGTGGTGGAGCCTTATCTGCTGTCCGAGGGCTTCATCATCAGGACCAGCCGGGGAAGATGCGCCACCGCCAAGGCATGCAGGCATCTGGGGCTGGCCTGGACCGGAAGGCCGGACTTCTTCGAGGAGGAGAGCCAGGAATGAGGCGAAGGCTGCTCCTGCATGCCTGCTGCGCGCCATGCACTACCGTGACGGCGCCTCATTTCCGGGAGCAGGGTGCCGAACCCACGATCTTCTTCTACAACCCGAACATCCATCCCTGGCGGGAATGGAAACACAGGCTCGATACACTGGAGGGATGGGCCCCGGGGGAGGGGCTGCCGCTGATCGTGGACGAGTCCTACCCTATCGAGGAGAATCTTCGGATGCTCCTGGGATCGCAGCCCAGATGCACGGCCTGCCTCTCGGACAGGCTTATGGTCACCGCGATGCGCGCCGCGAAGGACGGATTCGAATCCTTCTCCACAACCCTGATGCTCAGTCCGTACACGGATCATGACCTTCTCAGGGAGGCCGGGCGCCGCGCCTCTGAATTCACCGGCATCCCGTTCGAATACAGCGACCTGCGTCCCTTCTATCACATATCGGTACAACTGTCGAGGCAGGCCGGTCTCTACAGGCAGCCCTACTGCGGATGCGTCTTCAGCGAGAGCGAGAGGTTCAATCGACGGGCGGCGTTGCGGCGCAACCAGGAAGGTCGTTCTGCTGGAGTTGCCGGAGCCACAGGTTCTATGAATAGTTAAGAAGGAGTGTTGGCTGGAATAGAGTGGAGGTGTCCGGATGATGAAAGTCAGTTTGTTCGCCATCCCGCTCATTGTTCTGAGTGGCGCGGTCTGGGCCGAATCGGCGACCCAGACCGACTGGAGCGGCGGCCCCGGGGTTGCCGGCCCGGTATCGACATGGACCGATGACTTCTACCTGGGCACCGATCTCGACTGGGACACCGAACCCGGTCAGCTCAAGCTGGTCATCAACAAGGCTGAAAACGTGATCGACCCGGCGGTCGCTCAGGCCTACGGATGCGAACTCGCCGACATGGACGGCGACGGATACCGGGACATGGTCGGATGCTCCCGCTCCGGCGACTATGTCAGTTGGTGGAGGAACACGAACGCAGGCACCACCTGGACGGAGCACACCATAGGATTCATCAACGGGCCGGTATTCCTCTGTACTGCCGACATTGACGGCGACGGCGATCGCGACGTGTTCGTGGCTGCCGCCGATGGAGACGAGGTCGCCTGGTTCAGGAACAACGACCATGGCTCGTCCTGGACCAAGTTCACGATAGAGGCCGGGTTCGACGCCAGACAGATCAGCATCGGCGACTTCGACGGCGATGGCGATACCGATCTGGCCGGAGTCTCGAGTGAAACCGGCGACGTCGTCTGGTGGAGGAACAGAATCTCCGAGGGTCTGCCGTGGCTCAAGACCTATGTAGACGGGGCTCTGTTGGGCGCTTATGCCTGCGACACCGGAGACGTGGATCTGGACGGGGATTTCGACATTGTGGCGACTTCCACGACCGGTAACACCGTCGTACTCTACACCAACGAAGTCGAGTCCACCGGAACATGGGTCAAATCCACCGTCGGATCGGGCGTAATGGGCCCTTATTCAGTGTTGATCGCAAACGTCGATGAAGATGGCCGGCCCGAAATCGTAGTCGCCAGGCTTTCCGGCATCTCCTATTTCGACTACGTGGGCGGGACCACCTGGAACAATGTGGTGATCAACAACAGCGTAGCCTCCGTCAGATCGATAGTGGGCTTCGACTTCGACGGCGATGGAGACGTGGACCTGGCCTCCTGCAGCGCGGGCTCTTCGGACGATGTGTGCTGGTTCCAGAACCTACCGGGGTCGTCCTGGGAGATGAACGTTGTCGACAACGACTTCCAGGACGGAGTCTGCATCCTCGCCGGCGACATCGATAACGACGGCGTGCCCGACATCGCCGGCGCGGCGTCGGGTGAGAACAGGATCAGTTGGTGGAGGATAGGCGGCTTCAAGAGCCCCGGCATCCTCTATTCCTCGATTCTGGAGATCTCCCAGCCCGGCTACTGGCAGTACCTGATCTGGAGCTACGAACAGCCCTACGGGACTTCGATCTTCTTCAACCTAAGGGCTTCGGACAATCCGTCCGCAATGGGCCCCTGGAGCGCCGGCATTCTGGATCCGGGCTCCATTATCGGGATACTGGAGGACGGCAGGTCGTATCTCCAGTACAAGGTGACGTTGCAGACCGCGTATCACTATGCGACGCCCTCCCTGAAGGACCTCACGATCACCTGGAGCCCTACCGGGATAGAGGAGGGCGAGGGCGACAGAGTTCTGACCCTGTCCTCGCCGAATCCCTGCTTTGGCTCGGTCGATCTTGACTGGACTCTCGTGGAGCCCGGCAACGTGACCCTCAGCGTCTATGACGCCTCGGGCAGGATAGTTAGAATCGTCGAGAGCGGTTGGTTCGAGGCGGGGACGCATTCCTCGGTCGTCGACGGCCTGCCGGGGGGTGTTTACGCGGCTTGTCTGCAGGGTCGCGGATTCACCGCCATGCACCGTCTGGTCATGCTGGACTGACGATCAGTCCTCGTAATCAGGCAAGGGCGGGCCTCCGGGCCCGCCCTTCACCGTTCCGTCGCACCGATTATCAGGCGCCGGTCATGGGGATGCCGAACCGCTTGGCGAACAGGAAAGCCAGGTTCCTGGCCCCGTCTCTCCAGAGCCTCAGCTTGGCCTCCCCAAGGCCTGTGGAAGTCCTGCTCCCACCACTTGTGGAGCATCAATACCTGTAACCATGTAGAATAGTTGCCGGGAGTTCCGGTTCCTCTGGCTTCTCTCAGCAGACCCGGAGTCGAGAAGATGCGAACCACAAGCCACCCACGATCGGTCTGGAACAGAAACCTCTGTCTGTTTCTCGGTGCAACGATCGGGAAACAAGTCGGTCTTCTCTTAAAACTGCCTTTTCTCCTCCTCTTGTCTAAACTGTTCTACATTATCTCACCGCTCAGCATTGCATTGATAATCGACCTGCTTGGAAAGGGTACGACGAGGTCGGAGTTTACGACTCTTTGGGTTCTATTCGCTGCGTCAACCTGCGTTCTACTGCTCACCGAGTCCCTGTCATCGTTTTACAGCGGTGTCCTGAAGGCCGGGCTGTCGAAAGAGGCAGGGCTGCACATACTTGAACGAGTTATAAGGATGAAGAGCACCATTCTTGCAGGGAGGCGATCAGGAGACATTTTATCAACGCTGACGGGTGATGTGGATACACTTCTGTCTTTCCTGACAAATCGACTCTTCTCGATGCCCTTCGACTTCATCCTCGCGGCTGTATCCTCGGTGATCCTGATACGTCTGGATCCTCTTCTGTTCCTGATAATCGTGATCATCGGCGTAGTGAACACGACTGCAGGTTTCGTCCTGTCCTCCAGGATCAGAAAAGCGAGCCGTGGGGCGCAGGAGGCCAGGGGCGGCCTGCTGCAGTTCGTGTCGGAGGTGTTCGCGGGAATGAAGTCCCTCAGGGGTGTTGCTTCACCGAAAAAGCTGACCGATGAGTTCGCCCTTCTGTCGGACAGTGAGAGAGGTCGATTCCTGTCGAGGAATCTCCTCGGTTATGCAACAATGATCTCGAACCACGGAGTATCACTCGTCACGGATCTCGTCATACTGGTCATACTCACAGGAAGAATCCTCGAAGGGCAGTCGAGTGTGGGCCAGCTTCTCGCGCTGCTTGTGCTGGGCAAGACGGTTCTTGCCCCGTTCACCTATTTCCTTTTGATCGGCAGGGATTTTCAGGTCTCCCTGGGTGCCTGGGACCGTGTGGGTCGTACGTTGGGCGAAGAACGTGAGCCCGATGGGGGGAGATGCCTTCGGTCCGCATCCGGAGGTGTTTGTTTCGAGGATGTCTGGTTCTCGTACGGTGAGAAGTCCGATCCGGTTCTGAGGGGGATAGGTTTTTCGGTTTCCGACGGAGAGCAGGTCGGGCTGGTCGGTCGCAGTGGAGCGGGCAAGACGACGATCACCGACCTGATCCTGGGCTTTCTGGATCCAGGGTCGGGACGAGTGCTGGTGGGCGGGGAGGACATTTGCGGGTGCAGTCTCGAGGATCTTCGGAAGCGGGTGGGGGTTGTGCCTCAGGCTCCCTTCATCTTCAACAGGAGCATAAGGGATAACATTACGCTGGGGCGTTCGATCGCCCCTGAAGTTCTGGATAGAGTGTTGGAGGAGTCCGGGGTCGATGAGTTGGTCAGCGGGCTTCCTTCAGGCTTGGAGAGTGTGGCCGGTGAGGGTGGGAGCCTGCTTTCCGGTGGTGAAAGGCAACGGATAGCGATAGCGCGGGCGCTGGTCGGCGAGCCTCGGATACTGATCCTCGATGAGGCGACGTCGGCGCTGGACTCGGTTTCGGAGGAGAGGGTCGGGCGGTTGTTGTGCGGCTTGAAGGGGAGATGCACCGTAATAGTAATAGCTCATCGCCTGGCAACCGTAGCGACGCTTGACCGGATCCTGCTTCTCGATGGAGGGGTTATAGCGGCGGAGGGCGACCATGCCTGTCTCCTCGAAACCTCCGCAGCCTACAGGGATCTGTTTGGAAAGCAGATCACAGGATGAACGCGCTCGGAAGGATTACAGGCATTGCAGTCGCGTCCCGGTGGAAGGTGCTGCATCTTGTTCTACTCAGCCTCATAAACAATTTCAACGCCCTGCTTCGCGCAGGTGCGATGATGGTGCTGATAGACATTGTCTATCCAGCGGGTTCGGATTCTCTCGCAGCAGCATCCGTGGTTCTGGCAGCGCTTGCCGGTGCCGGAAGCATCGCATCCATGGCATCGATGCTTCTGCTTCTCGAGAACTATACTCAGGTTTGGATCTCATCCACCAGGAAGCGTATATTTTCTCAGATGGTGGGGTTCGCGCTCTCCTATTTCCAGCGTCATGGCTGTGGATATGCCTCAGGGCGCCTGATCGATGATCCGGAGGCTGCATCTCCACTTTTTTCACGTCTCTTGAACGATATCGTCCAGTTTGCGGTGGCATCGGTCTCCAGCGGGATCTTCCTGTTCCTTCTGAATCCCTCCCTCACTCTTCTCCTTCTCCTGCTCGTTCCTTTGTACGGATTTGTCCTCTATCGGCGAACCGCAGGAGCCAGGGGGATAGGAGAAGTCATGCTGGAGAAGAGGAGTCTACTTGGACAGACGCTCGTTGAAGGGATAAGAGGGGCTGTCACAGCGAGGGTTGCCAATGCTTCGAGTTTCCTCACTGATGCGAGCCGTAGAAGCTACGATGAGGTAGTCCTCCAGGAGTACAGGCTAAGGCACTTCGAAATGGGGAATACCCTTGCTTATGGAGGAATTCCCGGTCTTCTCATACCGATTATGGTCATCGGAATCGGTGGGATGGAGGTCCTTCGAGGGAACCTGACCATTGGCGGACTCGTGGCATTCCGCTTCGTGATCGGAACTGTTTTCGAGTCCGTAAGCCGCCTCGTGGGAATGAGCTTCCAGCTTCAGGTCTCCCTCGGTGCCTGGGACCGTGTGGGACGTACGCTGAGCGAAGAACGTGAGCCCGATGGGGGGAGATGCCTTCGGTCCGCATCCGGAGGTGTTTGTTTCGAGGATGTCTGGTTCTCGTACGGTGAGAAGTCCGATCCGGTTCTGAGGGGGATAGGTTTTTCGGTTTCCGACGGAGAGCAGGTCGGGCTGGTCGGTCGCAGTGGAGCGGGCAAGACGACGATCACCGACCTGATCCTGGGCTTTCTGGATCCAGGGTCGGGACGAGTGCTGGTGGGCGGGGAGGACATTTGCGGGTGCAGTCTCGAGGATCTTCGGAAGCGGGTGGGGGTTGTGCCTCAGGCTCCCTTCATCTTCAACAGGAGCATAAGGGATAACATTACGCTGGGGCGTTCGATCGCCCCTGAAGTTCTGGATAGAGTGTTGGAGGAGTCCGGGGTCGATGAGTTGGTCAGCGGGCTTCCTTCAGGCTTGGAGAGTGTGGCCGGTGAGGGTGGGAGCCTGCTTTCCGGTGGTGAAAGGCAACGGATAGCGATAGCGCGGGCGCTGGTCGGCGAGCCTCGGATACTGATCCTCGATGAGGCGACGTCGGCGCTGGACTCGGTTTCGGAGGAGAGGGTCGGGCGGTTGTTGTGCGGCTTGAAGGGGAGATGCACCGTAATAGTAATAGCTCATCGCCTGGCAACCGTAGCGACGCTTGACCGGATCCTGCTTCTCGATGGAGGGGTTATAGCGGCGGAGGGCGACCATGCCTGTCTCCTCGAAACCTCCGCAGCCTACAGGGATCTGTTTGGAAAGCAAATATTCAGAGGGGCGAGTCATGAGTAAAAACCATGATGAAGCGGGGAAGGCGCTGATGATGTCGAATGTGCTATTCCTCATCACGGTCGTATTAACCGCGATTGCTGTGATTATCATGTCGACCTGCCGTCTGGAGGTAACCACACGATTCACGGGATACTTCGAAGAGGACGGTGTGTTGAGGCTGACCCTCGTTGACGAAGTCGTTGATGTACTGCACGCAGGACAAAGGATAACGCTTTCCGGTGAAGAAGAAGGGACGGAGCTGGTCATTTTCGCTGTCAATGAAAACGATGCGCTGGCAAGGTTTATCGGGAATCAGACGGTCGCACCCGGGACTCAGGTCGAGGGGATCGTGCATCTGGCCGGAGGCGGGACAATCTGGGACAGCTTCGTCGATCGATACTTCACCTCTCACGGAGTCCCCGACGGTGGGAGAAGCTGAAATGCATGCACCGCCTATCAGGCGCCGGTCATGGGGATGCCGAACCGCTTGGCGAACAGGAAAGCCAGGTTCCTGGCGCCGTCTCTCCAGAGCCTCAGCTTGGCCTCCCCAAGGCGCGTGGAATAGCTGAAGGGGACAGGTACTTCGCAGCAGCGGACTCCTCTGGCTCTCCAAGCCTCGATCTTGATCTCCTCGGAGAAGGGCATGCCGCGGCTGGTCAGCTTCAATCTATCCAGGACGCTCTTCCTGAAGACCCACATTCCGGACTGGCTGTCCCTGATGAACTTCCAGAACAGAATCACGGTCCACGCCGTTAGGATCGCATTGCCCGAGAACCTCAGGATGTTGTTGAAATTGCCGGCCCTGTCGTCGGCCACGCGCCTGGCCGAGATGAAGTCCCAGCCGCCTCCTTCGAGTTTCTCTACCAGAAACGGTATGAGTTCGACCGGATATGTTCCGTCGGCGTCCGCAGTGGTCAGAATCTCGCTTGTGGAGGCCGGGAGGCCGGCCATGTAGGCGCTTCCGTACCCTTTTTCAGGCTGAGGGACCACGCGGACCCGGGGGCCGAAGGATGCCGCGACGGCAGCCGTCGAGTCGGTGGAGGCGTTGTCGACGACGATTATCTCGTCGATCCCCTCGGGCACGGCAGCCAGGACCCGGAGCAGGCCCTTCTCCTCGTTGTGGGCGGGGATGACCAGTGAGACAGTCTTTCCAGCGATCATCGGGATTCACCTCCGCTGCGTGTCCGGTTTGTTAGGAGATATGCCGAAGCCCTCCTGGCGAGCCGGCCCGCCAGGCCTCTGTGGAAGAGCAGCGGGATGGACCTGGCGATGGGTCCCGGCCTCAGATAGAAGGAAGTGAAGGCATTTCTCTGGAGTTTCTTCAGTTCGGCTGCTGTCATGCCGTCGGGAGGAGCGGGACAGGCGGTGTTGTGGAAGGTGTCCCAGGAACCCCCGGGAATGCCGTGCCTGGCTATGTAGGCATCTCCGGCCTCCGATCCGGGGATCGGGAGGAACGAAGCGAAATGAGCCCATGCAAGACCGCTCGATGAAGCGAAGGAGATGGTCTTTTCAATGTCTTCCCGTGTTTCTCCGGGGAGGCCCAGGATGAAGTAGCCCGCTACGGGCAGGCCGGCCTCGCGTATCATGGCGATGGCCTTCCTTATCGCGGCCGTGTCGGTGTCCTTGCGTACGCTCTTCAGGATGCGGTCCGAACCGGATTCGATGCCGCAGTGGATCACGTACCATCCTGCCCGCTTCATCGCCCCGAGGAGTTCCGGATCGAGCCTGTCCAGCCTGACCCCGTTCGGAGTCGAGAACAGGAGTCCAGTGCGCCTGTCGATGGCCTCCCTGCAGAAGGCCATGGCGTACTCCCTGTCGAACGTGAAGTTGTCGTCCTCGATGTGGATCTCCTTCACGCCGTAATTCTTCCGGAGCAGCTCGATCTCCTCCCAGACCATCTCCAGGGGTCTGTGCCTGATCTTCCTGCCCGTGACGCGGAATCCGGCGCAGAAGGTGCATCCGTAGGGGCAGCCCCGGGTCGTGATCACCGGGGCGTACGGAAGACGCCTGAGGATCACGCCGTTCGGGAGGCCCCGGTAGCACCCCGGGGGGGCGAGATGCCAGGCGGGAAGGGGAAGCGTCGACAGATCGGCGATGGAAGACGGTTTGACGGGCGAAGGATGCGATTTCCAGATGACCCCCGGGATGTCCACCTCCGAAGGGAGGGCGGTCAGGGCATGGATCGCGGTTTCTTCGGATTCGCCCACGAAGACGGCGTCGAAGAACGGCAGATCCTCGAAGGCGGCAGGCCCTCTGCACGATGCGTGCGGTCCGCCCAGCCACAGCCTGGTCCCTTCAGGCAGCATGTCGATGACGGAGGGCAGCTCACGGGCGAGAACGGCCACGTCGGAGGTGAACGAGGTGACCATCAGGATATCCGGCGAACAATCCGCTATGGCACGCGCGAGTTCCGCTCCGGATAGCCCGCGCAGAGCTGCATCCACAAGCGCTGCTTCATGCCCCGCTCTTTCGAGGGACGAGGCGAGATACAGAAGCCCCATGGGCGGGAGCAGATTCGTCCCCCGCCCTCCCGGCCTGGGGGGCTGAAGGAGGCAGACTCTCACCTTGCCGGTTCCAGCCTGAAGAGCGATTGAACCGCTTCGCCGCGCTTCATGCGGGCCAGTGGAGTGATCGACATTTCCTCGGTCATCATGGAGGAGAGCAGCGAGTCGAAAGAGGGATCGTTCTCCATCGGCCTGAGGAGGGTATAGGTCGTACCGGGCTCAAGCCGCCCCTCGCCGAGCAACCTCGCGGGCATGGGCTCATCAGTGTAGCCCAGGGCGGGGTCGCGGAACATGGGGTACTCCGTTTCGGATGCGATGACTGTGTCGCCCGCAGCCGAAGCCGTCCGGACCAGCTCGCGCGTGTCGTAGACCCATGCGAGGCCCATCGGAGTGGCGTCGAGCTGGAAGGGGATCACGTTGAAGCAGGCGGCGACGCCGAGAGCCGCCGTGACGGCGCCGGCGGAGTGGAGCAGTTTCACGCCGCCCTTCTTCCGAAGGAGCGCCAGAGTGCAGACGATCACCGCCGGATAGGCCGCGAGTACGTACCTGTAGAGGTTGAGCTGCGGATCGGGGGCGATCGCTACGATCATGACATGGAAAGCGATCATGGCGAACACGAAGACGATCGCCGGGAGCACGGCCGGATCGGGCATCCGGCCCTCCCGCGCCAACGCGAGCAGCCCCGCGATCCCTATCACGGCCAGGAAGAGGAGCCGTCCCGGCGGGAAGAGCACCGCAGGGGCCAGAAGAAGCAGCACCGCCGTCGCGGAGGGGGCCTTCCTGGTCTGTCTGGACAGGGTGAGAGCGATGCCGGCCGTGAGTGGGAGCCATCTGCCGTCATGGCAGAGCAGATGTCCTGCAAAAAAACGGAGCCTGGGGAGGAACCAGCCGCTTTCGAGTTCCTTGGCCTCGCCGAGATAAGTCCTGAACAGGAAGAATCCGTTGTATGCCAGGTTGCCCAGCCCGGTAAGGAGGAATACGCCGGGGGAGAGAAGATGGATCAGGAGCCTGCGCGGTTTCGAGAGGCCGTTCCTTGCGAGTTCCACCAGGATGAAGGAGCCGGCCAGGAGCAGCGCCTGTTCCCTGAAGGCGGTCGCCAGCGCCGTGAGCACCGCGGCCCTGGTATTCCTGCCATGTCCGTACTCCGTCATCGCCAGAACGGCGAGAGCCGTGAACCCTACGTCCTGGAGCGGCTGAAGAGACTGCGCCAGGAACAGCGGGCTGCACAGGAGGATGATCGCTGCCCACATCCCGGTCGCCCTGCCGCCGGCGAGCCTTCCGTACAGGTACGTTCCCCACAGTGCGAGAGCTGTCATGATCGCCGGTATCAGATGCGCCACCAGGGGTGTGTCGCCGAGAATCCTCATCAGCAGTGCCCAGGACCAGAGCATGAGAGTGGGATGTCCCATCGCCATCTCGCCCCTGCCGGTTCCGGAGGGGACGGGTTGCATGCCGTGCGTTGCGATCCACCTGGCCGAGCGATAGCCGTAGGCCCAGCCGTCGCCGAAGACCGGCAGGTCTCCCATCACAACCAGGAGCGCGGCTGCGGCGAGGATGCAGCAGCCCGCCATTATAAGGTCGGCCCTTCCCTGACGGAGGGAGCGGGCTGGAGGAGCGCCGGTCGGCCTCAACTGATCAGAGCCCTGCGGAGGTGATGAGCAGATCCGGCTCCACCCTGGTGGTGCGCTCGCAGTATCTGCAGCGGTAGAGCGGGCCATCCCTGGATTCGAGCCCGAACACCCTTGGAGCGCCGAGGATGTTGGTGGCGCAGTTTGGATTGGGACATCTCATGACCCCCCTTATCCCGTCGGGGAGGCTTATCTGCCTCTTCTCGATCACTTTCCCTCCGTGGATGATGTTTATCGTGGCTTCTGGGGCGATGAGGGCGATCATGTCGGTTTCCTCGGTGGAGAGTACCTTGTTCTCGATCTTTACGATGTCCTTGCCGTGGGGCAGCCTCTTGGACATGAAGCCCATCCCTATCGTGAGTATGCCCTCGTTGCCGAGGCCGAGGATCTTCACCACCCGCAGCGCCAGCGGGGTGGGAATGTGGTCGATCACGGTCCCGTTGTCGATAGCATAGACCTTATAGGCTCTCTCAGTCACGAAATACCTCCGGTGACCAGCCCGAGCAGGGCCTGCCGGGTCGGGATGCCGTTGTGCGCCTGCCTGAAGTAGATGGCGTTCGGCAGAAGGTCCACGTCCTCCGATATCTCGTCGACCCTGGGCAGGGGGTGCATCACCAGCACGCGCCCTCCGAGGCTGCGGACCGTCTCCGAAGTTATCCGGAAACTGTGAGCCACGCTCTCGTACTCCTGAGGATCGCCGAAGCGCTCTCTCTGGATGCGGGTCACGTAGAGGACATCGAGATCGTCCCCGGCCTCCTCCGGCTGACGGACCTCGCGGAATCCGATACCGGCCTCGGTCAGCTCGCGCTTGATCATGTCCGGCATCTGGAGCGTATGGGGCGAGATGAAGGTCATCCTGGCGCCGAACATCGACATGGCGGTGGCCAGGGAGTGAACCGTCCGCCCGTATTTGAGGTCCCCGAGCATGCCTATGTGCAGCCCGTCGAGCCGGCCGAAGGACTCCCACATCGTGAAGAGGTCGAGGAAGGTCTGCGTAGGGTGCTGGTTTGCACCGTCTCCGGCGTTGACCACGGGTACCGTCGCAATGTCGGACGCGAGCCGGGCGGAACCCTCCACCGGATGCCTGATCACCATCGCATCGCAATAGCCGGTGACCGTGCGGATGGTGTCGGCGAAGGACTCGCCCTTGCTCTGAGACGAGGAGGTGGGGTTAGCGAAGCCGATGACGGTTCCCCCGCTGCGCTGGATTGCGGATTCGAAGGACAGCCTCGTCCTGGTAGAGGGTTCGAAGAACATCACCGCGATGGTCTTCCCTCGGAGAAAGCCCGATTCCCGGCCCGACTTCGTGTCGTAGGTGGCCTCGATGATCCTGTTCAGATCGCCGGCTGTCATGTCGTGCAGCGAGATTATGCTTCTTCCGGCAAAACCCATAGAACCTCCGCCGGCCCCCGGAGGGGCCATGGTTTCATTTTCCGGAGGGCAGCAGGGAGACTTCCGCCTTCCTTATCGTCTCGAGCATCTCAATCGAATCGGATGCCTGTTCCAGGGAATCCACGACAGCCTGTTCCCTCACGATCCTGTTGAGCCTCGCGAGAACGTGCAGATGCACGCTGGGCGACGGCAGGAGAAGAAGAAAGAACAGTCCTGTGAGCCGCCCCGCCGGAGCTCCGAAGGGGATGGGCGAGGCCGTCCTCACGAGCAGGATGAGGTTGTCCTCCATGTAGACGCTTCTCATGTCCTTGGGGTGAGGGAAGGCGACCCCGTTGGGCAGCGCGGTGGAGAATACGTCCTCGCGGTCCGATATCTGCTCGACCAGGAGGTGTTCGTCGTAGGTAAGCCCTGTTTCCACAGCCAGCTCCGCAAGCGACCTGATCAGCGAGGATCTCGTCCTGGCCGGGACCATGGCGTGGATCCTGCCTCCGGAAAGAAGATCCGAGATGTATGTCTCGGAGGAATCGAGGCCGGCGTTCGACGCGTTGGACATGTCGACGTTGCGCAGCCTCTCGACGGTCAGGCTGCCCAGCGTGCTTTCGAGCCACTGGAACAGCTCGTCCCTCCTGTAGCGTTTCTGACCGGCCACGAGGGTCGTCTTGAGCGAACTCCTGTGAAGAATCCTGTCGGCCTCGGGCAGGGAAACCCCCAGGCACTTCGCTACATCCAGGGCTGTAAGATAGTTCTCCACTTTGATACGGCTCCGCGGGGGGTGACATCGAACCACTCGGGTGATCTATATACTAGAAAAGAACGCACCGCAAAAGGAGAAAACCGAATGTCACGGCTCCTGAACGATTTCCTGAGATACGTGAAGGTGGACACCACGCCCTGCGAGGACTCCTCGTCATCGCCATCGACTCCGAATCAGCTCGACCTTCTGCGGATGCTGGAGTCGGAACTCGTCGAGATGGGCATGGAGGACGTGGAGCTGTCCGCCGGGGGCGTGCTGTACTCCAGGCTTCCCGGAAACGCAGGCGGCCCGGTTATCGGCCTGATCGCCCACGTCGACACCTCGCCCGAGGTGTCGGGGACGGGCGTCAACCCCATCCTCCACCATGAATGGGACGGCTCCGTGATCGAGCTGGACGGTGGGATCACGGTCGATCCCGCGAGGTCCAGGGACATGATGAGGTATGTCGGCACCACGATCGTCACTTCGGACGGGAACACCCTTCTCGGAGCGGATGACAAGGCCGGCGTGGCCGTGATAATGGATGTCCTCCGGAGGCTGCTGTCCGATCCGTCGCTCCCGAGGCCGGGGGTCGTGGCGGCCTTCACTCCCGACGAGGAAATCGGCCGCGGCGTGGTAAACTTCGACGTGAAGAGGTTCGGAGCCGATTTCGCCTACACCGTCGACGGCGGCGCGGTATGCGAGGTCGAAACCGCCACGTTCAACGCCTGGAGCGCCGATTGGTTGATCACGGGCCGGCAGGTGCATCCCGGCAGCGCCTGCGGGTTGATGGTCAACGCGGCGAGGATCGCCTCCGAGATCGTATGTGCGATGAAGCCGGAGGAGATGCCCGAGAACAGCAGCGGCATGAAGGGTTTCGACTACCCGATGCATGTCGAGGGTTCAACCTCGTCCGCGAAGGTGAGGATGATCCTCCGGGACTTCTCCATGGAGGGCATGGAGAAGCGCAGGGCCAGACTCGAGAGCCTGCGCGGCTACATGGCCTTGAAGCATCCCGGCGCGAGGATCGAGCTCGCCATGAAGGAGCAGTACAGGAATCCGGCCGGGATTCTGGAAAAGGATCGCAGACCCGTCGAATACGCCCTCAGAGGGGCCGCGCTCGCCGGGATAGAGTGCGTCGAGGGCTCGATACGCGGAGGAACCGACGGTTCGAGGCTCTCCTTCATGGGACTGCCCTCGGTCAACCTTCCCACTGGAGGCGAACTGTTCCATTCCAGAGAGGAATGGATCTCGGAACGCGGGTTGGAGATCGCACGGGACATCGTGCTGAATACTCTCGGCATATGGGCGGAGGCGGGATCTTGATTATCTAACGGCATTCGCCTATACTACATGAGACGAAAAGCCGGACAGGCGGTGGGCCATGAAAGGATTTGCAGGCATCGCCCTAAGTATCCTGGCGGTCACGGCCGGGTCAGCCGCCGCAGTCGAATCGTCCCCCGACTCCTCTCTGGTGACATTTCTCCGGGCACTGCAGACCGGCGATTCCACTTCGGTCGACTCGCTCATCTCCGAGGCGGCGCTGTCCAATGTGCAGGTTCTCCTGAACTCCCTCACGACAATGGCCAGGTCCGACCCCGATGGTGTCACCTCCCGCCTTGCGTCCGCCGGATACGGAGCCACGGCATCCGACGCGATGCGCTGGAACGCCCGCGAATACCTGAGGAGGACCGTAGCTCTGCCTGTGATGATGGCGCGATACGCCCCCTGCACGATGACCCTGGGAGAGCCCTCATACGACGACAGAACGGTTGTTTTCCCCGTCGTCATGACGATGTCCGGAGGATACGAACTGGAAACCGAAGCGGTGCTGGTTCTGGAGGACGGCATCTGGAAGGTTTCCACCTTTATGGGATTGAACAGCTTCCCCTGAGGCTACACCTTCCTGATCTCCTCCCTTCCTGACTCCGCAAGCTCCGGGCATGAAGCGCACGTGCCCTCCAGCACGCCGGAGGCGAGCCTGGCTTCAAGCGCTCTGTACATCGGAGCCGAGCGGACCTCCCGGAAGTCCTGTTTCGACAGATCGCCCGCCGGATCGGACAGGTTCCAGTACGGGCACGGGAAGACCAGCCCGTCCGGAGCGATGAAGACCCATGAGGGGACGTAGCGGCATCTTCCTCCGGGCGAGGCCGAGCCCGTCCGGTTCAGGATCAGCCCCTGCCCGCGCGCACTGGATTCGGCTTCCCGGAACGCGAGTTCCACCTCGGGAGCGTCGGCATCGAGAGCCTCTTCCGACATTCCAAGCCCCCGGTACGGCACCAGCAGGTTCACATTCACCGCCTCGGCCCCGCACTCGGCCGCCAGTTTCACGATGCCGCCCAGCTCGTGCAGGTTCCGTCTCTGCAGAGTCGTGCTGAAGGAGACATGCGGAATCCTCAGGCGCCTCGACTTCTTGCCGGCATCCAGCGCCTTCAGGTTCCGTACCACGGCGGCCAGGTCGCATCCTCCCCTGATCGCCGCATGGGTGGCCTCCTCGGAACCGTCGATGGAAACTGCGATCGATGTGGGAGGGTGGGACAGGACGGTCTCGAGCCTGTCACCCTCGAGCAGCAGCCCGTTCGTGACCATCTCCCGGCAGGGCACGTCCGCCCTGTAGAGAGTGCGCAGGTGGTCCGGGAATGATGGATTGCACAGGGGCTCGGCTCCGCATGAGAGCGATACCGACGAGGCGCGGGGGAAGACCTGCCCGGCGATCCTGTCGAAAAGGGCGCCGTCCATATCCATCCAGACCCGCCCCGGATCGGAGTCGGAGAGCCTCATCGGGCACATGGAGCATCTGAGGTTGCACCTGTTTGTGGTGTCCATCCGCACGGTAAGACGCCTGCCGAGGTTCAGTGCGATTCCCGGGAAGCGGGTGGATCTGCGGAGCACTCTCCTCAGCGCAGCCCGGATAAGCATTGACCGCGAACCTCCATGTTATGAGTATCGTCGAGTATCGAGCGACCGGCACCTCTTGCGCAATGGGGGCGACATGGCTGAGTCGACGGGCAGATGGCTCGGTGGGATGGCATTCGAGATCGATCAGGACGGACATTCCTTCATTCTGGACGCCTCCGCCGACCAGGGCGGCGCCGACACCGGGCCACGGCCGAAGGCTCTGCTCCTGTCGGGGCTGATCGGCTGCACCGGGATGGATGTGGTGGCCATCCTGGGCAGGATGCGGGTCGAGGGCTACACGTTCAGACTGGAAGCCTCCGCCGACCTCACTGACGGGTATCCAGTCGTCTTCAGAAGCGTCAGGCTCCGGTATGTCTTCGGCGGGAACGGACTGCCCAGGGAGAAGATAGAGCATGCCGTCGCTCTGTCCCAGGAGAAGTACTGCGGGGTGTCCGCCATGCTCAGGGCTGCGGCTCCCCTGGAATGGGAGATCGCCTTCGAGTGATCCTTCGCCAGTACCGACGGGAAACGGCCTCATGGAGGAATTCTGAATGAACGTATCGGGTTCGGCATCTACCAGAGTCCTCGTTGTAGATTATTCTGTGGACCGCGAGTCCGGGGGCGCTATATCCGCATGGCTGCCTCCCTCGTCGAATCCATTGGTTTTCGTCCCGGACCGGGAGGGCTTCCCCGATCCCTCCGGCTTCACGCACGTCGTACACTCCGGTTCGGCCCGGTCCATCTGCGACGATGCCCCCTTCATGGAGGAGGCTGTATCCTTCATTCGCAGAGCTTCCTCCATGGGAGTCCGCCAGATGGGGATCTGCTACGGCCATCAGCTCCTGGCCAGGGCATTCAAGGGGCTCGAAGCCGTCAGAAGGAATCCGGAAGGCGGCGAAACCGGATGGCTCGCCGTTCACTGGAGTCCGGCCGCTTCCGGCATGATCGGTATTCCCCGTGTGACACGGGTGTTCCAGTTCCACTACGACGAGGTGGTCGTTCTGCCGGACGGAGGAGTGGTACTGGGCTGGAGCCCGGTGACCTCCATCGAATCCTTTGTAAGCCTCGAGGCCGGACTGTTCGGGGTCCAGTTCCATCCGGAGTTCGACCGGGAATCAGGAAACGCGCTATTCTCGAAGGAACGCGATAAGATCGCCGCATCCGGTCTGGATGCGGACAGGCTGATCGAGGACGGTCCCGACCCGGCTGTGGACGGAAGGTTCTTCCGGTTCTTCCTGAGCCCGGTCTGGGGCGGGAGGTAAACGTGGACAAGGCTTTCAAGGCCGCGGATCTGTCGACTCTGGAACCCTCCGGAGTCTGGAAGTGGTTCGAGGCGATGACCAGGATTCCAAGGCCGTCCGGTTCCGAGCGTCAGGTATCCGAATTCCTCAGGGGTTTCGCCGAAGAAAGGGGACTGGACTACGAGATCGACGATGTCGGAAATGTCCTCATAAGGCACCCCGGCAGGGGAGCCGCTTCAGGCTCCGCTCCCGTCTGTCTCCAGGCCCATGTCGACATGGTGGCGGAGAAGCTGGAATCGAGTTCCCACGACTTTCTCGGCGATCCGATATCATTCGAGATCGACGGGGACTGGGTCATTGCCCGGGAGACCACGCTGGGGGCGGACAACGGCATGGGGGTGGCGCTCATGCTGGCCATCCTGGACGATCCCTCCACAGTCCATCCTCCTCTCGAATGCCTTTTCACCGTCGACGAGGAGAGGGGACTCACCGGCGCTTCCCGTCTCGATCCCGCCTGGCTGAAGGCCAGGAGGATGATCAACCTGGACTCGGAGGAGGAGGGATTCTTCTGCATCGGCTGCTCCGGCGGACTCGACATTCATCTCGAAGGCGCATACGAGCCCGTGCCGGCGCCGGAGGGAATGATTCCCCTCACGGTCAGGGTGGAGGGTCTCCACGGAGGGCATTCCGGCATGGAGATCAATCGTTGGAGGGCGAACGCGATCAGGCTCCTCGCGCATACAGTCTCGCCGCTCGTGCGGGATCACGGCTGCAGGATAGCGTCGCTGTCCGGCGGATCCAAGAGGAACGCGATCCCTCGAACGGCCTCGGCAGCGCTCCTCGTTCCCCCCGAATGCATGGACGCCTTGATGAAGTCGGTTTCCGGAACGCAGAATGCGCAGCGGGAGGAGTTCGCCGGCATCGACGACGAGCTGACGATCTCCGCGATGCCTTCCCTGACCACTCCGGACGCCGTCCTGCCCGACGGCTTCGCCGTAACGACGACGGACCTCCTGCTCGCCCTGCATCACGGGGTCGAGAAGATGAGCACGCTCTCCAGGGATCTCGTCGAAACCTCGTGCAACCTGGCGATCCTCGAAGCGGGAGGGGGCGCCGTCAGGATCTGCATCACGGTCAGGAGCCTTCTGGAGAATGCCAAGGGCGCCCTTGCGGGCAGGCTGGCTGCAACCGCCAGGCTCGCTGGATTCGAGTTCTCCACGGGAGGCGGATACCCGGGGTGGAAGCCGGACTCCTCATCCCTGCTGCTGGGCACCTCGATCGCCGCCTACAGGGAGCTGTGCGGGGCCGAACCCGAGATCATGACCATCCACGCCGGGCTGGAGTGCGGGATCATCGGCGGGAAGGTCGGCGGGATGGATATGATATCGATGGGCCCTGACATAAGGGATGTGCACGTGCCCGGAGAAAAGGTGAGCATATCCTCGACCGCCCGCTTCTGGAGCTTCATCAATGGACTCCTTGCGAGGCTCTGACGCCGCCGCCCGGAGCGGTTCCAGCCTCTCCTCCCGAAGAAACCCGGAGTGGCGGGCGGAGACAGCCTCCGCCCTCGAAGCGTCGATGGCCGCGGTGCGGATTCCAGCAGCACTGCCGGGGATGCGTGCCCTGACATCAGACGAGATAAGCCTCCTTCAGAACTCGGGATGCACCTGCGAGGACTGGGGCCACGTCAGGATTGGCGAATCAGCCGATCTCAGCGGGGTAGCGTCCTGCAGATTCGAGGGGGATGTGGCGCTGGCCCCGGCCCCTGGCTCGCGGATTACCCATTCCGCCATGAAGAACTGCATTCTGGCGGGAAGAATCATTCTTGAAAGGACAGGCTGGATCGAGGGATACTTTATCCTCGACGGATCGGTCATAGAGGACTGCGGCAGGATCGTCTTCGAGTCCCCCCGGGAGACGGCCCGGGGGCCTCTTCTCGAACTGGGCGTGGAGACCGGTGAGAGGAATCTGCGTGCGATCCCCGCGCTGGGAGTACGACTGGCGGCCCACCTGACGTCCGGACAGGCGGGGGAGAAGGATGTCGCGGACTACGAGGCCGCCCTGGCCGGGTTCTCCTCGTTTCTAGGCTCCGTGGATTACGGGCTTATAGGCCCTTCAGCCCTCGTCAGATGCGCTCCTCTCGTCGAGAACTCCTTCATCTGCGACTCGTGCCGTCTCGACGCTCCAGGTTCCGTCAGGAACTCCATCCTGCTCGGAGGCGGGGGAGAAGGGAGCATGGTCGTCGACGGCGCCATTGTCCGTTCCTCCGTACTGCAATGGTCGGCGGTCGTCGACAGCGCGGCGATAGTGGAGGACTCGCTCGTCTGCGAAGCCGCCCGCGTGGAGAAGGGCGCCCTGCTCAAGTCCTCCATGCTCGGCCCGTGCTCGGTGCTGGGGTGCGGCGAGGTCACGGCGAGTCTCGTGGGCCCGCTGTGCGGGATGCACCATCAGTCGATGCTCATAGCGGCGAGATGGCCCGACGGCGGGGGCAACGTGGGCTACGGCGCGAATGTCGGCAGCAACCACACTTCCAGACTTCCCGACCAGGAAATCTCGATAGGCGGAGGCGTCTTCTTCGGGCTGGGTTCCTCCGTGAAGTTTCCCTCGTTCATCGCTCCATGGACCGTGATAGCGACGGGGGTCGTCCTGCCCCCCGGGATAATAGCCTATCCCTTCTCTCTCGTGGCCCAGGGCGTGGCGCCGGATTCGGACCATCCCTCCCTCATGCCCGGCTGGGTCCTGGCGTCCAACTTCTTCTCGGTTCTGAGAAATTCGGTCAAGCTCAGGTCGAGGTTCTACGCGAAGCGCACCGAGTACATGGACTGTCTCGTGAGCCCCGGAACGGCGCTTCAGGTGCACCGGGCGAGAACCACGCTGTCGGCCGTCTCCGGGAAGTCCGATTTCTACACTGAGGCCGATCTGCCCGGCACCGGGCCGTGTACCGTGACGGAGGCCGCCAGGATCAAGGGTATCGAGGCCTACACGCTCTATCTGCGATGGGTCGGTCTGTCCAGCCTCTTCGCCGGGCTCGAGCGGGGAGAGGAGCCGCCGCCGGCCTGCGAGTTCGACCGGAACGGCAATCTGTGCGCCATCTCCGCCGTGGAGTTCCCCGGCGAGACGCCGCGTTTCATGATGGAGAAGTATCTCGACCTAATCGAGACGATCAAGGCCGGTGTAACGGAGAGCAGGGCCAGAGATTACAGGCGGGGGACGGCGGTGATTCCGGACTATGCCGGGATGCATTCGCCACCGTCCGGGGACGAGGTGCTGCTCGGTATCCTCGGAGACCTCGATTCGGAGGCGGAGAGGGTCTCCATGTGGCTCAGTCGCCGGCCCACGTCTGGCTTGAGATGATTGAGATGCATTGGTAACTATAAGCGCACCAACAAACAATGTATTTTGATCGTCTCTCGACGTTTAATATTATAGAATTAATATGAGATATAATCTGCAGAAACCCTGTATTCTCGACTCCAAGTGAGTATTGTGTCCGCCGGGCGTACCGAAAGCCCTGCGTTCGATCCGGGCCGTCTGCCGAACCGTCCGCTCCGCAGGAGACTCTTGCTTCCACGTTCTGGCGGTTCGCTTCCGGGGGTGCAATGTTCAGAATCGGCCGGGGCGGCGGAGTGCCGCTTTTTCGGCGGTAATCAATTTCAAGGGAGGATGTCATGTCCATCGCCAAGGTAACTGAAATCATCGCCTCTTCGGAGAAGGGGTTCGAGGACGCTATCGCCAGGGGAATCGAAAGAGCCGACAAGACACTCGAGAACGTCAGCGGGGCCTGGGTGAAGAGCCAGCAGGTCGATATCGAGAACGGCAAGATCAAGGCCTACAGGGTTACGCTCAAGATAGTCTTCGTGCTGAACAACTGATCCCGTGGCCTGATCCCCTGCTGCGCCTGAGGCGGGGATGCCTGGAGCAGACGAGTTTGATGGACGGCGATGAGCCGCGCCCTGGCGGGAGTACTCGTCGGAGCGGAAGATGGGCGCAGGAACCGGGAAACATGGGAGGCAATGAGAGGCTTCAATGCGGGATGAGCTGAAGCGGCTGGCCATCCTCGCCGTCCTGGTGGCGGCGTTATGGGCCGCGCCCCTGCGCAGCCATGCGTTCTTCGCGGCGCTTGGTTCTTCGATATCCCTTCTGCAGGAATACGCTCGTCTCCACATCGTTACGAGCCTCCTCCCGGCCCTGCTGCTCGCCGGGGCGATCGCCTCGCTCCTGAGAGGCTCGACGATCATGAAACGCCTTGTAACTCCGGGATTCGCGGCATACGCCATAGCGTCCGTATCCGGAGCCGTACTGGCCGTCTGCTCCTGCACAGTGCTGCCGATGTTCGCGGGGATCTACTCGGCGGGAGCCGGCATCGGGCCGGCCTCGACCTTCCTCTTCGCGGGCCCGGCCATAAACATCCTGGCCTTCGTCATGTCCACCCGCATCCTCGGGCCGGGCCTGGGTTTCGCCAGGGTCGTGTGCGCGATCGTCATCAGCATAGCCATCGGGCTGGCGATGAACCTGCTCTTCGGCGGGTCGGACAGGTCACGGCCGGAAAGAACCGCAGCCGTAATCCCGGAAGGAGGCCTGCCGGCCCGCAGGGCCCTGCCTGTGATGGCGGCCGTGGCCTGCGTGATGATCTTTGCCAGATCAGGCTGCCCATGCGAGGAGAATCTCGCTTTCGTGCCAGCGTTCGCCTCGTGGGGGATCGTGGCGGCCTGCGCGGCGGCCCTGTCTGTCATGCTTGTGGCCTGGTTCGAGGTACGCTGGTGGAAACCGCTTCTCGCCGCTGTCCCCGTGCTCGCTCTCTCGATCCTGATCCCCTCCGATCCGAAGCCGGCCTTCCTGGCCGGCCTTGTGGGCTTCTCCGTCATACTGGCCCGTGGCGGAGGGCTGCTCCGGGAATGGTTCGACGAAACCCTGGGTCTTGCCACGAAGGTGATCCCGCTGCTGCTGGGCGGGGTTGCGGTCACCGGGTTCCTTCTGGGAACCTCCGATGCGCCCGGACTGATCCCATACCGTTGGCTCGAATCCGCCGTATCCGGCGACTCGCCGCTGACGGTGCTGGCAGCCTCGGTTGCGGGAGCCTTCATGTACTTCGCGACCCTGACAGAGGTCCCGATCGTGCAGGGCCTGATGAGATCGGGAATGGGCAGCGCATCCGCGCTCGCCATCCTCCTGTCCGGGCCGTCACTCTCTCTTCCCAGCATCCTGGTCGTCAGGAGTGTCATGGGAACCCGGCGCACCCTGGCGTTCGTGCTGCTTGTCATAATCTTCTCGGCGGCGTCCGGGCTGCTGTACGGAGCCGTCTTCGCGGACTGAGCCGGGACGCCGGCTTCAATATCGAGCGTTATGAGGCGGTTGATCCGGAGGGTTTCAGGGATCGCGGCCTGAGAATGAAAGGTGGATCGAGGATGGGCTGGATCAGGATCGACAGGAACGTGTTCCCCTGCCCGATGCCTGTGGTGCTCGTGGGCGTGGAGGCCGGAGGCCGGGCCAACTTCATGACCGTCGCATGGGTTTCGAGGGTCAACTCCAGGCCGCCCATGATAGCGGTAGCGATAGGCAGGGGGCACTTCACGAACGGCGGAATCCGCACCTCCAGGGCTTTCAGCGTCGGCGTCCCGCCGGTCGGCCTGATGGATAGGGTCGATCACTGCGGAATCGTAAGCGGGGCGGACACAGACAAGTCGAGGTTGTTCACCGTCGTGTACGGCGAGGAGACGGGCGCTCCCATGGCTGGCGAATGCCCGGTCTCGATGGAGTGCCGGCTCGTGCAGACCGTCGAATTTCCGACCGACGACCTCTTCATAGGCGAGATCGTAGGAGCCTATGCCGATCCCGACTGCTGTCCCGAAGGCGGACCGGATATCACGAGGATCAGGCCGTTCACGCTGACCATGCCGGATAACAGATACTGGGAGACCGGGCAGTATGCCGGGAGGGCCTGGAATGCCCGCAGGGCGAATGGACTGCTTCAGCGCTGAGGAATCCGTCCATGAAAGCCGCAGGCTTCCGGGCATGCTTCCCGACTCATGACGGCCGGATTCCCGACTGCCGTCCGGCGCCGGCTCATGCGGACCGTCGAGCTGCCCGACCGGGTGCCCGACGCCTGCATGGTCGGGGGAGTCCCGGCAGGCGGACGCCCTGCCTTGCGTCCGGTGGCGCGGGCCGTGCATATGATGCCCCGGTGATCTCCATCCTGGTCAGATGAAGCTCCGGGGTCGGCAGCGCCGGCGTTCGTCGACTGCTTGAACCTCCGACCACCGGATGTCCGCATATTACACGGACCATCTCAGTGTTTCGGACAATTGGAGGACCTTGGAAAATGGCCGATAGATATCTGATAACAGGGGGCGCAGGATTCCTCGGCATAAACCTCGTCCGCTACCTCCTCGCGAAGGGGTGCGACGTGACCGTGCTCGACCTCGTCGAGTTCGACTACGAGGACTGCAGGGACAGGACAAGGGCCGTCCGGGGAGACATCCGCATCCGCGAGGACGTGGCGAAGGCCCTGGAAGGGGCGGACGTGGTTGTTCACACGGCCGCCGCACTCCCGCTCTACAAGCCGGAGGACATCTACAGCACGGACGTCGAGGGCACCAGAATCGTGATGGAGGAATCGGTGAAGGCCGGGGTGAAGCGGATCGTGCACATCTCCACCACGGCCGTCTACGGAATCCCCGATCATCACCCGCTCTTCGAGACCGACAGGCTGTTCGGCGTAGGTCCGTACGGAGAGGCCAAGGTCGCGGCCGAGAAGGTCTGCGAGGAGTTCCGCAGCGGCGATGTCTCAGTTCCCATACTGCGGCCCAAGTCCTTCATCGGGCCTGAACGCCTGGGCGTCTTCGCCCTCCTGTACGAGTGGGCCCGGGACGGACACGGATTCCCCGTCCTGGGAAAGGGGGACAACCCCTACCAGTTTCTGGACGTGGAGGATCTCTGTGACGCGATATGGCTCTGCTCGACACTTCCAGGCGATGTCGCAGGCGACACCTTCAACGTCGGTGCGGCAGTGTACGGCACTCCGCGCTCCGACTTCCAGGCCGTGCTGGATTACGCGGGCCACGGACGGCGTGTGAAGTCCATCCCGGTGAAGCCGGCGGTCATGATGCTGAGGCTGCTGGAGGCGATGCACCTGTCGCCTCTGTACAAATGGATCTACGAAACCGTGGACAAGGAGTCGTTCGTCTCGATCGACAAGGCCCGGAAGGTTCTCGGGTTCGAACCGAAGTTCTCGAATGTGGACGCGCTTCTGAGGAACTACAGATGGTATCTAGAGAACTGCGACCGATTCGGCAGGAAATCGGGTCTCACCCACAGGACGCCATGGGCGCAGGGTGCGCTGAAGCTGGCCAAGATCTTCTTCTGACGGACGCCACGGCGGCCCCGGTGCGCGGGCATGCCCCGGGCACGGCAGCCGGGCGCATCCCGGAGGTGGAGTCTACATGAGATGTCTGGTGACCGGCGGGACCGGGCTGGTGGGCTCGAACCTGGCCCTGGAACTGGCTGCATCCGGCCATGATGTCGTGATCACGGGCAACGAGGCGGAGCAGCAGCTCCCGGGTTTCACGGGGAAGTGCCTCAATCCCGGATTCCTGGGCATCGACTGGGATGCGATCGGCGAGGTCGACGCCGTCTTTCACCAGGCCGCTCTCAACAACACCCGTAACATGGACAGGGCCGAGATGTTCAGGGCGAACGTCGAATCCTCGGCCGCCCTGTTCAAATACGTCGTCGAGAGGGGCTGCAGGAGGATCGTCTATGCCTCCTCGACGGCCGTCTACGGAAGGAATGCCGCCCCGTTCCGGGAGGAGGGCCCCTTCGACCTCAATACCCCTTACGCCGAATCCAAGAAGGCGCTCGAGGAGTACGCCACATCGTTCGCCGCCGCACATCCCGGCGTGGTAATCGTCGGCCTGAGGTACTGCAACGTCTACGGCCCCCGGGAGAACCACAAGGGTACGCGCGCCACGATGATTTACCAGCTCGCGAGGCAGATGATGTCTGGGAACCCCCGGCTGTTCGAGTTCGGGGAGCAGAAGCGCGACTACATCTACGTGAAGGATGTCGTCAGGGCGAACCTTCTGGCTTCCGCGGCCGGTGCGAGCTGCATCGTGAACTGCGCCTCGGGACGCGCGACCACCTTCAACAGGCTGGTGGAGATCCTCAACTCCGAACTCGGTCTCGACAGGAAGCCCGAGTACTTCCCCAACCCCTTCGGGGCCAACTATCAGTCCGACACCAGGTGCGACACGGCGGAAGCCGCAGAAAGGATCGGCTTCGAGGCCGCCTTCGGGATCGAGGAGGGCATCCGCGACTATGTAGAGAGCGGCTGGCTCACAAGATGATCCGGATACGGCCATGATTGTGTCGTCGTAACAGCCCTTGACCTGACCGGCGGGTGAGTGTTCGCAACCGCCGGATACGGTCCGCCTCTCGGTGATCCGGTCCCGGTAATCCGCGAGTGGGAGGCGTTCGTGCCTGCAGGATCCTTCCACACTGTGCCGGGGGCTCCGGAAGCCGTCCACTGAGCCGGGGACGGCCAGCTTGACCCTGGGACACCGCATGGAGTAGACTGCAGCAGCAGCAGTCTTCCTGGGGGGTGTGCCACGGCAACTCTTCCTGGATCAGGACGCGAGTCCTCAAGCATTCCGTCATCCCCCGTCCGTTCGGGCCGGGGTCTCCCTCATTCAATGAAGAAACCCTCGTTGCTCGCGGCTGTCGTCTGGGTGGCGGGCGCGCTGCTCCTCCTCACCGCCGCCGGTGCGTTGATCCTCGACACAGAGCGCAGGCAGGCGGGGAAGAACGCCTGGAGCGAGCTCGAATCGATAGCCGGGTTCTCCTCGGAACAGATCGGCATATGGCGTCTCGACCAGATCATGGACGCCGGGGCGATATCGACGGATCCACTCCTGACGCCTCTGGTCCCGGCATTCCTCGCCTCGCGGTCCGGTCCCACGGCTTCGATGCTGCAGTCGTTCTTCCGCCAGAAGATGCTCGAACACAGCTATCTGGACATCATGCTGGTGGATTCCTCGGGCACCGTTCTTCTTTCCGGATCGGACCCGCCCCTGTTCCCCGACGGGCTTCCCGGAGAATGGCTCCGTAGCATTGAGGATACCCTCGAGGCGCCTCTCGTGGACATGTACGTACAGCCCGGCGATTCAGCCCCTCACGTCTCGGTCGTCGCGCCCCTCCCGGACGAATCCGGCCGGATACGGGTTCCGTTCGCGTGCCTCATCCTGATCAGCGACGCCTCGGCCTTTCTGGAGCCGATCCTCAGCCCCGGGCCGTCCATCGATGAAGCTGTCGAGGTCGTTCTCATCGAGGTGCATGACGACGATGCCCGATTCCTCAGCCCACCGGAACGGTCCGGGCTCGACGCCTGCGATATCCGCATCCCGTCGTACGGCAGCGGACAGGTCGAGGCACAGGCTGCGTCAGGTGCGCGGGGCACCCTGTCGGGGACGGCCTACCACGGCGGCAGGGTGCTCGCTGCTGCGGCCTCGGTCGAAGGCTCTCCGTGGGTCCTCATCGCGATGATGGAGGAGTCGGAGGTCACCGGCGGCCTCCGCTCGCGGTTCGGGCTGCTGATCGGCCTGCTTGTCCTGTCGGCCTTCACCATCTGCTTCGGAGGACTGTTCCTCTGGCAGCATGAGAAGAAGCGCCATTTCGAGGAGCTGTACCGTTCCGAGTCGCGTCTCAGAGCCTCACAGGATCGCCAGGGCATCACTCTTCGCGCCGTGGACGATGCCGTGATCTCTGCCGATCTGGCCGGCAGGGTGGACCAGATGAATCCCGTCGCCGAGGAGCTTACTGGTTGGAGCAGCACCGACTCGGCCGGCCGGCCGGTCTCGGAGGTGTTCAGGACAATCGATCCGGATTCAGGGGAGCCGGTCGATGACCCCGTGGCGGGAGTCCTGGCGGAGGGGCGCGGCACGAGGCCATCCCGTGCAATCCTTCTTGCCCGCGACGGCAGGCGGACGCCGATCGAGCATTCGGTCTCCCCGATCCTCGATTCGGGCATGGAGCCCGCCGGCGTAGTGCTCGTGTTCCGTGACAGAACCGATGAGCTGCTGGGAAGAGGCGTGATCGAGATCAGGCTGGAGCTGATCCGCAGTATCGCGGAACTGCCCCGGGACGAATTCCTGTCCTACGCTGCCGGATCTGTGCTGTCACTCGTCGGTGCGTCGGAAGGTCTCTTCTGCACGGTCGGAGCCGATGGGAAGCCCGAGGCGTTCATCTCCTGGTCCGGAGGGTGTGAATCGGAGTCCGACGGCGGGTCATCTCCGTCCGGGCAGCACCCGGCGCTCATGGACGTCCTGGAGAGATGCCTCGTGGATGGCGTGCCGATCTCGTCGCGATCAGGAGACGGGGCGTCCATGACGGCAGCCGTGCCGGTATCGCGAGAGGGTTCGACGGCCGCACTGTTTGCAGCCTCAGGGATCCCGTCGCTCCTCTTCAAGAGGAGGATGCAGATCCTCGAGTACTTCGCCTCCGTCATCCTCGACCTGATGGAGGGCAGGAAGATCGAGAGCGCGCTGAAGGAGAGCCAGAGGCGATATCGCGAGATCTTCGACGGCGGCAGGGACGGCATGGTCATGGTCAGCCCCGGCGGGAGAATCCTGGAGGCGAATCCGGCGTACTGCGAGATGCTGGGATATGCGCCGGGAGAACTCGTCGGAGCCGCCGACCCGCTGTTCCCGACAGACGACCAGAATAAGGGAACCATTGCAAGGCCGCATGACGGCGGGGGCGGGATCGAGTCCGGCTTCTACGCTATGAGACTCGTCAGGAAGGATGGCGCTCCAATCCTGGTCGAGGTCAGGGCGTATTCCGTGCCGGACCAGGACGGGAGGCCGGAATACCGCTGGTACCTCACCAGGGACATCACCGAGTCCGAGCGGCTCGCCCTAGAGACTGAACAGCTCCGGACGCAGCTCGAACAGGCCCGGAAGCTCGAGGCGATAGGCCGGCTTGCGGGAGGGGTGGCCCACGATTTCAACAACCTGCTGATGGGCATAATGAACTACGCCGAACTCTGCCGGGACAGCACGGCTCCGGGCAATCCGATACGGAAATGGCTCGACGAGATAGTCAACATTACGAACAGGTCGGCGGAACTCGTCAAGCACCTTCTGGCCTTCGCGAGGAAGCAGGCGGTGTCGCCCAGGGCGCTGGACATCAACGATGCGGTTACGAACATGCTCCGGATGCTAAGACGCCTGATCGGCGAGGACATCGAGCTGAACTGGATACCCGGCCAGGATACGCGCACGATCCTGATCGATCCCGCTCAGTTCGATCAGCTGCTGGTGAACATGGCCCTAAACGCGAGGGATGCCATGGACGGACCGGGCACGCTGACGATCGAATCGGTCAATTCCCAGTTCGATGCCGGGGACTGCAGGGTCCATCCCGAATGCACACCGGGCGCTTACTCGACGGTCATCATCTCGGACAGCGGTCGCGGGATGGAACCTGACGTCATCCCGCACATCTTCGAACCCTTCTTCACTACGAAGGGGACGGGGGAGGGCTCCGGGCTGGGCCTCGCCACAGTCCACGGGATCGTCAGACAGAACAACGGTTTCATCACCGTCTACAGCGAACCGGGGAGAGGCACCACGTTCCGGATCCATTTCCCTTCGCACGAAGGGATTCCCATCAGGTCGGGCCCCGTGGATACCTCGGTGGAACAGATTGCAGGAGATGAGACTGTTCTTCTGGTCGAGGACGAAGAGGCGGTGAGGACCACTGTGGAGGCCTTTCTCAACAGGCTCGGATACAGAGTGCTTGCAGCGGAGGGGCCGGAACAGGCCCTCGAGGTCGCAGCGGCTTTTCAGGAGCGGATCGACCTGCTGCTGACCGACGTCGTCATGCCGGGGATGAACGTCAGGGATCTCGTGGCGGGCATGAAGCAGATGCACCCGGACATCCGCTGCCTGTACATGTCGGGATACACATCGAACGTGATCGTGCACAGGGGCATACTCGATGACGCGGTGGACTTCCTGGCCAAACCCTTCACCCGCGACCAGCTCGGCCGGAAACTGCGCGAGATGCTGGAAAGGAAATGCTGACCGGAGGAAGCGGAGGGCGCTCGTCGCCCCTGCAACACCGGACAACGGGACCGCACCGGACGGACCCGCCGTCGAAGGGTTCCGGATCGTGTGCAATCCGTGCTTCGGATCGATCGCCTACTCTCCTCTCCCGGGGACATGGACATGCCGGCTCAGGGATCTACAGGGCCGCACGGCTGCTGTATCCCGGTCCGACGGCGATGCCGGGGCCTTCGGACTGGACGGGCTGCCTCCCGGAGTCTATCTGTTCGAGGCGGAAGCCCCTGGCGTCCTGTTTACTGGGAAGATCTTGTCGGTTGAGTGGTAACAGTCTCCTGAACAGCGATTACCGCCTTCCGGAGACGACGCTGCTGTTTTCATGGAACCCTTCCGGCTCGCAAGCCGGTGTATGGAGGGAATGAATGTTCCCACTTCGTGACGAGAATCCCACGATACATCGATCTGTGGTGACGTTCCTGCTGGTTGCGATAAACGTCATCGTCTGGGTATTCGTACAGAAGCTGGGCAGCGACCCCGCACTCTCCCAGTCGGTGTGGAACTACGGACTGATCCCCGGGGAGCTGCTGGGAAGAGTGGAGCCGGGCACGCAGGTCATGGTGGGGAAGCGGGTGTTGGCCGTCCTGGACGGTATCTCGAAATGGTGGACAGTGCTGACGTCCATGTTCATGCATGGCGACTGGATGCACATCATCGGCAATCTGTGGTTCCTTGTCGTGTTCGGCGACAACGTAGAGGATGCGATGGGACCGCTGAGATTCGCTCTCTTCTACATCCTCTGCGGAGTGGCGGCGGCCGGAGCCCAGATCGCCTCGGACCCGGACAGCACGCTCCCGATGATCGGCGCCTCGGGCGCGATAGGCGGAGTCATGGGCGCGTACCTTAGGCTGTATCCGCGAGTCCGGGTGCAGATGCTGATCTTCCTGGGCTTCTTCATACGGATCGTGCCGGTTCCGGCGTTTCTAATGCTGGCGTACTGGTTCGTGCTGCAGCTCGTATCGGGAGCCGTATCCGGCGGGACGGGCGGTGTAGCCTTCTGGGCGCATGTCGGCGGTTTCTCCGCGGGGTTCCTTCTGGTGAAGCTCTTCTGCAGCCGCTCCAGGTTGGCGGCTATCAGATTTCGCAGGGAGGCCGCCTGGACACTCCCATCAGATCGTTTTTAACATCTGTGACTTCCAGTGCATAACTGTGATTCTTGCGCATTGAAATACGTATATTCGTATAGCATCGTATTGTGGTGCGTGAACCGATGAACCTGACTCGATCTGCTGGAGTTGTCGCAGGCTCGATCTTTCTGAAAACCGGATTTATCGCATGTATGTGTCATAAAATCAACATAATCTGATCCCGGGAAACTGCTATATTGTTTGCAGGCATGATATTACCGCTGCATTTCAAGCATCTCAAGCCAGGGCTGGGCCTCGCTGGCTTGGCCGGTATGCTGGCACCGTGGATCGCGGTCGGCTTGTTCTGGCTCTGGCTGCGGAGCGCGTGGGCGGCGATTCTGGCCTATCACGCTCTCATCCTGCTTCTGCCGGGGCGACGCCTCCGTGATGTTGCCAGGGGTTGGAACACCGGCCTGATTCTGGCATCTGTGCTTCCATGCCTGCTGGCCGGGCCTCTGACCTGGCTGCTCCTGCCGTCGATGGTCCGTACGCCTGTCGGCGAATGGCTCGCTTCATTCGGGCTCTCCGGATCGGCCCTGTATCTGATGGCTCCCTACTACGGCCTCGTCCATCCCGTTCTCGAACAGGCTCACTGGGGGCCGCTCCGAGCGCGACCCGGGCTCGCTCTGCCGGCTTCGGCTATGTTCGCGGGGTATCACGGGCTGGTCCTGTCCACGGTCATGGAACCGACGTGGATTGCGGTCTGCATCGTGGTCCTGTTCGCGTCCTCCCTCGCCTGGACGGCCATACAGAGGAAAACCGGGGGGCTGATGGTCCCCGTCCTGTCCCATGCCGCCGCCGACGCCGGCATGATCGTCGCCGCCCTCCTCCTCGCATCAGATCGCTTTTAACATCTGTGACTTCCAGCGCATACCCGCCATTCCAGCGCATTGAGATACATATGCTCGGATAACAACGATTAAATATGAACCAACGATCCTCGTATGGTCTACTCTTATCTGTCACAGATTTGATTTCACCGGAATCGGAACGATTGTAGACATTCGCTATAATTGCAAATCATCCAGCCTGTACAACTGCCGCATCAGATCGCTTTTAACATCTGTGACTTCCCGTTCGTGTCTGTCGTTTCAGCGCATTGAAAGCATGTACTCTGATGACAGCGAATTGTCGGGTGTGATCAACAATCCTCACTTGGTCTATTCCGATTTTCGAAAGCGCGTTCTCGCGGAAATCGAACAAAACGCAATTACATGACGTAAATATAATATCAACCTAGTCTGTAAAACTGCTATAATGTTTGCAGGCAAGATGTTATCGTTGCATTTCAAGCATCTCAAGCCAGGGCTGGGCCGGGCTGGGCCGGTGGGGGTGGGCTGGTGGCTGGTGCGGCCGGGTGAGCGGATGCGATAATAGCATATGAGGTTTGATAGATGGTTCCAGATCGATGTGCGGGGCATTCGCCTGGTCCCGCCCGCCGTCGTCCTCGCGGCCGTCCTGTCCGGTTGCGGAAGGTCCCCCCGGGGCTTCGCCGAGCAGGTCAGCGGACTCGACATCCCCGACGGCGAAGTGGTCGTCTCCTTTACCGACTGGTCCCGCGTAAGCGACAGCGGTGGTCTTTTCTCCGAAGCCGTACTCGAATTCGATCCCGAGGGTTTCGCATCGCTCGAGCGTCAGGCTCTTGTCATGGGGTATGTCCCTGTCGAATCGGACTGCGCCGGGGAGCAGGACTCATACGACGAGGCCGGGATGAGCGCCCACGGTTTCGCCGAGGCCTCCGCGGAGATTTCCGGGCCTGAAGCCGGGCTGTTTCTTTACAGGCACGACTCGCCAGGATCTTACTCGCTCCCGGTTCTGGACCCCGGCCGGAGGCGTCTCCTGGTCCGCACGATTATCATATGAGTCGGCGGCCCGATCCGGCTGCCTGCATGACCGGACCGCATGGAGGTGAATCTTGCAGTCGACCCGTGTCCAGCCCTATCCGGTCCCGAAAACCATCCTGATGCGCTGCGTCCTCTTCGCACTGTCGAGGATGGGCGCCAGGCTGCACCAGTACAGCGAGCAGGACGGCGTGATAATCGCCAGCGCGGGCAAGTACAGGGTCGGTCAGAAGGAACTGGTCAGGCGCGAGGTCAAGGCGGCCGTGCAGGAGGTCGAATACGCGACCCTGCTCAGGGTGAGCGCACCCGGAGAAGTAGCCGACGAACTGCTCGAACTGGTCTCCCTGTACGCCGTTCAGGGAGCCCAGGCCGTCAGGGGCGATGCTGTCGCCCAGTGGGACAGATTCATAAAGAGCGAGGAGGGGGCCAGGAAAAGGGCCGATCAGAGGCAGAAGCTCCAGCAGCGGCTCGACTCAGTGAAAGGTCTCCTGTCCGACTTCATCGGCGCCGACTTCGAGGAGGCCCCGGAACCTGCGGGCATCGACGATGTCCCTTCCGTCCCGGACAAGGCATCCGGGGACGAGATAGCCCTGACCACGGTCGACGGCGACGGTACGTCCATAATCGCGATCGACCCCTCCGCTCACGACCTGAAGCTGCCGGAAAACCCGGGAATGCTCGTCCAGGACCGGCACATGCAGACGATGGAGGTCAGGATCGACCCCGGGCTGTTCCCGGATCGATCCCGCTATCTGAAGATCTGCAGGAACTGCTCCGCGGTGAACCTCCATACGGGCCTCTTCTGCAGCCAGTGCGGACAGGCGCTGGTACTAGAAGCGGCCGTGAAGGGCGAACTGGGCAGCGGAATCCAGGCCCATGCAAGCGCGGGGCTCCGATACGGCATATTCGGCCTGCTCCCGATCCTCGCCTTCTTCGCGATCACGGCCGCACCCTTCGCGGTCGCAGGAGGCGCGATCTCTCTTTCGAGCATGGTGGAGATACTCACCAGATCGCTGTCCTCGATAGGAAACACCATCGGGCAGGGCGTCGTCATGGCCACCGTGCCCTTGATGCTTCTGATCGCGCTGCCGAGCTTCCTGTTCGGGCGGAAGGCCGTCACGGAGAGCCAGAAGGCCATACACCACCTGAACCTGAACTTCGTGCTCGAGAAGACGGGCAGGAGGCGAGCGGCATGGGGCAACGCCCTGGGCTGGTTCGACACCTACGCCGGAATAACCTTCCTGGTTCTGGTCGTCATGGCCTCGCTGATGAAATGAGACGGCGCCTCCCGCGCCTCTACGCATGACACACGGAGGTCTGCACCCGTGAACCCGCACAATGCATCCGTATTCCCGGACATCGACGAAATCCCGGAGGAGTTCAGGCTCGGAAAAAGGCTCGAGCAGCGTTCCTACCTCTGCGACGGGGAGATCCGGCAGTGGGACGGACCCTTCCAGGACGTGCTCTCTCCGATCTGCACCGTGACGCCCTCCGGTCCGGCGAGAACCAGCATCGGGAGCTATCCGCTGCTCTCCGGGAAGCAGTCCGGGGAGGCTCTGGACGCCGCGCTGAGATCCCAGGACGGCGGCAGGGGGGCCTGGCCTACCATGCCGGTGGAGAAGCGGATAGGATGCCTGTCGGACTTCGCGGCGCGGATGGTGGAGAGCCGCGACGAAGTCGTGCGCAGGATGATGTGGGAGATAGGCAAGAGCCTCTCCGATTCGCGCAAGGAGTTCGACAGGACTGTAGAGTACGTCCGCGACACGATCGAGGCCCTGAAGGACCTGGACCGCGCCTCGTCGAGATTCGTGATGGAGCAGGGTGTGATAGGCCAGATCAGGCGTGCGCCGCTGGGCGTGGTGCTCTGCATGGGACCGTTCAACTACCCTCTGAACGAGACCTTCACCACGCTGATCCCGGCACTGGTCATGGGGAACTCGGTGATCTTCAAGCCGCCCAAGCTGGGTGTCCTGCTGCACGAACCCCTCCTCGCGGCCTTCCGCGACTGCTTCCCCCGGGGAGTGGTCAACACGGTCTACGGCGACGGCCGAACCGTCGTCGGTCCGCTGATGGAATCAGGCGCGATAGACGTGCTGGCATTCATCGGAACGAGCAGAGTGGCCGACCTGCTGCGCAGACAGCATCCCAAGCCCCACAGGCTCCGCTGCGTGCTGGGGCTCGAGGCCAAGAACGCCGGCATCGTGCTCTCCGACGCGGATCTCGACACCGCGGTACGGGAATGCGTCCTGGGCGCCCTCTCGTTCAACGGCCAGCGCTGCACCGCATTGAAGATGCTGTTCGTGCATCGGGGCATCCTGGAAAGCTTCATGGGGCGCTTCGTCGAAGCGGTCGGAAGGCTGAAGGCCGGGATGCCGTGGGATGAAGGGGTGCAGATCACCCCCCTCCCGGAGGAGGGTAAGGTGGAATCCATGAAGAGCCTGATCGGGGATGCCGTTTCGAAGGGCGCCTCGATCGCCGGCCCCGGCGGCGGGGATGCGGTGGGAACCCTGATGAACCCTGCCGTGGTGTACCCTGTGGGCCCCGGAATGAGGCTCTACACCGAGGAGCAGTTCGGCCCGGTCGTGCCCGTAGCCGCCTTCGACTCGATCGAGGAGCCCCTGAAATGGATTGCGGAGTCGGACTACGGCCAGCAGGTGAGCCTCTTCGGGCGCGACCCGGAAGTGATCGCCTCGCTCGTCGACCCGCTGGTGAACCAGGTATGCAGGGTCAACATCAACAGCCAGTGCCAGCGCGGTCCCGACACCTTCCCCTTCACGGGCCGGAAGGACTCCGCGGAGGGAACGCTCTCCGTCACCGACGCCCTGCGCGTCTTCACCATAAGAACCCTCGTCGCGGCCAGGGAGACCGACGACAACAGGCGCATCCTGAAGAGCATCGTCACCGGCCGCTCCTCGCGCTTCATCTCCACGGACTTCATCTTCTAGGAAGCTCGAACCGGTCCTTCCGGGGGTGACACAGTGAGCAGGATCACTTCAGGGATGATGATCGCGTCAGTGGTTCTGCTCACGATTCTTCTACTCGTACACATGTGGACCGCTACCGGTGACGGACTCGCCACAAGCTTCGAGGATGACGCCTTCTACTACTTCGGAACGGCGAGAAACATCGCTTCGACCGGAATCTCCACCTTTGACGGCACCACCGTGACAAACGGCTACCATCCCCTCTGGATGGCAGTGATCCTTCCCGCATTTCTCGTGTCCGGCGATCCGTTGCTGCCCCTGCGAATCGCCGGCTCGATCTCCATCCTGCTCATGTCCGCCGGAACGCTTGTCGGAACGATTGCCATGACGAGGAGGCATCCGCCTCTGGTTTCAGCTCTTTGCACCTTCCTCATGCTCAGATATCTCCGGGACTTCTCCTCCATGGCCATGGAAACGAGCGTGTTGATACCGTTGTGCATTGCAGCCCTCATCCAGGCGGACTCGCTGAAGCGCGGCCGCTCCCGGCCGGGAGGCTATCTGATTCTGGGGGTTCTCCTCCTCCTGATCCTGCTGTCCCGGCTCGATGCGATCGTCCTGGTCATCCTTCTCGTAGCCGCCGTCCTGTCCGGCATACCTGCAGGCTCCACCAGGCGGCGGGCCTTTCCCGCCGTCACCATGCCCTCTTTGTTCGGAATCATCGCATACCTCGCCTGGAACCGGCTCACGACCGGACTCCTCCTGCCCGTCTCGGGTGCGTTGAAGAGTTCGTTCCTGACCTTCAACGGCCTGTTCGCCCGGCAGCTCTTCCTGCTGTCGGATCCGCTCCGCCTGAGGTCTCCCTGGGGGCTCTACCTCCTGTATCTGATCCTGTCCATCGCTTTCCTCCGCATGACCGCCATGTCCCGGGCGCGGCAGGCGGGTCATCCGCCGGGGCGGGGGAGAGGGAGACCGGGACCTGTGGATCTCGTGATCCCTGCGCTGATGATCGCTCATGCCGCGATCTACCTCTTCAACAGCACCTGGAGACTGTGGTACTGGTACGCCTGGCCCGCCGTCCTCTTCACCGTCTTCACGCTGCCGGGAATCCTTTCCGGAGTATGGCGGTATGCGTCGGGCAGGTATCCATCGCCCGGCGGCCTCCGCATCCGTGGCGCCGTCCATGCGGCATCGGCGGCGCTGCTCATCCCTTGCTCGATATACTGGGGCTTGAAACACGGGAACCCGTCGCCCGGGGATTTCAGGTATCGGAATCTGATTGTGGCCAGGCAGCTCAATGACGAGCTCGCTCCCGGGTCCGTGATAGCGATGGGCGACTGTGCCGGGAGCTTCTCGTGGTTCTTCGACGGCAGGGTTATCCAGCTCGAAGGGCTCATGGGCGACAAGGAGATGCTGGAGGCGATCCAGGCGGGAGACCTGGAGCGATACGTCATTGCCCGGGCTCCCGACTACCTGTTGAGCCATACCGGTCCCGAAGGTATCGTCGAATACGGAGAATGGGGGCTTCTGTACCCGGACCGGGCCCAGTCGACCGGTCCTCAGGACACGATCTTCGTCAATTCGGACGACGAGGTGCATCGTTGGGAGTCGGAGGAAGGCTGCATCTTCCTGTGGCGCCTGTGAACGATCCAGGCGCTAAGGGCGCCGGACCGGGTCGTGCGCGGGTTCGGCCGGGTCACCGGCTGTCGCGATGCGCGATTGCCGTACTCGCAATCGCGGCGTTCCATGCCTGCATGACAACGGGGTTCCAGTCCGACGACTTCGTGCTGATCGGGAGGATCGACCGGAGCGGCTTCTTCGCCTCGTGGGGAGGCCCGGACGGCGACCTCTTCATGAGGCCCGGGACGATTCTGAGCCTGATGGCCGACAGGGCCGTGTGGGGGAGCCGGGCCGGCGGTTTTCACGCCACGAACCTGCTGCTTCACATCGCCGCATGCCTGCTGGTGATGTCGATCGGGAAGCATGTCTTCGAACTCGCAGGCCTTCGGAAACCGGGGCTGTTCTCGTTCCTCTCGGCGTGCCTGTTCGCCATGCTGCCAAGCCATTCGGAGGCGGTCTGCTGGGTCTCCGGCAGAACCGACCTGCTGGCGACGGTTTTCGGGCTTGCGGCGACTCTGGTTTTTATACGCGGGAGGACCGTCCCGGCGCTGCTCCTGTATGCGGCCGGGATGCTCTGCAAGGAGAGCATCCTCCTCCTCCCGGCGATCTGGGCCATCATCCCCCGCCCCGGAGAGAAGCGGAAGAGCACGCCCGTGATCATCGCGCTCGCTCTCGCCCCTGCGGCCTACACGGCCTTCAGGCTCGTCGCCTCGCCCGGCCTGTTCGAGGCCCTCACCACCGGCGGACAGCTCGCGAGCCCGGGGTGGAGCATCGGCGGGAATGTCGTCCGTGCGCTGTTGCGGACCTTCCTGCCGCCCCTGCCGCAAGGCGCGGAGGAGACGATGAGAGGGCTGCCGCCGGCCGTGGCGGCGCTGCCACTCGCAGCCTTCACGGCACTCGTCGTCTTCGTGATCGCCCGCAGAAAGCCGTCTCGCGCCCTGGTCGGAGCGGCTCTGGCTCTGGCGGCGGTCTGGCTGGTCGCACTCCTTCCCGCGCTCAGGATGAAGGTCGCCGTGTTCGACACCCAGTCCGAGAGGTTCCTCTACTTCCCCGGCACGGCGCTGATCCTGCTGTTCGCTCTGCTCATCTCGGCGACGGCAGGCGAGGGGCGGGCGGCGACGGTTCTCCTGTCGGCCTCCGCAGCACTGGGCTTCATCTCCACTATGCATCTGGCGCGGAACTGGTCCGAAGCAGGCGCACTCTGTGCGGACATCGCGGGGGATCCGGCCCTGTCCGGCCGCGGGAACACGGTGCTGGCGAACGTACCGGACAACCTGAACGGGGCCTATGTGTTCAGGAACGGCCTGGACGAGGCGGTCGCGATGGCCTGCGGCACATAGCCGGACGAGCCTGTAGGGGGTCTGTCCACGCACAGCGTCTCGTCCCGGGCGGATACCGTCGATGTGCGCGTTTCGGGAGACTCGATCAGGATCACGATCCCGGGAGGGGAGAGGTTCTGCTCCGTCGATGGAATCCCCCGGTCCGGCGGGGAGGGCGGGACGATCGCGCTCCCGATACCCGCCGGAGCGGAAAGGATCCTCTACTACAGCTCTGGATCGATCAGGGAACTGATGGTGCGCTGACTGTGGAGGCGGTCGCAGATCTCCTCATCCCCGCGTCTTTCCCCCGGGATGATCCTCATGCGTGTCGCCCCGTTTGTCGGCCGGGGAACAATGATGTTATTGATAGAATGGATCGGGATCGATGAACGGCAGGTGTGCGGCTTCTTCCGCGCAGGGAGGACTGGATGGGCATGACATTCGCCATGAAGGTGCTGAGCAGGATCGCCGGTCACGAGGTGAAGACGGGGGAGATCGTCTTCGTGGAACCCGACATCGTCCTCACGCACGACAACAGCTCGGCGATCATCGACAAGTTCGAGGGCACGGTTCCCGGCGGCAGGGTGAAGTACCCGGACAGGCTGGCCATAGTGCTGGATCACGTCATCCCCGCCGACACGAGCAAGGACGCGGCCGGCCAGAGGAAGATCCGCGACTTCGTGCGGAAGCAGGGTATAAGCCGCTTCTACGACATCGGCACCGGGGTGTGCCACCAGGTGGTTCCCGAGATGGGCCTGTGCAGTCCGGGCTCCCTCGTGCTGGGCAGCGACAGCCATACATGCACCTACGGCGCGTTCAACTCCTTTGCTACGGGCATCGACAGAACGGAGGCAGCCGGCCTGTGGATCACGGGGCGGACCTGGCTCAAGGTGCCGGAGAGCATCTGCGTTAACCTCACCGGCGGGCTTTCACGCAGAGTCACAGCCAAGGATCTGGTCCTGAGGATAATCGGCGACATCGGAGCCGATGGAGCCAACTACATGGCCGTCGAGTTCCACGGTCCGGGCATATCGACTCTCCGGATCCCCGAGCGGATGACCATCGCCAACATGGGCGTCGAGATGGGGGCCAAGATCGCGGTGTTCCCCGCTGACGGGCAGACCAGGGAGTTCTTCAGGGGCAGGAACGCGAGCGTCGACGCCGCTGTGTGGAGCGACCATGACGCCGTCTTCGCGAGGACACTCGACTACGAGCTGTCCGAACTCGTTCCGGTGGTGGCGAGGCCTCACACCGTGGACAACGTGGTGCCCGTGAAGGAGCTGCCGACCACCCCCATCGACCAGGTGCTGCTGGGTACCTGCACGAACGGCCGTTTCGACGACTTCAAGGCGGCCGCCGCCATTCTGAAGGGGCGGAAGATCGCACCGACCGTGAGGCTCATAGTGGCCCCCGCCTCCAGGGAGGTCTACCTCCAGGCGATAAGGTCGGGCGTGCTGGAAGATCTCATCCAGGCCGGCGGAACGGTCATCCCGCCCGGCTGCGGCCCCTGCCTCGGCGCGCATCAGGGCGCCCTGGCCCCCGGGGAGAGGTGCCTCTCCACGGCGAACCGCAACTTCAAGGGCAGGATGGGCGAAAAGGACTCCGAGATATATCTCGCCTCCCCGGAGACAGCGGCGGCGAGCGCCCTGACGGGCGTCATCACTGATCCCAGGGAGGTGTGAAATGGCCGTTTTCCACTACGATCAGGACGACATCAACACAGACCTCCTCTTCCCGGGGAAGTACACCTACTCATGCTCCAAGGGCCCCGAGATCAAGGAGCACCTGCTGGAGGACCTGGACCCCGGCTTCGCGGGATCGGTGCAGCCCGGCGACATCATCATCGCGGGGCGCAACTTCGGCTGTGGCTCCAGCCGCGAACAGCCCTCGCTCGGCCTCAAGTACGTGGGCCTGGCGGGAGTGGTCGCCAAGTCCTTCTCCAGAATCTTCTACCGCAGCGCGATCAACCAGGGGCTGCTCCTCGTCGAGTGTCCGGAGGCGGTGGACGCCTACAAGCCTGGCGACGAAGTCTCGATCGATCCTAAGAGCGGAACCGTCAGCGTGGCCGGGAAGCCGTTCTCATTCCCCGCACTGCCCCAGGAGATGATAGCGGTGATCGAGGCGGGAGGGCTCCTGGCGCACATCTCGGCCGGGCTCGCGGAGAGCGGGGCTAGATGAGGAACCACTTCCGGCGCTTCCTGCCGGTCGCTGCCTGCATCGCCATCGCAGGGGGGGCGGAAGCGGTCGAAATCCGGATCGGTGCCACCGCATCCAACCTCTCGCCGTCGGAAGAGTTCTACAAGGATGCCTTCCTCACGCCCGGCACCTCGATAGGCGGGACGGTGTCGGTGGACGCCCCGGGGCCTCTGGGCTTCAACGTGGGGGCGGAGAGATTCTCGAAGAGCGCCCCTGCCGACTGGGACGGCGAACTGGACGCTATGATGGTGTCCCTCTTCCCGACCGCGTCCTGGGAGCCTCTGAAGGGCTTCTCCCTGTATGCCGGCCCCGGCGCGGTCTACCTGTGGGGCGATTACAGCGGGACGGACCGCTACGGCAGGTTCGTGGAAGCCGACGGATCGAGCGTCGGCTTCGCCTTCTCGGCCGGAGGGGAGATCATGCTTGCCGGGCCTCTCAGCGCCAGGCTCGAATACCGCCGGGCGTTCATGGACCTCACCACCGGGGAGGCGACCATGGACGGGTCGACCGTAGCCGTCTATCCGGCTGCGGAGACCGATCTCGGGTACTCGCAGTTCGGCTTCGGCCTGCTCGTGTCTCTCTTCGGTGGGGAGGGGGCGCTGTTCGGAGGGCTTTGATTTTGATCCGGTCCTGACTATTATTGCCGATCCTCGGAAGTCGCCGGCGTAGCTCAGGTGGTAGAGCAGCGCACTCGTAATGCGCAGGTCATCGGTTCGAGTCCGATCGCCGGCTCCATCAAATCATCGGAGAGAGCATACTTGGACGCTCCCATCATAAGCGGTTCAGGGATAAGAGGCGTTTTCGGAAGGTCGTTCACGACCGCCGACGCGCTGGGCTTCGCCGCCGCATTCGGCGAGCTGTCCGGCCCGGGGCCCGTGATTGTGGGAAGGGACACCAGGAGCAGCGGACCCGCGGTAGAGGCCGCGGTCGTGGCAGGCCTCTGCTCGGTAGGCTGTGAGCCGGTGCTCATCGGAGTAGCTCCCACCCCGACGATCCAGCTCGAAGTGATGGAGACGGGCGCAGGGGGCGGCGTGGCCATCACGTCCAGCCACAACCCCGGAGACTGGAACGCGCTTAAGCTGATAGGCCCCGACGGGGTCTTTCTCCGCGCACCGGCCAGGGCCCGCCTCATGGAAGCCATGAGGGTTCCGAGGAAGTGGTCGGGCCATCGTTCCGTGGGCGCCCCGTCCTATTCGTACGGAGCAGTGGACAGGCATGTCGAGGCGGTCGCGGCGCTGCCGCTGGTGCGCTGTGACGGCCGCCCGATGCGGGCCGTGCTGGACGTCGTGGGCGGGACCGGTCTCCTGCTGGGCCCGGCTCTGATGAACATGCTGGGAGTCGAGTACTCGATAATCAACAGCTCCATGACACCGGACGGCGATTTCCCGAGGGTGGCCGAGCCGCTTCCCGGCAACCTCGAGGCCCTGTGCAGCGCCGTCAGGGAATCCGGGGCCGATGTCGGCTTCGCATACGATCCCGACGGCGACAGGCTCGCACTGGTGGACGAGACCGGCAGGGCTCCCGGCGAGGAATACACGGTGGCGCTTGCCGTCGATCACGTGCTGACGCACCGACCTTCTCCGGTCGTGGTCAACATGTCCACCTCCAACCTCGCCGCGGTCTGCGCCGAGCGCCACGGCTGCACGATCTTCCGCTCCCCGGTCGGAGAGGTGAACGTGGTGGAGGAGATGGAGGCCAGGGGTTCATCGATCGGTGGTGAGGGCAACGGAGGCGTGATCGACCGCGAATGCCACCCCGGCCGCGACAGCGCCGTGGCTGCCGCCTATGTCGTGTCGCTCCTGAGGGAGAGGGATTGCACCCTCTCCGAGTGGATCGCCACGCTGCCCGCCCTCCGCATGAGGAAAATGAAGTTCAGGCTCGAGGGAACTTTCGAGGCCCTCAGGCCTTCTCTGGAGAGCGAGTTCGGCATCCCGTCGGATGTCAGGGACGGGATTCGATTTGACACCCCATCGGGATGGCTCCACATCAGGCCTTCCGGGACCGAGCCCGTGGTGAGGCTGATCGTGGAGGATTCCGAAGAGGCCGTTCTGGACTCCATAACGGAGCGGTTCATCAGGATTGCGGGCGGGGCATGTGTGGAATAGTCGGCTATATCGGACCTAAGAACGCTCTGGAAATCCTCCTCGGAGGCCTCCGGAGACTCGAATACAGGGGGTATGACTCCGCCGGCTACGCCGTGCAGAGCCCGGAAGGGCTCATACTGCGCAGATGCCGCGGCAGGGTGGCCGATCTCGAAGCGCTCGATCCGGGCGACGCCGTTTCCGCTACGGCCGGCATAGCTCACACCCGCTGGGCTACCCACGGCGAACCCTCGGAGAGGAACGCGCATCCCCAGTTGGATGCCAGCGGCCGCATCGCCCTGGTTCACAACGGCATAATCGAAAACTACCGGTCCCTGAGGCGGGAGCTCCAGGCCCAGGGCATCGAGTTCAAGTCCGATACGGACACCGAAGTCATCGCACAGCTCGTCGGTTTCGAGGTCTCCGCCGGCAAGAACCTGTTCGAGGCCGTCAGGAGCGCGCTGGCGAGGGTCCAGGGCGCTTACGGCATCGCGGTCATCTCCACGCTGGAGCCGGACACCCTCGTCGCCGCAAGGCACGGCAGCCCGCTGGTGGTAGGCGTGGGCGACGGAGAGTACATAATCGCGAGCGACGTGGCCGCCATCATCTCCCACACCAGGGACGTGATCTATCTCGGCGAAGGGGAGGTCGTGAGCGTCGGCCTCAACGGCATGTCGTCCGACGACACCTCGGGCCTCCTCAGGGACAGGGTCGAGACGGTCGAATGGGACCTCGCCGAGATAGAGAAGAATGGGTTCGCCCACTACATGCTCAAGGAGATCTTCAGCCAGCCCGAATCGCTGACCAACGCCTTCCTGGGGAGGATCGACCTCGACGAGGGCACGGCCCATCTCGGAGGGCTCGGGCTGACGCCCGCCGACATGAATTCGGTGAACAGGATCATGCTCACCGCCTGCGGCACTTCCTGGCACGCCGCCCTGATCGGCAAGTACCTCATCGAGTCCCTGGCGAGGGTGCCGGTGGACGTCGAATATGCCTCGGAGTTCAGGTACAGGGACTTCGTGATTGGCCCGGGCTCCATCATGTTCGTAATCAGCCAGAGCGGGGAGACCGCCGACACCCTGGCCGCGCTCCGCGCCTGCAGGAGCAGGGGCTGCAAGGTCTTCGGCATCGTGAACGTTGTGGGTTCCACGATCGCCAGGGAGGCCGACGCCGGGGTGTACATCCATGCGGGCCCCGAGATAGGTGTCGCCTCCACAAAGGCCTTCACGTCCCAGGTGATGGTTCTCTCGCTCATAGCCATGGCCTTCGGCAGGGCAAGGGGGGTTCTCAGCCGCGCTCAGGGTGTCGATCTGGCGCGGGAGATACGCCTTATCCCCGGGAAGGTCGGCAGGATACTCGATCGGTCCGACACCATTGCGGCCATCGCGCAGGAATTCACTTCCGCACGCAATTTCCTCTACCTCGGAAGAGGCTACAACTATCCGGTGGCCCTGGAGGGTGCGCTGAAGCTCAAGGAGATATCCTACATCCACGCCGAGGGCTATCCGGCGGCCGAGATGAAGCACGGCCCTATAGCGCTCATCGACGAGGAGATGCCCGTGCTCGTCATCGCCGTGAAGGATGCCGCCCACGACAAGATCATGTCGAACATCCAGGAGGTGAGGGCCAGGCGCGGCAAAATCCTGGCCGTGGCCACGGAGGGCGACGAGGAGATATCCGCGATAAGCGACCATGTGCTCTGGGTGCCGGCTACGGTGGACCCCCTGATGCCCCTGCTTACCGTGATCCCTCTCCAGCTCCTGGCCTATCACATAGCCACGGCGAGGGGCTGCGACGTGGACAAGCCCCGCAACCTCGCAAAGAGCGTGACGGTAGAGTGACATCCATCCCCGGAGCGGTCCACACCCTCCAGCGATGGGCGCGGAAGGCATGGACATTTCTCCGGTTCTTCAGCCGCCGCTTCTATAACAAGTGCGATCTGGACAGCGTCTACTTCTCGGCAGCCGCCATCGCGTTCAATTTCCTGGTGACCGTGATCCCGCTGGGACTCCTGCTCGTGACGCTGTCGGGCTTCGCCTACCAGGGCGACGGGGAGCTGCGGGAGGTGCTGAACTCCTGGATGGAGGGGGCGGGCCCCCTGGTCCCCGAAACCATGATCGAGGAGCTGGAACGGACCATCTTCTCCGACGCCAGCACGAGCATCACCGGAGTTCTCGGGCTGCTGTCCCTGTTCTGGCTTGTGAGCAGACTGTTCGGCACGATAAGGACGGCCTTCGACAGGATCTACGAAGTCCCCAGGGGCCGCAATCCCATCCTCGGGAAACTGTATGACTTCCTTCTGGCGCTGATGGTATCGATATCGCTGTTCGCGACACTGGTCATGAACACCCTCGCCTCTCTCGTGAAGGACAGCATCCCCGGAGAGATCGCAGCCAGGTGGCCGCTCGTGGGCAGACTGGTGGGAACCGGCTCGGCCGGGCTGATCGGCGGGTTCTTCACGCTGCTGCTCTTCTTCACGCTGTACTGGGCCGCGCCGAACCGGCGGGTCTCGCTGAGACAGGCTGGTCTGGCCGCCGTTCTCGCAGCCGTCGCCTCCTGGATAGGCACGAGGTTCTATCTGTGGAGCATCAGCAGGCCCGACTGGGGCGTCGTCTACGGCTCCCTTGCCACGGTCATGGCCACGTTCCTGTGGCTGTACCTGATCTGTGTGATACTCCTTGCGGCCGCCGAGGTGAGTCAGATAGTCCACGAGTGGCTGCACGTCAGGAGGAGCCTCAGGATCGCACCCCGGGATAACGAATGGCGGGAGAGCGTGGCGGAATGACGCCAGCCCCCCTCAGACGCTGAACCTGATTTCGAGTATGTCTCCGTCGCCGACGACGTAGTCCCTGCCTTCCAGCCTTACCAGGTTCCTCTCCTTGAGCTTCTGCATGTCCGGACAGGCGTGGAAATCGGCGTAGGGGACGACCTGGGCCCTTATGAAGCCTCTCGCGAGGTCCGTGTGGATGCGGCCCGCGGCCTCTACCGCGCTCGATCCGCGGGCGAGCGGCCAGGCCCTGACCTCGTCATGGCCCATGGTGAGGAAGACTATCAGGTCGAGTGCCTCGAAAGCCCCTTTCACGAGCCGGGTGAGACCCGTTTCGGAATAGCCCATCGACTCCAGGAAGTCCTCCCGTTCGTCCTCGGGTATCTCCGTAAGCTCCAGCTCGAATGCGGCGTTGACGGGGAAGCACTTCGCCGAGGCCTTCCCGCAGTGTTCGAGCAGGGGCGCCTCGTCGGACAGGGGGGCGTCGGCCCTGTTGGATACCACGAACAGCGGCTTGAGCGTGAGGGGGGCGAACGGCGACAGTATGACGAGGGCATCCTGATCGAACGCGCCGGTTCTGAGGGCTTTTCCGTCCGACAGGAGACTCGAGGCTTCCTCGAGAACCTTCGCCTCGAGCGTCTTAGACCTGCCCTCCTTCGTGAGCCGCTCCATGCGTTTCTCGATCACCGACAGGTCCGCGATGATCATCTCAGATTCGCATTCGAGGAAGTCCGCCGCCGCAGTGCCGCAGGCGTAGTTGTCCAGGACGAGCGCGATCACGGATGCATCCCTCAGGTCTGCGAGCGACTTCGGCGAGAAGGCCGGAGAGGGGGTGTCCGTGAAGACGATGCTCGTGTGTACGATCTTCCTGGGGTGCCAGATCTCCGCCAGGAAATCGACCCTGGCATCCGGAACCTGGACGGTGAGCGGACTGGAGGAGTCCGCCGAACGACTTCCGGCAAGCGCTCTGAAAAGCGTCGTCCTCCCGCCGCCCGGCGGGCCTGCAAGGGCGATCCTCATCCGATGACCTCCGATATGGAAAGCACCGGCGGGAAGATACCCGCCGGCGCCCCGCCACGCCAGGACGGAATCGGTTCATTCCGTGAAGATCTTCACCGTGTCGCCGTCGCTGGACTCCACGTCGACCTTCAGCTCGGAGAGGAACTTCACCAGCTCGTTCTCGTCCAATTCGGACAGGCCGGACAGGTCGATCCCCTTCTCGCTCATCGCCTCCGCCGCATCCTTCGGGATCAGCGAGCCGAGCTTGATGCCGGTCCTGATGAGGCTCAGGGGAACGCGGATGTTGACCTTGTCGCCATCCGCCGAATCGACGACGACACGAAGGTATTTGAGGTTTCTGGCGGCTTCGGGGCGCTCCCCGCATTCGACCGCGGGTTCCACCGGGGCTGCGGAGAGTTTCTCCAGAAGCATCGAGGCTTCGTCCACACTTATCTTCTTCGATGCGAGCATCTCCAGTATCTTTTTCCTCGACTCGGCCATCTCCGACCATCCTTTCACCGTTGCGGACTCACAGCCAGCAGAGAGAGAAACGCAAGCCGACGGAAGACTTTACGTCGATCACGGTACCGTGTAGCTCCGCTGCCGCCAGGGCGAGAACCGGCATCGCCTTCGCCCACGCCTTGAAGCGAGGTGCCCCGAATGCTCCGATTGCGACCGAAAGCAGCCAGGCGATGCAGGACAGGGGAAGGAGAACGAGCCAGATCGGGAACCACGGGATGACGACCGGGAACCAGCCGATCCGCCCGAGGAGCAGAAGAGCGGGCATCAGAGCCTCTCCATCGCCTGCTCGAAGCTGATCTCGCCGCGGGCGAGCTGCTCCAGCACCTTCTCCCGGTTCCCCGGCGCCTCCATCGAATCGTTCAGATTCGATATGATCCTCTCGATCCTCGCCTTTGCGGTGGGAAAACTGACTCCGAGGATCTCCTGCACGTTCTTTATCGATCCGAATCCCCGCAGGAAGGCGATGATGATCGCCTGGTCCCGGGCCGGCAGGGTGGCGAGCGGCGATATGGTGAACGGCCCCTCCAGCCTGAATCCGCAATCCTCACAGAGGCATGCCACAGGAGTCATCGGCTTTCCGCAGTCCGGGCACAACGCCTTGCTTATGTCCATCCCCAACCTCCAGTTTACGAAAGTAGTATTTTAGGAAAATATAATATCGTCAAGGGTTGATTTAAGAAATCTAAAAGACGGTGAGCCGCGTATCCGAGTCTTGACGCGGGTCGCGGTTTGGATAATCTCCACCTCATCGGCACGATCTGGAGGGAGGCCCGGCGTGAACAGGATCATCGCTGTCATTCTCGGTGGCGGTAGCGGAACACGTCTCTTCCCCCTGACGCTCCACAGGAGCAAGCCGGCCGTGCCGGTCGGAGGGAAGTACAGGCTGATCGACATACCTGTTTCGAACTGCATCAACGACGAGATCAAGCGGATTCTCGTCCTCACGCAGTACAACAGCGAAAGCCTCAACAGGCACGTTTCTCAGACCTACAGGTTCGACAGATTCACGGACGGATTCGTTTCCATCCTGGCAGCCGAGCAGACGGCCACCAACAAGAACTGGTTCCAGGGCACCGCCGATGCCGTCAGGAAGAGCCTCGTCCATATCATGGGCAGCAAGCCGGAACTGGTGCTGATACTGTCCGGCGATCAGCTCTACAGGATGAACTTCCGCGACTTCATGAAGAGCCATCTGGATTCCGGCGCCGACATATCGATCGCGACGAAGCCCGTAACCGTGGAGGAGGCTCCCGGGCTGGGGATAATGAGGGTAAGCAGCGCCGGGAGGATCGAGGACTTCCACGAGAAGCCCCCCCGAGAGAACCTGGCCTCGCTCATGAGCGAAGGTTCCGACGTGCCGCCGGACCGGCCTTTCCTCGGAAGCATGGGCATCTACCTGTTCAAGCCGGAAGCCCTCTTCGAGGCTCTAGAAAACGAATCGATGACGGACTTCGGGAAGGAGGTGATCCCGTGGGCCATCGGACGGATGTACGTCCATTCGTATCTCTTCGACGGATACTGGTCCGACATCGGGACCATCGGCTCCTTCTTCGAGGCCAACCTCGACCTCGCCTCCGAGACCCCCCAGCTCGACCTCTTCAAGAACGGTGTTCCAATCTATTCAAGGGCCAGGGCGCTTCCCGGCGCCAGGGTGAGGAACTGCACCATCGACAGCGCGGTGATCTGCGAGGCCAGCGAGCTGTCGGGAGCGACGATCAGGCGGAGCATAGTGGGCCTGAGGAGCCGGGTGAGAGATGGGTCCGTTCTGGAGGAATGCGTGTTCATGGGCTCTGACTACTGGGAGGGCAGCTTCAGGGACGCCCATGCCTCCTCCGGAGATTCCGTTCCGCCCATCGGGGTGGGGGAGGGCTGCGTAATCCGGCGGGCCATCATAGACAAGAACGCCAGGGTGGGCTCCGGGAGCCGTCTGGTCAACGAGCAGGGTCTCGCTCACGCGGACGGTGACGGATACTATATCAGGGACGGAATCATCGTCGTGCCCAAGAACGGAGTCATCCCGAACGGTACCGTCGTCTGAGTATTTCTTCCAATCCGGACATGATTGCGTCAGAAAAGGGCCGCCCAGGAGGGCGGCCCTTTCGGTGTCATTTTCCGGTCATCGGAAACGACCAGGCCCGAAGGCGATCCATCCTGCCGAACTCACGCAGCCGCGGATCGCGAAAGGGCGCACGGGTAATCCGACGGACAGCCCCGAAGGGCTGTCCGCCGGTCTCGTTTCACGAACCCAGGGACTTGTGTATCAGCGCGCCGAGCCTCTTCACGCCCTCGCAGATCTGCGCCTCCGAGGAGTAGCTGAAGTTGAGCCTCATGCTCCTGTGGTCGTCCTCGTCGGGGTAGAACGCGCTGCCAGGGACATACGCGACCTTCTCCTGGATGGCGGCGTGGAACATGTCGTCCGTGTTCATCCCCTCGGGAAGCGTGAGCCACAGGAACAGCCCTCCCTCGGGCTTCGTCCACTTTATGCCGGGCACGCTCAGGAGGTGGTTGTCGAGACAGCTCAGCATCAGCTCCCTGCGCTGGGCATAGAGTTCTATGGTCTTCGAAAGACCCTTCTGGAGAGCCCCGCTGGCCATGACGTGGTGGGCTATCGCCTGGTTGAAGGGAGGCGAGCAGAGGTCCGTGCCCTGCTTCGCCATCACCAGTTTGTCGATGACCCAGTCCGGTCCGTACACCCAGCCCAGACGGAACCCGGGCAGGAGTATCTTCGAGAAGGTGTAGAGCGAGAGCACGCAGTCCGGGGCCAGCGACTGGAACGTGGGCTCGTGCTTGCCCGTATAGCGGAGCTGGCGGTACGGAGTGTCCTCTATGATCAGATAGCCGCCTTCGCGGGCGATGCGGATTATCTCGTGCCGCCTGCTCTCCGGGATGGTAACCCCGGCGGGATTCTGGAAGTCGGGGATGATGTATATGAACTTGGGCCTGCGGTTCTCGGCCTCGAGCTTCTTGATCGTCTCCTCGAGAAGCTCGGGTATCATCCCGTTGTCGTCCAGAGGAACCCCTACCGGTTTGCCCTGATAGCTCTTGAAGGCCTGCAGCGCACCCAGGTACGTCGGCAGGCCGACGATGCAGGTGGAGTCGGGGTCGAGGAATATCTTGGCTGCGAGGTCGAGACCCTGCTGCGACGCCGTGGTGACCAGGATGTCGGAAGGGTTCGCCGGAGTGCCGTCCTGCTTCATGAGTTCGACCAGATCCTGCCTGAGCCTGGCGTCGCCCTCCGTCGATCCGTACTGGAGAGCCTTGCTCGATTCCTCCCAGAGAACCTTGTTCGTGGCGATCGCCACCTCGGCCACGGGGAAGGTCTCGGGGGCGGGGAGTCCTCCTGCGAATGAGATGATTTCGGGGTTGGACGTCAGCTTCAGGAGTTCGCGGATGACCGATCTCTTCATGGATCTGGCGCGGGCGGAGAACAGCATTTCTCTGTTCAAGAGGGCCTCCTTTCAGGGAAACAGGAAGGTCGTACGGTCGAACGGACTGTGACGGCCTGTTGGACGCTGCAATTTTTGAAGTATAGTTAGATGCTCGTTTCGGAACAATCAGACCACTATCGATACGGAGGTCACCCTTGATGCGTACACTACTGTTCGCAGCGGCGGTCGTGGTTTTCGCCATCTCGGCCTGTGGACGCCCGGAAAGTGCAGGGAATGCAATGGAGGATACGACTGCCGCCGCAACCGGCGATACGATCACTGCTCCTCAGACCATCGAGGCCAGCCATATCCTCATCGCCTACGCAGGCGCCATGCGCGCCGATCCCGCGATCACCAGAACCTCCGATGAGGCCAGGCAGCTCGCCGTCGATCTCCTGTCGCAGATACAGACCGGCACGATCACCTTCGAGGATGCCGCCGTCGAGTATTCCGACTGCCCCTCGGGCGTCAACGGAGGCACCCTCGGCCAGTTCGGCAGGGGCGCCATGGTTCCCGAGTTCGAGAATGCGGCCTTCGCCCTCGGGGTCGGAGATGTCTCCGGAATCGTAGAGACCCCCTTCGGCTTCCATATCATCAAGAGGACCCTCTGACGATACCGGCTTGGAAACGCTCAGCCTGACGGTCGAAGAAGCTGAGACAGGGTTGAGGCTGGACAGCTTTCTTGCAATGAAGGCGCCCAGCCTCAGCCGGAGCTACATATCCACCCTGATAGTAAACGGCAGGGTTCTGCTGCTCGGCAGGCAGGTGACCAAGCCCTCCCACCGTGTCAGACCCGGCGACTGCTTCGAGCTCGAAGTCCCCGACCCGGTCGGCATCGACCTGTCTCCCGAACCCATGGACCTGGACATCGCATACGAGGACGACCACCTGCTCGTGATCTTCAAACCCGCCGGCCTGGTGGTGCATCCTTCACCATCCTCGCCTGGCGGGACACTCGTCAACGCCCTCCTGGCGCACTGCATCGACGGTCTTTCCGGCATCTCCGGAGAACTCCGCCCGGGCATCGTCCACAGGCTCGACAAGGACACGACCGGGCTGCTGGTCGTGGCGAAGGACGACAGGACCCACGCCGGCATCTCCGCGCAGCTCGCCGCCCGGACGGTGAAGAGGCGGTACCTGGCGCTCGTCTGGAACAGGCCGGTGCCCGCCTCGGGCCGGATCGACGCTCCGATCGGGAGGGATCCCGGACAGCGCAAGCTGATGCGGATAACCAGCGCCGGCAGGCGGGCGGTTACGAACTACAGGGTGATGAGGGAGTTCGATCTCGCCTCGATGCTCGAATGCCGCCTCGAAACCGGCAGGACTCATCAGATACGCGTCCACATGGCCTCCATCGGCTGCCCCGTCATCGCCGACTCGAGATACGGGGGCATGAGGCCGAGGGGGATGCCCTCCACGGCGGCCGCACGGGCCTACGTTTCTGACGTGGTGAGGCTTGCCGGGCACCAGATGCTCCATGCCGAAACCCTGGGTTTCGTTCATCCCGTGACGGGGGAGGAACTGGAGTTCAATGCAGCGCCTCCGCTCGAATTCCACCTGGCCCTGAAGCGGCTGGAGGAAGGGCTGGGATGAGCGGTATTCCGAGGGCCTCCGCAGGTCTTCTCGGAATGATCTCGGCGCCTGCCTCGTGCTTCCTGCTGAGCCCCCGCCTCCTGCCTTCCGCGCTGCTCTTCCCCGTCCTGGGCCTGATCAGGTGGAGGCTGGGCTGGCTGGCCACCCTGGCCGCAGTTTCGGCCGCGCCTCTCCTTATCGCTCTATGGTCGGCCGCCACCGGCCGCGTCGATTCCACCGAAACCGCTCTCAGGTGGGCGCTCGCCGCCGGATGCGGGATCTATTTCGCCAGGCGGGCCGGCGCCGTATCGACGGGGCGTCGGCTCCTATCCTGGGGAGACAGGATCGGCCCTCCGGCGGGCAGGTTCCTCGGGGATCTCGGGGAGGTTCTCCTCTCGTCGGAGGCGGTCCGAGCCTCGATGAAGGGGGTGCATGCGACGAAAACCCCTCCCGCGGAGATTCTGCGGAGACTCCGGTCGGCGGTCCGTTCCTCCTGTGAATCCCCGGCGGCTCAGGCAGCCGATCCTCCGGAGGACGGGTTCCTCGTCCTGGAGGCTGCAGTCTCCTGGATGCTCCTTCTCCTCGGGACGGCCGGATTCTGATGCCGGTAAGGCTCAGGATGACGGTCGAATACGACGGCACCTGCTTCGAGGGCTGGCAGATCCAGAGGACGGGCAGGACGGTGCAGGGCGAGATCGAAGCCTGTCTGGCAATGCTGCTGGGAAGGCGGTGCCGCGTTACGGGAAGCGGGCGGACGGACACCGGAGTTCATGCCGCCGGACAGGTGGCCCACATCGACCTCCATGACACGGAGATCGAGCGGGTGACGAAGGGCCTTCCCGCGATCGTGCCTCCCGACATTGCGCTGCACTCCCTCGAACAGGCGCCGGATGGCTTCCATGCCAGATTCTCCGCCGTCAGGAGAACCTATTCGTACAGGATCCTTCGTGGAAGGAGCCCTCTGCGTGCGAGATACGCCTGGGAATGCCCGTGGCCCCTGCTCGATCCGGAAGCCATGGAGGCAGCGGCCGGACTGAGCCTGGGCAGGGCCGGCTGGCGCGGTATGTCCCGCGAGGGCGGAGGGAACCGGACCTGGCTGGTCGACGTGGAGCATGCCTCGGTGGAGGCCGGACCGGAGGGCTGGACCCTGTCGATCTCCGCCGACAGATTCCTGAGGGGGATGGTAAGGATCTGGGCTGGAACCATCGTGGAGATCGGGCGCGGGAGATTCCAGCCGTCCAGGATCACGGAGATCCTCACAACTGGTGACAGACTGCTGGCAGGCCCATCGCTCCCGGCGTGCGGGCTCACGCTCGTGTCCGTCGAATACCGGACGGAGGAGAATTGAACAGAACCGTAACGGCCGCTGCTCTCGCAGCCGTCTTCCTGACCTCGGCCGCAGGATGCGGCACCGAAACGACTTCGACCCCCCGTGGGCGTGGCTCCTCGACACCCGGTAGAGCGCCCGAAACTGAACGGATCGATCCCTACGGAGATCCGGTGGTCTATCCCCGCGATCCCTTCGAGGGTTTCCCCGTGATCAACGAACTCGACTATCCCGGTGAACCCGGAAGCTGCACGGAGCCTCCGTCCGGGACAGGCGCATGGTCCGTCCAGATCGCGGCGTGCGCCGGGGAATCAGACGCAGCCAGGCTCGGGGCTGTGGCTTCCTCCCTCACGGGGCTGCCTTTCTTCGTGGACAGGGAGGATGTCTGGTGGAAGGTGCGGCTGGGTTCCTACAGCTCTGCGGAGGACGCCGCGGCGGGCCTGGCGACCGCCGTGGGAAGCGGCTATTCGGATGCGTGGATAGTGCGGAGGCTGCCTTGACACGGATCGGAGTCCTCCGCAATAATCCGGCCGATTCGGAGCGGGAATAGCTCAGTTGGTAGAGCTCCACCTTGCCAAGGTGGAGGTCGCGGGTTCGAGTCCCGTTTCCCGCTCCAAGTCCTCTTCCAAAAAACTGCCGGGATTCCGGAAAGTGGCCCCCCTTTTCCGGACCGGTTATCTTCAATGTCACCGATCCTGCGGGGGCGGCGTAGCCAAGTGGTAAGGCAGCGGATTGCAAATCCGCCATTCAGCGGTTCGACTCCGCTCGCCGCCTCCAGGAAAGCCTCCGGGAGCAGCGAATGAGATCCTCCGAAAGGTTCGTCCTCCCCGTGGGTCTGATTCTCTCGATCCTGAGCCTCCTCGCCGGCATCCTCGGATATGCGCTGGGAGACTCCGGAGAGGTCCTGAGAAAGGCTGCCTCGGTATGCCTCGAGTGCATCGGGATAGGGTAAGCCGCTCCGATCGACTGAGGACCGTCCTGCAGGCCGTTTCGGCGCTGCTCTTCAATCTGCACCTCGAGGGATGGCTGGACGGGACGCTCTACGGCGGGCCGTCGAAAGCCTTCTGCATCCCCGGACTGCATTGCTACTCCTGTCCATCCTCGGTGCTGGCCTGTCCGGCGGGGACGCTCCAGAACCTTCTGGCGGCCCCCGGAGGAATTCCCCTGATCTCCTCGGGCGACCCGTGGATCCTGGCCGGAGTGCTGGGATTCGTTCTCCTGCCCGGATTCGTCGCGGGAAGAACAGCCTGCTCCCATATCTGCCCCTTCGGGTTCCTCCAGGACATCCTTCATCTGGTGCATCTGCCTCCCGCCAGGCTTCCGGAGTCTCTCAGGAAAACGAAGTACGCGATACTGGCCCTGTTCGTGGTCGCTCTGCCCCTCCTGCTGAGGACGGTTCCCGGAGGGGGAGGGGATCCATGGTTCTGCAAGGCCGTATGCCCGTCCGGGACCATCACCGCCGGATGGCCCCTGGTCGCCTTCGATGCAGGGCGCACCCTCCATACGGGCTTCCTTTTCTACTGGAAATCGGCCATCGCCCTCGCCGTCATCCTGCTGTCCATGTCCGTGTGGAGACCCTTCTGTCGATATCTCTGCCCGCTGGGCGCCATCTGGGGTCTCGCCGGCAAGGTCTCCCTCTTCGGGATGGGAGTCTCGTCCTCGTGCACCGGGTGCGGAGCCTGCAGGAGGGTCTGTCCCATGGGGATCGAGATAAGACGGGATCCCTCCTCGCCGGAATGCATCAGGTGCGGCAGGTGCATACCAGCCTGTCCGGAGGGAGCGATACGGATGTCCGTCCGGCCCGGAAAGGCCCCCCGGTGAGCGCAATACGATCCGAGGCCGCGTGGGTCGCTCTCCTGCTCGTGCTCCTCGTGCCGGTCGGGGTGCATCTGGCGGGACATCGCAGCACGACGACGGGTGGCGGGCCGTCGACGGCCCTGGAGGGCGCCGCTGCGCTGGACAGCATCCTTGCCGCATCCTCCGGCAGGCATGTCCTGCTCAACTTCTGGGCCACCTGGTGCACGCCCTGCATGAGGGAGCTGCCGGTGCTCGACGCCGCCCTGTCCTCATCCGGAGGTCGCGTGCAGATCGTAGCGATAGACATCGCCGATCCCGACCCCTCGGCCTTCAGGGAGTACGCGGCGGATGCCGGCCTCTCGTTTCCGCTGGTATGGGTCGACCCCTCGGAGGCGCAGGTCCTGATGGAAAGGTTCTCGCTTCCGTCGCTTCTGCCCGTCACCATCCTGCTCGACGGCGGGGGCGGGGAGGTCGCCAGGTTCTCCGGCGCAAGGGACGAGGCCTTCTTCACAGATCTGATGTCCGACCCGGGAGGGCCGCAGGATTCCGCCGGACAGGTGCACGGATCGGACCATTCCGGACTTCATGTCAGCGTAGTCGGTACTCCCGGCGATCCGTACTTCGAGGCCCTCGCTGCGGAGGCCATAGCCCTGGCGGGGGCCGGAGGAGTCAGTCTCTTCGACCCCTCCGTCCCGGAGGACAGCTCGGCCATGTCGGACCTGCTCCTCCCGTCGTCAGGGTTTCCATACGCACAGGCCTGCGTGGGGGACGCCTGCGGGAGGCCGGCGCACGATCCCGAAGCTCTCCGCCTGAGTGTCGAGTCTCTCAGGTGACGGGAGGGCGGGGTCCCGGAAGAGTGCGGCGGGGGGCTTGTCAGGAGCCGCAGGCTGTGAGATATCCATAGCTCCCGTAAGGAACACGATCAATCCGGAGGTGTGCTTTGAAGATCCAGGAACAGGTGAAGAACGGGATCACTGTCTTGCGTGTGTCGGGGAAGCTGATCGGCGGGCCCGAACTGATGGAACTCAAGACTGCATTCCAGAACATCGTCAACCAGGACAGACACCATAAGGTCCTCCTCGACCTCGGCGGCGTTTCCTGGATGGACAGCTCGGGTCTCGGCGTGATCGTCTCCGGCCACACGACCATCAGCCGCGCCGGCGGAGTGGTCAAGATACTGAATGCCACCAACAAGATACACGAATTGTTCATCATCACGAAGCTCATCACCATCTTCGAGACCTTCCAGGACGAGGACGAAGCGATCAGGAGCTTCGGCGGCGGTACCGGGGCTTGAGCCCAATCGAACTGATCATCCCGAGCGTCGAGGCCTTCCTGGAGCCGTTGCAGATCTTCGTGGAGAAGGTAGGTTCGGTGGCTGGGGTCGAGGAGGACGAACTCACATCTCTTTCCATCGCAGTCCTCGAACTCGTGAAGAACGCGATGGAGCACGGGAACGGGATGTGCGCCGACAAGCCCGTCAGGATCGAATTCGAGGTTCTTCCGGGCAGACTGAACATCCGGGTAACCGACACCGGGACATGGAAGCCCGAATGCGACCTCGGATACCAGCCCGGCGAGGGAGAGCAGCTCTTCTCGGACCGGGGGAGAGGCATCCTGATCGCCCGAAACCTGGCGAGATGGGTCGAATTCGGACTCAGCGAAGAAGGGAATACGAGGGTTTCCCTTACCTGGCCCCTCACTTAAGTGGAATACCTCAGGCTCTGTCTGGCCGTCGAGAATCGAGGGTTCCCCGGCGGGCTGGTGGAGCTCCTGCGAAACGACCTCGAGCGGTCGGTCCCACCTGTATGGGCCGACGGCATAAGGATCGTCGAATCCCCCTCCGAAGCCGACGCCGTTCTCCTTGTCCTGAACGGCGATCCATCGGACGGGCTCCGCAGGATCTTCTACCACGCCTTCAACTGGGCGCTGCCTGTCGCCGCCCTGAGCGCCGGAGAGCCGTCGTCCGAGGACAGCATGCTGGCGAAGCTGAGGTCGTGGGAATCCCTGTGGGTGTTCCGTTCCACTGACGAAGCCCGGCGTGCAGTAGCGGAGCATCTCTCCTCATGGCTCGCGACGATCTCGCGCGGCGGGCTGCCTTATCCCTGCGGCGACGCCCTGCTGGAGAGCTACGGCAGGATCGACCCCTCCCAGATCGACGCTCCGTCGCTCGACCACGCCGTCGAAGTCGTCAGCCGCAGGGGATTCGTCTGCCTCAGCGGCTCCATAAGCTCGGGCAAGACCTCCATGGCGAGGTTCCTCCTTTCGATGTCCGCCAGGGAGGGGCTGAACCCGGTCGAACTCATTTCCTCCGATCTGGATACGAAGAAGGTGGAGAGCCTTCTGACCGGCCCGGAGGACTGCGTGGTGCTGTACGACCTCGACACACTGAGGCGCTTCACCGGGATCTGGTCCGCCTTCATCTGGGACACGGCCCTCTCCCTGATGATCAGAGCGACGGAACAGCGGAGGAGGCTCGTCCTCGCATCCTCTTCGCCCAAGCTCGAGATTCTCTTCGGCTCGTACGGAGACGCCCATGTCGTCCTGCCGGCTCCTTCCGACTGCAGAGGATGGCGCCTTGAACAGGGACAGGCAGAGTACAGCAGACTCGTCTCCCTCGATCCGCTCGACGCCGCAGAGCACGTCCTGATCTCGATGTTCGAGCCCGTAGTCTCCGAGAACCTCTTCAGACACACACTGTTCGAACTCTGGGAGCGCCTCTTCGTCATCCACAGGAGGAGCTTCCCGTCCATCGGAGAGCTGGAGGAGAGGTACGCGGCCAGCGATGCAGCGCGCGGCATCGCGCCTTTCCGTCGTGTCGTCATCGACGGAGAAACCCATTTCGCGACATCGGACACCACGCGTATGAACGCCATGGACGGAGCGATAGCGGCTCGCGCCTCGAGGCGCGACCCCCTCATCCACTCCCTGTCGGAGGTACTCCTCTCGTCGAGAGAACCCAGGGTGAGGAAGGCAGGCTTCAGCCTCGCCTATTTCTACGGATCCCTCGAAGACGACGAGCGTGCCACACTGCTGCACGCCGCGTCCCGTGAGGAGGACGGGGACAACCTGGCGGACGCCCTCACGGTTCTCCTGAAGGACCAGTCCGAAGTCGACCAGGGGATAGTGAGCCTCTGCGACCGCCTCTCCCAGTCCGGCAACCACGATCAGAGAGCCATCCTCGCCGAGATTTCAGCCATGCAGTGGATCAGGTCCGATCCGAGATTCCAGCCCGTCCTCGACCGGCTCACCGGCGACTCAGCCACCGGCGTGCGGGCCTCATTCATGCGCGGCATATCGTTCTGGGGGCTTGCGGACGATCCCGGAGGGCGTTTCGGCCGCATGGTCGGGGACAGGTCCGACGAGGTACTGGACCAGTTGATGGCCTTCACCGGAAGCCGGTTCCCACGGATCAGGCCGGATGAGCTGGAAGCCGTGAACGAGGTTCTCTCGTCCGGGAACGGGAGACTCATGTCCAGGCTGGCCTGGGGCCTGCTCAACCGCGCTCCGGAGCAGTTCTCGGACGAATTCACGGATCTTCTCTTGATACTTCTGGGCAAGCTGCCGGCGGGCGGCAGGGGAATGGTAGCCCGGCAGATCGGGGGGCGGCTGCGCTACTTCGACAGGGATATCCGGAGGGCGCTGGTCACCGATCTCGAGGAGAAGGACCGGACCGCGATCGTGATGTGCCTCCTCATGAACTACTCCTGGCTCACCCCGGAGGAGGAGGCGAAACTCTGGAATCTGGCCTCGAGCAGGATAGCGCTCGATCACGGCTTCGCCTCGATGATTCTCAGGTATTTCAGGGTCTTCGACAGGCAGAGACAGCTCGATCTGGTCGAAACCGCACTGGCGGCGGAGTCCTACCAGGGCAGGGAGGCCCTCGGTCAGCTCATGACCCGCCAGAGGTGGGACCTGGTGGAGACCACCATCACGGTCTGCCGCAGCCTGATATCCTCGGCGCCGGTTGAGACCCGCGCCAGGCTGGCCTGGTTCGTGCTGCTGAACGGCGGCGCCCTGGGGGAGGACGGCAGGGAGTTCATCGGGACGCTCGCGGAGGATCCCTCTCCTCCCGTCCGATCCTCGGTAGCAAGAGCCGTGCTGAGGCAGGGACTGATCGGTGAGACTGCGGAATGGCTCCTGGGAATCCTGGCCGGCGATCCGGAGAGATCGGTCCGGGCTGTTGCAGGCGAAGCACTGGGCAGGTTGTCGGGCCGTCTCGGCCCGGTTTGCTCCTCGATCCTCGAACAGTTGCTGGCCGACGAGGATTCGACAGTTCGTTCGCGCACTCTGAAAGGCATCCCGGAGTCCGTCCATCTGCCGGTGGAAGCGCTTCTGGAGAGGCTGTCCGCCGCTTCACGCGATCCGTCACCCGGTGTGAGGCGGGAAGTCGTCTCCATCCTCCACGAGCATCACGAGCTGCTCGACGAGCCGTCCACCGCGGAGATGGTGGCGGGCCTCCTGAAGGATCAGGACGAGAAGATCAGGATGGAGTCGGCGCGGCTCGTCACCGCTAGCCCGGCGCTGCTGGCCTCGGAGCCCGTGCGGAGGAGGCTTCCCGATCTGCTGCTGAACCGTGTCACGTCGGGTGCGACAATCCAGGAGGAACTGAGTACTGCGAGGGAGATTCAGAAGGATCTGCTTCCGGATCATCCACCCAGACTGGAGTCTTTCGACATCGAGTTCTTCTACAGCCCCGCGAGGGAGATAGGCGGGGACTACTACGATTTCTTCCGGCTGCCCGAGAACAATCTAGGTCTCGCTATCGGGGACGTGACGGGAAAGGGCATTCCGGCCGCACTCACGATGGCGAGCCTCAAGGGCAACCTGGCCGCGCAGGTCCAGAACATCTACTCGATCAGCGAGATCATGCGCAGGGTGAATGACGCCGCCTCGACAGGCGCGGAGGGCTCGTCCCTCACCGGGCTGTTCTACGGCGTGCTGAACCTGGACAGCGGGCTGCTGACCTATGTGAACGCCGGGCACAACCCTCCGGTGCTCATAAAGCGGGAGGGGCAGACAAGGCTTCTCACGGAGGGCGGACTTCTGCTCGGCGCCCTGCCTGGAGCCGCCTACGACAACGGTTATGTCAGCATCGAGGCGGCGGATATACTGATCCTCTACACGGACGGCATCACCGAGGCCATGAACAGGGAAGGGGAGGAATTCGGGATCTCCAGGCTCGTGGACGTATCGCTCCAGTCGCACGATCTCTCCAGCAGACAGATTGTTTCGAGGATACTGGATTCGGTAAACCGGCACTCCGCCGGGCAGCCGAGAGCCGACGACCAGACTCTCGTCGTCGTGAGGCGCAGATGATTCACAATGTCTTCGTACTCTCCGATTTCGGGACCAGGGACACCTACAGCGGCCAGATGAAGGCCGCCCTGATCCGGGACCTCTGCGGCGAGGTCTGCATAGTGGACCTCTCCGAAGGAGTGCCTCCGGGAGACATAAGAGCCGGCGCCTTCGACCTCATGGTCTCCATGCCGGCGCTACCTCCCGGATGCGGCGTTCTCGCCGTCGTCGATCCCGGCGTCGGCACATCCAGGAGGATCGTTCTCGCCGACTGCTCGGGCAGGACTGTCGCCTGCCCCGACAACGGCCTTCTGAGCTGGGTGGATGTCGATGCCGCATGGGAGCTTCCCGCCCCCGAAAAGGCCCGCTCCACGTTCCAGGGGCGTGACTGTCTGGCCCCGGCTCTCGCGAGAGCCTTGCTGGACGGCAGTTGGAAGGAAACGCTGCCCCCTGTCGATCCGTCGACCCTTGTGAGGATGCCGAGGGGACGGCCGACAGCAGGCGGGGGATTCCTCGGCGTGCCCGTGGCGCACGTGGACGGATTCGGGAACTGCATCCTGTGGCTGACATGGGACGATCTCGACGGGCGTCGGCCGCTCTCCATCCGCAATCCCCGTGGGAGCAGCTTCAATCTCAGTCCTGCGGAGACCTACGGTCCGGCCCGGCCCGGCCTGCTGCTCCTCGAAGGCAGTTGCGGCCTTCTGGAAATCGCCCTCAGCGGCGGCAGCGCAGCCTTCTTCACCGGGCTCGCCGAGGGCGACACCGTAATCATGAGTTTCACGAAGTGAAGCACGTAGCGCTGCTGCTCCACCTCTATCAGCCGCCGACGCAGGACCCGGATGTTCTGCGTCGGATAGACGGGGAATGCTACGCCCCCCTGGCGGAAATGCTGCTGGACACCGGGGCCTCCGTGACGCTGAACATCAACTATTCTCTCACGACGCAGCTCGCCTCGCTCCGTCCATCGACCCTCGAGACGCTGTCGAAGGCCCGAGGATGGGAACTCTGCACCTCAGGCGCCTTCCACCCGATCCTGCCGCTCGTCCCTGCCGGCGAGACGGAGAGGCAGATCCGCCTCAACACCGAGGGGAACGCGGCCCATCTACCCGGCAGGGAGGTGCGCGGCGTCTTTCCTCCGGAGATGGCGTGGGATCCATCGCTCGCAGGGCTTCTCTCCGGCATGGGGTTATCCTGGGCCGCAGCGGACGACATCCCCTGGGTCCATTCCGGCAGGGAGGCGCCCTGGGGATGGATCCCCGTCGACAACGGCCTTCCCGTCATTCTTCGCAGCAACTTCTGGAGCAACAGGATCGCCTTCCATGAATCCGAGGGGGGAGTGACGGCCGCCAGGATCGTCGAAGGAATGCGGAGATGGACGGGTGACTCGGACGCATATCTCCTGATCGCCCTGGACGGCGAAACCTTCGGCCACCATCGCAGGGGAGGGATCGAACGCTTCCTGAGACCCTTCGTGGAGGGCCTCGATCGCATCGAGGGGGCCAGGCTCTCCACAATCTCGGAGATAGTCTCGCTCTTCCCCCTCCGCGAGGCCTCCGTACCCGCCGGATCGTGGTCCACGACACCGGCGGACCTCGAGAGGGGGCTGCCCTGGCCTCTCTGGGACGACCCGTCCAACGCCGATCACATGGCCCTGCGCAGCCTGAGGGACATGGTGCTCGCCTGGGCCAGGCGCTGCACCGGAACCGGTGTTGCAGCCCTCGCCGACAGAATGTTATACTCGTGCCCATTCTGGTGGGCCACTCCCGGCAGGTACGATGCCGTACAGGTCAGGAGGGGCGTAGGAGCAATGCTGGAAGCCGCGATGGCCGCTCACAGCGAAACCGGCGACAGGAAGACGATGGACAGGGTGCTCGATGCTGCCGGCGCCGTCCCGTCCATGCACAGGAGAGGATAGCGATGCCGAAGAAGGACAGAACGTTTACCGCCAAGCTCGCACACGAAGCCAGGACCATCCAGTCCGAGATCTGTCCGGTGTGCGGCAAGGGAAGGGTGCCCGCAGTGCATTACGCCTCCATAACCGACGACCAGGGCAACTGGCGCCCTCAGCGCAGGCGCGTCAAGCTCTGCGACTGCAACAAGAAACAGATCTACGGCTGACCTTCCGCCGGCTCCGACTGACGGGGTTCTGTTCCTCACCGCGGGATGCGGAACAAGGGCGGAACCCCTTTCCTTTCTCCGGCCGAAATCGCTTCTGCCCTGGTGCGGAGGCGTTTCGATTCTAGGAACTCTGGCCCGCTCCTTCATGCGTCTCCGTCCCATCAGGGTCGCCGCCAATGCCTCCAGGTGCCCTGACCTCGTCGGGGCGGAACTGGCGGGGTGTTTCGGGCGTGAATGCGAACTGCTCTTCGAGAGCCGGCCGCTCGGGGTCTGCAGGACTCTTGCGGGGCTCAACGGAAGGGCGGACGGCTCATGGTTCGTCTCGAACACAGACATGGCGGTCGAAGCGGATCTTGGCGCGATGCTCGAGTTCCACAGGAGAAGCGGCAGCGACTGGACCATACTGGCCGGTCCGCCTGTAGATGGATACAGGCCGCTCACCGTCTCCAGGGACGGATCGTTCGGCGGCGGCCCGGTCAGGATGCATTACTGGGGGATCGGGATCGTCGAGCCCGGGGTTTTCGAACTTGCCGCGAGGAAGCCGGCTCCGGACCTCTTCGGCGGGCTCGCCCCGGCCGCATTGGATGCCGGAATGAAGCTGCGCATCTTCGAGGCCTCCCCGGGGGACTCGTGGGCTGACGCCGGCGAGGTGGAGAGGTACAGGACAGGCCTTCTATCATGCGGGAGCTTCGTCCACCCCGGAGCTCTGATCGAGGAGGGCGCCCGTCTCGAGGGGAGCTGGTACGTGGGGGACGGCTGCTTCGTCGGATCCGGGGCGAGGGTCGTCGATTCGGTTATGTTAAACGGTTCGAGGCTCGAATCGGGCGGCCTGGTTTCCTCTGTGCTCCCCTGGGAGGCGTCGAGGCGCGGGATGGGATGAATGCCTGAACTGCAGATGTTCAAGGAGTGGGTAAGGAGCAGGGTGGGCCCGGTTACGGAGTTCCGCCGGATGGAGGGCGACGCGTCCAGGAGATCCTTCTTCAGGGTCGGAACCCAGCACGGGTCCTTCGTGGCGATGGAGAGCGGACGCATCCCTATGGACTCCTGGGTGGACATAAATGCCCTGCTCGACTCCAGAGGGTTCCCGGTTTCGGAGATTCGCCATGTCGATATCCCGGCAGGCTGGGCCATCATGGAGGACCTGGGGGACACCAGGCTGCTCGACCTCCCTGCGGAAGGATACGAGCAGTATCTCGACGGCGCCCTGATGCTCCTGGAGAGGATGCAGAGGGAGCTGACGCAGTCGGTATGCGCGGAGTCCATCGCCGGCAGGAGGCATTTTACCGCCACCTTCTTCGCGGCCGAGCTGGACCATACGCTGGAGCACCTGTTCTTCAGGCTGCTGGCCGTTCCTTCGGAGAAGGTGACCGCTCTGCAGGACCATTTCAGGGATCTATGCGCCCTCGTTGCGGAGGGACCCAGGGTGTTCAGCCACCGCGACTACCACAGCGCAAACCTGATGGCGAGGCACGGCTCGGTGGTGATGGTGGACTGGCAGGACGCTCGATTCGGCCCTCCCGAATACGATCTGGTGAGCCTTCTCAGGGACAGCTACATCGACATGGGGCCGTCATGGGAGATGCGTGCCCGGAGGTTCCTCAGCGCCACGGGCAGGTCCAACCTGTTCCGGGTGGCCGCATGCGCCTGCCAGAGGAGTCTGAAGGCGGCGGGGACGTTCGCATACCAGTACAGGGCCTTCGGGAGGAGCGACTACCTCGACAGCCTGCCGCGGACCATGCGCTATCTGGAGGACTACGCCAGGCTGTGTCCGAGGCTAAGGCCTCTCGTCGACGACGTTTACGGGATTCTGGAAACGCACACCGGGGAGATCGACCTGACCGCGTTCAGGGAGTCCGACGCCCCGTCTTTCCCGGGGAAGTCCCCACACGGAGCAATGCAATGAGAAAAAGGATACTGACCGGCGAAAGGCCGACCGGGCCTCTGCACCTGGGCCACTACGTGGGCTCCCTGGCCAACCGGGTGAAGCTTCAGGAACAGTACGACACATTCATCATCGTGGCGGACGTGCAGGCCCTCACGACCAACTTCGACAGGCCGGAGCGCCTCTCGGAAGACGTCAGGCGTGCGGCGCTGGACAACATCGCGGCCGGGCTCGACCCCGAAAAGGTGGTCATGTTCGTTCAGAGCCTGGTCCCCGGTATCGCCGAGCTGACCGTCTTCTTCTCCATGCTGGTGACCATCAATCGGCTGCGGCACAACCCGACGATCAAGAGCGAAGCCGCCACTCTCGGCTACACGGACCTGACCTACGGCTTCCTCGGCTATCCGGTGAGCCAGGCCGCGGACATTCTGTTCTGCCGGGCCGACCTGGTACCCGTAGGGGAGGACCAGCTTCCTCACATCGAGATGGCCAGGTTCGTCGCAGGCAGGTTCAACGAACTCTACGGCAGGATCTTCCCCGAGCCCGAGGCGCTCGTGAGCAGAATCCCGAGGCTGGTAGGCACGGACGGGTCCGCGAAGATGTCCAAGTCCATCGGCAACTGCATCTATCTCTCCGACCCTCCGGCCGAAGTGCGCGAGAAGGTCATGTCCGCGGTCACCGACCCGGCGAGGATTCACAAGACTGATCCCGGCCATCCCGAGATCTGCACGATCGCTGCGTACCACAGGGCCTTCGATCCGGAGGAGTCGCCATCGGTCGAGGAGAGCTGCCGGGCCGGCACGACCGGCTGCGTCGCGTGCAAGAAGAGGATGGTGGAGGTGCTGGAGGCGCTCCTCTCACCGATCAGGGAGCGGAGTACGCTCTACGAGAAGCCCGGCGTCATCGACGAGATACTGATCGAGGGCACCCGGAAGGCCTGCAGGGAGGCGGAGGAGACCCTCGAAATGGTGCGTGGGGCCATGAGAATAGACTACTTCAAGGGGCGGTCGCGATGATTCGGCTCTATGACACGCTGTCCCGCTCGAAGAGAGACTTCGAGCCCCTCTCTCCGCCGTTCGTGGGCGTGTACGTCTGCGGACCCACGGTTTACGGCGACAGCCACCTCGGGCATGCCAAGAGCTACGTCTCGTTCGACGTCCTCGTCAGGTTCCTCAGGTACTCGGGCTACAGGGTGAGGTATGTCCAGAACATCACGGACGTCGGCCATCTCTCCGACGACGCCGATGCCGGCGACGACAAGATACAGCGCCAGGCGAGGCTGGAACGGCTGGAGCCCATGGAGATAGCCGAGAAGTACACCCGGTCCTACTTCGATGACATGGACAGGCTGGGCAACCTCAGACCCGACATATCGCCGCGGGCCTCCGGCCACATCCCGGAGCAGATCGAGCTGGTGCGGACCCTCATCGAGAAGGGGCACGCCTACCAGTCCGGCGGGAACGTGTACTTCTCCGTCAGGAGCTTCCCCGGCTACGGCAGGCTTTCTGGAAGGAAACCGGACGAGCTGCGGGCGGGAGCCCGTGTCGAGGTCCAGGCCGACAAGAGGGATCCGCTCGACTTCGCGCTGTGGAAGGAGGCCGACGGCGGGCATATCCTGAAGTGGCGTTCGCCCTGGGGCTGGGGCTTCCCGGGATGGCATCTGGAGTGCTCGGCAATGGCGATGAGGTATCTCGGCAACACCATAGACATTCACGGCGGTGGTCTGGAGAACGCCTTCCCCCACCACGAGTCCGAGATAGCCCAGAGCGAGGCCGCGACCGGAAGCACGTTCGCAAGATTCTGGCTGCACAACAACATGGTCACGATCGACGGGCAGAAGATGGGGAAGAGCCTCGGCAACGCCCGTTCTCTGAAGGAGATGTTCGACCGCTGCGATCCGATGACGATCAGGCTCTACATCCTGAGAAGCCACTACAGAAGCCCGCTCGACTTCTCGGACGAGGGGATGGCGTCGGCGGCCAGCGCCCTCGCGAGGATTCGCGACCTCTCCTCCCGGCTGGAACCGTCCGCCGGAGGAAGTGATGCGGCGGATCAGCCGCCTTTCGTCCATGAGGCCCTGTCCGCCTTTACGGACAGGCTCTCCGACGACCTGGACACGCCCGGAGGAGTCGCCGTTCTCTTCGACTACGTCAGGAAGTGCAATCAGGCCCTCGAGGCGGGAGCGGAGCCCGGAGCAAGGTCCGCCATGCGCTCGGGGCTGGACATGATGGCGCAGAACATCCTCGGATTGACGATGCAGGGTACGGGTTCAGGCGCCGGTGGAGAGGAGACTCTGCTGGGGCTGCTCGCCGAGAGCCGTTCGATAATGAGAAAGGCCCGCCTCTTCGCAGAGGCGGACCGTATGCGCGACATCCTGGCGGAAGAAGGCTATTCCGTGAAGGATCTCCCGGGAGGGGAGAGCTCGATCGAGAGGATCAGCTCCGCTCCCTGATCCTGGCGGCGAGGCGGCTCTTGATCCTGTCGGCGGTGTTCGGGTGCACGAGACGCTTGCGGCCGGCCCTGTCGAGCAGGCTCTGGGCGACCTTCATGGCCTCGGCGCCCTCTTCGGCGCTCCCGGCTTCGCGGACGCGGCGCATCGCGGTCCTCAGCGTGCGGATCTGGCTTCTTATCCTGAGATGCCTCCTGGCATCCTTCCTCATGTTCTTGGCCGCACTGGTGCTCCTTGCCAAGAGAAGGCTCCTTTCGCAGAATTGGAAATACCCGTCCTCGTCGGGCGGCGGAACCCCCGGGGGCCGCCGGTGTTGTCCGTTACGAGGGCCGAAACTACCGATTCATTTGTCCGAAGTCAACAACACTGGAGGCTGATATGAAGTTTGGCGTTCTTCTCCTGGCAGCCGTCGCAGCGATGCCGGTCACCGCCGACCGTCTCGTGAGGATTCACGATGTCGAGCCGCTCGCGTACCAGCTTCTCGTTGCCGACGGGTACGACGTGGCCTCGAGCAATGCGATCAAGGGATGGGTCGACGTCTACATGCCCGATGACGCCACGGACATGGCTGCTATCTACTCCGGCAGGTACGAGATCCTCCCCAGGGAGTGGGGCGAGCTGCTCGCCGAGAACGGCGGCAACGCCGGCGCCTACTACAGCACCGAGGAGAACAGCGCCTTCTGGGCCACGCTGGCCGAGACGCACGCGGATCTGGTCGATACGCCGGTATCGATAGGCACCTCCGTGCAGGGCCGCGACATCATGATGATCCGGATGTCGAGCGGAACCGGTCCGTCCTTCAAGCCGGCCATCTTCTTCACCGCCCTCACCCACGCCCGCGAACCGGGGGGCAACGCGGCTCTCATCGACTTCGCCGACTGGCTGGCGACAAACTACAACAGCGACACCATGGCGGCATGGATTCTCGACAACACACAGATCTACTTCGTTCCGATAGTGAACCCGGACAGCTACCTTCTCAACTGCAACCCGGCGGGCGGCAACATCCGCAAGAACCAGGGATCGCCCAGCGGCGTCGACCTCAACCGCAACTACCCCTATCAGTGGGGTTACGACGACCAGGGCTCCAGTCCCAGCCCATCCTCCGAGACCTATCGAGGCCCGAGCGCGGGCAGCGAGCCCGAGACACAGACAGTCATGACCTTCATCGACTCCATCGATCCGGTGGCGGGCATCCACTACCACACCTACGGCGGCTACCTGCTGCGTCCGTATGCCTACAACAACAGCGACACCCCCGACGAAGCCACATACGCCGCATGGAGCTACGAGATGACCCGGTACAACGGATACTCCTCGGGCCAGTGCGGTGAAGTTCTGGGTTACAACGCCAACGGCGACGCCGTCGACTGGACGTACTGGAGCGGCGGCGGGCATCCCAGGTGCATGGCTCTGACCGTCGAGTGCGGTGAAAGCGGCTTCTGGGCGAACCAGAACAACCCGTCAGGGCTTGCGGCAATGGAGGAGGAATGCCGCTACATGAACATCTGGCTCTGCATGGTCGCTCCCGGGTTCGTGGGCATTGGTGACGCTTCCGGCACCGTTCCCCCGGTGGCCGTCTCCGCCGGCCCCGTCACCCCGAATCCTGCCTCCGTGCAGGCTTCGATGACTGTTTCGATGCCCCATGAAGGCGTCGTCACGGTCAGGGTGCTGGACCTGGCTGGAAGGATCGTCTTCGAGCAGCCGTCCGTGTCCGTCAGGGAGGGCGACAACATGGTTTCGGTCCCTGTGGACGGCCTGCCAACCGGCGTCTATTCCCTGAGAGTGACCTGTGCCGGCGGCGAGGCCGGCGGCAGGTTCACCGTAGTCAGATAGGCACAGGGTCCGGATGACTGATAGAGCCTCTCACGGAGCGCAGCAGGACTACTACCAGATCCTGGGAGTGCCCCGCAGCGCCTCGAGGGAGGACATAGAAAAAGCCTACTTCGATCTCGCGAGGACGCTCCATCCCGACATAGCGGGCGGAGGCCCCGAGGCCACCGCCCGCTTCATGCTGATAAACGAGGCCTACCAGGTCATAGGCTCCCCTTCCTCCAGACGGGAGTATGACCTCACCCTCGGGCCCGAGAGCTTCGCAGCCGCCTCCACCACAGTAAAGAGGGAGCCGGCGGTCACACCTGCGGGTCCCTCTACAGGCGCCACCGCAGGCCCCTCCGCAGCAGCGGCGCGTGTGGATGAACCACGGGCCGGCGCTGCTCAGAGACTGGACGAGAAGGTCAGGCGCATAATCCGCCAGGCCGACAGGCTCTGCGAACAGGGCAACTTCTGGCAGGCTGCGGATCTCATGCAGAGGCTTCTACCCCAGTATCCCCGCCAGCCCGCCCTGAGGCGGGCGCTTGCACGCGCCGCTTCAGGCAAGATGAGGTACCACGAGGCCGCCCAGCACCTGAAGATCGCATGCGAGGTGGAGTACTTCAACTCCGACAACCATGTGCTGCTGGGCGAGGCCTTCATTAAGGGCAGGCAGTGGCAGAAGGCTCACGATGCACTGACGGACGCCCTTTCATGGAACGAGGACAACGACAGGGCGAAGAGGGGGCTCGAGGAGGTGCAGAAGCATCTCGGAGGCGGGGAGTCGTTCTTCAGAAAGCTGATCAGCAAGCTCACCCAGCCTGTCGGAGGGGCGAAGAAGGACGGGAAGCCCGGTGCCAAAAGAAAATGAACGGCTGTACTACTCGATCAGCGAGGTCTGCGAGCTGACCGACCTGAAGCCGCACGTGCTCAGGTACTGGGAAACGGCCTTCCCGATGCTGCGGCCTTCGAAGAACCAGTCCGGAAACCGTGTCTACCGGCCCCGTGATCTGGAGCTGATAAGGCTCATACGCAGGCTTCTCTACGAAGAGCGATTCACTGTGGACGGAGCCCGTCAGAAGATTGAGGACATGAGGCGCACCTCAGGGCCGGAGCAGATGGAGCTGGAGATCCCTCCAGAGGCTTCCGGGGCTCTTCCCGGGTTGATCGAAGAGGTCTGTGCCGAGCTTCGTGAGATAATCGATTCTCTGGGCCGGGATCCGATGGCCGTTGACGGGGGTGGCGTTTAGGCTTAGAGTTTCCGGCCGGTCGGGGCGTGGCGCAGTCCGGTAGCGCACTTGAATGGGGTTCAAGGGGTCGCTGGTTCGAATCCAGTCGCCCCGACCAGCTTGTCTCTGCATCGATTCCGCGGGCTCCAGGTCCGCGCAGTTCCTTCTGCATGATCGGCGTGACCGTTGACCAACTACAGCAGACCCCGCAGCGGGATGATAGCGAGACTCGCCTCGCTGTCGGATGCCTCCGACCCGGCCGTTTCCCGGGTGCTCGAAGCGATGTCGTCCATCCCCCGGCACATGTTCGTGGAGCCCCCCCTGCGCCACAGGGCCTATTCCGACTGCTCGCTGCCCATCGGCAGGGGGCAGACTCTCAGCCAGCCGATGACAGTGCTGTCCTGCCTCGCGGCTGTCGATCCAGGGGAGTCCGACACGATGCTCGAGGTAGGCAGCGGGAGCGGCTATCTGGCGGCGGTGGCCGGCCGCCTCTGCAGCAGGGTGACCGGCGTCGAGACCATGCTCGAACTGGTGCACAGATCGAGGAATGTCATCGAAGAGCTGGGCCTGACCAACGTCCTGATCCAGTACGGCGACGGAGGGGCGGGCTGGCCGTCGGCGGCGCCATACGACTGCATCATCGTCAGCGCGGCGGCTGACGCCGTACACCCCGGGCTCTTCTCACAGCTCTCGGAGGGCGGCAGACTCGGCGCGCCCGTTTTCGGGGACGGCGGGCAGAGCTTCAGATTCTTCAGGAAGAAGGACGGCCGGATGGAGGAATACCGCGCCGGCTTCGCCTGCAGGTTCGTTCCCCTCACCGGGAGGTTCGGATCGATTGAGTGAGTGGATCCTCGCAAACACGCCCTTCATGCCCAACTGGCTGCAGATGCTCCTCCTGTCGGCGATCCCCCTGACGGAGCTACGCGCCAGCATTCCTCTGGCCTTCACCCTGATGAAGGACGCCTGGGGCTGGAACTGGTGGCAGATCTACCTGCTCGCCGTAGCCGGGAACATGCTGCCCGTGCCGTTCGTGCTCTGGCTGCTTGGCCCCGTCAGCCGCTTCCTCTCAAGGTGGCGTCCGTTCAAGCGGTTCTTCGACTGGGTGTTCGAGCGCGCCAGGCGCCGGGCGGGAAGTGCAATCGAGAAGTACGAGGCTCTCGGACTCGCCGTCTTCGTCGCCATTCCGCTCCCTATGACGGGAGCCTGGTCGGGATGCGCGGCCGCCTTCCTGTTCGGCATTCCGTTCCGGCTGGCGTTGCCTTCGATCGCCCTCGGCGTAGCGGTTGCGGGAGCCCTGGTCACTCTCATGATGACAGGCGCCATTGCGGGGGCGTCGTTCTTCCTCGGATAGTCCGGAGTTGCAGTGCTCCGATCAGCTCATCCCAGGTTGACCCCCGCTTCCGCGCTGAGCTAGATTCCTTGGCCGTCGGGGCGTAGCGCAGCCCGGTTAGCGCGCCTGGTTCGGGACCAGGAGGTCGGAGGTTCAAATCCTCTCGCCCCGACCATTCCCTTCCTCCCGGGAGAACTCATCCGTGAACGACCGATTGAGCGTAGTTTCGGTGGCAGGCTCGGCCGACGCTCCGGAGAACGAACTCGTCTTCGCGTACAGGCTGGGCTTCCTGCTCGGCTCCTCCGGCCATGTGGTGGCCTGTGGAGGCGGCGCCGGCGTGATGGAGGAGGTCTGCAGGGGCGCGAGGGAGGCGGGCGGCCTGACGATTGGAATACTGCCGGGGACGGAGGCCTCAGAGGGCGGCCGCTGGCTGGACATTGCTCTGCCTTCGGGCCTGGGGCTCGGGAGGAACCGGGTCGTGGCCCTCGCGGGCTTCTGCCTCGTGGCCGTCGGCGGCGGGAACGGAACCCTGTCGGAGATAGCCCATGCACTGCAGTCCGGCAGGCCGGTCTGCTGTCACGGCCGATGGGAGGGCATACCCGGGGTTTTCCGCGCAGGCACGCCGGAGGAGGCGTATGCGTTTGTGGAGGAATGCGAGAGGAGGGCCGGATGCGAAGCGCCGAGGACCTCGAAAGGCTGATTCGTAACGTTCCCGATTTCCCCAGGCCGCCCGTGGTGTTCAAGGACATCACTACCGTCCTCACTGCACCCGGGGCTCTGGGCGACGCCGTGACCCTGCTGGAACGGAAGGTCGCCGGCTTCAGGTACGATGCGATAGCCGCCATAGAATCCAGGGGATTCGTGTTCGGAGCGGTGATGGCCGAGAGGCGCGGGCTGCCCCTGGTCCTGATTAGGAAGCCCGGAAAGCTCCCCGCCGAGACGATCGGGGAGGACTACGATCTGGAATACGGCAGCGCCAGAATCGAGATGCACCTTCATTCCCTCGAACCCGGAACCCGGGTTCTGATCGTGGACGACCTCGTCGCCACCGGAGGATCGGCGGCCGCTGCCTGCCGTCTGGTGGAGAGGGACGGGTGCGTCGTGGCCGGAGCCGGCTTCATGGTCAACCTCGAGTTTCTCGGCGGCAGAAAGCGGCTCGAGGCGGCCGGATACCCCGTAGGTTCAATAGTGAGAGTGGATTCCGAGTAGACCGGGTTTGACCCGGCGCATGGGCGGGATTCATATTTCCCTTCCGTTCCGGGGGTATGACGCCCCATCTGGTTTACATGCCGAAAGGTGGTTTCCATGAGGTTCCTCCTCACATTGTCACTCGCGGCCATGCTGGTTTTCCTGCCCGGCTGCAGCGAAAAGCCCGCTGACGACCAGGGCGCCGGCTCGACGGCCGTCACCCCCGATCAGAACGCCTGCGTCATCGATTTCCAGCCCCGTGACCTGGCCGTGGGCCAGTGGATCTCCTACGGCGTCGATCAGGATCCCGCCGAGGTGACCTTCTCCGTGGTCGCCCGGGAGGCCGTCGCAGGCACGGACTGCTTCTGGATCCAGATAGAGGCAGGGGGCAATGCCCTCCAGATACTGATCGACCCGGTCCTCCTCGGGGAAGCCATGGACAAGGCCTCCGAGGCGGCGAACGAGTTCCTTGCCGATCCCGAGGCATTCGTCCAGACCAACGTGCCCGGCACCCCCCAGCAGTTCCTCACCACCGAAGATAACTTACAGAACTTCATGACATTCGTCTCGGCAGTGAAGATGGTGAAGATGTCAGAGAACGGCACGATAATGGCCTACGACCTGACCAACGTGCCGGCGACCCTCCAGCCCGTCCTCCAGGATCCGGACTTCCTCGCCCAGCTCCAGGCCGGATTCACCGTCAACATGCAGGGCGCCGACGCCGCCGGCATGACCGACAGTCTCGCCCGGAAACTCTCCGAGTACGAGTTCGACGCTGAGAACACCACCATGAACATCGCCGGCGCGACCCTCGAGGGCTCGAGCTTCACGATAACGGGCACGGACAGGAACGCCGAGGTCTTCTTCTCCAGCGAACTTCCCATCTTCCCGCTGGCCTTCGCCACTGCGACGGACTCCACCGGCAAAACCCATTCGATATCGGTCCGCGGCTACGGTGATGAAGGCGCAGAGAACCTTATTCCGGGAGCCCCCGCCCAGACCGTGGACATCGCTCCCATGATCCAGATGGTGATCACGCAGATGCAGAGCCAGATGCAGCAGGCTCCCGCCCGGGGCGCCGGCGGGCAGTAGCGCTGGATCGACCGCGTGGAGCGGCCGGAGCGCCACAGGTGCTCCGGCCGCCCTTCTCTTTAGTCCCTTCTCCGATGTAGGATTGACTCGTGGAAGACACCGGAGAAACCGCAAGAGGGATGAAGAGACCGCCCCTGGCCGACTCCCTGAGACCGTCCACGCTGGACGGGATGGTCGGGCAGGCGCACCTTCTCGCGCCCGATGCCCCGTTCAGACGCGCCCTGGAGGCCGACGCGCTCGGCTCCTTCATCCTCTGGGGCCCACCGGGGACTGGCAAGACCACGCTCGCGCTCCTCGTGGCCGGCGAGACCAGGGAGTTCTTCGTGCGGTTCAGCGCCGTCACGGGGGGTGTCCCGCTCGTGAGGAGGATCGTCGAGGAGGCTGCGGAACGCCGTCGCGGCGGTACGGCCACGCTTCTATTCGTCGACGAGATCCACAGATTCAACCGCGCTCAGCAGGACGCATTCCTCCCCCACGTGGAGGACGGCACCATCAGACTGGTAGGCGCTACTACCGAGAATCCGTCGTTCGAGATCAACGCGCCCCTGCTCAGCCGTTGCACCGTCTACGTCCTGAAGCCCCTCTCGGAATCCGACCTGGTGAAGCTGCTGGAAGCCGCTTCGGGGAGCGGCGAATTCGCCGAAAGATATGGGCTTGCGCCCGACAGGGAGGCCCTCGTGCTCATCGCGAAAACCTCCGACGGCGACGGACGGCGCGCTCTGAACCTCCTGGAAATGGTCGCGGGGACCGCCGGAAGAGGCGGCGTCACCGCAGGGGAGGTCTCGGACATACTCTCGAAGGCTCTTCTCCGCTACGACAAGAGCGGGGAGGAGCACTACAACCTGATCAGCGCCCTGCACAAGTCCCTGCGGTCCGGCGACGTGGACGCAGCCCTGTACTGGCTGGCCAGGATGATCCTGTCAGGGGAGGATCCTCTGTACATAGCCCGGAGGATGATAAGGTTCGCCAGCGAGGACGTGGGCCTGGCGGACCCCGGCGCCCTCACCGTCGCGATGAGAGCCGCCGACTCCTACAGATTCCTGGGCTCTCCGGAAGGGGACCTGGCTCTCGCCGAGGCGGCCTGCTACCTGGCTGCCGCGCCCAAATCCAACTCGGTCTACAAGGCCTGGAACAGCGCGGTCGACCTGGCCGGATCGTCCGGGAGCCTCCCCGTGCCGCTGGTGATCAGGAACGCTCCCACGAAGCTGATGAAGGAACTCGAATACGGCAGGGGATACCAGTACGCCCACGACGTGGACGACGGGATCGTAACCCACAGCCACTTTCCCGGCGAACTGGGGGAGCCTGTCCTGTACAGGCCGTCCACATCCGGGCGCGAGGCCGCGATCTCGGAGAGGCTCGCGGAATGGAGGAGGCTCCGGGAGGAGAAGAGGCGGGGGAAAACGGGCGATGCACGGAACGGAAAGCGATGAATCCACGGCCCGGAGGCTTCGCGCCTCCATGGTCGAAAGGCAGATAAGGGGCAGGGGAATCTCGGATGACGGGATTCTGGAAGCGATGTCCGAGGTGCCGCGCCATCTCTTCGCCGAAGGCGCGGATATCCATGACGCCTACGGCGACCATCCCGTCGCGATAGGCTTCGGCCAGACCGTATCGCAGCCTTACATAGCGGCGCTGCTGCTCCGCATGGCGCTTCCGCTGGCCGGCCGGCGGGTGCTGGAGATCGGCTGCGGCTCGGGCTACCTGACGGCCCTGCTGTCACGCATCGGCGCATTCGTCACGGCTCTGGACATAATCCCGGAGCTGTGCGTCTCGACGCTGTCGAGGCTCCGGACGCTGGGCCTCGACGGCAGGGTACACGTGATTGCAGCGGACGGGTACTCCGGCTGGGAGATGAGTTCGCCGTACGACGCCATAATCGTTTCTGCGTCTCCGCCTGCGGTGCCGCCTGCTCTGGCCGCCCAGCTCGCGACGGGAGGCAGGCTGGTCCTGCCCGTGGGCGAGGGTGTTCAGCAGCTCCTGCTGATCGAGAGGACGGAGTCCGGGATGCAGGTTACGCCGGGCGAATACGTCCGTTTCGTACCGCTGGTGCATTCGAAGGGGTGAAATGACGAGCATCGGGGGAGGATCCGGCGGAGATTCTGAGGATGCGGGCGGGGACTTCCACCCGTCCCGCATCTGCGGGGCCGCCGGCATGAAGATCAGCCTGGCCGGAGGTTCCTGCACCGGCATGCCGGCCGATCTCTCGCTGCCCCGGGAAAGCGGTCTCACTCGTGCGGTCCTGTCCATTATCGACTCCCCGGACCTCGCCTCTCTGGCCGACGCCCTGATCCCGCCGCTCTCGGTGGGTTTCATCACCCCGCGGCTCGTCCATGGGCTGAACAACAGCCTCGTGAGCATCGTGGGCAATCTGGAGCTTGCCGATTCGTGCGACTTCACCGGTGCAGAGGCGGCGAAGATGTGCGAAGGAGCGAGGAATGCGGCGCTCATGATGGCTGACCGGGTCCGGAGTCTGGCTTCGATGGCAGCCTGGACCTCGAACGGCATCTCCGGCAGGGAATCCCCCCTGATGGACCTCTCCGGCGTGGCCGGAGGCAGGTCGATCGACGTCAGGATCGACTGGCCTGCCTGGTCGTTCCGGTTCTCGAACGCCTGCCTCGGGCTGTCTACTGCCTGCTTCATGGCCGTCGAGAGGTCGGGCTCCGTGGAGGTCCGTCCCGATGGAGACGGCCTCCGGATGGACTGGGCAAGAGCCGTCGCCTGGGATGGCGGAGAAGACATGCGGAACTACGCCGTGGCTCTGCTCGTCGCTCTGGCGGCACAATCGGCCTTCCAGGCCGGGGGGTGCATCCGCATCGATTCCTGGGGGGAGACCTCGGGCGGCATCCGTCTTTCAAAGAAGAGGTGATGGCTCTGACTGAACACAGATCCACGCGCAACAGGATTCTATCGCTCTTCCGGTCCGAACCCGGGGCCAGGCTCACCCCCGGGGAGATGGCCCACAGGCTGGGCGACGACGACATCGGTGACGCAATCCAGGAACTGGTGGCCCTCGGCTGGCTCTGCCGCGTCGGGAAGGGAAGGTTTGCCGCCTGTGAAACCATGGGGCTCCACAGGGGCAGGATCAGGGTGAGAGCCAACGGCTCCGGAACGGTTTCGACGGAGGGGGGGCGCATCTTCGTCTCCCGCGAGAGGATCGGCGCAGCCATCGACGGCGACGTCGTGGTCGTGAAGATGGTCCGCGGCGGCGGCAGGCACATCTCCGTCCCCGAGGGTTCGGTGACGTCGGTGGTCGAGAGGAGGCGCAGCGGTGTCAGCGGCGTCCTCCGGAGGGCCGGGGAAGGCTGGATGCTCGACCCGGTGGACCCTGCGCTTCCCCGCGGGATCAGGGTCAGAACCGAGAGGCTGGAAGGCCTCAGGGAGGGGAAGGTCGTCTGGGGGATTCTCGATCCACCGGGGAACAGGCTTTCCGTCCGTCTTTCCGGGGCCCTGGGGGACTCCCTGACCCCTTCGGTCTACGTGGACGCGATCTGCCGGGATCACGGCTTCTCGGACACCTTCCCGCCGGATGTGCTGGTGGAGACCTCGCGTGCCGCGTTGAATCTCCCTTCAGCCGCAGGGCGCCGGGATTTCCGCGGCCTTCCCGTGATCACGATCGATCCGGTGGACGCACGGGATTTCGATGACGCGGTATCCCTCTCCCGGGAGGCAGACGGCTGGCTGCTCGGCGTGCATATCGCCGACGTGGCCGCCTACGTTCCCCGCGGGAGCGCGGTGGACATCGAAGCCGCCGCCAGGGGTACGAGCGTCTACCTTCCGGACAGGGTGATCCCCATGCTGCCCGAGTCCCTCTCGAACGGTGCGTGCAGCCTCGCTCCGGGGGAGGACAGGCTCGCCAGGTCCGTGATGCTCCGATACGACAGGAATGGGAGAAGGCTCGGCTACGAGATCGTCCCGTCGATAATCCGATCCGCCGCCAGGCTGAACTACGAGGAGGCCCTCCTGGGCATGAGGGGCGCGGGCTCGGGGCATTCCGCGGCCGATCCGCTCCTTGCGGACATGGCGGAACTCTCCTCGCTGCTGGACCGCGAGCGCGAGTCGAGGGGGGCGCTGGACCTCGGCAGCTACGAGTTCGAAGTCCGTTTCGGCGCCGACGGATGGCCCGAGGAGTTCACCAGGGCATCGGACGACGAATCCCACAGGATGATCGAGAACTTCATGATCGAGGCCAACCGGGCGGTGGCCGGGTTCTGCGGCGCGAGCAGCCTGCCGGTGGTCTACCGGGTCCACGGTGAGCCGGACAGGGATTCGGCGCAGCGCCTGCGGGCGGACCTCGAAACGCTCGGGATAAGCATTCCCAGGGGCAGGATCACCGGCTCCAGGGATCTGTCCCGGATACTCGAATCGGCGAGATCGTCGCCCGCGTTCACCCTGGCGAGGGAGGCGGTGCTGCGGTCTCTCAAAAAAGCCGTCTACAGCGAGAGCGACAGCGGGCACTTCGGGCTGGGCCTGTCTAGCTACATGCACTTCACGAGCCCCATCCGGAGATATCCCGACCTGGTTGTCCATCAGGTACTCGGCTTTCTGGAAGCCACCGGGGCTGTGCCCTCCGGAGGCCCGTGGGACGCCGATGTGGCGGGGTTGGCGGAGGACTGCAGCGATACCGAACAGGCCGCGGAGGACGCCGAGAGGGAGTGCATGGAGATGATGGCGCTCCTCTATCTCTACAGGCGGCCCGGAGGCGAGTTCAAGGGCATCGTGAGCGGAGTGGAGGACTACGGCGTGTTCGTCAGGCTCGCAGACCTCCCCATAGACGGGCTGGCTCCCGCCAGGCTCCACAACGGCTCTTGCATCCGCCTCGAATCGCTGTCCCCGGGGGAATCGGTCACTGTGGAGGTCCATTCCGTCGATCCAGAACTAAGGCAGCTCACTCTCAAGGTAAGGAGGGCCGGGAAGGATGCCGGCTGAAGCAGTTTTGGCCGCTCTCGCGGAGGACATCGCGCTCTGGATCGCATCCAGGGTCAGGTCGGCCGGCGCAAGCGGCGCCATTCTGGGCATGAGCGGAGGGGTGGACTCCGCCGTGACGGCCTTCCTGGCGGCGCGGGCCCTGGGCGGGGAATCCGTGCTCGCCGTGAACCTTCCGTGCGGTAGCGCGCCCATCGATGCGGAACTCGCCGCGAGGGCCGCCTCGGCGGCCGGCATCGGATTCAGGATCATCCCGCTGGACGGAGCCTACGGGGAGCTGGTATCCGCCTGCGGCCTGGAGGACGCCCCGAGGCTCGTCCTGGCGAACATCAAGCCCAGGCTGAGGATGACCGTGCTGTACTCCCTGGCGCAGGGCAGACTGGTGCTGGGCTCGGACAACTATTCCGAGTACCTTGTCGGTTACTCCACGAAGTGGGGGGACGGAGCGGCGGACATCGCTCCGCTCGCGCGGCTCTACAAGGACGAGGTGGTGGGGCTCGCGAAGGTTCTCGGCGTGCCCCGGGAGATAGTGGAGAGGCCTCCGACGGCGGGGCTGTGGCCGGGTCAGACTGACGAGGAAGAGATGGGTTTTACATATCTCGATCTGAGGCGCAGGTTCGAAGGCCTGCCCATCGACCCGGAGGCGGCCGCGAGGATCGACTCGCTCAACCGGGCCGGCGCCCACAAGCGCGAGCCCATACCTGTTTTCGAAGCAAGGAAGTGGTTCGAGACACATGGCTGAACATGCTCTTCTCAGTTGTCATTCCAGGAAGGAGCTGCCGCCGCTCGCCGAAGGGCTCCACAGGCTCGGATGGGTGCTCCACGCCTCCGGGGGTACGGCCGGCTTCCTGCGATCCCTGGGCCTTCCGGTCTCTCCGACGGAGGAGATCACCGGCATCTCCTCGATACTGGGCGGCCGGGTGAAGACACTCCATCCGGAGCTTCACGCAGGGATACTGGCCGAAGGGGAGGACAGGCTGCGGATGATCGAAGAGGGACGGATCGTGTTCGACATGGTGGCGACCGACTTCTATCCCTTCCACGAGAACACTGACCTTCCCGGGGACGATCCCTCCGCGGTGGAACTGATCGATGTCGGCGGCCCGGCGATGGCCAGAGCCGCAGCCAAGAACTACCGGCACGTAATCGCGGCGACCGGAGGGGACTCCTTCGGGGAGGTACTGGCCGCAGTCGCCGAAGGCCGCAACACCCTCGAGTTCAGGCGGAGGATGGCCGCGAGGACGTTCGACGTGACCGCCTCGTACGACCTCTCCGTGTCCCTGAAGCTCTCCGAGGGCGTCTCGCCGGCCCTCAGGTACGGAGAGAACCCTCATCAGGCGGCGAGGGTGCACTTCGGCGCCAGGGGGGAGGGGTTCGCAGCGGCGGAGCTCCTCCACGGAGACGCCCTCAGCTACAACAACTACCTCGACGCGGCCGCCGCGTGGGAACTGGTCCGGGATCTGCCCGCCGGCGCCGTTGTGGTGGTGAAGCATGGCAATCCATGCTGCGTCGCCGTTGCCGACCGGCAGGCCGAGGCATGGGACAGGGCGTTTCCCGCCGACAGATCCTCGCCCTACGGAGGGGTGCTGGCGGTGAACACGAGGCTCGGTGAGGAACTCGTGGAAAGGCTCAGGGGGGTGTTCCTGGAACTCGTAATCGCGCCGGACTTCGAGCCGGAGGCGCTCGAGAGGCTGAGAACCCGCAGGAAGCTCCGGGTGCTCGGAATGCCTCCCGGCAGGGATCAATGTCTTCAGTTCCGGAGTATATGGGGAGGGCTGCTCGTGCAGGAGCCTGATCCATGCGCCTCGGAGGATCTCGATTCCGCGAGGGTGGTCAGCGCGAGACGGCCCACCGTGGCCGAACGAGGAGCGATGGAACTGGCCTGGAGGATCTGCCGGATGGTGAAGAGCAATGCGATGGTCGTATGCGAGGCCGATCGCGCTCTCGGGATCGGAGCGGGTCAGATGAGCAGGATCGAGAGCCTCGACCTGGCTGTCAGGAGAGCCTCGGCCGCCGGACTGGACCTCCACGGTTCGGCTCTGGCGAGCGACGGGCTGATACCGTTCCGCGACTCGATCGATCTTGCCTCGGAGGCGGGCGTGACTGCCGTGATCCAGCCCGGAGGCTCGCTACGGGATGACGAAGTCCTTGCCGCGGCGGACGAGAAGGGCATGACGATGCTCCTGACGGGTCGCAGGCATTTCAGGCACTGATCCGCACCTGCGGAGAACGGGGGTAAGTCCGCTGGACCGGAACCTTGTGAGATTTTCTGCGCTTCTGCTGGCCGCCCTACTGTCCTCCGCATCCGGCGGACATGGAACCCTGTTCCACCCCGGCGGGCGGCCCGGCGTCTTCGCCTCCGTCGACTCCCTGGCTCTCTGCGGCCGGTTCGACGCCTCCCTCGACGGACTGCTGGCGATCCTCGATTCCGAGCCCGGGCTCCGGGCCGAGGGCCTCTACCGGCTGGTGGGGCTGTTCCATTCCTGCGGCAGGGAAGGGGAGGGGGCCATCCTGCTGGACAGCCTCGAAAACGCCTGGGGAGTCGTTCTCGACGGATTCCGGATCAGCCTGATGGATCTGGCGGACGACCCCGGGGCTGCAGCGGCGGGGGTATCTGATCCATACCTGCTCTCCTATCTCTACGGAACCTATTCTCCCGCGCCGTCGATCCGCACTCCGGCCAGCCCGGCCGAGATGCTGGTCAGGCTTCTCATGGCGCCGGCCGGGTCTCTCACTCCAGAGCAGATGAAGGTCTGCGCCGACCTGGCGGTCACCTTCCCGGATGCCGCATCCAGGCTGGCCGAGGAGATGCACAGAAAGCTCCTGATTCCAGATGAGGTCTGGGAGAGGGATGTCGCGGCCCTCAGGGCCGCCGGGCTGGGCGAGAAGGCCGATCTGCTCGAAGTGCTTCGCATGGGTGCGACATACTCCCTCGACGAGGCCAGGGCCGTTGCGATTCTGGGCTCGGCCCCCAGACCCTCGGGCGAGGCTGCGCTCCTCCTTGCCGCCAGAGGCTCGTCCGGCATCAGGAGATCATGGCGGCTTGCGGACGCCCTTGCTTCGGCGTCGCACACATCCACTCTCGCCGACCTGATCTCCTCGTCCACCGATCCGGTCTTCGTCGCGGGGGCCAGGATGGCTCTGCTCAGAGCCCAGTCCCGCTCCACCCAGCTTCTGACCCTGTGCGACTCCCTGGGCGCCGCATCCGCTCCGGACTCCCTCTCGGAGAGGGCGGCCCTGTTCCGCGCCAGGGCGCTCCGAGACCTGGGCCGGAGCGCCGAGGCCTGGCAGGCCTATCACAGGTTCGCGGCGGACTGGCCCGGCCACCCGGCTGCGCACGAGTCGGCCTTCCTGGCCGGGCGGTACTACGATTCCGAACAGCAGTGGGAACAGGCGGCCGGGGCCTTCCGGACATCCATCGCGGCCGACGGGGAGGGCAGATACGACGAAAGCTGCTATTGGCGGGGCGGTTTCGCCCTGCTGGCCTCGGGCGATGCCAGAGGGGCGCTGGCGCTCTGGCGGGAAGGCTGCGAAGCGTTCCCTCACGGTTTCTGGCGCGATGAGATGCTGTACTGGAGCGCCAGAGCCAACCCGCCCGGTTCACCGGACAGGGCGGCTCTGCTGGAGCAGGTCTCCTCGGAGCATCCGTGGGAGTATTACGGGCTCCTCGCATCGGCGAAACTCCGCGGTCAACCCTTCTGGTCGCCGGAGTATCCCTCCATCGACCCTCCAAGCGAGGCGATGCTGCTGGTCGCATCCGGTTACGGCAGGCTGGCTTCGGATGTCCTCAGGCGCTCCGCCCTGCCGGATACGGTCGCCCGGATCGCCGGCCTCTCCCTTCTCGGTGAGCACAAGGAAGCCATCGAACTCTGCGGAGCGTTCGATTCCAGGCTCAGGTACTCGGGTGCCGGCGTGGTGCCGGATTCGATCGCGATCTACCAGTTTCCCGCCCCCTATTCCGATCTCGTCGTGTCCCTGACCCGGGATCTCTCGCCGCGCCCGTCCGTGATCACCGCCGTGATGCGCGAAGAGAGTTCGTTCGACCATCGCGCCAGATCCTCCGCGGGGGCATGCGGCCTCATCCAGCTCATGCCCGGGACCGCCCGCGACGTCGCAAGGTGGTACGGCCTGCCCTCCATCGCGGGCGAGCAGCTTTTCGACCCGGCGAACTCGATCCGCTACGGATCGCTCTACATAAGCAGGCAGTGGAACTCCTACTCCGGGGAACTCCCTCTCGTGCTGGCGGCGTACAACGCCGGCCCCGGCAATGCGTCCCGCTGGAGGGAGTCGCTCTCCTACTCCCCGTCCGACCAGGAATGGTTCATCGAGAGGATAACCTATCGCGAGACAAGGGAGTACGTTAAGAGGGTAACCAGATCGTGCTGGGTGTATGGGAGGCTTATGCCATGACGATATTCGCACTGCTTCTTGCGCTGGTATCAGCATGGGTCGTCGATCCGGCGGATCCGACACTCCTCGTGTTCCCTCCGTACGGGCACTGCATGGGCATATACCGTGCGGGCACGGAGCAGCTCGCAATGCTTCTGGGCGGGCTCGTGCGCTTCGACGACCCGCAGGGTCTGGCCTGCGTCAAGCTTTCGGAGTGGGACAGCCCGGGCGAGAACGATGACGACGAACTCGCCGTCTACGGCGTCAACAGCCGTACCGGGCACATCATCTACAACGCCAACATGTACACCCTCGGGCTGTACGGCGGCAACGGATCGGGCCCGGCCCAGCTCTCCGCGCCGCACGGCATAGCCGCCGACCCCTCCGGTCTCGTAGTGGTCGCCGACACGGGCAACCGCCGCGTCGTCGTCCTGGAGCGCAGGGGGACCAGGATGAAGACCAGCAGTATCATCGAGGACGGGTTCTCCGAGCCCTGGGGGGTCGCGATAGGGGAGAGGCGGTCTATCTACGTGACCGACCGGGGGACAGGCGTTCTCCGCATCTACGATTCGCCGTCGGATCCCGCTCCCCGGTCGATCGCGCTGGATAGACCGACGGGCGTCGCCGTGTACGGTGACGGCTCATGGAACGCCCTCGACGAACGCTTCGCGGTGGTGGTCTGCTCAGGCGGCACGGTACTCAACCGCATCGAGGGTGGAGAGGTCGTCGCCTCGGCCGGCATCTCCGACTGCGGCGGATCGGTGTTCAACTACCCCGTGATCGACTACTACGGGAATACCTGGGTCACGGACAGCATCTCCTGCATGATCCACAAGTTCGACCCCGACCTGGACTACATCGCCAGTTTCGGCTCCCCCGGCACCGGGGACAGGCAGCTCGACCGCCCTACCGGGCTCACGCTGTGGAGGCGCTACGGGCAGATATTCGTTGCGGAGCGCGAAGGCGCGAGGTACTTCTGGGTCGGGACCGACATGAAGATCGGCTCCTTCTCATCCTCCGGCAGAGGCTTCACCATGACCGGGACTCTTCTGGAGAAGTCGATGGTTCTGGCCCAGGTTTTCGATGAATCCGGGGCGGATGTGGCCACGATGCACAACGGCAGGATGGACACCGGACCCTTCACCTTCACCTGGGACGGTACTGATGTCCTCGGCAATCCGGTCCGGGGCGGCTCGATGGAGCTGGTGATAAGGATCGAGCCGACCTATTCGAGCCGCGGGTACTTCAGCAAGACCTTCAGGCAGCGGTTCGATATGGACATAGTGGAGACCGGAGCCGGTCAGGATGAAGGGTCACGCAGGGGAGGGCGCACCTGAGCATTCCGCTGCTGGCGGTTCTGCTCTGTCTGTCCGCATTCTTCAGCGGCAGCGAGTCGGCGCTGTTCAGCCTCGATCAGGTTCAGAAGAAGCGTATGGAGGGCTCCTCCGGAGGCAGGCGGGCCCTCCGCCTGCTCGAGCACCCTGACAGGCTCCTCTCGTCCATCCTCCTGGGCAACACGCTCGTCAATGTGGCGGCATCCACCGTCGCCTCCCTGCTGGTCATGGACCTGGTCGAAGGGGATGCCGCCCTGGGGATCTCGGTCATAGGGATGACACTGCTTCTGCTCGTCTTCGGAGAGATCTCCCCCAAGGCCTATGCCACGGTTCATGCGCAGAGAGTGGCCGAGGTCGTCTCCCGCCCCCTGTCGATCTATGTCGGCCTGGTTTCGTTCCTGTCCGTACTCCTCGCAAGGACGAGCCACGCCTGCGTGCGGCTCCTGGGCGCCGCCGGCAGGCCGCGGAAGCTCTCCGAGGCCGAGGTGATATCGCTGCTGGAGCTGGGGCACTCGGAGGGCGTTCTCGGCCGGGAGGCGCTGGTCACCGTCTCACTGCTCTCACTCGGGGAACGCCAGTGCAGGCAGGCGATGGTGCCGAGATCGGAGACCGTGGTCATCAGGCGCGGCTGGAGCCGCGACCGGATACTCTCGACGGTCAGGGAATCGGGTTATTCGAGATACCTGCTCCTCGACGACCCGGGGGACTCCGTTGCGGGATTCGTCGAATCGCGCGAGATCCTGTCCTGGAAAGAGGCCGGAGGGGAGGCGCCCTCCGTCTACCCCATGCCGTTCTTCCCCGAGAACGCCACACTGGACGACGCGCTGCACGAACTGAGATCCTGCGGCGCGGGAATAGGCGCCGTCTTCGACGAGTACGGCGACTGGACCGGGATTCTCACCGTCGATGACATTCTCGAATTCGCAGTCTTCCATGCCATGAGCGGCCGCAAGGATCTTCCGGAGGGAGTCCACAGGAGCGGAGACGGATTCATCGTCCCCGGATCCCTGCGGGTGGAAACGGTGGAGAAGCTGCTGGACTGCGACATCGATCCCGAGTTCGCGGAAACCTGCGGAGGTTTCTTCGAGGAGGTGACCGGCCGGATTCCCGTCGGCGGTGAAGCGCTTTCGGTCGGCGGGGTCCGGATGACGGTTCTGACGATGGAAGGTCGGAGGATCGGCAGGATGCTGGTGGAGAAGACGGAAGGGGGCGATTCCGGATGAACGTCTGGGAATGGCTCCTCATGGTCGCATCCTTCCTGCTGACCGCGTTCGCAAGCGGATCGGAGACCGCATTTTCTTCCGCGAGCAGGATCAGGGCGTTCGCGAGGGCTCGCGAGGGAGAGCCGAGGGCGTCCCTCACGGTTAGGTTCATGAAGAATCCGGAGCGTTACCTCACAGCCACCCTCGTGGGGACGAACATTGGAACCGTCCTGTGCTCCAACCTCTCGGCGCGCATGGCCAAAGCCACGGGACAGCCCTGGGTCGAGACGGTCACCGCCATATCCGTGGGGCTGCTGATCCTGGTCTTTGCCGAAGTCGTGCCCAAGCACGCAGCCTTCGTCTTCCGCGACGCCATCGTGGACAGGATCGCCCTGCCGTTGTCGGTGATGAGGGCGGTCCTCTACCCGATAGTCGTCGTCGCGGGCTACCTGCCGCGTCTGCTGATGGGCGGCAGGGAATCCTCCAGGTTCTTCGAGAGCAGGGAGGAGGTCAGGTCCTACCTCAATTCGGAGGGCGACGAGTCGGCCAGGGACGCCGACAGGGTGCTGGATCTCGGAACCGCCTCCGTGGAGAGGCGTATGAAGGCTCTCGACTCCTTCCCGTCGATCTCCTCCGACATCTCAAGGGCGGATGCCATGAGGATGGCGTTCTCGCATAAGTCCAAGTTCATACTGGTCTTCGAGCCGGGCGGAAAGACGCTTTCCGGGATGGTTAGGACTTCAGCCCTGCTGAGGCATGAGGGGGACTGGGACCTGTCCAGGATGACGGAGGGCATGCCGTATTTCGAGCGTTCCACCGTTCTGGGGAAGGCTCTCTACGACCTGAGAAGAGCGGGCGCCCCCGCGGGCGTCGTGATGGGACCGTCGGGCCAGCCCGAGGGTCTGATCGATTCCGACATCATCGTCGATGCGATCATCGGGGAGGCCGTCAGCAGGCCTCTGGAACCACTGGGCAGGCTGTGAAACCCGGGGAGAGAGCGGGCGGAGTCTCCTTCCTCGACCCGGGCGCCTGTCCGGCCCCCCCTTCCGGGGGGCACCCGCCTGTTCCGGACGGACCCTGCGTGCTCAGGCGATCGAAGGACAGGGATCGGGCCCTAGTGCTCCTGAGCCCGTGGATCAGGGCCGGTCTGCCCTGGGTCGTTCTCGCACCCGTCGAGGAGACCATGGCATGGCTTTCGGCCGGCGCCTGGGCCGTGCTTCCGGAGAATCTGCCGGACGACATCGCCGCAGCCTGCGCAGGGCGTCTCTTCGAGAAGGTCAGATCGGCCAGGGATGAGAGCCCGCTCACGGGGCTTCCCGGAAACACGAGAATCGTCGCCGCACTGCGGAGTGCGATCGATTCGGGCGGAGCATCCGCCGCATATGTGGACATCACGGACTTCAAGCCCTTCAACGACTACTACGGATTCGCAAGGGGGGACGCCGTCATAAGGGCTCTCTCCGAAATCCTGGAGGCTTCGGGGGCCGATCTTTTCGTAGGCCATATCGGAGGCGACGACTTCATCTGCGCCGGCCCCCGGGAGAGACTGGAGCCGGCGATGGCCTCGGTCAGGGAGGAATTCAGATCCCGCGCACCCGCCTTCTATTCCGAGCACGACAGAATGCGCGGAGGTATCGAGACGCTGGACAGGTACGGCCGGTTCAGGTTCTTCCCCTTCGTCGACATCTGCGTCGTCATCATCGATCTGGAGCGCGGCATGACGCTGGAGCGGCTCGCGAGGGACGCCGGAATCGCCAAGAAGGCCAGCCGGGGGGATCTGGTTCCCGCCACTCTCTCGGACATGATCCTGTCCCGCGCCGATGGAGAGCGGGATCAGGCAAAAGACGCAGAGAGGGGATACGCGGGAATCGGATCGGACTGGCTGCGGCTTATGGACTTCGGCTCATACGGGTATTCGGACGCCAAGGCCGTCGTCGAGGCTGCAGGCGTGACCGGTGACAGGAGGGCCTCTAGCCTGCTCGAAGGAATTCTCGACGGCGATCTTCCACCCGGGCTCCGGAAGAGCGCGGCATTGTCGCTCGGTTCGCTGGCAAGTCCCGGGTCGTCCGATATCCTCAGGCGATCGGTAAGGGACCCGAGCCCCCATGTCAGAACCAGATCCGTGCAGGCGCTCGCTCTCAGCGGCGACGCCGATTCTCCGCAGATACTGGAAGCGTGTCTGGATGATCCGAACACCTGGGTGAGGCGTGCCGCCCTGGTGGCGGTCGGCGCCCGGAGAACCCCCAACGCCGCAGGTCTTCTTCTCGGAAGGCTCGAAAGACCCGCCCGCGGCACGCGGGACGATTTCGCCGAGCGCTCATCGGCCCTCGAAGGGCTGGCCCTGCTGGCGGACAGGGCGGCTTTCGCCCCACTGGCGCTGATCGTCTCCAGACCTGACCCGGGACGCGTGGATCGAGGCGCTCTGTGGAAGGCGATCGCAGCTTCGGGAGGCGACGAAGGCGCCCTGATGATATGCAGGGCGGCTCCGGGTGAACGGGACGCCGCTCTGGCTCTTCACTGGATCAATCCGGCAGCCCTGTCTCCCGGGATGCTCCGCATGGTCGAGGAGACCGCCTCCGGATTGCTGACGACGGAGTGCAGGCTGCCTGCCATGAGGTGCCTCGCCGGACTTCCCGGGAGGGGAGGGCGCGTCCTCCAGTCCGCGGTCGACCATCTGGCCGGCGGGCTGGACGGCTACGAGTTCGGGCTGGCCGTGACCGTCATGGAGAAGAGGGGACTGCGCCCGGGCAATGCGCTTCTGGCGCGTGTGGCCGCGGCGTCGTCCGATGGCCGCCTTGAATACAGGAACGAGGATATCGTCGCCCTGATAAGACTGGCTGCGAGTACGGGAACACTTCCCGGAGCCTTTCTACCGCTCATGCGGAGCAGGAGGAGGGAGGTCGCTCTCGCAGCGGCACGGGCCGCTCTTCATGTCGCACAGAGACTTCTCGCTCAAAAGCGGACGTGGTGCCGGAGGAGGGAGTCGAACCCTCACGCCCTTTCGGACAGTGGATTTTGAGTCCACCGCGTCTGCCATTCCGCCACTCCGGCAAGTGGATCGAAGGTCGCGGGAATGTAGGTCCGTTCCGGGTTCCGGTCAACACGGGTTTCTTGACACGCGGGGCCTCATCCTTGTAGTTTCGCAGCGGCCAGGGGCCCATAGCTCAGTTGGCTAGAGCCACCGGCTCATAACCGGTCGGTCCCTGGTTCGAGTCCAGGTGGGCCCACCAGAGTTTCAACGCGAGGGCGGGTAGCTCAGTTGGTTAGAGCACAAGCTTCACACGTTTGGGGTCGCAGGTTCGACTCCTGTCCCGCCCACCAGCCATGTCCGGCGCATTGTTGTACGGGAACGGAATAAACCCCGGAACATGCCGGGCCGGTACGGCGGGGTGTGCCAATGGCACACCCCGTTCGCTTTTATACGGAGGCTGATGTGGAACAGACCCTTTCCGGTCTCCTGAAACTCCAGGAATCCGACTCCATGCTGGACAGGGCCAGGGCGGAGCTGGAAGGCATCCCCGGAGAACTCTCGCTCGTCGAGTCGGAACTGTCCGCAGCAAGGGCGGAGTTCGCCGTGGTCGAGGCCAGGCTGTCGGAACTCGGCGCGGTCATGAAGAAATGCGAGGAGGAGAAGGCCGATTCCATCCGGAAGCTGGCCGAATACAAGACGAAGCTCCTGTCGCTCAGGACCAACGCCGAATACAAGGCGATGCTCGAACAGATATCATTTGTCGAGCGCAGGATGGACGATCTCGACAGCCGCATTCTCGAAACGATGTACGAGGAGGATGCCGCCCGGAAGGACATAGCCGATGCGGGCCGAAAGCTCGAGAGATACACCGAGAGGGCGAACCGCAAGAAGGAGCTGCTGGCCGAGAGGGAATCCGTTCTGAAGGCGGAAGTGGACCGGCTGTCCGGCGACAGGAGCGGGACCGCCTCGGCAGTCCCGATCAGGCTTCTCAGGAAGTACGAGCAACTGAGGGCATCCGGTCGCTCCTGCGCAGTCGTCGGCCTCGTCCGGGGCGCCTGCGGAGGCTGCCACACGAACGTCCCGCCCCAGAACGCGGTGGAGATAAGCCAGGGAATCCCCTATTCATGTCCGATATGCGGACGGTACATAGTCGATCTGGACGGGAACCGTCCCTCGGAAGAGGACACTTAGTCGGAGAGGCAGGGCCGGGCGGGCAGCCGCCCCTTCGGGGGAGGAAAGTCCGGGCACCACAGGGCAGGGCGCCGGGTAGCACCCGGTTCCGGCAACGGAAAGAAAGCGCCACAGAAACGAAACCGCCGCCATGCGGCAAGGGTGAAAAGGTGGGGTAAGAGCCCACCGGGACCGGGGCAATCCGGTTCGCAAGGCAAGCCTCGCCCGGTGCAAGGCCTAATAGGGAGGGAGTCCCCGCGGACTGGGAGTCGCCCGCTCCCCGAACCTCCGGGTCGGCCGCTGGAGGCTCCGGGCAACCGGAGTCCTAGATGGATGGCTGCCGCCTTTCGAGGCACAGAACCCGGCTTACAGCCCGACCCTGCCCACTCCCGGAGCCGCCCCGGATGAACAGATGGATCGCAAGGCACTCGACAAGACCTGAGCCGGACATCGAATCGGCCCGCATCCCGGGCGTGCCCGACCCGGTGGCCCTGGTGCTGGCTCGACGCGGGTTCGCTCCCGAATCCGCCGCGAGATTTCTGGATCCATCCCCTTCGGATCTCTCACACTGGAGCGACATACCCGGCATGGAGGACGCGGCTCGGCTGATCGCGGAAGCAGCGGCCGCAGGGGCACGGATACTCGTCTGGGGGGATTTCGATGCCGACGGGCTGACAGCCTCCGCGATCCTCCACGGCGCCGTCGAGAGGGCGGGAGGCGCCTGCTCCGTGCACATACCGGACAGGATGGGTGACGGCTACGGCCTCGGCGTGAGCGCAGTCGAGGTCGCGAAGGCCGTCCGGGCCGATCTGCTGGTCACAGTGGACTGCGGGATAAGCGCATGCGACGGGATCGCCGCACTGGAGGCGGCCGGCATACGGACGGTCGTGACCGACCATCACGAGCCCGGAGGAGAACTCCCCGCCGCTTCGGCAATAGTCGATCCCTGCATGCACGGAAGGAACGCCCCCTGGAGCTTCCTCTCCGGCTCGGGCACCGCTCTGATGCTCGGCAGGGCTCTCGATTCTATTTCCGGATCGCCTCCCGAATGCGATTCCGCCCTTGCACTGGCATGTGTCGGAACGATCTGCGACGTGGTCCCCCTTTCCGGCGACAACAGGACGATCGCCAGGCTGGGGCTCGAAGCCCTGCGGCGGGGCTCCGTCCCGGGGCTGTCGGCCCTGGCGTCCCGGGCGGGATTCGACATCGAGGAAGCCTCGGGGACCGACGTGTCCTTCAGAATCGGCCCGAGGCTCAACTCATGCGGTCGCATCGCCACTGCCTCCCCTGCGCTCGATCTTCTCCTGTCCGGGACATTCGAGGAGGCGGTCGGACCGGCATCCGAGCTGGAGGCCCACAACGATGCACGCAGGCTCCTCGACAGGAAGGTCTTCGACGAAGCCTCCAGGATGGCGGCCTCCTGCGCTGACGATCCCGCAGTCGTACTGGCCTCCCCGTCCTGGCACAAGGGAGTGATAGGCATAGCCGCTTCCCGGCTTGCCTCGGAACTCGACAAACCGGTCATCCTGTGCGCAGTGGACCCGGACGGCGGCGCCAGAGGCTCGGCGCGCGGCGTGCCCGGCCTGAACCTCTTCGAGATACTCAGTTCGATGAGCGATATGCTCGGCAATTTCGGCGGTCACGCCGGTGCGGCCGGGCTCGAATTCCGCTTCGATTCGTTCGGATCGCTGAAGGACAGGTTCTGCGGCGAAGTAGCCGCACGCAGCGGCGACCGTGAACAGGCCGGAGCCATCCTTCTCGACGGGAGGCTCCGGAGGAGCGATCTCACCCAGGATCTGGTCGAGGCGATCTCCAGAATGGAGCCTTTCGGGGAAGGGAACGAGGAACCCGTATGGATCACCGGGAACTCCCACCTCCTCGACTGGAGCCGCGTGGGCGGCGGTGAGCATCTGAGCTGCAGATTCTCCATCGACGGCGGCAGATTCCAGGCCATCGGGTTCGGGATGGGACGGATGGAACGGCCCGCCCACGGCCCCCTCGATCTGGCCTACTGCCTGAGACTCGACACGTTCCGCGGCAGGAGGGAGCTCAGACTCCACCTGCGCGACATCAGGCCCGCCAGGAGTACCGATGGTCGGGCTTGAAGAGGCCGCCGCCTCCTTTTTCGAAGACGGCCTCCAGGCATCCGGCGGGCGTTTCATGCCCAGGCCGAGACAGACGGCCATGGCCCGGAGGATAGCCAGAGCCATCGAAGACGGGGGCAGGTACATCTTCGAGGCCGGCACCGGGGTCGGAAAGAGCCTGGCCTATCTGATCCCGTCGATACTGTCCGGCAGGAAGACCATCGTATCCACGGCCACCCTCACTCTGCAGGACCAGCTTTTCGAGAAGGACATCCCCGACGCTGCGGCCCTCCTGTCGAGGACTTTCGGATGGGCGGTGCTGAAGGGCCGAGGCAACTATCTCTGCCTCAGAAAATGGCGCGCGTCGCACGGCTCCGAGATTCCGGAAGAGATTCAGGCATGGGCGTCCGGAACGCTTACCGGCGATTTCTCGGAGATGCCGGGGGAGCCCGACGCCGCCGCCCTTGCGAGAATCCGCTCGGACTCGCTCGACTGTCTGGGCTCCGCATGCCCGGAGCGCTCCTCGTGCTTCCTTTTGAAGGCGAGGGCGGAGGCTCGCAGGGCCGACCTCCTGGTGGTGAACCACCATCTGCTGATAACCGCCTCGCAGGAGGAGGACATTCTCCCCGAATCCGAGATACTCGTGGTCGACGAGGCGCACAGGCTCGAGGACGCGGCCGCCGAGTGCATGGGGCTGACTCTCTCGGCCGGGATGATGCTTCCCGTCATCGACGGAATCGCCTGGAGCGACGCCCCTGTTTCCTCCAAGGCCTCCCATCTCTCGTCTGCGAGAGCGCTCATGGCCTCCATCGAGGATCTCCTCGGCAGGGAACCGGGAACGGCATTCTGGTCACCGCTGGAACACGGGCGGGAGCTGGAGGCCGTCTCCTCCGAAGCCGCCTCTCTGGCGGCCGCGATGGCAGGCGACGAAGGGCTCGCGGGTCCGGCCGCCGCATGCAGGGGAATAGCGGCTGCGTGCGATGGATTGATGACCCTGCCTTCGGAGGGAAACTGCGTCTTCCGGGAGACGAACGGAGGACGGCCCAGGATCAGGGCGGTCCCTCTGGAGCCGGGACGGCTCATAGAATCGGAGGTGTTCTCTCTGTTCCCCGTCGTGGTGGCCACATCCGCGACGATGTCCGTCGGAGGGAGCTTCGCCTATACGGCCGGGAGGCTGGGTCTGGAGGAACTCGACGGCGAAGGGGACTTCGGCAGCCCCTTCGACTATGCCGACCAGGCCGTCCTTACCTGTCCGCCCGATCTGCCCGATCCTGACGACCACCAGGCGCTCGCCGGCACGGTATGGCGCTGGGGAGAGGAGCTCTCCGCCGTCCTGGGGGGGCGGACCATGCTCCTGTTCACCAGCAACAGAAACCTCCAGATGACCGCCGGGAACGCGCGTTCCTCGCCCCCTCCCGGCCTGAGGATTCTCGTGCAGGGCGAGGGCTCCAGACGGCTGATGCTCGAATCGTTCCGCGAAGATCCCCGTGCCGTGCTTCTCGGCACCGCCAGCTTCTGGGAGGGAGTCGATCTTCCCGGCGACATTCTCCAGGCTCTCGTCATCGACCGGCTGCCTTTCCCTTCCCCGGGCCACCCCCTGACGGCTGCGAGGATGCGGGCGATCGACGAGGACGGAGGCAGCTCGTTCATGAGCCTCATGCTGCCCTCGGCGGTCATAAGGCTGAGACAGGGAGTCGGCCGGCTGATCCGTTCCTCGACCGACAGGGGAGTCGTGGTGATACTCGACCGGAGGCTCGGAGCGTCCTCCTACGGACGCCTCATCCTGCGGTCCCTGCCGGCATTCAGGCCGGTGGACCCGGCGGGGGCGATGGATTTCGCCCGATCTATCGCCGGCGCGAGGGATGGAGGCAACCCATGACCGGTCGGATCTCCATACTCCCGCCTCCGGGTCCGGGAGGGCGGCTCGACGCCTCCGTACCAGGCGGAGTCGTCCTGCACGTGAGGGGCAGATGCGCCTTCAGGAACCTAGGCGGAGGACGGCTCGTCATGCTTCGCCAGGTCCACGGCGGGAGGATAGCGTTCGAGCCCGGGGGAGGCGAGGAGGCCGACGGCATGATAATCAGGAGGAACGGTCGCTGTCCGGCCCTGAAACTCGCCGACTGCGCCTCGCTGTTCCTCTGGTCGCGGAACTGGCTGGGAGCCGCCCATGCGGGATGGAGGGGTCTCGCCGCATCCGTCGTCGCCAACCTCGTCGCATCCTTCCCGGAGGAGCCGGAAGCCGCCTTCATCGGGCCATGCATACTCCCCTGCTGCTACGAGACAGGCGGGGACGTCAGAACGCTCGTGATCGAGGCCTGCGGGGGAAACCACCCTCCGGGCAGGCTCGATCTGGTAGAAGCGGTCCGTTCCCAGGCGGAGAGAGCCGGTCTGGCCTGCGAAGTGTACTGGACCGGCCTCTGCACCGGATGCCGGGAGGATCTCTACCACTCTTACAGGAGGGACGGGACGACCGCCAGAAACATAGTGTGGATTTCGGGGTAGGATTGACAGGTTGATTCGGACTGCCCGCCCGGGCATATTCCGGGTTCAACCAGCTCGGCAAGTCCGGGAGGAGGATTTATCTTGATCAGACTCAGTTTCACAGGCCTTTGTCTGGCGATTCTTGCATGCAGTCAGGCTGTGGCTTCCGACGGCTCGACAGGGGATATGGCCGTGGCCGTGGCTCCTTTCGGCTACGGCGATTCCGACGGCAGATGGATAAGCGGCAAGCTGCTCGACGCACTCAAGTCCGAACTGCGGGCCGCTCCCGGTTACTCGTTCGTATCCAGCGGTGATTTCGAGGATGCAGCCTCCCAGCTCGGCTTCAGCTCCTCGGACTTCCAGTACGGCATCCCCCCCGACATCGCCTGCCAGGCCGCCTCGATCGCGGACGCCGATCTGGTCGTCTACGGTTTCGTCTCGGCCTGCGGCTCCGGTAACTACACCGTCTCCTGGAACATCGGGATCGTGAATTCGGGCACCGCGGTGACCCCGGCCGCCTCCACGGTGATCAAGAACAGCGATGCCGTCGCGGCGCTGGCCGACCAAATGGTTGCGTCGATCTCCCAGGAGGTCGGGCAGAGGGCTCAGAACTCCCTCGACATGGCCGACTACCACATCAGCACCGAGAACTGGCCCATGGCGATAACCTCCCTCAGGCAGGCCCTTTCCGTCGATGCCTCCCTCATCGACGCCCGCCTCCTCCTCGCCTCGATCTATCTCAAGACCGACGTGGACTCCGTGCGGAAGGCCCGCGAGATCTACGAGGGCGTTCTTCTCGACAATCCGGGCAACTCAGATGCCCTCGCCGGGCTGGGTCAGGTCCATCTGAACCTCGACATGCCGGCCGAGGCCCGCACCTATTTCGAACAGGCGATCGAGGCCGATCCCGACAACGCTTCGGCATACGTCGGCCTGGCCTCTGCATTCAACGCCATGGGTATGATCGACGAGGCCGTGAACAGCTTCGAGAGCGCCCTGGCGCAGAATCCCCAGAACCTCCAGGCGCGTTACGCACTCGGACTCCTCTACGTGCAGACAGGCAACTACGAATCCGCCATTCCCAATCTCGAGGGCGTACTCGCGGCGCATCCCGACTTCACGAACCTGAGGCTGAAGCTCGTAGCGGCCTATTCCGAGACGGGCCGCCACGCCGAAGCAGCCGACAACGCGCTGATCGTACTGGAGGAGCAGCCGGACAACACACAGCTCGCGCTCTTCACGGCTCAGCTCGAATCGAGGGCCGGGCGCAGCAGCTCGGCCATCAGCCGCCTCGAATCCATCATCTCGAGAACCGGCGACAGGCAGGCCTACATGATGCTCGCCACGGTCTACCGCGACAGCGGGCAGTACGGCTCGATGCAGCAGGTGTTCTCCCGGCTCCGCAACGCCTACCCGAACGATCCGGTGGCCAACTACATGGTCGGCTCCTTCTACTACCAGAGCGGCACGCGCCAGGCGCAGGTGTCGGAGCTCGTCATCGGCAACATTCCGACCTGGGAGAAGGCCATACAGGATCTCAACTCCGCAATCTCCTACCTGAACCAGGTCACCGGTTACAGGAGCGGACAGGCACAGGAGATGGTCGCAGCCTCACGGAACGCGATAGCGCTCTGCGAGGAGAAGATCGACAGAGTCCGCAGGTACAGCGAGTAGAATCGCAGTTACGGCAGGCCGCCGCAGCCCGCGGGCTGCGGCGGTTTGCATGGGAGCCCCGCTGGAATCCAGATTCGTCGACAGGGTGGAGATCAGGGTCGCCGCCGGAAAGGGCGGTGACGGACTGGTCGCTTTCAGACGCGAGGCCTTCGTGCCCAGGGGCGGCCCCAGCGGCGGCGATGGCGGCAGGGGAGGCAGCGTCATCCTCGCCGTCCGTCGGTCTCTCTCTACACTGATCGATTTCAGGGGAGGAGCCGTCTTCAAGGCCGGAAACGGGGCTCCGGGCGGAGCGAACAGGATGACCGGCCGGGACGGCGCCGACCTGGTTTTGTCGGTTCCGCCCGGCACCGTCGTGACGGATGCGGATTCGGGAACACAGATCGGCGATCTCACGGAGGACGGGCAGACACTCATAGTGGCCGAAGGCGGTACGCCGGGCCGAGGAAACGCCCGTTTTGCCACTCCTACGCGGCAGACTCCACGCTTCGCCACTCCCGGCGGGAAGGGGGTGGAGAGGCGCCTGATTCTCGACCTCAAGCTGATTGCCGACGCAGGGCTGGTCGGGCTGCCGAACGCCGGAAAGTCGACCCTGCTGGCTTCGGTATCCCGTGCGAAGCCGAGGATAGGGAACTACCCGTTCACCACGCTGCATCCCTGCCTCGGGGTGGTCCGGATGGGCGACGAGTCGGACTTCGTGATAGCCGATCTGCCGGGGCTCATCGAAGGCGCGTCGGAGGGCGCCGGGCTCGGGCTGAGGTTCCTGAGGCACGTGGAGCGGACCGCCGTGCTGGTCTATGTCCTGGCCCCCGATCTCCCGGTCTCTCCCGCGGAGCAGCTCAGGATACTGAAGGCCGAGATCGCCGCATACGGCGGGACGAGGAGGGACAGGGAGATCCTGGTCCTCTCCAAGGCGGACCTGTTGACCCCGGATGACATCGAGGATAAACTCGAAGGCGTGCCGGGAGATGTGATCGTATTGAGTTCCGCCACGGGGGAGGGGGTGGCACGATTCCTGAAGTCCCTGGCCGGGATCGTCGCCGGGATGAGGATGTCGGAATCCTCGTCGAACTCGCCCTCTTCAAGGGAGTCGGAAGAGCCGGTCTGAGGCGGCTTCTCCTCAACTGCGGCCCCCGGGCTGCGCTGGAACGCCTCCGCGCCTCGGTTCCCTCCGGAGTACCCGAATCCAGCCAGGTAAGAAGCTCCATACATGCACTCCTCCGGTCCGACGCCGGCGCCACATGCGCCGGAGATGCCCATTTCCCGCCAATTCTCGACTGCATACCCGATCCGCCCGCCATCCTCTTCTTCTCCGGCGATCTCTCCGTCTTCGAGAAAATGCCGTCGGTCGCCGTGATAGGCTCACGCAGAGCTTCGCCGTACGGGCTGAGGGTCGCGAGGTCGCTCTCGGCCGGTCTCGCCTCGCACGGGGTGGCGGTCGTCAGCGGCCTCGCACGGGGGATCGACGCGGAAGCCCACAGAGGCTGCCTCGAAGCCTCCGGGTTCACGATGGCGGTGCTGGGCAGCGGCATCGACGTGATCTACCCCCGCGAACACAGAAGCCTTGCGAGGGAGATCGCCCTCCACGGCGCGGTCGTCACCGAGTTTCCTCCGGGGACGGCGCCGGAAGCCTTCAACTTCCCTCAGCGCAACAGGCTGATCAGCGGCTTCTCCCGGGCTGTCGTGGTCGTGGAGGCGGGCGACCGCAGCGGAACGATGATCACCGTGGATTCCGCACTGGATCAGGGCAGGGACGTGTTCGCGGTGCCGGGCGAGATCACCCGTCCGGGTTCGAGGGGCACCAACAGGCTCCTGCGCGAGGGAGCCATGGTCGCCACCTGCCCGGAGGACATCCTCGAGGCCCTGGGCATCGATTGCAGCGACGGATCCGGGAACGGCCGGGGTTCTCCCGATCCGCTCCAGGAGGCCGATCCCATCCTGGCGATGCTCGCCCGCGGGCCATCCCACTTCGACGATCTCTCCCGGGCCTCTTCCTCGACCATACCGGAACTCCAGGCCCGGCTTCTCCTGCTGGAACTCTCCGGGAAGGTCGTGAAGCGGCAGGGAGGCTACTACTCCCTTCCCTGAAGAGCCGGTTCCATACCGGCGGCACTGCAGAGCCTCCACCCAGGACATCTCCAGGCATGCGGCGACTGTCGCCGGTTCCGCCCGGCTCGGACTGTGAAGCACGCTTCACACATCGTGCATCGGAAGTCACAAGCGGACCGCCACAAAAGGCGAAATATCGCTAATATTCGAGATAAAGCATCCTATGATCAGGGCAAGATTCTTGCTTCCATCTCTTGCATGATGAAAGATCGAAGCCGCTCAGGATCATCGACCCGGGCACGCAGAGGCGCAGCTCTCGTCCTCGTGACGGCCGCCTCCGCGGTGGTACTTCTCTCCACCCTCCTTCTGCTGGGTTACCTCGGCAGGATGAGCCGCATCCAGACAAGCAGGGAGATTGCCGCCCAGGCAGGCCTTTCCTCATCAGGCGCAGCAGACTGGCTCGCCTGGTCGCTCACCGACGGCGGTTCGTCCCCGGCCGGGCTCGATGGCTCCAGGTTCCGGTCGGGCGGCCTGGTGACCCAGATCTCTCTCATGGAAGAGTACCCGGTTCCTCCGGCATCCATTCCCATTCCCCACTCCTCGGAACCCGGGACGGAGGCGATCCCCTCCGGAGGAGCCGTCTCGCTTCTGACGCCCTGCGGCGATTCTCTTTCCGTGATCTTCTTCGACATCCATGCCGGGTCATCGACGCAGCTTCCGGGCATCCCGAATCCAGGAAATGCGATTGCCGCAGGAACCGGCGACGCCTCCGGCTGGCTGTTCGCGCTGATCGACCACGGCGAAGGCGCTTCGGTCCGCTTCATCGACCTCGGAGGGGAGGTCGCGGTGTCGATGCCTCCGGTCCTGCCGGACTGGGCTGTCGCCGAGGCGGGAACGATCGACGGTATTCCCGCCGTCGTCCTCTATTCGGATTCGGGCCCCTGCATGGCCCTCCTGCGGGATGGAACGGTCCTTTCGGGAGAAGACGCCGCCCGTGCAGCCTTCGGCCTCGATCACACAGGGCCGGCCGCGTCTTCCGGCGAATCCCCCGCAGATCTGCTGCGCTGCGACATCGACATGGACGGTTCGGAGGACATCGTCCTCATACTGCCCTGGGCCGTGCTGTGCATGACCCGCCCGGGCATCGAGGCGATCGATTCGGTTCCCGGAGCCAGCCCGTCCGCCTGGGGATTCAGCAGCATTTCGTCCGGGCCGGTAGTCTGCTGGGAAGGCGAATCCGGGAGGACATGGCGGAGGTTCGGCTGGACGGGGTTCCAGAACTTCGACCCGGTGGCGGCTCTCTCTTCGGGCGGGTGGGAAGGCAGGTTCGTCGAGGGATTCAACTGTATCGCGGGTCGATCGAATGGCCTTCGGATCGCCTCCTGCTCCAGCGGAGCCACCAGGCTCCTACTTGCCGGCACCCCCTTCCTAGCCGACCTCGACCCGGGCGGTCCCGATGCACTGGTCCGGAGCGGCGACGGGTGGTCGATCATGCTCGATCCTCTTGGAGGGGACGGAACCGGAACCCGCTGGAGCCTGGTGACCAGGTCGGCGTCGGGGGTAATAAGGTCCGACACCCTCTCGATCTCCGTCTACATGGACGAGGGCGGAAGCCTGTACTTCCCGGGGGTGGTGCAGTGAGCGCGTCGAATCGCGGATTCTCCCTCGCAGAGACATCCATCGCTTCCGCCATCATGGTTTTCGTCCTTCTGATACTCGCAGCATCCGTCCGCTCCTTCACCGCAGTCCGGGATGGCATGGCCTGTCGCGCGACAGCCCTGACGATCGCCGCCGACCGGATCGCGGCTGCGGAGGCGGCGGGCGGACCGGCCAGGGTAGGAACCAGTTTCGTCGAAGCGGATGGAAAATCGTTCCAGGTATTCGTTTCATGCTCGCCGGACAGCGCGGCGGGCAGCATCATGACGGTGACGGTGACGGGTCCGGCAGGAGGTCCCGTCACACTCGAAAGGCGTTTTGCGAAAGGAACGGGATGGTTATGAGGAATCGCGCCCGGGCGTCCAGGCCTGGTTTCACACTCGTCGAAGTTCTGGTGGCAAGCGTGATACTGGCCATACTGGTGGTGGGCATCGGCTTCTTCTTCGGCCACATCATCAGGCAGTCCGACGTGATGGACGACAAGACACGCGCGCTCGAACTGGCCCGGGAGGGCCTCGAGAACATGCGTACGGTGAGCATGGACACGATCGGCAACGGGACGATAGGCCCCGAGGTCGTGGACAAGTTCTCACGGTATCTGATCGTCAGTTCACCCTTCCCGTCACTTTCAGTGGCAAGGCTCGTGCAGTGCAGGGTCGTGTGGACCGGGGCCAACGGCCCCGACACGCTCTCCCTCAGCACGGTTTTCTAGGCAGGTGGTGGAAATGAAGAAGAATGCTTCCCGGACAGGCATGAGCCTCGTCGAACTTACAATTGTAATAGTGGTTATGGGCGTCATCATGGCCGGGGTGTTCATGCTGTTCCTCAGCAGCACCGAGCATTTCAACTTCGCCCGACGCCAGAACGAACTCGACATAACGGGCAGGCTCATACTCGACAGAGTGACGAACGAAACGATCTGGGCGGGCTACATGCCGCGCGGAGGATGGGACAACGACGAGTGGCACCCGATAGTGAAGGCCACGGATGATTCGCTCTCGTTCTTCGCCGATCATGACGGCAACTGCGTTCTCTCTCTTTCCGAATACACGAACGTCACTGTCGTCAACCAGCGCCTGAGGATAACGGACAACGACGCCCGGACCCAGGACATAGGCGAGAACATCACGGGTTTGGAGTTCGAATACCTGGACGAGCGCGGCGACATCCTGCCGTTCCCGATCGATGCACTGTCACGCGACATGATCAGACACATCAGGGTAACCCTCGAACTCACGGCGGTCTATACCGACGACGTTTATCAGACCGTCCTCCGCACCTCCATCTCGCCCAGGAATCTCGGCGTGAACCACAACATCGACCCGACCTTCTTCGCGCCCCGCCCCCTGCGTGGTGTAATCGCCCTCAACATCGCCGGCGACAGCCTGAACCCCGACCCGTCGATCGACGAGGAGGAGATGAGCGAGAGGCTCCAGCTCTGGGGCTACACGGTACGGGAACTCACCGACGATCAGCTCTACGGATACGACTACACGAACATCGACGCTCTCATACTGAGGCACATTCCCAACATGTTGACGCACTTCGATCCCGGGGCACCCACCTTCTTCCGCGATCTGCCCGTGCCGACGATCACCCTGTCCGCCTACGACGCATTCGCGCTGTACGGAATCGAGATGGGGGGTGTAGTCAGCGCGTCCGAGATCGTCTGCGACAGCATGACGATGGTGGAGTACGGCCCCCCGACCGTGAGCTGCCCGACCGGCATATTCCCGGTCTACAGACCGTTGTCCAACGGATATCAGTCTGTCCTGACCGGTATGACGCCTTTTGACGGGGATACGCTGTACGCGATACCGGGATCTACTGCGGACTATTCGGGCTATTCGGGCGTCTATGCGATAAACCTCGATACCGACAGCCTGAGGCGAGTGCACTTCAGCGCCTGGGAGGCCCACAAATACGACGAGAACAACGGATGGGAGCTGTTCTACAACATCGTGAAGTGGATGGCCGTCATCGAGGAGGAATACCTCGGCACTCCGATCACCCTATTGGAGGACTTCGAGGGTCCGCAGGCCTCCCCGCAGAGCGTAACGGTCTGGTCCGACGACATCCAGATGACCACCGGAATCGACACCGTGCAGGTCTTCTACGAATCCTTCACCTTCGGCTTCGCCCCCCCCTACTGGACGATGCTGCCTCTGGGGGGCGGCAGGATCGACATCGACAACAACACCCTCCGTACCGACCGCTCCATTCTCGGCCCGTTCACCAGGAACGTCGCCGTCCTGACCCTGGACCTCTCCGCCTACGACGAGCACACCGACGACCTGCGGATGACCTTCAAGTCCTACAGCTACGAAGGGGCGCCCGACTCGATGGACGGCGCCTTCCTGCCGACCCTGCCCTCACCCGTGCAGCTTGCCGGCTTCAACTTTACAACCCCCTCCGTCCTGCCGGCGGGTGCGACATTCTGGTCCAGCGACTCCACCCATGGCCGCTGGAGAGTCCACAGCCCGTCGGGCTGGAACGGCGACGGCAACTTCGTGACGATGGACGCGAACACCGAGACTTCCTCTGATGTGAGGAACCGGCTGATGTTCGAGATCCCCACCGACGGAGTGGCGGCAGGCGAAAGGATAACGGTCGCCTACCGCTTCCACGACCACGGCGACGATTCCGACCCCGGTCAATACGGCGATTTCCTCGGCTACAACACGACAGGCAACATATCCGGAAACGCGACTGTCATAGCCGACCTCCGGCCCGAGTTATACTCGGACGATCGGTGGCACGACCGCACCAACTCGTTTGTCATGCCGAACCCCCCGGCCAACCCCATCTACCTGATCTTCGGCCAGATGGGCGACGACGAGGCTGAAGACTTCGACGAAGATAACGGGATATCGCTCGACAACATCGTCGTCACTGTGCGCAGCGACACCGTCTACACATCCATCGGCGGCGTCTCCGGCACGGCCTCCTGGACGAACACCCTCATCGACCTCGATGCGATGTCGAGGCAATACTCCATCCCCTTCTCCACGATATTCCATACAATGCTGAGCCAGTATGGAGACAGGGCCGGCGGCAGGCGCTGGGACGACGTGGAGGTGACTACCCTTGCGACGGGCAGCGTGGCTCCGGGATGGCGCCACGGGCGTCTGTCCATGTTGAAAGTGGACGACTGGCGCATCAAGTCCAACGTCTACGGGGGCTTCGGGGATTCCTGGGTCACCCAGACCGCTTCAACCAACACATACAGCAACAATTGCTACTGCTTCCTCCAGACCCCCGAGATGACCATACCGGCCTGGATCGAGTCGCCCGTTCTTACGTTCAGCCACAAGATGGATTGCGAAAGCAGGAACGACGGCGGATTCGTGCAGATCTCGGTCGATGGGGGCGCCTGGACGAACCTCACCAAGGCAGGCTCGGGACTCAACTACAACAACACCTCGTCATCGTCGTTCCCGGCAGGCTCCGGTATCGATATCTTCACCGGCGGCGGAAGCTCGACCCCGCGGACCGAGTCGGCGAATCTGTCCGCCTACAGGGGCCATACCGTGAGCTTCAGGTTCGTGTTCGGCTCCAACGGAAGCATCACGAGCGGATCGGGATGGCTCCTGGACAACTTCGAACTGTCTGGCTCCGCGACGGGCTACCAGATCACGGCCATCGGGTTCAATGCAGGAGTGGTTCCCAGCGCCTGGAACTATCTTCTGGACATCTACATGGCCTCCGGGCCGGACAGCTCCTTCGCCTCGTCGGGCGAATGGAACAAGGTGACCATGATGCATGTCGCCAACTCCCAGCCCGTGACGGTGGGAGATAGCGGATGGAATACGATCCCCCTGACGACTCCGTTCGTCCTCACGCCCGGCGCCAACCTGCACGTGAAGATCGAACAGGCGAACACCGGATGGATGACGGGCAACGGCATCTCCTGGCTCTGCAGCGGCATCGCGGGCGGGTACAGGTGCCGCCGGGCCGAGAGCGCGTCGTCCGATCCCGTGTTCCTCAACCTGCATTTCAACAGGCCCGATATCAGGCTGTATACGCCGGACGGAATGCTGACCGTGGAGGGCGGCGCGATCGAGGACGAATCGGTCCCGATCAACAGCAGGATATCCTACAACGACTGCGAGATGATCTTCTCGCCGTCCGAACTCGGCACTGGAGGCGGAATCGGCACCTGGACCCACGGCGGCAGGTATGACGATTGGGAGATCGGCGAACCCAGGCACCTTCTCGTGGACCCGGGCCTCACTTCCGAGAACGGGTCGTCGGTGGCCGGGACGGATCTGAGCGGCGACAACGGCTGCTACAACGCCGACGAATACGCCTGGTTCGCCTCGCCCGCCTACGAGATGCCCAGCGACGCTATGTACGACTCGGTTTCGATGAAGCTCTTCAAGTGCCTCAGGAACGCCCCGAACGACGACGGCTACATCCAGATAGCCTTCATGAACTCGCCCGACATCCCGCCCGAGGCCTCTACGGAATGGAAGACCGTCAGAACCTACACGGCGAGGTTCGAGGATGTCTGGAATTACGAGGTGATAAGGCTCACCAGCCAGTTCGAGGAGGCCTGGACCCAGGGCAGGTCGTACTTCTGCATAAGGTTCATCCAGTCTTCCGGGCCGTTCGTCGAGTTCGGCGGCTGGAACATAGACAACATCCAGTTCTTCGCGAAATAGGGGGCGCCATGATGAATACCGCAAAAGGGAGAAAGAGGGGCGCGGCGCTGGCGCTGGTGGTGATATTCGGCCTTGTCCTCTCCATACTGGCCGCAGCCGTGTTCACGCTGTTCCAGTCTAACGTGAGCAGCTACACCTACGTCCGCGACAGACTCCAGGCCAGGTATTCCGCGGAGGCCGGCGTGAACCTGGCCGTACACATGATCATGGGCGGGGCGGACATCCCCCAGGGCATCATGCCGGTCCAGTTCCTGCCCGAGCCGCCTGCAGGCGGATTTTATCAGATGCCGGGCGACGACCTCGGCAGAGTGATGGTCTACGTCGACCCGAACGACAGAAACGACCAGGTGGCCATTGCCAACGCCTACGCCGTCCGTGCGCTGGCCGTGATCGGCTCGGGCGACTCGACCTACACGTACGGCATGGAGACGATGGTCCTGCCCGAGAACTTCGCCAGGTTCGCCACCTTCCTGAACGACCCGCCCCTGGACGGCTTCTACGGCGACGGATACAGGTTCGACGGGCCGTTCTTCGCGAACGGCCCCGTCTGCCTGTACAGCTCGAGCAGCTCCTCCGCGGACGACGTCTGGTTCTACCGCTTCAGCCTGGCATCCGACTACTACATCTACGGGCCGAACGAGGCGTCGGGATCCCGACAGACCTCGCCACAGTGGGGCAACCTCACGGTTCAGCCCATCGAGAGGATGTTGATGGGCGCACCCTACTTCGAGCTGGGAGCCGACCCCATTCCATTCGGACCGGGCGAGGTCAACTGGCAGGACACGAGAAGCGCGGCACAGTCCGGTGGGCTGTTATTCACGGCCGCGCAGATCCCGGACAGAACCAGGATGATCCTCCGCGGAAGCGAATACGGCGATACGCTGTTCGTGAAAACAGGGCGGGACGCCGCTGTCCAGAAGTTCTTCCTCGGCGACCTGACCAACCGCGTGATCTGGATAGACAACGCCGCCTCGAGCAGGATCTATCTGAAGGGCTACCCGAACTACTCCCCGTGGTCCGACCCAATTTCTCCGGACGGGCTGCGCGAGCCGCTCACGATAGGGTGCAACGGCAGCATCTACGCGTCGGGGTCGCTCCAGTACCACGACAGGGACATCATGAACATGGACAACAGGACTCTGCTGGGCCTGGTCATGGTCCACGGCAACTTCGTCATTGCGCTTGATCCCGATCTCGTCGGCAGCGTGGTGGACTGGCCCGACGGCATGTGGAAAATAGTGACTGACAGTGACGTCGAGTACGACTGCACCGTCATGGTTCTGGAGGGCGAGTTCAGGGCGGAGGATCACAGATACCCCTATCCCAAGGCCGATTTCATGTTCGTGGGAGGCTACATAGTCAACCGCGAAGGATATACCACCTTCGGCAACCAGGGATGGGACACGGTGATCTTCTACGACTCCCGCCTGATGACGATGCACCCGCCGTTCTTCCCGCAGACCGGAAGGTGGGACACGGCGTACTGGGAGGAGCAGCCCAACCTCACGGAGTATCTCATCGGCGTGAACCAGGACTGACGGCCGGGAGGCGGGGAGGTGGATCCAGCCGTGGCGCGCAGGCGGTCGGGGGGCAGGGGAGCGGTGCTCGCCGTGCTGGTGGTGCTGTCCGGCGTGATGGCTATCCTCGTAGCCGCGGTATTCGTCCTATTCCAGGCCAACGTGTCCTCCTACAGATACAGACACGGGAGGGTGAGGGCCCAGCTTGCCGCCGAGGCCGGCGCGACCCTCGCCCTCTACACCCTTGCCCTGGAGCCCGCCGTACCGGAGGGCGATCCCTACTCCATGCCGGGCGACAGCGCCCAGTGGATATCGCTCCCCTCGGGCGACCACGCGTGGGTGGTGATCGATCCCTGGGACATGAACGACGAGCCCTACCGGATCGGCTCCGTCGAGATCAGGAGCCGCGGCATGTCCGGCGACGTGACGAAGGACGTGGCCGTCCGGGCGGCCCCCGACTACCCGTCGCGCTACGCCCTGCTCACGGACATGGGCATACCTCCCGGCATCATCAGGGACGGCGCGAGGATCGAGGGACCGGTGCACTCCAACGGCGTGGTGAACATCGGGAGCATGACCCCGGACTCCACGGGCGACCCCTGGGTCGGTTTCATATCCACCACCGCCTCGGGCGGGTTCAACTTCTGCGACGTCGGCCCGAGCGACGAGCCTCACCCGGATGGCAGCCGCGTATGGCTGCGGCCGTACCGGAGCCACAGACAGGGTCGCCCCTACTGGGACCGATACGCGAACGAGATCGACTTCGAGAGGCTGGGGCAGATCTTCTCCTCGCTCAGGACCGCTGCGTCCTGTTCGGGCGCCGTCGTCTGGAACGCCAGAAGGATCCTGCTCCAGGGTGACAGACTGCTCTGCCTCTCGGAGCCGCTCGGCGCGATCGACACCGTCTCGCTCCGCGAAATCGATCTGGTCTATCTTCCGGGGTTCTCGAACGTGCTGATCAAGTCGGTTTCGCCGGTGGAGTCGCCGCTGACGATAGTCTCGAACGGGCCGATCGGCCTCATGGGCGGCATCTACTGCTCGATGCACGAAGCCACGGGAGCGCCCCTCGGACTGGTTTCCCTGTCGGGCTTCGTGATCCCGCGCGATCCCGACTTCACAGGCTCTTCCGACTGGCCCAGGCCGTGGAACATCGAGACGGACAGGCACATGTCCATAAACGCCTCGCTCTGCGCACCGTCCGGGTCGATCCAGGCAGAGGACCCTACCGCCGGCGGATCCTCCTACTGCCTGAACATACTGGGCGGGCTGTCGGTACAGCGCCTGGGCACGCTGGGTACCGGCACGAGAGGGTACACCCTCTGCATCAACTACGACGGGGCCCTCTCCTCAACGCACCCGCCGCATTTCCCCGCCCTCGCCCGGTGGAAGATGTACTCCTGGGTGCCAGATCCCGACTACGGGGGTTCTGATATCGATGACAACCTCTTCTGATCAGGCCCCGGGAGCCTTCGCCGGCAAGGTTCCGATCCGCACGGGATTCACCCTGGTCGAACTCACGATAGTCATAGCCGTAATCGGCGTGCTTCTCTCAGCCGTGTTCCTCCTCTTCCAGGCCGGCGGCAGGGCGGCCGACCGTGTGACCGCATCCGTGGAATCCGCGATCGACTCGAGGCGGGCGGTCGACGCCCTGGAAGCCGTCCTGACGACCGCAGGATGCCGCCGGTCGATGCAGCCAGGCCCCGGGTGGCACCCCATAAGCGTCGCTCAGAGCACGATGATGCAGTTCGACGGGAGGTCGTCCTCCGGTCTGGATCGAATGATAACCGTCAGTTGTCTTCCGGAGGGCGGGTTCGAGATCATGGAGGGCGGCTCGGTGAGCTTCGAGAGCGGTCCCGCAGTCGGGTTGAGGCTTTCGTACCGCGATGCGACGGGAACCGTACTGGGAGAGGACGAACTCCGTACGCCCGGTGGACGGGACATGATCCGGAGGATCGATTACGTCGTCGTGACCGGAACGGGCGAGAAGGCGGACTCCCTGACCGGGAGCTGCACTCCGCCCAGCCTCTCGCTCTGACTCAGGCCTCGAAACCCATCTCCAGACAGGCCGTCAGGGTCTTGACCACGGCGGGATCGAACAGGCTGCCGGCGCGCAGAGAGACGGCGCTCATGGCCGTCTGCGGCGTTCCCCTCTCGAGTTCGGAGATGTACTCGTCCGCTACGGCGAGAACCCTGGCGGAAATCGGGATGCTGCTCCCGGAGAGCCCTCCGGGCTGACCCGTCCCGTCGAAGTGTTCGTTCATGCGGATCAGACCCGTCATGGCCTCCTCGGGCAGGGAGAACAGATTCAGTTCCTGGTCGTCGAAGCCCTCGTCGGAGGGCGTGCCGAACAGCGCCGGAGCGATATGGTGCAGCAGCGCGGACATCCGGACGGAGTCGAGAAGACCGCTCTGCAGGCCGAGGCGCCTGCTCATCTCCACCGCTAGGCGGGCGACCCTCCTGCTGTGGCCGGCGAGACGGTGATCCGCCCTGTCCAGCGAGTAGACCATCGCCTCCATGCAGCTCCAGGCTTCGAGCGAGACCCTCTTGGCCAGCTCGAGGTTCTGCAGCGCGGCCTCGGTGAGAGAGATGAAGCTGTCGAGCCTCGACTTGTCCAGGACGGTGATCTCGTCCGCCCAGGCTTCCACGGTGAGTCCGGTTCTTCCCCTGCGGACCAGGGGAGGGCCGGGCGGAACGGGGGAGCCGGAGGGCCGGCGAATGGTGAGGCCGGCGTTCCCGATCTGGAGGAATCTGGGGGAGAACGCCCCGTATATCTCGACGGCAAGCGCCTGCATGGCCTGGATCGTGGATGTCGATTTCGACAACCTGTCGGAGAGCGAGGACAGCGACTTCTGTATGGAGAGGGATCTGCCACGGGCCCACTTGGACTTCTCCAGGGACACCGTGATCGCTATCTGGGCGGCTATCAGCGAGGCGGCCCCCAGGATCATGAGCATGGGATCACCGCCTCTGCCGTTCCCGGGGACGATCTCGGCCACCGCCGGGATGAACAGGGGCAGAAAGGCGAGGGGCAGGAGAAAGGCCTGCATCGCCCTCGTCCTGCCGGACCCGCGGGAAAGGAGGCCGCCCTCGCCGCCCAGCGCCATGAGGATCGAACCCGTGGCGACGAATACGACAAGGGATGCGGCCAGAGCGGCCGTGTTCACGAGGAGACCGCCTCCCCCCGCCGAGACGAGCGTGGAGACGGCTCTCGCGGCGCGCAGAGAGGGCCAGGATACCAGCGCCGTCCGTATGGAGTGTCCCAGGGCTGCGTCATGGTCCATGCCTATCCTGACGGAGAAACTCAGGTACCCCACGAAGACCGATGCGGTGAACGCGGCCTCTATGGCTCCGGTGAATCCCACCGTGGACAGGAAGGCGGCGAACGCCGGGAGAAGCGTCACGACCGCCCCTTTCGACGTGAGGTATCCGAACGCGGACGCAACCAGCGTCACGGCCCACGCAGCCAGGAAAAGCATGAACATGACGCTGTCGTCCCAGGCGGGTTCTTCGACGGGTATCGCGAGCCCTGCCGCGAGCAACAGGAGAGCCTGCAGGAGCGTTATTCCCCTGCTGCGGTCATGCGCCTGCTCCATCCAGGAGTTCACCCCTCTCCAGCACGCATATCAGCGCAGCGACTATGCGGGAGTCGAACTGGGTCCCCGCACCGGCCCTGATGGCGTCCACGGCGGTGCGGACGTCGTTGTTCTCGCGGTAGAAGCGCCTCGATGTAATGGCGTCGAAGGTGTCCGCCACCGCCACTATCCTGGCCGGGAACGGTATCTCCCTGCCGGACAGCCCGAAGGGGTACCCCTTGCCGTCGAGCCTCTCGTGGTGGCTCTGCACTATGCTCCTCACCACGTCGTAGCCGCTGAGGGTGCCGAGTATCTTCGTCCCCTCGACCGGGTGCTTCTCGATGATCGACCTCTCTTCGCGTGTGAGGAGCCCGCGCTTGGTGAGTATCTCGACGGGTATCGCAACCTTGCCCAGATCGTGAAGGAGCGCACCCACCGTGAGTGTCCTGAGCATGTCGGGGGGAAGCTCGAGTTCGCGCCCGATCTTCTGACTGAGACGGCTTACCCTGACCGAGTGACCGTGAGTGTAGTCGTCCTTCGAGTCGGCCAGTCTCGCCAGCATCATCGCCGCTGCGATGAACGCCTCCTCGATGGCGATGGAATGACCAACGGCGCGCCATGAGTGGGCGATCAGGGAGACCAGGTTCCGCCTGACCGTCGCATCCATCGCCGCGAGGGACCGGCCGGTTTCGCCGGGAACGAAGAGCAGCATGTCCGGCGACCTGGACAACCCGAGCATGGTACCCGCGGACCGGCCCAGCGTGACTTCCGGGATCATCTCTCCGGGCGCCGGCATGGCGGGGAGCGGCATGTCCGCATCGGATACGGTGTGCTGCCTGTCCTCCATCCATGCGATCCAGCCCTGGCCCGACTCCTGGCGGGACAGGATCGTCGTCTCCCCCCTGCCTCCGTGGAGATAGGCCTCGAGCAGACCAAGGTACTGCCCGACCGACGAAGCCGTGGAGAGTTCCGCGGCGAGACTGTTCTGCAGGGCGGTTTCGGAGGCGAGCTTCATATACGTCCGCTGGGCGTCGAGCCTCGTCCTGGCAAGAACGGAGAAGGCGGCCGCCGATCCGACGAGCAGTGTCGTGAGCAGGGCCTCGCCGTGGACCGACGACCGGCAGACGAGGAGGGCGAAGGACATGGACAGAATGCAGGAGTGCGCCCATGGCCCGGGCCTGATGGCGGAAAGGGGGAGCCGGGAGGCGGCGGCGCGCGCAAGGATGCCGCCCAGGTGCATGCAGAGGAAGATCGCTGCAAATGCTAGCCATCCGCTGGAGGACCAGACGGAGGCTACGCCGAAGGCCAGGCCGGGAGCGACGACGGATTCGACGGCGGTCCGCCACGGGCCGTACCTTCTCCCTTGGAGCATCTCGAGGAGCTGGGACGACAGGAAGAGCGTGCAGGCCGAAAGGAGGAGGGCGTTCTCCGGGAGACAGACGAAGAAGAGCGCGGATATAGGCGCCTTGTCGAGGGAGAGTCTGTGATGTCCGTCGCTCCAGAAGGGCATGGTTCCCAGAAGAACCCCTCCCGAGACCAGGACGAGAACGATCGTAGAATGGCATCCCGTGACGGCCATTGCTCCCGCCAGAACCGCCAGGGCCGCCGGAACTCCCGGAGGAATCGCCGGAAGCCTCGCCCCGGCAGCGGCGTCGCGGTCAGTCCGCGGCATCGGACCCGCTCCCGGTGAAGACCTGGATCAGGATGTACTGCCATCCATCCCTCTCGATCCCGATGCATGAAGCGAGGCCGACCCCGTCGTAGACCTCTCCGAGGCAGGCGGAGCGGTGGGCCGGGCTGATGAGGATCATCGACCAGGCCTCATCCAGGCCGGAGCCCCTGCCGATGTTCTCGGCGAAGAGACCCCCGGGGGCGCCGAGGAGCAATGCGAGGTCCACCGAGTGGCGGACCGCTCCGGACATTGCAACGCTCTCCGCCCTGACCTGGGCGATCGAATCCAGACCCGGTTCCCTCGACAGAGGGGGGAGGCCCGACTCCCGCCTGAGCGAGTTCAACTCGTCCAGCACGTCGTCGAGGGTCGAGGCTCCCGATCGCGGTACGCCTCCGGCCTGCCCGGAGATCGCCTCGGCAGGCGTCACGCCGCACAGCACCGGCAGGAGCAGAAGCACCTCCGGGCCCGATCCCGTGTCGGACATGGCTTCGATCCAGTACACGCCCGTGTCGGCCGTTTCGAGGGAGTATCCGCCGGCCGAATCCCGGGCACAGCCCGAGACGATGCCCGAGGGTGCAGCCGAAAGTACAGTGTCGACGGCGGCTCCTGACAGCTCGAACCTGAACCTGGCTCCCGGCAGGGTGGCGAGGGGGAGGCCCGAGGGGAGTATTGCGGGCATGGGGGCTTCGACCAGAAGCCCGACTCCGCCCCCGGAGCCGTCGCAATAGCCCCAGAGCCGGTCGTCGGGTGAGGACAGGGCATCCACCCGGTCGGGCGGCCCTTCCGCCTGCGTGACGCTCCCGATCCGGCCGGGCCATCCCCTCGACGCGGCCAGGACGATCATGCCGCCCGCCTCGGGAATGAAGCCGAGAGAGGCCATATCCTTCGCCAGGCTGTCGAGCTGGGGCATGCGGGAGGCCGCCGGAGCGGGTTCCGGATTCAATGCGAGGAGGGGTACGAGGCACCAGAACATGAAATCATTATAGTCAAACAAGGTTCGGATGGAACCACTCGCCCGGAGGAACAGCAGTTGAAAGTGCTCCTCGTCCAGTCCCCGTCGGGGCGCCCCGAGCCTCCCGTGTTTCCGCTGGGACTCGCATTCCTGGCGGGACAGCTCGGCGGCCACGAAGTATCCGCGGTCGATCTCTCCGTCCACCCGGACGCAGGAGCCGCCCTTTCGGAGGCGCTTGCGCGTTCGTCACCCGACGTCGTTGGGATCTCTCTCAGGAACATCGACGACAGCAGCTATCCGGAAACCTGGTCGTATCTCCGGCCGTTCGAGGAGATCCTCGGCGTCCTCTCGGGCTGGCGGGGGCCCGTCATGGTCGGCGGCCCGGGTTTCACGATCAACGCTCCGCAGTTGATGCAGAGATACGAAAGGATAGACGCGGGCATCGCGGGAGAGGGGGAGGCGCTCCTGCCCGCTCTGCTCGAATCCTGCAGGACGATCGCCGGCGGGAGGACGCTCCACCAGGCTTCGGCGGTCGATCTCGCCTCGATCCGTCCGCCCGACTACTCCATCCTGCCTCTCGCGCCCTACGAGGCTCACTACGGAGTCGGCGTGCAGAGCCGCCGGGGATGCGCCTTCGGGTGCAGCTACTGCACCTACGCATTCATAGGAGGGCACGGCTTCAGATGCCGGCCCGTCGCTTCCGTCCTGGACGACATTTCCAGGCTGAAGGCCCTGGGATGCAGGCGATTCCAGTTCGTGGACTCGGTCTTCGACGCTCCGGCGGCATTCTTCCGCGAGCTTCTCGCCGGCATCGCCGAAACCTTCCCGGAGGCGGACTGGGGAGCCTGGATCGATGCCGGGATAGACGGCGGGGACCTGCAGGCTCTCGCCCGGGCGGGATGCAGGAAGGTCGACTTCTCCCCGGACGCGATCACGGCCGCGGGCATGAGGGCCCTGGGCAAGAACGGCGACTTCCGGACGCTCGTCCGATCCGTCCGCAGGGCGCGCGCCGCCGGGATGGACGTCGGTGTGAACTTCTTCAACGGGAATCCCCGCGAGGGCCTGCCGGCCCTGCTGGGCAAGTTCGCCTTCATGCTGTCGGCCAGGCTTCTCCTGGGATTCCGGCACACCACAGTCAACATCGGCACCATCAGGGTGTACAGGGGCTCGAGACTTGCAGAATCGATGAAGAAGGACGGCAGCGTGCCGCCGGACTGCGAGTTCCTGGACCCTGTATTCCTGCCGGCCCGCGGGCTTGCGGACAGGATCTTCAGGGTATTTCAGGCGGTCCGGAGGGCCAGGCATGGCTGATCTCAGGCTGGGCCTCCTCGGATGGCCGCTCGAATGGTCGCTATCGCCCGTCATCCACGAGGCCTTCCTCCGGGCGACCGGCCTGTCCGGCACCTACTCCCTCATTCCTCTCGAACCACGCTCAATGGAGGAGTCCCTCCCACGGTTGTTCCTCGAGGGCTGGTCCGGCCTCAACGTGACGCGTCCCCACAAGACGGAGGCGGCCCGCCTCTGCGCAAGGCTCGACGAGACCGCACAGGCCGCCGGCGCCGTTAACACGCTCGTATCGGAGCGCGACGGGTGGGCGGGCTACAACACCGATACGGGCGGCTTCATCCAGGTCTTCGAGGCCTGCGGGCACCGGCCGCCCCTGCTGGTCGCGGGTGCGGGCGGAGCGGCGAGAGCTCTGGCTTCCGCGGCCCGTTTGATGGGGATCGGCTGCGAACTCTTCGACAGGAGGGGGACGGGCGGACTCCGTCCCCTCTCGGCCATGCCCCGCGCGATCGAGGGGGCCGACGGCGGGACCATCGTCAACGCAACCCCGCTGGGCTGGTCGGACGACGACCCCTTCCCGGCCCCGGACATCCTCCCGGCGGGGTTCTCCTTCATCGACCTGAACTACAATCCGGGCTGGAACTATGCGGCGCGGCTCAGGCGGGCCGGGTGCCGCGTCACCACCGGAGAGCGGATGCTGGTCGCCCAGGCCGCTCTCTCCTTCGCTCTGTGGACGGGCAGGGAGGTCCCCGTGGACTGCGCCCTCGAAGCCCTCGGGCGGGCATCCGGGCTGCAGCCCGGCAGCAGAAAGGGCTTGGAAATCTCATGAAGCTTCCAGTCGACAGGGATCCTGCCGTGCGCGAGATGCTGACGGGAATACTCACCGCTGCGCCCGGGAGGCTTCCCGCGATTTTCGAGGAGGCCCGGGCCGTGAGGAGTGCGCACTCCGGACGCAAGGCCTACCTCCGCGCCGTGATCGAGTTCGCGAACAACTGCAGGTGCAACTGCCTCTACTGCGGCATGAGGCGCGACAACCGGTCGGTCGAGAGATTCCGGCTCGAGGCCGACGACATACTGAAGGCCGCCCGGCTGGCCGCCCGCGAGGGTATCGGCACCTTCTTCCTCCAGTCCGCCGAGACGGAGGAGTACGATGCCGAATGGCTCGCCGGGATCATCCGCGAGGTGGCCTCGATGGGGATGAGCGTGCTCCTCTGCGTAGGCGTCCGGGACGAGGCCGACCTGGATCTGTGGAGGGAGGCCGGCGCCTCCAAGTTCATACTCAAGCACGAGACCTCCGACGCGGGGCTCTTCGCCTCGATGAAGCCGGGTCTCGACCTGTCCGACAGGATAGGATGGCTGAAGACGCTGAAGAGGCACGGATACGGGATAGGCTCCGGACCTCTCCTGGGTCTGCCGGGCCAGACAGTCGAGTCGCTGGTGGAGGACCTGTTCCTCATGAAGGATCTGGATGTGGACATGTCCAGCGTGTCGGTGTTCCTTCCGGCCGCGGGCACGCCCCTGGAATCCAGCCCGACAGGGGACGTGGACCTCGGGCTCAGGTTCATTGCAGCCATGAGGATCTTTCTCAGGAGGACGCTCATACCTGCGACGAGCACCTTCGAGAGGCTGCGCCCGGGCGGTCAGCTCGCCTGCTTCGACGCCGGAGCCAGCGTGATCACGGTCAACATGACCCCTCCTTCCATACGCGACGATTACGAGCTCTACAGCAGGCGCTACTTCGTCAGCCTGGAGCATGCCAGGTCGGTGATCGCCGCCGCCGGACTCACCGAGGCTTCGGAAGGCGCCGATGCCTGACCCGTCGAGGCTGGCCGTCGCGGGACCGCCGTGCTCCGGAAAGACCGCCGTAGGCGGGGAGCTGGCCCGCATCACCGGCGCCGTCTTCATCGATCTGGATGCCTCGATCGCCGAAATCCACGGCCTTACCCCGGCCGGAATCATCGAGGAGTCCGGAGAGGTCCGGTTCAGGGAGATGGAGGCCGCTGCGCTCGAGTCGGCGCTCGCCCGCCGGGGTCCTGTCGTACTGGCCCTCGGCGGGGGGACACTGCTCGATCCGTCCAACATGGAGCTGGTTCTGCGGGAAGCGGTGATCGTCACTCTGGACGTGAGGGAGGAGATCCTCCGGTCGAGGCTCACTCCCGGCTCCCGGCCGCTCTCTCCCGATCCGGAAGCTCTCGGCAGGCTTCTCGAAGCCAGGCACGACCACTACCGGAGCCTCCCGAACAGGATCGACTGCTCGGACATGACCGTCGAGGAATGCGCCGTGGCCATACTGGCAATGCTGTACAGGGGCGGGTCTTGACGGCGGGCCGCTCCCGCCTCTATTCAAGCAGTCCGCAGCAGTGGAGGGATTCTTGACCAGGGAAGAGCTTACGAGGGACATCGCCGCGCGCACCGGCCTGTCGCGCCGCGAGGCCGGTGCGGCGATCGAGGCGGCCCTGGCGATCATCGAAGAAGCCTTGTGCAGGGGGGACAGCGTCTTCCTGAGGGGGTTCGGCTGCTTCGAGCCCAGGCCGGGGCTCAGGCGCAGAGCCAGGGATCCCAGAGGGGGCGGAACCATGGAGATCCCCTCGCGGACCAGGCCGTTCTTCAGGCCTTACGACCGCCTGAAGGAGGCCGTCGGCCGGGCGATGACCGAGTACATACCCTCCGCGTTCTTCCACCCGGGCGGACCCGGCATAGCGAAAGTCTCGATATGCGGATCATTCAACGACTGGAACCGCGATTCGGATCCCATGCAGAGGCTGCCCGACGGAAGCTGGGTGGCCGAGATCCCTCTCCCGGCCGGGAGAACCTTCAGCTACATGTTCTCCGTAGACGGCAGGCTCGTACCCGATCCCGACCCGGATGTCCCGAGGGATGACTCGGGCAGATCCCTGAGGTCTCTGTGACGGCCCGGGGGAGGAGACCCGCCTCCAGGAGGCAGCCGCCCCGCAGACGGGGACTCAGAACCGTTTCCATCATTCTGCTCTTCTTCGCGGGCATCGGGCTGCTCGTCATTCTCGCCGCCGGCGGGCTCGCCATAAGGGGGCCTGCAGCCTCCATACGCGGATTCTTCTTCTACAACACCGGATTCCTTGGATTCCTGGTCCCGGTGCTGCTCCTGCTGTGCTCCATACGCCTCCTGAAGCCAACCGCCCTGCCCGGCGCATTCTCGTTCGTCCACGGGCTGGCGGTGACCCTGTACTTCCTCGCTGCACTGACGGACATGATCGGAAGGCGCATCAACCCCGCGCTCGCGTGGGAGCCCGGAGGCGCCATGGCCGGCAGGGCCGTGGACGTGCTTTCGGGCTGGATGGGGCCTCTGCCCGCCTACCTCGCGCTTCTGATGGGCTTCGTACTGTCGCTCATCGTTTTCACGGGATGGGACATAGCCGGCGACCTGGCGAGCGTGCCGGTGAGGCTTCCCAGGCTGCCCGCGAGGAGTCCCCGGCCGCAGCCCGGTGTCGTGATCCCCACCCCGTCCGGGTCTTCCGCGCACAACTGGATCAGAAAGCGCGAGGAGGGCCCTCCTCATGATGTGCCCAGCTTCCTGCCGGACGCCCGGGACGCAGTTCCTGCAGCAGTACTGGAATCCCCCGGAGAGCCTCCGGACGATCCCCGAGAGCGCCGTGGAGAGCCCGCGGCTCTTCCGGCGCATGTCCGGACCGACGGGACGCCGGTGGATGCGTCCGCCGAACGCACTGCGGAACCAGGGACGGATTCGAGTCTCCCCGCTCCGCCCGGCAGGCTCCCTCCGGATTCCGTCCTGATGTCGCCGCCGGCGACCTCGAGGTCCGGCGTATCAGAATCCGAGCTGAGAGAGAGAGCCGGCATCCTCGTAAGCAAGCTCTCGGAATTCGGCGTCGCCTGCGAGATAGTCGACATCAAGCCCGGCCCCGTGCTCACCAGGTTCGAGCTGCGGCCGGGGCCGGGAGTAAGAGTCAACAGCATCGTAGGTCGCTCGGACGACCTGGCTCTGGCCATGAAAGCCAGGAGGATAAGAATCCTCGCCCCGATCCCCGGCAGGGACGCTGTCGGGATCGAAGTCCCGAATCCGGTGCCGGACACCGTGTTTCTGCGGGAGATCCTCCGGACCGTATCGGGGGAGACGCTCCCGATAGCGCTGGGAAGGCGCATGGAGGGCGACCCAATCGTTGCGGACATAGCGGACATGCCCCACCTGCTCGTCGCCGGAGCGACGGGACAGGGAAAGAGCGTCTGCCTCCATTCGATCATCTGCACGCTCCTCATGAAGAAGCGCCCCGACGAGGTCAGGCTGGCTCTGATCGATCCCAAGCAGGGGGCCGAGCTGAAGGTCTACGAGGATCTCCCTCATCTCTGGGCGCCGGTCGTGTGCGACGCCAGGGTCGCCCGCCTCCTCCTGGAGGATCTCGTGAACCACATGGAGAGCAGGTACGCGAAGTTCTCCCGGAACGGAGTCCGCTCCATCGCCGAATACAACCGGGAGATAGCTCCCGAAGGCTCCGGGGCCATGCCCTACATAGTCCTCATCATCGACGAGCTGGCCGATCTGATGACCACCTCGGCGAGCGAGATCGAGCAGCCCATCGTAAGGCTCGCCCAGATGGCCAGGGCGGTGGGCATACATCTCGTGGTGGCCACTCAGAGGCCGTCGGTCGATGTGATCACCGGGATAATCAAGGCCAACTTCCCATCCAGGATCGCCTTCATGGTAAGCTCGAAGACCGACTCGCGGACCATCCTGGACATGAACGGCGCGGAGGCCCTGCTGGGCAGGGGGGACATGCTCTTCCTGCCTTCCTCGTCGCCGGAACCCATCCGGATCCAGGGCTCTCTGGTGACCGACAGGGAGATCAAGCAGATAGTCGGCGACTGGCGTCAGCAGGATCTCCCGTACCAGTACTGCTTCGAGCCGGCCACGCTGACTCCGGGGAACATTTCCGGCTCCGCCGACCTAGATAGCGATGACGCTCTGCTCCAGAGGGCCAGGGACATCGTAGTGAGATACCAGATCGGATCCACCTCGCTGCTTCAGCGGAAGCTGAAGCTCGGTTTCTCGCGTGCGGGGAGGATAATGGACCTCCTGGAGGAGAAGGGCGTGGTCGGCCCGTCCAGGGACGGGAGAGCACGCGAGGTGCTCGTCAGCAGGGAGGACGCCGGAATGACCTCTCCTTCGGACGGTCCACAGGAGGGCGGAGCATGAAGCGGATGACGGCTCTTGTGTTCCTGATCTTCGCGGCCTCATGCGGATCGAGGCCGATGGATACGGACGAGTCGGGGCTGATAAGGGAGGAGAGCGACATCACTGCCTTCGCCAGAGCCTCCCAGCTCTACTTCAGGGGCAATCTCTCCAGGGCGAGGGATGGATTCAACGCGATCATATACAGGTATCCGGATTCGGTTCTCGGCGAGGATGCGGCCCTGGCCGCGAGGAGGATAGATCAGGATCTCGGATCGACCCGGCAAGTCGACTCCGGAAGAGCCCCGTCGCGCGGCGTGGAGATCGCCGTAGTCGGTCTGCCCGTCAATTCCGCACGCATATCCTCGATCTCCTCCGCACTCCGGGCTTCCGGCTGGACCTCCTGGCCGGTGCAGGACGCAGGAGCCCCGGACATCACGATGGTTCTCTTCCCGGACGGGCTCGCCCCGGAAGCCGAGGTCGCCGGGGACTCCCTGCATGCCTGGCTGACATCGCCTTCGTCCATCCCGGTGCAGCCCGGGGGGCAGATGATGGATGCAATCGTACCCGGCCACACCGGCCTCGTTGTGATAATCGGCGGGGATGCGGTTGTATCGCCGCGCGCTCCGTCGAACTGACCGGAGGATGACGACTTGACCACTCTTCCCATCGCACTCTTCCTCGTCGCAGCGGGCACCGGCCCGGCCGCATGCATGCTCGACAGGCTGGAAGCGGCAAGCCTTCTCGAGGCCGGATTCGAACAGACCGACTTCTGGGCTCTCACCAGGGAGACGGAGGTATCCACCGGCACGCTGGTCCTGTCGCGTGACGGCAGATTCCTCCTGGACTACTCCGATCCCGGGGGCAGGAGGATGGGTTTCGACGGAGAAGCCCTGTACACGGTGGATCCTATCTACAGGCAGGTTCTCATCGATTCCTCCTCGCAGCCCGCGAGCTTCACGGCGCTTCTCGAATCCATCCGCGACCCGGAGATCCCCGCCGTTTCGAGCTGCTCCGGCGACACCGTATTCGTGGTGATGGACGGTCCGACAGGGCAGGGCATCTCCAGGATGGAGTTCTGCTTCCTCTCCTCCGACAGTCTTCCCCGAAGCCTCTCCACGTTCGACCAGAACGGCAACTGGAGCAGATGGCGGCTCACCGGGGTCTCGGTATCCGACGACGCCCCCGGTTCCGTCTTCGAACTCGTCCCCCCCGCAGGCTACGAGGTGCTGAGAGCTGGAGACCTCTGACTTGAGTCCCCGCTCCGCCTGCATCATCACCCTCGGATGTCCCAGGAACGAGGTGGATTCCGAAGCCTTCGCCGGGGTTCTGCGGCAGGCCGGGTGGAAGCGCGTCTCCGATCCCGGGCGTGCCGGTCTCCTCCTGCTCAACACCTGCGCCTTCATCGGCCCGGCCGTCGAGGAGTCGCTCGAGGCTCTGGATGAGGCAATGGAATGGAAACGCTCGGGCGACGGCCGCATCCTGGTACTGGCCGGATGCCTGCCCGGGCGGTTCGGCGACGACGGCTCCGGCGGCCTGGAGGAAATCGACCTGATAATCGGCCCGGGCGATTCGGAAGGTCTCGCGGGATTCCTCGGTACGGACGCCGCGTCCGGTGTCCGCGCCAGGCTCGGGCGGCGGTTCGACCGCTATCTGAAGATCGCCGACGGATGCCTGAACAGGTGCTCCTTCTGCGTACTGCCGGCCATAAGGGGACCTTTCCGCCCCGCCCGCCGGAACACTATCCTGGCGGATGCGGACTCCCTTGCAGAATCGGGAGCCAGGGAGATAGGCATCGTGGGGCAGGATCTCCTCGCCTGGAAGGACGGCGCATGCGGCCCGGCCGATCTGGTTTCGGAGCTGGCGGCGCGACATCCCGACATATGGTTCCGCCTCTATTATCTCCACCCGGGACGGTTCGACGGTTCGGTGATCGAAGCCATGCGGAACCATTGCAACATCGCCCCCTATATCGATCTTTCGGTTCAGCATGCATCGGATCGCATCCTGACCAGGATGAACAGGGGATACGGCAGAAGCAGGCTCGAGGATATCGCCGGCATGATCTCGCACAGCGGCATCGAAACCGCCTGCCGTCTGACCGTGATTGCAGGCTATCCCGGAGAGACCGACTCCGACTTCGATGAACTCTGCTCCTTCCTGTCGGGCTTCCCGTCCCTGCGCAGCCTCGTGGTCTTTCAGTACTGGCACGAGGAGGGCTCTCCCGAATACGCACGCGGGGATGCCGACCTGATCGATCCGTCCCTGGCCGCCGAGAGGGTGTGCAGGCTCGATTCGATGGCCGAGGAAGCCGCAGAGTCGTGGGGGGAGCGCCTTGCGGGCAGGACGACCAGGGTTCTCGCGGAGACCACCCGGAGGGGCCGCACATGGTTCGACGCCCCCCTGGTCGATGGCGAGGCCGTTTTCAGCGATCCGGTGAAGCCGGGGAAGTTTTATGATGTGCTTGTCGGGGAGTGCAGAGGACTCTCCACCCAGGTTTCCGTGCCGCCCGGGAATTGACAGAGGGAGCGCTCTGATCGATTCTTCCAGGGTTCGTCCGCGATCCGTTGGATAGACAAGAGATGGGATGGTGCTGTCGTGTCGATGCCTGTCGTTGTTCTGACCTGTGCCGCTCTTGCACTCCCCGTGTCCAATCTGGAACTCGCCGAACAGATCGTCAGCGAGGCCTGCGTCTCGATATCCGATTCCCTCGTCGATTCGGGCGTGGGCACGGTGATGCTGGAGATCGCCGGTGACCATCCCGGCAACTGGCTCGTGGAGCAGTGCGTCAAGACGGAACTGGGGGCACGCGGTCTCACCGTACTGACACGGGAAACAAGACCGGCTCCCGACTCCTCCATGGACCATGCCATGCTCTTCGACCTCGTCGTCCGACCGATGGAACTATCCATCGTCTTCGGCAGTACAAGCCGGTCCTGGCTGATCGGTCCGAAGAGCGTCGAGAGGATGGCCGTCTGCGAACTGTATTCCGAACTGCGCGATCCCGGAGGAACGATCTGCACCACCGTCAGGAGCAGTTCCTCCAGATCGGACAGGGTGCCCGTCGACGATCTCCAGTCCCTCAGAGGCTCCTCGGACCAGGTCTGGCTCAGGGGCGGAGAACTGCAAGCCTCGAGCGGCGGCATACTCGAACCACTCGTGGTCACGGGCGTCGTGGCGAGCCTGATCTATCTCTTCTATTCCAGCAGGGCCGAATGAGACGAATCCTGCCGGCGGTTCCGGTACTGCTGCTGCTCGCATGCGGAGGCGGCGGAGGCAGGTCCGGTCTGCTCGAGGAGGCCCGCGAGCTGAAGCAGGCGGGTCACTTCTCCGAGGCCCTCGTGCTCTACAGGGAGGCGCTGACCCGGGACAGCGCCGCATACGACCGGGACGCCTGGCTGGAGTATGGCGACACGGCTCTCCTGGCCTATGGGGCCGAACGGAACAGATCGGTGCGCCAGCAGACACTGGAGGTTCTCACGGCGCTTCAGAGCGATTCCACGCTCAGGGGTGGGGTCAGGCTGTCCGAGATGTGGCGGCGTCTCGCCTGGGAGATGATAAGGGACAGGGATTCGCTCCAGGCCTTCGCCGCACTCGAGAGTTCCCTTGTCTCCGCCGACATGCTCCAGGTCTTCGAGGAAGAGTGGCTCTTCAGAGGCGTCTACGCCTCCCGGCACCTCCCCCTCGTGGCCGGACTCACGGATTCCCTTTCGATGACACCGGGGGGCGACGAGCTGCTCCGGAGTTATGCCGAGAGGCATCTGGTGGAGCTATCCCGCATACCCCTCATGCGGACGGATCTAAGAGGACAGGTTCTTCTCGCGCAAGCATTTCTGCTACCCTTCACGGACAGGCGGACCGAGGAACTCGAAGTCCTCACGGAACTCGACAGGATGGGCGGAATGTATCCGGCTCTGCGGGAGAGGCGGATGAGGCTGCTTCTCGACGGAGCCTCGGAGGACATTCGACTGGGCAGGAGCGCCCTCGCCAGGGAGAAGCTGCTGGAAGTGTGGGATTCCAATTTCGCCACGGACAGGGTGGAGGCGGCTCTCATGCTGGGCGTGATGGCCGAGGAGTCCGGGCGGCCCGAAGAGGCTCTGGGCTGGTACAGATCGGCCTGCAACGCCTCTCCGGGCCTCGGATCGCCCGCCGCGGCCGAGGCTGCGGCCAGGCGCGACTCATTGCTGTTCATGCAGACCTGAACCGACGGGAGACAGATGAGAACGACACCCCACGGCTGGAACCCCGTTCGCGTGATTCCAGTCGCCATCTCCCTGATCGCGGCACTCTCCACCGGATGCGGGAACCGGTACGAGAGTGCGGGCCTTTCCAGAGAGGCGCTGGAGACCATCGCCGCGAGGGCCTTCGACGAGGGAGACTGGGCGAACTCGGAGATCCTCTACACCCAGCTTCTGTTCAACTACCCGGGGGCGACCGATACGGATCTGTACGTCTACCGGCTCGGCGTGTCGGATGCCGGTCAGAGACTCTGGGTGGAAGCCGATTTCCAGTTCAGGAGGGTGATCGACGAGTTTCCGGGCAGTGCCCTGGCCGACGATGCACGCTATCAGATAGCACGAACCTTCTGGCTCCAGAAGAGGGACTTCAGGAGGGATCTGACTCCGGTCACGCGGGCTCTCGAGGAGACAGCCGTCTTCTTCGAGGACTACCCGGGCTCCAGCCTCACTCCCCGGGTCGAGGCGCTCAGGGACAGCTGCCTGGCCCATCTGGCGAGGCGTTCGCTGTTCCTCGGGCAGTTCTACGAGAGACGAGGGAGGCACGAGGCCGCCATGCTGTACTACAGGGAGGCACTGGAGGACTACATGGGCGGAGACTGCCTGGGTGAACTACTGGTATCGATGGGCGGCCTGTACGAGAAGATGAACAACGCCTTCGCCGCCAGATCCAGCTACAACAGGGCCATCTCCGAATGCGGCGTCACCGGAGACCTGCTCGACAAGGCCGAGGAGGGGCTCTCCAGGGTGGGTGGCATGTGACGGGCATCCTGGGCGGGACGTTCGATCCGCCCCATTACGGCCATCTGGTCCTGGCCGAGGAGGCCCGCGCAGTATTCGGTCTGGACAGGGTGCTTCTCGTGCCCTCCCGGTGTCCGCCTCACAAGAGCAGTTCCGTCGTATCGCCCTTCCAGGACAGGCTGTCCATGCTCAGGCTCGCCGCCGAGGACAATCCCTTCCTCGAGGTCGCCGACATGGAGTCGGAGGACGGACCCTCGTACACGATCGACCTGCTAAGAAGGGCCGTCTCGCTCGGGCTGGAGCCGGTCTTCATCATGGGGACCGATGAGATTTCCGAGATGGCCTCCTGGAAGGACTTCCCGCATTTCCTAGACCTGGCGCGCTTCGTGGCCGGAACCAGGGCCGGGGCGGAGGGCGTGGTCTTCCCGCCGGAGGCGCTGGGCAGGGTGGAGGTTTTCGAGATGCCGGGCATGATGATCTCCTCCAGCTCGATCAGAGCCAGGTTTGCCCGGTCCGGACCCGTGAGATATCTTATTCCCGAGTCTGTCCGGAGCTTCGTGTCCAGAAAGGGGCTCTATGGCTTCCGAGAAGGGCATTGACCGCCTCCTGTCCGTCCTGCTCGCAGAAGACGTCAGCGACATCCACTTCAAGGTCGGGAGCCCGCCGATCCTGAGAAAGGCCGGGTTGATAGTCAGGGCCGAGGACATCGGCGCACTCCAGCCCGAGCACATCGACCAGCTCGCCTTCGAGATGATGTCGGAGAAGCAGAGGGCGAGGTTCATGGAAGGCTCCGAGATCGACCTCGCGCATTCCCTGCCCGGCAAGGCCCGCTTCCGCGTGAACGTCTACAGACAGAGGGGTTCGGCCGCCATCGTGATGAGGCGCATCCCCTACGAGATTCCCGACATAGACAGCCTGGGCCTGCCTCCCATAGTGAAGAGGATAGCACTCGAGCAGCGGGGGCTGGTCCTCGTCACAGGGGCGACGGGGAGCGGGAAGTCCACCACGCTGGCCTCCATGATCGACTACATCAACCAGCACGAGAAGAAGCACATCGTGACGATAGAGGATCCGATCGAGTTCCTTCACCACGACGGGAAATCGAGCATCTGCCAGCGCGAGGTCGGCATAGACACCGAGACCTGGACATCCGCGCTCAGGTCGGTCTTCAGACAGGATCCCGACGTCATTCTGATCGGAGAGATGAGGGACGCCTCGAGCGCCGCCATAGCCATAACCGGAGCGGAGACGGGGCATCTTGTGATGAGCACCCTCCATACGTCCGACGCTCCGGAGACCGTGAACAGGATCATCGACATGTTCCCTCCCCAGCAGCAGAAGCAGGTGAGGACCCAGCTCGGCGGCCTGCTGAAGTCGGTGATCAGCCAGAGGCTGCTCACCAACAGGGAGGGGACGGGGCTCGTCCTGGCCGCCGAGGTCATGGTCCACACCGCTCTGATCCAGAACTGCATCATCGATCCGCTGCAGACCCACATGATCCGCGACGCCATCGAGACGAGCGGATTGCAGTACGGCATGCAGAGTTTCGACATGGCTCTGCTGAGGCTCCTCGCCCAGGGCAGTATCGACGAGGCCACCGCGCTGGCCGCAGCGACGAATCCCACTGCTCTGCAGCTCAAGCTGAAGGGCGTCGAAGCGCCCTCGGACTGGAGGATGTAGCGTGGAACTCCTGTGTTCCGATCTGCTGCTGACGTTCGTATTCCTGATCCTTCTGGCCGTCGTGCTGGTCCGGCTTTCCGTGAAGGCGCACAAGGGGCCCGTGCTGACCGGCAACGAGGGCATGATCGGACTGACGGGCATCGTAACGGAAGGCAGGGGGTTCAGGGACAGATATCAGGTCGAGGTCCGCGGCGAGCTCTGGTGGTGCCGGAGCTCCCATAAGCTGGAACCGGGGATGGAAGTCAGGGTCACCGGCATAGACGACCTTCTGCTGGATGTGCTTCCCGTCTGATCGAGCGCGGGCCGGTCGAAGAATTCCTGACGACCTGAGAACGGGGTCCAACCGGGAGGTCGATAAATGGGTACCTCGGTGACCATACTGGTTTTCGTGCTCGCATTCATCCTGCTGTCATCCCTCCGGGTGCTGAAGGAGTACCAGAGGGGTGTGATCTTCCGCCTCGGCAAGGTCTCGGGAGTCAAGGGCCCCGGTCTGATCGTCGTATGGCCCGTCATCGACCAGATGAAGAGGGTGGATCTCAGGGTCGTGACCATGGACGTTCCGCCCCAGGACGTGATCACGAAGGACAACGTCTCCGTGAAGGTCAACGCCGTGGTCTACTTCCGCGTGCTCGACCCGGTGAAGGCTACGATAGAAGTCGAAAACTACCACTACGCCACCAGCCAGCTCGCTCAGACCACCCTGAGGAGCGTGCTCGGCGAATCCGTGATGGACGAACTCCTCTCCAACCGCGAGCAGATAAACTCCCATCTCCAGTCGATCCTCGACCGCCTCACCGACCCCTGGGGCATCAAGGTGACCATGGTCGAGGTCAAGCACGTCGACCTCCCCGCAGAGATGCAGAGGGTGATGGCGAGGCAGGCGGAGGCCGAGAGGGACCGCAGGGCCAAGATCATCTACGCCGACGCCGAGTTCCAGGCCTCGCAGAAGCTGGCCGACGCGGCCGACATCATCAGCACGCACCCGATCGCCCTCCAGCTCAGGTATCTGCAAACGCTCACCGAGATAGCTTCCGAGCACAACTCCACGACCATCTTCCCGCTGCCGATCGAGCTTATCAAGCCGTTCCTCAAGCTGGTGAAGGATCAGGAATGAAGCGCTTTACCGGGGCCTGGACCGCGCTGGTGACGCCGTTCCGCAACGGCGCGGTGGACTATGAAGCCCTCGGGCGTCTGATCGACATGCAGATCGACGAGGGAATCGACGGACTCGTAGCCTGCGGCTGCACCGGGGAGGCCGCCACGCTGAGGCATGACGAGCATCTCGAAGTCGTGCGCTTCACCGTCGCGAGGGCGGCCGGCAGGGTGCCGGTCATCGGAGGCAGCGGCAAGAACGATACGGCTCAGACGGTCGCGCTCTCGAAGGAGGTGTCCGCTCTGGGCGTGGACGGTCTCCTCGTAATCACGCCCTACTACAACAAGCCTACGCAGGAGGGCCTCGTCGCCCATTTCGAAGCGGTGGCCGGGGCCTCCGACTCGCCGGTAGTCGTCTACAACGTCCCGGGGCGCACCGGCGTGTCCATTGCCCCCGCGACAGTGGCGAAGCTCGCCGCCCATCCCGGGATCGTGTGCATCAAGGAGGCCGGAGGAGCCGTCGAGAGGGTGACGGCCATCCGTACGCTCTGCGACATTGGGATTCTGAGCGGCGACGATCATCTGGCGCTCGCCGAGGTGGCGACGGGCGCCGACGGGGTCATTTCGGTGGTGTCGAACGTGGCTCCCGCCGCAACGGCCGAGATGATGAGACTTGGACTGGACAACCGGTTCGACGCGGCGAGGAAGATAAACAACAGGCTGTACCCGCTGATCGGGGCTCTATTCGTCGAATCGAACCCGATTCCCGTGAAGTGCGCCCTGGCGATGATGGGGATCATCGAAAACGAACTCAGGCTGCCGCTGACCCCCATGAGACAGGATCTGCGGGGCGGACTCGAGGCCTCCATGAGGACGGCCGGTCTGCTGTGACGCGGCTGGTTCTGTTCGGGGGCGGCGGCCGCATGGGCCGGGCCGTGAGGGATGCGGCCGGACCGGAGTTCGAGATCCTCTCCATCATAGACAAGGCTGACGGCCGGTCCGGCGGAGAGCCCGTCCTGCCCCCGGGATGCGATGTGGTGATCGACTTTTCGACCCCGGAGGCGTTCGAGGATCTCGGCCGCCTGATCGGGGGCGGAAGCGCCGCGCTCGTCTCCGGTACCACCGGACTGGGTTCCGCGGAGAGGGCGATGCTCGAAAAGTGGTCCCGCGACAGAGCCGTCTTTTACTCGCCCAACATGAGCTTCGGCATCTTTCTGCTCTCCAGGCTGCTGTCCGAGGCCGCCCGCATCTCGGGCGACAGATACGACTTCGAGATGGTCGAGTACCATCATCGCACCAAGCAGGACAGTCCCAGCGGAACCGCGCTGAAGCTGCTCGAAGCCTGGAAGGCCGGGGTGGGGAAGGATTTCACCGTCACGAGCGGAAGATCGGGCTCCTCGCTCCGCAGGACCGGGGATGAGGCCGGAGTCTTCTCCGTAAGAGGCGGAGACGTTGCCGGAGATCATGAGATCCATCTCCTCGGCGAAGGCGAGAGGCTGCTTCTCGCGCACAGGTCTTCCGGCAGGCGGACTTTCGCCGTCGGCGCCCTGCTTGCAGCTTCGTCGATATCCGGCAGGCCTCCAGGACTGTACGGCATGGACGACCTGGTCCGGTGGAGAGGGGGGTGCATCTGAAGAGGCGTCCCGCGGTCTCTGGATTGTTCTACCCCTCCGAGCCCGGCAGGCTCAGGGCGCAGGTCGAGGGTTACATCCGTGGCTCAAGACTGGCGCCTGATCCTTCGGTTTTCGGGCTGGTGTGCCCTCATGCCGGATATGTCTATTCCGGTTCAGTCGCCGGGATGGCATACGCCTCCGCGCCCGACGGGATAGGCACTGCGGTGATTCTCGCGCCGTGCCACAGATACCCCGTGCGCACGGTCTCCGTCTTCGGCGGAGAGTCGTATCTGACTCCCATCGGAGAGGCGGTCGTGGACCGGGCGGTCGTTGAGCGGTTGTCTTCCGCGGGGTACGACTGGATCCCGCCAGCCCATGCCGCGGAGCACGCCGAGGAGGTCCAGGTTCCGTTCATCCAGACGAGGTGGCCCGACGCCTCCATAGTCCCCGTGCTGATCGGCGCGGGCGATCCGGACTTCTGCCGCGTATTCGCCGCCGACCTGTCATCCGCCCTCTCCGGGACGAACGCCGTCGTGATAGCCTCCTCCGACCTCTCCCACTACCATCCTCTGGCGGATGCAAATGCGATGGACGGCATCCTGATGGACGACTTCAGGAGGCGCGACACCGCCGCGCTGGCGCGCCATGTCGCCGACGGCTCCTCCGAGGCATGCGGCGCGGGTCCGATCCTGACCCTGCTCTTCTACGCCGAAGTGGAGAGCGGAGGAGCCTTCGACGCGGAGATCGCGGGATACTCGACATCCGCCTCGGCATCCGGCGATGCGACGGCCGTGGTCGGGTACATGGCAGGAACGGTCCGGAGGCGGACGAATGATTGACGCCGCCGGCAGGTCGCAGCTCCTCGCCGCAGCGCGGGAGGCCGTGTCCGCCGCTTCGCGCGGTCTGCCCCTGCCCGAGCCGCCGGTTCTCGATGGCTGCGGGGTCGACCCGGGAGCAGGCGTCTTCGTCACGCTGTCCTCTCGAGACGGGCTCAGGGGCTGCATAGGGCTCTTCAAGGGCCTGCGGAGCCTGGGGGAGACGGTGGTGAGGATGGCCGCCGCAGCCGCCACCGAGGATCCCAGATTCCCGCCGGTGAAGCCTTCGGAGGTGGACGGCCTCTCGATCGACATCTCCGTGCTCGGCCCCATGACCGAATCCGAGCCCGGCCTCGTCGTCCCTGGAGTACACGGAGTCCTCGTCCGCAGCGGATCCAGATCGGGCACGCTCCTCCCGCAGGTCGCCACCGAGCAGGGGTGGTCGAGGGAGGAGTTACTCTCACATGCCTGTCTCAAGGCGGGCCTCCCGCCCGGGCTCTGGCGCAGCGGACCGTTGCAGGTTTTCACGTACACGGCCGAAGTCTTCGGCGACAGACAGAAGGGGTGAGGTAGATGCTGAACAGGACGATTCTGCTTCTGGCGGCTGCGGTGCTCATGTCGACCGGGTGCAAGGTGCCGGGCTTCGCTGAGATCGACGAGAAGATGTCCACCGTGACCGAGAGGCTCGACGACCTCGAGGATGTAGTGGAAAACATCACGGAGAGAGACCTTTCCGGGGTGAGTGACCGTCTCGGGGCTCTGGAGGTCGCTCTCGGCGGCAGCTCGGCCCAGGGCGGTCAGAACGCAGCCGCCGTGCTGAATTCGCTGCAGGACGGAATGACGGAGATGCAGCAGATGCTCGAATCCGGCAGGGACAGCCTCAGCGCCGCCTACGAACTCATCGAGTCCGCGGCTGCGACGATTGATTCCCTCGAGGACCGCATCGACGACCTCGCGGCAGAGGTGGCCTCCCTGCGCAGCGCCCGGTCGTCGACCGGCGTCACTACCGGTCCTACCCGCAGTTCGACCGGCAGCTCCTCGGGCCGTGGAGGCACCTCCTCAAGCGGACGTTCGGGAACGACCGGCGGCGCCACCCGCTAGGGCACGGCACCCCTCGGGCGGACAACCGATACGGCCGGAGCCTTCAAGCTCCGGCCGTCCGCCGTCCCGTCCGCCGCCGGATCCAGTTCCGGGCGCGGTTTACGGGCTATTCGAAGACTATCCTGCAGTGCTTCTTCTTGCCCACCCGCAGGAGCAGCGAGCCGTCCCGAACGCTCGAGGGATCGACGGCAGCATCCGGATTGGCGACCGGCGCCCCCCCCGCCGTGAGGCCGTTCTGCCTGGCCAGCCTCCTGACCTCCGTACGGCTCGGACAGAGGCCCGAAGATACGAAGAGGTCGGTATAGGAGAGGGAACCTTTCTCGAGGCTCTCGAGCGAGGCCGTGCCGGTCGGCACCGAGGCGCCCCCGCCGTCGCCACCGAAGAGCGCGCGGGCGGCATCCCTCGCCTTGTCGGCTTCTGCAGGCCCGTGGGCTATGGCGGTCGCCTCCCATGCAAGACGGCTCTTCGCGCGCCTGGTTTCCTCCCCCCTGAGGCCTTCGTACTCCTCGATCCCGTCCAGAGGGAGGAACGTATAGAGCTTCAGGAAACTGACCGCATCCCGGTCGTCCACGTTCATCCAGAACTGGTAGTAGTCGTAGGGCGTCGTCATCGCCGGATCGAGCCAGACGGCTCCGCCGGGCATGGACTTGCTCATCTTCTCGCCGTTCGAGGATGTGACCAGGGGGCAGGTCATGCCGTAGACCTCCCTGCCCTCGGTCCTGCGAACGAGCTCGATTCCGGCGACGATGTTGCCCCACTGGTCGGCTCCGCCTATCTGGAGGGTGCACTCGCGGCTGCGGTAGAGGTGCAGATAGTCATATGCCTGAAGCGGCATGTAGTTGAACTCGAGGAACGAGAGCCCCTTCTCCAGCCGGAGCCTGACCGAGTCCGCCGTGAGCATCCTGTTGACGCTGAAATGCCTTCCGATATCCCTGATGAAGTCGAGATACCCGAGCCTGCCGAGCCAGTCGGCGTTGTTGAGGAGTTCGGCATCGGAGGAACCCCTGCCGAACCGGAGGAACCTCGGGAGCTGGGCGGATATGCCGCCCGCCCAGGAGTCGACGGTTTCCTTCGTCTCCACCGTCCGCTCCGTGCTGCGTCCGGACGGATCGCCGACGAGCGCCGTGGCGCCGCCTACGAGGATCAGAGGCTTGTGACCGGCCTTCTGCAGCCAGGAAGCGGCCATCAGGGGCACCATGTGCCCGAGGTGGAGGCTCGGCGCGGTTGCGTCGAATCCCACGTAGAACACGAGCCTCTCTTCATCGAGCAGCCGGCGAATGCTGTCCTCGTCGGTCATCTGAAAGACGAGCCCACGCTCGCTCATCGCCCTCAGCACGTCCACGGATGCCTCCCATCGGTTGCGACTGGCGGACAGTACGGACGGGTAGATATGTTGTCAACCGACGTCGGACGGCCCTGACGGGACTCGTACGGGAGGAGTACGAATGCACATCATGGAGATGGAGCACCCGCTTTCGAGGGATGTCCTGTGCCGCCTCAGGGACAGGCGCACGGGTCCAGCCTCGTTCAGGGCGCTCTCGCGGGCGATGGGCACGCTCCTCGCGGTGGAATGTACGAGAAAGCTCAAGACCACCCCCGTCCAGGTATCGACTCCTCTGGAGGACGCCTTCGGCGAGGTCTGCACGACGCCTCCCATCCTCGTTCCCGTGCTCAGGGCGGGCCTCGGACTCCTTCCCTCGTTCCAGGAGCTTCTCCCCGACGCCCCGGTGGGCTTCGTCGCGGTCCGCAGGAACGAGGAGACCGCGAAACCGATGTGGTTCTACGATTCCGTGCCTCCACCGGAGGGCAGGCAGGTGATCGTTCTGGATCCCATGCTCGCCACGGGGGGAACCTCCGGGGCGGTCGTGGAATATCTGTACGAACGAGGCGCCGGATCGATCATGCTCGCATGCGTGGTCGCCGCTCCGGAAGGGGCGGCCGAACTGGGAAGGTTCGAGAATCTCATCATAATCACGGCAGCGGTGGACCGCGAACTGGACGAGAGATGGTACATTCTTCCCGGTCTAGGCGATTACGGGGACAGGTTCTTCGGAGAGGGAACCCCGCATCCCCGGTCTGCAGGCCTCTGAATCTTGCATAGCCCCGCACGCATCCGGAAGAGGGTTCTCCTGGCGATCTCGGCCGGGATAGCGGCTACTCTCTTCTTCATGAAACCCCCGTCCTGGAGTTCCGGCTCCTGCTGGAGTCTCGATTCCGACATCACGAGGCTTCACAGATCGATAGACTCGCTCGGAGCGATCCTGGCCGACACCCTCCAGGTCAGGACCTCGTTGATCGGCGACGGCTTTCTGGGCGGCGCCCTCTGGGATGCGGGAGTCGTCGGCAACGACTACGTCAATACCTGCGCCATCCTGAGGGACAGCCTGCGCTGGAGGGTCCAGCATCCCGGCGACACCCTGGCGGCAAGCTTCACTCACGGCGAACTGGTGGAGATACGCGCGATTCCCCGGGGCGGGAGGGGCTTCTACTACATATCCTTCGAGCCGGGAGGCGGACCCCTGTCGTGGGGCTATGTCAGGCAGGATGAGTGGACCAGGATAAGAGCCGTAACCTGTACGGTCACCTCCACCGTCTGGGAGAGCCTGAGCGAGGGCGGACTGCCCCGGGATCTCACACCCACGGGCTCAATACTGACCCACAGGGATTCCGCACGGGCGATCGCCTACGTGACCGAGCTCCAGCACGAACTGACGGACAGGCTTCTGGCGTTCGACATCGACTTCTACTACGATGTCCAGACGGGAGACAGGGTCCACCTCCTGATCGAGGAGGTCAGGTATCCCGAATCCTCGGAAAGCGGCTTCAGGCGGATACTGGCCGCCAAGTACGAGTTCGCGGCCGGGAGGATCGTGGAGGTGTTCCCGTTCTACCACACCCCCGATTCCTCCGATGACCTGGTACTGGACCACTATCACCGCGACGGAGCCTCGATAAGGACGATGTTCCTGAAGATGCCGGTCCCGTTCGGACGCATCAGCTCGCCATTCTCCGGGTCCAGGCTGCACCCGGTGCTGGGTTACAGCAGGGCGCACAACGGGATCGACTATGCCGCCCCAACCGGGACCGAGATCTATGCCGTCGGGGACGGCGTGATAATGATGAGGCAGAGCAGCGGAGGATACGGGAACATTGTCCGGATCAGGCACGGCAATGGATACGAGACGGGTTACGGACACATGAGTTCATTCGCCGCGGGGCAGGCCGTGGGCACCTACGTCAGACAGGGCGAGATAATCGGGTATGTCGGCAGCACGGGGCTCTCGACCGGGCCTCACGTTCATTTCGAGATGAAGAGGAACGGCCAGTACGTGAACCCCGCCGAGGAGATACTTCCGCCGGTCGATCCCCTCGAGGGGGAGGAGCTGGTGGAGTTCCAGGCCGGGGTCAGGGCGCTGGAGGGATACTGGGCCAGGATGTCCGAGGATCTCCCCGACCCGCCCGAGGAGGCCGGTGGCGCCTGAAGCGCACCCCGCCGCGGGCTGGCTGGCAGACGAGCTCTACTGGGACGGAATCTTCTCCTCCCTGCTCGATCGCCTGTCGGTCGCGAAGGTCACGCGGATAGGAGGTCTCGGCGGAGCCTCCAGGAGTCTGGCCGTCGCCGCGGCCCACAGGCTGGCCGGGCCGACGCTGGTCGTCACTCCCTCTCCCAGGGATGCGGAGAGTCTCCGCGACGACCTGAGGGCCATCGTCGGCAATGTGCTCTACTTCCCGCAGTACGACATGCTTCCCTACGAGGGCGAGCCGGCCCATGCCGGCGTCGTCGCCGACAGGGTCGAATGCATGGCCGGGCTCGTCTCCGGAAGGGCCGATACGATCGTGGTCGTGCCCGCCTCCGCCCTGCTGAAGAAGATTCCTCCCCCGGACAGGTTCGAGACGCTGAGGATATACAGGGGCATGCAGCTCGAGATGAACGACCTCGGGAGCTGGCTCGTCTCCGCCGGCTACACCCGGGAGGAGTCCGTCTACGAGCAGGGCAGATGGGCTCTCCGCGGGGGCGTTGTCGATATCGGCTCGTTCGGGCTCGACAATCCGGTCAGGCTGGAGTTCTCGGGTGACGAGATCGAATCGGTGAGGGTGTTCGACCAGCGATCCCAGCGCAGCATCCGGGAGATCCCGGCCGTCACGATACTTCCCGCGAGAGAGGCCTTCCTTCCCCCCGAAGCGTGGGATGCCGCGCTCGAGAGGCTCGGAGACGACGATCCGCTCTCGGCGCTCCTGATGAGTTCGACCGGCTTCGCGGGGATCGAGCACCACCTGCCCGTATTCATGGGAAAGCTCGGCTCTCTGCTCGACTATCTGCCTTCGATCGGCACCGTGGTCATGGTGGAGCCCGGAAGGATAGAGGAGTCGATGGAGTCATCCCATGCGGTGACGATCGAGACCTTTCCGGGGAATCTGCCCTTCGGAGCGGGGGATCAGTTCTTCACTCCGCACGAGGTGCTGGAGGCGCTGGCGGCCTGCCCGCGATCCCTGATCATGGAGCTGGTTCCGTCCCGGGACGTGGACGGGTACTACCACACGATGCCACAGGAGAGCTTCATCGGACACCCCGAGGAGATGATGAGGCAGTTCGTCAAGTGGAGGTCCGAAGGCTACAGGATAGGGATCTGCTGCGACACTCCGGCCGAGGCCGAAACCTTCCGGTCTCTGCTCCCCGACGACATGCACGTATCCATAGAGGTCGCATCCCTGTCCGAGGGTTTCAGGATGCCCGAGGAACGGATCGCGGTACTGGTGGAGAGGCGGCTCCTCTCCGGCCGCAGGAGACCCGGCGTGGTGCGCCGCTTCCGCGGGGGCGAGGCGGTGACGTCCCTCGACGACCTGCCGCCCGGCAGCCTCGTAGTACACCGGCAGTACGGCATCGGCCTGTTCAGGGGCCTGGAACGGGTCTCCTCCGGGGTAGAGACCCTGGACTGCCTGTCGATCGAGTATGCGGACGGCGACAAGCTGCTCGTCCCGGTCTCCGAGATCGGGCAGGTCCACCGCTACATGACCCCCGGGGAATCCTCTCCGCAGCTCGACAGGATCGGGAGCGGCATGTGGAACGCCAGGGTCTCCCGTGCCAGGACCAGGGCAGGGGAGATCGCGGGCAGGCTGGCGGTGATCTATTCCGAACGGAAGGCCAGGAAGCGTGCGCCGCTCGGCGAGCCCAGCCAGATGATGGAGACGCTCGAGCGAACCTTCCCCTTCGAGGAGACGCCCGACCAGATGGAAGCCATAAGGAGGATGAAGCGGGACTTCCTCTCGGACACCCCCATGGACAGGCTGATCTGCGGGGACGTCGGATACGGCAAGACGGAGGTCGCTCTCCGGGCGGCCTTCCGGGTGGCGGACGCCGGGCTGCAGGTGGCGGTGCTGGTCCCGACCACCATACTGGCCGATCAGCACTACCAGACCTTCAGGGACAGGCTGGCGGAGTTCCCGGTGAGAGTAGCCTGCCTCAGCCGCTTCCAGGACAGGGCCGAACAACGGCAGGTACTGGAGGAGCTGGCGGACGGAGCGGTGAGGATAGTCATCGGAACGCACAGGCTCCTCCAGAAGGATGTCCGCTTCAACCGCCTGGGGCTGGTGATAATAGACGAGGAACACAGGTTCGGAGTGAAGCAGAAGGAATATCTGCGCGAGATCAGGACATCCGTGGACACTCTCTCGCTCACCGCCACTCCGATCCCGAGAACCCTCCACATGGCGCTCTCGGGATTCCGTGACATCTCGATAATCGCGACGCCGCCGAGGGATCGCTATCCGATCCACACGGAGCTGGTGAAGTTCAACAGGAAGGTCATCCAGACCGCCGTTCAGAGAGAGCTGGAGCGCGAGGGACAGGTGTTCTTCGTACACAACAGGATAAACACTCTGGAGCAGGTGAGGGTCGAGTTGGCCGGTTTCCTCGGCAACGCGAGGATTGTTACGGCACATGGTCAGATGAAGCCGGAACAGCTCGAGGACGTGATGTCGGCCTTCATGCAGGGCGAGTACGACATACTCCTCTCCACCGCCATCATCGAGTCGGGCCTCGACCTGCCCCGCGTCAACACGATCTTCATCGACAACGCCCACACCTTCGGGATGGCGGACCTGTACCAGCTCCGGGGCAGAGTGGGCAGGAGCTATCAGCGGGCCTACTGCTATCTCATCCATCCTGCCGGGTGGAGCGGCATGAGCCCGGAGGCGAGGAGCCGGCTGGAATCGATCCAGCGGTTCACCGAACTCGGCTCCGGATGGCACATGGCGATGAGGGACCTGGAGATCAGAGGCGCGGGGGAGTTCCTGGGCGCCAGGCAGCACGGGCACGTCGAGTCGATCGGGTATTCGATGTTCGAGACCCTCATCGCCGAGGAGGCGGACAGACTGTCGGGAAACGCATTGGAGAGCGAGGTCGAGGTAAGGATAGAACTCCCGATGGAAGCCTTCCTGCCCGAGGACTACATGCCGGACGTGATCGAGCGCGTCCGCCTCTACAGGTATGTCTGGCGTGCGGGAACGGAAGCCGAGATAGACGATTGGAAAGGCTTCGTGAAGGACCGGTTCGGCGAACTCCCGGAACCGGTCCTGAACTGTGCGGAGAGGGCCCGGATTCACCTGCTCGCCAGGAAGGCAGGGGTGGAGGAGGTCGTCGGAACCGGCAAGTCCGTCAGGATCGTCCTGTCGGAGTCGGCGGGGGCCCGCGCGGCGAAGCTGCTGTCGGGGAGACCCGGTATCTCCGCCAGACGGGAGAAGACGGGCAGAATGGTTTTCAGCGCCGAGTCGATGCCGCCGGGTCGCATCGCGGACGCCGCATCCGATATATTGCGGCTCCTGGCATGAAGTGGTATTTATTACCGACTGCACCAACATTTTCCGAGAGGTGACATAGATGCGTTCCAGAGCGCTCGGCGTCGCAATGATCCTCCTGGCGGCCGGCTGCGGATCGAGGCGGGAAACGCTCGCCACGGTCGGGGACAGGCGGATCACCAGGCAGGACTTCATATCTGCATTCTCCAGCATGAGCCCCTCCGAACAGGTCGATGTCCTGGAGCCCGGCGGCAGGCTCGCGCTGGTGGACCGGCTGATCGACAAGAACCTCCTGGAGATCGCACTCGAGAGCAGGGGAGCCCCCGGATCGGAATGGTGGGTGTCTCTTTACGAGGACGCCGCTCTCGCCCCGGCCTGGACGAGAGCCAGATTCACCGAGGTGATGGGGGACAACCCCGACATGAACGACTTCCTTTACCTGTCCGGAACCTTTTCGATCAGAGTCATTCTCGTGCCGGACAGCACAACGGCGGTGAAGGCGCTGGAGAACTGGAGGAGCCCCGGCTTCCCCTCCGGCATGGTCATGTCTCTCGCGCCGTGGAGCACGGGAGGCTCGAGCCACCGGGAAATGGAGGGATACCTCTGGCAGTTCCCGGTCGACCTCCAGATCGCCTTCTCGGAGCATCAGGGAGACGGCCCGGTGATCGAACCCCTCTACGGAGCCTGGGCGGTGGCCGAACTCGAGGTGGATCCGACTCCCGCGCTCGATTCGATTCCGCCGGAGGCTGTCATGTCGGTCTTCAACCTGGCCCGGAGGACGGAGATGGACCTGGCTCTCTCGAGCGGCGCGATCTCCGCACTGGCTGAAGCCCTGGTCGTTGACGACGACGGCTACCATATCGCGGATACCTCCGGTCTGGACCGGTCCGAAGTCCTGGCCTCCTATGCGGGCGGCGGGATCACAACCGGAGACGTGATCGACCTCGTGACGCGCACGGACCGCTGGCAGTTCTTCGGAAATCCTCCGGCCGAACTCGCGGAGTTCATCATGCCGACGCCGTCGGGCGTGGCCCCCGGAATCGATCTCTGGTTCTTCGTCTCCTCCGTCGCGCAGACCCGGTGGGCGGCCGCACAGGCGAGGGCGGCGGGAATGGAGGATGAGACCGGTTCGACAGCCTTGATGGCGTCTGTCGAGCACCTCCTGCGTCTCGAGGTCCTCGACCGTGTGGAAGAGCCCGACTCCTCCTCGGTAATGGCCTGGTACGAAGCCAACATCGAATACTACACGATTCCCGAGAGGCGATCCGCCCTGGTCGCCTACCTTCCAGCCGCAAGCGCCGATTCCGCCGGCACCCCTTCGTCCTTCGCCGAGCTGGCGCGCTGGACCGTCGTAGATTCCTCCGGCGCCCCCTGCCCCACACCGCTTCAGCCCGAGGACGCCTTCGGTGCCATCGGCGGCCTGGTTTTTTCATCGGAACCCGGGCAGCTCACCGGCCCTGTCGAGATCGGAGCCGAAGGGTTCAGGGGGTACGTCGAGGTTGTCGACGTGCTGCCCCCGGAGCCCGCACAGCCTGAACGGATATGGCGGATCATCCGCGACGACTGCAGGATCGCCCGCATCCAGGAGGCCTTCTCCTCCTTCATGTCGGAACTGAGAACCGAAACGGGTGTAGAGATAGACACGTCCGCGGTCGAGAACGTCGATCCGTGGGCAGGCACCATCTAATAGAAGACGGGAGTCATCGATGAGATACTGCCTCCTGGCTGCGTTGCTGTCCGTTCTCGCCGCATCCACCGCCGGTGCAGAGGTGCTGGCTTCGGTCGACGAAGCCGTACTGACCTGGGAACAGCTTGTAGCGATGGTCGGTGGAGAGGAGAACAGCCGGTACCTTGCGGTAGGAAGCACGGCGGAAGCCGAGGAGATGCTCCGGAGCTGGGTCCGCGAAGAGCTTGTAGTGCGTGCGGCGCAGTCCGACAATCTCGAGAGCAGGCCCGAGGTCGCCAATGCGATCAATCAGGCGATCCGCCAGATCCTCCTCGAGGCGTATCTCGGCGAGATGACCGCGGATGTCTCGCTCTCCCGCCTCACAGTAGAGAACTACGTAACGGCATGGAGGGAGAGCTTCCTCACCGACATCCACGCCAGGCACATACTCCTGCCCGACCTCGCCCAGGCCCAGGCCGCACTCGCCAGGCTTCAGTCGGGCGAGAGTTTCGACGTGCTGGCCCAGGAACTCTCCATATGCCCAAGCGCTTCCCAGGGCGGGGATCTCGGGTGGCTCAGCCGCGGACAGGCGGTGCTGGCGTTCGAGGAGGCCGCCTTCTCTCTCTCCCCCGGCTCCACGAGCGGCATAGTCCAGACAGGCATGGGCTACCACATCATCAAGCTGCTCGAGACCAGGCCGAGGACGCCGGTCCCCACGGACGAACAAATCTTCCAGCTCGCCGGCGATGAGCTGCTGATGGATGCCCAGGAGACTGCCATAATGGCGGTCCTCGATTCTCTCGAGACACTTCACTCGGTAAGCGTCTACCCCGAGAGACTGCTTGAACGCGTCGGCCGTTAACGGCGGAAAGGGCGGCATCCGGACCCTGCTGACGGCAGCCGTGGCCCTCACGGCGGGAGTTCTCGCAGGCTCCTTCCTGCTGGCCGGACGACCCGTGGCGGGAACCTCCGTCGAGCGGGTGGAGGACGACAGGGTCGTCGCCGCCAGGGTCGGGGGGCAGGCGCTGTATCTGGACGAGATTCGGATCGTGGGCACCGGCGCCGGCCCGGAGGCCTGGGTGAATGACGAGCTGCTCGCTCAGCTCGCTTCCGAGTCCGGGCTGGAGGATCCGACGGTGTCCTCGTTCGTCCAGCGCAGGGCAAGGCAGCTCTATCTCCGCGACGAACTCCTGTCGCGGACATTCTCCGCGATCGACGCCCCCACCGAGGAGGATGCGTTCGCTCTGATGCGCACGGACAGCCTCCTCTACATGGTGGAGCGACACTACTTCGAGATTCTGCTCGCCGACAGCATGCTCGCCGAGTCTCTGCTGACGAGGCTCAGGGCCGGGCAGAGCTTCCAGGTCGCGGCCGAGAACCTTTCTCTCGGGCAGAGGGCGGCCCTCGGCGGGGACATGGGATTCCTCGCAGGGGGAGAGCTCACCGGCAGGGGGCTTCCCGGGAGTGTCGGCAGACTGGAGGGTCTGAGCGGGGTGATTTCCTCGGAATACGGCTGGCACATCTTCCTCGTCAACGGGACGAGGCCCCTCACGGATACCGCGAGGGTCGTCCAGAGTCTGTGCCAGGTCATAGAGATGCAGAGGCGCGGCGAAGCGGTCGACAGCCTCCTGTCCGCCGCGAGAGCCGGCAGGGATGTTGAGGTCGATGAATCATGCTGGCACTGATCGTTCTGTTGTCCTCATGGGCCATATCCGACAGAGTGGAGGCGATCGTCGGGGATTTCCCCATCCTGCGGTCCGATGTCATCGCCCGCATGGTCGAATCCCCCGATTACGGGAGTGATCCCGGGGCGGACTCGGCGCTCTTCGCGTCCACACTCGACGGGATAGTGGACGAGAGGCTCCTGGTGGAGGGGGCGCGCGCCGCCGGTTTCTTCCCATCGGCGCAATCGATCAGCGAGATGGTCGAATCCCGCATGGTGGAGACGAGGGCCGGCTTCGCCACGGAGGAGCAATACCTCGCCGCGCTGGCCGCGGCAGGGCTTACCGAGGAAAGGCTCAGATCGGATCTGACGGCGCTGATGGGGGATCAGAAGGCCGCCTCGGACTTCGTCAATTCCAGGACCTCGCGGGACATGGCCTCTCTCCCGGCCGATCCCGTCCGCTATCTGAACTCGAATCTCCCTCTGCTCGAAGAGGAGCTGATGCCTAGGAACCTGTCATGGATCCTGATCCCGGTGCTCCCCGGAGGCCCCGACGCGGATTCCGCCCTTGCATTCCTCCGCGGTCTGGAGGCACGGATCGGTTCCGGAGAGAGCTTCGGGGAACTGGCCGCCATGTACTCGCAGGATCCCGGCTCCTCGGCCTCCGGCGGCTCTCTGGGAGCCTTCGCTCCCGGCGACATGACACCGACTTTCGAGAGCGCCCTCGTACCCCTGGCGCCCGGCGGGATCTCCGAGCCCTTCCTGTCGCCCTACGGCGCTCATCTGGCCCGGCTCGACTCGCGGGATTCGACGGGGATCATGGAAGCCAGTCACATTCTCCTGCTACTGGAGCTGACCCGCGAGGATCTCGACCGGGCCGTCGAGCTGGCGGATTCCGTGGCCGGCCTGATCAGATCGGGTTCGACCGGATTCGCCGAGGCCGCCATGCGCTGGAGCGTGGATCCTCTCACATCCGATCGCGGCGGGGACATCGGCATCGTGATGGTGAGGGAGTACATCCCGGAGGCGGCAGGTCTGCTCGCCAACTCGGAAGCGGGTGACGTATCCGGGCCTGTACCGCTGGGCGACGGGTCGGCGGTCGCCCTGCTCCTGGATCGCGGTTCCGAGAACGGCTTCGACTGGACCGGCTTCGACGACAGATGGCTGTACGAACTCGTCCGGAGCGTGATCTACCGGCATGGAATAGAGACTCTGGTGGATTCGCTGCGAACCGCCATCCCCGTACTGTACGCCCCGGATGAGAGTTGATCTCTTCCTCCGGATTTCCGGCATCCTCAGGACGAGGAGCCTGGCAGGTGACGCCTGTGACGGCGGTTTTGTGAAGATAAACGGTCGTACCGCCAAACCGTCCGCGAAACTCGCTCCGGGGGACAGAATAGATATGTCCATGCCCGACGGAAGGGATGCCTCCTTCATAGTCGATTCTCTGCCGGAGGGCCGCCAGGTCGCCAGGAAGGACCGTGGGGCCCTCTTCCATGCCGTTCCGGTTCAGGGCGGTAACGCTGATGATCCGGTTTGACGGGGTTTATCGAAGCTACTCGGAGTGGCCGGCCCTGGAGGACGTCTCGTTCTCCGTGGAGCCGGGCGAATTCGTGGTTCTCACCGGCCCCAGCGGCGCAGGGAAGACCACGATACTCAGACTCATATGGATGGGGGACCTGCCGTCCCGGGGCCGCGTGGAGGTGGCCGGCTATTCCTCGGACAGGATGAGACCGGCGGATTTTCCTGCTCTCCGGCGGAAGATCGGCGTCGTTTTCCAGGATTTCAAGCTGTTGCCCGACAGAACCGTGTTCGACAACGTCGCCCTGCCTCTGCAGGTGGCCGGCACCAGCACGCGTGCCGTCCGCAAGAGGGTCTTCTCTCTCCTAGGCGAGATGGGGCTCAGCCACAGGCGCCTGTCCATGCCGCACGAACTGTCGGGCGGCGAGCAGCAGAGGGTCGCCGTCGCGCGGGCCATGGTAGCTCATCCCTCGGTCCTGCTTGCCGACGAGCCTACCGGCAATCTGGACCCTGTCGTATCGCGCCGGGTCATCGAGCTCCTGGTGGAGATAAACCGTAGCGGCACGGCCGTACTCATGGCGACGCACGACCCCAGGCAGATTCCGCCCAGGCTCGCCAGACTCATCTTCATCGAACAGGGTCGCATAAAGGATCCCTCCGACATACAATCCGTGGAGGCCAGGTGATACCCGCGCTGCCGATGCTCCGGGAGGCCTGCCTGAACATCCGCGGGAAGCGCGCCTCCCTCCTGACGACCTTCCTGATGGTGAGCCTGTCCTTCGTGGTCTTCGACACTTTCCTCGTGGTCACCTGGAACCTCAGATGCATCCTCGAACGCGAACAGCGCGCAGTGGGGATAGAGGTGTTCCTCGACGGAGGGGTGGGGGAGGCGGCCGCCAGATCGATGGCGGACATGATCAACGGCATGGACGGCGTAATGTCGGTGTACTACGTCTCTCCAGCGGAGGCGGAGGCGCTTTTCCGGGCGGAGATTCCCGAGAGGACGGACCTGCTGGACATGATGGGCGAGGACTTCCATCTCCCCGCCTCCCTCCAGATCGGTCTCCTCCCCGAGTGGAGAAACACCGAGAGGATCTCGACCCTGGCGGCCTCCCTCTCCGGTTTCGAAGGAGTCAGCGACGTGGTCTACGGAGAGGACTACCTGCCCGGGCTGACAGGGTTGATCGGAACCCTCCACAAGCTGGACCTCTTCGCGGGAACCATCATACTGGTGGGCGTCTCGCTCGTAGTGGCCGGAGCCGTGCGTCTGGCCGTGGCCAGGAGATCCCTCACCGTGGAGATGATGACGATAATGGGGGCTTCCGACGGCTTCGTGAGGGCGCCCTTTCTTTTCGAGGGCCTCCTGTCCGGACTGGCCGGATCGGTCGGCGGCCTTCTGTTCACCTATGCCGTCTCACAGATACTCTCGGGCTCCATCGATCACAGCTTCCTGCCAGGAAGGTGGATCGGCGGGGTCATCCTCCTCGGTGCCGCGACGGGGCTGGCCGGAAGCTGGATGGGCCTCTCGAGCAGCCTCCCGAGCCCGAGGAAATGAACTGACACAGGAGGAGTGATGAACATAGCCGCATCTCTCGAGGCGCTCGCCAGGCTCGCACTGGTGTCGCAGACCACCGATCCCTCCACGGCGCCGCAGCCCAACTGCATGGACCCCGCGAACCTGACGAGCCTTCTGCCCATCGTGGCGATGATCGCGATCTTCTATTTCATCATCATCAGGCCCTCTCAGAAGCAGCAGAAGGAACTGAAGACGATGAGGGACTCCCTGAAGAAGGACGACCGCGTCGTGACTTCGGGCGGCATACACGGAGTCGTCTCCGCCATCAAGGGGGACATCGTCTCTGTGAGGATCGCCGACGGAGTGAAGGTGGACGTGGACAAATCCGCGATAGCGACCGTCGAGAAGGGATCAGAGGGGGAGCAGTGAGGTCGATCCGGATCTACGGCTCTCCGGAACTGGGGGTCGTATCCCGGGAAGTTGCGCTGCCCGGCGATTCGGGGCTCCTCGAATCCCTTCTGCCCGACATGGAGCGGCTGCTCATGGACGAGGAGGGTCTTGGATTGGCGGCGCCCCAGGCCGGCGAGAACGTCAGGGTGTTTCTTATGGAGACGTCGCTCCTCCCGTCGCTTCAGGGTCACAGGGTCTTCGTGAACCCGGTCCTCCAAACCGGCGGGCCGCCGTCCAGGCACGAGGAGGGATGCCTCAGCCTCCCAGGCATCTGGGAGCCCGTGGTCAGGCCGTCGCTCGTCTCCATCAGCGCCTGCGACGAACACGGAAAGCCCTTTACCCTCGAACTCGACGGCATGGCCGCCAGGGTGGCCCAGCACGAGAACGACCATCTGGACGGCATCCTGTTCATCGACAGGCTCGGGCAGCTCCGCCGAAGGCTACTGAGGTCGAAGCTGCAGAAGCTGGCCGGGGGATGACCGGGGGGCAGACAGGACCGGTTTTCCTCGGGACGGCCGCGTTCGCCGTCCCCATACTCGAAGCGCTGGCCGCGTCCCGCCACCGCCCGTCCCTCGTCGTGACCCGGATCGACTCGAAGGCCGGGCGGGGGCTTCGGGAATCCATGACTCCAGTCGCCGAGGCGGCAGGGGCCCTCGGGCTGCCCGTGGTGAAGACGGCCCGGCCCTCTGGCCTGGACTGCATTCCGGAAGGCTGCAGACTGGCCGTGTCCGCGGCCTTCGGGCTGTGGCTCCCGGAGTCCTTCATCGGCCGCTTCGTCATGGGCGTGCTGAACGTCCATCCGTCCCTTCTCCCGCGCCTCAGAGGACCATGCCCGATCGAGAGGGCCATACTCGGAGGCGACCGTCGGACGGGCATCTCCTTCATGCTCACTGATTCCGGCTGGGATACCGGCCCCGTGGTCAGCGCCTTCCCGACCCCGATCCATCCCGGCGAGGACTCCGGAATGCTCTCCGCGAGGTTGGCCGGGCTCGCCGCACGGGAGATCGGAGGAGTCATCGACGGATACCTGTCCGGCCGGCTCGAGCCGGTTCCCCAGTCTGGCGGGGCGACACGGGCGGAGAAGCTGACGGACGAGGAGGCCAGGCTCGACTGGAGCAGACCGGCGGATGAGCTTCTGAGGACCATCAGAGCCTTCGCCCCCTCGCCCGGCGCCAGGACCGTGTTCCGCGGAAGGCTTTTGAAAGTTCTATCCGCTGCGGAATCGAACCTGACCATTCCTCCGGGGACTCTTTCTCATTCCGACGGAATCCTGCTGGCAGGCTGCGGGCAGGGCTCCATCGAGCTGCTCAGGCTTCAGCCCGAATCCCGGAAGGCGATGGAGGCCCGCGCCTTCATCGCCGGTTACAGGCCTTCGCCCGGGGAGACCCTTGGCTAGTTCCACACTGCTGTTCAGAGCCGGGCTGCTTCTGGCATCCCTGCCGCCGGCCCTGGCGGGGCTGCTGTTGATGAAGGCCACCGGCGCGGCCGGCTGGGCCGTCCTGTCGGCCGCGGCCCTGCTGCTTCCCCAGATCGCTGCGTCGGCCGCCGGAGCACTCGGATTGCGCCGTCTACTGATACACCTCCTGGGGATCTCATATCACTCGCTCCGGCTCGTGATGCCTCCCGGAGCGAAGAAAGCCCTTTCGGCGGAGACCATGGTGGTGGAGGTGAACGACCGCGCCGTCGAGGTCATGCTGCGGTCGGGCAGGGGGCGACAAGAGCCGGCCGGTGTGCTGATCCTGCTCCCGCACTGTCTCCAGACGCACTCCTGCGTTCACAGGATAGTACACGACCACGGACTCTGCAGGAGGTGCGGAGCCTGCGACATGGCCGCCCTGCTGGAGATGGCGGAGGCCAGAGGAGTCGAACTGTCGATCGCGACGGGAGGAACGGCCGCCCGCAGGGCCGTCGACAAGACCAGGCCCGGCATGGTGCTGGCTGTCGCATGTCCCCGCGATCTCGCGTCCGGAATCCTGGATTCCGCTCAGGTGCCGGTGTACGGAGTCCTCAACAGCCGACCGAACGGCGACTGCTTCGATACCAGGGTCGACACCGCCCTGATGGCCTCCGTACTGGACCGGATCCTGGGGGCCGGTTCCGACCGCCGGCCATGATCCGTAGTCTCCGCATCCGCGGAGATCAGGACATCATCCCGCTCAGCCTGTCCACCGTCTCCGCCAGGTAGTCCAGGGCCTCGTTCACCGGAGCCGGCGTCTCCAGATCGACTCCGGCGTCCCTCAGTATCTCCAGAGGCCTCCTGGACGACCCTGCCGAGAGGAATCCGAGATATGCATCCAGCGCCCCCGGTCTGCCCTCGAGGATCCGGCGCGACAGGGCGACCGCCGAGGAGAGCCCGGTGGCGTACTTGTAGACGTAGAAATTGTAGTAGAAGTGAGGTATCCTCGCCCACTCGGCCGCTATCAGAGCATCGTCCGCCTCTGTGTTCAGGGCTTCGCCGTGATACAGCCGTACCAGTTCGAGGTACTTCGAGTTCAGGAACTCGGGGGTCAGAGCCCCGCCCTCCTCGACCTCCCTGTGGATCAGCCATTCGAACTCGGCGAACATGGTCTGCCTGAAGAGCGTCGTCCTGAAGTCGTTGACGAGCCTGTCCAGCAGGTAGGCCTTCATCCCGTCGTCGTCGCTCTTCTTCATCAGCATGTCCGCCAGGAGCATCTCGTTGGTGGTCGAGGCGACTTCCGCCACCAGGATGCGGTAGTCGGACGTGTGGTAGGGCTGATGCCTCCAAGACATGAGGCTGTGCATCGAATGGCCCGCCTCGTGCGCCAGTGTGAAGACCGAGTCCAGCGTGCCGCTGAAGTTGTGCAGGATGTAAGGCATGGAATCCACACAGCCGGTGGAGTAGGCGCCCGAGCGCTTGCCGACGTTTTCGTACCTGTCGACCCAGCCGCTGCGGAAGCCCTCCGCCAGGTCGGAGACGTATCGCCCGCCAAGAGGGCGTACGGCCTCCAGCGTCATGTCCACGGCCTCGTCATAGCTGTACCTGCGCGGGGTATAGCGCACGGCGGGCAGGTACAGGTCGCACGGGGAGAGGGTGTCCAGGCCCAGGGCGGACTTTTTTGCAGCGTAGTAGCCGTGCATCACCGGAAGCCTGTTGTGGACCGCGTCGATGAGGGCCCTGTAGACTTCCGTGCTCACCAGATCGTGGAACAGTGACGCCTCCAGTGCGGAAGCATGCCTCCTGGCTTTCGCCATGAAGATGTGCGACTTGACCTGGCCGTTGAGGAGGGCCGCCGCCGTGTTCAGGTTGCCGGACAGCTCCCTGTAGTAGCCGTCGAACGCCGCCCTTCTGACCCCGGGGTCGCTCTCCTCCATGAGCGGCACGAGGTTGGAGTTGGTCAGCTTCGTCCGCCTGCCGTTCTGATCCGTGATCTCGGGCAGTCTGGCCGGCATGTCCACGTTGTTCAGCTTGCCGAATCCGGCGTGGAAGCCCTGGAGAGCGTCACCCGACATCGCGAGAAGCTTCTCCTCGGGTTCGGACAGCGTATGGGGTCTGTATCTCAGCATCTCCTCGAGCCACGTCGCATAGCCTTCCAGCACCGGGCTGCGAAGCCATTCCGCCATCACGGCAGGGTCTATGGAGAGAAGTTCGGGCATGAAGAACGACTGTGCGGCCGCCACTTCGTTCCTCCTGGCCGTGCACCTGTCGTCCATCGAGGAATGGAGGGCGTTGGAAAGATCCTCGTCCTGCCTCATTCCCGCGTAGAGGCCCAGCTTTTCGAGCGCCCTCTGCTGCGCGAGCATCTCGGCTATCGCTCCGGCGAGAGATTCCGGCGATTCTCCGAGCCTTCCCGCCCATGCCTGGAAGGCACGGCCATAGTCCTCGGTCGCCCGGAAGGCCGACTCCCATTCCTCATCTGTTTTGAAGATCGCCTCTACAGCCCATCTGTCTTCCGCTGCAACCTGGTCTCTCTTCGGAGGCTTTCCAGACATCCGTCTACCGTCCTTCTTCATTGCCCGGGGCTCCGGACGCCCTTCCGGACACCCTGCCCAGGAATCTGTCCGCGTCGACAATCATTCTCTTGTGGCGGCCCTCTCCTATGAGGCCCCACGGATCCTCGGCACGGACCTCGAACGTGAGTCTCGCGCCGTCGGCGGAGATGAGCTTCGCAACCGCCTTCACCGTCGCACCGGGAGGCGTGCCCGCCAGGTGCCTCACGTCGACGGCGATGCCCACGGTCGTAAATGCGGGATCTAGGCAGGGCTCCGCAGCCGCGGCGGCCGCGCGCTCCATCAGGGCGATCATCCAGGGGGTCGAGAAAACATCGAGCCCCCCTGAACCGACATACGACGCCAGGGTCTCGGGGGAGGCCTTCAGAGAAACCTCGGCCGAAGCGCCCAGGGGTATGTTCGCCTTCATCCGGGAACCTCCATCCGGTGACCCGCCAAGTATAGGTTCCGGGCCCTGGATCGCGCCATTGCGGAGGGGAGGGCATGGCCCGGGAAGTCCGTTATCCGCAATGTTCGACGCTCGGAACCGTATTGCCTCGTCAACACGGAGGACGGATGCGTCGAACGACTTTTGGGCATATGGCCGGGAAGATCGGCCTCGCCGGCAACATGGGCAGGATGATGATCGGGGTCGCTCTGATGTCGGCCGCGGGCAACGTTTTCTCCTCAGTGATGCCGGACTTTCTCTTCAATGTGCTCCGCGTGGGCGGGGACACCAGGGGCGCCCTGGAGTTCCCGAGGGAACTCCCCGGGTTTCTCCAGGTCGTACTGGTGGGCCTTGTGGCCGGAATGTCGAGGGGCAGGGCCATCAGCCTCTGCTTTGCGGCCGGCGTGGTGAGTTTCGTCGTACTTGCGGTCGCCGGGTCGTCCTTCGGGGTCTTCATGGCCTGCATGATCCTCTGGTCGGCGGGGATGCACCTCTATGTCCCGCTCCGCGACGCTCTGGCCATGGATCTGGAGCCGGGGCGCGGCAGGGGCTGGATACTGGGCACCGTGGGGGCGTACAGGTCCGCGGGGCTCATGCTGGGAACCGGGATCGTATGGGTAGTGCTGAACAGGCTCCAGGGAAGCTTCGGAATGGTCTACGGAACGACCGCCGCCGTCCTGGCCGCCGGCTTCTGGCTTTCCACGGCCATTCCGCGGGTACGGGGCGACAGGATGGAGGGCGAACCCGTGCCCTCCTTGAAGGAGCGGTTCGTCCTGCGCAGGAGATACAGGCTCTACTACATACTCGCGGTCCTCTTCGGAGCCAGGAAGCAGATCTTCCTGACATTCGCCCCCTGGCTGCTGGTCAGCGCATTCGATCAGAAGGCCTCCGATCTGGCGCTGGCGATGGGCGCTGCGGCACTGCTCGGCCTGTTCTCCAAACCGCTCTTCGGGGATCTGATAGACAAATACGGCGAGAAGTCCGTCCTGACCGCCGAGTCGGTCCTGGTATTCGCCATGTGCCTCGGATATGCGGCGGCTCCATCCGTCCTCGGGCGCGGCGCGGCCCTCGCCGTCCTCTATTCCCTCTATGTCCTGGACGAGCTCCTCTTCTCCCTCAGCATGGCGCGCACGACGTACCTCTCCAGGATAGCCGCCTGCAGCAGAGACATAGTCCCGACACTGGGGCTCGGAGGCACGATCGACCATGCGGTCTCCATGCTTGTACCGGCCGGAGCGGGGCTTCTGTGGACGTACATAGGCCCGTGGTCGGTCTTCGTACTCGCGGCCCTCGTGGCGGCCGTGAACCTCGTCTTCGTGAGGAGGATGGAGACGGCATAGAAAAAGGCCCCCGGTCTCCCGGGGGCCCTTTCCACCGTGCAGAAACTCAGTCGATCTGATCGAGGGTGACGTTCCAGACGAACCCCTCGGGACCGATCTCCTGGCCCCAGAGGGTGTAGGTGTTGCCGTCCTCGTCTTGAACCTTCATGTCCCAGGCGCCGGTGGTGATATCGACGTCGATGGACTCGCCGGGAGCGAGGGTCGAGGCGCCGAGCCTGTCATCGCCCCAGGGATCGATGGTGCGGAAGACGTAGACGTACCAGATGTCATAGCTGTCGAGGCCGTTTACGATGGTGACGGTGGTGGGAATCGCAGGCGGCCTGGGGGTGTCGATGTCCTCGGGCATGACGGTCAGGGTCGCAGCAGTCTCGCTTACGGCGAAGGCCTCGTAGGTGTAGGTGAAATCGGTGTCGTCGACGACCTGGATGTCATAGGAGCCGGGCTCGACCCAGACGGTTATCTTATCACCGGTATAGACGATGTTGGAGCCCATGCACTCGTTCGCAGGGCCGGTGCCGGCGGGATCGATGTAGAGATACCATATATCGTAGTCGACCAGGTCGTTGGTGATGGTGAGCGGGTAGTGGCCGCTGCCGACGTGCTGGTGATCCCAGTTGAGGTCGTCGGTTATCGCCTTGGTGAGGCCCTCCTTGGGAACGGTCAGGTTCTCGAAAAAGTAGCTGTCGTCGTCCTCGTCGATGATGAGGATGTTGTAGTTGCCGGGCACGAACTGGAAGACCGCGCTCTGTCCGGGCGTTAGGTCGGCGGCCTGGAGATCCTCTCCGCGGTTGGCCTGGTCGGCCGGGTAGATGTAGATCTGGGCTATGTCATAGTCACCCAGAGAGTTGGTTACCGTGATGGGCGCCGTCTTCGTACAACCCGCCCCGAAAAGTACGAGGGCGCTTGCGATCAGCAGCAGGGCTCTTCTCATCATTCCTCCATAGGGTGTTGTTATGGTACAGGTTGGTTTTCATGGAACGGCCCGGAACACACCGGAGCCTATTCACCCAATCATCGCACCACACGCTCCCGGTGTCCATACCGGAGGGCGGGGCCACAGCCTTTCAGTCCATGTCGGACAGGGTTACGCTCCAGCCATAGCCGTTCGGTCCGACATCGACGCCGTATCTGCTGTACGTGTCGCCATCCTCGTCCGTGACCATGATGTCGTAGGTTCCGGGAGCGACCTTCACCGTTATCGTGTTGCCCGGGGAGAGGATGCCGGATGAGCCGAGCCGGTCCTGGCCCCATTGCGATTCTTCGGAGGGGCTTACGTAGACGTACCAGATGTCCCAGCTTCCGAGATCGTTGGTGATTCTGACGGAGCTGCTCCCGGAACCGACCTCGAAGTCCGTTCCGGAGACCGTGTCCCCCATGCCGAGATCGCCCTGGATCTCGCGTGCGATGATGTCGTCGACGGTAATGCCGGACCCGGCAAGCCCCTCGTCGATGGCGCCCTTCATGAAGTCCTCGAAGTCGAGCTTCCATTCCCCGTCTTCGAGTACGAAGGTCATGGTCTCGTCGCCGTCGTCCGTCGCGGTGACCACGTCCGCCCTGGTGGCACTGGTGAAGGTTACGGATTTGATGTTGCGGGAGAGGTCGGACATGTCGATCCCGGACAGTATCCCGGCAAGGAACTCGCTTCCTGTTTCGCCCCAGCCCATGCCGTAGAACTCGAAGGCGGAGGCGAGGTCGTCCAGGAAGGTTCTGGTGTTGGAACTCATCTGGTTGAAGACGGCGTCAAAATCGCCGGATTCGAGATTGTCCGTGAGCTCGTTGTAGGCGGTACGGACCGCACGCTCCTCAGATGACTGCCCGCAGGCGGATAGTATGAGGAGAAGCACAAACATCGACTTCAGCAGCCTCTTCAAAATACCTCCATCCCCCCAGTGTTCGGACTTGATCGAACCAGCCAGCATGGTTAGCGTACAAGCATCGGCTCCCCGTGTCAACATCCGGGTTGCGGCACGGCCGGAACGAGCAGATTGGGGCGACATTCCCGTGGCGAATGAGACCGGTGTTCCGAGTGACAGGCTTCAGTTCCCGCGTGAGGGCGAGAAGGATACGGTGACGGGGCTTCCACCGCGGAAGGCCCTGAACGAGGATCTTCCCCGGCTCCTAAAGATGACGGCGACGGAACGACTCCCTCTCTGCGCGATAATGATCGACATAGACCACTTCAAGAAGTTCAACGACAGATGGGGGCACTCCATAGGCGACAGGGTTCTTTGCCACGTGTCGAGCCTCATCCGGAACTGCGCGAGGTACAGGGGCGAGGCTTACAGATACGGCGGCGAGGAGATAACCGTTCTCCTCATCAATTTCAACACCGGGGAGGGGCTCGCTGCGGCGGAGAGAATGGTGGAGACGGTGCGTTCCACGCCCATGTCGATCCCCGGGAACGACCCCGCCATCCCGGTCGCGGCGCGTTCCCGGGACGGAGAGCCTGTCCGCCTCGAGGTCCGGATCTCCGCGGGCGTCTGCAGCACGAGGGACGTCACTGGCGCCGAGCTGCTGGTGATGGCCGACAAGGCCCTGTACGAAGCGAAGGAGTCCGGGAGGGACAGGGCTGTGGGGTTCACTCCCGGCCTGAACGCGGAGAAGAGGACCAGCACGATCTCCGTCCGCTTCCAGGGCAAGAGCCCCATACTGGACAGGAACCGGCTGATCATCAAGGCTTGGTTCCCGATCAGGCTCAGCGGGTCGTCGGCCGCCATCGCCGATATGGAGCAGATCGAGGCGAGGGAGATCAGATTCCTCGAATCCAACGTCAGTGAAGTCATACCGGAAGCCTCCCCGGCGGGCGGCCTGATCACTCTCGAGATTCCCGGCAGGGTGGTCTCCGTGGAGAACCAGGGCAAATACACCTTCTTCGAATTCGACGTGCGGGAAGAGGTGTTCGAAATGATCCAGACCCATCGCGCAAACTGGAAGTCGGGAGGTCCATACTGAAGGATTCGGTCATAAGATGCGCCTCCTTCAGGGGAGGAGCCGGAACGGGGAGTCCCGGGCCGACCGAGATAGTGATCCGCGACGGCGTCATCAGGTCGATCTCCCCGCTTTCACGGAAGCCCCCCCGGGTCTTCGCGGCCCCCGCCTTCTTCGACGCCCACTGCCACTTTCTGTGGATGGGCATGGAGAGGATCGGCATCGATCTCTCCGGATGCGACGGCGCGGGATCGCTGCTCGAAGCGGTGGCCGGACGGGCCGGGCGGCAGGACGAGGGGATCGTCCGGGGCGAGAAGTGGGACGAGAGCGACTGGAGCGATCCCAGGCTCCCCAGTCTTCCCGAGCTGGACTCCGTAACAGGCGACAGGCCGGTCATGCTCCGGCGGGTGTGCGGCCATTCCGCCCTCGTCAACACTCCCATGCTCCGCCTCGTGGAGGCGCTCGTTCCGGGCACGAAAACCCTGGGATGGCCGGAAGGCGCCCTGCTCGTCGAGGGGCCGGTCCTGACGGCCTACGAACTCTTTCCGCCCACTCCCGGGGAGATGCGCCTCGCCGTGTCCCTGGCTCAGGAAGCCGTCTTCGCCGCAGGAGTTACGGGCATCTCCACGACGGAATCCGCCGGGTCGATCCAGACCGTCGCGGATGCGGCGCATCCGGAACTCTCGATATCGGTGAGCGTCCATTCCAACGACCCCCTGCTCTGGCCCGATGCCTCCAGGACCGGCAGGTTCGTAGTCTATGGAGCCAAGATCTTCCTGGACGGAGGTCTCGGAGCGTCCACCGCCGCCGTGGAGGGCTCCTACGCGGACGGTTCGGAGGCATCGCCCGCCATGGACGACGCCGCTCTCGGCAGGCTGCTGGAGGAGGCCGCGCGGAGGAGGCTGGTGCCTGTCGTTCACGCCATCGGGGCCGAAGCGCTCCGGCAGCTCGACCGGGTGTCCGCGCAATTCTCGGGGAGGGCTCCCGGCACTATCAGAGTAGAGCATGCGGAGCAGCTCGAGCCCGCATGGCCCGGCGGATGGAGGGCCGGAACACATCAGTTCTCCATGCAGCCCAACTTCGTGCGACGCTGGCAGCAGCCCGGCGGAATGTACGATCAGAGGCTCGGGAGCACAGCGGCCAAGCGCCTCAATCCGTTCTCGCTCCTCCTGCGCGGCGGGTTCAAGCTCGGTTTCGGAAGCGACGGAATGCCTTTCGGACCACTGTGGGGGCTCTCAGGAGCCGTCAGCCATCCGGAGCCGGAGTTCTCGATTCCAATGGAAACAGCCCTCGACGCCTATTCGCTCGAGGCAGCCCTGATCTCCGGCTTCGAGGATCTCGCCGCTCCGCTGTCGGTCGGGCGGAGGGCCGATCTCGTCCTGCTCGACTCGGACCCCGGACAGGGGAAGCCCGATTCGACGAGAGTCCTGTTCACAATCGCAGGAGGGCGGGCCGTGTACCGCGACGCCTGCCTCCCGGAGGGGAGCGCGGATGGGTTTTGATGCGGTACAGGCTTCTTCCGTCGAGGTGATGCCATGAGCCCGGACTGGAAGGATTTCGCAGCGGTCGCAGCAGATGCCGTTGCCCGTGGACTCGAGGAGGACTGCGCGGATCGCGATGCGGCCACCGCCGCCCTCGGCCGTTCGGCCGCCGCGCCCTCGTGCGCAGTGGCGGTCGCGCGTTCCCGTGTCGTACTCTGCGGCTGGATGCTGGTCGAGAAGGTCTTCGACTCCCTGGGAGGGGAGGTGGAGGTCACGCGTCTGGCGGAAGAGGGATGCGCCCTGGATCGAGGGGCGCGGGCCGGGATCATCAGAGGGCCGGCAGGTGTTCTTCTCCGAGGCGAGCGAACCGCCCTGAACCTCCTCAATCGTCTCAGCGGGATAGCCACCCTGACGCGGAAGTTCGTGGATGCGGTCGCCGGAGCGGGAGTCGAGATTCTCGACACGCGAAAGACCACGCCGGGCCTGAGGGCGCTGGAGAGGTACGCAGTCAGATGCGGCGGCGGAGTCAACCACCGGTTCGATCTGTGCGAGATGGCGATGTTCAAGGACAACCACTGGATAGCCGCCGGCGGCCTTGCGGGCCTCTCGGATGCCGTATCCGCCGCCAGGGCGGCGGGAGTCCCGGTGGAGGTGGAGATCGACTCGCTCGAACAGCTCCATCCCGTCATCGGGATGCATCCGGACAGGATTCTTCTCGACAACATGAACCCCGCGACCGTGGCGGAGGCCGTCAGGGCCGCTCGAGGCTCGGGCATCTACATGGAGGCGTCCGGCGGGGTGAGCCTCGAGACGGTGAGGGCCATGGCCGAAACCGGCGTGGACGGAATCTCGACGGGATGCCTGACCCACTCCGCACCTGCCGCGGACATATCTCTCGACTGGGAGGCCCGATGACTTCGCTTGCGCTCGATGTAGGAAACACGAAGACCTCGGTCGGTCTCTTCGACGGAGGCGACCTGCTGATGAGCTGGCGCGTCGCCACGAGGCACTGGACGGCCGACGAACTCGGGCTGCTCCTCGTCTCGATGATGCAGAGAACCGACGCGGCGGCGCCCGGCCTCGTCACATTCGCGACGGTCGTTCCCCAGGTGCGCCACTCGATCGAGATAGCCTCCCGCGAATACCTGAAGGCGGATGTCATCGAGGTCTGCATCTCCACTTCCGGCATCCCGACGGCCTACCCGAGGCCCGAGGAACTCGGTCCCGACAGGATCGCCAACGCCGTAGCCGCGGTGCTGCTCGGAAACCTGCCGGCGATAGTGGCGGATTTCGGCACCGCGACTACATTCGACGTGATAGATGCGGGCGGCGCCTACCTCGGCGGAGCGATAGCGCCGGGGATAGGCACGGCCGCGTCCGAGCTGTTCAGAAAGGCGGAACTCCTCAATCCGGTGGATCTGGATCTGCCGGGTAGCGCACTGGGAAGGACGACCGCCGAGGCGATCCGCTCCGGAGTGCTCCTGGGTTCGGCCGGGGCGGCCGACAGGCTTGTGGAGCTGCTTACGCCCTATGCGGGGGAGGGCGCGGTGTTCATATCCACCGGAGGATGGGCCGAGGGCATCTCGGGTGTCTGCAGGACCCCCTTCGTAGTGATACCAGCCCTGACTCTGATGGGCGTGAACGAGGTGGGGAGGCGATGCACGAAATGACTCCGGGATCATCCGGGAGCGTGGTGCTGGGGATAACCTCCAGCGCGGCGGCCTACAAGGGTGTCGCGCTGGCTTCCCTGCTGCGCAGGAGCGGCTTTGCCGTCGATGGGATTCTCACGGCTCCCGCCATGGAACTGATAGGCCCGGCGCAGCTCGCCTGCGTGACCGGCCGCATGGTGCATACGAGCCTCTTCCCGGCGCAGCCCGCTGATCCGATACCGCACATCACGCTCAGCGAATCGGCCGTCCTTGCCGTAGTCGCTCCGGCCACCGCCCACTTCATTGCCAGGATGGCCCACGGTCTGGCGGACGATCTGCTGACGTCGACCATCCTCGCCTGCGAATGCCCTGTAGTGGTGGCGCCCTCCATGAACAGCAGGATGTGGGCCAATCCCGCGACGAGGGAGAACGTCGAGAAGCTCGTCTCGCGCGGGGTCCGCCTGGCGGGTCCGGTGACCGGCGCCCTCGCCTGCGGCGCCTCCGGCGAAGGAAGAATGATGGAGCCCGCCGAGATCCATGCCGTCTGCATGGAAGTCCTGGGGATGAGGGTCTGATGCCCATCCAGCCGATCGAGACGGTCCGCTGGGCCGGTGACGCCGTCAGGATACTCGACCAGAGGCGGCTCCCCGGTGGGGAGATCTACCTGGAATGCCGCAAGGTACAGGATCTTGCAGAGGCGATAAGGACGCTCGCGGTGAGAGGCGCTCCGGCCATCGGGATAGCGGCGGGTTACGGCGCCGCCCTGGCGGCGCTCGAATCCCGGACCGGGCCCGGTTACGAGGCTCGGATAGAAGCCTCCCTCGATCTGCTGGAGTCCACCAGGCCCACAGCCGTGAATCTCTTCAAGGCGGTCTCCACCCAGAGGGAGATCCTGGCCGGGGTGGCGGCGGCCGGCGGGGATGCCGGGTCTGTCTTCGACGCCCTGCTGGCAGGCGCCGACAGGATGCTCGAACAGGATCTCGAGGCTTCAAGGGCCATGGGGAGGCACGGGGCCTCCCTGATCCCTCCAGGCTCACGCCTTCTCACTCACTGCAATGCGGGCGGCCTGGCCACCGGAGGGCTGGGTACCGCTCTCGCCGTCTTCTACGAAGCCTGGGACCGCGGATTGCTCTCGATGGCCTTCGCGGACGAGACCAGGCCGCTGCTGCAGGGGTCCAGACTGACGTCGTGGGAGCTGTCCAGGGCGGGCATCCCGGTGACGGTGCTGCCCGACTCGGCGGCTGCAGGCCTTCTGGCTTCGGGCGCCATCGATGCCGTATTCACCGGCGCGGACAGGATAGCCGCCAATGGAGACACCGCCAACAAGCTCGGCACGTACCCCCTGGCCCTGGCCGCCAGGGAGGCCGGCGTGCCGTTCTATGTCGTAGCCCCCCTCACGACTTTCGACCCGGAGACCCCCGACGGGGATTCGATCCGGATCGAGCAGAGGGACGGCGGGGAGGTGACCCACCTGGCCGGCGTCCGAACGGCTCCCGAGGGGATCGATGTCTACAACCCCGCCTTCGACGTCACTCCTGTCCGGCTGATCAGTGCGTTCGTCTGCGAGCTGGGAGTGCTTCGCGATGGTCCGGGATATGCGATGCGGATGTTGACAGGAGAAAGGTGAAAGCATACTTTCCAAAGTCAATGCAGGGGGGAGCGGGGGGCCGCGCACTGATGCGGGAACCCTCCCGTGGGCCGGGAGGTTCGGGTAGTCATCTCGACTGAAACAGCAGAGGGGCCCTGGCGGCTTCCTTCAGATCCGGAGGCGTAACTTGGGCAGAGCTGTAGGAATCGACCTCGGTACTACGAATGCGTGCATGGCCGTAGCCGAAGGCGGAGAGATAGTGGTCATCCCCTCCGGTGAAGGTCAGCGTGTAATGCCTTCGGTAGTTGCCTTCACGACGAAGGGCGAGCGGCTTGTCGGGCTCGTCGCCAAGAGACAGGCCATAACCAACCCCCGCAACACCATCTGGAGCATCAAGCGCCTCATGGGCCGGCACTTCGAGGAGGTAGCCGAGGAGCGGCTCAACGTCAGCTACGACGTGCGCGACAACGAGAAGGGCGACGCGGTGGTGAGGGTCTTCGACAGGGACTACGCCCCGCCCGAGATCTCCGCGATGATACTGCAGCGGCTCAAGAGCAGAGCCGAGGAATACCTGGGCGAGCCCGTCACGGAAGCGGTCATCACCGTCCCGGCATACTTCAACGAGGTACAGAGGGAGGCCACCAAGGCGGCCGGAAGGATCGCCGGGTTCGAAGTAAGGCGCGTTCTGAACGAGCCTACCGCCGCCGCCCTCGCCTTCATGGAGCCTACCGAGCGGAAGAGACTGGCCGTCTACGACCTCGGGGGCGGCACCTTCGACGTCAGCATCCTCCAGGTCGTCAACGGCGTTTTCGAGGTGATGGCCACCAGTGGCAACACCCACCTCGGCGGAGACGACTTCGACGCCCGCATAGTGGAATGGATCACCACAGAGTTCAAGCGCGAGCACGGGATCGACCTGACGGGCGATCCGGTCGCCCTGCAGAGGGTCAGGGAGGCCGCCGAACGCGCCAAATGCGAGCTGTCGAGCGTACTCGAGGCCTCGATCAACCTGCCGTTCATCGCTTCGGACGAGGATGGGCCCAGACACCTCGAGATGTCGCTCACTCGAGGTCTTCTGGAGAGCCTCATCGAGGATCTGGTGAAGCTCACCAGGGAGCCGTCCGAGAAGGCTCTCGCCGATGCGTCCATCAGGCCCGAGGAGATCGACCATGTGCTGCTGGTCGGAGGCAGCACCAGGATGCCCTTCGTAAGAAGGACCGTGGAGGAAATCTTCCATCAGAAGCCCGCCCACAGCGTCAACCCGGACGAGGTCGTCGGCATAGGCGCGGCGGTGGAGGCATCCGTCCTCACCGGCCAGCGGAAGGACCTCGTGCTCCTCGACGTCACGCCCCTGACGCTCGGCGTCGAGACGCTCGGCGGAGTCATGGCGCCCATCGTGGAGAGGAACACGCCCATCCCGATCAAGCGCAGCAGGATGTTCACCTCTGCCGTCGACAACCAGCAGGTGGTGAGCATCCACGTTCTGCAGGGCGAGAGGGAACTCGCCGAGGGCAACAGGAGCCTCGGCCGCTTCGAGCTGGTCGGAATCCCTCCCGCCAAGAGGGGCGCCCCTCGGATCGAGGTCTCCTTCGAGATCGATTCCAACGGTCTGCTCAGCGTCTCCGCCAAGGACGCCATCACCGGACGGCTCCAGTCCATGCGCGTCAGCCCCAGCGGCGGCCTCTCCGAGGAAGAGATCCACAGGCTGATGATGGAGGCCGAGGCCAATGCCGAGGTCGACAAGGCCAGGATGAGGCTGGTCGAATCCCGCAATGCCGCCGACCTGGTGATCTACGATGCGCAACGGGTCCTGGAGTCCGCCAAGAAGCAGCTCGAGAAGGAATCATGGGAGGAACTGGACACCGCCCTGGTCGCTCTCCGGATGACCCGCGACACCACCGACAGGGTCCGCATCGCCAAGGAGACGAGCCGCACTTCCGAACTGGTCACGCAGATTTCGAGGCTCATCGATGTGCTTGACAGCGGTTCGATCGGTGCGTCCGACGACCAGGACCAGCTCTACATCCTCGAGGACAATCCCGAAGATCCGCACGAGCTGTAGCGCTTGAGCGCGCCCTCCGCTTCCCGGCCCGAGGCTCTCCCATCGGTGGGTGGGCTTCCACCGTTCAGATCTGGAGAATCCGATGACTTCCAGGAATCCCTATGAAGTCCTGGGAATACCCCGGGACGCAGGAACCGACGAGATCAAGGCGGCCTACAGGAAGGCCGCCATGGAGTGCCACCCCGACCGAAACCCGGGCGACAAGGCCGCCGAGGAGCGCTTCAAGGAAGTCTCCCTCGCGTACGAGATACTGAGCGATCCCTCGAAGAGGGAGCGCTACGACAGGTTCGGTACCATCGACGACGGACCGGACATGTCCGACCCGTTTGCGGGATTCGGTCTCGACGATGCCATCAGGGCCTTCATGAACAACTTCGGGTGGAACGGCGGCTTCGACTTCGGCGGAGGATCAGGCGGAGGCTCCAGGGGCTCCGACATCGAGGTGCAGACCGATCTCTCACTCAAGGAGGCCGCTCACGGAGGCCCCCGGGAGATCAGGGTCAGAAGGAGCGAGCCTTGTGCGGCCTGCGGCGGCACCGGGCACGATGCCGGGGCGGGCTACGATACCTGCCGGGATTGCAATGGGGCGGGAAGAGTCAGAACCGCGAGAAGGACGCTGCTGGGCACCTTCCAGTCCGTATCCCCCTGCCAGACCTGCTCCGGCGCCGGCAGGATCCCGAGGAAGAAATGCGACTCCTGCCGGGGGAGCGGTTCGAGGAACGCAGAGAAGTCGATCTCCGTCGACATCCCCGCAGGCATCTCGGAGGGCTATGCGATCAGGCTCAGGGGCCAGGGCAACCATCCAGGCGGTTCGTCGCCGGGGGATCTGATCATCCACGTCAGGCGGGTCGACTACGGTCCGTTCGTTCGCCAGGGAGACAAGCTGATTTATGACCTCCTGATCGGCTTTCCCGACGCCGCCCTCGGGGCGGGGGCCGACATCCCGCTGGTGGAGGGGGGCACGAAGCACATCGAGATCCCGGCCGGAACCCAGCCGGGGGATGTCGTCAGCATCAGGGGCGCCGGGATGGGCAGGCTGCACGGCAGAGGCAGGGGCGATCTCGAGGTGCGCATCTCGGTCTATGTTCCCAGGAAGCTCAGTCAGTCCGAGAGGAAGATGGTGAAGGAACTGGCTCTGTCCGGTAACTTCAGGAAGGGATGACCGCCGGGCGGGCGGACGCGCACCTTGAAGACGGATTATGCGAGGCTCGAGTTCGACCGCGTGCTGGAGGTCGTCCGCACGCTCGCCGGGAGCGCCGGGGGAGCGGATCTGGTGTCCGCCCTCGAACCCGCCTCCGACCGTAGCACATCTGTCAGACTGGCGGATGAGACACTGGAGGCCGCCGCGCTGCTTGCGGCGGGCTCCGGGATGCCAGGCGGGTCGGTCGATCCCCTCTTCGATGCCCTTCGACCGATAGACGCAGGCTCGATCGCCGTCGAACCAGGCGTGATGCGTGCCCTGGCGGAGGCCCTCGACTCACTCTCCGCCTTCAGGGACGGTCTCGACCGCACCGGGATCGAGTGGAGAGAGGGCGCGCTGGCGCAGCTCCTGCTCGACCTGCCGGTCCTTCCCCAGCTCACGAGGCATCTCATGAGGATAACGACCCCGTCCGGCACGGTGGCTCCGGATGCTTCGACTCTTCTCTCGAAGCTTGCCCGCACCTCGGCCTCCATGAGGGAGTCCCTGTCCAGGGAGGCGGCCAGGATCTCGGAAAGGATGACCGCCGCGGGCGTCTCCAGGGATGCGCCTCCCACTATACGGGACGGAAGGATAGTCATCCCCGTCGTCGCATCCCGGCGCGGCGCTCTGCCGGGGATGGTACACGACAGGTCCGACACCGGGGGGACTCTTTTCATAGAGCCGGCCGAACTGCTGGAAGCCGGCAACAGGCTTCAGGAAACGCTCATGGAAATGCAGCAGGAGGAGCGAAGAATCCTCAGGGAGGCCACGGCCATGCTGCGCGAGAAGGCCGGCGACATCCGCCTCGGAGCGGAGGCTTCAGTCCGCCTCGACGCCATCTTCGCCAGAGCCAGGTTCCACAGGGAGGCCGGGACGACCTTCCCGCTCGAAGGCGGCGTGGACCTCCGTTCGGTCCGGCACCCTCTCATTCCGAAGGCGGAATCCGTCCACAACGACATATGCCTTCCCCCGGACTGGCGCGTTCTTGTGATAAGCGGCCCGAATGCCGGTGGAAAGACCGTCCTGGTGAAGACCCTGGGGCTCGCCGTCTGCTGCAGCCAGAGCGGTCTGGGGGCCTGCGCGGCTCCGGGATCGTCGCTGCCGCACTTCTCCAGGATACTCGTGTCGATAGGCGACAGGCAGTCCCTTCAGGAGCGCCTCAGCACCTATTCCGCGAGGCTCCGGGATGAGATGGAGATGCTCCGCCTGGCCGACGAGGGGACCCTTGCGATCATCGACGAGCCGGCCGGGGGCACCGATCCGCTCACGGGCTCGGCCCTGGCCGCGGTGCTGCTGGAAAGCCTCGCCGACAGCGGCGCCAAGGTGGTAACCACCACCCACCTGGGCCAGCTCAAGTCGCTGGCGTCCTCCCATCCCGGATTCTACAACGCATGCATGAACTTCGACGATGTCGAACTGTCCCCCGACTACAAGTTCAAGTTCGGGCTTCCCGGCTCCTCGTTCACTTTCGAGATCGCCGGCAGGATGGGCTTTCCGGAGGCCCTGCTGGAGAGGGCCGCCGGCCTCTCCCAAGATGCATTCAGGCTGGACAGGCTGATAGCCCAGCTCGATTCCGAGGTGAACGCCCTCGAGCAGGAGCGTTCCGAGGCCAGACTCATGGCGGAGAGGGCTTCAAGGCTCGGAGCGGAGTTCGAGGAACTCTTGGTCATGCAGAAGGAGGACGCCGACAGGCAGCAGCGCGAGGCCGCCCGGAAGGCCGAGGATCTGCTCAGGGAGCTGAACTCCAGGGCCGATTCGATGCTGTCCAGGCTCCGAAGCCAGGATCCTGACGAGAGGAAGGCGGCGCGCAGGGCGATAAGGGAACTCTCCGAGGCGCTTCCGGAGCCGCCTTCGGAGACGGTCTGCGACGAACCGCACGGCGATCGGTCCGTGATCGGCCCTGGCGACAGCGTCACCGTACCCGGCTGGAAGGGTTCCGGAATCGTCGAGGAGGTGAGGGGGGACGGGGCGGTCGTTCGCTTCGGTGCCCTGCGGGTGGAGAAGCGTCTGGACGAACTCTCCCGCTCATCCGGAGAAGGCTCGAAGCCTCACGACTCACCGGCCGCCTATACGCTGACCCCGGTGTCGTCCGAGATCGACATGAGGGGGATGTCGGCGGAGGAGGCGCTGGGCGAGCTCGATCTCAGGATCGACTCGTGCCTTGTGGCCGGTCTGTCCAGATTGCGCATAATCCACGGCAAGGGGAAGGGTGTCCTGATGAAGGCCGTTATCGAATTCCTGAAGCGCGACAGGCGCGTCAAGTCGCATTCGACGGCGGAGCCGCACGAAGGCGGTACGGGAGTCACGATCGCCATCCTGCGGGAGCCCCGATGAACCAGGTCACGGGCGGCGGTAGTGTCTGCCTTCGATGAAACGGCGGCGGCCAGGGTCAAGGATGCCGCCGACATCGTATCGGTCATAGGCCGGTATGTAACGCTGTCCAGGAGCGGTTCCGGACACAAGGGCCTCTGTCCCTTCCACTCCGAGAAGACCCCCTCCTTCCATGTCTCCGCCTCCCGGAAGGCCTACCACTGTTTCGGCTGCGGAGCCGGCGGAGACGTGTTCACCTTCATGATGAACTTTCTCGGAATCTCGTTCCGCGATGCTCTGGAGGAACTCGCCGCAGAGTACGGCGTCGACGTGTCGACCTCCTTCAGGTCCGATCCGGGGGCGTCGCTCCTGAAGCTCATCGCCGAAGCACATTCGTTCTACAGGCGGTGCATGAACCAGGCTTCGGCGTCGCCTGCGAAAGCCTATCTGGATGACAGAGGGCTGACCCCCGCGACGGTGGACGGCCTGGAGCTCGGATGGGCTCCCTCCGGAGGGGCGCTGGTGCGGCACCTCACGGCCATGGGGTATTCGCGCAGTTCGATCGTCGATGCCGGTCTTGCGCTGACCTCGGAATCCGGGCAGACTTACGACCGGTTCAGGGAGAGGATCCTGTTCCCGATAAGGGACAGGAGGGGAAGGCCGGTTAGCTTCGGCGGGCGGTCCGTCTCCGGAGCCGAGCCGAAGTATCTCAACGGTCCGGAGTCCGCCGTGTACCACAAGGGCGAGCTTCTCTACGGCTTCACGGAGGCGAGGGCTTCGGCGAGGGACATGGAGACTGTAATACTGGTCGAGGGCTATTTCGACCATGCCCGGCTCTTCCAGGCCGGGCTCCAGTGCGTGGTGGCCACCTGCGGCACGGCTCTCACCCGGTCCCAGGCGCGCCAGCTCGTCTCTCTCGCCCCGGGCGTGGTCGTCTGCTACGACGGCGACGCCGCCGGGAACAGGGCGGCCGTGAAGGCATGCGAGATCCTGCTGGCCGAGGGCTGCTGGCCGGGCGTGATGAGGCTCGAACAGGGCATGGATCCGGACGACTTCGTAGCGAAGTACGGCATCGACGCCTTCATATCCAGGGCCGAGTCGGCCTCCGATCCGGTTTCCTTCGCCGCCTCGCTGGCGGGCGGCTGGGAAAGGCTGGCTGCCTCCGGAAAGGCCGTTCGGGCCGTCGAGAGGCTGCTCGCCATGGCCTCGAAGGCTTCGGGCCCCGTCCTTAGGGAGACGATGCTGAGAAAGATCTCCGATCTGACGGGCTATTCGATGAATGCGCTGTCCCAGCAGATGGACCGGGAGAGCGCGGCGCGTCCCTCCCCGCGCAGACGGGTCCGCGCGGCCGGCACTCCGAACGGCGCGGCCGACCACTCGCTGCTAAGGGCTCTGCTCTCCAGGGAGGACGGAGGGCTGGATGCCGGTCTTGCCGCGTTCCTCGAACCGGAGGACTTCGTAACAGAGAACGCCCGTGACCTTTTCATGCTCCTCAGGGACAGGGCGGTATCAGGATCGGCCCTTCCGTCTCTCCCCGAGATGCCCGAGGCCCTCGCCTCCCTCTTCTCCTCGATCGCCGTGGCGGAGGGTTCACATCGGCTAGAGGATTCCGACAGAGGGAGGATCCGGGAAAGGATTCTCAGGAATAGAGCCTCCTCCAGGCTGGCCGAACTCAGAGCCCGCCTGAAGTCCTCCGACGGAGACGAGAGAAGGGCTCTTCTCAAGGAGATGGCCGAACTCAGAGCGGATTCGGTCCAGCCCCGGGGGCGCGATGCCTGATTTCAGCTCCGGTACTCTGTTCTACAGGGCGATAGACGTTGTGCCCGTCCTGACTCCCGAGCTGGAGAAGGAGATCGCGGCACTGATGGACGAGGCGAGGGCCGGGATGCTTTCGGCGCTGCTGCAGTCGCCCGGGGGGGAGAGGTTCTTCCTCGAGCCTCTCCTGGCGCTTGCCGAGGGACGGCCTTCGGAGTCGGAAATCCTCGACAAGGGCTACTGGGGAATCCGGGACGGCATCCTTCCGGAGGGCAGGAGACGCGAGCTGAAGGCGCTCTGCGAGGATTTCGCCGGAGGAGGCGTCTCCCCCCGGGCGGCGGCCGCTCTCCATCCTGACTGGGCTTTCATCGAAAAGTCCGGGCAGGCCTTCTTCGATCGCCCGGACAGGGCCGGGGGCGACTCCGCCGAGGAGGACTCATTCCGGAAAGCGAGGCTGAAGCAGTCCGAAGCGATGGAGAAGCTGGTCGAATCCAACATCCGGCTCGTCGTGAAACTGGCAAGGCGTTACGGAAAGCTCGCCCCGGTGGAAGAGATGGATCTCGTCCAGGAGGGCTGCGAGGGCCTGATCTCGGCAGCAAGGAGGTTCGACTTCCACAGGGGCTTCAGATTCTCGACCTACGCCGTATGGTGGATCAGGCAGGCGATCGTGAAATCCCTGATGAGGAGCGCGAGGCTCATAAGAATCCCGGCACACGCATCCATGATGAAGGGAGAGATCGGCAGGGCCAGACACCGGTACCTGGAACGCCACGGTTGCTATCCTTCGGAGGAGGAGCTGGTAGACGAGGTAGGCATCACCCTGGATATGCTGCGGGCCGTTCACTGGTCGTCCATCGAGCCCCTTTCGCTCGACAAGGCGCTTGGAGACGACTCCGACTCGACCGTACACGACCTCATAGACTCGACACGGCCGGGCACGGGCGCCGTGTACGATGCGATGAGGAGGGATCTTCGCGAGAGGGTGGACAGGGCGCTCGAGAAGCTGGACGGGAGGGAACGCATGATTCTGATGAGGAAGTACGGTCTCGACGGAGGCGAGCCGTCGACCCTCGCGCAGATCGGACGCGATCTGGCCCTGAGCAGGGAGAGGGTGAGGCAGCTCGAGGCCAGGGCTCTGGACAAGCTCAGGAAACTCGGCCTTCTCTTCCCGGAGGACTGCGATGAGATCGGTTGACATGTTCATCCTGGCCGCCGTGGCGGCCGTCTGCTCCTGCGGCGGAACTCCCCCCGAGCATGCGGAGGCACCGAGGCTCGTCGTCCTCGGCCCGTCGCTGGCTGAACTCGCCTGTGAGGGAGGGCTCGAAGACCTCGTCTGCGGAGTGGACAGATACACCGTCTGGCCCCCCTCCATCGACAGCCTGCCCAGACTCGGCGGGTATCTCGACCCGTCACTGGAGGCCCTCGCGGCGCTGAATCCTACCGATGTCCTGTCCGTGGGACACAGCGCCGAGATGGAGTCCTTGTGCGGCCTCGTCGGCGCCCGGTATCGCTCCTTCGGCTTCGACACCTACGAGGACATAATAGCGGCTTGCGAATCGCTCGAGACAATCTGGGGAGCCGATCTCTCGGAGTTCAGGGAGGGGCTGGAATCGACCCTCGACTCCATCCGCCTCTCGGTCGGAGCCGACGGTCCCCGGGTGGCGGTTGTGGTCTGGCACGAGCCCGGCGACGGCGTGGTAACGCTTGCGGGACACGGCACCTGGTATGACGACCTCTTCTCCAGGATGGGCATGGAGCTTGTGGCCCCCCGGGCCGGAACCTATCCGGCCGTTTCAGTGGAGGGAGTCCTTTCCCTGGCCCCCGACCGCATCCTGCACCTATTCCCGGGCATGGCCGGAGACAGCGTTTCCATCATCGAGGCCGAGCGCGGATTCTGGGCCCGTTCCTCCTTCCCCCCCGAGCGGGTGCTCTTCGCCTTCGAGGATCACGTGATGATCCCCGGCGCCAGGCTGGCGCTCACCGCCAGGAGGTTCGGAGCGCTTTGCGGCAGTTGACGGTGAAGGGTCTGTCGGCCGGCTACCGCCGTTCCGACGTGCTCTCCGGAATAACCTTCTCTCTCGACGAAGGCGAAGTCTGCGCCGTGATCGGACCCAACGGCGGAGGGAAGAGCACACTGATGCGGGCCATACTCGACCTGGGCACGAGGCGGAGGGGAGAGGTGCGGATCTCCGGGTCGGACACCAGTCGCCTCACACGCATCGAGATCGCGAGGCTGGCCTCCTTCCTCCCCCAGGAGTACGACTGCGACGCCAGGCTCACGGTGCGGGAGATGGTGCTCCTGGGAAGGCATCCCCACAGATCATCCTGGAGCATGGACAGCGAAGAGGATATCGAGATCGCGCGGGAGTGCATGGAACTGACCGGGGTGACGAAGCTTTCCGACAGGCTCTTCTGCGAGCTGTCTGGCGGCGAGAGGCGCCTGGTGATGCTCGCCTCCGCCCTGGCCCAGAAACCCTCGATCCTCCTTCTGGACGAACCGGCCGCGTCGCTCGACTTCCGTAATCAGATCGACGTGTGGAGGCTTCTGGGCAGGCTCGGCTCCCTGGGTGTCTCCGTTCTGGCCAGCACGCACGAGATCGGCATCGCGAGCCGGTTCACCGACAGGATGCTCGCCCTGGCCGGGGGGAGATGCCTGGCCTTCGGCACCCCGGGCGAGGTGTGCACGGGGGAGATACTGGGGGAGGTCTTCGGGATCGATCTCGCCGTGGCGCCGGACGGTTACGGCGGATTCTCGGTGATCCCGATGCCCGGGGATTCCCGTCTATGAAGGCGCGTCGCATGGGAGCGCCGGCCTGGATCGCGCTCGTAGTCCTCGTTCTCCTGGGGGTCGTTCTTTCGCTCTCCTGCGGCCCGATGGGATTCCCGGACGACTGGCTGACGATAAGGCTGAGGCTGCCGAGGATCGCCCTCGCCCTGCTTGCCGGCTCCTCGCTCTCGGTGTCAGGCTGCCTGCTGCAGGGACTGCTCCGGAACGAACTCGCCACCCCGTACACTCTCGGGATCTCCGCAGGAGCGAGTCTCGCGGCCGGCGCTCTCATCCTCCTGCAGCCGATGCTGCCGGTGATAGTCTTCCTGGGGGCGGGATGCGCAGGCGCCCTGGGCGCCTCCTTCGCGGTCTGGGCCCTGGCCGGAGCCGCAGGCGGCAGCGACGCGCCCAGGCTTCTTCTGGCCGGAGTCACCGTCAATCTCGTCGGCGCTTCGCTGCTGCTGCTGATCGAGTATTTCAGCCCCGCCTCCCGGCTCATCGAGATAATCCGCTGGATGATGGGCGACCTGGCGGCGGTGGACGCCACGGTCCCGGCCTTCCTGACGCCGTTCGTCGCTGCGGGGCTCCTGCTGTGCCTGCCCAGGTCGGGAACGCTCAACCAGCTCTCCATGGGCGACGATCTGGCCGCTTCCAGGGGAGTCCGGGTGGGGGCGGAACGCAACGCGCTCCTGCTGGCGTCGTCGCTGCTCGCGGGAGGCACCGTGGGCGCCGTGGGGCCGATAGGATTCGTGGGGCTGATCGTTCCTCACGCGATGAGGAGACTGACGGGATCGGACAACCGCCTTCTGCTGCCGGCCTCTGCACTGGGCGGCATGGCCGTCCTGCTCTTCGCGGATGTGTTGTCCCGGGTCGTGGCGGCGCCCGCCGAGATCCCCATAGGGGTCGTCATGTCGCTTCTGGGCGGACCCTTCTTCCTCGTCCTCCTGTTCAAGGAGGGGAGGAGGGTCTAGTATCCCGCGGGCAGGGCAGGCGCAGGTGCCGGATTCGCCCTGCTTTCCCTCAGCGCCTGTTCGAACTCGTCCCGGAGATCCTCGACCGAGGACACGCTCCTGAGCATCTCCATGAGCGCACCGACGGAGCTTGCGCCGTGATCGGACTCGACGCTCAGATACATCGGAGCCAGGACCGCCGGGTCCGCCGGCATGGGGAGTTCGGTCCTGGAGGTGATTTCCGCTATCATCGCGGTCGCACCGGTCTTGAAGGGACCGATCGGGGTGAGGATGGGAGCGGTGAGAGCGGCGAGCGCAAACTCCCGGTTGGACAGGAGGCCGCCGTAGGATTCCGGATCCATCTGTGCCGCGGCACGGATGTCGGCGGCCGTGAACTCCGGTGTGGTGCCGATCAGCAGAGACTCCGCCTCCGCGTAGATTCCCAGTGAAACGCCCGTGGCCATCATCTCGTCGAGCGCCCTCCCGGCCATTGCCATGGAGGATTCTGCAGCGATCGAGGAATAGGCGGTCATGAGCAGTTCGCCCGAAGCGGCGACCTCCTCGTACGGGACCAGCCTGCTATCGAGGGTTCTCGCGAGCCTCTTCGCCACTATGAGGGCGGGATAGCCGCCGCGGTAGCCGGTGGAGAAGAGGATGGGGCCGATGGAATCCACCCAGGCCGTGTCCAGAGCGAAGGCGGACATCGAGATGGGGATCCCTTCCGGAAGGAAGCCGTTCTCCTCGATATGGAGTTCACCCCAGTCCAGAACCATCAGCGAGTCGCTCCAGGGGATGCCGCCCGCCAGGAGGGACTCCATGCCGTCCTCGACGCCCTGGAGAGTGCGGTAGAGCGCGCTGCGCCCGGGCAGGACGGGATACTCCCAGTGCAGAACGCGGACCGTGTCCTCGGGAGAGCCCGTCCGGGGTCCGCCTGCGATGGGGGAGACCGACATGACGATCACTCTGTGCGAGGCCGGGATGCCCGAACCGTGCATCGACTGGCCGATGAAGTTGTCCGAGAGCGTTCCGACGGGGGGAAGGGACTCGACGGATGCGAAGGCCAGCATGTTCCCGCGGGTCAGGACGATCGTATCGGGGGGTACCTGGGACATGGCCATCGAATCGACAGCAGCCGCCGCCACCGCCATGTCGGACGAATCGGGCTGGATGGCCACTACTGCATAGCGCACCCTGGCGTTGGGCGGGTATGTGAACAGCTCGGGATGGCTGTCGTAGAAGGATCTCAACTGCTGGTCGTCCGGGATCGGAGGACTGGACTGGAATGCGATGAATCTGGCCGTGACGGGCATGTAGGACGCCGCGATCCTGTAGGCCAGCTCGGCTCTGGAGGCGATGTTCTGCATCCTGCCGGCGGCAGGGAACATCACCGATCTCATCATGGACATGTTCTGGTTGAACTGCTCCCTGAAGCCGGGCATCCCGGCGAACTGCCTCCAGGAGGTCTCCACGTCGGTCGAGCCCATCATTTCGAAAATGACCTTGATGTAGGCCTCGCCGGTGGCCCCGTCTGGCGTATCCCAGCCGATGGAGCGAAGGTAGCCCTCCCTCAGACGGCTGTCGATCATCTCGTTGAAGGCGGCTTCGCGGATCATCCCGTACATCACGGAGAGTTCCCTCTCCGGACTGGGATGGCCCACGGCGCGCATCTGATTCTCGATTCTGGAGTAGACTGAAGAGATGCTCGCGTCGAACTCCTCGGGCGGGATGTCCTTCCCGTCGATCCTGGCTATGGCCGACAGGCCCGGCAGATGCCTGCGGTGGCGGCCTGTGCCCCAGTCGACGAAGATCAGCAGGACGAAAGTGACAATGATTACAATGAGGAATATCTTCGCATTGTCTCGAAACCAGGTGAGCATCTCTATCTCCTGATCGTTTGCGAGCCGTCCGGATTGATCCGCAACAATAAGGACGGACGGATCGCCGGGCAAGCCTGCGACTGCCGGAGGAGCAATGAAGGTTTCGTCCTTCCAGGGTTTCGTCGAGAAGATAGCGTCGTCCGGCCCCGGGGCGCTGTTCCTGGCCTGCGGCACGGAGCTTGTGCAGCTTGGAAGGATAAGGGACGCCGCCAGATCGAGGTTCTGCGAAACACTCGGATTCGAGTGCTCGTCCTTCTACGCCGAGGACGCCGAGCCGGGGAAGCTCACCAGGTTCCTCGCCGAGCCGTCCCTCTTCTCTTCCGGGAGGCTCGTGAGAATCCCCGGCGCGGACAGGCTTCCGGCGGCGATCAGAGCCGAGCTGGTCAGGGCGGCGGCCGACGAGGGCCGCACCGACGTTCTGCTGGTAGAATCGAGCGAGAACTCCCTGAGGCATTCCTTCAATGCATCCGTGGACAGGATTCCGGGAGCTGCGTCGTTCGTCTGCTGGGAGCCGTTCGAACGCGACATGGGGCGCTGGTTCGACATTCTAGCGAAGGAGCACGGCCTCTCCCTGCCCCCCGGTTCGCGCGGCATCCTGCTCTCATGGGCGGGAGGAAGCCTTTCGAGGCTGGACGAGGCGATCGAGAGGGTATCGGTATTCTCTGAAGGCCGGACGCTGACGACGGCGGAACTGGCCGGCCTCCTTACCGGTGTCGCCGACCCGGGAGTCTTCGATCTTGCCGACGAGATCTGGGCGGGCAGGCGGGGGAACGCTCTCGCGACAGCATGGAGGCTCATCTGCGCCGGGGAGGAACCCGTCGCCCTCCTTGCCCTCGTCCAGAGACAATGGGAGAGGCTGGAGGCCGCGAGAGCGCTGATCGCGGGAGGCGGCGACCAGAAGGATATGGTGCGGGAGCTGGGGCTCTCCCCGACGGCGGCCTCATCGCTGCTCTCGTCGGCCAGAAACTCGTCCGCTCCTCCCGTGTGGGTGGCTGCGGAGGCCCTCGCCTCCTCCGATCTGTCATTGAAGACCGGAGGCGACCCGTTCGTGGTGTTCGCAGGGCTCATACACTCCTTGACACAGGGATGAAAAGTATATTGACTACATCGACGCGCAGGAGATTCTACGGCCCGCATGGCCGGTACGGAGGATTGAACGCCGGGTTGGATGAAGTGAGCGCCTGCCTGCTTCTGCAGGTCCATCAGTCCCTCGAGAGGAGATGATATGGCGGAGGTTCTTGAGGAGAAGATCCAGGAGCTGTTGTCCAGCCGGACCGAGCTGGCCGACAGGCTCGGCAACCTGGAGAAGCTGAAGGCCGAAACCAACGAAAGGGTCTACAAGAGGATCAGACAGGACTATCAGGACCAGCTGGACAGTATTTTGAGTTCGATCTCGGCCGAGAGGGGCACGCTCGAGGGCAAGGTCAGCGAACTCAAGCGGGAGATAGAGCAGAAGGAGAAGCGCTATACCGAGGAGAGCGACAAGGTAGACGAGCTCAATCTTCGCGCCAAGCTGAAGGAATACGATGCGAACGACGGCTCGTTCAGGTCGGAGCTGGAGGACGCGAGGCATTCGAGAGCCGCCACCGGGTCCGAACTCGAAAAGCTCCGCTCGGAACTGGGCGATCTAAACAAGGTTCTCAAGGACGTGGACGAAGCCACTTCAGCCCGCAAGTCGGCCTCCACCGCCTCCTCCAGGGCTTCCGTGGATGATTCCCTCGATGAACCCATCGACCTGGAGCTGGATGACGAGATCGGCGAAAAGGAGTCCGCCGGCGGCTCCGAGACGAAGTGCCCCTCCTGCGGGCACTTGAATCCCCCGCAGAAGCTGTTCTGCGAGAACTGCGGAAGCTCCCTGGACGAAGAAGAGCCCTTGGACGACGATTTCGACCTGGTGGACGACGACCTGGATCTCTAGCAGGTTTATTTCAAGCTACCACCGGCGTGCTGCCTCCGCGCACGCCGGTGGATCGTCCGGAGCATGCATGCGTGTCAGTTACGGAGGCCGGCAGGTGTCAGTCACTTCTCCCGAGAAGCGATTCCAGTATCTGGACGGCGTTGAGAGCGGCGCCCTTCCTCACATTGTCCGCAGTGATCCACATCTGGACCGTCCTGGAGTCGACCGGGCTCTGACGAACCCTGCCGACGAAGACCTCGGACGTTCCCTGTATACTGCGGGGAGCCGCCCCGTCTTCGCTGAGCGACACTCCATCCGCATTCCGCAGAACCCCGAGAACACCCTCCCTGCCCACCGGTTCGTCGAACCTCACCGTCACGGACTCCAGATGCCCGACCGCCACGGGAACCCTGGCGCAGGCGGGGAACACGGGGAATCCGGCGCCGATTATCCTTCCGGTCTCCCTTGCGAGCTTGACCTCCTCCTCGCAGTAGAGGTCTCCATCGAGGCCGCCGATCGAAGTGAGAACGTTACGGTGGAACCAGCCCTCCTCCGGTGCGTCGGAGAGCCCGGCCTCCTGCCTCTCGAGTTCCACGAGCGCCCGGCTTCCGGCTCCGGATACGGACTGGTACGTGGAGACCGCGGCCCATTCGATGCCGAACGCCTTCGCGAGCGGGGCAAGTACCACTACAAGCTGGATCGTGGAGCAGTTCGGGTTGGCTATGAGCCTGCATCCTGCCGGGATGGTCGCGATGTTCACCTCCGGCACCACGAGAGGAACGCCCTCGTCCATCCTGAACCTGGACGAGTTGTCTATCACCACGGCTCCACGCTCGACCGCCGCCGGCACCCAGACACCGGCCACTTCGGCCCCCGTGGCGCCGAGGAGGTAGTCTCCCCCGCCGACGTCGCCGGCATCGAAGACGGACAGGGAGACCTGCTCCGGCCCGTAATCCAGAGTCCTGCCTCTGGACGCATCGGAGGCGAATGCGAGGAAGGAGGAGGCCGGAAGCCCGATCCGCTCGCGGACGAGCCGGACCATCTCCATTCCGACGAGACCGGTGGCTCCCACGACGCCGACTCTCATGAAGGGCACCCCCTGACAGCGAAGAGGACGACCGGGAGCGGCCTGTTCATGGCTGCGGCCGCCCTGCTGCTGGCCTGTTCATGTTCAGGCACCAGAATAATCGATTATGAGAGATCGGAGGTAGCCCGCAACGGAGGCTCCCTTCCGGCCGTCCCCCTTCCGGGCGTGATAGGCGGAGCCCGGTCCTCCGTCGAATCAGCCACATCCTCGGTTTTTCCGATGACGCTCGCCGACCGCAGCGACATCAGCTACCGGTCGGACCGGTTTCCGGGTTCGACCGGCATAGCCAGGCTGGTGGAGAGGATTCTCCAGGAGGAGGGCGTGCCCCGTGAACTCGCCGCTCTACCCTGGATCGAGAGCAGCTATCAGGTCGGGTGCTATTCCAGCGCCGGAGCCGCCGGACCCTGGCAGATAATGAGGGAGACCGGGAGGCACCTCGATCTCCGTATCGACTCCGAGATCGACGAGCGCTACTCCTGGACGGCCGCGACCAGGGCCGCTGCCAGATATCTCCATTATCTGCACGGCCTGTTCGGAAGCTGGGAACTCGCCCTCGCCGCCTACAACTGCGGAGAGGGAGCGGTACTGCGGGCTTCGAGGCGCAGCGCCTGCACCTCCGTCGAGAATCTGGACCTCCCGGGTGAAACCAGGAGTTTCGTGCCCAGATTCGCGAACGCGCTGAGGGCCTTTCAGGCACTCGAGAAGACGGGCGATTCGCTCTCGATCATCTGGGCACCTCCCGGGCTGGATCTCAGGCTTCTGGCCGCCGCCGCCGGAATACGATCCGACAGCCTCGTGTCCCTCAACCGCGAGTTTCTGAACGAACGCACGCCCTCGTACGGCGACGGCTGGGAGATAATCGTCCCGGCCTCCTCGGCGGCTGACGCCTACTCGGTCGCGTGGACGCTGGACACCGGCGGCTACGCCGTCCGGGAGAACGACACGTGGGATTCGATCGCCTACGCTCTCGGGGTGGAGACCTCCGACCTGCTGGCCGCCAACCCTTCGGCATCGCTCGTCCCGGGGACGAGGCTCGTCCTGCCCGAGCCGGAGACCATACCTGTGAACGTCGCCAGCGGCGAAAACACAGGCTATTTCTACTATACGATCAGATCGGGGGATACTCTGAGCGGAATCGCCCAGACCGTCGGCGCCAGTTCGGCCGATGTGGCCGAGTGGAACGACATCTCCCGCGACGCGATCATCCATCCCGGCCAGCGGATCCTCCTGAGGGGAACGCCTCCGGCCGGGGCGGAATCCGCGCCTGCTCCCCGGACGCAGGGAGCGGATTCTTCCGTCACCCACACCGTCGTGTCCGGCGACACGCTCTGGGACCTGTCCAGGAGGTACGGCGTTACGGTCGAGCGGATCCAGGCTCTCAACCAGATGTCCGGAAACAATCTGAGAATCGGCCAGGTTCTGGTGATCCGGGTCGTGGAATAGGATCGGGATGGCACTATTCGAAAGCAAGCAGAGAAGGCTCTTCAAGGTCATCAAGTCCATGGCGGACTCCGGCAACGTCGACCAGGCCGCCACGAAGGTGGAGCAGGATCTCAAGATCCTCCTCGAAACCCCGGAGCTGGCCCGCGAGCTGGTGGCCTTCCTCATGGATCTGGGATACCCCGACCTGGCCGCGAGGGCCGGCGAGGAGATCATCAGGCTCCATCGCGATCTGGCCACTCCCGTCGTGCGGCTTCTGGAGGACAGGCAGTCGGATTTCCCGAGATCCTTCGAGCTGCTGCGGACGCTCTGGCAGATCAAGCTCAGGCAGCGCGACTACACCGGCGCCATCGAGATGCTGAACAGGGTCGACAGGTCCGCCGAAACAAAGCTCTTCGAATCCCTGGAGTCGGGGGCCCGCAGCGCCGAGAGGTTCGCCGCGGACAAACTGCTGGAGGGGGACGTCGACCGGTTCGTGGGATGGAGTCTGGCGCAGTTCCGGAAGGGAAGAGTCCAGGAGGCTCTCGATACCCTGCTGAAAGCGGCCCAGAAGTCCGCCAGGCCCGACGACAGGATACCCTCGGTCGTCGAGTGGATCTCCACGAGGAAGGGCGACGAGAGGGACCCGCTGGGCGTCCTGTACCTCGTCCGGGTCTATCTGGCCTTCGAGAACGTGGAACTCGCGCTCAGGAACCTGCCGGACCTGTTCGAGGCCCCGAAGGACATCGTCACAAGCGCACTCGCGGTCGTCGAGAAGGAACTCATCCACCTCGACCTGACCAACAGGAGCAGGATCTACTTCGTGCGGCTGCTCGCTTCAGCGGAGCGCTTCGATGACTCTTCGAGGGAACTCGAGAGGCTGTTCAGCGAGGGCGAACGCAGCCTGGACTTCGAGGACGCGCTCACGGATCTGGTGACGAAGGCCTCGGCGTATGCCAGACCTCATCTGCTCATGGCCCGCTACAGGAAGGACCGCGGAGAGAACACCAGCGCCCTCGACTCCCTGGAGGAGGCATTCACCTGCGAGGACGCCTACGAGAGCCAGATCGGCGAAACCGCCTCGATATTCATCGAACACGGCATCGACAGGGACGACACGATCGCCAGGAGGCTCGCGGAGTTCATGACCGAGCGGGGCACCGTCTCCGAGGCGGTAGCCGCCCTGTGCAGGCTTGTCGCCGACGACCCCGAATGGGTCCAGGGGCAGATTCAGAAGCTTCTCCAGAAGGACAAGAACAGCGCCGAGGTCCTCACTCTGCTCGCAGTCACCATGCAGGTCCGCGGGCGGGAATCCGAGGCCGCCGCCACCATGCAGCATCTCCAGGAAAGGAAGGACAGGAAGTCCAGGGAGGACATCGTCCATGTCCTGAGCCATTTCGACGGGCTCATGGAGCAGTTCCCGGGTCTCCGGAGGATGCGTGCCTCCGTCCGGGGAGTCGCCGGCCGGGAGGGGGAGGCCGCTTCGGACTGGTTCTCACTGCTGCTCGCAGGCGAGAGCGTCCCCGAGAGGGGTCTGGAGGACATAAGGGAATCCAGCATCCACATCCAGCGCGCCGACGAACTCCTGATCTCGGGTTTCAATCCCGCCACGCCGCAGGAGGCTCTCCTCGGGGCCGTCGCCGCCCTGTCGCGCGAACAGTTCGACAAGGCCGACCAGTGGCTGATCAAGGCCTGCTCCGACCCGGCTCTGGCTCCCACCGTAGCCGGCCAGATCTCCATCCTGCCGGACTCCGCGTTCGACAAGCTGAGCCTGAACATTCTCCTGCCCATCTTCGCGGATACCGGCGCCGCGAAGACAGCCGCGGACATCATCCTCAGGACCAGCGGCTCCGATGTCTGGAGAATGGACCTGGTATCGAGGCTCAACTGGGGTGATCCCCCGGCAGAGGTGCTTTTCCGGCTGAGAGCCTTCCTCGCCGAGGGCAAGCTGGCTCTGGCCGGCGGCGCGATCGGCGGCAGCGACATCAAGGATCCGGCGCTGACGGGTCTTGCGGACTTCTGCCGCCTGATATCGGCCGGCGACATCGCCGGGAGCCTGACCCACCTGGACGGGGTTGTCGAGGACCGGAGAACGAGCAGTCTGGCATCGGGCGTCCTCGAGACGCTTCTCGACGAACCCGGCAGGAACGGGACCGCCATAAGGATGTTCCTCGCCAAGGCCTCCGCGGTCAACGGGAGGATCACGGAGGCCTGCGCCTGGCTCGAGCCGGTGCTTACCCAGCCGGGAGTCACCGGGCTCCTGGAGCAGCTTGCGGCTTCGAGCCCCGGGATGGTAGACGCCCCGATGATGCTCGTGAAGGCCGCCGCCCTCTCCGACGACTTCGAGAATCTGAGGAGATTCTCTTCCATGGTTCTCGAGATGAACCCCGGGAAGGCCTCTGAAATAGCCTCTCTCTGCGAATCGAAAGGGAACGAGAGGGGTTCTGGGAGATGCCTCGCATACGCCGCCGAACTCTCCGACAGATACCAGCTCCAGCTCGATCCGGACGCTCTTCTGATCAAGGCCGTGCTGGCCGATCCCTCGATCGCGACCACGGCCGTGCAGCGCAAGGGCGGCGGTCCGTCGCTGAAGGCGGTATGCGCCATTGCGGGCGCCAACGCATCCACGTTCTCGGACATCCTCCGCAGACGTCAGGGGCTTTCCGTGCCGCTCTCCACGGTGCTGGTCGAACGAGTGATGACGCAGTGGCAGGCGGGGCGTGACGACGAGGCCATGTCGCAGCTCGCCGGGGTCATGGAATCCAACGGGATGTACGACGCGCAGATGACGGTGCTCAGCCGACTGGCAGCCGACGGGATAGGAGACTGGAGGACGAAGGCCGCGGAACGCCTGCTAACCGAGACTCTCGACGGCAGGATGAGCAGACTCGACTTCTGGAACTGCGTGCGTGACCATTCTGTGATAGAAAAGGCCATAGAGGGCCGCCTGGGATCGGATCTGAAGGAGGGCAGGGCCACCCCCGCGGAAGTGTCCGCAGCCGCCGGAGCGGTGCTCGCGTCCGGCCTCGAGATAGACAGGCTCCTGGGATTCGGCGAGCTGCTGATGGATTCGGGCGATGGCGGCGGAATGCTCTCCGACATAGCGAAGGCCGGATACGAGAAATGGAAGGCAGCATCGCCCCCTGTCGCCCCCTCGCTGGACCTCCTGAAGCTCCTGGTTTCTGCCGGGATGATGCAGGAGGCCACCGAGACCGCCTGGTCCAGGATGGACGACCGCATGCTCGGACTGGTCCGGGATACCCTGAGGCAGAAGAGGGCGGCCGTCTCCGATCCGGGTCCGGAAGCCGCCAGGAGCCTTCTGTATGCCGGCAGACCTGCAGAGGCGCTTGCCGCCCTCGAGAAGGATCGTGACGAAGGCGCCGAATCCGCCGATCTGGAGGCGATGGCTCTCTGGAGGCTCGGCAGGAGGAGCGCCGCCATCTCGGCATGGATGGATGCCTTCAGGAGGACGGGCGACGAGACTCTCCTCCTGCGTCTGCACTGGGCCCTGGGCGAGGCGGGCTACTCCCGCGACAGACGGGCTCTGGAGTTGTTCGTGGAATCCAGGCACAGATCCCTGGTTCCCAGGCTGGGCAGGGATGCCGGAACCGGCAGCCGGCTCGACATGATTTCAACCTCATGATTCAGGGGGAGGGGAAGGTCTCGTGATGAACGAAGACGCCGGCTCGACACCTTCCGAGCTTTCTGCGAGCAGTCTGCTGACAGGCATAGGGAAGCTCGTTTTTGACATTTCGGCCCGGACCACGGCAATAGCCGGAAAGGTCGAGTCGCTCGAACAGCTCGTTTCCACAGGCATGTTCGAGAGGCTGGACAGGATCGTCCAGGGCATCGAGGCGCTTCAGAGCGCCATTACCGCTATTCCGGCCGCAATCCCAGCGCAATCTGCGGCTCCCGCCTCCTCCGAGGCCGGGAATTCCGCCGCCGGCGCCGCCGCTCCCGCAGCCGCATTCCCCATAGAGAGCCTCACCGGACCCATCGAGGCCGGAGTTGCCCGCCTGGCCAGCCTGGAGACCCGCGTTGAATCCATCGAAAAGGCTGTCGCGGAAAGCGTCGGGAGCATGGGGGGCATCACGGCGCCTATCGTCGAGAAGCTCGAATCCATTCAGGGGAAGGCCGACTCGATCGGCGCGGCGATCGAGGATTCGACCGTTAAGGTGACCGGGATCGCCGGGACGGAGGGCGAGGCTGTACGAAGAATTCTTTCCGAGCAGGATGCGAGATTGACCGGCCTCCTGGAGGCCGTCACCCAGATCGGCAAGTCCGCCCTCGACATGTCCGCCACGGCGTCCGCCCTGACCGGAAGGATCGAGAATCTGGACAAGACCGTCTCCGGAATGCCCGAGGTGCTGGAGCAGAAGATGTCGGAGACCTCATCCTCGGGCATCGCTCCCGTTCAGGCCGCGATTGCCGGGCTGGGGGAGGGGCTGCTCTCGATCCAGCCCGCCGTGAAGTCCATGGAGGAAACGCTCCTCAACAGGGTCTCCGAGTTGGAGACCAGGACCTCCGGGGCCATCGGTGAACTCGGAGCTACGGTCGAGAGCCAGAGAGCGCTGCTCGACGACATGAGGATAACGCTCGGAGAAGCCGCACAGGGTCAGGAGAAATCCCTTTCCGATATGGCCGGGCTGCTGAGGACCCACAGGGACGCCGTGAACAGGAGCAGGGTCGACGACCTCAACGGCGAGGCGATCGACTTCTTTAACCGGGGCAGGCTGGAGGAGGCCGAGGCTTCGTTGAAGGCCGCCCTCGAGATCGATCCGGAGCGGCCGGAGCTTATGGCCAATCTGGGCAACGTACAGGCCGCCTCGGGCGCCCTGAAGGAATCCGAGGAAAGCTTCAAGAAGGCTCTCGCGAAGGATCCAAACCTCGAACCGGCGTTGTCCGGACTGGGCCTGCTCTACATCAGGAACGGAAGGCCCAGGGACACCCTCGACATTCTGGCGCGTTTCATCGAGGATCCGGCTCCGTCATCCAGGATCGCTCTGGCCTGCTCCCGCGCCATGGCGGCCATGGAAAGGCATGCCGAAGCCATAGCGCTGCTCCAGAGAGCGCTCGACGCAGACCCCGGCAATCCGGATCTCCAGTCGGAGCTGGCCTCGTACAAGGCGGAAAGCTGATTTCCGGGATACTGTCGAATCGTAGCCTCCCGGGAGCGATGTCGCTCCTGCTGTCCGCCGTATTCCTGACCTCTCCCGCCTGTAGAGCAGTCGAGGAGGGCGGGGCGGAGCTTCACGTCCCTTCGGCGGACCCGGCGGTACTGGAAGCGGAGGCATGCCGTCTCAGGGACGAGGGGCTCGCGACCGAAGCCGGCGACACATTCATGCGGGCTGCTCTACTGAGGGACGAGAGCGATCCGCTGAGGCTCTCCGATGCGAGGTCGGCCGCACTTCTGCTTTCTGAACCATCGCCCTTGTGCGCGGAAATCCTCCTCGGAGCGCCGGATTCCCTGGATGCGCTCCTGGCGGTGAGGGCCGGCGGCGTTTCGGCCGCTCCCCGCATCATGTCGATGCTGAGCGGGGGCGGCATCCGGATCATGCCAGGGTATACGGCCCTGCTGCTGGCCGAGAGCCTGGCTTCGGCCGGGATGGGCCGGGAAGCTCTCCAGGCTCTCTCGTACGCGACCGACAGTTTCCCGAAAACCGTCATGGACGATCTCCTCCTGACCAGGTACAAGGCCCTGCTCTGTGCGGGAGCCCTTGGCGAGGCCACGGCCCTCCGGGCCGGCGTTCCGCAATCCGACAGCGTACTGCGCTCCCGCATGCTCAACGCGCTGGGCTGGTACAGGCACTCCGGTGGAATCGAGGGCTGGGAGGGCGCATTCTCCGAATCGATACGCCTCTGGCCTTCGGGGTACATCCATGGACCGGCCTGGCGGCTTCTCCGGACGAGGATCCTGGCCGACAGTTCGTTCGCCTCCTCCCTGGCTGACGCGTTCTACTCCGGCGGACTGTGGAACGAGCTCTACGACGTCGCCGTCTCGGCGGAACGCCCTCCGGCACACCTCGTCTATCTCGCCGCCAGAACGAGAGACAGGCTTGGCTATTACCGCGAGGCGTGCGTCCTCCTCGACCGGTATCTGAATCGATGGCCCTCCGGGCCGGATGCAGAGAATGCACTCATGTACCTGGGCCTCGATCTGGCCCGCTCCGGTCTTCCGGACTCGGGTCTCGCCGTCCTCGACCGATGGGAGGCCGCTTTCCCCGCTTCTACGAGGCGCGGCAACATACCGTGGTACAGGGGCAGCATCCTGGCCGAATCGAACAGGTGGGCGGAGGCGATACCGCATTTCCGGCGGATGCAGTCCGAATTTCCATCCAACGTCGCTACCGATGACGCCGCTTTCTACCTCTGCATAGCCCTGCTCGAGACCGGCCGCGCGGCCGAGGCCAGGGACGGGCTTGCCGCCTTCGTCTCGCGCTATGGCCGGAGCGTGTATGCGCAATACGCCGGATACATGCTCGGGCGTCTCCTGCTGGACGGCATGAACGACCCCGCAGGCTACGACACCCTCAGAGCCGTATCGAGGCTCGGAGCGGAATCTATCCCCGCCGTCCTGGCACAGATCCGCCTCGGCGCCTCGCCGCCCTCCCCGGGTATCAGCACGGAACCCCTCGAATCCTGGATGCGGCGTAACGGAATCGAACCCGCGCCTCCCAGTCCGGCTTCGAACCGCGCCCTGGTCCTGCTAGATGCCGGCTTGAGGCGATGGGCTATGGCGGAGTTCCGGGCTGCGGAAACGCTGGCCGGAGGGGGCGGCCGCCTGGCGCTGACCTACATCGAGCACGATGTCTGGGAGAGGATGCCGAATGCAGGATGGCGCCTGTCCACCGTAGCTCCGGAACCCTGGCCGATGGAGCTGTGGAGGCTCAGGTATCCTGCCGCCTGGCCGGAACTGGTGCTGGAAACCAGCGGCTCGTTCGGCTTCGATCCTGTTCTGGTGTGGTCGATCATGCGCCAGGAGAGCATGTTCCAGCCCTGGGCAGCCTCACCCGCAGGGGCGCGTGGTCTGATACAGATGATCCCAAGCACATCCGAAACCGTCGCCCTGGAGCAGGGCTGGGACGGCTATTCTCCGGATGCCCTCTTCGAGCCTGCGGTATCCCTCAGGTACGGCATATGCTACCTGTCGGGGATCGCATCGGAGATGAACGGTCCTCTCAAGCTGCTCGCCTCGTACAACGGCGGTCCGCACAACGCCGTCGGACGCTGGGGGGCATCCTCCCTACCGGACGATCTCTTCTTCGGCAGGATCACTTTCAACGAGACAAGGCTCTACGTGGAGAAGGTGTACGCCAACTACGCGGTCTACAGGCAGCTCTATCCGGAATACGCCGTACTCGCCCAGCCGAGGTTCACAAGGACGCTGACCCTGTCGCCCCCGGGGGACTGGATCGACTGACCCTCCAGACGGAGACGGTATCCTCTCCGCAGACTACGGGATGCGCGCTGGCGAATCCCGCGACCGGCGTCAGATCCCCATCCGCCACACGAACCAACCCGGAATACTGACCCGGGAAGGCGATCAGCCAGTCGGATCGTTCCGCGATCCATCCCCATCCTGCCCGACCCCGCCCCGGGAGCCTCTCCGGGGTCACCAGTCCGTCCAGGTCGATGACCTCGAGTTCCGTAATCCATGCCGTCGCTCCAATGTCGCATGCGGCCACGACATCGCCCTCTTCCGCCAGAGAATCGACCAGGATGGCGGGCCGGACGTCGATGGACCATACGTCCGACGCGGCCCTGACCCTCTGCCTGATGAAGAATGCGGCACCCGGCACCATGAGGACGGCGGCTGCGGCCAGAGCTGTCGAACGGGCCGGCGCACGTCGCAGGGAGAGGCCCCTTCCCCGGAGCCAGGACGCGGCGGCCGGCATGGATGCGCAGAGCCAGGGGACATGGTATCTGAGCTGATTGTACTGGTTGGGCGCCGTCAGGACCGCCGCTGCAGCGAGAAGCGGGACGCACAGCCACGCCGGATCCCTCCGCCGCGCCATGCCGATCGTGCCGGGGATCGCCGCCGGGAGGGCGAGCGGTGCGCTGAAGAACAGCCTGACAATCAGGTGGGGCAGATCGCCGTAAAACGGCCTGGCCGCCTTGGCGTGGAAGGTGGAGGGCAGGATCGATCCCGAGGCATGCAGGTTCCATGCCGCCCAGAGAGCCAGCGCCAGCGCCGGCGGTATGACACGACGGGCCGCCTCCTTCCTCCCTTCGGCCTTCATCGCCGCCGGGATGCAGAGGACGGCGCTCTCGGGTCTCGTCAGGCAGGCCGCCGCGAGAAGAATCCCAAGAGAGCGACCCCGCAGGCGTCCGGAGGCGAGGCCCGCCGTGATCAGCGTCGCGAGCAGAGCCGCGAGGGCCGTCTCCATTCCGCTTGTGGAATGGAAAAGCAGAGGCCCGCACAGGAGGAGGAGCAGGGCTGCCTCTCCGCCGGCCGGGATCGTCAGAGCCCCCGCGAGAGCCGACATCAGCATCAGGACGACTGGCGCGGACCCGCCTGCAAGCGAGGCCGCAGCCGAAGGCAGGATCCAGAGGGGGCTCGTGAGTCCCGTCGTGGGGACGCCGGGGTTGAACTGCATGAACCCGCCGCGGACGAGGCTGCGGCCGAAGACGAGATGGATGTAGGTGTCGTCGAGAGGCGCCGCCGGGGCCGAGAATGCGAGTACCGCACAGCCGGCCAGGATGTGCAGCGCGACGAGGATCGTCGCCCGACGCCGAGCGTGCGGAGTGCATTCCATGCGCCGAAGATATGCCGGAGCGCGGTGCGGCTGCCAGCATGGATGAGTATGGTTCCCCGTCGGCCCCGGCCGTTGTATCATCACCCCATGAGTGGGAGGAGAGAACTCATGGATGAGAACCACGTACCCTGGTTGCAGCGGTGGACAGCTTCGGAGCGTCTTTCCGGGCGCGAACGCCTCCTGGCGGCATCGGCGCTCGGCATCATCGCCGCCTTGGCGGCCGGGTGCTCCGGAGGCCCTACGGAACCTGACGGTCCCAGCCTGTTCGAAGTCAGGGCGGTGATGAACTGCATGCCCTACCTGGATGCCGGCTCCCTGCAGGCGGAAGGAGCCGCCCTCGTGCTGGGCGGGGATACGTTCGACCTCGTCACATTCGACACTCTCGCCACCGGAGAGACATTTTCCATGATCCCGCCCGACAGACCCGCCCTGCTGCTGCTCCGTCATGCCGACGGGACAGTCGATCCCGTTCCGATGGCGCTGCCCGAGGTCACCGGAGACACCGTCGGTCTGGCGGTGCATGTCGGATACCGGGTACTGGAGGATCGCTTCCTGGCCGAAGCCGCGGCTGGATGGTTCGATCAGCCGGGTCCCCCTGCGTCGATACTCTTTGTGGGAAACAGCTACACCTACGCGAACGGCGGGCTCGACTCGCACGTCGATTCGATGCTGTCCGAGCGGTTTCCGGATCTCCATCTGAAAACGGGGTCTTACACCGTGGGAGGCGCCACACTGGAGAACCACTTCCACGATCAGAATCTGAGGGCTCTGATCCAGTCGGGCGGCTGGGACCTAGTGGTGTTCCAGGAGCAGAGCCTGAGGCCGATAGAGAACCCGGATCTGATGTGGGAGTTCGCCTTCCTCCTGGACTCGGTGGTGACCGAATCCGGCGGCCGGACCTCCTTCTTCATGACCTGGCCGAGGGAGTACGCTCCCCAGACGCTCGGCGCTCTGGAATACGCCTACCGGTACGCCGGGGCTCACCTCGACGCCTCGGTCGCGCCGGTAGGCACCGCATGGCTCCTGGCCGTCGGCATGGCGCCCTCCCTCGATCTGTGGGAGAGCGACATGAGCCATCCAACGATCTCGGGAACGTATCTCGCGGCATGCGTGTACTACTCTCTGCTTACCGGGGAGAGCGCGCAGGGCATGGCCTACGCCCCCGGAGGCGTCGGGCGCGCGGCGGAGGTGATCAGACAGGCCGCCTGGGCCGCCGTATCCGCGAGGGCTCCCGTCGACTGGCGCTGGTTCTGAACGCTCCCGTGGGCTGATCCCGGCCGATGACGCCGGTTCCGAGAAAGGTGGACGACATGCCTTCAAGAAGACTCCGGGCCCTCGCCTGCGCAGCCTTCGCCCTGGCTTCCTGCTCCTGCAGCATAACCGATCCACTGGGGTTCGCCGGCCTCTCCTTCAGGCTGGAGAGCACCGATGACTTCGCCGTCTGCGGGATAGTCCTGGACGACCTGTCCGAACTGAACGCATCGCAGGTGCTCCAGATCGTCAACTACTGGGCAGCGGGCGAGGTCCCCGTCGAGATGACCCTGAACGTGGGGATTCACAACCCCAACGACGGATCGGCCGGCTTCCTCCTCGCCGCGGCGACGATCGTTTCAATGCCCTGGGACCTCTACCTGGACACAGATGCCGGGGCCGGGTTCGACACCACCTGGGTCGCCTCGGGGGAGTGGCTGGATCCCTTCGAAGTCCCTGGTGATTCGACCATCACGATCCTGCCACTCGTGATAGGATTCGATGCCGTGCAGGTGCTGTCCGTGATGGATGCCGTCGATTTCATCGACCTGGCCCTCGCGGTAGGGGGCATCGACGGGGATTTGAGAGACGACGAGCACCTCGGAAGACTCCTGCTGGAGATCGAACCGACGATAGACACGCCCTTCGGGTCCTACACCTATCCGGAGCCCCTGGGCGTGAGGCTGGACTGGGTGGAATAGAACGGCAAACACTTCCCCCGGGACGCTGCAGCGGGTAGATTACAGGAGTCGTTTCCCGTAATACCCGATTCAAATCTCAGGAAGGTGAGGAGATGTCCAGAAGGATCTTCGAGGATCTGGCAAAGCAGATAGAGAGCAAGAAGAAGGACGGTCTCTACAAGGACGAGCGTATCATCGAGTCCCACCAGGGCGCGGAGATAACGGTCGGCGGCCGGAAGGTTCTGAACTTCTGCGCCAACAACTATCTCGGACTCTCGAGCCATCCCGCCGTCCTGCAGGCCGCCAAGGACACGGTCGACAGCCGCGGCTTCGGCTTGTCCAGCGTCAGGTTCATCTGCGGCACGCAGGACATACACAAGCAGCTCGAGAAGAAGGTCAGCGAGTTCCTCGGCACGGACGACACAATCCTCTACGCCGCCTGCTTCGACGCCAACGGCGGCGTCTTCGACCCCTTCCTCGACCAGGAATGCGCGATCATCGCCGACCAGCTCAACCACGCATCCATCATCGACGGCGTCAGGCTCTGCAAGGCCAAGCGCTACATCTATTCGCACATACAGATGGGCACGGGGGAGTACGAATTCGACGGCAGGAAACAGCTCGGTCTCGAGGGAGTTCTCCAGCTCGAAGAGGTCAGGAACTGCAAGTACCGGATGATCGCCACCGACGGCGTGTTCAGCATGAACGGCGACCTCGCCCCTCTGGACAGGATCTGCGAACTCGCCGAGAAGTACGACGCCCTCGTCATGGTCGACGACAGCCATGCGTCGGGCTTCGTGGGCAGGACCGGCCGCGGTACGCATGAATACTTCGGTGTGATGGACAAGGTCGATCTGATAACGACGACGTTCGGAAAGGCCCTCGGCGGCGCCAGCGGCGGATGCACCAGCGGCCGCGCCGTACTGATCGACTGGCTGCGCCAGGTCTCCAGGCCCTACCTCTTCTCCAACACGCTGGCCCCCTCCGTGGTCGGGGCGACCATCAAGGTTCTGGAACTCCTGAGTTCTTCGACCGAGCTGCGCGACAGGCTCGAGTCGAACCAGAAGTACTTCCGCCAGCGCATGACTGCCGAAGGCTTCGAGATCCTCCCGGGAGACCACGCGATCGTGCCGATAATGTTCACGAAGTTCTCGCCCGACGATGCCCCGGTTGCGCAGGCCTTTGCGAACGACATGCTCGCGGAGGGCATCTACGTGATTGGCTTCTTCTACCCCGTAGTCGCAAAAGGCCAGTCGCGCATAAGAGTGCAGCTCTCCGCGGCGCACACCAGGGATCACATCGACAAGGCCATCGCGGCCTTCGTCAAGGTCGGCAGGAAGCACGGCGTTATCTAGCCGGTGGACGACGGATCGGGGCGGGGCTCGGACCCCGCCCCGTCTGTTATCCGGTAGTATCCATCCGGCGCTTCCCACGGGCGGAGTTCCCGACAGGCGGTTTCCCTGCGCCGGGCAGATGCAACACTACAGGACAGGCAGGTGATCCATGTCCGGAGGCAAGACTGGAAGCGTGCTGCTAGTCGGAGGGGCGGGCGGCATCGGAAGGGCGGCGGCCGCTCTCTTCCGCGAGGGCGGATGGGACGTTTTCCTGGCCGACAGGGACTCCTCCCGCCTGGAGGAATCCGTTCGGTCGCTCGGCGGCGGAACCGGGACGGTGACCCCGATCGAGCTCGACCTGACGGACAGAACGGCGGTCGCGGATCTCGCCGCCGCCTTCGCCGCCGAAGGCAGGCGCTTCAGAGCCCTGGTAACGCTGGCGGGCGTCCACGGAACCTGGCCGGCGGCGTTCCTGCCCGACGGGGAGATCGAGAGGATTCTCACGAACAACCTGTCGGCGCACGTGATGCTTGTCCGCGACATGCTTCCCGTCATCGAGGACGGCGGCCGGATAGTCGGGGTCAGCTCCATCGCCGCAAGCGTCGGAGTACCGATGTCATCCATGTATTCCGCGTCGAAGGCCGGCCTGGAGGCCTTCTACGAATCTCTCGCCACGGAGATCGCGGGACGGCGGGTGAAGGTGTCGATCATCCGCCCGGGGAACGTCAACACCGGTTTCAACGAGACGGGGAACTGCTTTCCGGGATGCGGCGACGAGTCGGTCGACGCAGCGTACAGGCGCGTGGTGGAGAGGATAGACAGCAGACTCGGCATGCCGGCGCGGAAAGTGGCGAAAGCGGTCTACAACGCCGCTGCTTCGCCACGGCCCAGGTTCCTGTATGTCGTGGGGATGAACGCGCTGAAGGCGCACTGGGCGGTCAGAATACTCGGCAAGGGCCCGGCCGTGCGCCTGATGGCCTGGTTCTTCGGCTTCCGGGCCGGCCCTCTCTCACTTTGAACCCACAGCGCATATCTTCCGCTCACAGGCTTCGGAAGTGCTGATCTGCGGGGGAGGATGTCGATGCGAATTCTTGCCGTGATACTCCTGCTGCTGGGACTGGTATTCCTGAGCGCTGCGTCGGAGGGCTCGACCATAACCCGGATGATCACGGGCGCAGTCTCCTGCGGCGTCGGCATCTTTCTTCTCATCCACTCGGGCCGGAAGAACGCGCCCGGCAGCGGGGGCGACGGGGTTGTCCAGCACATAGACTTCTCCGGGGATGTGAATCTCCAGGAGATCGACTGCAAAAAATGCGGAGGATCACTGTCCTCAAAGGACGTGGCAGTCAAGGCCGGCGCCGTTTTTATAACCTGTCCCTATTGCCACTCGGAGTATCAGATCGAGGAGGCGCCGAAATGGTAGCCCGGGTTTTGGCGCTTCTATCCCTGTTTTTCTTAGCCATACAAGCTTCAGCTCAGACATACAGATTCGAGATCCCGGAATATGTCTGTAACCTGTCCCTCCAGGAGGATGCGAGCCTTCAGATCGATTACGAAATCACGTTCGCATGCCTTCCCGGCAGCGATCCCATAGACATAGTGGACATAGGGTTCCCGACCCGGGACTACGACCAGGGCTCGGTCGCGGCGGAGCTGGACGGCGAGCCCCTGACTACGATAAGGCGTTCGGAGTACATCCCCATAGGTGTCGAGATCCCTCTGGGGGACGGCACGATAATGCCCGGGCACTCGGCCGTCCTGAAGGTGTCCGGAGTGAATCCGGGCATGGCGTTCAGGGACTCGTCAGATCCGGCCTATGCCTCCACGGAGTTCGTCCCGACATGGTTCGACGCCTCCTGCGTCAGCGGCGAGAGCGAGTGTGTGATCACATTCGTGTTTCCCCCGGGGGCGGATTCGTCCTCGGTCAGGTATCACTCCCTTCCTTTCACGGATTCATGGATCTCCGGGGACGGTCGGGTCGTCTACGAGTGGCGCCTTACCAGACGGATGTCGAGCGCCATGTATATCGGGGTGTCCTATCCAGGCTCGCTCATCTCCGGTGAGATTCTGGACAGCCGCAGCGCCTCATACGGAGGAAAGGAAGCGAGCACATCATTTTTCGATATTGCCGTTCCTGTCATATGCGGGCTGGTATTCCCGATCGGCGTTCTCGTATTCGTGTTATTCTTCATTCTGCGTGCGGGTCGCAACAAGCTCGACTATCTGCCTCCGACGATCGGCGTCGAGGGGACGGGAATCAAGCGGGGGCTAACGGCACCCATGGCCGCGATGCTCCTCGAGCTTAAGCTGGAAAAGGTCGCCGCTCTCATCCTGTACGGACTGGTTCTCAAGCGGGCGGTCGAGATGGACGTCCCGCCGGCAGGAGGCAGGGGCGGCGCGAAGCCTTCGATCAGACGCATAACCCCTGAACCCGAGGAACTCCATGGATACGAGAAGGGCTTTCTCGAAGCGATAGGCGACGGTGCGGACGGGGCGCCGGCCCTGGATTCCGAGAAGCTGGTGCAGGTCTTTATCGATATGCTGAAGAACCTCAGAAGGAGTATGTCCGGCTTCTCGCTCAAGGAGACCAGGAAGTACTACAGATCGATCATATCGAAGGCCTGGGACACGGCTTCGGAGGCGGGTACGCCGGAAGCCGTGCAGGCCGTGTTCGACGATGATCTGCAGTGGATGATGATGGATCCGGATTTCGACAAGAAGATGGACAGGCTTCCAGGTACCATGATCTTCCCATCGGGACGCAGCTACTCGTTTGGATCGGGTTCTGTCGATGGCGGGAAGCATGGGCGGACTCTTGCACAGGCCTGCGCCAGGGTGGCCGGTTCCATCGAATCGGCAGCAGGAAACGTCGCCTCCTCTTTCTCGACGATCGCCGCGCATGTCACCTCGGTCACGAATCCCCCACCGGTCGACTCGAGCAGCGGCAGCGGCGGCGGCAGCGGCAGGAGTTCATGTGCGTGTGCCTGTGCCTGCGCTGGATGTGCATGTGCGTGTGCGGGAGGTGGTCGATGAAGCTGTTCTCGAAGAAGCCGCCTGCTCCGATCGCCCCGGCCGGGCTCCATCACTACAGGATTCTCGGCAGGCGCCTCCACCTGAGGGTCGGCAGGAAGGGGACAGGAGTCCTCTCGGTGGATGCCTCGAAGATAATCCATCTCAACAGGACCGCCTGCGACATGGCCTGGCTCATCCTCGAAGGCGTTCCCGCGCCCGAGGCCGCGCGCAGGATCACGAGGCGCTACAGGACCGGCAGGGGCCGGGCCGCGGCCGACCTGGCCGAAGTGGGGAGGGTGATCGAAGCACTTTCTCGCGGGGATGAAGCAGACGGATGCCCGGTCACCAGCCTGGGGCTCGACAGGCTCGAACCGTATTCCGTCGCTGTCGAAGCGCCCTATCGTGCCGATCTGGCTCTTACCTACAGGTGCAACATCGAATGCCTGCACTGCTACAACGGTGACAGGGAAGTCCCCGAGATGGACACCGGCTCCTGGAAGCGGGCGATTTCGCTGCTCTGGGATGCCGGAGTGCCTCATGTCGCGTTCACCGGCGGCGAGGCGACCCTCAGGAGCGACCTCGCCGATCTCGTCGCCCATGCCGAGAGCACGGGCATGGTCGCAGGCCTTCTGACAAACGGGGTCGTCCTGGCGGACCGCGCCTTCCTGGATCGACTGAAGGAGGCCGGCCTCGACTACGTCCAGGTCACTCTGGAATCGCCCGTGGAGTCCGTACACAACTCCATGACCGGATCCGAGTCATACGCCGCAACCGTGGCGGGTCTCCGGAACGCGGTCGACGCAGGGCTGTACGCCATCACCAATACGACCCTGACACGCATGAACGCAGCGACGGCCCTCGATATGCCCGCCTTCCTGGCTGAAGCCGGCCTGAGGGCGTTCGCCATGAACAGCATCATACACAGCGGCAGAGGGCCGGCGTCGGGCGTGGAGCTGCCCGTGGACGAACTCACGGATCTCCTGTGCAGAGTGAGGGACGAAGCCTCGGCGCAGGGGATACGGATGATCTGGTATTCCCCCACGCGCTACTGCGAACTCGATCCCGTAGAACTGGGGCTGGGGCCGAAGCACTGCACGGCGGGACAGTACAATGTCTGCATCGAACCGAACGGCGACGTCATACCCTGTCAGAGCTTCTACAAGAGCGCCGGAAACATACTGACCGACTCCTGGGACAGTATTTACGGATCTCCCCTGATGCGCTCGCTCCGGGAAAGGGAGTGGATACCGGAGGGATGCAGAAGCTGCGACGATCTGCAGATCTGCGGCGGGGGCTGCCCACTGGATCGGGGGAAGGACGGGGTGGTCTGTCCTGACGTGCTCTCCAACCCCTGACCGGGTGTCGTGAGAGGGAGCTGGTACGGCATACCTCTCCAGGAGAGGGAGCGGATCTACGCCAGGCAGTCCCTCGAGACTGCCGCGCTGCGCAGATACATCTACGGCCTGCTGCCGCTGCGGAGGACTGCGCGCATTATCGAGCCAGGCTGCGGGACGGGCCTGGTTCTGTCCGAGGTCTCGCTCCTGACCGACGCCGCCCTGTACGGATACGACCGGGATGCCGGCGCGCTGGCGAAGGCAGAATCCAGGATCCCAGGGCTGAATGCCGTGGAGTGCGACATCGAGCGCCATCCGCTGTCCCGCGCCGATATCGTCCTGCTGTCTCATGTCCTGCTCGAACTCGAGGACGCCCCCGCCTTCATGGCGAAGCTCGCGGGCCTCATGGAACCGGGCGGAAGGCTCGCAGTCCTCGGCGAGTACGACTGGCGCGCCGCAGCGACCAGCCGGGGGGACAGGGTGCTCGAAGCGGCAGTCAGGAGGATGGAGGAGGACGGGCTGGACACTTCCATCGCCGGCGGGATTCCCGGGCTGATAGCAGGCGCCGGCCTGAGGCTGCTGCATTTCGGATCGATCCGGGCCTGCAGCAGGATCGATCCCCTCTTCCTTGCGAGCCTGTACCTGAACGGGAAACCCCTCGACGAAACCATCGAAACTCCGCCCTTGGAAGGAACCATGTCGCTTCCGGTCGTATGGGCCGTGGCGGGCCGTTGATGCACCTCATCCGCGTCGGGGACGGCACCGTGGAATACACCGTCAGGCGGAGCGACCGCGCGAAACGCATATCGATCAGGGTATCTCCCGGTCTGGTGGAGGCTGTCCTGCCCCGTGGAATGGACGAGAGTCACGCCCATCTCTTCGTGGCCCGGAACATCTCCTGGATACTCCGCAAGACCGCAGAGTCGAGAGAGCGGGAACTGGATCCTCTGAGAGCCCGCTGGCCGGATGCCGTCGCGCTTCCCGGCGGCGGATTCAGGGTGACCTGCATGGGGGAGACGGTCCTGATCCCGGTTGTCCAGGGACGCCGCACGGAGGTGGGGAGAAGCGCTTCCGGAAGACTCGAGGTACACGCTCCGGGCTTGCCGGTCGCCCTGCCGGATTTCGAGAATGCCCTGCGCTCATTCGCACGGTCCGAACTGGAGTCGAGGGCCGCCGCGCTGGCTGCCGCTCATCTCGACGTTCTACGAACGGAACCGGCCCGGGTGAGGGTGAGGGACATGAAGACCCTGTGGGGGAGCTGCAACCGCAAGGGGGTGGTGACACTCAATCTGCAGCTCGCACGCCTTCCTACCCGGTTGATCGACTACACGATACTGCACGAACTCTGCCATCTGAGAATCATGGGACACGGAGAAGGATTCCGGGCGTTGCTCGGGAGACTGATGCCGGACTTCGACGAAGCCAGGAGACTGCTCAGGCGTTACGGGTGACTCCGTCCACGGTCCGGCCGCCTGGTTCCCGCGTTGGCCTGTCTTCCTTGATCGGGCTTCTAATGAGTTCTATCAGCGGAGCGGGGGCAGGGATATGACCCTGCTGCAACCTCTGAACCAGACCTCGGCCTCGAGGCTGTCGCGGGTCTGCATCAGCAGCCCACGGACGGACTCGGGGTGATATGTCCTGACAGTATCGACGCGGGTTATCACGTCACCGGGCCTGAGCCCGCAGCCGTCGGCCATGCTGCCCGAAGCGACCGCGACTATGAGGACGCCGGCCGGCCTGTCGCGGCCGGTGGCCCCGGAGCACGAGGTCGCCGTTATTCCGAAGGGCACCTCGTTCCTGGGGGAGCCTTCCATGGCGAGATCCGCCCAGATGTACCACATCTGAGACGGCAGGACAGCCAGGTAGTCGATGGAGATGTCGGAGGCCTCGTGTGCGGAGAAGGAAACCACTCCGGTCACCAGGCCGACCAGCGAACCTTCCCCGTCGAAGGCGACGGCCCCCATCAGGCCCTCCATCCTGGGAGCCGAGAGGAGCAGGGCGCCGTCCTCGTAGTGCCTCACGACCCTGGCGGAGATCGAGATGATGCCGGAGAGCCCCTGGCCTACGAGCACGAGCGTCTCGCCGACCTCCGGGACGCGACTGTCCGGTTTCGAGAAGTCGTAGAATACGGGGGAGTCGAACGTCAGCACGGCGATGCCCATGTCGGGGCAGACATGTATCGTGTCGGGTTCGTGGAGGTCGCCGTCCAGCTCGACGAAAGGAGACGATCCCGGGCCTGTGAAGGCGCTGAGGGTGACCACGTGCCTGTCGGATATCGCGGCTCCGGTGGAGAGTTCCGTCAAGCCAGGCACTCTTTCGCGCCTTATCGTGACTACCGGGGGAAAGACCGCTCCGGCCGCGAGGACGGCCGACAGGACGAGAGCCGGGGTCATCGGCTCAGAAAGTGACCAGACCGGCCGGCCTGATGTATGCGGTCAGGGGCGGGGTTGTCACGGGACGCTTCCATGAGTCGCCCGCGTCCTCGGCCTTGTCGACTTCGGCCACCAGCGTTTCCTGCATGCGGGTGCCGCCTCGCCCGAGGGAGAGACCCAGCGCAATCAGGAGTGCGGCCACGAAGGGCAGCGCCACGGCATACCTGAGCGGAGGCCGGCGTCTGGAACCGATTGACGCCGCCGCGGCGAGGCGGGCCCGGACCCTCTCCTCCAGATCGGCAGGGGGCTCGGGGCGGGAGATCTGACGGAAGACTCTGGATATGTCCCTGTTCATCATCATGGTGCGCTTGCACGCCCTGCACCCGGAGGTGTGGAAGTGGAGCATCTGCTCCTCCGTGGGGGTGGAGCACCCGTCGATCACCTTGTCCATCAGAAGCAGGGCATCCTTGCACTTCATCGCCAACGCTCCCACGCTTCGCTGAGGGATTCGCGCAACTGGGCCCTGGCCCGGTTGATCCTCGACTTCACGGTGCCTATCCTGATTCCGAGGACTTCGGCTATCTCCTCGTAGGTGAGCTGCTGGTCCTCGCGGAGGAGGAAAGGTTCGCGGTAATGGATGGGCAGCCTGTTGATGGCCTCCTCGAGAGAGGCTCTGAGTTCGCGTCTGCCGGACTCGTAATGAGGGGTCGTGTTCACCGGGCTGGTGAGGTTTACCGAGTCCTCCGGGACCTGCATCCAGTGTGACCGCCTGCGCCATTCCTTCTTCGCCAGGTTGCTCGCGATCGTGAAGATCCAGGTGACCAGCGGCCTCTCCGGGTCGTAGTGGTCACGATACTGGTGTACCCTGCAGAAGGTGACCTGGAGGAGTTCCTCGGCGTCGTCCTCGTTGCCGAGCATCCTGATCAGCAGAGAATAGACGGGGCCCTGGAACCTCCTGATCACTTCCGAGAAGGCAGCCTCGTCCCCCTTGCAGAGCGCTATCATCAGTTCGGAGTCCGTCCGCTCGTCCTTTACCTTCTGGCGACCCTTCACGAGTCTGACAGCCACTTCAACCTCCGACGGCTGTTGTGAATGCTCTCGTGTGCATATACCGGAACCGGACGCCGTTGTTCCAGGCCGGTCATTCCAGCAGCATCGAGACGGGCATGGCGAGACTCACGGCCGCGATGAGCAGAATGACCGCGATACAGACGGCGTTGTAGAACCTCCCGTTGACGTGGTCGCCCATCTGGGACCGGTCGTTGACCAGGATCAGCATGAAGACGAGGACCACGGGCAGTACGATTCCGTTCACCACCTGCGACCAGAACATGACCGGCATGAACGGGACGCCCGGTATGAGAACCGCTCCGGCCCCCAGGACCAGCAGCGCGGTGTACATGATGTAGAATTGCGGGGCGGAATCGAAGTCCCTGTCGACTCCGGACTCCCATCCGAACGCTTCGCAGACCGTGTACGAGGTGGAGAGCGGCAGGATGCTGGCCGCGAAGACGGAAGCGTTGAGAAGGCCGAAGGCGAACAGATAGGAGCTGAGCCTTCCGGCCAGGGGTTCCAGCGCCCTGGCGGCGTCCGCCGCGCTGTTCACCACGATGCCGGCCGAGTTCAGCTTGACCGCGCAGACTATCATGATGCACGATGCCACGAGGCTCACCATGATGCATCCGAGCACGGTGTCGAGCTTCGAGTAGGCGTATTCCCCGATGGGGATGTTCTTCTCGGCCACCGAGGCCTGCTGGTAGAACTGCATCCAGGGAGCGATCGTGGTGCCCAGCAGCCCTACAGCCATGATCAGGTAGCCGCTGTCGAAGTTCAGGTCGGGTTTCACGAACGCCGTCGCGATTTCGCCCGCATCCGGCCCGACCACGAAGAGGGTGAGCGGATAGGCGAGATAGAAGATGCAGGCCACGAGGAAGACACGCTCCACTGAGCGGTAGCTGGCCTTTGTCACCAGGAGCCATACCAGCGCGGCGCAGACTGGTATCACCGCGACCGGCGGCAGCCCCAGGATCTCGCCGGCCGAGGCTATCCCGGCGAACTCGGCCATGATGTTGGCAAAATTCGTTACCAGGATCAGCGCCATGAGAGCGAAGGTGACCCTGACCCCGAACCGCTCTCGGATCATGTCGGAGAGACCCTTGCCGGTTACCACGCCCATCCTGTTCACCATCTCCTGCACCATCACCAGGAAGACGGTGATAGGGATCATCAGCCAGAGAAGCCGCAGACCGAACTGCGCTCCGGCCTGACTGTAGGTCGCAAGGCCGCCCGCGTCGTTGTCGACGTTGGCGGTGATCATCCCGGGCCCCATGACGGCCAGGAAAACGGCTATGCGGCGGAGGATGCCCCGCCTTCTGCCTTCGGCGAGCCGCAGGGCCGTCAAAACCTGCCGCTCCCGGCGGGGGAGCGGTGTGAGGCGGGGATCATGGTCCCGGCCATGCCGGCCTAGTCCGCCAGCCTCGCGAACCGCGGCAGCAGTTCGTCAAAGGCGTGCTCCAGCGTCACTATGCCCTCCATGCAGAAGCGGTCGTTCACCACGGGCACGGCGTGCAGCCTGAACTTCATGAAGATGGCTGCCACCTCGTCGAGGTCGTCGTCCGGCGCGAGCGTGGCCAGCCTCCTGTTCATGAGCCCGGAAAGGGGCGTTTCCGGTGCCGATCCGAGTATGTGGCGCAGGGAGACGACCCCTGCCAGATGGCCTTCATCGCCGTCGAGGCAATAGATGTAGCTGATGAAATTGATCTCCGCAACCTTCTCCTCGAGTATGCGCCTGGCCTCCAGGACCGTGGCCCCGGCGGGGCATGTGATGTACTCGACCGTCATGAGCGTGGCCGCGGTATCGTCCTCGGCCTGGGAGAGCTTCTCGATCCGCTCCCTCTCCTCGTCCTCCATCTCGGCCATGATGTCCTGCTGGGCGTATTCCGGCAGCAGTTCGACGAGATCGACAGCGGCTGCCGGCTCCATCTCCTCGATGATGTCGGCTGCGGTAGCGGAGTCGAGATCCCTTATGATGGCGGCCTGCACATCCTCCTCCGCCTCCTCCAGTACGTCCGCGAGCTGCTCGGTGTCGAAGGATCTGACCATGGCCAGGCGCTCTCCAGGATCGAGTTCCTCGATGATGTCCGCCAGCTCACCGGGGTGAAGCTGCTTGAGCTGCTCCTGGCGGAGCGTCAGCTTGACCGGCTCCCTGCCGGGCGCCGGAAGCGGCTGCACGTATTTCCAGGAGACGAGTTCGTTGTCGAGCTGCCTGTGGAATGCCGAAACGACCCTTCTCAGGCCGCCCTCGACTCGCAGGCGCCTCGCCAGGCCCGTCATTCCGATGTCCACGTGCACCAGGAACATCCTGCCGGAGTGGACCAGAAGATGTATGTCGTTTACACGAACCACCTTGGCCCCTTTGACATCGACCACCTGCTTGTCCAGCAGCCCCTTCTGGAGAAGGTGCATCTCCGGGCGCGGAAGACCAGACAGCCGCCCTGGCTGGCGCTTCAGCGCACTTCCGGAGAGCAGCGCATCGCAGAGAGCCGCATCCATCCTGATGGACACCGGCCCCTTCCTTGTAGAGAAGACAGCCGCTTCGATCTCGGGGAACTTCTCGGAGAACGATGCTACCAGGTCGATCAGTCTGCCCGAGAACGCCCCATCCTCCGAACGGACTCTTCTTCCCAACAGGTCGGACATGAAGAGGAAAACGCTCCCGCCCGTCATCCCCATCGCCATCCCCGCCTCCCGTTCCCGGTCCTATTCGCCGATTATCTTGATCAGGACGCGCTTGCGCCGTCTGCCGTCGAACTCGCCGTAGAAGACACTCTCCCAGGGCCCCAGATCGAGTTCCCCGCCCGTTATCGCCAGGACGGCCTCCCTGCCCATGATCTGCCTCTTGAGATGGGCGTCGGCGTTGTCCTCCCCGCGGTTGTGCCTGTAGGAGGAAACCGGTTCGTGCGGAGCGAGCTTCTCCAGCCAGTCGTCGAAGTCCCTGTGCAGGCCGGGTTCGTCGTCGTTCACGAACACGCTGGCGGTTATGTGCATTGCGTTCACGAGGCAGAGCCCCTCCTTCACCCCGCTTTCCCTGACGGCGGACGAGACCTCCCGGGTGATGTTCACGAATCCTCTCCGCGAGGGGATCTCGAACCAGAGCTCCTTTCTGAGCGTCCTCATCGCTCTCCTCCTATTCCATCTCCGGGTCGAACAGGGAGATGCATGTCTCTATCCCGCCAGTACCAGCGGCGCTGTCCCTGATGAGCGCCACAGCGCTCTCCAGCATTCCGGAGGCTCCGGCACGGGTTCCGCACGCACAGGCGGCCGCCACCCAGGCCCGTGCGGGCAGATCCGCAGGCCCCGTCTGCGATACGGAGAAGCCCAGGTTTCCGAGCCTGTCCCGGATCGAGTTCAGTTCGCCCCTACGGTCCGCCGTGGAAGCGGAGATCCGCTACCAGCACGCCTATCCACGCCCTGGGGGAGGGCTCGCGGCTCATCTGCGGCGTTCCCGGCCCGTCATACTCCGTGCTCCGGTGCGTCCCGCTTCAGGAAGAGGGCCGCGAGGGGGGGCAGGGAGAGCGATACGGAGTGAGCCATCCCGTTGCGCGGCTGCGGGTCGGATGCCGTTCCTCCGAGGTTTCCGGTTCCGCTCCCGCCGTAGGAGGATGCGTCGGAATTGAGCAGCTCCCTGTAGAAACCGCCCTCCGGCACGCCTATCCTGTACCCGTGTCTGGGTTCGGGGGTGAAGTTGAAGACGCAGATCACGCACCCGCCCCCGGAGTCCCTCCTGGCGAAGGAAACCACGGTGCTGTCCGTATCGCTGAAATCGATCCACCTGAAGCCCGCCGGATCGTGATCCAGTTCGTACATGGCGGGTTCGCGTGACAGGAGGGAGTTCAGATCCCGAACGAGGGACCTGATCCCCCGGTGCGGGGCGTATTCGAGCAGGTGCCAGTCCAGTTGCGAATCGTGGTTCCACTCCGACCTCTGACCGAATTCGCCGCCCATGAAGAGCAGCTTCTTCCCGGGATGAGCCCACTGATAGCACAGGAGGAGTCTGAGATTGGCGAACCTCCTCCAGTCGTCGCCGGGCATCTTCTCCAGGAGGCTCGACTTGCCGTGCACGACCTCGTCGTGGGAGAGCGGCAGTATGAAGTTCTCGCTGTAGGCGTAGAGCTGCGAGAAGGTGAGATTGTTCACGTGGTACTTCCTGTGGACGGGATCCAGCGCGAAAAAGCCTAGCGTGTCGTGCATCCAGCCCATGTTCCACTTGAACGAGAAGCCGAGTCCGCCTCCGTCCGGGGGTCTTGTTACGGAGGGCCAGGCGGTGCTCTCCTCCGCGATCGTGAAGGCGCCCGGAAACAGGCTGTGAACCCGGTCGTTCAGCATCCGTATGAAGGCGACGGCATCGAGGTTCTCCCTGCCGCCGTAGCGGTTGGGGATCCATGCGTCCCTCCCGCGCGAATAGTCGAGGTAGAGCATCGAGGCCACCGCGTCCACGCGCAGCGCATCGATGTGGAACCTGTCGAACCAGGAGATGGCCGCGGAGATCAGGAAGCCGCGGACCTCGTTCCTTCCATAGTTGAAGATGAGCGTTCCCCAGTCCGGATGCCTTCCGAGCCTCGGATCATCGTGCTCGTACAGGGCGGTGCCGTCGAACCTGGCCAGACCGTGGGCGTCGGAGGGGAAGTGGGCCGGGGTCCAGTCGAGGATGATCCCGATTCCCGCCGCATGCGCCCTGTCCACGAAGCGGGCGAAATCCTCCGGAGAGCCCAGCCTGCTCGTTGGAGCGAAGTATCCCAGAGTCTGGTAGCCCCAGGACCCGTCGAAGGGATGCTCCATCACCGGGAGCAGTTCGATGTGGGTGAAGCCCATATCCGATACGTACGGCAGGAGAGCGTCCGCGAGCTCCATCCAGCCGAGGAACGGCCGGCCGTCGTCCGGTCTGCGCCAGGAGCCGGCATGGACCTCGTAGATCGAGACCGGGGAACTGAAGCGCCCGGCGGCAGCCCTGCGGGTCATCCATTCCCCGTCGGTCCACTCGAATCCCGTTGCGGGTGAGACTACGGAAGCCGTGGCGGGGCGCATCTCGAAACGGGAGGCCACCGGGTCGGCCTTCTCGCGGACGACCCCGTCGCATCCGAGGATCGCGAACTTGTAGAGATCGCCCTCCCGGAGGCGCGGCACGAACAGCTCCCATACGCCCGAGGCCCCTCTGGGGCGCATCGGATGCCTCCTGCGGTCCCAGGCGTTGAAGTCGCCTGTCACGCTCACCTGCCCTGCGTTGGGAGCCCAGACGGAGAAGAGCACACCTTCCACTTCCCCGGCCTTCCAGGGCCTGCCTCCGAAGACCTGGTGCATGCGTTCGTGCCTGCCTTCGTTGAACAGGTGAAGATCGAGTTCACCGAGCTGCGGAAGGAAGCAGTAGGGGTCCTCCGTGGCCCATGTTGACCCATCCTCCTTCTCGAAGACGAGAAGGTAGGCGAACGGCTGTTCGGGGCCGGGGGAGGACCACACGAAGAGACCGTCGCCGTGTACCCGGGTCATCGGGCTCCCGGCGGGGGATGTGTCCGGGGAGGTGTCGGTGCGGGCGATCCATGCCCTCGTGGCCGCAGGGCAGAAGGTCCGGATCTCCAGCCTGCCGGAGGGCCCTCCGAGCGGGTGCATGCCGAGCAGGGCGAATGGATCGGCGGGCGTCGCCTGGACTATCGACCGGATCTCGGAAGCCGTCATGACGGTCTCGGGTTGCATATCCCACTTCCCCGGGGTTCGTGACCGATCGGTGCGCGGCAGGAAAGAGCCGCCCGGAACGACGAGTATAACCGGCACGGGCCCCGGGGGCACCCGCCGGTCTCCGGTTCCCGGCAGGGGAGCGGCTGCATCATCCGTTTCAGGCTCCGGCGGATCGGGAACAACAGCGTTTCGAACCCGCCGGCCGCCACGCCCGAACCGGCGGCGCCCCGGGCTGTGTATCGTGTCAGATGCACATCCGCCCGTTACGGATTAGAATGGGAGGACACAGGGCAGGTATTCGTGGAACCCGGGGAAGCCAACAAGTACGAAAGGGGATGCTCGTGATCATCTACGACTATGGCGGACAGAACGATTTCGACGCCTTCGGCCTCTTTGCCGGTATAGCCGCTTTCGGAGTCGTCGCCGTGATATTGCTCGGTGTACTCTCAGCGGTGATCTTCTACCTGTTGACGATGCAGAAGGCCCTGAACCGCTGTTCCCCGGCAAACCGGACACTGGAGCCCGGTATGGTCTGGCTTCAGCTCATTCCCGTTTTCGGCATGGTCTGGAGCTTCATCGTCGTTCTGAAGACCAGCGAATCACTCGGGGCGGAGCTGCGGCACCGCAACATCCCCGGGATGGAGAGCAGCCCGGGCAGGGGAGTCGGTCTGGCAAGCTGCATCCTGTCGGCCTGGGTCTCGCTGGTGGGGTGGATACCGTATGTGGGACAATGCCTGTCTTCCCTTCCCGGGCTGGCCGGCATTGTGTGCTGGATCGTCTACTGGGTCAGGATTTCCAGGACCGTCCGGTTGCTCGACCAGTCGCCTGCAAACGCCGGAGCGGCATGATCAGAGGCGGATCGAGCGCAGTCGGAGCGTCTGTGCAGTCGGCCTGACGGTGGGCGGGAACCGGGAGCCGGATATGAAAAGGCGGAGCGTTTGCCCCGCCTTTTCTATACCCAGGAAATCGTCTACGCCTGGGGCTCCCCGGACTGATCGGGCTTGAGCAGGTTGAGCTTGAAGCCAAACTGGCCGATGAGCGGCAGGGGCACGGCCTTGCCGCCGAAGCCGTTGAGGGCGCCTATGACGAGCAGCACGAGGCAGAACAGGGCCCAGAGCCATCCGATGACGGGGATGATGCCGAGGAGCATCGCTATGAGGAGAATGATGGACTGCTGGCAGTGATAGAGCACGAACCTGTTCTCCTTGCCGGTCAGGTAGGCGATGAGAAGCCCTATCCAGGTGATGTAGGCGATTCCGGCCATCGTCTTGCCCTCGTCGATCTCCTGCTGCGTGAAAGTGTAGTTCGGATCCATCATACCCCTTTCGAGTCGAGCACAGCCGAGCCGCGCCTCCCATAGCGTGCGACCCGCCCGAGCGGGACCGCCCTCCACGGAACGGGAACCAGTTACTCACGGACACGATATTGTCGTTTATGTCCGGCGTAGTGTCAACTCCACCGCAACCGGCATATAATAAGGCTTGCCGGACGAACGGTGAGCTCCTGCATGGCAGAGCATGAAAGGCCGGAGATGACGTACGAAGAATCCAACCTCAAGCTGATTGCCATTTTCCATTACGTCCTGGCCGCCTTCATCGCGATGTTCTCGACGATACCCATGCTGTATCTCGGCATGGGGATATTGATCAGCCTCGCTCCAGCGGTCTTCGAATCCTCCGGCCCGTCGGCCCGGGATGTTCCTCCGGTCGTTCTCGGCTTGCTCTTCGGAGCGATAGGCCTTGCCGGAACGCTGCTGGTCCTTGTTTTCGCAGCCCTCCTGTTCTTCGCGGGGCGCAATCTCCAGAAGGCCAGGCACATGGATTTCTGCACAGTCGTGGCGGCAGTGTCGTGCCTGTTCATGCCCCTGGGAACCATTCTCGGCGTTTTGACTCTCCTGGAACTGAACAAGAAGGAAGTGCGGGAGCTGTTCGACCCGCCGGCACCGGGCGGCCCTGTGCCCCCGGTTGCATCCAGCCCCCGCGTCGTTGACTGAGGAAGGGGCCGGAACTAGCTTTTCCCGACGAAGTGGAGGTCGCTGATGCCCGTCCAGACCGATGGCGATCGCCGGAGCAGCCCGAGAGCCAGGGTTGACCTTGGTGTAAGCATCAACATCGAAAACACGCCGGCGATCCCGGTCACGGCCCTCAATCTCAGCGCTTCGGGGATATACTGCGTCTCGAAGGAGCGGACGGGCGAACTCACCAGGGTCGATCTGGTCCTGAAGCTCGACGACGAATTCGTAATCCCGGCCAGAGCCGTCATCATCCGCGAGGAGGAGCTTCCGGACGGCAACTTCGGCCTGGGGATGTTCTTCACAAGCATCCTCGACGAGCACAGGGCGCTGATAGCCGAACTCGTCTCGGGGACGCGGACGGGAGACAGAGCGTGAAGCCCGTTCTTTTCGGCATCATCGTATCGGCCTCCCTCCCGGCCGTGGCAGCCAAGTACGCAGGGGAGTTCATGTATGTCGGCGCCGGCGCCAGGGCGCTCGGCATGGGCGGAGCCTTCTGCTCCGTAGCAGACGACGCGACTGCCGCCTACTGGAACCCTGCCGGCCTCGTCTCCCTCCCGGGGCGCGAGATTCAGCTCATGCACTCCGAGAGATTTGGAGGGCTGGTCAAGTACGATTATCTGGCCTATGCCCAGCCCTTCGGCGGTTCCGCCATCTCGGCGAGCCTCTTCAGAACCGATGCAGGAGACATAGCCGACACGACAGGTCTGGAGTGGCTCGACACCGGGTCCGACGGCGTCGCCGGCGAAGACGGGGCGGGCGTCCCGGGAGACTCCGGCAGCGACGACTACGATCCCCTGACCAATCCGGGCGGCACGGAGAACAACGGTCGGTGGGATCCGGGCGAGGAGCTGATTTACGACGAGGGCCGCATCTCATGGGGAAGCGCCGTCGACTACGCCCTTTATCTCTCCTGGGCCCGCCCCCTCACGGACGAACTCTCCCTGGGCGCAAGCATGAAGGTCATCCAGCGCACCCTCATGGACCACAGCGCCTTCGGTGCCGGTCTGGACGCAGGGATCAGATGGACGCCCAGCGATGTCTTCGCCGCCGGGCTCAATCTCCAGGACGCCGTGGGAACTCATATCTTCTGGGACACCGGCAGCAACGAGAGCGTCGTGCCCACGGCAAAGCTCGGCGCCTCGACCGTATGGAGCCTCGGCAGGCTCTCCACCGTCGTGACCGTGTCGGCGGACGGCGACTTCAGGTTCGAAGGCAGGAAGTACTCCGCACAGTATCACGTCGGTGACGTCAGCCTGGACACCCACTTCGGAGCGGAGTTCCTGGTAAGGGACAGAGTCGCACTGAGGCTCGGAACCTCCGAAGGATCCTTCACGGCCGGAGCCGGCCTCAGGATCGGGATAATGGGGCATCCCGTCAGCCTCGACTACGCCTTCCTCGGCCACGAGGATCTCGACGACACTCACAGAATCTCGCTCGGCATAGGCATCTGACACCCTCCCGCATGACGCTGAGCGAAGAACTACTCAGGAAGTCGATACATCTGGCTTCCGTGGTCATCCCCCTTACCGCCCTCCTCGTGGAGAAGACGCTGCTCGTAGTCGTCCTGGCCGTCGCCGCCCTGGCCCTCCTGCTCGTAGATTATCTCAGGCTCAGGAATCAAGGCTTCAAGGCCTTCTTCCTGTCCGCCTTCGGCGAGCTTCTCCGGAAGCACGAGAAGCAGGGCGGGATCACGGGCTCTACCATCCTGGTCGCCTCGGCCGCTCTGACGATACTCATCTACAGGCAGGAGACCGCAGTGGCGGCGCTTGTCTTCCTGAGCCTGGGCGACAGCATGGCCGCGCTGGTGGGCAGGAGATACGGGAGGGTGAAGCTCGTCTGCGGGAGGACTCTCGAAGGCAGCCTGGCGGCGCTGATAAGCTGCCTTTTCGCGAGCGCGGTCCTGCTGCTCATAAGCCCTGTCTTCCACTGGAACCTCACCCCGCCCGTGCTCATCGCCGGTTCCGTCACCGCCGTCCTGGTCGAACTGATCGACATCCCGCTCGACGACAACTTCAGGATTCCCATCATATCGGGGCTCGTCATGGAACTCCTGATCCCCGGCTGAGCTGTGGTGGAAAGCGGCGGCCGTCCCACCCGCAGAGGCGCCTACTGGATGGAAGTCTATGGGTGCCAGATGAATGTGAGCGACTCGGAGATCATCCGGGGAATCCTGGAGAGCGCCGGATACAGGCAGGTGGACGATCCGGGTGACGCAGACGCAGTCCTGGTCGTGACCTGCGCCGTTCGTGAACACGCGGAGACGAGAGCCATAGGCAGGCTGACCCAGCTCGGAGCGGGAACCGGCGGAGAGGGGCGTCCCGTCACGGTAGTCTGCGGATGCGTGGCCCAGGAGCACGGGAGTTCCCTGCTGGAGAACTATCCGGCCATCGACATCGTGGTCGGACCCGACAGATACCTCGAACTTCCCGATCTTATCCGGCGCGGCAGGGCCTCCGCGACCGGGTTCTCGCCCCACCACTACGAAGGGGTCGAGCCCGTCAGGAAAACCTTCCCGCGCTCCTTCGTGACCGTCATGCGAGGCTGCGACAACTTCTGCAGCTACTGCATCGTGCCTCACGTGCGGGGACGGGAGAGGAGCAGGCCCGCCGCCGACATCCTGCGCGAGGTGTCCGGGCTCGTCTCCTCGGGTTACGGGGAGATCACGCTGCTGGGCCAGAACGTGAACTCCTACCGCTCCGGGGAGCTGCGTTTTCCGGAACTCCTCGGGATGGTTTCGCGGGAGGCCCGCGGAGCCTGGGTCAGATTCGTCACCAGTCATCCCCGCGATCTCACCGATGACCTCGTGGAGACGATGTCGCGGTGCCGCAACGTCTGCCGCCAGATCCACCTGCCCGTACAGTCCGGCAGCGACTGCATCCTCTCCGCGATGAACAGGGGCTATTCGAGGGCCGGGTATCTCGACAAGATCAGGAAACTCAGGGAGGCGATGCCCGGCATCGCCCTCTCGACCGACATGATCGCGGGATTCCCCGGAGAGAGCGAGGAGGACTTCGAACTCAGCGCTTCGCTTCTCGAAGAGGTCCGGTTCGACCAGGCCTTCCTCTTCAGGTATTCGGAGAGGGCCGGCACTCCCGCCGCCTCGATGGAAGGCTCCATACCCGTCGAAGTGAGGCTCGAAAGGCTTTCGAGGCTCCAGGATATCCAGAGATCGATAACGCGCGCCCGCTCGGCCGCACTCTCTGGCAGAGAGATGCCGGTACTCATCATCGGACCCGGCGCAAAGCGCGGGCTTCTGCAGACCCAGGGCCGGACGGCGGGGAACAGGGTGGTGGTGTTCGAAGGCAGGCAGGCCGAGGCGGGGAGGTTCGTCCTGGCGCGCATCGGCTCGAGCGACGGCTGGACGCACTTCGCGGATCTGGTACGCCCGCTCGGGACGGAGGAGGGTTTCGAGGCGTCGGAGTCATGGCGCGAGCGTTGAAACGGATCGAGAGAGCCTCCAGGAGGCTGCTCACCCGCCTCCTCAGGGGGCCGTCGCAGCGTTCCGAATCCGATGCGCCGCCTCCCGAGCCTTCGTCCATCCTCGTCACCAGGCCGGATTCACGGCTGGGAAACCTCGTCCTCACCCTGCCTCTCCTGGAAGGCCTCAGGAGCAGGTTCCCCGAAGCACGCCTGACGCTGCTGGCCAGCGACAGGTTCGCCGAGCTGCCCGCCCTCATGGGATTCGACGTAATCCCTGTCGACAAGGCCAGGATGGCCTCGCACCCCTGGCTCTTCCCGGGGTTCGCGCGAAAGCTTCGCAAGCGTGGATTCGACTGTGCGATCGACGCTTCCCATCCGTTCGCGTTCTCACTGTCCGGGGCGCTGGTCAGCCGACTCGCGGGCGCCCGCACGAGGATAGGCTTCGCCTCGGGGGACTACGAGGGCTGGTACACCCATGCGGTCCCGGGCCTCTCGAAAAGCGACCACGAGAGCAGGACCATCCACAGGCTGGGGTCGGTATGGCCGCGTTGGCCGGCATATTCGCCGCCCCTCCTCCGCACGCCCGGACGGAGCCGATGCCGCTGCATGGGGGTCCATGTCGGGGCCAGCAGGGGGAAGGTCTATCCGCCGGACAGGTTCTCCAGGCTCGTCGCCGGGCTTGCCGGCATCGGGAGGGTCATCCTGTTCTGGGGAAGCGAAGGCGAGAGAAACCTCGCCGTCCGGCTGGCGGCGGATGCGGCCGCCTCGGGACTGCAGACCGTCACCGTGTCGGATCCGCTGTCGATCGCGGGTCTTCTGGACTCGTTCGCCGGCCTCGATCTGCTGGTGACTGCGGACAACGGGCCCATGCACGTCGCCTACGCCCTGGGAACGCCGGTGATAGCTCTCTTCCGCGTGCAGAACCATGACAGGTTCGGGCCCCTGTCGGAGGGATCGGTCGTCCTCTACGATCCGGACGGCCCGGATCCGGAGAGAGTCATACTCGCCGTGAAGGCTGTCCAGGCCGGGATCCGTCCCTAGCCCGGATTTCTCACCCGCCCGGCTCTATCCCTGGTCGATCAGGTAGAGAACAAGGTCGGATGGAGGATCCATCGGTACAGCAAGTATCCCTCCGGTACTCACCTTGAAGCGCCAGTCGGATGCATCGAGGCGGTCGGGCAGCACGGCGGTGAAGAGCAGTTGTCCGTCAGGGGCGAGTACATCGAAGGTCGGCGTAAGCTCCGAACCTCTTTGGATCCAGAGATTGCCTCCCTCTCCGATTCCGAGAGATTTTATCATCGGCCTGAAGGTATGCGGCTCCCATTCGACCTGCATGGTCTGTGTCGTTCTTTGAAAGAAGGACTCGATGTAGTCTTTCTCCTCTTCGATCTCCTGTGTAGTCTTGTGAACTTCAGAGTAGGGAAGGAAGAGGGTGTCCAGGGGAGTCCCATCTGCACTGAACACCAGAACAAGAGGTTCCTCCTGAGGATCGGGAGCGATATAAACCCGACCGTTCCCGGCGGCGAAAAGCATCGGGAACAGGTCGGTTCCAACAAGATCTTCAGCAAAATGACTTTGCCTCAATTCATGCTCAGCCTCGAAGAAAACGACATCCAAGCTGTCGGGAGTGTCTTCCCGCCAGCACGCAATGCTTTTTCCCACGACCAACTGCTGACGATGGATACCAAGAGCGCTTCTTATTCCGACTATGCTTCCTGAACCGGATGAAACCATCTGCATAGGCCTCGCCCCGAGGATGGGATCCGTGCAGATATAGTCCCCATTCTCTGCATATCGTATCCAGCCGCTGTTATCCCAGACGCAGATATTCCCATTATCAAGACACACCAGAAACGCCGGCCCCAGCATTTCCCCGGGTCCGCTTCCATATCTCCCTATCTGTTCTATGAACTCACCCTGCGGGGAGAATACTCTTATGTGGCAGTAGATGTTGTCCAGTACGAGTATGTTTCCGTTCGGGGCGATATCAAAATCTGCAATGGACCCGAATACATATAAACTGTCCCCGTACTCCGCCCCTATTGAATCAACACTGAGTATCCTTACATCTTCTACGCTGGCCGGGTCCGGCCATGCAAACCGAGCATTCCTCCCCCCGCAGTTGGCGAGGGCGGCGATCATCGGGACGAGTGTGAAGCATGCAGCTCGGGAAAGAGAAGAAACCATACTCCTGTCTGAACGTCGACGGCGTCTTTCCGGGCGGAACACAGATCTTATCGTCATTGCATTCCTCCAGTGTGAGGCATACACCCCCAATCCGGTCTGTGTCCATGTCATTCCAGCACGGGCATGAGTGCCGGTGCAACCAGCTTTCCTGGTGATCGCACCGGAACCGCCCCGGGTTTTCCGGAGAGTCTTCACGGAAGCAAGGGGAGGGGGCTGTTCAAGCAAGGCATCACTCCTGAAATCAGGGCGGGCTCCCAGCCTGAACCCCTTGAAAATCCCGGAAACCGGCTGCCTTCAGGGCTGGTGAGAAATGCGGGCTAGCCGTCCTCTTCTTCTTCTTCGTTTTCGTCGTCGTCTTCGTCGTCATCCAGGGGGTCCGATGCGCCGGCGGAGTCCGACAGTCCGTCGAGGATGTTCTTCACGGACATCTCGGTAGCCGCCAGGCGGCTGCGGAGGTCTCCTATCAGCTCCGCCGCCCGCTTCACCTTCGACTCGAGTTCGTCGAGAGGGCAGTCCTCCCTGCCGACCTCGTCCACGAGCCGGTTCAACTCCTTCATCTGCTCTTCGAAGGAAGCGCTTTTTCTCCTGCCCATCCCTCTCCCGTCGGCCGCGATGCCTGCGGAGCAGCGGCCTGAAGACCCGGCGGACATGGAGTCCGTCAGGATGCCCCGTCCATATCGACTTCGACCGCTCTCGCCGAAATGCGGCCGTCCCTCAGCCTTATGCCGACCCGATCCCCCGCCTCGACGCAGGAGGCGGAAGTCAGCAGCCGGCCTTCTCCGTCCGTGACGATGGCCCATCCCATTTCCAGCATCCTGGCGGGTTCGCGTGCTGCAACGAGGGCGGAAAGGGCGTCGAGTCTGCGTCTCGACACATCGATGAGCGCCCCGCTGGCTGTTCTAAGCCGCCGGGAGCAGTCATCCAGCGACAGACCGCGCTCCGGGAACCGAACGAGGCAGCCAGGCGGCCCCAGCCTCGCAGCCATCCTTTCCAGTTCACGCCCGGCCCTCGAGGTACTCCTTCCGGAGGCGGCGCGGAGCCATGCCTCGTTCCTGTCGAGAGCGCCGGCGAGGCTCCTGGAGAACATCGAAACTCCCGAAGCCAGCATCGAAGCGGCGGCTCGAATCCTGTGCCCCTCGGATCTGAGTCTGGGAAGCGATGATGCCGCCATGTCCCTCGCAGCGTCGTCGATCGACTGGGCCGCATCGGCCAGCCTGTCCACAAGGATGGAGGCCGCGTGCGTCGGGGTCTTGGCCCTCGTGTGGGCGATGAAGTCCGGGAGCGTGAAGTCGACTTCGTGGCCGATGCCCGAGACTACAGGGGCGGGGAATGCGGCGATGGCCCGCCCTATGGGTTCCGAGTCGAACCACGAGAGGTCGGTTGCTGATCCGCCGCCCCTCGTTATCACCAGGACATCCAGCGAGGGTTCCAGGGCCAGGCGCGACATGGCCTCGACCACGGTTCTCATGGTTTCGGCGCCCTGCATCTGTGCAGGGTGGAGCAGAACCTCGAAGGGGTAGCCGCTTTCGCGCAGGGTCGTGAGAAAATCCTCGAGAGCGGCCGAGCCGGGCGCGCTTACCAGACCTATCCTGAGGGGCAGCGCCGGGAACGGCAGGGAACGGTTCCGCTCTGCGAGGCCCTCGCGGGTGAGTTTTGCCAGCAATTCCCTGAGGCGGGTTTCCGACGAGGCGCCGAAGCTCCCGGGATCGAAGGCCTCCACCACGAACTGGAACCGTCCGGACTGGGGCCAGATGTCCACGCGGCCGAGTATCCGGACATCTATTCCCTCGGATGGGTCGAAGACCATCCCGGCTCTGGCGAAGTCGCGCTGCACTACGGTACGGGCGCCGGCGAAGAGTACGCAGTCTATGGAGGCCTGCGGCCGGGAGGCGGAATCCGTGTTGTCCACGAGCTGGAAGTAGGTATGTCCCCGGCTGTTCGCCTGGATTCTGCCGGCAAGCGTTCCCCTCAGCCAGATCGGGTACGGGTATACCGTCCGGAATAGCTCCCTCACTCTCGTGTTGAGTTCGAGTACGGTGAGGTCGCGGCCGGATGCGGCGGCCAAGGTCAGAATACCTTCAGATCGTAGCTTCCCCCGGTTTCGCCTATGTCGTGTATCACGATGAAGGCCGGGCCGGTGTATGGCGCAGTGAGGGTAAGGCTCTCGGAACCCTCGCTGTCTCCCTCGACCATCGAGAATCCCCTGGCATAGATGTAGTCCTCGTAGTAGGGAAGGCTCATGAACTCGTCGAAGTTCATGTCCCGTGAGGCGACGGTGACATCGAAGTCGGCCGGGGGAGGGGGGCAGTCGAGTACGATCCAGTAGTCCGTCCCTTCCAGTACCGTGAGCGTGTACACGGCCGTGGCGCCCCTGCCGAGCTGGTCCGTCGAGGAGAGCAGGGGTTCGGTGGACAGAGCCAGTGTCAGGATAAGCATCTGTATCATCGACACCTCCAGGTCGGGCGGGTTTCATGCAGCAGCGTCAAAATTGTGGAGTCGACCCCGCCCGGTCAACCTCATCTACACCCGGAGGGGGCTCGTTGTTCCTTTCAGCACGATGTCCGTCATGGTGGAACGGAGATCATCGCCCCATCGGAAGGCGTGTTGCTCCCGGGGCGGGGAGTCATCCGCGGTCGAACTCCCACAAAAGAGCCGAGTAAAAGAAAGCGCGAATCATAGTGTCTTTATTAAAGAAATAAATAAAGTTAGCGACATCGCTTTTCGCCGGGTTTCTCCGGGACTGCCGCCAGGGCTTCCCGGGGTTATCTTCCCCGGACATCCGACTGAACGAGAACTGGGGGGTCCGTAATGAGGGTCCGCGATCTGATAGAGCAGAAACACCGGGGACATGCAGTCGCAGCCGTCGATACGAGGGGGCTCGTGGTCGCCCTCGAGGACGAAGCCAGGCCGGGATCGACCTACAAGGCCGTCCCTCCATGGGTGACGGAGGGCCGCGAGGTCTACAGGAGGAGTCTCATCCTTGCCCTGGACGAGGCATGCAGACGGACCTTCCCCGACTCGAAGCTATGGGTTGAGCACGCGCTCTCGCTGGGGTACAAGTGTCGTCTGGAGGAGCGGCCGGCGATGGCCGGCGCGGCGATGTGCGACCTCCTCACGGAGGCTCTCCGTGCCGTCATCTCGGAGGACATCACCTTCGAATCCTTCGAGGCTGGTAATGGAGAGGGGCCGCCGGAGCTGCTCGACTGGTGGGACGGCTCGACCAGGTTCAGGATGAATCGCCTCTGCAGGAGCACCGCCTTCGGCGCCGGACCGGTGCTGCCCTCCACCGGGATGCTCGAACTCTTCGAGCTGCGCCCGCTGAATGCCGGCTTCGTCCTGAGGTTCCCGGGGTCCCTGGAATGGCCCGCCATCGCTCCCTGGGAGGACAGGCCCAGGCTCGCGAGAGAGTTCGACCTCGAGGAGAAGCACGGGGCGAGGATGCGCGTGAGGACCATTCACGAGCTGAACTCCAGGATCGAGGAGGACGGCGGTCTCGAGATCGTCGCAATGAGCCACTTCTACCAGGAGTACAGGCTGACCGAGATCGTGATGGCGCTGGAGGGCATGTTCCCCCGGAAGCGCGTAGTGACCATCGCAGGGCCATCCTCCAGCGGAAAGACGACCTTCACGAAACTTCTAGGCATGTCCCTGCGCGCGCAGGGGTTCGGCGTCGAGAGCATCAGCGTGGACAACTACTTCAGGGACAGGGAGGAGACCCCCAGGGACTCCAACGGCGAAATGGACTTCGAATGCCTAGAAGCCCTGGACACCGAACTCTTCGGCAGGCATCTGAGCGAGCTTCTGGCAGGGAAGGAGATAAGACTGCCTGTCTTCGACTTCAAGACGGGCCACAGGCTCGATGACCAGATACCCATGCGCCTGACGCCCAACGATTTCCTGCTGATAGAAGGAATCCACGGTTTGAACGACAGCCTGACCCCGGGCGTGGATCCTTCCTGCAAGTACAGGATCTATGCCTCCGCCCTGACCCAGATGAACATCGAGAGGCTGACGCGCATGTCCACATCCGACTCCAGGCTCCTGAGGAGGATGACCAGGGACTACAGGACCAGGGGCTATTCCGCAGAGGAGACCATCGGAAAGTGGCCCAGCGTCAGGCGGGGGGAGAGGCGCCACATCTTCCCGTTCCAGGAGATGGCCGACGCCATGTTCAACTCGTCGCTTCCATACGAGCTGCCTGTGTTGAAACCCTTCGCCGAACCGATTCTACGCTCCGTCCCCGAGGGAAGCCCCGCCTTCGACACGGCGCACAGGCTGCTCTCCGTCCTCTCTCTCGTGAAGCCGATAGACGCGTCCGTCGTCCCGAGGCTGAGCCTTCTCAGGGAGTTCATCGGAGGCCATCTCCTCGGTCAGGGGTGATACCCGACCGAAGGAGGGCGAGGGCAGGCCGATCCGGACGCCTCGATCGTCCGGGGTATAGCCTCATCGCAAGGCGGGTTGCGGCTGCCGCTCGAAATCGTGCGGAACCTGAGGCGTCGACGCTCCTGTCCGCGGGAGCCGTTCCTTCGTATGCTTCATTTTGATGACCGCCGGGACGGCCCGGCGGTTCTGCAGTGCCCCGAAGCAGGAGGAGGCGCCCATGGCTCCCCGCCCGGCTGGATGGTTCCGCCGCGGCCCTCCGGGAGTCAGAGAGAACAGCCTCGCCGGCGCAACGGTGTATTCGGATCCCGCATCTCCGGCGGATCGTCGGATAGACCTCGCAGCCCCCTCACGAAATCGTCATCGGAAAAGCAGTGAAGATCGCACTCGTTCGATAACTCTGTCCGGCATGGCGCCGTGTTCCGGAAGACAGCCGGGACAGGAGTCATCCGCGGAGCCTTCTCCTCTGGATCTCACAGGCCACCATCGCAATCACGCTCGCTACGTTGAGGCAGTCGCGGAAGCCCGACTGAGGGAAGTGGATTACCATGTCCGACCTGTCGAGCACGGCCTTCGATATGCCGAGAGCCTCGTTGCCGAACACGAACGCGTCGGAGGGGAGGAATCCCGCATCGAGCATGGAAACGCTGCCTGCGGTCCTCTCGACGGCGATTATCCTCCTGCCCGTGGCGGATGCCCACTCCGCCGCGTCCTCCGCCCGTTCGAAACGCATCCAGGGTATGGAGTTCTGAGTCCCCCTCGCGGAGTGCGCGAGTTTCCGGTTGCCCGGCACGGCGCAGACGCCGCAGAGGAACACGGCGGATGGATAGACGGCCTCCGCCGTCCTGAACGCCGAACCCACGTTGAAGGCGCTCCTGAAGCCGTCGAGTATGAATACCGGCGTATCGCCCGGAGAATGCAGCCTCGGGGAGGGGAGGGCTGACATGACTCTGTCGGCATGGGTGTTCTGGATCACGGCATCGTACATCTGCGGAATATACCTCGCTCCATGCCTGCATCCGGCCTTCGGAACGGCCGTTGCCGCCGCCGGGCTCGCAGCGGCTGCATTCGGAAAGCGCACCGCCGGGAGGCTGCTTCTCGCCTCGGGATTCTTCCTCCTGGCATACGAGCCTAAGGTAGCCGGAGCAGGGTCGGGCCTGCAAGCCCCGGGGCGCTCCGGAGTTTTCGAAGGCGTCGCGGAGCGGGTCACGAGGGAGGGGGCGATCCTCTCCTGCGACGGCGTGAGGATCTGGCTGAACGGCAAGTCGATCCATCTCGACACCATGGAGGGAGATTCCTTGAGGGTCCTGGGTCTCGAATCGTGGGGATCGCTCGCCGTATGCGCCCACACAGTCATCCCGGGCTCCGGATTGTTCGCGCGTCTGCGCCGGACTGCGGTTTTGACCTGGAGGGAGAGGCTGGGGGAGGGCCCGACCTCTGCGCTGGTGGCCGCCCTGCTGTCGGGTGAGCGGTCCGGGATTTCCGATACAGTCAGGGATCTGTTCAGGGAGACCGGGACCATCCACATCCTCTCCGTGTCGGGCTATCACGTGGCGATCGCGGGCTCGCTCGTCTATCTGCTGATGGGCGCGGCCGCCCGGAGGAGGCCGCTGCTCGCGGCCTTCCTATGCTCACTGACTACCGGCGCCTATACGCAGTTCTCGGGGGCAAGGCCGCCGGCCGTGCGCGCCACGGTGATGACCACCGCGGCAGTGTTCCTGTCCGCTCTCGGAGTGAGATCGCCGGGGACCGCCGTCTGGTCCCTGGCTGCGGCGGTGGTCCTGGCGACTTATCCGGGCGCCGCCTTCGACGCGGGCGCGCAGATGTCGTTCATCGCGGTGCTGATCCTCATCGTGTACAGGTGGAGAATGGGAGGAAGGTGGACAAGGCCTCTTCAGGCCCTGCTGGCGGGCGTCTCCATCACCATCGGGCTCGCCCCGGTGCTGGTGCCGCTCTACGGCGGGCTCGCCACGGCTTCGGCGCCGGCGACGGTCGTCACAACGCCGCTGATGGCCTTCACGATGCTGACCGGCGCCCTGACTCTTCTTCCCGGGGTGTGGCATCCCGCGGCAAGGCTTACGGAATGGGCGGTTTTCATCTGGCTCCGGCTACTCGAATTCGCGAGGCTGCCGGTGGTGTATTTCGAGGGTTCCTTCTGGATCTGGCCGTGGCTTGCAGCGATGATCCTCATGTGGCTCGTCTCCGAGCGCAGGACCTTCCTGCGGAGATTCCGCTGAGGCTATCACTGGATCAGGAACGTGATGAGCACGCTTCCGCCGTTGTCCAGCGCATCCTCCGTGTGATCCAGCCCCAGGGCCTCCACCCTCGCGCCGAGAGGGAGATCGAACGTCAGCGTATCGCCGGGCAGTGCGGCGGCGGCCCATCTACCTTCGTTGGGGCTGTGCACGACCAGGACCACCAGGCCGTCATAGCCGCTCAGGTTGTCGTCCTGGACGAGCACCGTGTACCTGCCGGCCGGGAGGGAGATGTCGCGCGCCCTGTCCATGACCCCGAGATGATAGGCGGCCGATACCGTCATGCTGGGTGTGAGCTGGGGGATGAACGGAAGGAACCTGACCGAATCCACGGAGGTGGGAGTCGTCGCCACCACGACGACCGAGTCCGTAAAACCGGGATCGGGGTGCCATGTGACGCTGCGCCCGGTCGCCGTGGGCTCTCCGGTTTCCGAGAAGCGGCCCGCGGAGCATGTCCACACGGCCGATCCGCCGTCCGGCATCAGCGTGGAGAGGTATGTGGTGCCCGATCCGGAGGCATCGATCGAGGCTATGATCCCGGAATCGTCCGATCGCTGTCCGAAGCTCTCGGACACTATCCAGACGCCCAGGGCCAGGATGGGGATGACGAAGGGGAGGGATATGGCGAGGAATGATCTGATCCTGTTCGAGGTCCTGCTTCTCATCTCGTCCTCCCGCAGGCGGTCCGGCGCGCCCCGAGGATGAGGCGCGCGGCCTCCGCAAGGTCGCCGGCGCGGAAATCCGGCTCGGATTCCGGCCCGCACAGCCTGGACTGCACGGCCCCCCTGCCGGTCATCACGAGTATGGTCGTGAGCCCGGTCCTGCGGCCCAGCTCCATGTCGCTCACGGCGTCTCCTACGAGCCATCCGCCGGGCGGCAGGCCCAGTTCGCGCCTGGATGCGTCCACGAGACCCGTCGCGGGCTTTCTGCACGAGCATCCCTCGTCGGGTCTGTGCGGGCAGCAGTAGACTCCGGAGAGCCTTCCTCCCAGGGCCCTTATCCTCTCGGACATGAGCGCGTTGATCTCCTCGACGACGGAGGCTTCGACGAGCCCCCTCCCGATGCCGGACTGGTTGGTGACCACTATCACGGGATGCCCGGCCGTCGAGAGCGATGCGGCCGCCTCCAGGGAGCCGGGGATGGGTATCCAGGCATCGACCGACCTGACATAGTCCGGGACGTTCTCGTTTATCACCCCGTCCCTGTCCAGGAAGACCGGTTCGAGCACGTCAGCGGATCCCCCCGCGATGATACTCGACAAGCTCCGAGAGGCCGTCCTCGAAGCTGATGCTTGGCTTCCAGCCAAGGACTTCGGCCGCAAGCCCGGCGTCGAGGGATATCTTCAGTATCTCCTCGGGGAGAGCGGGCCCCTGTTCTGGAAGGAGATCGGTGCCGACGAAGCGCCTTATCAGCGAGTCCAGTTCCTTCACCGACCTTCCCCTTCCCCAGCCGATGTTGAAGATACGTCCGGAGATGCGGTGGTTGCCGGTATCCATGGCCAGGAGGTTCGCACGCGCGATATCCCTGACGTGGACGTAATCCCGGAGCTGCTCCCCGTCGCCGTTGATCCTCGGACGCCTGTTCTCCAGGTATGCCAAGCTGAAGATCGCCGTTACACCAGCCTCGCCGTGGGGATTCTGCCTCGGTCCGTAGACGTTCGGATACCTCAGGACGACATAGTCGAGCCCGTACAGGTGCCTGTAGAGGAAGAGGTAGTGTTCGACGGTATGCTTGCTTATGCCGTAGTGGCAGATGGGGTTCACGGGATGGTCCTCCCTGACGGGGATAGAGGAGGGCTCGCCGTAGACCGCTCCGCCGGTCGATGCGTAGACGACCCGCTTCACCCCTCCATCCCTTGCGGCTTCGAGGAGGGAGATCGTTCCGAGGATGTTGACGTCCGCGTCGAAGAGGGGTTCCCTCACCGATCTGCGGACGTCCATCTGGGCGGCGTGATGACACAGGATGTCGAATCCACCCGTGCGTACCGCTTCTGCGGCCTCGGGGCTCCTGATGTCCATCTCCAGGAACGTGGCGCGAGGGTTCAGGTTCTCCCTGAAGCCGGTGGAGAGGTTGTCCATTACGTGCACTTCATGGCCGCTCTCGATGAGGAGATCGGCGACATTGGAGCCGATGAAGCCGGCCCCGCCGGTTACGAGTATTCTCATTCAGAGTCCTCCGATGTCGTTACCGCTTCGACGACGCCCGGGTCGCCGGTTGTGGACAGACGCGAGCGGGCATAGTCATCATACTGCGTCGGGAGGTGTCGATGAAAGTACTGGTCTTGTGCGGAGGGCGGTCCGTCGAGAGGGAAATCTCGATGGAGTCGTCCCGTTTCGTGCTGGAGGCGCTGTCGAAGGCCGGGCATTCGACCGTCACCGCGATCATCGGCCATGACGGCGTCTGGACGGTCGACGGGGGGCGGGCGACGATCGACGCGTCCTCTCCCAGATGGCTGCTCATGCGCGAAGGAGCCGAGGTCCCCTTCGACGTGCTCTTCCCGGTCCTTCACGGTACATTCGGCGAGGACGGCACCGTCCAGGGCCTCTGCGAGATGGCCTCCTGGCCCTGTGCGGGGGCCGGGGTGATGGCTTCCGCCGTGGGCATGAACAAGATCGTCCTCAAGAGGCTCGCCGCGGGCGCAGGCATCCCCGTGGTCCCGTGGATGGAGCTGATGCGAGGTGCGGAAGCGCCTTCTCCCTCGGCGATGCTGGACCGCCTGGGGCTTCCGGTGTTCGTGAAGCCGGCGCGACTTGGATCGAGCGTGGGGATATCGAGGGTCGACAGCGAATCCGACCTCGCCGGCGCTCTGGATCTGGCCTTCGGTCATGACGAACTCGTCCTCGTGGAGAAGGCGGTTCCTTCTCCGAGGGAGATCGAGATCGGCGTGATAGGAACGGGCACGGCCGTCCACACCACGGTTCCCGGCGAGATCGAGCCCGGCAGGAGCTGGTACGACTTCGAGGCCAAGTACGCATGCAAAGGTTCCAGACTGACGATTCCAGCGTCCCTCGATCCGGAGACGGCATCGGAGGCGCGGGACCATGCCGCAGCCGTCTTCCGCCTCCTGGGAGGCAGGGGATTCGCCAGGGTGGATTTTCTTCTCGGTGATAGCGGTCTGTTCCTCAACGAGATCAACACGATTCCAGGTTTCACGGCCATCAGCATGTTCCCGAAGCTCTGGGAGGCCTCGGGGCTGGATTCCTCCGGACTGATGGACGCCATAATCTCGGAGGCGCTTTCGAGGCCCGCGGCCGGGCTCTGGGAGGAGCGGTGAGCCGGTTCAGGGTCGATCTGAGAAGCGACACCGTCAGCGTCCCCTCCCTGGGCATGCGCAATGCCATGGCCCATGCCGACGTGGGCGACGATGTGTTCGGAGAGGACCCCACGGTGAACGCCCTCGAGGAGAGGGTCGCCAGGATGCTGGGCTTCGAGCGGGCCGTCTTCATGCCCAGCGGGACGATGTCCAACGGCGTAGCCGTCCGGGTGCTGGCCGAGCCCGGCGACGAGGTGATCTGCGGAAGCAGAAGTCATGTCTACATCTACGAGGGAGCGCAGGCTGCGCTGAACGCGGGGATACAGCTCCACAGGATCGACGAGAGGCCGGAAGGTCTTCCCGATCCCGCGGATATGGACTCCGCCCTGGCCAGGTCGGACGACATACACTTCGCGCCCCGGAGGCTGGTCTGCCTCGAAAATACGCACAACACCCTCGGAGGCAGGGTGATCCCCCGGGAAAGGCTCGATGCCGTCAAAACAGTGGCAGAGGCGCACGGCGCAAGGCTGTTCCTCGACGGCGCCCGGCTGTGGCATGCAGCAGTGGCCCTCCGGTGCGACATAGCGGAACTGTGCGAGGGATTCTCGATGGTGACGGTCTGCTTTTCCAAGGGGCTGGGCTGTCCCGTGGGCTCCGTGCTCGCGGGAGGCGCGGAGAATGTCGACAGGGCGCGATGGTTCCGCAAGCGGCACGGCGGCGGCATGAGGCAGGCCGGGATCCTGGCCGCGGCCTGCCATTATGCTCTCGATCACAATCTGAAGAGGCTGGAGAGGACTCATACCTGGGCGAAGACTCTCGCCAGGGCCGCCGCCGCATCTCCCATACTCGAGGCCGATCCCGAAAACGTCGAGAGCAACATCGTACTGGTGCGCTCCCCGGGCATAAGCTCGGAATCGGTCGTCGCCACGCTGGGCACGCTGGGCATCGGCTGTCTCACGATGGGTCCATCGAGCCTGAGGCTCGTGACGCATCTCTCACTTGCGGACAGGGATGTCAGGTACGCTGCGGATATCCTGGCCACATTCGGAGGATAGGATGAGGGTCGGAGTAATAGGAGTGGGCCATCTCGGCTACCATCATGCCAGGATACTGCGATCGCTCGCTTCGGAGGTGACGGTTTTCGACGCCAGGGAGGCCAGGACCGCGGAGGTCGCCTCGGAACTGGGCGTCGCGGCCGCTTCCTCCGCATCCGAGCTGCTTTCCAGGGTGGACGCCGTGGTGGTAGCTTCGGACACGGTCACCCACCACGACGTCGTTATGCAGGCTCTTGCCGCCGGGTGCCACACGCTGGTCGAGAAGCCGATCGCCTCGGATTCCATCCAGGCCGCCCGTCTCGCATCGGAAGCCGAAAGGCTCGGTCTCGTGCTCGCCGTCGGCCACGTGGAGCGCTTCAACCCCGCCGTCGTCGCGGCCGGAGCGCTGATCGACTCGCCCATGTTCGTGGAGGCACACAGGCTCGCGCCCTTCAAGCACAGAGGGATCGACGTGTCGGTGGTCATGGATCTCATGATCCACGACATCGATCTGGTGCTCTCGTTCGTCAGATCGCCGGTCAGCGAGGTTCACGCCTCGGGCGTCGCCGTCCTCACCGACAAGGTCGACATCGCCAGCGCACGCGTGATGTTCGCCAACGGGGCCGTCGCCAACCTGACCGCCAGCCGCATCTCACGGGAACCGATGAGGAAGCTGCGCTTCTTCCAGCAGAGGGGCTACGTGTCGATAGATTTCGCCGGAAGGACAGTGGAGGCGTTGAAGGTGGACGGCGAATCCATTCGCCCCGTTCCGGTCGTCGTCACCGATGCCGATCCACTGACCTGCGAGCTGCAGGATTTCCTGTCGGCCTGCGGGGGAGGGGGTCGACCGCTCGTCGGAGCCGCGGAGGGGGTCCGCGCCATAAGGGCCGCCGAACTCATAACCTCCAGGATGACGACCGCCGGATCGGCCTGATGCTCCTTTTCGTCTCTGCGGGCGAGCCATCGGGCGATCTCAGGGCGGCCGAGCTCTGCAGGGAGCTGTCCGCCAGGTCTCCCGGCATCGGTTTCTTCGGGCTGGGCGGGGATGACATGGAAGCCTCGGGCGTGGACCTCTCGGCTCATCTCGAGGAATTCTCGGTGATGGGATTCTCCTCCGTGCTGAAATCGCTAGGCAGGATACTCTCACTCGAGAAGCGGCTCAGGAGGGAGTGCCTCGAACGCAGGCCGGATGCGGTTCTGCTCGTGGACTATCCGGGCTTCAATCTCAGGATGGCGCGCTGGGCGTCCCGCAGGGGATTCCCCGTAATCTATCATATCTCCCCCCAGTTCTGGGCCTGGGGCGGCTGGCGGGCGCGAGGCATGGCCAGGCATGTCGATCTCGTCACGACGCTGTTCGAGTTCGAGGCCGGCTTCCATGCCGCTCTGGGAGTCGATGCCGTCTGGTGCGGACACCCTCTGGTCGAGTCGATCCCCCGTCCCTCGCCTGGCGGCGGGGATATAGCCCTCCTGCCGGGCAGCCGGCCGGACGAGGTCGAGAGGCTCATGGAGCCGATGCTGGGGTGCGTGGAACTCCTCAGGCGCGCCGGAGACCGGCGGGAGGCTGTGGTGGCGGTTTCGAGAACCGTACCGGGGGCGCTCTACTCGAAGGCCGCCGCCCTGGGCTGCAGGCTCGTGGAGGGCACGTCGGCGGCGCTTTCGAGCGCCAGGGCGGCTCTGGTCTGCTCGGGCACGGCCACGCTCGAAGCCGCCCTGCACGGAGTACCGTTCGTGCTGATGTACAGGACATCCCCATTGAACTACGGTATAGCCAGGCTGCTCGTTCGCGGCGTGGAAAGGATCTGTCTCGCCAGCATCGCATCCAGCAGGACCGTCGCCCCGGAGCTCATCCAGGGTGATGCCACCGCGGAAAAGGCGTTCGATGCGGTGCTTCCGCTTCTGGGTGACACACGCGAGCGGCGGGATGCATTGGAGGCCGCAGGCGCCGTACGCGATGCGCTGGGGCCTCCCGGAGCGGCCGGGAGGGCGGCGGAAGCCATCCTCAGGAAGCTGCAGGAGATGAACGTTGTCTGACCTGGTCTCGAAGGATCGCGGTTTCGCCGGCCTGATCCTCCTCAGGCTCCTCATGGCGAGCTGGAGGGTGGACTACAGGAGGCCTCCGGGCGGGCGGACGGGCAGGCCCAGGGGCAGGCCGGTGCTCTACTGTCTCTGGCATGCGCGGCAGCTTCCCCTGATGCTCAGCCACAGGCGCGAAGGCATCACGACCCTGATAAGCCTGCACAGGGACGGCGACTATGTAGCGAAGGTCGCCAAGCTCCTTGGCTTCTCCGTGGTACGCGGTTCGAGCACCAGAGGTGGAGCAGCAGCTCTCAAGCGCATGGCGTCCGTCCTCAGGTCCGGTACGGATTGCGCGATAACCCCCGACGGTCCACGCGGGCCCGCCTTCAAGGCGAAACCCGGGCTGGTCCTGATATCCAGGCTTGGGCGAAGGCCTGCGGTTCCCATCGCAGCCTCCGGCTGCCCCGCCCTGGTCTTCGGCTCCTGGGACTCCTTCCGCCTGCCGCTTCCCTTCGCACGCATGACGATTGTCGAGGGCAGGCCCATCCCTCCCTCTCCTCCCCGGATGACCCCGGAACAGGCCGCACTCCATGTCGAACGCGAGATGGCAAGGGTCACGGGGATGGCGGATTTCCTCGCCTGCACTCCCGGCAGGCTGTTCGAGAGGGTCGCAGGCACGGCCGGCAGGATGCTGGGCTTCGCCGCACAGGCGGCGCTGATTGGAAGACCCGGGAACGAGAGGCTCGAAAGGCGCGGAATCATCCCGGTGAGGAGCGACAGGCCGGTCGTGCTGCACGGATCGTCGGCGGGGGAGGTCAACGGCATTCTCCCGCTCGCCGGGCAACTCGCCTCCCGCGGCCTTCCCGTCCATCTCACATGCTTCACCCCGGCGGGCAGGGAGGCTGTTTCGAGATCGGGCCTCCCGGGGTCGTTCCTCCCCCTCGACTCGCCCGCGTTCGTGGAGAGATTCCTGGAATCTACGGCCCCCCGGGCGCTCGTGATAGCGGAGACGGAGATATGGCCCAACCTCCTCATGGGTGCCCTTCTCAGATCGGTGCCCTGCATCGCTGTGAACGCCAGGCTCTCGGAATCCAGCCTGAGGAACTACCGGCTGCTCGCCGGCCGTCGGATCGGCAGGCTTTTGTCGTGCTTCTGCTCGATCCAGTGCCGGACCCCGGGGGATGCGGAGAGGTTCGAGTCCCTCGGCGTCGATCCTTCCGTGATCGAAGTCACGGGCGACACCAAGGCCCTGCGCGATCCCGGTGATCCCCCCGCCGGATGGTCGTCGAGGTTTTCGGGCTGCGGCCCGGTTATTGTCGCAGGATCGACGAGGCCCGGCGAGGAGAGGGCCGTGGCCCTCGCTTCACGGAAGGCGGGTCTCTTCCCGGTGATAGCGCCGAGGCATCTCGAGAGGCTTGGAGAAGTAGCCGACCTGCTCCGCTCCGAGGGTTTCCGCACGAAGCTCTGGTCCGAGGGCGGACCCGCCTCCGGCGGTGACTGCATCCTGTTGGACGAGAGAGGGATACTCGCCCGTCTCTACGGTTGTGCGGATGTTGCGTTCGTGGGCGGCACCATCGCCCCCTTCGGAGGGCACAACATCATGGAGCCGCTCCTCAGAGGCGTCCCGGTCGTCGTCGGACCCAGTCACGGGAGTTTCGAGGCGCTCGTCCAGGAAGGCGTAAGGATCGGGGCGGTGCGGGTAGCCGACGAGGACGGTCTAGCGGACGCATTCCACGCAATGGCCTCGTGCGGGCTCGATCGCTCGATCATAAGAAGTCTCGGAGCCTCCGGCGGCAGAGAGGCGCTCGACAGGTTCAATGCGGCTCTGGCCCTCGCGGGGATCGTGATCTGAACATGAAAAGACCCGATCTGGTCTTCAGGAGCATCGCAGAGCGGCGCGGGGGGTGGCGTTTCGCCGGGATGGCCCTCAGCCCCGCCGGGGCGGTCTTCGGGCTCGCCGCAAACCTCAGGAGGAGGGCGTATTCGCTGGGGCTCGGCCGGAAGCTGCGCGCCTGCGTTCCCGTGGTGAGCGTGGGGAACATCGAAGTGGGCGGCATAGGCAAGACCCCGGTCACGGTATGGCTGGCCAGGAGGCTGGTCAGCGCCGGGTTCGAGGTCGCGGTGGCGGCGAGGGATCTCAACCGGCGGTCGGGTCCGCCTCTGAAGGCATCCCTCGGGGCCGGGTCTTCAGATTCCCCTCCCTCCGACGAAGTCCTGATGCTGGCGAAACAGCTTCCCGGCTGCAGCGTGTTCGCCGGGCCCTCGAAGGCCCAGGCGGCCGTCAGGGCCGCGGCGGAAGTCTCGCCCGACCTGGTCCTGGTGGACGACGGGTTCCAGCATCTCACGCTGCACCGGGACATGGACATAGTCGTGCTGGACTTCGAACATCCGCTGGGGACCGGAGGCGTCATCCCCGCCGGCACTCTGAGGGAGTTCCCCTCGGCGCTGTCCGCCGCCGACTGCTTCTGGGTGAACCGGGTGCCGGCCGGACGCTCTCCGGAATGGCTCACGAGGACTCTCTCGCTGTTCTCCACCAGGGCGTCCGTCGTGAACAGCCGTCCGGTGCCGGTCGCGCTCGAGATGCCCGGAGGCGGCAGCGTCGATCCGAAGGGTCTCAGGGTGGTGGCTTTCTGCGGGATAGGCCAACCCTCCTCCTTCCGCACGACACTGGCGGAGGCGGGATGCGAGACCGTGCATTTCCAGGACTTCCCCGATCACCACGTCTTCACCGTGGCGGAGCTGGTGGCCCTGGAGGAGAAGAGGAAGGCCCTGAAGGCGGACCTGCTGGTGACGACCGAGAAGGATGCGGTCAAGCTGGGCGAACCGGGAATCAGGCTTAACATCTGCGCACTCAGGATCGAACTGGACGTTTGGGGCGGATCGGACAGATTGCTGGAAGACATCGCCGGACTGGTCCGGGAAGGCGGGAAGCGTGAACCGTAGATGCGACGTGCTCGTGATAGGGGGAGGGCTGGCCGGCATGGCCTGTGCGCTGGAGCTGCCCTCCTCCATGAAGGTCATACTGATGAGCAAGATCGAGCTTCCTACGGGAAGCACGAGCCTGGCGCAGGGAGGGATCGCCGCACCGGTAGGAAGCGACGACAGCACCGAACTCCACCTCCAGGACACGATCAAGGCCGGCGGAGGAATGGTCGATATCAACGCCGCGAGGGAGATAATCTCCCGCGGTCCCGATCTGATCCGAAAGCTCGCGGGCTGGGGCATACAGCTCGAGGGCGCCGGCGGCGGGACGGGCTCCATGGAGGGCGGGCACAGCAGGCGAAGGATCCTGCACTACCTCGACAGGACCGGGCGATGGATAAGCGAAGGTCTCATAGGGGCATGCCGGTCCAGGGAGAACATCGAGATCATGGAGGGGGCCTTCGCCATAAACCTCATCACAGCCTCGCGCGAGGAACTCTCCCTGGCATCGGGACATGGTGACAGGTGTCTGGGGGCGTATGTCCTGGTCGACGGCGAGGTTCATACCGTACTCGCTTCGGAGACCGTCATAGCCACCGGCGGCGCCGGGAAGGTGTACCGCTACACGTCCAACGACGACTGGGCCACGGGAGACGGCATAGCGATGGCCTGGCGCGCCGGACTGACAGTCCGCAACATGGAGTTCTACCAGTTCCATCCCACCTGCCTCTATCACAAGGACAGGCGGAACTTCCTGATCACCGAGGCCCTCAGGGGGGAGGGGGCCATGCTCCTCAACCTGGACGGCGAGAGGTTCATGGAGCGTTTCGATCCCGTGCGGATGGAGCTGGCTCCGAGGGATGTCGTAGCCAGGGCGATAGATTCCGAGATGAAGCGTCTGGGACACGACCATGTCGTTCTGGACGCCAGGGCGCTCGGCAGGAAGGCGCTGGAGGAGAGATTCCCGGAGGTCACGGAGGGTGTGATGTCCGTAGGCATCTGCCCGTGGGAAGAGCCGATACCCGTCGTGCCCGCGGCGCATTACTGCGTCGGAGGGGTGGTGGCGGGTATCGACGGCTCCACCTCCATGAAGGGGCTCCGCGTCATAGGCGAGGCTGCCTCTACCGGCCTGCACGGCGCCAACAGGCTGGGCAGCAACAGCCTTCTCGAGGCCGGCGTGATGGGGATCGAGGCGGCCCGTTCGACGACGGGTTCGATCGACCCGCTGCCGGCCGGGCTCTCGGTCCGCGACTGGTACTTCGGCAGGGCCAGGCCTCTGAGCGAGAGCGTCCTGATAGACCACGACTGGGCTGCGGTCAGGAGCACCATGTGGGACTACGTTGGGATAATCCGCACGGACCGCAGGCTCACCCGCGCCCTGCGCATCCTGGACGTCATCTCCCGGGAGGTCGAGGAGGACTACTGGTCGCTTCTGCCGCAGATGGATCTCCTCGAGCTGAGGAACCTCTGCGACGTGGCCGGGATCATCGTCAGGTCCGCCATCCTGCGGCGCGAGAGCCGCGGGCTGCATTACAACCTCGACTGTCCGGAGACCGTTCCACCGGGCAGGGACACTCTGATGACGAGGAACTAGGCGTGAACCGGAGGAGGCTTTCCGGCGCCCTTCCCGCCGTAGCCGCCGCGGCGGCCCTGGCTGCAGGATGCGCCTCCACTCCGGTCTATACCGGGGGCGGGATCGACTGCAGGGGAGCCGCCTGGTCCGCCGGGGTGTCCTCCTCCGCAGGCGCCCCGGTCTCTGCAGACGACAACCGGATGATGGACATCATCGAAGCCTGGATCGGGACTCCCTACAGGTACGGCGGAGAGACGAAGAACGGCGTGGACTGCTCGGGCTTCACCCAGGCCGTGTTCCGCGAGATGGGTGTTTCGATCCCCCGGACCGCCAGCACGCAGGCGGAGGCTGCGGAAAAGGTGCAGCCGGGGGATCTCAGGTTCGGAGACATCATTTTCTTCAACACTTCCGGCGGAGGCATTTCCCACTGCGGCATCTACATAGGTGACGGGTTCTTCGTACATGCCTCCGCGAGAAGGGGAGTCGTGCGCCAGTCCCTTGCGAACCCGTACTACTTCAGCAGAATAGTGAGCGCGGGAAGGTTCCTCTGATCCGCCCCGCGGCCTGTCGTCACCAGGAGTTACGGCAGGCGCGACCCGGGACCCTCGAGGCAGAACCGCACGGCCATCAGCCTGAGTTCGCTCGGGGCCGAGGCGTCCTGGAGCAGCCTCGTCCAGAGTCTGTTCGCCAGGTAGGAGTCTCCGGTTACCATGTATGCGATGGCGGCGGCTGCGAGGGCCTCGGCCTGCGGGGCATCGGTGGCGATCGCCGTCTCGAGCCTTCTGCGCGCGGCGAGCACGTCGTCGTTCTCCCAGTCGATGAGCCCGAGCAGGAGGGCCGCCCTCGGCTTCGACGAGACGGGTTCGAGCAGCTCCCTGGCGGAGTCCGCCCGACCTCGCTCCAGCATCAGGAGAGCCAGGTCGTAACGGGGGATGGACCAGCCCGGATCGGCCTCGACGGCCTCCATCAGCTCCCTGCCTGAAGCTTCGTCGTCTCCCGCCTCGTGCAGCGCGGTGGCCGTTCTCACGTGCCGTGCCGCCGTCAGCCTGGAATCCAGCTCCGCTCTCATCGAAGGGTCGATCGGAAGCCGGACCTTCGTGCCCGGCCTAAGGGCGGCATCCGGCCGGTGGCCGGACATGATTGCAAGCGCCTCGTGACCCTCGCCCCGGTCGGCATCCAGGAGAGCCCAGGCGAGGAATCTCCAGGAATCGCCCTCCTGCCATTCGTATTCGCTGGTCCTGTCGCCTGTGACAGTCAGCACGGCAGGGGGAGCGGACTCGCGGGGCCCGCACGACACGGCCGCAAGGGCGGGGAGAACCAGCCATAGCTTCTTCATGCAGTCTCCATGATCCTCGAAGCCTCCTCGAGCACTCCGGCCACGTCCGATTCGGATTCCACTCCCACCGCGAGCGACCGCAGCGAGGCGGCACCCTTGAAGCCCTTCAGGTATCTGACGAGCTGCCCCCTGAACATATGGAACACGAACGGCGCCGGAACATCCAGCATGGAAAGCCTCAGATGCTCCATCACCGTCTCCCGGAACTCCCCGGCGGCAGGCTGGATGGACCCCAGGCCCGCCAGCTCCCGGAAGAACCAGGGCCGCCCGATGGCACCCCTTCCGATGAGCAGCCCCGACGCTCCTGTCTCGTCCCTCATCCGCAGGGCGGCGGAAGGGCTGGTGGAGTCTCCGTTGGCCACGACGGGAATGGGTGAGGCGCCTGCGATCGCGGTGATCCCGGCTGTTCTGACCGGACCGTCGAACATGTCGCTCCTGAAGCGTCCATGGACGCAAAGGGCCGAAGCCCCCCTCGATGCCGCAAGCGCTCCGATGTCGTCGGGGACGGGGTTTTCAGGATCCCAGCCGAGCCTGATCTTGAGGGTCACGGGGAGCCCGCCCGCTCCTGCCGAGGTGGCGGATACGACGTCGAGCAGTCTGGGGATGTCCCTGAGGAGCGCCGCGCCGGAACGGCTGGCCAGAACCTTGCGGACGGGGCAGCCGGCATTGATGTCGATGAAGTCGAATCCCATCCTGGATACGATCGAGGCCGCCCTCTCGAATGCCTCGGGCTCCGCGCCGTAGAGCTGAACGCCGATGGGCTTCTCCTCCTCCCTGAAGGCGAGCAGGCGGCAGGAGCCGGAGTTCCTCCTCGAAAGGCCCTGGACGCTTACCATCTCGGTCACGACGGCCGTGGCCCCATGCCTCCTCGCTATCGTCCTGAAGGCGGAGTCCGTAAAGCCGGCCATGGGTGCGAGCGTGAAACCGCGAGCGTACCCCTCGGGCGCCGGTGTCATTCCCGGCCTTCTCCATGGACGGACAGGCCGGCATATGCCGCGGCGGCGTCGAAGGAACTCCTGACGAGAGGACCGGAGGCCACGGCGGCGAATCCTGCGGCCAGAGCCTCCGAGCGCCACCGGTCGAACTCCGCCGGCGTCACGAACCTGTCCACCGGCTGGTGGTTTCGGGTCGGCTGGAGGTACTGGCCCAGTGTGAGCATGGTTACGCCCGCGCTCCTCAGGTCCGCCAGAGTCGATCTGATGTCCTCGGCGCTCTCGCCGAGCCCCAGCATGATCCCGCTTTTGGTGGGAATCCCCGGCTGGATGCGTCGGAAGGTCGAAAGCAGGTCCAGGGAAGCCCTGTAGGAAGCCCCGGGGCGGAGCGCCGGGAAGAGCCTCTCGACTGTCTCTACGTTATGGTTGAAGACGTCGGGGCGGGCCTCGCCTACGATCGACAGACTCCTGCCGCAGCCCCTGAAGTCCGGCGTCAGTACCTCCACCTTCGTAGAGGGGGATCGCTTCCGTATGGCCGCTATCGTGTCGGCGAAAATGGATGCTCCGCCGTCCGCCAGGTCGTCCCTGGTGACGGACGTTACTACGGCGTACTTCAGGCCGAGGGCTTCGACGGCCGAAGCCACCCTCTCCGGCTCGTCCGGCGGGGGAGGGGGAACGGGGCCCGACGCCTTCCGCACGGCGCAGTAGGCGCATCGTCTCGTGCAGGTGTCGCCGAGGATCAGGAACGTCGCCGTCCCGTTCTCGAAGCAGCGCCCCTGGTTCGGGCAGGCGGCCTCCCTGCAGACAGTATGCAGCCCCGCCCCGTCTATGAGGCTCCGGACCCTGGCCGCCTCCACTCCTCCCAGAGTGACGGACCGGAGCCATTCCGGCTTCCCGCACTTCATCGCTCCGGTCTCCCTTCCTGGTCGATCGCCCGGTGTGCCGCAAACGGTCGTCCACGGTCCCATGCGGGGGCCGTCGTAATCTTCATGCCCATGCAGCGGCCTCCAGCCTGAAGGAGGACTCCAGTCGTGAGAGTTCGCACGAGTCGAGCCCGTGTTCGTCCATCTCCACAGGCTCTTCGCCCAGCGCCCGGGAGAAGGCCCGGTGGACCGGCTCCCTCAGCGATTCCGGCGTTATCCCGGGGTCGAAGTCCGCGAGCCCGCGCACGGTTCCCGACAGTATGGCGCGCACGGCCTCCCTGGACCCGGGGTCGGTCCCCGGGAGGAAGTCCGCGAGGCGGACCTGATCGTTTCTCACGATCATGGAGCCATGTTCGAGGAATGCTCCATGGCGGCGGGCCTGGGCGCTGCCGACGACCTTGGCTCCCCCGATGGTCACCTCCATCCTGCCGTGGGAGGTGAAGCACGGATTGGCAGGCATCCTGGGATGGAGCGAATGCCTGTCCGCCCTGGCCAGCACGGCGGGAAGACCCATCGATGCAAGCGCATCGGCGAGCGCGGAACCGGTCCAAGCGAGGGCCTCCTCTATTCCGCACTTCGCGAGGAAGTGGTCCGGACAGGCTGCAATGCAGTAGGTGAGTTCGGATTCGTGCCAGACCGCCCTGCCGCCGGTAGGCCTCCGAACCGCTCCGATCCCGCCGGCCCGGAGCCTCTCCGCGCAGATCTCCCTGGACGGGTCCTGCAGCCTGCCGATGGACACGCAGGCCGGTTCCCAAAGGTATGTGCGCAGGGCGAAGCCTGTCTCGCCCCGCTCCGCCATCGACAGGAGCAGGGAATCGACCGCCATGTTCCTCGGTCCGTCCGATGCGCCCGATCTGAGCTGAACAGAATGTGCCATGTCATACTCCAGGCCCGACCGGCAGCGTGGAACCGTTGTCATCGGGGAGGGTATCAGATAGATTGATCGCCAGAACACGGAGGTCCAATGAGACGAATCCTGCCGGTGGCTCTGTTCGCCTGCCTCACGGCTCGCGCCGATGACGGAATATACCGGGACGCGGGCGCTTCGGCCTTCCAGTTCCTGAAGGTCGAAGTCTCCGCCCGCGCGGCCGCTCTGGGCGGGACGGTACTGCTGAACTCGGGCCCCCTTTCAGGGATGTCGTGCCCTTCAGGGCTGGCAGGGGTGGACGGCCTCACCCTCACGGCCTGCCATGCCGGCTATCTGGGCTCCGCCACTCAGAATGCGGCGGCCCTGACCTGGGGCGGAGGGCGATTCCGATTCTCCGCCGGCATCAGCACCATCTCCGCCGGCGGTCTCGAATATCGCGGGGACGTGCCTACCTCCGAGCCTCTCGGAACCTTCGACTATCTCGACCTCGCCGTATCCGGAGCCGCGGCGGTGAGGCTCGGTGCGGTGGATGCCGGTCTGGGCGCCAAGATCATCCACGAGGAGATCTGGGATACGGACGACTGGGGCATGGCTGTCGACGCATCCGCGGCCTTCCATCCGACAGGCTGGCTCGACATCGCACTGGCGGTCCAGAACGTGGGGCCTTCGGTCGATTTCGGCGAGAGGCCCGGTTACAGGATGCCCATGACCTGGAGGACGGGCGCCAGGGTCACCCCGGTCCTCCCTCTGGCCGGTCCGGTCTCGGTCTCCGCCGAGATGTGCAAGCCCATAGACAACGAGGTCTCGGGCGGAGCGGGAGTCGAACTCAATCCGGTCGGCTGGCTCGATCTCAGAACCGGTTACAGGTTCGGCAGCGATTCCCAGGATCTCACCGCAGGGCTCGGGCTCTCATACGGCCGGTGGGCAATCGATTACGCCTGGATTCCCGGCGCGCTCTCCCTCGGGGACGTACACCGGATCGTCCTCACAACCCGGCTCTGACCCCCGGAGACGCTTCCATGAGAGTACTGGTCACGAACGACGACGGCATCGACGCGCCCGGCCTGGAAGCCCTCGCCTCAGCCCTGTCGGACGACTGGGACGCCTATGTCGTCGCTCCATCCGGTCACTGCAGCGGCACGGGGCATGCGCTGACCCTGTACCGCGACCTGTCCGTGGAGAAGCGCGGCGATCGTTCCTGGTGCGTCGGCGGGACTCCGGCGGACTGCGTCAAGCTCGCCCTGGGAGAACTCCTCGGGTTCAGTCCGGACGTGGTCGTGTCGGGGATCAATCCGGGGCCCAACATGGCCAACAACGTGCATTATTCCGGCACCATAGCGGCCGCCAGCGAAGCCGCGTTCTGGAACATTCCATCGATAGCCGTCAGCTCCGGTTCGCAGACCCCCCGGCACCTGGGCTGCACCGGCTCCTATGTCCGAAAACTCCTGCTGGCGGGCGTCCATCGGCTCATCCCCCGGTCCTGCGTTCTCAGCCTCAACATACCCGACCTGCCTCTCCGGGAACTCGGACAGCCGGTCTGGACGAGGACCGCCCGGTTTTCGGCCGATGCGCCCTTCATCGTGCTCGATCCCGGACGCTCCTACAGGTACGGCAGGATGCCCGATCCTACCCTGACGGATCCCTCCGGAACCGACGTGGAGGCCCTCAAGGCGGGCCTCGTGAGCGCAACGCTGCTGGGGCTCGACCGCAGCCTCCCCGGATTCGACCTCCCACCCATCGGATAGCCGTGGCCCCCGCTCTGGCCGCGGCGCTGCTGGTCTCGTCCGGCCCGGACGCCGTCTTCCTGGATCACCGGGCCTCGGTGGACCTGATCCACAGCCCGGATCTCCTCGCCGTGGAAGTCTCGGACGAGACGATCATCCCCCTGAACGCCTCCGGAGTGGCCCGGTTCTCGTCCCTCTCCGTCCCGTACGACCGTTCGATGGAGACGGTTCTGGTCGTGAAGGCCGAGATCCATCCAGTCCGTCCGGGTCGCTCGGAGGCCGAGGCCCGGGTGACGGAGAGGCCCAGGCCGGGACTTGCCGCATCCGGCCGGCTGGAGAGCAATTTCAGGGAGCTGGTGATCGAGTTCACGGGGGTGGAGACGGGGGACACCCTATTCATCACGACCCGTCGCGAAATCGCGAGACTTCCCCTCGTGGACGCCTACAGCTACTCGTTCTTCTCCCAGTCCACGGACAGCATCGCGTCGAGCTGCTTCTCGGTCGGGTGGCCCGCCGGAGCGCCGCTGCTGATCGCGGGGCCGCCGCCTTCGACGGATTACGAAACCGGCGGCGTGAGGCATCTGCAATGGCCCTGCGGTCCGATGCCGGCGCTGCCCCCGCTTCCGCTGGGAGTACCCGTGGAGATGGAGGCCCGGCGCGTGATCATCGCCTCGCACCCGCCGGAGGAGCTGGGGGCGCTGCTCTGTCCCGTCCTGGACCCGGGCGGCGCAGGCGGAGCCGAAGAGACCGCCCTGTCCATGGTGATAGACTCCGTCGGGCGTGATCCGGATTCCCTCAGGGCCTGGGTGGCGAGGAGCATCTCCTTTCTCGGCGCAGGCATCGGGGCGCATCCGGGGTTCACCCCCAGGACCCCTCTGCAGACGCTCCAGGACAGGTGCGGAGTCTGCAGGGACAAGTCCGTCCTCCTCACCGCACTGCTGAGGGAGGCAGGGAGCCGGGCGTGGCTCGGGCTGACCAGGGTCTCGCATCCTCTCGACGAGTTCTGCGGGATCAGGGATTTCGACCACATGGTCGTTCTGCTCGAGAGGGACGGGGCGATCGATATCCTCGACCCTTCCACGGCCGGCCACTCCACTCCCGCAGGGTACGCCCTGCGGGGCCTCCCCGTGCTGCCCGTCGCGCCATGGTGCAGGGGGTACGAGACGGTCCCCTCCGAAGGATGCGACACCCTGTCCATCCGGATGTCGCTGGGCTTCTCGTCCGGGCTGGACAGCCTCTCGGGAGGTTTCGAGGCCGGATTCACTGGGGCGGTGGACGAACTCTGGAGGGACATGCTCTCCAGGGTGGATGTGGAAGCTTGGCCCGAAATGCTGGAAGCCCTCTTCGGAGCTTCTCCATCCAGCGCCCTCCGTATCGTGGGCGATCCCCACGATCCCCTGTCGGCCGTCTCCGTGGAGGGTACGATCACCATCCCCTCCCGCCTGATCGGGGACGGGGACACCTCGGCTATGATCCTCCCCGGGCTGGTCGACGTGAACAGGGCGGGCTCCAGGATCGCCGCCCTTCTCCTCGCCGGAGAGGGATCGAGCGGACGGGCCGAGGGTACAGATACGCCGATGATCGAACTTCTGGACGCCGCCATCTGCATCCCGGAGGGATTCGCTCCATCCCTGCCGGAACCGGCTTCGGCCGAGGGTCATGAGGTCTCCGTGCGGATCGAGGGAGACTCGCTGAGATGGTCTGAATCCTGCGATCTCGGAAACCACGCTGTCTCCCGGCTCAGGAGAACGGCGCTGGCCAGATGCGCCGGCTCGCCTCGCGGCATCCTCCTGACGGAGGAAAGATGACGGGCCTTGTCCTCGCCTCGCTGCTGCCGTCCGCAGTCGCCTCCGCGTCCTTCCTCGGCATGGAGCTGTCCATGAGGGATGAAGTTCTGGTGACGGAGCTTACGGTGGACGGCTACCCCGGGAGGCGGTATCCCGTCCCGTTCGATCCCGCCTTCATGGACGCCGAACTCGAAGAGGCCTGGGTGGCTTCTCCGACCGGAGGCAGGATCGACGTGCCCGCCTGGGCCGTCGATACCCTCAGCGTAGTGTCCGGCATGCCCTCGGCCCTGGTCGTGGCATTCCCTGGAGCGATGGGGGAGGGCGGCTTCCTCCGCGCCACGGTCACGGACAGGAGTTCCGCCTGGAGCCGTGGCGCATGGTTCGACTTCACCGCCCCGGAGTGGCCCGACAGCGTCCGGATAGTCTTCAGGGACTCCGGCCGTGAGCCGGTCTGGTCCGGAGAGGGATACGAATTTTCCATGGACGGCCGGGACGCCGTCTTCACCGCCGGACCATCGGCGGGGCGCCTGTCGGTCTCGTGCTTCACCGACTGGGACGACCTGTACGGATTCCTGCGGACCTCGTTCGACGAGGCCGCGAGCGCGCCCGTGCCCTCCTCCGTCAGGGGAGCCGCGATCGAAGCCGCCGCCTCCGGCGCCGACGGAGCGATGATCGCAGCTGCGCTGCGGACCATTCTGTGCAACAGCTTCAGGTTGAAGAGCGCCGGGCATCCGGCGTCCCTCCTGGAGGTCGATCCCCTCGAAACCCTCATGAGAACGAGGTCGGCCGACAGACTGGAGATGGCCCTGGTGGCGGTCTCGATCCTCGAGGCGATGGACATGGACGCCGAACTCCTCTTCGGCGCCGCAGACAGGGCGGAGGTGCCGATCCCGTCGGACTGGGACAGGCCTCTCGTTTCCATCGCCCTGGCTGACGGGCGAGTGCTGCTCATCGATCCATCGGCATATCTGAACAGCGCGTTCCATGTCCCCGACAGGGAGTCGATGGACATCCTGGGGCCGGGCTGCGGCAGGCCGCTCGAACCTCCGGCCGGCGGCCCCGAGGACTTCTGGAGGGAGACATGGACTGTCGCCCCGGACGGATCGTTCGCGCTCGAAGTACTCACCGGCGGATCGGCCGATTCCCTTCTCAGGCACAGGCTGGCGGGACTGGACGGGCCCTCCGCGTCCGCCTCGCTGGCCCTCTGGCTTCTCCAGGGCGGGGGACCGGCCGCGATCGAGAGCCTCGAGACCACCGATCTGTTCGACCTCTCCACCCCGGCTTCCCTCTGCGCTTGCGGACGGCTTCCCGACATCGTCGCTCCGGGTTCGCAGATTCTGCTCCCCAGGCTGCCGGTGCGCCAGGAGAACGGGACGCGGAGGATCTGGAACCTGCCGGCGAGGATCGCGGCCTTCTCCCGGGGTCTGTCCTTGTCGGGCGGCGGTTTCTCGCTCGAGGAGGTCGATGGTGGACCGGCCTGTCCGGCTGCTCTCTTCGAAATGTAAGGACTTCAGCCTGCTTCGCCCGGGACCCGTTACCCTCTGCAGCGGTTCTTCGTCATCTTCCAGCCATCGCCCGGCTGCGCGCCGGCCGGGATCGGACGCCCGACGGAACGCCCCATGTGAGGGAAGGATGATTCTGTGACTGAAATGGAGAGGGAAGTGCGGGAAGAGGGACCGGCGGCGCTCGGTTCCATCCAGCAGGAAGGCGGGAAGGTCGCCCGGGCCGCCGGCATGATGGGCATCCTCACCCTAGTCAGCAGGCTTCTGGGGCTTGCGAGGGACATCGGTCAGGCGGCGGTTCTGGGGACGGGCATCGCCGCAGACGCCTTCACGCTCGCATTCGTGATCCCCAACATCCTTCGGAGGCTGTTCGGCGAATCCACCGTCAGCGCGGCTCTCGTGCCCACCCTCACCTCGACTCTCGTCGACAAGGGCAGGGCGGAGGGCTCCAGGCTGGGGTCCAGAATCGTCACCTTCACCGTCGTCTGCCTCACCGTCATCACCATAGCGGGCATCCTCGCAGCCCCTCTGCTGGTAAGACTCTTCGCCCCCGGCTTCGAGGGCGAGCCGGGCAAGACCCTTCTGGCGACCAGGCTTCTCCGGTTTATGTTCCCCTACATCCTCTTCGTCGGCACAGCCGCCGTGGTGATGGGGATTCTGAACAGCGCCAGACACTTCCTCACGCCCACACTGGGGCCGATCCTCTTCAACATCTCCGCTCTCTGCGGCCTTTTCGCGCTGCCGTTGCTCTGGCGTCCGGATGAACCCGTCTGGCCGTATTCGGCGGGCATCCTGGCGGGCGGGGCGGCACAGCTCCTGGTTCAGCTCCCGGCTCTCCGCAGGAACGGCTTCTCCATCCGCCCGGACTTCTCCTTCGGAGATCCGGCGCTCAAGACGGTTCTGCGTCTCGCCGTGCCGGCGCTTGTGGGTCTCGTAGCCGCGGAGTTCAACATCCTGGTGGACCAGATGGTGGCATCGGTCCTGGAGGAGGGCAGCGTGGCCGCCCTCTCCTACGGGAACAGGATCATGCAGTTCCCGCTGGGCATCTTCGCAGTGGCCGCAGCCACCGCGCTGCTGCCGACGCTAAGCCGCCAGGCCGCGCTGAACAGGCTCGAAGAGGCCAGGAAGACCCTGGGCTATGCCACTCTGGGGCTGGCCGCGCTGCTCCTGCCGGCGACCATATTCATCGCGGCGCTGGGCCGTGAAACCGTCACGGTGCTCCTGGCCAGGGGCGCTTTCGGAGCGGATTCGGTCGATCTCACCACGGCGGCTCTGATCTATTACTCCCTCGGCCTCCTGTTCTACGGCGGAGTGAAGATCACCGCACCGGTGTTCTACGCCATGAAGGACACGCATACCCCCGCCATGATCGGCATGGCCAGCATGGGGCTGAACATCGTGCTCAACGTCCTGCTGTCCCTGCTGTTCATCCGGACGGGCTGGGAGAGGCCCCTGGCGGGAGTCGCGCTGGCGACGAGCCTTTCGTCGGCGGCCAATCTCGTGGCCTTACGGATAGCCATGAGGAGAAGGCTGGGGCGTGGAGGAGGAGCGCCCGTGCGCGCATGGGCGGCAACCCTTCCGGCGTCCGCCGCCTGCCTCGGACTCCTCGTCCTGTTGAAGCCGCGGGTGGCGGGGATGTGTTCCGGAGGTTTCCTCCCGGGCCTGATTGCGCTCGGGGTCGCCGCCCTCTCTTCGATGGCCTGTTTCCTGATCGTCTTCGCTCTCGCTGGAGGCGCCGGGGTCGCAACGCTGAGGAGGTTCGTCTTCCGCCGTGGACGGGAAGACCTCTCTTGAGGCCGCAGTAGAAGGCGCCCCGCATCTGCCCGGGGTCTACCGCTTCGTGGACGCCTCAGGCCGTATTCTCTACATCGGCAAGGCCGTAGACATAAGCAGGAGGCTCCGGGGCCACCTCTCGAACCCCGGCGACGAGAGGCACAGGATCATCCTCGAGAAGGCCTGCTCGGTGGAGTGGACCGTCACCCGTTCCGAGCTGGAGGCGCTCGTCCTCGAAGCCGACCTGATAAGGATCCACAAGCCGCCACTCAATGTCCGGCTCAGGCAGGACCAGCGCTATCCCTACCTCGAACTGACGATGGACGAGGAACTGCCGCGCCTGCTGGTGACACGGAAGATCGACCCGTCACGGGACATCCCGCGATTCGGACCCTACCCCGACGCCCGCACCCTCAGATCGCTGGTAGAGTTCCTTCAGGAGGCCTTCCCCCTCCGGAGGTGCCGTACTCCCCGTCCATCCGGCGCACCCGGAAGGAGCTGCCTCCTGGGCCAGATCTCCAGGTGTCCGGCCCCGTGCGTCCACGGAACCGACGGGTACTCGGAGAACGTCTCTTCGGTGCTCAGGGTGCTCAAGGGCGACTGGGAGGGCGCCAGGCGCGGCATCTCCGACCTCATGGAGGAGTGCTCCGCCTCGATGAGGTACGAGGAGGCGGCGCGCTGGAGGAACCTGCTGGCCAGGCTCGATTCCCTCGGATGGCCCGCGCCCGAGGCGGTCAGGGATCGTGTAAGCAGGGACATAGCGGCCGTCAGGGAGAACTGGGGCATCATCCTGCAGATGAGGTCGGGTCGTTTCACCGGAGTGGTGAGGCTGCCCTTCGAGAGCAGGTGGAAGCTGGCCGCAGTCCCGGAGAGGCTCTCGGTCCTTATTCGAACATACTACGCGGAAACCGGCGACATCCCCAGGGAGGTCGTGGCCATGGAGCCTCCCTCCGACGCCGGCGTGCTGGAGGAGTGGCTGAAGGGGAGGCGTGGAAGCGCCGTCAGCCTGATCTCGCCGGTGCGCGGCGCCATGAGGGAGCTCGTCGAGGTGGCCCTGAAGGATCTGGAGCACTTCCTGGCGAGGCTGGAGTGGAAGAGGCCGGGAGGCAGGAGGGAAAGGACGGAGGCCGCCCTGGAGGGGCTTGCCGACATGCTCGGCCTGCCCGCCCCACCGCGCTGGATGGTGGCGCTGGATGCCTCGACGATCCAGGGCTCGTTTCCCGTGGCCGCCCTGGTGAGCTTCCGGGACGGGAGGCCGGACAAGGCGGGGTACAGGCGTTTCTCTATGGACGCGGAGATAGGCAGGAACGATCCGGCGATGATAGCGGACGCGGTGAGGAGATATCTGGCTGGAGCCGGGGAGGGGGAGATCCCCTCGCTCTTCCTCATCGACGGAGGAATCACACAGCTCCGGGCCGCGATCGGGGCGGCGGGCGACGTCGCTCTGCGAACGCTCTTCGTGGCGATCGCCGAAAAGGAGGAGACGCTGCTCTGCGGGAATGAGGAGAGAAAGATATCGAGGCCTGTCGACGAGCCTCCCATGAGGCTTCTCATCGCGATGAGGGACGAGGCTCACCGCTTTGTCCTCCACTACCACAGGACCAGCCGTTCGAGAGGGGAGATGAGATCCGTGCTCGACGACATTCCGGGGATAGGTCCGGCCCTGCGCGGGCTTCTCCTGTCCACCTTCGGAAGCGTCGACAGGCTGCGGGCGGCGACGGAGGAGGACCTGGGCAAGATCCCGGGCATAGGAAAAACCAGGGCTGCGCTGCTCAGGAGGTATCTCGATGAGTGGGAGAGACCGGAACAGGTTCGGCTCGGTGCCGAAGGAGATGCACAGGGACGCGAGGGGCTGGGTGATCAACCCGTTCGATCATCTCGCTGATCCCACGGCGGTTACGCACTGCCACGCATTCTCCATAGAGCCCGGATGCAGGCGCGGCGGCCACGTCCACGAGGGTCGCGACGAGCAGGTGGCCGTGCTCGGCGGCACCGTCGCCATCGTGGACATGGAGACTGGGCACGAGGAGATGATGTCTCCGTCGAGCGACCGCCTGCTGGTGATACCGCCCGGAGTTCCCCACGTCTTCGAGAACAGGTCCGGTGTAACCGCAGTGGCGCTCTGCTTCAGCTCGGGCCCGGACTTCAGCGGGGACGCCGGGCCGCGTCTCTGAAATCCGCCTTATCCACCCCGGCCTTCCTCTTTTGTAGATTCCACAGACCGCCCTGCGACCGATCCGGGCTCGCGGGCGAAACGCACAAACCACGGGAGGAAACCATGAGCAGCACTCTGGACGATCTCAAGGAAGCCTTCGCGGGCGAATCGCAGGCCAACAGGAAGTATCTCGCATTCGCGCGGAAAGCGGAGCAGGACGGCCACCCGCAGGCCGCGAGGCTCTTCAGGGCCGTGGCCGAAGCCGAAACCGTGCATGCCCTTTCGCACCTCCGCGCCATGGGCGGCATCGGCGGGACGGCCGACAACCTGAAGAATGCGGTTGACGGCGAGGTTTACGAGTTCAAGAGCATGTATCCGCCCATGATCGAACGCGCGAAGGCTGCGGGAGAGAAGCAGGCCCTCAGGTCGTTCGAGTTCGCAAAGGCCGTCGAGGAAATCCATGCCGGTCTCTACCAGAAGATGCTGGATGGCCTGGGCGGATCGGATGCCGAGCAGTATCCCTACTTCGTCTGCCCCGTGTGCGGTCATACGGCCGAGCGCGGCGCTCCCGACACCTGCCCGATCTGCGGCGCGAAGGGATCGAGCTACATCAGGATCGACTAGGCGCCGCCGGCTGGCCGGCTCGTCGTCTCTTGTCCATACTATGCCTGCGTTAACAAACGCCGGGGTGGTGGAACGGCAGACACAACGGACTTAAAATCCGTCGGCCCGAGGCCGTGAGGGTTCGAATCCCTCTCCCGGCACCATCCATGGAGGAGTCTTGCAGGCGATCCGGGTTCTCAGCGACGAGGTGGTCAACCTCATCTCCGCCGGCGAGGTGGTCGAGCGGCCGTCATCCATCGTGAAGGAGCTGGTCGAGAACTCGATCGATGCAGGAGCCTCGTCCGTGGAGGTGGAGATCGAGAGGGGGGGCCGGCAGTCGATAACCGTAAGGGACGACGGTTCCGGGATGTCGCGGCACGACCTGCTCCTCTCGGTGCAGAGGCATGCGACCAGCAAGATCGCCAGGGCTTCGGACCTGGAGAGCATGACCACGCTCGGATTCCGGGGCGAGGCCCTGCCCAGCATCGCAGCCGTGACCCACATGTCCATCGTCACATCCGACGGAGCCGGGGCCTGGAGGCTTACGATAGACGGAGGCGTACTCGGAGGGGTCGAACCGGCCGCGAGGACCAGGGGCACGACCATCGTGGCGTCGGGCGTATTCTTCAACCAGCCCGCGAGGAGGAAGTTCCTCAGGTCGGAGAAGACCGAGGAGTCGTGGATCATCCGTCATCTCGAGGCGCTGGCCTTCTCGAGGCTGGATGTGTCCATCTCTCTCACGAGCGACGGACGGAGAGTCTTCTCCATACCCGCCGGCACGCTCGAATCCCGCGTCAGAACCAGATTCCAGCTTCCCCGTGGAACCGGAGCCGTCACCGGGCTGGCCTCGGACGGCGCGAGGAGCGCTCGGATACTCCTCTTCCCCGAGAGGCGCACCTCCTCCAGACAGAACTGGTACACCGTGCTCAACGGCAGGCCTGTTTCGATCAGGGCCGTGGGATATGTCCTCGAGAGCATGCTGGGCGGGCCTTCCGGGTTTCCCCTTTGCGTCTGCAGCCTCGAACTATCCCCGGGAGACTACGACGTGAACGTACACCCGGCGAAGCTGGAGGCCAGGATGCGCGTGCCTTCGATGATCCAGGCCCTCGTCGCATCGGCGGTCGAGGATGCGACGGGCCGCAGGACGGAGGAGGTGCGCGGGAGCCTGACGGCTGCCGGCGGGAACCTGACTGCCGGTGGCGGGGGTGGCGGGAGCCTGACGGCCGTCGGGAGCGCAGGCGGATCGGCCCTCAGGAAGGAATCCGGCTATCCGGTTTCGTCGAGTCTCTTCGAGACTGCATTCGAGCTTCAGTCCCCGGGTGGTGTGCTTCGAAAGGAAGCGTCACCGCCTCCTTCAGCCGCCATCTATCAGGTGGGCAGGAGCTACCTGGTCTCGGCCATGGCCGGGGGGATCGTGATAGTAGACCCTCACGCCGCGCACGAGAGAATCCTCTTCGAGAGCATCAGGAAGGGCCCCTCCGGCCGTCCGGGGCAGCAGCGCCTGCTCCTGCCGGAGCGGCTCGACCTCGATCCGGCCTCTCTCGAACAGCTCGGGCTCTATTCCGACATGATAGCCGAGGCCGGCTTCGACATACAGGAATCGGGGGGGCGCCTCATGCTCTGCGCGGTTCCCGAGGGGGTCAGGCACGGGGTGGAGGCTGTACACGAGATTCTGGCCTCCCTGTCGGACCCCTCCAGGGCCTCTCTCCCTCCACAGGACCAGATCGCGGCCGCTGCAGCCTGCGCCGGAGCGGTCAAGCTCGGCGACAGCCTCGATCCAGTCCAGGCCGCCGAACTCCTGGACATGCTGTTCGCAACGAAGGATCCCTTCCATTGCCCGCACGGAAGGCCAACACTCATCGAGATTTCTTACGACGAGCTGGCCAGGAGGTTCGGCAGATGATCCGCCTTCCTCCCGTGCCGGTGATAACAGGTTGCACTGCAACCGGGAAGACCGCACTAGCGCTGGCTCTCGCCCGGGATTACCCGATAGAGGTGATCAGCGCCGACTCCCGTCAGGTCTACAGATACATGGACATAGGCACGGCCAAGCCCGGCAGGGCGGAAACGGCGGCGCTGCCCCACCATCTGATCGACATCGCAGACCCGGACGGCTGCTTTTCCGCCGGCTCGTTCGCGCGGGAGGCCGCCCGGCTCATCCTCGAGATCTCCGCAAGGGGAGCCGTGCCTGTGATCGTCGGTGGAACCGGCCTCTACATCCGGGCACTGACCGGACCTTTCGACTACCTGCCTCCCGCACATCCCGCCCTCCGCACGGTTCTCTCCGCCTGCGAAGCATCCTCTGCGGGCTTTCTGCGCAGGTTTCTGGCGAGGCTGGACCCGGTTTCCTCTAAAACCATCGGGGCCGGTGACGCGGTCAGAACGCTCAGGGCCCTGGAGATAACCATTCTGTCGGGACGCCGTGCATCCGTCCTCAGAACCGGTGCTGGACGAAGAAGCGGGTTCACCTTCCGCATCGCGAGGATAGAGATTCCCGGAGCCGCGCTCCGGGCGAGGATATCCCTGCGGGTGAACAGGATGATGGAGGACGGACTGGAGGCGGAAGTCGGACGCCTGCTCGCGATGGGCTACGGGCGGGGCTGCGCGCCGGGAAGGACGATAGGATACAGGGAGGTGCTCGATTCCATCGACGCCGGCCGGTCTTCCGAGGAGACCACGACAGCGATCGTGAACGGGACATGGCGCTTTTCGAGGAGGCAGAGGAACATGCTCGGCAGGCTTCCCGCGGATCTCGTTTCCGACGGAGGAGATCCGGCATCTCTCGGTCCCGCCCTTTTCGAGGGATGGGATCGATCATTCGCGGATGGAGGGACTGGCAGTGCAGAAGGCAGTTGAACCGCTTTCCGAGCATATCCCGCTCGAAGAGGTGAAGATCGAGGAGATCGACTCCCTCGATCCGCCCGAAGGCTGGAGCCCGGAGTCTCCCGGGGTCGAACCCGTGCCTCCTCCGATTCTCATCGAGGAGGAGGGCAGATTCTCGCTTCTGATCAACCACGACTCCTTCTGGCGGGCCAGAGCGGCCGGCATGCTCTCGATCAGGGCCATGGTCGTGAGGAATCCCATACACGTCCCGATCGCTCACAAGTCGGTGAAGAACAGCCTGGAGGAGGCGCTCCTCTTCGACGGCCTGCTCCGGATGTCCATCGTCCCCAACAGGAGCAGGCTTGCGGAGCTGCTGAACTTCTCCAGAGCCCGGATCACACAGGTGCTCAACGTCCTGAAGCTGCCTCTCCAGATCAGGCGCGAACTGCTGATCACCGAGAACATCAGCGAGTTTCACCTCCGCCCCCTCATCAAGATGGACGACGAGAAGCGTCAACTGGCCTCGTTCCGCAAGCTGATCGCCGACGGGCTGACCGGGAGGCAGATGGCCCTGTTCGCGGCCTCCGGAGAGGAACCGGTCGAGGAGGCACAGACGGACCTCGAAAGAATTATGTCGGAGCCTGTGCTGGTTACGCCCGAGCCTCCCTCCGGGGAAGCCCCGCGGAAACCGGTTTCAGCTATGGAAACTCCCCCTGAAGACGAGGAGGTCGCCGCCCCGGCGTCCGCGCCGGAGGCTGATCCGGCCGCCGGAGAACACGCCGCGAAGAAGACCCAGGGGCAGCAGGAGAAGACCAGGCAGCCCAGATCCGCTCAGAGGGCGGACTCCGGGAAGGAGGACACGCCGCCCTCCACGGCCGAGAGAGCCCTGTTCATGAGGGCGAAGGGTCTGCTCGATATCCTGGGCACGCTGCGGGACAAGGGCTGGGAGGAGAAGGCCGCCAGGAACGGAGCGACACGCGAGGAACTCGTCTTCCTGGAGGGAGTATCCCTTCTTCGCAGGGGGCTTTACGAGCGAGCTGCCGAAACCCTCATCAACGCCTCGCACCTGTCCCGCGACAATGCCGCCGTCTTCTTCTTCCTCGGAAGGAGCTACAACCTCATGGAAAAGCTGTCGAACGCCGAGGAGTATCTCCGGATGGCCTGCGAGCACGTGCCGGACGATCCCGACATCCTTTCCGAACTGGCCATCGTCCTGGAGAAGCAGAAACGGTACACGGAAGCGTCGAGTTTCTACAGGAGGGCTTCCGCCCTCCGGAATCCCTCCCAGCCCAGGAGCCGGCGCCAGTGAGATCGAGGGACGCCTCGCTCTTCGTCATGTCTCTGATCCTCGCCGCCGGATGCGCCCGCATAGTGGCTCCGTCGGGAGGCCCGGAGGACAAATCCCCGCCTTCGGTGGTCTCGGTTTCTCCGCCTCCCTCGGCCGGGGTGCCGGAACTGGACAGAATCACGATATCATGGGACGAGAGGCTTCAGCAGAGCACCATCGAGGCGCAGCTCTTCCCGCGTATCCCGGCCAGGATCGGCAGTTCGCAGAGATCGATCACGATCTCGCTCGAAGAGCCTCTCGGAGCCCGCACACTGCTCGTCCACATCCCGTCATCCCTCTCCGACCAGCACGGCAACGAACTGGGCGCGACGCTCGACTTCGCCTACAGCGGTCTGGACACGCTGCCTTCGGGGGTCATCAGGATATCGACGGCCAGGCAGGGCGGAACCGTGTTCGGCGCGGAGGTGCGGGTCGAAGTCACCGACGAGTCGAATGAACTCGTGCGCAGGACGACTCCGGACTCGACAGGCATCGCTTTCGCGGGCTGGCTTCCCGGAGGCGGCTACTCCGTCCTCTGCTACGAGGATCTGGACAGGAGCATGACGTGGGAGCGCGACATGGAAGCAGGTGCCGAGACCACCCTGGTCCTTCCGGCGGCCGACACGCTCACCCTCGATATGGTTCTGACCGTCGTGGACACCGTCGGCCCCAGGCTCGTATCGGTGACTTCCCTGGACGCATTCCATCTTCAGGTGGATTTCAACGAACAGCCCGCCATCCCGGCGGCCCCCGGAGCGTCGTTCTCGCTGAGCGACCCCTCGGGAGCCCGGATCGGGATACTCGGATGCTGGGGGTCCGGCGCCCGTGACGCCAGATCGCTGATACTGGCCACCGGGGCTCTTCCGGCCGGACTCTGCATACTCCGGACGGACGGAACCATAGAGGATCTTCTCGGCAACGCCTCCGATCCGGACTCGATCGAATTCACCGCCGTCGATTCCGTCGCGACCGACTCTCTCAGACTGCAATCCATGTACCCGCCGCCGGGCGCGACGGAGGTGTCCGCCTCGACGATCATCGCCTTCTCCTTCTCGGACTGGGTCGATTACGATTCGCTTCTGACCAGGTTCAGCCTGTCCAGGGTGCTGGACGGCTCGAAAGTCGAGGGCACGCTCACCGCCAGGGATTCGAGATCGTTCGAGTTCGCACCCCTGCACGACCTGATGGGCGAGGAGCAGTACAGAGTCGAAATCCTGTCCGGCCTCGAATCCCCTTCCGGTGACACTCTCCAGACGACGGGCTGGGCCTTCGTAGCCGCCTGGGGCGACGAACCCGGCTCGATCGAGGGAGTCGTCAGAGGGGGCGGGGCGAACATCGTGATAGGTGTAACGGCCGCCGGCTCCAGCGGCGATTCCTTTTCTTTCGGAATCCGGAGCGGTCCGTTCGTTCTCGAGGGCATCCCTGCAGGCAGGTACACCGTATCGGCCTGGACGGACAGGAACGGCAACGGCGTCTGGGATCCCGGAGAGCCCTACGGAAACTGTCCCGGGGTCGTGCTGGTGAACCCGGGCATAGCCACGACGGGGGTGGCGATTGAGATTCTCCCCTGAGGAAGCCATCGACAGAGGCCTCTGCACGAGCTGCGGGAGGTGCTCCGCCGTCTGTCCCTCGGGCGCGGCGTCCGGCGGCGCCGGAGTTCCTCCGGCCTTCGATCTCCGCAGGTGCATCTCCTGTGGACACTGCTCCGCCTTCTGCCCCGTGGACGCCTTCCATTCCGGAAGCCTGCCGGGATCTTCCGCCGCATGCGGCATCGATCCGCTGCTTGAGCTCTATTCCGGCAGGAGATCGGTGAGGGTGTTCGCGCCGGTGGAGGTGACGGAGGCCGAAAGGGCGAAGATGCTGTCCGTGATCGGCTACTGCCCCACGGGCGTCAACAGGTGCGGGATCGTCGTGCGCGCGTTCGGAGGGGCGGAGGCCGGGTCACTCCACGAGAGCGTCAGAAGGGCGCTGCGGCCGTTCTGGAAGATCGGCCCGCTCCGGCTGATCGGAGCCGTCTCCGGGTATGGGGCGGTTCTGCGGCGCTTCATGAAAGGGGAGGACCTGATATTCAGGCAGGCTCCGCTGGTGCTTTTCTTCTTCACCCCGCGGAGGAACCCCACTTCGGCGGAAGACGGCGTGATAGCCGCGTCCATGGTCATGACGGCCGCGTGCTCCATGGGGTTCGGCTCCTTCTGGAACGGGGTGGCCAGGATCCTCTACCACATCACGCCTTCGTGGAGAAGGCTGGCCGGGGCGCCCCGTGGGTCCAGACTCTGCGCCGTGCTGTGCCTGGGCAGACCCGCCTTCGAGTCCAGACCGCTGCCGCCGAGAGAGTGGACGCTTCTGGACGGAAGCGGAAGGCCGTAACCGGCCGGACTAGTCGAGGGGCACCGCTGAGAAGGGCATGGGGGAGTGGAGATCCTCGCGCCACGTCTCGGGACGGTAGAACCCCCGGTGTCCCAGCAGCCTCGTTACAGAGGAGAGAGCCATGTCCATCCGGCTTATCCTGAGCCGGCCCGACGCGCTCCGGAGCGAGCCCAGATCGGCCAGCGCTCCGTCCACGACGAAACCGAGCCCGGCCGAGGGGATGCCCTCGAATGAGATCGTGGAGAGTCTCTCATCGACACGGGCGCCCTCGGGAATCATTCCTCCAGGCCAGGCTGCGGCGTACATCCCTCCGAGCCGTATGCCCACATACTTCTTCACCGCCTCCTGAGCCCCGGTGAGGGCGGGCCCCCAGGAGTCGGCGCCCATCCCCATGAAGCTGCGGTGCCTGGCCGAGTGGTTCCCGATGCAGTATCCGCGGTCGAGCAGGAAATTGAACTTCTGTTCGATGTATTCCTGCTGTCCGAAGGGGATCTTGTCGAAGGATATGAAGAACACGGCGCCCCGTCCGAAGTCGGGGTGCGAGTCGCAGAACTCCTCCAGGATGCCTACCGCGCACCGGGGGTCGATCTCGAGAGAGCCGTCCGGTCTCCTAAGATAATTGAACTGGCTCTGCCATCCGTCGTCGAACGTGATCATGACCGGACTCCTCCCCTCGGGGAGTCTGACGAGGCCGTTCGACAGATCATCGGGCGTGATCAGGAAGAAGCCCTCGCTCTCGAGCTGCTCGAGGTCGTTCCTGAATCGCCGTGCGCTCACCGAAAGCTCCCCGCCGGTGTCGATCGAATGGTAGCAGAGAACGGGGAACCTGTCGGATCCCTCGGGGAGCGGAGGAGGAGGAGGCGTATCAGGCGGTTCGCACGAGTAGACCCCGGGCGGCGTCCACGCCAGAGCGGCCAGTGCGGCCAGAAGGCATGCGAACGAGGTCACGGCCGGCTCAGGGGGACTACCGTGAAACGGTCGAGCACGGCGCTGGTCCATGCGTCCACGAAGACACCGGTCTGTCCCATGACCGGGACGGTGGTCCGGACGACCTGCAGGAGCTGTCCGTTCACGGAGAAATCGACATAGTTGCCATGTATCTCGGCGGTCAGGACGACCCGTTCCGGATCGAACGGAAGCAGCCTGCTCGATTCGAACGGATCGAGACCCATGACGGGAGTCCAGAGGCCGCCCAGACATCTCTGCACGGTGTACTGGCCTCGGGAGTTGACACCGGCCATCAGAAAGGTGTCGTAGTCCTCGGCCCTGAGTATCAGCCCCAGTACGGAGTGGGGCCTGGAGCGGTCCACCTCGAACACCGCCTCCACCAATCCGTCCCTGAGGAGCGAGGCCGTCGACAGCAGGACTGCGGCATCGTGCGAGGCGGAATTGTCGATGTGCAACCCGCCGTGATAGATCTCGAAACGGCAGCCGGGTCCGAACGGCGCATCGAGGATGTTGTCGAAGGTGCAGTTGAGAAGTGTATCCTCCGCGGTCGGCGGTGTCGCGGCGGGGGAGGAGTCGGACGAGGAAGACTCGCGCCCGACGAGCGGACCTGCGAAAAAGCCCGCAGTCTGCGGAGAACCGCAGGATGCGAGCAGGACAACCAGGGGGAGGGAGGCGAGGATGACGGCAGGGGGCTTGTCGAAGAGTCGCATCGAAACCTTTCCCCGCCATTCCGGGCGGTCTGGATGGATCAGGCGCGAAGTTAAGACACTCATCCTCACCTGTCCAGTACTTCTTGCAGCCGCCTGCGGCGGCGGGGGCGGCGATCCCGATCCGGTGACACCGGAAAACATAACTGAATCCTCTATCCAGCCGGGCGCTCCGGCCATGTTCATGGTGAGCGCCGCGCCGCCGGACACGATGCCTCTATTCTGGAGCGTTCCAGGTCCCGTCGGCGAGGTCAGGCCACGGGTTTCGCCCGGCGACGAGGTCGAGGCCGGCGACACCCTGGCCACCGGCAGGGACTCCATGTCGATGATGGAGCTCGAACGCTCGCGGATGGCCCTTGCCATTGCACAGGCCCGTTTCGACGTCTCGCCGGGCGACACCTCCCTCGCCGTGATCCTTGCGGAAGAGTCAGCCAGGTGCGCCGCGCTGGATTCCGCATCGCGCCTGGTCCTCACGGCCCCCGTGGCCGGCCTGGTCGTCTCCGTCCCACGGCCGGTCCCGGGCGGGCCTGTGGTTCTGATCCTGACCGGGATCGACAGCCTTGTCGCCCTGACGCCGCCGCCGGGCGCCGGAATGCTGAGATGGCCGGAATCGGCCGGTCCGCTCCGGCTCATGGAAATCGGCGACGGTTGCGCCATATATTCCGGCCTGCCGACGGACAGCCTGTTCGCCTTCCCGGGATCGTTCTCCGTCCCCAGGCAGGCGCTGAGGACTTCCGGGCTCGAGAGCTATCTGGTGCTGGAGGATGGCGACAGCCTCGCAATCGAGGTGCTCTGCACGACGGGTTCGACTCTGACGGTCACCGGGGCTCTCCCGGCGGATTCGCGAATACGGGTATGGGCCGGTCCGTGACCGGTGCAGGCTGCTGACTGAGGGGGGAGGTGTTTCATGCGTTCTGACCGCGGCGGATTCTCCCTGGAGGCGGGTTTCGACTTCCCCGGGATTTCCCGGCAGGCGCTGGAAGCGTTCGGCGAATGGAGGAGGGCCGGCAGGCTGGGCTTCATGCAACTGCCCTTCGAAATGGAATATGAGGCCATGTGTCTCGAAACGGCGAAGTCCTTCGACGGGCTGGTGGACGACGTGGTGCTGGATGGAATAGGCGGCTCGGCCCTCGGCGCCAGATGTCTTCTGTCCGCTCTCGCCGGCGGACCGGACGCCCGACCGGGGATACATGTGATCGATTCGCCCGACCCTTTCACGGTCTCCCGCATCAAGGAGTCCTGCGATCCCGCGAGGACGCTCCTGCTGGTGATCACGAAGTCGGGTTCCACCGCCGAGACCATGTCGCTGTTCCTGTCCTTCCACGACTGGCTGCCGGAGGATCTCCGTGATTCGAGGATCGTCACCGTCACCGATCCCGCCAGGGGAGACCTCAGGCGGCTCTCGACGGACAGGGGCTGGCCTTCGCTTCCGGTACCCCATTCGGTCGGAGGCAGATACAGCGTCCTGTCCCCGGTCGGGCTTCTTCCCGCGGCTCTGGCCGGCATCGATACCTCCGCTCTGCTGGACGGAGCCGCCTCCAGCGTGGAGGACTTCGACTCGGACGCTCCAGGAAGCCTTGCCGGAAGGCTTGCGGCGTGCTGGCTGTCGCACTTCGGCACCCATCCGGTGCATGTCTTCTTCGTTTACTGCGACAGGCTTTACGACACCGCGCTATGGTTCTCCCAGCTCTGGGCGGAGAGCCTCGGGAAAACCTCTCCCGACGGATCGGGAGGCATCGGGCAGACTCCGCTGGCCTGCCGGGGGCCGGCCGATCAGCATTCGCTCGTCCAGCTATTCATGGAGGGCCCGTCCGACAAATTCTTCACCTTCCTCGAGGTGGGCGGGCCATCGGAGCCGCTTCCCGGCGGCTTCCAGGGATATCCATCGATAGAGTGGCTGGAGGGGAGGACCCTGGGCGAACTCCGCTCGGCTGAGGCTTCCGCGACCGCATCCGCCCTGGAGGAGAAGGGCCTGCCGGTTTGCAGACTCTCGATCGACCGCTCCCCGGACGCCTTCGACATGGGCAGGCTGCTCTGCACGATCGAGATCGCCACGGTTCTCACGGGACTCTCACTGGGCATCGATCCACTGGACCAGCCCGGGGTTGAGCGTGGCAAATATTTGACGTTCAAGCAAATGGGCAGGCCGGGCTGGAATTGACCACTATCCCGCTCCTCCTGGCGGCGCTGGCCTCCTTCGAGCCTTCCCCGATCGATCTGCTCGAGACGGAACTCCTCCTGGAATGGTCCGAACTCCCGTTCATGGCTGCGGACGATTCGAGGATTCTCATCGACGGCCACCCTCGAATGCTGCTCCCGGGCGGTGTCCCGCTCCCCGCCTGGGGTTCCTTCGAATCGGTTTCCGTCAGGAGTCCTCTGGAAGCCGGCGTATGGGGGGGCGGAGGATGGACGATGGAGTTCGCCGTTCCGGAAATTCCCGACAGCAGCTACAGGAGCATGGCCGGCCTGATGGAGAGCACAGTCGGAAGGAACAGGTATGCCGGACTCCTCCAGAGGCCTCTCCCGATGGGGCTGGGCTTCGGAGCAGCCCTCGGGCGGGAGGACACGCTCTCTACACAGCTCCTGAGCCTCGTCCGTAAGCCGTTTTCACTCGACGGATTCCTGTGGCAGGGCTCGGGCATCCCCGACGGATACGCCGCCCGTGCCTCGTTCGCCCCTGGCAGGCCCGATCTCGAAGTATCCTGCGGCATCGTTTCGCCTTCCGGGGGCGTCACTTACGCCGAACCATCGCTCTCCGCCGCCTTCGGCAGCGGCAGTCTCCGCATGGAGGCCGCAGCCGGAGCTTCCGCATGGGATTCGATAGCTCATGTCGAGGCTCATCTGAAGGCCTCGGCCGGATTCGGGGGGACGATCCTGGTGGCGAGAGGGGATCTGTCCGGCGATCCCGATGACGCGGAAGCCGTTGGCATGGCGGGAGTCCTGCAGACGATACCCTCGGGACCGGTTCTGGGCGTGGCCCTCACCGGCGTGGGGGAATCCGGGGGCGGATTGCTCGCCACGGCCTCATGGGGTCCGGTCGGAGCAGAAGCGTACTACCGGGACGGCGCCTTCACCTCGGGAATCCACCTGAGATGGCCCTCCTGGCTATCGGCCTCGGCCTTCCGGTCGGACAGCCTGCTGCGTGCCGCGATGACGGTATTCCCCGGGTTCGCCTACGGCAGGAACGGCAGGATCAACATCGGTGGAAGAATGACGGCCACGCGCACCGGAGAGGACGATCCGACGGAGGAGATCCGCGCCGACTTCTGCACCGCGTTTTCGCTCGGAGGGTTCTCGCTCGTTGGAGCAGTGGAGGACATATTCGACGACGGAGACCGGAGGATTGCCTATGGCATCGTCTGGAGGTTCTCCGATCCGCCTGCATGGCGGCCCGCCGATCCCGGGGAGGAGCGAGGAAGATGAGCGGTAGAAGGATAGCGGTGCTGGCCTCCGGAAGGGGCAGCAACTTCGAGGCTCTCTGCACCGCCGACCTGGGAGACGCATCGGTGGTGCTGCTCGCCACAGACAACCCGAAGGCGGAGGCATTGATAAAGGCGAAGCGTCTCGGGATAGAGAAGGCGGTTTTCGATCCGGGGGCCGCACGCGGTGCATCCCCGGCCGGAATGGAGGCTTCCATCGCGGCTCTTCTCGAGGACAGGGGGATCGATCTGGTCTGTCTGGCCGGCTTCATGAGGATATTGAAGGGGCCTCTCCTGGACAGGTTCGAGGGCAGGATACTGAACATCCATCCATCCCTGCTGCCCTCGTTCCCCGGGCTGGATGCACAGGCCAGGGCTCTCGAGTACGGCGTGAGGATCACCGGCTGCACCGTTCATTACGTGGACGCCGGTACGGATACCGGCCCGGTCGTGCTCCAGGCGGCCGTCCCGGTACTCGGGACCGATACGGTGGAGTCGCTCTCCCGCCGCATACTCAGGGAGGAACACCGGATATACCCGCTTGCAGTCCGGCTCCACTGCGAGGGGAGCATCCGCCTCGACGGGAGGACCGTCCATTTCCACGGGACGGACGGTATTCCAGGCCCGCTCGCTTCGTTATGATACTCTGTTGCGAAAACATGGTCCGGAGGTAGCCCGATGCTCGTCTGGAGCCTTGCATGGCTCATGGTTTTCTCGACGTCGTCCGATCCCGATCCGGGACCGGCCGGGATTCCGCTTTCAGTCGGAGACGCGCGGCTGCACCCCTCGAGGATGTCCCTCTCCTGCTACCCTGGCGAAACCCTCTCCCTGTCCACCCCGGACAGTTGCTCCTGGGCGTTTTCCGGAGGCGAGCCCGCTTCCTGTTCCGGTACCTCCGCCTCCTGGACGGCTCCCAGGAGACACGGCGTGGTCAGACTCTCCCTGTCCTCGCGGGATGCGGTTCAGGAATACGCTCTGATCATCCTTGTCGATGCATCCAGATGGAGGACCACGACCCTGAACTCATATCCGATCGGCCTCTATGGCGACGGAAACTCGAGGCGCGACAATCCGGCCGCCTTCATCGAGATGCGTCAGGCCGACGCCGGCGTCAGGCTCTCCAGCCATTTCACCCTGGGCGAGTTCCTCGGCCACACGGAAGGCTGTTATCCGCAATACCTCGCACTGGATCTGAGGCTGGTCGACAAGCTCGAAACACTGCTCTCCTCCCTCGGGGAGTCGTACCCCGAACCGCTCGACATCCACGTGTTCAGCGGATTCAGGTCTCCGGAATACAACAGCTCCATCGGCAACGAGACGGACTTCAGCGCCCATCTCTACGGCACCGCAGCGGACATCTGGGTAGAGAGCTTTCCGCCCAACAACCTGATGGACGACGTGGACAGGAACAAGAGGATCGACATAGGCGACGGGAGCTTCATAGTCGATCTGACCAGGCGGATCGAGGCCTCCGGTTCCGTTCCCGTCGGCGGGGCGTCGGCCTACAGATGGACTCCGCAACACGGTCCGTTCGTACACATCGACGTCCGGGGAAGGCCCGCGAGCTGGCAGACCCAGCTCAACCTCGTCCCGGATCCGGTCATCTAGGAAGGAACCCCTTGAAAACACTCAGCGGATCCGCGGCCGTCCTCGGCTGTTGTCTGGCGGCGAGCCTCGCCGCATTGCTCGTGATGGCCATGATGCTGAGGGCGGAGCGCTCCGGGGCGTCGAAGGTTCTGGACGATGCCAGAGCCTCGATAGCTCTCATGGACACCATCCTCTCCGCAGATTCCACGCTCGGCGCCTGCAGGGACTCCATGGAGTACTACCGGGGCCGCACCGTCTCACTGGAGGCACGGATCGCCGCGGACAGCATTGCATCGGTCTTCCCCGGCTACTACCTGATCATCGATACCGGCCAGAACAGGTTCCATCTCCGCATGGGCGATCTCCTGGTGAGGTCCGGATACTGCGGCACCGGGAAGGGCTGGACCTCCAACGTAACGGGCGAGACCTGGGATTTCAGCACTCCGAGAGGTCTGAGGCACGTACTAGGCAACGGGACTAATCCATACTGGTTCAGGCCGGACTGGTTCTGGCTGGAGCAGAATGCCGCTCCTCCGGATCCCGACCAGGTGGTCACGATCCCGCAGGATCTCTCCTACGAAGAACAGATCGCCTACTACAACGACTCCCTGACGGCCGGGGAGAGGTTCTATGTCCGGCAGGTGCCCGGGGCGCTTGGCTCCTACAAGGTCGACCTGGGCGGAGGCGTGCTGCTGCACTACGGCACGGGGAGGGGCGGCAACGTCAGCCATGGATGCATCAGGCTCAGCAGCGCCGATCTCGAGGCAATCTACAGGACTCTTCCCATCGGCGCGCCGGTTCTGATCTACTGATGCGGAGGTTCACATGACCAGATCCGCGGCCGCGCCCGGCAGAATCCCGGGCTCCAGGTTCGCCCCGCTCATAGGCGCCCTTGCCGCGCTGGTCGTGACGGCCGTCGTCATCGTCGCGATAAGGGCCGGTGGAGGCGGGGGGCCGGCGGACGGCGACGAGAACGCCGAGATGGGGGCGGTCACAGTCGAGGCCATCCCCGACTCCGTCAGGGACGAGATCCCGGATACATGGTCCCAGCCCAGGAACGACCCGTCCGGAACCGGAGTCTGGGGGCCGGATGTCGGTTCGCCCATGGACACCCTGTGGAGAATCCATACCGGCATGGAGTTCTTCGCAGCCCCCGCCCTCTGCGGCGGAACCCTCTATTTCGGAGGGAACGACGGCGTCTTCATGGCCGTCTCGGCCGCCGACGGCTCGCGGCTATGGGCGTTCGGAACGTCCTGCGGCCTGAACGGAGAGGCTGCAGTAAGCGACAGCGCAGTGTTCTTCTGCGGCCAGGACGGATATGTCTACTCGCTGGACCGCGCATCGGGCTCGCTCCGCTGGAAGGCGGGACTGGGATACCACATCTTCGCATCGGTGGGGCTCCTCTGCGATACCATCCTCGTCACCGGCAACTCCGAGGGCTCGATTGCGGCGCTGTCGGCTGCGAGCGGCGATCTGCTCTGGTCCGCATCGCCGGGCGGCGTGATACTCGGTCCTGCTCTTGCAGACACGATTGCTGTATTCACCTCGGAGGACGGGATCGCGTGCGCCTACGGCGCCGGCGGGAACGAGCTCTGGAGGAGGGATTTCTCCGCGCAGGCCTCCGCTCCTTCGATAGGAGGCTCTTCAGTCTATATCGGCTTCTCGGACGGAGTCGTGAGAAGGATCGACCTCGCTTCGGGAACGGTCGTATGGGAAACCGACCTGGTGCAGCAACCCGTCCGCACCGTCATTTCCAGACCCGTCCTCTCAGGGGGCAGAGTCTTCGCAGGCACGTGCGACAGCCGGGTGGTCTGCCTGTCCGAAGAGGACGGCTCCCTGCAGTGGGACACTCCCCTGGAGAACTGGGTCCAGCTTCCTCCCGCGGTCGGGGCGGCCTCGCTCTATGTCTGCTCCGACGACCAGCGTTTTCATGTGCTCGACGTCGAGACGGGCGAGATCCGGTTCTGCATCGAGATGGGCGGCTATTCGGGAACGGCGCCCATACTCGCCAACGGTACGGTCTATTTCGGAACCGCTTCGGGCGATTTCTTCGCCTTCCGCGGAACCCTGGCCGACGACGGGGAAGAGCCCTGATGACCCGGGATGAGGGGAGGATACACGCCGGATACGCCGTTATCGCGGGAGCCGCCAACTCCGGCAAGTCCTCTCTCTTCAACTATCTGGTAGGCAAGAATATATCCCCGGTCACTCCGGGCAGGGGCACGACGCGGGTGCCGCTCTCCGGGATCTGCCACAGGGCGGGGGATGACTGCCAGGTATGCCTGATCGACACGCCGCCTCTCGCATCGGCCGTCAACCTGAACCTGCTGGACTGGATGGATGCGGCATGCCTGCTGGTGGATGCGACCCGTCTCGGCGAGGAGCTTTCCTCCCCCGAGGCATCCGAGCTGTTCAGGCGTTTCGAGGGCAGGCCGGTCGTGCTGGGCCTGACCCATGTGGACAGATTCGATGCCTCCCTCTGGCGTGCGCTTCTCAACCAGGCCGGTCTCATGCGGGAGTTCCCGTACGCCGTAGCCATGTGTCCGCCGCGGGGGACGGGTGCAGCGGAGATGCTCGACGCCCTGGTCCGGCTGCTCCCCATGAGAAGGAGGCTCTTTCCGGACGGCTGCATCACCCTCCATTCCGAGCGCTTCCTCGTGTCGGAACTCATCAGGACGGAACTGTTCCACGTCCTCCCGGAGGAGATAGCCACCTCCACGGCCGTCCAGATCGAGGAGTACTCCCTCCGGGATTCCAAGACCTACATCAGGGCCAATCTCCTGGTATCCAGGCATTCCTTCAAGGGCATCGTGATAGGGCGCAGAGGGCAGACACTCCAGAAGATAACGGACTCCGCCTCCAGGGGAGCCGGCGACTTGCTCGGCAAGGTCGTCCTGCCCGACCTCTGGGTGAAGGTCCGGGAGTCGTGGCCCGACAACCGTCACGACCTGCTCGAGCTGGGCTATGTCATCTGACGCCTGCCGGATCAGCCTCGAGCAGTTCGAGGGCCCTCTCGACCTTCTGCTCTATCTGATCAAGCGCGATGAGCTGGACATAAGAGAGGTGCCCATGGCAAGAGTAGCCTCGCAATACCTCGACTACATCCGGGAGGCCGAGGAACTCGACCTCGACATAGCGAGCGAATACCTGGTCATGGCGGCGACCCTCGCCAGCATCAAGAGCCGCGCCCTTCTCCCGTCCAGATCGGTGGAGGTCGAGGAGGATCCGGGCCGTGCCCTGATGCGCCAGCTCGTTCTGTACCGTGCCTTCAAGGAGGTCGCGGCGGAGCTCCGGGAGAGCGAGGAGATCTGGCGCAACGCGTTCCCTTCGGCGGGGGAGAGGGAGAGATGGGTTACGGACGCACCCAGGACGACCTCGCCGGGGGAGGTGACCCTGCTGGATCTGATCGAGGCGATGGACTCCCTCTCGGCCGTGCCCGAGGAGCCCGTCCAGAAATACAGGAGGCCAGAACTGAAGATCAGCGAGTGTATCGAGATGATATCCACCAGACTGAGGCACGGGCGGGGAACCAGTTTCAGGGATCTCGTCGGCGCGACCCTCGACAGGCGCATCATCGTGGCCTTCTTCATCACCTTGCTGGAGCTCTCCAGACAGGGGCTGGTCACCTTCACCCAGCCTGTCCCGTTCGGTGAACTCGTACTCGTCAGGTCCGAAGGCTGGGTGTGAAATGCTGGATGTGACAGCGCGCATCGTCGAGGGCCTTCTGTTCGCCTCCGACCGTCCGCTGAGCCTCGACGAGATCTGCGACCTGACAGGTTCCGGACCGGAAACCGTCACCGGGGCGCTGGAGAGGATTCAGGCCGCGCTGGAGGAGGAGGGCCACGCGATGATCCTCCAGGAGGCCGCCGGATCCTGGCGCATGGTGACCGATCCCGGAGTCGGGTCTTCCGTGGCCCAGCTCTTCGAGGACAGGAGGCCGGGAAGACTCAGTCGCGCCGCAGTGGAGGCCCTGGCCGTGATCGCATACAACCAGCCCTGCACCAGAGCAGCCATCGAGGCCATCAGGGGCGTGAACTGCGACAGCGCGCTGAAATCCCTGCTGGAGCGCGGGCTGATCAGGATCAGCGGGAGACAGGAGACGCCGGGAAGACCGCTCACCTATTCCACGACCGAGGGATTCCTGAATTATTTCGGACTGAACGACATCGACCACCTTCCCCGCAAGAGGGAGATCGAGGAGCTGATAGGCTCCGGAGGGGATGGGGAGGGGGATGCCCCGAGTGAAACCGACCTCTTCGGCTCATAGCGCACCCGGAGGAGACGAGCGGCCGGGCGGGATGAGGCTGAACCGCTTCCTCGCAAGGGCGGGAGTGGGCTCCAGGAGAACCTGCGACGACCTGATCAGGCAGGGGCTCGTGACGGTGAATGGAAGACGCCCCGAGTCCCTGGGCGTGCAGGTCTCACCGGGCGACAGGGTGGAGTATGCCGGAAGGAGGATCGTCCTTCCCGATGTTTCGATCTATGCCTGGAACAAGCCCATCGGGGTCGAGACGAGCATGGCGGACAGGAGCGGCAGGCTGAAGGCCCTGCTCGAGAGGCTGACGCCCGGCTGCGTGCCGGTCGGCAGGCTGGACATCAACACCGGCGGACTGCTCATCCTGACGAACGACGGCGACCTGACCAACAGGCTGACCCATCCCAGATGGGGGGTGGAGCGCGAGTACGTCCTCACCCTGGCCGGGGACATCCCGGGCGGCGTGCTGGGCAGGCTTCGCTCAGGCATCTCGATTGGTCCCGGTCCGCTCTGCCGGCCCGTATCCGTTGCGCCGCTGGGAGCCAGGCGCCTCTCCGTCGTCCTGTCGAGCGGGAGATACCACGAAGTGAGGCGCATGGCGGCCGCAGCCGGCCTGACTCTCGCCTCGCTGGAGCGGACGCGGTTCGGCCCGGTCACGATAGGCGATCTCCCCAGGGGCGGGCACCGGAACCTGTCCCGCAAGGAGGCAGGTATGCTCTACTCCCTCGTTGGCCTCGAACCCCCGGGGTCTCATTGACGGCGGAGCCCTGCGGGGAGATAATACTCCTCTATGCGTAAAAGAGGGGACGTGACCTTGTCTGCCTGATCTGATCGCCATCGACGGGCCCGCGGGTTCGGGCAAGAGCACGACAGCGCGACTCTGCGCCGGCGTGCTGGGATTCGACTACCTGGACACGGGCGCGATGTACAGGATGGCTGCTCTCCTCTGCGCTCGGAACGGCTGCGGATCTGACGGCGGGGCTCTCGCCGCGCTGATCGAATCTCACTCGATATCGCTGCATAATGGAGAGGCGTTCCTCGACGGCGAGAACGTCTCGGCCTGCATCCGCACGCCGGCGATAAGCGAAGCGGCCAGTCTCCTGTCGGCGCTGTCCGGGGTCAGGCGGGCCATGGTCCTCAAGCAGCGCGAATTCGCATCCGGGCGCGATCTCGTAGCCGAAGGCCGTGACATGGGCACGGTCGTGTTCCCCGACGCCTCACTCAAGGTCTACGTGATAGCCGATCTGGCAGTGAGGGCCGTGAGGAGGCTGCGCGACCAGGGTCCGGGCTCCGCGGGGGAGGAGGACTTCGCCTCAGTGGTTCTCTCCCTCATTAAGAGGGACCGGAGGGACCGGGAACGCTCCGACAGCCCCCTGAGGCCTGCGCCGGACGCCGTCCTCCTGGACACCAGCCTCATGACGGTGGCCGAACAGGTGGAAAAGGTGGTCTCGCTTTACGAGGCAGTTCGCGGGAGGCGCAGGGATGTTGTCTAGGCGCAGGTACATGCCCTCCCTCCAAAGGTACGGCCACCTCGTGATCAAGGCGGTCTTCGGGCTGAGGGTGACCGGGGTCGAGAAGGTTCCCAGAACCGGCGGCCTTCTGATGGCGAGCAACCACATCTCCGAACTCGATCCGCCCGTTCTGGGGAGCTGCATACCCCGGATTGTCCACTTCATGGCGAAGAGCGAGCTTTTCCGGGGCAGGGCCGCCACATGGTTCTTCGCCCGCCTCAATGCCTTTCCGGTGGACCGGAAAAGGATCGACAGGGCCTCCCTGCGCACCGCCGAGTCCATCCTGCTCTCGCAGGGCGCCCTTCTCATGTTCCCCGAGGGCACTCGCAGCCATGACGGCCGGGCCCTCAGACCCAAGCCCGGAATCGGGATGCTCGTTCAGAGAACCGGAGTGCCCGTGCTGCCGATATTCATCCACGGCACCGACAAGCCGCTGGGGGCCCTCCTGAGGCGGCCGCGCTTCTCGGTCTCACTGGGTGACCCGATCGCCCCGGAGGAGATGACGGACGCCGCCGGAGACGGCGGATTCGCTTCGATAGCCGAACTGATAATGGAGAGGATACTGGAAACGGGAGCCAAGGCTGGCCTCGCAGCAGAGGCCGAGAGGAGTGCGAATTGAGCGAAAAGGAGTACTGCGTCGGACTTACGCCGGAGGAGATCGAAAGGATCGAGGGATTCGAGTACTCTCCGGAAGAAAGGCGTCAGCTCGAGGAATCCTATAACGGCACCATCACGACTACGGAGGTCCGGGTAGGCACGATCCTGTCCGGTACGATACTCCAGAGGGTCGGCAACGAGGTCGTCGTAGACATCGGATACAAGAGCGAGGGCGTCATCCCGCTGTCCGAGTTCCGGGAGGACGAGGAGATAGTCCCCGGGCAGCAGGTGGACGTCTATATCGAGACTCTCGAAGACCAGGACGGCAGGGTCAGCGTCTCCAAGGAGAAGGCCCACTTTCACCGCGTCTGGGCGGACATCAAGGCCGCCTACGACAACGGCACCATCCTCGAGGGCACCGTTCTCAAGAGGATCAAGGGCGGTCTCGTCGTGCGCATCATGGGCGTGGACGCATTCCTGCCCGGTTCACAGGTCGCGCTCAGGCAGGTTCCCAACCTCGAGAAGTTCATCAACCAGAAGCTCGAGTTCCGCGTGATAAAGCTGAACAAGAGGCGCAGGAACATCGTGGTGAGCAGGCGCCAGGTCCTCGAGGAGGCGCGGTCGGAGTTGAAGGAGAAGCTGATAAAGGAACTCGAGGAGGATCAGGTGCGCACCGGCGTCGTGAAGAACATCACGGATTTCGGCGCATTCGTGGACCTCGGCGGAATCGACGGCCTCCTCCACATAACCGACATGAGCTGGGGCAGGGTTCGCCATCCCAGCCAGCTCGTGAACATCGGCGACGAGATAGAGGTAAAGGTGCTCAAGTTCGACCGCGACCGCGAGCGCATTTCTCTGGGTCTGAAGCAGTTGCAGCCCTTCCCCTGGGAGGGCGTCGGCGAGAGGTATCCCAAGGGCTCGGTCGTCAGCGGCAAGGTCGCCAGCATAACCGACTACGGCGCCTTCATCGAGCTCGAACCCGGCGTGGAGGGACTCATCCACGTCTCGGAGATGTCTTGGACCAAGCAGGTCAGGCATCCCTCCAAGATCCTCAGCGTGGGGGACGATCTCGAGGCCGTAGTGCTGAACGTGAACGAGGAGGAGCGGAAGATATCCCTCGGACTGAGGCAGACGCAGGAGAATCCGTGGGATACCATAGAGGAGCGTTATCCGGTCGGCTCGGTAGTCGAGGGCATAGTAAGGAACCTCACGAACTTCGGAGCCTTCGTTCAGATCGAGGACGGGATCGACGGTCTGGTGCACATCAGCGACATGAGCTGGACCAGGCGGGTGACTCATCCCTCCGAAGTCCTATCCAAGGGCGACGTGCTGAAGGTCGTAGTCCTGAGCATCGACAGGGAGAATCACAGGATCTCGCTCGGGCTCAAGCAGACCACGGACAATCCCTGGGATACCATGGATCAGAAGCTGCCCGAAGGCACGGAAATCCACGGTTCGGTCGTCCAGCTCCTCGAAAGGGGAGTGGTGGTCGACCTGGGCGACTCCATAGAGGGCTTCGTCCCTCTCAGCCAGCTCGGCTGGGAGACGCTCGAACACCCCGAGAACGTACTCAGGATCGGCGACGACCTGCCGCTAAGGGTCATCGAGGTCGTTCCCAGCAGCAGGCGCATCGTGCTCAGCGTGAGGAGCTACTTCAACGGCCGGTCCATGGAGGAGCTGAGTCAGTTCAGGGCCGGGCTCGAGGACAGACCCCCGGCCGAACCCGTCCAGATGCCTCTCCGTGCGACCACCTACGACGAGGAGGGCGGGCGGTCGCTCATCGAGCCTGAACCCGCACCCGCTCCCGAGGCCGGGTCGGACGAAGCGGCCGCCGGAGACGAAGAGAACGGTTAGCGCATGAACGCCGCGGAAGGTTCCTGAAGGGGCCTTCCGCGGCGACACTGCTTTCCAGGGCTCTGTCGGAAGGTTTCATGGCCGGGGTTGGACATCTGAACGTCGGGTGCAGGCTAAATTCCTGCGAAACCGAGTGGCTGGCGGCCCGGGAGGCCCGCAGGCTCGGGGTCGGAATCGTCGAAGACCTGGAAGCTGCAGATGTCATAGTGCTGGGAACCTGCTGCGTGACCGCCAGGAGTCAGTCCAAGTCCAGAAAGGCCGCAAGGAGGCTGCTGACCGGTACGGGTGCAAGGATAATCCTGACGGGATGCGCCGCAAGGCTCTTCCCCGGAGATTACCCCGAAGACCCGAGGCTGACCCGGGAGTTCTGTCCGGACGGGCCGCTGTCCACTCCCTGCGGGGCGTTCCGGAGCAGGGGCCAGTTGAAGATACAGGACGGCTGCTCGAACTCGTGCGCCTACTGCGCAGTTCCGCTGGCCAGGGGGCCTTCGAGGAGCTTCGACAGGGACGAGATACTGCAACGGGCGGACTCACTTGCGGAAGCCGGATTCAGGGAGGTAGTCCTGACCGGAGTCGACATAGCGTCCTACGGGGCTGACAGATATGGATCCTCGTACGGCCTGGCCGAACTTCTGCGCGATCTGCTCGAACCGCCCCGCTTCAGGGTCAGGCTGGGCTCGCTGGAGCCAATGCGCCTCGGCGACGGCTTCCTCTCCGGGCTTGCACTGCGGGGTGTGTGCAGGCATCTGCATCTGTCCTTCCAGAGCGCCAGCACAAGGGTTCTGTCGCTGATGGGAAGGGCCTGCACAGCCGAGGACGTCGTGAGACTTTCTATGGAGGCCAGGCGGGCCTTTCCGGGCTGCATACTGGGTGGCGACCTGATCACGGGATTCCCGGGCGAGAGAGACGAGGATTTTGCTGAGACGATGAGGCTGCTCGACCCGGATCACGGTCTGATGGACTACGCGCATGTCTTCCCGTTCTCGCCGAGGCCGGGCACACGGGCCGGCGCGGCTTCTGGAAAGCGCTGCCCGGGAAGTCCTTCCAAGGAGCGTGCGGACGCCCTCAGAGCGGCCTCGAAGGCGAGAAGGACGCGATACGCTCGATCCCAGGCGGGGGAGGAGCTCGAAGTTCTCGTGGAGTCCAGGCGGATTGGAGGGAGGCTTGTCGGATTGTCCGACAACTACGTTACAGTGAGGGTTCCTGCGGGTTCGAAACCGGGGGAGCTCGTGCGGATGAGGCCGTCTCCCGGGGATATTCTTACCGGCGCTTCAGAAGAGGAACTGCTCTGATGGCCATACTGATAGGACTCACGGGTTCGGCCGGCTCGGGGCAGAGTACAGTCGCGGCGGCCTTCGCCTCCGACGGACGGCTCTCCGGGGTGTGCAGCCTGGATGCGGTGGGGCACAGGTTGATGGAGAAGCCGCGGATCAGGTCGAGGATAGGCGCCGGGCTGGGTCTGGACGGGCTCGAGAACATGTCCGGCAGAGAGGCGAGAAAACTTCTGGGAGGCATGGTGTTCGTCGATCGTGACGCCAGGTCCGGCCTGGAGGCAGTCATGCACCCGATCATGGCCCGGTGGGCGGGGCTGTGCGCCACAACGCTGGCGGACGCAGCAGGGCTGTATGTCCTGGAGGGTGCGCTCATATTCGAAATGGGGCTGGACAGGCTGTTGGACGCCGTCGTCGTTGTGGCATGCGACAGGGAGACCTGCCTGGCGAGAGCCATATCGCGCGACGGGCTCCAGCCGGAAGAGGCGGCAAGGCGGCTCGACTGCCAGGCGCCCTTGACGGAGAAGCTGGAGAAAGCAGATTGGGTCATCTACAACGGGTCCGGCGAAACACCGGAATCACTTGCCTGCCAGGTCCGCGGAGTCCTGGGGCAGATAACGGAGTTGCATCCAGCTCATTGATGCAGGAGGAGCGATGGCGCACAGAACCAGGAAGCGGCTTACCAAGACCGAACTGAAGAGGGATCCCGTTGCGGAGAACCTGGCCACGGCCTGGAACTTCCTGCGATCCCACATAAAGGAGACCGCCATAGGATGCGTCGTGCTCCTTGCGCTCATCCTGGTGATCCAGAGCGTGATTCAGTCGAGCAGGAGGCAGAACGCAGAAAGCATGGCACGGTACATCCTGGCCGAGACTCTCTTCGAACAGGCCGAACAGCTCTCGGCGGCCGGGAACATGGATCAGGCCGCGGCGGCTCTCAACCAGGCCTATATGGTTGCAGGAGAAGTCTACAGCAGAAATCAGAACAGGGACTGGGGCCGCAGGTCCGCGATTCTCGCAGCGAAGGCCGGAATACTTCTCGGGCGCGACAACGAAGTCATCCAGACCATGCAGTCTCTTCTGTCCTCGCGTCCCGACGCTATGACTAAGGCGAGCGCTCTGCTCCATCTAGGCGTCGCCCTCGAGAACAGAGGCGGCGAGCAGGACCTGTTGAACGCCCGGAACAGCTATTCCACGGTTGCAGGAGATTCTGTGAAATATCCGATCATGGCCGCCGAAGCCCTGGCGGGACTGTCCAGGATCTCGATGGCCGATGGAGACGTCGAAACCGCACGGGATCTTCTCGTACGATCGATCGAGATGCGCGGAGATACTACGGAGTTCGACGAATACCAGCTCGCCAGAATGGACTGGATGGAATAGACCGCCGACGATCGCGGACCGCCTCGTTCATCACGGATAGGAAAACGGCCGGGGGAGCGGAGCCCCGGCCGTTCCTTCAGGACATCCATAATGTCCGATAAGAGATATTATGTAAAGTTCATATCCGGGTCTATCTGACCAGCACCATCCTCGCGCTCTCTGCCGAAACCGGGGTGGTCAGACGGCAGACGTACACCCCGCCGGGAACTGGAGCGCCTGAGGCGTCGGTTCCGTTCCAGGTGAGCCGATGAGCGCCGGATGCCGGCATGGCTCCATCGGCCAGAGTCGCGACGAGGCGGCCGCTGAGGTCATAGATGCATACGTCGACCGGCACGCCGCCGGATTCGAGGAAGAAGGTTACAGACGCCTCGCCCATGAAGGGATTGGGAGAGATCCCCAGGCCCGGGTGACCGGACGCAGGACCGTCATCGATGCCGATGTGTAAATACCTGTCGAGCCAGAGGGAATAGCTGCCGGTGCGAGTGTAGAGAATGCTGGACTCGGTGCCGTTCCAGCCGGCGGTCGGACTCCAGGTTACGGCTGGCTGGTCGTTGATCTGGATCGGGGGCGGGAAACTGGTCGGTACGCTGGCGATAGACCAGGTGAAGTTCACGATGCCGCCAGGGGCGACGTTGTAGGCCAGGGTGACGTCGCCGGCGTCATACTTACCGGCGCGGAGGGAACCTGCGTATTCTTCTCCTGATCCAGGAAACACTCCGCCGTAGGTCCAGTTGACGCCGGAATTGGTCGAGGTGTACAAGGCAAGAGTCTTTTCCGTTTTTTCGAACGTCACGGTTATCCAGGCGCTCGTTCCCCTGGCGTGTGCGATGTCGGGATATGACAGGTCGGAGGCGTTGGTATTGTTGCTGACCTGCCACGAAGTCGACCATGCGAAGCCGTGGTCGGTGGAGCGCCTTATGCGAACCTGTTCGTTGGTGGTCAACCTGTTGTCGATGAAGGCGATCGAGACGACTCCCCCGGTTCCGGCGGCGATGGCGGGCTGGGGGTTTGTCTGCGCATCGCCGAAAATGGCGGTGGCGTCGACCCAGCCTGCGCCAGCCAGGGCGTTACGCACGGAATAGACATCATATGTTCCTGACGGCACCCAGGTGGCGTACAGGTAGCCGGAGGTTCCTATGTCGGCATCCATGTCGCCACAGGTGACATCGTCCGCGATCTTCTCCCATGTGGAGCCGGTTCCGTCGATGCGCCACCTGCGCATCCAGAGAGTGTTGCTGGAAGAATCGTCCGTGCGGAACATGCAGCAGACCCAGGTGTCGCCGCCTGTAGTGATGACCCGTATCCTGGCGTTGTCCATCCTGCCGCTCGGATTGTAGCTGGAGCGCCAGTATGCCCAGTTTGCTCCGTTGTCGGTTGAACGGTAGACGATGACGCTGTCATTGGTGTTGTGGTAGGTGTCGAATGCGGCGAAGAGGTAGCCCGTAACCGGGTCGAAGTCGAAGTCCTGGCCGCTGCCTACGCCATTCTGACTGCCGTACACGAAGTAGTCATAACCCCATTTCCCCCCTTCCCAGGGCACCAGGGTGCATCCGTCCTCCCGGACGGGCGGCAGGATGTCCTCGAGAGGCGAGAAGAGCTGCGCCTCGTAATGCGGCGGGCAGTCGGATTCCGAAGCGATCGATCCGTAGCATGGCCCGTAAACGACTCCGTCGGGATTGTCGAGCGTAGAGGCCGGAACCGAACCCGCAGCAGCGAAGAACAGCAGCGACAACAAAACGATTCTGATCATCGCTTCCCTCCTGAATTGTGCAATCACCCGCCGACTCCACTTCATGCATTCCGACCTGGAGGATCGGGAGACTTCATGAGTTTCATCCATCACTGCAGGCACGTCAATATTACGGGTGTATTCTTCTGATATCGACAAGTGATGCGGAATACGTCGAAAGCGGTTCGGCCCGCATGGCGCGGGCAATCGAGTCCGGGAGTCAGTTTCCTCTGCGGTATGCCCTGCGCACTTCCGCGAGGGTCTCCGCGCATTCGGATTTCAGCCTTCGGAATGCCGCCCCGCCGGGCTCGCCTACGGCCAGCGCCTGCTCCAGATCCTTCCACAGCCTCCCGACACGCCTCTGGAGCATGAGCGGGATATCCCCCTCTGAAAGGAGATCCAGAGCCTCGTCCCTTGCGAGACAGGCTCTCCGGCCTCCGAGCGTTGCGGTCATTCCTCTCTCGAACGCGGAGAGGAGTTCCTCTACGTCGCCGGCCTCATCTACTCCGCCGGAGGCGCTCCTCCGCCGTCTTGCAAGGACAAGTGCGAGCGTGACGACCGAAGCCGCTCCAAGCACCGCGATGACGGCCGGAAGAGCTCCCGGGCCGTCTTTATCGGCTGCGATCGACTCGGACACTGCGGAGTCGCAGACGGCGGGGAGGAAATCCACCTTCACAGAGCAGGCGGGAACGACGGCAAACCTGTAGACCTCCTCCTCCGGATCGAACCACGGGATGCTGTCCCCTCCAGCCGTTATCGATCCGGTATCCCCGGGAACGAGAAGGAACCTCTGTCTGAGGGTATCGCCGAACAACGAGGCGCCGCCCAGCGGGAGGATGGAGGCCGGGCCGGATGCAGTCGGCGCCGGGATGGATCGCATCGATCGGATGCCGGGACCGGTCGCTTCGATCGAGATGAGATGATCCCTCTCCCCTGCCGGCTGACCGGTCAGCGAGAACGAGACGCTGTCGGCGATGCCTCCGAAATCCCGGGGCATGCCCTCCGCAGGGAAGTTTTCGACGGTCGCCCTCACCGTATCGCCCTGGACGAGGTGGCGGGGGCCGTCGCCGAAGAACAGCGGCCCGGCCTCCCAGACGAGTGCGCTCATCACGGGGAGTCTGATCCCGCCTCCTGATGCCGCCGTGACTTCCAGCGTGATGATGTGCGCCCTCCTTGCGGAACCGGAGACCTCCCAGGCCAGGAATTCGGGCGAGGAGACCAGCCTGGCGGCCCCGTTCTCCGGAGGCCCCCAGCCCGTCTCCACGCTCTTCACCGGTATGCGTGAGACGAGATAGTAGGCCACTTCGAAGGGGCTCCCCGGGTATATCCTGTCTGTCAGGACCACGGTTTCGATCACAAGCGGCCTTCCGGAGGGTCGAACGGCGGCTTCGGCGGCTTCAGCCCCGGGTCCTGCAACGAAGATGCTCTCGGCGGGAAGCAGTACTGCCGCTCCCCCGCCGAGTCTGACCGTGAGCGGTCCGACCGTCTGCATTCCGCCCGCGTAGGAAGAGGCCTGGAAGATCAGGTCGAGCCTGCAGGTCGACTGGACTGCTCCGTTCACGCTGGAGGTGCTTCTCATCGATCTGCTGGACGAGAGTGCAAGACCGTCCGAGAAGACCGGATCGGTCGAGATGGAGCTGCATCCCGGGTCGGAGCACGAGATCGAAAAGACGAACTGGCTTCCGGCGGCAACGGTGTCCGGGCAGTCCACCGAGACCGGGAACTGTCCCGGCAGGCACAGGGCGAGCAGGATGGCCGCGCTCACCAGTCCGGACCTCCAGCGATGCCCGCCGGTCTCCCCCTGAGGCTGTCCGCAGGAACGGCCTCTTCTACGAGATCGAGGAGCATACGGGCCTGATCCTCCGTCATGCCCGTCTCCGGATTGACCTGCTGATCCTGCTGATTCTGCCGTTCCTGCTGATCCTGCCGGTCCTGTTGATCCTGCCGGTCTTGCTGATCCTGTTGGTCCTGCTGCTCCTGTTCGTCCTGCTGATCCTGTTCGTCCTGCTGTTCGTGCTGGTCTTGCTGATCCTGTTCGTCCTGCCGGTCCTGTTGATCCTGTTCGTCCTGCCGGTCCTGCTGCTGATCCTGGGATTCGCTGTTCAGTCTCAGCCAGTTGAGAGCCGCCTCGAGGTTCGGTGCGTCACATTCCAGGCTCTCTCCGTCGCCGAGGAGCATTCTGAGCATGTCCGCCGCCCGTTCGACGCCCTGCCTCTCCCCCGCCGACATCGAGTACGCCAACAGGGTGGCCGCCTGAGCCGATCCGAGAGTATCCCCCCCCGCACAGTCCGATAGCGGGCGCATGAGCGAATCCGCCTCGCCGAAGCGTTCCAGTTCGAAGAGGGGCGCCGTGAGGTTGTACCAGCTCCTCTCGAAGCCCGGCATCCGGGAGGCGACTTCGGAAAAGCCGGACAGGGCTGCCTCCATGTCGCCTTCGACGTACGACTCGACGGCCCCCGCAAAGACCGTGGCGAGCGGCCTGGGGCGAGGGGTCGGGGCGACGAGGGACAGGATGGAGAGAAACGCAGCCATGGCCGTCATCTTCCCCTGGCCTCCAGGATCAGGGCGGCGCAGGCGAGAGCGAGGCCGGCGGAGAGAAAGAGATGGAATCTCCGGCCGCCGGAACCCCCGGCCACCCTGGCCGCCATCTCCGCTCTGCTCCCCGAGATGAGTTCACCCACGAGCGCCGGCAGATCGCCGGTTTCCGAAAGCCTGACGTAGAATCCACCGGAGCCCTCGGCCAGATCGCTGAGGGGCCGTTCGCAGAGCGCCGTCCTCACGGTGTCCCCTCCGATCGTCCGGAATCCCCCCGAGCCGTCCGGGAGAGGCACGGAGTCCAGGCCCCCGATGCCTACCGCAACGATTCTGAGGCCCGACTCCCTGGCGGCCTCTATCGACCTCGCGACCGAGAAGTCATGGAAGCCGCCGTCGCTCATGATGATCCCGACGCGGGTCTCGAGATCCTCCTCGGGCAGCGAGGCGGACATCACGTCCACGAGAGTGCCGAGTTCCGTGCCGGCGGCCAGAGCCGGTTCGTCCCCGGGATCGAGCGGAATCCTCGAGGTTATGAATTCCCTGTCCAGAGTGCCGGGAACGGCGAGCCTGGCCTGTGACGAGAAGAGGACGAGGCTGAACCTGACCCCGGGGAAGGCCTGCATCAGGTTCGCGACTTCGGAAGCCGCCCTGCCGAGCCTGGTCGGCGCGGCGTCGAAGGAGGCCATCGAGCCCGATACGTCGAGAGCGATGGAGATGTTGTCCCCTCCGGACGGAATGACTGCTTCCGCTCCTCCCCACATGGGGCCGGCGGCTGCGACGGCGAAGAGTACGAGGGCGGCACACCAGAGCAGCAGGGACAGGGTACGCGAAGGAGGAGGCGATATCCCCACCCGATCCCACATTGCCGGCCGGACGAATTCCCTGAGGCGCTTGTTCTCGGATGCGAGCCAAGAGGATCTCAGCCACCACCAGAGCGGGGCGGCGAGAGCCAGCAGAAGAAGCAGAGGTCGTTCGAATGACATCAGTCTCCGGCCACCTTCCGCAGTTTCCACCTCAGGACTCCTCCGAAAACGAGAAGCCCCAGCCCGGCGAACAGCAGGGGGAGATACCGGTCACGGTAGACGAAGAGTCCTTCGGGCGGGAGGGTGGAGGCTTCGAGAGAGTCGATGGCCGCATAGACGTCTGCGAGGTCGGAGGGGCTTCCCGCATCGAAAAGCCGGCCTCCGGTGATTGCGGCAATCCGCGCGAGCGTCTCCTCGTCGACGCCGGTTCGGGTGTCGTTCGTGCCTATGGCGACGGTATAGACTCTTAGGCTGTCGCCATGCAGCGTCCTTATGGCGGTGGCCACCTGGATCGGATCTACGGTGCCCGCGTTCTCCATCCCGTCGGAGAGGAGGATGATCACCCTCCTGGATGTCTGCGAACCTTCCAGCTCCCGGGCTGCAATCGCAAGCCCGGCTCCGATCGCGGTGCCGTCATCGAGCGTCCCGATACCCGCCTTCTGTATGAATCTCGAAAGAGTGCCGTGGTCGAGGGTGGGGGGGCAGAGGGCGAGAGGCTCGGCTGCGTAGACGACAAGACCTACACGGTCCGTCGGCCTGTTGCGGATGAAGTTGAGGGCGGCCGCCTTGGCCGCTTCCAGCCTGTTGGGCATGTAATCCTGTTCGAGCATGCTGGTCGAGACATCGAGGGTGATGATGATATCGACCCCCTCCCCGGCGTCGGGAAGCCTCTCGAAACCGCTCTGGGGTCTCGATGCGGACAGCGCGATCAGAAACAATCCCGCAAGCGTAGGGAACAGCGTGGCCATTCCGATTCTGCTGGACGGCCCTGCATCGAAGGGCCCGGTGAAGCACTGGGCGGGACGCCGCCTCCTGCGGAACACAAGGGGATAGATCGACAGGAAAACCAGGAACAGTACCAGTGCGGGCCAGAAGGCGAGCCTCATGACCGCGGCCCTGCCTTTCCGAGTTCCGCGAGCCTCCTGATGTCCGCCTGCGCCTTCTCCCTGGTGGTCCCCCAGTCCGCATAGCGCTGGAGCCCAATCTCACGGATCAGCCCTTCGGAGCCGTCGACGAGCCATTTCAGATCCTTGCGGCCCGAGAGTCTTCTGTGTATCTGCCTGTGCGTGAGAGCCTCCACGTCTATGCCCGATCTTGCCCGGAAGAGCCTTCTGAGAAGGAGATCGATCTCGCGGTAGAGGGCCTTGAAGTCGCCCGCCGCCAGGAATTTGCTGTCCAGCAGCGCGAGCGCCGCCTTTTCGAACGAGGACGGCGAGTCGGAGATATCAACGCCGGCGGGAACACCCGAGGGTTTCCGCCTCCTGGACAGGAGCCGGACGGCCAGGACGGCGACAAGCGCGCCTGCAGCGACCGGCAGCCAGGGGAAGGCCCTCCCCCGCACGCCCCAGGTCCGCCAGAATGCAAGCCTGTGGAGGTAGTCGGAGGGGTAGCCCGGCGGTATGTCCATCGGGAGCGGAGCGGGGAACACGGTCGCATCGCAGACGGAGTCCGGCATCGTCCGTCCCACTACGATAACGGGATGAGGAACGATCACCGTGTCCGCCCCGTCGGGCGACACCGCGGCGAGATCGGGCAGACGCAGCGTATCGAGAGCCAGCGGCACTATCAGGAAACCGTCGGGGCTTCGCTCGAGCACTGTCCAGTCTTCGGAAGCCTCCAGACTGTCGGCTAGATATCCCTCGGGAAAGCCGTAGGGGGCCATGACGGGCACGCCGAGCGAGGCTGTCCCGGACTGTGCGCCCGACGCCGGCGCGGAATCCGGACCGACGGTGAGAAGGACCGGCAGCAGGAACCGGATCACAGGTGGCTTCGCCTCCTGCGGCGAAGCTGGAAGAACCTCCGAAGAGGGAGGACCAGGTCGTCGCTTGTCGAGATGCTGACAAGGTCGAAGCCGCAGGTTCTGGAGAGAGCCTCCCTTTGAGCGTTCATCTGCATCACCATGCTGGAGAAGGCCTTGCGCCACGCCCTCGATCCGGTGTCGACTACGAGCGCTCTGCCCGTCTCCGGATCCTGGAATCTCATCAGGCCGACGTCGGGCATGTTGACCTCCCTGGGGTCGAAGACGTGTATCCCAACGAGGTCATGTCTTCTGGACGCCGCAGAAAGCAGTTTCGAGGGCCGTCCGAACCTGAAGTCGCTGATTACGAACAGGAGGGCCTTCCTGTGGAGCACCCTGCCCAGGAAGGCGAGCGCCTTGTCGATGTCCGCCTCTTCCTGTCTCCCGCGTGTCGCGAGAACCTTGTGAACGATGGTCAGCGCATGGTTCCGGCCCTTGTCCGGAGGAATGTAGTCGACGACATCCCTGGCGAACGAGAGCATGCCGATCCTGTCGCCTGTCCGGACGGCCGCCAGGGCGAGCAGCGCAGCCGTCTCGGCAACCCTCTCCTCCTTGGTGAGGCTCGTCGAGCCGAACTTAAGGCTGCCCGAGACGTCCAGGAGGATCAGAACCTGAAGCTCCCTCTCCTCGGTCATGAGCTTGACGTGGGGAACGCCTGTCCGGGCGGTCACGTTCCATTCGATCGTACGGGGATCGTCGCCCTCCTGGTACGTGCGGAGGTCGGTGAACTCCATGCCGCGTCCGCGGAAGGCGGAACGGTACTCCCCGCCCATGAGCTGGTCCACCAGCCTGCGGGTTGTTATCTCGATCCGCCTTACCCTCTTCAGGAGGGAGTGCGCGTTCTCCACGGGGGCCTACTTGACGGGCACCCTGCCCAGGATGGTCTCGATTATCTCTTCCACGTCGACTTCCTCGGCCTCCGCTTCGAATGAGCGTATGATGCGGTGCCTGAGGACGTCGGGTGCGACCTCCTTGACCTGGTCCGGGGTGACGAAGCCCTGCCCGGAGAGCATCGCGCGAGCCCTTGCAGCGGCCTGGAGCCCCAGGGAAGCCCTCGGGCTGGCTCCGAAGCTTATGAGCCCGGCAAGTTCGGAAAAACCCGCCTGTTTCGGGAATCGCGTCGCGGCGACTATCCTCACGATGTACTCCATCACGCTCCGCTCCACGGCGATCTTCACGACGAGGCGCTGGATCTCCTCGACCTCGGAGGGCGTCATCACCACTTCGGCCACTGGCGGCGTGGAGGAGCCCATCCTGTCGATTATCTCGAGTTCCTCCTCCTGGGAGGGGTAGTCAACCTTCAGTTTTAGAAGGAAACGGTCTATCTGGGCCTCAGGCAGCGGATAGGTGCCCTCCTGCTCGATCGGGTTCTGTGTGGCCATCACGAAGAACGGCTTCGGGAGGGGGTAGGTGCAGCCGCCGAATGTGACCTGGCGCTCCTGCATTGCCTCCAGGAGAGCGCTCTGGACCTTCGCCGGGGCTCTGTTGATCTCGTCGGCGAGGAGGATCTGGGTGAAGACCGGGCCCTTTCTGGGCTCGAAGGCGGCCTTTTCGGGGATATAGACCATCGTGCCGGTCAGATCAGCCGGGAGGAGATCAGGGGTGAACTGGATGCGGGAGAAGGAAGCGCTAACGCAAGAAGCGAGCGTCCTCGCGGCAAGCGTCTTTGCGAGCCCCGGCACCCCCTCTATCAGCACGTGTCCGTCGCAGAAGAGGGCTGTCAAAAGGCCGAGCCTGAAGTCCTCCTGCCCTACCACCACCCTCGAAAAGGTGTCCTTGAGCCGGTCTATCCCCGGGGATAGTTCAGCGATCCTCCGCTCGGTGTCCTCGATCGTCTGTCTGGACATCCAGTTCCCTCCTGGCTTCTTCGATTGCCTTGCGGACGGTTCTCTCGTATGAGTCGAGAGCCTCCCTGCTCCCGGCCTCGAAACGCATCACCAGCACGGGCTGGGTGTTCGAGGCGCGCAGGAGCCCCCAGCCGTCCGGGAAGTCGATCCTCACACCGTCGATGCAGTTGGTCGGATACTCTGCGGAAATCCTGTTCCTTACCGCCTCCACGATTCTGAACTTGAGGGCGTCGGGGCAGTCCTCGCGCAGTTCGGGCGTGGATTCGAGTTCCGGGATGTCCGAAAGCAGATCCGACATGGAGCCGCCGCTAGCGGCGATGATTTCGAGCAGCCTCAGCGACGCGTAGAGGGCGTCGTCATAGCCGTAGTACCTGTCCCGGTAGAAGATGTGTCCGCTCATCTCGCCGGCCAGCAGGGCGTTCTCGTCCAGCATTCTCTGTTTGATCAGCGAGTGCCCGGTCGCGGACATGATCGGCCTCCCGCCCGCCGCGGCCACCTGGTCGTAGAAGACCCGTGATGCCTTGACTTCGGAGATAACGGTGGCCCCTGGCGAGGATTCGAGCAGAGCGCGCGCAAGGACGGTGAGTATCCTGTCGCCGAAGACGGTGCGCCCCCTCTCGTCGACGACTCCCAGTCTGTCCGCGTCCCCGTCGAAGGCCAGGCCGATGTCCGCGCCCTCGGCGAGAACCGCCTTCTTGAGATCCACGAGGTTCTCTTCGACCGTGGGATCGGGATGATGGCCCGGAAAGCGCCCGTCCGGCTCGCAGAAGAGTGGCACCACCCTGCACCCGAGTTCGGTCAGGATCCTGCATGCAGGAATGCCGCCGGTTCCGTTCCCTGCATCGACGACGACCTTCAGTGACCTTTCGAGGCAGAACTCCGATCTAAGCCGGTCGAGGTAGCTCTCCAGGATGTTGACGGTCTTGATCTCAGGGAGGTCGGAGGAGGGAGGTTCCGGCGTATCGGCAAGCGCGGCGATCTCGTCGCCGGACAGGGTGTGCAGCCCCTTCATGATCTTGAAGCCGTTGTATTCCGGAGGATTATGGCTGCCCGTGATCATCACGGTTGCTTCGGACAGCAGGTGATGAGCGCCGAAGTAGGTCATCGGGGTGGTCTGAACGCCCATGTCGGCGATCCTCACCCGCCCGGAGGCGGCTCCCCTGGCGAGGAGCCCGAAGAGGTATTCTCCGGAGAGCCTGCAATCCCTCCCTACGGCCAGGAGCCCGCCGGGACCGGCCAGGTCCGCCATCGCTCTGCCGATCGTCATGACTGTGGAATCGTCCAGATCGTCGGGGAAAACCCCTCTGATGTCGTATTTCCTGAAGATGTTCCTATTCATTGCTCTCTTCCGGTGCGGTGGAGGTCCTCGGTACCGTGGGCAGCTCCACCGTGAACTGTCCCTTCTTCGACGCCTCCTGGATCCATCCGCCGTGTCCCGATACTATCTGCCGGGCGAGTTCCAGCGAGAGAAGCGACGATGATGCCTCGGGGTTCACAGGTCCTCTATAGTCGAGGGTCACACGCGCAGTTCCCTCCCCTGCCGTCAGGTCGACATGGACCATGCTGCCCTTGCCGGCAAACCTCTCGGTCTCGGATGCGATGGCTTCGAAGGCCTGCCTCAGATAGCTCTCGTCGCCCCTGACCGAGACGTCGGAATCCATTGCGACCGTCATGGATATGCCCCTCTCGGCGAGCCTCCCGTACGAGGCCTGGACCACGTCGGTCAGGACTGCCTCCAGATCGGTCACGGCTCCGCCGCTCAGAGGGGGTGTGGACGATTCGTCGGAGAGCTTGTCCAGAGTGACGATCTCACCGATCAGATCGATGAACTTCCCGATGTTGTCGATCTCCTTGGAGAGAAGGCCGAGCTGCTCCTTCAGCCAGTCGGGGCATTCAAGGGGTCTGGATATCTCGTCCGTGGCCGATCTGATCGATTCCAGCGGCTTACGTAGGGACTGCCCGATCCTCGAGAGCAGTTCGGAACGCAGATTTGCGGCGGAATCGAGTTCGGCAAGCGCTCCTTCCAGATCCTTCGTCAGGGATTCGTTCCTCTTGCGGGTCTCAATGAAGCGGCGCCTGAAGAATCCCGCGGCGAAGAGCGAAACCAGAACGATCGCCGCGGCGGGCCAGAACGGGATCGAGTCGATCATATCTTCACGCGGGTCGCAGGGCCGTATGCCCGTGACGACCGCTTGCGGCACGCCCTGTCGGAAGACACGCGGAAGCGCTCCGGTGAGGAGCCCTGGCCCTACTCGACACGAGACTGGATCCGGACGAGGACCGGATCGATCTTCTCAGCCGCCTTCCTCGCTGCTTCGGCCTGCCTCTTCCTGCCGGTGGCCTCGAAGACCTGGGCCAGGTGCAGATGGAAGCCGATGAGCGCCACGGTATCCTTGCCGGCGAGGGTCATGCCCTTCTGGAAATGCTCCTCGGCCTCGTCGAAGCGGGACATGTTCAGATAACACCTGCCGAGCATCTCCCGGGCCTTGATCCTGTGGTCGGGACTCGGAAGAACCTGGGAGAACTCGTCCACAGCCTCGCGGAGGAGCCCCATCTCGCGATAGGCGATTCCGAGATCGTAGTGGGTGTTGAAATCATCCGGAGCGATCGCCTCGTCTATGCCGTCCTGGAACTCCTTGACCAGCGCGGCGAGGGCTCTGGCGGAGTCGGAGTCGAACATCCTGTCGATGTCCGCGAGAATCGAGGCGATGTCGGCGTAGTTGTCGGCGTCCGCCAGCCCCGGCCTGACCCCATCGAGAAGGGCCACGGCCATCGTGAAGCCGGGATCGGTCTGGACCGAGGCCTCCAGCGCCGCTACCGCCTCGTGGGGGCTGTCGTTGAGGAGATACGCGACAGCGAGTCTGTAGAGGGATCTGGCCTGGCCCTCCAGACCGAGGGAGGATCGCGTCCGGACGAGTTCGCGTGCGGCCGCCAGGGATTCGGGACAGATGTCGAGCACACCCTCGAGCAGCTCGAAGACCATCTTCTCCCTGCCGGTGGCCCTGTAGATCTCGGCGGCCTTGAGGTAGGACTCCACGGCTCCATAGAAGTCGCTCACGTCGAGGAGGAGATTGCCCAGTTCCACATATCCCAGCGCATCGCCCGGCCGTTTCTCCAGACGCTGCCTCATGTCCATGACCTGTTTCGAGAGCGCTTCGCGTACCTGGCGGGTGGATACCAGACCCATGTCGACCAGGACGTCGCCGAGCCTCTTGTGGTCACGGGAGGTCATCTGTATCTCGAGGGCCCGGAGTACGTCGCTGGCTTTCAGGAGGCCTTCGGCTACGAAGTACTCCCCTATGCGCTTGCGCTGCGGAGCCTCGGGTTCTTCGTCGGCGTCCTCCGCCTCGATGAAGTCATCGGAGTCGAAGGAGACCTGATCGATGCTGATCTCCGCCTCCTCCTCCTCGGGTACGGGGGGGCGGAGCTCCTGGCGGAGTTCGTCGAGCATCCTGACCATCATCTTGTGCTCCGGGAAGCCTCTCTCCGCAGCCATGGAAACGCAGCGGTCGAGAACGCTCTCCTTCTTCTGGACGAAGGCGGCCCTGGCCAGCCTCACAACCCAGTTCCTGTCCTCGGGGTCCAGCCTGGCTAGGGCTGTGAGGGCGTTGAGAACCATCGGATCGTTCTTGTCGGCCGCGCCCTTCAGGAATGCGACATACTCGCGCCTGGCCTGATCCGGCTTGCCCTGCTCGTCGAAGCACGAAGCCATCACGAAGTGGGCCGAGGCGAAGGCGGGTTCGGCACGGAGGGCCTTGCGGCTGACCGAGAGGGCGACCATGTGGAGGCCGTCCTTCATGTACAACTCCGAAGCCTTTGCAAAATGTTCGAGCGCCTCGTCCTTCCGCTTCAGCTTCAGAAGGACGTCGCCCATGCTGTTATAGACCGAAGCCTCCTCCGGATCCTCATTCAGGACAGCCTGAAACGTTCGCAGAGCGCTGTCCAGCTTGCCTTTCTGCAGGAGGTCGTGCGCCTTCTTCTTCAGGGAGATGTCGGCCATCCTACCATCCAGCCTTCCATCCGCTCTCGTCCATGCAGATTCGGCCGCGATCCCGGGCCGGTTGGACCGGGTACGAGCGATCGTCCTTCGTCCATGCCGGCATGGATGAGCAGTGAACCGAGACAATATCGGGCGCTGCGAGGTGATAGGGTATCCCCCTGTAGTCGTCGAGATCCCAGATCGTGAAATCGGCGTCAGCTCCGGGCTGGAGCGTTCCCTTCACTCCTCCGAGGCCCAGGCAGGCTGCGGAGTTGGCAGTCGCCGCAACGATCGCCTCTTCGACGGTGAATCTGCACCGGCAGACCGCCGTGCTCAGTACGAATGGCATGGAGGGGCAGTAGCAGCTTCCGGGATTGAAGTCCGTGGCCAGGGCGACGGCCGCTCCGGCGTCGATGAATCTCCTTCCGTCCGGGAAGGCGAGTCCGAGGAAGAAGGCCGTAGCGGGCAGAAGGACGGCGGTCGTGTCCGAAGCGGCCAACGCCGCAACGCCTTCGTCGGATGCCATCAGGAGATGGTCGGCGCTGGCTGCGCCCAGGGAGGCGGCCAGCTCCGCGCCTCCAAACACCGAGAACTCGTCGGCGTGAATCCTCACGCCGAGGCCGGCGGCCATGGCGGCTTCGAGAAACCTGGCGCTCTGGGCCGGATCGAAGACGTTCCTCTCGCAGAAGATGTCCGCGTATTTCGCGAGCTTCCGGGAGGAGACTACCGGGAGAACCTCGTCGATCATGAAGGCGATGAAGTCGTCCGGGCGGCCTTCGAATTCCGGCGGAACGGCATGAGGGCCCAGAAAGGTGGGCACTATCGTCTGGGGGCCGTTCAGGGCGGCTTCGGCGAGAAGTTCGAGGGATTCGATCTCCCCGTCCCTGTCCAGTGAGTATCCGCTCTTCGCTTCCAGTGTGGTCGTCCCGAAGCGAAGCATGTCCGAGAGGTGATCGTGAAGGGAGGCGGCAAGCTCGGCACGGCTTGCGCTGCGCGTGGTGCGCACAGTGGAGGCGATGCCTCCGCCCGCCTCCGCGATCTGCTGATAGGTCGCGCCCGATGCGCGCAGTGCGAATTCCATCTCCCGCAGGCCGACAAACACCGGATGCGTGTGCGGGTCCACGAAGCCGGGCATCACCAGGCGGCCTCCGGCATCGACAATGCGCACGTCGGGCCCGGAGAATGCCGAGGCTTCATCGGTCGCCCCCGCCCAGATCACCCTGCCGTCACTGCACGCGAAGGCTCCGTCCTCGATCACGCCGAGGTCGCGGGCGGCCGGACCTCTGCGGGACACCGGTCCTCCCGGCAGAGTCAGAAGCTGACCTGCATGGACGAGCAGGAAATCAGCCCGTGGGGGACGCGCGGAAGGTGTCATTCCGGCAGTACGGAAGCGACTCTCCTGCTGTTCATGGTATGGAAGCGGACTATCCCGTCGGCGGTGGCGAAGAGGGTGTCGTCCGAACCGATGCCGACATTGGTGCCGGGGTGGATGGGAGTGCCCCTCTGCCTGAGAATTATCGTTCCAGCGGTGACGAAACTTCCCGCCGGAGCCTTCACGCCCAGTCTGCGGCCGGCCGTGTCCCTGCCGTTCCTGGAGCTGGAGCCTGATTTCTTGTGAGCCATTTCGGAAACCTTTCTAATTCTGACGGACGAGCCTGGCGGAAACGATTCCGCTGCCGTCTGTGAGCCTGGCAATGTACACGCCCGAAGGCATCGGTGTGCCGTCTTCGGTAGTCCCGTTCCAGGTGATCGCGGCTCCGCCCGCGGGGATTCCCGCAGCGAAGACCGAATGTCCTGTAATATCGTAAATGGTGAGTCTTCCCTCAAGAGACGTCGTGCAGTTCAGTACGACCGAAGCGGAGAACGGGTTGGCGGAAGCGGTCAGGGAGAGAGGCTGTAGGACTCCGCTATGCCCGCCTTCCACTCCGTCCGGATCGAAGACGAAGCTCACCTCAACCCTCTCGGAGGGGCCGAGTTGGACGTTGGAGACCGTCTTGGGTGCAAACCCCGCAACAGTGGCGGTAACGTCGTAGGTTCCGGGAAGGGCGGGCTTGGCGTAGTCACCCATGGTTATGTCGGTGCGGCAGAACCTCATCGGCTCGCTGTCCGATCCATCCCTCCTGGTGATCTGGATGTTCGCGTCGAGAGGGTTCCCGTAGCTGTTGGTGACGGTGCCCCAGAAGCCGTAGGTGCTGTTCACGTAGAAGTCCAGCAGGGCCATGTAGTGCTGAGCCGCGAGGGTGGGCCAGTCGGAGTACTGCTTGTTTAGATGTACCTCGATCGTGTGGTCGATCCCGCCGTATTCGCCGTAGCTCCAGTCGTTCACGTCCCCGGTGATCACGTACCAGGCCCAGCCTTCGGTCACCCAGAACCCTGGAACCTGGCACAGGGCGGCGTAGTCGTTGGCCATATCGACTATCAGGGCAGTGTCCGGCACCGCGGCGGAGGAGTAGTTCCACACGTAGTTGAAGCAGGCCTCCCCCCCGTGGAGAGACATGCTCGCACAGAACGGGTTCTCGAATCCGGTCTGTGCGGGCCAGTTCTTCATGGTGATGTCGCGCAGCGCCCTGGTCTCCGGTTCTGAGAAGGGGCCGGAGCCGTACCCACCTCCGGACTGCCAGTGATAGCTCAGGTTGCGGTTGAGGTCGACGCTGTTGCCGTTGTACCTGGAGTTGGAGACATAGCCGTCCGGGTTCAGGATCGGTATGACCCATGTCTCGGCGGTCTCCACGATGTACTCGCACATCGGGCTCGTATCGGCGTTGTCCGTCAGATTGCGGAGGAAGTTCAGGGCGACCATCGCACCGGCCTTCTCGTCGCCGTGTATGGCGCTGATCAGCCTGAATTCGGGCTCGACCTCCTCCTGGCCGATGTTGTCGGAGACCACTACGGCGTAGATGGGCCGGCCGCCATGGCTGCTGCCGATGTTCTCGAGCCTGCAGATTCCCGGGTGGCGTGCCACGATTGCCTCGAGAGTGTCGTTCACTGCTGCAAGAGACGGGTAGGCCGCTTCGTAGAAACAGGTTTCATCCGGAATCGGCAGGAAGCCCATCTGCTCCAGGCGCATCTCGTCCTGTGCATCGGCGTAGATCCTGGCGCGGGAGTCCCTGTAGGATTCGATGTCGAAGCCCTCGGCCTGGAGCGCCTGGAGATCTGCGGGGCTGACGTGGGTTATCCAGACGGAGCGGTACGTGCCCGGTCCGGACAGGGCGACGGAGGAAAGGACAGCGATCAGGAGAGGGAGAAAGCGCATGGCAGAACTCCTAGGTTGTGATATCCTATCCCTGGACTGATTTAAGTAAGATCGCCAAGCAGAGCGCTGGGGTCAATTCCTCGACCCGCCCTGCGGGCGCTTTCCGGGAAGGTCGCTGCGACCCTGCGCCGCCTGCCACAACGGGTCATGTTCGCTGAGATTATGTGCGGCTTCCGGGCCGGTTTGTCTCTGTGACTGCGGAGACGAATTGGTCGGGGCGGCCGGATTTGAACCGGCGACCCCCTGCTCCCAAAGCAGGTGCGCTACCGGACTGCGCCACGCCCCGATGGCCCCATTCTATACTCTGCGGAGGGATGATTCAAGGCGTCACGGGCGCAATGTTCCAGATGATGTCGAAGGCCTTCTCCCATGTCCTGCCGAGGACCCTTTGCCTGCCAGCCTCCCCCATCCCGGCGCGCCTCCCGGGATCGCGGGCCAGGAGGAGTATGGCTTCGGCAAAGCTCGCTATGTCCCGCCCCTTCGCCACTATTCCGGAGACGCCGGGCTCGATGATCTCCATGGGTCCGCCCATGTCCGTTACGATCGAGGGCGCTCCCGATGCTGCGGCCTCGAGAACCACATTCCCGAAGGTGTCCGTGGTGCTGGGAAAGACGAAGATGTCCGCCGAGGCATATGCGCGTGACAGGTCCTCCCCCTTGAGGATGCCGCAGAAGTAGCATCCCCTGCCGCTCAGGGAGCGGGCGAGTTCGTTCAGATACGGGCCGTCGCCCACTATGAACAGCTCCAGCTTCTCGAACTCCGTCCGGGCGGCAAGGAAGGCCTCCGCTAGAACGTCGAGATCCTTCTCACGCGACACCCTGCCGACATAGACCAGCTTTACGGAACCCTCAGACGCGCCGAACCTCTCGAAGAAGCGCTCGTCGCGCCACCGGGGCGAGAATGCGGACGAGTCGATCCCCCTCGGAAAGATGGACATCCTGGGCCGGGGCACCCCCAGTTTCTCCAGTTCGTCCATGTAATAGCGGCTGGGGACCATCACGTGATCCGTGGCCGAATAGAACCAGCCCATGACCATGGCGGCGAACTCGCCCATATGGCCGTCCCTGGATATCTGGTTGACATGCTTCGGGAAGTCGGTGTGGTAGATGCCGAAGGATGGAATGCCCAGCAGCTTGGAGATCAGAAGGGCGGACAGGCCGACCGGACCCGGGGTCGAGATGTAGATGGCCTCGAAGTCATTGTCCTCCACGAACCGGAGCAGATCGAGGAAGGGCGGGATCGCGAGCATCTTCGACTCGTAGTCCGGGACGGGGAACTCTCTGACCGGATGGAAGTTGACGACCCATCCCTCGAACGACAGGGGCTTCTCCTGGCTCGCCACGACGGCGAGCTTCCGATCCGTTTCGAACGAGAGACGGCTGAACTTCTGCAGGGTCCTGGACACGCCGTTCAGATCGTCGATCGTGTCCGTGAACCAGACCCTGGCTCCGCTGGACGCGAGCGGAGCGCATCCCGGGGTGAGTGAGGCGAATTCGGCGGCGGCCCTTCTCCCCTTCCTCATGTTGAAGAACGACATCGGATACGGCGCATTGAGGAGGAGGACGGGGAGGAGAGCGGATACGGCCTCGAACGCCTCGAGGAACTTGCTGTTGGTGATCCTCTTGACGAGGAGGCCCGAGAGACGGTCGATCAGCCTGTTCGTAGTGTTGCTGAAGATTCTGAACGTGCGCTCGTCGATGTCCTCGCCCCTGGGCTCGCCGCGGGCCCAGAGATCCTTTCCTATCTCGAGCAGCTCCTCCAGAAGGAAGCTCTCGGGTCCGGGGTCCGGGGAGGCGAGAGTCTTGTGGTAGAGCGAATGCAGCGCGAGGTCTGCCTTCTGCCACAACGTGGGCGGCTCGGGCCTCCCGGGCGCGAACATCCTGTCCGCCGCCGCCGAGGCGAACAGGGGGAGTTCGTGCTGCTGCATCCTCTCGCGGTAGAACGAGTAGGCGATGGAGTAGATGGAGTAGGCGGAGCGTATCGCGGTGCCCGAAGCCCCTCCCGGCGACCCTCTCCCTGCGGCGAGCGCCGCCAGGAACTCCACCGGGGTTCCGGCCTCCGGCACGGCAGTGAAGGCGTTTCCTATGAACCGTCCGCACCTGTCGTCGGAGCCCCCGATGAAACCCTGGAAACCCGGGTCTCCCCTGACGCTCCTGACCACTGATTCGACCATCGCGTTCTCCGCCGCGAGCCTGCTGCCGTTGAGGGATTCCACGAGCGGGCATCGCCTCATCGCCGACGCGAGTTCTTCATGGGTGGGAGACGGCCCTTCGGAGTGGAAGGGATGTGCCAGGGCGAAGAGTATCCCCCTGTCCGACAGGAAATCCGTCAGATCCTCGAAGCTCTCGCGCAGCCTGGAAATCTCGTCGTGATCGTCCGGGTCGAACCCGTAGGCGAGAATGTGCAGCACCGCCCTGCTGCCGTGCAGATACGTCCTGATCTCCTCGCCGGTGAAGACGCCGGGCTGGTCGATGATCCTCATCACGCCGTCTATCGTGTTGATGTCCGTGATCGTGACGAAGTCCATGTCCCTGTCACGGGCCTTCTCATAGAGGAGTTCGGGAGGGGTGAAGCTCTCCGGGGCCTGCAGCGCACGGAGGAACCAGTAGCCTGTAGCCTTCGAGTGCATCGAGTGCACATGCATGTCGCATCTGGGCATCGGAGCCCCCTCCCGTTCCGGATAGTTGATTTATCTCGGAATTATCAGGATTCCCTGGGGGCCGTCGCCAGTCTGGAGCGTGTCGATGGGGCTCCATGTGGAGGCGTCCATCAGCAGCACTATATCGGAATCGAAGCAGGTCATGAAGAGGGTGTTCCCGGCAGCCGCGACTCCCGAGATGTCGAACCCTGCGGCGTGCGTCTCCACAGAGCCGCTCTCGTCATAGAAGAATACGCTTCCGGTGAAGGTCCACGGATTTCCTGCCACGAAGCCGGTTCCCAGCCTGCAGGGCAGCCCGGGGTTGCCGCCTGTGGAGATTGTGGCGGTGACGGCCAGGATCGACGGGTCGATGATCGTTATCGCCCCGTCGTTCTGGTAGGTGGTGGAGGAGGCATGGATCATCCCCGTCTCCGGGAAGTATCTGAGAGTCACGGTGTTCGCCGGTGTGGCCAGAGTGTCGAGGATGTCGCCGGTGCCGGGATCGAGCACGAACGTGCCCAGCACGGATGGGTCAGGGTAGTTCTGGGTGCTTACGAACAGGCGCCCTGACGCGATCGCGATCCCGCTGGCGTTCGGCAAGCCGCGGAATTCGTCCGTAACCTGGCGGGTCGCGAGGTCGATGACGCACACGCACGGCCCGCCTGTCGATTCGCCCATGAGGCAGGACACATAGAGGTTGGAGCCATCCGTGCATGCGCAGTAGGGATTCGATCCGACCGGCAGTTCGATTTCCGCCGCTATCGTGCCCGGCTGATCGGGATCGAAAAAGGTGATGCTCGAGGAAAGGGAGTTGACCACGGCGACGAGTCCGTCGTCGAGGAGAACGATGTCGTTGGGGGCCTCGCCCGTTACGAAGGCACCGGAAAGGAGGGTGCCGTCAGCCGGATAGTAGAGATCCACCGTGTACCCGAGCCCGTTGAACCATGCCACGCAATTCCCATGGCCCGGATCGGACGGCCCCGTACCGGAACCGCATCCGGAAATCACTGCCAGGAGTATCACAAGTGCGACTGCGAGCTTCTTCAAGGCAACGCCTCCCATCTGAGTTCGGCCGAGAATGTCCGGCGACGGCCCTGATAGCCGTTCGTCTCCTCGTACCGGGTGTCGAGAATGTTCGTACCAGCGAGTTCGATCGAAAGCCCGGCGATTCCGGGCACCGGCGCCGAGAGCGACGCCCCCAGAAGCGAATAGGCGGGCAAGGCTATGGTGTTGGCGGCATTCATCCACCTGTCGCCCGTCATGGAGAACGAAATCCCCGGGACCACTCCGAGGATCGGGGCCTCTACTAGAATGCCGGCCGTGATCCCGGGCCTGTAGGGCAGCATCTTGCCCTCGTTCGTGGATTCATCCGACGCATCGATGATCCTTTGAAGCGACATGGATCCCCTGGCCCGCAGGAAGGAAGCCTGCAGGGTACCGTCCAGCTCCGCTCCGAAGCGCAGAACCTTGGAAATGTTGCCGGGCCGCCAGATTCCGCCGGCCGAAGGCGCCCAGATGATCAGGTCGTCCGAGACGGCGCGGAACAGGGAGATGCCTGCCGAGAGGGGCCCCCGGGAGAACCTGGCCGAGACGTCGGCTTCGGTGGATGATTCCGGCTTCAGATCCGGGTTGCCCTCGGCGAACGGGTCGGAGGGCCAGTAGAGCTCGTTGAAGGTCGGCCTCCTGAAGCTCTCGGACAGAGCGGCCTCGACCATCAGACATTCCCCGGCCCGGAGGAGGGCGGAGAGCCTGAGACCGCTGCCGGGACCCTCTTCAGTAGCCGCCTCTACCCTGGCTGCTGCCGAGAGCAGCAGGGGGCCCGCCTCGTCCGAAGCCAGAACGCCTATCGAGGACAGCGTCCTTGCATGGGAACCGAGGGCTGTCCCGCCCACCCACTCCGTGCGGACATCCGCCGTCGCCCCGACGGAAAGGGGCAGCCCCGACGGTGAGAAGGTGATCGAGGCATCCGCCGCTCCCTCGGAATGCCTGTCGCGTATTGGAGAGGGAGAGACCGACGTGTAGCCCATGCTCCCGGCATGTATCGAGCCCTCGGTGGAGAATCCGCCTCCCATTCCAAGGGCGATCCAGGAGTCGATGGAGGAACGGCTGATGGACGCATCCGACGGCGACCAGTCAGGGCCCTCCACGTCGCCGGACGAACTGGTGACGAGAGTCCCGGACGAGAAGGCCCCCTTCGAGAACGAGAACAGGGCTCCACCGGACCGCCCCCGTCCGCCCGAGGGTCCGGTCGGTGAGGAGAAGGTGCAGGACAGCCTGGCGAGCCCGCCCAGGGGTGTCGATGCTCCTGCCCAGGCCCCTCCTTTCGAGTCACCTCCGGCGAAGGTCCGCATGGGATCGTCCGGTCCGGCAGCGGCGAGTTCGATGGTCCCTGCCAGCCCTCCGTCGCTGAAGGCCGATCCCCCGCCGCGCGCCAGGCGCATGGAGGAGAAGAGCCCCTGGAAGAGGCAGATCGCCGGCGTGCCGTCCATGGAGCTGCGGATCCTGTGGCCGTCGATGCTCCATCCGATCTGAGATGGATCCGATCCTCTGACCGACATGGAGAGTACCGACACGGCGCCGCCGTACTCGCGCACTACGACGCCGGGAGACAGTATCTCTATCCTGTGGGCGCCCGGAATGCCTGGCGACGGGATGTCGGCTGCGTCCATCCCGGAGACTGCCAGCCCCTGCGAGGCGGCCGTCGGCCTCTTCGCCGTGACCGGTATCAGGACGCCGCTCGGGATGGCTTCCGGCGACAGGACTATCACGCCATCCAATGGTACGATGCCGGCCCATCGCTCGTACCCCATCGCGCTCACCTCCCCCTCGTCGCCGGGCTTCGCCGGCGGGGGGAAGGAGCCGTCCGGGCCGCTCATCGACACAATGCCGCCCGATGAGAGAACCGCTCCGGCTATGGGGGCGCCGGAAGGGTCCAGTACCCGGACGGCCGGGGTCGATACCCCGGCTGCAGTGATCGCTGCGATGATGAAAAGGATGAACAAGCCGCCTCCTCCGCGTTTGTGCGGATGGATGCGGTCACGGGGCGCCCTCTGGAGCGGAGGGCCCGTCCTCGCTTCACGCGGCGCAGTATCCTGACTTCCGGATCATCCCCTCCCCCTGCCTTCCCACCCTTTCGGGCAGTGGCACTGAATGGGTTCGGGTCCCCGGTCACAGTGGCGCCACCGCGGCGGATTCTCACCGCCTTCCTGCACCCGCACGGGGAATAGATAGGAATGCGCCTTGCGGCAAGTCAAGGAATTGCGCACGAAGGCCGGAACGGCGGATATGAAAAGGCGGATGCCCCGGGAGCGTCAACAGACAGGATTCGGAAGGATCGGATTTCTACCGCGTCTGGACGGGAGCCTTCCAGAAATCCCTCGGAACGTCTCCGCCTCCGGCCATGGCCAGCCCCTGGGAGATCGAATGATCCATGTTGTTGTACCAGAAGGTGCCGCAACGGCCTAGCAGCCTCAGTCCCTCCGGCGGACGGATCTCCGCGAGCCGTTCCTTGTAGTCCAGAGTGTAGATGGGATAGCTCTGCCGCACCTTCTCCGGGAATATGAAGAGTATGTCCGAGGGATCGGCGGCGCCGACCCTGTCCAGATCCTCCATGATTCGGGGGATGAACGAGGATGGGGATTCCCAGAGCGGATCCCCTTCGGGGCAGGTGACTTCGGCGACCAGGCTGTCGCCCCCGTGGGGAACCATCGACTCGTTGAAGTTCCTCGGCACGGACAGCCTGCTGAAGGCGATGTCGGGCTCGCCGAAATAACACCATTGGTATGTGTTGCGGGTTCTGTTCCTCATCGCTACGTTGTAGACTATCGTGTCGATGAAGGAGAGTTCGAGGCCGGGGAAGGCCAGGGGCAGCGGAGCCGACCAGTACACCTCCGACGCCTCGATCTCTTCGCCGTCCCTCATCCTGACGCCCCTGACCGAACCGCCGTCGACAATGGGTTCGAGAACCTCTCGGGAGGTGAGTACCTCCCCTCCCCTGGATTCGATCCTCTCCGTCAGGAGATCCGCGAACCTCTGGATGCCTCCCGATTCAGGATAGATGAAGGTCGTCCGGACCGGGCTGGGGAACAGCAGACCCCTGGCCAGCGACAGAAGGCTGTCCGCCTTCACCTTCTTGTCTATCACGGCTCTGTCCACACCTGCGGCCGCCCAGTCAGTATGTAGGGAGGCGCCGTCCAGACCTGTGAACTTCCGGGTGTATCCGCTGAAGAAGAACCGGTAGAGATTCCTGCCGTACCTGGCCGTGATGTGCTCCGCGAAGGAGGCCGGGGTGACGTTCCGACGAACCCTCAAAAGATCTATGAACGACGGGAGGAGCATGCGGAGGGGCAGTCTGGAAACGCCTCCGAGGGACAGCGGCCAGTCCTGGTATCTCCCGCTGAGGTAGACGCTGCTCGATCTCGGAATGGCTGTGATCTCGGACCCGAGAATCTCGAGCAGATAGGACTGTACGGCCGGGTCCGACGTGTGGAAACGGTGCGGGCCGATGTCGAAGCGGAAGCCTTCGCGCTGGAAGGTTCTGGCGAGGCCGCCCGGCGCGTCCTCCCTCTCGAGGACGGTCACCTCACGGCAACCGGATGCGCAGAGCCTCTCTGCGAGAGTCAGCCCGGCCACACCCGCGCCGACTATTATCTTCCTGCCGTCTTTTCCTCTAACGGTCATCCTTCGCTCCTGCGGCTCCCGAGAAGGATCGGCGCCGCGACAAGTACTCCCAGGAGGGCGGAGAGCATCCACAGGATATGGACGCCGAATCCAGCCGTAACGATGCCCTCCCCCTTGATCCCGAGAACCGCGAAGCCTGCCGTCCAGCCGGCTTCAGCCGTGCCCAGACTGAAGAGACCATGGATTGGCAGGGCCATTATAAGGTCGGTTACGGCGCCCGCAAAGAAAATCTGCCAGAACGGAGGCTCGATGAGCCCTACGGCTCTGGAGAGGCAGACGAACATCGACAGTTTCAGCACCCAGGCGGCGACCGAGACTCCGGATGCCTTGAGGAATCCCGCCCTGTCGCTCTTCCAGATGCGGGAGGCCTCGCCCAGGGTCGAGACGAACCGCCTGACCCGGGGATTGTCGAATAGGCCGCCCGAGAGACGGGAAGCCATCCACGGAACCGCCGGGAGCGCAAGGATACCCGCCGAACCTGCGGCGAGGGCGATCAGGGCGGCCAGTACCACGCTTCGGCCGGCTCCGCACAGGAAGGCGGTGGAGATCACGAGCCCGAGTGAGGCGACATCCAGCAGTTTGGCGAGTATCACCATGCCTGTTCCCCTGCCGGGCGCGATGGAGGCGTGCCCCTTCAGAAGCCCGATCATGGCGACGTCCGAGAGTCTCAGCGGGAGGACATGCCCGAGCCCGGCATGGATGGCGGTCAGAAAGGCAGCGCTCCAGATACCCGGCGAGCCGTTTCCGAGCAGACTGAGACGCACGCCTCTGGCGACTACGCTTGCGGCGTAGAGCGCAAAGGCCGCCGCCACCAGCAGAGGATCGGCCGATGAAAGAGTCGCCGCGATGTCGGAGAGCCTTTCCGCGAGCCTGCCCGAGGGCCCTCCGAGCATGAGCCAGGTGATGACGCCCCCCGCGAGCACCGAAAGAAGCACTCTTGCCCGTAGACGGCCGTTCACCGATGTTTCTCCAGTCTCTGAGCGTACACTCTTCGGATGGACACAAGCTATGACATCTCCGGCTCTTCATGTCGAGGGCCTAAGCAAGCGGTACGGAAGGATCGAGGCGCTTCGCCCGATGTCCATCGACATACCCCACGGCGCCGTCTTCGCCCTGCTGGGAAGCAACGGAGCGGGGAAGAGCACCTTCATGAAGGCGGTCCTCACTCTGGTCAGGCCGGACTCGGGCACGGTGCTGATAGACGGCGTGGACTCGAGAGACCCATCCTCCAGACGATCGGTCAGGTATCTGCCCGAGATAATCCGCTTTCCCGGCATGCTCACCCCGTTGGCTCTTCACGCAATGCTCTCCGATGTCAGGGGGTGCGGGACGCCGGGCGAACTGAGGGAGAGATGCGGGCAGCTCTCCTGCGAGGAGCTTCTGGAGAGGCCGTTTTCGAAGATGTCCCGCGGCCAGGTCCAGCGAAGCGCCATAGCGATGGCATTCGCCGGTGATCCCGGCATTCTGTTCCTGGACGAACCCTCCAACGGGCTGGACCCGGAGGCGAGGATCTCCCTCCGGACCATGATCAGGGATGCCGCATCGAGAGGGGCGACCATCGTGCTCAATTCCCATCTTCTCGGCGAGGTGGAGGCAGTCTGCCGGATGGCCGCCTTCATGAGGAAGGGGGCGATAGTCGCCTCGGGCGAGTTCTCGTCGCTGGTGAAGCATACCGGCCGGGCCAGGATAGAGACGGTCGAGCCCGGAAGGATGAGTGAATTCCTCGTCACCGCGGGGTCCGAGGTGTTCGTCTGTGACGGCGGAGTGGAGGCTTCGGTTGTGGAAAACGCCTTCCCGGCGCTGGTGTCCGCCGTGGCGTCTTCGGGCATACCCTTCACGAGCGTGGAACTGAGGAGCGAGAGCCTCGAGGACCTCTTCATGAGGCTCGCGGGAGCCGGTTCGGAATGAGGACTACGAGCGCGATACTCCTCGCAGGACTAAGGCAGCTCTCACGAAGCCGCCTGGTGACGATCCCCGTCGTGCTAGCGCTCCTGTATCCCGGCCTCGTGGTCCTCATCCTGTCCGGGACCCACACTGCGGGGAAAGGCATGGCCGACGCCGCGGATGCAGCGATGGGCGTAATGTTCATGACCATTCCCATGGCGGCCACGCTGGCCACCGGGTTCATAATGATCCTCGGCAGCTCCCTCCTGCCGGAGGAGATATCGGCGGGGCGCGCCGGATTCTGGGTGGCGCAGCCCGTCTCCAGGGATTCCTACCTCGCGGGCATGACCCTTGCGTCATTCGCCGTGTGCTGCATCGTGTCCGCCATCCTCTTCTTCGGCACCTCCGCAGCAATCCTGGCCTTCATCCCGTACCGGCCGACGGCGGTCGGCTGGGCGTTCCTGTGCCCCCTGTTATGGACGGCGGCCAATCTTGCCCTCGTGACCGTGGTGTCCCTCTACCTCCCCCGGATAGCCTCGATCATCATATGCCTCGCGCTGGCCGGGTTCTCGAACTTCATGGGGAGCGTTTCACAGGTGGTAGGGGCACTGCCCGGCGGCAGCGTGGCCTCGACCATGCAGACGGTCTACTGGGTGAGCTTCTTCGTGTTCCCCGCAGATCCCCTGCTGAGGCTGGCCATGTCCGGGCTCGGGCCGGCGGATTCCTCGATTCAGATGATGATGTCCTCGATCGGGTTTATGACCAGTCCACCCGCCTGGCAGATCGTCTATGCCCTGATCTGGTCGGCCGCGGTCTTTCTCCTGGCCGGAGCCCGTTTCCGCAGGATGGACCTGGCCTGACGGTACTCCCCCGTCCGAATTTTTCACCATCGATCAGCAAAGGCCGCTCCAAAGTGGTATGACTGGGTGGCAATCCGCCGGTTGCGCCACAAAGAACGGCCAGCGATGAAACACTCTGTTGTCCCGATGGCGCTAGGATTTCAAGGGGCCTCAAACCCCTTGAAACTCAGGAAACCGGCTGCCTTCGGAGGCTGGTGGGAAATCCGGGCTAGCTCCGGAAATGCTCCCTGAGGATCGAGATCATGCCGTCGTGATCGGCCATGCCCGTGCATTCCCTGATCGAATGCATCGACAGCACCGGATTGCCGGCATCGACGCACGGAATGCCGAGCCGGGAGGCGAGCATGGGGCCGATCGTGCTGCCGCACGGGATGTCGTTCCTGGATGCGAACATCTGAACGGGGACGCCGGCCCGGGATGCGCAGTCCCTGAAGTGGGCGCAGGTCAGGGCGCTCGTCGCATACCTCTCCTGGGCGTTCGTCTTTATTACGGGGCCGCCGTTCATGACGGGGCGGTTCCCCTTCTCGAACTTCCCGGCATGGACGGGACTCAGGCCGTGGGCTCCGTCTATCGAAACCATGATGCTTTCGAGAAGCGCCCTGTGGTAGTCGCTCCGGCTTCCCGCCAGGCTCTCCAGGACGATGTCGAGGAAGCGGGACTGGGCTCCGGCGCCGGTCATGGATCCGACCTCCTCGTTGTCGAAGAGGCAGAGTACGGAGGTTCTCCCGCACCGCCCGGAATCGAGCATGGCGGCGAGGCCGGCATGGCACATGGCGAGGTCGTCGATGCCCTGCGCAGCCAGGATTTCACCCTTCAGCCCCGTCAGGGACGGCGGCTGGGTATCGACGACATGCGCGCTCCAGCCCGCGATCGCGTCCACCGGGCAGCCGCAGGCGGACGAGACGGCGGAGGTGATTTCATCCTCGGTCAGGCTGTCCGTAGAGAGCATCGCCTGGAGGTGCTCCTCCTTGTCGAACTTGAACCCCTCGTCGTTGACCCCGCGGTTCAGATGTATGGCCGGCGTCGAAATCCTGCACACGGAACCGGGAAGTCTGAACAGCCTGCTCTCGTATCCGTTTCCACCGGTTCTCAGTATGGCCGTTCCCGCGATGCCCAGATCCCTGTCGAACCAGGTCGGGAGTATCGGCGAGCCGTAGATCTCGACCGAAAGCATCGAGTGGCCGAGCAGCGGCCTCACCGGGTTGTTCCTGAGCCGAAGCCCGGGGAAATCCGTGTGGGCGCAGGCGAGTCTGAAGCCCGATTCGGCCGGGGGGGTGACTCCGCGTCTGGCGGCTATGAGCGTTCCCGTTTCTCTCGTGACGAAGAAGGCTTCTGGCAGTCCGGCGTCCCACAAGTCCGCCTCGGTTATCCTCTCGAATCCGGCCTTCTCCAGAATACCGGCCGCCTGAGCGGCGGCGTGCCCCGCCGTAGGGGACGAGGCAAGGAAGCTCATCAGGTCTTCGATCGCCATGTCAGCCCGCCTTCCCCGGTGTTGATACCGATGCGCCGCTTGCGGCGGCCGCGTGTTCGGGATGTTCGACGCTCCCGTCCGACGGTGCGGCTCCGCCTCTGACCTGGTACATGAACGCCTCCATCCTGGCTTCGTTGTCGGTATCCTCCTGGCCGTCGAAGGCCAGGTTCAGCCAGGGGAGCCAGGGGATGTCGCGGCGGATGCGCTTGGACACTGCGGTGACGATCGTTCCGGGAAGACACGTGAACGGAAGGACGTTCACCGCGCCGGATATGGCCCTCTTCCCCGCCAGCGCCACCGGGGCCCCGATGCAGAGTATCGCTTCTCCCCCGATGTTCTCACGCATGTAGGGTGTCGCAGCCTCCAGTATCTCCGCCGCAGACAAGTGATGCCTGTCGGCAAGTATTCTTCGGAAGGGGCGTTCCATTGTTTTTCTCACATGTCGGATCAAAAATCCCTTGGTGGCGCCCTTGATGATGTCGGCGGGTCTCCGGGCCCTCATCGACCTCTGGAGGAAAGTGTGGTTCACGAATTCGAACCACTCCATGACCCAGGTCGGGAGAACCTCTCCGCCGAGAGCCTCGATCCTCTCCTCGGTCCAGGCATTCGCGTAGGGATCGTTCCGCACGTAGATTTCGCCGAACACCAGCACCAGGGGCTTTTCCGCCTGGTGCGTCTCGATCCCCTCGAAGAGGGCTGCGGAACGTTTCATCGCCTCCAGGAGCCCTTCACCGGACTCCATCGCCTCCTCGACCAGTTTCATGCTCGATTCGTAGGCGCGCCGGGCATCGCCCTTCCTCTTTTCATAGGGGCTGATGCGTCTCAGTGCGGCCTTCAGGATGTCCGCGCAGACCGTCCCCCTGAGGAGATCGATCTGGAAGGAGAGAGAATTGAGCCCGGGTACCGAAGTGTACGAATCCCGGGAGGAGGAAGTCAGGATCGGCACCGAGGAGTAGCCCGCCCTGTCGAGCAGAATCCTGTGGTAGGCGCAGTACTGTCCAAACCTGCAGGGTCCGGAGGCTGTGCCCATGAAGAACGCCGTCCTTTCGGGATCGTTCTCCTTCAGCACCTTCAGCATGTTGCCGGAGGTGATTATCGCAGGGTAGCACTCCTTGCCGGATGTAACCGTCCTGCCCAGAGCCACGGACTCCCTGTCCGTGGGCGGCATCTCGCGGGCGTCGATACCCCTTCGCCTTGCGGCCGCCGCCACCAGCCTGCTGCCCGGGCCGAGGCGGGGAACCCAGATCGTCCTTCCGTTCAAGGTTCCCGGGCATCCTCCGGAGAGAGCCGCCGGGGAAGAACCGGTCTGTACGGACGGCGTGGACAGCGAGTCCAGGAAGGCTTCGCATCTGGTGATCATCCCCGCATCCGCCGAATGCTCGTCCGCCTCGATGGTAAGGAAGGGAACCCCATCCATGGCGGTCGAGAAGAGATGGTGGATGAAGGAATCGGGTCCGCAGCCGAAGTTCGTCAGATAGACGGCATGGAGCCTGGGATCCTTCTTAACAGCGAGTGCCGCCGCCAGAATCTTCTGCCCGTAGTGCCAGTACATCCCCGGGAAGGCCGCAGCGGCCTCGTCCATCGGGAGGTCGAGCATCTCGGCCGGCATCACGTGGACACCCATCCTGGAAAGCTTGGCGGGAAGATCGGAACTCACAGACGGATCGCAGCCGTTGTACGGCCTGCTGACTATGGCGAGGATGGTTTCTCCGGCCGGGATGGCGCGTAGAGCGTCACGCCCTGAATCCAGAATCGCCTTCTCGAACGATCGCTGGGCGTTCTCCGCCTCGTCCGCGGCTTTCTCGGAGGCGGCCCTCGTGCAGCCGAGGGACTCCCCCAGGTCGGCCAGGACGGCCTTCCAGGAGGAGATCTGCCCCGTGAAGTCGAGCACAGGGGAGAGCACCCTCACCCCTCTGCCCGGAAGGTCCAGCGAAGATTCGAGGACATACGGGGAGCCCGATACGTAGGGACAGTTCTGGGCCTCCTCGAAGTCGTGGTGAGGGAAGGCTCTGAGTATCGAGGGGATGAACAGCGTCTGCACGCCGCTCTCGATGAGATCGAGCACGTGCCCGTGCGCTATCTTCACCGGGAAGCAGGTCTCCGCGGCGACGTTCTCGACGCCCCTGTGGACGGTCCGCCCGGTCGAAGGCGATGAGAGAGCCACATTGAAGCCTAGTTCCTCGAAGAATCTCCTGAAGAAGGGGAAGAACTCCCAGAACCAGAGGGCTCTCGGAATGCCTATCACCCGGTCCGTAGGGGTGTCGTCGGGAGGCGGAGCCCAGTCGCCGAGCAGCAGCCTCTCCCTGTCGGGAAACAGGTTACGGCCCTTCCGAAGGGGAGTCTTCCTCCCCACTTCGTACTTCTCGCACCTTCCGCCGTAGTGGAGCTTCCGGCCGTCCTCGAGTTCGACGGAGTGTATCTCGCAGCGGTTGGGGCAGCCCTCGCAGGTGAAACTGGACTGCCTGTAGGAGGCTTCCGAGAGACCGAACCCCCTGAAGGTCGATTCCGATCCGGTCGAACGATCCCTGGAGATGAGAGCGGCTCCTATCGCGCCCGTAACGTCGTTATCGGGAGGGATCGTGACCTTTCTCCCGAGGACGGCGTTGAAGGCCGCCACGACTCCTTCGTTGAACGCGGTGGCGCCCTGGAACAGGATGCGGTCTCCCGGCATGCGGTCGCCTACCACCCTGTGCAGGTAGTTCTGCACGATCGAATAGCACAGCCCGCCGACTATGTTCTCCACCGAGGCGCCGCCCGCCTGGTGTGCGACAACGTCGCTCTCCATGAAGACGGTGCACCGCTCTCCCAGGCGTGCGGGGGCCGGAGCCTCCAGCGCAACCGGACCGAATTCGCGGATGCCTAGCCCCAGCTTCTCCGCCTGTTCCTCGAGGAAAGACCCGGTTCCGGCGGCGCAGACCTTGTTCATCTCGAAATCCACGACTCTCCCGCCGCAGATCCTGATGTATTTGGAGTCCTGTCCGCCGATCTCGAAGACAGTGTCCACATCCGGGCAGGCCTCGACGGCCGCCCTGGCCTGGGCGGTGATCTCGTTGACCACCACGTCCGCACCAGTGAAGTCGCCTATCATGTAGCGCCCGGACCCGGTCACGCCGGCGGAGAGGACCCGGACATCCGGACCGAGCGTGTCGTGGACGAGGCCCAGCCCCTTCTTGACCGCCTCCAGCGGTCTGCCGGCCGTCATCAGGTACTCCCTCGCCAGCAGGGCGCCGCCGGAGTCGATCGCAACGACGTTGGTGCTGATGGAGCCGACGTCTATCCCGAGGTGGCAGACGCCGCCATGAGAATGCGTCGCGGCTGCGGAGACCGGCTTCGCGCCCCGCGACGACATCAGCGGAGGATGGCTGCCGGACGCCTCGAATCTGCCGTTGAGTTCTCCGAGGACGTCCAGGAAGCGATCACCCGGCACGAAACGCTGGTCCGCCTCGGCGCACAGTGCCGCGCCTGCGGCGGTCAGGACCGGGAAGTGCTCGGGAACGGTGATCCCGCCGCTGTACTCGGCGAGTACCTCGCCGAAGGCCCTCACCATCCCTGCATTGGCCGCAACTCCACCCACGAAGCCTACCGGGGGTCTGAACTCCTTCCCGCTGGCGATGATGCTCTTGAAGTTCCTCGCCACAGCCAGGCAGAGACCCGCTACGATGTCCTCGGGAGGCGCGCCCACCTGCTGGAGATGGATCATGTCCGACTTGGCGAATACGCTGCATCTGCCCGCCACCCTGGGCGGGTTGGCGCATTTCAGCGCGAGCCTGCCGAGAGCTTCGGCGTCCATCCCGAGGCGGGCCGCCTGCTGATCGAGGAACGAACCGGTTCCGGCGGCGCATATGGAGTTCATGGAGAAATCGTCGAAGACGCTTTTCCTGCCGTCCGTCCGGAAAAGCAGGAGTTTCGAGTCCTGCCCGCCCATCTCTATCACGGAGCCCAGTTCTGGATGATAGGCGGAGATCGCCGCGGCCAGTCCGACAACCTCGTTCACCGGCCTTGCCCCCGCGAGGGTTCCCAGGCCCTTGGCCGCGGATCCGGTGACGCAGGCGGTCTTCTTCTGCCAGCCGGGGATGGAGGGCAGCATCACCGCCAGAGTCTCGTAGGGCCGTCCCAGATGCCTCCGGTACATGGTCCTGACGAGTCGTCCATCCTCGATCAGCGCCAGTTTGACGCTGATGGAACCGAGGTCTATTCCCAGCATTTCATGGATGTGCATCATCGCTCCGGTTGCAGCCGGCGCTCCTGGTCGGTCGGAACGGCCGGGATGGTGGGGAAGCCGTCAGATTTCGTATCTGATGGTTGTCGCATCCCCGCCTATCCAGACGGATACTCGGGATGCGTTCTGGCAGCCGTCGGGAATCGTAAGAGTGTCGGAGACCGTGTTCAGGCCCGAGACGTAGTCGATGGTGATGATTCCGGAGACCGGGTGGGGCAGGTCCGAATCGACGGTCTGGCCAGGATCTATGTTTTCCCAGGTGAATTCCTTTCCGGACAGACTCACGACCACGGATGTTATTGGAGCCCCGTAGCCGTTGGAAACCTCGAGTCTCGAGCCTCCACACCCGGATATCAAGACGACGGTCACAGCCGCCGCAGCCAACAGCCTGCGGTTCATTACCGACCTCCCGGTGAGAGAACGAGATGCGTCCGTCTTGGTGGATCGCGGCTAAAGTACGAGTATAATACTCCAAACACCCTCCGAGGAGGATCACCGGAACCTGATGCTGCGCATTTTTCTTCCGCTGCTGCTGCTCTTCGGCGCAGCCCAGGCCTATGTGGGGCCCGGAGCCGGCTTCGGGCTGGCGACGTCGTTCCTTGCCGTGCTGAACGCCGTCCTGATCTTCCTCCTGTCGCTCCTCCTGTGGCCCTTCATCACCCTCAGGCGCTCGATCCTGCGGTCACGGCTCCCCCACAGGCCCGCAGCCGGCAGGGTCGTCGTGCTCGGCCTCGACGGGTTCTCCCCCGAGGTAGCCCGCAGGCTCATGGCCGAGGGGAGGTTGCCGAACATCTCCCGCCTTGCGGAATCGGGTACCATGACTGAACTCGGAACCACCTGTCCGGGTGTCTCGCCCGTAGCGTGGACATCGTTCCAGACCGGGGTCAACCCCGGCAGACACGGCATCTTCGACTTCCTCGCCCCGGACAGGAGGCGGTACGTTCCCACGCTTTCCTCCGTCGAGACCGCCCGCACATCCAGGGGAAAGACCGTCGTGCGGAGCCTCAGGAAATCCCGGCCGTTCTGGCAGGAACTCTCCGCCTGCGGGGTGCGCTCGGCCGTGCTGCGGGTACCGATCACCTACCCCCCCGAGCCTCTGGATGGATATCTGCTCAGCGGCATGTGCGTCCCGGACCTCAGAGGCTCGCAGGGCACCTACACCCTTCTCGGCGCCGGGCCGTCCGACCCTCCGGGCGGGATGCACAGGCCCTTCGAATCAGCATCGAACAATACCTGGACCGGTTATCTGGAGGGTCCGCCCCAGGCAGGCGGGGGTCTCCGCATCACGCTCCGTCGGAACGCCTCCGGGTGGTCGGTAAGAGTCGGCGGCGGCCGAGCCATCCGTCTCGAACCGGGTGTGGTCACCGGCTGGACGAGGCTCACCTTCAAGGGGAAAGGACTCAGAAGCGGAGCCCGAGGGATCGTCAGGATGTGCCTCACCAAGACGGATCCGCCGACCCTGTACATCTCCGCGGTCCATCCCGATCCCTGGTCCCCCCCATTCCCGATCTCGAGCCCGGTGCTCTATTCGAAATATCTCACCGGAGCCGCAGACGGCGAATACGCGACCCTCGGTCTCGCCGAGGACACCTGGGCCCTGATGAACGGAGCCCTGGACGAGAGTCAGTTCCTGGCCACCGCATGGTCGATCTTCGAGGAACGCAGGAGGATGCTGCAGGACGGCCTCCGGAGGATACGCAAGGGCCTCCTGGTCTGCGTTTTCGATACACCCGACAGGATTCAGCACGTCACCTGGAGGCAGGGCACCGGAGAGGGCTCGCCTGCGGGAGATATGTACGCCAGGATGGATTCACTCGTGGGCGAGACCGCCGCCCGGCTCTCGGACAAGGACCTTCTGATAGTGATGTCCGACCACGGCTTCACCTCCTTCGACGAGTGCCTCGACCTGAACAGATTTCTGTACGAAGAAGGCTTCCTCGTGCTCGAGCAGGGAATATCGCCTCCCCAGGAAGACCTCTCGAATGTCGACTGGGATCGCTCCACGGCCTATTCGATGGGGCTGGCCGGGGTGCTGCTCAATCTCAAAGGCAGGGAGGGCCGTGGCTGCGTTGAGCCCCGAGACGCAGAGACCATCCTGTCCGCCATCGAACGGAAGCTCCTCGCGCTCACTTCGCCGGGAGGCGCAAAGCCCGTCAGGGCGGTCTACAGGGCGTCCAGGGCATACAACGGGCCTTACGTCGGCCGTGCTCCCGATCTGATAGTCGGCACCGCGGCCGGGTTCCGGGCGTCATGGCACTGCGTGACCGGGGGCATCGGCGATTCCGTCCTGCATCCCAACCCCTACAGGTGGACTGGAGATCACTGCCACGACCACACGCTCGTTCCCGGGATACTGCTGTCGAACCGGAAGCTGGGATCGCCGGCCTGCATCACCGACATCGCACCCACCGTTCTGAGGGCGCTGGGTCTGTCCGTTCCGGCTCACATGGAGGGCCGCGTCCTGCTTGAAGGGATCGACGAATGAAGAGAAGGGAGTTCCTTCGGATCGCATCCCTGGCCCCCGCGGCGGCCCTGGCCCTGGCCTGCGCCAGGGGCGTCGGCACCGGGCGGCGTGGCAGGCGGGTGATCCTCCTCGCCGTGGACGGGATGGATCCCCGGCTGACCCGGTCGTTCATGGACAGGGGGCTGATGCCCAATTGCTCCAGGCTTGCCCGCATGGGGGGCTTCTCCAGACTCGGCACCGAGTTCCCGCCCCAGAGCCCCGTCGCCTGGTCGAGTTTCATCACCGGAACGGGACCTGAGGAGCACGGCATCTTCGATTTCGTTCACAGGGATCCGGCTACGATCGCGCCCTACCTGTCGACTTCCGCCGTGGAGCCCGGAGGAGCGGCCGCAAGGATCGGGAAGCTGGTCCTCCCCCTCGAAGGGTCGTCGATGAGGCTCCTCAGGCGGGGAAGGCCGTTCTGGCACTGCCTGACCGGGGACGGAATCCCCGTGGATCTCATGAAGCTCCCCGTGGACTTCCCGCCGGCCTCGGCCGGCGGAGCCAGGATACTCTGCGGCCTGGGGACCCCGGACGTCCGGGGCAGCCAGGGCAGTTTCACCTTCTTCACGGATAACCCCAGGATGATAAGCGACGACACCTCGGGCGGCGTCGTAACGGCCGTGAGGGGCGAGGAGGGGCGCTTCGAGTGTCCGCTCGACGGCCCCGCCGACCCCTTCCGGGAAGGCTCTCCGACGAGCCGGATATCCCTGTCCATAACCGTGGACAGGGCTTCGGGAGGAGCACTCGTCGAAACGGGGAGCGGAGCCGCCGTTCTGGGCACGGGCGAGTGGAGCGGGTGGATTCCGGTCCGTTTCGAGTTCCTCGGCGGCCTTTCCCGTGTCAACGCCATCGCCAGGTTCTTCCTGAGATCGGTCGATCCTTATTTCGAACTCTACGTCAGCCCTCTGAACATGGACCCGTCGCGGGCGTCCATGCCGGTGAGTTCGCCCCGCGATTATGCGCCCGACCTCGCCTTCGAGCTGGGGCCGTTCCATACCAAGGGCTTCCCCGAGGACACGAAGGCTCTGTCGCGCGGGGTGCTGGACGACCTGTCATATATCGACCAGGCCATGTTCCTCTACCGCGAGCAGCTCTCGCTTATGAGAGAAGGTCTCAGGCGCTTCAGCGACGGCCTGTTCTTCTTCTATTTCAGCACTCTCGACCTCAATCTGCACATGTTCTACCGGGATCTCGACGCGACCAGCCCGACGCACGGAACCGTGGCCGAAGGTGCGAGGGGGATAGTGCCCAGGCTCTACGCGATGATGGACGAGGCGATCGGGGAGGCTATGGGCATGCTGGACGAGGACACGTACATGGCGGTCATATCCGACCATGGGTTCTCGCCGTTCCGCAGGGGCTTCAACCTGAACACGTGGCTCGCCGCGGAGGGATACTCCAGGCTGGCGGACCCGGTCTCCGCGAGGAGCGGGGACATGTTCCGGGGGACCGACTGGGGTTCGACCGCCGCGTATGGCCTCGGGATAAACAGTCTCTACCTGAATCTTAGAGGCCGGGAGACGGGCGGGGTCGTCGATCCCTCCGAAGCCCCGGGGCTTCTCTCGGAAATCGCAGCCGGCCTTCTAGGCGCAGTCGATCCGGTCACCGGGCTCCACCCCGTAAGCAACGTCAGGATACTCGGAGGAGGCGCCGTCCCCGACCTGCCGCCTCACGCGCCGGACCTGATCGTGGGCTATGCCGACGGATTCCGGGCTTCCTGGGAAACCACGCTCGGACAGTACTCCGAGGACGTCGTCTCGGACAACACCGATCGGTGGAGCGGCGACCACTGCATGGATCCGGACGCCGTGCCGGGAGTCATAATCTCGAGCCTCCGGACGAAGATCCCTGATCCTGCATTGAGGGACATCGGCCGCACAGTGTGCGGTTTTCTCGGAGCCTCGACGGAACCGCCCGGGAGGAACATCCTCGATGGGTGAGGCGCTTCTCGGCGCGGCCGGCCTGGTGTCGCGCCTCTACAGTGTTGCGGCGGTCCCAGCCGCCTCCCTCTCCCCCGTTTTCGGGCTGGCGCTTCTGTCGGTCCTTACCGGCATCCCCATGGCGGAGGCCTTCCGCCTCGCCTCCCCGCGCGGGCTGGATTCTCTCATGCGCCAGGCCCTTTCGAGGATAGCGGGGATGATCCTCCATGTCGACGATCCCGTATCGGTCATCCGCCTGGCCCTTTCCTCCCTCTGGCGGACGCTGGTCTTCCTCGCCGCGCTCCTGCTTCCCATGCTCCTCGCGGCCGTGCCGTTCATGGTGTCCTACGGACAGATCGAATCGAGGTTCGGGCGGCGCATGCCCGGAGACACGGTAGTCGTGATCGTCGGGACGGACGCCATCCAGCCCGTCGAAGTCCGGGGGGACGGGGTCGAAGTGCTTCCCCCGGTCGTGAGAGGGGTGTCCCCGCAGACGGTCGCGTTCAGGGCGGCGGTCGACGGACGGGGGACCATCGTTCTCGACGGACGGGAGGTGGAGATTGGCATCGACAGGGCCGGGACGCCTGTCCCATCGGCCTTCTCCACCTCGATCACCATCGCGGGTCTGCTCGATCCGTCGGTCCGGATACTCACGGGCGACGGGCCGGAGCTGTACGGGAGCATCTCCCTGGAACCCGTGCGGTACAGGCTCGCCGGGATCAGATCCGGATGGCTCGTCCTCTACATTGTCTTCTCGAGTCTGGGCGCGACGGCCTGGTTCCTACTGGCCATGAGAAGAAGACCCTAGGCCATGTAGCCCAGCCCCTGCAGCTTCCTCTTCAGCTCCTCCTCGGATTCTTCCTGCCCCGGATCGAGCTTGTCCAGCTCCCTCGAGATGATGTGGGCCGCGAATTCCTCGGACGAGGAATAGCCGATCATGGCCGCGGTCTTCGCCAGCCGCTCGGCCATCGCCTCGTCCAGCTTCAGCTTGATGGTCTTCATGCGTGCTCCGTCAGGCCCGTACAGGCGGCGGATTCCTGCAGGGGCGCGAAAGTGTTGATTTCAGCGGGGCGCAGCCGTGCGTGCATGTGGTCCTCAGAGGTATCCCAGCTCGCGAAGGCGCGCTCTGACCGCCTCCTCCTCTTCCGGCGAGGGTTTGTCGGAGGGCGGAGGAACGTTCCCCGACAGCTCCAGCCTTCTCATGAAGGCGTCGAGTCTGGCGGCGTCGGTGATCTCGGCGATGTCGGTCCGGATGAGGACCGTTCCTTCCCCGGGTTCGATCCCCTCGAGGGATGTCACAACTATCACTCCATGGCGCGCGAGGGCCCTGCATGCCGGAGCCGCCTGTCCACCGGACAGACCGGAGGCGCCTCCCTCTCTGACCACCTCGACTCTCGCACCACGGGAGGCGAGTTCCTCGCCGAACCTGTCCAGCGCTCCCCCGTCCGAGCCGCCGCCCCTGACTTCTATGATTGTTCCGCTCATCTAGCCTTGCTCCTTCCGGAAGCCCATCCGACCAGTATCTGGGCGATCTCGGGCCTGGTGAACTCCTGCGGGGGGACTTCGCCCGCCGCCAGCATCTCGCGTACTTTTTTGCCGGACAGGACTATGTGCGACTCAGGCGGGTGCGGGCAGGTCTTGGCGGTCGCCATGCCGCCACACTTCGTGCAGAAGAAGGAGTGTTCGAAACAAAGCGGCACTATGCCTAGCTCCTCGGGTTTGAAATCCCGGAAGATGAGCTGTGCGTCGTAGGTTCCGTAGTAATTGCCCACTCCGGCGTGATCGCGGCCGACGATGAAGTGGGTGCAGCCGTAGTTCTTCCGGACCAGGGCGTGGAAGATCGCCTCCCTCGGTCCCGCGTATCTCATGGCGGCGGGGAATACGCTCATCACCGCCCTGTAGCGCGGGAAGTAGCCCCTTAGGAGCACTTCGTAGCAGGCCATCCTGATGTCGGCTGGGATGTCGTCGTCCTTGGTCATGCCTACCAGGGGATGCAGGAGAAGACCGTCGGCGATCTCGAGGGCGCTCTTCTGGATATACTCGTGAGCCCTGTGCACTGGATTCCTGGTCTGGAAGGCTACGATCGTCCTCCAGCCTAGCGCATCGAAGAGCACGCGCGTCTCCAGGGGATCGAGCCTGTATCTCGCGTAGAGCTCCTTGGCCTTCCTCCTGAAGCTCGTGATCCTGCCGCCGACGTAGGTCCCGGTCAGACCCAGGAGATATGCCGCGCCCGGATGGGCTGGATCGTCGGTCTTGAGGGTTCTTGTGGCCTCGAGGTGGAGATCCGCGTCGAAGACGTCTTCCACCTCGATCATCCCCCTGATCGTACCGGAATCGTCATGGAGAGCCATCCGGCTGCCTGCCGAAGGCCGATCCATGCCCGCCTTCAGGGAGAGGGTCACGGGAAGGCTCCATACCGGACCCTGCGGGAGCCTCATCGCATCGCGCACCATTTCGTATTCCGGGCGGGACATGAAACCCTCCAGCGGGCTCATGGCTCCGGACCCTATCATTTCCAGATCGCAGGCTTCGCGCTCGTTCAGCGGGAACGGGGGAAGCGAAGCCGCCTCCTCCAGGAGACACGGGTTCTTCGTGATCTCCTGCTGCCTCTGGATAAGGCGTCCTCCGTGTGGTTGCGAGGGCATCCGTACTCCTTCCGGTGTTCTGAGGGGATTCTTCCACGATCTTCGAAGATAGGGTTTCCGAGGCCCGGCGTCTTCATCATGTTCGAGGGGCTGGATTCGCCATTCGGATGGAGAAGTCGATGCAGAAGGTGCTCTCTGTGGACAGGCTGTCGAAGAGGTATCCCAGGCAGAGGGGATTCGGATCGTTCCAGGCGGTGTTCGACGTATCCTTCGACCTGAACCGTGGGGAGATACTCGGTTTCCTCGGCCCCAACGGGGCGGGCAAGACGACCACGATGAAGTGCATACTCGGCCTCCTGTCGCTTTCCGGAGGCAGGGTCGAGGTCTTCGGGGTGCCTCCGGCCGCGGCCTCGGCACGGCGCAGGATCGGCTACGTACCGGAGAACCCCGATTATGACTTCGCCTTCACAGCGTCGGAGTACCTGAGCTTCTTCGCGTCAATGAGGGGCATTTCCTGGGGCGCCGGGGACACTTCACTGCTGCTGGGCCGCGTCGGGCTCTCCGGCTGGAAGGATGCCAGGATAGGAAAGCTGTCGAAGGGGATGAGGCAGAAGCTGAGCCTCGCGATCGCCCTCCAGGGCGCTCCTGACCTGCTGGTGATGGACGAGCCGACGGGAGGCTTCGATCCGCTGGCCCGGAAGGAGTTCAGGGACATCCTGACCGAGGAGAATGCAAGAGGCGCCTCCTGTCTGCTGTCCTCGCACATTCTCTCCGACATCGAGACGGTCTGCTCCAGGGCGCTCATCATCGCCGGAGGCAGGGTGGTCAGGGAGGGTTCCATGGAAGAGCTCCTGAGTTCCCAGAACAGGCAGAGGATACTCCACAGGATGCCTGATTCGGCGCCCGTGGAGACCCTTGTGGAGCCTGAGGCCCTCCAGGCCGCGATCGACTCGATCAGAGCCGGCGGTGGAGAGATACTGGAGGTCGGGAGGCACATCGAATCCCTGGAGGATGTCTTCCTCAGCGCCACCGGGCAGGGGGCGGCACTATGAGGGGCGTGTACTCGTTTGCCCTGATGACGATCAGGATGCTCACCAGGCGGAGGACCTTCTGGGGCATCGCCATGGTCACGCTCATCGCCCTGGCGGCCATCGGCTCCGTGCCTTCCTTCGACGTGCCCGGACAGGGCCGGTTCATGGTCGACTTCGGGCTGTTCGGGATCGAGATGGGCTCTCTTCTGCTCGCGATAGGCCTCGCCTCCAACATCTTCCCCCGTGATCGCGAGACCAGGACCATCATGCCCCTTCTCGCAGTACCGCTGTCCCGGACCCAGTATCTCATGGGGAGGTTCCTGGGAGCGGCGCTGGTCCAGACGGCGGCGCTCATGGTCTGGTGCGTCTCCCTGGCGGTCCTGCTGGCCGCGAAGGGATACCACGTTCCGGAAGCCCTCCTCCCGGCCACGCTCCTGCTCGTGGCGGAGGGATGGTTCCTGCTCGCGGTCGTCTTCTTTTTCAGCTTCTGGACATCTCCGCCGCTGAACGCTCCCCTGACCCTGCTCCTGTTCATCATATGCCAGATGAGCAGGGCGCAGCTCTCGAATCTCATCTCGGGCGCTCCCTGGCTTGTCGACGCCCTGAGGCTGCTCCTCCCCCGCATGGAGGTGTTCCACATAAAGGATCCGGTGGCGCACGGGATACCGGTTCCGACCTCGTATTTCCTGCTGGCTTCGGCGTACGGGTTCGCCTACACCGCGTTCATGCTCTCACTGGCGATCGCTGTGTTCAGAAGGAAGGATCTGAAATGACCGCGGGGCTCCTTGCCGTGATCCTCGCGCTCGGCCATTCCGGCGGCGACGCTCACGAAGGACACGACCACGGGGCAGCTCATGAGGCCGGACAGGAAGCATTCGAACCGGCGATGCACCACCACCCCGAAGGAGAACGGAATCACGGCACCGAGTGGTTCTTCAACCAGCCGTGGGCCTACAGAGAAGGATGGGGGACGATCGCGAGGGATTCAGCGATCCTCGCCGCAGCGGCCTGCTGCGTATTCCTCTTCTCCGGACGCCGGAGCCGCGGCAGATGAGGGGCCTTCTTCTCTCGGCCGCCGTCTCACTGGCCTCGGCGATCCTCCTTTCCGCGGCGATCGATGCTTCGTATCAGGTCCCGGGCGCCGACACCCTGGCGCCCATCTCGGACGGATTCGGCCAGTTGCGGGGAATAGTCGCGGATTTCCTGTACCTCGATCTCGACCGTTATCATCACATAATGATGTATCAGGGTTACGACTGGGCGCAGATCGCGGACTACCTGCCCCAGATCTGGATGATCGTCAAACTGAAGCCGGACTACTGGCGCGCCTACGAGGACGGTTCCTACCACCTGGCCGTGAATCTGGGCATGCCGGACGAAGGGATGAGACTGCTCGAGGAGGGTCTGAGGAACTGCCCGGGAAACCTGCCTCTGCTGTGGCAGAATGCCGTCATCAGATGGCGCCTCGGCCTCGGCACCCCCCGGGAGAGGCTGGAGGCCTGCATCGCCTATGCCGGGGCCCTCAGAAGGATCGGCATTCCGGACCGCTCTCCCAGCGAGATGAGGAACATCTCTCTCATATCGTCATGGGTGATGGAGGATCCGGACGGAGGGGACAGCGTGCTGTCCGCAAGATACAGTCTGCGGGCGGACGTGCTCGATCTGATCATGGCCTGCTCCCGCACCTCGTTCTGAAGATCCGGGCGTTAGGCTCCGGGCATCGGCGTCATCCTGTAACAGCCGAAGACGATCCCGTCGATCTCTCCGGCCATGAAGCCGCCGTCGGCGATCCAGGATTCGGCGACCGGGAGCGGGCAGTCTTCGCCGTCCCATGTAATTCCTGGATATCTCCGCAATGACGGGAATACCCTAGGGACGACGGACCCTCATGATGGGCAAGCTCATGATTCTCCCGCGCAGAGGTTCCGTCCGGCAATCCGTTTCCGCATAATCGAAACAGTCGGTTTCGTTTGATCGGAGCCCGTACCGGACCCCGAGGAGGAATATGAACACCCAGGAGATGTTTGGAGATTTCCATCCCCTCGAGAGCGGTTCCTTCCAATCCTTCTGCGAACTCGTGAAAGTCGGCGACGGCGGCGTACTGGTGAACCAGGGCGATGTCTCCACGGATTTCTTCGTTCTCCTGAGAGGGTCGCTCAAGGTCATCGACCGCGGCACGGGCGAGGATTTCCTCCTGGCCCGGCTCCGCGAGGGGGACGTCTTCGGAGAGATGTCCTTCCTTGACGGCAGCCCTCGTTCGGCCACCGTGACATCCGAAGGGGAATCCGAGGTGCTCAGGATGACCAGGCAGAACTTCGCTCTCCTGCAGTCCTCGAATCACTGTCTCGGCCTCCTCATACTGGTTTTCCTCGGCAGAATGATGTCCAGCAGGCTGCGCAGCGTCGACGAGAGGATGGCCGGGATGGCCAAGGAGCGTGACGACAGGGAGCTGTCCGAACTCAGGCGGCTCATCTCCGGCATAAGGATCTCGGTGAGGTCGCAGGTGACCGAACCGGGCGACGACCTTCTTTAGACCCGGGGGTCGAAATGAGCGAGAAGAAGAGGGTTTTCCCGCAGTTGAGCCCCACGGAGGAGGAGGAGATCCTCTCCGAGTGCACCAGAGTCGAAGCTCCCGCCGGGTCGGCGGTGCTGAGAAAGGGCGAGGGCGGAGGCGACCTCTACGTTGTGGATTCAGGCGTATTCAAGGTCTACGAGGAGACCGGCGGCGAGGATTTCGTTCTGGCTCTGCTGAACAGGGGGGATGTGTTCGGTGAGCTGTCGTTCCTCGACGGGTCGCCGAGATCGGCCTGCGTGAGAGCCCAGACCGACGGCACTCTCCTCCGGTTCTGCAGATCGGATTTCCCCAAGCTCCTGCTCAAGAATCCCTATACGGCCTCCAGGCTGCTCTTCAGCCTCGCCTCGATCGTTTCCGCGAGGCTCAGGAAGGCGGACGAGGCGCTTTCGATACTGGCCTTCGAACAGCCCGAGGCTTCCTCGGAAGAGATGCACATGCTCGCCGCCGAGATGCACAGGGCGGTCCACAAGGAACTCTCGCCCGGGTTGAGCGACTCAGCCCTGGAGTTCTGAGGCCGCCTTCCAGGCAGGGATGATGAGCCCCATCAGGGCTTCGAACGCCCTTGCGCGGTGGCTCGCTCTGTTCTTCGACCCGGCCGGGCATTCGGCGTAGGTGCAGCCCAGGGCTTCGGCGAAGAAGACCGGGTCGTATCCGAACCCGCCCGTCCCCCTCGGTTCCGTGAGTATGGTCCCCGCGACCTCGCCTGAGGCGGTGAGGGTGAGTCCGGAGGAATCGGAATACGCAGCGGCGGTGCGGAACACGGCCCTCCTGGAATCCCCCTCCTCCCAGCGCAGGACCCTGAGAAGCTTGCGGACATTGTCCTCATAGCCCGCATCCCTGCCGGCGTATCTGGCGGAGTAGACACCCGGTCCGCCGCCAAGCGCCGCCACGAACAGACCGGTATCGTCCGCCACGGCCGGCAGACCGGCTGCCGCCGACGCCGCCCTGGCCTTGATGACCGCGTTTTCCTCGATCGAGGCGCCGGTTTCTTCGCAGATCCAGTCCGGGACGAGGTCGGTGACAGGGACGATGCGCACAGGACGATCGGCGAGTATCGAGCGGACCTCCGACAGTTTGTCCGGGTTGCCCGATGCGAGGACCAGAAGCCGGGTCGGCGATTCCGGCTGCATCAGTCGCCGGCCGCCAGTTTCTGGCTCGGGATCACGTAGCCCAGAATCGACGAGACCGCCTGCCCGGCCATGTCCATTACCGTTTCCATGTGCACCGGACGGTGCTCCGCCGAGGCCTGCAGCTCCACGAGCAGACCCGAGGAGAGACAGACTACGTTCATGTCCATCTCCGCCTTCGAGTCCTCCTCGTAAGTCAGGTCCGCAAGGATTCTGCCGTCCACCAGCCCGATGCTCAGCGCGCCCACGAAGCCCTTCCAGGGATCGGTCTCGATGTCGCCCCTGGTCAGCATTCTCTTCAGCGCGAGCCGGAGAGCCACGGCTCCCCCGGTTATGGCGGCCACCCTGGTGCCGCCGTCCGCCACGAGCACGTCGCAATCGATGGTAATCGTCCTGTCGGGTATCCTCGAAAGGTCGAGAGTCTGTCTGAGGCTCCTTCCGATGAGCCGCTGTATCTCCTGGCTCCTGCCCTTGGGCGCTCCGCTCCTGTCCCGCTTAACCCGGCGGTTTCCGCTGCCCGGGAGCATGTCGTATTCGGCCGTGACCCATCCCCCGCTCTTCGGGGCGATGAAGGGCGGCACCCTGTTCTCTATGGTCGCGGAACAGAGGACTCTCGTCTCCCCCCACGAGATGAGCGTACTCCCGTCCGGGGATGGCTGGAATCCCGTCTCGAAGGATATCTCCCTGATGTCTCCGTCAGTTCTTCCGTCGCCTCTGGCTCGCCCTTCAGGCATCGCCGACCTCCACCTGGGTGACTAGGGGTATGGATCGGCCCAGGAACCGCTGGGCTATCTCCTGAAACTTCAAGGGAATGTCGCTGACGTAGAAAGCGTGTTCGGGAGGAGCCTCCGCCCCCCCGGCGCTCCCTTCGACTGCAAGTATCTCCCTGACGGCGGAAACGGTCGATTCGGCGGAATCCACCAGCGTCACGCCCGGGCCCATCACCTGGCTGAAGACGCTCTTGAGGAGGGGGTAGTGGGTGCATCCGAGAACGAGGGTGTCGATCCTCTCCCGGATCAGAGGAGCCATGTACTCCTCCACGATCTCCACGGTTATCCTGTGATCGAGCCAGCCCTCCTCGACCAGCGGCACCAGGAGAGGGCAGGGCTGAGCTATGACGGCCTTGATCCCGCCTGCATCCCTGAGAGCCTTCTGATATGCGCCGCTCGAGATCGTGCCGTTGGTGCCGATCACGCCGACGATTCCCGTCCTGGTGGCCTTCGCGGCCGCCATGGCGCCGGGCTCGATGACGCCCACTACGGGTACGCTGCTGTATTCCCTCAGGGCCGGCATGCTTACCGAGGAGGCGGTGTTGCAGGCCGCGACGAGAAGCCTGATGCCTTTCCCGAGCAGGAATGCGGCGTCCTCGAGGGAGAATCTTATGACCGTCTCGGGGGATTTGGACCCGTAGGGAACCCTCGCGGTGTCGCCGAAGTAGATCACGGGTTCATCCGGCAACTGGCGCATTATCTCCCTGACGAGCGTCAGGCCGCCTGTCCCCGAATCGAAGACACCGATGGCGGGCCTGGTCTGCACAGGTCTAGATCGCATCCCTGACGCCGCGGACAGGCAGCCCGTCCTGACAGCCTTCCATCGTCGCTCCGGAGACCAGCGGGAAGAGACGGGTGTAGTTCACGAAACGGCCCTCCACCGTTCTCACGAGGCCTTCGGGGTCGAAAGCCCGGGGGGCGTCAACGTAGATGGTATCGTTCCTGATGAAGGTGAAGAGTCTTTCCGCCTGGGATTCGTCCAGCCCGGCGAGGCCGCCCCACGCCCTGACCAGGAGCATGGTCTCGAGAGGTATGTCGTCCGTCGTCGGGGCCTCTGGGAGCTGTATCGTGACGGCGTCGGAGGTGGCCGAGACGAAGAGGGAGCAAGGGGTGGAGGTCCAGGAGGACTCGGGCCTGTCGGCGACGGTCTCCGTCGGGGCGTCGGCCGCCTCTTCGGCGGCAGGCGCCGGGAGGGAATCGATTGCGGGAAGGTCGGCCGATACGACTTCCTGGTCGGCGGGTTCCTCGGACAGACCGAGTCGTTTGTTCATGATCCTCAATCCGACGAGGAGCGTCAGCGCCAGGAGGGCTACGATGCCCAGCTCGATCAGAATGCCTCTGACCAGCCGGTTTCTCGTGTTCTCTCGTCTTCTCAACCGGTTCATCTCCCCTGATTGTTGGCGAAGGCTCTGATTCCTGAAACAATAGCGGAGGCGGCGCGGAACCGGAAGTCCAGGTCGCGAAGAAGTCGTTCCTCCGCCGGATTCGAGATGAAGGCCACCTCGACCAGGATCGAGGGCATCCATGCTCCCCTCAGGACGTAGAAGCCGGCCTGCTTCACTCCCCTGTCGGAACCGCCCTCCCAGACCCGCGAGATGCCCTGCTGCACAAGCTCCGCCAGCGAGCTGCTCTGACTCAGGTACAGGTTCTGGGCCATGTCCGCCAGAAGGAACGAGAGGGCGTCTGCCGAGGACTCTCCCACGACCGCGCTGTCCAGTTCAGCGGCGCTGTTTTCCATGGCGGCCACCGCTCTGGCGTCGTCCGTCCTCGCGAGGCTCAGGAAGTACGTCTCGAAACCGCCGGCGGCCCTGTTCGTGCTGGCATTGCAGTGGATGCTCAGGAAGAGGTCGGCCCTCTCGCGGTTCGCGATCCTGGTCCGCTCGGCGAGGGAGACGTATCTGTCGTCCGAACGAGTCATCACGACCCTGACGGAAGGCATCTCGACGGCCAGCAGATCCCTCACGAGGAGTGCGATCTCCAGGTTCCTGTCCTTTTCGGCCGATCCTCCGGGCCCTACGGCGCCGGGATCCCTGCCCCCGTGTCCGGGATCGAGAACGATGCAGTCGAATTCGGCCAGCCATGGAGCGGGAAGGCCGGATGAAAGAGCCGACATGGCGAGAGAATCCGACGATTCTGCAAGGAGCGCCGGCGGCTCTTCCGGCGGACCGGCCCACGAGAGCGACGGCAGGTTCAGCACCGTGCCCGCACGGAAGAAGACGAGGAGGGTCAGGCTGTCGGCGCTCAACGCCCAGTCGACGGAGAGCACCAGCGGAGAGCCGGTGACGATCAGCTCGCAGGAGTCGGCGGCTGTCCGGATTTCGTCTATCCAGATCGACCAGGGCGTCGGAGGGGGTTCGATAGTCCCTCCGGTTGCGATGTGGACCGAACAGCCTTCGCACCCGACCGACGGCTCGATGGGAGTGTCCGACACGAATTCGAGTATCGCCCCGTCCGGTCTGGGAATGACTCTCGCGTTCGAGGCGGACAGGAGCGCGAGCGCCGCGAGGAAAACCTCAGCCACGCCGGACCTTCATCGCGGACTCGATCCGCCTCTGGGCGTCACGCTTTGCGATGTCCTCGCGCCTGTCGTGCTCCTTACGGCCCCTGCAGAGGCCGAGGAGAACCTTGACGATCCCGTTCGTGTAGTGGAGATCGAGAGGAATCAGTGTCAGCCCCTTCTCGTTGATCCTTCGCCTCAGCCTGTCGAGTTCGCGCCTGTGCGCGAGCAGCTTGCGCCTGCGGTTCGGAGAATGATTCTCCCTGGCCTGGCTGTACTCCGGAACGTGCATCCCGATGATCCAGAGCTGTCCGCCGTCGTCGAAGGCGGCATAGGCGCCCGTCAGGCCGGAACCGCCGGTCCGGATCGAACGGGCCTCCGTTCCCCGCAGGACTATTCCGGCCTCGATGGTGTCCAGTATCTCGTAATCGTGGAATGCCCTCTTGTTACGAGCGATGATATCCTTCAAGGAGAATCTCCGGTCATTGACGGTCCAACTCCGCCGGGCTAGAATCTTCCGCCCGGTGCCGAAGTGGCGGAATGGCAGACGCGCTAGGTTCAGGACCTAGTAAGGGAAACCTTGTGGGGGTTCAAGTCCCCCCTTCGGCACCACCGCTCCCCTCCTCAGCTTCTCCTCCTCAACCCGGACAGTCCCTTGAGCACCTGGATGGTGAGGCCTATCATCACGAGGCCGAGCAGAACCTTGCCCATCCCCCCGGCCAGGATCGAGAGACCCTGCGATACTCCTTGCGTGTCGCCCGAACGCAGACAGAGATCCAGGAGAACTCCGCCGGCCAGTACGGATCCGATCTGCCCGGAGACATTCGCGCTCACGGCGTGCATAAGGAGGAAGTTGTTCCTGTCCTCCTCCCGGCCGAGCTGCTGCACGAGCCGTGCCGACATGGGGAAGGAGGAGAGGCCGGCGGCCCCGATGAGAGGGTTAACCTTGACTCCGAGCGCATGCAGTATCTTCCCCAGGCCCACCCCGAATGCCGTGGACACTATGAAGGCGAGGAGCCCGAGGCCGAAGATGAGCAGAGTCTCGGTCTGGAGGAATATCTCGGCCTTCATCGTCGAGCCTACCGCGATCCCGAGGAAAAGCGTCACGAGGCTCGACAGCGTGTTCCTGGCGGCGGATGCGAGGCTCTCCGTGACTCCCGAGGTCGCGAGGATGTTGCCGAACATGAGGGTGCCTATCAGGGGGATGCTGAGGGGGCTGAGCATGGCGCTGATCAGTATGATCGTGTAGGGGAAGATCTTCAGGAGCGTGGACGTCACCGCCGCTCCGGAATCATCCTGGGTGCTCATCCTCACCAGCCGCTCCCTGCGTGTCGTCATCAGCCGCATGATGGGCGGCTGGATCAGAGGCACGAGGGCCATGTAGGAATACGCGGCCAGCGTGACCGACCCGACTATTCGCGGGGCCAGCCGCGAGGCTACTACGATCGACGTAGGGCCGTCCGCCGTGCCGATCACGCCGATCGATGCGGCCTCGAAGAGGGGGAATCCCACGATCAGGGCGGCGAGGAGCGCCCCGAAGATGCCCACCTGTCCGGCGGCTCCGAAAACCACGAGCCACGGTCTCTCCAGAAGGGGCTTGAAGTCGAGCATGGCCCCGATGGCGATGAAGATCAACAGCGGGAAGAACTCGTTGGCGATGCCGAAGCGATAGAGAATGCCCAGGAATGAATCCACCTCCCTCATGGGGGATGCCGGGAGATTGACCAGGACCATGCCGAGGCCGATCGGCAGAAGCAGGAGGGGCTCGTAGCCCTTCCTGACTGCGAAAGCGATCAGTGCGAGCCCGAAAACAATCATCGCCGCCTCGCCGGCATCCGGAAGGAACAATCCCCAGTTCATATCGATCAGCCTCCCATCACCAGAGCGAGGGGGCCCGCATCCCGAAGCGGAGGATTGGACGCATCCCTCGGACTGACTATCGGATCGGACACGCCCCAGTCGATTCCGTTCGCCGGATCGTCCCAGGCCGTGCCGTACTCGTCAGTACCGTCATAGAAGTTGTTTACGACGTAGATCATCGTCGAAGGGGTCTTCGAGAGGTAGCCGTGCGCGACGCCGGGAGGGATGAGAAGCGCGGACCCGGCTGAGGAGTCCATCTCGATCGTCACGGACCTTCCGAGATCAGGAGAGTCCGGCCGGAGATCCAGCAGCGCGGCGAGAACCCTTCCCTCCACGGGAAACCAGAGGTCGGTCTGCTTCAGGTGATAGTGCAGGCCGCGCAGCACGCCCGCCATAGACCTCGTGCAGTTGATCTGCACATCCCCCCCGAACAGCCCGTCGAACCATGAGGAGCGGAAGATCTCGGTGAAGCTGCCCCTCCGATCTGGAAAGCGCCCGGGGGTCAGGAGCATCGATCCGGAGATTCCGCTGCACTTTCCCGACTCCATCGGCATCCTTTCCACGCAGCCTTCCTGACGGGGCTGTTCTGTCTGGTTAGATTGAGTGTCAAGCATAAGCAACCCCCGGTCCGTCCCGCAAACATGGAGGTCGTGATGAGGATCAGGGACAGGGCGGCCGAAACCGTCCGCCTACTCGCGGAGGAGTACCCGGATGCGCACTGCCTGCTGGAATACGGAGGAGTGCCGTACAGGCTTCTGCTTTCTACCATTCTATCGGCGCAGACGACGGACGAATCCGTGAACAGGGTCACGCCTGTTCTCTGGAATGCCTTCCCGGACCTGCCCAGCCTCGCGACGGCGGAAAGGAGCGAAGTGGAGAGGATCATCCATCCTCTGGGCTTCTTCCGCTCCAAGGCCGCCTCGATCCAGGGAGCGGCCGCATGGCTGCTCGACAACGGAGGAGAGGTGCCCCGGGAGTTCGACCGCCTGCTGCTGATCCCCGGCGTGGGCAGGAAGACCGCGAACGTCGTCCGCGCCGAGTTGTTCGGTTTGCCTGCGCTTATCGTGGACACCCACGTGAAGAGGCTCTCGTGCCGACTCGGGTTCACATCCTCCACAGATCCCGGCAGGATCGAGCAGGATCTGGAGAAGATCATCCCGCCCGAAAAGCGCACCCTCTTCAGTCATTCCCTGGGTTTCCACGGCAGGAGGGTCTGCATGGCACGGCGCCCCGGTTGTCCCTCGTGCGTACTCGCCGGATTCTGTCCGAGGAACGGCCTCCCCGGCGGAGAACGCCCCGGAGGCTGCGGAGAGCGGAAGAGCGGAAGGCGAAGGGCGGATTGAAAAGGAACCGGCCGCCCGCGGGGGCGGCCGGCCATACCAATTGAATCGAGGGTCAGTCGATGTCGCCGAGGTCGACGGACCAGTAGAATCCGTTGTTGCCGATCCAGACCCCGTAAAGCGAGTAGGTGTCGCCGTCCTCGTCCTTGCAGTAGATGTCGTAGTTGTCGCCGCCGGGGACGTTGAAGGTGAAGGACTGGCCGGGGGAGATTGTGCTGCTGCCGAGCCGGTCGCTGCCCCAGTTGGAGTCGGAGGACGAGCTGCAGTAGACGTAATAGATGGTCCAGTTCCCGAGGTCGTTGTAGATGGTGACGGGAGCGTTGCCGCCGGTGCTCGTGGAGCCGGTTCTGGCGCCCGTGGGGGCGCTGGAGCCGGAGTAGTAGTTCTCGCCGAGATCGCTGAGAGTGACGTTCCAGGTCCACGTTCCCGAGACGGGCACGTTGTAGAGGATGTAATCGTCGCCGTCCTCGTCTACCAGCCTGATGTCCCAGGTACCGTTGGCGACGGGGAACTCCCAGGTTTCACCATCGCTCATTATGTCGCTACCCAGCCAGTCGTTGCCCCACTGGTCCGAGTCGGCCGGGGAGATGTACGCATAGTAGATGTCCCAGCCGCCGGTGTTGTTCGTGATCTTGATCGTACCGGCAGAAGCGGCCAGGGCGAGAGCCGCGAGAGCGAGAAGAACCTTCCTCATTTCCTTCCTCCGGGGGAGAGTGTTGATACCCTGTGATTCTATCAAATGCCCGAACGGTGTCAATGCGGGCCGCCGGGAGACGGCCCATGCCTTACGCGTGATACCGGGGAGTGCTACGATCTATTCCATCCCCCTATATTCAGGACGCTGCGGGAGCCGCGGAATCGATTTCCCCTGCAATCCCGGATGCCGGCCGTGAAGGCCCGGCAACCGGTTGCATCGTTATTTGCGACCGGAAGGAAGAGCCTGGTGAACACTGCCGGACAGTTGGGAATGGGCTTCGATGCCCTGCTGGGTCTCATGGGACGGTCGAGACCCGTGAACGTGATGATCTCGGTGACCGACCGCTGCCCAAGCAGGTGCGCATACTGCCAGATACCCGAGCAGGGGCGGCCGGACCTCCCCACCGGCGTCTGGAAGAGGATGATCTCGGAAATGGCCGCCGCGGGTACGAGGCGCATCGGCGTCTGGGGCGGTGAGCCGCTCGCCCGGCAGGACATCGTCGACATCTGCTCCCACGCCAGAAGCCTGGGCATATACGTCAGCCTGGACTCGAACGGCTATCTGGTCCCCTCCCGGCCGGAGATACTCGAAGCCATCGACCACCTGGTCCTCGCTTACGACGGCCCCGAGAAGGCTCACGACGCCAACAGGCAGCCGGGGAGCCACGCCAGGGTCACCGCGGCGATCGACGCTTCCGCCGGCAGAGTGCGCCTGTGGACGATCACCGTCCTGACCCGCAACAACCTGCACCTCATCGACGAGATACTGGACACGGCCCGCATGAAGGGATTCCTCACAACCTTCCAGACCCTCCATCACAACGATAAGCTCGGGAGGAACCCCGAAGGGATGATGCCGTCCCGGGAGGAGTATGCGGAGGCATTCGGGCATCTCCTGCGCAGGAAGAGGGAGGGCGCGCCCATCGCAAATTCCGTGCGCTGTCTGGAAAGCCTGTCCAGATGGCCGGATTATCGGAAGACGACGCTTCCGGAGCGATTCCACGGCACCAGGTGCCGCGCCGGGGCCATGTACTGCAATGTGGACGCCGACGGCAGGCTCTATCCCTGCTCTCTCCTGATAGGTCTGTCCGAGGATGCGCCCAACGCGGTGGAGATGGGTTTCGAGAAAGCCTTCAGAGCGCTCCCGCCCCTCCCCTGCCAGGCATGTGTCGCAGGCTGCTATACTGAATACAACTATCTGTACGGTCTGTCGCCATCCGTCGCCCTCGACTGGTATCGGTCCGTAAGGCGAACAGACAGGGCGGCGAAGGAGGCGGCCGCAGGGCTGCCAGGCCAGTGATCCGCACACCTCCGCTGGGCGTTACGCGGATCGGACGGAGAGGACAATGCCAGCACTAGCCGAATATCGAACCCGTGCCCTCCTCGAGCGCGAGGGCGTCCCCCTCGTCCCGGGATCGGTACTCCGCGGGCTTCCCGAGACGACGCCCGCCTTCCCTGTCTTTCTCAAGGCCCAGATACCCGGGGCCACCAGCAGGAAGAAGGCCGGACTCGTAAGGAGGATCGACTCGGCCCCGGATCTCGCTGCGAACCTCGACGAGCTGCTGTCGCGCGAAGGATGCGAATGCGTCCTGATGACCTCGGGCGTCGACATCGAGAGGGAACTCTACTGCGCCGTCGTCTTCGACGGCGGTTCCTCCTCGGACATGCCGGGGGGCAGGGTTCTCTTCAGCGAAAGCGGCGGTTCCGGTATCGAATCCCGTGCCGGCTCCCTGGTCGAAATGCGCTTCCCACTCTCCAAACCCCCTTCGAAGGAGGAAATCCTGAAGGTACTGCCCTCCGGAGGGTGGTCCGACGGTGTGGCCGGCATCCTCGCCGGGATGGTGGGAACATTCCTGAAATACCGGTTGCTCGTGCTCGAAGCCAATCCCGTAGCGATCCTCCGCGACGGGCGGGCCCTGGTCGTGGACTGCCGGGCCGAGTTCGAGAGCAGAGCGGTCAGGAAGGGCGAGGAGGAACTCTTCGGAACCGGCGGCGCCTCCTCGTCGGACTCCACGCGGATCGAGCGGGCGGTCGAGGCCATCAACAGGGACGATCCTGCAGGAACCGCCTTCTTCAGGCAGAACCGCGCAGCCCGACCCGCAGGTGCGACCGCGGTCGCCACGAATCTCTGCGGCGGCGGCGGAAAGATGCTCTGGGAGATGGCTACGGGAGGCAGGGAGGACATCTTTCCGCTCAACGAGTCGGATACCTCCGGAGGTCTCTCGGCCTTCAAGAGCTACCGGTTCCTGAGGGCCGTCCTGGGCCAGGAGGAGGCCGATCTCCTGTTCTTCACCGGATCAGGCATGGCCTTCCAGAGCCAGCTCCATATCGCCGCCGCGATCTGGAAGGCTCTCAGGGAGAGCCCTCGTGTCGTACCGTTCATGGTACGCTTCGGAGGAACGGACGAGGACAAGGCGAGAGCCCTCTTCGAGCGGGTCTCTCCGACCCTCCGCGCTCCCGTGCGCACCTATCCGTCCGAGGTCTTCCCGAATGCGATGGTGGACGACATCGCAGGCTTCCTCGCATCCGCCGGAAAAGTCGAAGCTACCGGGCCCGAGGATTCCCACAGGTCATCCGAACCGGCGTTCGAGATAGAAGTTCCCCCCGGTCGCTTCCACATCGACGGCGCCCTCTGCGCCGAATGCCATGACCGGCCCTGTCTCGCCTCCTGCCCTACGAAGTTCCTGGCCTGGGAGGAAGGCTCGGGACCACGGCCCGGCGGCACGGGCAGATGCATCGGCTGCCTGATGTGCGAGGCCGTATGCAGACTGGACGGCAGGGCGGGCCTCTTCATCGAACTCGGAATACCGGAGGTGGAATGATGCCCGGAATCCTCGAGCATCTGGCCGGGATCGGCGATCCCCGTGTGGTGGTTTTCGGGATAACAGGCAAGCAGGGGCAGAGCACGACCAGGGTCATGACCGGCTTCGGCACGAAGGTTCTCGCCGGGGTTACCCCGGGCAAGGGAGGTCAGGAGGTCGACGGGATACCCGTTTTCAACTCCTGCTCTGAAGCCGTCGCGGCATTTCCCGCGATCGACTCCGCGGTCTTCTTCGTCCCGGCGGGGGCCGTCCTGTCCGCTACACGAGAGGCCGCCGCCGCCGGGATCCGCTTCATGGTGCACACGGCGGACGGCGTCTCGACTCACGACGCCGCCCTCATGCGGGAGATGTCCATCACGGAAGGCTTCAGGATAGTAGGCCCCAACACGGTGGGCATGCTCGACACTACCGGCTTTCTCTTCGGCCTGATAGGCGGAAACGCATCCTGGGCGCGCAGGAACTACCTTCCGGGCTCTGTCGGGATCATCTCCAGGTCCGGGGGGCTCTCGCAGCTCCTCGGCGCGTTCCACTGCAGACCGCACCTGCCGGGACCGCTCCCGGGGGGCGGATACGGCGAACTCTGGGGAGAGAAGGGGCCGGGCGTATCGGCGGTGATCTGCGTCGGCGGCGATCCCGTTCCTGGAACGACTCTTCTCGAGGCTGCGGAGGCTTTCGAGGCCGATCCCAGGACGAAGGTGATCGCAGGCTATGGCGAAACCGGCACCATGCAGGAGAACGAACTCGCTGAAGCCGTGGCGAATGGCAGGATCAGAAAGCCCATGGTGATGTTCCTCGGGGGCAAGTTCACTGCCGCTGGGGTCTCGCAGAGCCATGCCGGCGCCATGATCCGGAGCGAGGCGGAAACCTGGGACGCCAAGAGGAAGGCTCTCGAGGAAGCCGGAGTGAAGGTCGTGGACAGGCCGGACGCCGTCTTCGGATCCGTCGCGTCCGTCCTCTCGTCGATCTGAGAGAGCGCCCCTCAGCTCCTATCGAGCTGGAAGTATCTCGCCCAGTCGAAGACCCTGTAGCCGGCCTTCTCGAGCATCATGAGCGCAGGGCCGTCGCTTGCGGGTATGGTCTGCCTCGTTCTGGTGCAGCCCTTCTCACGCAGCAGGGAGAGGCCGGTCGACAGGATGGCGGTGCCTATCCCCCTTCTTCTGAAGCGGGGAAGAACGCCCAGGAAGTAAAAGGCGCCCTCTCCGGCGTCGAGGCTGTCCTGTCTGGCCATCATCACTCCGGCCGGCTCCCCCTCCTGCATGACCACCCTGAAGAGGCCCGCGTCGAAGTTCGAACCGGAACTCCACGAGGAGAGATATGCGTCGAAGTCTATCTCGGCCCAGACCGTTCTGCCGGCGCAGTCCCTCGCTATCGAGGCCATCCTCTCCGGGCCGGTCCTGTCGATATCCAGGGTTTGAAGCCCGTCCTCCGGAGGGACAACATCCTCGAGCGACCGTGAGAGGATCGTGCTGTCGCGGAAGAATCTGAACCCCGCCGCCCGGTAGACGTCCTGGAGCCTCGCCCTGTCCTCCCTATCCTGATCGGAATAGACGGCGGCCCTGATCGTTCCTGCCCTCGGAGAGACGGCGCGCACGGCCTCCTTCACCAGCATCAGCTCCAGCTCTCTCTGATCGGGGACCTCCCTGGTCGCGTGAGGGACGCCGATGAGCACTTCATCACCGTCCCTCTCGTGTCCCGTGAAGATGAATCCGGAGGGCGAGCCATCGGCATCGAATGCGCCGAGGTAGGCGCCGTCGAAGAAGTCGTCCAGCGCGAATCCCAAGAGATGCCCGGAAAGGAAGCCGAGCAGATCCCTCCTGTCCAGATTGCGGATGTAGTAGGGGGCATCCCGTCCGGTCATACCGTCCTCCATCCTCCGGAGTCCATGCCTGTTCTCACCTGATGTATCCGAGATCGCGCAGAGCCCTGTCCACCGTTTCCGCGAAGTCGACCACGCCGGGTCTCCCCCCGGCCGGAGTCGCCCAGTATGTGAGAACGTCCTCGAGGAGGACGGAGTCCGGGGGCAGCGGGGATTCCTCGCGGGGGTCGCTCGACAGGTCGAACATCGCGGCTTCACCGGTGATCGGGTCCAGGATGACCTTTCTGCTCCCGAGGACGCTCGACGCGCGGTCTCCATCGGCCCACAGAACGCCGCTGGCGTGGGCGGTGCAGAGGCCATGGGCTCCCGCATCGTCAGGGGCTGCCAGCAGATTCCTCCCGGCGAGGCCCATTGGCGCATCCAGGCCGCACAGCGCCGCCAGGGTCGGCAGGATGTCGACATGCGACGCCGGCTCGTCCACGGACAGGGACGGCATGCCCGGGCCGGCCATCACGAGCGGAACCCTCACGGTCTCCTCGTATAGGTTCCTGCCGTGTTCGACGCCGCCGTGCTCGAGGAATTCCTCGCCATGGTCGCCGGTGACCAGTATGACCGTGGAACCGTCGAGGCCTCTATCCCGGAGGCCCTGCAGGAGCCGGCCCAGCTCGGCGTCGGAATAGGCCAGTTCTCCGTCGTAGAGAGCTTCGAGGTTGTATAGCCCGTCGGCGGGCAGGGAGTCGATCCCCCCGTTGACCGCCATGAGTTCGGTGACTCTTCCCCAGGAGGAATCGCACGGCCCGTCGTATCCGGGATCGGTGAAGAGGTCCGAATAGGGGTGCGGAGGATCGTAGGGCATGTGGGGATCGTAGAAGTGAACGACCGCGAGGAAGGGGCCGGAGGATGGATCGAAGCCGTCGAGCCATCCGAGGAAGGCGTCGACCGTCTCCCCCGCCCTTCTGAGCGAAGCCCGGTTTGTGAACCTCGAACAGTCGAAATGATCGAACCCGACATGGAATCCGAAGTCCTCGTTCAGGAAGATCACGTTGAAGAAGGCGGCGGTCCTGTATCCATCGATCCTGAAGAGCTTCTGGATCGTGGGCAGGTCCGGGTCCAGCCCGTAGAAGACTCCGTCTCTCCTTCCCGCCATGTGTTCCCTCGGAGTTAGCCCCGTCAGTATCGAGGCGAAGGCCGGGAGCGTCCAGGAACTCTGGGACCTGAAGGAGGTCCAGCTCGCTCCGCATTCCGCCAGGCTGTCGAGTACGGGCGTGGTCTCCCTGTTGTAGCCGGTGAAGGAGGCATGATCGGCCCTGAACGTATCGATCACGACCAGGACGACGTTCGGCCCTGCCGGAGCACGGCCGCAGCCGCATAGAACGGGCAGGAGAACGCAGAGGATCACGGCGCTCCGGCGCAGGTCAGCCGTGGGCCTCCAGCCAGTTCTCCCCCCAGCCGGTCTCGACCCTGAGAGGCACTTCAAGTCTGTACGCTCCTTCCATGGATTCCCTGAGTATTCCTGCCACGTCCTCCGCCCGCCCCGGGGGGCATGATGCGACAATCTCGTCATGTACCTGGAGGACGAGCCCGGCTTCGGGAACCTCCCTGCCGAGGCGATCCGCGGCTCTGATCATAGCGAGCTTCATCAGGTCGGCCGCCGACCCCTGCACGGTCGTGTTCACGGCCATCCTCTCCATCGACTTTCTGGTGTTTCCGCGCGCGGAGGCCAGGTTCCGGAAGAGGCGCCTCCTCCCGAGTATGGTCCTCGTCTCGCCTCTGGATTCGGTCTCGGCGACGCACGAGCGGAAATAGGCGTCGACCTCGGGATAGGCCGCAAAATACCTATTTATTATTCCCGAAGCCGTGCCCCTGTCCACCCCCAGCCGCTGGGCAAGGCCGTGGGCGCTCACTCCGTAGATGATCGAGAAGTTGATTTCCTTGGCCTTCCGGCGGTGTTCCGGCGAAGATGAGCCGAATACTGCAAGAGCCGTTCTGGAATGGATGTCGGCGTCTTCGCGGTAGGCCCGCCTCAGGGCTCCCCCGCCCGCGAGGTGGGCCAGAACCCTCAGCTCGATCTGGGAATAGTCCGCACTCACGAGCACGTCACCCGCCCGCGGCGCGCCGAAGCATCGCCTGATCTCCCTGCCCCTCTCGGTCCTGATCGGGATGTTCTGGAGATTGGGGTCGCTGGAGCTGAGACGGCCTGTGGCCGTCACCGCCTGGTTGAACGAGGTGTGGATCAGTCCCGTCACGGGAGAGACGAAGGACGGCAGCTTCCCGACATATGTCGAGATAAGCTTGGAAATCTCGCGGTGTTCCGCGACCAAACCGACGAAGGGATGAAGCCCGGCCAGGGCCTGGAGTACGGTTGCATCGGAAGAAGCCGCGCCCTTCCCGGTCCTTCCGATCCTAGGCAGTCCCAGATGGTCAAACAGGACCGATGAGACCTGGGACGGGCTCCGGAGGTTCACTCTGATTCCGGCGGCATCCTCGGCCCTGGACTCGATTTCGCCGAGAAGGTCGGTCAGTTCGCGACTGACCCCCTCCAGGGAGGTCGAGTCGAGCGAGACCCCCCTCCTCTCCATGGCCGAGAGCACCGGCGACAGGGGGAGTTCGACGGTTCTATAGACGCGCTCCATGCCTTCATCCTCAGCGATCTCCCGTTCGAGGCCCCTGAGGAGGCGAAGGTTTTCGGAGGCCGCCCGAAGGGCGTCGCCATGCCCGGCTGAGATGTCGAAATCCCGGAACAGGACGCCGGCGGCTTTCGATGCGGCCCTGCCGGCACCTTCATCTCCCGCGGTGAGCAGATACCGGGCCAGGGTCAGGTCGCCTGACGGGCGTCCCGACGGGATGCCCAAAGCGCAGGAGAGGTGGGAGAAGGTTTTGGAATCGTACGAGGCGACCAGGTCGCTTCCTATGATAGATGCGACCTCCGGAGGCGTCGCGGGCAGGCGTCCGAGGTCATAGAACCAGTTTTCGTCGGGATCGTCCGCAGCCAGGACCAGTGCATCCGGTCTGCGGGTGCCGTAGCCCGGGCCTTCCGGCAGAAGTGCGGCGAAGAGCGACGAACCCATGGTAAGCCTCGCGGAGAGGCTCGATGAGTCGCCCATGCGCGATTCCGGCCCGGTCTCCGTCGACTCGGAGGACGGAGAGCGCCGTTCGGCTTCCAGATTTACGCCCATCCTGACGGCGACGGTCCTCATCCCGTATTCCGAGAGCACGCCCGCAGCCCCGGCATCCGGCTTTCCGAGCCTGAGTTCATCCGGGCCGCGCGCTTCCGTCGCATCGGCCCTCAGAGTAACGAGTTCCAGGCTCATGCGGACCGAGGCTTCTGACTCGGCGAGCTTCGTCCTGAGAGATTCCGGACGGACTTTCGCCAGGGATCCGTAGATCCCGTCGACCGATCCGAATTCTCCGATCAACCTGGCCGCCGTCTTGGGCCCTATGCCCCTCGCCCCGGGCACGTTGTCCGAACTGTCGCCGGCGAGCGCCAGAAAATCGGCGATTTGCGAAGCCTCCACCCCTATGACTCCGGCAACCTGGTCAGGCCCGATGACCGCCGGAGGGCTTCCCGGCCTGCCGGGTCTGATCACGGAGACGCTGTCCGAGACGAGCTGCAGGAGATCCTTGTCCGAGGAAAGGATATCCACCGACCAGCCGGCCGATTCGGCTCTCCATGCACAGGAGGCGATCAGGTCGTCGGCCTCCCATCCGGAGGCTGCGATCACCGGGATGCCGAGAGCCTTGAAGAGCCGCGGCGCGGCTTCCGCCTGCCGCACCAGGTCCGGGGGCGTCTCCGGCCTGCCGGCCTTGTATTCAGGATAGACGGCGTTCCTGAAGCCGGGTTCGTGAGAATCGAATGCCGCCGCCGCCGAATCCGGCCGGAGGCGTTCGATCAGAGAGAGAGTCTCGTTGACAAGATGGTGAAGCCCGCTCGTGACCATCCCCCCCGGTGCGCGCAGAGGGTTTCCGATCATCGCGAAATGGCCGCGGTAGAGCATTCCCATGCTGTCCACGAGCAGGATTCTCACGGCCTTCTCCAGGGCAGGGCGCGGGCCGCATCCAGGACCTCGTCGACCGTGATGGATTCCATGCACAGGGCTTCCGCGCCCTTGCGGCAGGTGGGCTCGAAGCAAGGCGAGCAGTCGAATCCGGAAGCTCTCACGATTGTTACGGAAGGACCTCTCGGCGCGGTCCACTCCGGGGACGTGGATCCGAAGAGCACCACGGACGGCACACCCAGCAGAGCGGTCAGATGCATGCCTCCCGAGTCGTTGCCCAGGGCGGCGGAGGCTCCGGAGAGCCTCCTGCACAATTCGGGCAGGGGGAGGCCGACGGCGGCTTCTATGACGCCTCCGGAACCGGAGGCCATCGACTCTATGAGGCTGGACTCGCCTGCGCTGCCGTAGAAGACGGCTCCCAGTCCGGTCTCCTGCGACAGCCGGATGGCCGCTTCGGGAAATCCGTTCCAGATCTTCGAGGATCCGTAGGCGGCGCCTGGAAACACCGCTATGTGAGGGGGGGCCGGATCGAAGCGGGGAATCGCCACCGGACCCGGGCGCGCCCCCACCGCCGAGGCCAGTTCCTCATAGTCCCTGGAGTGATGCCGGCTGCGGCCTTCGGGTGGCCTGATCCTCCTTGTGAGCAGAGCGCTCCTGAACTGTCCGGAACGCCCCGTGCGCTCGGGTATCCTAGCTCTGAAGCCGGCCAGAGCGGAACTGAAGGAATCCGTCAGGAGGAGCAGGCTGTCGAATCGTCCTCTCGGGGGCGATTCATCCTTGTCCATCACCGGGGTGTCCGGGAAGAAGACGGGCAGGAGGCCGGCGACCCGTCTGTGAGCCCAGAAGACCGTTCCCCCGGGCAGTGCGTTCAACCCGGAGAGGGCCTGCATGCTCATGACCAGATCCCCCAGCCAGTTGGGGACTCTGACGAGGAGCATCCGTCACCAGCCTCTGGCGAGCAGCTCGATCCATGCCGCGGTGAATCCCGCGGCTCCCCGGGAGGGCGTGGTCTCCCAGGTGGGAAACGATGCTTTCCTGTCCAGGCCGATGACCGGGACGCCGAGAGCGGATGCCTGCGCCCATTGGACGGGGTCGTCGGTGGCTACGACGGAGGCGCCGGCTATGATCGCGGCCTTCACGAGGGGAGGCTGGAGGGCGAGCGGGTTCTTCCTGCCGTCCGTAATGACGGTTCTCATAGGCAGCTCGGCCGAGCTGCGCCTGAGAATCTGGGAGGCGCGCCCGGTTGCGGCCATGTAGGGCAGGACCGTTCCTGAACCCGGAGACAGGAGCGACGCGGCTCTGGCCATGTCCTCCCTCGACAGGGAGGGCCGCCAGGATTCATCCGGCTGCGCCCCTACAAGTCGCGCAAGTGCGTGCATCCTCGATGGTGTCGGCATCCCGCCCGGGTTGAGTACCAGATTCGCGCTCTCGTCCGGCCTGGTGAAGATCCGGATCGAGTCCGGGAATGCCCGGGTCACGGCGTGCAGGCGGGCATCCGGATACTCCGACACTACGAAGAGTATTCCGGATTCCGGCAGCGGGCCTTCGTAGATCCTCCCCTTCGGTCCGTCAGGATCGTAGGTGGTCACGGAGACCGGCCTGTCGAGAAGCAGGAGTACGTCGCCGTCGGCGACTGATACGATCATCGCCACCTCGGTCTCCGGCATGGACCTCGTCAGGCTGTTGGCGAGTATGAGAGAACCCCAGACGTCGTATCCCGACGGCCCGGCGAGTATGGCTATCCGCGGCGGATTCAGGAGATCGTCGGGAAGGTGCATCATCCTTCCCCGGGGTGCGGCGCGTCTTTTTCTGAAGAGCGATGCGAGGCTCATTCCACCCGCTCCAGGAGTCGGGAGGACATGTCCCTTATCGCAACCGAGGCGGTCCGCGAGGAGGCAAGCGAGTCCAGAAGGGATGCAGCCCGCCCGCCCATGCCGGTCCTCCAGAGGAGGATGGCCTCCTGGACCCTTGGAAGGGCTTCCGACGGGTAGGCGGCCGAAAGGAAGCGGATCACCCTCGAGGCATCGTCGTACATCCCGCAGGAGATCAGCGAGAATCCGAGATCGAGGGCGGCGTAGAAGGCCCTCCGTGCCGTGGAGGCCTCCTCCACCGCCGCCCGGAACTCCACAGCCGCGTCGAAGGGCCGGCCGGAATAGAGAAGCGCAGTGCCTCTCGACCGGTGGACCAGCCACGGATCACCGGCCGTGCCGTCTAGCGTGGCGATTGCGAGGCTGTCCAGACCCGCGCCCCAGGCGAGACGGGCGTACCAGTAGTCGAGTTCTCCCGTGCAGGAGTCCGGAATGATCTCCATCAGGTCGCGAATCAGCATGGAGGCTCTTCCCGTATGCCCGGCATAGAGAGCCTCCTCCAGGAGGGAGCCGAGGACTCTCGCCTCTCCGGACGGGCAGCGGGCCTGTTCGTACAGGGCACCCGCCTGCCACAGCGCGCCCTGCTGTTCCAGTGCCCCGGCATCCTCCAGAGTCCCCGCAAGCAGGAAGAGAACCGCGACGGCGATCACTTCCCGAACCTCCTGAGAATCCGCCGGATGAGCCTCAGATAGCCCGCGATACCGAAGACGAGCGAAGCCAGGGCGAGGAACTCGACTGTATGGGCTATGGCGGAGTACACCCCCTTGCCGGGGAACGCCGCCGCCCCCGCCGCTCCGGCGGCCAGGACGAAGCTGAGTATGACGACCAGCTTCTCGCTGGTGGGAATTACGACCAGCGGCTTCCCGACACTCCAGGAGACCACCGTGGTCGCGGCGAGCACAAGCAGATGGTAGCTGACGAGGACCGCCGCGATGACAGGCTCTATCCACCCGGCTCTGGCGAGCACGAGGAAGGCCACGGATAGAAACACCTTGTCCGCCATGAAGTCGAGAACCTTGCCTTCGAACGAGGTCCTGTGCAGCCTGCGCGCTACCCATCCGTCGAGGTAGTCCGACAGGGCGGCGCCCAGAATGATCCAGAACAGGACCTGGGGGTTCGTTCCGAAGTAGGCCAGTATGGCCATCACCGGTGCGGCCACGAGCCTTGCGCCCGTGATCAGGGCGGGAACGAGCGGCGGCCACCTCGTCGGGTACTGCGCGAAAAGCGCCTCGGATGGGGTCTTCACCGGTTCCCCCTGAAGAATGGATCGATCTCGTCCAGCCAGATGATCCCGGGAGGGAAGGAGGCGTCGGAAGGGAAGGCACGGTCTATGGAGGCCATGTCCACCGGAGAGACGAGACGCTCGGGATGGAAGAGTCCGTCCGGCGCGAGATCCATCCAGCCCGCCGCGACCACTGCCGCGATCACCGTTGCGTTGTCGTCGCCGGTCATGTCGGGAGGAGGGTCGCTGAGCCTCGCGAGGTGCGGGTGCAGGGAGAACCTGCCGTACCAGGACGCCGCCAGCGCCAGATCCCGCCTGTTTGCCGGGAGGCGGATGCCGCGGCCCGCCATGCATGCGGACGCCCTGTCCATCTCGCCGTTGGAGACGAGCATCAGCACCAGGGGCATCAGTGCCGTCCTGTCCCCTGACCTGAGCTTGTTGCGCAGCCTCTCCTCGGCGCCGGGAGCGCCCGAGGCCGCTATCTGTGCTGCAGACGGTGTCGAATACGGCGTCGGCATGCCGGAGACGGCCTCGAAGCCCCCCAGATCCATCAGAATGAGTGAGATCATGGATTCCGCCGCCGCCGATGCGGTTTGCGGGATCACTCCTCCCCGGAGCTGCCAGGAGATGGTGTCGGCGGAAGCCGTCGGAAGAACCAGAAGAAGGGTGAAAACGAGAATGGAGCGGGCAACGGGATTCGAACCCGCGACTTTCAGCATGGGAGGCTGACACTCTACCAACTGAGCTATGCCCGCTCCGGACGGGGGAATTGAATAGGTCATGAGGCGGTTCCTGTCAAGGCCGGAATGCACGGGATCATGGCTCCACCGTATCGCCCGAGTAAACGGCTCTGGCTTCGCCCTCGAGCCACCAGCCGTCATCATCCCGCCCTGCGGACATAGGCACCCCTCCGGTGGGGACGATACGGCAGGGAGAATCCAGCAGTCCGAGCCGTACTCCGGCGAAGACGGCGGCGACAGCGCCGGTGCCGCAGGCGAGGGTCTCCCCTTCCACGCCCCTCTCCCAGGTTCTCATGAGGATCGACGACCTGCCATCCAGTTCTACGAAATCGACGTTGGCGCCGTCCCGCCCGGTTGCAGCGTGGCGCCTCAGGGAGGCCGCAACCCTCTCGAACACGCCATCCCCGATGTTCTCTCGGAATATGACGAGATGGGGAACGCCGGTGTCCACCAGAACCCCGTGGAAGGGGTCGGGGGCCGCGCCGGGCAGATGGATCTGCAGTTCGGGTTCGATCATGACCGGATCGGTCATCCAGAGACGGACGCCGCATGAATCCAGTATCATGGCCCTGTGGAGACCGGCGTCGCTCTCGAACACCTGGCTGCTTCCCGCCACGCCCTCCATCATTGCGAAGCGGGCCATGCACCTGCCTCCGTTGCCGCACATCGAGGCCCGGCCTCCGTCGCTGTTGTAGTAGATCATCCTGTAATCGGCGCCTGAGTGCGGGTCAGAGGCGGAACGAAGTTCGAGCAGGCCGTCGGCTCCTATCGAGAGGCCTCTTCTGCACATGCGGGCGATCGAACTACGGGTCAGTACGCCGTCGAGGGCGCCGGCGGCGTTGTTCACGGCGATGAAGTCGTTGCCGGCGCCGGTCATCTTCATGAATCTCATCGGATCTCCCTTTCGGTCAGATCCCCGAGCCAGGCCAGATCCTCCGCGACCCCGGAACCTTCGAGAGCGGGGTTCTCGGCGATGGCTGCCGAATACTCCATCGAAGCCTCCTCCGTCATCCCCGACGCCAGATAGATCCTGGCGAGATCGATCCTGATTTCCGGATCGGGGCCGTATGCCGCGAGGTAGGTGTGGAAGTCGTCGGCCAGGGGCTCGATGGGATAGAGGCCGTCCATGTGAAGGACGAGAAGCTGCTGGAGGAGCCCTGTGGCGTCCTCGACGACTCCCCCGTTGTTCGAGAGAAGCATGAGTGCCGCGGAGAGGAGATCGGGTGACCGGTTGGCCATTCCGGCCGTGGCGAGGGACATCGCGGTGCCCAGCGGGTCGGAGACGACGGCCGTCGCCTTCCTGTATTCGCCGAAGAGAGAGGAGTAGCGCTCCTCGAAGAGGGGGCCCGGAGGCATCGTGCAGTCGGGCGCGGATGATCCATTTACCGCGAAGACCCTCAGGGATGGGCCCTGGAACACGAGTCGGAGACGCTCCAGGTTCTCCGGCCTGTACTGCATGCTCCACGCCGCCGATTCCAACGGAGGCACCGTCCTCCCGGCCAGGTACAGCAGGCCCGAGGAGGTCGCATCCAGTAGAAAATCGGCCTGGTAAACGACATAATCCGCATCGACTCGTTCCATCAGGGCGACCAGGCTGTCCTCGTCCTGGAACATCCTCTCCGCGAACTCCTCTATCGTTCTCCTGTTCGACGGGTTCTCGAAGAAGGTATGGGTGACCACCGGTCTTTCGGCATAGGCGGAGAGGAATCCAGATATGTGCCAGTAGGAGAGAAAGCTCTCCCCGGGTTCCGTTTCAGATTCGGCCCAGGATAGAAGATCGGACAGTTCGGACTCGGTCAGCAAGGATTCGCCGGTCTGTACGCGCAGCCCCGCGCTTTCCAGAACGCCCGCGAACGGGACGACGAATACCGACTGAAGGCCCAGCGCGAGCCCGAGTGCGGGGTATCTGAGGGGTTTCCGCAGTGTCTCGAGGGCCGGGGCGATGAGCACCGGCGCCAGGAGGACGTGGAGCCTGTCCATCATGAGATAGGCCGCCATGGCGAGCAACAGCGCCCAGCGCAGGAGGGTCGGCCCCCTTCGCCACATTTTCCTGATCCCGAAGACCGCGAAGACGAGGAGCGGCCCGAAGAGCAGTATGATCTGGCCGATCTGAGGCGTCTCGTATCCGCCGACCCAGAAGAGCCTCGCATCCGGGGACAGCCGGAGGGGATCGGCGGGATGGACGAACAGGAACCGGAGCTTGGCGAGAAGCATGGCCCCCACATGGGCTGTGGCTTCGTTGAACCGGAAGAGGACCGTCACTACCGAGGCGGCGGCTGCAAGCACGGGCAGGGATGTCATGCGGACGAAGGCCGATACCAGGAGGGCGAAAGCCATGATCGAGGCCGGGGACAGAATCGCGCCCTCCCTCGCCATGTGCGGGACGAGCAGGGCGGAGGCTATCTGGGCCGAGGCCGGGAGGATCACGGAAGGGAGCGGCAGTCGCCGCCCAGTGTTCATTGCCAGAATGTACAGGAGGATTCCGGCGGTGATGAATCCGGAGGCCTTCCAGGATGCATTTGCGAGGATCAGAAAGAGGGCCGATGCGGCCGCAGCCGGAATGCTGCGCCGCGATCCGGGCGCCCTCACGGATTTCTCGACTGCCCAGCAGAGAAACAGGATGAACGGAACGGCGACTGTCTCGCGGTAGAAAGACTCGCCTCTGGCGCGCAGCATTGCGGGAAGGAGAAAACCGTATGCGATCGCTCCCATGGTCGCTTTAGCGACGCCGAGGCCCGCCTCGGAGAGCCACAGGTACAGCGCCAGCATGCCGAGAAGCGGGAAGGCGAGACAGAAGACCCTGAGATACGAGTCGAAAGGCATCCCCCGGAAGGCGATCCTGTGGAGGCCGCCCGCGATGTATTCCTCGAAGATGGAGTTCTCGGCCGTCTCGAATCCGGCCGGGTGCATCACCAGGCTGTCCACGGCCGGAACGGTGCCGCCTTCGGCTATCATGGAGGCGTATCTGTATGCCTGGGTCGTCTCGCCCTGCATCCTCGGCGGAGGTGGGAGGATGCCGGTCGAGAACCAGTATCGCATCAGGAGGGCGGAGAGGATCGCCGCGATCAGGAGGATGGACTGAGAGAGCGCCCTCCCGGACAGGCCTTCAGGAAATGCGCGCATGGCGCCGCGCCATCATCGCCGCAATCAGCTTCAGCGTCTCCGCGGGGCCGCCCCCGCCGAGGGCCACGGCTTCGACCATGGGCCATCCGTGCCTGTTCAACAGCCTGTCCATCATGTCGACCGGAGCGATTCCGGGGAGATCGCGCTTGTTGTACTGGAGGACCACGGGGATCATAGAGAGGTTGAGGCCGAAGCTCTGGAGATTCTGCTCGAGATCGTCGAGCGTGTCCACGTTGGCGTCCATCCGTTCCATCTGGCTGTCCGCCACGAACACCAGCCCGTCCAGCCCGTCCAGGATGACCCTTCTGCTCAGGGCATAATAGGCCTGGCCCGGTACGGAATAGAGGTGCAGCCGGACGTTCGAGCCCTTGATCCAGGCGAAGTCCACGGGCAGGAAATCGAAGAATACTGTTCTCTCGCCTCTCGTGCACAGCGTGACGAGGCGGCCTCTGTTCTCGGGAGCTATGAGATCCCTTATGCGACGCAGGTTGGTTGTCTTCCCGGAAAGTCCCGGGCCGTAGAAGACGATCTTGTAGGCGATCTCGTTGCCGGATCTGTGCATATCATCTCCTGTCCAGGCCGGTTCCCGCCCTTATCCGTTAAGATTACTAACGATGAGGCCGGGGGGCAAGGCCCGGTTTCATCCCGCTGCGGCAACCGCCTGCGGCTCCTCCGCCGGTACCCTCAACCGGGCCATGAAGCGCGCGGGGTCGGCGAGGAAGGCCGACAGAGCAGGACCGTTGTCCGGTATTCTGGACAGCGCCGCCAGGCAGAGGGCTGGTTCGTTCAGCGCGGCGCACTCCCAGGCCAGTATGTCCGGCGAGGTCCTGGAAGACTCCAGCAGGAACCACCTGGCCGTGGCGCATGCGCTCGCGGGATCCTCGACGATCGAATCCGCGTAGTCTCCGATCAGGCGCGCCGAGCGCCCGTCCTCCATCACCGTCGAGAAGTACATGCCGCAGGCGGCCGCAGAGGCGGCGTTCCCGCCGGCGAGCATGGACGACATGGTTTCGACGATGCCCTGCGCGTCGGTGGAGTCGCCGAATTGGACGATGCTGGAGATCGCGCTGGAGGAGATGTCGAACCTGTCGATCTGGCCCAGCGAGGATAGTATCCTCGTCAGTTCGGGCCTCAGCATCGCGGTCATGGGATCGTCGGGAGTCAGTTCCTCCCGGGCTCTGATCCTGTCCCAGGCGCCGAGATAGTTGCCGTAGAAGAGGGCGGCCTCCACGTGCATCCATGTGTTCGCCGCCGTGCCGGGGACAAGGGAATCGACGACCTCGTTCAACTGGCGCTCTCTCTGGTAGTCGACGGCTATCTGTGCGAGTACGGCTGCGGTCTGCCCGAGTCTGGAATCGCCTGCCTCCGAGGCGTATTCCGAGATTCTCGCGGCCGTCGATATGAGATAGGCCGCTGCGGAGTCGCTTCCCGAAACCGCGTCGGTCAGCCTGGCCCTGAGCAGCGAGTAGGTCGGCAGGAGCTGCATCCAGTGGTCCGGCATGGCCACGAAGAGCGACTCGGCTGCATCGAGGGCCATGGAGGCGCTGTCCGCCTCGCCCCGGGCGAAGTGGCTGTGGGCGAGCCTGAAGTATGCCGAAACGTAGTTCCTGGCCAGGAGGAGCGTCTGGTCGCACTTGTACACTCCTGGATCGTCCAGGCGGGTGAACAGATACGATTGCATCAGTTCCCAGCTCCTGGCGGTGTCGACCAGATCCCTTCCGGGTACGTCCCCTATCCTGAAGGCTATGCCCTCCGTGACCAGGTAGGGTTCGACGATCGTCCTGCTCTCCTCGGTCACCGTGCCGGCCATGTAGATGTCACGGCCGTGCACTTCGCTGTTCTCCACCATCGACAGCAGCACGAGATCCTGCATCCCGACCGATCCCTGCACTCCGTATCCCTCGGTGGGCAGCGCCGCACGGAATCCTCCGGCGGCTACAGCCCAGGGCCAGGACTGGGTGAAAACCGATCTCATGGCTCTGCTGTCCATGTCGGACAGCGAGGGCATGCCTTCACTCGTGACGTGGAAGAAGTGGGGCCCCCAGACGAAGATCGGCCGCAGAGAGTCGACGAGACCCGGTTCGTCGAATCCCAGGAGCGTCGGATCGCGGTCGAGGAGCTGGTAGATGTACCAGTTCGTGTTCATGAGGCTGAGATTGCTCACGATGACGTCCCGCCTCACTCCCAGAACCGACTGGGCGAACCAGAGCGGGAACGTGTCGTTGTCCCCGTTCGTAATCAGGACGGCCCCCTCCGAGCAGCTCTCCAGCAGGTTGATCCCGTAGTCCCTCGCCACGAATTCTCCCGATCTGTCGCACTCGTAGTAGTTGCCCAGCAGGCTGGCCGCAGGAAGCGCCAGAACCGCCCAGGCCGCCCTGTCGCTGCGGAATGCCCTGCTGAGAGCCGCTCCGGCCCCGAAGGCGGCGAACAGGGCGAACAGGGCGAAGGAATCGGCGTAGAAATAGTCCCTGTCGCGGACCTCCCCGGTGGGAGTAGCTATCGGGCCAGTCTTGAAGTTGAGGTAGAAGATGAAGAAGGCGCTCGCCATGAAGAATATCGCACCGACCATCAGGAACACCCTCCTGTCGCGGTTCCAGAGGAGGATGAGGCCCCAGATGGCGGTTACGGTCACGGCGAACCTCAGCACGAGGAAGAACGGGGTACCCGCCTCCCCGAGGATCCGCTCCCATGCCTGCAGGGGACCGGACTGCCAGGAGAGATACCTGAAGTACTGAGCGATCTGCTTATGCACCGGACCCTTCCTGTCGAGCACGGAGATCTGGCCGTACTGCTCTCTGGCCAGGGCGGACCGGAAGGCGGACCACTCGGAGGGGTCCGTCTCGTTGATCTCGGGTCTCTGGATGGCCCGGACGGGCATGTATAGGTGGACGCTGAAAGCGAGGATCATCAGACCGAGAGCCAGGGAGATGAACCGGACGTCCCGCCAGAGCCTCGTCTGACCCCTGACCGCGGACAGGAGATAGATGACTGCTATCCCGGGGACGGCTATCAGAGCCGCGAGATGCACCGCAACGGCGAGCGTCAGGAGGTACAGCACCAGGTACATCTGTCTGTCTCCCGGGAGGTTCTGCGATCTCCTCACGATCCAGATGTCGAAGATCCATACCGCCAGGATCGCGATGGACTGGGAAAGGGCGTAGGTCTCCATCGCGTTGTTGTTCTGCCAGATCGTGAAGCTCCAGGCCGCCAGCAGACCCGCCGCCACCGAAACCGGCCTGTAGAAGGAGGGCGACATGCCCATCCTGACGGACCATCTCTGTGCGAGCCTGGCGAGGAGCCCCATGGATATGGCTCCGGCCAGCACGCACATCAGATTGGTCCTGACGGCGACGCCCGGGATGAAGCCGAGGATGATCGTGAAGAATCTGCCGAGGAGGACGAACAGGGGCACGCATGGAGGGTGCGGGATGCCGGCTATCCAGGCGCAGGCGATGTATTCTCCGCTGTCCCAGAAGCTGACGCTCCTCGCCATGGTGAACAGATACACCAGCCCGGCAAGGAATCCGGTGGCAGTCGCAAAGATCCTGTCGATCCGCACCGTACCGGGTGTCGCCACCGGTCTCTCCACGGCCTGATTCATCCCTTGCAGTCCTCTCCCCTGGGGTGAGCCCTCTTGAAGACTTCCCTGAGCCTGTCCCCGGTCAGATGTGTATAGACCTGCGTCGTCGAGAGGCTGGAATGGCCCAGCATCTCCTGAACCGCTCTCAGATCGGCCCCTCTGTCCAGCAGATGGGTCGCGAAACTGTGCCTGAACGTATGGGGGGTGGCTCCCGCAGTCCGCGCCGCCGAGAGAACCCCCTTTTCGACTATCCTCCTGATGTCCCTCGGGTCGAGGCGCCTTCCCCTGACGCTCACGAAGAGCCACGGGGCCGACGGATCCCTCCGGGTGAATATGTTCCTGACCGCGATCCATGCGGCGATCACATCGACTGAGAGTTCCGCGACGGGCACTATCCTGTCCTTCCCGCCCTTCCCGCGAACCACCCGCAGAAGAGCGCGATCGAGATCCAGATCGTCGAGCTTCGCCGCGGAAGCCTCCGAAACCCTCACCCCCGCTCCGTACAGGAGTTCGACGATCGCCCTGTTGCGCAGGCCGTCGGGCGTGGAGGTGTCGTAGGAATCGAGGATCATCATCACCTCGGAGAGCCCCAGGAACCCCGGGAGCCTCCTCGGAACCCTCGGCATCGGGATTCTCCTAGCCGCTCCCCCATCGACCGTTCCTTCGAGGTCGAGCCACTCGCCGAAGGTTCTCAGGGCGGAAACCTCCCTGGCCAGGGAGGCCGGCGACAGGCCTCTCTCGGATTCGCTGCGGACGAATGCCCTGAGAGTATCCCTGTCGAATCGGATTGTTCCCTCGCAGAAGGAGAGCAGCCTGCCCAGGTCTGCCCCGTAGGCTGACGCGGTCGCCCGGGAGAGCCCCCTGGCGTCCGTCAGCCAGGAGACGAACCGGTCTAGGAGGGCGATTCCGGTTTCCTGCAACTCGGGCATTTCACACCACGCGGAGTCTCCTCCAGGTATGGGAAACCGCACCTGGCGCACCTTCTGGGTATCGGCCTGCGCCAGGAAGCGTGCCTGCACAAGGGATACCTGCTGCAGGAGTAGAAGACCCTGCCTTTCTTCGATCTGCGCTCGACCAGCTCCCCTCCGCAACCCTCCTCCGGGCATGGCACTCCAGTGGGAGCAGGCTCGGTGTGCTTGCAGGAGGCGCTCGAGCAGCCGAGGTATCTTCCATAGCGGCCGGTCTTGAAGACCAGCGCCGCGCCGCATTCCGGACAGGTTCTGCCGCTGTCCACGGCCTTTTCGGCGGACTTTCTGAACCTGCACTTCGGGTAGTCGGAGCAGGAGAGATAGCTGCCGAAGCGCCCCGGCTTGAGCAGGAGCTGAGCGCCGCACTGCGGACACTTCTCGTCCGTGGGTCTCGTCATCTCCCGCCGGACCGAGTCGAGATTCTCAACGGCCGCCTTGAGCGATTCGTCCAGCGGCCTCTGGAGATTCGCCACCGCCTCCTCGTACCCGGTTGCGCCCGAGGCTACGCTGTCAAGAAGTTCCTCCATGGATGCGGTGAAGGAAGTATCGAAAATGGATGGGAACAGTTCGACGAGAAGCCTCACGGTAGTCGTGCCGAGTTCGGTGGGGTGCAGTTTCTTTTCGGAAATGGCGACGTATCCGCGCTTCTTTATGGTCTCGATTATGCTCACATAGGTAGAGGGACGGCCGATGCCAAGTTTTTTCATCTCCGCGACGAGCCCCGCCTCCGTGAACCTCGAGGGGGGTCTGGTGAAGCACTGCTCGGCTGAAACGTCGACCAGGCGGGCCGGACCTTCAGAGAGTCCGGACGGCAGAGGGGATTCGATGGATGCCTGGTGTGGATCGATCTCCAGGAATCCCTTCGAGGCCAGGCGCTCCCCTGTCGCGCGGAATTCGAACTCCCCGCCTCCGAGGATCAGAACCGAACGCTCCACCTCCGCATCGGCGGCCTGAGAAGCCGTGAATCTCCGCCAGATCAGGGAATACAGCCTGAGATGCTGATCGGAGATCCTCCCCTTGAGACTCTCGGGGGTTCTCGTGACGTCGGTAGGCCGGATCGCCTCGTGTGCGTCCTGCGATCTGGAAGAACTCCTGAACCTCCTGGGAGAAGGGGGCAGCATACCGGGGCCGTGAGCGGCAAGCAGGAAATCTCTCGCCGACTTCAGAGCCTCCGGTGCGATCCTCACCGAATCCGTCCTCATATATGTGATCAGGCCGGAGTGTTCGCCGCCGATGTCCATGCCTTCGTAGAGATCCTGGGCGAGCGACATCGTCCTCGAGGGGGACATGCCGAGTGCGCTCGAGGCGCTCTGCTGGAGGGAACTCGTGATGAAGGGAGGCAGGGGCTTCAGCGGGGCCTTCTTCGTCTCCAGTGAGACGATCCTCCAGGCCGCGGCCCGGATGGAGGGGAGGATGCGGTCCACCTCCTCCCTGCTTCCGGGAGAATGCCTGTCCCCGTCGGCCCTGCGGCCCGCCATCCTGTAAAGCGAGGCGGAGAGTTCGCCTCCGTTCTGTTCGAATCGGGCCTTGATCGGCCAGTATTCTACGGGGACGAACTCCGCGATCTGGTTCTCGCGTTCCTGCACGAGCCTCAGAGCCACGGTCTGAACTCGTCCGGCGCTGAGGCCTGATCCGATGGCCCTCCAGAGGTAGGGGCTGATGCGGTATCCGACCAGCCTGTCCATCACCCTCCGGGCCTGCTGGGCGTCGACGAGGTTCATGTCTATCCCGCCGGCTCGTTTGAGTGCGCCCAGGACGGCGTCCTTCGTGATCTCGTTGAACTTGAGCCTTCTGAAAGTGACGCCTTCACGCTTCAGCAGCTCCGAAAGATGCCAGCAGATGGCCTCCCCCTCGCGGTCCGGGTCGGCGGCGAGGAAGATCGTATCGAACCTGCGGGAGACCTTGCGGAGAGCCTCGATGGTGGAGCGCTTGTCGGACGGCACCGTGTACTGGGGCTTGAAGCCCGCGTCGACGGACACGCCGAGGCGCTGCTTCGGCAGATCCCTGACGTGCCCCATGGAGGCCACTATTTCGTAGTCCTTGCCGAGGTAGCCCCGCAGGGTCTTCGCCTTGGCGGGAGATTCGATTATGACGAGGCTTCCACCGCTCATTGCTTCACCGTCGCTTCAATGCGATCAATTGTCGGGGGCGCGGGAGGGGGCCCTCAGTAGCGCGCCATCCAGTCCTGGAGACCGCCGGTCAGGAGGTTCCAGACTTCCTCGCTGGTCGTACTCGCGCAGTTCTGAAAATCGACCGGACCCATGCAGTCCGCGAGCCTGGCGAATTCGCTTCGGACGAAGGATACGGTTCTGACGGGATAGTATTCGCTTTCGCTGTAGTAGAACACCAGCTCGTCGACAGGCCCATGCGTCAGCCAGGCGCCGAGGGCGCGAAGGAGGGCGTATCGGATGGTGTCGTCCTCGGGATGGATTATCGTGACCGCTGCGACAACCGTGCTGTCCGGCAGTCGGAGAACGGCGAACCTGTCCAGCAGAATGGGGATCGTGGCTGCTATCCTCCCGGCGTCATCCGTCAGCATGTCCGTCTCTTCCGCCATGAGGACGACGCCCTGGGGGGCCCCCGCCATATCGACCGGGGCGATCTGCGCGATGGAGGAGATCGTGTCGGCCCCCGCCGGCAGAGGGAGGCCGGATACGGCGGACAGCGTCGATCCCGGGGGGACGGGGATGGAGTCCGTCGCAGGCGTCGAATCCGATGCGGCCGCGATGTCGGTGGAGACGGAATCGGCAGGAACCACGACCGCGTAATCCGCAGGCGTGGACCCGTCGATGGTCGTGCTGTGGAAGAGCTTCATCGGATCGATGATGTAGAATGCGATGAGCATCGCGAGAATCGCCGCGCCTGCGAGGACGTAGATCAGGTTGGCGGAAGGTTTCGCGAGGCCGCCCGAAGCGGCCTGAGCCACCATGGCGTCGGCTCCGTGCCTGGACTTGAGCCGAGTTCCCGGAACCCTTCCGAGTGGCGCATCCACGACCTTGCCGTCGGCGGCGCATTTCCCGCAGACATGAGCCAGCCTGTCGAAGCAGTCCCGGCAGGTGAGTGCGGAGCACGAACGGCACGGCGCCAGCTTCTCCCCTCCTGTCGGAGTCCTGCCGCAGATGTGGCAGCGCTCGATCGACAGTACCTCCTCGCTCGCGGAGGTCACGGAGAGCTTCTCCTCCTGCTCGGGGGCGGAAGGCTGTTCCCCGGTAGAATCGAGTTCCCCGAAGTCCTCCTCGGAAACGTCGATGTCCGGATCGGCGGCAGCGGCCTCCTCCGGCTGATCCTCCACGGTCTCCATCCTCGGCAGCAGGTCCACAAACGGGTACAGCCGGTTCTGGATGACCCTCGCCCTTCCCATCGGAACGGCTTCGAGAAGAACTACGGGCGCCTCGTCGACGGAGGACCTCGCCTCCTCCCGGGTCATGTGGAGTTCGGTGACCAGGAGTTCGAGGACCCTCTGCTTCTCCTCCTCCCTTCCGAGTCTCACGAGGAGAAGATCGACAAGTGCTTCCGATAGATCCATCAGGCGGTTCCCTCGCTTGCTTTGAACTGTTTATGAAGCCTGGTTATGACCATCCGGCTTACCTTGCGAAGCGTCTCGAAGACGCCGATGCCCTTGGCGGCCACCGCTTCTACGACGGGAACCCTCGTGAGCCCGAGCGTCTCGGCTATCTCCTCGATGGACGCGATGTCCGGAAGGTCGCGCTTGTTGCACTGGAGGACTAGGCTTACGCCCTTCCTCTTCTGGTTCTTGAGGTTGTCCCGTAGATCCCGCAGCGAGGCGATGTTCGCCTCCATCCTGTCCCTCTGGGAGTCCGCCACGAAGACGATTCCATCGACCCCCTGCAGGATCAGCCTGCGGCTGTCGGAATACATGGCCTGTCCGGGGACGCTGTAGAGGTGCAGCCTGATCTTGAACCCGTTGATCGTACCCGTGTCCAGCGGGAGGAAATCGAAGAAGAGGGTTCTCTCGTTGCCGGCCGCAAGCGAGATGAGCTTGCCACGGTTGTCGGCGGGAACCTCTCCGTGGATCACCTTCACGTTGGTCGTCTTGCCGGACAACCCGGGCCCGCAGTAGACGATCTTGCAGTCGATCTCCCTCGCACTGTAGCTGACTGTCGCCAAGGTCAGGATCCTCCAGGAGCGGGGCCGCCGCCCTGATCTCCGGTGGAGTCATCCATGCCGTCCCTGATGCCCTTCTTGAATTCCTTCAGGGCCTGGCCCAGAGATCTCGCTATGTCAGGTATCCTCTTCGCTCCGAAAAGCAGCAGAAGCGCTACGACGACGAGCAGAATCTCGAGCGGGGATGGACGGAACACGGCACACCTCCCCCCGGAGGGTCAGAACCACCTGTACAGGACGCCGACCAAGATCAGGCCCAGGAAGCTCATCAGGTTGACCCTGCAGGCGATCTCCTCTATCGAGAACCTCATTACGACGAGATCCAGCCGGAACGGCCCGAGCGAAAACTCGAGCGAACCGGCGAAGAACGACTGCAGAGTCGTCGCTGTATCGGGCAGTATAACCGCGACCGCCTCCCCGAACGCAGTCCCTGCGATCATTCCGAGAAGGGACATCACTATCCAGAAACCGGGCGGTCTCTTGTTCAGCAACTTTCCTCCACGAACACTTTCGAATCTATCCCCGGGAAGGCTTCCGAACAAGCCCGGAGCCGTTCCCGGTCAAAAGGCCGGAGCGCATCAGACCCGTTGAAGCGATTCCCACAAGGACGCCCGAGAGCAGAGACCAGGCTGCCGCCATAGGGACGAAGGACGCGACCGGCAGGCCCGGGAAAAGCACGGACGCAAGCGTGAGCTGGGCCGCCATGTTGGCGGCGCTCCCCGCTACGGACAGGCCGGTTGCCGAAAGCGCCCCCGGCACCAGTCCCCCCGCCGGACCCATCGCCAGTGAGGCGGCGGCGGCGCCGGCCAGAGAGATTCCGAAGGCGGGCGTGGCTATGGTGCCCGTAGCGATCGCGACGGCGACGGCCCTCGTGAGGTTCACTCGGAAAGCGCCGCCGGTACCGAGCGTCACTGCCGCTATTACACCGGCGGTGTTCGCGAAGCCCGGCTTCATGAAAGGAATCGGCCTCGGCAGGAACGATTCGGCGAAGCCGAGCGCGGTCCCTAGAAGTACAAGGAAGACCACCGAGGGCCTCCCGATGCCGGTTTCGTCATCGGACGGCATCGAGGCAGACACTTTCGAGCGAAAGCATGGTCTTTTCCAGATCGAACATCTCCCGGGCCCTGGCCAGCGCTCCGGCTGCGAGGCGGTTTCTCAGGTTGGTGTCCGACATCGCCGAAACGGCCTTGCGCAGCGCTTCCGCATCACCCGGAGGCACGGTGATGCCGCTGGTCCCGTCCTCGTTCACCCAGGGCACGCCCGTGCGGATCCTCGTGCTTATCACCGGCGTACCGCAGGCCATCGCCTCGATCTGAACCGTGCCGAAGGCCTCGGACCTCTCGGTGGAGGGCAGTAAAAGCGCCGTGGCGCCCCTGTAGAGTTCGATGAGCCTCTCGTCGGAGACTTCTCCGAGCGGGTCAATCATCGAGCCGGAATCGCTCGAAGCCTTTCTCACGACTTCATCCTGCGGGCCGTTTCCGACCATGACCAGCCTCTCGCCCGGCAGCCCCTTCCAGGCTTCCAGCAGGGTCGGAATCCCCTTGTAGCGCCTGAACTTGCCCACGAACAGGAAGTAGCCCGGAGGCTCGGACGAAGGCCCGGGGCTGAACCTCCCGGTATCGACCCCCAGGGGTACTACCTTCACGTTGGAGAGCCTGTCGAGAAATCTCGACGACTCGACATAGGCCGGCGAGGTTGCGATCACGGCGGCCGCCTTCTTCAGGAACGGCCAGAGGAAGGGCTCGATCAGCGGGACGAGGGCGGCCTGCCTGACTATGTCGCTGTGATACGTCACGACGTGGGGTACGTCGACACGCGCCGCCATCCAGGCGAAAACCGCCGAGGGCAGAGGATGGTGGAAGTGCAGGAGATCGAAGGACTTCTCCTCATGGAGCCTTCGCATTGCGAGATGCAGGCCCGGGCATACGGGGTTTGACAGTATTCTGCACAGGCAGGGGGACTCCACTATCTCGCAATCTCCGTGGAATCTCCGCCGCTCGCGCACCGACGGCCCGCCGGACGAGACGAGCACGGTGCATTCGTGCCCCCGCGAGGACATGAACGCCGTCACGTCGTGGATGTATCTCTCCACACCCCCGTGCACGGGGGGATAGAAATCCTTGTACACATGGAGAATCTTCATCCTGCGACCTCGGTGTAGATGTTCGCTGCGGCCCTTGCCATGCCCTGGTCGGAGAACCGTCCGGCGAATTCGCGCAGAGCCTCCGGATCGGCAGGCGTTTCCAGCGTCTCGAGCAGAGCGTCCCTGATGGAATCAGGAGCGGCTCCGCAGAATCTGGCTCCACTCTCGGAGTATATCTCCTTCAGCGCCCCGGCCGGGCCGAGAACGCTCGGGATACCCGCCTGTGCGGCTTCGAGAGGAGGCAGGCCGAATCCCTCGTACAGAGAAGGATAGACAAGAAGCTCGGCTCCTGCATAGGCGTCGGCCAGGCCGTCTTCGTCGAGGGCGCCGACCCACTCGACTCCGGGGGTCTTCTCGAGCAGCTCTCTGGTGCTGCGCGGCCCCCATCCCCAGCGTCCCACCACCAGCAGACGCAGTTCAGGCCTTACGGCCGCGACCCCTCTCCAGGCCTCGATGAGCGCCGGGATGTTCTTCCGCGGTTCTACGGTGGAGACACTCAGGACGTATGGCGCTCCTCCGCAGAACCTTGCCCGCGCACGCGAAGCGCTTCCCCGGAGCTTCCTCCCCGGAGACAGGGGCACGACTCTGAGGCGGGACGGAGAGAGGTCGAGGAACCTCACGGCCTCGCCTGCGGTGAAGGAGGAATCGGCCATGACCAGATCCGCCCTCCTGGCGACACGCGGGAAGTGCAGCCGGTAATAGAGCCCCTTCAGCAGGGGGAACCATGCGGGGTGGGCCATGAAGGCCAGATCGTGGAGAGTCAGAACCACCGGCGAGCCCGACGGCGGGCGTCCGGAGAAGGCGGGCAGATGGACCGGTGCACCCCGCGCCGAGGAGGCCGCCCTGGGCGAAAGCAGGAACTCGTCGACGGCCTTGGCGAACCCTCCCGCTATGCGATCCATGGAAAGGGCGTCACGCGGGCTCATCAGCCCGCCCCGCACGGTCACCCTTATGCCGGGGGCATCCAGCTCCGCGAACCCGGCCAGGAGACGGGACAGGTAAACCCCGGTCCCGCCGCGGGAACCCAGCGCGGCGCCGTAGATCACGGCCCTGCAGTCAGAGAGAGACGGCTGAGTCGTCACCCAGGCAGATCGAAGCCGGCTTGGAGGTCACCGAAGCGCCGAACCCCAGGACGGACGAGTCGAGGACGGAGCCTTCGACGGTGTTCCTGCCGCAGGCTATCGTGTTGCGCACCACGGAACCGCGTATCCTGCACCCCGGTCCTATCGAGGCGTAGGGGCCGATCACGCTTTCGGCGATCCCGGCTCCCGGGTCGATCCAGGAGGGCGGGAGTACTATGCATCCGCTGCTGGAGGGGGGCGTCTCCCCCGCAACCCTGTCGAGCATCGCCCTGTTCGTCTGCAGCAGCGTCTCGGGCTTTCCACAGTCCAGCCAGTCATCGACCCTGAAGAGTTCGAACCGCTCCCCTGCGTCGATCATGAGCTGCATGGCGTCGGTGAGCTGGAACTCGCCCCTCGTGCGCTGATTGGCGCCGATGAGGTCGCTGCAGGCTTGAATCATCCGCAATCCGCTCCTGAAAAGATAGATGCCCACGATCGCCAGATCGCTCACGAACTCCGCAGGCTTCTCCACCAGCCGCACCGCAACGCCGCCCTCCGATACGACGACGCCGAACCTCGAAGGGTCGTCCACCGGGCAGACCGCGAGCCTGTTGCACGCCCCCCGTGCGACGTCTCTCAGATCAGCATCGAATAGGGTGTCCCCCAGGACCACCATGGTCGGTCCGTCATCCACGCGGGGGGCCGCGAGAGCTACGGCCGAGGCCAGCCCGTCCATCGATTCCTGTCTGACGAACCCGACGTCGAGAGGGAACTCGGAGCGCACCCAGGAGACGATCGCGTCTCCGAGATGACCGACGACCAGGGTCAGCCTGTCGACTCCGGCGGGAATCAGCCTGTCGATGATATGCCCCAGCACCGGGCGACCGGCCACGGGTATGAGGGCTTTCGGGGTCGTATGGGTTATCGGCCTTAGCCTGGTCCCCATGCCGGCGACCGGGATGATGGCATGCATCTAGTCCTCCGATCCTGAAAGGCCGTCGAGGAGGATGGTCGGAAACCTCCCCTGCACGTAGCTTCTTGTGAGCTGTCTCACTTCGAGGGCGGACCTGGCGGACAGGGCTCTGCGGGCGAGATCGCGCGCCTCGCCCGTATCAACCGCTCCGATCATCTTCTTAATGTTGGGGATCAGGGATATGGACACGCTGAGTTCATCGACGCCGAGGCCCAGCAGGATCGGCACCGCCAGGGGCTCTCCGGCGATCTGGCCGCAGACGCCCACCCATCTGCCGGCTTCGTGGCACTTTTTGACCACATGGTCGATCTGCCTCAGGACGGCGGGGTGCAGCGAATCGAAGAGGTGGGCCACGAAGGGGCTGCCCCTGTCGACCGCGAGAGTGTACTGAGTCAGGTCGTTAGTACCGATCGATACGAAGTCGACATGGGGCAGGAAGATGTCTATCCCGATCGCGGCCGCCGGGGTTTCGACTATCATTCCCAGCGGGATGGCCGGATCGAACGGGATGCCCTCCGACTCGAGCGATCTCTCTATGTCCCTTATCATCTCCCTGGTCCTCAGGACCTGGTCGAGTTCCGTGACCATGGGGATCATCAGCCAGGCTCTCCCCTCCACCGAAGCCCTGAGGATGGCCCTGAGCTGCTTCCGAAGGATCTCCGGCCTGTCGAGGCAGATCCTTATGGCGCGCCATCCCAGGAAGGGATTGCGCTCTCGGAGTTCCGGAGCGCCGGGGAACTTGTCGCCGCCCAGATCCAGGGTACGGATTACGACGGGATCGGGCTTCATCGCCCTGAGCGCGTAGGAATAGGCCCTGTACTGGATCTCCTCGTCGTCCGCATCGGGCGAGATCAGCCGGAGGAACTCGGTCCTGAAGAGACCGATCCCCCTGCCGCCGTACTTCCTCACCTGGTCGGCCTCCTGCGAGAACTCGATGTTGCCGGCCAGCTCGAAGGGTATCCCGTCGGCGGTTACGGCGGGTTCCTCCGCGCTCAGCGCCAGGGCCGCCTCCATCTCGGCATAGCTCTTCCGGAGCCGTGTGAAGTACGCGATCTCGTCCTCCTGGGGATCGATGACCACACGGCCGTGGATCCCGTCCACTATGACGGTGGTGCCGGGCTGGATGTATTCGGCGGCCTCCCTCAGTGCGACTACCGCAGGAATGCCCATGCTCCTGGCCAGGATGGCGGTATGGGAGGTGCTGCCGCCCTCGTCGGTGGCGAAGCCGAGAACCTGGTCGCGCCTGAGGCCGGCGGCGACGGAGGGATCGAGTTCGCGCGAAACCAGGATGACCGGGCTCGAGACCCGTCCGAGAGCCTCCCTCTCGGATCCCATGAGTCTCGACATCAGTCTTCGACCGACGTCACGAACATCCGAGGCCCTCTCCCTGGCGTAGGGGTCCTCCATCCTCTTGAAGCGGTCGATGATGTCGAAGAGAACCTGGCTGAGGGCGTGCTCCGCGTTGTCCCTCCGCTCCCTGATCCGCCTTCGGACGCCCGCGAGCATTTCTGGATCGTCGATCAGCATCAGATGAACGTCCAGGATCTGGCGGCCCGCCACCAGGTCGCCCATCCCCCCGGCGAGTTCCGAGAGTTCCGCCCTGGTGTCGACCAGGGCCTTGTCGAGGCGTGCGATCTCGTGCAGAACCTCTTCGTCCGAAGCGATCTCTCTGCGGGGAACCCTCAGCTCCTCCACATCCAGGAGAAATGCCGGACCTATTGCGATTCCGGGGGAAGCCGCGGTTCCCTCGAAGGACCGGCTCAAGTCAGTCCTCCCCGAAGCCGGAGGCCACCAGGGCGCAGAGCTCGTCGACGGCCGGGACCTCGTCCTCGCCGGAGGCGGAGATGAGAAGCTCGGTGCCCTGGCCGGCGGCCAGGGTCATGACGCCCATTATGCTCTTGCCGTTCACCTCCTCGACTCCGGTCGAGATCGTGATGTCGCAGTCGAAGAGCGCGGCCTTCTTGACTATCAGCGCTGCAGGCCTCGCGTGAACCCCGAGGCGGTTGGGTACAAGTACCGTTTTCTGATACAAGCTCGGCTCCAGATCTACGGCCCGGTCAGCCGCCCGATGGTTCCCGCATCCTCTCTATGAGCTTCATATCCAGTTCGGCGGGAATATCAACGCCCCGTCTCTCCAGCAGGAAGGTCATCGCAGCCACTTCCAGCAGCAGTGCGATGTTCCGCCCGGGGAGCACCGGAAGGATTATCTGAGGCAGCCTGACTCCGAGATAGGTCGTGGAACTGCGGTCGAGACCGGTCCGGTCGAAATCAGGCTTCTGGTTCCAGTCCACGAGGCGGACCTCGATGTCCACCGTATGCCTGTCCTTTACGGATCTGATTCCGTAGAGGACGGGGACGTTCACCATGCCAAGGCCCCTGATCTCCATGTGACTGCCCAGTATCGCATCGCCCGTGCCGAGGAGTTCCTCGCCCGTCCTTCTGATCCGGACAACGTCGTCGGCTATCAGCCTGTGGCCCCTTTCGACCAGGCCCAGCACGGCTTCGCTCTTCCCTATGGCGCTCCTGCCGGTGACGAGCTGCCCTACTCCGAAGACGTCGACCAGAGTCCCGTGTACGCACTTCCGGGGAGCGAAGACCTCGGAGAGGTATCCGGTCAGGTCATGGATGAGCGGAGTGGTGTCGCGCGGGGATCTGAACACCGCGCAGTCCGAGTCGACGGCTTCAGCCACGATCTCGGCGGGGGGTTCGAACCCCTTGGTGACGATGAAGCAGTAGACGGGAAACTGAAAGAGGTTGCGGACGGCCCGGACCCTGCCGTCCGCGTCGAGGGAGGACAGATAGGTTATCTCGGTCTCGCCGATTATCTGGATCCTGTCGTGCAGAAACCTGTGTGTGAATCCGGTGAGGGCCAGCCCGGGCCTGTTGATGTCAGGACTCCCGACCAGACGCGAGAAGCCCGTCTCACCGGTTGCGGAAGTTATGAGAAGCTTCTGCCCGATGAGTTCGACGAGCCTGCGGACCGACATCTCCCCGGGTTCGGGGTATCTGTCCCTCATCTCAGATCTTCTCTTCCTCCTGCTGGTGCAGCTCGACCACCCGGCTCGAACCGTCCGAAGCATGGTAGACCGCATTGATCGCGGAAGTGTCGACGTTGTGGAAGAGCATGCAGTGCCCTCCGGAAAGCTCGTACTCGGTCATCGCCGCTTCGGTCGTCATCCGGGGAAGGGAATCGATGTTGTCGATCACCAGGGGGCCGGTCAGTTCCGAGCCCTCGGCGGGCATCCAGATGTCCGCCGAAGATATGAAGGCTGCGTTGACATCCTCCTGTCCCGCCCGGCGGGGATGGCTGTGCAGCCTGTCCTTGAAACGGCGGAGCTGTCTCTCCAGATTGCTTATGGCCTCGTCCAGGGCGGCGTACATGTCGTGGGACTTGGCGCGGGCGTCGATCTTCAGGCGATCCCCCCGCACCTGGATGCGGGCGTTGTTCGTTCCCGCAGTGAACTCCAGGACGACGTGGATGTCGTCTATCCCGTCGTAGAACTTCTCCATAACGGACAGCTTCTCCCTGGCGTAGTTCTTGATGCCTTCGGAAAGGTCGAAGTGCCTGCCGCTGATGTAGATGTTCATGCCCTGCTCCTTTCGGTGTTCCAGTGCACGGCAAACGGACGGTCCATTACATAACAAAACGCTGCCCCATTGGCGGAGCAGCGCTCAGAAGGACCTTTACTACCTCTATGTACCTTCACGCCGTGATCATACCCGGGGGATTCCCGGTGGTCAATCGACCCGGATCGCGTTTCTTCACTTCCTCTTCCGTCCTCCCGGCGAAGCGGGTCCGGGTGCATCCGTCCCCCGCAATCCTACCCGGCCGGGGCGCGGCTGTTCCATCCCCGGCGCCTCTGCCGGGGAGCATCGCGATTATTGACCCACAGGCCGGCGCTGGTATGTTCAACTCGAGTTTCCCCGGGATCGGAAGGAGTCATCCCCTTGTCATCCGGCGCCGTCGACTATTCCGAACTCGTCGAGCTGGGATTCCGCTGCGGGCTCGAAACCCACCAGCAGCTCGCCACTTCCGGGAAGCTCTTCCGCCGGGGCCCCGCCAAGATCGGGAACGACGAACCGGATTCCGGGCCGCCCGGGCACATGAGGCCCATGCCGAGCGAGTCCGGTGAGTACGACGGCACGGCGCTCATGGAGTTCGAGACGCGGAATCGGGTCCACTACCTCCTCGACGACGACGGCGTCTGCACCTGCGAGACGGATGGCACCCACCTCCTCAGTGCCGATCCCGAGACCGTCGAATCGGCGATCGAGATAGCCATGATGTTCGGCATGTCCATCGTGGACGAGATCCACTTCACACGGAAGCATTACATCGACGGCAGCATGCCGACCGGGTTCCAGAGAACGGCCGTCGTCGGCGTAAACGGGAGCATCCCCTTTCTCGACAGGACCCTCGGCTTCCACCGGCTCAGCCTGGAGGAGGACGCCTGCAGGATGGTCGACGATGTCGGCCGGCACGTCCTCTATCGAACGGACCGGCTTTCGATGCCTCTTGTGGAATCCGCGACGAAGCCCGAGTTCCACACCCCGGCCGAGGCCGCTGCGGGAGCCGCGCTCATCGGCGAGGTCATGCGCTCCACCAGACGCGTCCGCAGGGGGATCGGCTCCGTCCGTCAGGACGTGAACGTCTCGATCAGGGGAGGAACCAGGGTCGAGATCAAGGGTGTCCCGCAGATAGGGATGATCGAACGCCTGTGCGCAGTCGAGGGATACAGGCAGAAGGCCCTCCTCGACATCAGGTCGGCCCTCTCGGACGCCGGCCTGGAGAGGGATTCCTTCGCCGCCTCCCCGCGGTTTCTCGATGGGATGGAGATCGAGGCCGCGGGCATCGCCGACCTCGCGCCGGGTGAAACGGCCGCCGTACAGATTCTTCCCGGCTTCGCCGTATTCCTGGACCGGCCCGTCCAGCCCGGCACGACCTTCCTGGACGAGATCGACGGCCGTGTGAGGGTTATCGCCTGCCTCGAGAGCAGGCCGTGTGTCTCGAAGGCCTCCGAGGCTCTTCGTGCGTCGCTGGGTGCATCCCCGGAGGATGCCGTCCTCCTGTTCCACGGGCCCCGGGAGGATCTCGCGGCCTCCGCCCGGGAGATCGTCATCCGGGTATGTGAAGCCTTCGACGGCGTGCCGCCTGAGACCAGACAGGCCCTTCCCGGCGGCAATACGGCGTTCAAACGGATGCTGTCGGGTCCGGACCGTACATACCCAGATACCGACCTGCCGCCCGAGGTAGTTTCCGACGAGCTGCGCGCCGGGATCGCCGCCCGCTTGAAGCCACGCCCCTGGGAGAGACGGGCCGCCTACCGCTCGATGGGCGTATCCGATCAGCTTGCCGGGAGGCTCATCAACTGGGAGACCGCCGACCTGTTCGACAGGGTGCGCCCCGAGGTAGGCTGGCCCCCGGCCACTCTCGCCTGGCTCCTGACCGACAGGCTGAGGGGCTCGAGGAGAGACGGCGCCGACTGGGCCGCCCTCGGAGAGGAGCGGGTCGGTTCGATTCTCATCGAATGCTTCGAGAAGGGCGTTTCCGCCAAGGGCGCTGCCAGGGTCATGGACGCGGTGGCGTCGGATCCGGGGTTCACGGTTCAGGAGGCCATCTCACGGGCTCGATGACCGGCCGGGATGAAACCCGCTCACCCGCGGGTCAGCTCTCCGGCTCTACGAGGCCCAGATCCCGGATCTTGTTCAGGAGAGTCCGCCTGCTCACCCCCAGCCGCCTCGCAGCCTCGGACCTGTTCCATCCGCAGGCTTCCAGCGTCTCCTCGAGGATGGCCCTCTCCGCCTCCCGTGCCGCCTTCACCGAGGCGTCCAGGAGCCCCGAGGGGGCGCTCTCGCGGATTTCCGGTATTTCCAGGTCCCTGCGCTCGATGGGCCTCCCGGAAGCCAGCGCGCACGCCCTGTGTATGATGCTCCTCAGTTCACGCACGTTTCCGGGCCAACTGTAGGCCTCCAGGCAGGCGGCGCCGTCCGGCGGGAGCGGCTCCCCGGCCCTGCCGGCCTCCGCCAGGAAATGTCCGGCCAGCCTCAGGATGTCCCCTCTCCTCTCGCGAAGAGGGGGAATGGACACGGGAAACTCGTTGAGCCTGAAGAAAAGGTCCGGTCTAAAGCGGCCTTCCGAGGCTTCCGAGGTCAGATCCCTGTTGCTGGCCGAGAGAATCCGCACGTCGACCGTCTTCTGCTCCGCGCCGCCGATCCTGGTGAACGTCCTCTCCTGGAGTACGCGGAGCAGCTTCCCCTGGAGGCCGGGCGCCAGATCGCCGATCTCGTCCAGGAAGATGGTTCCCCCGTCCGCCAGCTCGAACCTGCCGGGCCGGGCCGAATCGGCGCCCGTGAAGGCCCCCTTCTCCGCTCCGAAGAGTTCGCTCTCCAGAAGCTCCGATGGAATTGCCGCGCAGTTGACGGGGATGAACGGCCCGGCGCTCCTGTCGCTCATGTCGTGTATCCTTCTGGCGAGCAGCTCCTTGCCCGTTCCGCTCTCGCCGAGGATCAGGACGCTGAGGTTGCTTCGAGAGGCCTTCTCCGCACGGTCCAGAGCCTCGAGGAAGACCCTGTCGCCGCCGATCATCTCCTTCGACGCTCCCGGGAGGCAGTCCTCCAGGAGGGCCGTCAGCCTGGCGAGTTCGAAGGGCTTGGTTATGAAGTCCCTCGCTCCGAGTTTCATGGCCTTCACCGCGAGGTCGATGGTTCCGAAGGCGGTCATCAGTATGACGGGCACGCCCGGCCTCGCTCTGGTGAAGGCTGCGAGCACCTCCAGCCCGTCTGCCCCCGGCAGGCATACGTCCGTGAGAACCAGGTCGAACCGGGCCTGCGGAGCGAGGGCTATGGCCTCGAGGCCGTCGGATGCGGCGGTGACGTCCCAGCCGTCCTCCCGGAGCGCCGTGGTCAGCATGGCCCGCATTCCGCGCCTGTCCTCGACCAGCAGGAGTGATTTCATCCGCTTTCCTCCAGGATGGGGAGGGTCATCTCGAAAACGGCTCCGCCGCCCTCCCTGTTCCGCGCCGTCAGATCGCCCCCGGCCGCGAGGGCGATTCTGCGGGCGATGGTCAGGCCCATACCCATGTGGCCCTGATCCTTCCTGGTCGAGAAGAACGGCTGGAGGACTTCCGACGGATCCTCGGGAAGCCCGGGCCCCCTGTCCGAGACCGATATCGACAACAGCCCCCCGCGGTCCGAGAGAGCGAGTTCGATGCAGCCGGCCGGATCGGCCTCGCGGGCGTTCCGGAGCAGGTTCACCACCGCCATCTCCAGAAGTTCGGGGCTCATGGCCACCCGGCCCCTGCCGACGCCGCCCGCAATGGAGAGAGGGCCGCCGATCTGCCTGCACCAGGAGGCCGCCGCCCGCTCGACGGCTTCGGCGTCCATCCTCGCGAGCCCATCCCCCTGTATGCGGGAAAGCATCTTGAACGAATCTATCATACTCAGGGCGGATTCGACCTCTGCGCGTGCCTCCGAGATGAGTTCCTCCGTCCGCCCGTCGGTCCTCCCCCTTGCGAGCAGATCGATGAATCCCGAGAGCGCACAGAGCGTGTTGCCCATCTCGTGGGCTATTCCGGCCGAAGCCGTTCCGAGGCCGGCGAAGACGGCCTCCTCGGCCAGCCTCCGCTCGAGGGTGCGGAGCTTCGTGATGTCCGTTGCCAGAACGACCAGCATCCCGTCCGCCGAACGGCTGACCGAGACGGCATGGACCCTCTCACGGCCGGGCTCGCCTTCGGAGTGCTCGAAGTCCTCGAAGTCGGGCCCGCCGCCCCTCGTCCTGCCGATTGCGCGGGCCACCGCCGCGCCGAACCCGGTCCTGTCCCCCGGAAAATGCAGACCTATGTCGTCCTGCCTTATGCCGAACAGAGCGCCCGCAGCGGGATTGAAGGCGACCAGGCAGCCGCCGCCGTCGAGGGTGAAGACGGGCGAATGGATGGCTGCGGTGATGGCCGAGGCGCCTGCTTCGGCGATGTCGGCCCTGCGCTCGGCACTCGCCCGGAGGGATTCCAGTTCCTCGTCCCTTCGGGCGAGCATCTCGACGAGCCTGGAGAAGGAGGCACCGGCCGCTTTCGCGCTGCTGGTGTCGCCGGCGCCCGATCTGCCTGCGTCAGCCAGCAGGGCCCTGAGAGGTCCGGTCAGGTTCCTCGAAACATAGGCGGGGAAGGACAGCGCAAGGACGATCAGGCCTGCAGCCATCGCGGCCAGGATCGCCATGAGGAAGCCGGAGGCCCCCCGCTCCACCGGCGGGATCTTCACCGCAACGGAAACGCCCTCGTTCGCAGTCCTCACGAACCAGTCGCCGCGCCCCCCGGACGGCGGGACGAAGGAGGCGGCCCGAGCCGAATCCAGGAGCACCACTTCCGTTGCGATCCCGGATATCTCGTACCTTCTGAACAGGTTTTCGATTTCGGCCGCCGAAGCGCCGCCGGCGGCCCTGGAAGCGATGGCCTCGGCAACGATGGCCCCGCGTTCGCGGCGTTCGTCCTCCAGCCTCATCTCCTGCAGGAAAACTATCAGCACGGCCACGAGAGTCGCGGCCGAGGCCGCCCCGAGCGCCAGCCCCAGAAGCAGCTCGACGCCCATCATGAATCCGTGGCCGCCTTCCCGCCGGGATCCTCTCAGTTCCTGCACCTCCTCCATGCGAGATAGTCCGCGAAACCGCCCAGGAATTCCGTTCGGCCGCGCAAGATGGAGACGGCCGCATGCAAGGGAAGCCACATGGCGGTCTCGAATCGCCTGCTCCGGAAGTGGGCGTCCATCAGGATGAACCGGTTCCGTTCACGGAGCCGCATGATGCCCCGCCCGTGTCCGGCCGTCGCGGCATGCCTGTGGAGAACGGATGCCTCCTCCACGCGGACTAGTTCCAGACCCAGGGCGGCAGCACGAAGGCCCAGGTCCGCGTCCTCCCAGTACATCGGGGCGTACCGCGTGTCCAGCCCCCCCAGCCGTCTCCATGTCGACACCTTGAATATGGAGCAGGCGCCCGACGGGTAGGGCGTACCGGTTCCGGGCCCGGTCACTGCGAGGCCACGCTCAAACCTGCACCGGAGCAGGCTCTCGTCGGAGCCGTCGTTGCGCACTATGCGCGGCATTGCGGAATAAACCCCCGGAGGCGCGTCTTCGATCGCGGAGACGAGCAGGGAGAGGGAACCGGGCATGATCTCCACGTCGTTGTTCAGTATCGCAAGCAGCCCGTCCCTTGCACCGGCCGCGCCAAGGTTCACGGTTCTGCAGAATCCACGCCCGCCTTCGTTGCGGACGAACTCGACCGAAGGAAACTCCCTGCCGCCACGCTCGACGGTGCCGTCTTCCGATCCGTCATCCACGACGATTATCCGCAGATCGATGCCTCCGGCGTCCTCGAGGAGGCGCGTGATGCATGAGGAGAGCAGCCCGTAGCCGTTGCGGGTGGGGATTACGACGTCGAGGCGGGGATTCACGGTCGGGACACCCTTATCCAATCGAGAAATACACCCTCATTTGGACGGTCTTCACCGCATGAGGACAGTATTAATACGCCGGGTCCGCCTCCGTCCTGGATGTCCATGGAAACGAGCGTGTCGAGAACGGTTCCCGGCCCCGGCGGGGGCAGCCAGTCGTCGCCTTTCAGCCTTCTGATCCACAGAGGCGCCTCCGCCGGCCGGGTCTCGAGGACGATCGACGATGAGAGGCCGCCGAGGGTTGCGCGGATCACGGGCGGCTCCCCGCCTGTCGAGTGGGCTCTCAGGGCGATCTCTACCCGTGTCGTGTCGCCCTCTCCGGCCACCACCGGAATCAGCACCGCGTCACCGGACGGGGCGAGCCTCAGAAGCCGCTCGCTCGATCCGTACCAGCCCAGCCTCTCGCGGGGATCCCTGCCTTCCGGGTAGGGCAGACAGCCGATCCTGAAGTCCGGTCCCAGATCCTCGGCCTCGTAGAAGCCGTCGAAGGCGCCCGTCGAGAGGATCGCCGCCGGGATCGCCGCCGCGGCGAGCGCGAGGGCGGTTCTCCCCTTCCCGCGCCGTGCGAGCAGGAAGACCGCCGCCCAGACCGCCGCCCATGCCGCCGTCACCGCGATGATCGGGCGCACCATTGACGGGAATGCGAGGGGCGCGTTCCGGGGCAATGCGTCTCCGAAGGCTTCGAAGAAGGCATCCCTGCCGTCGAGGAAGTTGAACCTCAGTTCCGGCATTGCGATATAGAGAGAGGACGCCGCTATAGAGGCCCAGAGGAGCGCCCGGGGAAACCGCGCCCGGGATGCGGCGCAGGCGGCGAGGGGAAGCAGCGGAACGAAGAACCTGCCGCAGGGCGTGGGCATCGAATGCCATTCGAGCGGAGTCCACAACGCCAGCCCGGCGAGATACAGGATGCCCGACAGGAGAAGAGGCAGAGCGGCGCCGTCGCGCTCCCTGACGAGCGAGGGGAGACCGGCGAAAGCTACGAGGAGCCACGGGGCGCGCCAGAGCAGACCGGCCTCCTGGTCGAGGAGGGCATTCACCGGGAAGGCTGCGATGTCCCGCCAGCAGGAGGTGGTCCGGTAGAAGAGCGTGCCGAGGAACTGCACGTTCCCGTATCGGACCCAGAAGATGCCTCCCCGCAGGACGAGGAGGTCCACCAGGAGGAAGAGGGCGACGCCGGCCGCGACGGCGACTGTCGTCGCAAGCAGTCCTCTGTGCTTTCGTCCGATCAGCACGGCGATGAGCAGGCCGGCGCCTGCCGGGGCGTATCTGATCTTGAGCAGGGCGAGAGCAACAGCAATCACCGCCGTGGCGGCCAGCGGGCGCCTTCCGCCCGCCGCCAGCGCTCCGGCGGCGATCAGGCACGCCGCGGCCCAGTCCGGGTAGGCAAGCCCGGCCGCGGCCATCCCCGGCATGAGCAGGAGCGCCGTGCCGCCCGCCCCCGCGGTACCGCCGGAGCTGGAGGCGCATCTGGATATCAGCCATGCCGCAAAGCCGCATATCAGTAGCGGGACGAGTCTGAATCCGGGTATCCCGGCCACCAGTCCAGGGACGAGTAGCAAGGGGAACAGAGGCTGCTGATGCGCGATTCCTGCAGCGGGTTCTCCTGACGCCGGGTAGACCGAGGCCCATCTGTCCATCTGTCTCAGGTTGTTCGATATGTCGAGATCACCGTCCAGGACGATGCTCTCGGCAAGCGCGGCGTTGGTGGGCTCGTCCCCCGTGAACGGAACCGTGAGGAGGATCAGCGGGGCGACTGGCAGCAGGGCGAGAAACGATCCGCGTGCGCCCTTCGAGGCCGATTCCAGCATGGCCGGGAACGTGGCGGCGACTGCGGAAGCCATCGAGACAGCGAGCATCGCGGCGGAGGAAGCCCAGAAGAAGCCGGAGAAGAGGCAGAGCTGGCCGCAGACGGCTTCTGCCGTTCCTGGCCTGCGCGCGGGCGAGATCAGACCGGCGAGGAGCCATGCCAGAGGAATGAGCCTGCCTGCGACTCCCGGGGAGGGCATTCCGGTCAGCCGCCAGAACAGGAAGAGGGCGGCCGCGCCTGCGGCCCACATGGCGGGACCGTACAGGATCGATGACGCTCTAGCCCTCATCGCGCGCGAACGCCTCCAGTACATGTATGATGGGATGCTCGAACGGCTTGAACGGCCTGACGAGCCTTATCTCCACGAAATCGCCGTCCGTCGGAAGGACGGCCTCGCTCCGGCCGGGGGGGATTGCAAGGACGGCCTCGCCTGCAAACAGAAGTCCCACCGGCATCGAGTCCCTGGTTCCCCCGGCTTCGAAGGTGATCTCGACCGTTCCGTCCTGAAGGCCCGGTGTCCTCAGCAGGGCGGTCGGCCTGGAGCGGTCCAGGTGGAAGCGGTCCCATCGGACGGTGCGATCGGCGATCCTCTCGGGGATGATCCTCTCCTGTTCGGCATCCGGAAGCTGGGGGCCGGCCACGCAGACCGCGAGGATCACGCCCAGGACCGAAAGCGTCGCTCTGACGCCCCTGCGTTCCGGAAGCGCCGATAACGCCGCCACGGCGGACAGCGCGGCCACGGGCCCGCTGCCGGTGGATGCGAAGGCCATGGGTATGGAGAGCGCGAAGAGGGCCCTGGCGGAGAACCCGGGGGCGGATACGAGCCCGACTAGTGAGGACGCCGCCAGGAGGAACGATCCTTCCCGTCCGGCTGGAAGGCCGGCCGAGAGCAGCATGACGCACAGAACCCGGACGGATTCGGATGCCGCAGTGGACATCGCTGCCAGGGCGGATGCGGCGAAGGCTGCGCATTCCCACGCCGTGCCGCCTGCCAGTGCACGGGCGATGCAGGCCCCCGCCGCCCATGGAAGCCCGGGGGCCAGGGTGCGCAGCAGCCTCCGTGCGGATTCAGACACTGAGGGCGGCTCCTTCGACGGAGATCACCACCCCGGGATCGTCGGCCGCCAGGTAATACCGGCCGGGGGTCAGTTCGAACGACACCGGCGAGGGAGAGGAGCAGGCGGAGAAAGGTTCGCCGGGCATGTCGCCCTTCCAGAGCCTTCCGGTCGCAGGGCCGCTCTCCGAACTCAATGCCGCGGTGAAGATCCCGCCGGAGGTCGATACGAAGGCTCCGAATCCTCTGAACCGGCCCTCTCCGATCCACCCCGGACCCGTCTTCAGGCGACCGCCGGGCTCGAGCGGAAACTGTCGCAGGGAGCGTTCGGTCGGCAGGTCCGCCGGCCTGATCGCCGCCGGGATGAAGGGCCTTCCGGTGCTGCGATGCCGCCTGGCGATTCCCGCGAACAGCCTCGCGAATCGCCTCAGCGCCCTGCCTGGCCTGCGGAGTGCGGCTGCGGACCGGATCTCCCGCATCAGGAACCTGCGAACGGTGCCCGCCCGGTCGGGGCTGAACCTCATGGCTATCCTGAACGACGATTCCAGCTCCCAGATCTCCGCCCGGGCCCTCCCGCTGGCCGTCCCGACCATGTGTTGCGCGGTCGCCCCGGGCAGAACCTCGAAGCCCCATCCGCTCATGGATGCACGGATCGACAGATCCACGTCCTCGAAATACATGAAGATCCCCGGATCGAAGCCTTCGAGCGAGCGGAGCACTTCCGTCCTCCAGAGGGAGACGGCCGCGGTCACCCCCGGGGCTCCGAAAGGCGCCTCCACGCCGGCCCAGGGCTCGAAGCGCATGAATCCCAGGTCGAACCCCTCGTAGAACGAAGTGATGCCGATGCCCCTGCTCGCCGTGACCCCGGGCCATCCCCAGGCCCTGATGACAGGCTGAACCGCGGCCAGGGACGGCTCGGCACGCAGCCTCTCCTCCAGCATCCCAAGCGAAGCACGGTCGATCCGGGCGTCCGGGTTGAGGAACAGCGTGTAGGGGGTGGTCACACGCGACAGCCCCAGGTTGCAGGCCGCGCCGAATCCCCTGTTCGAGCCCGCCGACAGCGGGTTCACCCCGGGCAGGCCGGACCTGAGCCGTTCGACCGTGTCGTCCCGGGAGTCGTTGTCCACCAGGACCAGCTCGCACGCTCCAGCGAGGTCGCCCAGCGTCCGGCAAAGCTCCCCGGCTATGTCCGCGGAACGGTATGTGACTACCAGAGCGGTTGTCGCCGCAGAGGCCATGCCGCCCTCACTCCCCCGCCGGGCGGCACTCCGCCACCCGCCTGTAGAACCTGTCCGTGACCTTCTCCCATGTCCTCTCCCTGAGGACCATCTCCCGTCCCGCCCTCCCCATTGCGTTCCTCGAGGACGGGTCGCCGAGGAGCCTCGCGATGCGGTCCGCCAGGGTTTCGACGTCTCCGAACGAGACAAGGTAACCGTTGACGCCGTCATCGACCAGATCGGGCATCGCGCCGGACCAGGCGCCTATCACCGGGTTGCCGCAGGCCCATGCTTCGAGGAGGATTATGCCGAAGCAGTCGAGCCTGGAAGGGAGGGCGGTCACCGCGGCTTCCGCGATGATCCCGGCCCGCTGGCCCTTCTCGATGTATCCCGTCAGTACGATCCTGCCGGGCGGGACTTCGCGGAGCCTCGACTCGAGCTCGGGTCCGAACCCTCTCGCGACAGGGCCGGCAAGAACCAGCCTGAAATCGAGGCCATGCGCCCACAGTCTCCTGCACGCCTCGATCAGATGGCCCGACCCCCTGTCCGCGCAATGGGAGGTCATGCTCAGCACGAAAGGCCCGTCGAAGCCGAGCCTGATCCTGGCGGCCTTCCTGTCCGGAGCGGCGAATTCCGCCGGATCTATTCCGCTTCCCGAGAGGTGGATCCGCTCCGGTAGAACGCCCATGTCGAGAAACAGCCCAGCCTCGAAGGAACTCTGAGCCACCGCGAAGGAACTCTCGCGGAGTATCCTGGGCTGCAGCCCGGCGAAATACCGTATGTCGGAGAGCCTCCTGTACCTCTCGCCGATGTTGGCGTGCGGCACGGATGCGAGCCCGCAGGCCCGTGACGAGGCATGCCTGTAGCCGTGATAGAGCAGGAAGGGCATGGCGTTTGCGTGTACGAAGGAGAATCCTCTCTCCCGGGAGAGCCATCTCCCCAGCCCGGGTATGCTCGGATTGGGGTGAAAGAAGCGATCCGGTCCGCCCGGAAAGAGCCTCCTCAGAACAGCGCGCCTGATCGAATCGAGGGGAGGGTGGGTCACTCTGAACCGGATTATGCGGACATCCCTCCAGGTTTCCTCGGCCGGCACGACCCTGGCGCCGTGCCTGTCGCCGAACAGGGACACGTCCCAGGCGTCGGTCGTGGCGATGGTGCTCGTGTGACCCCACCTGGAGGCGGCCAGCGCATGCTCCAGAACGTATCTCTCGGCGCCCCCGTGGAAGGGCAGCGACCTGTGGATCAGATGGAGTATGTTCATCCCGTAGCCGCCAGGTAGCATTCGCACGCGGCGGCGGCCACCTCCCTCCAGCCGTGCAGTCCGCGCCTGCCCAGAGCCATGGAGCGAAGCTCCTCCGCGAGCGATCCCGATTCCAGAGCCGTCATAGCATCCGCCCAGGCGTCCGGATCGTGCGGCGGCAGGAGCAGCCCGCAGCCGGCGAGCGTCTCGGGCAGGGCCGTCGAATCGGCCGCCACTACGCCGCATCCGCAGGCCATGGCTTCCAGGGCCGGCAGTCCGAGCCCCTCGTATTCGCTGGGCAGCAAAAGAGCTCTTGCGCCGCGGTAGAGGGAGAGCAGCATCTCGTCGGAGACCTCCCTCAGCACCGTCACTCCCCCGGCCTCCATCCCGGGCTCCTTCCATCCTCCCGCTCCGGCCAGCACCAGCGGGAGTGAGAACCCCCTGCCGGCCGCCCTGGCCCTCGCCTCGATCAGCATCGGGATGTTCTTCCTGGGAACGAAGTTGCCGACATGGAGCAGGAACCCCTGTCTTTCCAGCCCGAGCCCGTCGAGAACGCCGGGCGAAGGATCCCCCGGCGTGAAGCACGGATCCGCCGCGCCACCCGCGACCGTGATCCTGCAGGAAGGGCCGAAGATCTCCCGCGCCCGGGCGGCGGACCATTCCGATATCGCCATCAGCGAAGCGCCGCGCCTCACCAGGGCGGCCTCCCTCGCGGCGTAGCGCACCGTCGCGGCTGTGTGCCACTCCGGATGCTCCAGGGCGGAAGGGTCGAAGAAGGTCAGAACTCGAGGCCGTCCCACCGGAGATTCGGGCTGTACCCCGCTGACATGGAACACGTCCGCATCCGAGATCCGCGCTATCCTGGCGGCCCTGGTCGCTCTCTCTACGCCGAGCCGGAAGCCTGCTCCGGCGAGCCCGCGAATCCTGGTCCAGGGAGGATCGGGGAGGGTGAGGGCCCCGGGCAGCGGCTGCCTCGTGCCTCTGCGGGCCGCGGGAACGTCGAGGAAGGAGACGGATGCGCCGAAGCCTCCGGCATGCTCCTCGAGTGCGGAGGCCAACCCGAGGGTGTACCTGCCCACTCCGCCCAGTGCGTGGGCGGCCACGGTGACGTCCAGAGCCACCTCGAGCATCATCTGCGCCACACCCACACGGAATCGGAGCCCCGGGGATCGTCGAAGATGCCGGAATACAGGGCATCCAGACGGTCTCTCTCGTCGGGCTCGAACATCCATCTGTTGTAAACGATGAGATCGACCCCGGTCGCCTCCGCCTGATCGTCGGTCACGGGCCGCCGTGAATCCGCCATGAAGGGTTCGAGCGACGGGGCGAGAGGAGCGGCGCGTCTGGCGTGGAAGAAGACGGGCCTCTCCCTGGAGTCGGCCGTCATGAAGAGGGCGTATCGCCTGATCGTCGGGGAGGCGGGGATCTCGAGGATGCGGGCGCCTTCCCCGCGGATCGAATAGAAGGACGGGACGGCGCCGCTGACCGACGGAAGGGCGGGCGGGATCAGCTCGACGGCGGCGAGAACCGCGACAGCCGTTCCGGCGCCTCTGCCGAGCCGTCTCAGAGCGTATGCCGCCGGCACCGCGAGCAGCGCCGCGCCCAGCATCGCAAACCTGGAGGCCGATCTCGCGCCTTCGAGGAAGGGCAGCTTCAGGATCAGCGCATAGGGCAGGGGGATTCCGGTCGGCGTTGCAAAAAGCTTCAGTCGAGGCCCGAGGGCGAGAACGAAGGGGACGATCGAAAGTAAAGCCAGCGTGACGGCATTCCTCCGCATCGGATCGGCGCATCGGCCGGCAGGCCTCCGGAGAACGGCGGCCATCGCGAGCATCATCACTACGAAGCCGGGGGTGACGACACCCTCGAACAGATTGGGCATCCAGAAGGCTCCCGCCTGCATGCCGGCCAGGACGGCCGGCAGTCCGAACGGCGAAGGCAGCAGATAGGAGAGCGGTTCTGCGGACCAGTACACGGATTCGCCGGAAGCCTCTACCGCGGGGAGCCGCCCGGGAAAAGCGGCGTAGAACAGGAGGGACGCACCCAGTGCTACCGCCGTCACGGCGGCCAGCGCCGGAATCCTGCCCCTGCACGGCCGGTTCAGGGATGCGGCCGCCACGGCGGCGATCCCGGCCGCCCCGATCATGGCGTGGTATGCGGATTCCATCGAGGCGATCAGCAGAGCCATCCCGGATGCAGCGAGCAGGGCCGCCCTCCCCCGGACCAGGAACAGCCGGGCACAGGCCATGGACAGGATCGCCCATCCGAAGCAGGCGATGGAATAGTGCTGCATCAGATGCGCCGTCCTTGCCGGGGCCCAGGTGATGAACAGGGCGGCGAGCATGCTCCCGTATCCGTCGAGACCCCATGATCCGGCGAAGAGGAAGCCCGCCGCGAAGGTCAGGGCTGTCCCGGCCATCAGGGCTGCGAAAAGGGCGTCTGCCGGGCGGTCGCCCAGGAGCGGACCGAACAGCAGGGCGTCCGGCCATCCGATGTTCTGGCCTGCGAGCGAATGCGGAGGCGGAAGCCCGATGAGTGGGCAGACCCTGGGATCCGAGCCCTCCCGGATTGCCTTCCCTGCCCACCAGAAATGCCAGGCCTGCTCGTACACGTCCGAGTCGCCCGGAACCGGGGGGTTCTCCGCCGGAGACCCCGGAAGCCCCGGAGAGCCCGACAGGAGGAATACGATGAACGGAATCGAGGCGGCTGCAGGGGGGATGATCAGCAAGAGGGCCCGCCTCACGGCCGTTCCGTCCATGTAACCTGGGACACCCTCCCGCGCCCTTCGAGCACCACCCTGCCCTCGAACCGGAGCACGGCCGGTCCCTTCGGCAGCGGCTTCGCGCCGGCCCTACCGCTGCCCCACGCCGTCAGCAGGCAGTACGGCCTCCCCTCGGGCGGATCGAGCGCGGCCATGCCCTCGAAGGCCCAGGAGATCGGCTCCGAATCCAGAGCGGAGCCGAGGGTGAAGCCCGGCGGCGGATCGTGGAGAGCCGCAGAGAGCGAGGACTTCCCGGGACGGACGGCGGGCGCCCGCTCCGGACGGCAGGCAGCTATCCTTGTCCATTCCGATCTGGCCCGCTCCACGAAACTCTCCCTGGAACAATGCCTCACGGCGGCAGCCGAGAGAGCCCGGGCAAGGGCGCGGTCCTCCAGGATAATGCGGATCGCGGACGCGAGCGCGGTCGGCGATGGAGGAGCCGGTATCCTTACGACGCAGTCCGAAGGCAGGTACGATGACGGTCCGGATGCGGTGACGACGGCCGGAACGCCTGCCCGCATGACCTCCAGAAGGCTGCCGGAAGTCTCGTTGCAGGTCGGATGCCTGACGTCCACGGCCACGGACAGCCTCCTGATCCAGCCCTGATACGCCGGCTCGTCGAGCCTGCCGGTGTTTGCGACCCAGCCGGGCAGTCCGTCCGGCCATCCTCCGCCTATCAGGGCGCCGCGGATGTCCAGCCCCCCGGTTCTCAGAATGTGCAGAGCCTCCATGAACGCCTCCACATTCCTGCCCGGATGCCATCCGCCGACCATCCCCGCCAGGGGAGCATCATCCGGGAGGGCGGGGCCGGCGATCCCGTCGATCGGGTCGAGGGGGTGCCCCACGACGAAGACCCTCCTGCCTCCCGACAGGCGGCCGAGGACGGAGGCCGCGGCCTGGTTCAGGCACACCAGCGGATCGGATGCGTGCACGAGCGAGCCGATGAGCGGATACCGCTTCAGCAGGGTGTCGTACTCTTCCGGAGGCATGCTCTTCGAAAGGCGTTTCTCGACCTGTCCGGCGCCCGGGCCGTAATCGAATCCAAGAAGGCGTCGGTAGAGATCCATCCTGCCTTCTGCGAGGCAGCAGTGTCTCAGCATGTGGTGCATCACGGTCTCGTGGAAGACTCCGCATCCCCCCAGCTCCAGGAGAGCCCTGGCGGGCTCGAAGCACTCCGGAGAGTTGCCGAGCATGAAGACCCTCGATCCCGGAACGTCGCCGCTGCGCAGATCCGCGATCGGAGCGCAGGTCACGTCCGCGGGAAGCCGTGAGGGGTCCGACCCCGTGGAGAAGAAGACTCTCCAGTCGATGATGTCCCGTGTGAGCAGGACGATTCGGAGGGCATACGTCGCGACGCCCGTCGGGAGAGGCGGGAGCGGGGTGAACAGGGCGCATGTCTGCCTGCCGGAGGAGTCGAAGGAAAGACGCTCAGCCGACGTCGCCACGCCAAGTCCTGACCCTGAGCGCGAAGAGCTGTTCGAGCATCTCGGTCAGGGCACCGATCCTCACCCACGCGAAGAAGCCCTTTCGGAAAGTCTCGAAGGAGACTGTACCGGCGCGCCTCTCCCTGTGCAGGACCGGTATCTGCCTTATCCTGAACCCGAAGCCTCTGGCGAGCGTCAGGATCTCGAGATCGATCACGCCGCAGGTCGATCTGGGTTTGACTTTCTCGAAGATGGATCTCCTGTAGAGTTTGAAGGAGCAGTCCACATCCTTGAACCCCCCGAAGAATACGATCCAGGCGATGAGGTTGTAGCAGAAGGAGTATACGAGTCTGAGGCCGGGGTCCCGGCGGCGGCGCCTGTAGGCCGACACGACATCCGCATCCACGCGTTCCGCCCAGACCCTCCCCAGGTCGTCGAGATCGAACTGGCCGTCGCAGTCCGTGTAGAAGACCCAGGGCATTCGGGCGCTCTCGATGCCGGTACGCAGGGCCATGCCGAAACCCCTGTTGGCGCCGTGCGAGACCACGCGGATTCTTTCATCGCCGACGGCGGCTGCCATCGTCTCGCGGACGGTGCCGTCCGACGAACCGTCGTCCACGATCACGATCTCCCATGGGACGCCGAGCGCATCCAGCGCGTTCCTGGCGCATCCGATCATGAAGGCGACGTTCTGCTCCTCGTTGAAGGCCGGCATGAAGAGGCTTATCCCCTCCCCTTCGGAAGGGCGTCCGGTGTATTCAGGCATTTCGCTCCCGGAGCTACTTTCCGATGAAGGTCGGGGCGCGGTCCGGAGACTTCCCCTTCTTCACCTGGTGGTAATAGGCGTAGGTCATGGGTGCACCCCCGGAGAGGATGCCCGCATCCTCCAGCTCGCCCAGGAACACGGTGTGGGTTCCGCAGTCGAAGGAGGACATCAGGCGGCATTCCAGGAAGGCGACGGCATTGTCCGTCACCACCGGGCATCCGGAAACGCCCGTCCGGACGCCGACGCCCTCCATCTTGTCGAAATCGCGCCCGGTCCTGAAACCGAACCTCCCGATGAAGGTCATCGGGGTTTCCTCGCCCAGCACGGATACGCTGAAATGGGTCGCCATTCCGAGGATCTCGTGGGTGAGGTTGAGCTTGTTGATGCTTATCGCCACCGTGGCTGGTTCGGAGGTGACCTGGAACACCGTATTGCAGATCTGTCCGTTCCTCCGGCCCACGGCGCCGGCAGACACGATGCAGACGCCGTAGCTGAGAGTGTGGAGAGCCGTCTTGTCCAAAACTACCTCCCGCCGGGGTCGCCCATCCTGCGATGGCGGAACCGCCGGTCATAGCGTTCGCACTGCTTCGGTCTCCTATTCGCGCCTGCCCCGCCGGCCGGCGAAGAGGCCATGAATCCGCCGCCCGTGGACCCGCCTCCGAACCTGTTCGCAGGCATGGCAGTCGGGCCGGGCGCATTCCCGGCCGACCCCCCCGGCAACCTATCGCCGGGCAGCAGCATCGGATCCTCCCTGTTGCGGCCGCATCACTCGAACGATAAAGCGGAGTCCGGCGAGATGGCCGCTCTCACCCTGGCTATCAGGTCGACCGGACGGTAGGGCTTCTGGATGAACCCCGCAAGACCCTTGCCGGCGAACCTTCCTGCGGCATCCATCTCGTTGTAGCCGCTGGAGAGTATCACCTTGACGTCCGGCTTGATCCTTCGCATCTCGCCGAAGGCCTCCTCCCCGTTCATGTGGGGCATGGTCATGTCGAGAAGGACGAGTTCGATGGAGTCGGCATTCTCTCTGAAGATTCGCACGCCCTCCCTGCCGTCCACCGCGGACAGAACCTGGAAGCCGCACTTCTCGAGCGACAGCCTCGCAACGGTCCTTACGGTCTCCTCGTCGTCCACCACCAGTACCGTGGAACCGCTGCCGATGAGGTCCGCCTCCCCGTCCAGAGGTTGATCAGACTGATTCCGGCCGATCACCGGGAGCAGTATCTTGAAGGAGCTTCCGCGGCCGGGCTCGGAATAGACCTTCACCGTCCCCTTGTGTCCGCGCACTATGCCGAGCACCGCGGCCAGCCCCAGCCCTCTTCCCGTGAACTTGGTGGTGAAGAACGGATCGAAGATCCTTGCCCTGACCCTTTCGTCCATTCCGTATCCGGTGTCCGAGACCTCGATATACGAATAGAGAGCCTCCGGAAGATCCTCGTCGATGAATGTACCCGAGAGATAGGCCTTGTCGACGAAGGTCATCCCGGTGGCCAGGGTTATCACCCCGCTCCTGTCGCCGATCGCTTCCGACGCGTTCATGATGAGGTTCATGACTATCTGCCGGAGCTGGGTCGCGTCGCCCTCGATCTGGTCCAGTTCATGGGCCAGATCGAGCCTCAGGACGATGTTCTTGGGGATGGCCGCCTGGAGCAGGTTCGCCATCTCCTCGATGAGCAGATTGATGTTGAGGGGTTCGACAATGAACTTGCCCCTGCCGGAATAGGCCAGGAGCTGGTTTGTCAGCTCCGCCGCCCGGAGTGCGGCGGTCTCGAGTCTCTCTATGGTCCTCCTCACGGGCGATTCCGGCGGCAGCTCCATGAGGGCCAGGCCCGCATTGCCGAGTATCCCCATCAGCAGGTTGTTGAAGTCGTGGGCTATCCCTCCCGCGAGAACCCCCAGGCTCTCCAGCTTCTGGGAATGCTGGATCTGGATGTCCAGCATTCGTTTCTCATCCTCCGTCCTCCTGCGGTCGGATATGTCGCGGACGATGGCCAGGAGCCCTGGCTTCCCGTGGTCGAAGATCAGGGAGACGTTCAGTTCCACCGGGACATCGGTGCCGTCAGACTTCCTCAGTAGTGTCTCGTAGATGCTGGGTACCTGCCTGCCGCTGATTCTGGAGGCATATCTGTCCAGCACCATGTCTCTCTCGGAATCGGAGATCAGGCTGGAGAACTCCCTGTTCCTCAGGCTCGAAGCCGCCAGCCCGATCATTTCCCCCATGTAGTCGTTGGCGTAGACGATCCTGCCGTCAGTTATCAGCAGGATGCCGTCCTTGGCATTCTCGGCAAGGGCCCTGTACCTCGCTTCGCTCGACTTCAGGGAGTCCTCGGTGCGTCTCTTCTCGATCACCAGTGCCGCCGCGCCGGACAGCGTGAGGAGCGCATCCTTCATCTTCTGGTCGATGGCTCCTCCCGAATAGCTCTGCACGGCCATCACGCCGAAGATCCTGTCCTCTATGGTCAGCGGCACCCCGATCCACCAGTGGGAGAGGACACCGATCAGCTCGGTCTGACCTTCGCTGATGTATCTTGCTATGTCGGACTCCGAGAGGAACAGCGGTCTGCCCCCGCGGAGCACCATCTCGGTGAATCCCCTGCCGGGTTTCTTCGGTTCCGGCGGGGGGGTGTACTTGTCGACGTAGTACGGGAAGGAGAGCAGGTCGCTGTTGCCGTCGTAGATTGCTATGTAGAAGTTGTCCGCGGTGGTTATCTCGGAGATGATGGAATGAATCTCACTGTAGAGCGTCCGGGTGTCCATCGACGTGAGGCCGCTCTCGATGATCCTCCGGGTGGCGTCGTGCAGCCGTGCCGAGTATCTGCGCTCCGTCGTGTCGTGCGCGATGAGCACGTAACCGCCCCTGTTGGCCATGCTGGACACGGAGGTGAACCTGAATCTCCCGTCGGGATACTCGATCTCCTCGCCTCGAATACCGTCCTCCCGCATCCCGCGCAGGAGCGTCCCGATGCAGTCGGGCAGTTCGGCGCCGACCAGCGCCTCTCCGCCTCTGCCTGAAGATCCCGACGGGTCGAACCTGAACGCCTCTGCAGCCGTGCCGTTGCCCCAGAGGATCCGGCCGTCCGTGGAGACGTGCATCACGACGTCCTCCACGCACTCCAGGATCAGGGACTTATCCTCCTCCTGCATGACTATCGAGCGGCTCTTCTCGATCTGCCGCGCGGTCTCCATGGCGAGGCTGGCTATCTCGGCCAGTGAGGCGGAGAAGGCCTGATCGATCAGAGTCCATGGACGGGGACCACTCGACGTGCGCTCTATGCTGATGATTCCCAGGATCCTGTCCTCGCTGTGAATTGGAGCGTCCAGGGTGGAGGTTATCCCGTGGGGAATCAAGTAGCTCTCGAGTAACTCTGAGAATCGGCTGTCAGATCTTGCGTCGGCCGACTCTATCACGCTCCGGGAGGATAGCAGCTCCGAGTAGGCGGGTGCCACGAGGTGAGGCATGTCCGCCTTCGACAGGGCTTTCGCCCGGTCCTCGACTGCAATGCACTCCAGATGCTCCGGTGATTCTCCGGAGGCTTCGACGAGTGTCCAGATGCTTACCCTGTCTGCACCGGACACGTCCATGGCGGATCTGGCCATCAGCGGCAGAACCAGGGACAGGTCGCCCTTCGAGAGCGGCAGCGATGTGGCGATGTCGTGCAGCGTGGTTTGCAGGCGCCGGATCAAGTCGCCGCTGTTTCCCGGAGGGGCGGGAAAAGCGGTGGTCGCCGTTCCGTCAGGGCTTCCACCTTTGTCTTCCAGTGCCTTGACATGGAAGAACACACAGGATCCGTTCTCGCAGACAGTTTCCGAAACGGGGCCGGCGCCCGAGGCTGCCGCCGCCTCCAACTCGGCCAGACGCACCCTGGCGGCTGTCATTGATTGAGGGACGAGACTGCGGAAAGTCTCGTTCTCGACAGGAGGCCATCCGGAGCGGGCGACCCTTATGGAGCATTTCAGGGCTTCCGCAAGAGCTTCAATGCCTTCCGGGCCGACACCTTCGGTGCTGCCGACAGGAGCGGACGTGCTCAGGAGTAGACCCCTTTCGCGCCGTTAGGACTGACTCCGGCTACAACATGCTTACATGATGATTGCGGCCTCCGCTGTCATCCCTCGGGCTCCTCAGCCTGCCAGCACGAGTATTCCGCCCGGAGCGCGCCTTCTGACAGCCAGGGTTCTTATCAGGAGCGATCTGCAGCCGTTTTCGAGCACCCAGGCCGCCCCCGGGACGGGAAGACCGTCTGCTTCTCCGTCCTTGAAGAATGCCGCCACCAGACCGGAATCCACGAGCCTCACCCTGGAGGGTCGGGCGACAATGCCGGCCCTGCCGGCCAGACGCGCCGACCACCCCGGATCGTTCTGCCTGTCCTGATACTCCATCCTCATCTCCCTTCGCGGGGGAATATGGAGGATGCAGGACCGGATGTAAACATCCGTTTGTATCAGTCGATCATGCCCCTGAGTTCGTAGAGGATCTGCTGTGCCTCCCTCGGGGTGAGGGTGTCCGGCGACACGCTCCTGAGCAGTTGGACGAGGGCGTCCGAAGGAGAGTCGAAGTCCATCGACATCTGGCCGTCCGTTGAATCCGCCCGTGAGAGTCCGTCCTTCTCGAGCCTGGCGAGAATCCTGGCGGCTCTGGCCGTAACCGCGGGAGGCACACCGGCCATGGCGGCGACGTGGATGCCGTAGGACCTGTCCGCAGGGCCTTCCGCGGCCCGGTAGAGGAAGACGATCCCGGATCGGGTCTCCTTAACCGGGACGTTTAAGTTCGCCGCCGCCTTCAGATCGGCGGGCAGCCTGGTGAGTTCGTGATAGTGCGTGGCGAAGAGCACCAGCGGCCTGTGTACGGGGCTGTCGTGGAGCGATTCCAGTATTGCGCCGGCGAGAGCCAGCCCGTCGTAGGTGCTCGTTCCCCTTCCCATCTCGTCGATCACGGCGAAACTCTCGGGCGTGGACTGGTTGAGCACCGCCGCGGCGTCCGCCATCTCGAGCAGGAATGTCGACTGCCCCCTGGCCAGCCTGTCTGCAGAGCCTATCCGGGTGAAGAGCCTGTCCACGGGGGAGAACGCGAAGGAGGCGGCGGGGACGAAGGAGCCCGCCTGAGCCATCGTCAGCGTCTGGGCGGCCTGCCTCAGCAGCGTCGACTTGCCCGCCATGTTCGGCCCGGTGATTATCAGTATCCTCCTGTCGGCATCCATCCTGATCGAATTCGGCACGCACTCCCCGGAGGGCAGGATGAGATCCAGCACCGGATGACGCCCATCCTCGAGCCTGAAGCACGGCGAATCCGCGAGCACGGGCCGGACATACGCCCGCTCCGAGGCCAGGCGGGCCATCCCGCAGAATACGTCCAGACGGGACAGGAGCATTCCTGTATTCCTGATCCTCGAGGCCCCGGCCGCCACTTCCCCGCGCAGCTTCTCCACCATCTCCCTCTCGAGGCGTTCGATGCCCTCCTCGGCCCTCAGTATCTTCGACTCCATCTCCCGCAGCTCCGGTGTCGAATACCTCTCGCTTCCGGTGAGGGTCTGCCTCCGGACGTACCTGTCGGGAACCATGCCCGACATGCTCCTCGGGACTTCGATGTAATAGCCGAACACCCTGTTGAAGCCGATCGAGAGCTTCTGTATCCCTGTCTCGCGCCTCTCCTTCTCCTCGATGCCGGACAACCAGCTCCGGCCGCCGTGCCTCGCCTCCCGGAGTTCGTCCAGTTCGGCCGACACACCTTTCGCGATCGTGTCTCCTCCGCCGGGCTTCGCCGGGGGATCTGGCACGAGCACGCGCCTGATCTCCGTGCCCAGATCGTCCAGGGTGTCCATCGAGGAAACCGCTGCGAGCTGCGCCGAGCCGCAGGAGGAGATCTCCTGCACCAGTCCGGGCAGCAGCGCCGCCGTCGCGCCTATCGAATACAGGTCCCGAGGGGTGCTCTTCGCAGTCATGAGGCGGCCCGCCTGCCGCTCGAGATCGCAGCAGGAGGCGAGCAGTTCGGATACTCCGCGCCAGATTCCCGTGTTGAGGAGTTCCTCCACCGCATCGTACCTGGAACTGATCTCGGCCCGGTCCCTGGGGGGCGAGAGGAGCCAGTTCCTGTACATCCTGCCTCCTCCGGGGGTGGAGGTGCGGTCGGTCGCATCGGCCAGAACGACCTCCCTGTCGGGCCCGGAAGTGTCAACCAGGTCGAGCGCGAGGGCGCTGGTGCGGTCTATGACGAGCATGTCGGAGGGGCTGTACAGCCCGGTGAACTCGAGAGAAGCCGACAGGCTGCGTTTTACGTCCTCGACGTAGGACAGCAGCGCCCCCAGGGCTCCCAGGGCCTCAGGCGCATCCTCCAGGCCCAGCCCTTCCAGCGCGGAGACCCGGAGCCTCCTCCTGATGCAGTCCGTGGCGGCCGCGACACCGAACCGCCATGACTCCAGAACACTCACCGCTGCAGAAGCCGCCGGAGGTATCGCGCCTGCGGAGTCTCCGGCGGGGTCGTCCTGCACCAGGATCTCCCTGGGAGCCCTTCGCACCAGTTCCTCCAGTACGGTCTCCCTCGTTCCCCTCAGGGCGTCGACGGAGCCGGTGGAGAGATCGCAGAACGCAGCCGCCCATCTGTCCCCGGCCGAGTAGAGGGATGCGAGAAGAGCGGTCTCCCTCTCCCCCAGCGCCTGACCCGACACCAGCGTGCCGGGTGTGATGATCTCGGTGACCTCCCTGCGGACGAGCTTCTTCGCCTTCGAGGGATCCTCGGTCTGCTCGCAGATAGCTATGCGGAACCCCGCCCTGATGAGCCTGGGCAGGTAGTTGTCGAGCGCGTGGACGGGGAACCCGGCCAGCGGGATCCGGTCTCCCGTCTCCCTGTCCAGGTCGCGGGAGGTCAGAGTGATCCCGAGCACCCTGGAGAGAGTCGCCGCATCGTCGAAGAAGGTTTCGAAGAAATCCCCCATCTGGAACAGCAGCAGCTTCCCGGGATGCTTCTCCCGCTCCTTCAGGTACTGCTCCATCAGCGGGGTGCTCATTATGGCTCCACCAGCGCCCTGGCGGCGCGATAGACCTCCAGGGGGAGGATCGACGTCCTGCATTCCTCGTTCCCGCGGGGGCAGCGGATGCCGCCGTGTCTGTGGCATGGGCTGCATGGCGCGAATGGGCCCGCCGTCCCTTCGGACGACCAGAAACCGAGCCTCGTCGAAGTGGACGTGAAGACAACGAGCGTCGGTACTCCCAGGGCTCTCGCGGCGTGCGCCGGGCCCGAGTCGGGCGACACGACCAGATGCTGGCGCTCGAGAACATCGAGAAGACCCGCCACCCCGCCCTCACCGCAGAAGCGTCCGATGCCGCTCCGGCAGGCGCCCGCGGCCGCTCTTTCGACGGCGCCGGCATCTTCGGGCCCGCCTATGAGTGTCACCCTTGCCCCGTCCAGATCGTAGAAAAGTCTGGCCAGTTCGGAGACGACCGCCTCCGGGATCGATTTCAATCGCCATCTCCCGCCGCAGACCAGCCCTACGGAGAAGGTCCCCGCGGGTCCGGAGCGGCGTTCCAGCACCGGAGGCGGGGAAACCGCGAATCCCGCCGTTCTGCAGAATTGACCATACCGCAGGGGCATGGCCCCCTCGCCTCGCATGACCCTTTTCCGGTGCCGTCTGTCCATCCTGAAGCGCGACACCCTCCCGGGCCATGTCCCCAGCATGGTGGTGATGCTTCCCTGCAGGTCAACCGTCCGGACGGGCCGGAATGAGCCCAGGGCTCTGCGGATCGCAGAAACAGTGCCGCGCTCGGGGATGCCGACGGGGACGACTCCGGGGCCGAATCTCTCCACGAGCGGGATGTAGGCGTCGGAGACCAGGAATCTCACCTCCCCCGCCTTCGCGAGCAGGGAGGCCGCAGGCTGGCACAGGACGACGTCCCCGAGGGAATGGAGCCTCAGGACGGCGGAGGCTTCAGACCGCATCCGAGAACTGGAGGTCATAGAGTTTCCTGTATCTGCCCCCCGCCGCCAGCAGCTCCTCGTGCGTACCTGTCTCGACGATCCTGCCGGCCTCCAGGAATACGATCCTGTCGGCCCGTCTTATCGTGCTGAGCCTGTGTGCTATCATCAGGGCGGTCCTGCCGCTCACGAGCGTCTCGATGGCCCTCTGGACCTGGCGTTCGGACTCGGTGTCGAGGGAGGACGTGGCCTCGTCCAGAACCATTATGGCGGGGTTCTTCAGGATGGCTCTCGCTATCGCCAGCCTCTGCCTCTGTCCGCCGGAGAGCGTCACTCCCCTCTCGCCGATTATTGTTTCGAAACCCTCCGGAAGTTCCTCGATGAAGTCGAGTATGCTGGCTGCCGCAGCCGCCTCCCGCACCCTTTCGAGCGGAAGATCCGCGTGGCCGTAGGCGATGTTGTTCCTGATCGTGTCGTTGAAGAGCACGGTCTCCTGCGTCACCACGCCGATCAGCGCACGGAGCGATGAGAGCCTCATGTCCCTGATGTCCACGCCGTCCAGTACGATCCTGCCCCGTGTCGGATCGATGAACCTGGGCAGGAGGTCGGCCAGCGTGCTCTTACCGGCCCCGCTGGGACCGACCAGGGCGACCACCTCGCCGGCCCGGACTGTGAGATCTATGCCGTGAAGGACCTGCTCGCGGTCATAGGCGAAGCTGACCCCTTCGAACACTATCGAGTCGGAGAAACCGGAAATGTCGACGGGATCGGCGGATTCCACCACGGCCGGCTTCTCGTCCAGTATGGCGAAGATCCTGTCGCTGGAAGCCATGCCGGCCTGAATCCTGGTTATCGACTTGCTGAGATCCTTCACCGGGTCGATCATCGAAAGCGCCGCTCCCAGGAACACGAAGAACTGCCCCTGGGTCATGCTGCCCTTCCCGAGGACCTCGTTCCCCCCGTACCAGAAGATGAGCGCGCTGGCGCCCATGCCGATGATCTCGGTCAGGGGGCCGGCCAGCGCCTTGAGCCTCTGGAGCGTCGTCTCGAACCTGGCGTGGGAGCGCAGGATGCGGTCGAACCTCCTCTGCTCGAACGCCTCCATGGAGAAGGCCTTCACCACCCTGATGCCGATCGAGGTTTCCTGCAGCACGGATGCGAAGTCGGCCATCTTCTCCTGCGCCCTGTGACTCTTGCGCCTGAGCCTCTTCCCGAGGGCTCCGATGGCCAGAGCGCTGGGCGGGAGTACGGCCAGCGTGACGAGAGTGAGCTTCCAGGAGGCCATCAGTGCGATGCTCATGAACACCGCCAGGAGGATGGCCTGCTTCGCCACGTTGACCATCGCCTCCGATATGGCGCCCTTCAGACGGTCGACGTCCGCCGTCATCCTGCTCAGCAGTTCGCCCGTCCTGCTCCTTGCGAAGTAATCCAGGTCGAGACTGAGAATGTGCCTGAACAGCACCCGTCTGAGGTCGAAGAGAACCCCCTGCTCGACCCGCGCCAGGAAGAAGGTCTGCATCACCGCCGCGAGGTTCTTCAAGACTATGAGAACCACGATGAAGGCTATCACCACGGCGAGAGCCTCCCGCGCCGGAGCCTCCCTCAGGGCCGCCCTCGCGGCGGCGCCGGTCTCCGAGAAGGCCTCCACCGATCCATCGAGGTCGAAGCCGGCCAGCCTTTCGAATGCGGAACCCGCCAGGGGAAGGACGTCCTCCGAGAGGATGGCGCCGATCGACCGGCCCGTCCGATCACCCTCCCTCCCGGTCAGCACGTCGTCGAATACGGGGAGGATCATCCCGATGGATGCGCCGCTCGAGAGGGCGTACACGACGGCGCACAGCATGGCCACGACCACCGTGCCCGAGTAGGGCTTCACGAATCCGACGAGTCTCCAGGCGGATTGGGCTCTTCCTGATGCCAAGGCGTTCCTTTCGATCCCGGGTTTCAATCGTTCCCGAACATAAGGGCTCTAGCCCGGCCGGACACGACCTCTTGACGACGGACGCGGGCCGGGATACCCTTCGGGCATGATGATCCATCTACTGGTCATCGCGCTCTCGGGTCAGACTCCGGTATTGTCCGAGGTCATGGCTAACCCCCTGAACGAGGACTGCTGCGAGTTCGTGGAGATATCGAACCCCTCCGCCTCTCCGGTGGACCTGGCCGGTTTCTCCCTGACCGACGGCGACGCCCTCGACACCATTCAAGCGTGGAACGAGGCGGTCCACGGCACCTTTCCCGATTCCGACGCCGTTACCGGCACAACCGTCATTCCTCCGGGCGGTTATGCGGTCCTGCTCGAAACCGGCTACGTCTCCGATCCCGCATACGACTTCCCGCCCGGAACCGTCATCCTCACCACCGGCGACGCGGCGATCTGCAACGGGCTGGCCGCCTCGTCCGATCCTCTCACCCTGTTCGACGCCGGCGGCACCGCGGACAGCAACGCGGTATCCACCTACGGAACCCCCGTCCCTTCGGACAACTGGTCCGAGCGCGATGACGACGGGCTGGACGACATTCCGTTCGATCCCGGCGACGGTTTCAGCGTGGAGCGGCTCTCGGACTTCATGCCGGACGCCTCGGGCAGTTGGATGGCCGGTCCGTTCGGAGGTTCGCCTGGCACGGGCCCGGGTTCCTCCTCGGGGCCCGACCTGTCCTGCACAGGAGTCGTCCTGCAGGATGCCCAGCCCGCCCCGGGTCTCCCGATACAGGCATCGGCGACCTTCCTCTACACGGGCTCGCAACCCTGCCCCTCGGGGACACTCTCACTTTTTGTCGACCTCGATGCGGACTCCGCACTCGGTCCCGGTGAAACTGAACTGGTCTCCGTCGATCCCTTCGGGATGCTTCCCGGTGAGAGGGACACCATTTTCGCATCCGTCACGCTCCCCGCAGGTTGGTACTGCATCACCGGCCTCGCCCGGTGCAGTCAGGATTCCTTCCCGGCCAACGATGCCTCGACGGCGTGCGCCGCACCCGCGGGAGGCGTACCGCCGGTCATCTCCGAGGTCATGGCCGATCCGATCGACGAGGACTGCGACGAATTCATCGAGATTCACTACGGAGGGCCCGGCGCCTACCCCCTGGCAGGCTCCAGAATCACCGACGGCGACGCCGTGGACATCCTGATCCCCTGGACGGGCGAACTCCCCGGCCCCGGGCTGAGAACCTCCCAATGGCTGCCGTCCGGCCGGACGGCGGTCGTCCTGGACCCGGAGTATCCTTTCGGCTCACGCCCCTACGCCTTTCCGGAATCGACCGTGATCGCCACGGTGGGGAACACCACGCTCGGAAACGGCCTTACGACCGACGATCCGGTCACTCTGTACGGCCCGTTCGGAACCGGGCTCGTGGACGTGCTCTCCACCTACGGGACACCCGTTCCCTCTGACGATCCGCTCCTCCGTGACGATGACGGCCTCGACGGCATACCGCTCGATCCGGGCAACGGCTGCTCCGCCGAGCGGATATCGCTCAACGGCCCCGACGCCGAGTTCAACTGGGCCGCATCCGGGCCCGGCGGCTCACCCGGCGTCGTGCCTCCGCCGCTCGATTCGCTCGATCTCTGTCTCGCCGGCTTGTGGATCGAGCCTGTCGGAGTCCTGTCCACCGACTCCCCGGCGGGCCTCGTCAGTCTCATGGCGTCGGTGGGCAACTTCGGAGGGCTTCCCGCGGATGGCGCCACGCTCACCTTCTTCCTGGACATGGATGCGGACTCCTCGGCCTCGCCGCTGGAGATCATCGCTTCGCTGTCCGTCCCGTATTCCGCACCGGGCTCGCTAGACACGCTGGAGACGGTTCTGGATCTCGACGACGGATGCTGGCTCATCGGAGCGAGCGTGTACCATCCCGACGACTTCGATCCGTCGAACGACACCGCGCTCCGGGGATACTCCGCGGGTGAATGCCCTTCGCCGGTCATCTCCGAGGTGATGTGCAACCCGTCTTCGGAGGACACGGACGAGTACGTGGAACTCTGGTTCCCCGGCCCCGGGGTGTTCAACCTGGAGGGCTGCAGGATATGTGACGGCGACGCCCTCGACGTCCTCGTGCCCTGGCGGCCGGAACTCGGAGCGCTGGCCGATCCCGACGCGTCCACCGGGATGTTCATGCCTGCGGGCTCCTTCACCGTGATCCTCGACGCGGAATACTGCCTCGGCGCCCAGCCCTGGGACTTCGCCCCGGGGACGCGGGTTATCACCACCGCCAACACCACGATAGGCGACGGCCTTTCCGGCAGGGATCCCCTCCTGCTCTACTCCGCCGCCGGGACCGACACCACCTGCATAATGAGCACCTACGGCACGCCTGTGCTCTCCAACGATCCGCTCCTCTGCGACGACGACGGGCTCGACTCGATCCCGTTCGACCCGGGCGAGGGACTTGCCGTACACCGGATACTCCTTGCCGGACCCGATTCGGAGGGCAACTGGATCGCTTCGAATCCCTCGCCCGGCTCGGATCCGCCGTCCGTGCACCAGGGGGTCGATTTCTCGCCTGTCCGGCTGACGCTGGAGCCTCCCTTCGGAGAAGACGGCCGTGCGGTCGCGATATCCTCCGTAATCGCGAATCTCGGCACGGTATCGATACCGGAAGGCGATCTCCGGGTGGTTATCTACGCCGACCTCGACCATTCCTCGACCCCTTCGCCCTCCGAGGTGATCCTGGCGCGCACACCGCCGCCACCGGCTCCGGGAGACTCGATTCCCGTGGAAACCTCCTGGTTCGGCACGCATTCAGCCGTTCCGGTGATCGTTTTCACTTCCTGCGCCGGGGATTCGATCGCGTCAGACGACACGCTGCGCGTAGAATGGAACCGGGCTACGGACCTGGTGATCAACGAGATCATGTACCGTCCAAATCCGGGCGAGCCCGAGTGGATCGAGCTTCACAACCGCTCGGAATATCCCGTGCAGCTCGCCGGCGTAGTCCTCTCGGACTCGCGGGAGGATGTCACGATCACGGCCGATTCGATCATCGTAGAAGCCGGCGGCTATGTGATCCTTGCGCCGGACAGCGCGGAGTTCCGCGATGCCTGGCCCGACGCGCCGGGCCTGGTCATCGAACCGCCCTCCTGGCCCGCCCTGAACGATCAGATCCAGCCGGGGCGCGAGTATGCCGACGATGTCCGCATAAGCCTCTCGTGCGGACAGGCGCTCGACATGGTCCCCTACGCCCCGTCCTGGGGCGGCTCGGCGGGGAGGAGTCTCGAGAAGATCGATCCGGCTGCGAGCGGCTGGCTGTCCACCTCCTGGACCACCTGCTCCGGAACCGGGACTCCCAACGAACGGAACTCCTCCTACAATCCCGACCCCGGTCACCACGGGTTCCTCTCCTGTGAACCGGACCCCTTCTCCCCCGACGGCGACGGCGTGGATGACGCGCTGTCCATTCATGTCGAAGGCGAAGGTCATGTGACCGTGGAGATCTACAACGTCCAGGGCAGGAGGCTGCTGACTCTGGCGGACGGCTTGCAGTCCGGAGGAGTCTTCACGGTCTCATGGAACGGCCTGGACGCGGATGGCGGAAGGCTTTCCGTAGGCCGCTACATCGTCTTCGCCAGGCTCGAGAAATCGAACGGGGAAATCCGGGAGAAGGCCGCGGTGGTTGTGCTGGCCAGGCGGCTGTAACAGCTTGGCGGCTTCCGGCTCCCGGCTCCAGGAGCGACAGTTACCGAACACCGGACGCCTGTCACCGGCCACCGGACACCTGACGTCGAAATAGAAGAGGGCCGCCCTGAGGCGGCCCTCGCTCAGTCTCGTTCAGACTACTCGGCTGCGGCTCCCTTGTAGAGCTCGCCCTTCTCGTGGCGCGCCCGGAGCTTCGCCAGCATGTCCACGGTCATTGCGTCGAGGTCCCATGCAGGCGCCCAGCCCCATTCCTGCCTCGCTGCGGAATCGTCGAGGCTCGTGGGCCAGGAGTCGGCGATCTTCTGCCTGAAGTCGGGCTCGTAGGTGCAGGTGAAGCCCGGCACGTGGCCGGCTATGTTGGCGGCCAGCTCGCCGGCGGTGAAGGACATGGCGCCCACGTTGAAGTCGCTGTAATGCCGGAGCTTCGACTGATCCGCCTCGGCGAGGTCCATCGTGGCCTTGATGCAGTCCGGCATGTACATCATGGGGAGGGCCGTGTCGGCGCGGACGAAGCACTTGTAGGAGCCCTGCTCGACGGCCTTGTAGTAGATCTCCACCGCGTAGTCGGTGGTGCCGCCGCCGGGAAGCGTCTCGGCAGAGATGATGCCGGGATACCTCAGGCCGCGGGCATCGACGCCGAATCTCCTTACGTAGTAGTCGGTCAGCAGCTCGCCTGCCACCTTCGTGACGCCGTACATCGTGCGCGGCTTGAGCACGGTCTCCTGAGGGGTGTTGTCGCGCGGCGTCTCGGGGCCGAATGCCGCGATGGAGCTGGGGATGATCACGCGCGCCATCTCGTAGTCCCGCGCTGCCTCCAGGACGTTGATCGTGCCGTTCATGTTGACGTCCCAGCAAAGCTGCGGGTTCTTCTCGCCCACCGCCGACAGGATGGCGGCCATGTGGAACACCGTATCGATCTCGTGCCTGCGTATCACGACGTCGAGGCTGGCACGCTTCGTCACGTCGATGTAGTAGAAGGGGCCCGACTCCGCAAGCTCTTTCGAAGGCGCCGTCTTGCGCCCGGTCGCCACGACGTTCTCCGCTCCATAGCGCTTCCGGAGCGCGAGCGTGAGTTCGCTGCCGATCTGGCCCACGGCCCCGGTAACCAGGATTCTCTTGATGTTCTTGGACATATCCAACCTTTCGGACGCTGGGTTCCGGCTAGTCGCCGGGCTGGAGGAGGTTAACCGACAGTATTCTGGTTCCGACCACGATTCTGTCAAGTATCGGATCGCCCTCCGAAATGGAGGCGAAGGCCGTGTAACGGCAGTCGAGCCGGTTATGGTCGTCCAGCATGATGAAGAACTGGCTGCCGCCGGTGTCGAGGCCCGAATCGGCCATGCCCACGACCCCACGGCGGAAGCGGACGAGACTCCGTTCGTTCGGAAGGGAGAAGCCTGGGCCGCCGTAACCGTTGCCCTGGGGGCACCCGGCCTGGGCCACGAATCCGGGGATCACCCGGTGGAAGTAGAGCCCGTCGTAGAAGCCGGCGCGGGCCAGCCAGCAGAAGGCCCGGCATGTGACCGGCGCGGTGTCCGTCAGCAGATCGAGCAGGATGTCGCCCTCGTCGGTGCGGATCAAGACTCTGTCGTAGCAGCCGCATTCCTCGATCCCCTCCGGAAGCCTCGCGTCCGGCAGGTCATCCTCCCTGCCCAGGAACGATGACAGAGCTTCCCGGAGATTCCTGTCGTCGCTGACGGCGATGAGACGCTCGGCTTTAGCCCGGGCCGCGGTCGAATCGCCGGCTTCGGCGAGCCCGTCGAGATAGACCACCGGCACCAGCCAGTACGGATCCATGAGGAGGGACCGATCCATGCCGGAATCGACCGGAAGAGCCGCCCCTAGCCATGCCTGAAGAGCCGACAGTCTTCTCCCGGATGCGTCGTCCGCGAGAAGAGCCGCCAGGATGTCCCTGTCCTCCGCGCCCAGCAGCAGCGACGCCTGATCCCCCACCGGGCCCGGCAGAAGGGCCAGCTCCCTGATCACCCGTCCGCCTCCGAGCCCCGCTTCCTGCATCACTGCCGCGGCTTTCAACGCGACATACGGGACGGGGTCTTCCAGCAGCGGTTCGAGCATGGCCGGACCGATCCTGCAGGCGGCCTCGTATCTCACGGCCCAGAGCGGATCTTCGAGCAGTGGAGCCAGCCGGTCCTCCGGCAGCGCTCTCGCCGCATAGATTCTGGCTAGCGGTTCGGCATCGGGCGAATAGTCGACCGTCGTGGCCGTCCCGGTCTCCGCCGCATACCTGACCAGCGGCGCTCCGAGGCCGGACAATGCGTCGCTCTCCTCCAGGCCGCCGATGCCGAGGCGGCCGTAGACCTGGAGGACCAGCCCGAGAGTCTCCACGGACAGATTTTCCAATGCGCTCCTCACGAGGCTGTCGACCGGCTCCGGAAGGACCGGCCGGCCGCCTGTGGCGGACTCGTGGAGCAGGCGCAGCATAAGTGATTCGACCGCCTGACCGGGTTCCACCCGGGCCAGCATCCCGTGCGTCGGCTCCCCCTCGCCGAACTCGAGGAGCCACGACGAAGGGCCTGTCGGCAGAGGCTCCCCCGCGGACCAGCAGGCCCAGGCGGCCGTTCTCGCATACTCGCCCTCGAGCGCGAGCAGCTCGTTTATCGCGTCCTCCGACCCTTCGGAACGGAGCCCGGTCCTGGCGCAGGCCTCCGCCATGCCGAGGAGGGCCTGGACATCCACGGCGCCGCTCTCAGAAACCATCAATGCCGCTGCGGCCAGAAGGCTCGTCATCGTTCTTCCTCATCGGGGTCATCCGCTTCGCCGCCCTCCAGAGATTCCAGGAAGCCCTTCACCAGATCCTCCGCCCTGCCCCGGTCGCTCTCCCTGACCAGCACATAGCCCCAGACCGGGTTGAATACGCGCGCAATGCCGTCGTACATCGGTATCTGCCTGCTCTGCAGCGCGGATTCGATGCCTTCGGCCTCGAGCATCGCCTGGACGGAGAGCGCCTCCATCTCGTTCGAAGCCGTGTGCGCCTTCACGAGGCTCTCGGCCGACAAGTCGCGACCATCCTCCGGGCTCATCCTCCGCCTTTCGCAATCCGGCCATCCGTGCCGATCCTGTGGGATGGTTGTATCATAGCACCAAAGGGGGTGCCCCGCCGGGCTGAGATCATACCCCGAGGAACCTGATCCGGGTAATGCCGGCGAAGGGATGATCCGGGCATAGCGCTTTGCCCGGGAAGGGATTCCAGATTGGAGAACGTCATAGACGCCGCGAGGAGCGGCTCCGGCCATCCCTCGATAGAAGAGGTCGCCCGCCGCGAGGGCCTGAGTCCCCGGTTCGTCATGGCCGGCATCGCAGCCGGTACGATCGTGATCCCCTGCTCCAACGCCTCCGGGCGTGCGAACCCCTGCGGGGTCGGCAGGGGCCTGACTGTGAAGGTCAACGCCAACATCGGCAGCTCGGCCGACATGGAGTCGATCGACTCCGAGCTTTCGAAGCTCGATACCGCCGTCAGGCACGGCGCCGATACCGTGATGGACCTCTCCACGGGTCCACGCTGGCGTGAAATCCTGGGCCGCATCTCGCAGGCGAGCCCTGTCCCCCTCGGTACGGTTCCGCTCTACCAGGTCTTCGGCGAAGTACTGGAAGGCGGCGGGGAGGCGGGCGACGTGGAGCCCGACGCCATGTTCTCGGCCGTGGAGGACCACTGCAGGCTCGGTGTGGACTTCCTCACCCTCCACTGCGGGGTTACGCGCAGAGCGGTCGAGCTGCTGAAGCAGCAGGGCAGGAAGCTCGGCATCGTCTCCCGGGGCGGGGCCCTCATGGCGGAGTGGATGGCCGCCCGCAGGGCCGAGAACCCCTTCTATGAACGCTTCGGCGACCTGATCGACATCCTGCGCAGGTACGACGCCACCTTCTCCCTCGGCGACGGGCTCCGGCCCGGCTGCCTCGCCGACGCCTCCGACCGCGCCCAGATCGAGGAGCTGGTTACCCTGGGCGAACTCCAGCAGAGATCCCTGGCGTCGGGCGTGCAGGTGATGATCGAGGGCCCGGGCCACGTCCCGATGAACCAGATCGAGCACAACATCCGCCTTCAGAAGACACTCTGCGGCGGCGCGCCCTTCTATGTCCTCGGCCCAATCGTCACGGACATTGCGCCGGGCTACGACCACATAACGTCGGCCATAGGCGGAGCCATGGCGGCATGGTTCGGGGCGGACTTCCTCTGCTACGTCACCCCCGCCGAGCACCTCAGGCTGCCCGACGTCGAGGACGTGAGGGTCGGAACGGTCGCGGCCAGGATCGCCGCCCATGCCGCCGATGTTGCGAGGGGTTCGACGGGAGCGAGGGCCATGGACGACGCGATGGCGGCCGCCCGCGCCTCCTTCGACTGGGAGAGGCAGTTCGAACTGGCTATAGATCCGGAGAAGGCCTGCACGGAGCGCCGGAAGGCCATGCCGTCGGATACCGAGGTCTGCTCTATGTGCGGAAGGCTCTGCGCGGTGAAGACGAGCAGGAGGGCGCTCGAACCGGAACCGGGCGGCCGTTGATGAGAGCGGTGATCGGTGTCAGGTGATCGCAGTCAGGTGTCCGGCATCCGGTGACGGGTATCCGGTATCCGGTTATCAGTGATCGGCTTCTGTTGCTCAGAAAACCGGCTCAGTATTCCTCGAATGAGTCGATCTTGTCCAGATAGACCCCGTCGAAACCGGCGGCAACGATCCTGTCGAGATAGGAATCCGGGCTGCCGTAGATGATGCCCTGCCATCCGGGATCCCAGTACTCGACGAGGTAGTTGCCGGGCCAGTCCGGGTTCTCCGGCCCCAGCCACGACGGCGGATTCGTCTCCCACGACGGGTTCCAGTACCAGCGGTATTCCTCGGCCTCGCCGATGCTCATGTAGCACAGGACGATCCTGCTCCCGCCGCCGGGCTTCGTCGCGAGTTCCGCCACCTGTTCCGGCCCGAGCTGCTCCCCGCAGCAGAACAGGTCGATCACGAACATGTCGTAGTCCGTCTCGTCGAGCGTTCCGACGAACTCGTCCGCGCTTTCGAATCCCTGGTCGTTGATCAGGTAGAGGAAGTTGTGCGCGTCGGCCAGGCCCGATACCGGATCGGCGTTCACCTGCCAGGGCTCCGCAGGATATGGCGGTATGTCGTCCAGATCGCGGCGATCGGCGGCGAATGAGACGAAGCCGCGCGCCGCGCTCCAGGAGTACGAGCTGTCCACCTTCCAGGGCGTCCGGCAGTAGTCCGTGACCATGACCTCGATCCCGTGAGACTCCGCGAGGTCGAGGAAACCCAGTACCCACTCCTTCTCCGCAGCCGGTGTCTCTTCGTCGTCGCCCGCCCAGCCGAAGAACAGATCCTCCCTGCCCTGGCCGTCTATAGCGGACATGTAAGCCTGCATGGGCGGACCATCGGGCTCCAGATCGGCTGTCAGCAGCTCGTTCCCGTTCTGGGGCACTACTATGAAACCGGGAACCTGCTGCTTCGCATACGAGGACAGCCCGACGACGAAGTCGCGCATCTCCTGCGCGGCGTCCACTTCCCCGGACGGATCCTCCGGCCCGCTTCCGCAGGAGCACGCGAACACCGCGAGAATGCACACCGGCATTCCCTTCATCTTCCCACCAGCCCCTCCCGGATCATGAAAGCGGCCACGCTGTCCGCGACCAGGGCCGCTCCGGCGTCGTTCAGGTGCCCTCCATCATAGAAATAGACCAGATCGTGCGGTATGGCCGAGGCCAGGTCGTAGCAGGCCACCCCCTCCTCCGCACAGACATCCCTCACGTCCTGGTTGATGGTGTCGAGCATCCTCCAGAGCGTCGCAGCGGAAAGGACATGGTCCGGTTTCTCGATCTTCCACAGGAACTCGCCGAAGATGCCGCGCCAGTACTCGGTGTCGTCGAAGGCCAGAGGCTGCGTGAGGAATACGGGGGTGACCCCCATGGCCCCGGCCTTCTCTATCAGCTTTCTCAGGTTGTTCCGTGTGTAGTCGGGATCGACCATCAGTTCGTGGAGATCGTCGGGGGTGGGCGCTTCGGGGCCTTCGAGCGGCACCGGAGTGTAGCCCTGCGCCCACGGTGTCCCCTGGACGGGCACCTCGTCGATCAGGGACTTCTTCAGCGAGTAGACGATCTGGATGATCCTGCTGTTGCAGAAGAGCCACCAGCCCAGGTTCGGCTGAAAAGTACCCAGGCCCGCCTGCCTGCCGGGGTCCATCCCGTTGTAGGTCTCCATCTCGTTGGCTCCCACAAGGAAGAGCGCAATGTCGGGCCTGATGGCGTCGATGACCTCGTCCATGAATACCAGGTGACCCCTGGTGCCGTGGCCGCCCAGCCCGCCGTTCCCGACCCAGGTTCTCGGATGGACCTCGCGCAGGTGTTGCTGGAGCTGCGCGGGCCAGGTTCTCGAGTCGTCCAGCTCGAAACACTGGGTCGTGCTGCCTCCGACGCATACTATCGTGGTCCAGGAGTCCCAGTCCTCCGGCGGCTCCTCCCCCCGCATCCCCCATCTGTTCGTCGAATAGGTTCCTCCCGACATCACTCCCGGAAGATCCGACTCGAGGGTCACCCTCACATGGGGCCGGAGGTCGAGAGAGGCGTGGAACACGCTGCCCGGCGAGACGATCCTCATCCCGGCCTCGAGCGTCGCCGTCACGAGCAGCAGCGTGAAGAGGGTCAGGAAGCTCCGTTTCCCGAAGATGGCCCATCGCCCTGCGGGGCAGGCGGACACCATGGAAGCAGCGCCCCCGACCAGGACGGCCGCCCCGCCCCACAGGATCCGTCCTTCGGAGGCCAGCGGCGTGAAATGCGGGCCGATCCATGCGAACAGCGCCAGGGCCGGCAGCCCGGCGAAGACCATGAACTCCGGTGCGACTGTCCCGCCGATTCCTTCCATAACCCTGCGGATGCGGTCAAGGCTGCGCCCGGGTGCTGCGAGGACGGCTGCAGCAACGGCGAGCATCACGCCCGCCCCGGTGAAAACCACTGCTGCAAGAGGTATGGAGTATCTTCCGAAGACAACCGGATTCGTGCTTCTGGAGCCGGCGAATACGGACCAGCAGGAGATGATGCCTATCGAGAGCATCGAGCAGGACACGACCTGGATTGCCTTCCGGCCTCCCGGCTTCCGTTCCGCTCCTCTTTCCGACATATCCTGAACCTCGTATCGACTGGATTGAGTGTATCGATCGAAGGGGTATGATATGTAGCTAACAGCCTTGTTCCAAGACCGGAGCAGGGGACGAATTGATCCGGAACGGAATCCGGAGAGCATGGTCAGTCTTACTGTCGGCGGTCGCTGCAGCTCAAGGGATTCCTGCTCGGCGCGGAGAAAGATCAGAAGATCAGTCATGCTATACATTGAAGTCATCCGTTCCTTGTTTACCAGAAGCATACTCGATGTCAACGGTCACTTTTCAAGCATATTCATGATTTACTGCCTGTTCAATCCGTTTATGATCGAGATTCTGCTCCGCGTGGGATCGGTGTGGAGACCGGATGGAATTCGACTATACATTGTAGCGTGTTGATAGCTGTAATCGCTCACCAATATTTATTAGGATCAGGAAGGCTATAATCGTGAGACCCACAGCCACAAGAATCATGCTTGCAATATCCGCCGCGCTTGCCTTGGTTCTACTGCTTCTCCCGACACTCAGAACAGGTTTCCTCTCGGATGATTTCCTCGATCTGCATCACACTTTCTCCCTGGAAAGCTTCACCCGGTTCGTCTTCACCGGATTCAGACCACTGAATGAAGCAGTCTACGCACTGGATGCATCGCTCTGGGGTGAGACGAGGCCTTGGGGCTGGCATCTCACAAACATCTTCTTCCACATTCTCTGTGCGTTTCTGCTCTGGAGAACGGCCCTCGCGGTTTTCAAGGACAAGTCGGTCGCTGTCCTGTCAGTGGCTTTCTTTCTCCTGTCACAGGCTGCTGTTCCCTCTTTCGCCAGGATCTCCGGGAGAACGGCCCCCGTATCGATCGCTCCGCTCCTAGGGGCGGTTATCGCTCACTGCGCTTACGTCACAGGGCAGAAGAAGAGTCACCTGTTACTCGCCATGTTGCTGTTCCTGACATCCCTTTTTGCCAAGGAGACCGCGCTTGCCTGCGCGCCCCTCTTTGGATTGGTTTCAATGTGCCTGATTCCATCGGAGAAACCTCAGCTCTTTCTCAGGCACACTGCTCTATATCTTGTGCCAACCTTCATTTATCTCGCCTGGAGGATCTACTGGCTGGGGCTGACCTTCGGGTACTCGGAATCCGCTGGTTTCGGGCTCTTCATGGTCAACAACCTCGCAACACTGATCAAGATTCAGTTCTCCCCCTGGCTGGACGGGCTGCCGGTCAGGATTCTCATAGTCCTCGGCGTGGTTCTGCTGTTCACATCTAAAGCCGATTGGAACCGGAAGCTGCTCCTAGCAGGCTTCATCATACTGCCGCTTCTCACTGTGGCTAACCTTCCCCCGAGGACTTATTACGCCTATGCAGCTCTGCCGGGTGCCGCCCTTCTCTTCGGCGCCGCTGCAGGTTCCCTGAAGGGAAGATGGTTGGTTCTGATCCCGGTTATCCTTCTGGGATGCTTCCTCGCATCGCGTGACGAGCTGACGAGATTCCGACATGCCGATGCATACACCCGATCCATTATTGACAGGCTGGCGAACCTGGAGAGTCGATATCCGGATGGGACGCTGATTTTCGTAAGCGGAATCGAGAGCGGCATTGCTGGTTACGGCACTATCTGGCCGGGCGCGTACAGGGAAGCGCTGTCCACCGTCGGAGTCGACGGTTCAGGAGTGTTCGACGCAACATCGTTCTGGGAGAAGGTATGGCCGATCATCGACGCCGGTGGGGAACCTGAATGCATCTTCGCGGATTTCTCAACCGAATCGACCATGGTTATACCCTTCAGGCCATCGGTTCGACTCGTCGCAGCCGGCATCGACTCGATCATTGCCGGCGATCGGGAAATCCTGTCGATCTCCGATGATCTCTGGATGATGAACTCATGCCTCGCCACCGGCCAAGTGAGTCTGTTCGTATCAGATCCTTTCGACGAGAAGGGCTGGGTGGAAATCCAGCCGGCAGCCATCAGAGGAGACAGTATCCTGTTCGATCTGGAGAGCTCGCCCGCGTGGCTCCTCTCGAGGGATTCCGGTGGTTATCTCCATGTCGCTGGACCTGAAAGCGATAAGCCTCTTTTATTCTTATGCGAAAGGCTATGGTTGGACCACCTCCTTGAGCGGATGGAAATGAAGGCCGAGGCTCAGGTCGCCTCCTGACCGGCGAACTGCACTACAGATGGCAGAATGGAATCTATAACACCTGTCAAACTTCTTGATAATCTAGATATCAAGCAGATCGAAGCCATAACTTCCCTGTTCGAGGCAAGGCTGTTGAAGTGAAACTTTTACTGGAACCAAGCACGCCTAGCCACCGGCTTGCTGAAGCTGAAGGAAAGGTTAGGCGGCTGGAAAAGTGTAGTAGAAGCAAGCTATGCTCAAAATGGTCAGGGCCAACGATAGAACAGGGACTCCATCAGTGAAGACCGGTCGTCTCTCCGGTCATCTCCCCGCTCTTCCGCTGACAGATAACCGCGATGGTGCATAGCATGCAGACGGCGGGCCTGACGGCTCCGGCAACGATATCGTACAGCTCGATCATCAAGCCCTCCCGCAACGGCACGGGAGCAAGTACCCAGACGACCAGCGGGATGACGGCCGACATCCTGATTCCCACAGTGCCTCCCATGATGAAGAGTCCCGTGAAAGGCAGGACGAGAATGCCGTAATGATTCCAGGAAACCGGTGCAAACACGGGGATCATCATCGAAAGGATCGCGGCAATGTGTCTGTTGGTGAGCCGGGCGCGGTTCCTTTTCAAAACGATCACAATCATTACGCAGCATAGAAAGAACATGGACAGCGCCGCACTTACTGTCATCCCAAACCGCTTGCCCATCAGATCGAAGGCCATTCTAGCCTCCATGTCATCTCGAATTCGCTCAAAGATGGCATCGCTTATGGAATAGTTGACTATTCTGGATGATGTTGCCATAAGGCTCAAATTATGCGTCATATCGTACCATATCTGCGAGGCAAAAACCGGCAGAGAATCGAGATACCGAAGCCATATCTGAGGTTCGTACACCGCCGAACTGACGACAATGCCCACCGTGTACGCCAGAAGCATGCCCACGAAGGCCCTGCGGGTTCTGAGCGCAGCTATCGGGAATGCATAGATCAACTTCTGCAGAATGACGGCGGCGCCGAAGAATCCGGCTTTCAAACCGTTGATGTTCCGTATCATCAGAACGATGAAGAGAGCGACGAACGGAGTTGTATTACCCCATCGCAAGGCCTGTACTATGGGACCGCCAACCAGGAGCAGAGGAACCGAGGCGAGCAGGAACCGCATCCTGCCTTCGGAAGGAAGAGGCCGGGCGGTGAACACCAAGGCCAGCCATCCGGAAACCGCGAGGATTGTCGTCCATAACAATGACATCTGTTCGAGTGAGAGGAATCTCATCGGCTCGAACAACAGGAGGAACGCCGGTGAATAGATGTACGGGTACGGCTTTGACTCGGACAACGAGGAGAATCGACCCATGTCTTCGGGGGAGTAAGGGTTGCATCCGGCAGCCGCGGTACGCCAGGCACTGGCGTAACAGTCGAAATCGAGCGGCCTCCCGCCTCCATCGTAGTTCATGCCAGCATGAATGGAAATGAACGTGCAGAGTGCCACTGCGATGGAAATGAGTGCCGCCTTCGTCCTGGGACCGATGCGAGGGGCGGATTGAAACGGTTTCCCGGCGGCCGTTATCAGGAAGGCTCCTGCGAGCCCCATCGCAAGCGGGATGAACGATTCCGGTCCGCTGGACGAGCTGAATTCGGGCTGGAGGATGGCTGCGCCGAGCAGAGCTAGGAATCCCAGGAATGGGAGAATCCATGATGTCAAAACGCCTCTGCCGGATGAACGGTTCGACTCTTCTACAGAGCTGGAGTCGGGTGGGTTCATGGATCCCTGCTCTTCCATCCGTCCCGCTTACAGGCCGGCCAGGATCGCCCGGGCTACCGCCTGATTGCCGTCGGCTGTCATCTCCGTTCCCGACGGCCCGACGAAGATAACACCCTGGAGCGAGTCCATCACGGAAGCCAGGGAAACCAGGCAGATATCGCGGAGATCGACCTCCTCGATCACATCCGAGCATGTGCACAGAAGGGCGGCGAATTCGGCGGCCTCGCGCCCGGGGTCCGTCATTCCGTCCACGATCGCCTGTTCGGAAGGTACGAGAGCCTTGCCGGAGCGGAGAACTCCCGGGAGCCAGCAGAAGCGGCAGTTGAAGCCGTAGAGGCGCTCCAGGTTCTCGGACATGCGGGAGTTGGCGAGGAAGACCGCGGCGGCGGCGGCGCCCTGAGACTCCGGTGACACCGGCTCTGTCGCGGAATCGGAGGCGCCGCCCGACAGCACGGAGGAAATGACTCCCCATGTCTCGGTGGATTCCAGGACCAACTTCCACAAGCTGCGGCCTCCGCCGCTCCGATAAGGGCTCCTGCCCTGTGCCGCCGTTCCAGTTCCGAGCATGGCTCCTGGGCCGTTGACCCACGCAGCCGCGGCATCCTCGAAACCGCCGATGAACAGGACCAGATCGGGTTTGGCTCCGGAGCGGAGAGACAGCACCAGGTCGATCAGCGCCTGTGTCGAGGTCCAGCCCGGCCTTGCCCTGTTCTCGACCCTGACCGGCCCCTGCCATAAAGAATCCAGCCCTTCCTGGATGAAGCAGGGGATGGTAGCGGAATCGGCGATCGAGGGCCCGAGGACCGCGTCGGCTCCGTAGACGAACACCGCATATGCCGCTGGATCGGTGGATGCGCCGGGCACGATCCTGCATCCGGAGGCGTCCAGTACGACTCCAGTGGCAGCGGTGGACGGATCGTTGCCCCATCCTGTGTAGGGTTCGGGCATGATCCCGGATCGGAAGGCGCTCCAGGGAGCGACGTCTCTGGTGGGCGATACGGGTGAGCGCGCAGGATCGAGCCTCGCTATTACGAAAAAGACCGTCTCCAGAACCAGGACGGCCAGCATGCCCCAGGCGAGAACCTGTCCTATCGCCTGGAAGAGGTAGGAGAAGCGACTTCCCAGTATGCCGTAGGTAAGGAGCCCGGTAGCGAGGATTGCCGAGATGATCCCGAAGCGCGCCGTGCCGGGTCCGGGGCCTAGCCCGATGCTGTCGGAGAATACCACCGCGGCAATCAGGCCCAGAGCGGCAACCGTCGCTGCAATTCTTGGAAAGGCACCGGTTTCACTCCTCCGCATGACCCCTCCTTTTGCAAACAGGACAATATGCAATGCCGCCCCCCCTCAAGCACCCCCACCGATCAGATCGTTTTTAACATCTGGTCCAAACTCATATGAAGCGTCATCTGCTGAGGGCTTCAGCGGGCAACGAGGGGCGAGAGGCGAGGAGCGAATGGCGAATAGTCGGTGACGAAAGGCGTGGGGTCAGCGGCGACGGACGAGCAGGGATCGGCGAGCACCGAGAGGACAGGAGCGGAAGGGAGAGGCAAGGTCAGGACGGGAGCGAACGCGATCAGCGGAAGACGCCGGAAGCAATCCGGTATTCTCGCCATTCGTCGTTCATTACTTACCACCGACTACCAGCCACCCTCTATTCGCTACTCGCTGCTCACTACTCGCCAAGTGACAGGTAATCAGCCGGGCGAGTTCGGTCCAGGTGTTAAAAACGATCTGATTGTTCTCGCCGAGTAACAGCGGCCCGGCGAATTTGGTCCAGATTGTAAAAACGATCTGGTTGATAGGCTCACGGAGGGAGGTGGATTCGTTATCTTGCCGTAAACAGATTCCACCTTCGTAAGGATTCGGATGGACGAAAAGCGCAAGGCTGCGCTGCTCCTCTCTGTCGGGACAGTGATGTGGGGCTCCACGTTCCTCGTTTCCAAGGCCCTCTTCGCATCCATGTCGGCCGGAGTCCTCCTCTCCGTCAGGTTCTGTACGGCTGCGGCCGTACTGGCTCCCTTCGCCGTCGCCTCCGCCCGCAAGCCGTCGGCAGGGCGCCCTCCCCTGTCGAAAACCGTCGTCCCGTCAATCCTGCTAGGTCTGTCGCTGCTCGGTGGGTATGCGTTCCAGCTTGCCGGCCTCGAACTGAGCGGGCCCGGCAAGTCGGCGTTCGTCACATCGCTCTACGTAGCCTTCGCCCCGTTCGTGGCCTGGCCCCTGTGCGGCAGGCGCCCCGCGCCGCTTCACTTCGTCTCAGTCGGCGCGGCACTCGCCGGCGTTTGGCTCCTGGCAGACCCTTCGGGCGGCATTGCGAAGGGCGACATTCTAACAGTCGCCGGCGCCGTCTGCTGGTCGTTCGAGATAGCCCTGATCGACCGGTTGTGGCTCCCCGGCCGCTCACTGGAGATAACCACAGGCATGCTTACGGTGGTGGCACTCTGCTCGCTGGCGCTGATCCCTGCCATGGGCGGCTTTGCAATCGACCCTGCCCCAGGGGCGATCGCCGGCCTCCTGTACCTTTCTGTCTTCGCGACAAGCATGCTCATGTACTGGCAGATACGCTGGCAGCCCAGCCTCGGGGGCGCTGTCTCTTCATTGATCTACATCGGCGAAGCCGTGATCGCCGCCGCCGGAGGCGCGATCCTCCTGGGCGAGCGTCTTCCCTTCAAGGGATGGATCGGCTGCCTTCTGGTCGTCGCCTCGATCCTGCTGGCCTTCCGGCGGGAACTGAGTGGAGGTGATGCGGGATGAGCACGACAGGCCGCTACAGGGAGGGGCTGCGTGCATTCTCCCGCAACGCGAGGCTCTTCATATGGGGAGGACTGTTCAACGGCCTTGGGATGTCGGTGTTCAGCCTGCTCTTCAACCTCTACCTCAAGGAGAATTCGTTCACCGAGACCTCCATCGGGCAGATCCTCGCCGCGGGATCGCTCGGCGCCGCGATCGCCGCCGTGCCGGCCGCACTGGTGCTGGAGAGGGTGAGGACGAAGCTCGTCCTGGTATGGTCCACCGTGCTCTCCTGCGCGTTCTACGTCCTCATGGTGCTTGCCGGCGACGTTCCGACGATCAGGCTTATGAGCTTCTCGGCCACGATGTTCGTCACCTTCTACAGGATAGCGGCGTCGCCCTTCCTTATGGCAGAGAGCGGCGAGCGCGAGCGCATCTACGTTTTCAGCGTCAACTCGGCTGTCGGCATGCTTTCCAGCCTCCTGGGCTTCCTCTTCGGCGGGATGCTGCCGGGACTCCTCTCCATGACGGGTCTGGCACGCGATCCGGGAACGGCGCAGGAGTACTCCCTCTACTTCGCCGTCGCGGCCAGCCTATTCGCCGTCGTGCCGTTCTCCCGCATCGAGGGCGACTCCCCCGCGCCACGGGCCCCCGGCGGCCTGATCGGCAAGCTGAAGTCGTACGACTGGGAGGTGATCCGCAGGCTGATGATCCCCAAGATCCTGGTCGGCCTCGGGGCGGGGCTCGTCATCCCCTTCATGAACCTGTACTTCAGGAACGAGTTCGGACTCGACCCCTCGAGGATCGGCTTCTATTTCTCGCTGATGCAGGTGGGCCTCTTCCTGGGGATGCTCTCGGCTCCGATACTGACTCGCAGGTTCGGTATGGTGGGGAGCATCGTCCTGACCGAGCTTCTGTCCGTTCCCTTCATGCTCGTGCTGGCCCTCACGCGGAACCTCGCGCTGGCTGTGACGGCCTTCGTAATGCGCGGCATGCTGATGAACATGAACCTGCCGATATCGGCCAACTACGAGATGGAGATACAGAAGCCGGAGGACAGACCCTTCACCAACGCCGTGTCCGCGATCTCGTGGAACGGGGCGATGACCCTGAGCGCGGCCGCGGGAGGGGCGATAATCGAGAAGTACTCCTTCGCCTTCTCGTTCTACGTCACGATAGCATTCTATCTGCTGTCGGCCGGGTCGTACTACCTGCTGCTCGGCCGGTGGAAGCCCCGCAGAGAACCTGCCGGGGCCTAGCCCGCGGCGGCCGTCCTCTTCAGATCACCCGCTCGGCCTCCAGATAGCTCTGCAGTGCATCGACGACCTCGGCGTCGAAGGCGGTTCCCGCGGCGGCGCGGATAGTGCCCAGGGCCTCCCGCGGGTCCATGGGGTCGCGGTAATGTCTCTTCGCGGTCAGGGCTTCGAATACGTCCGCGACGGCGATTATCCTTCCCCCGATCGAGATCGCGTCGCCGGAGACGCCGGCAGGATATCCCGATCCGTCCAGCCTCTCGTGGTGCTCCACTGCGAACTGCGGCACCGATTCGAGATCCTCCTCGAAATCGATCGACGAAAGAATCCTGCCCGTCCGCTCGACGTGGCTCCTCATCACGCCGATCTCATTCTCGTCGAGGGGATCGGGCTTGCGCAGGACGGCGTCGGGAACGCCGATCTTGCCGTAATCGTGGAGCAGGGCGGCGTACTCGATCTCACGGGTGAGAGTTGCGGACAGCCCGAGATGCCGCGAGATGCCGCCGGCATACTTCATCACGTTCTCGCTGTGGCCGGCGGTCAGGGGATCCCTCGCCTCTATCGATTCGGCGAGCGCCTTGATCAGGGATTCGAGCATGCTGCGGCGGTGTTCGTAAAGCGACACGTTTTCGATCGTCACCCCAGCCTCGGCGGCCACCGCCTCCAGGAAGTCGGCATCCTCCATCGAGAATCCGCCTCCCGACTTGTTCACGGCCTGAAAGACGCCGGTGACTTCTCCCCTGGTATTCCGGATGGGCACGGTGAGGGCGTTCCGTGTGGTGAACCCGGTCGATCTGTCGACGGACGGGTCGAACCTGCCGTCCCGCGATACGTCGCCGGTTATGAGGGTACTGCCGGTTCCCAGGACGTGCCCGGCCAGTCCGCTGGTCGCGTCGATCCTTATCTGCCTGTCCATCCCCTCGGCGATGATGGACCAGAGCTCGTTGCGTGCCCGGTCGTAGATGAAGACAGTGGAGCGCTCGGCTCCCAGGCATGCGGAAGTCTCGCTGGCCAGAAGCGCAAGGAGGGTGTTGAGATCGCGCACCCTGCTGATGGCCTTCAGAATCTTCAGCAGGGATTCGAGCCTCACCGATCCATCGTCCAAGAATCCCTCCCGGCCGGTGGCGTTTACGGCGTCCGTAATGCAGCCTGATGCGATACTAGCCATCGGAGGCCGGACAGGGTAGTCCCCGATTGACTTGGATGACCGCCCGGCGATAATGGAGGCTGTCGGTCGAACATGGAGGGATCTGCAGATGAGCTTGTCTACGACGCTTTCCAGGATACCTTTCTTCTACAGGCTGATATTTGTCGCGGTGGCCTGCGCTCTGCTCCTCCTCCCCGTGACCAGGTTGGGATTCTTCCAGTCACTGGAGAACCGGACCCTGGACCTCAGGTTCAAGGCCCAGCCGACTCCCTCCGATTCGTCGATCGTGATCGTGACGGTCGACGGAGGCTCGCTGGAGAGGCTGCCCTGGCTGAGCTGGCCCTGGCCCCGACAGCTCTATGGAGACTGCCTCGGCCTTCTCAGACGCTGGGGAGCGAGCGTCGTGGCATTCGATATTCTCTACGACCTGCCGTCCCTCTACGGGGCCGGTGACGACCAGGCTCTCGGCGACAGCGCAGGTGCCTTCGGCAGGGCCGTGTTCGCCATCAACCTGCAGAGGCGGGACGGAAGGCCGATCCCGGAGAGCGCCGTCATCCCGGTGTCCGGAGCCTTCCCCGGGCTCGATTCCGCATGGACCAGCACGCCTCCCTTCGATCCCATCCTCGCCGGAGCCGCAGCGCTCGGCAACGTCTCGGCCCAACCCGACGCAGACGGCGTATTCAGGCGTATCGGACTCCTCACGAACACTCCCGCAGGCCCCGTGCCCTCCCTGGCTCTGGCCGTGGCATGGCTCCACGCCGGCAGGCCGGACATGGCCCTGGAGCCCGGCCTCCTCTCGATCGGCAACGCCAGGATTCCGCTGGACGAGGATTACAGGATGATCCTCAGGTTCCGGGGGCCCACAGCCACCTTCCGGTACGTGCCGATAGCCGACCTGCTGCAGTCCATCGAGGCGGAAGCCGCGGGAACCGAAGGGCCGGTCGATCCCGCCGTCTTCCGCAATGCGATAGTCTTCATAGGATACACCGCTCCGGGTCTCTACGACCTGAAGCCCACGCCCTACTCCGCGATATGCCCGGGCGTGGAGGTCCATGCGAATACCGTGGACAACATCCTGGCGGGGGTCGCGATCAGGCGGGTGGGCGTGCCGGCGACCTTCGTCTGCGCCCTGCTCTGCTCTCTGCTCTGCGCCATCGCGTTCAGGGCCGGGAAGTCGGTCGTCCTGCAGGGGCTGCTGGGTGTGGCGGTTCTGGCTGGGTATTCCGGCGCCGCGTTCCTGGCGTTCGCTTCGAACGTCTGGATCGAGACGGTTTATCCGCTCTCCGCAGGCCTCGTGTCCCTGCTCGCGGGCAGCATCATGTCCTACGGACGCGCCAACAGGCAGAAGCGGGAGATCAGAGCGGCCTTCTCCCAGTACCTCTCGCCCGCCGTCGTGGAGCAGCTCTCCCGCCATCCCGAGAAACTCGTCCTGGGAGGCGAACAGAAGGTCATGACGGCCTACTTCTCCGACCTCGCCGGATTCACGTCCTTCTCTGAGAAGCTCACGCCTTCGGAGCTGGTGGGGCTGCTGAACCGTTACCTGAGCATGATGACGGACACGATACTCGAGCACGGCGGCACGCTGGACAAGTACATCGGCGACGCGATAGTGGCATTCTGGAACGCCCCGCTGCCCTGCGAGGACCACGCGGCGGCCGCATGCCGGACCATACTCTCCATGAAGGACTCTCTCGTCGCGCTGAACGCGACGCTGCTCTCGGAAGGCCTTCCCGAGCTGAAGCCGCGCACCGGCCTCAACACGGGCCTGATGACCGTGGGCAACATGGGATCGTCCCGCAGGTTCGACTACACGATGATGGGCAGCTCGGTCAACCTGGCCTCCAGGCTCGAGGGCGTAAACAAGGTTTACGGCACCTGGATCATGGCGTCCCGCGCCACAGTGGAGGCCGCCGGAGAAGAGTTCATCTTCAGGGAGCTAGATACCATCAGGGTTGTCGGCCAGAAGACGCCTGTGGACATATTCGAGCTGCTTGGCTATCGTGAGAGCGTTCCGGTGGAAGCGGCCCGCCTGGCCTCTTCATATGCCGAAGCCCTGGCTGCCTACAGGGAAGGCTCGTTCGACCGCGCCCTCGGGATGTTCGAGGCCCTGGCGGCCGGAGGCGATCCCGTTTCCGGAGCGATGGCCGGGAGATGTGCTGACCTGTCCGCCCGCGGCCGCATCGACGGCTGGGACGGCGTATACGACATGACTTCCAAATAAGGGGGAAGGAATGGCATTCGCGGTGCTGGTGCTCTCTCTGCTGGCTGCCAGCCCGGTGTTGTCATCCGGGGATGAGGCCACGGTCAAGGTGATGCGGCAGTATATCTTCCCGTCGCCTGCCTTCTACTCTCAACCGCTGGCTGAACTGCAGCTCGGGCAGGTGCTGACGATACTCGAGGTCGGCAACCAGTGGTTCCGTGTCTCTGCGTCGTCTTCGCTGAGTGGATGGGTGCATGCCACCGCGCTCACCTCCGCTTCGGCCGGATCGGGCTCGGTTTCATCGGGTTCGGGCTCCGTCACCCAGGACGAGGTCACTCTCGCAGGCAGGGGCTTCAATTCCGAAGTCGAAGCCAGGTACGCCAGTGACAACCCATCCCTCGACTTCGGAGCCGTCGACAGGATCGAGGGCTTCAAGGTCTCCGAGAGCTTCATGAACACCTTCCTCGCCGGCGGCAGCCTCGTCGATCCCGCTCTCCTGCCCGACCTGCAGGCGGAGGCTCCGCAGTCCACGCCGGCAAGCCGCGCCTCGAGGGGAGGTTCGAGATGACATGCCTCCTGCTTGTGCTGGGGCTCGTCTCCTGGGGCCTCGACGACATAACCGACATCATCCGGAGCGATGACGCGCAGACCGCCATCGGCGTGGTCGACGCATTCGTCCAGGCCGGACGCGAAATCTCCGACAGTGAAGAGTACCACATCGGCCGTGCAGTCGCCGCCAACATCCTCAAATCCTACACCCCGGTCGGCGGATATGCCTTCCATTCCTATCTGAACGCAGTCGGCTCCTGGGTGGCGATGAACTCCCCCAAGCCATGCACCTACGGCGGATGGCACTTCCAGCTACTCTCCTCAAGCGAGATCAACGCCATGGCCTGCCCGGGCGGCACCATCTTCATCACCAGAGGCCTCCTGGACCAGATCCGCGACGAGGACGAGCTGGCCTGCGTGCTGGCCCACGAGATAGCCCATGTCTGCATGAGGCATGGCCTGGGCACCGTGCAGCAGGCCCGCTGGGTGCAGGCCTTCTCCGTCGCCGGCATGGCCGGAGCCGAGCGCTTCGGCTCCCGGGAGGTGCAGGAGGCTGCCGAGAGCTACGGCGACGTGGCGTCGGACATCACCGAGGCTCTCGTCACCAAGGGCTACTCCCGCAGTGCGGAGACCGCCGCGGACAGTCTGGCGGTGATCATCGCGGCTTCCGCCGGATACGATCCGGCAGGGCTGACGAGGGTTCTCTCCCGCATGTCCGCCGTGTCCAGACGCAGCGGCCCCGGCTTCTGGCAGACCCACCCCTCCCCCGAGGACAGGATGAATGACCTCGATGGCGTGAACGGCGGCCAGACCGCAGGATACGCCTCCCGCAAGGCCAGATTCGAGGAAGCTCTAGCCACGGCAGGCTCCCCGGCTTCCTACTCCGCCACCGGTTCACAGCCGGCCGCGACCGGCACCACTGGCGGCGCCTCCAGAGGTGGTTCCAGCAGCGATTCGAGGGGCGGATCCAGCAGCGGATCCAGCGGCGGATCGAGGAGCGGATCGAGCGGAGGCTCCTCGAGGTAGGGCTCCGTCATCACGGAACGCGGAGAACCATTGATCCGCGCATGCAGTACGGGCCGCCGCACCTTCCGGTTCGGCGGCCCTTTCTTGCTGGCGGCGGGAATGCTGCTGCCCCACTCGATGACGGCCTCATGCTCCGGACGACCTGATCCTGCTCCATCCGTTCCAGCGGATACGGTTTCGGAAGCCCCGGGGTTCAAAACAGCCAAAGCCATCCCCGTGGACACCCTTTACCATGATTCCACCATGTACACGCAAGGCCTGTGCTTTTACGACGGGGACATCTATGAATCTTCCGGCGGGTACGGCTCATCCCGGCTTAGGCGCCTGTCCTGGCCCTCCATGGAAGTTCTGGGCGAGGTGGTCCTGCCCCGGGAGTTCTTTGCCGAAGGCCTGGCGATCGTCGACGACACGCTCTGCCTGCTGACCTGGCGTGAGGGAGTCGCCTTCAGATACACGGTACCCGATCTGGAGCCGTGCGGATTATTCACATACGAGGGCGAGGGCTGGGGGCTGACGGCCGGGGACGGGGTTTTCTACATGAGCGACGGCGGCTCGACGATCCAGATCCGTAATCCTTCGACCTTCGCCGGGCTGGGGCGCTTACAGGTGACCGTCGGCGCCTCTCAGACCATGCTTCTGAACGAACTCGAGTACAGGGACGGTATTCTCTACGCGAACCAGTGGGGAATGGAATCCATACTGGAGATCGATGTCGCATCCGGCAGTGTGGTGACCGTGCTGGACGCATCGGCGCTTCTCGACCGCGCACAGTGGCCGGGGGCGGAAGTCCTCAACGGGATCGCCTTCGATCCGGAAGGCCGGATGCTGCTTACAGGCAAGCACTGGCCCTTCTGCTTCCTGGTGATCGAGGAGCCTGCCGCCCCGCCGCCATGACGGCGGCGGGTGCATCGGGTCAGGCCGAATCAGTCCCGTGACTGGATGAAGTCCATAACCAGCGGGATCAGGCCGGGCACGAACCGACGGGGCAGTGTCGAGTATTCCTCGAATCCACCTGTGACTGCGGCCTGGAACAGGTGGTTCGCCCCCTCCAGAACCTCCACCGAGGATCCCGGTTTCCCGGACAGCGCCCTGGTCATCACCGGAGCGTTCGTCCCGTCATTCACCTGCATGTCCAGCGATCCATACACCGCCAGCACCGGGCATGGGCACCCCGAGGCAAACGACGCCGGGTCCAGCAGCAGGAACTCCGAGAACCATGCGCTCCTCAGAAGCATCATGGAGTTGGCCTTGATGGCGGTTACGTACTCCTCCACGGAGCCGGCTTCCGTCAGGGAGTCCGGCAGGGCTTCATAATCGCTTCTGGCCTGCGCTTCCAGGAGGCTGTCGAGCGCGGCTGCGCCTTCCTCCCCGGCCAGAACCGCGTCCATTATCGCCCTCTGCATCGCGACTCTCTCCGCCACGGTCTCCTCGGGCTCCCCCTCCAGCCTCGAAAAGTCCTCCACCTGGTCGAGCAGGACGTCATAGCCCGGAACCGCGGGTCCCGCGAGGCAGATCACGAAATCCGCCCGCGAACCCGGTGCGGAGGCGGCGCGGAGAGCTATCGTGGCTCCCTCGCTGTGGCCGAGGAAGCCGGTCAGGGTGTCGTCGACCCTCGGGTCGTCCTCGAGGCGTGCCAGCAAGGCGGAGGCATCCTCCACAAGGATCGAGTCGGATGCGAGTGGATCCCCGCCCGGCACTCCGCCGAATCCCCTGTCGTCGCACCTCAGCACCGCCACGCCGTTCCGTGTGAGCGAATCCGCCAGAACGCCGAAGACGGCGAAACCCATCACAGTCTCGTCCCTGTCCTGCATGCCGCTGCCCGTGATCAGCACAAGCCCGGGGAAGGGGCCGTCTCCGGGAGGCGCGGTCAGCGTCCCCCCGAGTGTGGTCCCGTTCACGGCCAGCTCGATCTCCTCGGTTTCGTAGGGTAGATCGGCGTCCAGTACTGCGGGCCTGTGCAGAACGAAGGAACCCGTTGCCGATCCCTGTGTGAAGGAGCCGGATATCGAATCCGGTGACGCCACTCCCCTGAAACGCGCCAGACCTAGCCCGGACGGCAGGTCGAACGATACGCTGTCGCCTTCGACCGATACGCCGGTCAGCGCGAGCCCGAACGCACCCTGCACGGGGATGTCGATCGTCCCGGCCGGCGAGTCGGGCGAACCGGTGAAATTCACGTCTATCTCCATCTCGATCCCCTGAACCGAGATCAGCCCCTCCCAGGGGCCGTTGATCCCCGCAGGGGCGGCTGGCCCGCCTCCGCCGCACGAGAAAGCCGCAAGCGCGATCAGAATCGCACAGGCTGCATGCACATCGTTACTTCTCATTCCACCGCCTCCAGGGGATAGAACACCACGCCGCTCTCCCTGAGCCTGCCCCCGCCGTACGCGAGCCTGCCCGAAAAGAACCTCCCGTCCCTCATCCATGACAGGAACAGGTGATCCCCCTCCATAAGCGGAAGGGAAGCGATCCTTTCATCCTCTATCCATTCCAGTCGCCCCTCCGGGCACTCTATCAGCTCCCCGCGCGCCGACGTCGCCTCGAAGAGGAAGACGTACCAGGCCTCCTCATCGTCGAAGGCGGGGAACGTCAGGAAGCCCTTGAGGTCCGGCGAATCGATCCTGAGGCCCGATTCCTCGAAGATCTCCCGCTTCACGCACTCCTCCGGCGTCTCCCCGGGCTCCATCTTGCCCCCGAGGCCGTTCCACCTTCCCCACTGTGAGTCGCCCGGAATCCTGTTGCGCAGCATCATCAGAGTCCTGCCGTTCCGGCGGACGTAGCAGAGCGTTCCTATCTTCAATTCGAGGCCTTTCGTGTCGATCTTCGAACATGGCCGGGAGGGATATCGTTCCGTAAATGTGGCCGCGGCGAATCCTCACCCGTCATGACTTCCATGCCGGAGCACGGGGATGAATTCGGCAGGGCCTTCGCCTGCGGCACCTGCGAACACCTGCCGTCGTGCCCGGAAGGTTGCAGGGCTTTCGTCTGCGCTGCCGCGAACCCGGCGTTGGAGCGTCAACCGGATTTCAGGGTCTGATCGACAGACCCATCATCAGTTCGGTAGTGGAATCGTCGACCCAGTCGGAGTCCTCCCCGGGGATGTACCTCCCGAAGACCCTCTTCGTCTGCCAGTGCATGGCCACCGTCAGATCGAGCTTTCCCAGCCCCTGATTACCGCCCACCGAGAAACCCATTCCCGATCCGCTCTCGGAGGAATAGTTGCTGAAGGACACACCGAGCATCACCATGGTCCGCATGAGGAGTGGATACTCGATTGACAGCCTGCCGCCGTAGTCGTTGCGGCCCAGGGGGGACATTAAATCCGCCTCGAAGCCCACCCTGGTGTTCTGCAGGTGCGGGGCCAGTATGCTGAATCCGCATGAGAGAACGGGAGCCAGGCATTCTCCTCCGGCGGAGTAGCTCACTCCCAACGTCGACAGCTCCGTCCGCTGCATCGCCCCGACCCTCACGGCCGGTTCGCCGATATCGTTCTCGCCGTAGTAAACTGAGTCCACGCCGGCGAGGTCGTTGTCATATCGGTAGTAGTCGAGCGTTATGACCCCCGTCCTGTATCCACCGGAGACGCCTATCGAGAAACCCTCCGCCGGCTCGTACGAGGCTCCCGCCACTGCGTCCCACTGAGTTCCGGAGGCTTCGAGTATCTCCTGCCCGGTCGTGATGCCGCTGAGTTCGTCGTACAACAGCCTGGTCCCGTTGTAATCCGCGTCGGCAACCGCAGAGATGCCTGCTCCTATGACGAACCTGCTTCCCAGGGGAGTTGACGCCGAGAAGCACCGCATGCCCGTGATGCTTCCGGTACGGTATTCTCGGCCCAGCTCCCGGGCATGGGTCTCCTTCCAGCCCAGCGCGCCGGCGGCGACCGCCAGATGAGTCTCATCCAGCGATGAGAGCCCGGCGGGATTCAGGAAGATCGCGAACGCGTCACCGGTATGGGTCGAATTCCTCCCGGCCAGGGCTGCGGAATAGGCCCCGGCTCCGGATTCCGGGCTTCCGCCCCTGTAGGAGTCGATGAAGCCGAACGAAGCTGCGTCCGAAGCCAGAAACAGCAGGACAGCCGGAACGAGCGACTTGACTGGGTAGAGCATTCTGAGGCGCATCCGCTCTCCTTCCAAGATGGTTGTGAGAATCTAACAAGGAGAGCCGCCGGAGGGAACGCCCCTCGTGACGCAGAGACCAGGACGGGGATAGATTTCAGAGTGTTGGAACAGTCAGGCAACGCACCGGGGAGGGATGATGTTCCTTTTCGTGGTATCCGTTCTGCTCGTGCTGGCAGGAGTCATACTGTCGGCCGGAGGCCGCAGGAGGCGCGCAGGTGACGACAATGTCATCAGAACCTACGGGACGGGCAGGTCTCCCTCGAGGATACTGGGGCGGCTGGCCCTCTTCGTGGGCGTGATACTGTTCCTTCTCTCCTGCTTCGTGATGATTCCATCAGGACATGTGGGCGTGGTCACCATAGCCGGCGAGGTGAGGATGACGCCGATACCCGAGGGACTGCACGCAAAGATCCCCTGGGCCGATGTCCACATGATGTCCATCCGCAGGCAGGCGGAGGCCGTGTCGATGAACGCCTCCACCTCGACCGGCGTCACCGTGGACGTCCAGATGAGCCTGGTCTACAGGCTGGAACCCCAGATGGCCCCTTCGATCTATCAGACGGTAGGCACCGATTACTACCCGATCCTCGTCGCCCCCTTCATCAACCGGACCGCCAAGAACATCCTCACCTCGTACAATCCCGAGGCGCTCTACACCATGGACAGGGCGGACGTCAACATCCGGATAGAGGACAGTCTCACCGTTCTCCTCGCTCCGCTGGGCATAATCGTCGAGCAGGCTCCGATAGACAACATCGATCTTCCCGTGACCCTGCGCAATGCGATTGTCGCCAAGCAGGAGGCCGAGCAGGAGGCCCTCCGGATGGAGTACGTCATCCAGGCCCAGGTGCTGGAGTCCGAGAGGATGCGCATCGAAGCGCAGGGCATCGCCGACTACCAGAGGATCGTCTCCACGGGCCTGACGGAGCAGCTCCTGTCCTGGAAGGCGATCGAGCTTACGGGCGAGCTGGCGCAGTCCGACAACACCACATTCGTCATCGTGGGCGACACCGGCAACGGCCTGCCGATGATCTACCAGCCTCAGAACCGCTAGGAACCGGCTTCGACGGGAGACATGGAAGCGGTTCCCCGCCCGCCGCACGGAATGGTCCTGGTGGAGGTGGCGGCCGGGAGCGTCACCGACGCAATTCGAGCTGCTTCAAGCGGCGCCGACCGCCTGGAGCTATGCGCCGACCTGGCCTGTGGAGGACTGTCTCCCCGCAAGGACGACCTGAAGAGGGTCATGCGGGAGACGGGTCTTCCGGTTGTAGTCCTGGTAAGACCGCGGCCCGGCGGCTTCGTCTACAGCCCGCGCGAGATCGCAGAATCGCTGAGGAGCTGCCGGGAATTCGCGGATCTCGGAGTAAGCGGCATTGCGGCAGGCGCTCTGGACGGGCACGGCAGGATAGACCGCCGGGCGGTTTCGGCGTTCGTAGAAGCCTCGGAGGGCATACCCGTGGTTTTCCACAGGGCTTTCGACCTCGTGGACGACAAGGCTGCCGCACTCGAAGAGCTGTTCGGACTCGGCGTTTCGAGGATACTGACCTCCGGCGGGCCCTCCTCGGCGGCCGAGGGCGCCGAGGCGATAGCCGGATTGGTCAGGCAGGCGCGGGGTCGCATCGAAATCCTGCCCGGAGGCGGAATCAGAGCCGACAACGCATCGTTGCTCGTGGAGAGGACCGGTTGCCGCTGGATCCACGGGTCGTTCTCCGGACGGGGCGCCGGCGGAGCGGAACCCAGGTTCGATCCGTCCGAATTCGCAGCTCTTCTTCGATCCATCGGTTCAGATCGTTTTTAACATTTGGACCAAACTCGCCCACGGGTCGCAGGAGCAGGGACAGGCTTCCCAGGTTCTCCGTCCGGTGAGAGTTCACGCTGTAATGATCATCAAGCCTTCAGCGACAGCATCGCCGCTTCCATGTCGCCCTTCTCGAGGAACTTGAGGGTGACCTGCAGCTTGCCGATGTCGATGTCGTTGGCGCCGGACTCCATCAACTGCCTGATTCGTTCGCTGACAGCCATGCGCAGCGCCTCGGTCTGCTTCTCCACCGTGTCTGCCGAGGCGAGCATGTCCTTGAACTTCTTGGCGGATCTGCTGCTGGATCGAGCGGCGGCGGACTTCTCTGCCTGCCCGCCTCCCCGTGTGCCCGGGGAGGAGGTTGCGGTGACGGGTTCCGGGAAATCCTGATCCTCTGCCACATTTACGGCTGAGGCAGGCTGCGTTTCGACCAGAGGAGCATTTTCCACAACGGCGGCTGTCGCTTCGGGCGCCGGGGGGACATCAGGGACGGCCTTCGCCTCCGGCGCGGGTTCCTCGACCTGCACCCGGACGGCTGGAACCGCCTCCCTCTCCTTCGGAGCAGGCGAAGCATCACTGCCTGCAGGAGCATCCACCTTCGCAGCGGCTTCCTGAACCGGCGCCTGCGGGATCGTCTCCTGTTGCTGGACGGCTACCCTGTTTGCGTATTTCTGGGCCCGGACGGGTGCCTGCGCCGCCCGCCTGGACGAAGCTCTGGGCGCAGCGGGAACCGGCTTGACCGGTTCGATGACGAATGGAGCCTTTCCTGATCCGGATTGTTTCCGGGAGGGCTCCTCCTCCACTTCGACCACGATGTACTCTGACTTATCGATCTCAATGGGAGGCATTATATTATCGCTCTGTAAGGGAGGGGTTTCCTGTCTGATACGCTCGGTCATGAACCCGAGCAGTGCCTTCGTTGACTCGACGGTCATGGCCTTGCCGGTACCCAGCACCCGCGCAAGAACCATCCTCGCGGCCGCCTTGAGCTGCCTGACGTTCGTGGTGAAGGTGTCTGCCAGATAATCCACCACGTCATCGGATAGGTTCATCCCCGTGTAGTTGAAGAACTGCTCGAGGATCTCCCTCCGGCCCTTCTTGTTCACGATCTCGAGCTTGATCGTGATTCCGGACATCAGCCGAGAGAACAGCGAGGCATCGAGACCCGTCAGCATCGACGGCTCCACGTCCGAGGAGATCACGATCCCATGACTCTCGCGGGGCATCCTGTTCATGACCGAGATGATGAACTTTTCGAAACTCCTGTTTCCTCTGGCAAACTGGATGTCGTCTATGAGAATCAGGTGGTGAGATATCATCCAGTTGCGGAGTTCGCGTTCGCGACCGGCGCTCTTCGAGTGCTGGTACTCCGTTTCCAGATCGAGCGTGTTTATGAGCAGAGCCTTGCGTGAGGTGGCGTTCATCGTGGCCGCAAGGAGGTGGGTCTTCCCCTGCCCGGTGGGTGCGTGGATGAAGACGGGTGAAATCGCCTTCCAGATGCGGGGTATGAACGCAACGGTCCTGAGGATCTCGCAGGTGTAGTAGTTCTCCTCCGTTGTGATGTAGCTGTCGAAGGTCATGTAGTCGGGATAATCGAAGGAGAGAATGCTCTCGAAGCTCTGCAGCTTCTCGGAATTGTCCCCGGAAACCCTGGGTACGCTCCCCACGCCGCCGAGGGCACGGGCAAACTTGTGCATCTGCCTGGCGGAATCCTCGTTGATCAGATCGGAGTCCGTACAGACCCGAAGAAACTCTTCGAATGAAATGTGCCCGATGGCAGGCTCCACCAGCATCACTGCTCCTTCTTGCACAAACTCTCCATCAGACGGCCCATGGCGATGCACATCAGGCCGATCTTGGTGTCCGGCTTCACCACCGTCAGCAAAACCAGTTTCCTGTCGAGCGACATCAGGCCCAGCGTCCTTTCGCCGTCCTCCACGATCACCCTCCCGGGTGCTCCGCCGGGATAGGAGTTGACGAATTCGATGACGCTCTTGACGATGACGGGAGCTATCTCGGAAAGGTTGTCCGGCACGTCGGAACAGGCGACGATCCCGCCGTTGGAATCCATGACGCTCGCCCAGAGATTGCTCGGAGACGATGCCACGAAATCCCGGAGCGTCTTCTCGTAGACATGTCCGTCCGTCGGCTGCGGTGCGTTCCTCTCGGTCTCGGACTGGGCCTTCCTGATCTCGTCCCGCTCCTTCAGAGCCCACATGATGAGCCTGTGGAGATCCTTCTCTATCGTGACCTCGTCAGTCGTAATGCCCGTCTCGAATGTGAAGGCGCCGTCCTTCCAGTCGACCATCTCCACGAGCACCTGCTGTCCCGTCAGGTCGCCCAGTCTGGCGTGGACAAGGTTGCCGTCCAGGTAGTAGAGGTCGGCCTTCTTGTCGTCCACCACTATCGACATGAGCCCGGATCGCCTGCTCGAGTTCGGGAATTGGAGCAGCGTCACGAGTCCGAGATCGCTGAGAGTCCCTTTGAGAGCCATTCCTATCCAAACGTCTCCTGCGCGGTCAGCGCTGGTTGATACAGGATTACATCCGGAACTTCTGTATGACTTCCGTGCTGACGAGCCTGAGGGTCTGCATGACGCCCCTGCCCTCGCTGGCTATGGCTTCGATGGAAGGAATCCCTGTCAGACCCAGCTCCCGCTCGATACTGCCAAGCTCGATTAGAGGTTCCAGATCCCTCTTGTTGTACTGGAGCACGATGGGGAAGCTGTCCACGGGGATCCTATGGTCGACCATGTTGTCGATCATCATCCTGTAGCTCTGGATGTTCCTTTCGAGGTGGCCGGCGCGGGAATCCGCCACGAATACCACTCCGTCAGCGCCTTCGAGTATAAGACGCCTGCTGGCCTCGTAGTGGATCTGGCCCGGGATGGTATAGAGGTGGAACTTGATCGCATAGTTCTCCACTTTTCCGAGCGACACCGGGAAAAAGTCGAAGAAGAGCGTCCTCTCTCGTTCCGTATCCAGCACCAGCAGATCGCCCCTGTATTTCTCCGAGAGCTGAGCGTGGATCCAGTGAAGGTTTGTCGTCTTTCCGCTCATGCCAGGTCCGAAGTAAACGAGCTTGAAGACTATCTGCTTGTCCTCAAAGCTGATGTACGCCATCTTCCTCTTCGTCGACTCTGAAGATCCGGTCCACCAGATTCAAGGCGTATTCCTTGAACCTGGGAAGATAGATGTCGCCTTCCTCGTCGGGCGCCCGCTCGACCGGCGGCGCGTCGAGCAGTCTGGAAATGACCTCTCCGGCCCTCTTCGCCTCGATCCTCACCTTGCCTATCCTGGTGTAGTCCTCGAAGACGACCACCATCATCGCCCTCTTGCCTACGAGGGAGATGTGGATGTGGCGCTTCTCGCCCTGCTGCAGGAGAATGGAGAACTGGTTCTCCCCCACGATCGCAGCCACTTCCTTTGTGGCTGCGAACATGCCGGCGACGAGCGCCGCTAGCGCGGTTGTGTTGAGGGAGGCGAGTCCGCCCGCCTGGCTCAGGCAAACCCCCTCCCTCGAGATCAGAAGGCTTATCAGGGCGCCGGTGGATACGATCAACTCCGAAAGCTCACGGTGTATCCCGCTGCTCTGACCGGAAAGATCGTTTCTCATGGCAACCGGACTCCCTTCGAGAGCGTTCAGATGGCAGGCATATTCCGGCCTTTCGGCGCAGGTTTACTTCAGGCTATTCTCCAGGTCAGGCATGCGGCGCTTCGCCTGGAGACGGATATTGCCCAAATTGGCGTCCTTGGAGGCGACAATCGACAGGAGGACGTCGGTTCCCAGTGCAGCCATGAGAACTATGCCTTCGCCATACTCCATCGTGCCCACGATCATCCTGCCTACGTTGAGTTCGCGCCCGATACTTTCAGCGGAACCCAAGCCTGTGGAAATCATCGCGCCTATCGCCTCGGCATCGCCTTTGCCCCTGGATTCAGAGGCGATTACGAAACCGTCACGGCCGACACATACGACCTCTTCGACGCCCTGTACCTCGACAAGTTCCTTGAGAAGCCGGGTAGTCTCATTCACTTCTGTTACCTCCATTCAGGGTGCCAAAAACAACTTCCACGCCTTGTGGAAGTGGGATCATTTACGGTGCAACAATAATCAACAACAGTAAAGTACCCGATAACGCAAGGCATTCCAGCGCAAAGCGCAATATGTTTTTCAAGTGCGCCGCGCTCAATCCTTTCCTCGTATAGTAATGAGCTTATGAAAACAAAGTCAACAGTTCCTTCGAAAGCTAACATGGTTTAACACCGCGAACGGTCGGATGGTTCCCGGGCCTGTTCCGACGACTACTTCTTTCCCGCATGGATCGAGCATGGTACCGATGGCGCATGGTCTCGACGATGAGCGACGGGAAGCCGCTGCATCGATGATCCGTACCGCCTCGCAGGGCGGAATGAACGCAATGAAGCGGCCATCATCGGCTGTGAATCCCGTACTTCGTCTATCCTTTATCCGTCGGAAAACCTTCCTCAGCCGGGATAAGCCGCCAGTATCTCGCTGCGTCTGAAGCAGTCCATGGAATGGTCGTTGATCAGTCCTGTCGCCTGCATGTGGGCGTAGCAGATCGTGGAGCCCACGAATCTGAAGCCCCTGGCCCTCAGATCGGCGCTGAGGGCGTCCGACTCCGGACTGGTGACGGGGTAGTCGCCGGCGCTCCTTATCTCGTGTACGATCGGCCGTCCTCCGACGAATCTCCAGATGTAGGCGTCGAACGAACCGAACTCCTGCCGGATCTCCAGGAAGCATCGGGCATTGGAGACAATCGCGTTCATCTTGGCTCTGTTCCTGATCAGGCCGGGATTCTGGAGCAGGCGCCCGATCCGCCGGTCGTCTAATCCCGCTATCGCTTCGGGATCGAAGCCTGCCAGTGCTTCGCGATAGTTCTCCCGCTTCCGTAGGACCGTGTACCAGCTCAGGCCGGCCTGCACGCTCTCGAGGGCCAGGAACTCGAACCACAGGCGGTCGTCGTGTACCGGCACGCCCCATTCCCTGTCGTGATACTCGACATAGAGCGGTTTTGACAGGTCAACCCACGGACATCGTTTCAGATCGTTTTTACAATCTGGACCAAACTCGCCCCTCACTCCTGACAACTCATCCCTCGCTCTTCACCTGACTCCTTACCACCCGCCATCCGCTATTCGCTCCTCGCCATTCCCACTTCGCACCTTGCTGCTAGATACTGAACACTCGCTATTCGCCCCTCGCCTCACGCCTTCCGGCATTTATCCTCACAGTGCCATAGAGGCCCGGTATGAGGCCATCCCCATCCTCCAGCGCGACAGTCACGGGGAGCAGCCCTGTAACCGGATCTATGCCCGGAGAAACCGATGTGACCCTGCCGTTGAAGCTCTCCCCCGGCAGCGACGAAGTCTCGAACACAGCCGGCGCGCCCACGGCAACGATCCCTATGTTGCGCTCCGGCAGAAGCGCCCTGAGAACGAAACCACCGCCTCCCGTCAACATCACCAGCGGTTCGTTCCCGGCCATCGTGCCCTCGCTCGCCCAGACACGCCCGACCACTCCGTCGAAGGGTGCGTCCACGGTGGACGCGCTGCGGCCGGAGAGGGCGCCGCACAGGTCGGACCTGGCGGCCTGAAGGGCCGATCTGGAGGCGAGCATCGCGGTTTCCGCGCCCTCGAGCTGCTCGCTGCTCAGGGCGCCGACCTCGAACAGCTCGCGGCAGCGTTCGTAGGTTGCTTCGGCATTCGATGCCTCCACCCCTGCCGACTCGACGCCGGAGATGCCTGCGGCGACTGCTCCGTCCACCATCGCGTCGCCCGACAGACCCACCAGCACCTGGCCTGCCGTGACGGAATCGCCTTCCTCCACGAAAACCCCGGTAATCCTGCCCGAACCGAATAGGAGGGCCTCGTCGCCCGCCTCCACCCGCACGCTGGCGGATATGACGGGAGCTTCCAGATCAGCACTCCCGTTCTCCTGAAGCGGTTGCGTGGATGCCCTTACGACCGCAGGCTCCCGACCGCCGCATGCGCAGGCGGCGAGCAGCACAGCACAGAGGATGAACCGATCAGACATCGTCCGCCCCCTTTCCGCCGCTCCTCCGCCCGGCCATGACCACATACATCACAGGAAGGACCAGGAGCGTGAGCGGAGTCGCCACCACCATCCCGCCCACCACCGTGCGCGCCATGGGCGACCACAGGCCTGAACTCCCGGTGGACATCAGCGCGAGCGGCAGGAGGGCGAACACGGTCGTGCCGGCGGTCATCAGGATGGGCCTCAACCGCTTTCTCCCGGCATCGAGCATGGCCTCGGCCGGCGAGAGCCCGTGCGCCCTCATCTCCTGGTTGGCGAAGTCGACGAGCAGGATGCCGTTGTTCACCACGAGCCCGGCCAGCATCAGGATGCCGACCAGAGAGGTAAGACCCAGAGTCATCCCGGTGAGGGCATGCACCAGGATCACCCCGATCATCGCCATCGGTATCTCGAAGATCAGGAGGAAGGGCTCCTTGAGCGATTCGAACTGCACCGCCATGACCAGGTAGACGAGGAAGATCGCCGCGCCTATGGCTATGGCCATGCTGGAGAAGGATTCCTTCTGTTCGGGGATGGTGCCCAGGAGTTCCCATCTCGATCCACCGAGATCCAGAGTGTCCATCATCGCGCAGACATCCTTGCCGACGTCGCCGAGAGCCCGGCCCTCGATCCCGCAGGACACCATGACGCCCCTGCTCCTGTCCCTGTGCCAGATCATGTTGGGCACGGCATCCGTATGCAGAGTACCCCAGCTCTCGAGGGGCGCCCCCGACACCGGCAGGCCGAGGATCCTTTCCCGGCTCGAAACCGCGCGGTCGTCGAACGAGAGATGGATATCCACGTCCTCGTCGCCTTCGTAGTAGGTCGATGCATCCAGGCCCATGATGCCGATCGTCAGCTCCGCGGCCAGCGCCGCCGGATTCACGCCACGCTGCGACATCACGGCCGGATCGGGCGTGAACCTCATGAGATCCACCCACTCGTCCAGGCTCGACGAGCGATCGATGGTTCCGGGGATGCGGGCCAGGGCCTGCTCCACCAGCTCGCCCTTCACACGCAGCTCATGCAGATTGCTTTCATAGAGCGCGATCTGGATGGGATCCCCGGCGGCCAGGTTGATCCCCGTCGTCATCGTGTAAGTCAGGCCCGGAATCGCGTCCAGAATCTCCCTCACGGGGGCCTGGTAGTCGTCCATGGGCCTGGTCAGGTCCTTCTCCGGCGCGAAGTAGAACGTCAGGTCGATCCTGTTGGAGGCGTCGGCCCCGAAGACCGCAGAGATTCCCGCACCCCTGCCCACAGTCATGCTAGTATGCGCCAGGTCGCCGGGATCGATCACCGTCCGGATCGAATCGACCATCGCGTTCGCGATGCTATCGGTGACGTCCAGGCTCGTTCCCGGAGGCGCGGAGGCCATGACGCTCATCGTGCCCTCCTGCATGTCCGGGATGAAAGTGGTGGGAATCCGGCTCATCAGAAGGAGTGATGCCGCGAATACTCCGGTTGCGGCTAGAAGCGTGAGCCTGCGATGCGAGAGACACCAGGCAAGCCACCCCGCGTATCTCTCTTCGAGCCTCTGTATGAAGTTCTGCACCGCGAGCAGCGGCGATCCCTTCCTGTGCGTCTTCACGATCCGAGGCGACATGCTCGCCAGCAGCGGGACGAATGTCATGCTGTTGAAGAGGCTGATCATGAGCGCGCAGGAGATGGTGATCGACAGATCCCTGAAGACCTGTCCGGTGATTCCCTTCACGAAGAGCATGGGGATGAAGACGGCGACCGTCGTCAGGGTCGATGCTGCAATGGCCATGCCCACCTGGTTGCCGCCGCGCTCCGCCCCTTCCTTCACTCCGGCGCCATCCTTGCGCAGCCGGTGGATGTTCTCCAGCACGACCACCGAGTTGTCCACGATCATGCCGATCGCGATCGAGAGGCCCGCCAGAGAGACGATGTTGAGGTTGACGTCGAACACGTACATGAATGCGAACGTGGTGACGAAGGACAGCGGCATAGTTATGCTGACTATCCCCGCATTCACGGGAGAACCCAGGAACAGCAGCAGGACGATCGCGGTAAGGACCATCGCCTGTATGCCGGACTCCAGCAGGGAGTTCATGGAGGACTTCACATAGTCCTCCTGGCTGTAGACGATGCCTGTCTCGAACTGGCCTGCGTATGACGCGGAGATTCTGTTCACCGCAGCCTCGAGGCTCCGACAGGTGTTGACGGTGTTTGCGTCGGCGCTCTTCCTGAACACGAGCATGATCGTGTTGCTGCCGTCGAGCGACGATATGCTCGAGGGTTTCTCGAAGCCGTCCTCGACGACCGCCACGTCACCCAGACGCACCGGAACGCCTCCGTGCGCCCCGACCATCAGTTCACGAATCTGGTCGAGGTCATGGAATCCGCTGCGCACGCTCATGGATATATCGAGGCCGCCGGCTTCGAGGTTGCCGCCGGGCTGGTCCGCTGAAACGGCGGACAGGATTCCGTAGATCTGAGCAATGGATATGCCGCGGTCCCAGATCAGCACCGGGTCGACGATGACGTTTACTCTGCGGACCTCGCCGCCCACGATGTCGGCCGTGGACACGCCACCCACCCTGCTGAGGACGGGCCTTACCTCGTCGTCCACCAGACGCCGCAGCTCGGCGCTGGACATCGTTTCGCCGGTGAAGCTCACTATCATAAGAGGCTTCATGCTGCTCTCCAGCGCGAAGACCACAGGATCGGTCGCATTCGACGGCAGGAGGGACTTACTCCTGTCCACAGCCTCCTTCACGTCGTCCAGTACCTGGTCGATGTCGGCTCCGAGTGAGGCTTCGACCGTGACGGAGCTCAGGGAAGCCCTGCTCTCCGACTCCACGCAGTCCACGTCCCCGACGCCGCTCACCGCATCTTCCAGCACATCCGAGACGAGGGCCTCCACCTCCTCGGGACCTGCGCCCGGAAGCACGGTGATTATCACAACCTTTCCCAGGTCCGCCCTCGGGAGATAGTCGAGGCCGAGCTGTGTGAGGCCGAATACCCCGGCTCCGGCCATGAGCAGGAACACCATCAGAAAGGAGACCCTGCGCCTTATCGCCAGCGAAGGCAGATTCATTCCGCCGCCTCCGTGATTCTGCATCCTTCAGTCAGTGCGTTGATTCCAAAGACCACCAGGCTGTCTCCTTCATGGAGCCCCGATAGGATCTGCCAGTCGAAACCTTCCTGGAGGCCCGTCTCTACAGTTCTGAAGCGGCAGCGGCCATCCTCGATCACCGCAACCCGCCATCCTACATCCGGCAGCCTCTCCATGGCCGATTGCGACACGACTATCGTTTCCGTTTCCGTAACCAGAGCCACGGTGGCCGTCCCGCTGATGCCGGGACGGAGCCTGCCCGCGTTGTCGGAGAACTGCGCCGTGCAGCAGGCCAGACCCGAGACGGGGTCCACCGAGGGGGAAACTGCAGTGACCACGCCGTCGAACAGCTCGCCGGGATGTATCGTAGTCTCGAAGAACACCGGCTGTCCCGCATGCAGGTCGCGAAGCCTGCACGGTGCAAAGCTCAGCGATGCTTCGAACACCTCTCCTCCGGACAGGGCCACCAGATTCCCGGCCGCGGGATTGCCCGGCCTGGCCCACACCCTGGTGACCGTTCCCGAAAATGGAGCCCTGACCTGCCCCAGCGCCGCCTCGGACGCCGCCTGCTGGTACCCCACCCTGGCAAGCCCAAGTGTAGCCTGCGCCGAGGCATCCGATGCGCGCGCGGATTCGATGCCGCTCTCGGACAACGCTCCGCTCTCGTACAGGGCCTCGGCCCGCGCAAGGTTCCCAGCCGCATATTCCCGGGCCGCCCGTGCCGCCGAGACCCTCGCGGCCGCCGTGGACATGCCGGCTGTAAGCATCCCGTCCGTCTCGAGAGTCAGAAGCACGTCTCCCGCCATGACCCGGTCGCCCTCCGAAACGAGGACCGACGTGACGGCCGCGGGTACGGCCACCGACAGGACGGCCTCCTCGGCGCCCTCCAGCCGGCATGGCACGACGATTGTGCTCGTTATGTCGCCCGGTTCGACAACCGCGATCATCACCGGCATGGGATCCGGTTCCTGAGCGGGCCGTCCGCCGCATCCCGCCGCGATGAACGGCAGCATAGCCATGAGGACGGTATCAGATCTTGTCGCCACAGCTTATCCCTTTCACCAGGATGTCCATCACACCGCCCATGAAGGCATCGTCCACGTCCTCAGGTGGTACGGAGTTGCCGAACCATCCGGCGTAGAGCCATCTCGAAGCGAACCAGTTCATCGTCAGGGAGAGGAAGACCACGGGTACGAGTCCGGGAGTGATATCCGGTCTTATCTGGCCCTTTTCCTGGAGCTCGGTGATCCTGGCCAGCACCCTCTCCCGCATGTCCGCGTCCGGGTACTCCGGATCGAAGTCGCGCTGCAGGTTGAGCCAGGAGAAAAGTCTCACGAGCCTGGGATTGTTTCTGAAGAACTCGAACAGGCCGTTCCGCCCGGTCACGAGTTCCATCATCACGTCGGGGTCGTCGTTGGAGATCGTCTCATAGAACTTTTCTAGGAGGCCGGACTTGTTGTGATAGTTCTTCACCATGGCTTCCCACAGGGCCTTCTTGGAGTCGAAGTAATGGTAGATGAGGCTCTTCGCCACGCCCGCCCTCTCCGCGATCTCGTTCATCGAGGCGCCGGTGAACCCCTTCTCCGCGAAGAGTTCCCCGGCTACCTCGAGAATCCTCTCCTTGCCGCTCATTTCCCCTCCTGACTGACCGTTCGGTCAGTAAAACATAAAACCGATCTCCTTCCCGTCAATGCCGTATCAGCCTCTGTCAGGGTTGTTGCCGTTCAGCCAGGGAGAGGAGTGTCGACCGGATCGCCGGCGGGGATGATTCGAGTCGTTTATGACATGAAATGGAGTCGATTTCGCCCCGGTCAGGGCTCGGATGTCTCAGCCCCGCCCGCCGGTGACTCCCCGGTGACGGCCCGGAGATGATGGGCGTGGAGGATTCCCGCAATCACCGGGCGGCTGAATCTCTCCTCGACGCCCCGGGCGATCTCGTCGGTGTCGAGGCCATGGGTTCCGTCGAGCATGCGGATCATGCCGTCCGCGATCGCGGCCGTGTCGCCGACCTCCACGACAAGGCCCTCGCCTTCGCGCACCACTGCCGGAATCCCGCCTGCGCGAGTCGTCAGAACGGGGCATCCGCAGGCCATGGCCTCCATCAGGACACAGCCGAACGTCTCCGCGCTGCTCGGGAAGACGAACCCGGAGGTTTTCCTCATGAGGTCGGCCAGTTCCGATTTTGACAGGAAGCCGTGGAAGACGAACGAGCCTTCGGGCAGGAGATCGCAGGCCATCTTCTCCATCCCGTCCCTGCCCTCCCCGTCGCCCGCGAGGTGCAGCACGGCTCCGGGGCGCTTCGGGAGCGCGTCACGGAAGGCGGTCAGGATGTCCGGGACACGCTTCTGGTCGGAGAATCCGGAGACATGGAGAAGCGACTCCTCCCTGTGCACCCCCGGCTCCCGGTAGAAAACGGCCGGATCGTAAGAGTTGGGCAGCCATGTCGTCTCGGCTCTTATGCCGTAGGCCAAGAGATCGTCTTCCGCATCCCTGTTTGAGCAGAGGACCAGCTTCGCCCCGGGCAGAGTCCTCCGGAAGAGTTCCGTCAGCCTGGGAGTGAGGGCCCTCCTCATGAAACCCGTCCAGTGCTGGCTGACCACGTGCGGCACGCCGAGAATCCCGGCTGTCCTTGCGGCAAAGAAGCTGGACATGTCCTGGCTGTGGATCAGATCGGGCCTGCCCCATCTGATGAGCGCCTCTGCGAGATACCGGATCCACAATGCCCCCAGGCGTGCCGACCTGAAAACCGAGCGTTTCCCTGAATGGACGGTGACATCCAGGACTTCTATCCCCTCGTCGACGTAGAAAGAGCGTGCTGTCGGAGAATAACCGTCCTCCTCCATGCGGAAGGCGAGCACCCGGACGTCGTCCGTGAGCGCGGAGGCCATCACGTGCTCGCGCACGAAGGCGCCCGATACCGAATTCTGGTTTTCGCGCGGCGGATACCAGTATGGGATGAAGAGGATCTTCAAACGCCTGTCCGAACGAATTGAAGCCATTCACCCTCCTGGTCGCCGGCCCGGCCATGAGCCATGGACTTCTCTTGGAACCGATCCGTTCCCGTGCCCCGATCATGCAAGATGACGACTCATGGCACCACGATCAAGGGACGTGCAACCAGATCGTTTTTAACATCTGGTCCAAACTCAGCTCTCCTGACATCCTCCCAGCTTCCTATAATGCGCTCTTCGATGATCACCAGGCGGCTTGTCTCCGCCTCCCGCCCTGCTCGTACCGGACGATTCAGCGCCCTCGATGGACGCCGAGACGAGATGGAAGAGATGGTCGAAGAATCCTGTATGTGCGGTTTGTTTTCGTAAGCCTGCCACCCCAAGGGAACCATTTCCCCTCTATCGTTGTTTCGACTCGAGATACCGAACGGCAACACTCCGGCGGGTTTCCTTCCTGGCCTGGTGAGCATCCATTCTGGAACACACCTAGAAGGACGGCGACCGAGGAGCAGCCGCGCGTACACAAGAACGACAAAACCACACGCCGGTCCTGCCGGCGTACACAAGCCCCAAACCCCGAGGAGCAGCAGCATGACAAAGTTCGTTAACTGCCCGCCTTCTTTCACTCCCCTGTTCGAGGCGGTGGAAGCCCGAGTGGCCAAACTGCTTGATGACAGAGTCTGGGATACCGACACCGGAGCGCATTTCGTAGCTGGAGAGCGCTATGTGATGTTCCGTGCCGAATCCATGGCTGTGAGCGTCCGCGAAGAACTCGAAAAACTCCTGGGCTCGAGCACTGATACAGCCATATACAAGATTGGCAAGGCGATTGGAGCATCCGACTGCAGGTACATTGCCGGCCGATTCCCCGACCTGTCCCCTGAGCAGAAGCTGGCCATGGGTCCGATTTCCTTCGCCCTCAGTGGTTTCGCACATTCTACCGTCCGTGAGGAGAGCAACCCCGTTCCTGACGACTCGTATCTGCTGTTCATCGAACACCCTAATTCATTCGAAGCCGAATCCTTCAAGCGCAAGGGCATAGCAACATCCAAGACCGTGTGCTGGCTCACTGCCGGTTACTCGGCCGGCTGGTGCAGCGAGGCGATGGGCATCCAGCTCGACACCCGCGAGGTATCCTGCACCGCACGCGGCGATGACAAGTGCATATTTGTCATGTGCCCCCAGAAGAAACTCCGTGAAGTGGCGAAAGAACTCTGCGCCAAGCATGGATTGCCCGATCCCTGGTGAAATGGGTCAGGCTGCGATAAACACCTCGCATACGTCATGCGCAGCAGTGCGATGCAGGCATGGTTCGTTTTCAGGCTTCAGCGTGGCGGTGAGCGAACTCACTCACGGAAGACCTGTCGATCCATGAGCTGACTCCGATCGCGTTCTTCGACGCAGGAGGGGCGGGTCTCCCCGCCCCTCCCCTTTCAGATCGTTTTTACAATCTGGACCAAACTCAGCTCTCCGGGTATCCCCCCGCCCCTACTGCTATCCGGAAGCTACCGCTATTGGATAATCACCGGCCGGCGCGTCACCGCCAGTTTGACCTGTAAGGCTGAGCTGGTCAACTGATCGACAATGCTCCTAAGCATCCAGGCAGCCTTCCCCTGACCCTTCTCCGGCAGTCTGATCTATGCATACTCGCGGGTTCTCGGGAGCTGCTATACGCTATTCGATTCTAGGATACGGAGTCTATTCATCTCATCCCGAGCCAAGGTGAATAATACGGTCTTTATCGTTGGCACACTTCGAGATACCGATGCAACTCAAGGATCTCAAGCCAGACCTGGGCCGCTGGGTCGGAGACCTGGGCCGGAGACCTGGGCCGGTCCGGCCGGTCCTAGGCCGGTAGCAAAAGAAAGAGAAAGGCTGCCGGGGGTTCATCCGACAGCCTCATCGATCTGGTACCCCGTGGTTCCATACATCAAAACACTGCTCGCTGATCTGAGAGAATTCTACTTCTTTTTCCCTTTCGATGTATTAGGAGTGCTACGTTCATGTTGCCTTACTTTTGTACCGTCTTCCTTCTTGTAGGTCTTCACTGGAACCTTCTTCTTCCCATCGCTTGTTTGAGCCATAACCCTCTCTCCATCAGAAAGAGAAAACTAGTCCGCTTATCTCCAGGTGTATCTACTCATTCACAACAACTGCTGCATTTGATGCGTTCTTCTTAATGCTCTCAATAATACTGAGGCAATCTGCTTTGTTTGTGTACCCTTCACCAGATGTACCAACTTTGTTACCGTTCTGTGCTACGAGTGTCCAGCGCCATTCACCAGCTTTATCCTTGAACACTTCGAACAGCATCATTCACTTCCTCTCTGTTTCGTGATCTGACATAGTAACAGCTGCTTCTGTTTTACTGGAACGCGATTGTCTTTTCCATGTTTTGTCGATAAGTTCATTTCCGCGTTTTCTCAGTTGTTCTGTATGCTGATAAATATCAGAGATGCATTTCAGTTCGACTCTCACACCATCGGAGTTTTCGCAAGGAATTGATAGTAACTGATGCGAAGAATCTTGGAAATCAAACCGACATATAACTTTCCAGCTTGAACCATCAAGAAGGACATTGCACATGTTCTTTTTGTTTTTAAGCAGTATTCTTTCTGCAGAAATGTCCTTTGCTAGTATAGCCCTAACGTTGTTTTGAACTGCTCCTGGAAGGACGGCGAACTGTCGGCCCAATTCCAGCAACCCTTCAGCATCCTTGCAGAAGCATTGATAGCTTGGAACAGAAGGTCGCTGGCCTTTCGGACAGCGACCTCTTTCGATCTGGTACCGGGGACGGGACTTGAACCCGTACAGGCTTGCGCCCACTAGGCCCTCAACCTAGCGTGTCTGCCAATTCCACCACCCCGGCACCCAGAGCAGTTCTCCTACTTGCTGATCAAAGCGAGGAAAAACGAGGAAAGCATGAAGACGATCGCAAAGACCGTCGTGAGCTTTGAGAGCAGTGTCGCCGCACCGCGCGTGCCGAAGGAAGCGGTGAGCGCTCCGCCTCCGCCGAAGGCCCCGGAGAGGCCGTCGCCCTTGGACTTCTGCATCAGCACGACTCCGATGAGGAGTATGCAGGACAGCGCGTGGATAAAAGAAAGCACGACAACCATGAATCGATTCCTCCCATACAATGCGCGGTTATATAAGGTCAAACCCCTCCTCCGGGCAAGAGCCGGAGTTGACACGGCCACGTTTCTTCCCAAGTAGTATGCTGACTTGAACAAAAGGAGGTCGATAATGCTCGCTTCGATGCTTACGCTGCTTATCTTATCCTCCCTTCCGGCCGGAACGCCCGGTCATTCCGTCGCGCTGGAATACCTTCCCGACGGCTCCGCGCTGGTCGCAGAGACCACTGTTCCCGGGGATCTCCCGGCATCGCCGGCTTCCGACATCGTCGGCGTGAGGGTGGCTGATGCTCCGAGCGAGTCCCACAGGGCGGCCTCGCTCTGGGTGGACCGCGCTCATCGGAATGCCATCGCCGAAGAGACGGTGATAAACGGCCATGGAAGCGGCATCTTCACAAGCTGGTACCTGAACAACCCTCGTCTGAGCCGCTACGTGACATGCGGCTTGGCCACCCCGCAATGGTCCTACCCCATCTCTTCTGACGCCCTGACTGTCGATATCGCCGCCGCCGCCGACCTGGTCTGGTCCGCCACCAGCAGGGTGGCCGGAACCTTCGCATGGCTGGACAGCGGTTCTTCACCTTCCTTCACCGCATCCCCGGGTCTCAGGCAGGACATATCGGAGGACGGATCGAGGCTTGTCTTCGTGGGTTTATCGAACAACCTCGTCTGCATAAACACCTCGACCCAGACCGTTCTCTGGAGTGTCCCCCTCCACACGGTCGGCAACGGGATCAATGGTGTGGACATCTCCTCCGACGCCTCGCGCGTGCTCGTCAGCGCCTACGAAGCCTCCACCGGCGCCCAGGTTTACAACATGACCAACGGCGCCCTCGTGGGTTCGCCTGTTGGCAACTACAGCCAGACGAAGGGGGCGATCTCGGGCGACGGTTCCAGGATAGTCCTCGGCGACTTCAACGGCAGGGTGAGGATGTACGAGTGGTCGGGATCATCCTGGCAGCTCGCCGCTCAGATAGCCTCCGGCCATAGCTGGGTCACAGCCGTTGCGATCAGCGACGACGGCATGACGGTCGCCGCCGGGACACTGGGGTTCAGCCCCAATCGCGGCAAGGTCCTGTGCATAGACTGGCCCTCGTCGGGCACCCCTACCACCTCGTGGCAGTACACGGATTACGGTGACGAGGTTGCTTCCGTCGCCGTCTGCGACGATGGATCAGTGATCGTGGCGGGGAGCTGGGGCCAGTTCGGAGCGACTTCCGGAGACGTGTTCACGGCTTTCGACCATGACGGCGGCATCATTTTCCAACTGCTGGACGACACGGACGAGCCCGGCTCGATCTTCAGCGTGGACGTGAGCGACGACGGGGCGTTCGCCACGGCCAGCGGGAAGGCCGTACATGCCCGCGAAATGGGCAACGGCGGCCAGGTGTACTCGATCCAGATCATGCCCACCCAGCAGCACGACGTCGCGGTCGTAGCGGTTATCTCCCCGACTGAGAACCAGCAGGTGGGAAACACCATCACTCCGCAGGTCACGGTGTCGAACATGGGTCAGTCCACCGAGTCCTTCAGCGTGTCGGCAACGATAAAGACGACATCGGGCACCACGGTATGGTCGGGCAGCGCATCCGTCAGCTCGCTGGGTCCGGATCAGAACAGGAACGTCTCCTTCAGCTCGTGGACGGTGCCTTCCTACGGAAGCTGGGTCTTCAGCGCCCAGACGCTCCTGTCGGGCGACACATACCACGCCAACGACACTCTCTCCGTCGGCCTGCGTGCGTACCATGACGCGGCCGTGCTCTCCATAGCGCGCCCCTATGCCGAGAACACCGTCAACATGGCCATGACTCCCCTGGTATTGGTCAAGAACTGCGGTACCTACTCCGAGAACATCTCGCTGACGATGACCATCGATCTCGCTGGTTCCCAGGTATACAACCAGACACAGACCCTGCCGACCCTTGCGCCCGGGGCGACTCTTCTTGCACCCCTTCCGTCCTGGACGCCTTCATCTGTCGGCGCCGGTCTGGTCGAGGCATCCGTCACGGTCACGGATGACTTCGTGTCTTCGAACGACGACGCCTCCCTGCCCATCGAGATCGTCTACGAAATCATCTACGACGACGGCGAGTGGGACTCCTACTACTGGGTCGGGTCGCTGCAGGACGACATGTTCGCTACCCGGTTCACCCCGACGATTTCCACTCCCTTCATCGCCACTCGCTTCCGGGTCTTCGTAAACTCCACGGAACCCTTCTCCTGGGCCGGCCTCTACTCGGACAACGGTTCGGGCAGGCCCGATCTGTCCAATCCGTACTACTATGTCGAGAACATCTCCGCCCCCTCCGCGATGTCCTGGCTGGAGGTGCCGATGAACGTATGGATCAACGAGCCCGGCGACCTCTGGTTCGTCACGCACTGGCCGGACGCCAAGTCCCTGGCCATAGGCGGCGACAACGACGATCCGATAGACGGCCGAAGCTGGTGGCACAACGCCTCATCGGGCTGGACGAACTACACTTCCGCCGATTGGTCGTTCCGCCTGACGCTTGAGCCATCCTTCGGCATGGAAGGCGGCGAGACCCCGCTGAGATTCTCTCTCGGAATCCCACGCCCCAATCCGATGAGAAGCCGGACGAGCATCTCCGTGAGCGTGCCGGCAGCAGGCGGTGCAGCTCGTCTTGCGGTGTACGATCTCGCAGGCAGATGCGTGAATGTCCTGAACGACGGCGCACTGACGCCGGGAGTTCACGAATTCGAGTGGAACGGCCTTACGCAGGACGGATCGGCGGCGCCTTCCGGACTCTACTTCGTCCGGCTTGACGCCCCCGGGTGCAGAAGCACCGGCCGACTGGCTCTGATAAGGTAAAACCCCAACGCTGGAACGAAGGTGCGCGGACCAGCTCCGCGCGCCTTCCCTATCTGACCGGGGGCAGGATGTCGCTCTCCAGGTATTTCCTCGTAAAGCGCGCGCCCGGGCATTCGGTCACGCAGCCCGGTACTTCGCGGTGCAGCAGTATGGCCTCGGCCCCCAGGCCGTAGATGCGCAGCAGTTCTGATAGCAGGTCGGCGAGGGAGGACACCTGGCAGGGCGTGGGCATGGAATCGCTGAAGTCGCCCACGAGGCATATCCCGAGGCTCTTCTCGTTGAAGCCCCTTGCGTGGGCGCCTGTCGCCTCCCGGGGGCGCCCTTCCTCAACTGCTCCATCGGGCGAGAAGGAGCCGTTGCCGATGACGAAGTGGTATCCGACGTCATCCCAGCCGAACACGGCCCGGTGCAGAACTCTGAACAGCGGGACCGATCCGTCCGGGGTGGCCGAATGGTGAAGGATGACGGCGGAAGTTTCCGGGCGTGGAGCGATGGAGGCTTCGGGAGGTTTCTGAGCGAGCAGGGTACACTGTTCCTCGGTCAGCTTCCGGGATACCCTGTCCGACCTGGTCCGCAGCCAACGGAGGATCGGTCCGTCAGACCGCTCTGCCGTCACCAGGTTCGTCCCGGCGCTGGAGTCCGGACGAGCGTGTGAGCGTGATGTCGCCGATACGGGAGGAGACGCGGAAGCGACCTGCGCTGCTGCCGATCGTGCCTCTCATCAGGCCCGGGCCGGTTATGGAGGAAACGACCGTGAGCCCCTTGGTGTGGATCGCCCCCCGCCCGGTGACGGCTTCGAAATCCGCGCAGAAGCCATCCTCGACGCAGATGAGTATGGAGCCCGAAACGGTCGAGATGGTGGCTGGATCGCCCGAAACGCCGCCCATGTCGACCCGGATGCTTCCGTTGAGCGTTTCGAGGCAGGATATGACCGCCTCTCCGGACACGTCCAGCATCCCGTTCCTGGTGTGCAGGTCGAGCGGCCCTCCCCCGCCGGAGGTGCGGATGAAACCGTTGCTGGAGGAGGCCCTGATCCGGCAGTTCATGTCGGAAACGACGATATTGCCGTTGATCGTCTCGATCTCCAGCGCCTTGATGCCGGGAGGCAGCGTCACCTCCATGTCGACCGACGCCCTGACCCTGCTGAGGCTGTAGCAGGATCGGATCACCAGCGGAGGCCCCTGATCGATCTCGATCTCAACGTATTTCGTGTGCGGTAGGTCCGGTTCCACGGTCCGTTTCACGAGCGCCCGGCCTGAAGAGCCGGAACCGGCGCGAACCAGCACCGAACCGTTGGAGTTGCGGATTATGACGGGAGTGTCGGGGGGAACGGCAAAAGCCTTCTCGATCCGTTCCTCCATCATGCCTCCCTTTCCAGCTTTACCAGCTCATGTCCCGGCACTTCCCCGGAGGTGCCGGGAGAAACAGCCGTCGCTCCGGGATTGAGCATCACTCTGAAAGTGCTGCCCACATCCGGTTCGCTTTCCACCTCCACCGTACCGCCGTAGATATTGGCGATCTTCTGTACGATGGACAATCCCAGACCACTGCCGAGGATGTTCCTGGTCTTTTGGTTCTTGATGCGGACGAACTCCTTGAACAGCTTCGCGGACTCCTCCCGTGACATGCCTATGCCGGTGTCGGACACCTCGATGAGCACCCGCGGGCTCCGCCGGCTGATCGTGATCCCGACGCTGCCGCCGTCACGGTTGTACTTGACCGCGTTGGAGATCAGGTTGTTCATCACGATCTCGATCTCGGAGCGGTCCGCCGGGATCACCACCGCGCCGTCCGGCATGGAGAGCTCCATCGTGATGTCCCTGGCGGAGGCATCGGGGGTCATGGTTTCGATCGACGACCTCGCGACCTCGCCGAGATCGACGTCCTGAACCTCTCTCTTCCTCTGACCGGATTCCAGACGGGTTAGATCCAGGAGGTCGAGGATGAGCTTCCTCATGCCGCCCAGACGGATGAGACAGCGGTCGACCGCGAGGTTGCGGGTTGCTGTGTCGGCACAGGCGATTGGATCCTTCAGAACGTAGAGATAGCCCTCGATGGCTGCGAGGGGGGCCTTCAGCTCGTGCGCGAGCACGGATATGAACTGGAAGCGGACCCTGCGCCTCTCCTCCTCTAACATCCTCGCCCTGCGCAGAGCTATGAGATGGCCGACCGCCTTCCGGACGGACGCCTTCAGCTCGGCAGGGGTGAACGGCTTCGAGAGGAAGTCGAACGCACCCTTCTTCGTCGCGGTGACGGCCGCCTCTATCGAGGCGTATGCGGTCATCATGATGATGAGGATATCCGTCTTCCGGTCGGACAGCCATGCCAGCACGTCCAGCCCGGTGATGCCGGGCAGCTTGTGGTCCAGGAGCATCAGGTCCGGCTTCTCGCTCTCGAGCTTCAGGACGGCCTCCTCGCCAGAGGCCGCCTGTATCAGGTCGAAGGAGACGATTGTCCGGATCTCGTCCACGGACACGGTGAATCCTGTCAGGGCGCGCGCGACAGCCGTTCTCATGCCCGGCTCGTCGTCGACTATGAGAATCTTCAGCTTTTCCAAGGATGCCGCGACGCGCCCCGGTTCAGGCGTCGGTTCGCCCTCGGGCTCTTCCGGCATCTGATCAGGCTCTTTCCCTCATCAGGCGCGTGATCTCGCGTTCGAGCTGCTCGAAACGGATGGGCTTGGCGAGGATCGCGTCGGCCTTGATCCAGTGGCCGGGGTCGTCCGTCTCGTCGAAATCCATCCCCGTCTCGTGCGTCATGGAGGTGACTATGATCACCGGCATGTTCGGGAACTGCTTCTTGATCCGGTAGGAGAGTACGAATCCGTCGTCCTCGTTATCCATCATGAGGTCGAGCACTACGACATCCGGCTCGGTCTCTTTGAGCTGGTTCTCGCATTCCTGTACGCTGGATGCGGAACTGACGGAGTAACCCCGCGACTCCAGGCACATCCTCATCTGCTCGAGGAAGTCCGGATCATCGTCGACGATCATGACCCTCCTGGATATCTCAGCCATTTCTGACTCCTCCTGGTCGCATCCGCCCGGAGCCGGCTATTCCTCCGGCGCACTCCTGGGCAGGATCACGGTGAATGTCGTTCCTGTCGGGCCGGTGGACGGATCGGCGTTTGTCACGGCGCTGATCTGCCCCCGGTGCATCTTGACTATACCATAAGTGACGGCGAGTCCGAGACCAGTTCCCTTGCCGATCTTCTTCGTGGTGAAGAAGGGATCGAAAATCCTCTTGAAATCGGCGGGCTGGATGCCGACGCCGTTATCCGAGGCATCTATCCGGATGTTCTGCTCGTCGCCTCCCACCACGAACTTCAGAAGCCCTCCGGCCGGCATCGCGGCGATGGCGTTGGTGACGAGATTCGTGATGACCTGCGCGATCTGGTCCGGATCCAGTTCGGCGATCGGGTCGTCGGTCTCCGTGCGGCACTCCACGGCTATCTCCGGAGGCAGCGTGACCAGACTCACAGTCCGCTGGATCAGCTCCGGGACGTCGGTGGGCTGGTGGACTACCTTGTTCTGCCTCGCGAAGTCGAGCAGACCGGAGACGATCTTCCTGCAGCGATCGGCCTGCTCGGCTATCATCCGGAGGTCGTCGCATATCGCCGGGTTTTCCTCGCAGTTGTCCAGCAGCATGTGAGCGTACATCAGGACAATTCCCAGCGGATTGTTCACCTCGTGCGCGATCCCTGCGGCAAGCTGCCCCATCGTCGCCATCTTCTCGGCGTGCTCCAGGGCCTCCCTGGCATCCGCCAGCTCTGCATGGCTGCTCTCCAGGTCGGAAAGGGCGCTCTTAAGCAGATCGATCGTATGGGGCAGGCACATTTCGCTCTCTGCGAGCCCGTCGAAGATGGCGACCGCATGGTCATGGCAGGTTTCGTAGCCGCAGGCCCCGCAGTTCAACTCGTCCTCCGGGCCGTGCTTGCCGAGCTTCTCCAGGACCGGCCGGAGTTCCTGCCGGGATGGCCGCTTCATCCTCATGTCGTGGGCGGCGAAGGTTCTGGACAGGTCGAGATCCCTGAACCTGTCGATTCCGGTGAGCCGGCTGTCGGAGTCGAGCTCTGAGAGACGACCTCGCGCGTAGGCGCTGATGCTGGACCGGCGCCTGAAACGCCGGTCCGGCGTCGTCATTCCCGGCCCCATGATGCATCCGTCGCAGCACAGGATGTCGAGAAGCCTGGCATTCGTGCCGGACTCCATCTCCTTCAGCGCATCCTGGAAGGACCGCATCCCGCCGGCTGTCACGATGTCGCCCGAGACGAGGTCTTCCTCTATACCGGCGGCCTGCAGCATCCCGCCCGCAAGGGGGAAGAGGGCGCCGAGACCGGCATGGGGTGGATCGAAGTCCACTGGGGTCACGTTGCCGGCCTCGATGCCTCTTGCCTCGAAGATCTCACGCAGCTCCTCAAACGTGAGGACTGCGTCGATCTCATCCTTGACGCTCGGATCGTCGGTCTCGGTCTTCCTTGCGATGCAGGGACCGATGAAGACGACTTTCAGATCGCTTCCGTAGAGCTTCCGAAGCGCTCTCGCGGTCGCCACCATGGGCGACACTATCGGGGCCAGACGGCCCGTCAGATCCGGGTGGTACATCTCTACGTAGTTGATCAGTGCAGGACAGTTGGTCCCTATGTACCGCCCGTCCGGATTCGCTTCGAGCAGCTTCCTGTATCTCTCTGCGACCAGATCGGCTCCGAAGGCCCCCTCGTTCACGTAAGTGAAGCCCAGCGACTTCACCATGCCGACGAAGACCCTGTAGTCCATCCCGGTGAACTCCGCAGGGAAGGCCGGGTCTATTACGGCGCTCGATTCCACGCCCGAGGACAGCACCGCGTCGAACAGTTCCGCGGAACTCCTCACCAACAAGGCCTTCATGTTGCAGGTCTTCACGCAGTTGCCGCAGCCGACACACCTCTCCGGAAGAACCTCCGCCTTGCCGCGGTGGATCCTGATCGCCTTGGCGGGACATTCCCGCACACAGGTGCAGCAAGCCTTGCACCTGTCCTGGTTCGTCGTTACGAGCGGCTTGCCGACGTTTCCGGACATGCATCTCCCCTACCGGAGAACGTCCCTCTCCGCGTAGTGGGTATGGAGCAGCTCATGCGACAGATGTCCGCCCGGCTCGCCCAGGAACTCCTTGTAGATCCTCTGGATCGACGGGTTCGAGTGCGAAGTCCTCATGGTCGCATCCTTGTCGATGTTGTAGAGCGCCTGCATCCTGGCCTTCAGAACCTCGGGATCGGTGTGGACGGGTTGTCCTCCGCCGGAGATGCAGCCGCCGGGACAGGTCATGATCTCGATGAAGTGGAGGTCGTTCCTTCCGGCGACGATCTGGTCCAGGAGCTTCCTGGCGTTCCCGAGGCCGCTGACGACAGCCACCTTCACCTCGGTGCCGGCGACGTTCACGGAGGCTTCCTTGATCCCGTCCAGGCCTCTTATGGCGTTGATCCTGGGCAGATCCAGCTCCTTGCCGGTGATCAGATAGTGTGCGGTGCGGACAGCGGCTTCCATCACTCCGCCCGAGGCACCGAACAGTTTTCCGGCGGAGCTGCGGTCGCCGAAAGGAGTGTCGGCCGGCTCGCCTGACATCGAGGCCAGATCGAGGCCGAACGTCTTTATGACCTGTGCGAGTTCACGGGTGGTCAGTACCGCGTCGATGTCGGGTATGCCGTCATGCAGCATCTCGGGCCTGCCGGCCTCGAACTTCTTGGCGGTGCAGGGCATTATGGAGACGCTGAACACGTTCCTCGGGTCGATCCCCTCGCGCTGTGCCCAGTAGTGCTTGATGACGGCCCCGAGCATCTGCTGGGGGCTCTTGCAGGTGGAGAGGTTGCCGAGGAGCTGGGGATAGAACTGCTCCACGAACTTGATCCAGCCCGGGGAGCAGCTCGTCATCATGGGCAGCTTGCCGCCCTTCGTGATCCTCTGGACCAGCTCGGAGGCCTCCTCCATTATCGTGAGGTCGGCGCTGAAGGAAGTGTCGAACACCCTGTCGAACCCCATCCTCCTGAGAGCCGCAGTCATCACGTCGGCGGCGTCGATTCCGGGCTTCATTCCGAATTCCTCGGCGATGGTCACCGAGATGCTCGGGGCGTGCTGCACTACGACGGTCTTCGTCGGGTCGTTCAGGGCGTCCATGACCTTCTGGATGCTCGACTTCTCCGTCAGCGCACCCGTGGGGCAGACTTTGATGCACTGGCCGCAGTTGATGCAGCTCGACACGTTGAGCCCTTCGTCGAAGGCCGTGCCTATGTGCGCCTTGCTGCCCCTGCCGATGAAGTCTATGCAGGCCACGCCCTGTATCTCCTCGCAGACACGAACGCACTTGCCGCAGAGGATGCACTTGTCGGGATCGCGGACGATGGCCGGACTCGACTGGTCCATCTTCCAGTCGTTCCTGGAGCCGGAGTACCTCCGCTGCCTCACGCCGAGCTCGAGCGCATAGCCCTGAAGCTCGCAGGAGCCGTTCCTCGCGCAGTAGAGGCAGTCGTCGGGATGGTTGGCCAGAAGCAGCTCCACGATCGTCTTCCTGGCGGATATGGCGCTCGGGGAGTGAGTAAGGATCTTCATCCCGGGAGCTACGGGGAACGAGCAGGACGGAACGAGCCTCCCGTCGCCCTCCAGTTCGACCACGCACATTCTGCATGCGCCGGTCGGGGGCAGTCCGTCTATGTAGCAAAGAGTGGGTATGGATATCCCGGCGCGGCGTACGGCCTGGAGGATGGACTCGCCCTCCTCCGCCTCTACCGCTCTGCCGTTGACAGTGATGCTAATCATTGTTGAACCTCACAGCCTTCACTCGGCCGAGACGGCCCCGATGGGGCACGCTTCCATGCAGCTTCCACATCCGATGCACCTCTCGGGGACTATGTGGTGGGGGCTCTTCTTGGCACCCAGTATTGCGTCCGAAGGGCAGGCCTTTGTGCAAAGGCCGCACCCGACGCATTTCTCGTGATCGATCGAGAAGGCCAGCAAGCTCTTGCACTGCTTGGCCGGGCACTTCCTCTCGTAGACGTGGGCCTCGTACTCGTCCCGGAACCAGCGGAGGGTGCTGAGAACCGGATTGGGCGCCGTCTGACCGAGGCCGCAGAGGCTCGTCTTCTTTATCACGGTTCCGAGCTGCTCGAGATTGATCACGCCCTTGAAGCGTTCGAGGGACTGGTGTCCCTTCTCGTCCCTGCGCCCGGTGGTTATGGCGTCCAGTATCTCGAGCATCCTGCGGGTGCCTTCGCGGCACGGTATGCACTTGCCGCAGCTCTCCCTCTGGATGAAGTCCATGAAGAAGCGCGCGACGTCGACCATGCAGTTGGCCTCGTCCATGACCACGAGACCCCCGGAGCCCATCATCGCGCCGAACTTCTTCAGCGACTCGTAGTCTATCTCGAGGTCCAGGTGCTGACTCGGGATGCAGCCGCCGGAAGGTCCGCCGATCTGCACCGCCTTGAAGGCCTTGCCGTCAGGCACCCCGCCGCCGATCTCCATGATGATGTCCTGCAGCGATGTGCCCATTGCGACCTCGACGAGGCCCGTGTGCGAGACCTTGCCGGACAGAGCGAAGACCTTCGTGCCCTTGCTGCCCTCCGTACCTATGGAGCTGAACCAGTCCGCACCGTTCCATATGATGTCGGGGACGTTCGCCAGGGTCTCTACGTTGTTGATGGCCGAAGGCTTCCCGAAGAGGCCCGAGACGGCGGGATATGGAGGCCTCGGGCGGGGCATCCCGCGCCTGCCCTCTATGCTGTTCATGAGGGCGGTCTCCTCGCCGCAGACGAAGGCGCCCGCGCCCATCTTGATCTTGATGTCGAGGTCCGCTCCGCTGTCGAAGATGTTCCTGCCGAGAAGCCCCCGCTCGCGCGCCTGTGCGATTGCGGTCCTGAGGCGCTGGATGGCCAGGGGATACTCGGCGCGGATGTAGAAGTAGGCCTGGGACGCACCGATGGCATAAGCGGCTATGGCGATGCCCTCGATGACCCGGTGCGGGTCGCCCTCGATCACGGCGCGGTCCATGAAAGCGCCGGGGTCGCCCTCGTCGGCATTGCAGATCATGTACTTCTGCTCAGACGGGGAGTTGAGGGCCACCTTCCACTTGCGTCCAGTAGGGAATCCGCCGCCCCCGCGGCCTCTCAGGCCGCTCTTCTCCATCTGATCGCAGACCTCGGCGGGAGTCATGCTCCTCAGGACCTTCGTATAGGCCCTGTAGCCTCCATGGGCCAGGTATTCGTCGAGGCTGGTGGGGTCGATCAGGCCGCAGTTGCGAAGAACCCAGCGGGTCTGCTTCGCGAAGAAGGGATGGCTGCTGATCGGGGCTACGCCGGGCCAGGGCTGGAGCTTCCCGGAGGGGCTGTCGTACTGGCCTATCAGGTTCCCGGCGGGCACCGTGCCGGCCATGACGGAATCGAGTATCTTGGCGGCGTTTTTCTCGGTGACTTCGGAAAACGACAGCCTGGGCCTGCCGGGTAGCTGGACGTCCATCAGTGGCTCCAGGAAGCAGGCTCCTACGCAGCCGACCTCGACCACCGAGGCGTTGATCTTCTTCTCCGCTATCCAGGCCTTGACGGCCTGCACCGTCTTCCCCGCGCCGGCGCCGATTCCGCAGGTTCCGGTGCCCACGAAGATCACCGGAGCGGCAACGTCCTCGCGCAGGAACTCATTCACCCGCGACAGACGGGCATTCCCGCAATCCTTGTCCTCGTGGCACAGAGGGCCTTCCTTGATGCACTCCACCGACTCGGGACACACCTTGCTGGAGGAGTTCCAGCACTTGTCGCAGCACTTGATATCCATGAGACCGGGCATCATCGGGCCTCCCCCGTCTCCGCTGCCTTTCTGCAGTCCTTGATGAGGCGGACCACGTCGTCCGTGGTCAACCTTCCGTGTACCTCTCCGTTAATGCTCATCACCGGCGCCAGGGCGCACGCTCCAATGCACGCCACGATCTCGAGGCTGAACAGGCCGTCACGGGTGGTCCTGCCCGATTCGATGCCGAGTTCCCTCTTGATCCTCTCCAGTACCTTGAGTGAACCCTTCACGTGGCAGGCCGTCCCCCGGCAGACCTGGATATGGAACCTGCCCTTGGGCTCGAAACGGAACTGGTTGTAAAACGTTGCAACGCCAAAGATCTTGCTGACCGGGAGATGAAGCTTCTCGCCGATCAGCACCACCGCCTCGCGCGGCAGATACCCGATATCCTCCTGGGTATCCTGGAGGATCGGGATGAGCGCATCCCGGCCCGCCCCCGGGTAGGCGGACATAATCCTGTCGATCGTCTGTGTGAGATCCTGTCTCATTTTCTCTCCAGAGCGGTTTTTCGGGCGAAGAAAGCCACGGTTTCGAGAGACATGGTCATGTCCCTTTCCTCCAGAAACACCCCGTCAGGGACTCTGAGGGGTACTGGTGCATAGTTGAGGATTCCTCTTACTCCAGCCGCGACAAGAGCATCGGTGGTCTCCTGGGCTTTCCCGGCCGGCACCGCCAGGATTGCCGTTTTAATCCTCCCGCGTTCGAGTACATCACCGAGTTCGGACATACTGTAACACCTGCATCCATTGATTACCCTGCCCGTCTTCAGGGGATCGACGTCGAAGGAGGCGGTGATCCTGAGATTCCGCCGCCTCCCCGAGAAGTAGGTGAGTATCGCCCTGCCCAGGTTCCCCACTCCTACCAGCGCCACGCTCTGGCCTTCGGGATCGTCGAGGACCTTGGAGATGCCCTCGATGAGATCCCTGATCCTGTAACCCTTCCCGGGGCTGCCTGAACAACCCGTGGCCATGAGGTCGCGTCTGACCTGGGCCGGCGTGACGCATGCAAGGCCCGCCAGCTCGTGCGAAAAGACGGTGTCCCTTCCGCCCGGGATGGAGGACTCCAGAAGGCGCCTGTAGAGGCTCAAACGCCCGATCGTCCTGCTTGCGATCGTTACGCCGTTCATTACCTATTTTCTTTAAATTGGAGACCTTGTGAACTCCCTCACAACGAAGCTAGAGATTCCCTTATCAGTTGTCAACCCGCCATCCGTCGCGGGTTTCGTTCAAGCGATCCGGGCCGCGTCCACGAGAGCGGGCGTTCCGTCACCCAGGCTTCCGAGAACGGGCACCGAGACGGTCGTATCGACGGCGAGGCATGCCGGCACGTCGGTCTGTGGCATGGATGGTTCCACAGACTCCATGAATCGTCGCGTGGCCCCGGAGCGAACGATGCGCGAGAACCAGGGGCCGGGATCGGGAGGCCGGCCCCCGTCCGCCAGGGTCTTCTCGAAGAACGACGCAAACTCCTCGTCCTCGGCGGCGTTTGTCGTACCGGCGTCGCCCATGGCCAGGAGGGTGACTTCGTCCGCTCCGGTGGAGATGACGAAGCCGGCGGCGGCGCTGGTGTTCGAGAAGCACGCCATGATGACCGTTCCGGATCTCCTGGAGGCCTGCAGGACGCCCCGTGATCCTGCGGAAGTCGCGTGTACGATGATCCGTCCCCTCACGTCCATGTTCATCAGAAGCGCGGGAGAGTTGCCCGTTTCGAATCCCGGAAGGATTACCCCTCCCCGCTCTCCGGCGAGAATCCAGCCGGGGTTCCGGGCCTTCAGGGCCCTCGCCTCCTCCACCGATCCCGCAGGTACCACGGCGAGGGCGCCTCCCGCCAGGGCATGGCATGCGAAGGTGCCGGCCCTGAATACGTCGATCACGACGCACAGGCCTGCGACCGAGTCCGCTCCCTGCAGAAGGGAGAGGCGCTTCACGGCCGGCGCCCTGGTCCGCCCGCTCATTCCCGGCCGAATACGGTCAGCACTTCGTCAACGCCGGACAGCCCGGGCTTCCCGGCCTGGCTTCAACACGGTATCCGACACCCGGCCGCCCGACGGCGCAGGCATCACGGCGCCCGAAGTCACTGGGCCTCCAGTGCCTCCAGTATCTCGTTCCGCAGAGCAGCCTCGCCTTCGGGGTCGTATCCGCGCGAGGAATAGGCGATCCGGCCGTCCTTGCCGATTACGTAGAATGTCGGGATGCCGGTGACGAGGTATTCCTCGGCTACCTGATCGCCTCCGAGAACAAGCTGATAAGTGTAGCCGTTGTCCGACATGAAGGCTGCCGGATCGCCGTCCTCCCAGACATTCACGCCGATGATGCGGACGGGTTCGTCCTGGAACTCCTCGCTGAGCGCCTGCATCCCGGGCATGGCCATCGCGCAGGGGCCGCACCAGGTAGCCCAGAAATCGAGCACCACGACGTTGCCTTCCAGTTCCGACAGGGTGACGGCGGTGCCGTCCGGGGTCGCGAGAGTCCAGTCCGGAGCGGGGCAGCCCACGGCCAGAATGCTGCAATACTCTTCGGGAACGATTTCCTCGGGTACGTCCTGCAGCCTGTACGCTCCGGCCTCAGGCGCGGGATCGATCACGGAGAGGTTGCTGATCTCGAGGATCTGGGAACCTGCCATGCCCCCCTCGGAGGCGATCCTCTCGACTCTTCTCGGAAGGTGGTCGTCGCTTCCGATGAACCATCTCGCGTTCTCGACGCCTCCCTGATAGACGACATAGACAACGTCGCACGGAACCCCGGCCACGGAGTCCGTCCCTTCGAAGGCGATGCTGTCCGCCTCAATTTCGGAGAGGAACGGATCGGCCACTACGAATTCGATCATCAGGGCATAGAAGGCGAACTCGAACAGGTCGGACCCGCCGCAGTCGAGAGCTCCCCTGGTCATAACCATTGCCGACCTGTCCATCACCCAGGCGCTGTCGCCGTCCGAGGCGATCGTGAGTTCCGGCAGGATGTCACCGGACTCCAGCGTGTCAGGAGAGAACTGGACCAGCATGAGAGGATAGCCGTTCTCGACGGGTTTTCCGGCCATCACCGAGCCCGTGAACGGCGGGATGACGGACTCGAAATCTCCGGTGCCCGATAGAGCGAAATCGTACTCCACCGCCCCGACGGCGGCGGTGGCGGAGTCGGCAGCCTGCATCAGAGCGACCGGATCGGTGCCGACGGCGGGTGGCTGCGGCGAGGGACTGCATGCGGACGCGGCGATGCACGCGAAAAGGATCAACGACGCTGGAACAGTCTTCATTTCGAAACCTTCCTTCATGCGACCGGATATGGAGAGGCGCGGCCGGCCGATGAAAGCCGGCCGCGCAACACTGCCCGGACTACTTAAGTACGGTGAAACGCACTGCGTCGGACGCGTTCCCGGATGCCGCCCTGAGGACGAATACGCCGGTTCCCAGCGGGGACACGTCGATGAAGAAGGATGCCCCGCACTGTTCGAATCCCCCGGTGAGGACCACCCGGCCGGACATGTCGAAGACATGATAGTCGACGGCGTCGACGGTGCGTGACAGGTCGATGCGGAAGCTGCCGGAAGCCGGATTGGGACCCGCGCCGACTATTTCGAAGTCGTTCAGGACCGGCTCGACTTCATCTTCTTCGATCCCGACGACGCCTCTAGGAACGGCGAAGTACGCGGCAGCCGCTATGGCGCCCTTCGCACAGTCCGTGCCGAACGGGAAATAGGTCATGTAGTTGGAGAGGACGTCCGACGTCTGATGGTAGTATGGGTTGCTGAAGACCTCCTGCTCGATGCCCAGGATGGCGGCGTAGCCTACGTTCCAGAAGGATGCGTGGTCGCTGTATGTCGTTCCCGGGCTGTACTCGGTTACGACGTTCAGTGCGGGGACGTAGGTGTCGCAGATGGCGTCTACGGCCAGAGCGAGACCGGTCGAGGGCGTGTTGTAGGGGATCCAGAAGATGTCCTGTCCGCTCGGTCCGTACAGGATCATGTCCAGGTTGATGACGGCGATGATGTTGTCACCGGCGCCAGCAGCCTGGCCGGCATAGTATTCGCTGCCGTACAGCCCCTGCTCCTCGCCTCCGAAGCAGATGAACCTGATCGTGTTGTCGAAGTAATAGCGCGACATCACTCTGGCGGCTTCGATGACGGTTGCCGAACCGCTGGCGTTGTCGTCGGCGCCTGGGGCGTTGGTCTGGGGGCTCGGGGATGTCGAGTCCAGATGGCCGCAGATTACGACTATGTTGGAGGGGGTAGTGGTGCCGGGCAGCTCGCAGACGACGTTCTCGCAGTTGTAGGAGCCCATGCTGAAGTACTGGAGTCCGCCGGTCGGCCCGAATCCCGTGATCGTAGTCAGAACCCATTCGGCTGCGCTGTCGTAGTTGTCGGTGCTGGAGTAGCGGGTCTGATAGTTCTGGAGGTGCTGGATGTCGGCCTGGAAGGTGGATTCGCTGACGGCTGCGACCATCGAGGCGATGTAGTCTTCCATGCCGTCGTACTGCGAAGTCATTACGGGGATAGGAGCCTTCAGCACGGTGAGGCGCAGAGGCTGAATGAACAGCACGCCCGGCAGCACGGCGTCCGTGGAGGGGCCGTTGCGGCGGACTATCGCCACGCCATCCCTGACGAGAAGGATGTCCCCCAGCTTGGAAGCGGACAGGCTGCCTTCCGGCGAAGACAGATGGACCACCGAATAGTCGTCGATCGACCCGAAGGACGGGTCGAGAATCGAAGCGAAGGCGATGTCGGAGGCGGCCGTGGCTTCGCCGATCCCTACGGCCCAGTCCGTGTCGATGTGGCAGAAGTTGAAATCCTCTGTCCATTCCTCTGCGTAGAGTTCCCTCGTGCCCGTCTCGAACAGGATCAGGGCATCGGAGGACAAGGCTACGGCGGAGATGGAAAGCAGCACGAATACTGTCTTCAGCATGCCTCTACTCCTGTCAGGATTGGTGTTCACTGTAAGCAACGATAACAATACTTCATCATGTCTCTCTTCACAAGGAAACCAGATCGTTTTTAACATGTGGTCCAAACTCGGGGAGAACCGTGTAGCCGGAGGGCCTTTTGGACCAGATGTTAAAAACGATCTGATTTACGAAGCGGGGCGCCGCGTCTCCGCAGCGCCCCGCCGGTCAGCCGATGTCGGATCGGTCTAGAAGGATGCCTTGATGGCGCCCCAGGTGTCGCTCTGGAGGTCGCCGAAGAAATCGATTTCGAGCTTGTACAGGTTTCCGTTCTGCGGGTAAACCCAGAGGTACTGCCCGTCGAAGTCCAGCCCTCCGTTGGGACCTTCCGGATCTTCGGTGAAGATGCAGGACCATACCGGTGTCATGTTCGGGCTGCCGTCGGCGTTCAGCTCGAAGATGAATATGTTGTCCACACCTGGGTCCTGCGTACAGGCAAAGAGGTAGTCTTCGTAGACAGCCAGTCCGGATATGGTGTTGAATGGTGCCGTGGACCATGTGACGCTTGTCTCCACACCGGTGTAAGGACCCCATGCAAGCTGATCCGAAAAGAAGTCGGAAGCATAGAGGTTGCCGTGGCCGGCATCCACTCCGCACACGCATGACCAGCCGGCAGGGCCGGCGATGTTGAGTTTGTGCGAAGCCGAGGGCTGTGTGTCCAAACCGTCGTAGACAGCGATCATGGATGACGCCCAGTGACCGAAGAAGAACTGGCCGAGCGTGGAAGTATACTCGCAGTAGCCCTGGTCATCCGGGTCGACGCCGCTGGAGATTGCCCAGGTGGTGCCCGTAGCGCCGCCGGTGGCCATGTTGAACTCGTAGTTCAACAGAGTATTGTAGTTAGAGATCCAGATGCTGTTCTCCACGTCATCCCGGATTGCCAGGCCATAACTGCTCGAAAGACCAGGAGAATAGGTTGCAGCAACCGTGTAGGAACCACGGTGCGAAGCCGGTTCATTGGAACCGGGCGTTCCGACCTTGTCGGCGAAGGAGACCGCAGTAACCAGCATCATCAGAGCAAGTGCAACTCTCATTTCCCTCTTCCCCCCATCTAGTGTAACCTAACTCCCGGAATAGAATGCTCAGATGCCAGATTCATGTCAACGGACGGCAGAGCCCTTCACATTTTGCAAGGGAATCCCGGCGGACGGATGGGAAACCAGATCGTTTTTAACATGTGGTCCAAACTCGGGGAGAACCGTGTAGCCGGAGGGCCTTTTGGACCAGATGTTAAAAACGATCTGGTTTACGAAGCGGGGCGCCGCGTCTCCGCAGCGTCCCGCCGGTCAGCCGATGTCGGATCGGTCTAGAAGGATGCCTTGATCTGCGCCCAGGTCGCCTGATCCAGACTCATCCTGTAGTATGCTGCGAACTCGAGAAGGTCGGTTCTGCCCCAGCCCTGGTCGGGATCCCAGGAGCCCTCGTACCATCCGTAGGTTACGACCCCGTTGAAATAATCCTGGCCGCCGAGCTGAGTGTTGTCATATCCGAAGCACCAGTAGCCGTCTGCAGGGATGACTATTTCCGCCGACGACACGTCGACTATCGTGTACTCAGTTATATCGCCTGCCGATCCGCCGGAGGGGATTGCAGGGGTGAACTGACCGTAGTACTGAGCCGTCGTGGGATCGCCGGCAGGCGGGACCAGACCGGACAGGCCGGTCCATACTACCCAGCCGTAGGCTGAAGTCTGCGGGCCGCAGCACGGGAACCTGAACTCCATGATCTCGAGGTCGTACCCGGTGTTATTCTGGAGCGTTACAACGAAGTACTCAGCCCATCCAGTGCTGGAGCCGACCAAGTTCGGCAGCATTCCAAGCGTTCCGCCCGTGTTGTACTCGTAGCTGAACTGGGCGAAAGCGAGCCCTACCACACAGAGAACCAATAGTAGAGATCTCATCTCGCTTCCTCTCTTTCCCGGGCACTGTGGCCCGACCGCTGATCCCGATTCCTTCGTATTCTATAACTGATCTATAAGGGAATTGCAATACAACGCAAGCCCGGGGCAACCAGATCAGATCGCTTTTACAATCTGGACCAAAAGGCCCTCCGGCTGCCCGGTCTTCCCCGAGTTTGGTCCAGATTGTAAAAACGATCTGATATCTCTTGACAAGCGGCCACGGGGCGGAGATCATCGCGATGAGCACCGAAACAGGGGGCAGAGATGAATGCGTCCCAGGCTCCTGATGCATCCGAAGTCCGTGAAGAGATTCTGAGAGCGTTCTCCGGCGTGACCCTCGGGGACGGCGTTGGTCTGACCGAAGCCCAGGGCCTGGACCGCAGCGAGGACGAGGCGGCACGCACGGCTCGCCGCATGCAGGACGAGAAGAACGACTGGCGTCTAATCCGCCCTGCCGACCTGAACAGATGCAACAGCAGCCTGAGCTTTTTCGACGCCGAGGGCATGAGGTTCCACCTTCCCGCGTTCCTCATCGCCGACCTCGACGGCGTTTATGAGTTCGGCATGGCGTTCCACCTCACCCATCTCGACTCTCAGGGCATCCGGCAGTTCTCCCTCCTTTCGCCGGAGCAGAGGGCCGCAGTGCGCAGCTACCTCCAGTACATCTCCACGGAGGATGAATACGCCTTCGAGCGCCCCGCCATCCTGAGGGCCCTCGTCGAATTCTGGACCTGAAGGTACGAGACACTCTCCCGGCCTATCCCCCTCTACCTTGCGACATCGGTTTCTGAACACCCGACTGCCATGATCATTCGTTCCGTGTTTTCGTACTGTTTGGACAACTCCGCCCTTGGTTGTATTGTTCTTCGACGGGACCAGCCGACGCCCCGGCTGATCCCGACCGGCGGACGCCGGACGGTTCAACCCTGGAAGGAACATGGATGGACGATCTGATCTACCTCGACAATTCCGCGACATCGTTCCCGAAGCCGCAGGTCGTGTACGATTTCATGAAGGAGTTCTATCAGACTCACGGGGTGAGCCCCGGCCGTTCGGGCTTCGACAGGGCGCTGGAGGCCGAGAACATCGTCCACGGCACCAGGAAGCTGCTCACGAACCTCTTCAACGGCACCGACCCCAACCGGCTCTCCTTCTCCTACAACGCCACCGACTCCCTCAACAGGATCATCATGGGCATGCTCTCGAAGGGCGACCACGTCATCTCCACGAACCTCGAGCACAATTCGGTTCTCCGCCCCCTTAACCACCTCCAGCGCGACGGCGGGGTCGAGGTCACATACATCCCGTTCGACTCCAGGGGCTACGTCGATCCCGGCGACATCGAGAAGGCCTTCAGGAAGAACACCAGGCTCGTCATAGTAAACCACTCCTCCAACATCATCGGCACGGTCCAGCCGATCGGCGAGATCGGCCGTCGCTGCAGGAAGGCCGGAATCTTCTTTGCGGTGGACGCCAGTCAGAGCGCGGGCGCCGTTCCCATCGACGTCCAGGCCATGTGCATCGACCTGCTGGCATTCACAGGCCACAAGTGTCTGATGGGTCCCACAGGCATCGGCGGCGCCTATGTCGGCGAAGACGTCCCGATCCGCTGCACGATCTTCGGGGGCACCGGCGTCAGGTCTCTCAACCCGTTCCATCTCGACGAATTCCCGTACAGGATGGAGGCCGGCACCCTCAACACCGTTGGCGTGGCCGGGCTCAACGCGGGTGTGAACTGGGTCCTGGAGCAGGGCATGGACAAGATCCACGCCCACGAGATCGGCCTGTGGGACAGGCTGCGCAGGGGCGTGCAGGCGATCGACGGCGTGACGACATACTGCGCCGACGACACCGAGAATCAGAACCCAGTGCTGAGCCTGAACATCCACGGGTTCGAAGCCGGTGACGTAGGCACGATGCTGGACGTCGACTACGGCATCGCTGTGAGAACGGGGCTGCAGTGTGCGCCGCAGGTGCACGTCCAGCTCGGGACCGACAAGATCCACGGCACGGTCCGCTTCAGCGTGGGTCCGTTCAACACCGAAAAGGATATCGACAGGGCGATTGCGGCGGTCGGCGAGATAGCCGCGATCAAGAGATAGGTTCCGGACATCAGTTCCACGACGAGGAGAAGCCTTCAATGGATACGATCGTAATAAACGGATTGGAGCTTCACATCGACGGCGACGGGTTCCTGCAGGACCCCCAGCTCTGGAGCGACGAGGTCGCCGCCGAGTTCGCAAGAATGGACGGCACGGGGGAACTCACCCCCAAGCACTGGGAGATCATCAACTACATCAGGGACTTCTGGAAGGAGTCCGACATGGCTCCCACCGTGCGCAGCCTCTGCAAGCAGAGCGGCCTGAAGCTGCAGGAGCTGTACGGGCTGTTCCCCAAGGGCCCCGCCAGGGGCGCCTGCCGGATCGCAGGGCTGCCCAAGCCCGACGGCTGCGTCTAGTCCGGGGTTTCGACAGACAGGGGCGTGCGGCCTCAGCGGCCCGCGCCCCTGATCCTTTCCACGACGGCTTCGCGGGGAATGGTGGAGATCGAGGCCACCTCGGCCGGATCGAACCCCATGCACACGGCCAGAAGCTGGTTGTAGTCGAAGACGGGAAGCGGGACGAAGGAGGGGTCCTTCTTCGCCAGCTCTGCCTGCATGCGGTCGAGGTGCTCCAGGCAGGTTATACAGGAGACAACGATAAGATCGGCGTCCGTCTCGGCCCTGACGGCACGGAGTTTCCTGAAGGCGAACTCGGAAGCGCCTGCGAAGCTGCCCTTCACGAAGCCCCCCGCCCCGCCGCAGCACTGCAGCTCGCGGCTGTACGGGCGCACCTCGATGCCCAGCGCCTCCACCAGCCCACGAAGCATGCGGGGCCGTCCGGAGGATTCCTCGAATCCCACGACTTCGCTGGGGAACAGCGTATGGCATGGGTACTGCACCACCGCGGACATGCCGGTGACGGGGCGGTCGATCGAGGCCCTTATCCTGTCGATGCCTATGTCGTTATGGAGCACGTCTATGATGTGCCTTACCGATGCGGTGCCGCAGAACTCCCTGCCCGCCTTTTCGCGCAGGAGCCCTTGAACCTTCTCCCGGAGCACGCCGTTCTCATGGAGCTTTTCCAGGGCCATGCGGAGCGAGCTGTAGCACGAGCCGCACTGCGTTACCATGGGCACGCCCAGCTCCTCGGCTATCGAGAAGTTCCACGCGCTGACCGCGAGCGAGGCGGTTTCGTCGGCCGAGGGGAACGACCCGAAGGCCGGGCAGCAGACGCTTCCCTCGAGGTCTAGCATTTCGGCTCCCAGGCGCGGCATCGAAAGCCTTATGGCACGCTCCACGTCCGGCCTCACCGCCGGCACGTTGCATCCGAGGAAGAGTCCGTACTTCACGCAGTCATTCCCTGAACATGTAATCGTTGTTCTTCACGAGATCGGTCTCGCGCAGCACGGCCCGGAACTTCTCCAGCATCTCCGGAAACTTCGCGATGGTGGGCGGCACCTCTTCGAGGCCCACGGCGCGGCGCTTCTCGCGCACCCTGTCCACGGGCTGGGTGTGGCCCGTTTCGAAGATCTCGGCCACCGACGCGGGGATGAACGACTCGTCGTTCCTGGCCTGCCAGCGCCTTACGGCGAGGCAGACTTCGAAGGGTTTGACGCCCATGGGGCACATCTCCTCGCACGTCGAACAGGTCACGCAGAGCCAGGGTGTCTCGTCATCCAGAAGGCTCTCCTCCAGGCCCAGCAGGATCTTCCGCACCAGGTCGCGCACGAAGAGCGGGGGCGAGCCCTCTGCTGCCGGGCATCCCGCCACGCAGGTGCTGCAGGTGAAACAGTGCCTGATGTCGCCGCAGTTCTCGACTATTTCGCGCCAGAGCCCGGCATTCACCTTCGAGAGGTCTATCAACTGAACTCCCCCGGCAGTTCGCGCAGCCTTGCGAGGCTGTAAACGGGGCCGTCTATACACACATACGACCCGCCTATGCTGCACCGGCCGCACTTGCCGATGCCGCACTTCATCTTCATCTCGAGTGACAGGAATATGTCTGAAGGCGCCAGACCCAGGGCGTCGAGCACCGGCAGCGTGTAGCGGATCATGGCGGGAGGACCGCAGACCAGCGCCGCCGTCGAGGCCGGGTCGACCTCGAGACCTTTCACATGAGACGGCACGTTGCCGACGGCTCCGGCCCAGTCCCCCTCCGCCCTGTCGACGGTCACGATGAGCTGGACGTCGTCGCGCGACGCCCAGTTGCGCAGGTCGTCGCGGTAGAGCAGCAGCCCGGGGTTCCTCGCGCCGTACACGACGACGAGCCTGCCGAACCCTCCCCTGTTGTCCGGATGCAGCGCGTAGTTCGTGAAGGCCCGCAGCGTGGAGAAACCGAAGCCGCCGCCTATCACGAGCAGGTCGCGCCCCTTCAGGGCGTCGACCGGATAGCCGTTGCCCAGGGGGCCCCTCAGACCGATGGTTTCGCCGGGTTCGAGATAGTGCAGCTCGGTGGTCACCGTGCCCACGCGGGCTATCGTGAAGTCGAGCGCATCGGGCGTCATGGGCGACGAGGCTATCCCGAACGGGGCCTCGCCTACGCCCATTATCGACAGCTCCGAGAACTGCCCCGGTATAAATGCGAAAGGCTTCGAGCCCTCCGCGAACGAAAGCGATATGGTGCGGATCGAGCCGTCTTCGGTTTCCGTCACGATCCTCTCTACCCTCATCGGGATCGGCGCGTATGGATTATTCAAGCCCGTCCCCTCCGAAGGCTTCCATTAGCCTCCTGATGTCGAGGTTCACCGGACAGGCTTCGACGCACCTGCCGCATCCGACGCATCCCGGCATGCCGTAGCTGTCGATGCAGTAGCTGAACTTGTGCATCATGCGGTGCTTGAACCTGTCGGCCCCGGTGGGCCTGGGATCGTGCCCGGAGGCCTGCTTCGTGAAGGCCTTGAACTGGCAGGTGTCCCAGATGCGGCTGCGCACAGTCACGCCGTCCTCCTCGCCATCCACTATGTCGAAGCAGTGGCATGAAGGGCAGATGAACGAGCAGGCACCGCAGCCCAGGCACTTCGCCGTGAGAGTCTGCCAGCGGGGATCGTCGAAGGATTCATCCAGAGACTTCTTCAGTGCGGCGAGATCCACCCTCGGTGTCATCTCGGCGCCAATCGAGCCGGTGTCCGGATTCTCTCCATTGGATTCCACCACGATCCCTGTCGCGTCCGCGAGCGCCCTCCCCTTTTCGCTCACCGCACGCACGCTCCAGCCTTTCCCCGAAGGCTCCAGCATTATGTCGGAACCCTCCGGGGAGAGCGGCCCGCCGCCGGTGGTGGTGCAGAAGCACGTCGGGCGCTGCTCGCGGCATCCCAGGGAGACGATCGTGAGGGCGTCCCTGCGGGCCCTGTAGTACGGGTCGGTCATGTCGCCCCCGGCATAGACCCGGTCGAGGAATGCGATGGCGCGGGCGTCGCAGGGCCTGACCCCGAAAAGCACGGCCGGGCCAGGGGTCGGAATCGCTTCCTCCACCCTGCCGTCCGGCCCCATCGAGAGGAGTTTCTCGGTCATCGGCGTGAGTATGTGCCTAGGCGACCTTACGGCGCCGGGGAAGTCCAGCAGAGCCTCGGAGGCGGAGCTGATCCCGTCGAAGGCGGCGCCGTCCCCCTCGGCGACCGGGGCGTACACGGTCATCCCCGGAATGGCCAGGAGCCTCTCCAGGAAACGGACGAGGGCGTCGCGGTCGGTAATCTTGTCCGTCATTCCGAGTTCCGTCCGGGATCGAGAATGAAGTCCTGTGAGTCGTCCATGGAGTATGCCGCGAGGGGCTGCGGCGCGTTCTCGTCGAGCCCCGCCCGGCTTCCGAAAAGCTCGGCGACGTCGGCCGCGAGCCTGCGGTTGAATATCGAGAGATCTACGCCCGTGGGGCAGGCGCGGGCGCAGGCCCCGCATTCCACGCAACGCCCCGCCAGGTGCATGGCGCGCATGACGTGGAAGGCCAGCACATCCTCCGGGTGCGTCCCTCTGGCCACCCACTGCGGCTGCGACGAATCGGCGAAGCACGACTCGCAGGTGCAGAGCGGGCAGGCGCTGCGGCAGGCGTAGCAACGGAGGCACTTCGACATCTCGGCCTCCACGCGGGCACACCTTTCATCCGCAGGCAGGGCCGCGAAGGCCTCCACATCCGGGAAACCGGGGTCGTTTTCGACGACAGGATCTCCAAGCGGGATGTCGCAGATCACCGGATTCTTCGCGGCGCAGAGTCTGCAGCTTGCGTGGAGCACTTCCGAAACCGGCACCGAAACGGGCTCGGGGCCGCCGTGCAGGGTCAGCATGCCGTCGGTCTCGTCGACGCTCGAAACACAAATGCCCGGGAAGCGCTTCGCGATCGCGGACGGGTCGGCCATGCCGCGGCAGGGCACGCCTATCACTACGACATCCTCGCGCTTCAGGCGCCTCTCCTTCACCAGTTCGACTATCGCCCTCGAGTCGCAGCCCTTGGCTACGATCGCCGACTTCCGGCCGGGCACGAGATACTTGGCGAGATTGTTGGAGCAGAATGCGTTCCAGATCAGGCGCCCGGCATCGGCCGAATCCGTGATCAGGCACGGCGTGGCGCGCATGGGTATCGAACCCTGCTCGAAACCAATCACCACCTCCGCCCTGCCTTCGGAAAGCAGCCGCGCGGCGGTTTCCGCAATCCTTGAAGACAATCCTGCGCCGTTCACCGCCCGCCTCCCGCGCTGCGGCGGGCCGGCCCCAGCTCGCGCACCTTCGCCGTGACGGTCTCGATCACCTCTGCGAACCTCACGCCCTCGGAGGCCGAGACCCACGTGAAATGAAGCCTGCCCTCCTCGAGGCCCAGATGCCCGAGCAGGCGCCCCAGAAGCGCGAACTTCCGCCTTGCGCCCAGATTCCCGCTGATGTAGTGGCAGTCGCCGGGGTGGCACCCGCTGACCAGCACGCCGTCCGCTCCCCTTCTGAAGGCCGAAAGGATGAAGAAGGGGTTGATCCTGCCCGCGCACGGCACGCGTATGACGCGCACGGAGGCGGGATACTGCATCCTGCCCACGCCGGCGGAATCGGCCCCGGCGTAGCTGCACCAGTTGCACAGAAACGCCACGATTCTCGGCTCCCACGCAGCGTTTTTATCGGTGTCCGTCACTGCGCCCTCCGCGTCCCGCTGCCGATCATCGCGTATATCTCGCGATCCGTGAAACCGAGTATGTCCGCCGCACCGCACCTGCACGAGGAGGCGCAGAGCCCGCAGCCCTTGCACAGGGCCTCGTTCACCACGGCCTTTCCCTCGGCTTCGTCGATCTCGATGGCCTTGAACGGGCACAGGGCAACGCAGGTTCCGCATCCGGAACACTTCGAGGAGTCGATCACGCACACCGTTCCCCCGGCCTCTATCGAGCCCCGGGAGAGAACCAGCGCGGCCCTGGAGGCAGCCGCCCCGGCCTGCGCCATGCTTTCGCCGATCGTCTTGGGACCGTGGGCCAGACCGCACACGAACACGCCCTCGGTCGCAAAGTCCACAGGGCGCAGCTTCACGTGCGCCTCCATGAAGAAACCGTCCTCGTCGAGCGGCACCTTGAAGAGGCCAGCGAGCCTCCCGGCGTCGCCCGACGGCACTATGGCCGACGCAAGGCCCACGATGTCCGCATCTATCGTCATGTCCTCGCCCAGCACCAGATCCCGGGCGGTAACCCTGACCTTCGTCCCGCCGCCTTCATCCACCAGCTCGACCGACGGCCTGCAGTCCTCGTCGTGCCTCAGGAACCGCACACCGCGCTCGCGAGCCTCGAGGTACTTCCCCTCGCGAAGCCCGTATGTGCGGATGTCGCGGTAGAGCACGTAGACGTTGATGTCCGGATCGAGATCCACGAGTTCGAGCGCGAGCTTCACAGATTCGCTGCAGCACGTGCGGCTGCAGTAGCGCCTCTTCTCGTCCCTCGACCCCGCGCACTGGATCAGCACGACGTTTCTGGCCGAGGATACCACCGGGCTGCGCCTGCCGATCTCCTCTTCCAGCTCCCGCAGGGTCATCACCCGCGGGTCGTCGCCGTATCCGAAGCCCTCTGCGACATGAGTGTCGCCGCCCGATGCGATCACGGCCACGCCGTGGGCGACCTCGGTCGAAGAACCGTCGTCATGCCCGATCGTGGAAGTGAAGTTGCCCACGAACCCGCTCACGTCCTTCACCTGTGACTTCATGTGGACTGTAATGCGCGGGTTGTTCAGAACACGCCCGGACAGGTTCTCCAGGAAGGCGCCGACATCGGAGCCGTCGAGCGTCGTGCGTATCGCGCGGGCGTTGCCGCCCAGCACGTCGGAAGACTCTACCAGATGCACCCCGAAGCCCTGCCCGGCCAGCATGGCGGCACATGTCATGCCCGCCACGCCTCCGCCAATCACGAGGGCGTTCCCGTCGACCTCCAGCTCGGTGCGCGAAAGGGGTTCGAGCAGCCTGGCCTTAGACACGGCCATCCTCACCAGATCCTTGGCCTTTTCTGTGGCCTTCCCGGGCTCGCCCTGGTGCACCCATGCGCACTGGTCACGGATGTTGGCCATCTCGAACAGGTGCCGGTTGAGCCCGGCCTCTCTCAGCGTCTCCTGGAAGAGCGGCTCGTGCGTGCGGGGAGTGCATGCCGCCACAACCACGCGGTTGAGCCGGTTCCCGCGTATGCTTTCACGCATCCTGCGCTGCGTGTCCTGCGAGCAGGTGAACATGGCGTCCTCGGCCACAACGACGTTGGGCAGCGCACGCGCCGAATCTCTCACCGCAGCCACGTCCACAACGCTGCCGATGTTGATGCCGCAACTGCACACCCATACGCCTATGCGCGGCCTTATGCCCGTGGCGGGAAGCTCCTCCGGATACTCCTTCCGGGTCGAGAGGGTGTTCCGCGCACCCGTTAGCAGAGAAGCAGCCTCAGCCGCCGCTGCGCTGGCGCCGGTCACAGTCTCCGGGATGTCCTTCGGGCCCGTGAACGCCCCCGCCGCGAACACGCCCGGCACGGAGGTGGCCGAAGGCGAGAACGTCCCGGTTTCGCAGAAGCCGTGCGCATCGAGGGTGAGGCCGAGCCTGGCCGCCATCTCGCGGTTCGCCTCGCTCTGCACCATCCCCACGGACAGGACTACGAGGTCGAACTTCTCCTCGCGGATCCGCCCGTCCTCTGGGTACCTCAGGATCAGCCCGCCGTCGGCATCCTGAATGACGCGGCCGGGCTCGGAACGCACGAACCTCACGCCGTGCTCTTTCCTGGCACGCTCGTAGTACTTCTCGAAGCCCTTCCCGTGGGTGCGTGCGTCTATCAGGAAGATCGTGGCACCCAGGTCGCCAGAGGCGTGCTCGCGGGCCACGACGGCTTCCTTGATGGCGTAGGTGCAGCAGACCGAGGAGCAGTAGCCGTTGTCCACCCTGTGGATGTCGCGCGAGCCGACGCACTGGATCCACGCGATGCTTTTAGGCTCGCGGCCGTCGGAAGGCCGAACGAGCTTCCCGCGTGTCGGCCCGGAGGCGCTCAGAATCCTCTCGAACCCGATGCTCGTGATAACGTTGGGGAACGCCCCGAAACCGAACACCGGAAGCCTTCCAGCGTCGAAGGGCTCGAAGCCGGGGCAGGCTATCACCGCGCCCACGCCGAGTTCGAGCGTGCGGGGCTTCTCGTCCAGGTCGATCGCACCCGCTGCACACTTCCTGGCGCACAGCCCGCAGCGCCTGCAGATGGACGGGTCTATCTGGAAAGCCGGAGGATAGGCCTGCTCGTAGAGCCTGTAGATCGCCTTCCTCTCGCTCATTCCGGCGTTGAAGGAGTCGGGGGCCTTCACCGGGCAGAACCTCGCACACTCCCCGCAGCCCGTACACTTCTCGATCGAGACGAACCGCGGATTCTGCAGCACGGTGGCCTTGAAATCGCCGGGTTCTCCCGAGAGTGACAGCAGCTCGGCGTTCGTGATGATCTCTACGTTCAGGTGCCGCCCGCACTCCACGAGCTTGGGGGAAAGGATGCACATCGAGCAGTCGTTGGTGGGGAACGTCTTGTCCAGGCCGGCCATCGTGCCGCCTATCGCCCCGCGGCGCTCGACGAGGTAGACCTTGAAGCCGGAGTCGGCCAGATCCAGCGCGGCCTGTATGCCCCCCACCCCGCCACCCAGGACCAGAACGGCGCCTGTGGTTTTTGCAGATGTCATGGCGCCCGGCTCTCCTCAGCGTGAAGGTGTTGCGGCCTGACTTCCCCAGCCCCGGGAAGATAGCGATTCCGGCGGGGGGTGGCTCTCTGATTCAACCAAGGGATCATATCGTGAGCATGTCGCTACGCAAACCCCGCTTGTGACTGCATCGTCGCCTCCGGCTGAATCGAGATCGGCGGCGATGGTGCGGGAGGAACCTGGCAATCCAAAGAGAGACATAAAGCAGGCAGGAGGATGAACACCCCGAGGAGAGGCCTGTCGGCCGGATCAGGCGATTATGGCCGACAAAGGAGCCTTGCTGGCCATTCCGGCCGGCACCGCAGATGTCAGTATGTCGATCGGAGAAGAGCCAGATCTTCGGAGGGGTCAATCTATTTACAGCTCAATGATGTAACAGATATCAATAGTTCAGTTGTACTAATTCTATAGTTTGTGTCTGCGGCAAGCTTGCTGGTACGATGAACTCGATGGCAGATACCAATTTGATTATACAGTTCTCTAATACATTGATGATCTGCATTAGATACCATGACTGTAGCACCGCGGCGTGCTGCTCTTTCTGTTGCTCTACAGAGACGTATTTGATCCTGCCAAGAGAACAGTTTTGAGTTGTATTTGATGAAATTATTTGTATTATGCGCTACAGTATATGGAGGATCAGCATATACAAAATCTCCATTTTGAGCCATATCAATTACACGCTCAAAGTCAGACGATATTATTTCTGCTTCTTTAAGGCGTGATGAAACTTTCTGAAGGTAACCAGGAGGGTATTCGACAATGTTTTTCGTTCCAATCGGTACATTGAACTGCCCTCGTAGATTCACCCTATACAGACCATTCCAGCATGTTCGGTTTAAGTAAATAAACCTAACAGCTCTATCAAGTATGTTCTTCGGAGTATTTGTTCTCTGATCTATGTAGAAACGAGCAGAATGAAGCTGTTGACACTTTTGTAATTCTTCTTCAATATATTTTGGTGAACATTTCACTTGTGTATATGCATTAATTAGCTCTTCGTTTACGTCAGCGAGTATTGAAACTTTCGGACAAAGCCAGAAGAAAACAGCTCCACCTCCAAGAAATGGCTCAATGTATCGCGAATACTCATTAGGAAAGTGAAATCCATACTGGTTTACTAGCCAGCGCTTACCCCCTGCCCACTTTAGAAAAGGTTCGATCATCAAGACTCATCACCCGGGATTTTATCAGAGACTGATGTCCGCAGCCACTCAACAAAGTCTAAATCATCGTCGCTAAATGTTTTCAACTGATTTTTATGTGCTGCAATGTTTCTTACTTGATTTAATTGTACTATCCAATCAAGATAATACTTTTGTCCTTTTCTGTCTGTCGGTCTAGGATTGTTCAATGCATACGCAAAATGATCCCAGTTTTCACGTTGCTTCGTTATTGCAATGAAATCGACAATGTCAAGATATGCTTCTTTTGGCTTTCTCTTTCTCTCATCTTCAGCCTGCTGCTTTTCGTAAGCTTTGTTACGTACTGTTCTATCTTTGACTCCAAGCTCCCAAAAAGCTTGTTCTCCTGATTCTAGACGATGAGTACCATGTACTCTCTTTAAAGTATCAATGATATAGTTGTGCAATCGCTCCACGAATCTTAGAATATATTTTCCTACTTCCTGGATCTTTTCTGAATCAGTCTGTTCCACCCACCTTAAAAATTCATCCGATCCAAAATCGTTGTATTGCTCATGAAGTATTCTAAATAAGTGATGAGTATAGTCCTTTACTCCACCTTCACCAAAACGCCGAGAAAAACGTTCTTGAATCTCATGATCAGATGCGCTCTCAAGGAATTTAAATATTGGATCACAAAATTATACAACTTTATCTGCAAATAATATTGTTGTGGCGGTGTAGAAATCGTAGTTTCTTTTCAGGGTAAGATATTGAACTACTTCAGCAATTACTTGAAGATGTGCTCTAAAACCAGGATTAGTCGCAATATAGGCGCTCTTTCCAGCTTCCCATTTATCAGGTACTGATAATTGTATGCGAGTGAAGTAGGCATCGATGATATAGGATGCTCGTTTTATGGTTTCTTCATCTGTTTCACCACACATTGGACCTGATAATATTTTTTTATCAACAATTCTGCCAATAAGTCCTGTTCTCTTTAGCCCCTTTACACCTTCTGATATCGTCAAGTTCTGTCCAGGTTCAGCTGGTATATCGGGAAGGGCAAATCGACGACCTAAAGGGCTTGTCTTGCTCGTGTTCAGTGATCGAATGATTGCTGATGCTAGCGCCGATAACGATGTTGATGGGTCACTGTCTCCCATACGAATATCAGCAAGTAAACTTACTAGCAAGCTACGAGGCACGCTTTTTTGTTTGTGGTTAATCGTGATGAAGAGATCTGCTTCTCTGTGGACATCCATTTTAGCGAATGCAATGACGAAAATACTTTGGTCTAGGTAGGTGTCATCCAGATGTGAGTAACCATAAAGCCGATGTTGACCATCAATTATCCACGCAGACTTGTACTTTTTAGGCAAGGTAAGCCAGCCGAATCTCGTGTTTTGGTCTGTATTTTCGGTATTCTCAAGTAAGTCGAAACGTGGTTCGTCGACAAAGTTCACTAGAAGGTTCGTTGGGAAGTATCCACCATCTTTTATGAACTGCCCGATATCTCTAATTCTACTAGAAGATATCATACGTTGATATGCAGGTTTTCCATCAGGATGATTGAGTGCTTGATGATTGATGAAAGCAATTTTCAGTAAATGTCGTGGTTTAGTAACAAAAGCATAAAATGTATCTCCTCCTAATGTTCCACGAATCGCCGGAAGACGAATTTCAGCTAGACCGGGTACTTTCTCGTTTTGTAAAAACTCACCAAGTATTTGATATCGCCCAGCAGGACCCATATGCTTCACGAATGTCTCAAAGTACTGAAGCTCGTTTTCAGTGATGATTTTAATTCTCGCATCCGATGCTCTTTCTAAATCAGGTTCAGACCAGATAATGTTATGAGTGATGTAGATCCAGATAATCTTATGACGTCTTTCGCCCTTGTGATGCGCAACTATTGATTTACGAATGTATTTCTGCAGTGCCTGAGTCTCAAGGATATCTTTTTGTAATGTACGTCTACCTCTGCTTTCGCGAGATTTGCACTCAACGATTAAAGCAGTTTCGCTATCTTCAGCATATACGTCGATTTGCTTTTTCCCTATTGATCCGTCATCTCTAATATAATGTATGTGAAAGTTTTCTCCATTCATTACTGGATAACCCATCGAACGAAATAGCATCCATGCTCTATCCTCGAGCTCTTTATCATGACGCTTCAATCGTTTCATGCGAATTGATACCTTATTGTTTCGCTTTACTTCCCAACCTTCGTTCTTTGCATTCTCTACGTCAGCATGATTGACGGTCTTTTCTTCGAACCTGTTTCTCTTTACATAAGATGCTGATCTCAAAGAAGGTTCATCCTCGATAAGTGGGACAAGATAACTAGAGAGCTTATCTTCAACTTTAATCTCCAGCTTAGTATCCTTCTCCCTCATTTCATCTCCCCCTAGACTCGTTCAAGAACTGATGCGATCTTCTTTTCGAACCTGGCGATCAGGTCGCGGTTAGCTTGAACCAGAGCCTGCTCGGTGTCGATCTCGGCGACAATTTCCTGCTGAATGGAAAGGCGTGGGATGGGAATCTCCATTTCGCGAATGTCGGTGACCTTGATACTAGCCTGGTTCACTGCTCGCTGTGCGAAGGACTTGGCAGTTTCGATAAAGTGGTCCTGTTTCATCGACCAGAGCAGGAAATGTGAATCGACGAATTCAGTTCTTGGTCTAAAGCGAATAAGGTTGATTCCATGAACTACAGGAACAGGGGCGCCTCGAAAAATCGCTGTCTTTCCAAGGTGATCAATACTGTTGATATGGCTGAACAGAATATCACCATGCTCCATAAGCCGATCCTCGGGCACTGGATCGTTGGTACGCTTGGTTTTTGACAAGTCGATCGTACCATCAGCAATTGTCTGGATCCTAGTAACGAGGTATCGTCCATCATCTTGCTGTTTGACAGGAAAACCATTCTGGATTGAAACGCAAAGCTTTTCAAGACGGACCATCGGCCACTCAGGGTCGATCGGGATGTGTGGTCGGTAGTTGTCCACCACCATGCGGGCGCCGTCGATGACCTTCTGGTAGCCTTCGATCTCGGCGACGATCTCGCGCTGGACTTCGAGCGGCGGGAGGGGAATTTTAATTGCTTGATATGCTGGATTGTCAAGGTTCCTTATCCCGCTTGTCTGCTTCTGCAGAGCTTCAGTTGCTCCAGTACGATAGATGTGGTTCAGGCAGAGCCAGACAAATATTGGATCAGCGCGTTTATCAGTTGCTCTGATTCTCGCGGTGAAGTTGCTGAACGAGTACTCCCCTTCATGCAGATTGAACAATGCAACTCGCCCAACAGGTTGAGTTGGCCCTCCGCCAGATTTCTCCAACAGAATATCCCCATATTGAAGTAGCCTAGATTCAAGATGCCTTATCTCAACTGGATGCTCAGCGATATTGGACAGATCCAGGAAACCATTTTTTGTGAAGTTCGTATTCCGCAGTATTTTAACTACTCGAAGAGGCTCCTTCTCGCCTTTCCACAGACCGCTCCGAAACTCACAGATGTCAGATATTCTTACCAAAGGCCATCTTACACTCTGTACTCCACTCTCCCTATACCTCTCCCCGCTCAGGTTCCAGTCGCCGTTGGCGGCGATCTTCTCCTTCTTCACGATCAGGCCGAGGGAGGGGGATTCCGGCGTCTCCCCTGCCCTTAGCCCGCTCAGGTAATCGGTGATTTCGCGGGCGGCCTGGGGCAGGTCGTTTTTGTCGATCTCGCGGCGCTGGGCGCCGAGGCTGAAGCCGTCGTTCTGCACCTTGAAGAAGGCGATCGAGTCGGTGCGCCTGGCAAGCAACCTGTCGAGGATCAGGATCGAGGTCTTCACGCCGGAGTAGGGGTTGAAGACGCCGGCGGGGAGGGAGACGACGGCGACGAGGTACTCTTCCACCAGCAGCTTGCGGAGCTGCTTGTAGGCCGTGCCCGACTGGAAGATGATCCCCTCCGGGACGATGATGCCTGCCCGGCCGTTGGGGGTCAGGTGCTCGGCCATGTAGTCCACGAACAGAACCTCGCTGCGCTTGGACTGCACCGTGAACCTGTTGTGCGGCCTGATGCCGCCCTTCGGGGACATGAAGGGGGGATTGGCGAGGATCACGTCGGCATGCTCGTTCCACTTGTCCAGACTCGTGAGCGTGTCGTACTCGTAGATGTGGGGATCGGCGAAGCCGTGCAGATACATGTTCACCTGCGAGAGCCTGACCATGTCCGGCGAGATGTCGTATCCGCTGAAGTTTGCCGCCAGATTCCTCTTTTCATCGGGGGTCAGGGTGCTGTTGCCATTCGCATCGGTGTTCGCCTTCAGGATGTGCTTCCACGACGAGATCAGGAATCCCGCGGTGCCGCAGGCCGGGTCCAGCACCTTTTCGTTCTTCTTCGGGTCGATAACCTCGACGATGAAGTCGATGATGTGGCGCGGCGTGCGGAACTGCCCGGCGTCGCCCTGCGAGCCCAGCACGGAAAGCAGGTACTCGAAGGCGTCGCCCAGGCGCTCGCTGTGGTCGTAGGTGAACTCGTCGATGACCTTGAGAAACAGCCGAAGCGTCTCGGGGTCGCGGTACGGCAGATAGGCGTTCTTGAAGATGCTGCGGAACAGGGGCGGGATGCCGGGGTTCTCGGGCATGCGCGTGATGGCCTCGGCATAGAGGTTGAGCATCTCGTGCCCGCCAAGGCCGGGGCGCATCAGCCTGGCCCAGCCGTACTTCTCGAAGTCGCCCGCGAAGAAGCTGCGGCTTCCGCCAAGCTCCTCGCTCTCGGCGTCCATGTCGTCCATGAACTTGTAGATGAGGGCGATTGTGATCTGCTCGACCTGGCTCTTGGGGTCGGGAACCTTGCCGACGAGGATGTCGCGGGCTGTGTCTATGCGGTGTCTGGTGGCGCTATCGAGCATGTGACCCCTTCAGCGTGGATTTTTGGAGTATACAGGATGGAAGGTAGAGGGGCGAGGGGTTGCGATCCGTGCGATTCACTACGGAGCATGCTGGATCAACTCATGCGGATCCTTCATTGGCTGACCGCCTCCGCAGGAAACTGTAAGAGGGTTATTCAGATCGGTTTGTTCATAGCACAGAACGGTACTTTGAGGAGTGCCTGACCCGCTGCGGGAGGCGCTCTTCGTCCAACGCCAGGCCGACAGGATCCTTCAAGGCGTCGGCGAGATCGGAGATGCGATCGATCATGCCGAGCACGAACAGAACGGTTGCGAGCGTGCGGATCGACACGCCCGGATGCCCCCGTTCCAGGTTGGCAAGCGTTGTCCGGCTGATCGAAGCACGCTCTGCGAGCAGGGATGTCGTGATACGCCTGCGCTTTCGTGCATCCCGGATGTCCTTTCCCAGCTTCCGCAGGGCACGCTGAACCGGAATCGGCAGGTCGTAGCTGAAGCTCTCCTGGCTGCTGGGGTTCATGCTCGCTCCCTGTACTTAATGATCAGTATCATTTGCTTTATCTTCGGTATTGTACATTATGCTGAACACTAAGGCAAGCCTTCGGCCGGATGATACGAAGTTGGCAGCACACGAGCGTTGCGCCTGGACGGCCCGCTCCCATCGCCGATCGCGATCCGGATTCGCGATCCACTCGGCTTTGGTTTTGTTCCTGAGCTGCTGGATGGCTTTATGAGACCAGGTCTTGGTGAGGGTGCCCCCCAGGGCCGTCACTGACAGAACGCGGCAGAAGCCATCGGGTAGAACGCCTGGCGATACTCGGGGCTTTTCTTCGTCCGGGGGATGGTTACCGGAATAATGACGTCCGTTGTCACTGTCTTGAAGAACTCACTGTCCTCAGGCAGTGTACCGCTGGCCCGTCTGGCTTCGATAGTCTGTACAGCGGATTCCGCGGCCATGCGCACCGCTTCGTCCTTGGTGCCGGCCTCTTCGAACACGCCGCCTATCCCGGGGCAGTACGCGACAAAGACGTCGTTGTCCTTCTCGACGGCTATCAGGAACATCACAGTCTTCACTTTAGGATCCATCTTCACCCCCGGCCAGGCAGAATATCCGCTTGGACTTCCGCACAACACCCGCCGAACAGCAAACGCAAGGAGTTTCTGTCGGGTTCCTTCTCGAAACTGCCTTGCTGATCATTCCCCGCTCACTGCTTCCGACTCGCCCCCCGCTCCCTCACGATGCGAACTGGTTCAGCGGCACGTAGTCCTTCACGTACTCCGGTACCAGGTCGCGGTATCGCCTGGGCACGGCCTTGAAGTCCTTCGTGGTGAAGGCCGGGTTGGTGGCCAGGTCGGTGAACCTCTTCTTCTCGATGATGTCGCGCACGCTGTTGCTGGTGATGTATGCCTTGAAATAAAGCTTGATGGCGGGGATGGCCTCGGCCTCCTCCGGCTTGTAGTCGGCAACGAACTTGGCGAACTCCTCTTCGAGCAGCTCGTCCTTCGTCTTGAAGCGCGGTATCAGGCCGAAGACCTTCTCGAGGATCTCGCGAAGTGAGATCCGTCGATCCACGGCCGCCGCCCTGCGCAGCTTGTCCAGGGTGTAGTACTCCTCCGGCTTGTCGAACACCTCGCGGTTCACGTAGTCGATTACGCGGTCCCACTCCCCCGCCTCAACCGCCCCGGCCACCAGCTCGTTCCTCCTGATCGCGTCCTCGAAGCGCTCGAAGAACATCCTGTCGATCTTCATCCCGTCGAGGCCGACCTGTTCTTCGCGGATCGATGCCAGGATGTCCGCGCCCAGGTGCTCGTAAGGCTTTGAGGCGTCGAAATCGACGCTCGCGTCATCGAGCCCGGCGGGCTTTCCCTTGCGCTGCCTCGGAAGCTCCAGCACCTCGTCGTAGCTGAACTTCTCCTCGAAGTACTCGCAGGTCGCGAAGAAGTCGAAGAGCTTGAAAGTGGTCTTCTCCAGAGCGGGCTCCCTGGAGTCCGCCGCTCCACCCTGGAGCTGCTCGCCGAAGTTGTGCCTCCTGGTGCCCCGGCCCTTGATCTGGATGAAATCGGTGGGCGAGAACACCGGGCGGAAGAGGCCCAGGTTCAGAATGTCCGTGCAGTCGTAGCCGGTGGTCATCATGCCCACCGTCACGCACACCCTGGCCTTGCTCGTCCTGTATTCCGGCAGGAAGTTGCCCGAGCCGAGCAGGTTGTTGTTCGCGAAGTTGATGGTGAACTGCTGCGCTCCGGGGATCATGGAAGTCACCTGCACGGCGAAGTCCGACTGGTACCTGCCGGGGTACATGCGGTCGGCCATCTCGTTGAGGATCTGGGTGAGCTTCGCGGCATGGTTCTGGCTCACGGCGTAGATGATGGACTTGCCGATCTCGCCGCTCACGGGGTCCTTCAGGGCGTTCTCGAGGAAGGTCTTGCAGAAGAGAAGGTTCGTGGAGCCCGAGAAGAAGCGTCTCTCGAACTCGCTCTGGTGGAAGGCCTCCTCATACTCATCCCCGGCGTCATCCCGAAAGGTGGCTACGAAGCCGTCCTCCGAGAGGAGTTCGGTGGTTACGGAGGTCCTGGCGTCGACCACCGTGGGGTTCACCAGGTAGCCGTCGCGCACGCCGTCGAGGAGCGAATAGCGGTACGTCGGCTGCCCGCTCTCGCAGCCGAACGTGCGATAGGTGTCGAGCAGCAGGCGGCGCTCGATCTCGCGGGGATCCCTGCCCGCGGGATCCTTTCGATCGAATCGCTTCAGGTAGTCCTTGGGCGTGGCGGTGAGGCCCAGCTTCCACCCCACGAAATACTCGAACACGGCCCTGGCGTTGCCTCCGATCGAGCGGTGTGCCTCGTCGGAGATCACCAGGTCGAAGTCCGTGGGTGAGAAGAGGCGCTGGTACTTGTTCCCGGCAAGAAGCGACTGTACGGTGGAGACGACGATCTCGGCCCTGCGCCAGTCGTCGCGGTTCTCCTTGTAGATCACCGTGCTGTAGTCCGCCGAGAGCTGGTCGGTGAATGCCTTGCGGGCCTGCTCCTCGAGTTCCAGCCGGTCCACCAGGAAGAGGACGCGGCTCGCGTTGCCGGTACGAAGGAAGAGCTTCACGACGGCGGCGGCGGTAAGCGTCTTGCCCGTACCCGTGGCCATCTCGAACAGGAAGCGGTCGTGGCCTTCGGCTGCAACCCTCTGCAGGGCGTGGATGGCAGCCAACTGGTAGGGCCGGAGGAAGCGGAGCCTGTTGTCCCGGATGAAGGCGGGCCTTTCCGTCTCGCTCTTCCAGGCGGCCTCGGATGCGTAGCCGGGGCGCTGGGTGAGGACTATGTAGTCGTCCCCGACCACCTCTTCCGCGAGCCTTTTCGGATCGGGCGCCGTCCTGCAGTATGCGGCCACGGAGTCCGGCGATGGGAAGGACGTGATGATGTAGGGGTTCCCGCGCTCGAGATCCCAGAAGTAGTGGAGGTTGCCGTTGGAGAGGATCACGAAGCGGCAGTTCTGCGACCTGGCGTACCTTCTGGCCTGCTCCTTGCCTGCGAGGGGGGTCTTCTCCTCCGACTTGGCTTCGAGCACTATCAGCGGAAAGCCCTTCGAATCGAGCAGAAGGAAGTCGATGAAGCCGCGGGGGGCCTTCTCGAAGTCGTCGCCGAGGGATTCGAGCGAAGAGGGCAGGAGCTTCACACCGGGTTCGAGCTGGATGTTTGCCGGGAGGCCGCCTTCGGGGAAGAACCTCCACCCCGCCGCCTCCAGGAGGTGGTTGATCTTGATGCGGGCGGTGGCTTCCTTCGACGGCATGGCTCTACGAGACCGTCCGACCCTCCATCAGTGACAACCTGCGCACAGGGATGCGCAGCATTGCCACATCAACGCCGCCGCGCCTGGATCACCCTCCGGGCGCTGAAGCAGGCGGATTCGATGCAATGCTATTACGATGCGTCAAGGAAGTCCAGCCTGCCGCGATCCGTCATCCGCCGGCCGGCGCAAGGGCCCATTCGGCAAGGTGGCCTTCTATCAAGTCCAGATTTGCCAAAACCTGGACTTCCCAGAAGGCCACTTTTGGATCAGGCTGCCGGGCTAGTGTTTATGAGAGAATGCACTCCAACAGGTATAGCTCAATGGGGAAGCTTACGGTAGCTGTCTTCAAGGGTTGAATGGTTCGATAGACCGACAATACAATGGATTCATCGAATCAAGCACTGCCGGAGCTGCGAACAGGGCTAAAAGATCCCCTTTAGAAGCCATTGACCAACTTGGTCAGAGGACCAGACCGAATGGCTCCTCATAACAAAGTAGTGTACTGGGTGGCATGGTCCGGGCATTGACAAAAGGATGTGAAGTCACGATCGTTGCTTTGCGGTTGAGAGAGCTGCCTTGGCGGTTCGTTGGCGGAAAGCCACTCGGCCGCATTTTCTTTTGGAGGGCGATGTATCTTCTATATTTGGATGACTCTGGCTCGGTCAATAACCCCAAAGAGGAATATCTAGTTCTCGGTGGGCTTGCAATATATGAGGCGCAAGCTGATTGGTTTACTCGCTCACTGGATTCGCTCGCCGAGACTATCAATCCAAGTGACCCAAGATCCGTAGAATTCCATGCTTCCGAGATTTTCGCAAGAAGGTCTGCGCCTTGGAACAACTACTCAAGGGAAGAAGCCCAAGGGATAATTAAGGCTGTACTTAAACAGATGAGCACATCATACTCTACCGCTAGAGCCTTTGCGTGTGCTGTGCACAAAGCATCATATCCAGGTCAAGATCATATGGCTCTTGCGTTTGAGGATATGTGCAGCAGGTTTGATCTGTTCTTGAACAGGTTAAAGAGAAGCGGCGATAGGCAAAGAGGACTCATTATTATTGATGAAAGTTCATTTGAGACATCACTCCAGAAGATGGCTCGTGACTTCCGATATCTCGGAACGAAATGGGGAAGTATCAGCAGCTTAGCTGAAGTCCCGCTCTTCGTTAATTCAAAGTCATCAAGACTGGTTCAGCTCGCCGATCACATAGCGTATGCGGTATTCAGAAGGTACAATAGCTCTGACTCTAACTATATGGATATTTTCGCGTCGAGATTCGATGAGGAAGCCGGGGTGCTTCATGGTCTTTCACATAAGCAAACAGTGGACCCGCACTGCATGTGCCCGGGATGCCTATCTAGACGAATCGCTGGCCGAGTATAGCGAATAGTGTCAATATTTTGTTGACGCATGCGCCACCATATCTGTCTGATTTAGCAATCAATCCCATGGCATTGTTGGTAGATACCCATCTCTGCGGATAACGGGTAAAGGCATTGAGCCCCGCCTGTTTTAACCCCTCGATCCCGATGATTTTGAAGTTTTAGTTATAGAGCGACTCCCAGACCCCTAAAATCACTCTCTTCGTCTCCGGTAAGTAAAAGGGCGGAACGGGCCGCTTCCCCTTCGCCGGAGAGACTGCGGCGTCTATCCCGAATGCTCCCAGCTCGCGGATGACCGGCATTTCCCAGGAGGCCATGTCGAATGAGTGATCCGGTTCGAGAAGCGAAAAGTCCAGATCCTCGGAGAAGCGGTCCAGGCCGTGCACCAGTCTGAGCGCAGTTCCACCGTAGAAGGATGCGTTCTCGAAGAACCTGGCGCGCCAGAGCCCGAGCAGGACGATCTGCTGGATCGACTCCCTCAGTGCGTATGCGAATCGCACAGCTCCGGCACTTCTACGTCCGCCGACCATTTGCGCGAGGATTGTGTTCATACCTGCGCAGCCTCGGGAATGCACTTGGCGAGAAAGGCTGCGAGCTTCCCTGTCCGTCCTGTTCCGTAAGCAGCGGAAATGCTTTCCATCAAACTGGCATCGAGAGCTTCGATCGAGGCCGGATCGATCCGCAGATTATCATAGAGGTACTCCTCTACCGCCCGGAACGACCTCAGTTCAAGACCACGATCGATATGCACCATGTCGGCAAGAGCCTTCTCGGGTCGAGCCATCAGAAATGACCTCCCGCCGGGGATTTCCACCCTCTCGACACCGATGCTGAACACTCGTTCCGGAACCCGCCGGTAGATGAATAATCCCACCGGCGTCTCGAAACTGCGTCCGCGGCTGAAAGAGGCCGAAGTCACCGCCTTCGTTCGCTCGGGAATCATGGCGTGGTATTCAAGTGCCGACTCCATCGATACATACGATGGACCATGAACGAGATTCGCCAGCAGTTCTCTTGACAAGGGATGCTTCGCAAACGGCTCCGCGAAGATGTACAGGCCCCGCCTTATCTGCAGGATGACACCCTGTTCAAGGAGGCGGGTGATCCTGTCGCGGGGATGAGAGTACTCCTCCAGTACGGACATGATCGTCCTGAAGTCGAACTCATCCGTAAGGATTCGTCGGCGTAACTCCTGCGGGCTTACAAGCACATCAACTCCCCTGCCGAGGTGACATGCCGTATTATGCCATGCATGTCGACCTTTTGTCGACATGCTCGACTGATTTTGACCGAAACAGTCGAATCACATGTAAACAATTACCTGACCGCTGGTTGGTCAGATCTCGAAACATTTCGGAGAAATGATAACCTTCAGATCACCAAAGGGCTTGGAATCGAAAAAAATTCTTTAACCGTTAGACGTGGGACTGATAAGTTAGCGATGTGACCGACAAGACACTAGACTTGTAGGAACGGATGCCCAAAGACAATTCGGTGAGGTAGCCCAGAAGCTTATCGGGGTGATGCGCAGCAAACTATCATTCCAGTCCCGACCCTTCATATGGTTCCGTGTACCGCATGCATCTTTGAGGCGATAGATCGAGCGAACACATGACATCTCAGTGGGGACACTACTAATGTTGGCTTAGACGCTTTTCGGAACAACTGAATCGCCTTTATTATCCGCTGTCAGGAATATCAAGCCCTTGCCATCAAGCTCCTCTGAGCCAAGTGGCAACTCCATCTGACTCCTGTATTCATGAATGTCTTTTGCTATCAGCTCGTAATTCTTGAACTCGATCGCATGCCCTTCTAATCTATCTAGATCCTCCCAGATTCCATCTACCTGGTTCGGGAATAGCTGCATTTCCTCTTCTGCGCCAGATGGAAGCTGTCCATAAGTTATTTCTGGCATAAGCCTCATCTCTCGCATCTTATCATTGACTGAGGCTGCATCGTGTGCAAACACATTATCAAAATTTGCCGCCCATTGGCCTATCCTCTTCATCGGGTATACCACCAACAGATCTGGGTGCATTAGAAGAGGATAAGCTGGCGTTTGACCTTTCTTTGTTTTTGAGCTACAGCAACCTAGGAAGGCTACCATCATTGAGCAAAAACCCTCTCTGACATCCTTAATACTATCAAGAATGGAGTTAGCTGCTTCAGAAGGGGTTCCAGTTTCGGCAAGAAGGTTGAGCTTCAAGTCCAACGCGCGCAGGGTCAACCGTATTTCCGCAAGTAAAGAGAGAGAATCTTTCTGAATGGCGCGCCGTATTCTGCTACCTGGGGTAGCTCCAAGAAAGTCAGCTGCTATGGTCTTCATTTGACTACAAGAAGATTGAAGCAGGTGCGCACTGGCCTTATCTACATCCGAATATGCATTCTCTAAACGTATCTCCCTCTTGGAAGATCCAGGTTCAAGCATCTGAGCAGTCCAAGCCCGATCTGCAGCAGATCTTAGGGTGGCCAAAATGGATGTGGTCAGCCAGCCCTCGATCCTATCAAGCGCCTCGATTGTCGTCATGAACCCAAGCTCAACAGTCCATTGGAGCTTATCAATGTTCTTTACAATCTCATCAAGCTTTCGGTTTACCTTTGATAAGCCAAAAATCGCAGCAACTCCAAAAGCAACAGTTGCGCCGAGATTTAGGACACTGGCTACTGAGCCTGTCATAGCAAGCGAATTGCTGATCACCGAACCCGGCTTTACAAGCTGGCAGGGAGCCATATGCTCAGGATTGTTCTCCCTAAGCCAAGTGACAATCTTTCCGCTCGGTTCCTGAATGACCCCGCCCCTTCTGGTGAGAGTCCCATTCAATAGACCTGATGCAATGTCGGGCGGCACTGAAAAGGAGGTTCTTATGGTCATTATAGCTCTCCAGAATAAGGCCAAAGAAACGCGTTTGCTTCTTTCGGATAATGCCAATGAAAAGGCTAAAACGCAATATGGTGGAGGATCAGTGATCAGTAGTGTCTGGAAACAGAAAAGGCCGCCGGGGGGGGTTCCAGCGGCTTTCCTATCAGCCTTTATCCAAGCTGGTACCCCCGACGGGACTCGAACCCATGCTTCCGGCTCCGGAGGCCGACGCTCTATCCAACTGAGCTACGGGGGCACCGACTGGAAAAATGGATCATAGCACTAAACCGGGTTAACCGGAAGCGGTGGAGAACTCGACGAAACCTTCTCCGGGCAAGACAGAGGAGGTGCTTCCGGTTTCCTCCGGGCAGATCAGAGTGCCCCTCATGGTGGCGAACCGATCGGAATCCGTCGAATTGCTTCATTTCATCATTGCCGCAGAGGCGGAAGCGAACAAGGAGAGATGTGCCGATTCCCGAGGAAGTCACAAAAGTTAAAAACGATCTGGTTTCGAGGCTGGTGTTGTCATTCATTGGAGTTTTCGTATAGTAAGCCGCGCTACAGCCTTGTCACAAGAGAAGTAAGGAGTTACAACGATGAGAGTTACGCTTGCTCTTCTGGCTCTCGCCTTCTCGCTTGCTTCAGCCGATATTGTTTATCCCTACTATTTTGAGAGTCTGCCGCCCGGATGGACGACGAATGGACCGGAGTGGACCTTCGGCCCTCAAGGGGCTTTCATCCACATCGGGATCTCCTCGGGTGGGCAGCCAGCCTCGTACAGAGTGGACATGGAATCGGATTCAGCGCCGATCGTCCTGCCGACGGGAACCGATTCGGTGCTCGTCAGCCTGACCTGCGATTACAACATGGAAGGATCGTACTCCACCGGCGAGGCCACTGCAACGATCTATACCACAGTCTATCTGGACGGAGAATCCAAATCGCTGTTCAGCGTTTCACGCCACTGGGGGTTTCTGAACGGGGACGGCATCGACAATCCGGGCACATACTCCATCACATTCCCCGCATCAGCCGGGCAGGAGATCACCTTCTTCTTCAGAGCGAGCGTATCGGCCTATGGGAGCGGCAGTCGTGCCACGATCGACTGGAGCATCCCACTCCTGCAGGTGACAGCCTATTGTCCGTCGGCGTTGCAGAGCAGGACGTGGGCCAGGATCAAGTCGTTCTTCTGAGCTGATCGTACTGAGAATTGCCGGGGACTAGAGAGCGATCTTCTCCACGATCGGGCGAGCGCCCTTCTCCAGCGTGAGGATGGCGATCGTGGCGCCGCGGCCGCAGGCTGAGCCGGGGTTGAGGAGCAGCCTCTCCCCCATCCACTTCTCCTGCCAGGCATGGGAATGGCCGTAGACGAGGATGTCCGGCTCCTGCTCGAAGGATTTCCGCACGCGCTGCTCCAGGTCCCAGGGCGGGCCCCAGCCGTGGATCAGGCCGATCCTCGAACCTTCGAGTTCGAACTCGAGCTTCTCCGGCACGAGGCGGGCCAGGTCGGGGCCGTCCATGTTGCCCAGCACGCCGCGCACGGGCGCCAGGCGTTCGAGGTCCACGAGGACGAAGTCCTCTACGAAATCCCCGGCATGTAGTACGAGGTCGCTTCTGGAGCATTCCTCGTATACCCTGCCGGGGATTCCAGACGCTCTCGTCGGGACGTGAGTGTCCGAGAGAACGACGATTCTCACTCTAGCGGATCTTCTTCTTGTGCCGATTAGCGCAACGACGCTTCTTGCGCTTGTGCGTCGCGATCTTCAGCCGCTTGCGCTTCCTGCCGTTGGGCACTTACCTGGCCACCTCTTCCTTTATGGCCCGCGAGGGCTTGAAGACGGGGACGAGCCGCTTGGGAACGACCACGGCCTCGCCGGTGTGCGGGTTGCGCGCCTTGCGCTGATTCCTGCTCACTACCTTGAACGTTCCGAAGCCCCTGATTTCGATGTGTTCCTTGGCTGCAAGGGCCTTCTTAACCTCGGCGAAGAAATTGTTGACTACCGTCGCTACTTCCTTCTTCGTCAGGCCGGTGCTTTCCGCGATGCTAGAAACAATGTCGGCCTTGGTCATCTTCAATCCTCCTACTACCGCCATGGTGACCCCACGGCACATTGATTCCGCCGCTGGACGGCGCTCCGACAAAAACCGCCGGCGGGCTGAAGCCGCCGGAAACGAGGGAATCTGGTGGAGCTGACGGGAGTCGAACCCGTGACCCCTTGACTGCCAGTCAAGTGCTCATACCAACTGAGCTACAGCCCCACCGGAAAAAGGCAACACAAGATAAGACACCGGAATTATCTGTCAAGTCTCTGCGATGTCGTCTTTTGGCGTTTGCAGGGGTCTGAAGACTCCCTGCGGTTCGCCCCTCTCCAGAGGTGACGGAATCATGCACAATGCAACCTCGAGTGTCACGGCCACGATTCCGGAGAAGAGATGGCCGCCGGAAGCGGTGAAGTCGTGCCCTCCGAGAACCGTGTGGACATGCGCGAAAGGCATGCCGTCGCGCATCGAGACGTTTCCCTGGAGCGAGAGGACCTCGCTGGGCCCCGGGATGGTCTTCCTCTTGTAGGCCGTGCCGTCCAGCACCCCGAGTTCCGCGTCCTTCATCATCCCGACCCCGCAGAGGATCACGGCGCCGCTCGTTCCGCTCGAAGCGCACCAGTCCTCCAGGGCCGCCGGGAAGACCTCTCCCCTGTCGAACCTCAGAAGCGGGAAACTCCCGCCGTTCAGAACCCTCAAGGCCTCCTCCTCCTCGGTTCCACCGCCCAGCTCGTCGTGCCCGTTACGATCGAGCCGTGCTCGCCGCACGGGCAGGCGAGCGTGTAGCCCCCGGCGGGATCCACCTCCATGTCGTATCCTTCGCCGCAGGACGGGCAGACCAGCGGCACGGTGCGCTTGGCAAAACCGTCCAGTTCGTGAATGTCGTCGGCCCATCGCCCGAAGGTGCTCCTGAACAGGGCCTGCTCGGTGGAGAGGGTGTTGAGATTGGCCCTGCACTGCCTGGTCTCGGCCTCGTTCCTGATTCCTTCGCAGCCCGCCGCCAGCAGGACGGCGCAGAGGAGGATGACGGACGACGCCCGTGGCAAGGCCTACCTCACTACGACGACGCGCCTGCTGTCATGGCAGCCCGCGTCCGTGGAGAGATCCACCAAGTAGATGCCGGAGGGGACGGGCGATCCGTCGACCGCCGTGAGGTCCCACGCCACAGTTCCGGCCCCAGATGCGCCGGAGAGCAGCACTTTGACCACCCTTCCGGCCAGATCCATGACGCGTATCGAACCCTCGCCCGAACCGATCGTCCACCGGAAGGAGACCGTCGAGAATGCCGGGTTGGTGGATGGCATGCCCAGAGAGTTCTGCAGAGGGCCTTCTCCCCCGCCGATCCCTTCGGCGTAGACTGGGATGCAAAGGGTCATCGGGGCATGGTTCCTCGCCCAGCCGGTGATGACCGCCGTGCCCGGGAGAGGTGCGATCGAAAGGTCGATGGAAGCCTGGCCCGAGGCGTCGGTGAAGCCGACCGCATAGGCCGCCGGATCGTTCCACTCCCCCTGCATGATGCAGACCCGGCCGCCCTCGACGGGGCCGGAGGCGTCGCTGAGCGAAACCACTACGGTCTGGGGGCCTTCGGGAACGTGATCGGGGCAGCCGACCGTGAGCGCTCCATCGGGCACTTCGCTCCACATCGGGAGTTCAGGGTCGCCGAAGAGGGTTATGGACTTCGGTATCCAGTCGTAGTGAGTGTCGGACGGGATCAGGGGGATGAACTGGTCCCATGCGAGGGCGTGGGCGGCTCCGAGATGGAATACGTCGTTCTGGAAGAACTCCGCGAAGAACTGCTGATCGACCAGGTCGGACCACTGCCCGCCCGGATCGGTCGGCTCGCCCCAGCCGTAGCGGGTGTTCATCATGCAGAACCCGCCGCCGTTCGGAGAGTTGATCCATGCTTCGGCCAGGCAGTCGCAGGTGTCGAACGAACCGGCGAGGCATGCCAGGGAGTTCCAGATGCTTACCCGGCCGTGGGCGGAGATGTTGGTGAGGTTCTGGAAGTCATTGTTCGTGAGATAGCCGTAGGCGTCCCCGATGGACACGAGCGTTTCACTGCCGTGGCCGGCGTGGTTCACGAAATGCATGCCCCGGTTCAGCATCTCCATCGACAGCTCGTGGCTCTGGGTGCCGTTCTCCTCGTAGTGCTTCACGATAGGCTGCCATGCGGGAGGTGTGTACAGCGTGTCGACCTTCTCCTTGCCGGCGGAGCCGGGACAGAATGCCGGACTGGTCCATAGAACTGCGGTGGTGAAGCCCATCGACGTGTACCAGGGGTCGGTGTCGTTGGAATCCACCGTGGGGATCTGATAGGCCATCACCTTGTCCACGAAGATGCCGACTTCGGAGGCGTTCGAGCAGGCGGCCCTGCCCACGAGGTAGTCCGGGTGATAGTCCATCGAATCCAGGCCGATCTCTCCCCAGATACCGTTGACGTTGAAGTCCCAGGCGTCGTATCCGGGCGCCGTGTCGTTCATGTCGCTGAAGTAGATGTCCGCGGCCGGGTAGTCCACGTAACCCTCCGCGGTGGCCCAGCAGTTCCTCGCCGGAACCTGGTCCACGTCGCCGGCCAGAAGGACGAACGTCGGGGCGCCTTCGTCCCACGCCTGCCTGAGGAATCGGCGTATCCGCTGGGGCGTGTCCACGCCGGGACAGCTCGCCTGGATGCTCTCGACCGTCACGATTCTGGCCGGGACGCCGAGCATGGTCTTGAACTCGGCCAGGGGTTCGAACGAGGAGACCAGAGCTTCGCTGGTGATGATCAGGTAGTCGCCGTAGGGAAGGGCGTCGGCGTCCAGGATCACCGCGCCGGAGGAGCCGACTTCGCCGGGGTTGATCACCGAGGCTTCCACGATCTCACGGGCTATCCTCTCGGACGCCGCGCTGCGGGCCTTTGGGGCGCAGGAACCGCCGTCGGGCGTGCAATGCAGCGTGAAGGTGATCGACGTGCCGGCGGTCAGCCTGCCGGACAGGGGGTTCCAAGCCATCGGGCGCAGCACCAGGCCGGCGACCGGGAATCCCATCAGCGAGCCCTGGCTCGTTAACGAGACGGCGGGCTCGGATGAAACCCGGGAGTATGCCTCCGCATTCCTCGGCGTGATCGAGAAGTCCCCCGGCCGCGAGATCGGCACCGCGTGCTGCATGGGCCTTATGTCGTGCCTGCCGGGGAGGTCGATGCGGTCGACCGCCACGGTCGTGACCGAGTCCACCCTCATTCCCGGCGCGAGGGCGACGAGCACCGGCACCGAGGGAAGGGCGGGATCGCCCGGACGGGCACAGGGCGAGGCTCCGGGGATGGATACCCGCTCGCCGAGCGGGCCGTGGGCGACCGTGATGTCATCCAGCGACAGATTCCAGGTGTAGGAGTATTCCGCAGCCGGAGCCGTGGAGACGGCCATCGCGGCCATGGCGGCGAGCAGGACGGTAAACCTCATCCGTAAACCTCCGGGCGCCTGTCGGACAGGCAGTCGATCTTGCGCCGCATGCGCGGCACATCCTCGGGATCGATATCGTAATCAGTGGTCCAGGCGGCTGCGTCACGGCCCTGCAGGAGAGCCCCGGAAGGCGCCGCCACACCGCCCCCTCCGCCGAAGACGACCCCCAGGTGCTCCCCGCCGACGTTGCATCCGGCGGTGAAGACCTGCGCCTCGGCGGACCTTGCGCGGAGGAGGCATCGGAACAGCTCGATCCTCGATTCCGGCCACTCGGCCGGGACGAAGACGATGCGTGCGCCTCCGAGCGTCAGCGCCCGGAAGAGCTCGGGAAACCTGATGTCGTAGCATACGGCTGCGCCGGCGGCCATCCACGGAGTCCGGAACACGCCGGCAGGCGAGCCGGGGGTGAACACCCCGTCCTCCCCCATCTGCCTGAAAAGATGCACCTTCTCGGTTGTATGCGCGATCGAGCCGTCGGGCGAGATCACGTGAAGCCGGTTCACGATCCCGCGTTCCGTGAGAACGGGCAGAGTCCCGGCGACGGCCCAGATCCCCTCCCTCGCGCAGAACGCCCTTGTGAGCGGGAGGATCGGTTCGCCCTCGCGAGAGGCCAGACCGGGCAGGCTGTCCAGCGCGTATCCCGTCGTGAAGAGTTCCGGCAGCAAGAATACGTCCGGAAGAGGACGAATCGAAGCCGCTTCGAGCGCAATCTCCTCCGCCTCTGCGGGAGACGGCGGGACAGGCGTTTCCACGAGCCTCAGAATCAAGACCGCTATTGCCTTTCTTTACGGGAGCGGATAGCTTTCAGACCGGGCGATTGTTTCGAATATACGACTGCAGCTCCCACCTGACACTCTGAAAGGAGATCACCTTGTCTTCCCCCGCCGTAAGCCGAAGGGCACAGGAGATCCAGGCGTCCCCGATCCGCAAGCTCAACCCCCTCGCGGATGCCGCCAAAAAGAGAGGGATCGAGGTCTTTCACCTCAACATCGGCCAGCCGGACATCCCCACCCCGCCGGACTACTGGGATGCGATGAAGAGCAGGATACCCCAGGTGCTGGCCTACGGGCCGAGCGTGGGCATACCCGAGCTGAGGCAGGCCATCTGCGGCTACTACTCGCGCGCCGGCATCGCCGTCGAGCCGTCCCAGGTGATGATCACCGCAGGAGGCTCCGAGGCCGTGATCTTCGCCATGATGGCGATCTGCGACGATGGAGACGAGATAGTCTGCTTCGAGCCGTTCTACACCAACTACAACGGCTTCGCGACCATGGCCGGCGTGAAGCTCGTACCCGTCCGCTCCCGGGTCGAGGACGGTTTCCACCTCCCCCCGGACTCCGCGATCGAAGCCGTGATAAACGACAGGACGCGCGCCATCCTCATCTGCAACCCGAACAACCCCACGGGCACCGTTCTGACCCCCGAAGAGCTCGACCGCCTCGCCGGGTTATGCACCCGCAGGAACCTGTTCCTGCTCGCGGACGAGGTCTACCGTGACTTCACCTTCGACGGCCGCACCCACAAGTCGGTGCTCACGCTGGACGGCATCGCCGACAGGGTGATCGTCATGGACTCCATCTCGAAGCGCTTCAGCTCCTGTGGGGCGCGCCTGGGCAACCTGGTGACGAGGAACAGGGAAGTAATGGACGGCATGGGCAAGTTCGGACAGGCGAGGCTTTGTCCGCCCACGCTGGCCCAGTACGGCGCCGCCTACATGTACGAGCATCTGACGGAGGAGTATTTCGCCGACATCGCGAGGACCTACCAGAGCAGGCGCGACGTTCTGGTGAAGGACCTGGAGGGTGTCGAAGGCGTGTTCTTCCTCAAGCCGGAGGGAGCCTTCTACGCCACTCTCCGCATCCCCGTCGACGATTCCGACAAGTTTGCGGCGTGGATGCTCGAGCACTTCAACTCCAACGGCAAGACCACAATGGTGGCTCCCGCCGCCGGCTTCTACGCCACCCCGGGGCTGGGGACGAACGAGGTCCGCATAGCCTACGTCCTCAAGGAGGACAGGATGAAGACCGCCCTGGCGGTCCTGCGCGAGGGATTCGCGGCCTATCCCGGCAGGAAGACTTCGTAACCGTCTCCTGACCGACCCGCGTCGAAGGGCGAGGGCGCCTGCGAAACGGCGCCTCTCGCCCTTGCGTTTCAGTCAGAGTTGCACGAAGCCGCTTGCTTCAGAAGAAAGATCCTGTCGAGCCGGGACCGGAGGCCGGTCGGTCGGGTTTACTCCCCGTAGTCGGGGATACCGCAGTCATCGGGTGACTGCGTCGGGAGCCGTTTCTCCCGGCGCCGGCTCCACCTCGATCCATACCCCGGAAGGCAGGCAGGCCGAACTCCCGCCGGCTCTCTCGAGCCATCCCCGCCTGACGCACTGCTGTCCCGGGCAGGGTGAGGATTCGATACGGGCCCTGCCGGCCTCGATCCTGACGGTTACGGGTCCGAGTGCGCCCTCCAGCTCCAGCAGCGTGTCCTCCGCGAGGGAGACGCTGCGTTCGCCATTGCCGTCGTGGATCAGGAGCCTCGACGGGCTGCCGCCGCGCCCGCCGCACAACAGGAACGCGGCCGCCGCGACGGCCGCCACCAGAGCGTAGACCACGAGATCGAGGGGCCTGAAGAAGGGATGATCAGGCCTGGACGACACCGGCATCCGCCCCGCATCCGATGCAGCGTCCCCCTGATATCCCGGCCTTTTCCACGGAGTATCCGGATCGCCTGATCAGTAAGGCCCCGCACGACGGGCAGAGCGTGTTCTCCTCCCCGGCCACGTTGCCGGGATAAACGAAGTCGAGATGCACTCTGAACGACTCGACGGCGCGGCTTATCGTCTCCAGGGGCGTGGGCGGGGTTTCAAGCCTGTATCTCGGGAAGTAGCGCGACACGTGCAGGGGCGTCCTCCTGCCGGCGTGCGACGCGAGCCATGAGCCCATGGCCTCCCATTCGCGGGGATCGTCGTTGAGACCCGGAATGACGAGGAAGGTGACTTCGAGATGGCTGCCAGAGGCGGCGACCTTCTCTATGGAGGCCAGGACCGGCTTGATCGAAGCCCCGCAGAACTCCGGGTAGAATCGATCCGACCAGCCCTTCAGGTCGATGTTCCAGGCGTCTATGACCTTCAGGTACTCGTCCAGGGGGCCGCTCTCGACATAGCCGTTGGAGACCATGACCGTGAATCCGCCCGCCTCCCTCACCAGCGGAGCCGTCGCCATGACGTACTCGAACCATATCGTCGGCTCGGTGTAGGTGAAGGCCATGCCTCCGCTGCCGCGGGACAGCGCCATCCCGGCCAGATCCTCCGGCTGAACGAGCCTGGTGGACGATTCACGCTGCGAGATCTCCCAGTTCTGGCAGAAGGAGCACGAGAGGTTGCAGCCGGCGGGGCCGGTGGAGAGGACCGAGGCTCCGGGATGGAAGTGGTACAGAGGCTTCTTCTCCACCGGGTCGATCGCGAGCGAGACGCACCCGCCCCACCCCGGCAGGGCCGGAACCCCGTCGCGGAGGCCCCTTATCCTGCATGCCCCCGTCGGGTTCTCCGGGGTCCACAGGCAGTGATGCGGGCACAGCCCGCAGCGCCAGCCGCCGTCGATGCGGGTTATCCAGCGGGGTTCAGTCGAGTGAGCCATGTCTGATCTCCATAAGGGCGCCCGAGGAATCCTCCAGTAGCAAGAGAACTCCCCTGGCGCCGAGCAGGGAATCCCCGGAAGCCGGGGGGCTCACGGCGAAAGCCGTGGAAAGGGCATCGGCGGCATCGGCCCTGGAGTGCGCGACCGTCACCGAGGCGGGGATTTCGGCGGGATAGCCGGTCGAAGGGTCGATGATGTGGGAGTAGATGCGCCCGCCATCCTCGAAGAAGTTCTCGTAGCCGCCGGAAGTGGATACCGCGCCGTCCTCCATCTCGAGAACGGTGTAGTAGCCGTCTCCGCACGGATCCTGGACGGCTATCCGCCATAGCCTGCCGCCGCATCTGATCTCTCCGCCCATGTCCACCAGGGCTGCATCGGCTCCCATCCCCACAGCCAGCTCATAAACCCTGTCCGCCGCGTAGCCCGCCGCGATCGCTCCGAGATCGAGGCCCGAGCCCTCGCGGGCCGTGAGCCTGCCCGAATCGAACGAAATCCCGTCCCAGCCGCATAGAGCCAGCGCCGAGTCGATGGATGCGGAGTCCGGCACGCGAGGGGTGCCTTCGAAGCCCCAGAGTTCCACCAGGGGCCTGACGGTCGGGTCGAAGCGGCCGCCGGTGAAGGTGGTGAGCGTGCGCGAGGTTTCCACCAGGCGCATCAGATCAGGGGACGGTATGCAGCTCCCCGTGGCGTTCAGGCGTCCGAGCGAACCGAGGCCGGTGGGGTCGAGATCGGCGTCGAGCCTTCCGACGAGGCTCCAGGCGGCGTCCGCTATGCTGTCGGCGAGCCGGGCATCCGCCACGATCACTACAGTGGCGATGGTGCCCATTGCGGGAAACGAGCGCCTGACCTCCGTCGATCCTGCGCCGTGGGCAATCACCCTGAAGGCGACGGCCGCGGCGAGCGAGGCGGCCAGTATTGCGGGGATCAGCCTTCCGCGGGCCCTTCCGGGGCGGCTAGCGCATCCCTCCGCCATCGAGAGCCCTCATCTCGTCCGTGTGGTACTTGCACAGGTCCGATCCCGGGATGGCGGGCCTTCCGCAGGTGCGGCACTTCCTGATTTCGCTCTTCTTCAGCGGTCTGTGGACGGGCGCGGACCCCGGGAAGATGAAGGCCAGCAGGTGCAGGAATACGGCCAGTCCGGCCATGAAAAGCGAGTATCTGCCCAGATCCCAGATGAAGCCGCCGTCCGGGCCGGTGTAGAAGGCGGCAGTCCACGAGAGGAGCGCCAGAAAGATCGACACGTTGGCAAAGTTCCTCATCAACACGCACCTCCCGGCATCATAGAAGATCCACGAAGCTGATTACGTGATTGGTTCCCAGGACGGCCAGACCCGCCTCCTCGTTGCCCGTGAAATACAGCGCGGCCGCCCCGGCTTCGACCAGTAGATTGATCCAGCCGACACCCTCGCCCTCCGACAACTGGCCCCATCCCGGCATCAGGAGGGACTTCCAGGCCTGGCCGGACCGACCCTCACGGACCTCTTCGACGGTCGTGACGGCCCTCGCATCCGGCATGTCGAAAGCGAGAGGCGGGCGGAACTCCAGAGGGGTGGAAGCTGTTCCGATCTCGAGCATGGATACGCCGATCGCGGACCAGAAGTACTCCCTGTCCACAAGGCCGTTCTGAAGGCTGTCCGCAAGGGCGAGAGGGAACTCCGTCGATATCCAGGTCATGTCGTCGGACGACACGAGATCGAGCCTGACATGTGTGATGCGGGTGGACGGGAACTCCCGGTTCTTCTCGCGTATGACCGTGAGCACCCTGTCGAACGGCCTCGACAGCAGGCTGATATCGAAGAGGCTCTGGCCTCTGAAACTCATGGATGCAACGTCCAGTGTGTCCACGTAGAGGGAAAGTCCGGTGCCGTGGAAGTCCAGTCCGGCCCTGGCGGAGATCTCGATCGTATTGCAGCCGGGCTGCGGGCTTCCCGGTTCGAGCTGGATCCGCATCACGCTGACGAAAGGATCGCCTTCGATCAGGGATCTGACGACGGCGAACTCATAGGGCGTCTGGGCGAAGGCCGCACAGCACGCGGCGGCGAGCAGCAGGAGATATCTCAACGCTTCCCCCCGAACTGTTTGAAGACCCGCCTCCAGTTGGAGCCGGCAATCCTGTGGACGTCCATCTCTTTGAATCCCCTGTCGGAGAGCCCGGCCAGCACCGCCGGCCAGGATTCGCATCCCCTTATCCCTGCCGGGAGATTGCCCACACCGTCGAAATCGCTTCCGAAACCGACATGCTCGATTCCCGCGACATCCACCGCGTGTTCCACGTGATCGATCAGCATCCGGACGTCGGCATCCGCCCCGAGGAAGTCCGGTACGAACGTGATGCCGATCACGCCGCCGAGCGAGGCGATCTCCCTGATGTCGTCGTCCGGCAGGTTCCTGGGGATGTCGCACAGTTTCCTGCAGTTGCAGTGGGTAGCCACGACGGGGAGGCCCATTCCCAGCAGAGTGCCGCGCGACCTGTCGCACAGGTGGGAGACGTCCAGCAGGATGCCCGACCTTACGAGGCGGTCGGCGAGCCTCCTCCCGGCCTGGGTGAGATCCTCGTCGGTGCCGATCCCTCCGCCGAGCGAGTTCATCCCGTTCCAGGTGAGGCTTGCGATGGACACGAGGGACAGGTCTTCCTCTCCGATCCACCCTGCGGCCACGGGCTCGCAGCCCTCGAGCCCGAGGAGCAGCTCGATCGAGGGGGATTCCAGGCTCCTCCACGCGGCGAAGCCTCTCTCGAAAGCCTTCGCGGGCTCCTTCCACGCCTCGGCGCAGATTGCCGTCACCACGGTTCCTACGCCGGCGGCTGAGCCTCTGGGCAGATCGAAGTGGAGGCGATCCGATCCGTCCGTGATCCAGGCGGGATCCTCCGCACTCAACAGCGTATCGACATGGGCGTCGAAGATGCCTCCGCCGGTGCGCGTCATCAGCCGCCCCGGCTCTCCGGGGAGACCAGGAACGTGAAGCCCGCGGCCAGCTTGTCCGATCCGACCATCATCAAGACGACCAAGGCGAGCACCAGGATCAGGACGATCACCTTCCAGTTCGTACCCGAAGGCCTGGGATGCCTGTTCCTCCACTCGCTGGCGATGTCCATCAGAACGGCCTGCCTACTCTGAAGACCTTGTGGTAGCTGCCTATCAGAGGAAAGTGCAGGGTGTCGGGGTAGGCGACGTAGACGCTGTCGTCCGTGAAGGTCAGGTCGTTGCCGAGCGGGCCCCGGCAGGCGAGCACGAGTTCGTTTTTCGTGGTGCTCCTCAGTTCCTCCCAGGCATCCCTGCAGGCGGTTCTGCGCTGGACCTCGGTTCCACGGAAGGTGCGCACCGCGTCATAGGAATCGTTCAGGGCCGCCCTTACGCTGGCGGGCCTCAGGAGGTGGAAATCGATCATCTTCCAGGCCATTACCACTACGAGAAGAATCAGGGCGCCCCAGATGAGGCAGCCCGGTCGGATCGCGCCGCGTCTGTTTCCGATCACTGCTTCACCATCCCGATATGCACATTCTGGCCATCTCGTCCGCCGTCTGAACTAGAAGGCGTCTCTTGGCCGCGGAGTATTCCTCCCTGGCCGGATCATAAACAATCCACTCACTGACGGGTTCGTTTGCGAGTATGGCCTCGTCCGCCACAAGATCGGTGAAGCTCATGGAGGCTCTCAGCTCCAGCCTGTACTCCTCGATCTGCTCGGAGGACGAATACGAGTAGGGCGTCCTGAAGAAGCCGGTGATGGTGCATTCGATGACGGCGTCGGGCGACGCCGTGACGATCGACAGCCGCCCCTCCGAAACCATCTCCTCTACGAAGAGTGAGTTCAGCTCCTGTTCGAGGCCGTACTCCTGGACGGAACTCCTGAACGGAGTGATGCGCACGGTGGACAGGTGTGCGGGCAGGCTGCCTTTTATCCCGTAGGCGCACCCCGCCGTGACGGAGGCGAGTGCCAGAAGGGCGATGCTAACCCCGGTCCGAATGGCCGAAGCCGCCATCTCCCCTCCCAGTGTCCGGAAGGCTGTCCACCTTCACTATCTCGGTTTCCGGAACCTCGCACAGAACGGCCTGGGCTATCCTGTCGCCCCTCCGGATGGTGACCGGGCCGTCGCCGAGGTTTATCAGGATCACGCCTACCTCGCCTCTGTAATCCGAATCCACCGTGCCCGGGGAGTTGAGGACGGTCAGGCCATGCCTGGCGGCATTGCCGCTGCGGGGCCGGACCTGCCATTCGAATCCATCGGGAACCGCGACTCTGATGCCTGTGGGAACCACCGCCCTCTGTCCGGGCGAGAGGGTCGTCTCTCCGTCGATCGCGGCGTGGAGGTCGAAACCGCTCGACCCGGCGGTCGCCCTCACGGGGAGGGGAAGCCCTTCCCCGTGAGGCAGTACGGAGACGAGGATCCTGTTCACGGCGGCCGAAACGCCGTCAGGACCGGCCGGAGTCCCCGGCTCCGTCCTCGTCGACTCTCTTCATCGAGAGGTTGATCTTGCCGTCGTCGCGGATCTCGAGAACCTTGACGCGGACACGGTCGCCCTTCTTCAGCACGTCGGAGACCTCGTTCACGCGCTCCCTGCTGATTTCGCTGACATGCACGAGGCCGTCGGTCCCGGGCATGATCTCGACGAAGGCGCCGAACTTGGCGACGGTGGAGACCGTGCCTTCGTAGATCTTGCCGACCTGGGGCACGCCGACGATGTCATCCACCATCTTCAGCGCCTTTGCCGCCGCGTCCGAGTCCGTGGAGAGGACCCTGACCGTGCCGTCGTCGCAGATGTCGATCTTGACGCCGGCCTCCTCCTGGATGGAGCGGATCATCTTGCCGCCGGGGCCTATCAGCTTGCCGATCTTGTCGGGGTTGATCCGGACTGTGCTGACCCTGGGGGCGTAGGGGCTGAGCTCGTCGCGATGGGTGGGTATCGTGCCGAGCATGATCTTCAGAATGTGCTCCCTGCCGATGCGGGCCTTTTCAAAGGCCTCCGTCAGCATGGCGGTGGATATCCCCTCGATCTTCAGGTCCATCTGGACGGCGGTGACGCCGTTCATGGTGCCGGCGATCTTGAAGTCCATCTCGCCTAGATGATCCTCCACGCCCGCTATGTCCGTCAGCACGGTGTAGTCGTTCCCGTGCTTGGCCAGCCCGAGGGCGACGCCGGCCACCGGCGCCTTGATCGGCACGCCTGCATCCATCAGGCAGAGCGTTCCGCCGCAGACGGTCGCCATCGAGGACGATCCGTTCGATTCGAGGATGTCGGACACCACGCGCACCGTGTACGGGAAGGACTCCTCGTCGGGCATGACGGCCTGGATGCTGCGCTCCGCGAGGTGCCCGTGGCCTATCTCGCGCCTCCCGGGCCCCCTGATGGGCTTCACCTCGCCGACGCTGAAGGAGGGGAAGTTGTAGTGCAGCATGAAGCGCTTGGTGTACTCGCCGGTTATGGCGTCTATCCGCTGTTCGTCGCTGTCTCCGCCCAGAGTGGCGGCCACGAGCGCCTGTGTCTGACCCCTGGTGAACACCGCCGATCCGTGGGCGCGGGGGATGATTCCGACCTCGCATTCGATGTCGCGGATCTGGTCGGGTGCGCGCCCGTCGAAACGCACCTTGTCCACGGCCAGCCGCTTGCGGACGTAGGCCTTCTCGATCTTCTCCATGATGCCGCCGAGCAGACTCTCCCAGGCGGCATCGGCGGCGTCGAACCCGTATTCCGCGGCAAGATCGGCGGCGCCGGCGAGGGCCCTGTCCACGGCCTCCCCCCACATCTCCTTGCGGCCGTGGCCGTAGACGCCGTCGAACTCGGGCAGCGCCACGGCCTCGACGGCCTCGTAGAGCCCGCCGGGCACGGAGACCGGCGTGAATTCCCTCTTTGCGCGGCCGACCTGCTTCGCAAGCTCGGTCTGGAGGGCGTTCAACCTCATGCCCTCGGTTCTGGCCAGCTCGATGGCCTCGATCACGACCTTCTCGGGAACCTGGCTGCACCCGCCCTCGAGCATCACCACGTCGCTGCCGCGAACGGCGACGACTATGTCCAGCTCGGTCTTCTCGAGTTCGGAGATGGTGGGGTTCACTATGAAACGGTCGCCTATGCGGCCCACCCTCACTGCGGACACCGGGCCGTTCCAGGGGATGTCCGAGACCATGAGCGAGGCCGAGGCGCCCAGCATGCCCAGAAGGTCGGGGTCATTCTCGGAATCGGAACTTATGACGATGCAGTAGACCTGCGTCTCGCAGGCGAACCCCTCGGGGAAGAGCGGCCTGATCGGCCTGTCTATGAGCCTGGCGGCGAGAACCTCGGCCTCGCTGGGCTTTCCCTCGCGCTTGAAGAATCCGCCGGGGATCTTGCCTGCAGCGTAGGTTCTCTCGCGGTATTCGACGGTCAGGGGGAAGAAGCCCTGGCCCGGCTTCGCCTGCTTCTCCGAAACCGCCGCCGTCAGGACGACGGAATCGCCGTACCTTACAAGCGCTGCTCCATCTGCCTGCTTGGCCAGGCGCCCCGTTTCAATGCTCAGTGTTCGTCCGGCAACCGTCGTCTCGACTTTGAAAGGCATCTCTTTCCTCTCATGCTGGCGCGGCAGAACCGATGCCCGCGTGGCAGGGGGCTGCAGCGCCTCGGGCCTATCTCCTCAGGCCCAGGTCACTCACTATCTTGCGGTAACGCTCCACTTCGGTGGATTCCAGGTAATTGAGCAGCCTGCGGCGCTTGCCCACCAGCTTGAGCAGGCCGCGCCTGCTGTTGGTGTCATGCGGGTGACGCTTGCTGTGCTCGGTAAGCTCGCGGATCCTCTCGGACATGATCGCGATCTGGACCTCGGGCTTTCCGGTGTCCGTCTCGCTTTCGCCGAAGGTCCTGATAAGCTCGGCCTTCTTCTCCGGGGTGATGCTCATCCTGTCAGTACCTCCAGAACCCGCTCGACGTCACGAGCGATTCTCATTGATAGACCGCTTTTCGACAGGCCGCCCTCGGGAGGCCTGAGAAACTGTCGGAACTCTATGCCGACAGCCTTTCCGTACGCATCGCCGGACCATCCGGGGAGATGCGCCTCGCACAGGCCGTGCGCTCCTGACGGCAGGAACACGGCTGCCGGACGGGGCGTGCCGTCCAGGTCCACCGTTGCGGCATAGCTCCCCGGTGGCGGGAGGAGCTTGGCTGCAGGCACGTGGACGTTCAAGGTCGGGAAACCCAGGGTCCGCCCCAGGCCTTTCCCCCGGGAAACCGCACCCAGCGCGAAATAGCTCCTTCCGAGGAGCTCCGCGGCCCGCGCCAGTTCCCCATCCGACACCAGCCCTCTGATCCGGCGGCTCTTCACCGGCTCGCCGTACAGACAGACCGGCTCCATAACATGCAGGTCTATCGACCTCTCCCTGCACCAGTCCCGGACTGTCCGGATCGAGCCCGACCTCCCGCTGCCGAAGCGGAAGTCGTATCCCGCAATGAGTTTCTCGAACCGGCAGGACGAGAGAATTGCTTCCAGAAAATCAACCGGACCCGACCTCTGCGTGGCCGAATCGAACGGATGCACTACGATGCCGCAGGAACCGTACTTGCGGAGGATTTTGCGTCTTTCACCCGGCGTCGTCAACCTCACATGCCGTTCGCTCCCCAGAACCTGCCTCGGCACCGGCTCGAAACAGAGGATCGATGCGTCCGGCGAGAGGCTCCTGGCATGATCCAGGATGGCGACATGGCCCAGATGAAGGCCGTCGAATCCACCCAGGGCAAGAACCTTCACGCCCGCGCATCCTTCACTGCACGGGCAAGCACGGCCACGGGCCTCGTGGAACGACCGTCGCCCTCTCCGATGGCTATCAGCTCCCCGTCGCCGTCCAGGAGAGCCACAGTTCCGCCGACGCCGCCCTCCACCGGGTTGCCGTGGACGATCCTCTCGACTTCCTCCGGATCGAGCGTGACAGCTGGGTAACCCCGCATGGCGGCTGCCGGCGATATCAGCGCCCTCTCACAATCGAACTCCGCCGAACACTCCGATCTGTCGAAAGGACCGCTGGCCTCTCTCACTATCCTGTCCGCATGGGCTCCGCAGCCGAGCCTTTCACCGATCGAAGCCGCAAGTGCGCGGACGTATGCGCCCGGCGAGACCGTGACGGCGAGGCGGAACCTTCCCTCCGAGATCCCGAGTATCTCCCAGTCCCGGGTCTCTATGCTCCGAACCGGCATCTCAGGGGCTCCCCCGCCCCGTGCGATGCTGCACGCCGTCCGACCGCCCAGCTTCAGGGCGGAGAAGACCGGAACCTTCTGCATCCGACATCCCTCGAACTCCGCGAGCAGCGCCGCGAGCTCCGCCCTGGAGGGCGTGACCGGAGCGGCCGTCCGGACGACCTTCCCTTCGGCGTCCAGCGTGTCGGTTTCGACTCCCGTTACGACGTCGAAGGAGTATCTCTTCTCGTGCCCGGTAAGATACAAGGAGAGCCTCGTCGCATTTCCGAGCAGGACGGGGAGGACTCCTGCGGCTGACGGATCAAGCGTTCCGGCGTGCCCGAACTTCCTGAAACCCCAGGCCGAGGCCGCCGCAGCGGCGGCTTTCCTGGAAGTGACACCCGGGGACTTGTCGAGCAGATAAACGGCTCCTCGACCCTCCGGGATGCGGGTCATCCGTCATTCCGCCCCAGGTTTCTCATGATCCTGAGAACCTCCTCACCCTCCTCGATCGAGGTGTCATGGATGAAGTGGAGCTCAGGGACCGTTCTGAGGCTCATCCGCTCCGCCAGGAGCCTGCGGGCGTACCCCTTCGCCGACTCGACCGCCTCCTGCGACTGGCGGCGCTCGTCATCCGTGCCGAGAGTCGAATAGAAAATGAATGCGTGCGTAGCGTCGGGCGAGAGCTTCACCCTGGTGATCGTTATGAATCCCAGCCGCGGGTCCGCTATACCGGTGCGGAGGATGTCCTCCACCTCTGCACGGACCGTCTCGATCAGCCTCTGGAACCTTCTCTCCTTCATGGCCCGGCTAAAGCGCCCTCGAGACCTCCACGATCTCGTAGCATTCGATCGTGTCTCCGGGCTTCAGATCGCTGTAGCCCTCCAGCCCGATCCCGCATTCGTAGCCGGCCGCCACTTCCCTGCGGTCTTCCTTGAAGTGCTTCAGGGAGGAGAGCTGGCCCTCCCAGACGACCACGCCGTTCCTCACCAGGCGGAACTTGGAGTTACGCTTCACAGTACCGCCCATGACGTAGCAGCCTGCGATCGTGCCGATCTTGGGGACACGGAAGATCTGGCGGATTTCCGCGGAACCGAGGAACTCCTCGCGCTGCTCGGGCTTGAGAAGGCCGGAGAGGGCCTTCTTCACGGTATCCTCGACGTCATAGATGATGTTGAAGCACTGGATGTCCACGCTGGTCGACGCAGCCTTGTCGCGGGCCCTGGAGTCGGGCCGCACGCGGAAGCCGATGATCACTGCGCCGGAGGCTGCCGCCAGCATCACGTCGCTCTCGGTTATGCCGCCGGCACCGCTTCTTATGACGTCGACCGAGACCTCCTCCGTGTTCATGCTCGTGAGGGAGTCGACTATGGCCTCCGCTGAGCCCTGTACGTCCGCCTTCACTATCAGGCGAAGCGTGCTGTCGCCTTCGGCGGCGGCCTTGAAGAAGTCCTCGAGGGTGACCTTGCGATGCGCCTGAAGCTCGCGCTCGCGCTCGACCAGATGGCGCCGGAGCCCGATTTCCCTGGCTTCCTGTTCGGATTCGACGACGGTGACGGAGTCTCCGGCCTCGGGAACGCTGGAACAGCCGATCAACTGGATGGGGACGCTGGGGCCCGCCTCGTCGACCTGCTTGTTGTTCTGATCGTACAGCGCCCTGACCCTGCCCGTACACTGGCCCGCGATGAACGAATCGCCCGTCTTGATGGTCCCGTCCTGGACGAGAATGCTGACCACCGTGCCGCGATACGGGTCCACCCTGCCCTCGAGGACGGTCGCCCTCGCGGGCCTGTCGGGGTAGGCCTTGAGATCGAGCATGTCGGCCTGCACCAGAATCTTGTCCAGAAGATCCTCCACGCCGGCGCCGGTGATGGCGCTCACCTCGGCGCACTGGACGTCTCCGCTCCATTCCTCGACCAGAACCTTGTGACTCGCGAGATCCTGCTTGATGAAGTCCGGATTGGCGGTGGACAGGTCCATCTTGGTGATGGCGACGACTATCGGTACGCCGGCGGCCCTGGCGTGGTCGATCGCCTCCTCGGTCTGAGGCATGACCCTGCTGTCGCTCGCGACCACGAGCACGACGATGTCCGTGACCTGAGCGCCCCTGTTCCTCATGGCCGTGAATGCGGCATGGCCGGGAGTGTCGATGAACGTGACGTTGCGCCCGCCCGGGACCGAGGCGACATAGGCTCCTATGTGCTGAGTGATGCCGCCGGCCTCGGTGGAAATGACGTTTGTCGAGCGGATCCGGTCCAGCAGGGCGGTCTTTCCGTGGTCGACATGACCCATGATCGTGACGACCGGCGCTCTCTGGACCTCGCGATGGCTCTTCCCGACCCTTCTCTGCTCGATCGTCTCGGCGCCGTACTCGGACACGGTCTCGATCTGGCGTCCGAACTCGGCTGCGACGAGCGCCAGGGTATCGGCGTCGAGCCGCTGGTTGGCGGTAGTCATGAGGCCGAGTTCGAGGCACTTGGCGATGACTTCGTTGAGGGGGATGTCCATCAGTTCGGCGAGTTCGGAGGGCGAGGTGAACTCGGTGACCTTCAGGATCTCGTCCTCGTCGGTCAAGGACAGCTTCTCGTGGCGCTCCTGCTTCTCCTCGCGGTAGCGCCTTCTGCGCTTCTTCTGGCTTCTGGCGACATTGGAGCCCAGTTGTGCGACGGTATCGCGCACGGCCTTGACGGCTTCGGCGGAGACTACGGCCTTCTTGCGGCGCTTCTTGCGCTTCCTGGACTTCGTGGTGGCCCTGTCCCTGGCCTCCTGCTTCTCCTTCTCGAATCTGGCGACTACGCCCTTCCGCTGATCTTCGGTGAGCGTGCTCATGTGGCTCTTCACGGCGACGTTCATGTCCGTGAGAACCTTTATCAGAGCCTCGCTCGATATGTTCAGCTCCCTCGCCAGCTCATAGACACGCTGTTTCTTCTCAGCCTGCTGTTCAGTCATCTCCACCGCCCTGTCCGGCGCCGTCAGAACCGGCACTGCCGGCATCCTGCTCCATCTTCAGCGCCTCGACCTCCAAGGCCCGCTTCTCCACCAGTCGTTTCGCCTCCTGGTGGATCTGCTCCGCCTTTACGGGTCCTATTCCGTGAACCTTCAGAAGCTCGTCCATGGTCGCCTCGGCTATCGAGTTGGCCGAATCGTAGCCGGAGACCCTGAGGCGCTCGATCAATTTGTCGCTTATGCCCTGGATCTCGGAGGCATCCACCCTGAGCATCTCCTCCCAGCGCTTCTGCTCTTCCCACAGAGACTGGGTCTCGATGTCTATGCGCGATCCCACCAGCTCGCCGGCGAGCCGGACGTTATGGCCGTTCTTGCCTATGGCGAGAGAGAGATGATCATCCGGCACGATGGCGACCATCCGAATCCGTTCCTCTCCCGTTACCGGGTCGGTATAGCGGGTCTGGTCGACGTTCAGCACGGTGGCGGGAAGCAGGGCGTGGGTGGCGAGAACCCTGCGGTCCATCGTCCAGGGGATGATGTCTATCCTCTCGCCGTTGAGCTCCCTCATCACGGCCTGCACGCGGCTGCCCTTCACGCCGACGAAGGTTCCTACGGCGTCCACCCTGTGATCGTTGCTCGCGACCGCGAGCTTGGTCCTAACGCCCGGCTCGCGGGCAATGGCGCGAACCTCGACCACGCCCTCCTCGATCTCGGGGGCTTCCCGCTCGAAGAGGCGCTTCACGAGCATGGGGGTTGCGCGGGACAGAACGAGCTGGGGCTCCATGGATTCGGGCTTCTCGACCCTGATGAGAACGGGCAGTATCGGGTCGTTCTGGTCGTAGCGCTCTCCTCTGGCTCTTTCCTCGGCGGGCACGACGGCCTCGATGCGGCCGGCGACCTGCACGAGCACCCTGTTCCTGTAGACCTGCTGGACCCTGCACCTCGGGATGATGTGACCAATCTTGTCCTCGTACTCGTGCATGACCTGCTCGCGCTCCGCCATGCGGACGAGGGACAGGAACTCCTGGCGGAAGACGTTGACGGAGGAGCGCTGGAACTCGGAGATATCGACAGGTACGGGGATCTTTTCGCCCTTCTCGGCGTCGGCCTTTATCTTCTTAGCCTTCTTGCGGGCGATCTGAAGGTGCTCGGAACCCTCCGCGACCTCCTCGACCACCTCCATCATGGCCTCGAGCTTCACGTCGCCCTGCTGGTGGTCCCAGGTAATGCGGATGTCCTGCGCGGTGCCGTACTCGAGCTCGGTCGCCTTGATGAGAGCCTGATATAGGCTCCTGACGAGGACCTCCTTGTTTACGCCCTTCTCCCGAACCAGCCTGGCTAGAGCGTCTATCCTGTCGTAATTGGACACTTCGTTCTCCCTGTCCGCAAGGGGTTCCGACCGTCTGCGCCCGTCAGGCCTTCCTGCCCCTGTTTCCACCCGTTTCGAGGACCTCGACCGCCCTCGTGACCAGGGAGGACGGCACGATTCTGCCGCCCGCGAAGACCAGGCATCCGCCCTCGTAGGAGATGATCTCGTCCTCGAAGGAATCGCCTTCGGTCTCCACCCTGACCGTCCTGCCGACGCACCTCTTCCAGTCGTTCTCGGATTCGAGCCTCCGCCCGACTCCCGGAGAACCGACCTCGAGCACGAACGATCCCGGCTCGAGCATATCCCTGTCCATCATGTCCTCGATGGCTCGCGACAGCTTCGCGCACTCGCCGATGGTCACCCTGCCGGGCCTGTCCACGAGAACCCTGAGCGTTCCCCTCCTGCCGGACTGGAACCAGCCCAGATCGACGAGCAGAAGCCCCATGTCGTCCGCCAGAGCCTCGACGGATTCACGCAGCAGGGTTGCATCCAATCCGGCCTCGACCTTCATGACTAAGCACAAAACGCCCCGTTGGCAGGTACACCCGCCCGCGCGGCTCGTACTCGTGCAGGAGCTTTTAGCGTTTAAATCTAGCCGGAAAGGCCATTCCTGACAAGTGTCGCGGCATCGCCGCCGGGGCGCGGCGCGGCCCCCGTTCCACGGCCGGCTCCGGGCAGCTCAGAGCACCGACAGAGTGGTTCCCTCGATCAGTTTGTCCTCCAGCACATCCATGAACGGATTCGGAACCCCCCTGAACGGTGTGTTCAGAATCGGCTCGATCTCCCGCAGGAGCCGGTTCACGGAATACCTGGCCTCCTCGGCGCCCAGCACGGAATCGAGGGAGTCGCGCAGCGCGTCCAGCCTTTGTACCATGTAATCCCGCTGAAGGACGGTCGGCTGAGTGGTGCCCCACCAGGTCGAGCCTATCGAGAGCAGGTGGAAGGCGATCCCGGTCTCTAGCATGCCTGAGCCCGAGGTGTCCGGGAGACCGGCCAGCGCAGCCGCCTCGGCCATGACCGAACCGGGAATCCAGGGCTCGGCCCTGGACGGATCCTGGTCCGACGAGGATCGGAGACCTCCGACCCCGCGCCAGACCCTGACCAGCCCGTCCAGCACTTCGGCAGGGACGGACTCGCTGAAGTCCGTCCTCGAGATGAAGACCCTGTTCACCATGAAGGAATCCACGTTCAGGAGGTGGAGAACCATCCTGAGGAACACTCCCCTCCATGAAGCGGGAGGGCCGGTGCGCGGCAGTGCCTCGATCATCGGCGCCGGAATCCCTCCGTTCGAGGGCCAGGACGACGCCCATTCGAATCCGCAGTACCTGATCTGGTCGGCAAGCTGGAGTATCTGTTCGTATCCCTGCAGATCCCCCCTCAGCCCGAGAGTCACGGCCCTCGCGGACAGGTGGCCGGGCAGGATCGCGTCGGTCGAGGCGAGACCCGGGGCCGCGGCTTCCAGGAGACCTGTCGTATCGCATTCCATGGCTCTTTGGAAAAGCCCGGCGTCGATGGAAGCCAGGGCCGCCTGATCGGCGAGATCCGCGCACAGGATATCCGAATAGCCGCCGGGCAGGTCCGCCGCCATCCCGGAAAGCGCCTCCGCCAGGCTGTCCGATGCGCCGGGATTGAAGAGGATCGCAAGGCCGGAAATCCATTCGGCCGTCGCCAGCCGTTCCTCGATCTTGTCGCCCGATTTTATCCCCTGGGCGACATTGTTCATCTGCTCGTGCCATAGGATGTGCAGTGCATCGAACTGCCCGCCGATCGGTGACAGCGACAGCGCCTGGCTGATGTAGTCGGGTCTCCTGTGACCGTGGAGTTCGTATGCGCGCCTTATCGCGTGCATCGCCATGTCCGGCTGGCCGAGCCTTGTGTAGGTGAGCGCCAGGTTGTTGTTGAGTTCGGCGTAGTCGGGAGCCCGTACGCGCAGCGATTCGTAGGCCGCCAGCGCCTGCCGCGTGGCCTGGAGAGCGAGTTCGTGATCCCCGACCCCGGGGCGGGACTCCGACCTGAGCAGATTTGAAAGGGCCTGGTTCGTGGGTTCGATGAGGACGGCCCTTGTGAGCCATGCGCTGCCGAGTCCGTACCAGCCGCCGAGTTCCTCCGGGTTGATCTCCACGCATCTCGTGCATATGGCTATCGAACTGTCGCTGTGCAGCCAGGCCGATTCGAAGCGCTGGAGAGCCTCGACGCGTCTGGTTTCATTTCCGGTCTGGGCGTAGGCCATGGCCGCGTTCGAGGCGAGGACCAGTTCGTTCTCGATCTTGTCCAGGTAAAGATCCTTCCCCAGAAAGAGATAGTTGCCCGACCTTATCCCGGTGACGTAATGGTCCGTTCCCCGGAACGCCATGAACAGGGCGGGCGCGATCAGGACCGCACCGAGGATTCCGGGCGCAGGCCTGGGCGTGCCCCCGCCGCAGGACAGGAGCAGGCCGCACAGGATCGCGAGAAGGAAGGCCCCCGGGGGCCACCTGAGGCTGACCGACACGAAGGCTTCGGCCAGCAGGGCGACGATCCCTCCCAGGATTCCGGCTTCCACCATGCCGAACCGGCGCCGGCCGCCTGCGCCGTCGCTCGATGCGGACCGGAACACCCTCCATGCGATGGCGGCGTAGAGGATGGCCCCTATCAGGCCGACCTCGACGAGTATTTCGAGGTACTCGCAGTGGACGTGAAGGGTGTTGTGGCTGGTTCCCAGGATGCTGTACATGGGATTGCGCACGGCGGGGAAGATTATCTGGAAGGTACCCGGCCCGTATCCGAGGAAGGGGTTCGCGGCTATGAGCCTGGCAGCGCCCTCCCAGATGACGAGCCGGACCCTGGCAGTGCCCTCGCCGAGCCGGGTCAGTTCGACGAGCCTGTCCTTCATCAGGAATCCGACCAACAGAAGAGAGGCCATGCAGATCAGCGGCAGAACCAGGTTCCCGCGGAACCCGCCGCGCGACCTGACGAAGGAGAATATGGCCATGAAGACGAGCCCGGCGCCCAGCCCGATGATGCTGCCCCGCGTTCCGCTGGCCACGATGCAGAGGACCGAGGCGAGGGAGAAGAGGCCGAGAAGTATCAGCCTGCGGGTCCTGTGGCCGGCTGCCGGCTCCAGCAGAAAGCCTGCCGCAACCGGGATGCATGCCGAGAGGAACCCGCCCAGGAGGTTCGGGTTGCCGAGCGATCCGGAGACCCTGCCCCCTGAGCCAAGGTAAACGTCCCACGGAAAGATGACGAGGTTCATCCACTGGAGAAGCGAGTAGATGCACAGCAACCCGACCAGTACCATCATGCCCGCCAGTACGGTCTTCCTTCCACGGGCGTCGAGGAGCAGGCCCGCGGAACCGGCGACGAGGCCCAGCATGCCGAAGCTGATGATCGTGTTGGGACCGTTGACCGACGGGACGCCCGAGAAGTGCCTGAAGACCATCCAGACCAGAAGCAGGACGAACGCGGAGGCCAGCTTCCAGTCCACGGACGGGTTCAGGGGCACCCGCCGGATGACGGCCGAGGCCAGCAGGAGCGAGCATGCGGCTCCGCCCAGGGCGTAGGCCAGCTCCTTCACGAGGATGCTGGACCGGTTGTTCGGCATCAGGGTGAAGATCACGAGGGCGGATATCAGCAGGATGAGCCAGGGAGCCGCCGCTCTCTCGAACGGTCTACTTGTCATCGTCTGTCCTGTTCCTCTTCTCGCCGTTGGATATGAAGAGGGCGATTATGACGGAGAAGCCCGCTGCATGAGCGAATACGAGCATGGCCTGATAGAGCCTGAGAGTGGGCAGCAGGAGGGCCAGAAAGCCCATCAGCAGCCCTATCGCATAGAGGAGGATGATGGCCTCCCTGTGGCTGAGCCCGATCCGCATCAGCCTGTGGGCGAGATGGTTCCTGTCGCCCGAGAGGAGCGGAACACGGTGACGCTTCCTGTAGATGAGCACCAGAATGGTGTCCAGCAGGGGGACGGCGAGCACCAGGAGGGGGGAGAAGATCGCTATCTCCCTTATGGAACCGTCGGGGGTGTAGACGCCGAGGACGGCGGTGACGCCAAGCACGAAGCCCAGCAGGTTGCTGCCGCAGTCCCCCATGAAGATCGAGGCGGGATTGAAGTTGTAGGGCAGGAATCCGCAGCAGGCTCCGGACAGCGCCGCACAGATGAAGGCGACGGCCTCGTTGCCGGCCAGGAGATTTATCACGGTGAAGAAGGCGGTTGCGATGGCAGAGATCCCCGCGGCCAGACCGTCGGCATGGTCCAGCAGGTTGACGGAGTTGGTGATGCCGACCAGCCAGAAGATCGTTATCGGAGCCGCAAGCCATGCCAGCGGCCCTCCGGACAGGAACAGGTTCAACTGGGCGCCCTTCACGACGAAGTACACGCCCACCGCCACGGCGGAGAGGGACTGGAGGATCAGCTTCGTGCGCGGGGACAGTTCGAGGATGTCGTCCAGAAGACCCGTGAGGGCCATCAGGAAGCCGCCTCCGATCACCATGAAGCCCAGAGACTGCCAGTCCAGCGGGGTGTCGGCGATCGTCCCCTCCGGAAGACCCTTCCAGAAGAGGAGGCCGGCTATGATTGTAAACGCGAAGGCGAGGTAGACGGCTACGCCTCCCAGGAGCGGCGTGGCCATCAGGTGTTTCTTCCGGTCGCCGGGCCTGTCTACGAGGTTGGTCCGGAGTGCGATCCGCCTCGCGAGCGGAGTGAGCGACAGCGAGAGAACCAGAGCACCGATGAAGGCGAACAGAACGTGGAGCAACGAGTCGGCCATCTGCTACAACCTTTCACCGGCCCTGCCGAAGAAGTGGCAGCGCCCTCGTCTGAAGTCGACCCTGGCGCCGCCTCCGATCGATGCTGGAGTCGACGGCTCCACGCGCACGACCAGGAGATTCCCGTCCGCAGTCCTGAGGTGGATGATCTTCTCGTTCCCGAAGACCTCGACGACCTCGCAGGTGCATTCCAGCGCACCCTGAGGAGAAGGTACGACGTCCTCCGGCCTGATGCCCACGAGAACCGCCCCTTCCGGGGGGGTCTGCCCCGCCGAGTCGATGCCGGCAAGGCCCGAGCCAGGGCTGTCCAGGGGAAGGAAGTTCATCGCGGGGCTGCCTATGAAACCGGCCACGAAGGAATTCACGGGTCTGTCGTAGAGTTCCATGGGCGCAGCGATCTGCTGGATGCGCCCGTCCTTGAGAACCACGATCCGGTCTCCCAGCGTCATCGCCTCGGCCTGGTCGTGGGTGACGTAGATCATCGTGACGCGGAGCCTGCTGTGCAGCCTGGCCAGCTCGCCGCGCATCTGGACCCTCAGTCTGGCATCCAGATTGGAGAGGGGTTCGTCGAAAAGGAAGACGGCCGGCTTTCGGACTATCGCACGGCCGAGGGCGACCCTCTGCCGCTGGCCCCCCGAGAGCTCCCTCGGCTTCCTGCCGAGGAGCGGGGTCATGTCCAGGATGGCCGCGGCCTCCTCCACCCTCCGTGCGACCTCGACCCGGGGTGTCTTTCTCATCCGCAGGGCGAAGGCCATGTTGTCGAAGACGGTCATGTGAGGATAGAGGGCGTAGTTCTGGAAGACCATGGCCACGTCCCGGTCCTGCGGAGAGAGGGAGGTGACGTCCCTGTCGCCGATCCGGACACGGCCGCCAGTAGGCTCCTCGAGGCCGGCCAGGATGCGGAGCGACGTTGACTTGCCGCATCCGCTGGGGCCGACAAGGACGACGAACTCGCCGTCCGGGACGGTCACGGAGAAGTCGGCAAGCGCCGTGACTCCACCCGGAAAGACCTTTTCCACGCCTATGAACTCGACAGACGCCATCGGCTAACCACCCGTCATTTTATGAATACCGATACTTCCCTGCCCTCGTAGGTGGTCCGGACATGGTTCGACTCGTCCGGCATCCATATGGAGCCGTCCACGATGAAGGCATAGCGATAACGCCCGCGCGGCAGATCGACCGTGGCCGTCCAGTAGCCGTCCGCACCGGGCGTCATGGCTCCGGATTCCGGATCGAGCATGCCTCCTGCGGACGAGAGACCGCCCCAGCAGTTCCAGTCCCCCACGAGCTGGACGGATGCCGCACCGGGATATCTGATCCTGAAGGTTCCCTCCGTGGGAAGGGCCGCCGGGGTCAGAGCGGAGCAGCCGCAGAGCCCTATCAGAATAAGAGCCGGGAAAAGCCTCTTCATGGGAAAACCGCACAGGCCGAAGCAATGATCCTTGTCTCTCCGTCCCGTCTCTGCAGCCTCAGGGCCGCCGTGACGCCGTTCCTCGCGAAGACGGCCGACAGGGATTCATGGGGCTCCGGCGTGTCCCCGTCCCAGATCACCGGCGTGGCGGAAACCTCCAGCACCGCATGGACGCCGGGTGTGGGAGAGTATCCCGCAGTGCCTGTAATCCTGAGGCTGTCGGACATCATCTCGAGGCCTCCCCCCATGGAAGCCTTCCCGCGATGGAGGATCGACGCCGCAGACGCCCGGAAGGCGCGGCTTCCCACCCCGCTCGCGGACAGGGAATAATGGAATCCGCCCTCGGAGGTCATGTCCGCGGAGAAGGCTCCGGAGGCGGCGCCGGGATCTGCAGGATCATAGCGGCAGCCGACCGCGCCGGAAAGAGCGCGCCCCCGCGGGCGGAGTACGGCGTCCAGCCCGAGAACGGTTCGCCCGCGGGGGACCGATCCACCCGGAGAAACAAGGGAATCGCCGGCCCACCGGAACACGGGCACGATCTCAAGAGCGCCCCATTCCCCTGAAACCGGGGTGTAGCCGACGCCCTCGAACATTACGGCGGAGGAATCGGCGCTCTTCCCGCTCTGGATCAGGGTGATCCACGGTTCGATGACCCTGAGATCGATCCTGGCGTTGTAAACGCTCATGTCGAGAGAGGAATCGCTTCCCGCCAGCGAGACGGACGCATAGCCGAAACTCCCGAAGCCCAACCACGGAGAGGATGCCTCGAAGACGGCGAGGGTGTCCTCATGGGGAAGCAGGTAACCCGTAAGAGTCAGCGAAGAGCCGAGAAGACCGCCGAGGGTCGCTCCGACCGACGCGATCGAGTCGATATCCACCCATCCCCGGTCCAGAACGGGATCCCTCATGCCGGGGATGAACGGCCCGGAGAGCGAACGCGACACTTCCACACCGATCCAGGGCGTGCCCGGCCATCTGGCTTCCAGGCCTCCACTCCGGAGGAAGACCTCCGTGGAGTCGGAGTCCCTCGCCGTGAAGGTCACGGAGGCCTCGACCAGCTCAGAGGAGAGGGAAAGCGTTTCGCTGAGTTCGAGCAGCCGCTCTTCCACCCGCATGCCGTCCGCGTCCGGATCAACGGATGCGCAGGCGGCGAAGAAGGCCCTGTGGGAGAGGAAGACGCCTCCCATCCGCAGGGAGTCGGAAGGACCGCCCTCCGGAGAAGACCACACGCAGGGGGCGGGCACGTGCGGAACGCCGCCGGCGAGCCCGGCGACGGCAACGAGGATCGTCAGTGCCAGTTCTCACCTCCGAGCGTGCATCCGAGCGAGACTACGTGCCCGACCGAGGAGTCATCCAGCATGACGGCGTAGTCCAGCGTAAACGCACCGATGTCCACGGATGCGCCTGCATTCCATGAATCGAACGAAGACCCCGTCCTCGCGGACAGCCACGGCGTGACCGCAAGCTCGGCGCCCAGGGACGGGCCCTCGCCGCAGACCGACGCATGGACCCTTAGTTCGCGCGAGAAGATGTAGGTCGCTCCCCAGTGGGTTTCAGCCTCTGTCCCGTCATCCTCGGGGGTGTACGCCGGAATGTCGACGACGGAGACGCCCACGGCGAACGTGGGGAAGACGGAGAACTGAACGCCCGCGCTGCCCAGTACGGCCTCCCCGTCGTCGCGGGAAGAGACTCTGCAGGAGGCGCCCAGTGCGATGCTGGGCCCGAAGAAGCCCTCGATGAATCCTGCAGGATCGCCGGTGGCGATCCATGCGCACGCGATCGTCGCGGACAGGGCATCGGCGTCTCCGGAAAGTTCCCCCGGCGTTCCCGTCCAGTCCAGACCAAGCGCGGCATGGACAGGCCCGACTCTCGTCCCGGCGCCCAGCATGGCCGACCTCGCGGCAGCATCGGAACAGGTCGCCGAAATCTCGAAACCCTCGATCCTGGAGATTCCCGCAGGCGCCTCGTAGGCCGTCGAGCAGGAACCTCCCCAGGCCGACGGCCAGGCGGCGACGGATGCCATGCCCGCCGGACCCGGCCCGCCGGAGGCGGACAGAACGGCGGAGAATGCAAGACAGGACAGCGATACCATCAGTCGATTCCACTCCCCTGCTCAGGTACGGGGATCATTATCTGATAGAACCGACGGTCTCCGTCAGTCCTCGATACGAACACCGCCCCGGAACGGCCCCGGACCTGCGGTTCCCTGCCCCGTCCCTGGGCGGAGGGCATCGGGAACGGAGATATCCTGTTGTGCGGGCTCCGGGAGAAAAGGTCCCCTTCAGCGCCTTCGAGGACCGGACGCGCGCCGAGGGACACGGAATAGTAGCTTCCCGGATCGATGCCCGGAAGCCCCGGTGCGAGTCTTGTCCGGTCCACCCTCACCGCTATGCCCTCCTCGCCGGCGAGGCACGATCCGAAATCCGCATGCGATATGGTTCTGAAGGCCTCCAGCAGGTGCTCGGGGCTCACCGCTGCAGGCGCGGCAGTCCTCGGCCCCGAGACGCTGACCGTCGAACCCAGGATCGTCTTCAGATTTTCGAGGGACGAGGCCAGCCATTCGGTGAGATTGAGCATGGCCGTCGCAGCACTGTTTCCTTCGCCTTCGGAGGCCTCTCCGCCCGGCAGGCCGCCATGCCGATCCGCAGGAGCGGGAGGCATCTCCGCCGAAGGCTTCGTCCCCACTGTGCTCCCGGGGCCGCCCGCAGGAGTTTCCAGTATGGCGACCACGGCTCCGGCTGCGCCGCCGTCGGGCCCGTTGAAGGAGGAGGTGGAGGCCCTGTATCTGATTCCAGTGCCGCATATCCCATTCGAGCAGGTCGATCTGGAACGCATGGCATTCATGGCCGGACAGCCCAGACAGGGGATGTCCTGGCCGAACAGCATCCTGTGGCAGGTCCGGCGCAGCAGGGCGCTGGGGCGCGCTCCGGCGAGTTCGCCCAGCGAGGAGTTGCACCAGAGTATCCGGAATTCGCGGTCTATGCAGAAGACCGGGTATGCGGACACCTCGAGCAGAGCCCTGCGCTGCTCCTCCATCTCCAGGAGGGCCTGGCTCTGCCTGCGGCCTTCGGTGTAGTCGCGTACGGACAGCAGCAGAACGCCGCCGCCGAGACCCGTGGCGCGGATTATGACCGGGATGAAGACTCCCCCGGGGAGCATGAGATCCCATTCGTAAGTTCTGACGTCGCCGGGGAGAAGCTTCGTCAGCGCCGAATAGAGGCCGACCCGGTTGTCCAGGTCCATCGGGATGATCTCCTCCAGGCGCCGCCCCTCTATGTCCGTGCTGGAACGGATTCCGAGCAGACGGCACATCTCGTCGTTGGCGCGCAGCACCCTGCCGTCCCTGATCGCCATGAGGGCTTCGGGACAGGCTTCGAAGTAGATCCTGCCGAGTCCTTCGTCCACCTAGTAGGCGCCCCTTCCCCTGAAGACGCTCGCGAAGGTGCGCAGTAGAATCGCGAAGTCGAGCATCAGCGACTGATTCCTGATGTAGTAGAAGTCATACTCGATATTGTCATGCAGCGGGAGATCCTTCCTGCCCATGATCTGCCAGAGGCCCGTAATCCCGGGCCTTACGTCCAGCCGCCTCTTCTGCCATTCGGAGTAGCCCTCGACTATAAACGGCATCTCCGGCCTGGGCCCCACCATGCTCATGCTGCCCGCCAGGACGTTCACGAGCTGGGGCAGTTCGTCGAGGCTGGTCCTCCTCAGGAACCTCCCGATCCCGGTGACCCGCGGGTCCCCCGGGGAGAGCGGAGCCACCTCGTATTCCCCGGACTCGGGCTTCATGGTCCTGAACTTGTAGAAGGTGAAGGGAACGCCGTTCCTGCCTATGCGCACCTGTCTGAATATCGGAGATCCGTTCCCACCCGCCAGTAGGACGAGGTAAATAATTGCCATAAAGGGTGATAGGAGCAAGAGCATGGAGGAGGCGATCGCGATGTCGCTCGCACGCTTGACGGCACGGGAGAAGAATCCCCCCCGGGAATGGCCGATCTCGATGATCGGCAGCCTGGCAAGATTGTCCAGGTCCACCGAGGTGGTGGAGATCTCGAAGAGGTCGCTCACAAGCCTGAAATGCACGTCGCTCTTCTCCGTGGCGGAGATCACTTCCAGGATTCTGCCCCTCGCCAGGCTCGGGGCGGCGAAGAACACCTCATCCACCTTCATGCTCGTCAGGAGCCTCGGCAGATCGGCCAGGAAGCCCGCCACCGGCAGCCCCTCGATGGTTTCGGGATGCCTGGTTCCTGACGGATCGGGCGAGATGAAACCGACGACGATCGGGTGCGGGGCGGGCATCCTCTCCAGACTGTCCCTTACACGGACGGCCACTTCTCCGGTCCCTACCACGAGCACCCTGGGCGCCTCCGCGACGGGCGCGGCGACACGGGCGATCCTGCGGGCGACAAGCCTGGCGAGAGAGGATATCGGAAGGGCCAGGACGACATAGAGGATGAGCATCAGCCTGGAGTAATCCCTCTTGGCGAGGTAGCTCGCGGCCATCATGGAGACGCCGAGGGCGAACAGGGCCTTTATCATGGCCTGCGCCTCGACCATGCCGCCGAAATGCCGTTTCGGGCCGTAGAGGCCCATCCAGCCGTAGCAAGCCACCCACAGGACCCAGACGACCGGTATCGTGTGGAGATAGTCGCCCAGCCGGACGTCGAATCCCGGCACGGCGTCGCCGATGACCGAGGAGCGAAGCCAGAAGGTGAGGAAGAACACCACCGGCACGGAGACCGTATCCGCCGCCAGGAAAAGCAGCATCATGATCCTGTCGGCCTTCCTCGCCGGTGCGAACATCAGCGGACCATTCCCCGGATCGCTCCGGAGACGAGCCCGGTCGAGAGCGCGAACCCCCTCGCGAGGACGAGGAGCGGCACGAGTGGAGCCACGCCGGGGTCGGTGCGGACTGCGGTCGAGAGAATCGGGATGCACGACGCCAGGAAGGCGGCGGCCCAGGCCGCGGGGATGGCCGGATGGATCAGGGCGCCCGCCAGGGCGGCCGGGAGTGCGGCGCAGAGAATCATCTGGGCCTTCAGGCTCCACGGGACGTACCGGTCCGACATGCTCCGGGAGGGATGGAGTTCGATGATCCTGGCCCTCCATCTGCCGCGGGAGTACTTGAGACGCATATAGCCGGCCATAGTCGCCCTGTGTTCATGCTCCACGCGGGCCTCCGGCTCGAATACCAGCCTCATGCCCCCGGCGGCCATGCGGTATGAGAGATCGACATCCTCGTGATCGGCGGCCGGGAAGCTCTCGTCGAACCCGTTGCAGGCCTCGAGGGCGCTGCGTCTGAATCCGCACGAATAGGTGTCGATCATGTCGACCGTCCCGCCGGGTTCCAGCGAAGCGTACCTCTCCTCGAACTCGACCTGCTGAAGCCGCTGGACGATCCTCCCGCCTCCCGAGGAATAGGCGCCCTTCACTCCGTCCGCTCCGGCATCCAGCGCCGAGACGATCCTCTGCGCCCATCCGGGAGCCGGCACGCAGTCGGAATCGGTGAACAGCACGTGCCCCCCGGCGGAGGCCCTCCAGCCGCGGTTGCGGGCGGCGGCCGGCCCCTTCGCGGGTCCGTGTACTACAAGGTCGGCCAGGGCGGCCGTCCCGGCTGGGATGGCGACCTCCCCGTCCAGTGCGAGGATGACGGTGAGATCTCCCTGGACCTCCTGGGCACGGAGGGCCTCCAGGCAGGCCACGAGCCGCGGACCATGACGGTGGGCCGGCACCACGACCGAGGCTGCGGTCAATTCAGAGGCTCCTCTTGGGCAGGAGGAAGCGCCAGAAGGAGGAGAAAGCCTTCAGGGTTCTGGTCCTCTCGTCGGAGTCGCGGAGTGCGCGGACGGCCGTGCTCAGCATGAAGCCCGGACGGAGGTAGAACGCCCTGCGGGCATGGTCGCAGAACCGCGAGATGTCTTCGGCCGACAGGGATTCGGTTCTTATGACGGAGGTATGCAGCCCCTCCTCCGAAAGCCATCCGCGCCAGGAGGAAGGAACGATCATGCCGCGAGCCTCCGCCTGTGCGTAGGCCTCCGTGCCGGGATAGACCATCATCGGGTAGAACTGGGCCGAATAGAGTGGCATGGAAAGCGCGAACTCGAGGGTTCTTTGCATGGATTCCGCAGTCTCGCCCGGCGCTCCGAACAGGAAGCAGCCGTGGACCAGCACGCCGGCCCTGCTCGCATCCATTGCGAAACGACGCATCGTCTCGACGTCCACGCCCTTCCTGATGGCTTCGAGCATGGCCGGGTCGCCGCTCTCGAAGCCGGTACAGACGGTTCTCAGGCCCGAGCGCCGGCACATCAGCAGGGTATCGTAATCGACGGACGCCCTCATGTTGGCCGTCCAGCTCAGGCGGTTGCCGGCCTCCGACAGGGCCGCCGCCAGCTCCCTGAGCCTGTCGCGGTCCGCCGAGATCGTGTCGTCCTCGAAGAACACGGCCCTGACGGAGGGCATGTTTTCCTGAACCCACATCACCTCTTCGACGACGTTTCCGATCGAGCGCAGGCGGAGCCCGCGGCCCGTCAGGGTCTGCGGGAAGAGGCAGAAGGTGCAGTTATTCGGGCATCCCCTCCCGCCCATTATCATGACCATCGGGTGCAGCGCGTTGGGGTTGCTGTAACGGGACGGATCGAGATGCTTCGCGTAGATCCGGCTTACGAAGGGAAGCGAGTCCAGGTCCTCCTCGCGGCGGCAGGGCCCCGTATCGACCGGCCCGCCTCCCGTCCTGAGGAGAAGGCCCGGCACCGACGACGGGTCTCCGCCGGACTCGAGCGTCCGGGCCAGGAGCCTAGCCGTGAGGTCGTACTCCCCCACCGCGACGGCCTGGAATCTGCTCCCTGCGTCGAGAGTCCGGCGGGGAAGCGCGGAGGGGTGCGTGCCTACAAGCAGAACGAACCTTCCGTCCGCCTCCGCCAGCCGGTCCGCGAAACGCACGTCGCTCTCTATCGAGGGGGTGGACGACTCCACGACGACCAGGCCCGGGCCGAAGGAGTCCACCCTTTGGATGACGGCCTCCTCGTCCAGGCCGGCTGCGGGCGCGTCGACGAGATCGACCTCGTGGCCGTCCCGCTCGAAGGCGCAGACCGCGTAGGCGAGCCATATCGGGTAGTACAGGGTCCCGCTCCTCGTGACTGCGGGACTGCGCTGCCCCCTGCTGAACCGCCTCAGAAAGGGCGGGTTTACGGCACTAATCTTCATCCAGGGTTTTCTCCAGGCCATGCCAGACCATGTCCGGTTCGATGTTTAACATACAGCCGCCCCGCCCGGTGCGACAGCCGCCGAAGACATTGTTCGAGTAGCAGGGCGCGCACGGCATCCCGGAGACGACGGAAGTGACGAGGCCGGGGGCGTACAGGGCGGCCGGATCGGTAGGCCCGAACAGGACGACCGCAGGGATTCCGACGGCACAGGCCAGGTGTGCCAGACCCGAATCAGGCCCGACGAACGCCACGCATCGCTCCATCACGGCCGCAGCCTCTCCCCAGCCCGTCCTGCCGGTCAGATCCGTGACCGAAGCGACGCCGGAGAGGGCCGCCGCCTTCGAAGCCTCGCAGGAGTCCCTCGAGTCGCCGAGAAGCACGACATGCAGACCACTCGCCGCCGCCCTGCCGATCAGAGCCGCGAAGCGCTCCGCGGGCCATCTCTTCTCCGCCACCTCGTCGCGCGGATTCCTTCCCCCGCCGGGAGCCACGGCAATGCACGGAAGGGACGGCAACGCCCCCTCGACGGCTCTCCTCTCGGAGTCCTCGATCCGGAAGAGCGGTCGGAAATCGCTCACTTCGACACCCGCGACAGCCGCATAGAGAGAGCCGGCGAAGCCTCCCGCACTCATCGGCGCGACGGTCTCCCAGGGTCCGAGGGGAGAATCCCCCCCGCTCCTCGAAGAAGCCCCGGTGGCCGCGCGGACCATCCTCCTCACCGCAGGAAGGGCGTGGAAGACCACCGTACAGTCGAACCCCCGCAGACGCCGGCCGTGCCCGGCGGCCCAGCAGCCCAGACGGAGCGCACCCCGCAGGCCCCTGAACGGGAACGGCGCACGGATGACGGAACTCAGCCCGGGGAGCCTTCTCCACACCTCGAAGCTCGAAGGGCCGGCCAGTGCGCACCAGTCACCGCCCCCGGCCAGGAGGGCGGCCACGGCAGGGGTGGCCAGCAGGGCATCCCCGAATGCATGCGTTTTAACGACGAGGCCGGAACCGCTCAAGGCGCCTCCACAGCCCCGACCGGGACGCGAACGCGCTCAGTCCGGAACCGGCGAGCACGGCCAGGGGGATATCGATTCCGACCCTGTGAGGCGTTCCCGATATGGCGGAGAGATGGGCGAGAGAGTAGAGGGCCACCGAGAGCGCGATCATCACGGCGGAAGGGTCGCGCGACCGGAGGAACCGCACCAGCCCCGCCCCCGCGAACACGAGCACCAGGCCGAAGGTGGCGAGGCCGGCCAGCATGTAGTGAAGAGGGAAATCGTTGAACGGGAACGGCTTGAAGAACTCGGCGAATCTCAGCAGTGTAAGGCGGGGCATGAGCGAGGGATTGGCCGCCAGGAACTCCGTCGTTCTCCTGTAGAGTACGCTGTCGCGGACCCACTCCGGCTCGTCCCGGAACTCGGGGAACTCCGCCAGCCAGGGCTTGCGGAGCGAGCCTTCGAGTTCGTCCCTGAGGGGGCCGTACAGCGAGACCGCCCCCTGGATCTCGCCCTCGAAGTGAGAGGAGAAGATCCTCCCGTTCGACTCCCACAGGTTCACACCGCCCTGGGTGGGCGTAATCCGCCACTGCCCGCTGACCGAATGGGCATGGAGGATCCAGGGTGAGAGCACGATCACGAAAGAGAGGATGCCCGTCCCGATGGCGGCGAGCCTGGCGGAGACCGGACGGCTCCGCACCAGCAGGATGCACAGGAGGAAGACGCACATCATCGGCATGGCCGCCGGCCGGATGAGATAGGCGAGGCCCCAGACCGACGAGGCCAGGGCGGACTGGAGCGCCCTGCCGCCGTCGAGAGCCCTGGTAGAGAGTACCAGAGCAGCCGTCGTGAACAGCCCGAAGGCCGCCTGTGTGGCCGGAACGGCCTCGAAGTAGATCTCGAAGGGGTCCAGCGCGATGAAGAGGCAGACAAGCCATGCCTCCGGGTTGCGGAGGTGCCTCCTCGCGAGAGCGAATCCCAGCATGACTGTGACCAGGCCGGCCAGAAGCTGGAGGCCTCTTATCGCCAGGAGGTTCCCCGCTCCGAGGATCGCGTAGCCCGCCGCCATGAGCACGGGGTATCCCGGAGGAATGAAGAGGGTCGGCCTCTCCGGCCGGAGGACTCCGTAGAATCCGTCCACACGCCGGTAGAACTCGAACGTCCTCTCCTGTATGACGCTCGCGGCGCCCCGGGCCGGCTCCGGCGGAGACAGCATTTCGGCGGATAGAACGTAGCCCCTGCCTTCGAGAAGGTTCTCGGCAAGGTTCGAATAGACCCTGCCCTCCCCGATCAGGATCCCGCCGTGGGCGGCCAGCAGGAAGGCGCCCGCACGCGCAGCCAGGGCCAGCGCGAGCAGGATCAGCAGACGGCGCTTTTCCATTCGGCGAACCAGTCCGAAGTGAGGAGCGAGAGTTCGGACGGCTGTCCGGGAGACCAGACGGGCCGAGTGGCGGGGTGGGCCACGAGTTCGCACTCGCCCGGGGGAATCCGCAGCCTTTCGAGATACTCTCTGTTCAGTCTGCCGGAAACTCCGAACCCGGCCATTGAGTCCGGAACGCGCAGCGAGGCCTGCCTGGCGAGCCTGGCGAGCCTGCGTGCCAGAGCCCGCAGGAAGACCCCCGACGGCCTTGCGAAAGGATCGGGGACAACGGCCGCTCTGACGCCCGGGACGCCGTATTCGACGGCCAGTTTCACGATGAGCCCGGACAGACCCGGGAGGTGGTGGATGTGGCGGTGGCTGTCCAGACGCGAGATTTGAGCGCCGGCGGAGACGAGCAGCTCGATCTGCGCCCGCCACTCGCGCTCGATGTCCTCCCGTGCGCCCCCGCCCCCGGACACCGCCCGCGCGAAGGAGACCGGATGCATCGTCAGGAGCGGCTCCTCTACGGCGTTGAGATGCGCGCCGACGGACAGGCCCGCCGAGGCCGCGACCCGGCAGGCGCCGGCGGCGCCGGGGGCCGATCCCAGGATCGAAACCCCGTCCACGGTTCCCGCGGCTATGCAGGCTTCCACGGCGCCGTCCACCGCGTCGCCCGAACCCGCGTCGTCGATGACCAGGACCACTCTCCTCCGTTCGGCGGGGACGGACGTGCGGGTCATACCCTCCTGACCTTGAGAAGCGTCCTCCAGAGTCTCCTCGGACCCAGTACCGTGGACAGGGTTCTGATGATCCGGGAAGGATGCAGGTAGAACCTCCAGAATGCAAGTTTCTTCAGCTTCTCCACCGCCCCGGGCCTGATCCCCTCCAGTTCGTAGACGCAGCTATGGAAGCAGTCGAAATCGGTGTAATCCTTCCGGACGAGGTGCCTGGTCCTGTTCCAGAGTTCGGTGTGGGGGAACGGGGTGGTGATGTCGAACAGAGCGTCGTCGAAGCGCTCGGACGAGGCGAAGCGGATCGTCTCCTTCATCTCCTCGATCGTCTCCCCCGGGGCGCCGAGCATGAAATAGCCCTGGACGGCGATGCCCATTCCGCGGGCCAGCGAAAGCGCCCTGCGGACGCCCTCGACGGTGATGCCCTTGTTGTAGATGTCGTCCAGAACGCGCTGCGAGGCCGACTCGACACCCATGTTGATCTTGGCGAGCCCGGCCTCCTTCATGTGGGCCAGAAGATCGTGGTCGAGCAGGTCGGCGCGCACGTTGCAGCACCATCTGAGGCCCAGCCCCGCCGATATCATCAGGTCGCAGATCCTGTGGACCCACTGCTTGTCCAGGATGAACGTGGAGTCCTCGAACATGAAAGCGGTCATCCCGAAGGAGGACCGGAGCGATTCCAGCTCGTTCACGACCATCTCCGGGGATCTCTTCCTCAGCTTCCTGCCGAAGATCTCCGAGAGGGTGGGCTGGCAGAACGTGCATCCGAAGGAGCATCCGCGCGTGGCCATGACGGAGGTTCCCCTGAGCGAGGGATCGACCCTGTCCATTGAGTACCAGCTCCTGAAGTACTTCTCCATGTCGAAGATGCTGCGGTCGGGCAGGGGCAGGGTGTCGAGATCGTCCACCAGCAGCAGCCCGGGCACTCTCAGGATCGAACCGTTCCGGCGCAGGCAGCTTCCGGGGATGGACGCGGGATCCTCCCCGCTCAGAATCCGGGCGAAGCCCAGCTCGCCCTCGCCTGCATATACGAGGTCGGCTCCGCTCCTCTCCAGAGTCTCTTCCGGCAGGACGGTGGCGTGAGGGCCGCCCAGGATCACGCAGGCGTCCGGCAGGACCTCCCGGGCCGTCGCCACCGCCTTCATCGCGGCGTCGAGCTGCGGCGTGAGGACGGTGATCGACACGAGATCCGGGCGGATCGAGGAGAGCATTCTCCTGTACTCCTCGAACGGTTTCTTCATGAAGGACATGTCGCACAGGAAGGGCTCCGCGCCGCCTTCCCGCCGCATGACGGCTGAGAGCGAGGCTATTCCGAGAGGAGGCTGTCCGGAGGGATACCTGGTCTCAGGGAAGACGAACAGAACCTTGTCGAAGGCGCTCATGCCGCCGCTCCCCCGTCTGCTCCGCCGCGGAGCGGGATCACGGAGACGGCCGCCGCCATGAGGATCGAATCGACCGGCAGCCTGTAGCGAAGGCCGCCGTGGCTCATGGCGTGCATCGCGCAGTAGAGCAGGAAGACCGAGAGGAGCAGCGCCGACTCCCGGGATTTCCTCGACCGGTAGAAGGCCACTCCGGCGAGGCAGGCCGCGGGGACGTAGAACAGGGCTCCCGGAATCCAGGCCATGCCCGAGGGCGTCGACGGGACGGCGGACAGGAACGAGGCGAGCCTTTCCACAGTCAGCCAGCACATCAGAGCGGGGTTGTCAATCATGAATGCGAGGGATCTCCTTCCCAGCTCGGAGCTTCTCTCCACCTCCGTCATGAACCGTGAATCGTCGGGGTACTCGAGCAGTTCGGCGGAGTTCACCGGAACCCAGTCCGGCACGGAGATCCCCTCCAGGGCGAGAGCCTCCGGATTGTTCCTCATCCAGAGGTTGAGCGACCCCTTGGTGGGCAGGAGGATCGGGCTCCCCAGCTCGATCCGGTTCCGCGCCACCCAGGGCGCCGCGCACAGGATGAATCCGGCGACGACCGCCGCGGCCGCGCGCCATCCCCTGGCCTTCCACAGGAACAGGGCCTGCACCGGCAGGATGAACAGGGCCGTGCTCCTGACGAGGAAGAGCAGACCGGTCGCCAGACCGGGCAGGGAGGAACGCGATCGCCCGTCCATGGCCCTCACGGTGGCGAGCAGGATGACGGGGATCATGGCGATATGGACGGCCTCGGTCATGGCGTTGGCGGTATAGAAGACGTTGTAGGGGTAGAGTGCGAACAGGAGTCCGGCCGGCATCCCCCTCCGGCCGCCCCAGAGCCTGGCGGCTAGCAGCGTCATCGCCCATGCGCCGAGGAGTTGCGCGATCAGATTGACCAGGAACACGGCTCCGGAGACCCTGCCCGCCACCGACATGACGGCCGCCAGCAGCATCGGGTATCCGGGCTCGACCAGGGCGGACGGGGCGCCGGCCCTGCCGAGCCCGAAGACGAGGTCCGGATCGGCCGTCCAGGCCGCCATGGGGTCGTCGGACCTGCTGTTCGACACCTTGTAGAGGTGCTCGTCCACGGAAAAGGACAGCCCTTCGCCGTCCAGGAAGCTTCCCGCAAGCCTGAGGTAGATCTCCTGATCCCTGGGCGGCTCGGGCAGATAGCCTCCCAGCGCCGAGAACAGCGCCAGTCTGGGGATCGTGACGGCCAGCGCGACCGCCGTCAGGACCGCTCTATGGTTTTCCAAGTCGCCTTCCTGAGCTTTAGAGGCGGATCGACCCTCCCGCCTGACAGAGAGACGGGATAGAAGTAATCCTGCCAGTGATAGTCGCGCCCGCGCGAGGGATCGGTGAGCGCCAGCCCGAGGAGGTAGTTCCCCGGCTCCAGCGTCTCCAGGTCTATCTCCAGCACCAGACGGGCCCTGCTTCCGAAGGATATCAGGGGCTCGTTGAGTTCGAGATTGTTGGTTCCTATGACCCGTTCCCCGTCCGGCCTGTGCAGTGAAAAGCCGAATACGAGCCCGTCCACCCCTCCGGGGAGCGAGGTGGAGACTTCCGCGGAAACCCGGATGCTCCCTCCGGGCTCGAACGACGCCACCGGGGTTCCTGCGGAGTCGGTGACGGCCACCGAATCGAAACGCACCTCCCTCGTCCCCCACTCCCGGGGAGCCGTGGCGATCGCCCCGGTACCGACCCTGGGCGCGGCGGAGTAGGCCGCCAGCACGTCCTGCACCGGGCCGTCCATCATGATCCTTCCGTCGCCGAGCCAGATGGCCCTGTCGCAGAGCCTCTTCACCGCGGCGGGGTCATGCGAGACGAAGACGATCGTCCTCCCCGTCCCCCTGAACCCGTAGATCCTGTCCTGGCACTTCTGCTGGAACTCCGCGTCGCCCACGGCGAGAACCTCGTCGATGAGGAGTATGTCGGGCTCCACTGCGGTGGCGAGGCTGAAGCCGAGGCGCATGAACATCCCGGAGGAATAGAACTTCACGGGAGTGTCCAGGAATCGCTCCAGCCCGGCGAAGGAGGCTATGCCGGGTATCAGGGGCGTCATTCCGCGCCTGTCGATGCCCAGGAGCGCGCCGTTGAGGTACAGGTTCTCGAGGCCGGTCAGCTCAGGATGGAAGCCTACGCCCAGATCGAGCAGGGAAGCGATCCTGCCGGCGGTCTTCACGGTGCCGGAGGAGGGGCCGTAGATGCCGGCCAGCAGCTTCAGCGTGCTCGACTTGCCCGCCCCGTTGGGACCTATCAGCGCGACCGCCTCCCCCGGAGCGATGGAGAAGGACACGCCGTCGAGAGCCCTCAGATGCTCCGATCTCGTGCGCCTGCTGAAGAGGTTAGACATCGCCTCGAAGAGGCTCGACGTCCGATCGTGGAATATCCTGTAATCGAGACGGACGTCCCTGAACTCGACCGCCCCCGGCGCCGTCATCTCACAGCTCCTTTACCACGGCGGGCTCCGCTGCCTTGAAGGCCGCGAGCCCTCCGGCGAAGAGGAGCAAGGCCCAGACGGAGAGGGACAGCCAGCACCAGGAGGGCGGCCAGGAGCCTTCGTACATAACCGAGTGTACGACGCAGAGCGCCCCAGACACGGGATTCCAGCGGATCACGGCCTCGGCTCTCTCCGGGAGCATTCCGGCGCCGAGGGGATAGATGACCGGCGAGGTGTAGAACCAGGCCAGCAGGAGAACCTCCACCGCCTGGGAGACGTCGCGTAGATAGACGTTCCAGACGGAGAGGGCGAGAGCGATCCCGGTAGTCATGACCAGGAGAAGCGCGACAGCCGGGATCAACGCGGCGAGAGCCGGGGTGACGGGATGCCCGAAGGCCGCCAGCATCGCCTCGGCTACAAGCAGCGCCAGGAGGAGGTGAACGGCGTTCGCCGCCACGCTCGCGGCGGGGAGCACCGCCCTCGGAAACCTGATGCTCCTGATCAGCCGGGTGTTGTCGAGCAGGCTCGTGGTGGAGGCGTTCAGGGAGGAGGCGAAGAAGTTCCACACGAGGAGCCCGGTCAGGAGGAAGAGGGAATAGTGCTCGATCTCGCCGCCGAACCTGATGATCCGCGTGAACACGACCGTATAGACGGCGGTGCTGAAGACGGGCTTGAGCAGGAACCATGCGAACCCGAGCATGGAGCGCTTGTACCTGACCTTCAGTTCCTTGGCGGCGAGGCTCGAAAGCAGAAGCGCGGTTCCCGGGCGGACGATCCTCACATGGCCCCCCAGAGCCTCTTCTCGGTCCCCGCCAGGATCCGGCCCAGGTTCCCCGCATGCCGCACCAGTATGAGGGCTGCTATCAGGAGGCATGCGATCCGTCCCGGCAGGCCGCTGCCGCCTCCCGGCGGCAGGATGGACGCCGCGACCAGCACGAGGGCGGCGACGATCGACGCGAGTGACACCAGGCGCCAGATCAGGAGGACGACGACGAAGGCCGCAAGCGCGATGAGGAGAGGCACAGGGGCCATCACGGCGACTCCCCCGAGGGCGGTGGCAACTCCCTTCCCGCCCCTGAAGCCAAGCCAGGGGGTGAACACGTGTCCCAGCACGGCGGCTACGACGGTCGCCGCGAGGACGATGTCCCCCAGGCCCAGGAGCCGGGACGCGAGCGCGGGGACCGCCCCCTTCAGGGCGTCGAGAAGCAGGCCGACCGCTCCCACGGTTCTGCCGCACGAGCGGAACAGATTGGTGGCCCCCACGTTGCCGGAGCCTGTCTTCCTGAGGTCCACGCCCCTCGACCTGGCTGCGAGGAAGCTCCAGGGGATCGAGCCGGAGAGGAATCCAGCCGCAGGCAGTATGGCGTCGAGAGGGTTCACTAGTGCTCACGCTTCCTGTAGATGATCCGGAGCGGAACGCCCTTCAGCCCCAGCAGCTCCCTCATGGCGTTGTCGATGTAGCGCCTGTAGTGCTCGGGAATCTCGTCCGGGCGGTTCGTGAATATCAGCAGCCTCGGGGGCTTCGAGGTTATCTGGGTGGCATAGAAGAAGCGCAGGGGCTTCCCCTTCGGGGACGGCGGCTGAACGGCCTCTATCGCCTCCTCCAGCTTCCGGTTTATCTCGGATGTCGGCAGGGCCATGGCCCTGTCGTCCGAGACCCTGGCCGCCATGGGCAGAATCCTGCCGACCCCCGCGCCCGTCAGTGCCGAGAAGAACATGACCGGCACCCATCTGGCGGGGTGGAACCTGTCGAGCAGGGCGTCCAGCCAGACCTTCCTGTCGAAGCCGAGGTCGAGCTTGTTCACGCCGATGATCAGGCCCCGGCCCATCTCCCAGGCCTTGCCGGCGATCCTCAGATCCTGCACGGACGGGGGTTCGTTCCCGTCCATGAGCACGAGGACCACGTCGGATCTATCCAGGCTCTTCCAGGTCCGGAGGGTGCTGTAGAACTCGAGATCCTCCATGCGCCTCGCGGTGCGCCTGAGCCCGGCGGTGTCGACCAGCCGGAAGGTCCTGTCCTTCCAGTGCACCATGGTGTCGGTCGCGTCCCGGGTGGTGCCGGGAACCTCGGAGACGATCCCGCGCTCCGCCCCCGCGAGCCTGTTGTACAGCGAACTCTTTCCGACGTTGGGCTTGCCGACTATGGCCAGCGACACCGCCTCGACCTCCTCGTGCTCCTCCCTGGGAAGGAGCGCCACCAGCGCGTCCAGCAGATCGCCGGAGCCGGTGCCGTGGAGGGCGCTGACCGCGATGGGCTCGCCGAGTCCGAGGCAGTAGAACTCGTGCGCGGACTGCATCACGCGCTGACTCTCACCCTTGTTCACGGCCAGGACCACGGGCCTGCCGGACCGCCGGATCAGGTCCGCGGCGGTAGCGTCGAAGGGATGCGGCCCGGAGGAACCGTCGACTACGAGAATGACGGCGTCGGATTCCTCGATGGCGAAACCCACCTGCCTCTCGATGGCCGACTGCATCGGGTCCTCGCTGCCTGGAACAAGACCGCCCGTATCGACTACGAAGAAGTCGTGGCCGGCCCAGCTCGCCAGGGCGATATTCCTGTCCCTGGTTACGCCGGGAAAGTCCGAAACTATGGCGGAGCTGCCGCCTACGATACGGTTGAACAGGGTGGACTTGCCCACGTTCACCCGGCCTATGATCGCCACCGTCGGTGCTGCCATCGATCTCCTCCTGCAGGACGGTGATTATACGGGCATCGGGCCCGCGCGGGAACCTCGCGGCCGGCCCGGGAAAGAGGTGAAGACTTGATAGCATTGCTCCTTTCGCTTTCACTCCTCCAGTCCGGTCCCTCCCCGCAGGGCACGGGCCCCGAGCGCGTACTCGAGCGATTCCTCCACGCCGTGACCGTGAGGGACAGTTCCACCGCCCTGTCTCTCCTCTCCGGGAGGGCGTTCGGAATCGTCGATTCGATGGCGGCGGCCGACCCGGTCATGCTGGCCGACCTGATATCCAGATTCGGAGTCGAGGTCGATCCCGCCACGGTCGGCGACACCGATCCCAGGGCGCTGCTGGGCGGCGTTCTCACCTCCGACGCCTTCCTGGGGCTCATGGCGATGGTGGAATACGAGATCGGGACGGCCGAACTGGACGGTTCGCGCGCGCTCCTGCCCGTGGCCTACTCCTTCATGGGGAACGAGGGCACGATCACCGTGGAGCTGCGTCGCGAGCACGGCAGGTGGCGCCTGATGGACTACTACGGCGAAACGCCCCTGTGATGCCGGCCGCCCCCCGGACCGCCCGGAACGGTTAGATTCCCGTCGCCCGTTCCGGGCCAGCCATTCAGGGGGAGCCATGCAGTCGGCGGGAAAAGAGGGCGGCGGCTCCGAGCTGCGCCAGACGATAGACATCTCGATCACCGAGGGGCTCTTCTCCCAGGTATTCACGAGCCTCGCCGGGCCCGGTTCCGTATTCCTCACGAAACTCGCGATCATGATGGGGGCCGGGCCGGTTCATTTCGGAATGCTCTCCGCGGCCGGGCAGGTGTCGCAGCTCTTCCAGCCGCTGGGAGTGGTGCTTACCAGATCCCTCACCAGGCGGAAGCGCGCCGTGATCCTGCTCGCCGCCCTCGGGCGCGGGATCACGCCCGTGTTCGGCATGCTGCCGTTCCTGCTCACGGGCGGAGCCCCGATAAACGCCTTCCTTGCGGCATTCGCGGCGTCCACGGCCCTGCAGGCGGTATCGACCAACGCATGGATAGGCTGGATCGGGGATATGGTCCCGACGAGGATCAGGGGCCGGTTCTTCGCCAGAAGGAACCAGATCCTCATGCTGGCCGGCCTTGCCGTAGGGATCGTATTCGGAATCTTCGTGGACATGTTCGATGTCTCTCCGGGAGGCCTGGCCGGACGGATCACGATCCTGCTCGGGCCGCTGGGGGTGCCGGCCCCGCCCGGCCTGCATCGCTACGCGCATTACGCCTATCTGTTCCTGTTCATCCTCGCCGGCTGCCTGGGACTGTTCGGCCTCACGATCCTCAAGCGGCAACCGGAAAGGGCCAAGGAGGTCGAGACCGAGCCGCTTCTCTCCATGATGACCTCCCCCCTGCGCGACGCGAACTTCAGGAAGCTCGCCCTGTTCGGCCTGTGGTGGATGCTCGCCATCGGAGTGGGCGCGCCCTTCTGGCAGCCGTTCATGATAAGCGTTCTGGGCATGAGCGTTTTCATGATACAGATCTACGGCACGCTGAGCACCGTGGCCGCGATGATCTCCCTCAGGGTCTGGGGAAGGTTCATAGACAGGTGGGGCAACAGGAACGCGATGGCGTTCGCGATCATACTCGGCGCGATCAACCCGATGCTCTGGGTGGCGGCCGGCCCGGGGACGATCTGGCTAATCTTCGTGGAGGCCGTCCTGTCCGGCACGATGTGGGCGGGAGCAGCCGTCGTCTCCACCAATTTCGTACTCTCCATCGCCCCGCCTTCCGGGCGGCAGGCCTACTCCGGGCTGTACGCGGCCGTCTGCGGGGCCGGCATGATGGCGACCATGCTCCTGTCGGGGATCTACATGCCGCAATACGCCATGATAGGCGAATACATCTTCCACCCGATGCAGGTCCTATTCTTCCTGACCGGGGTGCTGAGGCTAACCGCCATCATCCCGCTGTTCTGGGTCGAGGAGCCCATGGCGAGGCCGTTCACGGCGGTTATCAGGAGGGTGATGCAGTTCGCTTCGGTGAGGGTGATGGCGCTGGCGGCGGTTCTATCGAGCGGCCGCAGGCGGGACGAGACTTGCGGAGAAGCCGGGGTTGACGATAATCGCGAAAACGGAGGGGATGTCCATGCACCCTGAGATTCTTTCCAGCCTTCTGATCGCCGTCGCGCTGGGGGTCGGCGCCGGTCTTACGCTCCGGTTGCTGAGGCAGTACCGGGAGGGCCGGCACCTCGGGTTCTGGGTCTTCCTGGCGGTATTCGTCCTGTCCGCATATCTCGTCACGCTGGCAGCCGTCCCCGACGCCTCCGGCACATGGTTCAAGATCTTCCTGACCGCTGCGGTGATGCTGTCCGTCAACGCCCTGCTCCAGATCATCAACGTCCTGCTGTGGGAGTACTTCCTGAACAGGAAGCACAACATCGCGGTCCCGCGGCTGATCGTGGACGTCATCAACTTCGTCGTGCTGGCCATAGCGGCCTTCGCCCTCCTGAAGAACGTCTTCCAGGTGGACCTCAACGCCCTGCTCGTAACCTCGACCGTCCTGTCGGCGGTGGTCGGCCTGTCCCTCCAGGACGTCCTGGGAAGCGTGGTCGCCGGGCTGGCGCTGCAGATGGAGAAGCCGTTCGCAGTCGGAGACTATGTGGAGATCGACGGCGACGAGGGCGAGGTGCTCCAGATGAGCTGGCGCACCATCTCCATTCTCCAGAAGAACTCGCACGTCATCACCTACCCCAACTCCAGCATCACGAAGCAGAAGATCACGAACCTGTCCAGGCGCAGCCCGTTCATGGTGCGCTTCTACGTCGGCATCGCCACCTCCTATCCGCCGGGGCCGGTAAAGAGCACGCTCCTGTCAACCACGAGGGATATGGCGGAGATCAGGCGTGAGCCGAAGCCGCAGGTGTTCCTGAAGACCTACGACGACTTCTCGATGAACTACGAACTCAGGTTCTGGATGGACGACTACTCCATGAAGTACGTAGTCCTGGACGCGGTCGCCACGCGGATATGGTACGCCCTCCGGCGTTCCGGGATAGAGATCCCCTTCCCTGTCAGGGACGTGAACGTCCGCATGATTCCGGAGGACATGGAGCGCATGAGGAAGCAGGAGGGCTTCGACACCATATACTCGGCGCTCCGTTCGTTCCCTCTCTTCGAGGGTCTGTCGGACGATCAGATCGCGTCCGTTTCGACCACTTCGAGCCTCCTGCGCTTCTCCTCGGGCGAGAGCCTCGTCGTACAGGGCGAGACCGGGGATTCGATGTTCCTGGTCCGGTCGGGGAGCCTCCGTGTCGAGGTGGCGCCCGCCGGCGATCCCGGCGCCGGATCGGTGGTGGCGAACCTTGGTCCGGGAGATTTCTTCGGCGAGATGAGCCTTCTGACCGGAGAGCCCCGGTCCGCTTCCGTCGTCGCCGAATGCGACGTAGAGGTGCTCCGGCTGACGAAGGCCGACTTCGCATCGGTGCTCAGCACCGACGCGAGCGTCGTGGAGACGCTGTCTGCGGCCCTCGAGAAGCGCCTTGCGGAGAACGCGATGAAAACGGTCTCGAAGTCGGACAGCGAGGAGCACGACTCCCATCGGACGACACGCGCCGACATCCTGTCCAGGATCAGGGGGTTCTTCGGCATCTGATCCGCTGCCTCCGACAACCGCCCTTCGCGCCGGGGACAGAAATGCGGCAGAGGGCAGACGGCTCCGTGGGATGCTATGTTTACGGCGTGACGGTTCCCGTGGAGAACGGCGGAGAGGGATGAAGAGGCCGATCTTCCTGACAGTCTTCGAGCGCGAGATGGCTGGAGCCTTCAGGGACAGGAACCTGACGGCGCACTTCATCCTGATACCGCTGCTCATGTATCCCCTGATTCTCTGGCTGGGCATGACCGTCGCGCTGCTGGTCGAAGCAGGTTCGGAGCGGCTCCTGCTGCGCATCGGCACATCTCCCGGCCTCGATCCGGCTCTCGAAGCGGCCCTCGTTTCCTCGGACGACTCCACGCTTTCCTTCGAAACGACCGGCGTCGATCCATCGGCGGACATAGCCGCGGGCAGGCTGGACGCGGCGGTCGGACCGTCCGCCGGAGAAGGCTGCGTGATAACCGCCGATTTCTCGCGCGGGCGCGGGAGAACGGCGTCAGCCAGGCTTTCGTCCCTGATCTCGGATTTCCGCGAGAGACGGTTGTCGAGCTTCCGTGACAGCCTCGGAATCGGGAACAGGAAGTGGGAGGTGATGATCGTCTCCTCCGTCAACGAGGCCGGCAGCCGGGAAATGGGCGGGTTCATTCTCGGCCTGATCATCCCCGTGACGTTCGCGGTGATGGTTTCGATAGGCTGCTACTACAGCGCGATAGACGCCACGGCGGGCGAGAGGGAGCGCGGCACGCTGGAGACCCTGGTCTCCACCTCCGCAGGGCGCACGGGAATCCTGACGGGCAAATACCTCTCGGTCCTCGTCTCGGGCATGATCTCGGGCCTCCTCAACATCCTTTCCATGTTCCTGTGCGTGAGCGCAATCCTCGGGCCGATGCTGGCCGGAGCCGGCGAGGAGATTTCGTTCGATCCGGAACCGGGCGCGTTCCTGGCGGCGTTGTTCGCATCCCTGATCCTGTCGGCCCTGCTTGCCGCACTCATGACCGCATCCTCCTCCACCGCGAGGACCTACAAGGAGGGGCAGGCCATGGTGATGCCGACCTACATCCTGTCCATCCTGCCCGCGATGTTCATCCAGAGTCCGGGTCTCCGGCTCGACGCGGGAACGGCGGCGATCCCAGTCCTGAACGCCGTTCTGATCATGCGCGAGTCACTTTCTGGCGAGGTCGGGCTGCTGCCCTGCGTGATATCGGCGGCCTCGACGGCGCTTGTCTGTTTCGCTGCCCTGCGGGCGGCAGCCATCCTCCTCTCGAAGGAGGAGGCCCTTTTCCCCGGGGAGGGACGGCGGAAGCGCCGCCGGCTCCCCGGTCTGATTTCCGGAAGGAGGCGGGGTGACGATGCCTGAGGCGGCCGTAGAAGCCAGGCACCTGTGCAAGTCGTTCTTCGACGATTCCAGGGGCGAGGTGAAGGCGGTGCGGGATGTCTCCTTCCGGGTCGGGAGGGGCGAAGTGTTCGGACTGCTGGGCGTCAACGGAGCGGGCAAGACGACCACCCTCAGGATTCTCGCCACCCTGATGGCCCCCACGTCCGGCTCGGCGGCGATCGACGGGCACGACGTGAGGGACGATCCCGGCGGAGCCCGCCGTTCGATCGGCTATCTCTCGTCAACCACGGCCCTCTACCCCAGACTCACGGCGAGGGAGACGCTCAGGTTCTTCGCGAGGATGAACGGCTGCCCGGAAGACCGTCTTGCCGCACGGGTCGAGGAAGTGATCGACACCATGGCGATAGGCTCCTACGCCGACACCAGGATAGAGAGGCTGTCCACTGGGATGAGGCAGAAGGTCTCGATCGCACGGGCGATCGTACACGACCCTCCCGTCCTCGTCTTCGACGAGCCTGCCGCCGGTCTGGATGTGCTGAATGCGCACGAGATGCTCTCGATGATCGAGAAGCTCCGGAGCGAGGGACACGCGATCGTGTTCTCGACCCATGTGATGTCCGAGGCCGAGAGAATCTGCAGCAGGATAGCGATCATCCACGAGGGCGGGATACTCGCCGAGGGCACTGTCGACGCTCTGAAGAGCCTCGCTGGAGCCGCCACGCTGGAGGACGCCTTCGTGGGGATCGTCGGAGCGGGCCGTGCCTGATCGTTTTCTGTCTCCTGAACTGTACCGTACCGAGCTCAGGATGCTCTTCCGCGACCGCAGGACCATTCTCGTGTCGATGGTGCTGCCGGCCATCCTGATGCCCATTCTCATCTTCGGTTCGAACAGGGTTTCGGAGATGAGCGAGCAAGCGATCGCATCGGATTCCTGCGTCGTGATCCTGACCGGGAACGCACCCGACTCGGTCATGGAGTCCGTCGGGAGGGCTATCTCCGCCCCCGGTGCCGCACCCGTCAGCCTGGTCATGGATTCCCCGGACAGGGGCATGCTCGATTCCGATACCGTGCAGGCGATAGTCTCCGCGAGGGTGCACAGGAAACCGGTGCCGGAAGTGGTCGTCCACTACAGGGAGGATCTCGACAGGTCCAGACTGGCGGCGGGCCTTGTGCTGGACAGGCTCTACACACTGAGAGACTCGGTACGGCTGGAGATCCTCGCCGGCAGAGGCGCTGTCCTGATGCACGACTCCTCGTTCGTGGAGATTCGTGACATCGCTTCGCCCGAGGCCCTGTACGGTTACGAGGTCGGCACGATGGCGATGCTCTTCGCAATGATCTTCCTGCTGTCGGGCGTGTCGGTGGCGGCACTGGACAGCATCGCCGGCGAGAGGGAGAGAGGATCCCTGGAGACGCTGCTCGCGAGCGGAATCAGCCGTTCTGCCGTAGCGGGCTCCAAGCTCGCCGCCGCCTGCACGGTCGGTCTCGTCTCCGTTCTGGTGCAGACCGGATCGTTTCTGATCATCGAAAGGACCGGGCTGCTGGGCGACGTGTTCCCCGGCCGGATCACGGGGTCGGCCGTCACCTACCTGCCGATGCTGCTCCAGGTTCTGCCGTCGGCTCTCTTCGCCGGCTCGATGGTGCTTTACGCATCGGCCTCCTCGGCCACCTTCAGGCAGGCGCAGCTCAAGTTCCTCCCCCTCCTGGTCGCAGGCGTGGTTCCGACCCTGGCGCCCCTCTTCCCGGGTCTCGAAGGCAGGGGGCTCATAACCGCAGTCCCGGTGGCGGGGCTTTCGCTGTGCCTGCGGGACACACTCGCGGGCAGGCCGGACCTCCCGTGGACCCTGGCCGCCGCGGGTTCGACCCTGGCCGCTTCCGCCCTGATCTCCCGCGCCGTAGTGAATGCGATATCCAGAGAGGACATCCTCTCCCCCGCCGCCGACCCGGTTCCCTGCCCCGCCCTTCTCGCCAGGAAGGCCTTCCTTTATTCGGGAATCGTCTGGGCCGTGAGCGTCATCTCGTCCATCCAGCTCGAAAGGGTTGCCGATGGCCGGACCGTCCTGCTGGTCAACCAGTTGGTGATACTGCTCCTGCCTGCGCTGTACGCGGCGCTGCGCTTCGGGCTGCCCGGGACGGGGGCGCTGCGGCTGCGACTCCCCCGGCCGACGCCTCTCCTGGTGGCGATTCCATGCGCTGCAGCCGGGCTGATCCTCACTACGGGCCTGTACGAACTGGTCTCGACAGTGCTGCCGACCGGCGGGAGAGCGGTTCAGTCCTTTGGAGACGCCATGCTGCCGGGGTCGGTATCCATGACGGAACTCCTGCTTCTCTACTGCATCCTGCCGGGGATAGTCGAGGAGTTCGTCTTCAGAGGCGTGCTCATGGGGTCTCTCGGGCTCAGGAAGGGATGGGGGCCGGCCGGAGCGATTCTCGCCTCGGCCGTGGTGTTCGGGATGTTCCACTTCCTCTATTTCAGGATCATCCCCACCGCCTTCATCGGGGTCATGGTCGGAATCGCCGTGGTGCGGTCAGGCTCGCTCCTGACCGGCATGATCTGGCACGCCTCGTCCAACGCGCTGGCCCTGCTCGCAGCCCATCCTTCGCTGGGCATGGACTTTCTAGTGAACCCGGCGACGGTTCCTGCAGCCGCCTATCCTGCGGCCTTCGCAGCGGTGTTTCTGGGGCTGCTGCTCATGAAGCCTCCGCTCAGACGGGACTGACGGATGCCGGCCCCGGAGGCGGGCCGAGGATTTCCTGGAGCTTGTCCATCCGGAAGGGTTTCTGCAGCACGGCATCCGGCTTCCGGTTCCCCATGCGCTCTTCCACCTGCTGAGGGCTGTACCCGCTCGCGATCACTATCCTCACCGTGGGATCCATGCTTCTGAGCAACTCGAGCACCTCGGGCCCCTCCATGCCGGGCATCGCGAGATCGAGGATCACCGCATCGAATCCGCCCCGTCGTTTCCTGAAGATGTTCACGGCCTCCATCCCGGAGGCGGCGCACACCACGCCGTAGCCGATCTTGACGAGCATTCTCTCCAGGACATTCCTCACTATCTCCTCGTCGTCGACTACGAGGATCATGCCGGATAGATCGCGTTCGGGCCGGTCGGGAGGGGCTTCGGGGACGGGCTGTCCACCCGGCCCGGCGGATACCGGCAGCAGAACCTGGAAAGTCGTACCTAGCCCATTCTCGCTGAACACCCTGACGGACCCGCCATGCGCCTTTACGATGCCCAGGACGGCGGCGAGCCCCAGTCCGCGACCGGGCCCCCTGGTGGAGTAGAACGGATCGAAGATCCTCTCCTTCTGCCAGGATTCCATTCCCGATCCGTCGTCGGAGACCTCCAGCGTCACGAACTCGCCCGGCTCTATGCCGGCCGGAATCAGGAACCCTCTCAGACTTCCGCCGTCGAAACACGCCCGGCCGGTTCGCACCGTCACGGTTCCGCCGGTCTCGGGCAGCGCCTCGAATGCGTTCTTGACCAGGTTCATGACGATCTGGCCTATCTGAAGTTCGTCGGCGTCGACGGTCGGCAGATCCCTGGCGAGGATGAAATCCAGTTTCACCGCAGGCGGGATGTTCACCGACAGGAGATCCTCGATACCATGAATTACGGCGTTCAGATCCAGCTTCTCCATCGAGGCCGTGTCCCTGCCGGCGTATGCGAGCATCTGGCGGCACAGCTCCACGGCCCTGCCGGAGGAGGCTTCGATCTCGACCAGCCGTTGCATGGCCGATTCCGGACCCTTGATCTCCTCCATGACCGCGCTGGTGTTACCGAGTATCGCCATCAGGATATTGTTGAAGTCATGCGCGATACCGCCGGCCAGCATGCCGAGGCTCTCGAAGAGCTGCGTCCTCTGTAGCTGTTCCGCGAGCGCCTTCTGTTCGGTCTCGGCCCGCCTGATCTCCGTTACGTCGCGAACGGTGGCCACCACTCCGGAGAACTCGCCCCGGTTGACGATCGGCGCCAGGACGGTGGAGTAGGAACGGGTGACTCCTGCGATGTCGAGCGAGTAGTCGAACTCGGTCCTCTCGCCCCGGCGGAGTATGTCCATCGCCTGATTCATGAGCTCGGAGACTCCCTTTGGAAGGATCTCGGAGTAGTGCCTGCCGATGAACCTCTCAGGCGTGGTGATGAGTGCTATGCTCGGCGAGTGGGCGAAGACGAAGCGTCCCTCGGTGTCGAACCGGAAAACGCTGTCGTACATGGCTCCCAGTATGCCGTAGATCATCTCGGAGGCCTCGCCCGCCTCGCGCTCCGCCCGCCGCCTCCCGGTGATGTCCCGCATGATCCCGAGTACTAGGATATCGTCCGGTTTTCCGATGGGGACGGTCACCACCTCCACTTCGACCACTTCCCCCGTCTTCCTCAGAACGTGGATCCTGTATCTCGGATCGACGGCCGCGCCCTTGCTTCTGGCCAGGAATCGGCGCTCCATGAACTCCCTCGATTCCGGCGAAATGAGGACGTTGTAGTCGAAGTCCGAGGCCGTCAGTTCAACGTAGGAGTAGCCGGTGATGGCGCAGAAGCTGGGATTCACGTACTCGTACCTGCGCCCCCGGAGGATGTAGATTGCGTCGAAGCTGTTCTCCACTATGCTGTTGAAGAGCCGGTTGCTGTTCCTTATCGAGTCCTCGGCGACCCTTCGCCATGTGGCATCGACGATGTGGTACAGGAGGCAGGGTTCCATGCCGGGGCTCCAGGGAGGCATCGAGAAGACGGATACCTCGACGTACTTCTCGGTCCCTGCCGGGGAGACCAGCAGGCACATCCTTCCCTGGAAGGCCGATGCAGACTCCGGCGCGGGGAGGGATTCCAGCTCTATCCCGAGACCCGTCCCGGGATCCCTGAGGTCCAGGAATTCGGATACCGGCCGGCCGATCGGCTCCCTCCCAGTGACTCCCGCGAGTCCGAAGGCGGAGGAGTTGGCGAAGTGGACCGTCCCCCCGGCGTCCACCACCACCAGACCCTCGATCGCCGACTCGAGGACCGCCCTGTAGAATTCCGAGGGATGATTCATCCTCCGCCTCCCCCGATCCTCAGTCCTCTGCGAGGAGGATTATCCTGTCTCGATCCGTGAAGGATATACAGTTGGACTTGTCCGGATTGACGACGATGCCGCCCCTGGGGGTGTCCACATTGTCCATAATCCGGTATCCGATCGCTGTCTCCCCTCTCGCCGCAGCCGCCTCGATCACAGTGTGGAAATCCATCTGGATCCCGGTCCTGACGTAGAGCCGGGCCGGCCTGATGTAGACCTCGGAACCATCGGGATCGAACAAATCTCTAAAAACCGTCTTCAGTTCGCGGTTCTCGGCGACCTGGGCGACCATCAGGCTTATCAGCTTGTCGCTTACGATGAAGTCGTCCGTATGGGCCACCTCGGCCAGCGCCCTGTTCCTGTCATCCATCATCTCGCTCAATATCGAGAACCGGGCGTTCGACACGAAACGTATGTTGCGGAGGTGCAGAAGGGTGATGAGCGTCCGGGCGTCAGCCTGCTGCACATCGAGCAGGTCGGAGTAGCTCTGGATTATCACATGGTCGTAGTCGTCGAGGCTCAGCGACTCCAGAACCGCCCTGTCCGTCGTCGCGCCCCTCTCCAGGGCTACCTTCGAGTTGGTGTACTTCCTGTCGAGCAGTCCGCGCACGTCGATGTCGAACCCGGGATCCACGACGACTGTGAGTTCCGAGCCTGGTGCTACGTATCCATCGAGCTCCCTGGCAATTATAGGTACACGTGAGTTCCAGCCCAGAATTAGAGTCCTCTCGGGGATCCTGGGGATGCTCCCGGGGCTGGATTCGATACCCGTTGAAGTGTAGGGGGCAGGTCGGCCGGAAAACCTGATGGTATCGTCATCCTCGGAGATGACAACAACTGCGGAGCCCTTCTCGAACACGGTGTCCATCGGGGGGTTGAGAAGAACGCTCCCGTCAGGCTTTCTTATGCCGATAAGCGCAGAGTCCTCGTAGGCGTGAAGAGCGGCGCGATATGTCGATCCCGTGAGGGAGGGCTCCTCCTTGAAGTAGATCTCGTCGCCCCTGAAGTTGAGCAGCTCGGTGTACACGACCGACAGGCCGGACTGCCGGCATGTCTGTGCGGATATCCGGGCGATCATGTCGCCGGCCAGGATGAGCTGGACCTCGTCGCCTCCCACCATCTCTGCAACCACGAGGTTCTCGGGATCGTGAAGCACTCCGACGATGTGGTAGGGCTCCTTGCGCCGCGAGGGGTTGTTCACCAGGGCCAGAACCGTCTTGATTACGCTCGAGTCGGAGTTCTCCCCCTCCGGCGGAAGGATCACGATGGCCCTCGATGCCCTGTGGTTGACTATCTCGAGATCGACGAGTTCGTTCGGGCAGCCGGTGCGACAGACTATCCTCGTCGTCTTAGAGTCGGGTATCCGGGCCCTGATCTCGTCCTCCATCTCCACCTTGTCGCGCTCCGCCAGCACGGCTATGCAGGCGTGCTTCAGGCTCGCATTGGCCTCGACAAGCTCTTCGATGACGGTGAAGATCTGAGAGGACCAGCCAAGGATGATCGTATGGCCGGACTCGGCCACGAATGTCCTGCCCTTCCGGAGCTGTTCCAGTTTGGCATCGATGCCGCTGGTGATGATGCCGATGAGGGTTCCCACCACGAATATTCCGCCGATTGTAACCGTGAGCATGGCCAGCAGGAAGGCGGGACCGCCCTCGTCACCCCCCATCGTACCAGGGTCGAGCGTCCTCATCAGGCCGGCCCAGGCTATCCTCGGAAAGTCCCTGCTGTCAGGATCGACACCGGTCGTTTTAACGAAGAAGGCAACGGCGAGTACCAGCAGGATCGTGATGACGAAGAGCATGACGATCATCGCACCGGTGCCACGGGATATCAGGTTGTCAGACCAGTAGCGCAGCTTCGCCCTGAAACCGATATCAGCCATGTGGAGTATTCCTCCGATCCCGTATCCGAGTCATGACTGGACGTCAGGGTTCGGAAAGTCACGACTGTCGATAGTTGTCGCGCCTCGGATGCTCTCCAGCCTGCGCGACTTTCTTCCGATGCCCCAGACCAGCATGGAGATCGGCTGTATGCTGGTGTCCCTGAAATTGATGCCGATCTTGCCGAATCCGAGCATCCTTTCGAGGATGTCCGCGGTATCGATGACGGTAGAGTACTCCCCGCGGGAGATCTGCTGTCCGCTCTCGGTGGGCCCCTTCTGGATTTTGACGTAGTTCGGGGTTATCACCACGTAGTTGAACAGCCCGCGTATCCAGGAGACGCCGATGGCGAACAGGAAGATCAGGGCGAAGGCGATGTAGGCGAACCCGCTCATCCTGGCGTCGATCCCCCCCAGCGTTTTGGTGATCTCGTCGAGCAGGCCCACGAGGTCCAGCCACACGAAGAGACCTACGCCCGCGAGGACGAGTATGATCAGTTCCTTCATGCCGATCTCGTACTCCTCGATCACGAAGTTTACGAGGAAGACCGCCAGCCAGACGGCCCCGAGCGTGCCCATAGGCATGTCAGGCACGAACGACAGGGCGAAGAACAGCAGCGACAGCAGGACTGTCGGAACGTAGATGATCTTGTCCGTCCAGCCGAAGACCACGAGCCATTCGTTTATCTCGGAATCCTTCCTGAGCTGCCTGTCCGTCTCGATCCGGGTCCTCATCGTCCTGCGCATCAGGAGCCAGACCGCGAGAACCAGCAGGAACAGGATCAGTGGAGCGAACATCAAAAGGTAGCGACCTGCGTCCATCAGACCCTCCAATGCTTGCGAGTCCGCCTGCAACGTGCGTTTTTCACCGCAGCCCCCCTGCCGGCGCATGAGTGCCGCCCCCGGGCCTCTCGTCGCGATCGAGGGATTTCCTTACCGCCTCGAGGAGCCTGGTTGCCGTGAAGGGCTTCTTGAGAAAGGAACTGCTCTCGGGGAGAGGATCGGCGGCCTGCGTGCCGGCCCGCAGGCCCGAGATGAACAGCACCCGGGCCGAAGGACACACAGCCTTTACGCCGCCGGCGGCGTCCGCCCCGCTCATGCCGTTCATAACGAGGTCGGTTATCAGGAGGTCGACCGGTCCTTCCGATCCAGCCCTGACCGCCGCGGTGCGAGGGTCCTCCACCTCGACGACGCGGTAGCCCCCGCGCCTGAGAACGCCGCAGACGAGGCCCCTCACCGCAGGGTCCTCCACCACCGCCATCACCGAAGCGGCCTTCCCGTTCCGGCGGTTCGCAGGAGCGCCGGGCTCAGCGCCTCCACCTGCGGCGCCGCCCGGCATCGGGAGCATTATGGTGAAGGAGGTTCCCTCCCCCGGGCCGCTCCGGACATTGATCAACCCTTCGTGCTGGTTGACTATCCCGTAGACCGTCGAGAGGCCCAGACCGGTTCCCTTCCCCGTCTCCTTGGTGGTGAAGAACGGCTCGAATACGTGCGGGAGCGCTTCTTCGTCTATTCCGGTGCCGGTGTCGGAGATGGTCAGTTCGGCCCATCGCTCCGGCCCGGAGGCGGCGCCGCAGTCATCCGGCCGAGAATCCCGGATGACCGCCCTTGTGGCTATTCTGATGGAGCCTCCGTCCGGCATGGCGTCCCTCGAGTTTATCACGATGTTCATCACGACCTGCTCGATCTGGCCGGGATCGGCCTTTATGCGGCCGAGCGAGGGGTCGAGGTCGAGGTCTATGCGCACGTCCTCCCCGATCAGTCTGGCGACGATGCTGGAGAACCCCCTGATGACCTCGTTCAGGTCGATCTCCTTCATGACGAGCACCTGGCTGCGGCCGAATGCCAGAAGCTGCCTCGTGAGATCCCTGGCCCTGTCGCCCGCCTTCCGTATCTCCATCAGCGAGGCCCGGACCGGATGAGGGCCCGGAGGGGTGCATTCGAGCGCGAGTTCAATGTGGCCGAGGATCACGGTGAGCAGATTGTTGAAGTCGTGGGCCACGCCCCCGGCGAGCCTTCCGATCGACTCCATCCGCTGCGAGAAGTTGAGCTGCTCCCTCAGGCTCGCCTCGCGCCTCTCCGCCTCGACCCTGTCGCTTATGTCCCTGGCTACTCCGAAAACTCCAGGCTTGTCTCCGCTTACGTTTTCGAGCGGGACGAGCCAGATGCTGAGCCAGCGGAAGCCGGAGGGGAAAGTGTACTCATCCTCGATGTAGGCCGACTTCTTCGAGGACACGATCTCGTCGATAACCTTCGTATGCTTCTCCGACCGGGCGGCGTCGAACAGCTCCGACCTGTTCCTGCCCATTATCTCTTCCAGGGGCAGGTCGAGAGCCTTCGCGGCGGCGCTGTTGACAAAATGGACTATGCCGTCGCAATCCAGGGCGAAGATCAGGTCGTGGGAGGCTTCGGTCAGGGTTCTGTAGCGCTCCTCGCTCTCCTTCAGCGCCATCTGCGCGGCCTTCTGCTCGCTGATGTCCTCCGTGAGGATAACCACCCGGTCCACGGCACCCTTCGAGTCGAGAATGGAGTAGAAGCGCTGGGATATCCAGACGGCGGAATCCTCGCGCGTGCTGAGAGTCCTCATCTCGGGAACGTGGAGCGATCCGCCCTTCTCGTACACATGCCTGATCCGGGGAATCCAGTCCTGAAGGTATCTGTCGCTCTCGTCCAACTGGAGGAACGGCCTGGGAGTCTCCATGTCGATCCGCACTTCCTCGTCGGAGAGGCCCCAGATTTCCTGCCAGGCCCGGTTGCAGGAAAGGAGCCTGCCAGTGCTGCTCCGGACGGATACGCCGATGGGGGATTCGGCCAGGATCGCGTTGTTGAACTGCTCGTTCCGGAGAAGGCTCTCGCGGATGTCCAGCGTGTCCGTCACGTCGTCGACGGTCGAGATCAACCCGTCCCGGCGGCCGTTGGGATCGTCCAGCGGGGCGGCGTTCAGGGAGAGGGTCTTCCTCCTGCCGTCCTTCATCGTAACGGGACAGAGGATGTTGAAGACGGGCATTTTCCTGTCCTCCATCATCCTCACGGGGAGATCGCCGAACGAGATCCGTCCGGCCGCCTCGTCCGCTCCGGGGTGGGCGGCTTCCATGCCCCAGTCAGGAGAGTCGAATCTCATGCCGATGATCTCCGGGACAGGCCGTTCCAGGATTTCGGCGGCACGCCGGTTGGCGAACGTGATCACTCCCTCCCGCGACACTCTCACGATCCCGGAGGGGCTGGCCTCTGCGATGCCGGCGAAGAGATCCCGCTCCTTCCTCAGATCCCTCTCGGCGGTGATCCGCTCTGTCACGTCGAGCATGTGCAGGATAACGCCGGCGATGGAACCGGACGACTCTTCCCTTATGGGATAGCTGAAGATCTCGATCCAGCTCTCCCCGTCTCCATCCGCGAAGGTCGTGGGGAAGATGATGGAGTGCATTTCCCCGGTATCGAGCGCCTTACGGGAGGGACACTGGAGGCAGGGGGTGGATCCGGCGGGAAAGACGTCGCTGCATGGCCTGCCCTCAACCTGATCGGTCAGGCCGAACCATCGCTTCATGACGGAGTTCATCCTGACGATCCTGAGGCTTTTGTCGAGGATGCAGACGCCGTCGGGGACGCTCGAGAACAGGTTTATGAAGAGCGTCTCGACGCGGAGATCCCCCGGGTCCGAGGCCGGTCGGGGGTCGGGAGGGCTGAGGGGATCGACTTCCGGAAGTGGTTCGCTTTCAGCGGACAGCCATCGTCTCAGGCTCATTCCCTCACCATCCTGCGGCGGAAGCCGGCTCAAGGGTCGAATCAATCCGATTATCGCCGAAGCCGGGGCCGGGGTCTATTCCCCCCGGATCATGTCCGCCCGGTTCCGTGACGGAGGGCGCGGTTCATGCGGTTCCCCCTCCGTGGCTCCCGGCGAAGCGCCTTATGGCCGGCGCGCTGACGAGGGTGGTCAGGATGGCCATCACCACCAGGGCCAGGAATATCCGCTCGTCGATGATGCCGGCCGAAAGGGCGACTTCGGCAAGAACTATCTCCATCGCCCCCCTGGCGTTCAGACCGAACGCGACGAGCGCGGACGGCTTCGGTTTCATGCCGGAGAGAAGGGCTCCTCCGCCGGCCCCCAGCAGTTTGCCCGCGAAGGAGACTGCCATGACCAGGAGCACGAGGCGGGGATCGAAGCTCCGGCTGAAGTCGAGCTTCATCCCGACGGAGACGAAGTACAGCGGGGCGAAGAACGAGAGTGCGAAGTGCGTGATCACCGTCTCGACGCATTGGTTGTGCCTGAGAACCGGCCCGAGGGACGCGCCGATCAGGAAGGCGCCGAAGATGGGATGTACGCCGCATTTCGAAGCGAGGGCGGCGGCGGCGAGTATCAGAATCGAGATCACCGAGAGGAGATTCCCGGCCCCGTCTCCAGCCTTCCGAGCGAGCCAGGCGAAGAACCTTCTGAGGAGTGCGCCCGCCGCCAGCACGGCGGCGCTGAACGCCAGAACCCTCAGCAGAGAGGAGATAGGGTTAACGGCATCCGACGAATTCAGGGTTCCCAGGACGTAGACGAACAGCATCCACCCGGCAAGGTCGTTCATGACGGCGGAGCTGATCGTTATCTGGCCCTCCCTGGTGTGCGTGAGGCCCAGATCCATCAGTATCCGGATGATGACGGGGAGAGACGAGATGGACATGGCGGCGCCCACGAACACGGCGAAGAGCCCCGTCTCCGGCGTCGGCGCCATCCAGACCCCGGGCAGGAGCAGGACGGACAGGGCGCCGAGCGCGAAAGGCACGGCGATTCCCAGGAGGCTGATGGTGAGGGAGGAGCCTGCGTTTCTGCGCACTGTGGCGAAATCGATCTCCATCCCGGCTATGAACAGGAAGTAGAGCATGCCGAGGTTGAGGACGGCGTGCATCATCAGATGGCACTGCTCGCCGGACTCGAACAACTGGTAGTGGAGGCCGGGCGCCATCCGGCCCAGAACCGACGGGCCGATGAGGATTCCGCCTATGATCTCGCCCAGGACGGCGGGCTGGCCGAGCCGCCTGGCCGCGGCTCCGCACAGGACCGCAGCCATGAGCATGAACGCGAGCTGGATGAAGAATTGGATGAGTCTGTCTTCCGACATCAGACGACCGGGAGGCCCCTTGGTTCCAGGATCCGATGCTCCTTTCGATCGGTTTGTCGCTCGCTTATCTAACCAACGGATGCCGCAGGAACAAGCCGGATGCCATCCGACAGGTATCGACACCGGGAGGGTGGATGAGTACTTTCGCCGCGTGAACCGGAAATCCACTTCGACGAACGGTCTTTCCGCAGGGGCCGCCCCCTCCCGCCGGGGTCCATGTTTTCGAGGCTGACGGGAGCCCGGGGCAGGCTGGGAGGCTTCTCACTCCTTTCCTCGGGCAACTTCCTGACGGCCGTTCTGGCGTATCTTCGGCAGGCGGAGATCGCCAGGGTCTTCGGCACGAACTGGAAGACCGACGCATTCGCGGTCGCCCTCGTTTTCCCGACGCTGGCCCAGCAGGTGATCTCCCACGCCTTCGGGTCGAGCTTCCTCCCGATCTACTCGGATGTCCTCCACAACAAGGGCAGGCAGGCGGCCGACAGACTCGCCAGCAGAATTCTCTGCTGGATGGCGGCGGCCGGCCTGGCGACGATCGCCCTCCTCTTCGTCGCGGCCGGACGGTTGACCTCGTTCGCCGGTCCGGGGCTCTCCCGGGAGACCCTCGGGCTCTCCACCGTCATGCTCAGAACGATGCTGCCCATGCTGGTCCTGGTATCGGCGACCGGGATCCTGAGCGGGCTGATGAGCTGCCAGAAGCGCTTCGGGATCGTAGGCGCCATCGGGGTGGTGAACATCGCCGCGTCGTTCGCGGCGGTGATTCTGGGGCATGCGCGCTACGGGATCATGATCCTGCCGCTGTCGGGCCTCGCCGGAGCCGCCGCATCCTTCGTAACGGCTCTCACGGCGGCCCTCAGGTACGGATTCGTGTTCACGCCCCTCATCGACCCGCGCGAGAATGACTTCGGACGGCTCGTCAGGCTTTCGGCCCCGGTGCTTCTGGGCGCTCTCCTGGGGTTCACCGGTCCTATAGTCGACAAGATCCTGGCGTCGTTCCTCTCGGAGAGTTCCGTGACGGCCATGGACTATGCGGCGAGGGTGCGGGACATGGCCCTCGCGCTGCTCTTCCTGCCCGTTTCGGCCCTGTCCGACGTCGGCCTGTCCGAGAAGGCCGCCAGGAAGGACATGGGCGCCTTCGGCGTGGAGCTGTCGTCGCTGCTCAACTGGACCTCGTTCATGATGCTGCCCGCAGCCGCTCTCCTGTCGGTGTTCGCCACACCGCTGGTATCAGTGCTGTTCATGAGGGGAAGCTTCGACGCCGACAGCGCTTCGCTTGTGGGGCGGACCCTCGGGTACTACGCCCCGTGGCTCGCGCAGTTCGGCTTCGGAGCAGTCATTTCCAGAGGGTTCTACGCCCTCAAGAACTCGAGGACGCCGGTCCTGATCGGCATCTGGGGAACGGCCGCCAACATCCTGCTCGATGTGATACTTGTAACGCCGATGGGGACGGGCGGGATCGCGCTTGCCTCCACCCTCTCGTCCACGGCGAAGACGGTGCTGCTGACGTGGACCTTCCTGAGGATGCGAACCGGGATATCCCTGCGCCCGGTGCTCGGCGAGCACGTCAGGCTCGTCGCCGCCACGGCGGCGGCCGTTTGCACCGCGCTGGTTCTGATGAGGCTTCTCCCGGTGCAACTGGATATGGATTTCTTGGCGAGGCTGGGCAGGCTGTCCGTCTGGATCGCGGCTTCCCTCGGCGCCTATGTCCTTGCTGCCGGGCTGCTCCGGTCCTCCACGCTGTCGGCCCTGTCCGCCAGGATCATGAAGAGGGCCTGAGCGACGGCGGGAGCCCGGCCAGGATCTCCTCGAACCGCTTTCTGGCGTCTCTCACGTGGTAGCGGGCGTGGGCGAAATCCCTGTTCCTGCGGCGTATGTCGAGGGTGGAGGCCCAGTCCCTTCTGATCCCGTCCAGCACCGAGGCCAGCCCGGCCTCGTCGGTGAACGTCCTTGTGAGATCCGGTGCGGTCACGGCGAGATCCGACCAGGGCATGACGACGGGAAAGAGCCCTGCGGCCTGGTACTCTGTGACCTTCATCTGGAAGGATGTGTGCCAGCCCTTCTCGAGGCAGGCCACTCCTATCTGATGCTCTGAGAGCAGGGCGGGCAGGGACTTCCGGTTCACGGGCGGCACGAGGCGGACCCTGCCGCCCGTCTCCGCGCACAGCGTCCGGATCTCCTCCCGCATCGGGCCGTCCCCCGCTATCGTGCCCGTGAGTCCGGACAAGGCGGTCCCGCGAACGAAGATGTCCGGCCTCTCGGCCTGGACGAGGCTCGCGGTCATGACCGCCGATTCGGCCTTTCCGGGTTCGGAGTAGGTGAAGCGGTCCAGGTCGATGGAATGGGGCAGGTAGATAGCGCCGGGAAAGTCCAGCTGGCTTCCCGTGGCGAAGAGCGAGGCGTCCAGCAGCTTCCGGTAGGCTTCACCCTGCAGCAGTCCGGGACGGGAATGGAAACGGATCGCGAAGGGCAGGCCGGCGTCGCAGGCGCCCGAGGCGGCCCACTCGTCCGTGCAGAGGACGATGTCGGCGCGGAACCTTCTGAAGGCAGCGGCCGTCTCGCAGGCAAGCGCCCTCCTCTGCAGGGACTCCCGGATACGGTTGAAGGCCGGCCAGCCTTCCTTCATGCGGGCCCGCCGGGAGAGGGCGGTGATGGGAACGCCCTCGCAGGAGGTCATCCCCGCAGGAACGGAGGCGCCGAGGAAGGCCATGAAGTGGGCCGGCTGGAGCAGGTCGGCTACGGTGCCCCATCCCCCGGAGATGCCGGGCCTTATGAACCATGAGGAGACAAGGATTCTCATGGCCGGACCTCAGCTCGACCTTTTGAGGACGGATTCGAATGCGGATGCGGTCAGCGCGGCGCAGTTGCTCCAGGTCAGCCCGTCGAGCTTCCGGATGACTGTCGGGTCGTCAGGTGTGCGCCTCCGGCGATGGAGGACCTTCTCCATGGCGTCTGCAGCCGACTCCGGAACCCCTGTCTCGAAGGGTTCGTAGAGGCCGGAGAAGAGTTCGCTGATCGCGCTGTTGTCCGCGGCCGCGACAGGCAGGCCGAGCAGTGCGGCTTCGGCCACCGGCAGGCCGAACCCCTCGTGCAGGGAGGCTTGCAGGTAGGCGGCTGCATGTGCGTAGAGCGAGGAAAGCATCTCTCCGTCGACATACCCCGTAAAGCGGACCCTGTCGTCCGGGAGGAGCGTCCGCGCCAGATCCCTGACCTCGTCGGCCCGATATCCGTCGCCGCCTGCTATTACCAGAGGAGGGAGGTCACTTCCGCCCGGGCGGTCGGAGAGTAGCCGGTATGCCCTGATAAGTGTCGCGTAGTCCTTCCTCGGTTCGATGGTGCCTACCGAGAGGAGGTATCCCGGGGCCAGCCCTTGGGGCGGTTTTCCTGCTGGGGCAGGCAGGCGGAGAACATGATCGCAACCAAGCGGGGTGAGGCGGCAACGGTCCGACGCCTCGGGGAAGATGTCGAGCAGATGGTCCATGGTGGTCTGCGAGTTCACGGTGATGACCTTGCAGAGCCTGACGATCCGCCGCGTACGCTCCCGGTAGAAGTCGCGGAGATCGGGCGGGAGAATGTCGTCGAAGAGGAACGGGGCGAGATCGTGGATCATCGCGGTCCGGGGAACCGGTGATGGGAACAGGTCGCCATTGGGGAAGTGATGGATGTCGGGACGGGAGATCAGGCTCCAGAGATGAGGGAAGACGCATGGGCCGGCGCCGCGGAGGTGGGGGAAGGTGCGGATTCGCGAATCGCTTCCGACCTTGGCGGTTAGAGGGCCGCGGAGGCGGTTGAACGTCCAGTACTCGACCGCGTGCCCCTGGAGGGAGAGGGCCTTACCTAGTTCGAAGGCGTATCGCGCGATCCCGGTGAGGGGATGCGCCATCACCGCCGCATCCATCGCCACCCTCACAGGTCCAGCCCCCGGTCCAGCCCTGGCTTGAGATGCTTGAGATGCATTCGCAGTTGCTTACCCCACTTGTAGTTAGATATTTTTCAGAGCGCCTGTGATGAAATATAATTGGCTTTGATTTCGTTGAGAATCACTGTTTCACGGATACTCATCTTCGATTCCATGAGTCGCGTGACCCCGGAATAGGTGATGTTCAGCCTCCTTGAGATATCGGCTCTGCTGATTCCGACCTCGGTGAGCAGTTGAGCAAGGACTCTCCTGACGGAGCTTAGATTTCCCCCCCTGGAACTACTGGTGAGCCTGGCCGGGTTAACGGAGAAATGAAGGCATACTCTGGCGGCGAGTGCCTCGATCAGCTCGTGTTCCTCTGCCCTATCACGGGTCTTTCTTCTTCTCCGGTTGAGAAGCTTTGAGTAAGCTGCGGCAAAGCCCAGGCTTCCGAGGATCATTCCGGCATAGTCATATCTGCGCTGATCCGATTCGGTTCCGATGGTCTGGACAATACCGTTCTTGCCGATCCTCAGGTTGCCGGATTCGAGCACCATGGAATCCCTTTTTCTGATTCCGGCGGAGAGGAATTCTAAATATGCGCACTTTCCATCATGTATTTCAGTCGAAAAGGCATTCAGGACTTCTTCCGTCCGATGCCAGACTCTGTCGTTTCCATGGATCATCGCTCTGTGACCCGTCCAGGGATAGTCATCGAGCTCTTCAATGCTGCGGACGATGCCGGCCCGCAATGGATTGAGGTGGATGTACCTGATCAGTTCAAGAAGGTATTCGTCTCTTGAGACCAGAATCGATTTGAACCTGGCCATGAATACATGTCCCTTGCGCTGGTGGCGTTTGTTGTAGGAGACACTGAATCCGGTGAGAAGTCGGTGCATGATCCTGAAAAGCCCTTGATCACCGACTTCGAGGAGTAGATGGAAATGGTTGGGCATGAGTGCCCAGGCATAGGACTTGAAACCCATGGCTGGCGCGATTGAGTCGAGTCGGCTGAGGAAACTGACCTTGTCGGCTTCAGTGTCGAAAATGTGTTCACCCCCGGCTCCACGTCCCATGACATGGTGCAGGGAACCAGGATAATCGAGGCGCGATCCGATTTCCATATAGATGATTGTGATCCAAATGTAGGGAGAATGCAACCCCCGGGGAGCGAGAATCAGTCATATACTTGCCCAGCATAGAGTTGCTGGTGCAACTCAAGCATCTCAAGCCAGGGCTGGCCCGGGAGGGCTGGCCCGGGGGATGTTAACGAGCCCGGCCGGCTGGAACCAGCCTGCCCTTCATCGGCTCGAAGCCTGGTATCTCTACGATCACATACTCGAACATCGGATTTGATCGGCTGTTGTCCGCATCGACCCCGTCATCGCAGACTCCGGGAGCGGGCCCTCCTCCGTCGAGCCTGATCGATATCGTCCTGCCGGATGGACAGGATGAAGAATTGATCGACGCATCATCTCCACCGGCGGATTCATGATCCGATCCCGATCCTGGCGTCTGTGCGCTGAACCAGTTCCAGGATGCAAGCCGCTCATGCCCCGTGGCCAGCCCGCATCGACCTGTAGCGGGAAAGGAATCGACAGCCTCGAGCAGCCAGTGATCATTCGTGGAGGGAACGATGATCTCGAAGAGTATCTGCTCCCCGATGCACGACAGGTTGAGCTCATAGTCGACATGGATCGGGAAGTCGGCCGACAGGGACGCCAGGATGGTGGAGGTTCTACCGAGCCTGACCAGCCTTATCCTGGCCACGTCGCCATCCGGGGAGACATAGGCATATATTCCTGTATTCGAATCGCTCATCCGCGCAACAAGCCCAAGAACGTGATCCGTCGCGGTCCCTGAAGTCGAAACCCGAACATCCATCGATTCAGGCACCCACGGACAAAGCAGCGCGCTGCAGGTTTCGGGGGTGGATGCTCTGGCCTGCCCGCTGACGGCGTACCAGCAGCCCGATCCGCAGCTTGGAGCCCAGCCGCTCAGGTCGTTGTCCTCGAAGTCGGTGAAAAAACACGAGGCGTGAATCTGTGCGCAGAATCCGCATATGGCGAAAAGGCACATGAGCCGATTCATGCGCTTCACCTCCAGTTTTATATTCTCTATTCTGTTGAGTAACTCTTGTCAACAACCGTGGATCGGGGAGTTCTGGAATGTCTGAAGGCAGGAGAGCTGGCGAAAAGGGCCGCGGAATGATGGAGGAGATCTTCGGAGAAATGCCGCTTCCGAGGGATCGGAAGGCATTCGATCCGGACTATGAGGAATACTGGGAGGAGAGGATTGGTACGGGAGTCTTGACTGCACCGGCCGTCAGAAGGGCTGCCGGCGTGCTGCCGTTCATTAACGACGGAGATTCGGTACTGGATGTAGGCTGCGGAACCGGGGAAACCCTCGGATTCATTGCGGATCGAAGGAAGATCTCGGGTACCGGGCTCGACATATCCGAGACAGCCCTGGATGCCGTCCGTACTAAAGGCTTCGGCACTATCCGCAAGGATCTGACCAAGGCGAACGAGAAACTCGATGGGCAGTACGACCACATCATCCTCTTCGAGGTGGTCGAGCATGTGATCGATCCCGAGACGCTGATCAACGCACTCGCAGGTCATTTTCGAAAAGGCCTGTACGTTACCACTCCAAACCTGGGATACATCGCCCACAGACTCAGGATGCTGGCCGGCAGATTCCCGGTCACCTACATCTCCGACCCGCGTGAGCATGTAAGGTTCTGGTCCACTCGCGACTTCCGCGTGTGGTGCGAGTGGCTGGGCCTGAACCGGCCAGAGGTGACGGGCCTCAAGGGCAAGGTTGGTTTCCTGGCGAGACGATTCCCATCTCTGTTCGCCAGCGAGGTTCTCTACAGGATCAGACAGTGAAACCCCGCCCGCACGGGTATTCGAAGCCACGCTGACATCAGCCCCGATTTGCTTCTGTCATTTCCGCCAGCCCTGGCTCGAGATGTCTGACGCATACTGGATTTGTTGACTGTCAGTGTTTTGCAATATGCACAGGGGAAAGGCCGGATGTGATCCTGATCGTCAGTATATCAACGATCAAGCAACATGCCTGCGGGCTACAAGTGCGGGTTCTGCGGAGATTCAGGCACGGGGAATTCGTCAGCCCCGTCGGGTCTTCGGTTCCACGCACAGATCGAGACCGAGCCTCCTGACCACCCGTAGAACCTTGCCGATCTCAGCAGTGGGCTTGCCGCGTTCGAGTTCGGAGAGGAAGCGGATGCCCACCCCGAGAAGGCCGGAAGCTCTCTCCTGCGTCATTCCGAGCGCCTTCCTCTTGCTCCTCAGCATCTTCCCCAGGTCCTCCGTCGTCTCTACCACTCCGAAAACGGGAGCCTCCCGCTCTGGCATCATCCACCTTCTTTCCCGTTCGGGAGAATGTGACTTCATATCCCTTTCGTCAAGCAGTTCATCCCGTTCGGTATTGTTCTGCCTCTGAGAGCTGAGTCAAGGCTGAATTATCCCGATCGGGATGGTGGTCGATGAGACTACAGAATGCAATTATCTACATTGTCCCCAGCCGAGAAATGGCCCGGTCGGCAAAGACGATTCTGCCGGAAATGACCGGATCTCCGTCCAACGACATCCTACTGGAGAACCAGGATGATACAGGCGAGATCTGATTTCCAAATAGATGGTTGTGATTCTATTGTAGTGAAAATGCAGCCCTGAAGAAGCACATAATAGTCATATATTTGCTCAGCAAAGAGTTACGAGTGCAACTCAAGCATCTCAAGCCAGGGCTGGGCCGTGGGCCGTGTCGCAAACACTGTCGCAAACCTGTCGCAAAGATCAGTTCCCATCCGCCAGTCGGTAGCGCAGTTGGTGCGTTTCACCCTCGGAGACGATCAATCCCAGGTCCACCATCGTTTTCAGATCCCGCTGCAGAGACCGGCGGTTTACATCGGGGCATAAGCCCTCGAAATCCTTGATGGTCAGACTGCCGTGCTCCAGGATATGGGCGAGGGCTCTGGCCTGGCGGTCCGAAAGCCTGTGCTCCTTGACCAGCATGTCCCGTCTAATTGCCTGCTCACAGCGCTCTCTGACTTCGGCAAGCTGGGCAGTCAACCCCTCGACGAAGTATTCCAGCCAGACGGTCATATCCATCCCGTGCTCGCGGACCCTCTGGATAGCCCGATAGAATGCCGGCCGGTCCCGATCGTAGTATTCGCTGATCGTAAACAGCCGCTTGAAATCATACCCGGCCCGGTAGAGGCACAATGTCGAGAGCAGCCGGGATGTCCGGCCGTTGCCATCCAGGAACGGGTGGATATGCACGAGCTGGAACTGAGAGATGCCGCTCACCAGAACCGGGTGAATCGCCTTCTCCTTGTTGAGCCAGTACACCAGATCGGCCATCATGATCGGCACATCGTGCGTCGGAGGCGGTGTGTAGACTATCTCGCCGGTGACGGAATCGACCACATAGTTCTGGATTCTCCGGTACTCGCCTGGAGCAGCGGCTCCCCCGCGCACGCCATCGACGAGCCGTTTGTGGATTTCCCGGACCAGCCCCTCCGTGATCGGACCACCGTCTTTGACATACTCGGAAACGAACTCAAAGGCCTTCTTATAGTTCAGCAGCTCCAGAACATCGTCGCGATCGGCCCCAGGCACCAGCTTGCCTTCCAGGAGTCGACCGGCCTGATCCAGGGTCAGGCGAGTTCCTTCGATGTGCGTGGTGTGATGGGCTTCAAGAACCAGCGCACGGCGTCCCATCTCATTCACCCAGGCCTCGGACAGAGTCGCGGCATCCAGGAACCCACGGGCCCGCTCAATGCCAGTCAGGCCAGCGGTAATCCGGTTGGTGATCGTGAACACGGGATTGAATCCCCTGGTCATTCTGCCTCACCTCCGTTCCCGGTACAACTTGTAGATCCAGGGAGCTACACGGCGCCATTAGGTGATGAAGTCGATGGGAATCATAAGTCGGGCTCAACCTGGACATTAATCAGCAACCGCCAGCGCTTGTCATACGGCGCTCCCTCCACCGGTGCGCTCGGAACCAGCGCCGTCGTCTCGTTCACGACGCCCGCGACGTGCCTGGCAAGCTGAATCGCTCTGTCAGCCGCACCGATTCGCTCGAGTAGGAAGCCGAGTCGTTGCGCCCAGGGCACGGGAGATAGAGGAGCGAGCGAAGCCAGGGCGGCGGGGTCCAATTGCTCGGCAAGCTCAGCGAGGACCGTGGCGACGTTGTCGACGCCGCCCGAGTGCTGGGGGTAGCCGACGAGGTCGAACGCCGTGGCTTCCGGAGTAGAGACCGCGAGATACCCTCGTGGGGTTTTGAAGCTCACCGTTGGGACATCTGCTGCGTTTCGGCGGGCGACGAAGGAGACTCGGACCTCTCCGCAGGCGACAGGAGGTCGGTTTTGGGCCACCATGACCTGGAACACCTGAGGCTGCTGGTGGGCCGCGCCATGGTAGCGACCGGCCGTCAAGAGCGCGGCATAGTACGATAGCCCCAGATGATGCATCAGTTGCGGAATAAACTGGTCGGCAGGCAGGCACCCGAGCCTCCGGTACTCCGGGGGCACCACGACATAGAATCCACGGTGTGGAGCAGCAACGAGCCCCTTGCTCTTAAGTCGGCGGATGGAGGCACGCGCGGCGATGACCGACACGCCAAGTCGATCCACCGCTTCCTTCATCGTGAAGTGGTACCGCCCCTGGGACGACAGGTCGTCGATGACATCCACTGCCGCCATGGATCGTTCCATTCCAGAATTCACTATACCAGGATAACTCGGGAAGTTATTTTTGTCCAGTGAATCCTGAAAAGACACCCCGCCGGTTCAGCATGGTCGTCACGAACAGCCGCACGCCGAAGAGCCCGTTGTTACAAGTGGATTGTTTCAACCCGGCAACCTGCACGACAATGATACTAAGAACCAGGATGATACAGGCGAGATCTGATTTTCCAAAAACAGTTGGTTGTGATTCTATTGTAGTGAAAATGCAGCCCTGAAGAAGTACAAAATAGTCATATATATGCCCAGCAAAGAGTTACGAGTGCAACTCAAGCATCTCAAGCCAGGGCTAGGCCATGGCTTAACCGTGGCTCCCCGGCGAGGACTTGAACCTCGAACCTAGTGGTTAACAGCCACCCGCTCTGCCGATTGAGCTACCGGGGAACCGTGAGGCCAAGGACGATAGGCAAAGAGGGCCGTCTTGTCAATCAGAAAGCCGGATTCCGCGTTGCGCAAGCGATCCGGCCCGGACGACCCGCCGCGGCTTAGGCCGGCCTGCCTCGCGCAGTCTCAGGAGATACCGGGTATCGGCTCTCTTCTTCGCCCTCCTCGTCTCGATACCACTTCCGCCAAAACGAAGAGGAACAGTTCGGCGACTACCGTCAGGCCGCGCATCACTCCGGCGGCGAGTAGAACCTTTTCCTGCCCGAACACCGGGCCCAGCGCGGCGACAGTCATGGCTTCCCTGACTCCTATGCCTGCGGGCGAGAGGATGAAGAGTACTCCTGCAAGCCCACCGACGAAGTATCCTGAGGAGGCGGTGAGGAGGAATCGAGGGAAAGTCGCGTCCGGCTGCGCTCCGAGGATCAGGGCGAAGGCCAGCCCGTGCAAGGTCGATGCCAGGACGGCATACAGGACAGAGGACATGTGCCGTCCTGTCGTCGGAATCGTCTCCAGAGGAGGCCTTCCAACGAGCTTCATGAACAAGTTATAGGCCCTGGTGAAGAACCACGGCGACGAGACGACCAGGACGGCTACCGCGAATATGGTTACCACGACTGGCGCTAATCCCGGAAGCACTCCAGAGAGCCAGGGCATGCCGGCGAGGACCATGAGGGCTGCGGATCCGAGAGTCAGCCCGTATTCGACGATCGTTGCCGCTACGATCCTTCCCTTGGGCACGCCCGGATACGATGTGAGCCTCACAGCCACCAGGCCGGCATTGCCGGGTATGTACCGGCCCAGAAAGGAGAGCAGCCAGGAACGGGCGTCCTCCCTTATACCAACCCGCATGCCCAGACCGCCCGAGATCCCTCTCCAGGTCTTTATCCTCGCGAGATATCCCAACAGGACGGGAATGGCTGCAAGAGCCACCCGGCTGGTGGACATCGAATCCAATGCGCCTGAAAGCGCCGGTGCATTGCGGACAGCGTACCTCGCAGCGAACACGAACACCGCCGCGTAGAACAGGCTCTTCAGTATTACCGCGGTGCGTGTCTTCATCGGCCGACGCGTGGTACGCTCTGTACTGCCTTGAGACTGGCCAGGCAAGGCATCCAGGCCCACCACGGAAGCGAGAGCAGGAACTTCCGGAGAGGAGAGTCGAACGCACGAACGAGCGACATCTCCATGAAAGCCGCAGGAACATGGGACAATGCGATCCTGCGCTCTCCCGGCAGGCGATACCCGAATAGAGGTGCGATCGCAGCCCTGGTCGGGCCCCTGTCGTGCCATGCCAGTGACCGTTTCTGGGCTGAGACAACCAGCGATTCCGGGGCGTCGCGCAGAACTGCCCTGCCCTGGGAAGAGAAGGATTCCAGAGCCTCCCTGCCGGGATCGGTCATTGCCAGGGCAATAGTCTTCTTGTTCCGGGAGTACTTCTCCATTCCAGTCCAGGCATCGCCGAAAGAGACGTCGGCGTTCATCCCGAGATGATCCCTGCAGCACAGGCAATGCATCCTGCAGTCCGCATGGAGGTTCTGAAACAGCCCGAATCCCTTTCCAAACGGGATCTCGACAAGAGTCCCGTCATCCAGGGCAAGTCTGCTCGATCCCCTCCATCTCCCGGAGCGGTATCTGAAGTCTACAGGTTTCCGGCCCCGGGCCCAGCGGCCGATCAGATGCCTGGCGAGAGAGATGCGGGTCGCATGTCCGCACCACAGGCACAGAACCAGCCCGAGTTTGGCTGCGAGGGTGGGCTCAGCTATCGCAGCCCGCCTTAGAGCCTTCGCCTGGCATGGGAGCACGACTACATCTATCGGCCCCGGCTCGTCGATCTCACGAAGGATCTCCAGAGTACGAGCCAGATGCGGAGTCCAACCATAGATGCTCCCTGCAGAGTTCAGAACATCTTCCGGCGTGCGGGCCAGGCGTGTCCCCAGGATCAGCCTGCCATCCTCGATCCCGGAGAAGGCGACTATCGCGCCCTGTGACCGACCGCCCTCCATCCTGGCGGCGAGGAGTGATGTCACGAGCCCTCCTGATGCACGAAGATCCAGAGTGCGTGGATCGGTCGAGAACCCGATCCTGACTAGAGGCCTGCAGCCCTGTGGCAGGAACCTTTCTGGAATGCTCCTGCCATGCCCGGCTTCTGGAACAGCTTGATTCATCAGAAGATCAGCGACGAAATCGAGCTGTGACTCGGAACCCCGACGGACCGAGGCGAGCGAGGATGCAAGCGTTGCCGCCAGGGAGTCACGATCTGCGAGAAGACGAAGAGCCAGATCCGAAAGTCGTCCTGCGGACAACTCCCGGGCAGGGACCACCATGCCGCTCATCCCGAACGCATCCATCACCTCGGCGTACTTGTGGCTCCAAGCCGTGGCAACAACTGGAACACAGGAGGCCAGAGCGGAAACCATTCCGTGGAACCTCGACGATACCGCTATCGCACAGCCGCCGATGAGTTCCCTGAGTTCCTCCGGCCCCTTCTCCTCGAGGTGAGGCTCGACATCCCCGTCCTGCCCGATTGCACGCAGGATCTCGCTGCAAATCCCGAAGTCGTTGTTGTGCGAAACCGCGTCCGGCCCGAGATTGCTGTGTGCAATCAGCACGATCTTGCAGCCATGATCCCGGATCATGCTCCTGCAGAAACCGGCCATCTCCCCTGCGTAATCAATGCCGAGCGCGACGCATTTCCTGCGCATCACTTCGCTCGGGATGAAGGCTATCCTCGGCGGGCCGCCGCTCCCGGCCCGGATCTGAGGGGAAGGCAGACTGAAGGCCAGGTCCGTGGCGACGCCGGAATGCCCGATTCCGGCCGAGTCGAGATGGGAAGCAGACACCGGGCCCCTGGGAAAAACCGCAGCAAGCCTTGGAAGCAGTAGACGCGCCGCCGTCCGCGTGAAACCTCGCCCCAGCGGGCCGAATGCCTGGGAGAGCTTGACCACCGGTATCCCGAGGAGAAGCGGAGGCAGCAGACAGGCAATGTTGTATGCCAGAGCGGGAGTTCTCCCCTGCACGAACGAGATTCCGGACAGGTCGAGGATCAGGTCGCACGACAGCATTGCCCCGAGGGGCTGGTAGAGGCGGACGAGAGGCGATGCAGGGAGGCGCAGCCTGCGTAGGATATGGAAGGCAAAGGAAAAGGCGGGAAGGATGATTACCGCGTGCAGAGGCGGAGCGGGCACTATCTTCAGGTTGTCGAACGTATTGCTCTCACGATCCCGACGGGGGTACGGGCTGAACAGCAGGAAACCTGATCCAGCAGGCAGCCTCCTAGTAAGGCCGGCAATGACCGCAGAGGCCATCGCCGCAGCTCCCTTGTTGCCAGTGAGGCTGGCTGCCGTGAGGCCGATCCTGAAGGGCTCGATCCGATTCTCAGTCATTGCCGGGGGCCTCCTTCGCCAATGCTGCATACCTGCCGGCCAGCTCCCGAACGACCGGAGGAGCCGACGGATCGCGAGCCGCTGCGGAGTAATACCCTGCGGCGAGGCCGAACGAGCAGCACGCCGGGATGCCCGGACTCGCTGCACCTCAGCACCCTGTGCAGAGCGGGATCGTAGCCCAAAAGTCAGACTCCGAAGCCGGTTACAGCCCGGATGACATCCTCCTGCTCACCGTCCGTCATCGATGAAAAGAACGGCAGCCTGAGAAGCCCGGCGCCGATGGATTCGGACACCGGACACTGCCCCGACCGTCCGCCGAAGGTGACACCCTTCCGGGAAAGATGCAGCGGCTGGTAGTGGAAGACAGCAAGGATGCCGCGGGACGCGAGATGGGAGATCAGGGCGTCGCGTGCCGCCGTGTCGGGCATGACAATGGCGAAGAGGTGCCAGGCCGGGGAGCAATGGTCCGGGACGGACTGGAACCTAACCCCGCTTCTCCCGGCCCAATCCGACAGACCTTCCAAATATCTCCTCCAGATCGCCTCCCTGCGCCTCTGGATGTCCAGAGAAGCTTCAAGCTGAGCGCTGAGGAAGGCCGCCAGTATGTCCGAAAGCACATAGCTCGATCCGGTATCGACCCATGTGTACTTGTCGACCTGGCCCTTCAGGAATTTCGAACGGTCGGTGCCCTTGTCGCGCAGGATGTACGCCCTTTCGAGAAACCGTTCGTCATTGACCAGCAGGGCTCCTCCCTCCCCGCAGGTGATGTTCTTGGTCTCGTGGAAGCTCAGCGTGGCAAGCGGTGCGATCGAGCCAAGCCCTCTGCCCCGGTATCGGCCGAAGAGTCCGTGGGCGGCGTCCTCTATCAGCACTGCCCCGCTTCTTCGGGCGATCTCAGAGAGCCTGTCCATCTCGCAGCCGATGCCGCCGTAATGAACCGCTACGATCGCCCTCGTCCGGGAGGTGACGAGTTCTTCTACATGACGCTCGTCGATGTTCAGCGTGTCCGGTCTGATGTCGGCGAAAACGATCTTCGCCCCCCGGGAGGCGAAGGCCAGTGCAGTGGAGACGAACGTGAAGGAAGGGACTATCACCTCGTCGCCCGGTTCCAGGTTCAGCAGGTAGGCGCACATCTCGAGGGCATGGGTGCAGGACGGGGTGAGCAGGGCGTGGGGAGAGCCTGTGATCCTTTCCAGCTCCCGTTCGCACGAGATGCAGAAGGGGCCGTTACCGGACACGAATCCGTTCCGGACGGCCTGCGATATGTATTCGAGTTCCCTGCCTCCGAGGCCGGCCTTGTTGAACGGGATGCGCCAGGTCGTCATGGCCGGCGTCCCCGGGAGGGCCAGTAGTGGAACCAGGCCGAAATGCGATTCATCCGGAATCCTGCCGACTCGTAGAGACGGATAGATCCACCGCCGTCACCCTGGGTTGCCACGGTGACGAAGTCTGCACCGCTGGATCCGAGCCATTCGACTCCGGCCCCGACGATTTCACGGCCGATACCATGGCCCCTGTACCCCTCCCTAACGCCCAGGAGGTCGATCCGTCCTGTCCCATCGCGGATTTCGAAGGAGCCGTATCCGACAACTCCGACACCGGGCAGCCGCCTGACCAGGACAAGAGTATCCCGGTCCTCCAGGGCCCTGCACATCCACAACCGGTACAGCCCGGCGACCTTGCGCCGCGGGAAGCCTATGTCCAGCCAGAACCTCGTGTTGGTGTGGCCTGTTGATGCCATATCCAGAAGCACTTCTCTGTCCTCAGGGGATGAGTGTTCCACTGAGCGTCGAGCACCCGCCGTCATCGCAGGACATTCGAGCACGAGGTCGGCTCTCGCCCCGACGAATCTCATTCCAAGCGTTTCGGTGTTCATTACGGTCCGCCGGTCCGATGGATCCGCCAGAAAGTACAGACAGTCAATCCTGTTCCCGGCGCACCAGTCGCGTACCCTTCGTCTCTGGATCGAGTCCATCCCCGAACGGTTGTAGCGGGCTATGCGCATCGAAAAGAACTCGCTGTCCCAGGGTAGCATCGAGCATAGGGCGCTCATTCCGGCTTCATTCCACCCTCTCGCTGACCGTGTAGCCCGGTATGCCCATCAGGCGGAAGTGCATCCTGGCGATGTATTCGCCTATCACACCGAGAGAGAAGAGCTGTACGCCGGAAAAGATCGAGATGATCGAGGCCAGGAACGGGAAGCCTGGCACGCTGCCTCCGTTTACGAAGTACCGGATCAGGACGTACAGCAGTACTCCGATGCCGAAGAGCATGAAGACGAACCCCGCCATGCTAGCGATTTCCAGAGGGATGGTGGAGAAGCCGGTGATCATGTTGAATGCGTGGGTCACCAGCTTGCCGAAGGTGTAGTGGGACCGCCCGATGGTTCTCGCCTCGTGTCTTACCGTGACGGCGCCGAAGTTCCTCGTCCCCCAGGTGAGAAGAACGTCTATCGAGCAGTAGGGGCCGCTGTGGGCGACGAAGGAGTCGCGGATGGACGTTCTGAAGGCCCTGAAGGCGCTCACGCGCGAGGCCGTGGCGACACCCATGGATTTCTGGAGCACGATCTTGGTGAGCCTGGAGGCCAGGTCGCGGGGCAGGCCGTGCCTCTCCCTGTCCGGCGAGCCGTACACGACGTCGAAACCCTCCGAGAGCTTCGCCAGGAGCTTCGGAATCTCGGCTGGGGGATTCTGAAGGTCGTCGTCCAGTGTGACGGTGACGGAGAACCGGGCGGCCCGGATGCCGCAGAGGAGAGCGTTGTGCTGCCCGCTGTTGCGTGCGAGCCTCATGCCCCTGATCCCGGGATCGGCTGCAGCGAGCCTCCTGACGACCTCCCAGCTTCCGTCCGAACTGGCATCGTCCACGAGGATCAGCTCCCAGGGCCCGCCGATTTCGGCCATCGCTTCGGAAACGGCCTTGGCGAGGATTTCGAGGGACTCCCGGCTCTCGTAGACGGGTACGACCAGGGAGATGCCTTCCACCGTATCAGCGGGCATCAGATGCCACCTCCGCGCAAACCTGATCCGGGGGCGGAAAGGAAGCCGCACCGGGCTGCCCGTTCCGACACCACGGGCGGCGCTGTGGGATCCTGCGCGGCTCTCGCATAATATGTCGCTGCAAGCCCGTATTCCATCCTGTGCTCCGCCAGAACTCCCCTGTAGTAGTCGATCCTGCCGCCCCAGTCCTGCGAAAGGGATGATAACGCAAGCGCCAGAAGGATGGGAACGGCGAGGAGGGAAGCCGGCGAGAATCTTCCTCCCCTGAAGAGAGCAGCCGCTACCAGGGCCGAAATCAGTAGAACGACGGCCACTCCGATCGTTCCGGCCAGCCACATAGAATGATGGCCGTCCAGGAGCATTCGCAGGCTGATGCTGTACTGCGGCAGAGGAACAGCCTGCTCGACCGGATGGACAGGCAGGTGCATCTCGCCGAAGAGGCCGAGGAATGCCTGGAGGATGCCGGGGATGACGAGGAATGCCGCCGCCCATCTCTCCCGAGCCCCCCTTGCTGCGAATCGCGAGAGCCCGAGCGCGGCGAAAGGTACGACGGGAATCAGGTAGCGCGGGCCGAAGGCCCAGCCCTGCGTGCGGGTGTGCAGGGCCGAGTACAGCAGGATGTAGACGAGGACGGCCGGGAGGCCGGGATCGATCCTGAGCCTGCCCTTCACGTCGCGGGCGACGAGCCCCCCGAGCCCGGGGACGATCCATGGCATGTAGAAGAAGAGCCCCCTCTCCGGACTGAATAGCAGGTAGAGGAGCTGCCCGGCTGTCGGGACCGTGAAGCCGAAGAAGCCGCTGCCGATGCCCTCGAAGGCATCGCTTGCCTCGAGCGAGTAGCCCATCCGGAATGGGTTCCCGAAGCAGATCCGGTTGTACGCCATCTGGGGGATGAATGCCGCTGCCGTGATCAGGACCGTCGTCAGAACCCCGGAAGGCCTCCACCAGGCCCTGGGTCTGAAGGCGACGAGCACGATGAAGGGCAGGATGACTGTGTAGTCCATTGACGCGGCCAGCGCGCAGCAGATGTCCGAGGCGCGGAAACGGGACTCCTTCTGGAGGCAGTATCCGGCAAACAGGAGTGCCGCGGCGGGAACATGCGAATACAGGACGGTCGAGTATGGCAGCAGGATGCTCCCCAGACCGATTGCGACCACGGCGGGAAGGGGATCGGTCGATTCCCGGCGGAGCCGCCGCCTTATCAGTAGCAGCAGGGCGAGCAGCGCCCCCGATACGAGCAGCCTCTCACAGAAGAACCTAGCAGGATCGAAACCGGCAAGCGGGATGGAGCCCTCGCTACCTATCCCGGCCGCAGCGGCCAGGCCGGCGGGCGGTACGCAGGCCAGCGACAGCAGGGCCGACTTGTCCGAGTAGAAATGCCCCAGCCACTCCGACTTGTCCGACATCAGCGTCCCGTATGGATCTATCCTCATCGTGCCGGCGTCCACGAGCTGGCGTACCAGCGCCCAGCGCGACACGACATGGTCGTAGGGATAGGGGTGGAACGTCAGAAGCGAGCAGGCAACGGCGATCAGGATCGCGAGAGGCACGACCCTGCTTGCCTGGCCTTCCGATCCACCGGTGGAGCGCTGCTCTTTCATGCCGGCAGGATATATCCACGTCCCGTAAAACGCAACGAACAAAAGGAAGCGGCGGGCCGGAGGCCCGCCGCTGATCCACATCGCTACTGGACTAGGTAGTAACCTGCGTCACTGACCCTGCCAGCTCATGATGCCGTCGATAACCGAGCCGTGCGGGAAGTCAGCAGGCGCAGCCGCAGCGCATCTGAGCGAGTAGGTAGCGCCACCGGTATAGGTATAAGGAGTGTTCCCGATCGGGCACGTGACGGACGCTGCATTATCCATGACATGGGTTGCAGCCAGACTGGCAGCACTTCTGGCGAACGTGTTGTACTTGCCATAGTACATGGATTCCGCACTGGCGAGCGAGCGCATGTTGGAGCGGCAGGCGGCCTGCTGGGCCTGGTCTCTCACCGCACCGAACTTCGGGATCGCGATGGCGGCGAGGATGCCGATGATGACGACCACGATCATGAGCTCGATGAGGGTGAATCCTCTCTTCTTCATGGGATCTCTCCTTCCAGGGTTTCGGGTACACACTGAACAGGAACAAGCGACAAACTGACCATGGGCATTTTATCTGCGAAGATCAAACGAGCATCTACACTGAAGGGCATCCTGCATCGTTTTTCTTATCTTGTCAACCCTCGCGGCGGGTTGCATTGTGCAATTCGGACAAGTCATTCCGCACCCTGCCAACTGGAGACCCCGGACTCGATCGACCCATGTCCAGTATCAGGGACCGGACAGACCACGAGATACTGATCGAACTGCGGTATAGTGAGCTGATATACACCCGCGCCCGTTTTCGACGGGCATCGTATGAGCGAAGCATTCTCCTGGATCTGGTCGAGATTGGTGATGTCGTCCGTAAACGTGCTGTTGAGAGGGAAGTAGATCGCTTCCGCCGTGGCGAGCGTGCGCATGTTGCCCCTGCACGCAGACTGCCGCGCCAGGTCCTGCACGTTCTGGAACTTGGGGATGGCGATCGCCGAAAGAACCCCGATTATGACAACGACTATCATCAGTTCGATCAGTGTGAAGCCCCTTCTCATGGCTTACCCCCTATGTGAAGGAAGAAAGCATAAATGTTGCCTGATTCCGGAGATCCTCGTGTGGACACGATATTGTAGATACGATAGCCATTGCCGGGCTGCTGATCCGACATGAGAACTTGCAGGATGCAAGCCGCTCAGAGATCAATGAAGAACCTCCTGTCCGGATTGTTCCGGATCGTCATCTCGATGAGCCTGGAAACGACCACGTCGCGGGGCGTACCGGGCCCTCCCGCCTCGGAAAGGCCTCCGGAGGTATCCAGATCGGGGTTGTAGCGCCTCGCCAGGCTCTCGAACCATGGGGAAAAGTTACCCGTGGAGAGCAGGACCAGGTCGGGGCGTTCGTCCCGTACGTATTTCACGATCCAGCAGCCGTAGAGGAGGTCGTTGTCCGATATGAAGAGGCCTGCATCCAGAGGAGCGGACGACGCGAAGGCTTCTACATCCCCCCGCTGGTCCGGCAGGGGATCGCCCGGTGCGATCAGGGATGACAGCGCCAGAACCGCGGCGAGAGCCAGCGAGGCCGTCCGCGGAAGCCCTTCGCAGGCCGCGGCGGCGAGCGCGCACAGCACGAGCAGCGAGAGCCAGCCCGTCTGTGAGGTTCCCGAGGCCATGGGGTTGACGAACAGGGTGAATATCGCGTCCAGTGCCACGAGCAGCCCCAGGCGCAGGAGCATGCGCTTCGAGGAACGCGCGAGCAGGATCGCCCCGGCCGCTGCCGGCAGGAGGAATGCGGGCCACAGCATGCGCCACAGCACCGAGAGGTGTCTGAGCAGGACTGCGGCGTCCGGGCTCCCCATGGAGGCTCCGTAGACCTCCCTGTAGCCTGCGGCGCTCACCTGCGCGACGAACTTCACTAGCGTACCCGGCGAGCCCCAGTTCACCACACAGCCCGCCTCCGACATCACCGGGAGCGCAAGGTAGAGGCTTGCGCCGAGCACGAGGCCGCACAGGACCGGAATCGTTTTCAGGCGTTTCCATGGAAGGGCGGCGGGCATGAGCACGCCCGCGGGATGCACGGCCAGCGACAATCCTGTCAGGTAGCCCGACGGCAGCCCTTCGAGCCTCTCCGAAGCCAGAGCAATCGAGAAGAGGAGGAACAGGAGCCCGTAGGCGTCCCAGGCAAGCACCCTCTCGCGGAACGAGGGCAATGCCATAATCGCGAGGGCCATCGCAAGCCCCGCCACCCCCGACCGCCTGAACAGGAGGATCAGCGACAACGAGGCGCAGAGCGCGGCGAGTACGGCCGGCCCCGCCTCGCCGGCGAGCCAGGACACCCGGAGCAGCAGCGCGAGCAGCGGCATCCCGGGAGGATGCATCGTGCCGCCCAGGCGCGCGACGGTTATTGCCTCCCCGCCGTCCTCTACGGGTATCCCGGACTGCCCCAGCAGGTATCCGGCCAGTGAAAGGACGAGCAGGAACAGGGTGTCGAACGCGGGTGACCCGTGGCGGATGCCCTCAGTCTGGCTTGCCATCTGCCTTCTTCGAATAGCGGTCCAGCTTGCGGTGCAGGGTGCTCTCGTCTATCCCCAGGAGCTTCGCCGCCAGCTTCTTCTGGCCTCCCGCCCTGTGGTCGAGGACGAATCGGATCCAGGCCTCCTCGATGTCGTGCAGCGGAGGAAGGGGGCCGGCCTCCGGAAAAGGCGTGGCAGCCGGCGCATCGGGTTCGGGCGCCAGGGCGGGGGCGGCTTCGATGCCCAGGAAGGTCTCCGGCAGGTCCCGGACGTCTATGGTCTCGCCGCGGACCATCACGCAGAGCCGTTCCACGAGGTTCTCGAGCTCCCTGACATTGCCCGGCCAGGGATACTGCCTCAGGGCTTTCATGGCTTCCGGCGTCAGCTTCTTCAGTGGCGCCCCGAACTTGGACGAGTAGAGCTTGTTGAAGCGTTCTATGAGGAGCGGGATGTCCGCCGCCCTCTCGCGTAAAGCCGGCACGTGAAGGGGGATCACGTTGAGCCTGTAGTAGAGGTCCGCCCTGTACTCACCCGCGTCCACCCGGGCTTTCAGATCGACGTTGGTGGCTGCGATGAGCCTCACGTCGAAGGGCACGGGCTTGGTTCCTCCGACGGGGAGCACCTGCCGCTCCTGCAGGGCGCGGAGCAGCTTGACCTGCAGATCGCGGTCCAGCTCGCTCACCTCGTCCAGGAGGAAGCTGCCTCCGGATGCGGCGACGAGCAGGCCGTCCTTGTCCTTGTGGGCGCCAGTGAAGGAGCCTTTCAAGTGTCCGAAGAGTTCGCTCTCCAGAAGGGTGCTGGTGAAGCTGCCGCAGTTCACTGCCAGGAAGGGCCCGGAGGACCGGCGGCTGTTGTAGTGGATGGCCCGCGCCACCAGCTCCTTGCCCGTCCCGCTCTCGCCCGTGATTATTACCGTGCTCTCCTTGTCGGCCACGATCCGCACCTGTTCGAGTAGCTGCAGCATGACGTCCGTCTTGCCAACGATCTCGGTGAAGTCGAAGCTGGTGCGCACCTGTCGGCGCAGGATACGGTTCTCGGTGAGCACCTCGCGGACCTTGAGCGACCTCTCGAGCGAGAGCATGAGCTGGTCGACCTCGAAAGGCTTTATCAGGTAGTCGCTGGCGCCCTGCCTCATGGCCTTGACCGCGCTGTCTATGCTCGAATAGGCCGTCATGATGATCCCGACCAGCTCGGGATTGAGCTTTCGGAGGGCGGACAGGAGATCGATCCCGTCCATCCCGGGCATGCGCAGATCGACCAGGGCGATGTCCGGAGACCTTCCTGCGGCGTGGTCCAGGGCTTTCAGGGGAGAAGTGAAGCACTGGACCTCGAAGCCCTTCCTGGAGAGGAGGACACTAAGCCACTCGAGCATCGAGGGCTCGTCGTCCACTATCATCAGCCTGAGCTGTGGTGTCATTCGCTGGCCCCCGTCTCTGGGAGGTCCACGGTGACGCAGAGCCCTCCGCCTTCGAGTGCGGAGAACGAGATCGATCCCCCGTGCTCCTCGGCCACCCTCCTGGCCACGTAGAGGCCCAGGCCGGTGCCGAACTCCTTAGTGGTAAAGAAGGGCTCGGATGCATGCGCGAGCGTGTCGGGCGGCATACCGGGCCCGTTGTCCCGTATCGTCACCTTCACGCGGTCGCCCCTGTGGACCATCTCGACCTCGATCCATCCATCGGTCCGGGAGTCGAGTGCTTCGGCCGAGTTCCGCAGCAGGTTGTCGAAGACCTGGAGGAGCCTCTGATCCCTTCCCCTGATCGTGGTCTCGGGCATCGGATGGAGCCTGATCTCTACGTTCCTGGCATAGCTGTTGCGGGCACCCTCCACCACGCCACTGATCAGCATGTCGAGCCTCACCTCGGACTCCTCGCGGGCCTTGCCGCTCCTGGCGACCTCGAGATACCCCTCGATGATGTCCGACGCCCGTCGGGACTGATCTATGATCATTTCGATCATCCGTGCCTCGCCCGCCTCGTCCAGGCTGCCCGTGCGGATCACCTGGGCTGCTCCGCTTATCGATGCGAGGGGATTTCTTATCTCGTGCGCCATGGTAGCGGAGAGGCGCCCGACCACGGCGAGCTTCTCGCGCTCCTCGAGCTTGCTCTGGAGGTTCCTTATCTCGGTGACGTCGCTGAGGACCGCCATCGCACCTGGTTCCTCCCCGTATGAATCGTTGAACACGCCCATGCGGCATTCGAGGATCTTGTCATCCGTGACCAGGTCGATGTTGTCCGGGAACGAGCCAGCCTTCTGATAGCCGGCTAGCAGCCGGTAGAGCTGCGTCTCCCTAACCTCCGGCTCCCAGTCCTCTCCGAGCGAGAGCATCCTGCGGAGCGAACCGTTCGTACCGAGAGGATGGCTTCCCGAGTCCAGGACCAGGATCCCGTCTGCCAGGTTTTCCAGGATGTCCCTGGAACCGGCCCTGTTTGCTCTGAGGGTCTCCAGGGCGTCCTGGAGCCTGCCGGACTGCCTCCGCAGCAGTTCGGTCAGGTAGCCGGAGACGAGTCCCGCAGAGAGCAGCAGCAGGGCGTGGAGGAACACCCTCAGTGCGATGTACTGGCCGGACAGATCGGCCGAAGCGTCCAGCCCCAGGCGTGCTATGACGGCGCTGCCGTCGGCCGGACCCCTCCCCGACAGGGTGAGCATTCCGGACGAGGACAGGATCAGGGTATCCAGCACCGCCATCCACGAGCCGCCCCGGATTCCCAGTAGGTATCCCGCCAGCAGCGCATGGAGAAGGAAAACCATGGCGAACGGGCCGTCGATGCCGCCGGCGAAATGGACGATCACCCCTATGACGAGGGCGTCCAGGCCGCACAGGAGCCAGGCCGGCAGCCGGCTCTCCGGCTTTCGGGAGTACAAGATGGAGTAGAGTATGCTGTTGCCCAGCAGGATGGCGGTTGCGACCAGGTAGGCGGCGCGCACCTGGCTGGAGCCCAGCACGGCGATCCCGAAGGCGCAGAGGGAGCCGAGTACGGCGAGGCGCCACACCTGGATCCAGGTGAGGCGCCTGCCTGCGTTGAATCTCATCACCGGGTGAGCCCGGCAGCGCCTACTGCGCCCCCACGGCCCCGATGAGGTCGAAGATGGGCAGATACATCGCGATGACCATCCCGCCTACCACACCGCCGAGGACGACGATCATGATCGGTTCCAGGACGGAGGTTAGGCCGGCCACGGCGACATCGACTTCCTCCTCGTAGAAGTCGGCGATCTTCAGGAGCATGTCGTCCAGGCCGCCGGTTTCCTCGCCCACCGCGATCATGGAGGTGACCATAGAGGGGAACACACCGGAGGCCTCGAGGGGATTCGAGATGTTCTCGCCGCCGGAGATGCTGGTGCGCGCCTGCATGATTGCGTCGGCCACCACCCTGTTGCCGGCTGTCTTGGAGGTGATGCTGAGGCCGTCCAGGATGGCAACGCCGCTGGAGACCAGGGTGCCGAGGGTACGTGTAAACCTGGCGATGGCCATCTTGCGCTGAAGCGATCCGAAAACGGGCATCGACAGCTTGACTCTGTCTATCACCTTCTGCCCCGAGTCGGTCTTGTACCAGATCTTGTAGCCCACGATCGCCGCGATGACGCCGACCACTATGAACACGATGTACTTGATGAAGAACTCGGACAGGGCGACGACGAACTTGGTGGGTCCGGGGAGATCGCCGCCGAGATCAGAGAACATCTGCGCGAAGATCGGGATGATGAAGATGAGCATCACCGAAATGACGAGAGCGAGGACTATCATGACGACCATCGGGTACATCATGGCGGTTTTTATCTTGGATCTCAGACTGGCCGACTTCTCGAGGTGGGTTGCAAGCCTGGCAAGGATCGTGTCCAGGATGCCACCCTGCTCGCCCGCAGAGACCATGTTGACATACAGCTCGTTGAATATGCCGGAATGCCTGCCCATGGCCTCAGCCAGGGTACCGCCCTTCTCCACATCGCTGGTCAGCTCGCCGATTATGTTCTGGAAGGCCTTGTTGTCCTGCTGGCGCCCGAGGATCTGCAGGCAGTTCACGAGAGGGAGGCCTGCATTGATCATGGTGGCGAACTGCCTTGTGAAAGTGGCGAGCTGCTTGTCCGTGATGTTGGTGCCGAACTGGCCCAGCTTGCTGAGATCCATGCCCTTGCTGCGGATTTTGACGGAGGCGACGCCCCTCTTCTCGAGGAGGTCGACCGCATCCTTCTTGGTCGCGGCAGTGATCGTCCCGGAGAGTGTCCGGCCCTGCTTGTTGGCACCTGACCAAAGGAATTCAGGCATCGCAATCTCCCGTCATCTATAGGACCTCGCGACCCGTTACCATCATCTGCTCGAGCTCCACCGGGTCTGGTGCGCGCTCGAGTGCGACCTCCCTGGAGATATCCCGCTTGGCGTAGAGCTTGTACAGGGCCTGGTTCATGGTCTGCATGCCGAACTTCTGGCCGGCCTGCATCATGCCGTAGATCTGGTGCAGCTTGTCCTCCCTTATCGCGGAGCGCACCGCAGGCGTGCAGACGAGCACCTCTGCGGCCAGGGACCTTCCCGTGCCCCTCATGCGGGGCACTAGCTGCTGGGTCATCACGCCCAGCATAACGAAGGCGAGCTGGCTCCTGACCTGCTCCTGGCTCTGGGGCGGGAATGTGTCGATGATCCTGTTTATCGACTCGTAGGTGGAGTTCGTGTGGAGGGTGGCGAGGGTGAGGTGCCCGGTTTCGGCGATGTTTAGGGCCACCTGCATCGTCTCCAGGTCGCGCATCTCGCCTATCAGCACGACGTCGGGGTCCTGCCGGAGGACATAGCGGAGGGCGTGGGAGAAGCCCTTGGTGTCCTCCCCGATCTCCCTCTGGTTCACTATCCCCTTGTCGTGGTGATGGACGTACTCGATCGGGTCCTCCACGGTGACGATGTGGCAGGGACGCGACGCGTTGACCTTGCGGAGGATCGAGGCGAGGGTGGTGCTCTTTCCGCAGCCGGTGGGGCCGGTGACCAGCATGAGACCCTGCCTCTTCTCGGAGAGTGTGCCTACAACGGGCGGCAGCCCCAGCTCCTCGAAGCCCAGGATCTCGTAGGGGATCACCCTGATCGCGCAGGCGACGCAGCCGCGCTGGTTGAAAACGTTGGCGCGGAACCTGGAGAGCCCCTTGATTCCGAATGCGAAGTCCAGCTCCTTCTCCATCTCGAAGCGCTTCTTCTGTTCGTCCCTGAGGAGGCTGTAGACGAGATCCTGCGTGTCCTGGGGCGTGAGAGGGTCATACTCCATCCGCAGGAGGTCGCCGTCGACTCGGATGACCGGGGGGGCGCCGACCGTCAGATGGAGGTCCGTCGCCCGCCTCTCCATCATCTCCTTGAGGAGTTGCTTGATGTTCATGCCAGCCGGCCTTTCGTATCGGGTTCCTTGGGAACGCCCTTGGGCTTCAGCTCGCCTTTCTCGACCTTCTCGAGATACCTCTTCCGGGCCTCCTTCACCTCCGAGTCGTCGTCCGCCGTGACGCGGTTGATCTCGTCGAGAGTGGAATGCCCGTTCCTCAGCTTGTCGATGGCGTCCATCCTGAGGGTCCTCATGCCGTTATCCACGCCGATGACCCTCAGCGCCCCCGTGGCTACCTTATCAATTACTGCCTGCCTGATGTATTTGTCAATGGTCATGACTTCGTAGATACCCGTCCGGCCCTTGTACCCCGACCCGTTGCAGGCCTTGCAGCCCTTGGCCACGTAGGTCTCCGCACCCTCGAGCTCGGCCGGGTCGATGCCGGACTCCACGAGCTCCTCAGGGGTATGAGTATGTGGTTCCCGGCACTTCTTGCAAACCTTCCGCAGCAGCCTCTGCGCCATGATCGTGCGCACCGCGGAGGCGACCAGGAACGGCTTGATGCCGATGTCTATGAGCCTGTTGATCGTGCTGGACGCGTCGTTCGTGTGGATCGTGGAGAACACCAGGTGCCCGGTAAGGGCGGCCTTGATGGCTATGGAGGCTGTCTCGAGGTCCCTTATCTCGCCCACCATGATGATGTTCGGATCCTGCCTGAGGATCGCGCGCAGGGCCGCAGCGAAGTCGTACCCCATCGCGAAGTCGATCTGGGTCTGGAGGATGCCGTCGATGTTGTACTCCACGGGGTCCTCCGCGGTGATGATGTTCACCTTCGGAGTGTTCAGCGTGCTCAGGGCGGAGTAGAGCGTGGTCGTCTTGCCGCTTCCCGTCGGCCCCGTGACCAGGACGATGCCGTAGGGCGAGTGGACGCCCCTAAGGAAGTCCCCCAGGGAGTCCTCGGGGAAGCCGAGCTGCCTCAGGTCGAACTCGAGGTTGCCCCTGTCGAGAATGCGGAGGACGATCTTCTCGCCGTTGACCGTAGGCACGGCGTTCACCCGGAAGTCGATCCAGCGGTTGTCGACCTTGGCCTTGATCCTGCCGTCCTGGGTCTTGCGCTTCTCGGCTATGTCCATCCTGGCCATGATCTTGAGGCGGCTGAGTATGGAGGGCTGGATGTCCTTCGGGAGCCTGCGCACCTCGAAGCAGGTGCCGTCGCGGCGGTATCTTATCCGCAGGTATCTCTCGTAGGGCTCGATGTGGATGTCGCTGGCTTCGATTCTCACGGCGCGGCTTATCACCTGCTCGACGAACTTCACCACCGGGGCGTCCCCCATGGCGGAGTCGTCCTGGACGACCTCCTCCTCCTCGTCGTCGATCACTTCGAGACTCTCGACGGTTTCGAGGTCGTGCTCGCTCTCGTCGTAGTTTTCGAGCTTCTCCTCCACGGTGACGAGGTCGTCGACCTTGCCGTAGAGGTCGTCGAGGCAGCGCCTGACGGCGGAGGGAGCCGAGGCGAAGACCAGTATCTCGCGGCCCACGGCGAACTTCACCTCGTCGACCGCGAAGAGGTTGCCCGGATTGGCCATCGCTATGTGAACGAAGTTCCCGTCGTCGGCTATCGGGATGATTATGAACTTGCGGGCGGTGTCCTCGGGGATCACGGACGCGAGCGCGGGATCGAGCCGCACTTCGTTCAGGTAGATGGGATCGACGCTGTATATCTCGGCCAGGAACTCGGTGACTATCTCTTCGGGAACCTTGCCAAGGGCGACGAGGCTCTCCGCAAGGTCCGTCTCGCCGGGGCCGAACTCGCTGATGACGCTCTCGACCTCGTCGACAGTGACGATGCCGGCCTCCACCAGCATCATGCCGAGTCGGCTAAGCATCCGGACGACCGACCCGCCGGGCGGCGAGCGACATATCCGCAGGCGGCGCAGCCGGCGGGCCTTCCGGACGGCATCCACGCGCGTCTCCACGCGGGAGGAGAACCGGGCCGAAACGACGGCGGTCGCTAATCACCACCTATGGTGCTCCTTACGACTTCCTCGAAGGTGGTCAGACCACGCTCGAGCTTGCGCAGGGCGGCTTCGCGCAGGTTGACCATGCCGGCGGCGAGGGCGGCCTTTTCTATCTGGATGCTGTTGGCGTCGCTCTCGATGAGCTGTCTGATCTCCTCCGTAACCGGCATGACCTCGAAGATGCCCTCACGGCCCCTGTAGCCGGTGTTGTTGCAGTAGTCGCAGCCCGTGCCCTCCTCGAACGTGAAGTTGGCGAACCTGGCCGGGTCGATGCCGGCCTCGACGAGCGCCTCTTCGGGCACGTGAATCTGCGCCTTGCACCTGGGGCAGACCCTCCTGATGAGCCGCTGCGAGCAGATGGCCACGAGCGAGGTGCTGAGCATGAAGGGTTCGGTGCCCATGTCTATGAGCCTGTTTACCGTGCTGGGAGCGTCGTTGGTGTGCGTGGTGGACAGCACCAGGTGCCCGGTGAGCGCCGCCCGGATGGCGATCTGGGAGGTTTCCTGGTCTCTGATCTCGCCGACCATGATGATGTCGGGGTCCTGCCGGAGGTATGCCCTCAGCGCCGAGGCGAAAGTGAGGCCGATGTCCTCGTTCATCTGGACCTGGTTGATGCCCTTGAGGTTGAACTCGACCGGGTTCTCGGCGGTCATGATGTTCACGCCCACGTCGTTGAGTTCGGTGAGGGCCGAGTAGAGCGTCGTCGTCTTGCCGCAACCCGTGGGGCCGGTGACGAGGACGATGCCATAGGGGCGCCTGATCGCCCTGCGGAGTTCCTTGAGGCTCTCCTCCTCCATGCCCAGCTTCTCGAGGTCCAGGATGACCTTGCTGCGGTCGAGCAGGCGGACCTCCACCTTCTCGCCGAAGAGGGTGGGAAGGGTGGCGAGACGCATGTCGACGAACCTGTCCCCTACGCGGATCTTCTGACGGCCGTCCTGGGGAAGGTGCCTCTCCGCTATATTCATGCCGCCCAGAATCTTGAGCCTGCTGACTATGGCGGACCTGTACTTCCTGCTCGGGCGCATGACCTCGTGGAGCACGCCGTCTATCCTGAACCTGATCCTGATATACCTCTCGAACGGCTCGAAATGGATGTCGCTCGCGCCGCGCTTGACCGCATCGCTGATGATGCTGTTCACGAGCTTCACCACGTGGGAATCCGCCACGAGGCTGGAGATGTCGTCCTCCTCTATGGCGGTGTCTTCCTCCTCGGTGATCATGGATTCGAACACCTCGTCGCCCACGAGGATGTTCTCGCTGGGAATGTCGTCACCGGGTTCGTCGTACTTCTCGACGATGCTCTTCTGGTCGAGGGAGACCAGCGCCTCCGTCTCGGGGTAGTAGCGCCTGATGGCGCGGAGGATCATGCTGGTGGCGCAGATGTGGGGCTCGATCTCTAAACCGATGGAGAAGCGCAGGTCATCTATCGCGAACAGGTTGTCCGGATCGGCCATGGCGACGACCAGGACCTTTCCTTCCCTGCTGATGGGAACGACCTCGTACCGCTTGGCCACCTCGGGAGGAACCAGCCTCACGATTTCGCCATCAATGGCCATTTCGTCGAGGTTGATGCTTTCGACCCTGTGCTGTTTCGCCAGGTTTTCGTTCAGATCGGCTTCGGAAATGGCCTTTAACTTGACGAGGTTGTAGCCCAAGCGCCCGCCCTCGGCACGCTGCTGCTTCAGAGCGAGTTCGAGCTGCTCCCGCGTGATCAGACCGGCTTGAAGAAGCATCTGGCCGAGTTTCAAATGGGTTCCACCCCTCATCTTGAAGCCGCGCGGGCCGGCTCGGTATCAGAAGTCCACAAACGGATCACCATATCGTTCTGTGCAATTTTCACTGCCGGGAGGCTGTCTGTCAATGAAACAGGGGTGAAGGCTAGAAGTTGATCATCACCCAGACATCCAGACCGACGTCCTTCTGGTCGTAAATGGAGTTCACTCCGTCCGTCTTCCAGCCGTAGATCGCAGTCATCCCCGCGGTGACTGTACCGAAGTCGTAGTTGGCCGAGGGCTCGATCCTCCATTCCACCCTGTCGCTCTGCACCCTGTCCTCGAAGCCCGGAATCTCGATTACGGCCCCCGTCCTGGTGCGCGTGATCCTGAGCGCCGTGGTCAGCTCGCTCCGGAAGCTCACCCTCAGGCGGTCGAGCAGGGGCAGCGGGATGGAGAGCCCCCCGGGGGCGCTGAACGCGTACTGGAGGTTGAGCGAGAAGCTGTTGCTGTTGCTCCTGGTACAGGCTCTCGTACCGGTGTAGTTGATCGTGACGGAGTTGGTGACGTTGTCCGAGAGCGTTATCTGGACGGTGTTCTTCAGCGTGCCGCTGATGCTGAAGAGCGGCGACCACCTCGTGGATTCCGTCTTGCTCGTCCTTATATACTCGTCGTCCTCGAATCGTCCGCTCTCCGTCGTCTCGACCCGGTAGCCCGTGCTGAGGGTTCCCGACCTGAGAATCCTCTCCAGCGGGGCGAAGCGTTCGAGACCCGTCCAGGAGACGCTTACGGAAGGCCAGGTGGTCGCCAGCCGGCGGTTCCAGTAGCCGGAGTAGAAGTGCTTGGTGTCGGTGCGTGCGTATTCCGACCTGACGGACATCGACGAGATCGGCCGCACGCCGCCCGACACCTGGAGGTTGTCGCTTATCGTGCGGTCGTATGGAACGATCCCGTCCAGGAGGGGTTCGAGTCCAAGGCGATACCGGTAGTCCGGATAGGAGACGAGTTCCCGGTAGTCGGTGCCTTCCGTCCGGGCTATCACTATCGTCGGATCGGTGATGTTGCCCGACCATCTGTCGAGCCTGGCCAGAATCCATCTGGGACTGCCCGGCGGGGCCTGCTCGTCCAGCCTCTCGTCGCGGAGCCTCGCGACGTATCTCAGCGCCTGTACCAGTCCGACCCTCAGATTCAACCTCTTCGTGGCCGACACCGTCGCGCCGGGGCGCCCGAGGGAATCGCGCCCGCTGGTAGTGTGAGGGGCGAGCCTGCTGGAGCGATACACCGCATCGTAGCTGAGTCTCGGCATCAGGAGATTCAGGAGGTTCAGATCCTGCGAGAGGCTGAGATTCTGCGTGCGGTTCACCTCGCGCCCCGTGTTCATCGAGAGGTCGCCGTACCAGGGATAGAGCAGATCTCTGCCCACCCCCAGGGAGAACGAGGATGACTGACCCTTCCAGAAGCCGAACGCCAGCGAGAAGTCCGTCCCGAGTGTCCGGGCCCGGACGGCCCGGGTCTGTACCGTGTCCGCATCGCCCTGTTCCCACCTCGTATCCCAGTTGTTCTGACGGATGACGTTCCACGCTATGCGAGTCGGCCAGGGGCTGAAGAACTCGGCGACGGGAAGGCTCAGGAGCCGAATCCGGGGCAGGCCCAGGTCGTAGCCGATCTGGCCCCTGGCGGTTCGCGTCGTGTCCATGTACAGGGGCGACCTGCCGAGCGTCAGCCCGTATGCATGCCCGAGCTGCCACGGGTCGAGCAGATACCTGGCCGGACCGGTGGAGCCGGACCTGTTGCGGCGGAGGGTGACGTTCGTGTCCCGCCGATCGGTCTGGGTGCGGTTCTCCCAGGCCTCGTCCCCGTCCAGCCGTCTGTCGGAGCCGGACTGGAACCTGGGTTCGGAGTACTCCCTGCTCCACGCATAGGAAGCCGGCATGGAGAGGAACCATGTCCTGGGCGTGAAGCGCTCCGTGTAGAGGGTGACGTCGGACCCGAACCTGGTGATCGTCCTGCCCTGGCCTGAAGTGGCTCCGAGGCTGTGGAAATCGGCGCCTACGCTTCTGTAGTCGCCGTTCAGCCTGATCAGATCGGCCATCTCCACCATTGCGCTGAGCCGCCTGGCGTAGTCGGGCTCCCCGTAGGGATTGAGGAGAACTATGTCGTCGAGCCAGACCGTGGTCGTGAGGCTGCCCTGCTTCGTGTTGCGGACCCCGGCGCTCAGGGCCATGACATCGCTCAGGCTGGGATTTCCTCTCACGGCCAGGTTCCCCTGTCGAAGGAACACGAGCCCGCTCTCCTGCTTCCTTTCCCGCAGCGAGGCGAGATCGTTGAGATCGACCTCGACCTGCTGCCACCCGGGAGCGAGCGCGGTGACGATCTCGTAGTAGTTGAGAGTGTCCCTGCCCATCCTGAGGAAGAACTCTCCGTCGGCCCGGGAATCCCCGTGGACGGGATAGCGGATTGTCGAATAGCCGGTGTAGTTCTCGGAGGAATAGTAGTACTGGGTCGCCAGCCCCTCGTGCCCGGGTAGGATGTTCGAGGCGGCCAGCACCAGCGACTGCTCCAGCTTGAGGTCGCCGTTCTCGTCGCGTCCGGGGCTGACTCCGGGGGGAGGGTCGGCCGCGTACTCGTAACTGTCCTGGTTGTTCACGGTGGAGACGATCAGCTCCTCGCCCGTCGCGACCGGTATGCCTATGCTGTCGAAGAGGACAACCGCCCTCTGCTCCCATCTGTTGCCCACCACCGCGAAGTCATAGACGTTGATCGTGTCCCGCTGGGTGAAGCCCTCCATCCAGAGCCTGGCATAGCTGATCTTCTCCCAGGTCGGGTTGGAGCCGCTGATGGCGGGAACGGTGACGAGGCTGGTGTCCGAGAGGGGAATCTCCACGAGCATCCAGCCGTACTCGTTGGGGCCGGAGATGACGTAGTCCGGGTCGTTCAGAGGTATCTCGATCCTGAAGAAGGAGTTGGCCCTGTCCAGCATGCCGTTGCCGTTGAGATCCTCCGTATCCAGTACGCTGTTGCCCTCCGTGCCGTTCACGTGTCGGTAGCGCTCGTGAATCGGCAGGCTCTCGTCGAGGAAGTAGTTGTCCCGGTTCGGATCGGGTTCTGTGGAGAGAGGGTATTCGTCCTCGTCCATCAGCCCATCGAGCCCCGTGTCCTCACCGTTGCTGTAGCTGCCGTTGCCGTCGGCATCCTCCGTGTCCAGGCGGCCGTTCGCCCTGATTTCGAGGGTGTCGCCCGTCCTCTCCAGCCAGTAGGAGTCCTCGTCGATCCGCTCGCCCAGGTCGAGGTAGAGATGAGCGTCCCTGGCCGATCCGGTGGCTCTCACATAGAGCCTCACGCGGGTCCTGGAGGAGAAGTCGAGCCCGTATGGATCGATGCAGCGCATCAGGCCGCCCCAGGAGGACGAGCTTCCCTGGGCCGGGTCGAACACCATCTCGAGCACGGAGTTGACCTTGTCGTTCTTCTGAGCGTCGGGGCAGTTGGTGATGATCTGCCGCATGAGCCACCGGTTGGTGAAGTTGTACCACTGCAGCGTGCCGGGAGGATTGTCGAATACGGAATAGTCCCCGGGGGCGCTCGACCGATGCCAGCTCTGGCGCATCGTCTGCAGAGACAGAGAGGATTCGGTTCCCTCCATGTCGTCGATGTAGGCCTTGCCGGAGGTGTTCGGGTTGGGGAAGCTGGCCGCCAGCTCGCCCGACAGGACGAATCTGCTCTCCGCGTCGGTGTTGATGCCGGGGAGATGGTTCACCGCATCGGTGAGGAACCTTGGCGAGGCTTCGTACCGCGCGTCGATGTCCGTGACGAGCGTCCTGGTGGGCTCTTCGCCCACCCGGGGGCGGTCGTCGGGCGTGTCGGCGTCCTCGAACATCGCCGTGGCGCCTATCCACGTGCCCGAGCCCAGAGTGTAGACCGCGCGGGTTCCGAACAGGGTTCTCTGCTGCACCGCCATGAAGGGGAGGTATTCGAATCTCACCGAAAGCACGTTGCTGGGATTCTGCGCGAGTTCGGCGGCTTCGCCCATGAGGGTCAGGATGCCTATCTCATAGACGATCGTGTAGTCCACGTCACGCGTCAGGGTTCTGGTCTGGCCGCTCACGTTGAGGGTGACGACCTCGCTCCCGGCGACTATTCCGATCCTGCCGAGGGAGAAGGTGGTGGATGCCGCCCTGTACTCGACGGCGATGAAGTAGCGGCTGTCGGCCGGGTCCGGGTTGCGCTTGTCGTAAACGAGCGGATTCCGTATCTCCAGGCCTTCATTCTCGAAGGGCCTGCAGTCGGGAAAGACGAGGTAGCCGTTCTCCCAGTCGACCGCACTTCTCTCGTCGACGAGGCTGCCGTCGCCGTTGGTGTCCAGCCCGAGTATCTCTATGAACGGCACGCCGTTCTGGGTGGACACGGGAGCCTCGCCGGCCCTGGTCAGGAAGATGGAGCAGTTGAAGCTCTCCGGTACGATGTTGTTGGAGCCGAGGAAGTATCTGTTGCGCAGCTCGTAGCTCCACGTGGGGTAGCTGGGCAGGGGGTTGCTCTCCTTTATCAGCTTCAGATCGAGCGACTCGAGAGAGGAATCCCCGTAGGTTACGCCGTCGGCCACCATGAATACGGCCAGAACGTGGGCCTCGTTCACCGGAGTGTTGAACCTGATCGCCGTGCTGTCGTCCACGAGAACGAAGTCCTCGTAGGGGCCCTGCAGAAGCTCGTCCCACCAGCCGGGCCCGGTGGAGTCCGGCAGGAACCAGGTGCCTTCCACCGCACCCGTTTCGTCGTTGTTGGTTCCATCCAGGTCGTCCCTGAAGACCCGGATGTGGGTGATGACCGGCTGCTGGACGGAATCGGGGAACGTCAGATAGAAGGTGTTGCCTGCGGGGTGGATGTCCAGGATCGAGTCGGTGACCATGGTGGCCTGGCCGACGAATTCGGCCGATTCCACCGAACTCGCCTCCTTGCTGGCGATGGTGGTTATGTCCACCGGACCCACCTGGGAAATCATCTTCGCGCCGAACAGCCCCTGGTGGGGTATGCTGTAGGCGACGAACTCCGGCCCGGAGATCGACAGGCTCACGTCGCCGACCTCTATTGACTGGATTATCTCGTCCTCCCAGCCCTCGTAGGCCAGCCTGATCCTGTTCTCCGGCTCGTACTGGCGCTCGGAGTTGTGGTCCACGTCCACGTGGATCTTCTCGCCGATGGTGCCGTTGAGCTGAACGACCAGCTCCTGCTCCATGCGGAGGTCCGGGAAGAGCGAGGTGCTCTGCCCCTCCACCTCCACCGCGTTGGGCCTTACATGGGTTATGCCCGAAAGGGTTATCTTCTGATGTCCGGAGATGTCGAGCTGACCGCCCTCCCCGATCGTCCTGGCTATGATCGGCGGCATGTCGATCGGGAGGTAGATCGTAGGCAGGAGCGAGCCCCGCTCCCTCGACCTGGGAATGCTCGATTCGCGGAACGAATCCCGGAGAGTGAGCCTGGTGGAGCCGAGGAGGGATCTGTCCAGGATGCCGCCGAACGCGCCCGACGACATCCGGCCTGCAGGAACGCCGCCGATGTACGGCCTCCACGAGAACAGCCCTCTCGAAAGGGACGGGTAGATCCTGTACGAGAGGTTCTCGATGGTGTAGAGCCTGGGAAGGGTGTCGGAGTAAACTTCGAACGGGTTGGCGGCATACAGGGCCGGAGCGCGCACCGAGGCCCCCGGGGAGACATGGGGCAGCGTGAGCAGGGCTGAACAGATCAGCGCGAAACCGGCCGATGTTTTCACAAGCGCAAATACCCCCACGCCTGCAACCTGTTCCAGGGGCAGCGACGGAGAAGGCCCGGGCGTTGATCATGTTCGGTCGAGTGCGTATCATGGAGGCACCATGAAAAAGCTGCAAGCATACGCCATAGCCGAGTTCATACCTCCGTTCATCCTGTCGGTGGCGGTGTTCACCTTCGTAATGCTGCTGGACAAGCTGCTCGACCTCCTGGACATGATCGTGACTAAGGGGATTCCCATCAGGACGGTCATGGAGGTATTCGTGCTGCTGCTGCCCTCCATGATCGCGGTAGTCGTTCCCATGGGCGTGCTGGCGGCCGTTCTGATGGCCTTCGGCCGCATGGCGGGAGACCTGGAGATAACCGCGATGAAGGCCTCGGGGGTCGGCATAATGACCACGATGTGGCCGTTGCTGATGCTCGCGGCCCTGATGGCCGGACTGCTGATCTTCTTCGGGAACCACGTCCTGCCGGACGCCAACCACATGGCCAGAAACCTGCTGCTCGACATAGGCACCATGAAGCCGTCCGCCAGGATACTGCCGGGGATGTTCGTGGACGGGATCGAGGGCTTCACCATCTTCGTGGACACCAAGGACGATCTCACCGGCGAACTGACCGGCATCTACATAAAGCAGACCCCGGCCTCCTCCCCCGCCAGGATCATCACCGCGATGAGCGGCAGGATCGAACCGATGTCGGCCAACAGGATGCGGATAGCCCTCGCAGACGGGCAGATGCACGAACTCACGGCCGAAGGCTCCTACAGGATTCTCGACTTCGAGAACTACTCGATCGACCTGGACAGGTCCGAGGATCTCGTCCGGCGGGAGAGGGACACCAGGGGCGACCGCGAGATGTCCGCTGCGATGATGCGCAGCACGGTCGACTCGCTGACCGCGGAGACGGCCGTCCTGCGTGATTCGATGGTGCTGATGGGCCGCGAGCCGCTGCTGGCGCTCGCGGAAGGGCGCCCTCCGTTCTCCGCCCTCGTACGGGATTCGTCGGAGTCGCCCCTGGGGCCGAGGGGCTGGTACAACACTTCCAGGAACAGCCTGATGATGCGCGCTTCGGAGATCCGGATGCTTTCCGACAGAACGGCGTCCGGCATAAGGACGATGAACAAGCTGGACGTCGAGATCCACAAGAAGTACTCGATCCCCGTAGCCTGCATAGTCTTCGTGCTGCTCGGCGTTCCCCTCGGCCTTTCCACGCGCCAGGGCAACGCGGGCATCGCCCTGGGGGTCAGCCTCCTGTTCATCCTGGTCTATTACCTGTTCCTCCTCGGCGGGGAGCAGCTCGCGGACAGGGGCATCCTCCCGGGCTGGCTGACGATGTGGTCGGCCAACATTCTGATGGGTGGGCTGGGAATCTATCTGACCGTCAGGAGCATCAACGAGGGCAACCCGGTGCCCATCCCGGACCTCAAGCCGCTCATGAAGCGGCTGGGACTCCTGAGGGAGGACTGATGCCGATCCGGAAGCTCGACATGTACATCGGCACGAGGTTCGTGAAGATGATCGTCTCCACCGTGGGCGCCTTCGTGGTGATCTTCGTCTGCGTGGACGCGTTCGAGCACTTCAGCCGCTGGGTGGACAAGGACGTGGGATTCCCCACCTTCGTCCGGTACTACTTCTATGGGCTGCCATACATCGTCACGCTGGTGATGCCCGTGGCGATCCTTCTCTCCTCGCTGTTCCTGGTGCACTCCCTGGCCAGGAGGGGCGAGCTGACCGCGATGACCTGCGCCGGAGTGAGCGTTCCGAGAACCTTCCTGCCCATGATCGTAACGGGCTTCCTGGCCTCGCTCCTCGTGATGGTCGTCGGGGATTCGACCGTGTCGGAGGGCAAGTACAGGCAGTCCATGGTCAAGCGCGTGGAGATAGACAGGCGGGACCCCGTGGACTACACGAGGCGCAGCGCCTTCTCCTACCACACGCTGGGCGGGCTGTTCATGGAGATCGGCTACTACGACGGGCACAGCGCCACGATGACGGGGGTGACGATACTGGAGCTGGACGACAGTTCGAGGATCGCCTCGAGGCTGGACGCCGCACGGATGTGGTACGAGGACAGCCTCTGGCGCGCCTCCGGCGCGACGAGGCGCGATTTCGGGCCGGGTGGAGAGGTGATCGTGCAGAGCGCACCGGACATGATCGTCGAAGGCCTGTCGGAGACGCCGGAGGACTTCTCGGCCCGTCCCAAGGCCCCCCAGGAGATGAGCTTCTTCGAGCTGACCGAATACATCTCCAGGGTGGAGTCCGCAGGAGGCGACACCAGAGGCGATCGGGTCGAGCTGTGGCTGAAGCTGTTCTTCCCCCTGTCCAACCTGATAATGGTCCTGGTGGGAGCCCCGCTTGCGGCCAGGAACCCGCGCAGCGGGAAGACGGCCGGGTTCGGCCTTGCGATACTGCTCGCGTTTCTGTTCTTCTCGCTCGTGAGGTTCGGTCAGACCCTCGGCCACAAGGGGGCGCTGGAACCGGTGCTGGCGGCCGGCCTCGCCGACGTGTTCTTCATAGCCGTGGGCCTGTTCCTGATATTCCGCCCCCAGACGAGCTGAAGCCGCCTGCCGCCGGGAAACGACGGGCGCCCGTCCCCTTTCGGAGACGGGCGCTTTCGTTACGGACGGCTATGTCTGCGGGAAGGCCCCGGTATCGCTCAGTTGGCCTTCCTGAAGGTTCCCATGAAGGCGACCAGGGCTTCCACGGAAGCGACGGGCAGGGCGTTGTAGAGGGAGGCCCTGCATCCGCCGACGCTCCTGTGGCCCTTCAGGCCTACGAGACCCTGCTTCTTGGCCTCGGACACGAACTTTTCCTCCAGCTCCTCGGAGGGGAGCCGGAAGGTAACGTTCATGATGGATCTGGAATCCGGCTTCACGGTTCCGCGGTAGAACCCGTCGCTCGAATCCAGCGCGTCGTAGAGGAGGGCGGCCTTCTTCTGGTTGGTCTTCTCCATCGCGTCGATCCCGCCGTTGTTCTTCAGCCATGCGAGGACGAGCCCCACGACATAGATCGGGAACACGGGAGGGGTGTTGTAGAGGGAGTTGCCCTTCAGGTGGGTCTTGTAGGAGAGCATCGTGGGGAGGCCGTCCTTGGCCTTCTCGATCCAGGATCTCCTGGCGATCACGGCGGCCGTGCCCGAGGGGCCGATGTTCTTCTGGGCGCCGGCGTAGATCATCGAGAACTTCGAGAAATCGAGCCTGCGAGAGAGGAAGTCGCTGGACATGTCGCAGATGTGCGCCACGCCGCCGGTCTCGGGGAAGGTGGTCATCCTGGTTCCGTAGATCGTGTTGTTGCTTGTGGTGTGGACGTAGGCCGCACCCGGGGTGAGCTTGAAGGTAGTGGGAACGTAGTTGAACTTGGAATCCTCGCTGGAGGCGGCGACGTTCACGTTGCCGAACAGCCTGGCCTCCTTGATGGCCCTGGAGGACCATTCGCCTGTGTTGACGTAGTCCGCCGTCTGCCCCTCGCGGAGGAAGTTCATGGGCACCATGCAGAAGTGCATGCTGGCCCCGCCGCCGAGGAACATCACGATGTAGTCGTCGCTCGAAAGACCCATTATCTCGAGCATGTCCTTCTGGGTACGGTCGAGTACGGCCTCGAAATCCTTCGAACGGTGGGAGATCTCCATGATCGACATGCCGAGGTTGTTGAAATTCACGGCCCCTTTTGCGCACTCATCCAGCACTTTGCGCGGAAGGACGGCGGGACCGGGGTTGAAGTTATGCACCCTGTCAGGCATTGCAGCCTCCCTGTCTTTTGGAAGAGTAATGAAACCGAAGCGTTGTCAAGATACCAATTAGCCCTCATCCGGGGCAACCCCGGGCGCGGGACGTACAATGCGAATCATTGCCCGGCAACGAGTTCCATGAATCCCGACTCGTCCACCACCCGTATTCCCAGAGACCTGGCCTTCTCCAGCTTCGAGCCCGCGCCCGGCCCCGCCACCACGAGACCGGTGGACGACGATACGCTGTCCGAGACCCGTGCGCCGCACTTTACGGCGAGGGCGCGGGCCTCCTCCCTCGGGATGCCCAGCGTCCCGGTGAAGACCACCGTAAGACCGGAGAGCCCGCTTCGCACCGTCTCCCCCGCGGTTTCGTCCAGGGGTTCGACGCCAGCCGCGAGCAGGGCGTCGAGGCCTCCGCGCGTCACGGGGTCGCTGAAGAAGAGCGAAAGCGATCCGGCGAGCACCGGGCCTACGCCCTCCACCGACATGAACTCCCCGGGCGCGGCCCCGGCAATCCTGTCGAGACTCGTGAATCTTTCGGCGATGGCCTGGGCGACTACGCGCCCGACTCCGGGGATGCCCAGCCCGGCCAGCATCCTCCCCAGCGGGGGTCTGCGCGATGCGTCTATCTGCGAGAGGAGATTCGCCACGGACCGGGCGCCCATCCTCTCCATGCCCTCCAGATCCTCGATCCCGAGCCTGTAGAGGTCGGCGAGTTCCTTCACCAGCCCGGACTCCACGAGCCTGTCCGCCAATGCGTCCCCGAGGCCCCTGATGTCCATGGCGGCCCGTCCGGCCCAGTGCAGGACGCTTTCCTTCAACCGGGCGGGGCAGGACGGATTCATGCACCTGTGGGCGGACTCGCCCTCGGGCCTGATGACGGGGCCGGAGCAGATGGGGCAGGAGTCCGGGAACCTGAAGGGCCCGGACCTGACGCCGCCTGGGTTGCCCAGCGAGCCGGCGATCTCCGGAATCACCTCTCCGGCTCTTCTGACTATCACCGTGTCTCCCGGCCTGATGTCCTTGCGGACGAGTTCGTCCTCGTTGTGGAGGGTGGCCCTCGTGATGGTTACGCCCCCCAGTCTCGCCGGCTCCAGCTCGGCTACGGGGGTGAGCCTGCCCGTGCGGCCGACCCCGATGCCGATTGAGATCAGCCTGGTGGTGGTCTCCAGTGCCTTGAACTTCCACGCCACCGCCCACCTCGGAGCATGGGCGAGGTTGCCCATGCGGGCCGCATCCTCGAAGGAGTCCAGCTTGATCACGGCGCCGTCTATCTCGAACGGAAGGGACGATCTCGCGGACTCCAGGGCGGCCACGGCCTCGCGCACCCCCTCCGCTCCACAGGCTCTGCTGCAGCCCGGCGGGATCAGGAAACCCATCGAGGAAAGCGATTCGAGCATCCCGGACTGCCGGGAAACCCCGGCCGGTGGGGTGGACGAGGAGTAGGCATAGAAGGTGAGCGGGCGCGCTGCGGTGATCCTGCTGTCGAGCTGGCGAAGGGAGCCGGAGGCGGAGTTCCTCGGATTGGCGAAGACCTTTTCGCCCGACCTCTCCCTGTCGGCGTTCATCCTCTCGAAGTCCTCCCTGAGGAAGAGGATCTCGCCCCTCGCCTCGAACGGACCGCCGGGATCCGTGTGCAGCCTGAGGGGAATGGAGCGGACGGTGCCCAGATTGGCGGTGACGTCCTCTCCGAGGGTGCCGTCCCCGCGGGTAGCGCCCCTGGCGAACGCCCCGTCCCGGTAGATCAGGGACACGGCGACTCCGTCCAGTTTCGGTTCTACGGAGAACCAGGGCGGAGAGGAGAGCCCGAGTTCCTTTTCGATCCGGGCCTCGAAGGCGGCGAATTCGCCCTCGGAGTACACGTTGTCCAGGCTGAGCATGGGCGGGTCGTGCTCTACCGTCTCGAACTTCTCCAGCGGAGGGGCTCCTACGCGGGCCGTCGGGGAGTCGGGGGTGCGGAGCTCGGGCCAGGCGGCCTCGATCTCCTCGAGGCGGTTCATCAGCTCGTCGAACTCGGCGTCGGATATCTCGATCCTGTCCTCGCCGTAGTATATGGCCCTGTGGTGCTCGATCAGCGCCCGGAGGCGGGCCGCCTCCTCGGCCGGGGGCCGCTCGGTCACACGATCGCCTCCATCCTCAATCGGAGGGCCGTCACGGCGCGCCCGCCGGGCGGGACCACGGAGGAGAAGAGGATGGCCACTCCCTGGTGCACCCGCTCGAAACCCCTCTCGGATCTGTTCACCGAATCCAGCGGCATCTGCCAGACATCCAGTTCGGACTCGGACTCGATCAGCACCCTGACCCTCCGCCAGCCGTCCTCGACCACGACGCGCCGCGCCCTGCCCTCAGCGCATACGCCGGTCCTGACCGGGGCCGCCGCGCCGATGCAAACCACCCTGTCGTCCTCGGAGCCGGTGAGAAGGTTGAGGCACAGCTCGCAGCCGATCCTGCAGCCCGGGGAACCCGGGTCGGACGCGAGCGTCGATTCGTAGAAGACGGCCGGAGAACCGAGGGAGACGGAAAGCCTCTTGTCTATTGAGAAGCCCGGGGCGATGGGGTACGACAGCCGCGCCGAGACGCCGTCGCCGACCGTCGAAAGCTCCGGGGAGGCCCCGGGAGTGACGGCGGCCATGCCTCCACGGCAGCCGAACCAGGCGTCCCTGCCGCCGGGTTCCGGCAGGAGGACTTCCCTGAAGCTGAGCCTCCTGTACGGATCCACGGCGATCGAAGAGGCGAGACCGTCCTCCAGGGCCTCCATGTCGCCGTGGATGGATTCGGTTCCGTCGCTGCCCGTCCCGCCCGCCGACTCGCCCACGAGCGAGTGATACGCCTCCCTGCGCCTGGTGAGGACGTTGCCGAGAGTCACGGCGCGCCCTCCGCGCGGCAGGAAGGTGAGTTCGCTGACCGAAAGACCTTCGCCGGCGCGCATCTCGATCGAAATGTCGCCCGTTCCGATGACTATCTCCTCCGACCCGTCGCAGTCGATGTCGCCCCTGTGGAGCGAGTGCCCCGATCCGAGGCATTCCCGGGCCGTCCTCTCCGCCTCGGCGAGTTCGACCCATACCGCGTCGCGGAGATGCGGCAGATAGATCCCGCCGAAGACCCCGTGCCAGTACGAACAGTTGCACTGGCTGCGCCAGAGGTGCCGCAGGGCCTCCCGGGAGCCGCTGTCCCGAACCGCCTTTTCGGCATGGAGGACACGCTTGTGGAGATCGTTCGCCTCCGCGTACCTCGTGAGGAAGTTTCTCCAGAACCCGGTTCTGACGAACAGGTCGGCGTCCGGAGACTCCGTGACGGCCCGCCTGACGGCGGCGGCGGATTCCTGGCGCTCCGGCGAGAGGGCCCATTCGCCCATCTCGGGATAGCTCGAGGCCGGAACGTAGAAAGGCCCCACAGCCGGAAGGGACTCGACGGCCTCGCGGGGCAGGACGGTCGAAAGCCAGCCGGAGGCGTCTTCGAGAGCCGAGAGGAAGGCATCCAGCCAGCCCCGCTCGTGACAGCGCAACCGCGTTCCCGGCCACACTCCGAACTTCTCGCCATCGTCGCCGTAGAAGACATGCCGGATCCCGTCCCTGTCCATCCCGGCGAGGATCGAGAGGACATCCTCCACCTCCGCGAACGGAACGGCGTACCTCATCTCCCTGCTGCTGCCGAGGAGAGCGATGCCGTGACCCGAGTCCTCGGTGAGCACCGGCAGCCCCGCGGACCCCGGATCGACTCCCGCGAGCCGGAGGTGGAGGTCGTCCACGACGACATATTCGATCCCCGTTCCGGCGAGGATCGAGGGGACGGACGGCTCCCACACCCTCTCGGTGAGCCAGAGCCCGCAGGGCCTGGAGCCCGCGAGGGCTTCGAGCCTGTCGTTCATCGAGACGACCTGGGACTGGATGTCGGCCCTGCGGAAGACGGGTATGACAGGCTCGTAGTATCCGCCCGAGAGGAGTTCCAGCCTGCCCTCGGCGCAGAGGGCCGAAATGCGCCGCAGGTAGTCGGGGTGGCGGGCCTCGATCCAGTCCAAAAGACAGCCGGAATGATGCATCGCCAGGCGTATTCCGGGATGCCTTTCGAAGCATTCGAGAACGGGCTCGTAGCAGTCGGCGTAGGCCTTCTCGACGATTTCGTCGAAGTTGCCCACCGGCTGGTGGTTGTGTAGGCACAGGGACAGTTTCAAGGGAACCTCCGGCTACAGTCGGCGGGAATAGACGAAATCCGCCGGGATGATGCGCGACGGGGAGACGTCGATGGCCATAAGGCGGCCGCGGGCCGGGTTGTGGAGCGCCCAGAACCCGCCTTCGGGTGTGGGGCCGTAGATCCGGCCTGCAACGGTTCCGCCGTCGTCGTAGATGAACTCGATCGCGCCCAGCGGCACCGGGAAGTCGGGGCCGGGCTGGAGCTGCTCCACCGTGAAATCCACCCGGCCGGAGGCCTCGCTCCAGGTGACGAGGATCTGAGGGACGCCCGGCATCGTCATCCAGGCCCAGTAGAGGCTGTCCAGGGAGGGATCGGACGGCGTTCTGAGGCCGGATGAGATCGAGAGCAGGGCGACTCCGGAATGCCGGAGCCTGCCCAGTGCGCTTCGCAGGCCTTCGTCGAAACCCGGGACTACGCGGGAGAGCATGGTGAAGACGATCGGCGCCTTGCCCAGCAGCACCGGCTCCTCCAACGAGGAGCCGGCGAGGCGGGAATCGCCTATTGCGTACTCCTCGTCGGTGTTACCGGCGGTTTCGGCGAGGTAGTAGCGCCTGAAGCATTCGAGGAGGTTCCCGGCGTCGTCGGCGTCGCAGCGGTCCTCTACGAACAGGTAAACCGCCCAGGCCGAGAGGGCGGAGGAGAGATAGTCCGGCAGGTGGCTCGACATGCCCAGAAAGGCCCTGGAGGCCCTCGCGACCACGGCGGGGCCCGAAGGCCGCAGCCCGGACATGAGCGAATCGTCCCACTGCGCGCAACCGTCCAGAAGGGCGAGCCGGGAGGGCGAAACCAGCAGGAACCCCGGCCCTGCGGCCAGGACGGGCCTGTCGATGCTCTCGACCAGGACCACGTCCAGCCCGGCCTCCCTGAAACCGAACCTGTTCCAGAGTGCGTCGGCGAGGGCGGATGCCCTGGATGCGGCGTTATCCAGTGAATCCGGATCGAGCGGAGGATGGATGAGCCTGGATCTGCCCGAGGCGACGGATACTGCTTCCAGATTGCCGGCGGCCCAGGAGAGCGGCCCCGGGATCCCTCCGGGGGGCGAAACGAAGCGCGAGACCCCCTCCGTACCTTCGAAATGGTCGTCCGCCGGAATCAGCGGGCAGAAGAACGAGCCCCCGAGAGGCACGCGGGCGGTGAGTTCGTAGTCGGCGGGGATGTCGCAGCCGGGATAGAACCAGATGCCGCAGGAGAACGAGCTGGAAAGCCTGACGCGCCCCTGTACGAAGCCGCGGTCCTCTCGGTAGAAGTTATCGAACCGGGAATGGTAGATCCCCTCGAAGGCGCCCGTCGAGGGATCCGGCGCCAGGGACACGGAGTCAGACTCGCGCCTGCAGGAACCACTTATCGCCACCATGTCGTCCGGAGCGCCGCCGTCGATCCTGGGCATGGCGAACCTCATCCCCTCGATCTCCGTGTCCGAGAAATCCACCAGAAGAGTATCGCGGATCTCGAAGGCGTGCTCGGTCGGGACGAGTTCGATGTCCATCCGATGGAGCACCGTCGGAAGCCTGTTCGAATCGTGCTGGTAGAGATCCTCCCGAATCTCGATCAGCGAACGATCGGAGAGCAGGGTTGTGCGCAGGCCGGGCCACTCCACAGGGGTGGCACGCTCCAGAAACCGCTCGGTACCGGTCAGCAGAGCCCGCGGCGTTCCCGTCATTCCCTCGACGGACAGGACGAGAGCCTCTCCGGCGCCGCGCGGCCATATCCTCTGCACCCTGCAGGTGTCGCCCGACGTGAAGGCGACGAAGGAGAGGCCCTGGGACGACCGGGACGACCCAGTCACCGCTGCGGCGTCGGGATGGCCCGATGCGGCCAGGAATGCGGCGCGCGAGGACGGAGTGACGCCCTCCCCCTGCGTGAAGAAGGCGCGCAGGCGAACGGGACCTGTCGGAAGCGAAACGACCATGCCCGGCGCCAGGGAATCGGAGGTGACGGGAGTCGGCAAAGGAACTTCCACCCATGTCGCCTTGCCGGCCGGGATCCTTGTGCGCTCGGCGCCGTCGGAGCCGCCGGAAGGCCCTGAGATGCAGGATAGACCCGCCGCCATGCACAGCAGCAGCCCGGCAGCCGCCCTATTGACGCTCACGGCAGGCACCTCCGTATATGGTGGCAATCGATGGCTGTATCGCTTTCTATTCTACCCGCAGCCGGCGGACCTGTGCAACCCGGGCCGTTGACGCCGCGGCCGGCGCTGTTACATTGCTCCGATCGAAAGGAGTCCCATTGACGGCCGAGATAGACAGCACAGCCCTCATGGCCCTCCCCCAGACCTACGGTTCATACCTGACGGCGGGCTTCTTCGCCGTCTGCACGGTGGCGGCCACTATCCTCTTCCATCTCCTGGCATCGCATATTTTCTTATCCGCCAAGCAGAAGGGCCCCGCAGGCCCGCTCGCCTTCGGAATCCTCAGCCTTGTGCTCGGGCTCGCAGGAATCGCGTTCGGTCTGAAGATCGAGACCAGGAGCCTCGCCATGCTCGTCGGGCTGGCTTCCGGCTTCCTTCTCTGGCTCTGCTTCGGAGAAGTCGGTCAGGAGATGGGCTGGGTATCGATGATGTCCAGGTCGGCCGTCCCGATGTTCCTCCTGTTTACCGCGGCCTGGCTAGGATGCATCCTGCTGGACGCGCTGCCTCATGCCGTGCTGGCGGCCATCGGCTATCCCGTATGCATCTGGGGAATAAACCTCACCCGGGTGAGGATCATCTCCAAATGGGGTCCGTCCTCGCTCGCGGCCACCGTCCTCGCCCTCGCCACCGCGGCGGTGGCGGGAGGCAGCCTGGTGCTGGGCGTGATACTCCGCAGCCCCGTATCCGGGATCATCGGCGGAATAGCCTTCGCCATGTCCACCTGGTCCGTGCTGGAGATGCTGTGGGAACGCGGCACGGCGAAGAGACCCTGGCGGCGGGGCTAGAGGATCAGATAGAAGAACCCCGCCCTCAGTGACAGGGGATCCCGTTTCACTCCCGAGTAGTAGACCTCCGGGGGTAAGGCTTCGCGGTTTCTTCCGTAACGATCCTGGACGGTCCACGAGTCGACTTCCGTCCCTGCGAAGGCGAGGGCCGACAGCGTGAGGCCCAGCCTGTCCGAAGCGAGGAAATCCAGCCCGCAGGACGCATATCCGCCGAAGATCGCGGAGGTGGCGTCGGAGGCCAGGGAGTCTTCGGCCACGTCCTGGATCATGAAGTCGACGGTCGCCCCGGCATCGAGCCTTGCTGCCAGGCGGGGCGCGGAGACGGGCAGGCGCCAGCCCGCCTGGAGGTCCACGCCGAAGGACGACAGATTCTCCATGACGCCGGCGAAGAGCGATCCTCCGTAGCAGAAACCCCATCTCAGCGACGACACGGTGATCCTGACCCTGTTCATGGACCTTGCATCGTCGAATGGTTCAGGGGATTCGGCGCCCTGAACGAGGCTCATCGGGGCCGATTCCCAGCCGACGGCGACCGAGGCGGGATTGCCGCGCTCCAGCGCCACGACCTCGCCTCCCGGAGCCAGTGCTCCGGACAGCAGGAGCGCAGTTGCGCCATCCTCGGTGCAGCTCATAACCTGCGCGACGCCGCGGCTGCGGAGGAGATCGTACTGGGAGACGTCCCTCGGTATGGAGGGGGCCACCGCCACCAGGGAGACGAACATGCCCTCGGAGAAGCCGGCCCCGCTTCCTGCCGGCAGGCTGATCCTGGAGCCGCTGCCGGCGATGAACCTGGTCTCCGCCGGGAACAGCTCGAGCATGGCCTCCTCGAGCATGGACAGCGCGGCTCCCGAGGCCATGGCGTCGATGTCGGGCTCCGCGCCGGAGAAACGGCTCTCGTGTACGACGGATTCCGAGACTGTTCCCGTGAGCGATCCGATCGACGAATAGAACCTGCCGGTCGCCGAGACCTTCGTCCTGCCGGTGGAGGAGAGGGAGTCGCCGAAGGTGACGGTCACGCTCTCCACGTCGGGTTCCGGGATGGAGAGGGCGAGGACGGCGTCCAGCGAGTAGGCCGCACAGAGTCCGGCTATCGCCGTCGAGTAGTCGATGCCGGGCCGTAGCTCCCGGAGGGAGTCGGGGATCGCCACGGGGACGAATCTGCCCTCCGCGAGAACGGCCTCTTCGAGATCGGCGACGATCGAACGGGTGTCGACGACCGGAGGCGCTTCGAGTATCAGGATGGCCAGCCGGCCGCCACGGTTCCCCTCCGGTGTGGACAGGAGCGCCAGGATGACTGCAATCAGGGCGGGCATCATTTCCTTTCGTCCGGGCTTCCATCCCGGATCAGGTCCGGAACGGCGGCCCGGTGACAGAGCGCTCACGGGTTCAGGTTGCGCCGCGGCTTACGCCCGGTTCACCCCGTACCCGACGGGCGGCCTGGAGCCTCTCCGGATCAATCCTCCGCGGAGACCGCGTGGAAGCGACGGGAGAACTCGTCGACGGTGAACACCATCGCCGAATCGGCCATGTCCCCTTCGAGCGAATCCTTCCAACCCGGGAAGCTCGCGTCAAGGAACGCCGAATCCGGCGAGCATGGTTCCCCATCCGATCCGAAAACGACGAGGATCTTCTCAGGGGCCGGCGTGAGCATCCCACCGCGGAATTCGCAGAATGCATTCTCACTCTGCCGATCGAGCGTGACGCATTCCGGGATCTCGGCTCCGGCGCCGCGTTCCTGCGCAATCCTGTCCATCCGCCGCCCCCGCTCGACGGAGCCGGCCTCACCGGCCGATCCGGCCTCATCGGAGGCCGTTGCGCTTCCGGCGAAGAAATCCGTTCCTCCGGCGGCGGGATGGGTCGGCGGGACGGAAGTCGAAGATTCGCCGACGGAGACCCGGGAGGGCCGATCGTCCATGTCGGGCGTTCCGGCGCTCCGCTCGACCGCGCCGACGACTCCGGCCGATCCGGTGGCGGCTGTCCGGGACCGTTCCTCCGGACTGGATCGCCCTGCCGAAAGGTCGGATTCAGGAACCTGTTCCACACTAAAGGAGACCATGGCGTCGAGCGTCGATACGGCGTCGAAGGCGTCAGGCACGGCCTCCTCACTATTGCCGGTGTGGAGCCCTTCGGACAGGGCCGCTTCTTCGGCGGACGGGGGAGCGTCGTGGGGCATGGCGCTCGTGGAGTCGTCGGCCGGCAGGCCTCCGCCGGCCCCGTACCCTTCCGTGACCATGACAGTCTCCACGGACGGATCGGGCAGGAATCTCTCCCTGCCGCCGGATACGAGCCTGATCCCGGCGACTGCGATCAGAAGCGCCGCGGCTATGGGGATGGCTGCAGGTATGCGGAATCGCCTAACCCTTTCGGGATTCGAGGCCATTATGCGTTTCTCCAGGAGTCGGAAGCTCTCCTCGGACGGAGCCTCGAACGAGTTCCTGTAGGCTTCCTCGAGCATGCCCTGGGTCTCGAGCAGCCGCCTGCAGACCCCGCATCCGGCCAGATGCGCCCTGACCGCGGACGACTCCTTCTCCGGGAGTTCTCCGTCCGCGAAGGCCATCAGATCCTCGAAGGCCGGACAGTTCTTCATCATGGCTCCAGCAGGTGCTCCACGGACTTCCTGACCTCGGTACGCGCCCGGTTCAGCCTGGACATAACCGTGCCCAGCGCGATGCCGAGGGTTTCGGCGATCTCGGAGTAGGTCAACTCCTGATCGACCCTCAGCACGAAAACCGCCATGAGCGGCGGCGAAAGCTTCTCCACGGCGCCTTGTATCGCGGAGGCCAGCTCGGACGCGGAGGCCTGCGAGGGGGCGGTGTCTTCCAGGCACTGCTCCCCCTCCGCTCCGTACTCCTCGTCGAACTCGACTTCCGAGCGGCGCTTCCTCTTCTGCGACAGATTGATGGAGAGGTTAGTGGCGATCCGGTAGATCCAGGTGAAGAACCTGTAGCGGGTGTCGAACCGGGGCATGGCGTTCATCGCGCGGATGAAGGTGTCCTGTGTCACGTCCCACGCATCCTCGTCGGTCCTGCACATGCGCCTGGCGACCCGGAACACGCTCTTCTGGTATCTCCTGACGAGTTCGCCGAACGCATCCCTGTCACCTGCCTTCGCCCTGGCTACGAGAGCCGCCTCTTCGTCGACCGCCTCCACGGCTGCGAGTAGTACAGTCAGAAACATCGGTTATTCCATGAAGCCGGGATCGGCACGGCTCAGAACCTGGCGAGGACGGACACACCGATTCCGGCTTCCCGGCCGAATTCGGCGTTCTCCTCCTCGAAGGCGTAGAGGTGGGCGTCCACGTAGGCATCCATCATCCCGTAGAGCCAGGATGCGGCGGTGAGCCAGATCAGGTTCAGCCGCCTCTCCCTGTGGGTTTCCCAGTGTTCCTCGTCCAGCGGGTCTCCGCTTTCGAGGAAGGCATCATGCGCGTCCTCCGCCACCGAGTATTCCTTCAGGAACAGGGCGAGGAGGCCCAGCTCGACGGCTCCGAGAAGGATGCCCTTGACCGGGCGGTCGTTGTAGAACTGGCCCCAGCCGGGTATCGCCGCCGATCTCAGGAGGGCGCCCGTGGGCGACCGGGAGGCGAAGGTTCCGGACGACGACGGGGCGGGGGCGGGAAGCGGAGGCGGGGCTTCCGCGAGGGAATCCCGGGAGACGGATGGTGAATCGGCATCGGCCTGTCCGGGCTCGACTGCGACGATCGGGTCGTGATCGGCTCCGGAGCGGCCGGGTGATGGCTGGAGAGTCAGGAGGACAGTCAGGAATACCGCTCCGGACATATTCCCAGCCGCGTCAGGATCCGATGACCCCGCGACTGCCGGACAGCAGGAATCCGGCAAGCGCCCTGGCGTCATCGCCCCAGCCGGGTTCCTCGGTGATCCGGGCGGCCTTGGTGGAAACCGGCCCCGGATCCCTGAACAGCAGCCTGAAGGCCCTGTCCAGATCGTCCAGACGCTCGGGGGTGAAACCGTTCCTCTTGAGACCGATCAGGTTGAGGGACGACACCTTCATGGGATATCCACCCACGAGGCAGAAGGGAGGAACGTCCATGGGAAGCCTGAAACCACCACCGACCATCGAGTAGGCGCCTATGCGGACGAACTGGTGCACCGGCACCAACCCGCCGATCGTGGCGAAGTCGCCGACCTCTACATGGCCGGCCAGATTGACTGAATTGGCCATGATGACCCTGTGCCCGATCCGGCAGTCGTGGGCGATGTGGACGTAGGCCATTATCAGGCAGTCGGAACCCACTACGGTCTTTCCGGTGGCGGCGGTTCCCCTGTTGATGTTGGCGAACTCCCTGACGACGGTTCGATCCCCTATCTCGAGGGCGGTATCCTCTCCCGCATACTTCAGGTCCTGGGGATCGGTGCCGATGACTGCGCAGGGGCCTATCCGGACATCCCGACCCAGCGTAGTCCTTCCGGCGATACAGGCATGGGCGCCCACGATCACCCCGGGGGACAGAACGACATCCGGTCCGATCACCGCAAACGGCTCGACCGTGCAGCCTTCGGGAACCGGACACGAGACCGCGGCCCTGGGATCGACCCGGCTCATCGCGGCACCAGCATGGCCATGAGATCCGCCTCGGCGACGACCTTGCCGTCCACCCTGGCGACTCCCTTCATGACGCATACGGTTCCCCGCCTCTTTATCATTTCGAGTTCGAACAGCAACTGATCGCCGGGGAGAACGGGTTTCCTGAACCTGACCTTGTCCACGCCCGTGAAGAACACCAGCCATTCGTCCGGCCTCTCGACCGAGTTGAACAGCATCAGCCCTCCCACCTGACCCATGGCCTCGATGATCAGGACGCCAGGCATTATCGGGCTGCCGGGGAAGTGCCCCTGGAAGAAGGGCTCGTTGATCGTAACGTTCTTGAGGCCCACTATCCTCTTCTCGGGCTCCATCTCCAGAACCTTGTCCACGAGGAGGAAGGGATACCTGTGGGGAAGGATCCTCATCACGTCGGCGATCTCCCAGTTGCCGATCCCGAGCGGCCTCGACCGATCCCTGGTGCGTCGCGCGTAGGTCTCCTTGATCTTCCTGACGAACTGCACGTTGGATGCGTGCCCGGACTTGGCGGAGATGACGTGGGCGTTGAGCCTCTCGCCGAGCAGGGATAAATCGCCGATGAGGTCCAGCACTTTGTGCCTTACGAATTCGTCGGGGAATCGGAGCGACTCGCGGTTCAGGATGCCCTCGTCGCTGATCACGATGGCGTTGTCGAGCGTGCCGCCGCGGATGAGATTCTTTTCCTGGAGCGCCTTGACGTCGCTGTAGAAGCAGAAGGTTCTGGCGGGCGCTATCTCCTTCCTGAAGATCTCGGGGGTGATCAGAGTGGAGATGTACTGAGCGCCCAGCACCGGGTGTCCGTAGTCGATCGTGAAGCTGATCCGGAGACCTTCGGCGGGAACCGCAACGAGGTCGGCCCCGTAGGCGGAGATGGAAACGGATTCGGTTATGTTGAGGTATTTCCTGGGCGCATCTGGCTGCTCGAGCCTGCCGGCCCGGTCGATCACGTCGACGTAGGTGGCGACGGACCCGTCCTCGGGTTCGGGGGGCTCGTCGGAATCTATCTCTATGATCGCATTGTCTATGTCGAGCCCATAGAGGGCGGCCAGGACGTGCTCTACGGTATGCACCTCGTAATAGTTCTCCCCCAGGGTGGTTCTGCGGGACTGTTCCTCGACCTGGCGCACGTTCTCGCAGCTCACGTGGATCGTGGGCCTCGACTCCACGTCCGTGCGGACGAAGGTGATGCCGGAATTGGGCGGAGCGGGCTTGAAGGTGATCGTCGTCACGTTCCCGTGGTGCAGGCCGATGCCGCGGTAGGTGACCGGTTTCTCGAGAGTGGTCTGGTTCTGACTCAATTGGAATCCTTCTCCTTCTCGCTTTTTACTGCGTCCAGGAGCCCGGAAAGCGGATCGAGCAGTTCTGGAAGCCTGGAGAGCGCGGCATCCATCCTGAGCGACCTGGAGTGGATGCGCGCTGGATAACCCGAAACCACCACGCCCGGCGGTACGCTCTTGGTGACACCCGCCTGAGCCGCGATGGTCGCCCTGTCGCCGATTTCGAGATGCCCGCCGATGCCGGCCTGACCTCCGACGACGACACCCGCACCGACATGGGTGCTGCCGGCGATGCCGACCTGGGCCGCCATCATGCAGCCCGGCCCGAGAGTGACATTATGGGCGAGATGTATAAGGTTGTCGAGCTTGCAGAACGGCCCGACCTCCGTAACCCCGGTGACCGCTCTGTCGATGGTGCAGTTGGCCCCGATCTCGACGTCGCTTCCTATCGCAACGCGGCCGTTCTGGGGCACCTTCCTGTGTCCTGCGGGATCGGGGACGAAACCGAAGCCGTCCGCTCCTATGACGGCGCCGGCGTGAATGATCACCCGGTCGCCGACCGTGGTCTCCGCCTCCAGTACGACCGACGGATGGATGTCGCAGTCCGATCCTACGGAGACGCAGGGGCCGAGTACGCAGCCCGCCCCGATCCTGGTCCGGGCGCCGACGGTCACGCCCCTGTCGAGCACGGCGCCGGGGCCGAGGGAGACGCCTTCCCCGAGAACTGCCGTGGGATGGATCACGGCGGAGGGATGGATGCCGGAGAACCCGGAGGAACGGTCCGGCGCGAACAGCGCCAGCGCCTTCCTGAAGGCTTCGTAGGCCTCGGGCACGATGATGAGGTTGGGGGCCGAGGTTTCGACCTCGGACGAGACGATCACCGCCAGAGCCCTGGTCAGAGGCAGGAAGCGACGATACAGGGGATTGCCGTAGTAGCAGACCTGTGAAGGGCCGGCGTCCTGGAGGGAGGAAACGCCGAGAACCTCCTCGTCGGCTCCCGGGCCGGAAAGCCGCCCGCCTATCGCGGCGGCAAACTCGCCGAGGCTATTCGGCCGACCCACGCGTCGACATCCTGGTTATGACCAGGTCGGTGATGTCGAGGCTCCCGTCCGCGTAGGCAACGCTCCCCCCGGCGGCATCCAGCACCAGGTCGTACCCGTTCTCCTCGCCCAGTATGCGGACGATCCTGTTGATCTCGTCCACGATGGGCGTGACGAGTTCGGCGTTCCGGCGTTCGGCGAGGCCGCCGGGGCCGAACGTGCTGGAGAGGAACTGCTCCAGTTCGGCTCTCTTCTGGTCGAGGAGGGTTTCGCGCTCCCTCCTGCGCTCCGGGCTCATCATCAGTGTGCGGCTGAGATCGAGCTCGATCGCGTCGATATCAGCCTGCAGGGAATCGGCGTGCCTGTTCCAGGCCTCGATCTCGGTCTGGAGAAGTTCCCGGGCATCCGCGACGCCGCCCAGGGAGTCGAAGATTCTGTCCGAATCGAGCACTGCAATGGTTCCCGCCTGCAGCGCCGCAGGCAGGAGCAGGAGCAACATGCCAGCATGACACCTCATTGGAACTCCATCCTTCGACGCCGGACCCGGCCGCCGCCTGAACCACGGTTCGGGCTGGGTCCTAGAAATCCGTCCCGAACTGGAAATGCGGCCGCCATCCCTGGTTCGGCCCGTCGAAACCATAAGCGTAATCGAGGCCCATGATGCCGAGCATGGGGACTTCTATCCTGAATCCGAGCCCCGCTCCCCTGTGCAGATTGCCGATGTCGGCGAGCGCCACGGTACTCCAGGTGTTGCCTGCATCCATGAAGGCCGCGAACTGGAGCTGGTCAATGACACGAAGCCTGTACTCGGCGGACAGGATGAGCATGAACTTGCCGCCCACCGTATTGTAGCCCTCCACGGCGCCTATCGTCCCGCTGTCGTATCCTCTTACCCCGTAGAAACCGGTTCCGCCGAGTTCGAAGAGTTCGTATGCCGGTGGCGACTTCCCCGCCAGAGAGGTCAGCAGCCCCGTCCTGGTCCTCAGCGTGAAGATGCACTTCCATACCGACGGGATGTACCATCTGTTGTCCATGAGGTACTTCTGATAGCCGATGTTCCCTCCGAGGGGCCCTCCGGCGAACTCCGCGATGACCGTGTTCTGCGAGCCGGAACTCGGAAACACCTGCCGGTCGCGGCTGTCCCTCACGACTGTGAATCTGGCCGAGCTGGTCCACCTCGGCCACTCCATGTCCCTGAGGGAGTAGTAGTAGCTCGTGGAGTCCGTGGTGATGTTGTAGACGTTCGTGCGCTCGAGCATGTAGCGGACGGATGCCGAAGTGAAGTCCATCCACGGGAGAACGCGCCCCACCGTTACGGCGCCGCCCGTCCTCGTGCGGTCGTACTGGCTCCTGTCGGTGGTGGTGTGGAAGAGTTCGCCGCCGAGCGTCAGAGGGGTGTCCCTGAACCACGGTTCGGTGAAGCTGAGTTGGACGTTGTTCGTGGATTTCGAGAACTCGTAGTTGATGCTGATGGACTGACCTCGGCCGAACAGGTTCTGCTCCCCGAGTTCGAGGTATCCGTTGAATCCGTCGCGGCCGCCGTATCCGGCGCCGAAGCCGGCCTTCCCGGTGGACTTCTCCTCGACGGAAACGATGAGATCGACGTCCGACGAACCTTCGATGGCTCTGAAGTCCGGTGCGACATTGTTGAAATAATTGAGATAGAAGATGTTGCGAAGACTTCTGATCAGGGCCGAGCGCTGGAAGAGGTCGCCGGGGTAGACCCGGAGCTGCCTCCGGATGACGTTGTCCATCGTGCGGGTGTTCCCGGTTATCTCGATGCGCCTGATGTGGGCCCGCTCGCCCTCGGTGATGTTGAACACGACGGATATCTCGCCCGCGGTGGTGTCCGCGGAGACCGAGGGCTCGATCGAGGCGTAGAAGTAGCCCAGATCCTGGAACTGTTCGTAGACTGAGTCCAGAGTCTGTTCGAAACGGCTGATCCTGTATTCATCGCCCTGTCTCATCCTCACCGAGGCGGCGAGGACGCTGTCGGGGATGGCCGTGTTCCCTTCGAATCCCACGGTTCCGAACTCGTAACGGCGGCCCTCGGAGACCGTGATGAGCAGCCTGAGGTGTCTGCCGTCATCCATCATGCTGCGCTCGACACCAAGCACCCTGGCATCGGGGTAGCCGTGATCCCTGTAGTACCTCTCGATCTTGCCCAGGTCCTCTGCGAGATCGGACTCCCTCAGGCGGCCCGACCTCCAGAAGGAATCCTGCTTGGTCTTCATCTCGCCACGGAGATCACCGTCGTCGAATGCTTCGTTACCCTCGAAGACTATCTCGCCGACTCTCACGTCCGGGCCCTCGTCCACCTCGAACACGAGCCTGCTTCGGCCCCCGGCATCGGGTGCGTCCCACCGCGAGCCGACCGTGGCCAGATGCCTGTGCTTCTCGGCCAGCATCGCGAGGATGGTTCTCTTCGCGGTTTCTACTTCCAGGAGCGAGACGGTCTGACCGGGGAACAGAAAGATGGAATCCCTTGCGTCATCCTCGTCGAGGCAGTCGAGGCCTTCGATCGTGAAGTCGCTGAGGATGCGGTTCTCGACCACGGAGATGAGCAGGTCGAGCCTGCCGGACGAGGAATCCGCCCGCAGGTCGATCCCCGAGAAGTAGCCCAGGTTGAACAGATTCCTGATTCCCCGGGAGGCGGCCTCCTGCGTGAAGACATCGCCGGGACGCATCCCGAAGGTTCGTACTACGAGGGAATCGGTTACGAACGAATTGCCCTCCACCTGGATGGTGGAGATGTCGCTCGCATCGGCGTCGATGCCGATCGCGGCGGCCGCCGCCAGCAGTAGGACCAGCGTTCTCAATTCGTCGTTCTGCCAGTCGCTGTGAGCGCCTCCCTGTCGATGGAGTCGTCCCGGGCCTTCAGGAACAGAAGATGATCGTCCGCCCTCTCTGCCACTATGTGATCCCCCCTGGTAAAGTCGCCCTGGAGGATGGCTTCGGTGAGCGGATCCTCCACGAGTCTCTGGATTGTCCTCCGGAGATGCCTGGCTCCGGACGACGGGTCGAAGCCGTTTTCCGCGATCAGGTCACGGGCGGACGAGGTCAGTACGAGGTCGAGTCCGAACTCGGCGAGCCGCTTTCCGACCTCCTCGAACTGGATGTCCACTATGCCGTCGATCTCGGATCTCCCGAGCTGGTTGAAGACTACGATCTCGTCGAGCCTGTTGATGAACTCCGGCGAGAAGAAGCGTCTGACGCCGTCCATGATTATGTCGCGCTGACGGCGCGCCCGCTCGTCGTCGGACTCCATGGAGAAGCCGTGCTGCCCGGCGCCCTGAAGCTCCTTCGAGGCGAGGTTGCTCGTCATGATCAGTATCGTGTTGGAAAAGTCCACGTGGCGGCCATAGCTGTCCGTCATGCATCCGTAGTCCATCACCTGGAGGAGCATGTTGAACAGGTCGGAGTGCGCCTTCTCCACCTCGTCGAAAAGTACGACCGAATAGGGGCGCCTTCTGATCTTCTCGGTGAGCTGGCCTCCGTCGTCGTAGCCGACATAGCCCGGGGGCGCTCCGACCAGCCGGGAGCCCGAGAAGCGCTCCTGGAACTCGGACATGTCTATCCGGATCAGGGCGCTGGAATCACCGAAGACCTTCTCTGCGATGACCCTGGCCGTCTCCGTCTTGCCGACCCCGGAAGGGCCCATGAAGAGGAATGCGCCGGAGGGCCTGTGAGGATCCTTGAGGCCCACCCGCCCCCTGCGGATCGCCCTGGAGATGACTCCCAGCGCCTCGTCCTGTCCGACGATGCGCGAGGAGAGATGCTTCTCGAGGTCGCGGAGATGGGCGAGCTCGCTTTCGGTCATGCGGTTGACCGGTATGCCGGTCATGTCGGATACGACCTCCGCTACGACGTCGACCGTAACCATCTTCCTGTCCTCGGAGGAGAGCAGTTCGTTGCGAGCGGAGGCCAGGATGGCCTGCCTCTTCTCCACCTCGAAGCGGAGCTTCATAGCCTCCTCGAAGTTGCAGGATTCGGTGGCGCGCGTCATGTCGGACTCCATCATCTCTATCTCGCGCTCGAGCCGGTCCAGGCCGGGAGGCGTGGCGCCGGCGAGCAGCCTGGTCTTGGCGCCCGCCTCGTCCATGACGTCTATGGCCTTGTCGGGCAGGAACCTGCCGCTGATGAACCTGTCGGCCAGGCTGGCGCAGGCCTGAACCGCGTCGGGGGTGTACTCCGCACCGTGGTGCTCTTCGTACTTGCTTCGGAGGCCGTCGAGGATCTCGACCGTCAGAGACACCGACGGCGGATCGACCGGGACGGGCTGGAAGCGCCTCTCCAGTGCGCCGTCCTTCTCGATGCGCCTCCTGTACTCGTCGAGCGTAGTGGCGCCAATGCACTGGAACTCGCCTCTGGCGAGAGCGGGCTTGAGCAGGTTCGCCGCGTCGATGGCGCCTTCGGCGGCGCCCGCGCCCACGATGGAATGGATCTCGTCGATGAAAAGTATGATGTTGCCGGCTTCGATTATCTCCTTGAGCAGGACCTTCAGCCGCTCCTCGAACTGCCCCCTGTACTTCGTGCCGGCTATGACGCCCGCCATGTCCAGCGCCATGAGCCTGCGGTCGCGGAGAGGGGGCGGGACGCGGCAGGAGACGATCAACTGGGCGAGGCCCTCGACGATCGCGGTCTTACCCACTCCGGGTTCGCCGATCAGGACGGGATTGCACTTCTTCCTGCGGCAGAGAACCTGGATGACCCTCGATATCTCCTTCTCGCGTCCGATCACGGGGTCCAGTGAATTCTCCCTGGCCATGGCCGTGAGGTCGCGGCAGAAGAACTCGAGGGCGGAGGTCGCCTCCTCCTCCGACTTGTCGTCGCGATTCCTGGGGAGGGCCTGCAGTTCGGTAATGGCGCGGTCGAGCAGGACTCCGCGCTCGCGCAGCAGATTTGCCGCCATGCAGCTCGATACCGCTATCAGGCCCAGGAGGATGTGCTCGGTTCCCACCGTGGGATGGTTCATGAGGCCGGACTGGCGGTTGGCCTCGTGCAGGACGAGGCGGGCCTTTGTGGTCCATCCCACCTCGTGCGTGGGAATGGCGATTCCGGATGGTTTCCTGATGTAGCTCTCGAGCCGGACCCGCAGCTCGGAAGTGTTGACGCCCAGGGCGTGGAGTATCGCGATTGCGGTGGAGCCGCGCACGGACAGGAGCCCGAACAGCATGTGCTCGGAGCCGACCTTGGCCTGCCCGTACTTGCTGGCCTCGGTTCTCGCGATGTTTATGGCCGCTCTGGCGCGCTCGCTGTACTGCTCGGGCAATTGAAACCTCCGTATGGCCTGCGCGTCCTGGGCATATATCTGGAAACGCGCCGCAGGGTTCCTCTAATGATAATCCAGTCCCGTCAGGCCCTGCAAACCGGGTCTTCCTCGACCAGCCTGCCCGAGACGAGGCGGCAGGATCTGTCCAGTCCGGCAGCGAGGGCCGCGGAGTGCGTGGCCACGACGAACGCCTGCCCGTGGTCCGAAGCGAGCTGCCTCATCAGGTCGCGAAGCCTTTCGCCGTTCACCGGGTCGAGGTTGCCGGAGGGTTCGTCCGCAAGAACCACGTCCGGTCTGGTGACGAGGGCTCTTGCGATGGCAGCCCTCTGTCGCTCCCCCCCCGAGACGCTCGAAGGGAAGTGGTGCGCCCTGGCCTCCATGCCGACCTCGCGGAGGATGGACGCGGCGGCCTCCCTCGCCTCGGCCTTCGTCCGGCCTGCGATCAGGAGGGGGATGGAGACGTTCTCGAGAATCGTGAACTCCTCCATCAGATGATGGAACTGGAATACGAAGCCCAGCTTGCGGTTCCGCAGAACGGCCCTCTTCCTCTCGGACGAGAGCCATGCGTCGGTGCCGCCGATCAGCACGGTTCCGGAATCGGGAGGCTCGAGTATGCCGAGGATGTTCAGAAGAGTGCTCTTGCCCGATCCGCTGGGCCCGGTGACGGCGACGGTCTCACCCCGGCCGACTTCGAGGTCGATCCCTCTGAGGATCGAGAGCACCGATCCGCCCTCGCCGTAGGACTTGTGTATGTCTCTGCAGATCAGAGCCTTCACTTCATTCATGTCTCACGCACTCGGCAGGAGGGACGGCCACGGCTCCGGCCGCGGGAACGAGGGATGCCGCCAGGCATGCAGCCAGAGTGCCCCCCGCTATGACCACCCATGTCCCCGGGTCGATCCGGGCGACCAGGGTGTCCACCCAGTACACCGAATCCTCCAGCCTGAACGGGATCACCCTGTTCACCAGGAAGATCGCGGCTGAAGCGAACAGGGTTCCAGCGGCGCAGCCCGAGACCCCCAGAAGCAGACCCTGCGTGAGGGCGACGCGGAAGATCGTGCCGGGTCCGGCGCCCATCGCCCGGAGGACGCCCGTGTCGCGCCGGTGCTCCAGGGCGATCATGGCGAGAGCGCTGGAGAGATTCAGCAGGGCCACCACCGTGATCAGCGCGAGGACCAGGGTCATCCCGAACCGTTCGAGCCCGAAGGCCCTGAAGAGGTTCTCGTGACGTGCCAGGAAGGCTTCCGCCTCCATGTATCTGTCGTGTCTGGAATCCACGTACTCCGATCTGAGCGCCTCGGAGAGAGCCGAGGACGTCGAGACGGGATCGGCGTCGCGATCGAGTTCCACCCCGGCGGCCGAGTAACCGCCATCCGCCCCGAAAACGGCGGATGCGGTCTCCAGGGTCACCACGGCGAGACCGGAGTTGTATTCTGCGAGACCGAAGTCCCGCACGCCGGCGATTCTCACGCCGACGATCGTATCGACGAGCGCACGCCCGGCGGCCGTCACGTCGATGGTCTCCGTAGAGGCGATCCTCATGCTGTCGCCGACCGCGACCCTCAGCCGGACGGCCAGATCCGAGCCTATGACGGCCTCGCGCCCTCCCGCGGGAAGACTCTGCGAGAGCGACGAAACCGGGGCTTCGGCGGCCGGATCGACCGCCCGGAGGACTATCCCGGCTACCGATCCGCCGTTCCCGGAGACTACCGCCGCCTTCTCCACATAGGGCGAGACACGGCCGAGCCCCGGGATGGACGAGGCGAGCCTCTCCACGAGGACCACGTCCCTGCCGGAGAGGGCTCCTCCTCCGGGAGCGGTCACGACCACGGGGGGGTTTGCATCCGACAGGAAGTCCATGATGGCCCCCTGGAAGCCGTTCATGAAGGAGTCGAGAAGCAGCAGGGCCGCGACTCCGATGGCTATCCCGGCGATGGAGAGCGAAGAAACCATCCTCACGACGCCGGAATGCGACCGGCTCCAGATCTGCCGGAACGCCACCGGCAGCGTTATGGAGCCTCTCACGAGAGCCGCCTGAGCTGCGGGAACAGGATCACGTCCCTGATCGACCGGGCGTCGGTCAGGACCATAACGAGCCTGTCCACGCCGATGCCGAGCCCACCCGCCGGAGGCATGCCCAGCTCGAGGGCCGTGAGGAACTCCTCGTCCACGTCGCCCTTCCTCTCGCTGGAGGCCTGCGCCTGCTCGACGAGTATCCTCCGCTGGAGGACGGGGTCGTTCTGTTCGCTGAAGGCGTTGCACATCTCGAGCCCGGCGATGAACAGCTCGAACCTCTCCGTGATCCCCGGGCAGCCGGGCTTGAGCTTGGCCAGAGGGGACAGGAACTGCGGGTAGTCGACGACGAACGTCGGCTGGATGAGCTTCGACGTGACGTGATGGTCGAAGAGCCTGTCGATCATGTCCTCGCGGCTCGACGAGCCGGGTGCGATGCCCAGATCGTCGCAGAGCCTCCGCAGCGCTCCGGGCTCCCAGGAGAAGAAGTCCTCGCCGCTGGCTTCCCGGAGGGCGTCCACGAATCCCACCCGGGCGAAGGGGGCCTCGAGGCTTATCGCGTGTCCGCGGAAAGAGGCGGTCCGTCCGCAGCCGGCGGCCTGCGCCGCCTCCTGCATCATCTCCTCGAAGCGGGTCATCATCGTGCCGTAGTCGCCGTAGGCTTCGTAAAGCTCGAGCTGGGTGAACTCCGGGGAGTGGGTGCTGTCGATGCCCTCGTTCCTGAAGTCCTTGCCGAGCTCGTAGACCCTGTCCATGCCGCCCGCCAGGAGCCTCTTTAGGTACAGCTCGGTCGCTATCCTGAGGTAGAAAGTCTCGCCGAGATGAGCGTACTCGGTCTTGAACGGCTCCGCCGCGGCTCCGCCGTAGAGCGGCTGGAGGACCGGAGTCTCGACCTCGACGAAGCGGTTCCGGTCCAGATAGGCGCGCAGGGCGGTGATGATCCTCGATCTCGCCAGAGCGCGCTCTCTGCTTTCGGGATTGACGGCCAGGTCGATGCTCCTGTGCCTGTACATCATCTCCGTGTCGGAGAAGGCGTCGAAGGTGCGGCCTTCCGAATCGGTCTTGACCACAGGGAGAGGCCTGAGGCTCTTGCACAGGAGTTCGAGCGACGCGACCTGCACGGTCAGCTCGCCGGACCTGGTTCGGAACACCGGTCCGGTCACCCGGACGATGTCGCCCAGATCGAGCAGCTCCGAGAGCCGCCAGACGGCCTCGGGAAGCCTGTCCTTCTTCAGATAGACCTGGATCGAGGCCCCCTCGCTCCAGACATCCATGAAGACGGTCTTCCCGTGCTCCCTCCTGGCCCTGATCCGCCCGGCGGTGGAGACGGGCTCCTGTGTCTCGCCGGATTCCACGACACGGGCGACGGGAGTCACGGGGCCGGTCCTCGGAGGATAGGGGTCCAGCCCCAGATCATCCCGTATGCCGGCCAGCTTCGCCAGCCGCTGTTCGATCTGATCGTTCCTCTCGGTCATGCCCTGTTCCCCGATCTGAGGTACTCCTCGATGAAACCCTGGATGTCGCCTGCGAGGAAACCCTCCACGTCGGACGTCTCGATGCCCGTCCTGTGGTCCTTCACCATCTGATAGGGCTGCAGAACGTAGGATCTTATCTGGTTGCCCCAGGAGACGTCCTTCTTTGTGCTCTCCAGCTCGTCCTTCTCCGCCTTGCGCTTCTGCTCCTCCAGGTCGTAGAGCCTCGACCGGAGTATCCTCATCGCGACCTCGCGGTTCCTGTGCTGCGAGCGCTCGTCCTGGCAGGAGACCACTATGCCCGACGGGATGTGGGTTATCCTGATCGCCGAGGAGGTCTTGTTCACGTGCTGCCCTCCGGCGCCGCTGGAGCGGAACGTGTCGATCCGCAGATCATCGTCGCGTATGTCGATGTCGATGCTCTCGTCCACCTCGGGCAGGGCGAAGACGGAGGCGAAACTGGTGTGGCGCCTGTGGTTCTGATCGAAGGGGGAGCGCCGGACCAGCCTGTGGATCCCGGACTCGGCCAGGAGATATCCGTAGGCGAACGGCCCCTTGATCGAGATGACGGCCTCCCTGATGCCGGCCTCCTCGCCGGGCTGGGAGTCGAGCATCTCCACCTCGAAATCCATCTTCTCGGCCCACCGGATGTACATGTCCGTCAGCATGCCGGCCCAGTCCTGGCTGTCTATGCCGCCCGCGCCGGACCTGATGGTAAGGATTGCATCCTTGCGGTCATCCTTGCCGGACAGCATGCTGCGGAACTCGAGCACGTCGAACTCCGCCTCCAGAGCATCGAGCCTGCGGGCGGTCTCCGCGGCGAGGTCCTCGTCGGGCTCCTGTTCGAGCAGTTCGGCGGCCACGCGGAGATCCTCCACCTGGCGTTCCAGCTTCCCCAGAGGTTCCGTCCAGGCCTGGATGCCCTTCAGTTCGTCGATTACGGCGAGCGCCGCCTTTCTGTCGTCCCAGAAGTCCGAGCCGGCCATCCTCCCGCTTAGAACTTTTTCGCGTTCCGACATGGATGCGGCGTCAAAGGCCCTCCATGAGCCGCTGAAGCCTTTCTTCCAGGGCGGAAACCCTCTCGTCCATCTCCGTTACCATCTTCCCAATCCCTTCAGCCGTAAATCGCTCCGTTTATCGTGAATGTGGCCCCCGGGGACAAGTGCCGGCATCCGGGAAGACCCTCATGGAGAGGGACGGGGACCGGACGGGTCGACCGGGAATGCCGCGCGGGGGCGGATCGAGTATTATCGACCGACGCGCTTTCGTCTATGAGGGTGCCGGCCGGCCGGCCGCGCCGAGGTCAGCGAGGGAAAGAAGGAAGGAAGGACAGATGTCAGGCTTCGAGGACAGGATCGGCAGCCTTTTCGACCGCATCGAGGGTAACAACACATGGAGGCAGAGGCGCTGCATCAACCTGATCCCATCTGAGAACACTCCGAGCCCCATCGTCAAGATATGCGAGCTGTGCGACCCCGCCGGGCGGTATGCCGAGCACAGGTCGATGAAGAACCGCGAGGTCTACTTCTACCAGGGCACGGACTTCATCAGGGATGTGGAGATCGAGGCGCAGGAAGCCCTGTGCGAATACTTCGGGGCGACCGAGGCCGAACTGAGGCCCGTCAGCGGCCAGATGGCGAACGAGATCGTCTTCAAGGCCGTGACCCGCTTCGTAAACAGGGACTCGGCACCCGGGGTCTTCAGGAAGCTCCGCGCCGTGATGAACAACGACCTGGGCAAGGGCGGACATCTGTCCAGCCAGCCTATGGGCGCGCTGTTCAACTTCGTCGACATCAATCCGGCCACCGGCGAGGAGAACTGCATCAACTTCCCCGTCCGCGCGGACAACATGTACAGGATCGACACGGACAGGCTCGCCGGGCTGATCGATGACAGCAAGCCCGAGCTGATCGTGTTCGGCAAGAGCATGTTCCTGTACCCGGAACCCGTCAGCATGGTCGCGGAGATCGTGGAGGACATGCATCCCAGACCCGTGATAATGTACGACATGGCACATGTGCTCGGCCTCTACGGCGCTTTCCAGGCCCCCCTCGAGGAAGGGGCGGACCTGGTGACGGGCTCCACGCACAAGACCTTCTTCGGGCCGCAGCGAGGCGTGATAGCCAGCAGGATGGACAAGTCGAGCCCGTTCCGCAAGCTGTGGCTCGACATCCGGAGCAGGGCCTTCCCCGGCAGCACCAGCAACCACCACCTGGCCACCCTTCTCGGCCTTCTCGTGGCGACCCACGAGATGAACGAGTTCAAGGAGGAGTACCAGACCCAGGTGCTGAAGAACGCCAGGGCCTTTGCAAGACATCTCGCCGCAAACGGGCTCAGGGTCGAGGGAGACCCCTCCGACGGCTACACGATGACCCACCAGGTGGTGCTGAGGGTGAGCGAGTTCGGAGACGGCGCGGAAATTGCAAGGAGGCTCGAGGAGAACGGCATCATAGTTAACTACCAGGCCCTCCCCGACGACGAGACGTTCCTCGTATCCAGCGGCCTCCGCACCGGCGTATCCGAGATGACGCGGTTCGGGATGAACGAGGACGACTTCGAACCCGTGGCGTCGATGATGGCGCGCTGCATAAGGGACAATGCCGACGTGTCAGACGAGGTGGAGGCCTACAGGAGCAGGTTCATGACCATGAGGTACACCCTGCCCCTGCAGGAGTCCCTCGAACTGGCCGCGCGGGCGCTGCGCTCGTCGTTCCCCACGGACGACTATTCCAGAATGCTCGCCGACAACCTCTCGAAGCTGATCTGATTTCCCTGAGCGGCTCCCGGCGGTGCGCCGGGAGCCGCACCCCTCATCCATCGACGGCTATCGGATCCCGCAGCCGGGTCATCCCCTGACCCTGTTCGCAACGACGGTGAAGAGGCGCAGCCTGCGCCCACGATAGGGCTGCCTGTGGTATGTGACCTCGGCGTTGCCGAAGCCGAGCACTCCGAGCATTCGGATGACAACTTCGGGGTGGAGCTTCCACCATGTATCGGTGGGGCGCATCAGCTCCCCGTCCGGGGCGAAACCGATCGACGGCTGCCTGAACACGCCGGGAACGAGCCTCCGCAGCGCGTTCGCGGGCAGCAGATCCGACCTCGGGAGCATGTCCGTGACGACGACCGTCTCCCGGGTTTGCGAAAGGCACTTCTGCATCGCGAGGAACGGATCCCTGAGATGCAGCAGGATGCTGCCCAGCAGACAGACGTCGAAGGTGCCGATATCATCGGGCATTTCATAGACATGGCCGTGGACCATCCTCGCCTTGGAACCCAGGAGCCTGTGACAGAACCAGAACGAGTTGTTGATCCGCCTCATCTGCGCGCGCATCTCGCCGAGTTCGATGGAGGCATCGCGGCCGGCGTAGGGGATGATGTCCCACTCCTGCTCCTCCGAGAGGTCGTATGCGGTGACCTCCGCCCCGCGCCTCTCCATCTCGAAGGTGAAGAAGCCGCTCGCCGGACCGGGCTCGAGCACGGTCCTCCCCCGGAGATCGATGTGGCCCAGATAGTCGTCGACACCGCGCCGGAGGTCCCAGGGACCATGGACCGTTCCAACCCCGGGAAGGTCCATGGTGTGATAGAAGCAGCACTCATCGAGATTTTCGACCAGCCTGGGAGCCGCATATCCCCGAATCATATCAGCCCCTCCCCTATCAGATCGCTTTTAAAATCTGGTCCAAATTCACACACTATGTGATCATATCGTGTTATACTGTACTACTTCCATAAAGCTGTCAGACCGCAGGATACGTCAATGATGGTATTATACCTCGTCATGTTCCGAATAGCATTCGGAGGTGTTGACTTTTCTATGCGTAAATATATCGTAGAAATGAATCAGTCGTCCCGGCATTAAGCAATATGCTATTTCGTTTTACAGTAACGCGTTAAGTCATGTTGAAAGGAGTTTGGACCAGGTTTTAAAAACGATCTGAAAGGGGAGGGGCGCGGTGGGGCGCCCCTCTTCATCTTCAGGCGAAAACGGAAAGCGGATTATTTCGAGTAGAACTCGACGACCATCCGCTCCTGCACTTCGAGCGTGATGTCCTCACGGGCGGGCAGCGACTTCATCGATGCCTTCCGAGCCTTCGGATCGACCTCGAGGTATGCGGGGACACCGATGCCGCGGCCCTGGGCGATGTTGTCCACTACCACCTTGAGATCCCTGCTGGACTCCTTGAGCGAGATGATGTCGCCGACTCCGACCTGGTACGAGGCTATGTCCACCTTGCGGCCGTTGACGGTTATGTGACCGTGGGAGACGAGCTGGCGGGCAGCCGGAATGGTGCTGGCGAACCCGGCGCGCGCCACGACGTTGTCGAGCCTCTGCTCCACGAGCTGCAGCAGATTCACGCCGGTCTCGCCGGGAAGTCTGGACGCCTGATTGTAATAGGCACCGAGCTGCTTCTCGGAAAGGCCGTAGTTGTAGCGGATCTTCTGCTTCTCGGCGAGCTGCATCCTGTAGACGGAAACGCGGCGTCTGCGATGCTGGCCGCCGGCCTCTCCCGGCGGGGAGGTGCGCTTCTTTACCGCCTTGTGGGTCAATCCCGGAAGACTGACTCCGAGTGATCTGACCTTTCTCAGTCTCGGGCCTCTGTAAGTCGACACTGCAACGACCTCCGGGCCGCCACCGGCGGCCATCGACATTGAAAACCGAACTATCGCAAAAGCTCGCAAAATCTACGCCGGCCCCGTTCTTCCGTCAAGAAGCGAGGAAGGGAACACGGTTCCGGAGCATGGGGACGAAAGCCGGGCGCGGGGCCGCCTGCAGGCGGCCCCGCTATCGATACCGTCCCTATCTGAGCAGCACGCAGGGGCGAGTGGCGGAGACGCCGCCGCTCTGGATGCGAATCAGGTAGATACCGCCGGCGAGAGGCACGCCGTCGCCGTCATCTCCGTTCCAGGAGACCGAATGGGAACCGCCCGTCGAGTCTCCGGAGAACAGAGTGCGAACGATCCTCCCGGCCATGTCGAATATCTCTATCCTCACCGGACCGGCCTCGGAGAGCCCGAATGGTATCGAGGTCGAGGACGAGAACGGGTTCGGGGCCGGCGAACCCATCCAGAAGGGTTCGATCGAACCCGTGTCGCCGCCTTCTATTCCCGTGACGGGATTGGCCGAGCCGCGATAGGGAACCCTGTTGTGATACGTCGCCGTGATGGTGACCGGGTTCACGGGGGAAGGCGGCGTGGGGACGGTCAGAGTGGCGACGCCGGATGCATCGGTGTAGGCGCCGTCCAGATACGTGCCGTCCTGAGCGGCGCCGACGAGCACGCCCTGGAGTGGGGAGCCGGCGCTCGTAACCGTCACGGTGAAGCTGCCGGGGGCATGAATGTACTCCGAGTGGGAGGCGGTAAGGGCCGGCAAGGGCGAAGTGGTGCAGAAGATGTCCGTCTCGGGGCAGCCGAAGACGAGGTGCATGTTGTTGTTGGACTGGGCGCCTCCGAAGCCGTAGAACTGCTCCACCTTGAGCTTGCCGTAGTCGACGGCGGCGCCCATGTGCCAGATCTCATCCTCGAAGTAGCCACGGAAGGTGTACTCGGCCAGCGAGTCGGTCTGGCCGACGGGGCTGGAGGTCGTGGCGCCCATGAATCCGACCGCGCCCTTCGGTGCGGTCACCGAACCTTCGTTCATCCAGGCCTCGCCGAAGCAGTAATTATCGATGTAGGCACAGTTGTAGCAGGCGATGGAGTTGATCCAGGGCAGCATTTTGCCGTTCGTGAGGGCGGCCACGTCCGTGTTGGAGAACCCGGACGTGACCCAGTACTGGACGTCGCCGTGGCCGATGTAGCTGATGAGAGCGGCACCGGCGTTCACGCTTGCGGAGATTCCCGAGATCGTAGGCGACATTCCGCCCTGGGAGCAGAAGTAGTCGACGCTCATGCCGGAGGCCATGAAGATCTGGGCGTACTCCCAACTGTGGGCCGGATCCTGGAAGTCGGTGGAACCTATGCTTATGGCGTTCTGGAACCAGCTCACGGCCGGCATGTAGGGATCGGACTCGTAGGTGCGGATCTTCCAGGTCTGATAAGCCAGGTCGTCCGTGTCCTGGTTGCAGATCCTCCCGAGGTGGATCGATGGTACGCTGGTGGAGGTTCCGATCACGCCATAGAGGTTGTCGTGGGCGGTGCTGCCGGACATCGGCGCCGGGACCGAGGTGTTGCTGCCGCAGATGAGGAGGTACAGGGGCGGGTTCGGCCAGGTGTTGAAGGCGTTCTCGATCCAGGCGTCGATGGCCCCGGAGGTGTTGCCGATGGTGGGAACTATGCCGTACTGGATGTCGTAGCCCTTCTCCGCCTTCCAGTCGATCAGATCCTGGCAGAGCGCTATGCTGGCCTCGGTGCCGATGACGAGATAGCTTCCATCGATGGTGTTCATGCCGGTGGGGTCGAAGCCCAGAACCTCCTCATAGAACGGGAGGAATTCCGGTGTGATGCCCGAAACGGCGCGCACCAGTTCGTTTTCGCCGGGCGACCCTGTGGCGACCAGCCTTACCGAGGCCTCGGTCGTGATGATGGTTTCACCGGTGACCGGGTTGTACCGGACGGGGTTGAAGCGCACCCACGCCACTCTGAGGTCGCGCAGGATACTGATGGATTCGAGAGTGACAGCCTCGCCGGGGAAGAAGGCGGAGTTCCCGTAAACCTCCGGGTTCTGACGGTAGGGGAACGTAGTCCCGTCCCTTGTCGGAGAAGGCTGGCGGGCTGCTATGTCGAAGAGGCCCAGAACGCTCGTCTCCTCGGAGACGACCTCGAGCCTGTAATCGCCGGTATTCCCTACGAGAACCATGCATCGGTACGCGGGGAGATCGGGAGAACCGTCGATGCCTACGAAGCCCGCTCCGGAGATGCGGAATTCGCTCGCGGCGCCGAACCCGTCGACGAACACGCCCGTCTCGACGAGGGCCTGGAGATTGAACCCGACCAGCACGTCGGAGCCGTCGACGCCCATGTAGACCGCCGGCTCTACGTCGACGGGGGTCTTGTAGACTACCCCTGCGCCGGCAACCGACACAGCCAGAATCAGCAACAGAGCCGAACGGATCATACGAGCCTCCTGACACTCGAGGTGGACTGCAGTTACAGAAAAGGTAAACATTGCCGGCTTTATAGAGTTCCCGGCGGGGCGGGTCAATGATCGTGCCTGCGCGGTGTTGTCTTCCGCCGCACCGCCGGGGATATTCCAGGCGGAACCGGACGGTGCGGCAGGATCGTAACCCCCACTCCGGGAGGATCATGCCGAGAAGAGCCAGAGTCATCCTGGAGAACGGATTCTACCTGGTCTCGGCCAGGGCGGGCCCGGGGCTGCTCCTCTTCAGGGACGCAGACGATTTCGAGGCTTTTTCGGCGCTGGCCGGCGCACTTCTGGATGAATCGAGAATCGGACTGCTCGCATGGTGCCTGCTGCCCGATTCATGCTGCATGCTGCTGCGGGCGGGGGGCGACGACCTGAAGAGGTTCATGCGCCTTCTGCTGGGCAGGTATTCCAGAATCCGGACTGACGTCAGGGGTTCCGGGGTCGGCCTGTACGGGGGCGAGAGATACTCCAGCCGCGCCTTCACGGACGCCTCCGCACTCCCGGGAGTAATCCGCTTCATCCACTCGCTGCCCGCCAGGGACGGCCCGGTTCTCTTCGCGGAGGCATGGAAGTGGACCAGCCTGAGACAGACGAAGCCTCGCGGGCGCGCCGGGCTTTCGATCTCCCCTGCTCTCGCCGGTCTGACGTCCGGCTTCGACCCCGTACCCGATCCCGATGAACCCGAGCCGGACTGGAGCGGATTCGAGATCAGGCAGTCCCCCGGACCGGCCCCGCCGGCGGAGAGGTTCGTCCCCGCCGATCCAGCGGCGATACTGGCCCGCGAATACCGGGTGCATCGATCCAGACTGGTGAATCCCAGGGGGCGCGAGCAGCAGGCGCTGCGGCACGAAGCCTTCCGCGAATGCAGAGCCCGCTGGGGCATGAACTACTCGGAGGTGGCGAGAGCCTTTGGCGTGACCCCCGCGGCGGTCATCAACGCCGTAGGCGGGCCGGAACGCTCAATGCGGCGAAAACCGCCGGCAGACGACGGTTCCGGGCGCCAGGCCGGGAGGGATCGAAAGCCCGCCGCCACCTGACGCCCGGCTCATTCCACCGTCAGTCGATCAGAAGTCCCTTGTCCATCATCTGCAGCGGGTCGAACGTGGCGAAGTCCGCCTGGTGGATCAGGACGGTTTCGATCCTCTTCGGCGCCCCGTCCCCCTCTCTGGCGTGGCAGGCGATCATGTTGATGATCTCGGGAGGGAGGCCCGCCTTCCCCGCCGCTATCGAACCGGAGACGGGATGTCGGAGACAGGCGCCGTTCCTGCTCTTCCTGATGACGCCGTCGACGCGTTCGTATTCGAGCAGCTTGCCCACGTCGTGCAGGAGACCGCCCACGACCAGCCAGTCCATGTTGATGGAATAGGGCAGCGGCATCTCGCCCTGCATCGCGGCGGCCAGTGCGAGCGCACCCTCCGTGACGGCCCTGGTGTGCTGGATCAGGTTGATGCCGTGGCTGTTCGCCAAGAGAGTGAAGGGGATCTGCTCGAGATCCTCGGGAGACCACCCGCCGCCCGTCGCGGCATCGACCCACACGTCCACGGCCGCCTTGCGGAGCCCGGGGTCCGTGATCCTGTCGAGCTGCTTCCTGAACAGTGATTCTACTTTCGCTCTCACTTCCCGACCCTCCCGAGTGCCTCCACGACCGCATCGCCCATTCCGGCGGTGCTCGCGGCACCCTGCTTCAGCACCTCCGGACAGCCGCGGAGCTTGAGCATGTCGTAGGTCTTCACCCTGCCCTCGGAGATGACCAGCTTCACGGCGTCCATGATCCTGCCCGCACGGGCGCTTTCGCCGATGTGATCGAGCATCATCGCCGACGAGAGGATCATCGCGATGGGATTGACGATCGATTCGGGATAGTCGGCGTACTTGGGGGCCGACCCGTGGGTGGGCTCGAAGACCGCGACCTTCTCGCCGATGTTGGCGCTGCAGGCGAAGCCGAGGCCTCCCACGAGCCCGGCGAATCCGTCCGAAACGATGTCCCCGAACATGTTGCCCGAGACGATGACCCTGTAGTCCTCCGGGTTCTTCGTGAGCCACATCATCATGGCGTCTATGTTCACGTCGGCCACTCTGATGCCGGGATAGTCAGCCTTTGCCATGTCCTGGGCGGTTTTGAGCATCATGCCGGAGGTCTCGCGGATCACGTTGGGCTTTTCGCAGACATGCAGGGTCTCGATGCCCTTCGCCTTCGCATACTCGAAGGCCTCGCGGACTATCCTCGTCGTGTACTTCCTGGTGAAGATGCGGGTCGATACGGCCAGGTCGGGCCTGGGGCACCAGGAGAAGTTCGACCGGAACTTGGGATGCGTCATGAGTGCGTCGTAGACCTGGTCGGGCGGGTTGGTCCACTCCACGCCGCCGTACAGGCCTTCCGTGTTCTGTCTGAAGATCATGGCGTCGATAGCGGGTTCCTCGATGGTTCCGCCGGGCCCCCTCCGGACGAAGTTGAGCGGGTTCCCGATAAACGACCGGCAGGGCCGCTTGCAGATGTCCAGGCCGAAGTGCTGTCTCATCGTGACGATCGGGCTGTAGTAGACGCATCCCTTGTCCTTCAGAGCGGGCGACAGCTCGGCATCGGCGGCGGACTTGGGCTTGGATGTTATGGCTCCGAAGAGCGCTACGCCGTGCTTTTCGAGGAGTTCGATGGTTCTGGCGGGGAGGGCGTTGCCCTCGGTCTTCCAGAACTCCCAGCCGATGTCCCCGTGGACGTAGTCGGCCTCGAAGCCCGAAGCGTCCAGGACCTTCAGAGCCTCCTTCATGACCGCGGCTCCGATGCCGTCTCCGGGCATCACAAGGATCGTGCGTCTCATTTCCTCGCCTTTCTGGTTGGATTCCGGACCATCCGCAGGTTTCGCGCCATCGCGTATAACATAAGGTTCCGGATGGGCGCCGGGTGACGAATATGCTCAGATCCGCCCCATGACGGCCTCCACCGCCGCCTCGAGCTGCCTGTCTATCCCGCGGTCGAAGTCGGAGGGCAGCTCCGCCACCGGGATATCCGGCATGACGCCTTCGTTCTCGAGGTTCCTGCCCTCAAGCGTGAACCATCCGCTGGACGGGATTCTGAAGCCCGTGCCGTCCACCAGGAAGACATCGACGGTTCCGATCACTGCCCCGAAGGTGGCGGCGCCCACGATCGGACCGAGGCCCAGCTCGCGCCATGCAGCCGGGAATATCTCGGCGTCGGAGTAGCATCTCTCGTTTATGAGGAGCGCCATCGGCCCCTGCCAGACACCGAGGGGCTCCAGCGAAACCGTCCCCCCACGGGACCTCGTAGTGGCGTACCCCGGCCTGGAGAGCATCCGGAGTATTTCGTCGTGAGCATGCCCGCCGCCGTTCCCCCGGATGTCCACGATCATCCCTGCCCTGTCCAGCCCCTCGGAGTAGAGATCGGCCACGAACCTGTCGACGGCCCCGGAGTACATGCCCGGGATGTGGAGATAGCCCACCGAACCGCCGGAGAGGCGGTCCACCATGCGCCTGTTCCTCTCGATCCAGGCTTCGTACTCGAGATCCGACATCCGCGCCCGTGAAACCGGTTCGATGGTGGTCGAGGTCACGAGGCCTCCACGCCGCCTGATCTCGAGGACCACCTCCTCCCCCACCGTGCCGGCGAGGGGTCGGTAGAAATCGTCCTCCGGCCCCACGGCGACTCTGTCGATGCTCAATATCACGTCTCCGGGCTCGAGCAGGGCCGGCTCCAGGCCGGCGGGGCTCCAGGGCACGATGCTGTCGATCCGGATTCCGTCTCCGTCCCAGCCGTAGTCCGGAATTACGCCCAGCTCTCCGGTTTCGAGGGACGGATTCCACTCCCACGGGCCGTAGATGCCCAGGTGGGAGGCGGACAGCTCGCCGAGCATCCGGGAGACCACGTCGTTGAAGTCACGATTCAGTATGCATGCCGCCGCCCTGTCCCGGTACTTTTCCCTTACGGCGTCCCAGTCTGTTCCGTGGAGCGCGCTGTCATAGAAGCGGTCCCTGAGGAGCCTCCAGCATTCGTCGAACTTCTGGGCCTGGACCTCGGGGATGGACCAGCCGGTCCTCTCGCGCCAGCCCAGGAACGAGGAGGGCCCTCCGGAGGCGGGGACTGACTCGAGGGAGCCGCCCATGCCGATGTAGTAGACAGTCCCTTCCGGGGAGACCCGGATGTCGGAGGGGGCGCATCCGCTGAACGTCAGCCTATCGAGCCCCGTCCCGGTCCAGTCCACGGTCCACAGATCGGAGCCTCCGTCCGAATCGTATCCCCTGAAGGCGAACGTCCGACCGTCCGGCGAGGCGCCGAAGGCGTCGTAATAACCGGTGACCGTGCAGAGGGTCTCGGTCCGCCTCCGGATGTCGTCCGTCTCTATCGAAACGCGATCCACCGGGACATCCAGGAGATCCTCGCGAGTCTCGCGGTCGGCCTCGAAATCGGCTCTGGTCAGCCATAGCTGCTTCAGAGAGTAGTCGCCCTCATCCGTCCTGCTCGCATAGATCAGCCTGCGTCCGTCGGAACTCCAGAAGGGCTGGAAGTCGTCGTTGGAGTGTCTGCTCACGTTCACGGGCGTACCGCCCCGGGAAGGCACCACGAAGACATCCTCCAGGTGGCCGAGGACGGGCGTGCTGTAGGCAAGCCAGGCATCGTCGGGCGACCAGGAGAAGAAACAGACCTCTGTAGCCGGGCTGACGGGCCAGTCCCTCCCCGATGCCGTCTCTACGACCCGGAGGGATGCCTCGCTGTCGAGATAGGCGATCATGTCGCCTCCGCGGGACCAGCACGGTCCGATGGCGACCCCGCCGGCCACCGGAAGGATTCTCATCGGTATGTCCCCGTGGTCGGTGAATGCGCTCGGGGAGGATACCGGGCCGGCCTGCACGAGGTCCGAGCGACCGTCCCACTCCACGGTGAAGGCCAGCGTGCGTCCGTCGGGGCTCCATGCCGGCGATCCCTCGCGCCCGGGCGTGGCGGTGAGCCGCCTCACCTCATCTATCGATCCGTCCTCGAGGTTTCCGCAGAAGATGTCCCCCCTGGCGGCCATGGCTGCGGTTCCGGTATCCGAAAGGATGTCGTAGCCGTCCAGGAAGGGCCCGGCATAGCTCTGCACATCGAGGGGGAACGGGAGATCGGCTGCGCAGTCCAGGGGGATCTCCACCGGGGTCCAGTCGGGCCGGGACGCCCGGTACAGGGCCCCCGCATACTCGAAGCACACGGTGGCCCCGTCGGCGGTGACGGAAGGGAAGGTGATGTCGCCGTCGAGGCGCGTGAGGGGCGCGACGGAACCATCCTCCCGGAGAAGGTGGAGGTTGGCGCATCCGGAGGCGTCCTCGCGGACGAACAGGAGTCCGTTCTCGGAGGGACTCCACATAGGCCGGCTCTCGTCGAGGCCGGTGGAGAGGAGAGGCGTCCACGAGCCGTCGGATCCCGCGAGCCAGATGTCCCTCGAACCTGCGCCACGATAATGGCGCCTCCACCAGGGCGTCTCCCCCCTCTCCACGGCCAGCCCCCCGGGCATGCGCGCCAGTTCCCGCGTGAGCGCCCTCACCACTGGAATCTGGGTGCCGCCCGAGACAGGCGCGGAATAGACCCAGCTCTCCCTGCCCTCCCTGTCGGCGAGGAAATAGACGCTGTCGCCCGAGGCCGACCAGCCCGCCACGGCGTCGAAGCCGCCGTGCCAGGTAAGGCGCGTGGATTCACCGCCGCACGACGGCATCACATAAACGTCGCCCCCGCCTGTCCTGTCGCTCGTGAAGGCGACCAGGGAGCCGTCGGGCGAGTGGCACGGATGGCTCTCGCAGGATGTCGAGGGGGTGAGGCATCTCATGGTTCCGCCGGCGGCGGGCGCCGTCCAGAGGTCGCCCCGGTAGCAGAAGACGATGGTTCCGCCGTCGGGAGAGATCGAGGGGGTTCTTGGATCGATCACGCCAAGGATCAGGGCGCAGAGGAGGGGTGTCATCCCGCGTCCTTTCTCGATGCCAGGGTAAGCATCCGGGGGGAGGCCTCCGCATCGAAGGGCGAAAAGTCGTAGTCGCCCCAGATCTCCTCCACGGAGAGACCGGCTTCTTCGATCTCGGCGAGGAGGAGGCCGGGTGGAATGAGGGCGAGTTCGAGCGCCAGCTCGGATACTCCCGCAGAGCCTATCGTGTATTTCATGAAGAAGGTTATGGACCCCCTGCGGAGATCCTTCCGGACCGTCTCCTCGAGGCGGAGCCTCAGTCTGCCGTCGAAGAAGTCGTATCGCACGGAATCGGTGTCCTCCGGCCTGGCGGCGAAGAGGGGGCAGGTTTCGAGAAGAACCCTGCCTTCCGGTTCGAGCACCCTCGCAGCCTCGCGCAGGAGCGCGGAGCGCCCGGCCGGGTCGAGTATGCAGTGCATGCCGTTGTAGGGAAAGGCGGCGAGCATGAACGAGTTGTCCGGGAAGGGCATCTCCTGGCCGAGCGCCCTTATCCGGGAGGCCATGGAGGCGTCCTCACTCACCCATCTGGACAGCATGCCCCGGGAAGGCTCGAGGGCTACGGTCAGATGCTCGGGGGACAGGAAAAGAGACCGCGCGAGCCTGCCGCATCCGGCCCCTATCTCGAGCGCCCTGCCCCGCAGGCGCCTGCGCATCCTTCCATAGAAGAGCAGCTCCGCCTCGTCGACGGGGAATACGGTTCCTTCCTCGGCATCGAAGAAGGGTGCATAGGAGTCCCACAGCCTGGCATCGAAGCCGGGGCGCACGGGTCAGAACACCGACCGGCCGGAACCCGAGCGTATTATGAAATTGTCGGGATCTACCTGGACGCCGTCGCAGAGGACTTCATAGTGGAGGTGAGGGCCGACCGCGCGCCCGGTCATCCCCATCCGGGACAGCAGGTCGCCCCGCCTGACGGACTGGCCCACGGTGACGCAGACGGAGGAGCAGTGCGCGAAACGGGTGGAGATCCTGGAGGTATGGCGGACGATGACCTCGAGCCCGTATCCGGACGTCCAGCCGCAGAAGGTGACCACCCCGTCGGCCGGGGAGTAGATCGGCGTGCCGGTGCGCTCCGCGATGTCGATGCCCTGGTGCTGCCTGACCGCACCCGTGAAGGGGTCGATCCGGGTGCCGAAGTCGCTCACGTAGTATCCCTCGGCCGGCCAGATCGAGGGAATCCGGCGCAGCTCCTCGGTGATGCCGAGGAAATGCCCTGCGAGGGAATCGTAGGCTTCAAGTTCGGCTTCGGCCAGCCTCTCGGCCAGAAGGAGCCTGAGGTCGATGTCGTCGATGTAGCGGAAGAGATTCGACCCCGGGGAGGCTCCGGGGTCGGATTCACCCGGCATCAGGGAGGAGAAGTCGATATTCAGGCCGGCGCCTGCGAGCATTATCCTCTCCTCGCGCTCGGCGATGTCCACAAGCCGTGCCGAGAGTTCGTCCACCCTCGCGTTGAGCTGGTAGATCTCGCCCTCGAGCACGGCCTCGGTTCTGCCGATGCCCGTCAACCTGTGGCGCTTCCCGGCCTCCCTGCCGAGAAGGAAGGCGGCTCCGATCAGAGCGGAGATGGCGAGGGAGACAGCAAGGCCGGCTAGCTGGAGACGCAGCCTCGTGAGCGCGACCGGCCTCCCCCTGCCCGATTTCCGGGGAACCCAGTGTATCGTGCCAAGCCGCATGCGACGCGCCCCGGGTTCTTACGGATCAGCCCAGGAAAAGCAGGAGCGTGTTGCCGTCGGCGGACTCGTACAGTTTGCTGATGGCCCTGTTCTTGAGCTGGCGGACCCTCTCGCGGCTGATGCCCATTGTTCTGCCGATCTCGGCGAGGGTGTGCCTGCGGTCCGTTCCGATGCCGAAGAAGAGGCATATGATCGTCTTCTCACGGTGATCGAGGATCTCGAGCATCTGGTCGACGCTCTTCTTCATGGCCTCGTGCACCACGGCCTCGTCGGGAGAGATCTGGTTGTCGCTCGCTATCATCTCCTGGAAGGTCTTGTCGCTGCCTTCGTACACGGGGCTGTCGAGGGAGAGGTGCGTGCTGTGGATCGACATCATGCCCTCGACCTCCTCGCGGGAGACGTCTAGTTCCCGTGCGATCTCGTCGGTGGTGGGGTCGCGGCCGAGGGTGTGGCCGAGTTCGCGGGTGGCGCGGCCCATCTTGTAGAGTTCGCCGACCCTGTTCAACGGGAGCCGGACGATCCTCGACTGCTCGGCCAGCGCCTGGAGGATGGCCTGTCTGATCCACCAGACCGCGTATGTGATGAAGCGGCACCCCTTCGTCTCGTCGAAGCCCTTGGCGGCCCTGATGAGGCCAACGTTGCCTTCGTTGATGAGATCCTCGAGGGCGACGCCCTGGTTGGCGTACTGCTTCGCGATGCTGACCACGAACCTGAGGTTGGCTTCGGTGAGCATGTTGAGGGCGGCCTGCTCGCCGGCCCTTATCCGCCTGGCCAGGTCGGCCTCCTGATCCGAGGTAAGGGTTTCCTTGCATCCGATTTCGCGGAGATACAGCTCGAGCGACCTGCCTTCGGTCCTTCTGGTTGCCAAGAACTACCTTCCTTCCGAATGACCGTATTCTCCCGGCGTTCTCCCGGCCTATAACCCCGGCCCCGATCCGTGGTTCCTGCGTGGATGCGGACGCGGCGCGCACCACACGATCTCTTCACGATCTCTTCGCGTTCCAGCCGATATTCCGGGGTCTGTTTCGTTTACTGGAGACGCCAACATTCGTCAAGAGCCACGGCTTGTCAAGCCGATCGGGCTATTACATTGCCGAGCATACTATTATCAGATAGAAAACCCTGCCCGCAACCCTGAGTGTCAACCATTGCACGAGTCTTGTCAAGGGGTTGACCCGGAAGCCCGCCGGAGACACGTTGCAGCCATGAATCCGGGACATCAGGTCTGTGAAAGGGAGAGTGTCGATTGCGCGCTTTGCGGATCGAGCCGCAGAACCGTTCTCAGCCTTCAGAGTACCTGGCCGGTCGCCAGATGCTCGGTCTGCGGGCTCGTGTACCTCTCGGAGAGGCCTCCGGAATCGTCGCTGGCCACCTTTTACGGACAGGAGTACTACAGCGCCGGCACTACCGGCTATCGTGACTACGCCGAGGCCTTCGACAGGTATCGCGACGTGTACTATTCCCTCTTCGAGAGGCGCGACAGGGATCTCCGGAGAAACGTCACCACGGGCAGGAGGCTTCTCGAAGTAGGCTGTGCCCATGGATTCCTGCTGAACTATCTCCGAAGCGCCGGGTGGGAGGTGCAGGGCGTCGAGGTCAGCCCGCTCGCCTCCGCGTTCGCCAGAGAGAGGTTCGGACTCGACGTCCACACGGGGCTCCTAGAGGACGCTCCACTCGCCGCATCGTCATTCGACGCGATCCTTCTCCTCGACGTACTCGAACACCTCCACAGGCCCTTCGACGCCCTCGCCGGCATGAGCCGGCTGCTCAAGCCGGGCGGCACGCTCGTCGTGCAGTGCCCCTGGGAGCTGACCCACTGGGAGGAGGTCTTCCAGGCGGTCCTCAGAGGCTTCAGGACGGGTTCGATAAGGCCGGACTCCATTCCCGCGCACCTGTATTTCTTCGGCCCGCGCACGCTCGACGCGATGATCGAGAAGGGCGGATTCCGTATAAGGGCCAGGCAGTCCGGCAACTACGGCGAGATCAGGAGGCGGGTGTCCCCTCCCCGGATCGCCGTCGGCTCTCCTCTGGAGGTCGCCTTCAGGTTCGCATACTTCAGGATGGGTGTCCAGCGGGCCCTCTACGGCATCTCTAGGAGGATCGGTCTGGGCAATGGTCTCATCCGTTACGCGTCCCCCGCCGGAGCATGACGGACTGCATACTGCTGCCCTGCTGGGCTTCAGAGCCGTCCTTCCTCCACCCCGGGAGAAGACTTCCTACAGGCGAAGACATGGTGGAAGCGCAGTCAGGATGGCTTTCGAAGGCCCTCCGCGGCGGCAGGATCATCTCTTCCGGGATTCCCCGGCCTCTACCGGAAGGTCTCTCGGACCCCTTCCTGCTCATTCACGGGCCCGGACTCCGTGCATTCGATCCGGGGCTGCTCGAGGCCGAACTGGCCCGCCGGGGAGGCGACCTGCTGGTGGTCTCGCATCCCTCCTCCTCCCAGGGCGACAGGCTTTCCACGAAGCCCGACGGCCGTGTCTGCGGTTTCGGCGGCATGTCCGACTCGAATCTCTGCGACGCCGGAGTGTGGCTTCTGCGGAAAAGCGCAGCGGAGGCGGCGACACCGTCGGCTTGGGCCTCGCCGGGCGTCTTCCTGAGGGCGATGCTGGAAGCCGGAGCCGGCATCTATTCGGAGTGTCTCTGCTCATACTGCAGGACAGTTTCCGCCCCGACGGACTTTCTGCTCCTCTGCGGAGAGATCCTGGACGGCCGGGCCTCCCCGCCCTGCAGGGCAGGCTCACGCATCGTGATCGACCCATGCGCCACCGTCGCCCCTGATTCGCATATTTCGGGGCTCGCATGGATCGCGGCCGGCGCGGTGGTCGGGACGGCGTGCAGGATAGAGAACTGCGCCGTTCTCGAGGATGCGTCGGTCGGAGAGGGAGCGACGGTCAGGAACGCGCTCGTCCTGCCCGGAGCCCGCATACCGCCGGGGGCTGATCTCTCGGACAAGTACCTGAAGACAATCGGAGGATGAAATGCTGGATATGATCCGTTCCTACCTCGACGGCATAGGCGGCCTGGTTATGAGGATACCGCCCGAGGGCATCCGCAGGGTCACCAACACGATCCTCGAGGCATGGAGAAACGGCCGGCGGGTCATGGTCTTCGGCAACGGCGGAGGATCGGCCACGGCGGCGCATTTCGTATGCGACCTGGCCAAGGGCACATCAGCGCCCGGAAGAAGGCGCCTGAAGGCCATTTCGCTGGCGGAGAACGTGCCGCTGCTCACGGCATGGGCCAACGATACCGACTACACGAACACCTTCGGCGAACAGCTCAGGAACCTCGTCGAGCCCGGCGACGTGGTGATCGGACTGTCGGGCAGCGGGATGAGCCCCAACGTCGTGAACGCCCTGAAGCTCGCCAACGAGGAAGGCGCCCTGACCGTGCTGTTCTCGGGATTCGACGGAGGAGAGGCGGCCCGCGTCGCTTCGGAATCGATAATCGTGCCGTCCTCGGACATGCAGCAGATAGAGGACGTCCACCTGATCCTGGCCCACATAGTCTTCAGATGCGTCCGGGAACAGATGAGTTCGGAGGATTGACGGGCTTCAGGGCCGCCAGTCGTCGAAATCCTCGCCGCCGCCGGCCAGAACGTCCCTGAGAGCATCCCTGAAGATCTCCACCCCGGTTTCGCTCAGTTCGGGGAATCTCGTTCTCCAGAGCTGCCAGGATCTGTCTATCTCGGCCTTGAGCAGCACGGGCAGGCTTCCGTCGGACCGGGCCTTCTCGACCGTGTCCCTGTTGTAGACCACCATGTCGCTGGCGAGAACCCTGGCAAGCCGCCTGGCGCGCATGGTTTCGTCCTCCTCGGGAAGCTCCTCACGGCTCTCCTTTTCCGAGGCGGCCGAAAACTCGAAGACCTCCGAGCAGTTCCTGCAGCGGAGCTTCTTCGAACCCGAACCAAGCTTGTCTTCGGGAATCCGATAGCGTTTCCCGCAGCTCGGACACTCGACAATCATCGGTTACTCCTCTTCGCGATGAAGGCGGCAAGACGCTGGACTCCTGTCCTAATATCCGCTTCGGAAGCCGCAAAGGAAAGTCTGATACGATGCTCCCGGCCGAAGGCGCTTCCCGGTATCACGGCCAGGTCGGCTTCGTCCAGGAGCTGCGCACAGAGTTCGGAGCTTCCGATGCCGAGGGATTTCGGATACCCGGCGAAGACGTAGAACGCGCCGTCCGGCTTCGGGAAGTCTAGCCCGGGAACCTCGGACAGAAGCGAGCAGATCAGATCCCTCCTGGCGTGGAAGGAGGCGAGCATGGCCTTCCTCTCGGCCTCGGCGGCGCCGGAGATCACTGCGAGGGAGGCCCACTGGGAGATGGAACAGGGATTGGAGGTGGTGTGCTCCTGCACTCTTGTCGCCAGCTTCGTCCATTCGACGGGCGCTACGGCCCAGCCGATCCTCCAGCCGGTCATCGCGAATGTCTTCGACACTCCCGAGACTATCGCCGTCCTGCTTCTCAGATCGGGCCTCGAGTCGAGGACATGCGGAGAAGGGGAACCGGTGTAGACGAGATCCTCGTAGATGTCGTCGGAGATGACCCACATCCCGGTCGAAGCGATGGCGTCGGCCAGATCGGAGGCCTCCTTCTCGCCATATACGCAGCCGGTGGGATTCCCCGGAGAGTTCAGTATCACTCCGCAGGCTCCCCGGCTCGATGCCCCGAGCACGTCTTCCGCAGTGATCAGGGGTTGCCCCGACGAAGGGAACACCGGCGTTCCTCCGGCGAGTTTGACCATCTCGGGGTAGCTCACCCAGTAGGGCAGAGGGATCAGAACCTTGTCTCCCGGATTCACGGCCGCCATCAGCAGGTTCGAGAGGCTGTGCTTCGCGCCGCAGCTCACGACCACTTCGGCGGGCTGGTATTCGGCGCGGCGCCTCTGGGAAGTCTTCGTCGCGACGGCCTGACGCAGCTCGGGTATCCCGGCGGTCGGGGTGTATCTCGTTCTGCCTTCCTTCATGGCCCTGGCGGCGGCTTCGTGCGCGGCTCCGGGGCTCGGGAAGTCGGGTTGACCCGCAGACAGCGATACGACGGGCCTCCCCTGCCGCACAAGCTCGCCGGCTCTGGCAGTGAGCTGGAGAGTGGCGGAAGGCTGCAACCCGGATATCGATTTCGAGAAGTTCATCTGTCTCCCCCAGTCTGGCGGCTTCCCCTGCGCATGAGCGCCTCGACGACGCAGGGCTGCACGATGTTCGAGAGGTCTCCTCCGTAGTAGGCGATTTCCTTAACGATGGTGGAGGAGAGATACATGTTGTGCTCCGCGGGCATCAGATAGATCCCGGAGATGCCCGGAGCGAGCCTTCTGTTCATGAGCTGCATCTGAAATTCATACTCGAAGTCGGAATTGGCACGCAATCCCCTGACGAAGACGGCGGCTCCGATCCTCTTCATGTAATCGACCAGGAGACTGTCGAAGAGTTCCACCTCGACACGCGCGATCCCGGCTTCGTCCAACGATCTCCGGACGAGATCGAGGCGCTCCTCCGCGGAGAAGAGCAACCGCTTCGGACTGTTCTGCACCACGGCGATCCTCAGACTCCCGAATATCCTCGCCGCGTTCGCTATCACGTCGATATGACCGTTGGTAATGGGATCGAACGTACCGGGATACACAACCATAAGGTTCATGCCTTCCATCGCCAGGCCAGAGTGGTTTCCCCGTAGCGTCTGGTGGTCCAGCCCCGGGGCGCAGGTAGTCCCGTCGGCGTCTCCACCATGACCATGCCTCCATCGGCGAGCAGGGAGGGCCAGTCCACGGAGAACGCCCATTCATAGACACGGGAAGATGCATAGGGAGGATCGAGGAAGACCAGTCCCGGCCTGACCAGAGCCCGAAGATCCAACTCGATCACGTCGGCTGTGCGGAACTCGGCTCTGGAGATTCCACCCAGTTCACGGAGCGACGCCTGCACGAATCCGACGGCCTCCCTGTCGCGGTCCACGAAGGAACAGCCCGACGCACCTGCGCTCAGGCATTCGATCCCGAAGGCTCCGCTGCCGCAGCACAGATCCCAGACGTGGGTTCCCTCGACCATTCCCGCGATGTCTATCACAGCCGCCCTCGTCCGCCCGGAGGAGGGTCTTATCGAACGAGGCGGGCGGAGAACACGGCCTTTCCATGTTCCCCGCCCTATCCTCAGCACAGCGGCTGCACCGCCGCTAGTAGGGTCTGATTATGTGCGGCGTTACGAAGATTACGAGCTCCGTGCTGTCCGTAGTCTCCGAGGTGTAGGTGAAAAGCAGCCGGCCGAGCAGAGGGATGTGGCCCAGTATGGGTATCCTGCGCTCGACCTCGGATGTCTTGCTTCTCATTATGCCGCCGATGACCGCCGTGGCTCCGTCCTCGATCATGAGAGTGGTGTTGGCCTCCTGCGTGAGGATGATCGGCTGGGAGCTCGCTGTAGCCTCTCCTGAAAGCTCGCTGACGATGGGCTTGAGTTCCAGGGTCACGTTGTTGTCGGCGTTGATGTGGGGAGTCACCTCGAGGCTGACGCCCACCTGGAACATCTGGATATAGGTGTTCCCTTCCGCATCCTTCAGGGTGAGGGGAACCTGCTTGCCGGACAGCACGGACCCGGTCATGTTGTCGATGATCGCAATCCTCGGTTCGGACAGTATGTGGGCCCGGTTGTTCTCTTCGAGGAAGCTCAGCGTCGCCTCCACGTCGAACAGGTTCATCGAAGTCCCGAACGTTATCGATCCGAACGGGTCGCCCACGCCCAGGGTACTCTGCGCTCCGGCGTGAGTAAGAGCATCGACCCTGTTCAGGTTGCCCACCGACCAGTCGATTCCAAGCTCGTTGCTGGCCGTGGCGTCGATCTCCACCAGCTTGGCTTCGATCATCACCTGCGCAGTGGGGCTGTCGAGTATCGGCAGCAGCCGGCTGATCTCGTTGATCTTCGAGGGGATGTCCGTAACGACCAGGGAGTTGGTTCTGGAGTCGATGGAAACGTCTCCACGGCTGGAAAGAACCGTGGCGGTCGCATTCCTGATGTCGTCGGCCGTCGCGTAGCGGATCACGAAGATCTCGGTCTGGAGATCCTGGAGGTTCTGACGATCCCTCCTGTTGGTGGCCATGGTGCCTATCTCGCTGTAGAAGGCTTCCCTGTTGGCGAGACGCAGCACATTGCTGCCCTCGAGGGTGGCGACCAGGTTCTGAGTGTTCAGGATGGCCATGAGGGCGTCACGCCATCCGACGTTCCTGAGACGGGCCGTTATGGTGGCCTCGAATCCCTCGGGAAGGATGATGTTGTAGCCGCTGACGTCGGATATGGACCTCAGCACCGTACGGATGTCCGCGTCCACCACGTCGATCGTGACTCTGCGGCCGCCCGTCCCACGCCATTCTGTGGGGAAGCCGTCGTCGGAGGGGGCCCAGGGTTCGCTCACGACTATGCCCTGGGTGGAGCCGGCGTTTCCGCTGGACGGCGACGCGGCGGGCGGAGTCGAGAGGGCCGAAACCTGGCCGCCCGCGAAGCTGCGGCTGACTTCGGTGCTAGACGCCGTCCAGGCGGTGAACGGCGTTCCGGACGGATTCGTCTGCATGGTCAGGACCAGGCTGTTGCCGTTTGCGTCGGCGCTGTAGTTGAGGAGTTCGCCTGAAACGTCGACGATGACCCTGACTATCCCGTCGGGCGGCGCCTTGTACTGGCTGGTGCGGAGAGCGGCCACTCCGCCCCTTCCCACCGTGTAGTCGGCGGCGGGAAGAGCATGGACCGAGTTGCTCAGATCGATGACCACCCGCATCGGGTCGGTCAGAAGGAACTTCTCGTAAGTGACCGGACCGTCGGCGTAGATCGTCACCTGGGTCCTGTCACCGCTGGGTTCCACCGAGATGTCGGTGACCCTGTAGGCCGACGCGGGCAGTGCCAGCGCCAGCAGGGCAGCAAACAGCATTTGCCTCATCACAGACCACCCTCTTCGTGAAGCCGCATCGTGTAGATCGTGGGTATTGACGCGGTTCCTCCGCGCTCCGGCCCGTAGTCGACCGTTACTTCCTGGATCACTATCACTTCGTTTGCGGTTATCTCGGCGATCCTGGTGTTGTTGGCGAGTTCGGAATTGACGTACAGGATGTAGGGAACGCCGTTCACGTCCTCCACCATCGCCTGGTCGCCTCCGGCCGGGTCGATGGTTATCCCGACCAGCCTGAACTCCTCGATGGATATCTCGCTGAGCGGACGCCTGAGGTCGCGCCTTCGCGCCGGGAACTCCGTGAACGGGTCCGGACGGCTCGAGACCGACTCATAGATTCTGAAGGCGCCGCTGGCCGCGGTCAGAACCGGCGTCACTCCCGCGGAGCCGCCGGGGGAAGCCGTGGACTGGCCGGCGAGGGTGCACTCGATCCTCTCCATGTCGTAGCTGGAGAGCCTCGTCTCGAATGCGCCGATCTCCGCACAGACCATCAGGCCCATTTCGTCGACGGCCCATACCGGGCTCCCGGCCGATGCGCGACGCAGGCTCGTGGGTGCGATCGGGAGAGCGTCCGCCACGACATCGGAAGGCATGGCCGGATCGATCACCCTGTGGCCCGCAACGGCGAGATCGCCGCAGAGCCTGCCCCTGAAAACCCGCTCCCAGTCGCCCGGGCCGGTACGCGCGAGAACGCTTCCATCAGCCGTCACGAAGATCCGGCCTCCGGCCACGAGCACCGGGCCGGGCGCAGGAAGTGTCTCCTCCTGCCAGAGATCGACTTCGGGGTCGTATCTCAGGAGGCGGTCGCCGGCCGAGAACACCCAGTCCGGGCCGAGGCGGCCGAGCCCCGTCGAACCGGGGATCGGCTCTTCGGGGGATCTCACCTCCCAGCCATCCGCGCAGGCGATTGCAAGGGAGCCTTCATCGGAGAGAACGACCGCGCCGTAGCCTTCGTCCAGGGCGAGGTCGGACGGATCGAATCCTTCCGGCAGAGGCGTGACTGTGGCCTCCTCCCCGTCGAAGGCGATCAGTGCGGAATCGCTCAGTATGATCACCCCGGCGGGGGTCGACGCCATCTCGACGGGCGCCGACGCCGCGGGGCCGAGGTCATAGCTGCTCCATCTGCCGTCGGCCATGGAGCATTCGAGGAGTCCTCCGCCGTGGAAGGCGGCCCAGACTCCGTCATCGTCCACCGTGACGACCGAGGGCGGCCCGCCGGGGACGACGACCTCGAGCCAGCCCACGGGGGCCGGTCTCCCGGCGATCTCCGCCTGTCCGGGGGCGGCGACGGTTGTGCCGGCAGAATCCGGTCCGGGGCCGCAGCCCGTGGCGAGGACGGCCAGGAGGATGATCAGGACGGCCATGGACACAGGGAACTTCACGTCCTTCACCCCCTATGGCTGAGTGTAGGCGGAGAACACGAAGGAAGCCTCGATGTTGTCGAACTTGCCTTCCGCCGCCTTCAACTGCTGGATGTTGAGATCGGTTATCGCCGTCATCATCGTTTCCTGGGTGAGCTGGTCGAAGAAGACGCCGAGCCGGTGATACCTTCCCGTGAGCCTGATCTGCCAGCTGTAGACCGCGTACTGACCCTGCAGGGTCATCGGCAGAGGGTTCAGGTTCACGATCTGGATGCCGCTGCTGGCGGCCTTCATGGTGAGCATCTCGAGCACGTCGTCCTGGCTGTACTGTCTGGGCAGGAACCTGTCCAGATTCTCCAGCTCCTGCTGGTACATCTCGATCTGCTGGGCCATCACGGCCATGTCTTCCGAGGTCTGCGCCCTGAGCTGGTTCAACTCCATCTGCTTCATCCGGAGCTGGTCCTCGAGGGAGGTGATGGACTCCCTGGTGTCCTTCGCTATGAAGTTGAAGTAGACGTAGACCAGCGCTACGAGCAGGAGGAGCCCGAGGAAGAAGCGCAGCACCTTGGGATCCCGAAGGTCTATAGCCACTTCGAACCTCCTCCCGGCCTGGCCTGGGCCGTCATTGTCCGCTTGTCCAGGTCATGATGTCAGTATCCCAGACCGTGAGTGTGTCTCCGCATTCGATTACGAAGGGAGTCCTCTTCAAATCGGCGTAGACGTACATCTTCGAGCCGAAGTGAGCGCTGAGCCCCATCGTTGCGAAGCCCGGCAGCGTGTATCCCACACCCTCCTCGCCGGCCGACGGATAGACCGGGACTTCGATGAAGAACACCCCGTCGGCGTTCGTGTTGGAGGCATAGTCGAACGTGTTCACCGAGTCCCCGTGGACTACCAGTGTGACACCCTCGGCTGGAATGGTGTGGCTCGAGTCCTCCCATACGGTGCCCGTCACGTATACGCTGGTATCGTCGGTCCCGAAGGGATCGCAGCCAGACAGGACGGCGAGCGCCGCAATCATCGTCAGTACAACGTTCCTGTTCATGATCCCCCCATCAGATCCCGGAGTAGTTGCCGACCAGGGGCGTCAGCGAGCCCCTGTTGACGGTTACTTCGAGATCGAACTGGTATCTCATCTCTCCGCCGGATACGCCGGTCGGATTGGTTGCTGGCGTCAGGGTGTATGTCTGCCCGTACTCGGCGAGCTGGAACAGTGGGGTCTGGCCGTCCGGAAGCTGCTCGACCAGCCTGCGCTGGAAGGCGACCACGTCTCCCCATGTTCTTGCGATGCCAGTCAGATGGAGGCTCTCGCCGTTCATCACCATGGCGGTGAGGTAGATGCCCTTGTCGGCCTCCTCGGCCATCGTGGTCTGCTGCGGATAGAGGGCCTTGCAGAGGTATTCCATGACGTAGACCGTGAATCTCTGATCCAGAGCCAGGCTCTGTATGGCCGCGCGCCTGGCCTCGAGATCGGCCAGCAGCGCATTCGCCTCGTTCTGCTGGCTCACCTGGGTCTCCATCTGGGCGATCTCGCTGTCGATCTCGGTGATCTGGCTCCTCAACCGGGACTGATGCTTCTTGAGTCCGGCGTAGTGGATGCCCATGGCCACCACCCCGCCGGCGATCAGCAGTATCGGCAGGTAGGAGAGGATCGCCCCGCCCGCGGAAGGCGACGAAGCGGCCGCCCCGGGCACTGTGGACCTCTTCCTGCGGGACTCGGCCTCCTCCATGACGTTCACGTCGACCCTGCCGGGTTCGAAAGCCCTCAGGGCAAGCCCGATGCTGACGGCTAGGAGGGCACTCATCACGGACCTGTCCTGGTCGGGAATCATGGAGGGATCGGCCGATATGCTTCTGAACGTCTCCAGGGGTTCGACGGGCAGGCCGTGCTGTTCGCTGAGGGTCGATACGAGACCCGGCACGAGCGAGCAGCCGCCGCTGACGTACATCCTGTCGATCCTGGTGCTCTCCCCGGAGGCCTGGAACGATATGAAGGAGCGCCGTACGCTGGTGGAAAGCTCCTCGATCACGTAGCCGACCGCAGACCTCACCTCGTCCTGCGAGGTGCCCTCCGGGAGCTCGCCCTTCAGTACGGATTCCGCGGTTTCGTAGTCCAGACCCATCGACCTCTGGAGGGCTTCGATGAATCTGTTGCCGCCGATGGAGAGATCGCGGTTGAAGCTGGGCAGGCCGCCCTTGACCACGACCATGTTCGTCACTTCGGCGCCTATGTTCAGGATGGTCGCGCACTCGTCCGCACCGGGCCTGTAGTTGTACTCGTAGTTTCTCTGCAGTGCGAACTGCTCCAGCTCGATCGCGCCGGGCTTCACGCCGGACGACTGCAGGAGCCCCCTGTGGAGGTCGACCGCCTCCTTCTTCGCGGCGACGAGGAGGACTTCCATCTGACCCGGAGCCATCTCCGGGTTGATGATCTTGAAGTCGATGCTGACCTCGTCGATCCTGAAGGGGATGTGCTGCTCGGCCTCCCAGCGTATGGCCTGGCGGGCGTTCTCCTCGGACATCTTCTCCATCGGGATGCGCCTTACGATGACGCTCCTGCCGGAGACGGCCGAGAAGACCAGCTTGGGTTTGATGCCGGCGTTCCTCAGGGCGTCCCTGATACCGGCGTTAACAAGCTCCCTGTTGACTATCTCGCCATCGGCCACTGTACCGGGAGCCAGTTCCTGAATGGCGAACCTGGCGAGCTTGAGGGACTTTCCAGCCCTTACCAGCTCGACCACCTTCACCGAATGGCTGCCGATGTCCAGGCCTACGGCCGACTTGATAGAACCGCCGAAGCCCATCTGTGCCTCCCACCGTTCAGCTCGATCCCTCTGCCGTGCAACGTGCCCGGATAGGAATCACAATGCCCTCCCGCACTTGAAACGAAGTTTAACAGGAGTGTCGAATCTCGTCAATACCCAAATTCATAACTCCGAAAGTTCATATATCCCTTGACGGCCCCGGGCGTCCCTTTATGTTTGGCCCGGAGGTCTGTATGTCTGCACGAACCAAGCCCGGAATCGTTTCCAGCATAATCGATTTCGAGGAGGGCGATTCCGCGAGCGTCAGGCTCACGGTTCCGGTCCGCCAGGATCAGGAGGAAGTCCTCACCAGAATCGTAAGGGCCATATCCCAGAACAGGGACAGGCACCACAGGCGTCAGAGGATAACGAAGGCCGCCGTGATAAGGGCCTACATCGACGCGCTCAGCTCCATCCCGGTGGATCTCCGGAACATCTCCGACGAGAGCGAGCTGCTCCGGCGCGTCATGGAGACCTTCAACAATCATTCCGCCAGCCTGAAGAGGACATAGGGCCCCTCCGACACGACAGGCTCCATCCAGAGGGCTGCGAACTCCCTCCATTCCGCAAATTCCTCTTCCGTGAGTTCTCCGCTGATGTTGATATCGGCAATGTCCATGTCCACCGCGACATGCGTAACTCCCCGCGCACGGAGGATCGAGTCCAGACCTTCGGCTCCGAGGCCCGCCCAGAGCGGCTCGAGTACGTCCAGAGGGAATCTGCGGGCGTTGAAGACGGCGCAGGAGGGCCAGTAGAAGGCCCTGTTCCCCATGTTCACGAACAGGGTTGTGTCGTTCTCCTCAAGTACCCTGTCAGCCTCCATATAGAATGACATGTAGGGCAATCGATTCTCCAGGAAGGAGTCGTCCAGGGCCTCCCAGGGCCTTTCGACTCCATAGAGATCGAACAGCCGGGAGCCGCTCCAGATGAGGCATACCGTCGTGGCAGCCAGCGTGACCGCTCTCCCCGTGCGGCCCGAGGACATGGCCCTCGACAGCCCCTCGCCCGCAGGGATCGAGAGCATCCCTATCGCGCCGAAGAGATATCTGACCCGTGCGGCACTGCCGCTGAGCAGCACCGTCGCGACGAACACGGCCAGGGCCGGAAGCGCGGACACCTTCCTTCTCCCGAGCACGGCGAAGAGCAGAACCCCAGCCAGAAGAAGCGGGCCGGAGGCTCCGTCATACAGTCTGGGATCGTCCCATCTGCCCTGGAGCGACATTCGCAGCGGCAGCATGACGAGGTCCGAAGGGCCCGACACGGACGCCGAATAGGCCGACGCCCCCGCCAGAAGCTCCTGCGTCCTCTGCATGACCTCGGGCTCTGTTCCGAAGAGCCCTCCCATCAGGGGATGAACCGGATTGCTCCTTTCGATCGCATTCGGCAAAGCCCAGGCGGCGCTGACGAGCATCGCAACTGCGAGAGGCGCCGCGAGCCGGACCGGGCTCCGCCTGAACCTCCATGCGATGACCAGGAGCACGGCGGCCGTCACGGGAAGCCCGTTGTATTTGCACGCACCGGCGGCCGCCGCCCAGAGCGCCGTGAGAGAAGGATTCCAGCGATCCTTCGCGAGTTCCCCCGCCGCAAGTATCGAGAAGAGGAGCAGGAAGGAGTCGGAATAGGCCCAGGTGGCGTTTCTGAGGGCCTCCGGAACGCTCAGCACCACGAGGGATGCCAGGAGCGATGCCTTCCTCCCGTGTGGTTCGGCTGCATGCCAGGCGGCGCCGATCGATCCTGCGAAGCCCAGGAGGCTGACCATGTTGGACGCCCTGAAGCCGAAGGTGCCGCCCACGAGCGCATAGAGCGACTCGACCATGTACGGGTAGTAGAAGAAGGGGCACCATGCGGGCCGGTGGATTCCGCCGGCCTCGAGCCACAGCCTCGGCAGGTAGAGGTGGTGGTTCATGGCATCCCTCGCCATCGGCGGCATGGCCGCGAGCGGGAACAGGATCAGCAGCGCTATCGCCGCTGGGAGGAGCCCGCCGGGAGACGGCCGCCGACGCGCACCGAAGGCTGCGGAAGCCGCCGTAACTGCGAGAATGGCCCAAAGGACGGCGCTGGATAGCGCGGAGAGCCACCCGGCCGCCGATACGGCCATCGAGACGAGCAGGGCGCCCGCTCCGAGGCGTTCCGGCCACGACCCGCCGCGCAGGAGCAGCCCGCCCGGGCCGCAGAACGCTGCGACGAGGGCTGCCAGAGCCGGCAGGCACAGTAGAAAACCGTCCATGCCCGTAACAGAACATCATGCAGGCTCGACCGCAAGAATCGGGCTTGCCCCGCCGGGCGGCCGGGACGATCTTTCCGTGGCGGCGGGAGCGCCGCCCTGTCGAAAGGATACGGATGCGCGTTCTAATCTCGATACCCGCTCTGAACGAGGAGAAGACCGTCGGAGGGGTGATATCCGGCATACCCGCGGAGATCGAGGGAGTCTCGGTCCTCGACGTGCTCGTGATAGACGACGGATCCTCGGACGCGACGGCGGAGAGGGCGAGGGAGGCGGGAGCCTCCGTGATCCGTCACGCCCGCAACAGGGGGCTGGGGGCCGCCTTCAGGACCGCGCTGGCATCGGCCCGGGACGGCGGCTACGACGCGCTCGTCACGATAGATGGAGACAGGCAGTTCGATCCGGCGGGGATCTCCAGTCTCCTCGCCCCGCTGGTGGACGGAAGCGCCGATCTTGTGACGTGCAGCAGGTTCATGCCTGGAACACCCAGGGGATCGACGCCCTGGATAAGGAGATTCGGAAACGGCGTCGTGGCGGCCATGGTGAACGCGCTGACGGGCTCCCGGGTGCACGACGCCACCTGCGGATTCCGTGCCTACGGACCGGCGGCCCTGGAATGGATCAGCTCCTTCAGCAGATTCACCTACACTCAGGAAACCCTGATAGACTTGGCATGGAAGAGGATGAGGATACGGGAGGTCGCCCTGCCCGTGAGGGGCGTCAGGCAGCACGGGCGGTCGAGCATCTCCGGCAACCTCGTGAGGTATGCCTTCCTGTCGGCCGGCGCCATCTATTCTGCATCCCACGACCACATGCCCTGGAGGTTCTACGGCCTGCCGGGGCTCGCGATGACGGCCGCAGGCCTGATTGCGGAGGCTCTCGTCTTCGCCAGATGGATCGACACGGGCAAGGTGACTCCGTTCAAGGGAGTCGCGATAGCGGGCCTCTTCCTGGTGGTCATCGGGCTGCTGCTGACGATAATGGCGTCCCTCGCGGAATCCTCCTCGCACACGAGGCACCTGATCGAGGAACAGACCGCATACAGGGTCCGGCAGACGCGGTCAGGACAGCGCGACCGGGCCTAGTTCCTCCGGCCGAGGATCCTCTCTGTCTCCATCGCGATCATCAGCTCCTCGTTGGTGGGAACCACGAGCAGCTTCACCCGGCTGTCCGGTGAGGACACGATCTTCTCCTGTCCGCGGCAGTTGTTGGCCTCGGGGTCCAGCTCGGCCCCGAGCACGCCCAGGCCCCGGCAGATCATCTCGCGCATCTTCCAGCCGTTCTCGCCGACCCCGGCGGTGAAGGCTATCGCGTCCACCGATCCGAGCGTGACGGCATAGGCTCCGATGTACTTGCGCACCTTGTCGGCGAAGAGGTCCAGAGCCAGCGCTGCTCTTTCGTCGCCGGACTCCGCGGCCCGCTCCACGTCCCTCATGTCGCTGGACACGCCGGAGATGCCGAGCAGACCGCTCTTCTTGTAGACGAGATCCTTCACTTCCGAGGCGGACATGCCGTGGTTCTCCATCAGCTCGATCAGGATCGCCGGGTCCACGTCGCCCGAGCGGGTGCCCATCATCACGCCGCATACGGTGCCGTAGCCCAGGCTCGTGTCGATGCTCCTGCCCTGCTTCACCGCGGTTATGCTGCTGCCGTTGCCGAGATGGCAGACGATCGTGTTCAGTTCTGAAATCGGCCGGCCCAGCATGGCTGCGGTCCGCTCCGCCACGTACTGGTGGCTGGTGCCGTGGAAGCCGTATCGGCGGAATCCCTTCTCCTTGTAGAGTTCCCAGGTGAGGGGATAGACATACGCGACGGGGGGCATGGTCTGATGGAAGGAGGTATCGAACACGGCGACGTTCCTGACGCCCTCGAGCATCTCCATTGCGGCCCTTATCCCCAGGAGGTTGGCCGGGTTGTGGAGGGGGGCCATGAAGCTGTTCTGTTCGATCTCGGAGATGACCTCGTTCGTGATCTCGACCGGCTGGGTGAACCGCTCGCCTCCGTGGACGATCCTGTGCCCTACTGCCTGGATTTCGGAAAGTGATCCGAGCGCGCCGCTGACAGGGTCCGTCAGGCTCGCGAGGACCATGGAGATGCCCGCCTGATGGTTCGGGATCGGGCGTTCGGTCGTGATCTTCCCGTCCGTGCCGCGGCGATACTCCATCCTCCCTTCGGCAAGGCCGATCCGCTCGAGCAGCCCGCCCGCGAGGGTCTCGCCCGTGCTGCTCTCGAAGAGACGGAACTTGATAGAGGAACTGCCGCTGTTGATGACGAGGATCTTCACTCGTGGCCTCCATTATGGGTTTCAGGGGAGCGGGTCCGTGCGGACCCGGTCGATCCCTGATCATAAAGGGAGCCTGCGCCCCGGGTCGAGTCCGCCTCCCTGTTCCTCTCGGACTGCAGCAGGGCCAGAAGTACGGCCCAGAGAGCGACATAGTTGTAGTTGGTGAGCACGGAACTCATCATCGAGGCCACAAGCAGCAGGATCAGCGAACAGAACACCCCCATGGCCCTGGAGGCCCTCTCGATGTCGGGAGTCGTGAGGAAGAGCCGCGCGGACTGGATCAGCGCCAGGCTGAAGATGAGGCCGAGGCCGGCCACGCCGATCAGGCCCATGTCGAGGAGGACCTGCCAGAAGGAGCCGTCTATGAACGACATGGTCCAGACATTTCCGAACTCGGGCTTGAAATAGGTTATCTCCGCGCCGATGCCCCTGCCGGCAAGCAGCTCGGACGGCCCGGCGCCGTCCAGGATCGTCGCCCATGAGATCAGTCGCGAGAGCAGCCCGATGTCTATGGGAAGTGAGTAGGAGCCTCCCCCCTCCACCCTGCTCGCCATCTGGGACGTCGAAATGATCCCCAGGGCGGAGACGGCCGTGATCGCGACCACCGCCGACACGGCCGCGATCGTCAGGATGCGGACGTGTCTGCCGATGCCGCCCGGCACTCCTCCCCTGCGGAACAGACCGAGCATCCATGCCGCCGCCACGGCGAAGACGACACCGCCCCACAGGGCCCTTGTCGATGAAATGACGAGGCACGCCACCATCAGCATCGCAACAGGGACGGCCAGCGACAGCGGAGGCCTAGAAGGGCTCAGCCACAGGCGTGCGAGGAGCATCAGCAGCACGACGGCGAAGGCGTTGGCCTGTCTCGACCCTATCCTGAGGCCGCTGGCATAGAGGTACTGGACCCCCTCACCCGATCCCGTCAGACCCTTGACGAAGAACACGATCCCGGCGACTATCGAACCGACCAGCAACACCTTCCAGAGTACTTCGATCCTTCGGTCGTCGCCCAGCAGCCACAGCGCGGGGAAATAGACGAGATACATGAGCATCGTCTTCGCCAGCGTGATCGTGCCGGCCATGGGATAGCCTGCGGCTGCCCCGCGGGTCGCGGAAACCGCGACGATGGCCGAGAATACGACGATCAGAGCCCCGAGCGCGCCGGAGCGCCTGGCGGAGGCCCTCCCGTCGGCAAGGGCGATCATCCAGAGGAAGGCCGACCAGACGAGCAGAATCTCGTCGGGATTCAGCAGGGGCATGCCGACGGCGGCCTTGATCGATGCGAGCTGGCCCGCCGTGAGCAGGATCTGGAGAGAAAGGGCCACCAGCATGGTTCTGAAGGAGGAGCCGGCGATCATTGCGAGGATGATTGCCGAGGCTGCGGCGCCGACAGCCGGCAGGACGGCGTCGAAAACCATTCCGGCGACCAGGGCCAGCCCGATCGCCAGAAACCCCCAGACAGCCGGCCGGCCGGCCCCCTGTGCGGCGGAAACCGGGATCAGGCCTCTCCCGCCGCCAGCCTGGCGGCTGTCGCCGCACCCAGTTCGCGACAGGCCGAGAGCGCCGAGCCGTCCGGGCGAAACTGTACGGACAAGCCCGGGTGCAGGAGATCGATCTTCATCTCCGCCATTGCGGCGGAAAGCTGCCTTACGCCCTCTCCGCTCCAACCGTGGGAGCCGAAGGCCGCCCCGACCAGGTTCTGCCTCCTGAGACCCCTCAGGTACGCCACGAGATCGGCTACGGTGGGGAAGAGGTTGTTGTTGATGGTCGGGGTTCCCAGGAGCAGTGCGCCTGCTTCCAGCAGCTCGTATGCGACGTCGCTGCGGTGGCTTCCGTGAAGAGGAAGCACGACGGAAGTCGCTCCGCCGGCCTCGAGCCCCTCGGCGATCGCCAGGGCCATCGTCTCGGTGGACTTCCACATCGTATCGAAGGAGACGACCGCCTTGCGGGTGGGCTTCTGGGCCGCCCACTCCGCGTAAAGCCCCGTGATGAACGAGGGACCCGGCTCCCGGCCCTCCACCCAGACCGGCCCGTGGTCGGGAGCGATGACGTCCAGGGTCAGCCCGGCCGAGGCGACCTTCGACAGGAGCGCCGTGACCAGCCTGGAATAGGGCATGAGGATGTTGGCGTAGTACCGGCCGGCCTCCTCCCGGAGGAGCGCCCTGTCGACACGGTGCGCGAACAGCTCGGCCGACGCGAGGTGCATACCGAAGGCGTCCTGGCTGACCAGTATCCTCCTGGACGGCAGATAGCTGAACATGCTGTCGGGCCAGTGGAGCATCCGGGTCTCCATGAAAACAGCCTGCTCGCCGCCCAGATCGACGACTTCTCCGTCGCCGACGGCCGTCACGCCACTGAAGCCCTCGAGCTGCATCGAGAGGTTCTTCACGCCTGCCTGCGACGCCAGGATCCTCGACGGGGAGAGAGCGGCGCAGAGCCTGGGAAGGCCTCCGGAATGATCCATCTCCGCGTGATTGGAGACGACCGTGTCCACTGAGGCGGGATCGACGACCGAGGCGATCCGCGAGAGCATCACGTCGACGAAGGGTTCCTTCACGCCGTCGAACACCACGTTCCTTCCGGACGGCGTGGTCATGAGGTAGCTGTTGTAGGTGGTGCCCCTGTGAGTCGCATAGCCGTGGAAGTCGCGCAGACCCCAGTCGACCGCCCCGACCCAGTAGAATCCCTCCGCTATCGGTATCGCTTCGTAGACCCTGGCCATCAGTCCCTCCAGACTGACGGGCCCGGCTCACCGGGCCCGCCCTGCGATCATCCGGACAACGGCCTCAGTTTCTGGCCGCGAGTTCCCTGTCGATCATGAAGAGGGCGCCCGGAGCGTTCTTCGTGAGGAGGAGCTTCTGGACGACGGCATCCGTGCTGGCCTCCTCCTCGACCTGCTCGTCGACGAACCACCTCAGGAAGCTGGCCGAGGCATGGTCCTTCTCGGCGATCGCGAGATCCATCAGACCGTTGATCCTGCCGGTGATGTGCTTCTCGTGGGCGAGAGCGGCCTCGAAGGCCTCGAGCGGGGTCTTCCACTCCGGAGTCGGTTTGGCGATGGCCTCGAGGCTCACCTTGCCGCCCCTCTCCAGGATGTGGGAGAAGAACTTCATGGCATGGTCGTTCTCCTCGCGGCTCTGGGCGGCCATCCAGGAGGCGAACCCGGGGAGGTTCACGGACTCGAACCATGCGGACATCGAGAGATACAGGTAGGCGGAGAACGCCTCCTCGTTGATCTGGGCGTTGAATTCGTCGAGCAGCTTCTTCCCTATCATTTTACACCCTTCCAGAGACTGTGGATGTTGCAATACTCCCGCGCCACGGCATCCTGTACCTCGGGCCCGGGGAAGAAGGCCTCGGGAGCCTGGCCCGGTGCGAGGAAGCTCCTGCACCTGCGGCCCCCTGCAGAGAGTTCGATCCACTCGACGTAGTGATTCTCAAGCATCGGGTGGGGAACGCTCCCGACCTTGACGAGGTATCCTCCCTCGACCCTCTCCACTGTCGGCACATGCTTCTCGAGGGAAGAATCGGCCGTCTGCTCCTCGAGCAGGCTCATCGGCTCGCCGCAGCAGCCCATGGTCCCCCCTCCGGCATGGAGAAGCTCAACTATATTTCCGCACTTGGCACATCTGTAGACCGCACCGGTCATAGTCACACCTCCCTGTTTTCAAACAATCCCTTCAGGGTCGATTCTACAAAATGACGGCCGGGCCGGAAATGGCCGCGGGGCGATCGACAAGGCGGAATGACCGGAACTGTCACGTTATCAGGAGGTTTTCCGGGCCAGGCACGGGAACGGCGCCGGACGGCCCGGCGGATGTCAGCGGGAGCCCTGGCGGGAGCCCGGGACGGAGAGGATATGCTCCGCAACCGACGCCGCCTGGACCCTGGTCGTCTCTCCGGTTTCCATGTTCTTCACCGACGCGGTATTCGATGCGACCTCGTCCGGCCCGGCTACCACCACGAATCTCGCGCCGCATCTCCCTGCAGCCCTGAACTGCCTCGAAAGGCTGCGGCCCTCGATCTCCATCATCACCCTGAGCCCGCTGGAACGCAGGGATTCCGCCCAGGAGAGGGCGGTCGCGGCTTCGGCGGAGGAGTACACCGCTACGAAGACATCAGGCCGGGATGCGGCTCCGGGATCGGCCGGAATGAGCCCGTATGTCTCCAGGAAGAGCCTGAGCGTGAGTATCCCGAGCCCGAACCCGACCCCGGCCATCGGCCTTCCGCCGAACAGGCCCACCAGGTTGTCGTATCTGCCGCCTCCGCAGATGGCCCTCCTGTTCCCGCCGCCCGTGTCCGAAAGCTCGAACACCGTTCCCGTGTAATAATCCAGCCCGCGCACTATCGATGCATCGAACGACGCGGCCCGGAGACCGGCGGCTTCCAGCAGGCGCCTCAGCTCGAGCATGGAATCGAAGCCCGGGAGCCCCGAAGCCGTCTCTCGCATCCAGGGGTCGTCGAGGGATCGGACGGAGGCGAACCTCCCCAGCAGAACGGCCCTGCCGGGATCACCGAGGACGGCCTCCGCGTAGGCCGTCCATTCGTCGGGCTGCATCTTCCCGATCCTGTCGATGGCCCCCAGGGCCTTCTGACCGTCCTGTCCGGCTATCCCTATCCGCTCCAGGACTCCAGTGGCGAGTTCCCTGCTGGAGTATCCGATCTGGTAGGCGCCGTCGGGCGCACCCAGGTTTTTCATTATCCTGTCCAGCACGAGCATGACCTCGAGGTCGCCCATCACCCCGGCCGAGCCGAGAACGTCCAGGTTGAACTGTCTGAACTCCCTGGCGCGCCCCCGCTGCGGCCTCTCGTAGCGGAAGCAGACCGGGAAGGACATCCACCGCACCGGGCTCGAGACCTCCGGGGCGGAAGCCAGCATGCGCGCGAGGCTCGGTGTCATCTCGGGACGGAGGACCACCCGCCTCCCCCCTCTGTCCTCGAAGAGATAGCTCTGTTCGGAGACAAGCTCTTCGCCCGACTTGGCGAGGAAGAGCTCCACCGGCTCGATCGTAGGTCCGTCGTACTCCTCGAAGCCGTAGGCAAGCGCGGCATCCCTGATCCTGCCCACGATGTAAGCCTCGACGGCCATCTCGTCCGGATAGAGCTGTCTCATCCCGGTGAGCGGTTTCGTGCTCAGTTCCATTGCCCCTCCGGTCCGCAGCGCACCTGCTCGATGCGTGTGTTACTCCCGCCCGCTATCTTACTGCATTACCGGGCATCTGAAAACCCGATCGGAGGGCGGCATGGGAAGGAAGGCGATCGTTGCGGCGGCGGCCGCGCTGACATTGTCCTGCGGTTCTCCCGCTCCGGGAGGAGCGGCTGCGGAAGAAGGGGCCGCCACGGCGCCCGGGTCTCTGCCGGGGGGCTCGGAATCCATCCTGTATGACGGTTTCCAGCTCTCGTGGACTCCGGAGGGCGACTCCATCCTCGTGACGATGAGCGCCCCCACTACGGGATGGATTGCCGCCGGCTTCCACTCCGGGGGGGCCATGAACGACGCCCAGATCGTGATCGGCTGGGTGGACGGAAGGGAAGTCCGGATCCGCGACGACTTCGGCACGGGCTTCACCACCCATGCGGCGGACACCACCCTGGGCGGAACGGACGACCTCGTCCTGATATCGGGCACGGAGCAGAACGGGAGGACCACGATCACCTTCCGGATGCCGCTCGATTCCGGAGACGACAACGACAGGAAGCTGGTTCCCGGCGAACCCTGCAGGGCCGTTCTCGCGTACGGCAACGACGGGGACGACAGTTTCACGGGCTACCATGCCTGGGCGGGATCGACGGACATTGAGATCTGACCGTGGAGGTGAAGGGTCGTACCCGAGACCTCTGATACTCGTCAGCAGATGCCTCGGCTTCGACAGGTGCAGATATGACGGCGCGGCGATCCCCGCGCCCTTCCTGGAGCGCCTGTCCCGCTTCGCGGACTGCGTGACCGCATGTCCGGAGATGGAGATCGGCCTGGGCGTCCCTCGGCAGCCCATCCGCCTGGTGACCGCGGGGGGTGACGAAGTGAGACTCGTCCAGCCGTCCTCCGGCCTGGACCTCACGGAGCGGATGGAGGCCTTCTGCCGGGAGCGCGCCGGAAACCTCGGCGCGGTCGATGGAGCCGTGCTGAAAGCCAGATCCCCCTCCTGCGGCGTCTCGGACACCGCGATCCATGCCGGTGCAGACTCCTCCGCGATCCTGCGAAGGGGCCCCGGGCTATTCGGAAGGGCGGTACTCGAAGCGATGGAGGGGAGGCCCGTGATCGACGAAGGCGGGCTCATCGACCCCGGGCTCAGGGAGCGCTTCCTCGTCCAGGTCTTCACGCTGGCCCGCCTCCGGTCCGCGGAGGACGCCTGCCGCGCCTCGGGCTCGGCGTCTCCCCTCGTCTCCTTCCATTCCTCGGCCGGGCTGCTGCTGGCGGCGGCAGACCGTGAGGCGGGGAGGATGCTGGGCGGAATCGTGGACGAGGGAGGAAGTCCCGACGCCCTGCTCCCCCGTTACAGGCGGGGTCTGGTGCGGGCCCTCGCCGGACCTCTCAGGACCGGACCCTGCGCGGACTCGCTCACGCATGCCTTCGTTTGCTTCAAGGAGCGGCTCGCTGCGGACGAAAAGGCGCTCTTCCTCGACAGCCTGGAGGAATTCGGATCGGGGCGGGCCTCCATGGGGCCATGCAGGGCCCTGATCCAGTCATGGATGGTCCGCTTCCCGACTCCATATCTGGATGACCAGATCTTCCTGAACCCGTTTCCCCGGGCTCTCGAAGGCTTCGAGGACTCCGCGGGGGACGGCGGCCGATGAACGAGGAGAATGTGCGCCAGAAGTTTCCGGTCCGGAATACGGGCTGGGCGGGATCTACGACGAGCGGGCGTCCGGGCGGATGTTTCGACGCCGGGGCACGCATCGGAAGGATGGATGCTCCGGAGAAGGGAGGCAGGTCATGAGGCAGGCCGTGGAGGCGGGATTCCGCAGAGCGGTACCGGGAGAGATCAGGATCGACCCGTTCGAGAGGATAGGAAGCGGCTGGATGCTGGTCACGGCCGGCCCGCCGGAATCCTGGAACACGATGACGGCAAGCTGGGGCGGCCTGGGCCACCTGTGGAACAGGGACGTCTGCTTCGTATTCGTGAGACCCCAGCGTCACACGAGGGGTTTCATGGACAGGAACGAACTCTTCACCGTCTCCTTCTTCGGCGGGGAGCACAGGCCGGCTCTGGAGTTCTGCGGAAGCCACTCCGGGAGGGACTGCGACAAGGCCGCGGAGACGGGCCTGACGCCGTTCGAACCCCTGAGGGGGTGCGTGGCCTTCGAGCAGTCCCTCATCGTCCTCGCCGCCAGGAAACTGTACATACACGACATGGCGGCGGAGGGCTTCCTGGAGGAGGCGCCCCTCTCGCTCTACCCCTCATCCGACTTCCACAGGATGTACATCGGGGGCATCGAGGAGGCGCTGATCCGGGACGGTATCTGACACCGGATCACGGTTTCCGGCACAGGATCAGGCTTCCCTGTCCGGAGAGGCAGGGATGGTGTAGGCCGGAGGCATCTGGGGCGTCCACATCACGTTGGGCGGCACGGGATACAGGGCTCCACCCGATTTGGACAGCTCTACCAGCGCCGTGGCCATGCCCTCGAGGATTCCGTAGGGAGCCACGAAGACCAGCTCGTGGTTCTGCGTCCCGCCGAATCTCCTGTCGCCCGCGCAGGGGAATCCGATCACAGGCCTCCCCGTCGCGACCACGAAGCCGATCGACGAGCAGACCGCCGCCTCGGCCACGGTGTCCGCCGCGACCTTTTCCCCCGTCCTGTACAGGACCGCATGGACGAGCCTCATCACCTGCGCCGGATTGCAGTAGAAGACCACCGCGTCCGGAGGCGCAGCGTCCGCCGGATAATCTGAGAGCGGGACGGTATGGATCGCCTGGTACTTCGCCCCGGAATCCCCCAGCTTGAACGTGTTGCGGAAGAACTCCGCCCCCGCCTCGGGGGTGGCGACGTAGCGGCCGACGGCGGCCGTCCCGTCCCGGAAGGCCTGAGGGGTCTCGATGAGTCCGGTACAGGCGGCGCCGATGGCGCAGACCATCCGCTCCGGGACGCCTGCGGCCTGCCTGCCCTGATGCCTGGAAAGGGAGATGAGCTGGCAGATGTTGACCGGGAAAGGCAGCGGTTTGCGCTGCAGTTTTTCCCGATCCGTGACGAGAGAGACGGCCACCGGCATGGTCTCGAGCTTCAGAATGCCGACGAAGGTATCGACTATGCCTCTATTGTCCATTCCAACCTCCTGGAATCCGTCATGGCGGAGGAACCGGCGATTTCCTCCGCTCCGCCTTCCATATCCTGCGACGAGCGCCGGCGTCGTCGCCGTCTCCGCATGGATCATCCGGGGGAATATACGAGCATGAGCGGAGCCCTGATCTACTCCGAGCTCCCGCCCGGGGTGGCGGCACTTGCGACCGTCTCCCGGATGGCCGTATCCTTCCGACGGGAGGCGTGGACGGCCCTTGAGCCGATGGAGGGAGGTTCGGATGACGAGGTCGCTCAAGGGCTTCGGCGGCAGGCAGGGCCTCTCCCCCGGCACGCTCGCCAGCAGCGGGGAGCTTGAGCCGGAGGCGACCCGCATCTCCCTGCTGTGCTGGAACGAGGGTGGATACGATTCCCGCGAGGGGCTCGAACCCGGAGCGATCGCCGCGGACGATCCGGCATGGCCCGTCCGGTGGCTGCGCGTTAGAGGCTTCGCCGACCTGGCGGCCGTCGAGAGTATCTGCACAGGCTTCGGCATCCATCCGCTCCGGATGGAGGACGCCCTCAACAGCCACGACAGGCCGAAATCCGAGATCGACGACTCGAGCGTGTTCGTCTCCTGCCACTCCGTCATCCCAGGCTCCGGAGATGCCGCGGAGTACCGTCACCTCGCCCTTTTCCTGAAACCCGGCATGCTCGTTTCGCTCGAGGAGGGGGACACCCCGCTCTTCGACGCCGTGGTGGAGCGGATGAAGCGAAGCGGCTCGAGGCTTCGGAGGTTCGAGGCGGACTACCTGCTCTACGCCCTCATGGATGCAGTCGTAGACGGATATTTCGCTACTCTGGAGCGGATGGCGGACAGGATCGGGGAACTCGAGGCGGACATCTTCGAGGGCGACGGATCGGGCATCCTCGAGAGGATCCACGGACTCAGGAACGAGATGCTCATGTTCAGGAGATGCGTCTGGCCGATGAGGGAACTCGTCGCGAACCTCACCAGAGCCGGCGACTCGGTGTTCTCGAGCGGCACAGCTCCATACCTGAGGGATCTGTACGACCACTCGATCCAGGTCATCGAGACATCCGGGACACTCAACGAGATGCTCTCCTCGATGCTGGACACCTATCTGTCCAGCACAAGCAACAGGATGAACGAGGTGATGAAAGTGCTCACGATAATTGCTACCATCTTCATGCCCCTGACCTTCCTGGCGGGCATCTACGGCATGAACTTCGAGCACATGCCCGAACTCGGGAAGACCTGGGCCTATCCGGCGGTGCTGGCGGCCATGGTTGCGATCGGCTTCGGCATGGCTCTCTGGTTCAGACGCAGGGGCTGGCTGTGAAGTCCGCCGGCCGGCTGTTCATCGCGGTCCTGCTGGGAGCGGGGGCGGCGGAGGGCAACTTCGCATCCTCCGTGGAGTTCTTCGGATTCTCCGAAAACGGCGGGTACTTCGCCTGGGAGCAATACGGGGTCCAGGACGGCAGCGGGTTCCCGTTCAGCAGCGTGACCGTGCAGGAGACCGAAGGCGGCGCGGTGGTCTGGAGCCGCAGGATAATGCTGGAGGACGACCGTCAGGATCTGGAACGGGCGAGGGAGACGTGCCGGATGGAGGCCCGCAAGGCGATGGCCGGCTTTTCGTCGGTCTGGCTTCCGGGGGTTCTCTGCGTCCATCATCCGCCTACCGACCTGTCGGCCCCCGGCGATTCGGTACGCTTCCACTCCCGCCTCTTTGCGCCCGGATACGCAATCGGCGACAGGACTGTCGTTCTTTCGACCAGGGCGGTGACCGGATCCGAACTGGAGGAGTACTGGGGTCTCGTTCCCGTGCTGCTGTCCGTCTTCTTCAGGGACAATTCCCTCGGCACGACGCGTGTCGTCATGAAGGACGACGACCTCGCCGGGGACAGGAGCTATACCTCTGGCTACGGAATAGAGAGCGTGTGGGCTCTGGGCGACAGCGCCTTCGCCGTTTCGATCGCGATGACGACCCTGGGATTCGAGGGTCAGGACCTGTCGTACATGTTCGTGGGCTGGCGGGACTAGGCTTCGGCCTTCCCGGGAGTCACGGCGAAGAACCCCGCGACTTCCGTCGGAGCCGATCCCGTAAGTTCGAAGAACAGCTTCTCCAGATCGGGCCCGCTGATTTCCGCGGTCCTCACGTCGGCCATCAGGCGGCCCCTGTCGATGATGCCCACTCTGTCGCACATCTTCAGGGCGATCGGGAGCGTGTGCGTGGATAGAACGACGGCGGCGCCGGAGTCCGCCGCAGCCCTGCACATCCTGTGGAACGTCGACGCCGAGGCGGGATCGAGCCCGACCAGGGGCTCGTCTATGACATAGAGGTCGGGCCTGGAGAGGAAGGCTCCCGAGAGGACCACCCTCTGGGTCATCCTGTGGGAGTAGGACTCCGCCCTCATATCGAGCCAGCCTGTCATGTCGAAGAGAGACTCCATGAAGACGATCCTCTCCTCGGCCTCTGTGGCGGGCAGTCTCCTCGCCCTGGCGATGAACCTCAGAAATTCCCTGCCCGAGAGCTTCGGGAACAGGGTCGGCTGGTCCGGGACGAACGTCGCGAGTTCCCTCGCCCGGTCAGGAAAGGCCATGGCATCCACACCGGAAACCGTGATGGAACCGCTGTCCGGAACCACGAGCCCGGCCACCGTCTTGAGGGCGGTCGTCTTGCCGGCCCCGTTGGGTCCGAGCAGCCCGAAGACCTCTCCGGCCGGCACCTCGAGGTCGAGTCCGTCCAGGGCGATCGTCCTGCCGTAGGTCTTGCGGACCGCTTCCAGCCGGAGCCTGCCATCCATCAAGATCCCTCATCCAGGAGAGCATCTATGAATCGCCCGACCGAGAACTCCTCGATGTCGCCCGGCCCTTCGCCCGTCCCGACATACTCGACCGGCAGGCCCAGCTCTCCGGCGACCGCTATCACCGAGCCGCCTCTCGCAGTACCGTCGAGCTTCGTGAGGACCAGGCCGGTCACCGGCAGCGCCTCCGTGAAACTCCTGGCCTGAGGGAGGGCGCTCTGTCCGATGGAGGCGTCCATGACGAGCAGGGTGGAGTGCGGAGCTCCAGGCAGGGCCTTGGAGCAGACCCTGTGGACCTTGCCCAGCTCCGCCATCAGATCCTGTCTGGTGGAGAGCCTGCCAGCGGTGTCCATGAGGACCTCGTCGAATCCTCCCGACACCGCGACCCGTATGGAGTCGTAGGCCACGGAGCCGGGGTCCGTCCCGTGCGGCCTGGTAAAGACTTCGATCCCCAGCCTGCTCCCCCACTCGGTTATCTGCTCCGCTGCGGCGGCCCTGAAGGTGTCGGCGCAGGCCATGAGGACCCTGGCGCCCGATGCAGAGCGCAGCGCGGCCAGCCTGGCGACCGTAGTCGTCTTCCCCGAGCCGTTCGTGCCCACCAGGAGGGTGACAAGGGGACCGGAAGAGACTTCGGGGCGGTCGTTCGAGGGAGGCGGGATAAACGAGGCCAGCGCCTCGCCGAGCCTGGCCCTCCACCCCGGATCGCCGAACCAGCGCTCCCGCCGTGCCCTTTCGAGAAGAGAGGACGTGATCCCGGGGCCGAGATCGCTCCCCAGGAGCACCTCCTCGACTCTTTCGGCCGCCTCCTCACCGCTGAAGGAGCCGCCCCGGCCGAAGAGTCCGGCGAGGGCCGCACCAAGCGAAAACCTGCCCGCCGGACGGCCGCCCTTCATCCCGAAGCCTTCTCGAGGCTGACGGAGGCCAGCGCGGAGACTCCGTGCTCCGTCATGGTGACACCGTAGAGACGGTTCGCGGCCTCCATGGTCCTCCTGTTGTGGGTTACAACTATGAACTGGGTATCCTCGGAGAATCCGTCCAGGAGGTCGATGAACCTGTCCACGTTCGCATCGTCCAGAGGGGCGTCCAGCTCGTCCAGCACGCAGAACGGAGCGGGCTTCACGAGATAGAGGGCGAACAGCAGCGCGACGGCGGTCATGGACTTTTCGCCGCCGGACAGGGCCGATATGCTCTCCAGCGTCTTGCCGCGGGGCCTGGCCATGATGGAGACGCCTCCTTCGAGGGGGTCCTCGCCGGGCAGCGCTTCGAGCTGCGCTTCGCCGCCCTCGAAGAACTTCTGGAAGATCATGGAAAAGTTCCGCCTGACCTGCTCGAAGGTCTCGTCGAACCTGTCCGCGGCGGTCCTGTTGATCTCACCGATGGCCTCGGCTATCGAGGCTCTGGCCTCCACGAGATCATTCTTCTGCGTCTCCAGGAAGGTGAGCCTGGCGTTCGCCTCCTCGTGCTCGGCGCGTGCGAGCATGTTCACGGGGCCGAGCTTCTCGCGCTCGGCGGAAAGCCTTGCAATCCGAGCCGAAAGCTCGTCGTCCGACAGGCGCGACAAGGCGGGATCGGACGGAGCGGCCTGACCCATCCTCTCCTCCAGGGGACGGAGCCTCTCCTCCAGGGAGGCGGCAAGGGCGGCGCACTCCATCCTGGCGGTCCTGGCCGCATCGAGCGAATCCCTAGCGGAATCGGCCTCCCTCTGCATGGAGACGGACCGCTCCATGGCCGTGGAGCGCTGCGAAACGGACTCGAGCCGGCTGACGGATGCCTTGCCAAGCTCGTTTCTGATGGACTCCGAGGCTTTCCGGGCCGAAGAGGCGGCCTCGGAGTGGGAATCGGCCTCGCGCCCGGAATCGAGAGCGCGCGAGCGGAGAGAAGCCGCTTCGGCGGCTTGCTCACGGGACATCCTGCCGTCCCTCTCCATGTCCTCCCGCGCTGCGGCGGCGCCCATTTTCGCCTTCTCCAGCTCGTGCGCGGCCCTGTCCCTGGCCGAAGATGCGGTCGCCATGGCCCTGGATCGCTCGAGCAGAAGGGTTTCGGCTTCGTCGGCCAGGCGGGTTGCCTCCGCTTCGGCCTTTTCGAGGTCTTCGAGCCCGCCGGCGGCGGGCGAATCCGAGGATGATTCCCCGAGGGCGGCCAGAGAGGCGGAAACCTCAGTGCCTCTCGCCTCCAGGCGGGCGACCCTCTCCGCCAGGGTGCGGGATTCCGCGCCTGCCGACGAGATGCGTTTCTGCAGAGTCAGCATGGCTTCGGCAAGGGAGGTGCGTTTCGCGGAAAGGTCCGTTCGCGCCGACTCGAGGGTGTCGCGGCGCGCTTCGGCCTCCCCGGATTCCTTCCTGATCGCGGACGAACTCCTGCGAAGCGAGGCCAGCACCGCCCTGCGCTCCTGCGGGCCCCGGTCGCGGCTTCCGACACCCAGCCGCACCAGGCCGTCCGGTCTGAAGAGATCGCCCTCCCTCGTCACGATCGTCCAATCCGATCCCGATTCGTGGGCTTCGAGGGCCGAGCGGCGGTCCTGCGCCACGGCGACCCTCGAGAAAAGACTGAAGGCCTCGTCCGGACCGCCGGCGAGGAAATCGGACAGCCTCTCCATCCCGGAAGGCGGCGTGTCGGTCGAAAGGCCTCTGCCTGTCGCGTATCTGCCGTCTTCGAGATCGGGTGGCAGAGGACGGGCGGCCGGTCTTGCGGGGCCGAAGGCGTCCAGACAGGCGCCTGCCGCCAGCTCGTACCCCTCCGTCATGGATATGTCCGCCGCGAGAGTCCCGGCGGCCTCGCGTGCGATCTCCGCCTCGAGCGAGGCTGTCTGCGACCGGATATCCTTCTCCCGCGAGACGAGGCCCGCGAGCTGCGCCCTGCATTCGTCCAGCGACGCAGCGGCGGACGCCAGCTCGGAATCGAGCGCCGACGAGTCGAGCCGGGCCTTTTCGAGTTCCGCGGAGGCGGAAGTCGATTCGGCCTCGAGTTCAGCGATCCTCGCTGCGAGCGAATCGCGCTCGGAGGCCAGCCTCGCGGATTCCTCGGTGAGCGAACTCCTTTCGAGCGCCGCTTTCTCCCGCTCGCGGGCCGCCTTCTCCAGAATCCGCCTCTGTTCGTCCAGAGCGGCCCTGGCCTTCCTCGCCCGATCCTTCGACCCGTCGCGCTCCTTCTCCGCTGAGGCGAGCATCTTCGCGGCCTCCTCCGCGGCGGCCGCAGTCTCCCCGGAGAGGATTCCGGCCTTCTCCAGAGTGGCGGAGATCGAGGCGAGACGCTCGGAGGCAAGGGATACACCGGCCGAGAGTTCGGATGACCTCTTCTCGAGTTCCTCCGCCCTGGAAAGCAGTTCCTCGCTTCTCGACCTGGCCGCCGTAGCCCGCTCCAGCTCGACCAGGGCCACGGAATCCGAATCCGAAAGGCTCTTCTCGAGCGCGGACACCTCGGACTGCCTGCGGTCGAGTTCCGCCTGAGCGAGTTCGAGAGCGTTCCGGGCGTCAGCCAGCCTGGCTGCGGCGGCGAGAGACGCCGCAGTCAGATCCTCCTCGCGCTTCGTGAGGTCCGAAAGACGGGTGCGTTCCGCATCCAGTTCGGACCGCAGCCCCCTGGCGATCCTGCCGGCGGCCTCGGCCTCCATTGCATGCAGACCGGATGTGGCCTTCTCGTATTTCGCCAGGAGCGAAGCCTGCTTCCTGAGCTGTTCGACGTTGCGCCCCACCTCGGAGATGATGTCCTCCAGGCGGTCGAGATCTCCCGAAGTGGCGTCGAGCTTGAGCTGGGCCCGGTGCCTCTGGAGCTTGTACCTGGTGATGCCTGCGGCCTCGTCGAACAGGAAGCGCCTCTCCTCCGTCCGGCTGGAGAGTATCGCCTTGACCATCTCCGCTTCGAGTATCCAGTAGCCGTTGCTGCCGAGCCCGCAGTCGGCGAGAAGGTCCGTGATGTCCATGAGCCTGCATTTCGAGCCGTTCAGCAGATACTCGCTCTCCCCCGACCTGAAGAGCCTCCTTGCGATGGAGACTTCGAGAAAGTCGACGGGGATGGTCCTGTCCGAATTGTCCAGGGTGATGAGAACCTCCGCCATGCCGAGGGGCCGCCGGGAGGCGCTGCCGGCGAAGATCACGTCCTCCATGCGTTCGGCCCTCAGGGTGCGGGGATTCTGGTTCCCCAGAACCCATCGCAGCGCGTCGGCGATGTTGCTCTTGCCGCAACCGTTGGGCCCGACCACCCCGGTTATGCCGTCGTGGAAGCTGAGTTCCACAGGGTCGGCGAATGACTTGAATCCGCTGATTCGTATGGATTTGAGCTTCATCGCCGAAGAGCCCCCACGACATAGGAGGCCGTGCTTACGGCCAGCCCCGCGAGCGCCGCCAGCCCCAGAGCGTCCAGGCCTAGCGCGATGGTGGAGGGGGCCGGGTACACCGCCTGACGGACCATGTAGGCCGAGAGGATGACCGTGGAGGCCTTCCCCCAGACATTCGACCGGGGCACCCGGGCGCCGCCCCGGGCTATGGCGAGCCCTCCGGCCGCGATCAGGACGTCACGGCACACGACGAGGAGGATGAACCAGACCGGAATCCTCCCGGAGACAGCCAGGGCCGCCCCGAAGGCGGCGAAACCTATCTTGTCGGCAGCGGGGTCGAGGATCGTACCCCATCGTGAGACCGAATCCATCTTCCGGGCTGTGAACCCGTCCAGCCAGTCCGTCAGTATCGCCGCAACGGCGAAGACGATCATGGGCAGCGTATCCCCGGACACGAGGAACGCCGAGGCGGCCAGCGAGAGGGGTATCCTCGAGAGGCTGAGCAGGTTGGGGAGGGTCAGGAAACGGTCCTTCAATCCCGGCATCCCCCGAGCAGGGCTCTGGCGTGATCCGTCGCCGCTTCGCCGCCCCCCAGCATCCTGGCGATCTCGGCCACCCTGTCCTCGCCCTCCTGGAGGGCGACGCTAGTCGTGGCGAGACCGCCGGAAGAGTCCTTCACCACGGAGAGATGCCTGTCCGCCCTCGCCGCGATCTGGGCAAGGTGCGTTATGACCACGAACTGGCGGCCCTTCGACGCCCTCGCGAGGGAATCGGCGAGGAGATGAGCCACGGTGCCGCCCACTCCGCTGTCGATCTCGTCGAAGATGGTCGTCGCCCCGCCCGGTCCGCTCTGGGCGAGCTTGATGGCCAGGCTGAGGCGCGAGAGTTCCCCGCCGCTGGGAACCGACTGCAGAGGGCCCGGCGGCATTCCGGGATTGGCGCTGAATCTGAATTCCGGAACCTCGAACCCGTCCGAGCAGCAGGGCCTTTCTTCGACGGTGACGGACCTGTCCCGCGGAGGCGCGCCGAAGACGACGTCGAACACGGCGCCTTTCATCCCGAGGCGGGCGAGTTCGGCTGTCACTCCCTCGACAAATGCTGGTCGCGCGTCCGTACGGGCCAGGCTGAGCCTCCCGGAGCCTTCCGCGAGCGCCGAAGCGACCGCCGCACGCTCCGCGGAGAGAGCCGTGAGTTCCTCCTCCATCGCCGCCATGCCGCCCAGCTCCGCGGCGACCTCGCCCACCCGCGACATCAGCCTGTCGATGTCTCCGCCGTACCTGCCCAGGAGACGACCATACTCGTCCAGCCTGGCGTCCATGTCTCCGACGCTCCAGGACTCGTCGGCTGCCCCCAGCCTGGAGGAACAGATGCGGGAGGCCTCCTCGATCGCTATCTCGGCCTCGCGGACCAGATCGGTCATCTCCTCGAGCCCCTGCGCCTTCTCCAGCTCCATCCTGCGCTCTCGAAGAGCCTTCAGGAAACCGCCCTCCTCCGGCGAGAGCAGGTCGGACAGCATGGACAGCGACTCCCTCAGCTTCAGATCCTTCTCCACCCGGCGCCTGCGCTCGGACAGATCGAGGTACTCCTCGCGCGAAGGCGACAGGCTTCCGAGTATGGAGGCTTCGTGCTCGAGGAGTTCGCGCCGGGAGCCCGAAGCTCCGATCTCCGACTCCAGCTCGGCCGTTCTCTGATCGATCTGACCGAGCCTCCTGAAGGACCCCCTGACCTCGGACGCGGTATCGAGGATTCCGGCCCGGGCATCCAGGAAGGCCTGCTGGACCCGCCTGGAAAGCAGAGCGGGGGTTGATCGCTGGGTATGCAGATCGACCAGTTCGCCCATCCGCTCCCTTGTGGTCTCCAGGTCGGTCAGTTCGTCGTCCAGGAGGATCCGGCTCCTGCCGGAGGCGAATACCTCCCGCCTGACGAGCAGCTCCGATCCTCCGTCCTGGAAGAGGGCCTCGACCGTCGCGAGCTTCTCGCCCGGCCTGACGATGGAGTGGTCCGCCCTCTCGCCGAGCGCCAGGAGCAGCCCGTCGACGAGTATGGACTTGCCCGCGCCCGTCTCCCCCGTGAGGACGTTGAGCCCGCCGGACAGCTCGAGCGTCGTGTCGCTTATGGTGGCTATGTTCCGCAATCGCAGGCTGCAGAGCATCTAGCCCCGCTCCCCCCATCCGAACTTCCGCCCGAGCCTCTCGTAGAATTCGTTCCCGGGCTTGAAACGAATCACGGGGCACTGTCCCTCGGAAAGCTCCACCACGACCCTCTCGCCCTGATCCAGCGTGCAGACGGGCCGGCCGTCGGCGCTGACCACGGGACCGTCGCCCCTGATCCAGCCCGCCTTCACGGACAGCACGGACTCCGGAGGGAATACGATCGGTCTTATCGCGAGGTGATGCGCGCAGATGGGAACCGTGAGGATGGCGGGCAGGCGGGGATCCAGGATCGGCCCGCCGGCGGACAGCGCGTAGGCCGTGGAGCCTACCGGCGTGGAAACCACCAGGCCGTCCCCGGCGATCCTGGCTATCGACTCGTCGCCGGATGCGATCTCCAGATGCAGTATGCCGCCCGACAGCGACCGGTTCACGCAGATGTCGTTCAACGCCCTCACCGCGGTGCCGTCGGGCAGGCGGCCGATCAGGACGGGGAGCCTGTCGATCGTGAAATCGCCGCCCGCGACCCGCGGGATCACGGTTCCGATCTCTTCGGGTTCGGCGGAGGCCAGGTATCCGAGGTGGCCGACGTTTATGCCGAACGACGGTATGCCCCGTTCCATGAAGAGGTCGAGCCCGCGCAGAATGGTGCCGTCGCCTCCCAGGACGACTCCGACCGTCGTCTCCGGCCTGTCGCCGGAGGCCTCCTCACCGGTTCCGACGAGACGCAGGCCGGAGCGTTCGGCGGTTTCCGCGAGCAGATCGAGCGTCGTGGAGATCGGAGGCCGGGCAGTCTCCGTATAGAGCAGTATGGTGGAAGGTTTCATGCCAGAAGCCTCCTGGCGGCGGCGGCCAGGCCGGGACCGTCCAGGCCGGCGGATGCGAGCAGCCTTTCCCTTGCGGCATGCGGCTGGAACGAGTCGGGGACGGCGACGATGGACGTCCTGACTCCGGGATGCCTGGACGCGAGCAGGGCGGAGACGTGCTCGCCGAACCCGCCCCTTGCCGCTCCGTCCTCGGCGATCAGGACGGCTCCGCACCTGACGGCGAGACTGACGAGCTCCGCTTCGGGAGCGGGCTTCAGCCAGACCGGATCGAAGACGGCGACACTCCTCCCCTCGGCTTCGAGATCGGCCGCGGCCTCCAGTGCGGGGCCCGCCATGACTCCGCAGGTGACGATCGCCAGGTCGGTGCCGTCGCGCAGGAGCTGACCGGACCCGGGCTGAACCGAATCCGGAGGTTCGGGGAGCCCGGCCGGGCCGGCGCCGCGGGGGTAACGGACTACGGTGGGACCCTCGGAGAAGGCCACTGCCTCGTCCATCAGCCTGTCCAGCATGGCGCAGTCCCTCGGGCAGGCCATCCTGACCCCGGGTATGGGAAGAATCAGCGGGATGTCGAACACTCCGTGGTGAGTCGGGCCGTCCTCGCCCACCAGACCCGCCCGGTCGAGTGCGAACACGACCGGGGAGCGCTGCAGGGCCGCGTCGTGTATGAGCTGATCCAGAGCTCTCTGCATGAACGTGCTGTAGATCGCGACCACCGGCTTTATGCCGCCGAAGGCCAGGCCGCAGGCGAAGGTCACGGCATGCTGCTCGGCTATGCCTACGTCGAAGAACCTGTCCGGGAAACGCTTCGCGAAATCCGCGAGACCCGTTCCGTCGCGCATGGCCGCAGTCACCGCGGCGATCCTGGAATCGCGCTCCCCGAGCCTCAGCATGGCTTCCGAGAAGGTCCGGGTGAACGATCTGCCGGGGGTGGAGCCCGATCCGCCGGAGATGCCGTGCCAGGTCGTGGAGTCGCACTCCGCCGGCTCGTAACCCTTTCCCTTCCGGGTCACAACATGTATGAGGACGGGGCCGCGGAGCTTCGATGCGCGCTCGAGAACGGCGGTGAGCACGGCGAGGTCGTGCCCGGGGATCGGCCCGATGTAGCGGACCTGGAAATCGTCGAAGATCGTCTTCCGCGAAATCAGGGTCTTCTTCAGAGCGGTTCCGGCGAGATGTCCCGCCCTGCGCATCCTCTCGCCCACGTTGGGGAAGCGGCCGAGCAGGTTCCAGATCTCGTCCCTGGCGCGGTTGTACACCGGATCGGTGATGATCTTCGCAAGGTGCCTGGAGAGCGCCCCGACGTTGGGGGATATCGACATCTCGTTGTCGTTGAGTATGAGGGTGAGATCGGTGCTGGTCTGGCCGAGGTTGTTGAGGCCCTCCAGAGCCATGCCCCCGGTCATCGCGCCGTCGCCGACAACGGCGACGACCCTGCCTCCGGACCCCGTCATGTCCCTCGCCATGGCGAAACCCAGGGCTGCGCTTATGGCCGTCGAGCTGTGACCGGTTCCGAAGGAGTCGAAGGGACTCTCGTCCCTCTTCGGGAAGCCGCTCAGCCCTCCCTCCCGCCTGATGGTGTCGAATCTGTCGGCTCTTCCCGTGAGCAGCTTGTAGGGATAGCTCTGGTGTCCGACGTCCCAGACGATCCTGTCCGTCGGCGGGTCGAAGACGGAGAGGAGCGCTATGGTGAGTTCCACGACGCCGAGGCTGGACGCGAGATGGCCTCCGTTGCGGCAGACTACCTCGATGATGCGCCGCCTGACCTCCTCCGCGAGAAGCACCCTCCGGTCCATGTCCAGGGCGGCCACGTCGGCCGGGGAACGGATTCCTTCCAGCAGGCCCATCAGCTCCTCCTGCCGGGCAGATAGGCCGACAGCATGCGGACCTCGCTCCAATCACCGGGCATCCGGGAAAACTCCGAATCCAGATCCTCCGAGATGCGCCCGACCAGCCGCCTGCTCTCATCGAGCCCCATGATCGTGACCAGGTTGGCCTTCCCACGGGCGGCATCCTTGCCTACGGCCTTGCCCATCTCCTCCTCCGTGCCGCTCACGTCGAGGAGGTCGTCCGTGATCTGGAAGAGCAGGCCCAGACGGTCGCCGGCGGCGGACACCGCAGCCAGGGCGGAGGGCGGACACGATCCGGCCAGTGCGCCAAGCTCCAGCGAGACGCGTATCATCGCGGAGGTCTTGCCGTCTATCATCCTGCGCGCCCAGTCCTCGTCGGGCGCGGGAGGCGGTGCCATGTCCATGAACTGCCCGCCCACGAGGAAGGACGCTCCGGCCGCTTCGGCCAGGTGGCGCGTCATGGCTCCCAGGATCGAGGGCGTCTGCGGCCCTCTCAGCAGAATCGTAAAGGCTCCGCTGAGGAGGAAGTCTCCCGCCAGGACGGCCTGCGGGCTTCCGTGGAGCACGTGCAGTGTGGGCCTTCCCCTCCGGGTGGAATCGTCGTCCATGGCGGGCAGGTCGTCGTGTATCAGGGAGTATGTGTGAACCATCTCGACGGCGGCGGCGGCGTGTACCGCCCTGGAATCATCTCCGCCGAACGCCCGGCACGCGGCCCTTACCAGGAAGGGTCTGATCCTCTTGCCGCCTGCCTCCAGACAGTGCGAGGCGGCTCCAGGAAGGAGGGACTGCCGGCCGTAGTCGGCGAGGAACGGACGGAGCGCGTCGTCGACCCATTCGGCCGACCGCGAGATCGATTCCAGCAGTTCGGAGAAGTCAGATTCGGGCATTCACAGTCTCCACCGATGAAGGCTTCATGTCCGGTCCGAGCGTCACCGACAGTCCGCAGACCCGGTCGTCGCCCTCGCAGACCGAGAGCCTTACGGGCCTTCCCGTCAGGAACCGCTCCCGGACCTCGGAGAAATTCACGCCTATCACTCCGGAGGAAGAGCCGCACATTCCCAGGTCGGTGATGTATGCGGTGCCTCCGGGGAGGATCGAGGCGTCGGCCGTCTGGACATGGGTATGGGTGCCGGCCACGACGGTCGCCCTGCCGTCGAGGTATCGCCCCAGGGCGATCTTCTCGCTGGTGGCTTCCGCATGAAAATCCACGATCACGATGTCGGCGCATCCACCCGAGAGGACGCGGTCGGCAGCCCTGAACGGACAGTCGCTTTCGGGCATGAAGACCCTCCCCTGCAGGTTCAGCACCATGACAGACACCCCTCCGGTCTTCCTCGTGACGAAGCCCATCCCGGGGTTGCCCGGGGGGCAGTTCTCGGGGCGCAGGAGCCTTCCGCCGCAGGAGTCGAGGTAGGGGTAGACCTCCCTGTGCGCCCAGACGTGGTTGCCCGAGGTGATCACGTCCACGCCGGCATCCAGGAGCTGGTCGGCCACGCCGGGTGTTATGCCGATCCCGCCCGCGGTGTTCTCGCCGTTCACGACAACGAAGTCGTGCGGGTTCTCGCGGATGTACCGGACCGCGCATCTCCTGCCGGATGCGCCGACGATGTCTCCGAGCATAAGGATCTTTTTCACCGGGCGGTCTCCGTGGCCCTGACCTCGCGGATCACGGTAACCTTGATCTGCCCGGGGTATTCGACCTCGGATTCGATCCGCTTCGCGACAAGTCTGGCCAGGTCGGCGGAACCGGCGTCGTCCACCGATTCGGGCTTCACGGCTATCCTGAGTTCCCTGCCGGCCTGGATCGCATAGGACTTGCTGACCCCGTCGAAGGAGTCGGCTATGGTTTCGAGCTTCTGGAGCCGCTTCACATAGAGTTCCAGGCTCTCGCGCCTTGCGCCGGGCCTGGCGCTGCTCACCGCATCGGCGGCCTGGACGAGTACCGCATACAGCGACTCCGGTTCCATCTCCTCGTGGTGGGCGCCGATTGCATTGCAGATCAGCGGGGGCTCCTCGAACTTCCTGGCCAGTTCCATGCCGACAAGTGCGTGCGATCCGTCCATGTCCTGGTCGGTCGCCTTGCCGATGTCGTGGAAGAGGCCGACTCTCCGTGCTATGGCGGTGTCGAGCCTCAACTCCGCGGCGAGAAGCCCGCAGACATGAGCGACCTCCAGGGAATGCTGGAACATGTTCTGGCCGTAGCTGGTCCTGTATCGGAGCCTGCCGAGGTATCTGACGATCTGCGGATGGACTCCGGACACGTTGGCCTCGAGACAGAGATCCCCGCCGAGCTTCATCATGTTCTTCTCCATCTCGGCCTCTATCTTGGCCACGACGGCCTCGATGCGCCCGGGATGGATCCTGCCGTCCGAGATGAGCTTCTCCATGGACTGCCGTGCGATCTCGCGCCGCACCGGATCGAAGCAGGAAAGGACGATGGCTTCGGGTGTGTCGTCGATGATCACGTCGACGCCCGTGGCTGTCTCGAAGGCTCTGATGTTCCTGCCCTCGCGCCCGATTATCCTGCCCTTCATCTCCTCGCCGGGGAGCTGGACCACTGCGACGCAGTTCTCCACGACATGGTTGGCCGCGCATCTCTGGACGGCAGTGGTGAGCACCCGCGTGGCCTCGTCATCCGCGGTTCTCTCGGCCTCCTCCAGTATCCTCCTGGTGATCCTTCCGGCTTCGAGCCGCGCCTCCTCCTCGAGATTGGAGAGAAGGAGATTCCGGGCCTCGTCGCGCGACAGCCCGGCTATCTGCTCGAGGAGCTGGTTCTGCTCCTCCATCAGCTTCGTGACCCTCTGCTGCTTGGCGGCCAGGGCCTGTTCCCGCTCTGCGAGCCCGTTCTCGCGGGTTTCCATGACGGATTCCCTGCGTTCGAGCTTCTCCCTGGTCCTGTCTACGAACTCCGATCTCCGGGACAGGTCGGATTCCTTCCTGTCGATCTCGGAGCGTCTCTTCTGCTGCATCTCCAGTTCTGCGGCGCGTTCCCCGGCGATGACCTCCCGGCCCTCGAGGACGGCTTCCTTCTTCAGGGTCTCGGATTCGCGCCTGGCATCGGCGAGAATCCTCTCCGCCTCGCTCATCGCGCCCTTTCGGACCCGGGCGGCGAGGAATCGCTGGAGGATTAGACCCAGGACGAACGCAGCAGCAGTCGAGCCCGCAAGTATTGCTATCGTTACTCCGGACATGGCCGACTCCGTAGTGATCGCGCGGCACCTCTATGTAAACGGACAGCCGGCATCCCGATGAAAAGCCCCCCGCACCCCGCGCATTGAATGGAGCGGGGCGCCGGTCGCCCGTGGACTTCCTGCGTCAGGCTCTGTCGGATGTCTCGATCTGCTGGAGTTCCTCGATTTCGAGGGTGTCCGGAGAGGCCTTGAAGGAGGGGGGCTGGGAAAGCTCCGACAATGTCCGCTCTATTCTAGCCGCCAGAACGGAGACGGCCGACTCCCGGTCGTCGGCCGTCTCTCTGATCTGTCTCTCACGCTGGAATAGTTCGTCGGTGATGTTGAGTGCCGCCAGAATCGCGACCTTGGCTGTCGAGGGGACAGTCGTATTGTCGGTCATCTGGCGCATCTTCATGTCGAGGTAGTGAGCAATTTCCCTGATGTATCCGGGATCCGCGTCCCCCCTGATGGAATATTCCCGACCGTAAATGCTCACCCTGATGGTGTCTGGTCGGACATTCACTTCATACCTCTAATGCTGAATACTCTCCAGCTTCTCGAGTACACCGGCAAGCCTGCTTCTCAATTCCTCCCTCTCGCGGAGGAGTCTGGCACTGTGTATCCTCAGCAGGTTGTACCCTTCGTCCCTTGCAATGGTTCCGTCCGGAGGAGCGGACGCGCCGTTCTCCAGTTCATGGACGCGACCGGCCAGTGAGTCCCTCTCCTCCTTCAGCGAGTACAGCCTGACGATCAGTCTGTCGACTGCCTCGGTCAACCTCTCGAGTTCGTTGCCCGCCGTCATCCATGCCTAGAGAGCAGCCTTGGCCGTCTCTGCGATCCGGGCGAACGCGGCAGGGTCGTTGACGGCGATGTCGGACAGGGACTTGCGGTCGAGCCCTATGCCGGCCTTCGCGAGCCCGTTGATCAGGGAGCTGTAGGTCATCCCGTTCAGCCGTGCGGCGGCATTGATCCTGATGATCCACAACGCCCTGAAGTCGCGCTTGCGGTTGCGTCTGTCCCTGTACTGATACAGCAGGGCGCGCTTCCCGGCTTCGGCTGCGACAGTGTAGAGCTTGCGCCGGCCGCCGACGTATCCCTTCGCTGCATTGAGGCGGCTCTTGTGACGCTGCTTCCTGGTGACGGCGCTTGTAACCCTGGTCATCTCAACTCCCGTCTAGAGCGGCAGCAGCCGCTTGAGCCTGCGCATGTCGGCCGGCGAGGCCAGACCGCTCTTGCGGAGGTTTCTCTTGCGCTTCCTGGACTTCTTCGTGAAGATGTGGTTCGCGTGGGAATGCACGATCTTCACAAGGCCCGTGCCCGTGCGCTTCATGCGCCTGGCCGCGCCCCTGTGGGTCTTCATCTTGGGCATCTTCTCTCCTACTTCCTGACCGGCGCCAGGAGAAGTGTCACCTGTTTGCCCTCGAGCAGCGGTTCCCGCTCAACGGTCGCCACTTCCGCGAGATCCGCCGCAAACTTCTGGAGCAGCTCGAATCCCTGGTCCTTGTAGACGAGCTGCCTGCCGCGGAATACCACGGTAACCTTCACTTTATGGTGCTCGCCGAGGAATTCCCTGGCGTGCTTGACCTTGAAATCATAGTCGTGCTGATCCGTATTGGGTCTGAGCTTGATCTCCTTGAGGCCGCCGCTCTGCTGTTTCTTCCTTGCGTCCCGCTCCTTGCGGTTGAGCTCGTATCTGTATTTTCCATAGTCCATTATCCGGCATACAGGGGGCTCGGCTCCCGGAGAGATCTCGACCAGGTCCAGACTGGCCTGTGCCGCCATGTCGAGAGCCTGCATCAGGTCCACAATTCCGGTATGCCTTCCCTCGGCATCTATGAGGCGGACCCTGGGATATCGGATCTCGCCGTTCACTCTTATGGTATCTCTGATAGGTATCTTCCCCCCTCCGGTAGAGCCGGCCTTATGCAGGCATCTTCTATCAGTCCCAGCGCCTCCTCGAACGAGAATGCGCCAAGATCACCCCTGCCGTGGGCTCTTACGGCCACGCGTCCGGAATCCGCCTCCCGCCCGCCGATCACCAGCATGATGGGAACCTTGCGGTTCTCGGCGGCGCGAATCCTGTATCCGATCGTCTCACTTCGGCGGTCGAGCGAACAGCGGAAACCCCTGTCTGCGACCATAGTGGCGACTTCGGCCGCCCGTTCGTGCTGCTGGGCGGTAATGGGTAAGATAACCACCTGCAGCGGAGCGAGCCACCCCGGGAAGTTGCCCGCGAAGTGCTCGATGAGGTTCCCGATGAACCTTTCCACCGAGCCGAACAGCGCCCTGTGCACCATGTAGATCCTGTGCTCGGAACCGTCCTGTCCGGTGTAGGTCAGATCGAATCTCTCGGGGATGTTGAAGTCGAACTGTATCGTCGGACCCTGCCAGTATCTGCCGAGCGCGTCGCGCATCTTGATGTCTATCTTCGGCCCGTAGAAGGCGGCCTCGCCCCGGACCACCCTGTACTCCTCCCCCATCCCGTCGAGTGCGTCGGCGAGAGCCGGCTCGACCCTGGCCCACATCTCGGGCTTCCCGGCGTAATGGCTCATGTCGTCGGGGTCGCAGAGGGAAAGCTCGATGGCGTACCCGAAATTGAAGATGCGCAGGAAGTAGAGGGCGAACGAGACCACGTTGCGGATCTCCTCGACTATCTGGTCGGGAGTGCAGAAGATGTGGCCGTCGTCCACGGTGAAGCCTCTCACCCTCATCAGGCCGTGAAGCACTCCGCTCTTCTCGTAGCGGTAGACTGTGCCGAGTTCCGCAAGCCTGAAGGGCAGCTCGCGGTAGGAGCGCTTCTCGGACTTGTAGATCAGTATGTGGCCCGGGCAGTTCATCGGCTTGAGCACGTACTCCACGTCGTCCGCGGGCAGGAAGTACATGTTGTCACGGTAGTAGCTGCAGTGGCCGGACGTGACCCAGAGGTCGGACGGGGCTATGTGCGGAGTCGTGACGAGATTGTAGCCGTTCCGACGGTGCGCGGCCTTCCAGAGGGTCTCCAGCTCCTCGCGGATTACCGTCCCGTTGGGGAGCCAGTAGATCAGCCCGGCGCCGCCTTCGGGGCCCGTGGTGAAGAGGCCGAACTCGGGGCCGAGCTTCCTGTGGTCACGCTTGCGGGCTTCCTCGAGCAGCGCCAGATGATCGGACAGCGCCTTCGAGGAGTCGAACACCGTTCCATAAATCCTGGTGAGCATCTCCCGCTTCTCGTCGCCGCGCCAGTACGCCCCTGCGACGGACAGCAGCTTGAAGTGCCTGACGAACGAGGTCGAAGGCACGTGCGGGCCCCTGCACAGGTCGAGGAAACCGCCGCATCTGTAGAGCGTCACGGATTCGCCGGACGCCTCTATCTCGTCGAGAAGCTCGAGCTTGTATGTCTGGCCGAGTTCCGACATGAGCCTGCGGGCGCCTTCCAGGTCGGTCTCTATCCGCTCGAAGGGCATGTCGGCTGCGGACAGCCTCTTCATCTCGGCCTCGATGGCCTCCACGGCGGAGATGCCCGGGAAGCCGGGGATATCCATGTCGTAGTAGAAGCCGTCCTCGATGGAGGGTCCTATACCGAACCTGACGCCGGGGTACAGGTTGCAGACGGCGGCGGCCAGCAGGTGGGACGCGCTGTGCCTCAGGACGTCCCTTCCCTCGGGCGATTCGAAAGTCAGAATCTCGATGTGGGCGCCATCGTGCAGAGGCGAGGACAGACCCTTCACGGAGCCGTCGACTCTGGCGGCCAGCGCTCTGGAAGCGAGGCCCCGCGAGATGGACGAAGCCACCTCGAGCGAGGTTGTTCCGTCAGGGAACTCCCTGCTTCCTCCATCCGGGAAGAAAATCAACACGACCCCACCCCTCACGGGTAGAAAATCTGTTCGAACTGATGGTGGGCGATACTGGACTTGAACCAGTGACCCCTTGCATGTCAAGCAAGTACTCTAGCCAGCTGAGCTAATCGCCCACCGCATGACGGCAGGAATAAATAGAGCGATGCGCCGGAGTCGTCAAGGAGCGGGCTCGGAATCCTTTCCGCCCCGGTCGAGGAGCAGACCCCCGGCTCCCGCAGGGATGCGGCCGCCTCGCAGTACGCGGCAGAACACTCCCCTGGAAGGCATGACGCATCTCCCCACCCGGCGGAAGATCTCACAGCCGTCGCCGTGGCATGACTTGCCTATCGCCGTGACCACGAGAAGCGCTCCGCCCAGCTCGATCAGATCGCCGGGCACGACTCCGCCGAGGTCTATGCCCCTGGTCGTGATGTTCTCCCCGAATGCGCCCGGACCGGCTTCGATCCCGGTTTCAGACTCGAAGGCCTCTATCGATTCGATATCCAGCAGGCTGACCGTTCGTCCGGGAACGTCCCTGTGGGCATCGCCCTCGAGCCCGGACAGATCGGCCACGGCCGCCGGCACCGGCGTCTTGGCCGTGCCCTTGCCGGGCGAGACGTTCACGGAATGGACTGTGAACCGCATGCCGTCTCCGTTGAGACCCGTCTCAGACGCCTGCGCGTGCGGCGAGCGCGGCCCCGATGTAATAGGGCCAGACCAGGATGGCCAGCACTCCCTTCCAGAACGTCAGCTCCAGCCAGCCGATGGTGAAGAGCCAGCCGATCGTCCACAGAGGAGCGGAGACGGAGGCGTTGCATTTTATACTGTTGTTGCCCATTCCGGCCTTCCTTCCTGCGTCCCGCCCGGCGGGATTCGCCCTGTGAGCCTCGAAACCTCTTGGAAATATCATCCATGAAGACAGGCGGGAAAAGGCCCGGCGCCTCAGCGGGAGGGCGGGCGGACCTCATCACGGGGCCGGGGGGAGAACCATTCCGCGAGCGCGTTCTGTTCGGGAGTCTCCGGGCGGGATCCCGCGGCGAGAACGGTTTCGACCGCATCCCCGTGCTTCATTCCCAGAGCCTTGAGCAGGCATATCGCGAAGGTGCCAGTCCTGCCGATCCCGGCGCCGCAGTGCACCAGAACCCTGGCGCCCCCGGCGATGGCCGAGGCGGTGCGCTCCACTCCTCCGGCATACACGGCCCTGTCGCGGGGTACGCCGAAATCCTCCACCGGGATGCAGTCGAAGACGAAGCCCGGGCACCCGTCGCGCAGGATGCGCCGGTAGTCGGGGGACTTCTCCTCGATCTCGGCCTGCGGCGCCAGAGAGACCACCCGGTCGATGCGGAGCCGTCCGATCCTGAGGATCGACTCGTCGATCGGCTCGTATCTCCCGGGCATCGGGGAGAGGTGAAGGGCCCCCCGCACTCCTTCCGGAAGAGCGACTTCTCTAGTCACGATCCCCCTTCCACGGGACGGTTGCAACTATAGATAATCCGGGGGCGGATCGCGGACACACCCGGGCCGGAGACCGGCGCGATTCGGAGGTTGCTGCCGGCCGTCCCATGGGCCATACTGACGGCGATGAACTGGACCGACACCCATCCTTCACGGACGAAGACACCAGGGAGATCGAATATGACTCCGATCCATAGAGGAATGACGGCTCTCCTCACATTGGCGGCGGCATCGTGCGGAACGGGCGTACCGCATTCCGGAACCTGGCTCGCCAGGACGGTGTCGGACACGCTCACCATCCTGGATATCCATGAAGGATGGCGCTCCCTCGACCCGGCATCCCGCGAAGGATTCCGCTCGGATTCGAACCCCGGCAGGGCCTATGTCGAGGTGGCCGCCTACAGGTCCGTGATAGAATCGGCCGTCCGGGAGGCCGGATACCTCGAAACGCCGCGCATCTCGTCCATGCAGCGTTCGTGGCTCAGGACCGAAGCCGCCACGGCCATGAGGAGGATACTCGAAGCGCAGGAAACCTCTCTCATCTCAGGGGAAGGCCTCTCATCCAGCGTCATCCGCCCGGATCACCGGCTCTGGATCTCGCTGTCCAGGTCCGGCTTCGCTCCGGCTTCCATGGGTCCCTTCCTCCTCTTCGAACTCCCGCCCGACCTTGCGGGCAGCTTCGGAGGGGCCGTCCCGGGGACACGGGCCGACGCGGGGGACGGGTTCATCTACCTGCTGGACTCGGTGGAGACCAGCCTGCCGGAAGGCCCCGGGATGAGCCTTCCCGGAGGGGTCGCCGTGGACACCGTCAGTGTCCCCGAGATCATCCAGGGCAGGGTGAGGTTCCGGTTCTGCGACGAGCTGGCCCGTCTATGGGCGGGCGGCACTGTGGGCGTCGATACGGTCCTCATGGACGGACTCGCATCGCTCTATGCCGATCAGGCCCCGACAGGAGAGCTTTCGGGCCCCCTCCTCGTCTGCGGATACGGAACATGGACGCCGGACGGAATAGCGATGGAGGTCGAGTTCTTCAGGACCAGGTTCCCGTTCACCCCGTCGAACCGTCAATGGATGCGTTTCGTCATAGACAACATCCTGCAGCAGAGCCTGTTCGCCGCCATGCTCCAGGACAGCGCACCCGATGCATATGATTCACTCGAGATGGAGTCGAAGATTTACGCGCTGTCCATCAGTTTCGACGCGATACGATCCGATTCGGTGCTCTCGCGGCTCGATCCGGCTCTCGCTCATGATCCCGCCGTGGTTTCGAGGGCCACGGATGCCTGGCTGTCCAGGCTGGCCGGACGGTACGGGCTGGAGTTAAACGAGGAGGCGCTCGCGGCGCTTCCTGTCGATCCGGACGGATGGGTTCCGTTTCAGGAATAGCCCCGCAAGGAGCAGCCCGGAGTTGTTGCCCCTGTGGTTTATACTTATAATCAACTTGCCGATCGACTGAGGTGTCGGTCCTATTGTGGGAGTTCCTGAACGAAAGGTGGAAAAAGAATGAAGAGATTCGTGTTCTTGTGCGTCCTGTTGGCCGGCGCGTCATTCGCCGCAGAGACCAACCTCGGAAATCTCGGAAACGGTGGCGTCACGCTCCCGGGTCAGTTCCCCGGCACTGACGACGTCATCACCTCCCAGCCCTTCAGTTTCGAGAACCTTCAGAACGGCCTCGGCTTCCAGAACGGCAGCGGCTACACCTGGATGCTGGCCGACGACATCACCCCGGCGGGCGATACCCCGATCACCGACATCGAGATCTGGGACTGCTACAGCGGCAGCCAGATGACCGGCCTGAAAGTCCAGATCCGTGCCGACGGCGGCAGCAGGCCGACGGGTGATCCTCTCTACAGCTATGAAACCACCAACATCACCCACACGACCACCGGCCTCTTTGCGTGGGGCAGCTACGAACTCTTCGACGTCGTGGCCACGATCGACCCGGCAAACGCCTACAGCCCGACCCCCGGCACCAAGGTCTGGTTCTGCCTGCAGGCCACCGGCTGCAGCAGCACCGCCTACTGGTGCGCCTGCTACCAGACCTGGGGCGATATGTGCTACTGGTCCCAGGACAATGGTTCGAACTGGACCAGCAGCCTGGACCAGTGGGCCACTGCCTACGATATGTTCATGATCCTCGAAGGCGAGGCGGCCCTCACCACCGACACCTGGGCCGGGATCAAGTCCAGCTTCTAGTTCCGGGTGACACGCAGGAGGGGGGAAGGCAGCTTCCCCCCTCTTTTTTATCCCGTCGCCGACCGCGATCGTCATCCCCTGAGGCTCTCATTCTAACGTTTCTCATCCACCTTGAAGGCGCGTCCGATCTAGGCACAGGAATGCCGTCAGAGAGAGCGCCGTGGCGAAATGGCCCGCGAAGAACCGGGGCCAGGCTGCAGGGAACACCAGGAAATGGATCAGGGCCGACAGCCCGGCCGCCGCGAGGACGAATCGCGCGTCGCTAACGAGCGTCCCGGCCCCGGGGTTCGGTTTTGCAGACATGCCGAGGACGAGGACGGCCACGAACAGGAAGACCCACGTCTCGGAGTGCGGGATCGAGGCGACGGAACTCCTGAGAACCGAGAGGTAGGCGGCCGGCGTCACCGATCCGGAGAGGAGAGCGGGATATGCATCCTGACGGAGGAAGGTGTACTCGAAGGTAGTTCCCCATCCGTAGCCTCCGGCAAGATGCGGAAGAAACGCCAGGGCGAGGGAGGAGGCGGCGCTCAGCGCGGTCGGAATCCTGGAAAAGGGCAGTCTGGCGAACGCATAGGCGTGCAGCGGGAGGACGAAGAGCAGGAGATCGGTCCGAACCGTCACGCACAGGGGAAGCATTATCAGCATCGCCTTCCTGCGCCTCAGGAACATGGCGGAGCAGGCCACGACAAAGAAAGCTCCGAGCGCGTCCGGCGTGGCATGCCGCGCCACCTCGACGAGGCCCGTGCCAAGGCTGCCCAGGACAACGGCGGCGGCACACCAGGGCGTTCTTGCGCCTGGAACGAGGCGAAGGAGCAGAAGGAGCGCTGCGAGCGCAGCGGCGGTGGATATGGCGGAAGCCGCCTGCAGAGGATTGAGCCCGATCCCGGACAGCCCTGCGAGAAGGGCGACGTACACAAAGCGTATCCTGTAGAACGGAAGGTGCTGCAGGAGGCTCTCGTCGTCGGTCGCCCGAGCGATGCGCACAGGGGTCGAGGACGTCAGATCCTGGTAGGCCACTGGCGGCACCGAGCGTTCGAGAAGCCCGAATGTCTCCTCCCGGATGGAGGAATCCGGCGTTCCGCGGAGTTCGAGGGCGCAGGCCGTATAGCCGACCAGATCCCAGTTGCAAAGCGGATCGGCGAAGCCGGCCCAGATCAGTAACGCCGCCGACAGCACGACCGCAGCCGCAGCCGGGTACGCAGTCCTCAACGAACCAGATCCTTCCTGCCCGTTCATGCCGCCGGCCCCTGGCAAGCGCCTGCCCCGGCGGTCCGGTTCCCGGACTATCCTGCGCACCGGCCGGGAGGTCAACGAGATCCTGTCCGGGAAAGGCCCCGCTTCACGGGAGGCCTCCCCCGACGCCGACCGAGAGGATCAATTCGTCGTGGGCGTCACCGGACACGCGCCTGTAAGCTCCTGCGCAGAGCGAAACGATCAGGACGGACAAGTTCGCCTCGAGGCCGAGATACGCCGCATCTTCGCCGGACCAGACGTACATGCCGGAAACGGCCAGCCCGGCCCCCATCAGCGGGAGGAACTCCATGGTCTGATACCTCCCGCCGAGGCCCAGTTTCATCCCGTCCCTGGCGGCCTCCAGGGAAACGGATTTCGCCGAGTAGAGGAGTCTCGACCCCTCCACCGGCTCCATCCGGTTGAGCCCGACTCTCCCGCCGAGCCTGAGCGGCCAGGAATAGACGGTCAGGGCGGTCGGGAAGAGAAAGCCCCCATCCCCCGCCGAACCCGACGCCTCGAGAGCGAGGCAGAGCAGCAGAACCCGAGGCAGTCTCACGATGGCGATCCTCCTCTCCGAAGGGCTCTTCGTTGCGTCTGCGCGTCCGGAATCGTCCCGGGGCGCCGTCTCCTTCCATAACGATTATATCAGTACCCACCCGTCCGGGCGGCCGGCCCGGCGCTGATCCCGCGGATGCGGGCCGGATGGAGCGCGAAATGATACCGGTTTACGCTCTGCTATGCCTCGCCTTGTCAGCCCGGCCGGGGACGCCCGGTCCGGAAAGCCGCGCCGACTACCGGATAGAAGCCACTCTCCTCCCCGAGAGTTCGACCGTGCGGTGCAGGGCCTCCATCTCCTTCATCCCCGCCTTCCCTGCGGACACACTATGGCTCCATCTGTACCCGAACGCGTACAGAGACCCCTCTACGGCTTTCGGTGACGATCAGTCCACTATGGGCGACTACGGCTTCGCCCGCGCCTCCACGGACGAATACGGCTGGATCGGGCTGGACGGCTGGACGCTCGACGGGGACGGCATCGAGGTGAATGTCGATGAAACGCTCGGGTTCATCCCCCTGGGCAGAACCGTCCAGCCCGGAGACACGCTCGAGCTGGAGGGCGACTTCACTGTCAGGGTGCCGATCATCTGGAGCAGGATGGGCCATGACGGGGATCACTACGAGATGACCCAGTGGTATCCCAAGATGTGCGTCCTCGACGACGAAGGGTGGCACACCTCGCGGTACAGGTCGGATGGCGAGTTCTACAGTGATTACGGTGAATACACCGTGTCGCTGACCCTCCCGGACAGCTTCGTGACGGCCGCCACCGGCTCCGTGGACACGACTGTCTTCTCGCCCGACTCCACGATGCGGACCGAAGTCTGGACCGCCTCACAGGTACACGACTTCGCCTGGGTCGCCGATCCAGCCTTCGAGTTGATCGAGCACGACTTCATTCCTCCGGCCGAAGCCGCGGCGCCCGCGGTGCGGATCCACGTGGCGGTCAAGGAGTGCGATGCGGAGAAATGGGAGGAGGTCGGCGCATGGGCCGACAGCACCCTCCTCTACTGTGGGGAATGGTACGGCTGGTATCCCTACGGGGATCTCTGGATCGTCCAGAGCGCTTCGTGGGGCGGCATGGAGTATCCCCAGCTCGTACTGATCGGAAATTACGACTCTCCCTTCCACCGCTACTTCGAGATGGTGGTGGTGCACGAGATCGGCCACCAGTGGTTCTACGGCATGCTGGGCAACAACGAGGTCGACGAGGCCTGGCTCGACGAAGGGGTGAACAGCTTCAGCGAGATCAGGTATTTCGAAAGGAAGTACGGGCTGCGCGGCAACATGACGCCGCTCCCGGACTGGGTGTCGGAGTACTCCGACGCCGACGAGACGAGTTCGAGCTACGTGTCGATGGTGTATTCCGGCGAGGAGGTGCCGGTACTCAGCGCGTCGACGGACGCCGCGGGCGGAAGATACGACTACGGTGCCCTCTACTACTCCAAGCCGGCGCTGTTCATGCGGATGCTCCAGAACCAGGCGGGCGAAGAACCGTTCGATTTCTTCATGCACGAATACTGCAGAAGGTTCACGTTCCACCATCCTGGAACGGAGGACTTCCAGGCCGTGCTGGAGGAGACCACCGGAAGATCCTGGCAGGAGGAGTTCGACGTCTGGCTGCGGACCACGGAATCGGCCGATCCACGGGTCGAGTGCGTCTCCTGGCCGGGTGACTCGACCGCCGTGACGGTCTCGGGGGACGTCCCCGTCGCGGTGGAACTCGACCTGGGGCTGTACCGGAGCGGCTCCTCCCTGATGACCCGGATCGGTCTCGAACCCGGCCGCTCATCGACGATCACCGTGCCGGGCCGCTGGTTCCGCGCCGAGATAGACCCCGAAACGCGCTACCTCGACAGCAGGCCCTGGAACAACTCCCTCCCGGCGGCGGGAACGGTCCGTCCGCTGTTCGCGCCCCTGGATCAGCCCTCGAGGTTCAACACCTGGCTCGCGCCCATTCCAGGGCATGCCGGCGGAGAATGGGAGGCCGGGCTCTACGGCATCATGCATTCCGCACGCAACCGGTCCGGAGGTCCTCTCGAGGTGTCCGGTTTCTGGAAGCGGCCTCTCACGGGAAGGCGGTCCGGAAGCTGGGGGCTTTCCGTCGAAGTTCCGCTTGAAGGCTCGCCGACGGGCGGCGGATCGGTCACGGCGGGCATGGGCTCCGCCTGCGGTAGGGAACGGGTCTCCCTGTCCGCGAGCCGTTCGTTCCACGGCTTCTACCCCTCTGATCCATGGAGGAGCGTCTGGGCATACGCGGGCTTCGAGAGCGTATCCGACGCCTCACTCGTCGGGGAGGACGAATTCGACGAGGGTTACGGCGTCGTACTCCGCGCCGGCGCTTCGACTTATTCCCGGGGGATGTCGAGCACCCGCATGGCGAGCCTCGGCGCGGGCGGGAGCCCGGGCTGGGGAGACGGGGACGGGTGGTTCTCCATCTCCTTCACGGGCACGCTCAGGCTCCCCTGCGTTCCCCTCGAACCGAGGACGAGACTCTTCGCCGGCAGAGCGTGGGGAGACGTCCCTACGCAGTACGGATACCGCCCGGGTGGAGGGCTCGATGTCGATGGGACTCTCGGCTGGCTGCTGCCCCCCGACGGCTGGGCGTCAACCCGGGAGAGGTACTTCGTCGAGGACGGCCCCTCACTTCCAGGCTATGGAGACAGCGGGAGACACGGCCGGATCGGCATCGGTCTGGGCGAAACGCTCCAAATCCCGGCCGTGCCGCTTTTCCTGTTCGCGGACGCAGGGCTGGTGGAGGACTCGGCGGAAGACCTGTCGTTCTCAGCAGTGTTCTCCGATGCCGGGATCGGGCTGGACTGGGCCTTCCTGAAGGCCTGGTTCCCGGTCTGGGTCTCGGACCCCCGGCCGGGCGACGACTGCTGGAAGATGCGCTGGCGCTTCGCCTTCAGCCTGTGGGGGCTGGTCTCGCTTCTGCGCTGAACCGTCCCGGCGGGTCTTCGCCCCTTTCCATCATGCCCGGTGGAACCACCGCGCCGTCGCTCCTGGATGAACCGAGGCGGCCCGAAAGAATAAGGCCGCCGCTATATCCGGGCGGACGGACCCGGGCGGGTCGGCATTCCCGGCTCAAGGCCCGCCCCCGCCTTTGTGCCTCCTCCGAGCACGAAGTCATCGAAGAAGGTCTGGAAGTTCTGCGTGTTGTCCTCGGAGCAGTCGCTCCGGTACGGGACGCCTCTCTCGTAGAGGGTCGCAGTGGTGCGCCAGGCCTTCGCGAGGCTCTCCATTACATCCCGGGTCGTTGCGAAGCGTATGGAGACGGCGTACCCTCCGGCAGGCAGGCGGACGGGCAGAACCTCTTCGGCCCTGCCCAGGGTGAACCTGGCGATCCGCGAACCGTCTACCTCGATCTGCAGAACGTCGGGGGAGCCTTCGATGCCGGTCCAGCCATCACGGCTCTGGAAGCGGACGGTGAGATACAGATCGACCACACCGGTCACGGTGTTCCGCCACATCTCGGGATCGAGCTCGAAGGATCTGGACTGCTCCTCCGGGATCGCGCTCAGACGACCGTTCAGCACGTTGCCCAGCACCCTGTAGATCACGAGGGAGTCGGCGGTCGATATGATCGTCTCGACTTTCGCGGTACCGGGTATCAGGGGCTGGATCGACGACCAGCGGTCGGGAATGACCTGGCTGCTACCGGAAGTGTCGGGTGGAACCGGGATCGTGGGGCCCCCGGGCCCGGGGCCGGGGGTGCCCGGCGGCATCCTTATGTAGGATGGAGGTTTCAGGACATAGACCGTATCCATCCCGGGCTTCCCCATGTCGCCGTAGTTGTAGATGATGGTCGTATTGGTGCATCCCGGCAGCATCGCCGCACAGACGGCCAGAAGAACGCAAAGCATCTTACCGGTCATGCCCGCCTCCTTTGAATCGGCCCTGCATGGGCGCTTAAATATAGCCGGGAGACGGGCCCGGAGTTTCATGCGCCGTTCCGGACCCGCTCCAGAGAGATGTAATCCGCTCCGAACACATCTCCCTGGATCGGGCGATGGAGACTAGGAGCGCCCGGAGCATCCCCCGCCGTGGTGCCCATGGCCGGCGCAGGCCGACCCTGGCCCAGCCTTGACGGCCTTTCCCGACGTCACCATCTGAACGGCCTCCCCCGCCGTGGCGACGGAAACCATGTACACGTCTATCCCCGAGGCCGCCAGCTTCCCGAGAGCCCCGGCACCGATGCCGACAACCGCGACTGCGTCTGGAGGGTTCCCGGTGAAGGCGCCGAGGGGGCTGCACATGCCGTGACCGTGTTCTCGATTCGGGTTGGGAATGTAGGTGGTTTCCATAGAAACGGAGTCTATGACGACGAAACCGGGGGCGGACCCGAAGTGTTCGTGCATCCTGCTTCCGACGCCTTCGTCCGTCGAGACGGGGCAAGCTATCCTCATGGCAACCTTCCTTTCGGTCTTCTCCGTTTCAGGGACGGCCCGGGCGGCTTTCGCCCGGGTCGACGGTGCAGGGTGACGTTTCCGAAAGCCTTCTGCAGCTCGAGCATCCGCAGGGCGCCCCGTCGGTGGATCGAGAGTCGCCGGGACCGACGGAGATCGGCATCCCGAAAACCACGGCCGCGGCGACCTTTCTTCTGGCCCTCCCGGCGATTCTCCCGAAGGTCGCCCTCGATACGCCCATGGCGGAAGCGGCCTGTTCGAAGTACAGGCCTTCCAGATCCGCGAGCCTGAGGGCTTCGACCTCCTCGGGTGTGAGAACCTGTGCCTCCGCAGCCGGGCCTTTCCGGTGCGCGGGCTGTCCCGTTCCGACACAATGAGATATCCTGCATCTGCACCTCGGTCTCGGCATGCCGTATTATGAGCATATTCTCAATTTGATGTAAAGTGAGTCTGCCTCCGCCGTGTCGCCGGGATCAGATGCCGGTGCTGTCGGGATTGTCCGTGCCGGCTGCATGTGGCGGGGACGGGGATTCCCCGCCCATGGCCTCGATCCGTGAGGCTGTTACCCAGGGATACCTGCCCACCTCCAGCCATTTCCTGTTGCAGAGCAGGGCGCGCTCCCTGTCGTCCTCGCCGGATGTTATCCGCCAGAGCAGCCAGCGTGCCTCGACCTCCAGCTCCAGTTCGATCGACTCCGCGATGCGTCTGAGGATCTCTACGGCCTCCCCGGACCTCCCCGTCTGCATCAAGGCTTCGGCCCTGGCGAGGCCGGCGATTTCATCGTGGTCCTCCGAAGTGTCAACGGCCCCGGCCTCATCCAGAGCGGCCAGGGCCTCCTCGGGACGGCCGGCCAGAAGGAGCGATCTGGCGTATACGAGAAGGCAGCGTGCCAGGTAGTAGTCGATCCCCTTCTCCCTGCACAGTCTGACTACCGCTTCGGAGTTCTCCAGAGCCTCGGCGGCCTCGCCCGTTCTGATGCAGTGCTCGGACAGGTTGGATCTTGCGATGGCCTCGTGCTGGACTGCTCCGAGTTCACGGGCCGTCCTGACCGCCCTTCTGAGGAAGACCGGAGCCTCCCGCCAGCTCCAGCTCCGGGACAGGGCGCTGCCGAGGTTTCCCAGGGCGAGGACCGAGAGGTAGCGGTCGCCCGTCTCCTCGGCCATCTCGAGCTGCTGTCGGAAAAGGGCCCGAGCCCTCTTGTCGTCTCCCATGTACGCGCAGGCGAGGGCCAGATTCCCCAGGGAAAGCGCCTTGAGCGATAGGTTTCCGAGCCTGTCGGCCCCTTCCATGACGGCCTCGTAGTGCGAAATCGCGCTGGAAAGGTTGTCGATCTCGAGATCGTAGTTCCCCATGCCGCCTCTGACCCTGAGGTACTGCTCCTCGTCCCCGGAGAGCATGGCGCATTGCAGGCCGCGCTCCAGAACCTCCTCGATGCCGGATCTGTCCGTGGACCGGAGCATGTAGGAGGCCCTGACCATCAGGATCTGGGATCTGATCGAGTAGTCCTCCTCCAGATCGAGCAGGGTCTCCGCATTGTCGAGAGCCTCGAGCCCCGCGGCATCCTCTCCGATGTCGAGCAGTATCCTTCCGGTTCTCTGGAGGGCTCCGGCAGCCCTGCCGTGCAGGCCCAGCGACCCGAAGAGCGACGCGGCTTCGCGGAAGTGCGCGAGAGCCTCGCTCCAGGCCCCGGATGTCCTCTCGACCTCGGCCCGGTCGAATACGGCCTCCGCCTTCCCCCGGCCTTCGGGGCTCAGTGCGGCCAGGCGTGCGTAGAGATCGATCGCCTGCGAGTTCAAATAGCTCCGTGCAGCCTGCGCCGCCGCAGGCTTCAGATGCCGCAAGGCTTCCGGGATCATGCCTGCGCGCTCGTAATGGTAGGCGAGAACATCATGGCAGGCGGGATCTTCCGGATGTATTGCCGCCGTAGTCCCGGCTGCGAGGGCGTGCAGCGACTTCAGCCTGGAGCCGAGCTGCATCGAATAGGCGGCGTCACGGAGCAGGGCGTGCCTGAAGACGAACTCCCGTTCGTTCACGGGCTGCCAGATCCGCTCCTCGACTCCAACGGCGAGGATCGGGCCGATATCCTCCCTCTTCAGCATTCCTGAAAGGACGGCCGTCTCGAACTCCCTCCCGAGGACGGCGGCCGCATGCACCGCCGACCGGACGCCCGAGGGAAGAGAGTCGATGCGGGCGATCAGGACCGAACCGAGACCGGAAGGCAGGCCATCTATGAACGACGGAGGCTCCAGCCTGCCGTCCGATCCTTCCGAAAGCCTGCGCCGGGACAGAAATCTGCAATACTGCTCGACAAAGAAGGGATTGCCGCCGGTCTGTCCCAGGATGAATTCGGTCAGTTCCCGTGAAGGCTCGCCTTCGAGTTCCGATCTGATGAGCGCCTCGGCTGCCGCGGAATCCAGGCTGACGAGTTCGATCCCCCGCGATGGTATGCCGGGAGCCTCCGCCGGTTCGCTCCCGGTTCCCGGCCGCCCGAGTTCGATCCAGAGAACCGGGTCGGAGGCGAGATCGTCCATCGAAAGATCGACCGCCTTGCGGGAATCCTCATCCAGACAGTGCGAGTCCTCCAGGAGGATGACGGTCGGCCCGCCGCCGGCGAGCAGCGTAAGGAACCCCCTGATGGAAGTGATGATGTTTTCGAATCTGAGCTTCGGGTCCAGCTTGTCGAAGATGGAGCCCGGCCAGGAGAGCCCGAGCAGCGAGCCCAGCGGGGGGATGGAACGCTTCGCGAAGGCCTCCGGCGTCTCGTCCGGCCGATGTCGCCTCAGTTTGTCCCCGCGCCTGAGGGCGAGATCGGAAACCCTGGCTTCGAACCCGGACCGGTTCGATTCGGTGTCGCCCTGGTCGCCGAGCTGGGCGAACCGTCTGAGGAGCCTGACGAAGGGATTGAAGCTCCTCCCCTGGATCGTATCGGCCTGCAGATCTATGAACCGGATTTCGGGATGGGCCGTCTCGAACTCGTAGGCCAGCCGGCTCTTCCCGACGCCCGCCTCGCCTCTTATCGAAACGCGCCTCGCGCCGTTCCTGATCGAGGCGGAGAGTTCGTTTTCGAGGAGGGAGAGTTCTTCATCCCTCCCGACGAAGGGGCCCGAGAAGAGCGATCCGCGGTCGGAAACAATGCCCGCGGAGAGGACGGCGGCCTCGATCTCGGACTGGAAGCCCTTCACCCGGAGCCGGACCGATCCCGAGCGCAGAAGCCCGCTCGATTCGGGGAAGGACGGCCCGGAGAGGACCGTGCCGGGTTCCGCCAGATAGAGCAGCCTCGCCGCCAGGTTTACGGAGCAGCCGAGCGCCGTGTACGCGGAATGACCCGTCGATCCCAGCAGGCCCGTGAATACCAGCCCTCTCTCCACGCCCGCCCTGGCGCCCGGGAAGGCGCCGATCAGATCGACTATGAACCTGTCCGTCCTATAGGCGTCGTTCTCGTGCGAAACCGGGGCGCCGAAGAGGACCAGGGCGTTGGATCCCTCCGGCTTTGTGTCCACGCCGCTCAGGTATCCTCCGTACTGCTCGGCCAGGTCGAGTACCGAGGCGAGGAACCCGCGGTCGTGTGCGCCGGAGCGCCTGTCCGGCCCGGACACGAAGACGCTGGTCACGAACCTGAACTCGCCCGGCGTCTCGAGGGAGGCGACCCTGTCCGGGACGAAGAAGGACTCGGTGCAGCAGGGAACAGGCGCTCCCGGGGGCGGCTCCGGGCGGATGCCGTCCCGGGCTTCCGGGGCTGCCGGATCGAAGGCGACGACTTCTCCCGGCCGGCAGGCCTCCTGGGCTGCCGAGGCCTGCGCCACGGCGACACCCGAGACGTAGTGGAAGAGCCTCCTCCGACCCCTGATCACGCTCCATTCGACCGGGCCCTCGCAGACGCCGGCCTTGGCTCTGAATGCCGATCCTTCCGATCCCCGGCGCTCTCCCTGTACGATCGAGGCCGCAACGGAACGCGCCTCCCCGAGTGTGATTCCAGGAAGCACGCCGGTGACGGAATCGCCGGCGAATCCGCCCACGAATCCCCCGGAAGAGATGATCCCGTCCACGGCGGGCCGCAGCAGGCCGTCGAGAATGGATGAGAGTTCCTCGGCGCCGCCGGCGCCCTTCCCCATGAAGGATTCCGCGAGCGACGTGAATCCCGGGAAGTCGATCACGATCACCGCGCCCCTGACGGTTCCCCCGAATACTCCTCTCCGCACCTCTTCGACGATGAAGGGCGGGACGAAAGTTCTCATTTCCGGAGGATCCTCCCGGTGTACGGCCTGTTACCGTCGCGGACAGGCGGTGCATATTGACCCTGGTCGGAACCTGTATGGAATCTAAGTGCAATCTCCGGGGTATGTACAGGAGAGTCCCCCGGTCGAACAGAGGAGGTCGGATGAGAACGGCAACCGTGGTCGTATTGCTGCTGCTCTGCGGAGCGGCCTTCGGACAGGATACCTGTGCGTATCCGCGGCAGATATCGGTGACAGGATCGGGCATCGCCTGGCTGAAGCCGGACATGGCGGTGATAACCTTCGGAGCGGATGTCACCGGGTACTCTCCTGCGGAGGCGGTCGACAGGGCGTCCAATCTGATGGAGGGAGCACGCAGGGCCGCGATGCGCCTCGGCGTCGCCGAGGAGGACATAGCCACGAGTTCCTACAGCATGTGGACGGAGTACGAGTACGACAGCAGCACCTACGAGTACACCGACGTCCGGATCTACCATGTCACAGACTACGCCTCGCTCAAGCTCTACGACATGGAGGACGTCGGCGAGGTTCTCGCCGCGCTGGTGCAGGGAGGAGCCAACTGCATATCCGGGGTCTCCTTCTCGATAACCGACAAGACCCCGGCATACGACGAAGCCCGGCGGATAGCCGTGGAGGACGCCAGGAACAGGGCCGAACAGCTCGCGGAAGCCACCGGAGTGACTCTCGGCGAGCCGACCATGATCAGCGAGTACTCCTACGACTACTACGACCCGTACTACGGATACGGCGGGATGCCCGCCACCATCACCGCGGACGAGAGCGGCATGGCGATGTCGGCCCCGTCCATCAGCCCGTCCATGATGTCCGTGCAGACAAGCGTCTCCATCACCTACGGGATGGAATAGCGCAGAGCGGCCTCGGAGCGGAGCAGACCTATCAGGAAGGCCTGCTCCGTGGCCGCATTCTTCAGCCAGCCGAACCGGCCGGACTCTCCGGCGTGACCCGCCCCCATGTCGATCCGGAAGACGACAGGGTCATCGTCCGTCCTGAGCCTGCGAATCCTGGCCACCCACTTCGACGGCTCCCAGTAGCAGACCTGCGAATCGTTCCAGCCGGCGGTCACGAACATGGCGGGATAGTCCGCAGCCGCAACGTTGTCGTAGGGCGAGTAGGACAGCATGTACTCGTAGAAAGCGGGAACCGACGGATCGCCCCACTCCTCGTACTCGTTAGTGGTAAGCGGTATGCCCGGATCGAGCATCGTAGTCACCACGTCCACGAAGGGGACGTTGGCGATCACCCCCCTGAAGAGCCCGGGGCTCATGTTGGTGACGGCGCCGACCAGCAGGCCGCCCGCGCTGCCTCCCCTGGCGAACATCCTATCCCGGCTGGTGACGCCGGTATTCACCAGGTACTCGGCGCAGGCGATAAAGTCCAGAAACGTATTCCTCTTGTTCATCAGCCTGCCGTCCTCGTACCATTCCCTGCCCATCTCCGAACCGCCCCTCACGTGGGCGATCGCGAAGACGAAACCCCTGTCTAGCAGACTGAGCATCGAACCGGAGAACCAGGGATCGGAGCTGTAGCCATAGGCGCCGTACCCTTCGAGCAGGAGGGGCCTGTCCACCGGGTCGCCCATGTCGGAGCGCCAGACCATGGAGATGGGAACCTCGACCCCGTCATGGGAAGGGGCGTACGTCACGGTCGAGCTGTAGCGCGATCCGTCGAAGCCGCCGCCTACGGAATCCTGCTTGAGTACCGACGAGATCCCGGTGGACAGGTCCAGCGACCTGGTCTGGACCGGGGTCGTGAAGGAACAGTACCCGTATCGCACGAGACGGTCAGACGGCCTCCTGTTGCTCTCGAACCAGATCGAGGACGGTTCGTCGCCGCCGGCCGCCACGGATTCGGAACCGGAGGCGAGGTTCACTGTGCGCAGTTCGGAGAAGCCGCCGCTCTTCACGAGCATCGCGACAAAGCCCGGGAAGGCCTCGATCGATTCGATCAGCACGTCGTCCCTCGCAGGCACGACCTCCGTCCAGTGCTGCCCCGAGGGTTCGACGACCGGCGCCGACATCACGCGGAAGTTCTTCGCCCCGAGATTCGTCAGGATGTAGAGCGTGTCGCCCAGGGCCTCTACGCTGTACTCGTGGCCGGGAGCCCTGGGCTCGACCACCGAGAAGGCTCCCTGCGGATCGTCCGCGTCCAGTATCCAGGTCTCGCACGACTCGGTGCTGGACGTCTGGATCAGAACGTAACCGTCGTCGGAGGACTTGTAGACGTAAGGCCAGAACATGGGGTCGTTCTCTTCGAAGACGGTCTCGTCGTCTTCCTCCGGGGTTCCCAGCGTGTGTCTCATTATCCGGCAGGTGCGCCAGGTGCTGTCCAGCGCGCCGTAGAAGACCGTCCTCGAATCGTTGGCCCAGACGAGGCTGCCGTCGGTGGTCCTGATGGTGTCGTTCAGGAGTCTTCCGGATTCCAGCTCCGAAAAGACCAGGGTGTAGTCGAGCGAGCCGGTGGTGTCGAAGACGATGCCCGCGATGGCTCCGTCGGGGCTCACACGGGGCCAGGCGTCCATGTAGTCCCTGCCCTCGGCGAGGGCCGTCACGTCGAGCACGACGGCGGCGGGCCCGCCCGCCTCGGGACGCCTCAAATACACCGGATACTCGCTGCCTTCGTCGAAGCGGCTCCAGTACAGGAAGCCGCCGTATGGATACGGGACCGAGGAGTCGGACAGGGCGATTCGCGATGCCATCTCCGACATCAGACTGTCCACCAGGGGCTCCAGTGGGGCCAGGAGGGAGTCGGCGTAGGCGTTCTCGGCCTCCAGACAGGCGAGCACCGCCGGATCATTCCTGTCGCGCATCCAGTAGTACTCGTCGATTCTGTCGCCGTTGGGCGATTCGACCGTGAAAGGGCGCATCTCCGCCACCGGCTCGGAGGGACTGCTCCCGCCCGTGATCAGCACATAAAGGATCAGGAGAAAGACGGCGGTCGGGCAAGGCATGGGTGACCTCCAGCGCTTGTTTGTTCCGTATGAATCCCGTCAGTAGTAGTACCAGATGCTGGAGTAGTCCGAGATGTCCTCTCCGTCGGCCGCCAGTCTGGACAGGTAGTCCAGCACGGGCACGTCCCTCCCCAGGTATCCTCTCTGCCGGGCCAGGTTCTTCTCCCAGGGGTGGAACTCGTAGTACCACGAACCGTCGGGCATCACGGAAACCAGATCCCTGTTCTGACAGGCCAGAAGATAGTTCTTTCCAAGACCGGGGACATTGTAGACCGGAGTGTCCGTCCTGCGGGTTCCGGGAAGAAGGCGCGCCTCCTCCAGATACTCCTTGAGTATCCTGGCGAAGGGCACCCTGTACTCCGCAGCCTCCGGCTTGCGGCTGCACCTGTGGCTGTCGCCGGGGAACAACCCGATGGCGCCGTGCTATAATACTAAAAGTATGGGAACGATGGTTTCACTGCTCCTGTCCATATGGCTTTCCGTCTTCCCGCCTCCGGTGATCACGGAAGGCGGCCTCGGCGTGTCCTCCGTAATCGATCCCGCGACGGACGGGGAGGAAACCGGTCGCCCCGGCCGTGAAGCCATGCTCTTTCCCCGGGGTATCGAATCCATGGCGGCCGGCCCGGCGTCCCGCGATCGCAGGCCTCTCATCTCCATCCCGGAATGGCTGGATTCCTTCCTCGACCGTGCGCCGTCCCTCCGCGGCACCGGCTTGAGCCTCCGTCTCGACCGGAGGAGCTTCGTCCTGGGCTACTCGCTCGAACTCAGCATATGAAAGGGGCGCCGGTCGCCCGGCGCCCCGCCTGTCGGATTCCGTTCTAGTCGACCGTGAGAGGTATCCTGGTGATCGTCGTGTTGGGATTGGTGGCCTCGGTCGCGAAGCGGATCTCGTAGTCGCCCGGAACGTCCGGAGCCGTGAAGTTCAGGGTGCCGGCGTCGCTGACGTAGTGCCACTCCCATCCCGCCCACTCGCCCTCGGGGGTTCCGGAGGGGACGACTATCACGTACTCGCCCGCTGCCGTGGCGCCTGTCCATGTGACATCGAAGGACGATCCGGCAGGCACGGCGGCGGGAGCGTGGAGGACCACGCCGTCAGCGCCGTTGATCACGACCGTCGCCTTCGCGAGAGTGGAGTCGGGTTCGGTCGTCTCGGTGGCGAAACGGACCTCGTAGCTGCCTGCGGGCGCCCGCATCGGGGCGGTGAAGGTCAGCGGGTTGCCCGTGCTGACGTAGTACCATTCCGAACCGGCCCAGTCACCCTCGGGAGCGCCCTCGGGCACCAGATAGACATAGCAGTCCGGATTCGCGGGGCCGGTCCAGGACACCTCGAAACTGACGCCTGCATCGACCGCTTCAGGAGCGGTAACGGAGACTTCCACGGCGGTGACGCTGATGGTGACCCTGCCGAGAGTGGAGTCGGGGTCCGTCTTCTCGGTGGCGTACCTTATCTCGTACTGTCCGGGGGCGTAGGGAGCGTGGAGCGTGACGGGATTGCCCGCGGCGGTATAGGAGTATTCAGCCCAGTCTCCCTCGGGAGCTCCCGCCGGAACGATCGTTATGTAGTCTCCGACGTTGTCGGGTCCGACCCATCTCACCTGGAACCCGCTGCCGCCCGCGATGGTGGCCGGAGCCTGCAGCTCGATACGGGGCGCCTGAGCCCCGCATCCCGCAAGGATGAAAATGAATGCGGCTGCGGAAACAACCGAGTTTCTCATCGATCCCTCCTTATGTTCCCTGATCCGTCCATGTCGGGTTATCATATGCCTCATGCGTGGCTTTACGGCAACATTTCCTCCACTGCGCCGGTTTCCGGCAGGGTGGTCGAGTCCCGAGGAATCGGATCGATGAACCGGTTCAGGCCATCGGCTCAAAGCGGCGGACACCTCCGCATGCAGAACTGACATGACCGGAGGTGAACCGTGCCTGATCCGGCTGATCTGAACGGATTGAAGGGCCTGTCGACTGGTGAGGCGGCGGCCAGGCTGGCGACCTGCGGGCCGAACGAGCTGCCCAGGTCCTCATCACGCGGGCTGTTCCGGCTGGTCTTCGACGTCGCCCGTGAACCCATGCTGCTGCTCCTGCTCGCCACGGGCCTCATCTACCTCTTCGCAGCCCGGGAGCCCGCAGATGCACTCATGCTCCTCGGCTTCGTCCTCATCGTAATAACCATCACGATCGTGCAGGAGCGGAGAACCGACAACGCCCTCTCGGCCCTCCGCCGGATATCCAGCCCACGGGCGCTCGTCGTTCGCGACGGGGAGAGGGTCCGCATCCCGGGCAGGGAGGTCGTCCCGGGTGACCTGCTGATAGTCTCCGAAGGCGACAGGGTCGCCGCGGACGGCAGGCTTATCGACTCCATGAACCTCTTCGTCGATGAGTCCTGCATCACGGGAGAGTCAGTCCCCGTTCTGAAAACAGCCTCGGATCGCACCGACGCCCGTATCGACGGAGCCGCCGTGTTCTCCGGCACGCTCGTGGCTTCGGGATACGGCATCGCCGAGGTCACGGGAACCGGAGCGGATACCGAGCTCGGCAGGATCGGCACGCTGATGAAGGAGACGGATTCGCCCCAGACTCCCATCCAGCGTGAAACAGGCAGGCTCGTGGCGAGGCTCGCGGTTCTGGGCCTTTCCCTCTGCGCCGTGACGGCGATAGCCTCGGCCCTCTCCAGGGGCGGAACGATGGACGCCTGGAAGGACGGACTGCTGGCCGGGATCACACTGGCAATGGCCACTCTGCCGGAGGAGTTTCCGGTGGTGCTGACCATATTCCTCGCGCTCGGCGCCTGGAGGCTTTCCAAACACGGGGTACTGTCGCGCACGATGCCCGCCGTGGAGGCCCTCGGAACGGCCACCTTCCTGTGCGTGGACAAAACGGGCACACTGACCATGAACACGCTCGAACTCTCGGAAATGGACTCGGGGGCATGCTCCTGGCACGGAGGCGAGCTTCCCGAGGAACTGCACAGACTTCTGGAGTACGCGATACTGGCCAGCAAGGGCAATCCCCTCGATCCCGTCGACAGGGCCGTCCGTGAAGCAGGGAGCGCGCTCCTGTCCGGAACCGTCCATCTGCACGACGACTGGGTGCTGGTGAGGGAGTATCCCCTCAGCGCGGAACTCATGGCCCTTTCCCATGTATGGCGGTCGCCGACGGGCAATGCGTTCCTGATAGCTTCGAAGGGCGCTCCGGAGGCGATAGTCGATCTGTGCCACTCGTCGCCCGGGAGAATCGTCGAGATCGAGTCCATGGTGCAGCGGATGGCCGCACGGGGTCTGAAGGTTCTGGGAGTGGCGGCAGCGGCCTTCGACGGGAGGCTGCCCGAGGGTCAGCACGACCTCGCCTTCGAGTTCCTGGGGCTGGTGGGCCTCAACGATCCCATAAGGCCCGGCGTGTCCGGCTCGGTGGCCGAGTGCAGGGGGGCCGGCATCAACGTGATGATGATAACGGGCGACTACCCCGCCACGGCAATGGAGGTAGCGTCGAAGCTGGGCCTGGGTGAAGGCGCGATGCTCACGGGGGCCGAGCTGGACAGGCTTTCAGACGAAGAGCTGATGAGCGTGGTGCCGGATGTCTCGGTGTTCGCTAGAGCCGTGCCGAGGCAGAAGCTGAGGGTGGTCGAGGCGCTCAGGAGGGCCGGTGAGACGGTGGCGATGACGGGCGACGGGGTGAACGACGCCCCTGCCCTCAAGGCGGCGGACATCGGGGTGGCTATGGGCGCCCGGGGCACGGACGTGGCGCGCGAGGCAGCCGGGCTCGTGCTGCTCGACGACAATTTCGGCTCCATAGTCAGGGCCGTGCGCCAGGGGAGGCGGATAAGGGACAACATCTCGAAGGCCTTCGCCTACATCGTGGCTGTCCACATCCCGGTGGCCGGGCTGTCCCTCCTCCCGGTGCTGGCCGGGCTGCCTCTCATACTGATGCCCGTCCATGTGGCATTCCTCGAGATGATAATCGACCCGGCCTGCTCGATAGTCTTCGAGGCCGAAGGCGAAGAGCGCGATCTCATGCACCGTCCGCCCGACTCGAAGAGGAGGCTCTTCGGCCGGAAGGCTCTCCTGATCAGCTCTCTGCAGGGGCTGTCGGCGCTCGCGGTTACTGTGGCGGTGTTCCTGTGGGCTATCCGTACCGGCCATTCCGAGAACGACACGAGGGCGCTCACCTTCTCGACGCTCGTCGTCTCGAACATCATGCTCATCGCCACCAACCGCTCATGGAAGAGCAACCTGCCCTCGATCCTCCGCACCCCCAACAGGGCGATGTGGATCACCGCCGCCGGGGCTATGGCTTTTCTTGCCCTGGTGATCTACATTCCATTCCTGGGAAGGCTGTTCCATTTCGACAGGCTCCATGCCGGGGATCTACTCCTGTGTATGGCGGCGGGGGCGTTCGGGATCGCATGGTTCGAGGTGTATAAGCTCTTCGCGCGGAAGCGGGTCTGCGAATCTGCCGTGAACGCTTCGGAAAGGCGGTGACCGGTGGCTGCTCCTGTCGACAGGTATTTCAAGACACTCACCGAGCAGGAGGAGGAGGCCGTTCTGGCGATGTGCTCACGGATCGAGATGGCCAAGGGCGAGATCCTCTTCAAGAAGGGCGAGCAGTCCACGTCCATGTACATCGTCGCCGAAGGCGAGTTCACGGTTACGGACGAAAAGCCGGCGCAGAAGGTCTATATCTCGTCGATACATCCCGGAGGCCTGATCGGGGAGATGTCCTTCCTGGATGAAAGCCCAAGGTCGGCCACAGTCACCGCGAAGGAGAACTCGGTTATCCTGAGGATGACCAAGGAGGACTTCGTCAGGACGCTGCTCGAAGCCCCCGCACTTGGCACCAGGCTCCTCCTCGCCATCGCCATCCTCCTGGTCGACAGGCTTCGGAAGGCCGATGCGGCCCTGACCTCCCTGGCGACCTCGCCTTCGCGGCTGATCGACGAAGCCGGGCTCGCCAAAGCCGTCGAATCCGTCAGAGGATTCTGACACCGGGCGGGAACTCCCTGATACCAGTCGGACTTCAAGCATCAAACCAAATACCCTGGAGTGATAACTTGGCCCACGACATCACCATCGAACCGGTGCGTTCCGCGAGGGACCTGTCGGAGTTCGTCAGGCTGCCTTTCCGTCTCTATCGGAACGATCCTCTCTGGATACCCCAGATCATCGCGCACGAGAAGGCACAGTTCGATCCGAAGCGCAATCCCGCGTTCGAGACGGCGCGGGCGCAGCTCTTCAGGGCGGTCAGGGACGGCCGCACCGTAGGCCGGGTGGCAGCCATAGTATCCGACGCCTTCATCGAGAGATGGGGCAGGAAGTGCGGCAGGTTCGGCTGGTTCGAGTGCGAGAACGATCCTGAGATCGCACGCCTTCTCCTCTCCGCCGCCGAGGAGTGGGTCGCGGGCCAGGGCATGACCGAGATCAGCGGTCCTCTCGGCTTCACGGACAACGACGCCACCGGTCTTCTTATCGAGGGCTTCGACGAGCTGCCCCCGATCGCGGGCACCTACAACCCGCCCTGGTATCGCGGATTCCTGGAAGGGCTCGGGTATTCGAAGGAAGTCGACTATGTCGAGTACAGAATAACGGTTCCGCAGGAACTGCCCGAGCGGGTGCTCAAGCTCGCGGAGCACATCGCGAAGCGGACCGGGATTCGTGTCTTCAGCCCGGAATCGCGGAAGGTGCTTGCGCGCGTCTGGGGCCCGAAGATCTTCGAAGTGCTGAACCGGGCATACGCGGATCTCTATGGAACCACCCTGCTGACGGATGCCCAGATCGATTTCTACATCAACAGCTACCTCGGACAGGTGGACCCCTCGTTCATCAAGCTGGCCGCCGACGGCGACAAGCTGGTGGGATTCATCATCGCCATGCCGAACCTGTCGCGCGCGTTCCAGAAGGCCCGCGGCAGGCTCTTCCCGTTCGATTTCGTGCACATCCTGCGCGACATGAAGCGGAGCGACGTGCTCGACTTCTATCTTGCAGGCATCCTGCCGGAGTACAGGAACAAGGGCATCGACGCCATGATGACGATGGAGATGGGCAGGACGGCCCTGGAGAGGGGCATGAAGTTCGCGGAGAGCAACCACGAGCTGGAGGACAACACGCTGATCCAGTCGATGTGGAAGCTCTACGACCGCCGCCTCCACCGCCGCTCCCGCGTCTTCACCCGCAAGCTCTAATCAGATCGTTTTTAACATCTGGTCCAAACTCAGCTCTCCGACCAATCAGATCGTTTTTACAATCTGGACCAAACTCAGCGCTCCATGAACCCTCCCGCGTCCTCAGTTCCTCTGGAGGCTGCCGCTCTTCGATGGCGCCAGATCGTTTTTAACATTTGGACCAAACTCAGCTTACCGGCTACCCTCCCGCGTCCTCAGTTCCTCTGGAGGCTGCCGCTATTCGATGATCACCAGCCAGCGCGTCACCGAACGACTGCACTGCTCATAACGGATGAAGTAGTGACCGGCCGCAGCCTCGACTTGGATCGCCCCGGGATTGCCGGAGAGTCTTCATGGAAGCAAGGGGCGAGGTCTGTTCAAAAGAGGGCCGGGAGCGAAAACAGCGCGCTCCCGGCCCTCATGCAAGGCATCACTCCTGAAATCAGGGCGGGCACCCAGCCTGAACCCCTTGAAACCCCGAAAACCGGCTACCTTCAAGGGGCTGGTGAGAAATGCGGGCTAAGCCCAGGGGTCCTTTGACACGGGGGTTCTGATGCCGGTCAGAATACCGGAATACTCCCATAGGAACCATTCTCCGGTGGAAGGCTTGATGCGAAGGGTAATGGGCCTCGGGGAATCCGCCCCGCCCGAGGTTACGAAGAGCCTGAGGCAGCCCTCGATGTCTCGGCTGTGTGCATTGTCGAAAACACTTATGGTATAAGGTGTTGCAGGCTCATAATCGTTTTCGGGTACGGCACCGTCGAAATAGGACCTGGGCACATAGTCCTTACCGTCCATGAACCTGTCACGGATGAACTGCTTGTCCCTGACGGACATGGGGGACGGCCCCCTGAGATGGTCCAGCATCGCAAAGCAGTCGTCCCTGTCCGCCGGATAGCGGCAAATAACCGCTACCGCAAGCGCCGCAACGTTGAACGGGTCCTTCAGGTCCGCCCCGGAAAGAGCCTTGAGTTCGTCCAGATTCCGGGGGAGCTTATCGAAGGAAAACCTTTTGCATTCCGCCATGATGAACCTCCTTACGAAATCCGAGTTTTCAAGAGCCTCCGAGGACAAGGGGGCACCCGGCAGCCAAGGCCGGATACCGTTGTGAATACTTTCGGTACGGCACACGCCGAAACTCTTCAGGCACCGGCCCGGCTTCCGTTTCGCCGTGCCGTGAACCAGGGCCTCGATAGCCCTCCCTCCACCCCCGAAGTTTCATCCACGCCCGGAAACAGCCGTTCTTTGGGAATATGATAAAACCTTCCCTCCTTCATCACTCCTGAATTCAAGCCGTAAGTGCAACCGGGCGTTTGCGGACCTTGAGCGGTACCAGGTTTCTCATCTGGGTCGTGAATATATCTCGTTGGATAGCAACATGTTAATCCATGAACCGGTTCTGATCGTCGTTCGGCAATGCAGGAGGGGCGCGTCTCCCCACCCCTCCCCTTATCAGATCGTTTGTACAATCTGGACCAAACTCAGCTTACCGGCTACCCCCCGCGTCCTCGTTCCTCCGGAGGCTGCCGCTATTCGATGATCACCAGGCGGCGCGTCACCGAACGACCGCTCTGCTCGTAACGGATGAAGTAGTGACCCCGGGGAAAGCAACCGCCGATCCCTGACATGATTCTGGGCTTGGAAGAAGGGGGGGCTGGCAGGCAGACCGATCTTCGGTGATGCGTTCTTTCTCACTCTGTTAGGCCCGGCCCAGGCATGTTGCGACCGGATAAATTATGTAAATATCGACTGAACATAAGCAAAAAATGTTACATAGAATTGTTTATACATTACAAGATTCCAGAACACGTAATTAATACGCCCTGCGCCAAGACGAGCTGAATAAAAGGATCCTTATCGTTGGCGCACTTCAAGATGCCGATGCATCTCAAGTATCTCAACCCAGACGTGGACCGGACCTGGGGCGGGGGCGGGAGAGGAAGCAGGCGGCGGTTGAGAGGACGACGAGGGCCAGGCCGGCGAAGAATGCCGCCGATGGCCTCTCCCCCGTCAGCGCCGCCGAGAAGCCCGTAGCGAGCACGGGTTTGAGGAAGAAGATCAGGGAGGCCGCCGAGACCGGCATCGCCTTCAGGGCCTTGAAGAAGGTCAGATAGCCGATGCCGCTCACCAGCACGCCCAGATGGATGAATCTCAGCAGGTCTGCGGTTCCTGCTCCGGCCAGGTTCCGGGGCACCGGATCCCGCCCTGTCGCGGCCATGAACACGCCCAGGGCGACAACCCCGGCGCAGAACGAGACCAGGTTGGCCGTCACCGGGCTGACCCTGCCCGATACCTTCTTGCTCATCAGGGTGTAGGATGCGAAGGCAAGCGCGGCCGCGAGCGCGAACGCCGGCCCGGCGAGCCCCCCTCCCGGGGCCGCTGACGATACCAGTGCTACCCCCGCGAAGGCAGCGGCAAAGGCCGCGCTCCTGATCCAGGAGAACCTCTCCCAGCCCAGGATTACCGATCCTGCCAGCACCAGTACGGGATGCACGCAGAACACCGTCGCGGCTGTCGCCGGCGTGGAATGGAGCACGGCGAGCTGCAGCAGGGACATGCTGAGGAATGTGTTGAGCAGGCCCATCGAACAAAGCATCAGGAGAGTCCTGCGGTCGAGGGACCGGAACTCCTTAAGCCTGCCCTGCAGGGCGGCTACGACGGCCAGCACCGCGATTCCGCACAGGAACCGGCAGAACGTAAGGGAGAACGGGTCGAACCACCCCATCAGGGGCTTCGACACCGCCTCCATCGAACTCCATATCACGAGGGTCAGCAGGAACCAGATCAGATCGGAACCTCCGGGTCGGACATCCATCCCCCCGGCAGGATTCGGAAAATTGCCGGGAGGACCGCGGAAGGGTCAGCGGCGCACGCAGTCCACCGAATACATGAAATAGCCGCTCTCCGTCTTCCTCACCCTGGTTCCATGCACCTCGCCCTCGAACCCGGGGAAGCGGTTGTGGAACTCCTGCAGGATCTCGAGGTACTCCAGCACAGGGCTGCCGGTGGTGCCGAACTCCTCCCCCGGCATGACCAGAGGAATGCCGGGCGGATAGGGCACAACCGTTACGGCCGCGACCCGCCCTGCGAGATGAGAGATCGGAACCTCCTCCACCTCTCCGGAGACGAGGCAGCCGTAGGCCTCGTTCGGTTGCATCCTCTGATCGGGCAGGCCTCCGAAGATATCCGTCATGACGCTGGAGATCTTCTTGTCCTTCAGGAAGTCGTGCATCTCCTGCACCAGATCCCTGAGCGTGCGGCCGGAGTAGACTACGGAGAACTGGTCGGTGAGCGAGCGGAACACCTGCGACAGCCGAAAGTCCTCGTCGTAGGCCTGGCGGAAGTCGAACAACTCCGCCAGCAGCGTGCCGGACTTGCCCTTCGTGACGCCCAGCGTGAACAGGACGAGCAGGCTGTAGAATCCCGTCTTCTCCACGACGATCCCGCGCTCCCTGAGGAACCGCGCGACTATCCCCGCCGGGATGCCGAAGTCGGTCATCCGCCCGTCGGGCCCTATCCCCGGCGTGGTGATCGTCACCTTCAGGGGGTCCAGCATCACGTAGTCGTCGGAGATGTCGCTGAATCCGTGCCACTTCGTGCCGGGATGGAGTTTCCAGTAACAGGGGTCGGATACGAGCGTCCTGTCGTCCACCTGGCCGAGATCCACCGACTGACCGGCGAAAGGCTTCTCGGGATCGGTCTCGGTTATCTCGTCCGGCTCCCATATCCCGAACCACCAGCCCCCCTCGCCGCCCCCGCGCACCTGCTGCTCGATATGCTCCATCTTCAGCCTGAAGATGACCGCCTCCTCGAGGGCCTCCTCTACAAGCGTCCTGCCTATGCCGCCCTCCATCATCCTGGCGGCGACATCCAGCGAGGCGACGATCGAGTAGAGGGGCGAGGTGGAGGAGTGCATCATGTAGGCCTCGTTGAACCTGTCGTGGTTGAACTCCCTGCCGCCGTGCTTGACGTGGAGCATGGAGCCCTGCGACAGGGCGGCCAGCACCTTGTGCGAGGACTGCGACGCGAAGACCGTCAGCCCGTAATCCACCTCGCCCTGGTACATGCCGTACCTCTCGGTGTAGAGGTCGTGGAAGCGGGCATAGGCATACCAGGCCTCGTCGAAGAGGACGTTGTCGCAGATCCCGTCCAGCATTTCCTTTACTAGCTCGGTGTTGTAGCAGAGTCCGTCGTATGTGGAGTTCGTGAGAACAGCGAGCTTGATCCTGGGGTACTCGCCGGGCGGTATGAAGGGGCAGTTCTCGATCTTCTCCCGCAGCGATTCCGGAGAGAACTCGGACACGGGCACCGGCCCGATGATCCCCAGCGCGTTCCGGCTCGACTTGAGGTAGATCGGTATCGCGCCCGTCATGATGACCGCATGGATGATGGACTTGTGGCAGTTGCGATCGAGAAGCACCAGGTCGCCGCTCTTCAAGCAGCCGTGGAACACCATCTTGTTGGCGGTGGAGGTTCCGTTGGTCACGTAGTAGGTCCTGTCGGCCCCGAAGATTCTGGCCGCGAGCTTTTCCGAGTCGCCGCTCACGCCGTTGTGCTCCAGGATGGACCCGAGATCGGGCACCGAGGCCGAGATGTCGCTGCGGAAGAGGTTCTCGCCGTAGAACTGGTGGAAAACCTTCCCCACGGGCGATTTCAGAAATGCCACGCCTCCCATGTGCCCGGGCGTGTGCCAGGAGTACCTGTAGGACTGGACATAGCTGTAGAGCGCCTTCAGGAACGGGGGCATCAGGTTGTCGACGTACAGCCGGAGGGCTCTCTCGATCCTGCCCGCGATGAAGTCCGGAGTGTCCTCAAGGGCCCAGATGTAACCGTCGATCCTCTTCATCACCTCGAGCGGGATGTCGCTGACGGAGAGCTTGTCCGTGATCAGGAAGAGGGGTATCTCCATGCTCTTGTCGGTGATCTTCCGCACCATCGTGGCGGTGCTGTCGAGTTCCGGGTTCCCCGTGCAGTCCAGCTCCCAGTCCAGCAGGATGCATCCGATCTTGGCGAGCGACCTGAGATGAACCTCGGCGTCGGAGACGGTCGGAGCTTCGAGGACGTTGATGTGTTCATCCTCCAGAGCATCGACGATGGCCCTGACCGCCCTGCTGTTGGCGGTGGAGCCGATGAGGTCGTTGTCTATGAAGAGAACGGGGAATTCACTGTAGAGATCCATTCCCGCACACCCCCCGCGTTGCAGACCAGAGGCCGCCTCTTCTAAGGGACTATCGTCGTCCCTGTTTCGCCGTCCAGCGAGGAAAGGATGCTGTCCGGGCTCGTGATTACGACGCGCGAACCGCCGTTCCTTATGAAATCCAGCGACGCGTCGATCTTCGGGAGCATCGATCCGGATGCGAAGTGACCCTCGTTCCGGAGCCTGATGACCTCATCCGATCCGACGCGCCGGAGAGCCCTCTGTCCGGGCTTCCCGAAATCGGCATAGACCTCGGGCACGCCCGTGGAGATGATGAAGTCCTGTGCGCCCAGGCCGGAGGCCAGAAGGGCGCTTGCAAGATCCTTGTCGATGACGGCTGCCACTCCCTCGAACCTCTTGCCCCTCCGCACCACGGGAATGCCGCCCCCGCCGGTGCATATGACGATCTGACCCGAATGCACCAGGTTCCTGATCGAAGGCAGCTCGATGATCTTGAGGGGCTTCGGCGAGGGAACGACTCTCCTGAAGCCGCGCCCGGCGTCCTCCTTCATCCTCCATCCCCGCCCGGACGACAGCGCAGCCGCCTCCTCAGCGGAATAGAAGGGACCAACGGGCTTGGTAGGGTTCTGGAAGCCGGGATCGCCGGGGTCCACCTCCACCTGGGTCACCAGGCTGCAGATGGGGACCTCCTCGTTCCTCTCCTCCAGCACGTCGCCGAGAACCTGCTGGAGAATGTATCCGATGTAGCCCTGTGTGGCGGCCACGTTCACGTCCATCCCGTCGGGAGGAACGACGCTCTTCGCGGCCTCGTTGCGCAGGAGTTCGAATCCCACCTGCGGCCCGTTCCCGTGGGTCAGGACGACGCTTGCGTATCGGCCCGCCAGACTCGCTATCTGTTCGCACAGCTCCCTGGCGAGGTCATGGGTGTCGAGATTGCCTCTCCCGCCCTTCGGGTCGATTATCGAGTTTCCGCCGACGGCCACGACGACCGTACCGGTGGCGGATCTAGCTTCGGACATCCTTGTCCCTCCCGGCGTCACGGTGCATCAGCACCATCAACAGCGCCCCGCATGTTATCGCTATGTCGGCGACATTGTACGTCGGCCATCTGTGTGCGCCGATGCCCATATCTATGAAATCCACGACGCGCCATCCCCGGAACAGGCGGTCGATGAGGTTCCCGACCGCTCCGCCGAGGACCAGGCCCAGGCCTGCCGTCTCGGCGGGAGTCCTGCCGCGCCACCGGAAGATGGCGACGATGACGGCGACCGCCGCCAGGGCCGTAAGGACGACCAGGACGACCGGCCCACCCCAGCTCAGGCTGAAGGCGGCGCCCTCGTTGAACTTGAGGACGAACCTGAGGTAGTCGCCCACGATCCGCTCCGGCACCAGGGTGGAGAGATTCTCCAGCGCCAGGGTCTTCGTGATCTGGTCGAGGACCGCGACGGCCGCAGCGATCAGGAAGGCCTTGGTGTTCGCCCTCCTATCCATGCGCGCCTCCTGCCGATCCTCCGACAACCCCTCTGCAGCGGGCGCAGAGGTGCGACTCGTCCGAGGCCACCTCGGGCAGATGCTTCCAGCATCTCCCGCATTTCTCGTGAGGCGTCCGGATCACCTGCACGGTGGTTTCGCCGGAAGGTGACACGGAGGTTTCGACCGTCGAGACGATCAGGAAGTCCTCCCAGCACTCGCCATTGGCGGATTCGAGCGCGTCCTGCGGCAGGCCGAGCAGAACGTGCGCCTCGAGGGAGCTTCCGATGATGCCGCCGGCGCGGGCTTCCTCGAGGTTCTTCAGAGCGGCCCTCCGGATGTCCAGGAACCTGTCCCAGGACCGGAGTTCGGCTTCCTCTTCCTGAGAGAGCGGGAGATCCTCCAGCAGTGCGGCGTGTACGCTCGGACACTCGGAGAGGCCGGGCGGGAGTTCGCGCCATCCCTCCTCCGCGGTGAAGGGAATGATCGGAGCGATGAGCTTCAGGAACCCTGCAGCCATCCATCCCAGGAGCATCCGGGTCGCCCGCGGCCCTTCGCCTGCGGGATCGTCGCAGTAGAGCCTGTCCTTCCTCGCGTCCAGGAAGAGGCCCGAAAGCTCTATCGTGGCGAGGTTGCGCAGCTCGCGGAAGACCCTGTGGAACTGGAAGGAACGGTAGGCGTCCAGGCACTCCGACGAGGCCTGGCGGAAACGCAGGTACATGAACCTCTCGAGCCCCGTGAAGAATGACGGAGTGAAATCCTCCCGCCTCTCGTCCCCCGACAGGTTCCCAAGCAGGAACCTGATGGTGTTCCGGAGCTTGCGGTAGGCTTCGCGGGTATCGTCCAGCATGGACCTGTCCGCCCTGAAGTCGGCCGTGTAGTCGACCGAGGAGAACCAGAGCCTGAGGATGTCCGCACCGAAGGAGTCGATGATTTCCGAAGGCGAGATTACGTTCCCGAGGGACTTGGACATCTTCTTGCCCTGACCGTCGAGGATCAGCCCGTGCGTGATCACGTTGCGGGTCGGGATGCCCATGTCGAGCGCGGTGCTCGTGATGAGGCTCACCCCGAACCAGCCCCTGTGCTGATCCGTGGCTTCGAGATACACGGACGCCGGCCGTGAGAGGCCGAATTCGTCCGACAGAACGTTGCGGTGACTCAGGGAGCTGTCGAACCAGACGTCGAGGATGTCGTCGACCCGATCGAAATCGCCGGACCCGCACTCGCAGACGGCCGGCCTTCCGGCCAGGGCGCCGATCTCCGAAGGCGCCATTTCGAACCAGGCGTCGGATCCCTTCTCCTCGACGATATCCGCTACCGCACGGGCCATCTTCGCATCCAGGAAGGCCCTGGAGCAGTCGCGGCACTTCAGGACGGGAAGTGCCACCCCCCAGACCCTCTGCCTCGAAAGACACCAGTCGGGCCTTGCCGACATCATGTTCTTCATCCGCTCGTAGCCCCAGTCCGGGTGCCAGCCGATGGAGTCCACGGAGGCCAGAACGCGGTCCTTCAGGTCGTTCTTCGACAGGTCGAGGAAGAACTGGCTCGTCGCCCTGTAGATCAGCGGCTTGTGGCATCTCCAGCAGTGCTGGTAGCTGTGCTCGATCACGGACGAGTGCAGGAGGCGTCCGGAAGCCTTCAGATCCTCGATGATCACCGGGTCCGAGTCGTGCACCTCCATGCCGGCGTACCTGCCGGCATCGGCGGTGAAGACGCCGGCCTCGTCGACTGGGCTGAAGGCCTCGAGCCCGTATCGCATGCCGGCGGCGAAGTCCTCGGTTCCGTGGCCGGGCGCCGTGTGGACGCAGCCGGTCCCGTCGTCCATGGTGACGTGCTCCGCGGTGATGACTCTCGAAACCAGCCCAGGCGTCAGGGGATGCTTCAGGCCGAGACCCTCCAGATCGGAGCCCCTGAACTTCGGGGCGCCGCCGCCGGGAATCCCCCCCATGCCCGGAACCGCGGAGATGAAGTCCCCGCTGCGCCTGGATGCGACCAGGAACCTCCTGTCGCCGGCCTCGACGATTACGTACTCCTCTGCCGGGTTCAGGGCGACCGCCCTGTTGGCGGGAAGCGTCCAGGGAGTAGTGGTCCAGATGACGACCTCGGTTCCGTTCGGAACGCCTCTGGCCTGCCATTCGTCGGGCGAATCCTGCTCGAATGCGACCCAGATCGAAGGGGATTTCTTCTGCGAGTACTCCACCTCTGCGTCCGCAAGGGCGGTACGGCAGGTGCTGCACCAGCTTATAGGCCGGAGCCCCTGGTAGATGTAGCCCAGCTCGACCAGATCGCCGAAGGCCCTGAGGATTCCCGCCTCGTAGCTGCGCGACATCGTCAGATACGGATTTGCCCAGTCTCCGAAGACTCCCAGCCGACTGAACTCCTCGCGCTGGATGTCGACGTGCCTGGCGGCATACTCCCGGCACATCGCCCTTATCTCGCTGCGTCCCGGAGCTTCGGTGCGGCCGGACAATCCGCTCGTGACCCTGTGCTCGATGGGCATGCCGTGGCAGTCCCAGCCGGGGACGAACGGGCAGTCGTAGCCGAGCATCGTGTACGACTTGACCACGAAGTCCTTCAGAATCTTGTTGAGAGCCGTCCCCAGATGAACGCTGCCGTTCGCATACGGCGGCCCGTCGTGCAGTATGAAGACCTCGCGGCCCTTCCTGGATTCACGGATCCTCGAATAGATGTCCTGCTCCCGCCAGGATGCGAGCATGCCCGGTTCGCGGGCGGGGAGGTCCGCCTTCATGGCGAATCCTGTGCTCGGAAGCCTGATGGTGTCCTTGTAAGAGGATTCCTTCAAATGTCAGCCCTCCGGGAGAAGCCTCTCCACCAGTACGGTGAGAGGCGGAACGGTCCTGTTCAAGGCATGCGGCCCGTGGCACCTCACGAGGAGCGCGACCTTCGCACCTCCGTGCCCGGCCTTCACCGCCTCGATCACGCCTTCGGTCGCCGCCGCCGAGGCCCCTGTGGCATCGAGTTCCGCCCCGGTGACGAGTCTCCAGTCCGGCGCCCGGAGCACGGTGCCCTTCATGAACGGGCCGTCGACGGCCAGGTACATGCCGGAGAGAGAGGGGAACCTCGGGCCCACGGCGTCATCGTTGGGCCCCACCAGAGGGCCGTCGCCGAAGAGGTTCAGGTGGTCCGTCGCCAGCATCCAGCAGGGAGTCCGGGCAAGCCCGTCCGTCCCGATGACGAAGAGGCGCTCGGAAGACGCCAGAGCACCGGATATCAGCTCCAGGCAGGGCGAAAAGGGCTCCCGCCTGTGTACCTCCAGGCCTTCGGGCGGGGTCCAGACCCAGTCCGAGGGGATGATCACCCGCATGCCCGAAACCCTCCAATTCTCCGCAAGATCGGGAATTATGCGCCATAGGTTCTGGGATTGCAACAATGGAGATGCGCGTCAGCCCGCGAACCAGTCCGGTATGATCTCCGGCTCCGATATCCTGACCAGCTTCCGCTTCGAGGACTTCCCCGACCTGATCTCCACCGAGCCGGCGCCAACTCCGAACTCTCCGCCCAGGAAGCGGGAGAGTTCGGCATTCGCCCGTCCCTCGACCGGCTCGGCTGCGAGGTCGATCCTGTAGAAGACGCCTTTCGGCCCTTCGCCGGACCTCCCGGCCACCCGGGTGCTCCTGCACCCGGTCCTCACCGAGACCGAAACGAATACGCTCCCGCCGGACGAAGGCCGCCGGGATGCGCGCTCCCCGGACTTCAGCCCTCCGCCTCCAGGGGGGCGGCCTCGTCGATCAGCATGATGGGGATGTCGTCCTCCACCCGGTAGACCAGCCTGCATGCGTGGCATATCAGAACCTCGGAGGGCTCCGTCCTGTGCTCCAGCTCACCCTTGCAGGCCGGGCAGGCCAGAATCTCGAGCAGTCTCGGATCGAGCATGCGGCCTCCTTCCTAGATGACGAACCTGCCGCTCGAAATGATACGGGTGGCGTTTCCGGCCACGTCCAGGCCGTCCACGCTGACCTCGTCCGAACCGACCATGAAGTCGACATGGACCAGGGACACGTTGCATCCATCCGAGAGCAGCTTCGCATCGTCGGCGGACTTCATGCCCTCGACGCACTCAGTGTAGCCGTTGCCGAGGGCGACATGGATGGCCGCGTTCTCGTCGAAGAGGATGCTGTGGAAGATCCGGCCGCTGCGGTAGATCGGGGAGTCGGTCCCCACCAGGGCGATCTCGCCCAGGAACCTGGCGTTATCGTCGGTGGACAGGAACTCTCCCAGTGCGCCTTCGTTGCGATCGGCGCCGAAGGACTTCACCCTTCCCGCTTCGAACTCGAACCAGGCCCCCTCCACGTTGGTTCCGTTCACCTGAACGGGCCTGGTACAGCGGACCCTGCCCTCAGTTCTCCTGAAGTCGGGAGTGCTGAAAACCTCCTCCGTGGGAATGTTGGGGAAGAACGGGCGGCCGTCCAAGGCGGTGCACCTTCCGCCGGCGAACACCCTGTCCGGGGCCATCCCGACGATCAGATCCGTCCCGGGGCCGGTGAGATGGAACCTGTCGAACCTGGCTCCATTCAGGAATGCGGCCCTGCGCTTCAGTTCGGCGTCGTGTTCGAGCCAGGCAGCCGCCGGATCCTCACGGTCGAGCCTGAGGATCGGGGTCAGGACATCCCAGATCGCCTTCTCCCAGCCGCTCTCGGTTCCCAGGACCTTCGCAGCCCAGCCGGGGGTGGGCCAGAGGCAGACGTTCCACCTTATCTTGTTGGAGGAGATGCCTTCCAGCCATCCGCGGGCGGCCTTCGAATTCGCCTTCCGCACGGCTCCGAGCCTTCTCGAATCCACACCCTCGTAGGCGTCCGGGTCCTCCGGACCCGTCAGGGCCACGCTGGCCCAGTTCTCGTCGATATAGGTACGGTACAGGAGGCTGGTGAAGGAAGGCACATAGGAGAGGGAATCCTCACGGGCGGCCGCCACTCTGGCGATCTCCAGCCTGGTGTCTCCATAGACGACATGTACGTAAGGGGATCCGAGTTCATAGGCCTTCCTCGCGATCACCTCCGCGAACCACCTGTTGCCGGGATCCGCCCTGAGGAAGACGGGCTGCCCCACGGCGAGGTTGACTCCGCTCTTCAGGATGACTTCTGCGTACTTTTCCGCGCCTGATCTGTCCATATCGCCTTCTCCTCGGGTGCCCCGGCCTAGATAAGGCCCAGGAAGTCCACAGCCAGGCATCGGTAGGTCTCCCCGCCGGCCTCTAAAAGATCCCGTATCTGGATGGAGATCCTCACCTGTCCGAAACTCTGCCAGTAACCCTCCAGGTTGATGAAGCCGCCGGTTTCGTCGAAACGCACAGAACCCGGTTCGTTCGTTGCGGGGTCCCAGTCTGCGGCGACTCCGAAGCCCGCGGGGAGTGACTTGTCGACTCCGAGCCAGCATCCGGCGTGGTCGGAGTCGTCGAACGAGACCGAGACGCCGGCATGGAAGGCCATGTCGCCGGCCGGGGCCGCGAAGTTCTTGGACAGGGCCAGGTAGAGCCCCCTGGACAGGCGAATGAACGTTCCACCGGCGCGGGAGGGTTCGCGCTCGTTCGAATAGCCGAGGGCCAGCGCAGGGAAGGAGACGGTCTCGTCCACGAACCTGAACCGGGCGGAAAGGCTTACGTGGTCGAACCATTCGGGGTCGTCCATGCCCGTGACGTCCCAGCCGCCGTAGGAGACGCCGGCCATGAGCCGGGGAACCACCCCGGCCGAGATCCCGAAACGTAGACCGTCGGTGGGGAAGGTACCCATGTCGACATAGTATGTTCTCGGAGAAAGCATTCCGGCGGTCGGTTCGGCGACGATGCGCATCAGTTCGCCCGCATTCGAGATCGGCGCAGAGAGGGCAAGCACGGCTGCGATCACGGACTGCCTCAATTGAGACTCCTAACCCCGGGCGCGAGGCGCACGGCGTCCGTCCCCAGGAGCGACCTGAGATCCGCCAGGAGCCGGTCGGAGGGTTCCACCCTCACGGACCGCGACTCCGCCGACATCACCCGGCCGGAGGAAAACACTATCTCGAGTTTCACGGGACCGTTCCCCGGGCTCTCCCTGAGCCTCTCAGCCACCCTCTCCCGGAGCGGGGCGTCGCACTCGGAAGCGCTGAACCGAAGCACCACACCGGCCCTCAGTTGCCGTCTGGCCTTCTCGATGAGCACCGCCCCCGACAAGCTGAGCCTGGTCTCCTCGCGGCGGTCGGTGATCTCGCCCTCGACTAGAAGGAACACCCCTGGTTCCAGGAGCTGCCGGATCTTCGCGAGTATATCACTGAAGACTATCACCTCGCACGATCCGGTCCTTCCCTCCAGTGTGACGAAAGCGATGGAGCCCGATCTGGACGGGATTTCCTTCACGGATATCACCACTCCGGCCGTCCTTGCCCTGCCTTTCGCAGGCATCGGCCCCCCGGGCTCGAAGTCCGTGAAGGCGGCTATGTCCTCGGAGTAGTCGTCCATGGGGTGGCCGGACAGGTAGAACCCAAGGAGGGACTTCTCCAGATTGAGCCGGGCCTGGGCGGTCATCTCCGGCACATCGGGGAGCGCCGGCTCGGGAAGGGCCTCCGGGGAGGCGCTCCCGCCGAAGAGCGACATCTGGCCGGCCTCCCTCATCTGCCTGGCCTTGGCCCCGTACTCCATCGCCGTCTCGATCCCGGCCATCACCCGGGCCCGGGACGGCTCCAGGCAGTCGAAGGCCCCGGCGCCGGCAAGAGAGTCGTAGACCCTTCTGTTCACAGTAGAGGAGTCGACGCGCGAGGCGAAGTCGAACAGGTCTCTGAACGGGCCGCCCTCCGCCCTGACCCTCTCGATCTCCCAAGCGGGCCCCGCCCCCACGTTCCGGATCGCTGCGAGCGCATAGACGATCGCCCCCCCGGAATCCACACCGAAGGAGACGCCTCCCTCGCATACGGAGGGTGGCAGGAGCGGGACGCCCATCCTGCGGCAGTCCTCGGCGACTATCGATATCTGGTCGATCGTCCCGATCCAGCTCGACATCAGCGCCGCCAGGAACCGGGCTGGATGGTGGGCCTTCATGTACGCCGTCTGGAAAGCCAGCAGAGCGTAGCTCACGGCATGAGACTTGTTGAAGCCGTACTCGGCGAATTTCTCGATCTGATCGAAGATGTCCACCGCGGTTTTCTTCTGGATGCCTCTCCCGGTGGCTCCCCCGATGAACCTGTCCCTCTGCTGGGCCATGATGGCCGCGTTCTTCTTGGAGATAGCCTTCCTGAAGACGTCTGCTTCGGACATCGTCATGCCGCTCAGGCGGTGGGCTATGGCCATTACCTGCTCCTGGTAGATCATGACGCCGTATGTCTCCGAAAGAACCTCCTCGAGCTCCGGGTGCAGATAGTTGATGCGGAACCCGTTCCCGGCCTCCATCCCCTGCTTGTTCTGGGCATAGGTGTCGATCATGTGCATCGAACCGGGCCGGAAGATCGCCACAGCGGCCGTAACGTCCTCGAACCTGTTTACGCCGATCTTCCGGAGCGCCTCGCGCATCCCGGACCCCTCGAGCTGGAACACCCCGGTGGTCTCACCGCTCCGGAGAAGTGCGAGGGTCTCGGGGTCGTCCAGGGGGATGGAGTCCAGGCGGAAGTCGCAGCCCGTCTCCACTACCATCCGTTCGGCCTTCTGCAGCACCGTGACGGTTCGCAGCCCAAGCACGTCCAGCTTCAGCAACCCGGCGCGGTCGAGACTCTTCATCTCGTACTGCGTCATTATCTCGTTCTTCGACTGGTAGAGCGGCACGAAGTCGAGGAGGTCGCCCGGCGCGATGATCACGCCTGCCGCGTGGACCGACGTGTTCTTGACATGATTCTCCAGGACCTTGCAGAGCTCGATGATCTTCGAGACGGTTTCGTCCGAGGCGGCGCTCTGCGCTATCTGAGGCACGGCCTCCATTATCTCCCCGAGCGACGCGTTGGGATCGGTCACCTTCGCAGCCATACGCGAGAGCTGGTCGCCCAGATCGAATGGCAGGCCGAGGGCGCGGACGACGTCCCGGATCACGCTCTTCGCCTTCATCCGGTTGAACGTGACGATCTGGCTGACGTTGGAACGGCCGTACATGGCGACGATATGCTCGATGACCTCCTGGCGGCGCTCCACGCAGAAGTCCAGGTCGATGTCCGGCATCTCCCGCCTGGCCGGGTTGAGGAACCGGCTGAAGTTGAGCCCGTGCACGAGCGGATTGACGTCGGTGATCCCCGTGGCGTAGGACACCAGGCTGCCGGCGGCGGAGCCCCTGCCCGGACCCATGGCGATGCCCTGCGAGGCAGCCCAGCGCCTGAGTTCGGCGACTATCAGGAAATAGCCCGGGAAGCCCATGTCCTCAATCACCTGCAGCTCCGACGAAAGCCTCTCGGTCTCTTCCTGGGTGAGATCCCTCTCCAGACGCCTGGATAGGCCGGAGAAGGCGTTCTCCCTGAGCAGGGAGGCCATCGTGGCCCCCTCGGGAATCGGGAATGCCGGGAGCTGGATCTCGCCCTTCTCGAATCCAAAGCTGCAGAGTTCGGCGATCCTGGCTGTGTTGGTGACGCTTTCCGGGATCCAGTCGAAGAGGGTCTCCATCTCGAGCGGGGTCTTCACGTAGAACTCGGGCGTTCCGAACCTCATCCGTCCCGGATCGTCCATCTTCCTGTTGGTCTGTAGGCACAGCAGGACCTCGTGGGCGTAGGCGTGTTCCCTGCGGAGGTAGTGGGCGTCGTTAGTGGCGACGGGCAGTGCTCCCGTTTCCGCGGCCAGCTTCGCCAGACCGGGCAGGATGGTCTTCTCGTCCGCGAGCCCGTGATCCATCAGTTCGATGAAGAACCTGTCACGCCCGACCAGGTCGTGGTAGAAGCCCACGGCCTCCTTCGCTCCGCGGTCGTCACCGGCCAGCACCCGCTCTGCGAGTTCGCCCTTCAGGCAGGCCGATCCGATGGCGAGCCCCCCGCAGTACCGGGAGAGTATGTCCCTGTCTATCCTGGGCTTGAAGTAGAAGCCTTCGAGGTACCCGATGGAGGAGAGCCTGCACAGGTTCCTGTATCCGGCCTCGTCCATGGCCAGGAGGGTCAGGTGGTTGTATCTGGAGCCCCTGCCGCCCGCATCTCGTTCGGAGA